>JAESFN010000025.1_pt1 | contig 769430 bp, 727 predicted proteins | sample 9269411 | NCBI WGS metagenome assembly JAESFN01 (sample SAMN14505399, study PRJNA617100) | algae metagenome | isolation source: Iphinoe sp. HA4291-MV1 and co-occurring heterotrophs from trail next to... | place: USA: Maunawili Falls, Hawaii | collected 2009-07-25
CTCGTCCTTTCCCTTCGCGATGCTGATGGTGCTGGCTGTTCCCGGCCTGCTCGCCTTCGTCTTCGGCTGGTTCGCCTTCCGCAGCCGCGTCACCGGCGTCTATCTCTCGATCATCACGCAGGCGCTGACCTATGCGCTGCTGCTCGCCTTCTTCCGCAACGACATGGGCTTCGGCGGCAATAACGGCCTGACCGACTTCAAGGACATCCTCGGCTTCAACGTACAGGCGCAGGGCACGCGCGCGGCGCTGTTCGCCATGACCTGCACGATGCTGATCGCCGGCTTCCTGATCGCCCGCGGCATCGTCACCTCGAAGCTCGGCAAGGTGGTGATCGCCATCCGCGATGCGGAATCGCGCACGCGCTTCCTCGGCTACCGGGTCGATCGCTTCAAGCTCTTCGTCTTCACCGTCTCGGCCTGCATGGCCGGTGTCGCCGGGGCGCTCTACGTGCCGCAGGTCGGCATCATCAATCCCAGCGAATTCGCTCCGGCCAACTCGATCGAGACGGTGATCTGGGTCGCGGTCGGCGGGCGCGGCTCGCTGGTCGGCGCGGCGCTGGGCGCCGTCGTCGTCAATTGGGCCAAGACGGTGTTCACCTCGGGCTTCATGGCGCCGTACTGGTTGTTCGCGCTCGGCGCGCTCTTCGTCTTCGTCACGCTGTTCATGCCGAAGGGCATTCTCGGCACCGTGCAGGGCTGGTGGGAGAAGCGCCGCAAGCCCGAGACGATGCCGGCGGCCGAGCCGGCGCCGGCGGAGTAACTGATATGAACGCTCCCACACCCGGCGCGCTGACCTCCTCGCTGCTCTATCTCGACGGCGTCAGCGTCTCCTTCGACGGCTTCAAGGCGATACGCGGCCTGTCTCTGACCATCGAGCCCGGCGAGATGCGCGCCATCATCGGCCCGAACGGCGCCGGCAAGACCACGATGATGGACATCATCACCGGCAAGACCCGGCCTGACGAAGGCACGGTGATGTTCGGCGGCTCGGTCGATCTGACCCGGCTCGACGAGGCGGCGATCGCCAATCTCGGCATCGGCCGCAAGTTCCAGAAGCCGACCGTGTTCGACTTCCACACGATCGAGGACAACATCCTGCTGGCGCTGAAATCGAAGCGCACGGTGCTGAAGACGCTGTTCTGGCAGACGGAAGGGCCGCAGCAGAAGCGGATCGACGACATCCTCGGCATCATCAAGCTCGCCGATAAGCGCGACCGGCTTGCCGGCTCACTCTCGCATGGCCAGAAGCAGTGGCTCGAGATCGGCATGCTGCTGGCGCAGGATCCCAAGCTCCTGCTCGTCGACGAGCCGGCCGCCGGCATGACCGATGGCGAGACGGCACAGACCGCCGTGCTGCTCAAGGAGATCGCGAAAGATCATTCCGTGATCGTGGTCGAGCACGACATGGGCTTCATCCGCGAGCTCGGCGTGAAGGTGACGGTACTCCACGAGGGCTCTGTATTGGCCGAAGGCCCCCTCGATCAGGTTAGCGCCAATGAGCGCGTGGTCGAAGTCTATCTGGGGCGCTAGGATGTTGGGGAAAAGCAAGAATCGGTTTTCCGATCAGCTCATGCAGCGGGACGACTGCTCATGCTGAACGTCGAAGCCATCGATCTCCATTACGGCGCCGCGCAGGCACTCCGGCGCGTGTCGGTCAGCGCCGAGATCGGCAAGGTCACCTGCGTCATGGGCCGCAACGGCGTCGGCAAGACCTCGCTGATGCGCGCCATCGTCGGCCATCAGCCGATCTCGGGCGGGCATATCCGGCTCGATGGCGAGGACATCTCGGCGCTGCGCAGCGAGGACAGGGCCCGCGCCGGCATCGCCTATGTGCCGCAGGGCCGCGAGGTCTTCCCGTTGCTGACGGTGAAGGAGAATCTCGAAACCGGTTTTGCGCCCTTGCCCCGCAAGGAGCGCTTCATCCCGAATGAACTGTTCGACCTATTCCCCGTGCTGAAGTCCATGCTGGGCCGGCGCGGCGGAGACCTCTCGGGTGGCCAGCAGCAGCAGCTCGCGATTGCGCGGGCGCTGGTCACCCGACCCAGGCTGCTGGTGCTGGACGAGCCGACCGAGGGCATCCAGCCCTCGATCATCAAGGATATCGGCCGCGCCATCGACTACCTCCGCCAGAAGGGCGGCATGGCGATCGTGCTGGTCGAGCAGTATTTCGACTTCGCCCGCGACCTCGCCGACACGATGTTCGTGATGGACCGCGGCGAGGTCGTGCTGGCCGGGCCGATGGCGGAGCTCGACGGCAACCAGGTGCAGCGGCTGATCCAGGTGTGAAACCCAAGGCGTTGGGCTGGGTCGCTTTTGGCCAGATGGACCCTAGTTGAAAGGCAGGAAAGAGGTTGCCGACCGTTTCAATCCCACGGCGGCTGGTCACTGGCTCCGCTTCATTGCATTCTCATACTCTTCAAAAATCTCGTCGTTGATCCGGTCTTTGTCCTCAGGCGTCAAAGCCTGGATCACCTCGCTTGCGCGCTTTGAAATTAGTTCGAGTTCGCCAGGGACAAGGTCAAAGGGCGGCTGCAATCCGCGAGCGTGAAATTCTGACTCCACGTCATTGAAGGCGGTTGGCGCCGGGCCCTCGCCTGCCACCCATTCACGCATTCGCTCGACAAACATGTCTCGAAGCTCCGCCTCGGCGACCGATCTGTGCCTACGCCCGCGGTTGAGATAGTCCTGTATTTGCTTCTGTTCAGATGCAGCGAGCGTGACCATCACGATCTGCTCGGTCGAAGGCACTTTCTTCACAGCGGCCCCTCCTCGAGAAAAGAGGTGGAGCCGAAGCTCCACCTCCCCGTTGATGGTGCCGTCAGGCGGCAGGCGGGATTTCGGCGAACCTCTTCCCCGTCTTGATCTCGCTGATCCGCCCCGGATTCACATCGAAGTCCGCCGCGATCCGGTTCAGGAACTCGCCCTGGAGGATGCGCGTCTTGATGATGGGTACATCACGCGGGTTGATGGAACGGGACGGGCGGCGAGCGCCGCTCTTCGGCTTCCTGCGGTCTGCCATGGTTTGATCTCCTGCTTTGGCAGCCAAGGACCATCTTGCGCGTAGAGGCCAAATCGGCGTAAGCAACCGACGTGGTTGATCTCCACACGACCAGCGTCGATCCGATAACGCTGGCACCAATTCGCCTCTGAACGGTCTAGGGATCCGACCCCCTAGGCCGTTCGTATTTCAGGCGAATCAGCCGATCGAGTCTTGGCTTCGAGCCGATTGGAATTCAAGCAGAACGCGTTGCGCGTTTGTTCACCTGTGAATTGCGGTGGATTGCGTATCTGAGGGCCAACGCCTCGGCTCACCTGCACAGCCGGTGACATAGTCCGCGACCTCGCCGACACGATGTTCGTGATGGACCGCGGCGAGGTGGTGTTGGCCAGGCCGATGGCGGAGCTCGACGGCAACCAGGTGCAGCGGCTGATCCAGGTGTGAGGATCGGACCCGCTGATCAGGAGTCCGCGGGCCCGAGCCAGCCTCGGTTCAAGCAGCGAGGTCGTGCGCGGTGAAGACCTCCTTCGCTGCGAACAGCCCGTTGAGCGCCGCCGGGAAGCCGGCATAGACCGCCATCTGGATCATGACCTCCGTGATCTCCTGGCGCGACAGTCCGACGTTCAGCCCGGCCTCGATATGCACCTTGAGCTGTGGCTGGGTGTTGCCCAGCGCGGCCAGCGCCGCAATCGTCGCGATCTCGCGGGAGCGCAGGTCGAGCCCCGGCCGCGAATAGATGTCTCCGAACGGGAACTCGAACACGTAGTTGGCGAAATCGGGCGCGATGTCGGCGAGCGCCGCGATCACCTTGTGGCCGGCTTCGCCATCGATCTCAGCGAGAGCCCGCCTGCCGCGCTCCAGCCTGCTGGTTTCGGCGTGTGCGTTGATGTGCGTCATGGTCTTCGATCCTCTTCTCGATGTCGGCATAGCCGGCGATCTTGGTGTCGAGGACGAGAAGGCAGGCTTCGAGTTCGGCGACGCGAGCGCGAACATGCTCGCGGTGCCGTTCCAGCAACAGACGACGCTCAGCTTCCGTGCCGGAGCCATTCTCGCGCAACGCCGCATAACGCAGCATCTCGCGGATCGGCATGCCGGTGGTCTTGAGCCGGCCGAGGAAATCGATCCAGGTCAGGATCGAGGCGTCGTAGTCGCGCTGGCGTGACCGGTCCCTGTCGGCATAGGGCAACAGCCCGATCCGCTCGTAATAGCGGATCGTATGGGCCGATAGTCCCGAGCGCCTGGCAAGTTCACCGATCTTCATGGCCGCCTTCTCATCACGACGCCCGGGAAGCTACGAGTTCGAGCGCACTCTAAGTCAATGCGGTCGGCGAAAGTTTTTTCGAGCGGCCGCGCGCCCGTCTCAGAACTCCAGCGGCGCGTTGTCGATGACCTCCTTCATCACGAAGAAGGTGCGGGTCTGGCGCACGCCCGGCAGCGCCAGCAGCGTCTTCGCATGCAGCTTGTTGAAGTCGGCGAGGTCGCGCACGCGGATCTTGAGGAAATAGTCGAAATCGCCGGCGACGATGTGGCAGTCGAGCACGACCGGGAGCTGCTTCACCGCCTCCTCGAACAGGCCGAAGCTCTCCGGCGTCGAGCGGTCGAGCACCACGCCGACGATGGCGAGCGTGCCCTTCTCGACCTTGTGCGGATCGACCTGCGCGCGCACGCCGGTGACATAACCCTCGGCGAACAGGCGCTGGATGCGGCGATGGCAGGTGGCGGCGCTGGTGTTCACGCGCTTGGCGATCTCGGCATTGCCCATGCGCCCATCGGCCTGCAGCAAACGCAGGATTCTGAGGTCGGTTTTGTCGAGTTCGGCCTCCATGAATGATTCTTTCGTTTTAGCCGCCAATGACGTTTCAATAAGCTATCAGATTGCGGTTTTAGCGAAAGCAAGAAGAAAATCAGGAGCGAAGTTCGGGAGCACCTTCCAGGGGCGTTTTGCTAGCGTTTGCGGGTCATTTCAGAAGGGAAACCCGCCATGCTCGCCAAGTTCGAACGCTATCCGCTGACCTTCGGGCCGTCGCCGATCGAGAAGCTTTCGCGGCTCTCCGCCCATCTCGGCGGCGGCGTCGCGCTCTATGCCAAGCGCGAGGACTGCAATTCCGGCCTCGCCTTCGGCGGCAACAAATTGCGCAAGCTTGAATACATCGTCCCGGATGCGATCGCGTCTGGCGCCGACACGCTGGTCTCGATCGGCGGCGTGCAGTCGAACCACACCCGCATGGTCTCGGCGACAGCCGCCAAGATCGGCATGAAGTGCCGGCTGGTCCAGGAGAGCTGGGTGCCGCATGAGGACGCGGTCTATGACCGGGTCGGCAATATCCTGATGTCGCGGGTCATGGGCGCCCATGTCGAACTGGTCGACGAGGGCTTCGACATCGGCATCCGGGCAAGCTGGGAAAATGCGCTGGAGGATGTAAAGGCCAAAGGCGGCAAGCCCTATGCGATCCCGGCCGGCGCTTCCGTGCACAAGTTCGGCGGGCTCGGCTATGTCGGCTTCGCCGAGGAGGTGAGGGCGCAGGAGGCCGAACTCGGCTTCAAATTCGACTACATCGTCGTCTGCACGGTCACCGGCTCGACCCATGCCGGCATGGTCGTCGGCTTCGCCAAAGACGGCCGCCAGCGCAACGTCATCGGCATCGACGCCTCAGCCACTCCGGCACAGACCAGGGCGCAGGTGCTCGACATCGCGCAGAAGACCTCCGAGCTGGTCGGTGGCAAGGAGATCACGGCGGACGACATCGTTCTGAACGAGGACTACGCCTATCCGGTCTATGGCGTGCCCTCGCAGGAGACGATCGAGGCGATCCGTCTGTCGGCCCGGCTCGAGGGCATGATGACCGACCCCGTCTATGAGGGGAAATCGATGCAGGGCATGATCGACCTGGTGAAGAAAGGCTTCTTCCCTGCGGGATCGAAGGTGCTCTACGCCCATCTCGGCGGCGTGCCGGCGATCAACGGCTACAGCTACACCTTCCGCAATGGTTGAGCGCCATGGAGGCGCTCGTCCTCTGTGAGATCGCGGCGGGGCGCGAGGATCTGCGCGAGGTCCTGCTCGCGCGGATCGGCCGGCTCGGCCTCAACGGGCGGGCGAAGCTGAGCTTCGTCGCCCGCGACCGGAACGCCCCCAGCAACCTGGTGCTGGCTGTCGGCTTCCCCGATGCGGCCGGGGCCGAGCGCTTCGCTGCCGAGGCCGTTGGCGAGGGGCTTGCCCCGGCCGAAGTCAGGCTGCTGGCGCTCGACGCTGCCTGGCAGGCAGAGCCATTGCCGCTGATGTTCCCCTGATGCGGGTCGGCGCCGGGTCTCAGGACCTGGCGCCAGCCGCGTCCGGCAGGTCGCCGATGACCGTGCCCGCCGACTTCGGCTTGGTGAGCGGCGCCGGGGTCGGCTGGTTGCCGTAATGGATCAGGTCCTGGCCGGCATGGATGTCGCTGGCGACCTGGAGGTCGAGGCGCTCGGCGTCGCGGCGGCGGACGTCCTCGACAATCTCCGCGGCTTCCTCCTCCGGCACGCCGAGCCCGCGCAGGACCTCGCCGCCGAAGACCATGGCGGATTCGAAGGTCTCGCGGATCTGGTAATCGACGCCGGCGCGGATCAGGTCCATCGCATGGCCGCGGTCGAAGGCGCGCACGAACAGTTTTGCATGCGGGAACTCGGCCTGTGCGACCCGCACGATCGCGTTGGCGGTCTCGCGCTTCTCGACGCAGACCAGGATCGCCTCGGCCTGATGGGCGCCCGAGGCGTGCAGGATGTCGGCGCGCGTGCCGTCGCCATAATAGACCTTGAATCCGAAGGTCGCGGCGGCCTGGATCATTTCGACATCGGTCTCGATCAGCGAGATGCTGCAACCGCGGGCGAGCAAGGCTTGGCTCGCGACCTGGCCGAAACGGCCGAAGCCGACAACGAGGATACGGCCCTTGAGCCCCTCGGCATGCTCGATGCCATCGAGTGATTCCTGCTCGGGCGGCATGAAGCGATCGATGGCGAGCACGACCAGCGGTGTCAGCGCCATCGACAGGATCACGATGGCGCTGGCGATGGCATTGATGCGCGCGTCGAAGATGCCCGCAGCCGCAGCGGCGCTGTAGAGCACGAAGGCGAACTCGCCGCCCTGCGAGAACAGCGCGACGCGGGTGATCGCATTGCGCGTGCGGGTGCGAAACAGCTTGGCGACGATGAAGATGCCGGCCGCCTTGACCAGCATGAAGGCGGCGACGCCGAGCGCCACGACCTGCCATTCCCTGCCGATCAGCTTGAGGTCGAGCGACATGCCGACCGCTAGGAAGAACATGCCGAGCAGGAGGCCGCGGAACGGCTCGATATCGGCCTCGAGCTGGTGGCGGAAGGTCGATTCCGAGAGCAGCACGCCGGCGAGGAAGGCACCCATCGCCATGGAGAGGCCGCCGAGCTGCATCGCCAGCGCCGAGCCGAGCACGACGAGCAGCGCCGCGCCGGTCATGACCTCGCGGGCCTGGGCATTGGCGAGCAATCGGAACATCGGGTTGAGCAGGTATTTGCCGGCGATGACGAGGCCGATGAGCGAGCCGGCTCCGATCAACAGCGGCATGATCCCGCTGCTCTCGGCCGCCTTTGCGGGCGCCAGCACGGCGACAACGGCGAGCAGCGGCACGATGGCGAGGTCTTCGAGCAAGAGGATCGAGACCGCCTGCTGGCCGTGCGGCGTCGAGGCTTCGCCCCGCTCATTCAGCATCTGCATCACGACCGCCGTCGAGGAGAGCACGAAGCCCATGCCGGCGATGAAGGCGGCAGCAGGAGCCAGTCCGGCGAGAATGCCGACCCCGGTCAGCAGCGCGCCGCAAAGCCCGACCTGGGCGACGCCAAGGCCGAAGATTTCGCCGCGCAGGTTCCAGAGTCGCGAGGGCTGCATCTCCAGCCCGATGATGAACAGGAACATGACGACGCCGAACTCGGCGACGTGGAGCACGCTTTCCGGATTGGAGAACAGGCCGATGCCGGAGGGGCCGATGACGAGGCCGCCCGCGAAATAGCCGAGCACCGAGCCGAGCTTGAGCTTGCGGAAGATCGGCACCGCGATGACGCCCGCTCCCAGTAGCCCGACGGCCTGAACCAGATCCTGAGAGAAGCCTTCCGCTGCCATGTCGCTCCCTTTTCCTGCCTTCGCTGTGGATATCCGCTGCTCATGAAAAAGAAGCGTCGGGGCGGTTTAGGCAAGCTTTCGCTCGGCCGCCAGAGCGCCTGGACAACACGATGCAGCTAGCGTGCCGGCCGGCCAACGCTTGCCGGCTGGCTTTCATCCGGGCATTTAGCATCGCAAAAGCCGGCTCTCTGCCGGCAGCAGGAGCGTTCGCTATGCAGCTTGGAGTGGTCGGCCTCGGCCGCATGGGAGCCAATATCGTCCGGCGGCTGCACCGCGCCGGGCACAATTGCGTGGTCTATGACCGCGACCCGAAGCCGGGCGAGGCGCTGGCGAAGGACGGCGCCGTCAATGTCGGCGACCTCAAGGAGATGGTGGCGAAGCTGCAGGCGCCGCGCGCGATCTGGATCATGCTGCCGGCCGGCGAGATCACCGAGAAGACGCTCGCCGATCTCGCCGCGATGATGAGCCCCGGCGATACGCTGATCGACGGCGGCAACGCCTTCTGGAAGGACGATGTCCGGCGCGGGCGCGAGCTCGAAGCCAAGGGGCTGCACTATCTCGACATCGGCACCTCCGGCGGCGTGCACGGGCTCGATCGCGGCTACTGCCTGATGATCGGCGGCGACAAGGCGACCTTCGACCGGCTGGAGCCGATCTTCCAGGCGCTGGCGCCGGGCAAGGGCGCGATCGAGCCGACCAGGCATCGCGAGGGCCGCAACCCGACGGCCGAGCAGGGCTATCTGCATTGCGGCCCGGCCGGCGCGGGCCATTTCGTCAAGATGATCCATAACGGCATCGAATACGGGATGATGCAGGCCTTCGCCGAAGGCTTCGACCTGCTGCGCAACGCTTCGGCCAAGGACGGCCTGCCCGAGGAATACGGCTTCGACTTCGACGTCGCCGAGATCGCCGAGGTCTGGCGGCGCGGCTCGGTCGTGACCTCCTGGCTGCTCGACCTCACCGCCGAGGCGCTGGCGGCCGACGAGGAGCTCGGCGCCTATTCCGGCCATGTCTCGGATTCGGGCGAGGGGCGCTGGACGGTGCAGGCTGCGATCGAGACCGCGACGCCAGCCGAGGTGCTGACCTCCTCGCTCTACACCCGCTTCCGCTCGCGCAAGGACCACACCTTCGCCGAGAAGATCCTCTCCGCCATGCGCGCCGGCTTCGGCGGCCATGTCGAGCCGAAGAAGCAGGGCTGAGACACGATGATCCCTGCCAATGACGCCGGGAAACCGGCGGTGATCGTCGTGATGGGCGTGGCGAGTTCGGGTAAGACCTCGCTCGGAGAGCGGCTGGCCGAGCGACTCGGTTGGCCGTTCCGCGATGCCGACTCGTTCCATCCGCCGGAAAACGTCGCGAAGATGTCGGCTGGCACTCCGCTGACCGATGGGGACCGCAAGCCCTGGCTCGCGGCGATCGCGGCCTGGATCGACGCATTGCGTAGCAGCGGCGGCAACGGCATCGTCACCTGCTCGGCGCTGAAGAAGGCCTACCGCGAGGTGATCGTCGGGGGTAGGCCCGATGTTGCGCTGGTTTATCTCAAGGGCTCGCGCGAACTGATCGGCCAGCGCATGGCCGCGCGCCAGCATCATTTCATGCCCCCCTCGCTGCTCGACAGCCAGTTCGCGACGCTTGAGGAACCGGGTGCCGACGAGAAGCCGCTCGTCGTCCAGATCGAGGCGAGCAAAGAGGCGCTCGTCGAGCAGGTGGTGCGGGAGCTACGGTTGGGCTAGCCGCCTGGCGGCGCGCTGTCGCGCGAGGTCAGCGCCGCGATGTCCCGGGCGCGATGGCGCGGCCTGAGCGAGGTCATGAGCAGCTCCATCCTGTGCCGGAGATATGCCAGGATCAGCGGCAGCAGTGGCGCCTGCGAGCGATCGATGCTGTGCACGGATGTCTCTCCGCTCACATGTGACGGGCATATCCCGTCCGCTCCGCAGCCTGCGCCCGTCCGGCGCTCGCTGCAAGCCTGCTCAGCTCCCTTCGTTTGATGTCGTGGGCCTGCCCTAGTCGTCCGCCCACATCCGGATCAGGTTGGCGACTGATTTCGAGAGCAGGTCGAACTCGGCGCTCTTGCCTTCACGCGTGAACAGAGCGCGCCTGGCGCGGTCGAGATCGAACAGGATTTCGCGCTGGCCGCCATCGCGAATGAAGCTGCGGGCCCAGCCAACCGCCGCGAGGCGCTCGCCCGCCGTCACCGGCGCGACATGGTGGAGGCTCGTCGAGGGGTAGGCGATCAGCGAGCCTGCGGGCAGCTTGATCCGCTCGTCGCCGGAGGTGCCTTCGATGACCAACTCGCCGCCCTCGTAGCTCTCGGGCGCGGCGAGGAAGAGGGTGAAGGAGACATCGGTGCGCAAGCCACCCATCAGCGCATCGTCGACATGGCTGCCATAGGCGTGGCCGGGCTCGTAGCGGCTGAACAGCAGCGGCGTCAGCGCCTTCGGCCGGACTGCGGCGGCGAAAACCTCGTTGGCGAGGATGCGCTCGGCGAGCTTTCGCCTAAGCGCCTCGCTGCGCGCGCCCGGCGCGGCCTGCCGGTTGTTCTTGACCAGCTTCGCGCTCCAGCCGGCGGTGCTGCGTCCATCCTCGAAACGGATCGCGGCGAGCTCGGAGCGGGCCTCGTCGACTTCGGCAGGGGTGAGGACATTGCCGATCGGCAGGATCATGGCGGGACCTTCATGGCAGCTCGCTCATCATGCGGTGGTGGCGCCAGCGCTGTCCACCGCCAGCACCTTCAGAGTTCGGCTTAAGGCTCTTTAGAATAACTATAATCAAGCTTTCCGCCTGGCCTCTTTCCTTGACGATCCGGGAATTCGGGCTCATGCCGCTGCGATGACTTGGAAAGGCTCTCGGCGGACCAAGTCGGACCGATCCGATGACAGGAGGCCGCGATGAAGACCACCAGCAAACTCTGGCTCGGTCTCGGCACCGTGATCGCCGCCGGCACAGGCCTGGCGGGCGCCGATCTTGGCCAGGTCGCGGCGGCTCCCGGCCTGCGCCACGCCGATGGCATCCAGCTCGCGCAGCATGCGGCGGGCAGCCATGGCGCGCCGGCGACGCCTGCCAAGGGGCAGGGTGGCGAAGGCGGAGAGGGGGGTGAAGGCGGCAAGGCCGATGCACTCGCTCCGAACCTGAAATTCGCCCGGTCCATCGCCCTGATCCGCGGCCATCTGCTGGTCGGTGACGAACTGGTGCGCGCGGGCCGTTTCGGCGAGGCGCTGCCGCATTTCCTGCACCCGGCCGAGGAGATCTATGGCGGCATCAAGGGCGATCTGGCCACCTACAAGGTCCGCCCCTTCGAGGCGGCGCTGAAGGCGCTGGTGCAGACGGTCAAGGCCAAGAAGAAGGAGGCCTATGACGGCGCGCTCAAGCAGGTGCAGGAGCGGCTCGCCGAGGCCGATGTCGGCCTGCGTGCAGCGGAGCAGAACTGGGCGCGCTTCTCGGTCGAGACCGCGCTGGAGACGCTGAAGGTCGCGGCCGACGAATATGGCAATGCGATCGAGAAGGGCCGGATCGCCAAGGCGGTCGAGTACCAGGACTCGCGCGGTTTCGTCTGGCAGGCCGAGGCGATGGTCGAGGCCGTCGCCACCGACCTGCAGACCAAGGATGCCGCGGCGCTCAAGGAGATGCGCGGCGCGCTCGCGAACCTCAAGAAGGCCTGGCCGACTGCCGTCGCGCCGAAGAAGCCGGTCAAGGACGCCAGCGACGTCCTCTCCGACATCGCCCGCGTCGAGCTGCAGGCCGGGAACTTCCTGCGCTGAGGCGACAGGCCTTGGCCGTTGTCGTCACCCCGCTTGAGACGAAGCCGGCGCCGTCGCTGCCCAAGGCGTTCCTCGCCGGTATGCTGGCGGCCGCGCTCGCGCTGACAGGCGGCTCGCAGGCACAGGAACAGGTGCCGGTCAGCGATTCCGCGCTCTCAGCCCTGCGGGCGCTCTATCGCCGGCCGGATGGCGTGCCGTTCCCCGAGGCCAATTCGCCGACGCCGGCGAAGCTTGCGCTCGGCAAACGGCTCTTTTCCGATCCTGTCCTGTCAATGAACGGCGCGATTTCCTGCACGAGCTGCCATGATCCGGCGCTCGGCTTCACAGATGGCGTGCCGATCGGCCGCGGCGTGGCGAAGAAGCCACTCGTCCGGCACACGCCGCATCTGTGGAATCTCGCCTGGGGCGCCGCCTATTTCTGGGATGGACGGGCGCGCACGCTCGAGGAGCAGGTGCGCGGGCCGATCGAGAACCCGCTCGAAATGGGCGAGAGCCTGCCCCGTCTCGCCGGCAAGCTCGGGCGCGACCGCTCCTATCGCAGGGCCTTCGCCGAGGCGTTTCCCGAGCATCCGCAGATCGGCCCGGACCAGATCGCAGCCGCGCTCGCGACCCATATCCGCAGCCTGGTCTCGCCGAAAACACGCTTCGATGCCTGGGCTGAAGGGCAAGAGACGGCGCTGAATGCCGAGGAGAAGGCCGGTTTCGCGCTCTTCAACGGCCGGGCCGGCTGCAGCAACTGCCATTCCGGCTGGGCCTTCACCGACCGCGCCTTCCACGATATCGGCTTGGCCAGCAATGACCTTGGGCGCGGCAAGGTCATCGGCCTGCCGGCGGCCGACCATGCCTTCCAGACGCCGTCTCTGCGCGAGCTCGCCTGGACGGCGCCCTATATGCATGACGGCTCGCTGGCGACGCTCGATGCGGTGCTCGATCATTACGACCATGGCGTCATCAGGCGCGCGAGCCTGTCGCCCGATCTCAAGCAGGTCGTGCTGACCGAGTCTGAGCGCGCGGCGCTGCTCGCCTTTCTCGCGACCTTGTCGAGCGAGAACCCGCCAGTGCCGGCGCCCCTGGTCGCGGCGGGGCCGGCTGCTCCGCCGGCGGCGCGCGAGGGGACGGTGATCTCGCAGAAGGACAAGCTGTTCCAGCCCTCGGCGGTGCGGGTGCACGCCGGGCAGAGCCTGACCATCGTCAACGACGATGTCCGCACCCATAATGTTCGCCTCGATACCGGGCCGCGACCGTTCAATTCCGGTGCGCAGGAGCCGGGCCAGTCGGTGACGCTGCCCTTCGCTCGGCCGGGGCGCTACGAGCTCTATTGCGGAATCCATCCGGCGATGCGGCTCGACGTTTCAGTCGAGCGCTAGCGGCACTTGCCTGCCCGGCGCGGGCCGCAACTCAGCTCCCAGTTTCAACCGATTGAAAAAAGGCCGCAATCAGCGCATTGCTTAGGGGAAAGGCGGGGGAGCCGCCGGTCCCAAGGTATCATCATGCTCGACAAAGCCGTTCCGCCGCGCACGCTGAAGCTCAATGCCGCCGACAATGTCGCGGTTGCCGTCGATCCGATCGATGTCGGTGTCAGCGCTGCCGGGGTCACCGCGCTGAAGCGCATCCCGCGCGGCCACAAGATCGCGCTGACCCGGATCGCCAAGGACGAGCCGATCCGCAAATTCGGCCAGATCATCGGCTTCGCCACGCTCGACATCCCGCCAGGCGAATGGGTGCACGAGCACAATACCGGCTTCCACGCCTTCGAGCGCGACTATGCCTATGCCGCCGAGGCGAAGACGGAGTTCGTGCTGCCGGTCGAGCAGCAGGCGACCTTCGAGGGCTTTCGCCGCAAGGCCGGCAATGCCGGCACGCGCAACTATGTCGGCATCCTGACCTCGGTGAACTGCTCGGCCTCGGCTGCGCGCTTCATGGCCGAGGAGGTCAAGCGCTCCGGCCTGCTCGCCGATTATCCCAATGTCGACGGCGTCATCGCCCTGACCCACGGCACCGGCTGCGGTATCGACTATAATGGCGAGAGCTTCGAGGTGCTGAAGCGCACCACCTGGGGCTATGCCTGCAATCCGAACATGGCGGCGGTGCTCGTCGTCGGCCTCGGCTGCGAGGGCTTCCAGATCAAGCGGATGAAGGAAGCCTATGGCGTCGAGGAGAGCGACGTCTTCCGCACGCTGACCATCCAGGAGACCGGCGGCACCAGGAAGGCCGTCGCAGCCGGGATCGAGGCGCTGAAGACGATGCTGCCGATCGCCAACCAGGCGAAGCGCGAGACCGTGCCGGCCTCCGAACTGATGCTCGCTCTGCAATGCGGCGGCTCGGACGGCTATTCCGGCATCACCGCCAACCCGGCGCTCGGCAAGGCGGTCGACCTCCTGGTCGAGCATGGCGGCACCGCGATCCTTTCCGAGACGCCGGAGATCTACGGTGCCGAGCACCTGCTGACCCGCCGCGCCGCCACCCGCGAAGTCGGCGAGAAGCTCGTCGGCATCATCAAGTGGTGGGAGGATTACACCGCCCGCGCCCGCATGGACATGAACAACAACCCGTCGCCCGGCAACAAGGCCGGTGGGCTGACCACCATCCTGGAGAAGTCGCTCGGCGCCGCCGCCAAGGGCGGTACCAAGACGCTGGCCGCGGTCTACCACTATGCCGAGCCGGTGCGGAGCAAGGGTTTCGTCTACATGGACACGCCCGGCTACGACCCGGTCTCCGCGACAGGGCAGGTCGCCGGCGGCGCCAACATCCTCGCCTTCACCACCGGCCGCGGCTCGGCCTATGGCTGCAAGCCGACGCCCTCGGTCAAGCTCGCCACCAACACGCCGATGTATCTGAAGCAGACCGACGACATGGACCTCAATTGCGGCGATGTCCTCGATGGCGTGACGCTGGAGGAGAAGGGCAAGGAGATCTTCGACTACCTGCTGAAGATCGCCTCGGGCGAGAAGTCGAAGTCCGAGGAAATGGGCTATGGCGACGCCGAGTTCGTGCCCTGGCAGATTGGCGCGACGATGTGAGGCGGGCCTCGGCGGCGACTGAGCCCTCTGTCGTCATGGTCGGGCTTGTCCCGACCATCCACGTCTTCGTTGGTCAAGACCTGAGTTCAAGACGTGGATGCTCGCCACAAGGGCGAGCATGACGGTTCAGGCCACTCCCACCAGCCTGAGCCGCGTTCCCCACGGGTCGGTGCTTTCGAAACCACGTGCGACCGTCGTCGGCGCGTAGCCGGCTTTCGCCATCCGCTCGCGCTGCGTCGCCAGCAGGGCGGGATCGGCGACCTCCAGCGAGAACCAGTCGAGGCCGGTCTGGGCGCGGTCGCGCTGCCCGGCGCCGGCGCTGTTCCAGGTATTGAGCGCGACATGGTGATGATAGCGGCCGGATGAGAGGAAGCTCGCCGTGTCGCGGCGCGACGTGGAGTCGAGGCCGATCGCGTCGCGGTAAAAGATTTCCGACTGTGCGATGTCGCCGACCCGCAGATGCATGTGGCCGATGCGCAACCCGGCCGGAGCCTCGCGATAGTCGCTGCGGCTGGTGTCGGTCAGGCTCAGTATCCCGTCGACGTCGAGCCGGTGCGTACCCATGACGACGCGCTCGCCCTCCCAGCGCCAGAGCCGCGGATCGCGGTCGGCATAGACCTCGATGCCGTTGCCCTCGGGATCGTCGAGGTAGACGGCTTCGCTGACGCTGTGGTCGGCGAAGCCGGTGAGCGGCGTCTGGTTGCGCGCGACATGGACGAGCCAGCGGGCGAGATCGTGCCGGGACGGCATCAGGAAGGCGGTGTGGAACAGGCCGGCGGTATTGCGTGGCTCGAAAGCAGCCTGCGGCCGCGGCTCCATCCAGACCAGCGGCAGATTGCCGACGCCGAGAATGACTCCATCGGCGCTGGCCGAGATGACGCCGAGGCCGAGCACCGACTGGTAATAGCGGCTCATCCTGGCGAGATCGCGCACCCGCAGGCCGATGGCGCCGCAGCGGATCGGCGTGCTGCCGGCAAAGCTAGGTCCCGAGCCAGGGCTGGCTGGCCCCGGTCCCTCCGCCTGCGCCGCTGCTGCGGCCGCCATGGCGAGCGAGGTAGTGCCGGCGAGCCGCAACAGGGCCCTTCTCGTCAAGGCAATCGTCATCGTCACGCGTTCCATCGCGGCGCATTGCCGCTGCGGCCGTGCAGAGCATTCTTCGCGGCGGCATGCATGTCACAAGCGCGCGAGGGGCAAAACCCGCTCAGGCGGTCGCAATGCAGCCGCGCCGGCTTTCGTCCGGTGCTTCAACGGATAAGAAAACGGACTATGCGCAACTTTCTGATGGTCACCTTGCCCCGTATCGCCCTCGGCCTGCTCTTCATCGTCAGCGCGATCGACGGCTTCTGGTGGCTCGCCACCGGCACTCACCTGATCCACCCGCCGACTTCCGAACGCGGACTCGTCTTCGAGACGGCCCTGCAGAACTCCGGCTTCTTCTGGCCCTTCCTCAAGGCGGTGAACCTTGCCGGCGGCCTGAGCCTGCTGTTCAACGTCGTGCCGGCCTTCGGGCTCGCGCTGATCGCACCGGTGATGGCGGTGATCGTGCTGTTCCACTTCGCCATCAACCCGGCCGGCATTCCGGTCGCGATCATCCTGATCGTGACGGGCGCGCTGCTGGTCTATGCCTATCGCGAGCGCTACGCAGCTCTGCTGCGCTGAACTCTCCGAGCCTCAGAGCTCGGAGGCAAAACCCCATAGCGGGACATGGGCGGCGAGCTTGTCGAGCAGCCGCCCGAGCTGGTCTCGCTCATCGCCGGAGAGGCAATCGAGCATTGCTGCCTCCCTGGCCTTGAGGGCCGGGATATAGCGCTCGTAAAGGGCGCGGCCGTCCGCCGTCAGGAAGAGGAGCTGGCGGCGGCTGTCGGCCTTGTCGGGCTCGCGCCGGATCAGCTTCTTCTTCTCGAGCAGGATCACGGCGCGGCTTACGCTCGCCTTGAGATGGCCGGAGAACTCGCAGAACTCGCTGGCGCTGGCGCCGTCGCGCACGGTCAGGAAGATCAGGATCACGATCTCCGGCCGGGTCAGCCCGAACTCCATCTCGATCGCCCGAAAGGACGGCTCGCGATAGAAGTTCAGGATGTAGCCGATCTTGTAGGCCGTCGGGATCGCGGTGCCGTCGAGGATGGCGCGCCGCTGCCCGGCGTCGAGCTCGCCGCTCTCGCCTTGCGGAATTAGTCTCACATTAGACTTTTTTGTTGCGCGCGCCATGAGCTGGTCCTAGCATCCTCGCCAAGGAATGACACGGTTTTGCCGTGCCGGGAGGAGGCGATGGATCAGGCCGGTGCCACAAGGCGGCAGGTGATTTCGTGCGTGCCGGAGCGGCAATGCTTCTATTCGGGCACGGACGCTCATCAGATCTATGTCGACCGGCTCGGGACGACCGCGGCCGGGTGCCTGCCGATCGTGCTTGTCCATGGCGGCGGCCATACCGGCGCCTGCTATCTGACGACGCCCGATGGCCGGCCCGGCTGGGCGCCCGCCTTCGCCGCTTCCGGCCGCGCGGTCTTCGTGCCGGACTGGCCGGGCCATGGCCGCTCGCCGATGCGGCCGGACTTTGCCACCCTGTCGAGCGTCGAGATCGCGACCAGCCTGCAGCGTCTGCTGGAAGAGATCGGCCCGGCGGTGCTGCTGGTGCACTCAGCCAGCGGGCCGATGGCCTGGTGGATCGCCGAGCGGAGCCCAAAGGCTGTCGCCGCCATCATCGGCATCGCGCCGGGCGGGCCGGCCAATCTCCTGCCGGCGCTGCCCGACGATGCCGAAGCGGTGGCCAAGCTCAAGGACGATGAGAGCCTCGGCTGCCCGGTGCGGGTCGAGGAAGACAAGCCGCTCTTCATTCCGCCGGAGTTCATGCGGGCCTACTGGGCCAATTCCGAGCGCTTTCCGAAAGAGGCCTTCGAGGCCTATCGCCGCTCGATCGTGCCCGAGAGCGCGCGCCTGATGAACGAGCGCTTCAACATCGGCGGCAAGGGGCTGCGCATCGCCGACCCGGCGAACCTTTCCAGGCTGCCGATCCTGATCGTCACCGGCGACAGCGATCCGCGCCATCCGCGCGCGGTCGACGAGGCGACGGCGCGTTTTCTTGGCGCCGAGTTCACCTTCCTGCCGGAGCGCGGCATCGCCGGCAACGGCCATATGCCGATGTGCGAGGACAACAGCGACGAGATCGCGGCCCTGATCGTCGCCTGGCTGGAGGCAAAGGGTCTTTGAAGCTCGAACCGGCGGTACTGCCGGACGATAGCTCGGGAGGATAGTGATGCGATCGCTTCTTGCAGGCGGCGCCCTGATGGCGCTCGCCAGCCTGCCGGCGCTGGCCCAGGTCAGCGACGATGTCGTCAAGATCGGCGTGCTCACCGATATGGCCGGTGTCACCGCCGATATCGGCGGCAAGGGCTCGGTGATCGCGGCCGAGCTGGCGGTGAAGGAGTTCGGAGCGACCGTGCTCGGCAAGCCGATCCAGATCGTCGCGGCCGACCATCAGCACAAGGCCGATCTCGGCACCTCGATTGCCCGGCAATGGTTCGACATCGACAAGGTCGACGCTGTCGTCGACGTGCCGAACTCGGCCGTGGCACTGGCGCTGCAGTCGCTCGCCCGCGAGAAGAAGCGGATCGTGATGTATTCCGGCGCCGGCACCACGGCGCTGACCAACGAGCAGTGCTCGCCCTATGGCTTCCACTGGACCTACGACACCTATGGCGTCGCCCGCGGCACCGCCTCGGCCGTGGTCAAGGCCGGCGGCACCTCCTGGTTCATGCTGGCCTCCGACTATGCCTTCGGCCACCAGCTCCAGAAGGACGCAACCGATGTGGTCGAGGCCAATGGCGGCAAGGTCGTCGGCGCGGTGCGCCATCCCCTGAACAATGCCGACTTCTCCTCCTTCCTGCTGCGGGCGCAGTCGTCCGGCGCCAAGGTGATCGGCATCGCCAATGCCGGCAACGACACCGTCAATGCGATCAAGCAGGCCGGCGAATTCGGGCTGGCGGAGCAGGGCCAGAATCTCGCGGCGCTGATCTTCTTCCTGCAGGACGTGCACAGCCTCGGCCTCAAGGCGACGCAGGGCACCTATCTCACCACCGCCTCCTATTGGGATCTCGACGAGCCCTCGCGTGCCTGGTCGAAGCAGTTCCTGGAGAAGGCCGGGATGATGCCGTCCATGCTGCATGCCGGCGTCTATGGCTCGGTGCTGCACTATCTCAAGGCGATCAAAGAGGCCGGCACCGACGATCCCGACAAGGTCGCGGCCGCGATGCGCGCGATGCCGATCAACGACGCCTTCACCAAGGATGCGAAGATTCGGGCCGATGGCAGGGTGCTGCGCGAGATGTATCTCGCCCGCGTCAAGAAGCCGGCGGATTCGAAGGGGCCGTGGGACTATTTCGAGATCGTGCGCAAGATCGCGCCGGAGGAGACGGTCTGGCCGCTGAGCGAGAGCAAATGTCCGGCGGCGAAGGGGTAACGCGCCGGCCCGCCTGAGCCGGTCAGAGCGGCATCAGGCTCTTCAGCCAGCGCGTGCGTTCTGCGGTGACGCTCATCAGGCAGCTCTGGTCGGTGAGCGAGGCCATGGTGCCACGATCGCCGAGCCGGCTCATGAAAGAGCAGCTCGAATCGCGATAGGCGAGCCAGCTGCGCTGAGTGTCGCGCAGGAGGTTGCGCTGCTCCGGTGAGAGTTCCTTGGACGCTTCCCGATAGGCGGCGTTCAGGGCGGCGTCGAGCTTGGCATATTCGGCGTTCCCGCAGTCCAGCATGTCCGCCGTCACGCCACCGGACTTGTCCATGCAGGTCTTGTACGCGGCCGAATAGGATTCCTCCTGCTTGGGCTCCTCGGCGCGAGTTAGCGCTGGCATCGCGGCGAGGGTGCTCGCGAGCACCACGGTCCGGAAGGCCGCGGTGAAACAAGGTTTCGCCATATCGCGCCTCTCGATCATGTCAGAGCAAAACCCTTCAGCCGCTCGCTGAGCGCCGTGATGCGCTCGGCCGCGACATTGGCGATGGCGATGCGCAAATGCTGCTCTTGGCCGGGGCCGAAATAGGGGCCGGGCAGGGCCAGCACGCCGCGCTCCTGCACCAGCCGGCGGACGACCTCCGCCGCCGGCACGCCCTCGAAGGGGTGGGCGACATAAGCGAAGTAGGCGCCGGCGGCGAGGACGTTCCAGCCGTTGAGCGGCGCGATCGCCTGGCGGAAGAGCGCGGCGCGGGAGTTCATCTCTGCGCGGTTGCCCTCGCGCCAGGCGCGGATGCCGTCGATGCCCCAGGCGACGGCACTCTGGCCGGCGCGGACCGGGCTGATCTGGACGCAGTCGAGCACCTTGCCGATCTGCGCGAGCGCCGCCTCGCCAGCGGTGATCGCGCCGAGGCGCCAGCCAGGCACGGCATAGGCCTTGGAGAAGCTGTAGAGGCCGATCAGCGAATCCTGCCAATCGCTTGTGGCGAAGAGCTCATGCGGGCGGTCCAGCCCTTCGGGCAGGAAGTCGCGATAGGTCTCGTCGAGCACCAGCCAGATCTTGCGCTTGCGGCAGAGTTCGGCGAAGGCGGCGATGGTCGCGGGCGGATAGACCGCGCCGGTCGGGTTGTTCGGCGTCACCAGCACGATGGCGCGGGTGTGCGCATCGATCAGCGCCTCGGCGGCTTCGGCATCCGGCACGAAACCGCGCTGCGGGTCGCAAGGCAGCGGACGCGGCTCGACGCCGAGCATGTTCAGCGTCATCTCGTGGTTGAAGTACCAGGGCGTCGGCAGCAGCACATTGTCGCCAGCCCGCGCCAGCGCCATCATCACGGTGACATAGGCCTGGTTGCAGCCGGCGGTGATGGCGATCTCCTGCGGCCGGATCGTGCCGCCATAGAAGGTACTGCTCTCGGCAGAGTAGGCCTCGCGCAGGATGTCGTCGCCGGTGATCGGCCCGTAGCGCGTGCTTTCGGGCGCAGCGGCTGCCTCGGCGAGGCGTTCCAGCAGGGCAGCCGGTGGCGGCGAGCCCGGTACCGCCTGCGACAGGTCGATCAACGGGCCGGCGCCGCCGGCATAGCCGCGGGCCCAGGCCTTGGCTTCGGGGATCGGCGGGGTCGCGGTGTCGATGAGATCGGGATTGAGCGGGGCGGAAGAGGGCGCAGTCATGGCTGAGCTTTGCGGTGCGTTCGTTGCCGCGTCAACGGCCTCGCCGGCAGGGCTGGAGCGCGGCGCCGGTACGCCCCATATTTGAACCGGAACAAGGCGAGGCTGACCGGATGGACGACGAGACCCAGGACGCGATCGAGGAATTGCACGCCATGCTCGACCGCGCCCGGGTGATCGTGCCGTTCACCGGGGCCGGGATCTCGACCGAATCGGGCGTGCCGGATTTCCGCACGCCCGGCTCGCCCTGGATGAGCAACAAGCCGATCCCGTTCGATGTCTTCCTCGCCAGCCGCGAGGCGCGGGTCGAGGCCTGGCGGCGCAAGTTCGCGATGGACGACCATTATCGCGATGCACGGCCCAATCGCGGCCACCGGGCGCTGGCGACTTTGGTGGCGGAAGGGCGCTCGCCCGGCGTGATCACCCAGAACATCGACGGCCTGCACCAGGCCTCGGGCATCGCCGAGGACATGGTGATCGAGCTCCATGGCAATGGCACCTACGCCACCTGCCTGACTTGCGGCTGGCGGCACGAGCTGGCGGCGATCCGGGCGCAGTTCGAGGTCAGCGGCGAGCCGGCTTCCTGCATGATGTGCGCTGGCGTGGTGAAAACGGCGACGATCTCCTTCGGCCAGCAGATGCCGCAGCAGCCGATGCTGCGGGCGCATGAGCTGACCATGTCGGCCGATCTCTACCTGGTCGCCGGCTCCTCGCTCGTCGTCTTTCCGGCCGCGACCTTTCCGGTGATCGCCAAGCGCAATGGCGCCAAGCTCGTCATCCTCAACCGCGAGCCGACCGATCTCGATGCGATCGCCGATCTCGTCGTGCGCAGCGAGATCGGCCCGGCATTGGCGCGGTTGGCGAATTGATCAGTCGCGCGAGGCGAGGGCGAGTCGCACAGCCAGCCCGCCGAAGACGACGCCGAGGATGCGCTGTGGCCAGAGGGCCAGATGCGGGCGGCTGGCGATGGCGCGGCCGAGGCGGCTCGCCGTCAGGATGACGATGCCGTTGGCGATCAGCCCCATGACATTGAGGATCGAGGCCAGCACCACGACCTGAAGCAGCAGCGAGCCAGCCTCGGGCTTCAGGAACTGCGGCAGCAGCGCCAGCATGAACAGCGCCATCTTCGGATTGAGCAGATTGGTCAGCAGTCCCTGCAGGAAGATCTGGCGCAGCGGGAACCGCGCCGCATCGGCCGTCGGCGCGAAGAGCGTCGCGGGAGAGCGCAGGGTCTTCCAGGCGAGCCAGGCGAGATAGCCAGCGCCGGCCCAGCGCAGAGCGTCATAGGCTGCCGGTACGAGCAGGAATAGCTGCGACAGGCCGTAGGCGGCGGCGAGCGCCTGGAGATAGCTGCCGGTGGCGATGCCGGCATAGGTCATGAAGCCGGCGACGCGGCCCTGGCTCATGCTGCGCGAGGCGATCAGCAGCATGTCTGGCCCCGGCGTCGCGGTCAGCACGGCGCAGGCGGCGGTGAACAGGGCGAGCGTGGTGACGTCGAGCATGGCGGGGTCCTTCAGGCCAGCGGCTTGGCGAAGCGTTGGAAGGCCTCCCTGGTCGGCGTCGTGCCGGCGCCGGGCTGTTGCGGGCGCAGGAAGCAGCCATCGGTGACGGTAGCCGGCTCGGCGAAGGCGTCCTTGATCCAGGGGATGTATTCGAGCACCGGCGTCGCCGGATGCCAGTAGGCGAGATGGACATGGACCTGGCTCATCTCGCCGGCATGGGGCGCGACGGGCAGGCGATGGGCCAGCGCCAGCTCGGCCACCTGGATGTATTCGGTGATGCCGCCAAGGCGGGTGACGTCGGGCTGGACATAGTGGATCGCGCCGGCCTGGACGAAGGCGCGGAAGGCATCGACCGTATAGAGCTGCTCGCCGAGCGCCACCGGGATCGAGGTCGAGCGGGCGAGCGCGGCATGCGAGCCGATATCGTCGTACCAGAGCGGCTCCTCGAACCAGAACAGGTCGAGCGCCTCGGCACGGGCGCAGAAGCGCTTGCAGGTCGGCAGGTCCCATTTGCCGTTGCCGTCGACCGCGATGGTGACATGGTCGCCGACGGCGCGGCGGACCGCCTCCAGCCGCCCGATATCGGTCATCGGATCGGCATGGCCGACCTTGATCTTGATGCGATGGAAGCCGTCGCGCTCGACCGCCATGCGCGCGCCCTCGACGAGCTCGTCCTTGGGGATCGAGAGCCAGCCGATATCGGTATTGTAGGCTTCGAGCTTCGCCTTGCTGGCGCCGCCGAGCAGATGCCAGAGCGGCAGGCCGGCCTTCTTCGCCTTGAGGTCCCAGAGCGCGACGTCGACGGCGGCCAGCGCCAGCTGGGTGATGCCGGCGCGGCCGACCCATTGCAGGGCCGGGTGGCGGGCGAGCTTCAGCCAGAGCCGGGAATGCTCGGAGGCATCCTCGCCCACCAACAGCGGCGCGTAGCAGTCGCGGATGCACGACGTGATCAGCCGGTCGGAGGCGAGATCGGCATGGGTGCCGGTGAAGCCGTAGCCGGTGAGCCCGTCCTCGCTGACGATCTTCGTGCCGACCACGCCCCAATGGCTGATCCGGTGGGTCGAGTCGGCGATCGAGCCTCCGGTGACCGGAATGTGGAGGATGAAGGGCTCGATACTGGCGATGCGCATGACGGTTCTCCGGCTCTCGGGCCGATCATCGACCTGATGCGCGGAAGCGACAAGGCGCCGCTTTCGGCGGCCTTACACGCGCTTTGCGCATGCTGATGATGTGGATGAGCGGGAAGCGGCTGTTTCCCGGCTTCGTCGGGGTGCTATCGTCACGTCACGAATCACGTTTCGCGGCGGAGATGAGCGGGACATGTCCGACCAATACGGCGACGGAGGCAGGCCACCGGTCGGCCCGCTACAATCGCTCAACCGGATCGTGCGTCTGGACGGGCCTGAGACGATCGACGGGCAGGTGGTCGAGATCACCGGCTACGTCAAATGGTTCGATGTGAGCAAAGGCTATGGCTTCGTGGTGCCACAGGATGGCGGCAGCGATGTCCTGGTCCATGTCACCACCCTGAAGCGCGACGGCTTCCATGCCATCGCCGAGGGCGCGCGCATCGTGCTCGAGGCGGTTGCCAAGGCGCGTGGTCGCCAGGCCACGCGGGTGCTCTCGATCGACACCTCCGCGGCGCGCCATCCGGCCGAGATGCCGATGCCGCGCACCAACGCGACGGTAACGCCGACGAGCGGGCTGGAGCGCATGGTGGTGAAGTGGTTCAACCGCCTGCGCGGCTTCGGCTTCGTCTCGGCCGGCGAGGGCGCACCTGACATCTTCGTCCATATGGAGACGCTGCGCCGCTACGGCATCGTCGAGCTGATTCCGGGGCAGACCGTGCTGGTGCGCTATGGGCCTGGACCGAAGGGGCTGATGGCGGCCGAGATCCGGTTCGAGCAGGGCGGGCCGCCCAGTTCGCACTGAGAAAAACTCTCTCCGAAAAGGCGCCTCCGGGCGCCTTTTTTGTTGTGTTGCAGGGGCTGCGGAGATCGACTTAGGCAATTCACATTTTTCGTTGTGAATATGTTATTTTGCCGTTGAATTGTGCGTAATGCGCATGATAGAGGCAGATCGTGATTGATTTTGGAGCACGCTTCGCTTGGCCGATGGCTGGCGGGACGAGCTTCGGAGAGCCTGCCGTGAAGCTGTTCCATCCGATCCTCGCCGGCGCCACGCTGGCCGAGCGCGCCGTCGCCTGTGCCGGTGTCTTCGCCGCGATCGCGCTCACGGCGGCAGCTGGATATGTCTTCCCGACCAACTCGCCGCTGGTGGTGGCGCCGATCGGCGCTTCGGCCGTGCTGGTCTTCGTCGTGCCGGCGAGCCCGCTGGCGCAGCCCTGGCCGGTCGTCGGCGGCAATGTGATCTCGGCGCTGGTCGGCCTCGCGGTCGGCTGGGCCGTGCCGGACCTGACCATCGCGGCAGCGCTCGCGGTCGCCCTGGCCATTGCGATCATGTCGCTGACGCGCTCTCTGCACCCGCCGGGCGGGGCGGTCGCGCTGACGGCCGTGCTTGGTGGCCCCGCCGTGATGAAATGGGGGCTGCTGTTCCCCTTCGTGCCGATCGGCCTGTGTTCGCTGTCCCTGGTCGCACTCGGCGTCGCCTTCCATGGCCTGACCTGGCGCAGTTATCCGCATCGGCCGCAGGTGGCTGGGGTTGTCGCATCGCAGGCTGCGGCGCCGGCGATGTTCAGTGCGCCCGATATCGACGAGGCGCTGGCGCAAATGGGCGAATCCTTCGACATCGCGCGCGAGGACCTCGACCGGCTGCTGCAATACGCCGAGGCGAGCGCGATGCGCCGGCAGGCCCGGAGTTCGTGATTCCGGCTGTTTCTGAATCAAAACGGCGAATTTGAGCGAATCGGCTTCACCGGAACTCAAGGAACCTGCGGCTAGGGTGTCTTCGTTATGGGGACATGCCTATTGCCGTGCTGCTGATCACCGACCGCCCGGAGCAGAGCGAGAAGCTCGAGCGGCTGCTGTCGCTTTGGGGGCCTTGCGACGTCGTCGACGTGAAACGACCGACCAAGAGCGGGGCGGCGCCGAAGCGCTTGCTCGTCAGCGATGTTGATCTGTCGAACCGTGCTTCGGTCGAGGCCGTTCGTGACAGGCTGGCGGAGCGAAGGCACAAGGGAACGCCCTATCTCTGCCTGCTGCGCGATCAGTCGCCGCGCCTGACGATCCAGGCCAATGCGATCGGCGCCAGCACGATCCTGCCGGCAGGCCTGCCGGCCAAGGCTTTGCTCGACGAGATCGGCCGCATCCTGAATCCGGCCGGTCAAACACCGATACAGCAGCATTTCATCGCTGCGTCTGCCGCGCTCGCCGACATGCTCTCGGCGGCTACCGATGGCCGGGCCCTGCCGGTGGCGGCGATCGAAGGCAGCGTCGAGGCGATCAACCGCGCCGCGGACGATCGCGATCTCGGCGCCTGGCTCGACATGGTCTGGAATCATGACGACGCCACCTATCAGCATTGCCTGCTGGTGGCAGGGCTTGCCGCGGCTTTCGTGCGGGCCCTCGACTTTCCGAAGGAGGCGCGCCAGCTGGTGACCAGCGCCGCCGTTCTGCACGATATCGGCAAGGCGCGCGTGCCCCTGTCGATCCTGCACAAGCGCGACAAGCTGACGGCGGAGGAGCTGGCGATCATCCGCGAGCATCCACAGATCGGCTACGAGATGCTGTTGCGGCAGGGCGCCTTCGCCCGCGAAGTGGTAGAGGCGACGCGCAGTCACCACGAATATCTCGACGGTACGGGCTATCCGCAGGGGCTGAAAGCCGAGGAGATTTCCGACGTCGTCCGGATGATCACGATTTGCGACATCTATGCCGCCCTGATCGAGCGGCGCTCCTATAAGGCGCCAATGGAGCCCGAAGAAGCCTATGCGATCCTGGTCGGCATGGGCGCCAAGCTCGATGCCGACCTGCTGCGGGCATTCCGGGCCGTGGTGCTGCCCGGCTGAGGCTCAGAGCGCGAAGGACGTGCCGCAGCCGCAGGAGCTGGTCGCGTTCGGATTGGTGATCCTGAACGACTGGCCGACGAGATCGTCGACGAAATCGATCGTCGAGCCGTCGAGCAATTCGAGCGAGGTCTCGTCGATCAACACGGTCGCGCCGTCGCGCTCGATCACGATATCGTCCGGCGCTTTTTGCCGGTCGATGTCGAAGACGTACTGAAATCCCGAGCAGCCGCCACCGGCGACGCTGACACGCAGCATCGCGCCGGGAGCCTCGTTCGCCATCACCGCGAGGATACGGCTCGCGGCCTTGTCGGTCAGCGAGACCGTGTGCGGATTGGCCTCGATCGCCATGGTCATGTGCAGAACATCCTTGCTCCTGCTTCGTCTGCAAAGGTAATGGCCGCAGGGCGGGCCTTCAAGCCGCGCCTCCGAATGGGGCAGCCATGCCGCACACACACGATACCACCTCTGCCACGGGCCGCGAGCCCGGCGATCGCTGGCGCGCTCCTTACGCCTGCCGGACTGCGACGAGCCGCGGCCGGCTGGTCGAGGAGCCGGGCTCGGCGACCCGCAACCCGTTCCAGCGTGATCGTGACCGCATCATCCACTCTACCGCCTTCCGACGGCTGAAGCACAAGACCCAGGTCTTCGTCTCGCATGAGGGCGACCATTTCCGCACCCGCCTGACCCATACGATCGAAGTGGCGCAGATCGCCCGCGCTCTGGCCCGTGCGCTCGGACTCGACGAGGACCTGGCCGAGGCGCTGGCGCTGGCGCATGATCTTGGCCACACGCCGTTTGGCCATACCGGCGAGGACGCGCTCGACGAATGCATGGCCGGCTTCGGCGGCTTCGACCACAATGCCCAGACGCTGCGGATCGTCACCCGGCTGGAGCGGCGCTATGCCGGATTCGACGGGCTCAACCTGACCTGGGAGACGCTGGAGGGTCTGGTCAAGCACAACGGCCCGCTGCTCGATGCCGACGGCAGGCCGACCGAGCGCTATGCCAAGACCGGAATCCCGGTCGCGATCCTCGAATACCAGGAGAAGCAGGATCTCTGGCTGGGTAGCCACGCCTCGGCCGAGGCACAGGTCGCCGCACTCGCCGACGACATCGCCTACAACGCCCATGACATCGACGATGGCCTGCGGGCCGGGCTGTTCGATCTCTCCGAATTGCGCGCCGTGCCCTTCCTCGCCGGGCTTCTCGACGAGATCGACGCCCTGCATCCCGGGCTGGAGCGCCCGCGCGCGATCAACGAAATGGTCCGCCGGGTGATCACCCGCTTCGTCGAGGATGTGATCGTCGAATCCGAGGCACGGATTGCGGCGCTGGCCCCGGGCGATGCCGACGCGATCAGGCAGGCCGGCGCGCCGGTCGTCGCCTTCTCGCCGGCGCTGGTTGCGGCCGACAAGGCGATCAAGGGCTTCCTCTACCCCAACATGTACCGGCATCCGCGCATCGGCGTGATCCGCAAGGAGGCGGCCGACATCGTCCGCGACCTGTTCGTGCGTTTCCAGGCGCAGCCGCAGGCCATGCCGGCGGAATGGGCGGCCGGGTGCGACGAGCTCGACGAGGCGCGGTTGGCACGCCGGGTTTCCGACTATATCGCGGGGATGACCGATTCCTATGCGCTGGGCGAGCACCGGCGCTTGTTTGACGCCACTCCCTCGCTGCGATAGGGCCGGGCGCTTCCTTCTGAATCTCTGGTCGCCATGAACATTTTCGAGACTTTCTCCGCACGCCTCGCCACCGTCCTCACCGGGCTGGCCGAAGCCGGCCGCCTTCCGGCAGGGCTGTCGCTGGCGCGCGTCGTGGTCGAGCCGACAAAGGATCCGGCGCATGGCGATCTCGCGATCAACGCCGCCATGGTGCTGGCTAAGGAAGCCGGCATGGCGCCACGCGCGGTGGCCGAGCTGATCGTCGCCGAACTCGCCAAGGATGGCGATGTCGCGAAGGCCGATATCGCCGGGCCCGGATTTATCAACCTGACGCTGCAACCTGCTGTTTTCACTGAGGTTCTGAAGTCGGCGGTGCTGGCCGGAACCGAGCATGGCCGCGGCGCGGCCAAGGGCGAGCCCAGGATCAATGTCGAATACGTCTCGGCCAATCCGACCGGGCCGATGCATGTCGGCCATGGCCGCGGCGCGGTGTTCGGCGATGCGCTGGCGAGCCTTCTCGCTTTCGCCGGGCACGACGTCACCCGCGAATACTACATCAACGATGCCGGTGCGCAGGTCGACGTGCTCGCCCGTTCCGCCTTCCTGCGCTATCGCGAGGCGCTGGGCGAGGATATCGGCGCGATCCCGGAAGGGCTTTATCCCGGCGACTATCTGGTCTCGGTCGGGCAGACACTCGCCGAGCAATACGGCCCGGCGCTGCGCGACAAGTCCGAGTGGGACTGGCTGCCGCTGGTGCGCCAGGCGGCGATCGACGGGATGATGGCGATGATCCGCGACGATCTCGCCGCGCTCGGCGTCGTCCATGATCTCTTCTTCTCCGAGCGCTCGCTGCAGGGCCGGGACGGCAATTCCAACGCCGTGCACCAGACGATCGAGGACCTGCGCGCCCGCGACCTGGTCTATGAGGGCCGGCTGCCGCCGCCCAAGGGCCAGAAGGATGAGGATTGGGAGGATCGCGAGCAGACGCTGTTCCGCGCCACCAAGTTCGGCGACGACGTCGACCGGCCGTTGCTGAAGTCGGATGGCAGCTACACCTATTTCGCCAACGACATCGCTTATCATCGCTCGAAGTTCACCCGCGGCTTTGCCGAGATGATCGACGTCTGGGGCGCCGACCATGGCGGCTACGTCAAGCGCATGCAGGCCGCGGTGAAGGCGGTGACGAACGGCGAGGGCGCGCTCGACGTCAAGCTCTGCCAGCTGGTTCGCCTGCTGCGCAATGGCGAGCAGGTCCGGATGTCGAAGCGCTCCGGCGATTTCGTCACGCTGCGCGAGGTCATCGACGAGGTCGGCCGCGACGCGGTGCGCTTCATGATGATCTTCCGCAAGAACGATGCGACGCTGGACTTCGACCTCGCCAAGGTGGTCGAGCAGTCGAAGGACAACCCGGTCTTCTACGTTCAGTATGCCCATGCGCGCTGCGCTTCGATCTTCCGCCAGGCCGCCGAGGCCTTCCCGGATCTCGACCTGTCGCCGCAGGCGCTGGCGCAGGCTGACCTCAGCCTGCTGACCGATGAGTCGGAGATCGGCATCGTCAAGATGATTGCCGCCTATCCGAGGATGATCGACGCCGCGGCTTCGTCACATGAGCCCCATCGTGTCGCCTTCTTCGTGCACGATCTGGCCAGCGCCTTCCACTCGCTGTGGAACAAGGGCAAAGACTCGCCGCAATTACGGTTCGTTAATCAAACTGATCGAAAATCGACCTCGGCAAGATTGGCGTTCGTGCATGCGGTACGCAGCGTCCTTGCTTCCGGGCTGGCGGTCGTTGGGGTGACGGCGCCGGAGGAGATGCGCTGACGGGATCCATCCCGGCGCATCGGGTGCTTTGCGGATCAGGACGATCCGGCCAGCGCCCACCGGGTCCGATACGAAGGCGGCGTTGGCCGGCATGCCGCAAGGCGGGTCGGCTAGAGCTTTCGTCAGATTGACCGCGCTGTGGCGGCGTCCTTTGATGGATGGCGGCATGCGCTGGAATGGATCATGTCATGAGCGAGCCAGCTAGAAACCGTTTCGCCCTCGATCTCGACGATCTGGAGCGTCAGCTGCGTGGAGCGGCCCAGCCGCAGAAGCCGGGTGCGGCCTCCGATCCGCTGATGGAGCTGACCCGCCTCGTCGGTCAGGACGATCCGCTGAAGGAGCTCTTCGCCGGTCGCCCCGCCGAACAGGCGCGTCCCGTGGCTCCGCCTGCACCGCAGCCCGCTTCCTGGTCCGGCCACCGGACCGAGCCGAGCTTCCAGCCGACGCTGGTCACTGCGCCGCCGGTGCAGTCCGCCCCGCCGCCGGCCGATGTGCGCGGTGCGCTCGACGAGTTCGAAGCGCTGCTGCGCCGGACCGAGCCGGTGCGGACCACGCCGCAGCCGGTTGTGCAGGCGCCCGCGGCGCCGGCGCATGATTATGACGATCCGGAGCCGCTTCCGGTGCGTGCACAGCCCTATGCAATGCAGCAGGACGGCCCGCACGCCTATGTTCCCGAGCAGCCGCGCGACCTCGACGAGGCTGCCGGGCACAGCCATGTGCAGGCGCAGGCTTATGCTCCCCAGCCCGCTCCCGACTATCATCAGGCCGCGCCGGACTATGACGCGCAGCATCAGGATGCCGAGGACGAGCATCGTGACTTCCGGCGCTCGCGGTCGCGCAAGGGCATGCTGACGGCGGCGGCGCTGGTCATCGTCGCGGTCGGCGGCGTCGGTGCCGCCATGGTCTTCCGCAATGGCAAACCGGCCGGCGTCAACGGCCAGCCGCCGGTGATCGCGGCCGATACCGGCCCGTCCAAGGTCGCCCCCGTCAATCCGGGCGGCGCCGAGATCCCGAACCAGAACAAGCAGATTTACGAGCGCAGCGGCGACGCCAGCGCCGATAAGACCAAGGTGGTCAGCCGCGAGGAGCAGCCGGTCGACGTGCAGCAGGCGGCACGCGCGATGGCGCCGCGCCCGACGCAGGCCTCCAACGGCGCGATCACGCCGACTGACACCGCCTCGGCCGGCCTGGCGCCGACCGAGCCCGGCCTGGTGCCGATCCCGGCCGTGCCGGGGCTCGGCGAGCCGCGCAAGGTCCGCACCGTGGCGATCCGTCCCGATGGCACGCCGGCGCCGGCCAATGCCGCTGCGTCGACTGCACCGGGGCAGGGCATCGTCACCGGCTCGGCTCCGTCGAACCGCCCGGCCTCGGCGACCCCGGCCCAGACCGCCCAGCCGGCCCCGCGTCCGCAGCAGCCGGGCGCGACGCCCGCCGCGGCGCCGAAGACGCAGGAGCGCGCCGCCGCTCCGGCGACGCCGCCGGCCGCTCAGACCCCCTCGGCCGGCACCCGTACCGCCGCGCTCGCACCGCAGCAGGCTGAGCCGGCGGCGACCGCGCCGCGCGCCGATCCGGCAGGCGGCTTCGTCGTTCAGCTCGGCGCACCGGGCAGCGAAGCCGAGGCGCGCGCCACCTTCGCGGCGTTGCAGCGCAAATATTCCGATCAGCTCTCCGGCCAGAGCCCGATCGTGCGCAAGACCGAGCTTGCCGGTGGCAAGACGGTCTACCGCCTGCGCGTCGGCCCGTATTCCCGCGAGGATGCGAGCTCGATGTGCTCGGCGCTGCAGGCCGCCGGCGGGCAGTGCTTCATCGCCAAGAACTGAGCGGGCGCGGGCGGAGCCGAGGGGTCCGCCGCCGATAGAACCAGGGCCGGCCGCGACCGTCGCGGCCGGCTTTTGCTTGCGTGGGGCTTCGCGGGCGGGGCAGGCTGGTTGCGATCTCCAGCGACGCAGGCTTTGAAGATGTCTCCCGATTCAATTCCCGGCCGCGCCGCCGACCCGCGTTTCCTCGATGGCGAGAGTTCGGCGCCTGAGGCCGTGCCGCATGCCGCCGTCGCGGTCATCGGGATTCCGGCCGCCACACCCTATCTATCCGGCCGTGCTCATAGCGAATCGGCGCCGGCCGCCATTCGCCGCGCCAGTGCGGCCCAGGTCGCCAAGCTCACGCATTACGATTTCGATCTCGGTGGGCCGCTGCTGCCTGCCGGAGGGCGGCTGGTCGATTGCGGCGATCTCGCCTTCGATCCCGCTGATCTGCCCGGCAATCGTGCGCGAATCGCAGATGCTTATCGGACGTTGCTGGCGCGCGGCGCCGCGCCGCTCTTGCTCGGTGGCGACGACAGCGTCCAGATCCCGGCGCTGGGTGCCTTCGCAGCCCGCGGCGAGATCACGATCCTGCAGGTCGATGCCCATATCGACTGGCGTGAGGAGATCGAGGGCGAGCGCTTCGGCCTGTCGAGCACGATGCGGCGGGCTTCGGAGCTCGACGGCGTCAAGACGATCGTGCAGGTCGGCGCCCGCGGCACCGGCAGTGCACGGCCCTCGGATGTGACGGAGGCCAAGGCTGCCGGCGCGCAATTGATCGATATGAGCATCCTGCGGGCGAAAGGGATGGCGCCGGCGATCGAGGCCGTCCCGCCTGGCCGGCCGGTGGTGGTCTGCTTCGATGTCGACGGTTTCGATCCCGCCGTCGTGCCCGGGGTGCTCGGCCGCACGCCCGGCGGGCTCACCTTCGGCGATGCCGTCACGCTGCTGAACGGCGTGGTGGAGCGGGCGCCGATCATCGGCTTCAACATCGTCGAATTCGTGCCGGAGACAGATATCGACGGCCTCGGCACGCGCACGGTCTGCCGGCTGGCCATGTTAGGGGCCGGTCTCCTCGCTCGCAGCGCAGGCCGCTGAACCACATCCCCATGCCGCTGTGCGGGAATCCCGGATTGCTCCCGCGATCCGGACATGCACGCGTTGCGGCGCCGTGGCTGGAGCACGGTTAGCGCGTGCTCTAGCTTCGCCCTGAATCCGCGGCCCAATCCGGTCTGACAATGCGGAAGGCCTGCAAGTGAGAGGAAACACCATGGACCGCCGCAAGCTGATCAAGACGACCGCCGCCGGGGCCGCCGCCGCGACCATCGCAGCGCCGGCGATCGCGCAGACCAATCCGAAGATCAGCTGGCGCCTGACCTCGAGCTACCCCAAGAGCCTGGACACGCTGTTCGGCATCTCGACCCATGTCGCCAAGCGCGTCGCCGAGGCGACCGACGGCAACTTCCAGATCCAGACCTTCGCCGCCGGCGAGATCGTGCCGGCGCTGCAGGCGCTCGATGCCGTCCAGAACGGCACGGTCGAGTGCAGCCACACGCTGGCGAGCTTCTATATCGGCAAGGACACCGCCTTCGCCTTCGAGACCTCTTTGCCCTTCGGCCTCAACACCCGCCAGCAGAACGCCTGGCTCTACCAGGGTGGCGGGCTCGAACTCTGCCGCGACCTGATGAAGAAGTTCGGCGTGCACACGATTCCCTCGGGCAATACCGGCGCCCAGATGGGTGGCTGGTTCCGCAAGGAGATCAAGAGCGCGGCGGATCTGCAGGGGCTGAAGTTCCGCATCGCCGGCCTGGGCGGCCAGATCATGGCCAAGCTCGGCGTCGTCCCGCAGACGCTGGGCGGCGGCGACATCTATCCGGCGCTGGAGCGCGGCACCATCGATGCGGCCGAGTTCTCAGGCCCTTATGACGACGAGAAGCTCGGCTTCGTGAAGGTGGCGAAGTACTACTACTATCCCGGCTTCTGGGAAGGCTGCGCCAATGTCAGCTTCATTGCCAACAGCGAGAAGTGGGCCGGGCTGCCGGCGCATTACCGCGCCGTGGTCGAGGCAGCCTGCGCCGAGGCGAATGCGCTGTGCGTGGCGAAATACGACCATGGCAACCCGGACGCGCTGCTGCGCCTGATCGCCGCCGGCGCTGAACTGCGCGCATTCCCGCAGGACGTGATGCAGGCTGCCTTCAAGGAGGCTTTCGCGCTCTACGCCGACCAGGCGGCGAAGAACCCGAACTTCAAGACGATGTGGGATTCCTTCCTGCCGTACTGGAAGAAGGAGCAGCTCTGGTTCCGCGTCGCCGAACTGCCGTTCGACGCCTTCAACGCACAGGCGTCGCAGTCACTGCGCTAGGTGCCGTCATGCTCGGGCTTGACCCGAGCATCTCAGGCCGGAGGAGGCGTCAGTTGGCGCCTTCTCGTCATGAGATTCTCGGGTCTGCGCTGCGCTCCGCCCGAGAATGACGCAATGCGGCCCGCCCCCGAATCGGCGATAACGGCGCCATGACCTCGCGCGCCTTCATCGCCGGCTGCCTCGGCACGAGCCTCACCCCCGACGAGCGGGCCTTCTTCCGCGATGCCCGGCCCTGGGGCTTCATCCTGTTCAAGCGGAATACGCAGGATCCGGCGCAAGTGGCTGCGCTGACGGCGCAGATGCGCGATTGCGTCGGCTGGCAGGCGCCGATCCTGATCGACCAGGAGGGTGGGCGGGTGCAGCGCATGGGGCCGCCGCACTGGCCGCCCTATCCGCCGGCGCTGGCCTTCCTCGCCATCAACGATCCCGTGCAGCAGCGCGAGATCGTCCGGCTCTCGGCGCGGTTGATGGCGCATGACCTCAAAAGCGTCGGCATCGATGTCGACTGCTTGCCGGTGCTCGATGTTCCCGTCGCCGGCAGCCATGACGTGATCGGCAACCGCGCCTATGCCCGCGATCCCGCCCTGGTGGCGACGCTCGGGCGTGCGGCGGCCGAGGGGCTCATGGCCGGCGGCGTGCTGCCGGTGGTCAAGCACATGCCGGGCCATGGCAGGGCCAAGGCCGACAGCCATCACGACCTGCCGGTGGTCGAAGCCAGCCTCGACGAGTTGCGCGCCCATGATTTCCGGCCGTTCCGGCATCTCGCCGACATGCCGCTGGCGATGACGGCGCATGTCGTCTTCACCGCGCTCGACAAGCGCCGGCCGGCGACGGTCTCGCGCAAGATCATCAGAGAGATCATGCGCGGCGAGCTCGGCTATGACGGTTTGATCATGACCGACGACATCTCGATGAAGGCGCTCTCCGGTTCGTTCGAGGAGAAGGCCAAGGCCGCGATCCGGGCTGGCGTCGACGTGGTGCTGCATTGCCATGGCATCATGCAGGAGATGGTCGCGGTCGCCGGCGCCGTGCCGGAGATGAGCGGTCATCGCGCTCGCCGCGCCGCGATGGCGCTGGCGCGCATTCGCCACGAGCCCGAGCCGCTCGATGTGGATAGCACCCGCGCCCAGCTTGCCAGCGCCCTTGCTTTGAGCGGCGGTTAGGCTGATTCTCTCCCCGGGGTTGTGGCTCTGCCGATCGGGCGGGCCAGGTCATGGGGAACGGGCCATCGATGGCCGCTGAACTGCCATTCCAGGAGGACGGCACGCCGGAACGCGCGTCCGGCGAACCCTCGTTCGTGATCGACGTCGACGGCTATGAGGGGCCGCTCGACCTGCTGCTCGATCTTGCCCGCCGCCAGAAGGTCGATCTTTCCCGCATTTCGATCCTGGCGCTGGCCGAGCAGTATCTCTCCTTCATCGAGTCGGCGCGGGCGCTGCGGCTCGAACTTGCCGCCGATTATCTGGTGATGGCGGCGTGGCTCGCCTATCTGAAATCCCGCATGCTGCTGCCGGAGCCGCCCAAGGGCGAGGAGCCGAGCGCCGCCGACCTTGCCACCGCGTTGGCGCTGCGCCTGAAGCGGCTTGAGACGATCCGCGCGGCGGCGCAGCGGCTCGCCACCCGCGAGCGGCTGGGCCGCGACGTCTTCGCCCGCGGCGCGCCCGAGGTGATCGCCTCGTCCGGCCGGCCTGTCTGGGAGGCCGAGCTCTACGACCTGCTGGCGGCCTATGCGCAGCAGCGCCAGAAGCGCATCCGCCAGCCGATGAGCGTCGGCCATCGCCAGGTGCTGTCGCTGGTCGAGGCGCGCGAGGCGCTGGCGCGGCTGGTCGGCGAGGCCGGTGAATGGACCGCGATCGACGGCTATCTCACCCGCTACATGCGCAGCCATCGGCTGCCGACCGAGACGATGACGGCAACGGTGCGGGCCTCCTCGCTCTCGGCCATGCTTGAGATGGTGCGCGAGGGCCTGCTCGACCTGCGCCAGGAGGGTGCTTTCTCGCCGCTCTATGTCCGCCGCCGCTCGGCGCGGCCGCCGACGCTGGGCCTGTGAGGCGCTGATGGCCGTGGCTGAAGCCGAACGCGAGGACGAGGAGGACTGGGATGCCGACGAGGCGCTGGCGCGCGCCTGTCGCATCGTCGAGGCCTTGCTGTTCGCCTCGGTTCAGCCGCTCTCGGCCGAGGATCTCGCGAAATCGGTGCCGGCCAATGTGCCGATCGAGCGGGTGATCGCCGAGTTGCAGCAGACCTACGCCCTGCGCGGGGTGACGCTGCATCGCGTCGCCGGCGGCTATGCCTTTCGCACCGCGCCCGATCTTGCCTATCTGCTCGCGCCCGAGGCCGAGGCGCCGCGCAAGCTCTCCCGCGCCGCGCTGGAGACGCTCGCCATCATCGCCTACCATCAGCCGGTGACGCGGGCCGAGATCGAGGAGATCCGCGGCGTCGCCACCGCCAAGGGCACGCTCGACATCCTGCTTGAAGCCGGCTGGGTGCGCCTGCGCGGCCGGCGGCGCTCGCCGGGGCGGCCGGTCACCTTCGGCACGACGCCGGCCTTTCTCGACCATTTCGGGCTCGACCGCATCGACGATCTGCCGGGGCTGGAGGAGTTGAAGGGCGCGGGCTTCATCGAGGGGCGCCTCGCCAAGGATCTCACCGTACCGATTCCCGACGACGATCCGTCCTTGCGCGACGACGAGGATCCGCTCGGCGACCTGTTCACGCCGCTTGACGACGGCGACGCCAGCTAGCACAGCGCAGGCGATCGCGCCCGACGGGCCGGCAGGAGAACGACTTGGCTCGGACCGAAAGCAAGATGCGCTGGCTGGGGTGGGGACGGCGTGGCACCGCCGGCGCCGCCATCCCGATGGCGCTCGGCTTCGACGGCGTCACCCAGCGATTCGGCGCGGTGACGGCGCTCGACCAAGTCTCGCTCAACGTCGCGCCCGGCGAAATCGTCGCACTGCTCGGCCATTCCGGCTGCGGCAAGACGACGCTGCTGCGGCTCGCCGCCGGCGTCGAGCGGCCGAGCGCAGGCCGCGTCCTGCTCGAAGGGCGCGACGTCTCGTCGCCGGCTGATTTCATCGAGCCGGAGGCGAGGGGGGTCGGCCTCGTCTTCCAGGATTATGCGCTCTTTCCGCATCTCAGCGTGCGCGAGAATGTCCGCTTTGGCCTGCGCGGCTACGGCAATGCCGAGGCCGACGCCACGGCCCTGCGCGCCATCGCCCGCGTCGGCCTTGCCGACCTCGCCGAAGCCTATCCGCATATGCTGTCGGGCGGCGAGCAGCAGCGCGTGGCGCTGGCGCGCGCCGTGGCGCCGCGTCCGGGTGTTCTGCTGATGGACGAGCCTTTCTCCAATCTCGACCGGCGCCTGCGCGACGTGGTGCGCGACGAGACGATGGCGCTGCTGCAGGAGATCGGCGCGACCTCGATCATCGTCACCCACGATCCCGAGGATGCCATGCGCGTCGCCGACCGGATCGTGTTGATGCAGCAGGGACGAATCGTCCAGAGCGGCACCGCCGAAGAGCTCTATCGCAGGCCTGCCAGCCTCTTTGCCGCCCGATTTTTCTGCGATCTTACCGAAGTCGAGGCCGTTGCGCGGGATGGTGCCGTCGATACCCCGCTCGGGCGGTTTCCGGCGCCAGGTCTCGCGGATGGGGTACAGGCGGTCGTCGGTGTACGGCCGCAAGCGATCCGGCTGGTGCCGAAGGGGTTCTGCCTGCCAGTGCGGGTCGTGACGCGGCGCTTCCTCGGCGAGGTCGACCATGTCGAGCTGGCGGTCGATGGCCTCGACAAGCCCCTGGTGGCCCGGCTGCCGCTGCGCGGTTCGGTCGCCGAGGGCGAGGATGTCGGCATCGACATTGCGATGGACGAAGTCCTTGTGTTCCCTGTAGGGGACACCTAGTTTCCGGCACAAGCATCTGGCCCGTCGGGACAAGTCGGGCCGCGCGTTCAAATTCGGAGGAGTACCGCCATGGGTGGCGTCAGCATCTGGCACTGGATCGTCGTCGGCGTCATCGTCATGCTGCTGTTCGGCCGCGGCAAGGTGTCCGAACTGATGGGCGATGTCGCCAAGGGCATCAAGTCGTTCAAGAAGGGCATGGCCGAGGATGATACCCCGCCGCCAGCCGCGCAGCCGTCGGCCGATCCCAAGGTGATCGACCAGGCGGCCCAGACCGCGAGCCCGCAGCCGGCCAAGGCCGAGACCAAGGCCTGATCTCGTAGGAGCGGACCTGCCGATCAGGTGTTTCCTGTTCGGTTTCGATTCCGGCGCCTTTCCGGCGCCCTACAAGATTTCCAGAGGACCGGCCGTCGATGTTCGACATCGCCTGGAGCGAAATGCTGCTGATCGGGGGCGTCGCGCTCGTCGTGATCGGCCCCAAGGAACTGCCCGGCGCGCTGCGCACGGCTGGGCAGGCGATCGGCAAGATCCGGCGCATGGCCGCCGAATTCCAGGGCCAGTTCAACGACGCGATGCGCGACGCCGAGCTTCACGACCTGAAGAAGCAGGTCGACGACATCGGCAACTCGATCCAGGCTTCGACCAATTTCGATCCGATCGAGCCGATGAAGGATTTCGGCGCCGCTGACGCCTCGAAGCCGACCGAGGACAAGGCGATGCAGGAGGCAGAGGCGACCCTCGCCGCGCTGCCAGCGCCGGAACTGCCGGCGCCTGTCAGCATCGAGCCGGCTCCCGTCGCCGAGCCCGCGCCGGAAGAAAAGCCGAAGCGCCGCCGCAAGACGGTCGCGACCGAAGAGCCGGCCGTGCCGGCCGAGGTCGTGGCTGAAGAGCCGCCGGCCAAGCCCGCCCGCAAGCGCAAGGCCAAGGCCGCCGAGGCCGAGGGCGGAGAGACGGCATGAGCGTCGTCGAGACCAATACCGAGACGAAACGCGACGGTGAGGACGAGATCGAGGCCTCGCGTGCGCCACTGATCGACCATCTGATCGAACTGCGTTCGCGGCTGATCAAGTCGCTGGTCGCCTTCCTGATCATGTTCTTCATCTGCTTCGCCTTCTCGACGCAGATCTACAACACGCTCGTGCTGCCCTATGTCTGGGCGGCGGGTTCGAGCGCCAATGCGCAGCTGATCTATACCGGCCCGCTCGAACTGCTCTTCACCCACATCAAGGTCGCAGCCTTCGGCGCCGGCTTCTTCGCCTTCCCGGTGATCGCGACACAGATCTACAAGTTCGTCGCGCCCGGCCTCTACAAGAACGAGCGTCAGGCCTTCGCGCCCTATCTGGCGGCGACGCCGATCTTCTTCGTGCTCGGCGCTGCGCTGGTGTTCTTCTTCGCCATGCCGGTTCTGATGAAGTTCTCGATCGGCATGCAGCAGGCGGCGAGCGAGGGGCAGGCCGGCATCGCTCTGCTGCCCAAGGTCAGCGAGTATCTGTCGCTGATCATGACGCTGATCTTCGCCTTCGGCATCTCCTTCCAGCTGCCGGTGATCCTGACCCTGCTCGGCCAGGCGGGCATCATCGATGCGCAGTTCCTGAAGGACAAGCGCCGCTACGCCATCGTCTTCGTCTTCGTGATCGCGGCCGTGCTGACCCCGCCCGACGTGATCTCGCAGCTGATGCTCGCGGTCCCGATGCTGCTGCTCTACGAGCTTTCGGTGTTCTCGGTGCGCCGTGTCGAGAAGAAGCGCGATGCGGCGAAGGCGGCTGAGGACGAGTGAACTGCTCCTGGCTCTGCCTATGTAGATTTTCATCGTCATTCCGGCCGTAGCGAAGCGAAGCGCCGGAATCCATCGTAGGGATCCAGTGCCCTAGCATGGTTTCCGGAGCTGCGTTGCTCCGCAGCTTGTCCGGAATGACGGTGGAGGGGCTTGATGTGGGTTTACATCATGGCCAGTGGCTGGAACGGGACACTCTATGTCGGCGTGACCAACAGCCTGGCGCGCCGTGTTGCGGAACACCGCGAGGGTAGAGGCTCAGAATTCGCACGAAAGTACGGGGTCAACCACCTTGTCTATGCGGAGCAGTTCGATCGCGCTGACGAGGCGATTGCGCAGGAAAAGCGCATGAAGAAGTGGTCACGCGAGCGAAAGATCGCCTTGATCGAGGCGTCGAACCCAACTTGGCGAGACCTCTACGATACGATCCACCTGGATTGAACCGTTTCAACAAATCCTCATCATTCCGGCCGTAGCGAAGCCGAGCGCCGGAATCCATCGTAGAGTTCAGCGCTTTACGATGGATTCCGGAGCTGCGCGCCTTCGGCGCTTGTCCGGAATGACGGGCGAGGAACCCCACCAACGCTCGAGCACAGTCTTGTGATCATGTCGTGCGGAGCCTTGCTCGCAACACAATGTTAAGATGAACGGCAGATGAACGAATGCGCGGCCGCCTCACAGGCCGTGCAGGTGGATGCGGTGGTGACGTGAGCGGATTCTGGCGCCTGATGCTGTTCGGAAAAGGCCCGCGCGATGCGGCCTCGCCCGGCCGCGACCTGCGCATCGACGTGATCCGCGGCCTGATCCTGCTGATCATCTTCGTCAATCACATGCCGGGCAACGTCGTCTCGGCCGCGATGCCGCATAATTACGGCTTCTCCGACGCCGCCGACATCTTCGTGCTGCTCGCCGGCGTCTCGGCTGCCTTCGCCTATGGCCGGGTGATCGACCAGCGCGGACTGCTCGTCGGCTCGCTCAAGGTCGGGGCGCGGATCTGGACACTCTACATCGCACATCTGGCGCTGTTCGTGCTGGTCTGCGGCATCGTCGCGACGGCGGTGGTACGCACCCAGAACGCGCTCTATGTCGAGGCGATCAACATCCAGCCCTTCTTCAGCGACACGCCGGCAGCGATCGTCAACGCGCTCGGGCTGGTCTACCAGCCCTATTATCTCGACATCCTGCCGCTCTATATCGTGCTGCTGGCGGCGTTCCCGCTGATCTACGTCACCGCCCGGACCAGCCCGCTGGCGGCGCTCGCGGTCTCCGTCGCGATCTGGCAGGGCGCCACCCATGCGGGCCTCAACCTGCCGAACCATCCGGGCGAGGGCGGCTGGTTCTTCAATCCCTTCGCCTGGCAGATGCTGTTCACGTTCGGCGTCGTCATCGGCCGGCTCGGCCTCGTCGGGGCCGGTGTGCCGAAGCTGCGCCTGCTCGACGCCGCGGCGGTGTTGGTTGTCTTGTTCGCGGCGGCTGTGAAGCTGTCCTCGGGCAATCCGTTCGGCATCGCGTTGCTGAACGACTGGATCGACAGCCTGCAGATCGGCATCGACAAGACCAATCTCGCCTGGCCGCGTGTCGCGCATCTGGCGGCGCTGGCCTGGCTGGTGCTGCGCTTCGTGCGCCCTGATGCCGGTATCCTGACGGGACTGGCTGGCCGGCGGCTGGCTGCGCTCGGGCGGCATTCGCTCGAAGTCTTCTGCGCCGGGATCGTGCTGGCGATCGCCGGGCAGATCATCCTTGCGGAGAGCTCCTTCACCCTTTGGGTCCAGTTGCTCGTGACATCGGGCGGGATTACCATCCTGCTCGGGCTAGGAACCTTTCTCTCGTGGTACAAGACGCTCACGGCACGCGCCGCCAGCGCCCCGCGCGAGCAGGCCGCTACGGCCTGAGCGCCCTTCTTCTGCTCCTGGCGTCGGCTCTGCCGGCCATTGCCGGGCCCAAGCCGCTTGCTCACATGGTGGACGGGCGCTGCCGGGCCGGGGCGGCCCAGCACCCGTTCAAGCCGACGCTGGCGATCTCCAAGCGCAATCTGGCCGAGACCAACCGGCTCACCATCGTCGCGCTCGGCTCCTCGACCACGGCCGGGACCGGAGCCAGCGACGCCGACCGCAGCTATCCCGCCGTGCTCGAAGCCGAATTGCGCCGGCGCCTGCCCGGGCGCGAGGTCAAGGTGCTCAATCTCGGGGTCGGCGGCCAGTCCGCCTACGAGATGTATCTGCGGCTCGAGGCCGAGGTCATCCCGGAGAAGCCGTCTTTGGTGATCTGGCAGACGGCGGTGAATGACGCCATCCGCGACATTGGCGAGGAGAAGCTCGCCAAGATCCTGCGCAAGGGAGCCCACAAGCTGCAGGAAGCCGGGATCGATCTCGTGCTGATGGATATGCCCTGGCTGCCGCGCGAGGGCCGCTATCCGAAATATGACGACTACCGGGCCGTGCTGGCGAAGACGGCGAGCGAGAACGGCGTGCCGGTCTTCCCGCGCTACGCGATGATGAAGAACTGGTCGGGCTCGAAGCAGTTCAGCGAGGAGGAGATCGTCGGCATGGACGGGCTCCAGGTGGTCGAGGCCGGCTATCGCTGCCTCGCCATCCGCCTTGCCGACGGTATCGTCGCCGAGCTCGGCGAAGGCCGCGAGCCGGGCAAGCCGACGAATTGAGGGCCTTCAGCGCGCGATCACCTCGATGTCGCGATCGCGGCCGGCCTCGACCTTGAAGTCGCGCGAGAAGACCTGGCCCTCCTGCCGGGCGATCAGGACATAGTCGCCCTCGGCCAGGATCACCTGCGGGAAGGCGCCGATCGCCTCGCGGATGACGTCGCCGCCCGGTGTGAGTACGCTGAAGGCCGTGCCGGCGAAGGCCTCGCCGCCGGGGCCGGCGACCAGCTTCAAGGTGACCTGCGCGGCGCGGTGATGCAGCGTCGCCTGCGTGACCTGACCGGACTCGACCCGGACGTCGGAACGCTGGATCGCGTTCGAATCGCCGTAGGTCGAGACGATGTGATAGGTGCCCTCGGGCAGGCGGATCAGCTCGCCTGACTTGACGTTCGACGCCACCAGGCGGCCTTCCGAATTGCCCTGCAGCGGCACGAACACCGAGAAGTTCAGCAGGTTGGGCGCGATCGGCGTCTCGCCGATCGAGCCGGCGAGCGAGAGCCCGCCAGCGCTGATGCTGAGCCGATCGGTCAGGCCCTGGGCGCCGAGCGTGACGCGCTTGGTCGCGCTCGCAAAACCATAGGCGGCGTGAAGCAGATAGACGCCCGGATCGAGCGGGAAGCTGGGCTCGGCGTTGTTCGAGCGGGCGATGATCTTGGGCGGCGAGCCGTCTGCGGATTCGCTCAGCACGCGCCAGACAAGCCCGGAGCGGACCGGCTTGCGGTTGCCGGAGAACTGGGCGCTGAGGCTGAGCATCGCCTGGCCGGGGCGGACGGCGGGAGCAATATCCGGTGGTGGCGAGCCGGGCGTCGTGGCCGAGGGCGTTGCCCCCGGCGTCTGGGCGAGAGCGGAAGAAGAGGCGAGCGCGGATGTGATCAGCGCAGCCATCGCCGCACGTGCCGCTTTCGCGGAAAGCGCTGCCACCGTCTGGAACTCGTCGCGTTGAAACATGCGCTGTGCCGTCATCGTCCTTGCACCAGGGAAGGAGCAGGTTCGCTTGTCCTCTTCATGGCGAAACCTTAACTGGGGACATCATCCGCTGCAGCCGCGCCATCTTCCGGATCGTTCATGACCGACACGCTCTCCCTGCTCAAGCTCCGTCGCTCGGTGCCACCGCAATTTCTCACTGCTCCGGGGCCGGACGACGCGCAGCTGCGCGAGATCCTGACCCTCGCGGCTCGTGTGCCTGACCATGGCAAGCTCGCGCCCTGGCGCTTCATCGTCTTCTCCGGACTCGCCAAGGAGAAGGCGGCGGGAATCGTCGCGGATGTCTTCAAGGAGCGCAATCCGCAGGCTGACGAGGACAAGGTCGCGTTCGAGCGCAAGCGCCTGCTGCACGCTCCCGTGGTGATCGCCGTGGTCTCGCGCGCCCGCAAGCACGAGAAGATTCCGGAATGGGAGCAGGAGCTCTCGGCCGGCGCGGTCTGCATGAACATGCTGATCGCCGCCGAGGCGCTCGGCTTCAACGGCTCCTGGCTGACCAACTGGTTCGCCTTCGACCGCAAGGTTCTCGACGCCTTCGGGCTCGAGCCGGACGAGCGCATCGCCGGCTTCGTCCATCTCGGCAAGGCCGATGGCCGCCCGGCCGATCGCGAGCGGCCGGACCTTGCCGCCATCGTCAGCCGGTTCGAGGCGTGAGCGCGATGTACTACACCGATGAGGGGCGCGATCTCGACTTCCGGCACGACCCGTTCAAGGCGATCGTGACGCCGCGGCCGATCGGCTGGATCAGCGCGGTGAATGCCAAGGGCGAGGTCAATCTCTCGCCTTACAGCTTCTTCAACGCGATCTCGTCGCGGCCGAACATCGTGATGTTCTCCTCGGAGAACAAGAAGGATGCGGTCGCCTTCATCGAGGAGACCGGCGAGTTCACCTGCAGCCTGGTGAGCAAGGCGCTCGACCAGCAGATGAACCTGACTTCGGCGCCCCTGCCGCGCGGGGAGAGCGAATACGCCCATGCCGGGCTGGAGATGGCGCCGTCGCGGATCGTCAAGCCGCCGCGGGTGGCGGCGAGCCCCGCCGCGCTCGAATGCAAGCTGCTCTCGATCCAGCAGCTCAAGGATATCGACGGCAACGATGTGCCGCGCTGGATGGTGCTCGGCCAGGTCGTCGCGACCTATATCGGCGAGGCCTTCGTCCATGACGGCCGCTTCGACACGGCCAAGGCCAACCCGATCGCACGCTGCGGCTACAACGACTACGCCGAGGTCAGCGAGTTGTTCTCGATCGTCCGGCCGGCCGGAGGCTGAGCGCCATGGTCCGGCCCCAGGACCAGGAGCCGGACGAGCAATGGCGCATGACCGTGAACCTGCTCGCGATCATTGCGGTACTGTTGATGATCGGGGCAGGGTTCTGGCTGCTGCGCGAGCTCGACGCCGCGAAGAAGGCGCAGGAGTGCCTGGCGAGCGCGGCGCGGCATCAGTGCCGGCAGATCAGGTGAAGACGAGCTGTTCCTGAAACAGGACGGCATTGGCAGCAGGAATCCGGAAAACCCGAATCAGTCGAATCGGTTGGCGCCTTCGGTTAAGCTGGCGTGTCAGCGAGCGCCCTGGGCCGATGCAGCACGGGGCCACCGAGACGTCGCGCGGCATCGGCGATCAACCGGCCGAGCTCGAGGGCGCAGGGTGTCTTGCCACCGGCGGACCAGATCAGCGCGAATTCGAGATCAGGCAGCGGCGGCAGGCCATAACTCGGCGGGAGAACCTTCATCCCCGGTTCGATCTCGTCATGGGCGATGATGGAGGCGCCGAGTCCTGCCAGCATCGCCGCCCGCAGCCCGTGCAGATTGGCTGAGGTGAAGCCGATGTGCCATTCGACGCCGGAGCCAGTCAGGGCTTCGATGGCGACCGTACGGCACAGGCAGGGCGGGTTCGACAGGGCCAGCGGCAGCGATGAGCCCGGCGGGATCGCGAAACCCTCGGCCGCGGCCCAGACATATGGCGACCGCCGCAGCACGGTCCCGCCGGGTTCGCCGGCCCGGCGCATCGCCACGGCGAGGTCGAGTTCGCCGCTCTCGATCCTGGCGCTGAAATCCTGGCAGACGCTCACGGAGGCTTCCAGGCGTACAGCCGAGTAGTTGCGGGCGAAGCGGCTCAGCAAATGCGGCAGCTCATCGCCCAGGAAGTTCTCCGGCACGCCGAATCGGACGGAGCCTGCGAGGGCGGAAACCTGGAAGCGCCGGCTCAGCGCTGCATGAGCCTGCAGGATCTGCCTCGCATGGCGCAGGAACTCTTCGCCATCCTCGGTCAGCGCCAGCTTGCGGGTGGTCCGGATGAAGAGTGGCGTGCCGACCTGGTCCTCGAGCCGGCGGATCTGGTGGCTGACTGCCGATTGCGTCAGGTGCAGGCGTTCCGCCGCACGGGTGAACCCGCCGGCCTCGGCGACGGCGACGAGCGCACGCAACAGTTCGGGAGCAAAATCCATGATGAAGATTTATTATCATGCCTACTGAAATCTGCGAAATTAAATCATTTCTATCATGCAAAGGCTGCCCCTAGACGAGTGCCTTCCTCGATCCCGAGCGATGCGGATCGGTCCCGAAAGGTGCTCGTCATGGCGATCTCTCCTTCCACGCGAAATGCCTTAGCCCTGGCCGGCGCCTGCCTGGCGACCCTGATGTTCGGCCTCGAGATCTCCAGCGTGCCGGTCATCCTGCCGACGCTGGAAGCGGTGCTGCCCGCCGATTTCAAGGCGCTGCAATGGATCATGAATGCCTACACGATCGCCTGCACGGCGGTGCTGATGGCGACGGGCACGCTCGCCGACCGCTATGGCCGCAAGCGTCTCTTCATCGCCACGACCGCAGCCTTCGGCGTGACGTCGCTGATCTGCGGACTGGCGCCTAGCGCCGCGATCCTGATCGCCGGCCGGTTCCTGCAGGGCATGGCCGGCGGCGCCATGCTCACCTGCGCCGTCGCCATTATCTCGCACCAGTTTCCGGACGGGCGCGAGCGAGGCAGGGCCTTCACCATCTGGGGTGTCGTCACCGGCGTCGGACTCGGCTTCGGCCCGGTGATCGGCGGCGTGATCGCGAGCCTGGCCGGCTGGCAGTGGGTCTTCCTGATCCATGTTCCGCTGACCGTCCTGGCACTGGCACCCGCTGCGATCGGCATCCGCGAATCGCGCGATCCGCAGGCCAAGACGCTCGATGTCGCCGGCATCGTCACACTGACCCTGGCGGTCTTCGGCTTCTCCTATGTCATCACGCAGGGCGCCGAACTGGGTACAGCTACGGCGCTCGGCCTCGCCGGCCTGGCTCTTGCCAGCTTCCTCGCCTTCCTGGTGGTGGAGCGGCGCGCGGCGCAGCCGATGTTCGACTTCTCGGTGTTCCGGATCCGCCGCTTCAGCGGCGCGATCATCGGCTGCATCGGCATGAATTTCAGCTACTGGCCGTTCATCATCTATCTGCCGATCTATTTCCAGAGCGGGCTCGGCCTCGGGAGCGAGGCCGCCGGGCTCCTGCTGCTGGCCTACACCGTGCCCTTCATGCTGATGCCGCCCGTGTCCGACCATCTGCTGCGGCGCCATGGCCCGCAGGTCGTCATTCCGCTCGGGATGCTCACGATAGGCGCCGGTTTCATCGCGATGTGGTTCGGCAGGGGCCTTGCCGAGGCGAGCTGGGTGTCGCTGCTGCCCGGAGCTCTGCTTGCCGGAATCGGTCTCGGCCTCACCAATCCGGCCGTGACCAATACGACCACCGGCTCGGTTCCGAGCGACCGCTCGGGCATGGCGTCCGGTATCGACATCAGCGCCCGGCTGATCGCGCTCGCGATCAACATCGCGGTGATGGGGCTGATCCTGGTCGAGGGGATCAGGCGCTCGCTGCCGGATGCCGTTGCGACCGCGTTCGATCGCTCGCAACTGCAGGCGCTGGCCTCGTCGATCGCCGCCGGCAATCTCGGCTCGCTGCGGGATGCCTATCCGGTCCTGGCGCTGCACGACCCCTCGGGTACCGGAGTGCATGCGGCGCTGGTGCAGGGCTTCGGCTGGGTGATGCTTTATGGCGGCATCGGCGCCGGTGTCCTGGCCGCGATCAGCGTCCTGATCTTCGGTGGCATCAGGCGCCCGGCGCAGACCGGCGCAGCGATCGCCTGCGCCGAGTCCGATGCCTGAGGCCGTGGTCAGCCCAGCTTCTGCGCGCGCGCCTTCAACCGGCGGGCGCGCATCAGATGCGGCCGGTCGAGCATCTCGCCGTCGAGCCCGACGACGCCGAGGCCGGGGTTCTCGTCGAAGAGCTTGATGATCGCCTCGGCCCGGGCCAGCGATTCGGGCGAGGGCGAGAAGACCTCGTTGATGACGGGAACCTGCGCCGGGTGGATCGCCATCTTGCCGGTGAAGCCATCGCGGCGGGCGGCGACGCATTCGGCGCGCAGGGCCACCTCGTCGCGGAAGGCGGTGAAGACGGTGTCGATCGCATCGACCTGCGCCGCCGAAGCCGCAAAGAGCAGGAGCGAGCGCGCGATCCGGTAGGGGTCGGCATAGCTGCCGTTCTCAAGCCGGTTGGTCTCGGCGCCGAGATCGGCCGAGAGATCCTCGGCGCCCCAGGTCAGGCCGGAGAGCCGGTGGCTGGCGCCGGCATAGCTGCCGAGGCCGAAGATGCCCTTGCCGGTCTCGGTGGCGATGGCGATGATCTTGGTGGCGCCGTCGGGCAGGTCGTATTCGGCTTCGCGCACCGCGATATGGGCGGCGAGATGGCTGAGGTCGGGGCCGCCCTCGGATTTGGGCAACATGATCGCGTCGGGGCTGCCCTGCATGATCACGTCGAGATCGGCCTCGGTCATGCCGGTCGTCAGCGCGTTGACGCGCACGATCAGGCGCGGGCGCTTGGCCCGGGCGTTCGCCTCCTTGAGGAAGTCGCGGGCGAGCTCGCGCGCTGCAGGCTTGGAATCGAGCGCGACGGAATCCTCTAGATCGAGGATCAGCGCATCGGCGCCGCTCTCCAGGCCCTTCTGCAGCTTCTTCGGGTTGTCGCCGGGGACGAAGAGAAGCGAGCGCATCAGGCCTGTCCTCCAACCGGGCGCTTCTTCATGAAGGCCTGGCGCCGGCACTGCGCCACCAGCGTGCCGTCCTGCTTGTAGGCACGGTGGTGGAAGTCGACGATGCCGGCGTCCGGCCGCGACTTCGATTCGCGCTTGGCGACGATCTCGGTGACGCAGTTCACCGTGTCGCCCTCGAACAGCGGGGCGGGGAAGGTGACGTCGGTCATGCCGAGATTGCCGATGGTGGTGCCGACCGTGGTGTCGTTGACGGAGATGCCGATCATCAGCCCGAGCGTGAACAGCGAGTTCATCAGCGGCCTGCCCCATTCGGTCTCGGTCGCGCAGAAATGCGCGTCGATGTGCAAGGGCTGCGGATTCAGCGTCATATTGGAGAACAGCATGTTGTCCATCTGCGTGACCGTGCGGGTCAGCCGATGCTCAATCGAGGCGCCGATCTCGAAATCCTCGAAGTAGAGCCCACCCCGCTTATGCCGCGCCGCTTCCGCCATCGTCTTGCTCCTGTGGCATTTTTCCGTTCGGGGCCGGGTCCGGCAAACGGCCGTTTTAACGGTTCGCTTACCATAATCGGTCCAGTCTCTGCGGGTGCGCCGGTCCGCTTGGAACGGCAGCGGCCCGAGTGACCCAATGTTCCTTTTCAGCACGCCGAGCACCCGTGAGACAACGCCCGCGAATCCTGTCGTCAGTGCGATCAAGCAGGGCGCGGACAAGACCGGTGTCGGCTTCGACTATCTCCTGAAGACCGCGCAACGCGAATCCTCGCTGGAGCCGGATGCGAAGGCGCGCACCTCGAGCGCGACCGGCCTGTTCCAGTTCATCGAGCAGACCTGGCTGTCGATGATGCGCCAGGAAGGGCCGAAGCAGGGCATGGCGAATTATGCCGGCGCGATCAGCGAGGACAGCAGCGGCCGTTTGACCGTGTCGGACCCGGCGCTGCGCGAGAAGATCCTGCAGTTGCGGACCGATCCGCAAGTCGCGACCGTAATGGCGGGTGCGCTGACGCAGAAGAATGCCGAGCAGCTCGGTCAGGCGCTCGGGCGCCAGCCGCAGGCCGGCGAGCTCTACATGGCGCATGTGCTGGGTGCGCGCGGCGCCACCGACCTGATCCGCACCGCCGGGAGCGATCCGACTCGCGCCGCCGCTCGCGATTTTCCGGAGGCGGCCGCGGCGAACCGCTCGATCTTCTACGACAAGGCCGGCCGGGCTCGCAGCGCCCAGGAGGTCTACGGATTGCTCGCCGCCAGCCACGCCAACACCCAGGTCGCGGCGACGACCGGCGCCATGCTGGCGCAGGCCAGGCCTACGGGTACTGCTACGACTGCTACCGCTTACGCGTCCGACCCGCCGGTCGCGCCGATCGCTGCCGCGCTGGCGCCGGGGCGGGCGAAAGGGCTGATCGGCCTGTTCTCGACCGAAGGGCCGCGCACGCCGGTCTCGAAGGCCGTTGCCAATCTCTGGACCACGCCGCGCAGTGGTGGCGCGTCGCGCACGACCGACGACGATCCCGCGACCCGCTATTTTCCGCGTGTGGGCGCCACGGCGAGCGAAGGCGAGGCTTCATCCGCCGGCAAGACCGCCAAGACCGAAAGCGCGAGCAACTCGGCGACCATGGCCACAACCGCCGTCAATGCACCGCTGCCACCGTCGCGGCCGCGCGACCTCGCCGCCGCGGATACGCAGACGGCGTCCAGCGAGACGGTTGCCACCCGGCGCCAGCGGCGCGGACCGCTCGATCTCAGCCAGTTCATGAGCCATGGGAGGCGCGGATGATCGTACGTCGCTTCCTGCTCTGGGCCCGCACAGCACCGGCCGAGGCGCGCGCGAAAGGCGCCGCCGCGTTGGCTGGCGCCTATCTGCGCTCGGCGATGTCGCCCGAGGACAGGCGCGAGGCCGAGACGGCGCTGATCGCGCTGGTCGACGACCCCTCGCCATTGGTTCGCCGTGCGTTGGCCGAGGAACTCGCTGCCGCGCCGCAGGCGCCGCGCAATCTGGTGCTCGGCCTGATCGGCGAGCAGAGCGATATCGCAGCCATGCTGCTGGCGCAGTCGCCGGTGCTGACCGAGGCCGATCTGGTCGATGCCGCCGCGATCGGCGACGGCCTCGCCCAGCGTGCGATCGCGCAGCGGCCCTGGCTCTCGCCCGGCGTCTGCGCTGCTTTGGCCGAGATCGGCTGCGAGGAGGCGCTGGTCGTGCTGCTCGCCAATCCGACCGCCGAGATTCCCGATTTCTCGCTGGAGCGCATTTTCGAGCGCGAGGGCGAAGCCGGCGCGGTGCGCGAAGCCATGCTGGCGCGCGACGACCTGCCGCCCGGCTTGCGCCAGGCGATCGCCGCCAAGGTTTCCGATGCGCTCGCCGCCTTCGTCTCCGGCTGCGGCTGGCTGACCGAAGAGCGCAGCGCCCGGCTCGCCCGCGAATCGACCGAGCGGGTTGCGGTCGCGCTCGCCGCCGGTGGCGAGGAAAGCGATGCCCCGGCGATCGTCGACTGCCTGCGCGAGAATGGCCGCCTGACACCCGGCGTGATCCTGCGCTCGCTGCTCAGCGGCGAGCCGGCGCTGGCCGAGGCCGCCTTCGCGGCGCTGTCCGACTTGCCGCTGAAACGCGTGCGGGCATTGCTGTGGGACAAGCGCGGCGCTGGCCTCAAGGCGCTCTATCGCAAGGCGGCGATGCCGGAAGGCCTGCTACCGGCCTTCGCCGCCGCCGTGGAGGCGCTGAAGCAAGCGGGCCCTGGTTTGCACTGCAGGGGCGGTATCGACCGTGACCTTCTGGCGGAGGTGCTGATCGCCTGCGAGGGCCTGGAAGGGCCAGGGGCCAATGCGCTGATGGCCCTGCTGCGCCGGCTCGATGCGGAAGCGGCCCGCGACGAGGCACGGGCGCTGGCGGATTCGCTCGCCGATGATGCGGCCCTGGCATTGCTGGTCGAAGCCGATCCGAACTTCCTGATCGAGCTCGACCTCGGCGACCTGCGCGACGCGGCCTGAACGATCCGGGCAGCAAGGCAGCCGGCTTGACCAGCCGCTGGCATGCTGGTTGCCTGACGGCCGCCGTATCGCCAGGGCTTCACCATCCAGGATCGACGCCCTGCTGCAGAGCCGGATCCGATCAGGTTGTTCCAACCTGATCGGTGAATCCGTCTCTTCCTTTGAGTTTGGAGACCGTTTGCCGATCGGCTTGCGGTGCAAGCTGATCGGAACGGGCTCCAGGGAGCCTGAAATGCCGACACGTCGCGCTTTCATCGCAGGCACGGCTGCCGCCTTAGCGGTCAGCAAACCCAATATCGGCCGCGGGGCCGACAAGAATGTCATCAAATTCGTGCCGCAGGGCGATCTCGCCGTGGTCGATCCGATCTGGACGACGGCGACCGTCACCCGCAACCACGCCTTCCTCGCCTATGACACGTTGTTCGGGCAGGATGAGAGCTACAAGGCGCAGCCGCAAATGGCCGAGGGCGCGCTCGCCGAGGCCGACGGCAAGAGCTGGACGATCAAGCTGCGTGACGGCCTCAAATTCCATGACGGTACGCCGGTGCTGGCGAAGGATTGCGTCGCCAGCCTGAACCGCTGGGCCAAGCGCGATGCCTTCGGTCAGACGCTGATGGGGCAGACCGACGAACTCGCGGCGGTCGACGACAAGACCTTGCGCTTCCGGCTGAAGAAGGCGTTTCCGCTCTTGCCGGATGCGCTCGCCAAGATGACGGCTGCGGTGCCGGTGATCATGCCGGAGCGGCTAGCGAAGACCGAGGCGACGACGCAGGTCACGGAGGTGATCGGCAGCGGGCCGTTCCGCTTCGTCGCAAGCGAGCGCCAGCCCGGTAATCGATCAGTCTATGAGAAATTCGCCGGTTACGTGCCGCGCGGCGACGGCAAGCCGGGCCGCACCGCTGGGCCGAAGATCGTCCATGTCGAGCGGATCGAATGGCACACCCTGCCGGACCCTGCGACCGCCGCGGCTGCGTTGCAGAGCGGCGAGATCGATTGGGTCGAGCAGCCCCTGCCGGACATCCTGCCGCTGCTGGCGAAGGACCCGAAGCTCGAGGTCGCGATCAAGGAGACGACCGGCTCGATCGCGATCATGCGGATGAACCATCTGCATCCGCCCTTCGATAATCCGGCGATCCGTCGCGCCGTACTGATGGCGATCGACCAGGCCGAGTTCATGGAGGCGGTCGGCGGCCCCGACAAGGAGCTATGGCGCACCGGCGTCGGGCTGTTCCCGCCGGGCACGCCGATGGCGAACGATGCCGGGATGGAGGTGCTGAACGGGCCGCGCGACATCGCCAAGGCCAAGCAGGCGCTGGCGGCGGCCGGCTACAAGGGCGAGAAGGTGGTGCTGCTCGGCGTCACCGATCTCGCCAACCTCAAGGCCGAATGCGAGGTCGGCGCCGAGATGCTGAAGCGCATCGGCATGAATGTCGACTACCAGGTGATGGACTGGGGCGCCGTGGTGACGCGCCGGGCCAACAAGGAGCCGCCCGGCAATGGTGGCTGGAACTGCTTCTTCACCGGCTGGAATGGCATCGACATCCTCGATCCGGTCGGCCACATCTCGCTGCGCGGCAATGGCATGGCGGCCTGGCCGGGCTGGCCGACGGCGCCGAAAATCGAAGCGCTGCGCGAGGCCTGGATGGAGGCCGCCGACCTGCCGGCCAAGCAGAAGATCGCGGCCGAGCTGCAGAAGCAGGCCTTCGAGGACGTGCCCTATGCACCGCTCGGCCAGTATTTCCAGCCGACGGCATTCAGCCGCAAGCTGGAGGGTGTGCTGCCGAGCTTCCCGACCTTCTGGAACGTCAAGCGCGTCTAGCCAGCGCAACTCTCGCGAGCAGGCCGCCGAGCAGCAGGCAGCCCGTCCGCAGCCAGGCGGCCAGCGCCTGGCGGCCGAGTTCCGGCATGGGCTGGGCCGCTGGCGGCGGCAGGCCGATCGCGCGCAAGGCGTGGTCGGCAAGGAGCGCGAGCACAAGGACGAGGGCGAAGCCGGTGAGCGCCGCCACGAGGCCGCCCAGCCGGGGCAGGGCCGGCAGTATGGCTGTGACTGGGGTGGCGGGCGGGCGCATCGTCTGGTCCTCGGCGGTTGTGCTTCGAGGACGGACGAGGATCGGCCTTGCCGACACCGCATCGAAAAATTTTCGAAGCGCCGGGTCCGCAGGGCAGCTAGGCGCGTTTCGACATGGACAAAGCCGGTGAATTGGCCAATGTCCTGTTATCGCCACGCTTTCCTGCGAAAAATCTCCCCATCATGACCATTCACGATCCCGCCGTTCCCGCGCTCTCCGTCTGGGTTGCGCTGGAGAGCCCCACCCATCACGTGCCCGGCGTCAACGGCATGATGGACCTCGTCGCCAGGGAGGTCGAAGGCCTGCCGATCGCCGTCGAGCGCATCCCCGGCCGCAATGGCCTCGGCGACAACCTGATCCTGCGGGCCGGCGTCCGGAACGGCGAGAAGGCCGTGGCGCTGATGTCGCATCTCGACACGGTACACCCAGTCGGCACCAGCGCCCAGGACCTGCCTGTCCGGGTCGAGAGCGACCGGCTCTACGGCCCTGGCGTCTACGACATGAAGGGCGGCGCCTGGCTGGCCCTGCAGGCCTTCAAGGACGCGGCCAGGTCCGGCACTGTGCAGCGGCCGTTGGTCTTCCTGTTCACCCCGGACGAGGAGATCGGTTCGCCGACCTCGCGCGACCTGATCGAGGCGGTCGGCCGCGAGGCGATGGCGGTGCTGGTGACCGAGCCGGCGCGCGAGGGCGGCAAGATCGTCACGGCGCGCAAGGGCGTCGGCCGCTTCGAGGTCAAGCTGGAAGGGCGGCCGGCGCATTCCGGCTCGCGCCATGCTGATGGCCGCAACGCCATCCGCGAGGCGGCCCACCAGATCCTCGCGATCGAGGGCATGACCGACTATGCGCGCGGCATCACCACGACGGTCGCGCTGGTCGGCGGCGGCACCGCTGCGAACGTCATCCCGCAGCATGCCTGGTTCAGTGTCGATTGCCGTGTCACCACCGTGGCCGACGGCAAAGTCATGGAAGAGCGCATCCTCGACCTGAAGGCGCATGACCCGGATGTGAAGCTCTCGATCACAGGCGGCATGAACCGGCCGCCCTATGAGAAGTCGGCGGAGGTCGCGGCGCTCTACGAACAGGCGCGGGCGGTTGCGGCCAAGGTCGGCTTCGACCTGCAGGATTGCCCGATGACCGGCGGCGGCTCCGACGGCAATTTCACTGCGGCGCTCGGCATCCCGACGCTGGACGGGCTCGGCATCGACGGCGATGGCGCCCACACCTTGCAGGAATACGCGCTGATCTCCTCGATCGCGCCGCGCCGGGCGCTGATCAAGGGGCTGCTCGAGGCGCTGTGACCCCCTTCGTCATGGTCGGGCTTGTCCCGACCATCTACGTCTTCATCCGTCGAGGGCAGTGTTCAAGGCGTGGATGCTCGCCACGAGGGCGAGCATGACGGAGTGCAACCCCCTTCCGTTAGCCGGGCAAATCCGCTCTGATCCTCCTCAAGGCCGAGAACCCGGCTGGAGCGGAGGAGTGCGGCATGAAGGGCTGGATCGCGGGTGCGCTCGCTGTTGCAGGCATGATGGTGACGGGAATGGCTGACGCGCAGGAGCTTCTGGTCGAGAAGAAGGTCTTCGAGCTGCCGAGCTACACCACGCAAGGCGGGCGGACGCTGAAGAACGTCAAGGTCGGCTGGGAAAGCTACGGCACGCTCAACGCCGACAAATCCAACGCGATCCTGATCTGCCATTTCTTCTCGGCCAATTCGCACGCCGCCGGGAAATATGCCGCCGCCGATGCCGCTCCCGGCTATTGGGACGCGATCATCGGTCCCGGCAAGGCGATCGACACCAACAAGTATTTCGTCCTGTCCTCCGACACGCTGGTGAACCTCAACACCGGCGACCCGAAGACCACGACCACCGGCCCGGCCTCGATCGATCCGGACACCAACAAGCCCTACGCGCTCGATTTCCCGGTCGTGACCATCGGCGATTTCGTCAATGTCCAGAAGGCTCTGGTCGAGAGTCTTGGCATCAAGAAGCTCGTCATGGTCGCCGGCCCGTCGATGGGGGCGCTGCAGACTTACGAATGGGCGGCGAGCTATCCCGAGATGGTCGGCAAGGCGATGGCGGTGATTGGCGCGGCCGAGGCCGACGCCCAGCTGATCGCCTGGCTCGATGTCTGGGCGGCGCCGATCCTGGTCGACCCGAACTGGAACAAGGGCGACTATTACGGCAAGACGCCGCCCAATGCCGGCCTCGCCAAGGCGCTGACGGTGGTGACGCTGCAGGCCAATCATGGCGACTGGACCAACGGCACCTTCGGCCGCCGCCCGGCCAAGGAGGGCGAGGACCCCGCCAAGGCGCTCGGCAACAAGTTCCAGGTCCAGAGCATTCTGGACAATGCCGGCGAGGCGCGCGCCAAGGTCTCTGACGCCAATCATTTCCTCTATCTGGTCAAGGCCAACCAGCTCTATGCCGCCGGCGGCAAGTCGCTCGCCGATGCGATGAGCAGGATCAAGGCGCCGCTGCTGATCGTCAGCCAGCCCAAGGATCTCGTCTTCCCCGACGAGATGATCCAGCGCACCGTCGCCGAGGCGAAGAAGGCCGGGCGCGATGTCAGCCACGTCACTATCCAGGGCACGCGCGGCCATCTCGACGGGGTGATCTCGATGAAGCAGGCCGAAGCGACGGTGAAGGCCTTCCTGGAGAGGTGAGGCTTTGACTGGTCCTATCGTCACGCTGCGGGACATCACGGCCGAGACCGTGCGGACCATCTGCGATCTGGAGCCGTATGAGGCGCAAAGCGGCTTCGTCGCACCCAATGCGGTGTCGATCGCGCAGGCCCATTTCAATCCGGCGGCGGCGTTTCGCGCCATCTATGCCGACGAGGAGCCGGTCGGCTTCATCATGTGGCGGCCTTGGGATGACAGCGCGAGCTGTTTCCTCTGGCGTTTCATGGTCGATGGGCGCCACCAGGGCAAAGGCTATGGGCGCGAGGCGATCGCGCTCTGGCTGGAGAGCCTCCAGGCGCAAGGATACAGGTTCGCGCGGCTAAGCTATCTGCCGGGTGATCGCGGGCCGCACGGCTTCTATCTGGCGCAGGGCTTCCGAGACACGGGCGAGACCCGTGCCAATGGCGAAAGGCTGATGGAACTGGTGCTGTAGAGGCGCTTAGGCCGGCAGAGGCTGTGTCGGCGCCTCGACGATGGTTTCGACGAGGCGCTCGAATGGAAGCTCATGCTTCTGTGCGTAGTGCTCTGCCATGTCGGCGAGATAGGAACGCCGGCCGAGCTTGGTTCGCAGTTCTGCATAGGGGCTCGCGGTATCGATGGCCCGGAGCGCGGGGCGTCCCAGCTTCTCGTCGATGACGGTGATGGCGTCGGCCGCCTTGAGCGAGTCGGCGAGCCGCGAATCCGCGACGATGCCGGTGCGATGGTCATGGGCGGCGATCGCCTGCTGCGCTTCGAGCGGGATGCGGTCGCCGAGCCATTCCACCGCCATCGGACCGTGCCGGCTCCAGTCGCCCTGAATCGCGAAGAAATCGAGATCATGGCAGAGGCCGACCACCTCCCAGAGCTCAACCGGCTCCGACAGCGCCTCGGCGAGCTTGCGCATGACATGGGCGACGACGCGCGAATGATTGGCGCGCGGCGCATCGCCGAGATGCTGCGCGACCAGTTCCTCTGCTTCGGCAATGCTCAGCATCCGAATTCCAGCGCAGTCTCGGGGCCATCTATGCCGATCATAACGCAAATCCAGGCCTATCCGGCAAAGCGCTCGCGATAGGCCTGCGGGCTCGCGCCGAGCCGGCGCAGGAAAGCACGCCGCAAAGTCTCCTCGGAGCCGAAGCCGCAGCGGCGGCCGGCCTGGGCAACGGAGAGACCCTGTTCGAGCAGGCGGCGCGCCGTCTCGATCCTGATCTCCTCGACGGCGCGGGCCGGCGTGCGGCCGGTCGCCTGGCGATAATGCCGGGCGAAGCTGCGCAGGCTCATCTTCGCCTCTCCGGCCAGCCGCTCCAGCGAGAGGTCGCCGCGCAGGTTCTCGACGATCCAGCCATGCAGGCGGTCGAAGCGCTCGTCCTTCTCCTGCAAGGTCAGCGCGGCGCTGAACTGCGCCTGGCCGCCGGGGCGCTTCAGGAAGACGACGAGCTGGCGGGCGATGGCGAGCGCAGGCTCGCGGCCGAGATCGGCCTCGACCAGAGCGAGCGCGAGGTCGATCCCGGCGGTGACGCCGGCCGAAGTCCAGATCTTGCCGTCGCGGACATAGATCGGATCGGGCTCGAGCCGCACAGCCGGGAACATCGCCCGGAATTCAGCGCAGCGGCCCCAATGCGTCACGGCGCGCTTGCCGTCGAGCAGCCCCGCCGACGCCAGCAGGAAGGCGCCGCTGCAGACCGAGCCGATGCGCTGCGCGGCGTCGGCACGCTGCCGGACCCAGTCGACCAGTGCGGCATCGCGGCAGGCGGCATTGACGCCGTATCCGCCGGCGACGACCAGCGTGTGCAGCGGCGTGCCGGGTTCGGGCAGCGTGGCTGTGCCGAGTTCTAGCCTTGCGCTGGTGACGACGCGGTTTTCGGCCGCGACGACGGCGGTCTCGTAGGGCAGGGGCCGGCCGGCGAGGTGGGCGAGGTCGTTCGCGGTGGCAAAGACCTGCAAGGGCCCGGCGACGTCGAGCAATTGCCCGCCGGGGAACGTGAGGATCTCGATGCGGCGCATGTTTTGGCCTGAAGCGAGGGATGCTTGGCAGTTCGGCCAGAGCTTTGCGCGCTAGGCTCGTCCCGTCAATCAGGAGCCTCGCCCATGTCCCTCAGCTTCGGCATCCTCGTCTTCCCACAGGTCCAGCAGCTCGATCTGACCGGCCCCTATGAGGTCTTCGCTTCGGCGCGGGGCGCGCAGGTGCATCTGATCTGGAAGGACACGGCGCCGCTCAAGGCCGCGACCGGGCTGATGTTGACGCCGACCACGACCTTCGCGGACTGCCCGCCGCTCGACGTGCTCTGCGTGCCGGGCGGCAGCGGGGTCAATCCGCTGCTGCATGACGAGACCGTCCTCGCTTTCCTGCGCGAGCGAGCGGGGCAGGTGCGCTATCTCACCTCGGTCTGTACGGGATCGCTGGTGCTCGGCATGGCCGGTTTGTTGAAGGGCAAGCGCGCCACCAGCCACTGGAACGCGCACGACCTGCTGGCGCGCTTCGGCGCGATCCCCACGGAGGGGCGCGTGGTGCGCGACGGCAACCTGATCACCGCCGGCGGCGTCACCTCCGGCATCGATTTCGGGCTCTCCGTGATTGCCGAGCTGCTCGGCGAGGAGGAGGCGCAGACGATCCAGCTCTCGCTCGAATATGCGCCGCAGCCGCCGTTCCGGGCCGGGACGCCGCAGGAGGCGCCCGCCGCCATCCTGGCTGCGGCAAGGCAGCGCCTTGCCGGCTCGCGCGCGGCGCGCGAAAAGCTGCTGGCGGCGCTGTAGCCGCGTAAGGCGGAGATCGCGAGCATGGCCGACGAGCGCAGCATCCTTCTGTTCTCCTACGGCACGCTGCAGCAGGAGAACGTCCAGCTGTCCTCGTTCGGCCGCCTGCTCGACGGCCATGACGACGCCATGCCGGGCTTTTCGCAGACCATGCTCGAGATCACCGATCCCGAGGTGATCCGTACCAGCGGCAAGCGCTTCCATCCGGTGGTCGCGCCGAGCGAGGATCCGGCCGACAGCGTGACCGGCATGGTCTTTGCCATCTCCGCCGAGGAACTTGCAGCCGCCGACCGTTACGAGGTCGCCGACTACAAGCGTATCAGCGTCAAGCTCGCCTCCGGCAAGGAAGCGTGGGTCTACGTGAAGGCGTAGAGCTGCCGTCGGCTGCGCCGAGAGGCATTTCGCTCTCCGGGGCTTGTCGCAGGGAAGATCGTTCACGAAAGACCAGCAAGTTGAGCATGTTCCCCCGGCGCGAAAATGGTAGCTGTTGCCGGAGAGCGTGCTCAACGGGATTTCAGACTTGATCGCAGCCAGAGGCAGCCGGGCCAGGCCATGGGTCGCGATCATCGCGGCCTATGTGCTCGTGCTGCAGGGGCTGTTCGGCGCGGTTGTCTCCGGACAAAGCCTTGCGCCAGCGCTGCTCGACCGTGCTGCCCATCTGACGCTGTGCGCGCCGGGATCACAGAGCGCCCCGCTGCCGGGCGAGGAACCCGCCCCGCATCTTCCGGCCTGCTGCCTGTTGGGCTGCGCCTGGATCGGAGCAGCCTATGCGCCGCCAGACCGGCCTTCGCTGCCGGAAAGCGCCGAGCCGCGCGCCACAATCGTCCGCTTCGACGATCTGACGGGACGGCCGCTGCCGGGGCGGGAACGGCTCGCCGCTCGCCCGAGAGGACCTCCCGTCCGGGCCTGACGCCAAAGCGGCCTTGAGGCCGCTTCCTGTCGCAATGACCGAATGCTCCGCTGAGCCCGCGCGCCAGCAGCATGTCGGCAGGTCCATCTCGGGGAAGCCACCAATGACCGCTCACGCGGATATCCGCACGCGCGCCGATGCCGGCCGCGCCCTTGCCCTATCGTCCGAATTCAAGGCCTTCATCGCAAGGCTGCATTTCTATGCCGGGCTGTTCGTCGGCCCGTTCATCCTGGTCGCGGCGCTGACCGGCACGCTCTATGTGCTGACGCCGCAGATCGAGAACCTGATCTATCGCGAGCAACTGACGGCAACGACGGCAGGCGAGCCTGCCTCGCTCGCCGCCCAGACCGAGGCTGCGCGAAAACATATCGGCGAGGGGCCGCGCTTCTTCGCCATCCGCCCTGCGCCAGCCGCAGGCCAGACCACGCGCGTGATGTTCGCTCAAGCTGGGCTCGGTGACTCCGAAAGCCGGGCGATCTTCGTCGATCCGGTCTCGCTGGCGATCAAGGGCGACCTCATCGTCTACGGTACCAGCGGCATCCTGCCGTTCCGGACGCAGCTCGATTATCTCCACCGCAACTTGCTGCTGGGCGAGTTCGGCCGCAATTACAGCGAGCTGGCGGCGTCCTGGCTCTGGGCGGTGGTTCTGGGCGGTGTCCTCATGTGGTTCTGGCGGCGCCATCCGCGAGCTGGCGAACGGGCGCGCGCCAACCCGGCACTGCGCGACCGGCGCTGGCATGGGTTGATCGGACTGACGCTTTCGCTAGGCCTCGTCTTCCTGTCGATCACCGGCCTGACCTGGTCGAACCATGCCGGCGACCGGATCGATGCGTTGCGGGCCAATCTCGGCTGGGTGACGCCGTCGGTTTCGCTGAAGCTCGGCGTTGCGCCCGCAGCCGACGAGCACGCCCATCATGGCGATCATGGCCCGGCCGTGGGGACCGCGGCTCCCGGCAGCGTCCAGCAGCTCGATGGGGTTCTTTCCGCCGCCAAGGCTGCTGGAATCGATTCTCCGCATGTCGAGATGCGCCCGCCTCGGGCTGAGGGGCAGGCCTGGCTGGTCCGGGAGTACGACCGGAGCTGGCCGACGCAGGTCGACACGGTCGCGCTCGATCCTCGTGACCTCTCCGTCGTCAGCCGGGCCGACTTCGAGACCTTTCCGCTGATCGCCAAACTGATCCGCTGGGGCATCGACGCCCATATGGGCATTCTGTTCGGCTGGCCGAACCAGCTCGTGATGGCCGGGCTCGGCCTCGCGCTGATCGTGACGACGCTGCTCGGCTACCGGATCTGGTGGCGGCAGCGGCCGGCGCCGGGATCGCTGCCTCGTACGGTTGTCCAGTCCTGGCTGCGGCTTGGCTGGGCGGGCAGGGCGGTGGTGGCTGTCGTTGCTGCGGGGATAGGCTGGGCGCTGCCGCTGGTCGGCATCAGCCTCGCGGCCTTCCTGTTGGTCGATCTGGCCCGCTGGCGACTTGCGCGAGCAGCCTAGCCTTGCATTCGATCCGGGGCGGCTCAGCCGCTCCGGATCACGGCCCGCACACCGTCGATCACGAACTGCACTGCCAGCGCGGCGAGGATGACGCCGAGAAGTCGGGTCAGCACGACATTGCCGGTGACCCCGAGCAGGCGCGCGATCGGCACCGCCATCAGGAAGACGACGAGGCAGGAGAGGATCACCAGCCCGCAGATCACGGCGAGCGAGGACAGCATCAGGATATCGCCATTGGCGCGGCCGGCGAGCAGCATCACCGCGGTCAGGGCGCCGGGGCCGGCCATCAGCGGGATTGCCAGCGGAAAGGCGGCGACGTTGCGGATATGATCCTTGGTGATGGCGGTGTCGGCCGTCGCCTGCTTGCGGTCGTTGCGGCGCTCGAACACCATCTCGAACGAGATCCAGAACAGCAGGAAGCCGCCAGCGATACGGAAGGCGGGCAGCGAGACGCCGAGCGCCTTCAGCACGACGTCGCCGGCGAGGCCGAAGAAGGCCATGATGCAGAAGGCGATGATGCAGGCGCGGACCGCGACCTGCCGCCGTTCGCTCGCCGACATGCCGCGCGTCAGCGACAGGAAGATCGGCGCCAGACCCGGCGGATCGAGTGTCACCAGCAGCGTGACGAGGGTGGACGTCAGGAAATCCAGTGTCATGTGAGGACCCCTGCGTTCGCTCGCCAGTGCATTGCCAGTGCGTCACAGAGGCATCAAACTCGGCGACGGCGCAAGCCTTCGGAGGCGCGATGGCGCAGGATCCGCCCAATGCCGTGACCTATCGCCTGAGTCCGCGCAAGGCGCAGGATCAGCTGCTGTGGCTGGTGGGCGGCATCGTCATGGTCGCGGCCATCTTCTATCTCCGTGGAGATGTCCCGCAGAATGGCTTCGATCAGATCGGGCTGGCCTTCGTCGCCATTCTGGTGATCTGGCTGGTGTCCGACCAGTACAGGAAGGCGAAATCCGACCGCTCGCCGCAATTGGTGCTCGACAGCGAGGCGCTTTGCGCTCCCAGCCTTTTCGCCAGCAAGGTGCCCTGGTCGGCGATCCGCGGCTACGAGATCATCTCGACGCGCCATGAGCCGACCGTGCTCGAGCTCGATGTCGTAAGCCCCGAGCGCTTCGGGCCCGTCCGGACCCATCCGGCGAACTGGACCGGAGCCCTCACCGGCAGCACGCGTTTTCGCCTCGAAGTCGGCGATCTCGACGCCTCCGAAGCAGAGATCGCGACGGCGCTGAGGCGCTTCGCCCCGGCGCGCGAAGGCGATTGACCCCCGATACCGGCAGCGATCGCGGCGAGATTGCGGCAGCGTTGCCCGGGTGATTCCGGATCGGTTCGTAGAGTATTGATTTGATTGGCTTTTATTTTCATTGGAGAAGCCGCGCTTTTGCTGGCTTCCCGCGCCGGAATCGGATAGCCAGAAGCCTGAAAAATCAGCGGAATCGGGACTTTTTCCCTTGAGCGAAGACAACGACGACAAGCGCGACGACGGCCCGCAGTTCGGCGGCGACATCAAGCCGATCGCGATTACCGACGAGATGAAGAAGAGCTATCTCGATTACGCGATGAGCGTGATCGTGAGCCGCGCTCTCCCGGACGTCCGCGACGGTCTGAAGCCCGTGCACCGGCGCATCCTGTTCTCGATGCACGAGAACAAGAACCTGCCCGACCGGCCCTATACGAAATGTGCCCGCATCGTCGGCGACACGATGGGTAAGTACCATCCGCACGGCAATCTCGCGGTCTATGACGCGCTGGTGCGCATGGCGCAGGACTTCTCGCTGCGCCTGCCCCTGATCGACGGCCAGGGCAATTTCGGCTCGATGGACGGCGACAGCCCGGCGGCCGATCGCTATACCGAGGCGCGTCTCGACAAGGCGGCGATGCCGCTGCTCGAGGATCTCGACCTCGACACCGTCAACTTCCAGCCGAACTATGACGGCAAGGAGCACGAGCCGACGGTCCTGCCGGCGCGCTATCCGAACCTGCTGGTCAACGGCGCCGGCGGCATCGCCGTCGGCATGGCGACCAATATCCCGCCGCACAATCTCGGCGAGGTCATCGACGCCTGCATCGCGCTGATCGACGATCCGGAGCTCTCGATCGACGACCTGATCGCGGTCGTGCCCGGCCCGGACTTCCCGACCGGCGCCCAGATCATGGGCCGCAGCGGCATCCATTCGGCCTATCACACCGGCCGTGGCTCGATCGTGATGCGCGCCAAGACGCATATCGAGGAGCTGCGCAAGGAGCGCGAGGCGATCATCGTCACCGAGGTTCCCTATCAGGTGAACAAGGCGACCATGGTCGAGAAGATCGCCGATCTCGTCCGCGAGAAGCGGATCGAGGGTATCTCGGACCTGCGCGACGAATCGAATCGCGAGGGCGTCCGCGTCGTCATCGAGATCAAGCGCGACGCCGTCGCTGACGTGGTGCTGAACCAGCTCTACCGCTTCACGCCGCTGCAGACCTCGTTCGGTGCCAACATGGTGGCGCTGACCGGCGGGCGGCCGGAGATCTTGAACCTCAAGGACTTCATCTCCGCCTTCGTCGAGTTCCGCGAGGAAGTCGTCTCGCGGCGCACGCGCTATCTGCTCAACAAGGCGCGCGAGCGCGCCCATGTGCTGTGCGGCCTCGCCACCGCCGTCGCCAATATCGACGAGGTCATCCGGCTGATCCGCACGGCGCCGACACCATCGGCCGCGCATGAGGCGCTGATGGCGCGCGACTGGCCAGCCGACGACATCGCGCCGCTGATCGCGCTGGTCGACGATCCGCGCCATCCGATGAACGCCGACGGCACCTACCGCCTCTCGGATGCGCAGGCCAAGGCGATCCTCGAGCTGCGCCTTGCCCGCCTGACCGCTCTCGGCCGCGACGAGATCGGCGACGAGCTGGAGAAGCTCGCCAAGGAGATTGCTGACTATCTCGATATCTTGCGCTCGCGCGCCCGCATCCAGGAGATCATCAAGGCCGAGCTCCTGGAGGTGAAGACCGCCTTCGCGACGCCGCGCCGCACCGAGATCCACGATTGGGGCTCGGATCTCGACGACGAGGACCTGATCGCCCGGGAGGACATGGTCGTTACGGTCTCCCATGCTGGCTACATCAAGCGCGTGCCGCTCTCGACCTATCGGTCGCAGAAGCGCGGCGGCAAGGGTCGCTCGGGCATGGCGACCCGCGACGAGGATTTCGTCACCCGCCTCTTCGTGGCCGACACGCATACGCCGATCATCTTCTTCTCCTCGCTGGGCCAGGCCTACAAGGAGAAGGTCTGGCGGTTGCCGCTCTCGGCGCCCAATGCCCGCGGCAAGTTCCTCAACAACATGCTGCCGCTGGACAAGGACGAGCGCATCACCACCGTGATGCCGCTGCCGGAGGACGAGGAGAGCTGGGGCCGGCTCGACGTGATGTTCGCCACCAAGAGCGGCAATGTTCGGCGCAACAAGCTCTCCGACTTCGTCCAGGTCAATCGCAACGGCAAGATCGCGATGAAGCTCGACGAGGGCGATTCCATCGTCGACGTGCAGATCTGCTCCGAGCATGACGACGTGCTGCTGACCACCGCCGGCGGCCAGTGCATCCGCTTCGCCGTGCCGGAGGTGCGCGTCTTCAAGGGCCGCGACTCGACCGGCGTGCGCGGCATCAACCTCGCCGATGGCGACGAGGTGATCTCGCTCGCGATCCTGCACCATCTCGACGCGACGCCGGACGAGCGCGCCGCCTATCTCAAGCGCGCCGCCGCCGCCCGCAGGGCGCTGACCGGGGAAGGCGACGAGGCGGCCGAACCGGCGACGGTCGGTGATGCCGAGGAGGCCGGGAGCGACATCGAGCTCGGCCAGGAGAAATACGCCGAGATGGGCGCTGCCGAGCAGTTCATCCTGACCGTATCGGAGAACGGCTACGGCAAGCGTTCGTCGTCCTTCGAGTACCGGGTGACCGGGCGCGGCGGCAAGGGCATCGTCGCCATGGTCGTCAACGACCGCAACGGCAAGCTCGTCGCCTCCTTCCCGGCCGAGGAGAAGGAGCAGATCATGCTCGTCACCGATGGCGGGCAGGTGATCCGTGTGCCGGTCGATGCCGGCCCGAACAACCGCATCCGCATCGCCGGGCGCTCGACGCAGGGCGTCACCGTGTTCAACACCGGCGACGGCGAGAAGGTCGTCTCGGTCGAGCGCATCGGCGAGGAGGCCGAGGAAGAGGGCGAGGCCGGCGAGGCTGAGAATGGCGCGGGCGAGGAGCCGGCCGGGGAGGCGTGAGCCTCCACTCTGCTACGGCGTCGCCCTTCTGCTGAAATTGAAAAGTCCCGGATCGAGCTGTGCTCACCCGGGACTTTTTTGGCTCGCGGCGCGGATAATCTTTCTTTAGCCGGCAGCAGCGCTGGTCTGGATCAGTTCTTCTGTTCAGCGAGGCGGGCGCGTCAGCGCAGCAGTGGGATTGCCGGGCCGATCGGCCGCAGGGCCGCGTCGATCTCTGGCGTGAAGGCGGCGCCGAAGAAGGGGCCGCGCAATTCGAAGGGCACGCGCGCCGAGGTCGTCGTCGAGCTCAGCGCGCCGTTGAGGTCGAGCCAGCGCCGGGTGAGATCGGCGGTGCCGTTGAGGACGACGTTATAGCCTGAGCCTGTGATCTGCGTGTCGGTGACGTAAAGCACGCCGAGGTTGGCGAGCGCGGAGAGCTGCAGGGTCTCGAAGGCGCTCTTGCCCTGGCGCCAGTCGCGCGCGGAGGTCGGTGGCTTCTCCGCCTTGCGCAGTAGATCGGGGAAGGCGATGCCGCGGAACTCGCCTTGCCGGATCGTCAGGCCGGCGCGGCCGGTGAGAGAACTCACAACCTGTTCCAGGCTGTTGCCGATGCCATCGAAGGCGAGCTGACCGGTCGCGGTGCCGCTGAGGCGGGCGAGTGTCGGCAGGTCGTCGGCGACCAGTGCGAGGTTCACCTTCTCGAGGCCGAGCTGCAGCTTGACGTCCGCGCCTGCGGCGACGGGGGTGGCGAGGATGCGGGCACGGGCCGAGCCACCATAAGCCGAAGCGCGCAGCAGGGATGCCTCGAAGCGGCCCTTGCGGATCAGGAGCTGGGCTGCGAGGTCGCCGAAACGCACCGTTCCGATCCGGGCGGAGTCGAGCGAAAGGCGCAGGTCGATATCATTGGTGGTCCAGCCGTCGAACTCGAGCGGCGTGCCCGCATTGTCGCCGCTGGCGGTCGGTGCCGGCGGTTCGGCCTGGCGCAGCAGGCGCCCGAGGTCGAATTCGGCGCCGGCAAGCGTACCGGAGAGCGCCCAGTTCGGCATGGCGCCGTCGAGCTTGAGGGCGCCCTCGAGCTGGTCGCCGTCGACCATCGCGACGACGGAGTCGAGCGCGACGCTCCTCTGGTTGATCTGAGCCTGCGCAGTCAGCTCGACCTGCCGGGCGAGGGACGCGATGCGTGGACGCGGGCCGATCCAGGCCAGGGCGTCGGAGAGCGATTTCGTGTTGAACTCGATCTGACCGCTGGTCGTGTTCTGAGCGACCGAGCGCGTGCCGTTGAGACGCAGATTCAGCAGGCGCGAGCCGAGCGAAAAGGCGGTGCGCGCCCGCTCGCCGGCTACCGGCCAGAGGATGTCGACCTTGGTGGCCTCGCCGCGCCAGGTGAAGGAGCCGGCGAGTGCGACCGGCGCCTGCGCCGTCCGTTCCTCGATCACCAGGTTGACGTCGCGCAGCGTCGTCAGGACCGTGCGGTCGGCGCGCATCATCACGCTACCGGAAGTCAGGACGAGCCTAGTCTGGCCATCGAGCCGCGTAAGATAGCCGAGGACACGATCGAGCCAGCCGGTATAGCCGCCGCCGGATTCGTCGGATGCGACGTCGATCTCCGGGGCGACCAGGTCGATGCGGTCGAAGTCGAGCTGGCCTGCGAGTAGCGGGAGCAGGCGGGTGCGGGCGCGCAGGCGCGCCGCCTTGCCGGCGAGCACGCCCTGTGGATCGGCGAAGGTCACATCGGATAGGCTGATCCTGGGCAGCGGCAGGATCGCGATCTCGGCGCGGCGCATGCCCGTCACCTTGAGGCCGGTACGGGCCTCGATGCCGGCGACGACGGAGCGCTCGACCTGCGACAGGGCAAGGCTCCACGGCCGCAGCCCGAGCGTGAGCAGCAGCGCAGCAGCGGCGGCGAGGCCGATCAGGAGTGCGCGTCGTGACATGGCCTGGTGTATGGCCTTCATCTGCGTGACGGCGGGGCCCCGTCGTCAGGCAATCCGATAACGCGAGCGATTCGACCGGGCGGCCTGCGTATCGTCGCGCGGCAAGGGTTTATTCCTCCGGCCCGGGAATGTCGAGTTCACCGCCCGCCCGGAGGCCGGAAAGCCGGGGAAACATTTCAATTTTCGCGTGAATCCGGCTGTTGCTCGCCGGCGCGGGCGAGTCTCAGCGCCGGATAGATGCCGATCGCCACGATCAGCAGTGCCGCCAGCGCGCCATCCTCGAAGACGCCGCGGGCGGCGTGGCCGTAGACCACCGTGGCGAGGGTGTCGAAGTTGAGCGGGCGCAGCAGCAGCGTCGCCGGCAACTCCTTCATGCAGTCGACGAAGACGAGCAGGGCGGCAGCGGCGATGGCAGGGCGCATCAGCGGCCAATGCAGCCGGCGCAGCAATTCGCGCCTGTCGGCGCCAAGCGAGCGCGCGGCGTCGTCGATGCGCGGCGAGATGCGGGCATAGCCGCTCTCGGCACCGTTTACGGCGATGGTCAGGAAGCGCACCAGATAAGCGATGATCAGGGCGGTGCCGGAGCCGAGCAGCAGCAGGCCAGGGCTGGCGCCGAAGAGGGCGCGGCTGGCGTCGGCGACGAGATTGTCGAAGGCGGCGAGCGGCACCAGCAGTCCGAGCGCCAGCACCGTGCCGGGCAGGACGTAGCCGAGCGAGGCGATGCGGGCGAGCAGCGGCAAGGCGCGCTCACGCCCGAGCCGCAGCGCAGCTGCGATGCAAAGGCCGATCGCGACGACCAGCACCGCAGCGAGCGCCGAGATCGCGACGGTATTGGCGAGCGCTCGCCAGAGCGCTGGGTCAGCCTGAGCGACAAGGTCGCGGCGCCACAACTCGCCGAGCAGATAGTAAAGCGGCAGCACCGCCCCGAACAGTGCCGGCAGGAAGCAGGCGAACGTCGCGACCCAGGCACGCGAACCCGAGAGCCGGATGCGGCCAACCGGCCGCGGCCGCTTCACGGGCAGTGCGAAGCGCCGGGCCCCGCGCGTATGCGCCTCGACGGCTATCAGACCGACCACGACGAGCAGCATGACGCAGGCGATCTGGGTGGCGCCGGCCAGCGAGCCGCGGTTGATCCAGGTGGTGTAGACCGAGATCGTCAGCGAGCGGACGCCGAGATATTCGCTGGCGCCGATGTCGTTCAGCGTCTCGAGCAAAGCGAGAGTCAGGCCGGCGGCGAGGGCGGGGCGGGCCATCGGCAGGCCGATGCGCCAGAACAGCGGCCAGCGCCTGGTGCCGAGCGTGCGGGCGGATTCGATCAGCGCGGCGCTCTGCATCGAGAAGAGCGCGCGCACGCTGAGATAGACATAAGGATAGAGCACGAGCCCGAGGATCAGGATCGCGCCCGGCAGGTTGCGCGGATCGGGAAACCAGTAGTCGCGCAACGAGCGCCAGCCGGTCAGCGCGCGGAGAGCGGTCTGGAACGGCCCCTGGAAGCCGAGGATTTCGACGTAGACGTAAGCCGTGATGTAGGTCGGCAGCGCCAGCGGCAGCACCAGCAGCCATTCCAGGCTGCGGCGGCCGGGAAACTCATACTGCGTCACCAGCCAGGCGGCGCCGGTGCCGACCGCTCCGCAGAACAGGGCCACGCCGGCAAGCAGGAGCGCGGTGTTCCAGAGCGCAACGGGCAGGACGTTGGCGGCCAAATGCGGCCAGACCGTCAGCGCCTCGCGCGACAAAGCGGTGAAGATGAGAGCCAGCACCGGGAGCGCGACGAGGGCCGCCGCGGCCACCGCGACGTATAGAAGACGCGTCGACGGCCGCCAGCTGGTCGCAGGCGGCCGTTCTGCAGATGTCGCGGATGCGTTCAGGCTCAATTGTCGAAGCCGACCTTATCGACGAGCTCGGACGCGGCCTTGCGGTTCTTGGCGACGTCACCAAGCGGGGTCGTGTCGGGCGTCAGCGCGCCAAGCAGCTTGACCGCGGCGGCTTCCTTGACGTCGGCATTGACCGGATACTCGAAATTGCCGTCGGCGTAGAGGTGCTGCGCCTTCTCGCCGAGCATGTATTCGACCAGCTTGACGGCGTTCTCCTTGTTCGGGGCGTTCTTGGCGATCGCCGCAGCCGAGACGTTCACATGGGTGCCGCCGCCGGCAAAGGTGGTCTTCAGCGGCTTGATCGCCTCGTACCAGCCCTTCTGCTCGTTCGTCGCCTTGCTCATCAGGCCGATATAGTAGGTGTTGATGATGGCGATGTCGCACTGGCCCGAAAGAATGTCGCGAGCGACGTCGCGGTCGCCGCCGCCGGGCTTGCGGGCGGTGTTGGCCTTGACCGCCTTCAGGAAGGCTTCGGTCTTCTCTGCGCCGTTGCGGGCGAGATAGGCGGCAAAGAAGGCGTTGTTGTAGGGATGCTGGCCGGCGCGAATGCAGAACTTGCCCTTCCATTTCGGGTCGGCGAGTTCGTCATAGGTGATCGCGTCCTGCTTCACCCGGTCCTTCGAGACGACGACGATGCGGGCGCGCTGGGTCAGCGTGACCCAGTTGTTGCCGGCGCCGCGCAGAGCCGCGGGAACGGTCTTGTCGACCAGTGCCGACTGCACCGGCTGGGTGATACCCGCATCGGCGGCCGCCTGGATCTCGCCGACATCGACGACGAGCATCACGTCGGCCGGGCTGTTGGCGCCCTCGGCCTGGATGCGCTGCTGCAGGCCGTCCTTGAGGAAGACCGCGTTGACCTTGATGCCGGTGTCCTTGGTGAAGGCCTCGATGACCGGATTGAGCAGGGCCGGCTCGCGCGTCGTGTAGAGGTTGACGCTCTGCGCGAGGGCCGGGGCCGCCAGCAGGCAGGACGCCAGGGCTGTCGCGCCAAGCACGGTCTTGATGGTCATGTTTCGCTCCTTCGGGCGGGACTATGAAAATCGGCCATTGGGAGGGAGCGGTAGTGCGCCAAATCAGGGCGGTCAAGGGTAATATCCCTTTTGTTTCAATGTGTTATATGAGTTCTAAACTAGATTCTTATTAGATGAATTCTAATCTATGAGCCTTGATGTCACCGCTGAGATTCACCCCCAGATCATTGGATGATTCAAAAGTCGTAAGACTTCAACGGCTTGGTCGCGAGGCCTTGCCGCTCGCCATGATGGCTGGAGCAGGTGCGTGACTCGCCGGGATTGTTTCAGTTCGTCCATTCGACATCCGGCTCGATGTCGGGATCGTGAGCAACTGGCGGTGTCCGGGTACACGCCGGGATTGCAGGTGGAGTGGCAACCGATGCTGTCGCGAGCCTCAATGTCGTGACTTTTCCGCAACATCGGCAGCTATTGCAGCGTCACGGCGGCGGCTTGCCACGATTGCCGCGAAGCCGCCACAAAGCGGCCCCAGCTGCAAACTTCAGTAACTATCTGAGATACGGAAGAATTAAGCCCCTTCAGGCAGGATGCGGAGCAGAAAAATGCTTCGCGGCCCGCTCGGGGGCGGATGATTGCACCAACGGGCGGCGGCGTGGCACATCTGGCGCCCGCCAGGTGGGGTGGCGGGACAGAGTTTGAATGGACGCGCGCGTATTCGATAAGTCGAAGCTGCCCAGCCGGCACGTCAGTGTCGGGCCGGCCCGTGCTCCGCATCGCTCCTATTATTACGCGATGGGCATGACCGCGAAGCAGATCGCGCAGCCCTTCGTCGGCGTCGCCTCCTGCTGGAACGAGGCTGCTCCCTGCAACATCGCCCTGATGCGCCAGGCCCAGGCCGTGAAGAAGGGCGTCGCCTCGGCGAACGGCACGCCGCGCGAGTTCTGCACGATCACCGTGACCGATGGCATCGCCATGGGCCACCAGGGCATGAAGTCGTCGCTGGCTTCGCGCGAGGTCATCGCCGACTCCGTCGAGCTCACCATGCGCGGCCATTGCTATGACGCGCTGGTCGGCCTCGCCGGCTGCGACAAGTCGCTGCCCGGCATGATGATGGCGATGGTGCGCCTCAACGTGCCCTCGATCTTCATCTATGGCGGCTCGATCCTGCCCGGCAATTTCAAGGGCCAGCCGGTCACCATCCAGGACGTGTTCGAGGCGGTCGGCAAGCATTCGGTCGGCGCGATGTCGGACGAGGATCTGAAGGAGCTCGAGGAGGTCGCCTGTCCGTCTTCCGGCTCCTGCGGCGCCCAGTTCACCGCCAACACCATGGCGACCGTCGCCGAGGCGATCGGCCTGGCGCTGCCCTATAGCTGCGGCGCGCCGGCGCCCTACGATGTCCGCGACACCTTCTGCTACACCGCCGGCGAGATGGTGATGGACCTGATCGCCCGGAACATCCGCCCGCGCGACATCGTCACCCGCAAGGCGCTGGAGAATGCGGCGATGGTCGTCGCAGCCTCGGGCGGCTCGACCAATGCGGCGCTGCACCTGCCGGCGATCGCGCATGAATGCGGGATCGACTTCGACCTGTTCGCCGTCGCCGAGATCTTCAAGAAGACGCCCTACGTCGCCGACCTTAAGCCGGGCGGCAAATACGTCGCCAAGGACATGTTCGAAGTCGGCGGCATCCCGCTGCTGATGAAGACGCTGCTCGACAATGGCTATCTGCACGGCGACTGCATGACCGTGACCGGCCGCACCATCGCCGAGAACCTCGCCTCGGTGAAGTGGAACGACAAGCAGGACGTCGTCCATCCCGCCAACAAGCCGATCACGCAGACCGGCGGCGTCGTCGGTCTCGAGGGCAATCTCGCGCCGGAGGGCGCGATCGTGAAGATCGCCGGCATGCCGGCCGAGAGCCTAGTCTTCGCCGGCCCGGCGCGCTGCTTCGACTGCGAGGAAGACGCCTTCAAGGCCGTCACTAACCGCGACTATAAGATCGGTGACGTGCTCGTGATCCGTTATGAGGGGCCCAAGGGCGGCCCGGGCATGCGCGAGATGCTGGCGACCACCGCTGCGCTTTACGGCCAGGGCATGGGCGACAAGGTCGCGCTGATCACCGACGGCCGCTTCTCGGGTGCGACCCGTGGTTTCTGCGTCGGCCATGTCGGCCCCGAGGCCGCCGTCGGCGGGCCGATCGGCCTGATCCGCGACGGTGACATCATCGAGCTCGACGCCATCACAGGAAAGCTCGCAGTCCGCCTTTCTGATGCCGAACTTGAAGAGCGTCGTAAGGCTTGGACGCCGCGCCAGACGGACTACAGGTCGGGCGCGCTTTGGAAATACGCGCAGACGGTCGGATCCGCCAAGGGCGGCGCCGTCACCCATCCGGGAGGCGCAGCCGAGACACAGTGCTATGCGGATATCTGAGGCCATCATTGCCGGAGCATTGCTTGCTCTGGGCTGCCAGCAGGCAGCCTGGGCGCAGAATGCGCCCGTGGAGCGCGTGCCGCTGCCGCCGCTCCCGATTCCAGGCGCCGCGCTGCCGGAGCCGGAGATGGACAACCGCGTCGCGCCCGCGCCGCTCGCTCCCGGCCGTGGCGCGATCGCGCCTGCCCCGAGCGGGCCAGCTGCCCACACCGCCTTGCCGATCGCCCCGTTCAGCAGCGCCCGCGACGCGCTGAAGGCCTGGATGCGCGATTCGACCGCCGGCGACCAGGCCGGGGCGGTCAAGGCGCTCGAATACGCAGCGGCTCAGGGTCATCTCGCCGCGCAGTTCAAGCTCGGTCGGGTCTATGCCAGCGGTGACGGCGTTCCGACCAATGATCTCAAGGCCTTCGAGTATTTCTCGAAGATCGCGGACGAGAATGCGGACGAGATGCCGGGCACCTCGGACGGGCGCATCGTCGCGGCTGCCTTCGTCGCGCTCGGCGGCTATTTCCTCGACGGGATCAAGGGCAGCTATGTGAAGCCCAACCCCGATCGCGCCTTCGACATGTTCCACTACGCCGCCTCCTATTTCGGCGACCCGGACGGCCAGTACAATCTCGCCCGGCTCTATCTCAACGGCACCGGTGTAGCGCGTGATCCGCGCCAGGCGGCGCGCTGGATGAAGCTCGCGGCCGAGAAGGGCCATGCCCCGGCGCGTGCCGTCTTCGGGGACATGCTGCTGCGCGGCGGCGACGGGGTGCCACGTCACCCGATCATGGGCCTGATGTGGCTGGCACTGGCCCGCGAGGGCGCCGACACTGCTCGTGAGGGCTGGATCGTCGAGCGCTACGACGCCGCTTTCGCCAATGCGAGCGCGGGTGACCGGACGGCCGCGCTGGCACTGGTCGAGCGCCAGCACATCCGCGCCGAGCGGCGCTGACCATCTCTGCATCCAGCCCTTGCTGGGCGACGTAACCGAGGTATCGAATCTCGGAGTTTTCGCCATGCGCGACGCCGCATTGTTCAGCCTCATCGCCGTCTGCGCGGCGCTCGCCATTCATGATGCCGGTGCGCAGGAGCGTTTCGAAGACTGGCCGTTGCTGACGAACCCGTTCCCGAGCACGGGCGGCGGCGGAATCATGATCCACGACTACGATCCCGTCGTCTCCGGCGGCAAGTGCACGACGAAGTTCCGGGCAGTCGAGCCTGGTGGCGCGACCTATCACAACCTGATCGAGTTCGAGGCGGCAGAGACCCAAGGTGGAGTGCTCTGCGCGAACGGGAAATGGCGCTCGGCGGACGGAAGCGCCAATGGCACGACGCCGTTCCGAGTGTTCATCAAGGATGGCGTCAGGCGCGGCTCGCCTCAATAGCGGGAGAGCTGTTATCCCTCGAAGGCGTCCATCAGCGTGACGATGCAATCCTGCCGCTGATGCCGGTTGATCTGCGGCACCAGCCGAGTGAAGTGCTCGCTCCGGCAATGCGCATCCAGCGCCGCACGATCGGGCCATTGCTCGACAAAGACGAAATGGCCGGGATCCTTCTGGTCGATGAAGAGATCATAGGACAGGCAGAGCGGCTCAGCCCGCGTTTTCTCGACCAGTTCGCGATAGAGCGGTGTCACCAGCTCGATGGCTTCAGGCTTGATGAAGTCCTGGGCGATGACCTTCAGCACGCTCAGTTCAGCTCGATCAGCACCGGGACATGGTCCGAGGCCTTGTCCCAGCCGCGGACATGCTTGGCGATCGAGACCGCGCCGAGCCTGTCGGCCGCCTGCGGCGAGAGCAGGAGGTGATCGATACGGATGCCATTGTTCCGTTGCCAGGCGCCGGCCTGATAATCCCAGAAGGTGTAGAGGCCGGGCGCGTCGGTAGTGGCGCGCAGCGCCTCGGTGAAGCCGAGGCTCTGCAGCTTGCGGAAAGCGGTGCGGGTCGGCGGCAGGAAGAGCGCGTCGCCGGTCCAGGCGGCGGGATCGCGAGCGTCGCGCGGCTCGGGGATGACATTGTAGTCGCCGGCCAGCACCAGCGGCTCCTCATGCGCCAGCAGGCCCTTGGCATGGACCGCGAGCCGCTCCATCCAGGCGAGCTTGTAGGGGTATTTCTCGGTGTTCGGCGGATTGCCGTTGGGCAGGTAGATCGAGGCGAGCCGCACAACGCCGTCACCATGCGGCAGCACGCCTTCGAGATAGCGCGCCTGCTCGTCGCCATCGTCGCCGGGCAGGCCGCGGCGGACATCCTCGAGCGCGCTACGCGAAATGATGGCGACGCCGTTGAAGCCCTTCTGGCCATGGATCGCGACCTGCCAGCCGGCTTCCTCGATCTCGGCGCGCGGGAAGTCGGCGTCGACGCATTTCAGCTCCTGCAGGCAGAGCGCGTCGGGCTCGGCTTCCTTCAGGAAGGCGAGCACATGGGTCAGCCGCTGGCGGATCGAATTGACGTTCCAGGTGGCGATGCGCACGGGCCGGCTCCGATTCAGACGAGCGCAGACTAAGAGCCGGCCGGGCCGTCAATGCAAGTCAGCAGCAATCATAAAAAACCTCCCGGCCAGGGCCGGGAGGTTCTGATCTCTCAGTGTATCGTGCTGCGCCTTACGGGCAGGCGCGAACCACGCCGCCGGAGGCGATATAGGTGCCGGTCTGCGGGTCGTAGCTGCGGAAGCGGCGCGAGCAATAGGCGATCGCGTCCGCGTCCGGCTCGACGTAGACGCGCGAGGGCGGCGGCACCGGCTCGGCATAGACCGGGCCGGGGGCGAGCAGGGCGCCGGCGGCAAGAGCGCCAAGCGCGCCCGCGGCAATGCCGGCTCCGACGGCCGCGCCGCGGTTATAGCGATAGCCGCGGCCGTAATAGCCATAGCGCGGGCCGTAATAGCGGCGGTACTGCACCTGCTCGACGAGATTGGTCGAACCGGCGGTCGCAACGCTCGCCTGGGCCGGCGCGAGCGGGGCGGCGGCAGCCGGCGTGGCCAGAGCAAAGCCACCAGCGAGGGCGGCGGCGATCATCGTCGTCCTGATCATCTCGAACTCCTTGTCCCTCCCGGCCGGGAGGATTCTTCGGGCGAACTCATCGGCTGCCCGAGCAAAGTCACCATAGCTGCGGAAGTAAACGCAAAACGCGGCGAAATTTCAACGACTTCCGGCATCTTTCTGCATTTTTCGGCTTGCGTGCGCCGGTAACAGGCCCCATCTGGCGGACCATTCTGCACTGCATCATCGATCCGGGAGACCCATGTCACACTCCGCCGAACCCGCCGACCTTCCCGCCAACGGGCCGCTCAAGCCATTGCCGATGGTGATCTTCGCCTCGCGTTGGCTGCAGGTGCCGCTCTATCTCGGGCTGATCGTGGCGCAGTGCGTCTACGTCTTCCTGTTCCTCAAGGAGCTCTGGCACCTGGTCAACCACGCCTTCGACTTCAGCGAGCAGCAGATCATGCTGGTCGTGCTGGGGCTGATCGACGTGGTGATGATCTCCAACCTGCTGATCATGGTGATCGTCGGCGGCTACGAGACCTTTGTTTCGCGCCTTCGGCTGCACAACCACCCCGACCAGCCGGAATGGCTCAGCCACGTCAACGCCTCGATCCTCAAGATCAAGCTCGCCATGGCGATCATCGGCATCTCCTCGATCCATCTGCTGCGGACCTTCATCGAGGCCGGCAATATCGGCGGGCCGACGGCGACGAACTACACGACCACGGGCGTGCTGCTGCAGACGCTGATCCACACCATCTTCATCTTCTCGGCGCTGGGCATCGCCTGGGTCGACCGGATGACGCTGGCGCCCGGCAAGGGGCATTGAGGATCATTCGCCAGTCTCGGCAACGATGTCGACGAGGCGCCGAGGGGTCGTCCAATGGACGGCCCGCCAACCGGCTTGCCGGGCGGCGCTGACATTCTCGATGGTATCGTCGATCAGCAGGAGCGCCCCGGATGGCGCACCCAAATCCCGCTCGATGTGACGATAGAAGGCGGAATCGGGCTTTCGGGCGCCGATCGCTGCCGAATAGTAGAAGCGGTCGACATGGCCTGCGAGGCTTAGCCGTTCCGAAAGATAGCGTGCGCGCAGATGCTCCTGATTGCTCGCCAGGGCGACGGTCAGGCCGTTGCGACGCAGCGTCGCGATGTCCTGCAGCACGGCCTCCTCCAGCCGTGCGTCGCGCGCGAACCAGTACTCCAGCAGAGCCTCGCTACTCACCGAAGGAGCGATCTCGGCCAGGACCGGCGCAAGCGTTTCACACAGTCCGGCGCGGCCTGTGACGACGTCGGTCCAGTGCTGGGTAAAGAACTGCCGCTGAAGCAGCTCGGGCGCGATGCCGAGATCGCGCTCGAGATCATGGCTCCAGTGCAGCCCATCCTTAGGCCGCCCGGTGACCAGCACGCCGTCGACATCGACGAGGACGGCGCGGATCACATCTAGCCTCGTGCCCGCCTCGGCGGCAGGCCCTTGATCAATGGCGAGGCGAGACCGGGCGCGGTCTCGACGCCGAGCGCGGGCAGGGCCAGTGTGCGCTGGCCGCGAAAATCGACATGGCAGACGAGGAGGCCGCGCTCCTCGATATAACCGATCAGGCGGCGCGCCCGGCTCGGCGAATGGCTGCCATAGGCTTCGGCCAGCTCGGCGTCGGAGGGGCAGGGCGCGCCTTCGATCGCACTGCGGGCGATGAACAGGAAGAGCCCGTGCAGATCCTCGGGCAGGGTCTCAGCGGCCGTCAGCGCCTTCTCCCAGGCATCGGAGGACAGGACCTCCTCGCTCGCTCCGGCGCGGGCGACGGCGAGGCGCTTGCGGAAGGCGTCCAGGGTGGTCTCCGGGCCGCTGACGCGGCGCATGCGGCAGCGCACGGTGAAATCCTGGTAGAGCACGGCGACCGGCCGGTCGCGCGCCTCGGGATCGTCAAGCAGTTCATTGAGGATCTCGACCAGCGCCGCGGCGCGCTCGGCGGGATCCATCTCGATCTCGGGCTCGGGCGGCGGCACCGGCTGGTGCGTTTCGATGCGGCGGATGATCTCGGGCGCCACCGCCGGCCGCGGGCGCGGCTGCTTCGGCCAGGGGGCCGGTGCCGCCTCGTCGTCGCCTGCGGTGAAGATCAGCTTGCTGGCATCCTCGGGGGCCTGCTCGGGCAGTGGCATCAGGCCGGGCGCGCCGCCGCGATCGACCGAGGCGACCGGTCCGATCCGGACTGGCAGCGGCTTCTTCGAGAGGGCCGGCCCAAGCGCGACGAACTGGCCGCGTTCGAGATCGCGAAACATCTCGGCTTGGCGCCGGTCCATGCCGAGCAAATCGGCGGCGCGCTGCATGTCGATGTCGAGGAAGGTGCGGCCCATCAGGAAGTTGGAGGCCTCGGCCGCAACGTTCTTGGCGAGCTTGGCGAGGCGCTGCGTCGCGATCACGCCGGCAAGACCGCGCTTGCGACCCCGGCACATCAGATTGGTCATCGCGCCCAGCGAGAGGCGGCGCGCCTCGTCGGAGGCCTCGCCCGCCATCACCGGCGCGAAGAGCTGGGCTTCGTCGACCACGACCAGCATCGGATACCAATGGGCGCGGTCGATATCGAAGAGCCCGCCGAGGAAGGCGGCGGTGGCGCGCAGCTGCTCGTCGGCGTCGAGCTCCTCGAGGTTGAGCACCACCGAGACGCGGTGCTGGCGCACGCGCAGTGCGATCTTCTGCAGTTCGACGGGGCTCGCTGTCCCGTCGACCACGACATGGCCGAACTGGTCGGCCAGCGAGACGAAGTCGCCCTCGGGATCGACAATAGCCTGCTGCACCAGCGGCGCACTCTGTTCGAGCAGCCGACGCAGCAGATGCGACTTGCCCGAGCCGGAATTGCCCTGGACCAGCAGACGCGTCGCCAGCAGTTCGGCGAGGTCGAGCTCAGCGGGCTCGCCGCCGCGCGTCGACCCCATGTCGATGCCAGTCTTCATGCCGGGAATCCAGGCCGCTCCTTGCCGTGGCGGAAAACGCAAGGCGGCGCTTCTAGCACGCCCGCCGGCAGTCAAGGCAAGGCCTGGCCTGCATTCCACAGCTTTGCGTGGCGCGGGGCAGGCCTCTGGTCAGCGCCGCCGCAGGACCATGCCGCCATGATGTAGCGTGTCCGCGTCGACGAAGGTGCCGTCGGCGGTGAAGCCGGTGTCGTCCCAGTATTCGATATAGCTGCCGGTGACCTTGTAGCGGCCGCGATAGGCGCTCTCGCGATTGCCGCGTGCCTCGTCATAGCGGCCATTCGGCAGCAGCTCGTGGCGGACATGATTGTCGGCGGTGACCCACATGCCGACATAGGGATGGCTCTGTGGGGTCTCGGTGGCGGCTGCCTGGGTGGTCATCATGCGGGTGGATCCTTCAGGTCCATTCTGGATGGTGGTGGCAAGACCGATGCCGGCGGCCAGCAGCAGCGAGGCGTTCACGAGCAAGCTGTTCATGATCATGCCTTTCACTGTTTGCGGCGTTCGGCGAAGAGCTCCGACAGTGCCTGTGACGCTGCGATCGCCCGCGAGATCCCGGCCGGCACGGTGATCAGGTAGACGATCTCCTTCAGCTCTGCCTCGGGCACGCCGATGTTGACGGCGTAGCCGGCATGGACCTTCATGAAGGCGGTCTGACCGGTCGCGGCGAAGGCTGCGACCGCTGCGAGCTGGCGCGTGCGGCTGTCAAGGCCGGTCCGCGACCAGACATCGCCGAGCGCATAGGCCTCGGTCGCCTCGGCGAGGAATGGAAACTCCTGCCGCATGCGTTCCAGCGCCTGCTGCGGCTCGCCCTTGTTCAGACTGCCGACGACAGCCTCGCCGCGCTTGCGCCGTTCGTCGCTCGACTCGGCGTTGGCGGGTACGGGCATCGCCGCGATGGCGAAGGCTGCCGCGGCGGTTCGCAACGGGGATGAGATGGATTGGATCATCGCGTCCTCCTCAACGGGTGGCGGTGGGGCGGACGACGATCTCGTTGACGTCGACATCGTCCGGCTGCTCGATCGCGAAGCGCACGGCACGGCCGATGGCATCGGGCTGGAGCGCGATGGCGCGGTAGCCGCGCATCAGTTCCGCTGCGGCCGGGTCGGTGATCGTGCCGGCGAGCTCGCTCTCGACGACGCCAGGATGGATGCAGGTGACGCGCAGGTCGGAATGTTCCTGGCGCAGACCGTCGGAGATGGCCCGCACCGCGTATTTCGTCGCGCAGTAGACGGCCGCCGTCGGCGAAACCGCGAGGGCGCCGATCGAGGCGATGTTGACGATCTGACCGGAGCCGCGCGCCAGCATCTGCGGCAGCACCGCGGCGATGCCGTAGAGCACGCCCTTGATGTTGACGTCGATCATCCGGTCCCACTCGTCGACCTTGAGCGAGGCCATCAGCGAGAGCGGCATCACGCCGGCATTGTTGACGATGACGTCGACGCGACCGAAGGCCTCGTGCGCCGCCTGGGCGAAGGCGGCGACATCGGCGCGGTCGGTGACGTCGAGTCGGCGGGTGCGCACTTCGCCGCCGTGCGCATTGAGCTCTTCGGCGAGGGTGTCGAGGCGCTCCGTGCGCCTTGCGCCGAGCATCAGCTTCGCTCCGGCGGCCGAAAGCTCGCGGGCGATGCCGGCGCCGATGCCACTGGAGGCGCCGGTGATGAGAACGACCTTGTCGATAGCCATATCTGCTCCGTCTGGTTGTTTCGTGAACCGCGATGTTGCGGTTGCCCGAAAGCTAGGAGCAGGTCATTGTCGCGATAAGTCGCGCATTCCTTTCCAGTCTGGAGAGTTTTTCTAACCAATGGAGATGGACCTCAACGCACTCGCCGTGTTCGCGCTTGTCGCAGAGGAGAAGAGCTTTCGCGGCGCGGCTGACCGTGTCGGCGTGACGCGCTCGGCGGTCAGCCAGACGATCCGCAAGCTGGAAGAGCGGCTCGGGATCGCGCTGGTGCAGCGGACGACGCGTAGCGTCAGCCTGACCGAAGCAGGTGAGCGTCTTCTCGCCGATCTTTCGCCTGCGTTGTTCGAGGTCCGCGCCGCCGTCGAGGCGACGCGTGACCTGCGCGCCGGGCCGCGCGGGCGCCTGCGTCTTGCAGTGTCGTCGATCGCCGAGCGCTTCCTGTCGGGCACGTTCCTGGCGAGCTTCATCGCGGCCAACCCCGAGGTCGAGCTCGACATCACCGTGACCGACGAGGAGTTCGACATCGTCGCGGCCGGATACGATGCCGGCGTCAGGCTCGGCGAGGTGATCGAGCAGGACATGATCGCCGTCTCGATCGGTGGCGAGGAGCGCCAGCTCGCCGTCTGCTCGCCCAGTTATCGCGAGCGCTTCGGCGTGCCCTCGCATCCACGCGAGCTGGCGGCGCATCGCTGCATCGGCTGGCGGCCGGGGCCAAGGCTGCCGCCTTATCGCTGGGAGTTCGCCGAGGACGGCAAGGAGTTCAGCGTCGCCGTCGCGCCGGAGATCACGACCAGCGACATGGCGCTGATGATCAAGCTCGCGGTTGCCGGCGCCGGCATCACCTTCGGCATGGAGGAGAGCTTTCGGCCGGCGATCGCGCGTGGCGAGTTGGTGCCGCTGCTGGAGGAGTACAGCCCGTATTTCGCAGGCTTCTATCTCTATTATCCCAGTCGCCGTGCCATGGCGCCGAAGCTGCGCGCGCTCGTCGAGCATCTGCGCGGCTTCGATTGGAGCAGGCGCCAGGCGACGGCCCGAACGGGATCGGCTATGCTCTGATTCCAGGCGCTGCCCGCGCCTCCACCCTCCATCAGGGAAGCACGTTGCCGTGCAGGGTATCTCCATCATCGAACCGACTGTTCGAGCGCTGCGCATAAGGAGGGGTTGCGGACGAGGCTCGCATCAGGAGGTCCATCGATGAAGCTTTCCGCACCCGTTTATCGCCTGAAGCGCAAGGCCAAGGAGCTGGCGCGCAAGGACGATATCCCGCTCCATCTCGCGCTCGACCGCGTCGCCATCGGCGAAGGCTTCGGCAGGTGGAGCCTGCTCGCCGCCAAATCGGCCGAAATCCAATCCGCCGAAGGGCTGCTGGCCCACCTGGAGCCGGGCGATCTGCTATTGATCGGCGCGAGGCCGGGACATGGCAAGACGCTGCTCAGCCTCCAGCTCGCGGTCGAGGCGATGAAGGCCGGCCGCCGCGCGATCTTCTTCACCCTGGAATATACGGCCAGGGATGTGCTCGGGCGCTTCCGGGCGCTCGGCGTCGATCCCGCCCAATTCGAGGGGCTGTTCTCCTTCGACGATTCGGCCGCGATCAGCGCTGACCACATCATGCGGTCGCTGGCGGAGGCGCCGCGCGGCACGCTGGCGATCGTCGATTACCTGCAAGTGCTCGACCAGAAGCGCGGCAATCCCGAGCTGATGGTCCAGATCCAGGCGCTCAAGGCCTTCGCGCAGGCGAGGGGCGTGATCCTGGCCTTCATCTCGCAGATCGACCGCTCTTACGATCCCGCGCTGAAGCCCTGCCCGGACCTGAGCGATATCCGCCTGCCGAACCCGCTTGATCTCTCGCTGTTCAGCAAGAGCTGCTTCCTGAACGAGGGCGAGATGCGCTTCCAGGCGGCGGGCTAAAGGCCTGCAGAACCTCGAAAATTCGTCGTCACTCCGGCGCTTCGCTGTGGCCGGAATGACGGCGTGGACAATGGATGAGGTTCAACGCGGACAGGCGTGCGTCCGCTCGGCGCGCTGGATGTCGGCGATGATGCGGCGCTGAGTGGGCGAGAGCGGCACGTCCTCGACATTGTCGTACTGGCAGCCGGCATTGCCGAAGGCGCTGATGCCGCGCTGGGTGCGGAAGCAGTAGCCCTGCGCCTTGTAGATCTCGTTGCGCTGGTACCAGAGGTCCTCGCAGCTCTGGGCGGCCGCGGGGGTCGCGGTGGCGAAGAACGGCAGGGCGATGCCGAGAGCGAGAACGGGAAGGAGCAGCTTCGACATGACGACCTCTTGCGGTGCGAACGCTATGTTGTCGCCCTTTGCGGACGCGACAAGTCTTTTCGCTCGCTGCCATGGCGGGATCACGATCTTGTTGCAGGAGAGTGCGGCCGCTCCGCTGGCAAAGCTGTGAATTGACGCAACCTCGCCTGCAGAGGACAAGAATTGCCGGATTTGCAACCTTTTTGCCTCTCACACCGAGACGAGCCGGGCGTTTGCCAAATTGCCGCAGGGATCGCCTGCGGCACTGCGCGCAAGTGCCATCATCGGGTATGTTCCTCCCGACAAACAATGATAGTGCGCGCGAATCGCGCCCTGGAAAGGACCGTCGTCATGATCTTCTCTTCGCTGCGCCGTCTGGCGCTCGCCGGCATCGCCGCTTGTGCGCTTGGCGTTGCCGTCGCGCCGGCTCAGGCCCAGTCGCTCTCGGCGGAGCAACGCAGCGCCGTGGTCGAGTTGATCAAGGAGACGCTGCTGAAGAATCCGGAGCTGATCCAGGAGGCGCTGGTCGAGCTCGAGAAGCGCAACCAGGTTGCGCAGGTCGAGGCGCAGCGCAATGCGCTCTCGGCCGAGAAGGCCAGCCTGACCGACCCCGCGACCTCGGTGATCGCCGGCAACCCGCAGGGCGACGTCACCCTGGTCGAGTTCATGGATTACAATTGCGGCTTCTGCAAAAGGGCGATGGAGGATGTCCGCGCCCTCGCCAAGGATGACCCCAAGCTCAAGGTCGTGATCAAGGACTTCCCGATCCTTGGCCCTGACTCGGTCGAGGCCAGCCGTGTCGCCATCGCCGTGAAGAACCAGCTCCAGGGCCAGAAGTACTGGGACTTCCATCTCAAACTGATGGCGACCAAGGGCCGGGTCAACGGCGCCAAGGCGATGGAGATCGCCAAGGAGGCCGGGGCCGACATCGAGCGCGTCAAGAAGGAGATCGACGCTCCGGCGACGCGCGCCGTGATCGAGCAGACGGTCGCGCTCGGCGACCGGCTCGGCCTTACCGGCACGCCGGCCTTCATCGTCGGCGACGAGGTGGTGTTCGGCGCGGTCGGCCAGGCGGCGCTGAAGCAGAAGATCGAGGCCGTCCGCAAATGCGGCAAGGCGACCTGCAGCGGCTGAGGCCGCCTGAGCAGGATTTTCTGCGCTGTTCCTGTGGAATAGCCGCGATTTGCATAGGCAAGGCGCCCACAGGGCGCCTTCGCCCTTTTCCTGACCCGCCAATCCGGGTAAAGACGCGCGACATCGCGAGGCTGCCGGCTTGATCCGGTGCCATTCATTCGCATATGCGCATCCTCTTCGGGACCTGCCGTCCCGCCCATCGAGCTCACGAAGACGGTGAAATCCGCCATGGCGACCAAGAGCCCCATCGATCCCGAACTCGTGCGCGAAATGGCGCAACTGATCAACGAGACCGATCTGACCGAAATCGAGGTGCAGAAGGGCGACCTGCGCATCCGCGTCGCCCGCACCATCACCGCGACCGTGATGGCTCCGGTCGCGGCTGCGCCGGCCTTCGCTGCTGCGCCGGCTGCCGCCGCAGTTGCCGTTGCAGCTCCGACCGACGCCAAGGCCGCTGCGGCCCACCCGGGCACGGTCAACTCGCCGATGGTCGGCACCGCCTATCGCCGGCCCTCGCCGGAGGCCAAGCCGTTCATCGAGGTCGGCCAGGAGGTGAAGGCTGGTGAGCGCGTGCTGCTCGTCGAAGCCATGAAGACCTTCAACGATATCGTCGCCCCGCGCGCCGGCAAGGTCGTCGCGATCCTGGTCGAGGACGGCCAGCCGGTCGAATACGGCGAGCCCCTGCTGGTGATCGAGTGAGGCCGGCGCCGGACGGGAGCGGGCTGAAGATGTTCGACAAGATCCTGATCGCCAATCGCGGCGAGATCGCGCTGCGGGTGCTGCGAGCCGCCAAGGAACTCGGCATCGCGACGGTCGCGGTGCATTCGACGGCCGACGCCAACGCCATGCATGTGCGCCTCGCCGATGAGAGCGTCTGCATCGGTCCGCCGCCGGCGCGCGAGAGCTATCTCAACATTCCCGCTCTGATCGCGGCCTGCGAGATCACCGGGGCGGATGCGGTCCATCCCGGTTACGGCTTCCTCTCCGAGAACGCCCGCTTCGCCGAGATCCTGGAGCGGCACAACATCGCCTTCATCGGCCCCAAGGCCGAGCATATCCGCAGCATGGGCGACAAGATCGAGGCCAAGCGTACCGCCAAGCGCCTCGGCATCCCGTGCGTGCCGGGTTCGGAAGGCGGCGTCGCCGATGACGAGGAGGCGCTGCGCATCATTCGCGAGATCGGCCTGCCCGTCATCATCAAGGCGGCGTCCGGCGGCGGCGGCAAGGGCATGAAGGTCGTCCGCAGCGAGGACGAGGTGTCCGTCATGCTCGCCACGGCCCGCAGCGAAGCCAAGGCCAATTTCGGCGACGATGCCGTCTACATCGAGAAATACCTCGAGAAGCCGCGTCATATCGAGATCCAGGTGCTCGGCGACGGCAAGGGCCGGGCGATCCATCTCGGCGAGCGCGACTGCTCGCTGCAGCGTCGCCACCAGAAGGTCTGGGAGGAGGGGCCGTCGCCTGCGCTCAACGCCGGCGAGCGTGACCGGATCGGCGCGATCTGCGCCAAGGCGATGGCCGATATGGGCTATCTCGGCGCCGGCACGATCGAGTTCCTCTACGAGGACGGCGAGTTCTACTTCATCGAGATGAACACCCGCATCCAGGTCGAGCATCCGGTCACCGAGATGATCACCGGGATCGACCTGGTCAACGAGCAGATCCGGATCGCCGCCGGGGCGCCGCTCTCGATCAGCCAGAAGGACGTCGTCATCGAGGGCCATGCCATCGAATGCCGCGTCAATGCCGAGCATCCCGCGACCTTCCGGCCTTCGCCCGGCAAGATCGCCTCGTTCCACACGCCGGGTGGGCTCGGCGTGCGTGTCGATTCGGCGGCCTATCAGGGCTATGTCATCCCGCCGCACTACGACTCGCTGGTCGGTAAGCTGATCGTGCACGGCCGCAACCGGGCGGAATGCCTGATGCGCCTGCGCCGCTCGCTCGACGAGTTCGTCGTCGACGGCGTCGACACCACGCTGCCGCTGTTCCGCACGCTGGTGCGCAACCAGGACATGCTGAACGGCGACTACAACATCCACTGGCTGGAGAAGTTCCTGGCCAATGGCGGCATGGATCAGCCGGGCGAGGCGTGAGCCTGGCGCACACCGTCATGCTCGGGCCTGACCCGAGCATCTCTTGCCAGATGAGGCTACAAGCAGCGCCTTCTCGTCCCGAGATTCTCGGGTCTGCGCGGAGTTTATCCTTGGGCCGGCCAAAGGCCGGACCCAAGGGCTTCGCCCGAGAATGACGGCTAACGTTTGACTCAACCGCCGACCCGCGCTCCCATCGCTGCATGAAGGCCCGTTCCACACCTGCGCGCGCGCCGGCGATCACGCCGGAGATCCTGCTGCGTGCCTATGCGGCCGGCGTCTTCCCGATGGCGGAGAGCGCCGATGATCCCGGCCTGTTCTGGGTCGAGCCGGACATCCGCGGCATCATCCCGCTCGACGCCTTCCATCTGCCGGGCCGGCTGGCGCGTACCGTTCGCTCCGACCGCTTCGAGATTCGGATCGACCACGACTTCGCCCGCGTGATCGCAGCCTGCGCCGAGAGCCGGCCGGACCGGGCCGAGACCTGGATCAATGGCCGCATCCGGGCGCTCTATGGCGAGCTCTTCCATCTCGGCTATGTCCACACCGTCGAATGCTGGCGCGAGGACAGGCTGGTCGGCGGGCTCTATGGCCTGTCGCTGGGCGGGGCCTTTTTCGGCGAGAGCATGTTCCACCGCGAGACCGATGCTTCGAAGGTGGCGCTGGCGCATCTGGTCGCCCGGCTCCGGCGCGGCGGCTACCGCTTGCTCGACACCCAGTTCCAGACCGCGCATCTTTCCCAGTTCGGCACGCGCGAGGTCCCGCGCGAGGCCTATCGCGAACTGCTCGATGCGGCGGTCGCGGCTGATGGCGACTGGTGGGCCTGGCCCGCCGGGCAGAGGGTCACGGGGGGCGAGGCGCTCGCCGAACTGTCCGGCTGAGCGCCGATCAGGTCGCCGATCCGCCGCTTCCCAGCGGCGAGGGCTCCCAGAGCTCGATCGGATTGCCCTCGGGATCGTGGATGCGGCAGAAGCGGCCGACTTCCTAATCCCATTCCGGCCGGGTCTCGACCGCGATGCCGGCGGTGCGGAGCGAGGCCATCATCGCATCGAGATCGTCGACGCGGAAATTGACCATCCACTGCTGGTTCTGCCGGCCGAAATAGTCCGTCGTCGCAGCGAAGGAGCCGAAGATGGTCGGCCCGGCTTCCTGACTCCAGACCGCCTTGTTCATATCGGCGATGCCGAGATGGCGCTCGTACCAGGCTGCCAGGGCCTGCGGGTCGCTGCCGCGGAAGAACAGGCCACCAATGCCGGTGACCCGCGCCATCGTCAGTTGTTGCCGGCCGGGTCACGGCCCTGGACCGGGTTGGTCGGGAAGAAGCGTTGCGATGGCGTCTGGCGGGGCTGCACCGGCACGCCCTGCGGCGGGGCGACATCGATGCGCTGGTTCTGCGGCGGTGTCTGTTGCGCCGGACGAGCCGGGCGACGCTGCTCGGGCGTGAGCGGCGGGGGCGCGGTCTCCGGCTCCTTCGGATCGACCACCAGCTCGGTGCCGCCTTTGCAGTCGGTCAGCCAGACATCGTAGATCGCGTGCTCGACGCCATGCAGGCCCGGGCTGGATGCATACATCCAGCCGGTGAAGATGCGCCGGTACTCGTTGTTGAAGGTGACTTCGTCGACCTCGGTGAAGGAGGTCGTCTGCGGCGCCTCGGTCGGTGGGCGGGTCCAGCAGATGCGCGGCGTGATCTGCAGCGCGCCGAACTGCACGGTCTCGTCGATCGCCACCTCGAAGGAGATGATCCGGCCGGTGATCTTGTCGAGCCCGGCGAAGACCGCGGTCGGATTGCGAATGCGGTCGGCCTTGGCGGGGACGGCCAGTGCGAGCGCTGCGCCGGAGACGGCGGCGAGGGCGAGGATCCTGCGGAGCGAAGGCATGCCGGTATGCGATTCTCTTCAAGCGGGCCCGAGCCGCGATGGGGCGCAGTAGCACGGCAATCGCAGCGGAAAAAGGGCGAGGGGCCGGTGAATGCCTGGGCTCGCACCGAAAGCTGCGACGAGGCCCCGGTGTCGGCCATGCGTTTGCCTGGGCAGAGCCGTCATCGAGACGCATGTCGCGCACAGGTTTCGCTCTTGCGAACCGTTTGCAATTCGTTATCCTGCGAATGCATTGCAAGAGCAGAATTGGGATAATGCATGGACGCTCGGGTCGAGAAGGCGCCTGCGGGTTGGCGCAGCGAGCGGGGCGAAGCCTCGCTGGCCGATGTCCATCGCTCGATCGCGGTGCGCAGCTCGGGGCCCGGCTGGCGCCGTGCCGCTGCCTTCGCCGGGCCGGGCTATCTCGTCGCCGTCGGCTATATGGATCCCGGCAACTGGGCGACCTCGATCGCCGGCGGCTCCAAGTTCGGCTACACGCTGCTCGTCGTCGCGCTGGTCTCCAACATCATGGCGATCGTGCTGCAATCGCTCTGCGCACGGCTCGCCATCGCCTCGGGGCGCGATCTCGCCCAGGCCTGCCGCGACGCCTTCCCCAAGCCCGTCGCCTATGTGCTCTGGTTCCTTGCCGAGACGGCGATCATCGCGACCGACATCGCCGAGGTGATCGGCACCGCGATCGGCCTCAATCTGATCTTCGGCATCCCGCTCGAGCTCGGCGTCATCATCACGGCGCTCGACGTCTTCCTGATCCTCTATCTGCAGCGGCTCGGCTTCCGCTGGGTCGAAGCGCTGATCATCACGCTGCTCGGGGTGATCGCGGTCTGCTTCGCCATCCAGATCGCGCTCGCCGATCCGAACTGGGGGCAGGTGATCCGCGGCTTTGCGCCGACCACCGAGATCGTCACCAATCCGGAGATGCTCTATCTGGCGCTCGGCATCCTCGGCGCGACGGTGATGCCGCATAACCTTTACCTGCACTCGGGCATCGTGCAGACGCGCGCCTATGGCGAAACCCTGCCGGAGAAGCGCCAGGCACTGAAATTCGCGACGATCGATTCGACGGTCGCGCTGATGTTCGCGCTGCTGATCAACGCCTCGATCCTGATCCTGGCCGCGGCGACCTTCTACAAGACCGGACAGACCGAGGTCGCCGAGCTCGGCGACGCGCACAAGCTGCTCGGGCCGCTGCTGGGCGTGGCGATCGCTCCGACCCTGTTTGGCATCGCGCTGCTCTGCTGCGGTATCAACTCGACGGTGACGGCGACGCTCGCCGGCCAGATCGTGATGGAGGGTTTCCTCAAGATCAGGCTGGCGCCCTGGCTGCGCCGGCTGATCACCCGCGGCATCGCCATCATACCGGCGGCGGCGGTGACGATCTGGTACGGCGATTCCGGCACGGCGCGCCTCCTGATCCTGACCCAGGTCGTGCTCTCGTTGCAGCTTTCCTTCGCCGTCTTCCCGCTGGTGATGTTCACCGCCGACAAGACCAAGATGGGTGAACTCGTCGCGCCGCGCTGGCTCATCGCCTTCGCCTATCTGATCGCAGTGGTGATCGCGGCGCTCAACGTGAAGCTGCTCGTCGATTTCGTCCGTGGGGCAGGTTGAGGCAAGGCGGCGCGGCCTTTCCGGCTGCGCCGGTCTTCAAAATGGAAGCAAGAGTGGGGTCCGATCAGGTTGATTCAATCCGATCGGAGCCGGCCTCAACGCGCCGTGCGCCTGGCGCGGAAGCGGGCGACCTTGTCGCGGTTGCCACAGAGGCTCATCGTGCACCAGCGCCGGGTGTTGTTGCGGCCGCGATCGTAGAAGACGAGCGTGCAATCATCGGCAGCGCAGCGCTTCAGCCGATCCGGCTCGGCTTCGCAGACGAAACGCGCGAGATCGAGCGCGATCAGCGCGGCAGGCCGGGCAGGATCGAACGCGAGTCCAAGCGTTAGTCCATCTTCCCCACGCTTCAGGACATGGTGACCGCTGAGACCGGCCAGCCGGCGGTTGACGGATGCCAGGACCGTATCGGGCAGCGGCTGACCTGCTGCGAGGCCCTCGAAGACCGGCCGCAGTTCCGCGCGCAGGGCGCGCAGATCGCCCATCGCCTCGTTTGCATCTCCGGTTTCCTCGCCGAGCCCGGCTGCTTTCAGCCAGGCCAATGCCCGCTCGGGACCGTCGATCAGCTCCTGGGGGCCGGTTTCGCCAGCTGGCGTGGTGTTGAGCAGATCCAGCCAGATCGCGCCGCCGACGAAGGGAAAGCCGTCGCGGAATTCGCTGGAAGCCTCTGTCGCGGGCGCCATTTCGGACCTCGGAGGGACATGTCGATTTGTAACCTCTGATTTATCGATTGACAGGTTTCAAATCAAGTGACACCGTTGAATTATATAAACAGGGGTTACAAGAACTCGCGATGACCGGCTTCCGTTCCCGCTCCCTTGGCGGCCTTGCCGCCATTGCCCTTGCCACAGGAATTCTCGCCATGACGTCCGTCGATGCTACCGAGCCCGTTCCGACCCATTTCCGCACCACAACGATAGCCGGCACCGAGATCTTCTATCGCGAGGCCGGGCCGCAGGACGCTCCGGCGCTCCTGCTACTGCACGGCTTCCCGTCCTCCTCGCATATGTTTCGCGACCTGATCCCGCGCCTGGCGGGGCAGTACCGGGTGATCGCACCGGACTATCCTGGCTTCGGACATAGCGGGGCGCCGTTGCCGGCCGAGTTCGACTATCGTTTCGATCGCCTCGCCGATGTGGTGGAAGCGCTGGTCGACCGGCTCGGGCTGACGAGCTACGTCCTCTATCTGCAGGACTATGGTGGCCCGGTCGGGTTCCGCCTGGCACTGCGCCGGCCGGAGCGCGTGCGTGGCCTGATCGTGCAGAACGCTGTCGCTAACGCCGAGGGCTGGAGTCCCGAGATCACTGCGCCGATGGCGCCGTTCTGGCGGGAGCGCAACGCCGAAACCGAGAAGCCCTTCGCCGATCTGTTGAAGCCGGAGACGACGCGCTTCCAGTACGTCCATGGCGCCACGCGGGCCGAGCGGCTCTCGCCCGATGCCTGGACGATGGACCAGGCCGGCCTGGACCGGCCGGGCAATCGCGAAATCCAGCTAAGGTTGCTGCACGACTATCAGAGCAATTTCGCGGCCTATCCGGCCTGGCAGCGCTACCTCACTGAGCGCCAGCCGCCGATGCTGATCGTCTGGGGTAAGAACGATCCGTTCTTCACGCTCAAGGGGGTCGACTATCTGAAGCAGCAGGTGCCGGGCGCCGAGGTGCACCTGTTCGATGCCGGCCATTTCGCGCTGGAGACGCATGCAGATGAGATCGCCGGGCATATCGGCGCGTTCATGGCGCGCTTGCACGCCGAGTAAGGCGGCCGATCAGCATGAAACCGAACAAGGCGAGCGCGGCGAAGGCCGCGCCGTTCAGGAAGGTCGCGGCGGCGCCGTAGCTTTCCCAGAGCACGCCGGCGACGAGGTTGCCGGCGAGGACGGCGACGCCCGTCGCCAGGTTGAGGGCGCCGAAGGCGGTGCCGCGCGCCGCTGCCGGAGCCCGGTCGGCGATCAGTGTCGCGAGGATGCCTTGCGAAAAACCCATATGCAGACCCCAGAGCACGATGCCCGCGACCAGCGATGCCGGCGTCTGCGCGAAGGCGAGCACGATATCGGCAGCGATCAGGAAGGCGAGGCTTAGCCCCAGCATGCCATGACGCCCGACGCGATCGGAGAGGATGCCGACCGGATAGGCGGTCAACCCGTAGACCAGATGCATCAGCACCATGATCAATGGCACCCATGCGAGCGCGAAGCCGGACTGCTGCGCCTTCAGCAGCAGGAAGGCCTCGCTGAAGCGGGCGAAGGTCAGGAGCGCGCAGAGGCCGATCACTGCCCAGACGGCGGGGCCGAGCTGGGCAAGCGCCACGAGGCGCGGGCGCTCGCCGCGCTTTCCCGGGGTTGAGGTCGCAGGTTCCGCGATGCCGACGACGATCACCACGACGGCGAGCAGGGCGGGCACCGCCGCGATCCAGAACACGGTGGTGAAATTGTCGCCGCTCAGCAGCATCAGGCCGATCGCGACCAGCGGGCCGACGAAGCCGCCGACCGTGTCGAGCGATTTGCGCAGGCCGAAGCTGGCGCCGCGTAGCTCAGGCGGGGTGACGTCGGCGATCAGTGCGTCGCGCGGCGCGCTGCGGATGCCCTTGCCGACCCGGTCGAGGAAGCGGGCGCCGGCGATCCAGCCGACGGTATCGGCCAGCGGCACGATCGGCCGCGACAGGGCCGCGAGCCCGTAGCCGAGAAGGATCAGCGGCTTGCGCTGTCCGGTCCAGTCGGAGAGCACGCCGGCGAAGAGCCGGACGGTCATGGCAATCGCGACCGCGAAACCCTCGATCAGGCCAACTGTGATGGCGGAGGCGCCGAGCCCGGTCACGAGATAGAGCGGCAGCAGCGTCTGGACCATCTCGGAGGAGATATCCATCAGCATGCTGACCAGGCCGAGCAGCCAGACACTGCGTGGGATGGCGCGAGAGGTGGCGGCGAAGGAAGTCGGGGGACTCACGACATGCCTCCACAGTCCGCACGGATCACCGCCGGACTTGCAGCTGACTCGGGAGAGGTGAAGCGCACCCGTCGGAACGGGTGCGGGTCGCTCAGCGGCCCGGGGTCCAGGCCTGGTAGTCGCCGGTGGCGGCGGGAGTCTTGTTCTCGCCCAGCGTCGAGCCCGGCGGGCGATAGGCCAGGGCCGTGCCGGTATGGTTCGGCTGGTGCGGCTTCTGCCACTCGCGCGGTGTGTACTTCTCCTCGGAGGGAGCGACGTCGACGGTGTGATGCAGCCAGCCGTTCCAGCCGGGCGGGATCATCGAAGCCTCGATGGGGCCGTTATAGACCACCCACCGGCGCTGGATGCCGAGCGCCTTGTCCTTCGCGCCGCCCTTGGTGCGGTAATAGACGTTGCCGAACTCGTCCTCGCCGACCTTCTCGCCGAAGCGCCAGGTGTGGAAGCGGGTGCCGATGGTCTGGCCGTTCCACCAGGTGAAGAGCTGGAGCAGGGTCTTGGTCATCGCTTCGCGTCCGCGCAGGCCTTGGGCCGTCGCGCGACTTATGAAGATGCAGGGGCGCGATGTCCAGTGCGGCCGGGCGCTGCGGGCATGCGCCGTCATGGCGCCGAGGCCACGATCCTGCGCAGCATCGCGATGAAATCGCGGGTGCGCTGGCCTTTCCCATTGCTCCCGGATTCCGCGGTCTGGACCAGGACGAGGTGCTTGCCCGGAATGACGGCGACCTGCTGTCCGTCATAGCCGGAGCCGAGCGCCGCCCCCTTGCCGAAGCCGTCCTCCGGCAGAGTCCACCACATATAGCCATAGCCGCGGCCCGGCCGGTCGCTCGCGGAATGGCGAGCGGTCGATTCGCCGACCCAGTCGGCCGGTACGAGCTGCCGGCCGTCCCAGCTGCCGCCATTGGCGAAGAGCACGCCGAACCGGGCGAGGTCGCGTGCACTCAGCCTGAACGGATAGGCCGGATGGATCGAGACCGGCGAGAGCGCATAGCGCCCATCCCTGGCGGAGAAATCCTCCATGCCGATCGGCGCAGCGATGCGGCGGGCGAAGCTCTCGAAGACGTCCTCGCCGGTGCGCTGGCGATAGATCGTGCTCAGAGTGTTGAAATCCCAGTTGTTGTAGAACCAGAACGTGCCCGGCGGATGGCTGCCGCGGGCCGGACGCTTCTCCTTGATGTCGGGCGTCTCGTGCGCGGCCGGCAGATAGATGCCGGAGCGTGCCGTCAGCAGGTCACGGATCGTCGCGCTCTTCTCTTGTGCGTTCAGCCCGGGCGGCTTCTCGTCGATGCCGAGCTCGGCGAGCGTGGTGTCGAGCTTGAGGCGCCCGTCGGCGACGGCGATGCCGTAGAGCGCGCTGAGCAGGCTCTTGCGGACCGAGGCGACGCCGACCTTGCGGCTGGGATCGCCGAAGGAGGCGAGGATAGCGCCGTTCTGTACCAGCATCAGGGCGGTCGGCTTGCGCAGCTCCGCATAGTCACGGAGCGGCTGCAGTGCGGTCGCGGTCCAGCCGACCGAGGCGGGATCGACAGTCTGCCAGTGCCGGCCGGGCTCAGCCCGCGCAGGCAGCACGTAGAGGCAGAGCGCGATGATGGCGAGCAGGCGATTCATCGGTCAGGCCTCCGGCTTGCAGGTGCATCAGGCCGGGCAATCCCGGCTTCTCTGCGGCGCGAGGCCAAAGTTCTAGCGCAGCAGCGAGCGCGCGGTCGGAATGAGGCGAGCGATGTCGGGCACGCGGCCGGTCCCGGGCGCCATCTCGCGCAGAGCCGCTTCGAGAGCCGGTATCGCCTGCGGGATCGCAGGCCTGATCAGCGTGACCACAACGCATTCGCCCTCGCGCACGGGCAGGCGCGCGAACCCGTTCTCGCTACGGTCGCTGATCAGGCTGGCGAGGACCTCACTACCTGCGGCGCATACCGCATCCGCGATCGCGTTCGCGACAAATGCGGCCGCATCGTCGGTGGTGCCCGGCTCGAGATGATGAACGGCCGCGAGATAAGGATGGCCATCCTCGAGATCGCCTGTGCCTGGCGGCAGCCGTTCGCGCCCGCTGGTATTGAAGCCCGACCCTGGCGCTGCCGGCTTCAGCATCAGGACATCGTGCCATTCCAGCATGGTCTCGTTCGCGGCCGGACCGTGCTGCGCCCAGACCGGCCCGTCATAGAAGGCGGGGAGGGCCTGGGTCCGCGCCGCCTGATCGGGAAAGCCGCGAAACCAGACGAACTGGTCGGGCGCGGCGGGGTCGCGGAACTGGCAGAGCACGCTCATCCCGGCGGCTTCCTGGGTCTCGACGAGGTGAGTATCGAAGACCTCGATCAGGGTCTCGCGCGCGCCGGGCTTCAGGGTGTAGCGGCGCAGTTCGAAGACGGTGTCGGTCATGGCGGCTCTCCAGCTGGTTTGCAGCTAGGCGAGGAGCCCGACCGATCGCGTCAGCAGCGTCGCCGCGATCGCCGCCACGATTCGGTCATGATTCGGAAGGGCCGTGATCGACGCTCAAGTTGCACCAGCCGGCCAAGCATCCCGCGGATTCAAGCACTTGTGGCTGTCGCTGCAGGGAGCGCTTCCGCTGGTAGGGTTCGCTGGGTCCGGTTGATGCTTCATTAACCATGGTCCGGCGGATTTTAGGGATTTCGCACCGGCAAGGATCGTTGCACGATGGCAACGGCGCCGCGATTCCGCATGTGATTCCTTGGGCTTAGCCGGTGCCTTGAAACTTATCCCCACGATCCACATCTTCCTACAAGATGTCGTATCCACACCTATCGACCCGCACTAATCCTTGACGGCGCGACCCAATCGGGACTAAATTTTGACGGTCGCGTGACGGCTGGCGGAGACGCCTTTTTCGACCCGCGAAACGAGTTCCCAGACGGGTCAAGGCGATCACCGCGGCGCGCCAGAGATGGCGACGGCGAACGGCGACGTGCGTGCTCCGGCTGGCCGCATCAGGAAACCGATGACGGGGCACACCGTCGCGGGATCCAGGGGCATCAAACCGAGTTGGTCTGACATCAGGAGCCGGTGAGCAACCGGCCGCGCGGGGCGCCATGATGCGTCCGCGGCAAGCATTGGGGACGAAGCTTATGCGCATCGAGCGCCGCCATACCACCGCCGGCCAGTCGCCCTATTCTGCGATCCCGTTCCGCTCCGCGGTGAGCGAGATCCGCAATCCCGATGGTTCGATCGTCTTCCGGCTCGAGGGCATCGAGGTGCCCGAGGCCTGGTCGCAGGTGGCGAGCGACGTGCTCGCGCAGAAGTACTTCCGCAAGGCCGGCGTGCCGGCCGTCCTGAGACGAGTCGAGGAGAACGACGTCCCGTCCTTCCTCTGGCGTTCGGTTCCGGATGAAGCCGCGCTGGCGAAGCTGCCTGAGGCCGAGCGCTTCGGCTCCGAGATCTCGTCCAAGCAGGTCTTCGACCGGCTCGCGGGCTGCTGGACCTATTGGGGCTGGAAGGGCGGCTATTTCTCTTCGGAAGAGGACGCCCACGCCTTCCATGACGAGCTGCGCTTCATGCTGGCCTCGCAGATGGTCGCGCCGAACTCGCCGCAATGGTTCAACACCGGCCTGCACTGGGCCTATGGCATCGACGGGCCGAGCCAGGGCCACTTCTACGTCGACTTCAAGACCGGCAAGCTGGTCAAGTCGAAGTCGAGCTATGAGCATCCGCAGCCGCATGCCTGCTTCATCCAGGGCGTGCAGGACGACCTCGTCAACGAGGGCGGCATCATGGACCTCTGGGTCCGTGAGGCGCGCCTGTTCAAATATGGCTCCGGCACCGGCTCGAACTTCTCGATGCTGCGCGGCGAGGGCGAGAAGCTCGCCGGCGGCGGCCGCTCCTCCGGCCTGATGTCCTTCCTCAAGATCGGTGACCGCGCAGCCGGCGCGATCAAGTCGGGCGGCACCACCCGCCGCGCCGCCAAGATGGTCGTGGTCGACGTCGATCACCCCGATATCGAGACCTATATCGACTGGAAGGTGAAGGAGGAGCAGAAGGTCGCGGCTTTGGTCGCCGGCTCCAAGATCGTCCAGAAGGCGATGAAGGCGGTGATGAAGGCCTGCGTCAATTGCGAGGCCGCCGACGATGCCTGCTTCGATCCCGAGAAGAACCCGGCGCTGAAGCGCGAGATCAAGCTCGCCCGCAAGGCGATGGTGCCTGACAACTACATCAAGCGCGTCATCCAGTTCGCCAGGCAGGGCTACACCGAGATCCAGTTCGACACCTACGACACCGACTGGGATTCGGAAGCCTATCTCACTGTCTCCGGCCAGAACTCGAACAACTCGGTCTCGCTGACCGACGACTTCCTGCGCGCTGTCGAGACCGATGGCGACTGGAACCTGATCGGCCGCACCACCGGCAAGGTCACCAAGACCCTGAAGGCGCGCGACCTCTGGGAGAAGATCGGCTACGCCGCCTGGGCCTCGGCCGATCCCGGCCTGCACTTCAACACCACGATGAACGACTGGCACACCAGCCCGGCCTCGGGACGCATCCGCGCCTCGAATCCGTGCTCGGAGTACATGTTCCTCGACGACACCGCCTGCAATCTGGCTTCGGCCAACCTGCTGCAGTTCTATGATCGCCAGACCAAGGCCTTCGACGTCGCCGGCTACGAGCATCTCTGCCGCCTCTGGACCATCGTGCTCGAGATCTCCGTCGCGATGGCGCAGTTCCCGAGCCGCGAGATCGCCGAGCTCTCCTATGAGTACCGCACGCTCGGCCTCGGCTACGCCAATATCGGCGGCCTCCTGATGACCATGGGTCTCGGCTACGACTCGGATGAGGGCAGGGCGCTCGCCGGCGGCCTGACCGCGATCATGACCGGCGTCGCCTATGCGACCTCCGCCGAGATGGCGGGCGAGCTCGGCCCGTTCCCGGGCTACAAGAAGAACGCGCCGCACATGCTGCGCGTCATTCGCAACCACCGCGTTGCGGCGCATGGCCAGGCCAGCGGCTATGAGGGCCTGCAGGTCACGCCGGTGCCGCTCGACCATGCGACGCTGGAGCGCCTCGGCGGCTCCTCGGCGACGGTGTCGGAGCGGGCCAAGGCGAGCTGGGACGAGGCGCTGGCGCTCGGCGAGAAGCACGGCTACCGCAACGCCCAGTCGACGGTGATCGCGCCGACCGGCACGATCGGCCTGGTCATGGATTGCGACACCACCGGCATCGAGCCCGACTTCGCGCTGGTGAAGTTCAAGAAGCTCGCCGGCGGCGGCTACTTCAAGATCATCAACGGCGCGGTTCCGGATGCGCTGCGCGCGCTCGGCTACCGTGAGGCGGATATCGCCGAGATCGAGGCCTATGCCGTCGGCCACGGCTCGATGAAGCAGGCGCCCGGAATCAACCCCGGCTCGCTGCGGGCCAAGGGCTTCAGCGACGAGAAGATCGAGGCGGTCGAGAAGGGGCTGAAGAGCGCCTTCGATATCAAGTTCGTCTTCAACAAGTGGACGCTGGGCGAGGACTTCCTCACCGGTACGCTGAAGGTGCCGGCGGAGAAGCTGAACGACATGTCGTTCGAGCTGCTGCCCTTCCTCGGCTTCAGCAAGGCCGAGATCGAGGCCGCCAATGTCCATGTCTGCGGGGCGATGACGCTGGAAGGCGCGCCGCACCTGAAGAAGGAGCACTACAACGTCTTCGACTGCGCCAATCCCTGCGGGCGCATCGGCAAGCGCTATCTCTCGGTCGAGAGCCATATCCGCATGATGGCGGCGGCGCAGCCCTTCATCTCGGGCGCGATCTCCAAGACCATCAACATGCCGAACGACGCCACCGTCGAGGATTGCAAGAGTGCTTACCTGCTCTCCTGGAAGCTGGCGCTGAAGGCGAACGCCCTCTACCGCGACGGCTCGAAGCTGTCGCAGCCGCTGAACTCGGCCCTGATCGCCGATGAGGACGACGACGCTGACGACGCGACCGAGGCGCTCTACCAGCAGCCGCTGGCGGCGCGCGCCACCCAGATCGCCGAGAAGATCGTCGAGCGCGTGGTGGAACGTGTCGAACGCGTCCGCGAGCGTGAGAAGATGCCGGCGCGGCGCACCGGCTATATCCAGAAGGCGGTGGTCGGCGGCCACAAGGTCTATGTCCACACCGGCGAGTATGCCGACGGGCGCCTCGGCGAGATCTTCATCGACATGCACAAGGAGGGCGCGGCCTTCCGGGCGATGATGAACAACTTCGCCATCGCGGTCTCGCTCGGCCTGCAATACGGCGTGCCGCTGGAGGAGTATGTCGAGGCCTTCACCTTCACCCGCTTCGAGCCCTCGGGCTTCGTGCAGGGCAACCAGTCGATCAAGAACGCGACCTCGATCCTCGACTACGTCTTCCGCGAGCTGGCGATCTCCTATCTCGGCCGGCACGACCTCGCCCATGTCGATCCCTCCGAGATCGGCCATGACGTGATGGGCGGCGGCGTCGAGCAGGGCCGGGCGCCGGATGCGGCCGGGCCGATCACCTCGACCCCGCTGGCCTCCTCGGGCTTCCGCCGCGGCAAGCCGATCAACCTGCTCGCCATCCAGGGCGGAGCGGCGGCCAACGACGCGGTCGCTCGCTCGGCGAGCAACGTCACTGGCCTCGCCACCGCCGGCGCGACCGCGCTGAAGGAGGAGCCGGAGGCTTATGGCGAGGAGGAGATGAGCAAGCTCGGCTTCGCCGCGCCGGCCGCCCAGCCGACCGCCTCCGAGCGCCGGGCCGAGGCGATCATGAAGGGCTATGTCGGCGACAGCTGCGGCGAGTGCGGGAATTTCACGCTCGTGCGGAACGGCACTTGTTTGAAGTGCAACACCTGTGGGTCGACGACCGGGTGTTCGTGAGACTTAAGCCCAGTCGCTAGATGAAATAACGGCCGGAGCTCGCTCCGGCCGTTTTCTTGATCTGTCTGGTTAGATGCCTGTCAGCATCAGATCGAGCGCCGCCGTGATGGCGAAATGCTCCTTCGCCAGTGATGCGACCGGCGGCCCCAGTAGGCTGCGACGGATCGCGACGATCTCGGTCGGCACCAGAACGACCTTCGCGCCGTTGATCGTGAAACCGGGGTTCAGGCGCCTGATCGCCGGTAGCAATTCGGCTCGGCGCAGCGGCGCGATCACGCGGGTGTCGAGCGAAGAGAGCAGATCGGCTTGAAGGTCGATGACAAACGGATATTCGGCTCGCAGGCGCTCGCCAGGGTGCTCGTAGACATCGTATTGCGCCACGCGCTCACCAGCCGCGGAATTCGTCCGAGAACAGACCACGCTCGGCCGTCCAGGCATTCTGGGCAGTGATCGCCTCGCTATTCTCCGCGAGCCAGCGCCGAGCATCTTCTTCCGCGATCCGCTTCCGCAAAGCGTCCTCGGTGATGGCCGAGAGGTTGAGGCCGTGAGCGCGCGCGGCCTCGATCAGATCGGCGTCGAGGGAGAGATTGATCGGTCTCTTGGCGGCACGGTTCATGCGCATGAGTTATGCACATTCAGAACATACTGTCACGCGAGACACTTGCCGGGAGAGATTTGCGAATGTTGCCGGCGCCGACCCGGCATGCGTCATCCGCCGAAGCGGTTCACCGGCAACGCGCTTGTCTCGGCAATTCCCGATCGGCCAACATTGGTTGCTTCGCGGTCAACGGTCGCGGGCCAACCGAGGCATGAGGGGCAAGGGCATATGAGCGGACTGTTGATTTCGGGTGGCCGCGTCGTCGATCCGGAAAGCGGCCATGACGGCATCGCCGATGTCGCTGTCGTCGACGGAAAGATCGTCGCGATCGGCTCCGGCCTTGGCAGCGCCGAGCGCGTGATCGATGCGCGGGGGCTGGTCGTGGCGCCCGGCTTCATCGATCTCCATGCCCATGGCCAGTCGATCCCGGCCGACCGCATGCAGGCCTTTGACGGCGTCACGACGACACTGGACCTCGAGGCCGGCGTGCTGCCGGTCGCCTCCTGGTATCGCCGGCAGGCGGAGCAGGGCCGCATCCTGAACTATGGCGCCGCCACGAACTGGGCCTTCGCCCGGATCGGCGCGATGATCGGGATCAACGAGGAATCGTCGCTGGAAGCGTTTGGACGCGCCATGCGCGATCCGCGCTGGATGGACAATATCTCCTCGCCCTCCGAGCAGCAGAACATCCTCGAGCGCATCGCGGCCGGGCTCGACGAAGGCGGCATCGGCATCGGCATCCTCAACGCCTATGCTCCGGGTGCCGGCGTGCAGGAGCTGACGGCGCTGTGCCAGCTCGCCGCCGAGCGCGGCGTGCCGACCTTCACCCATATCGCCTATATGGCGAACACCGATCCGAAGAGCGCGGCGGAGGCCTATATCCGCCTGATCGGCTATGCCGGCGCGACCGGCGCGCATATGCACATCTGCCACTTCAACAGCTCCAGCAAGACCGATGTCGTGCGCTGCGCGCGACTGATCAAGAAAGCGCAGGAGCAGGGCCTGCCGATCACGGTCGAGGCCTATCCCTATGGTACCGGCTCGACGGTGATCGCCGCCGCCTTCTTCAGCGACCCGGAATTCGAGCGCCGCAACGACACGCGCTACGAGCAGATCCAGCTCGTCACCAGCGGGCGCCGGATCCAGGACCGCGAGGACCTGCTTTCCGCGCAATCGGAAGACCCGTCGCAGCTCGTCCTCTGGCATGTGCTCGACACCGAGAACAATGCCCGTCATCGCGACATGCTCGACCTCTCGGTGCTGTACCCCGGCGGCGCGATCGCCTCGGACGCCATGCCCTGGTCGATGCCGGATGGATCGACCTATACCGGCGACGCCTGGCCGCTGCCCGACGAGGCGACCTCGCATCCGCGCTCGTCCGGCACCTTCACGCGCTTCCTGCGCCACTGGGTGCGCGAGCGGCAGGCGGTCAGCCTGCAGGAGGGCATCGCGAAGTGCACCTTGATCCCTGCCGAGATCCTGGCCGCGAGCACGCCCGCCATGCATGACAAGGGCCGGCTGAAGGCCGGAGCCGACGCTGATGTCGTGGTGTTCGATCTGGATCAGCTCACGGACCGGGCGGAGTTCTCGGCGATGAACCGGCCGGCCGAAGGTGTTCGGCACCTCGTCGTCAGCGGGGCGCCGGTGATCGCCGATGGGATCATGGATGTCGCGGCCCGGCCGGGCCAGCCGGTGCGCCGTCCGCTCAGTGCGGTGGCCTGAAGACCATGCCGGTTCCGATCCTGCTGGTGACGGGCTTTCTCGGAGCCGGCAAGACGACGCTGGTCAACCGCATCCTGCAACAGGCCGACGGGCGGCGCATCGCCGCCGTCATCAATGATTTCGGCGCGATCAACATCGATGCGGAGCTCATCGCTGGCGCGGAGGACGGCGTCGTCAGCCTCGCCAATGGCTGCATCTGCTGCTCGCTGGAAGGCGATCTGCTGCGGACGCTTTCCAATCTGCTGCGGCGAACCCCGCGCCCCGAAGCCATCGTGATCGAGACCAGCGGCGTCGCCGACCCGAACGACATCATCCGCAACCTGATGGACCCGGTGATCTGGCACGAGGCGCCCTTGGAGACGGTGCTCTGCGTCGTCGATGCGGCGGCGCCGGAGGCGAGTCTCGGCGACCCGCTGTTCCTGAGTCAGCTGCGGACGGCCGACCTGCTCGCCGTCAGCAAGGGGGACCTCATCGACAGGCCGTCTCTCGACAAGCGCTGCCGGTCCCTGTCGCAGATCAACCGCCGGGCCGCTCTCGTCGAGGCGCCCGGCGGCGATATCCCGCTCGATCTCGTCTTTCCCGAAGTCGGAACGCCCCGCGAGCGGACGACGCGTCCGAAGAGGCCAAGCGTCGATCGCTTCGAGAGCTTCAACTGGATGTCCAGCGAGCCGATCTCGCTTGCAGGTTTCCAGCAGGTCGTCGGCCGGCTTGCGTCACGGCTCGTGCGCGCGAAGGGATTTCTGGCGACGATCGAGAAGCCCGATTGCCGCTATCTCTTCCAGCTCGCGGGCGGCAGAGCGACGCTGGCGCCTGTCGATCGGGACGAGCTGGGGCAGGGCACCAGGATCGTCTTCATCGCCGAGATCGGCAGGATCACGTCGGCGGAGATCGATGAGGCGATGAGCCGAGCGGGTCGGCATCTGTAGTCCGCGATCTTGCAGATAGTCTTGGCTCGGCAGTTCGGCTGCCTATCGGTGCAGCGGGTCGCCACGTCGGTGGACGAAGAGCCTCGCTGCGCCGTCAATTCGCACGAGACTTGCAAGGGTTTCCCGAGATTTATAGCCTTGGGCCCGGGGGATTGGAGATCAGGGGCGATTGAAAGTCTCCGATGCCGGTTTCGCCGAGCTGCTGGAGTTGACCTGCGAAGCAGCGCTCGACAGCGCAGCCTGGGGCACATTGCTGCGGCGCCTCGCCGCCGCGACCGGCTGCGTCGCCGGCGGGCTGACGGTCGAGAATTTCGTCGATCGCAGCGGCCGGCCGCTCGCCTATTTCGGCTTCGATCCCGACCATGTCGAGAAGACCTTCGACCACTACCTGCCGATGAACCCGCTTTTCGGCATCGCCGAGCGGATGCGGCCGGGCTTCGTCGTCAGCAATAGCGAGGTGATCGCGCCCGAGGATTTCAGGAAGAGCGAGTTCTATGATGGCTGGGCCCGGCCGCAGGGCCTGGGGGCCCCGGTGACGCTGGTGCTACAGCGCGGCGCGGCTGCCTACACGCCGCTGACGCTGGTGCGGCCCGACGGGCATGGCGATGTCCCGGATGCGGGACGCACCCTGCTGGAGCGCCTTGCACCGCATCTGATGCGCGCGCTCCGGACCACCGCGCAACTCGGCTTCTTCGATCATCGTGATGCGCTCCTGTCGGTGCTGGCGGACCGGCTCGGGGCCGCAGTCATCCTGTTCAACGAGGCCGGCAAGATCGCCTATGCCAGCGCCCCGGCCGAGCAACTCTTCGCCGAGGGCGTGCTGTGCCTGACGCTGCATGGCCTGGCGGCGCGGCGCGATACCGGACGGCCGACATTGCAGGAGGCGGTTCAGCTCGCGCTGGCGAAGGGGACGCTCGCGCCGATCATCGATGTCGGCATCGCGCGGGGCGAGGAGCGGCCGCTCTGCGCGACCATCGTGCCGCTTCGCCCGGGAAGCGGCGAGGGGCTGCCGCTCGCCGAGACCCTGCGCTGCATGGTGATCATCCGCGTGCCGGCTCCTGCCGACAGGCCACAGGCAGCCGAACGCGCCGCCAGGGTCTACCAATTGACGCCGGCGGAGACCCGGTTGCTCGCCGCCGTGCTGGACGGCAAGGGATTGCAGGCGGCGGCGCGAGCTGTCGGCATCGGCTATTCGACGGCGCAGACGCATCTGCACAACGTCTTCGCCAAGACGTTGACGTCGAGCCAGTCGGAGCTGGTCGGCCTCGTGCTGGGGCTGGTGTGACGGGTCAGGCTCGCGGCGCGTCGAGGCCCATCTGCCAGAAATCGGCCTCCAGCTTCGAGGCCTGGCCGAACAAGGCGGCGAGCTCGCCAAAACGCGCTTCCGTCATGGCGCGAGCGGCGAGGGCGTCGAGATGGCGGCGGGCGTCGCTGGCGACCTGCTGATAGGCTTCGCCCGCATATTCGCCGATCCAGTCGCGATAGGGATGGCTGTCGAGCGCAGGGCCGATTGTCTTGGCGAGGCGTGCGCCGATCTCGGCATAGCCGACGATGCAGGGGCTGAGCGCGACATGCAGGTCGAGCAGGTCGCCGGAGACGCCGCAATCGAGCACGAAGCGGGTGTAGGCGACCGTCGCCTGATGCTCGCGCGTGGCTTCGAGCTGCTCGGGCGAGAGGCCCCAGCGGCCGCAGAGCCGGACATGCAGGTCCATTTCGAGGTCGAGGATCGCCGACAGGCCCGCCTTGGCGGCGCGCATATCGGCGAGGTTGCGGCTCTTGTAGGCCGCGAGCGCATAGGCGCGGGCGAACTGGATCAGGAAGAGATAGTCCTGGACAAGATAGGTCCGGAAGGCGGCCTGCGGCAGCGAGCCGTCGCCCATCTGCCGGACGAAGTCGTGCTCGACATAAGAGGCCCAGTCCGCCGCCGCGGCGGCCTTCAACCTGTCGAAGATGTCCACGGTCCGAGCGTCCTTCCGGATTGGATTCGCGCGGCAGTCATAGCGCAAACTGGACCTGCGTGGCGCGCCGCGGATGACGCAGGTTTGATCCGCCCCGGCGGCGACAGGGCGTAGATGCCGGGTTAGCCTCCGCTCCTTCGAGCAACCAGGAGGGTTCGACGATGACCAGTTCCGCGATCGGCCGGCGGGCCCTGCTCTGCGGCGCGGCCGTTTCCGTCCTCGCTCTGCCGGCCCTGGCGCATCATGGCTGGGGCTGGGCGGTCGACGAGCAGAGCGAGCTCAAGGGCACGATCCGCTCGATCTCGATGGCGCCGCCGCATCCGACGCTGCAGGTCGCGGCTGCCGACGGCGTGGTCTGGCAGATCGATCTCGGCAATCCCAGCCAGACCGCACGGGCCAATTTCACCGGCGACACTGCGAAGGTGGGCGATGCCATCACTGTGCTCGGCAACCGCCATCAGGATGTCAGCAAGAAGCAGATGAAGGCGGTGCGCATCACCATCGGCGGCAGGAACTACGACATGTATCCGGAGCGGATCAAAACCAACTGAGCGCTCGTGGCGGCGCTGATCGACTGGCTCGCCGGCTGGCCGGGAGCGGTGCTGCTGCAGCGCTCCGGCACCGCCTATCTGTTCGTCAACGCCGCGCATATCCTCGGCATCGGCCTCCTGCTCGGCGCGATCCTGCCGCTCGATCTGCGGCTGGCGGGCGTATTGCGCGCCTCGGCGCTGCCGCTGATCGGCCCAATGCTGATCCGGACGGCCGCATGCGGGTTAGCTCTGGCGCTCGCGACCGGGTTCTGGCTGTTCACGGTGAAGCCGGGCGAATATCTCGGCAACCCCGCCTTCCTGACCAAACTTGGCCTACTCGCCTTGGCGCTGGGCAATATCGTGCTCCAGCATCTCAATCTGAAGCCGGCGCTGGCCGGCGGCGAGATCGGCCTGCGGGTTCGCTTGCTCGCCGCGTTCTCCGCCTCGCTCTGGCTCTGCATCCTGGTCGCCGGGCGCTGGATCGGCTTCGTCTAACCTTCGTTAGACGACCAGCGCCGTCATCGCTTCATTGATCCACCACCATTCGCGGCCGGGTGCTGCCTCGTCACGTAACGTCGCGAGCAGCTGCTGGTAGCGCAGCGAGCGTTCATGATGCCGGCGATACTGGTCGAGATGCCAGGCGCGGAAGGCTTGGTCCGGCTCGCGTTTCATCGCCTTGGCCGAGGCGTCCAGCCAAGCGCTGGCGATGGCGCGACCCGTATCCGAGTCCGGAGCGTCGCCTTTGACCATCGCCTCACGGACGTCGGCAAAGATACGCTCGGCGGCAGCGTGATAGGCAGCCGGGTCGAAATCCGGTGTCCACATCAGCTCGGCATCGGCCTTGGCCTGAGCTATGGCCGCCTCGCCGCTCAGCATCGCCCTGAGCTCGGCGAAGGCGTCGATCTGCTCCGGCGTCGGATCGTCGGGCAATTCGGGGGCGCCGGCTGCAATCGCCTTCTGCCGCCATTCCGGGTTCATCCTGTCGCCGGTCACTTCGTCATAGAAGCGTTCGGTCAGGCTGCGCATGTCGGCATTGGACAGGCTGGTCATGGTCCATAGTCTCCTGATGTCGTCCGCGGTCGGTTCGGGGTGGCGCAGGGCGGCGCGCAGGGTCGCGGCGATCAGGCGCTTGCCGGCGATCTCGGCCTCGAGCGTCGAGAGGCGCAATTGCAGGAGCTCGGCGAGCGAACCCTTGCGGATGAGGATGCCCTGGATCGCGGCGAGGCTCATGCCCATGGCGCGCAGCGCCTGGATCAGGTCGAGCCGAGCTGCATCGGCGTCCGAATAAACGCGGTAGTTCGCCATCGTGCGGGTCGCTGGCGGTAGCAGCCCCTTGTCGGAATAGAAGCGGATGCGCCGGACGGGCGCGCCGCAGAGGCGGGCGAGCTCGCCGATGGTGTAGCGTTGGTCGTTCGCGTTCATGGGATCGTCGTAGCGTCTCCATCTGGTGGAGGGTCAAGCGGTGCCGAAATCGTTCGAATGCAGGCGATCGCGGCAAGGCGGGTGAAACCCTGTCGGGCGAAAGCTGTGTGCCCAGGCCCCGCCGTCAAAGCGGCGTTAGCTAGTCGCGGGCATTGTCCTGCGCGTGCACGCCCCACGCCACGATCCGATCTCCAGGCATGCTGAGCCGGCGGCCGAACCGCCGAGCAGCGGGACGGTGGTGCGTCGCTTCGACGGTCTCGGCTTCGAGCCGGTGCTGGAGCGCGAGTACCGGCAGCATATGCGTGCCGACCAGCGCCGCAGCACCCTGGTCTGCCTGATCACTGCGCTCGGCATCTGGCTGACCTTCATCGGGCTCGACCTGACGCGCCTCGACAACCTCGTCGCGGTCGACAGCCGCGACATCTTCGTCGAGTTCGCGATCGCGCTGAGGTTGGGGACGCTCGCCGTGATCCTGCGCCTGGTCTGGATCGTGCGCCGCAACCGCCAGGCCCATGCCTATCATCACCTCACCATGCTGGCGCTGGCGCTGATCGGCGTGACCTGCGCCTTCATCGCCAACATGTACAAGCTGCGGGGGCTGCCGCAGGCGGATATCGCCCAGCTCGTGATCATCGCGGCCGTGTTCCTGCCGGTTGGGCTGACCTTCCTGCAGAGCCTGGGCATCGCCCTGCTGATCGCGGTGTTCACCACCGGGCTTGGCCTGCTGATGCTCGAGCCGGGGCAACTGGCCGAGCATGGCCGGCTCTCGATCCTGCTGTTCTTCGCCGTTTTCGTCAGCGCCGTCGGTGCCTGGCTGCGCGAGAGGGCCGAGCGCGACCAGTTCCTCCTGCGTCGCATGCTGCATAGCCGGGCGATGTCGGACGCGCTGACCGGCGTCGCCAATCGGCGCGGCTTCGAGGAGCATGTTGCGATGGCGCTGCTGCAGGCGCGGCGCGAGCGCGCTCCCGTCGCTTTCGCGGTGCTCGATATCGATCATTTCAAGCGCTACAACGACCGCTATGGCCATCAGGCCGGCGACATCGCGCTCGCCTCGGTGGCCCGCGCCATCGACAGCCGGCTGCGCCCGCCGATGGACATGGTCGGGCGGCTCGGTGGCGAGGAGTTCGGCCTACTGCTCTATGACACCACGCCGCAGAAGGCGCGGGAGCGGCTGGAACGGGTCGCGCAGGCGATCGCCGAGCTCCGGATCGAGCACGCAGCGTCGCCGACGGCGCAATACATCACGGTCAGTATGGGGGCGGTCGGCTTCGACGGGCAGGAGACGGCGGTCGACCTCTACCAGCGCGCCGATGCGGCGCTCTATGCCGGCAAGGCCTCTGGCCGGAACCGGGTCGAGCTGGGCGAGGGTGGCGAGCGCCTGGCGGGGTAGCCGCGGACACCGGCTGGCTGCTATGCGGCGTTCTTCCTGCTGCCACGAGAGAATCCCATGTCCGCACCTGTTTCAATCGGCCTGATCGGCGCCGGCATCATGGGCGAGCGCATGCTGCGCGCCATCCTGGCGCAATCCCCCGAGCTGGTGCGCGCCGCCGGGATCTGGGACCCGTCCAGCGAGGCGATGGCGCGGATCGCAGGCGAGCTGCCGCAGGTCGCACAGCAGCCCGATGCGGCCGCCGTGATCGCGGCGAGCGACTGCGTCTACATCGCCTCGCCGCCGGCTTCCCATCTCGGCCATGCCCGCGCGGCGCTCGCGGCCGGCAGAACCGTCTTCTGCGAGAAGCCGCTTGCGATCGACGTCGCCGATTCCCGTGCCTTCGTCGCCGAGGCTGGCGGGCGCGGCGCGGTCAACTTTCCTTTCGCCTCCTCGCCGGCGGTCGCGCAATTGCAGGACTGGGCCGAGAGCATCGGCGGCAACCGGCGGATCGCGATCGAGGTCGCCTTCGCCACCTGGCCGCGCTCCTGGCAGGCCGATGCCGCGGGCTGGCTCGACCGGCGCGAGCAGGGCGGCTTCACCCGCGAAGTGGTCTCGCATTTCCTGTTCCTGAGCCGCCGGCTCGGTGGGCGGCTGCATGACCTGCAGGCGAGCGTATCCTTCCCGGAGGCGGGCAAGTCGGAGCGTCGGATCGAGGCACGGTTGATGGCGGGCGACATTCCGGTAACGCTCATCGGCAGCGTCGGCACGACCCCGAAAGACGATCACAACATCTGGATGCTCGAAGGCGAAAGCGGGGCGATCCGGCTCTGCGACTGGTCGCTGGCCGAGCAACGCCAGTCGGACGGCTCCTGGCAGCGGGCGCCGGGCGCCCTGACGCAGCTTGAGGCGCGGCCGGTCGCACTGAAGCGGCAGCTCGAAGGCGTAGCGAAGCTGGCGCGCGGAGAGGCGCATCAGCTGGCAACGCTGGAGGAGGCGCTGAATGTCCAGGAGATCGTCGAGGCGATTCTGGCGAGCTGAGTACCGGATGCGCGCCCTTCATTGAGGCGGCATGGCGGGAGGGCTATGATCGGCGGGCTCAGGAGGCCTGCCGATGCGCCATGCCTTCCTCACCGATGCGCAGATCGACGCGCGCGCTTTGGCGCATCGGCGCGGGCTCGGCTTCCGTGACGACGAGGCCGTCGAGGTCGTGGTGCTGCTGGGCAGGCTCAAGGCGCATTATCCGGAATTCTCGGACAAGCGCGTGCCGGACGGCGCGCTCGGAGAAGCCGAGGCGCAATGGGATTCGTTGGGTAAGCGTCTGCTGATCCCGGAGAGCGTGTTCCGGGCGGCCGAACGCGGCGAGGGCAGGGCGCTCATGACCGTGGCGCACGAGGTCGGCCACGCGCTGCTCGGGCATGAGGGCAATCTGAACCGGGGGCCAGCCGGTGGCCGGGCCGAGCGGGGTTCGGCGAAGCTGCGCTCTATGGAATACCAGGCGCGGCGCTATGCGGCCGCCTTCCTGATTCCGGACACACCGGCCGTGCGGAGGCTCGATGCAACGGCATTGAGCGAACGCTACCGGGTCAGCATGAGCGCCGCGATCGTGCGCCATAGCGAGTTGCGCTCCGGCGAGAGCGCACGAGCCCTGCCTTTCCGGCAGGCCGCGCTCGACATTTGAGCCGCTTGCGGTCGGCGCGCCCACAGGGCATGGCTCGGGCAACGTGACTTCTATCGAGGACGCCATGACCATCGCCGCTACCGGCCTGCCGCCAGCGCCGAAGCCTGCAGCCAGGGCACAGGGCGTCTCGCCCTTCATCGTCATGGATGTGATGAACGCTGCCGAGGCGATTGAGCGGCGTGGTGGCTCGGTCGTGCACATGGAGGTCGGCCAGCCTTCGGCGGCTACGCCAGCCAGCATCCGGGCCGCCACGGCGCGAGCGCTGGAGGATGGCCGGATCGGCTACACCCAGGCGCTCGGCATCGGCTCGCTCCGCGCCCGGATCGCGCGGCATTACCGCGATACCTACGGCGTCGAGGTGCCGGCCGAACGCGTCGTCGTGACGACCGGCTCCTCCGGCGGCTTCATCCTCTCTTTCCTCGCCTGCTTCGAGCCCGGCGCGCGCATCGCGATCACCGCTCCGGGCTATCCGGCCTACCGCAACATCCTGATCGCGCTCGGGCTCGAGCCGGTCGCGATCCCGGTCGGCCCGGAGACGCGCTATGCGCTGACGCCGGAGCTGATCGCCAAGGCGCATGCCGAAAAGCCGCTCGCGGGCGTGCTGACGATGAGCCCGGCCAATCCGACCGGGGTGGTGATGGCGCCCGAGGCGATCGCTGCGGTGGCGGCCGAGTGCCGGCGGCTCGGCCTCTGGTACATCTCCGACGAGATCTATCACGGCCTGACCTATGAGCAGCCGGCGACGACGGCGCTCGCCGCCGACCCCGATACGATCATCGTCAACTCCTTCTCGAAGTACTATTGCATGACCGGCTGGCGCGTCGGCTGGCTGGTGGTGCCGGAGCGGCTGGTCCGGGTGATCGAGCGGCTGCAGCAGAATTTCTCGATCTCGGTGCCGATGCTGAGCCAGGTCGCGGGCGAGGCGGCCTTCGACGCGAGCGAGGAATGCGAGGCGATCAAGGCCGGCTATGCGGAAAACCGGGCCTATCTGCTCAAGGCCTTGCCGGAGATCGGGCTGGGCGATTTCCTGCCGGTCGACGGCGCCTTCTACATCTATCTCGACATCGGCCGATATTCGAACGATTCCATGAGCTTCTGCCGGGATGCTCTCGAGAATGCGGGCGTCGCGATCACGCCGGGACTCGATTTCGACGAGGGCCGAGGCGCGCGGACCGTCCGGCTCTCCTTCGCCGGCTCGCTCGCCGAATGCGAGGAGGCGGTGGCGCGCCTGGGACGCTGGCTGAAGGCGCGCTGAGCCCAGAGCCCGTTCCGATCAGGTTGATCCAACCTGACCGGATCCGGCTCCAGCGCTTGCCAAGGCGAAGTGGTAGACTCAATCTGATCCGGCTCGGGGACTGGACATGGTCGCAATGCGGAATCGGCTGAAAGCCATGACGTTGTGCTCGGCGGCGTTGCTGCTGGCCAGCCTTGCCGCAGGGCCGGCCGTGGCGCAACACGCCAAGGCCGAGCCGTCGCCGGTCCTGACCCTGCGCGGCGACGAGACGCCCGAGACGGTGCGCAAGCTCGTCGATGCCTTGTCGGCCGGCGGGCGCCAGGTCGAGATCAGGATCGCCGGCAAGGATGAGCCTAAATCCGCCGCCGCGCCGTCAGCAGCAACGGCGCCGGCTTCTACCGGTGCCGCCACGCCTTCCGGCAAGGCCCAGCCCCAGGCCGAGGACGAGACGCCGGTCGAGGTGTTCTGGGATCATTTCGTCGACGGGGCGTCGATGGGGCTCGGCGCTGTGCCGCGCCTGAGCCAGCTCCCTGACGCCTGGAGCCAAGCCTGGGCGCAGAACCGCAATGGTGCCAGCGGCGTGTCCGCAAGCTGGCGGCTCATCGCGGGCCTGGCACTAGCGCTCGTCCTGGCCGGGCTGTACCGCCGCGTGACGGCGCCCTGGTTCGCGCGTCGGCTGCAGCCCGAGGGGCCAGAGTTCTCGCCGCGGCTGATCGCCTCGTCCTGGGGGCTGTTGCAGGACCTGGTAACGCTCGGGATCTGCCTCGGCGTGCTGCATGCGGTCCGCATAGTCTGGCTCCCGCAGCCGGACCTTGCGCATTCGACCCTGCGCACCATCGCCAACGGCATCGCGATCGGCGCGGGCCACCTGATCCTCGGACGCTTCCTGCTCGCCCCCGGCGCGCCGGAGCGCCGGATCATGCCGCTGCCGCGGGCCGAGCGGGCCTTCACGTTCCTGGCCATCTACGGCATCGTCATGCCGATCCTGCTGACAGTGACCGTTTCGGCCCAGCATGCCACCGGGCCAGGGCCGGTCACCGGAATGTTCGCGCTGGTCGGAATCGCCTCGACTCTGTTCAAAACGTGGTGGTTCATCGATGCGCGGCACGATCTTGCCGCGCTCATTCTCCATTCCGCACATGAGCCAGGACCGCTTCGGCGCGTGATCGCTCACACCGCCGGCTGGCTTTATGCCGTGCTTGCGGTCTTGATCTGGATGGTCGGCAATGCGGCGATGATGATGGAAGGCGGCGGGCGCTGGGCAGAAGCCGCCGCGCTGACGCAGTTCATCATCGTGCTGGCGCCGATCCTCGCGGTCGGAATCACTAGCCTGATGGCCTGTCGCCAGGCGCATGCGGCGGCGATGGGCGAGGTTGCGCCGCTTTCGCTCGCGGTCGGACATGCGCTGCGCGCTGCTGCCGGCGGCGCGATCTGGGCCGGCGGCTTCTATCTGTTGGCGCGGCTCTGGGCCGGATTCCTCTTTGGTGTCAGCTCCGATCAGTTCGCTGTGCTGATGCGCCAAGCGGGCGGCGTCGCCGTGCTCGCCTTTGCGGGGTGGGTCGCGATCGTTTTCCTGCGCAGTTTCTTCGACGCCTATGCGCCGCACCCGGCCACAGCTGGTCCGGCTGACGAGGATGCGGTTCCGCACGACCATGTGCCGTCACGGCTGGCGACCGTGATGCCGATTCTGCGCGGCGTGGTGCTCACCGCCGTGTTTGGCCTCACCGGGCTCGTCCTGCTGTCGCGCCTCGGCGTTGACATCGGCCCGCTACTGGCGGCCTTCAGCATCCTCGGCCTCGCCGTTTCCTTCGGCTCGCAGGCGCTGGTGCGCGATATCGTCTCCGGCTTCTTCTTCATGCTCGAAGACGCCTTCCGCGTCGGCGAATATGTCGACACCGGCCGGCTCAAGGGTACGGTCGAGAAGATTTCGCTGCGCTCGATGCAATTGCGCCACCAGAGCGGCCAGGTCCACACCGTGCCGTTCGGCCAGGTGCAGTCGCTGACTAATGCCAGCCGCGACTGGGCGACGATCAAGTTCAATGTCCGGCTCGACCACTCCGCCGACATCGAGAAGGCGCGCAAGACGATCAAGAAGATCGGCCTCGCGCTGTTGGAGGATCCCGAATACGGGCCGCATTTCATCGCTCAGCTCAAGATGCAGGGCGTCGCCGACATCACCGACGCGGCCATCGTCATCAGGCTGAAGTTCACCGCCAAGCCGAACCAGGCCTCGATGCTGCAGCGCGAGGCGCTGAAGCGGGTCTATCGTGGGCTGATCGAGGCCGAGGTGCCGTTCGCTTCCAACGCGGTCACCGTGAAGGAAGGGAGCGGCAAGAGTGGAGCCGCGGCGATCGCGGCCGTGCCGCCGCCGACGCCGCTCGTGCCGGCGGCGGAGTGAGGCGGAGCAGGGGCAGCGTCGTGCGATCGGGATATGCGGCGCTCGCCCTCGCGGCTGGCATGATCGCAGGCGCCGCAATGGCGCAAGCGCAGTCAGCGGATGAGCTGATCACCAGCTATCGCGCGCTCAACAGCGCCTGCCGTGGCGGGTCTGGAGACGACCCGCGCACGCAAAAGGCCTGCGCTGAACGGGATCGTGTCGTCGCCGGATTGCAGCAGGCCGGCTATTGCTACGGGCGCCGCGGGCAGATCGGCGCGCAGATGAGCTGGCATCGCTGCGGGGCGGACTCGCTGCGATAGAGCGCTGGCGCGCTGGTTACTGCCCGAATTCCAGAATGAGGAAGAAGCCGAAGCCGATCAGCGCCAGAAGGGCGCCCATGCCGGCGGCGAGGCGGGCGGCCGAGAGCTGACCCTTCCACTCATGGCGCCGATCGGCACGCTCGGCGTCATGCTCGCGGCCGTGCTTGCCGAACTGGCTGGCATAGAGGTCTGGCGTCATCTGCGGGCCGACCGGCAGATTGCCCTCGAGTTCGTAGCGCACCGCGACGAAGAGGGTGAACAGGCCGAGGAGACCGACACCGAGCCAGCCGATCATCTGCTGGGCGAGGACGGCCAAGCCGATCAAGCCGGTGCAGGCGAGGGCCGCGATCACGACTCGTTCGGGGCTTCGCGGTGGCCGCATATCCTCTCCATCCAAGAAAAAAGGCCGCCGCGATCTCTCGCGACGGCCCTGATCTCACTTGCGTCCGGCCAGCTTGTTCCACCAGCCGCCGCGCTTCGGCCGATCCGGATCCGGCGGCGTCAGCACGACTGCGACCGGCTCTTCGACGACCCGTGGAGCAGGCGCCTCTTCAACGACCGGTTCGGGGGCCGGAGCGGCAACGGCTTCGGGCGCCGCCGGCTCGGGAGCAGGCGCGGCTTCTGCCGGGGCGGCGGCGACGCCGTCCTCGGTGATCGGCACGACCTTCTTGCGCGAGCGGCTGCGCTTGGGCTTTTCCGCCGGCTCGGCGACGACTTCGGTCGCGACATCCGCAACATCGGCAGCCTTGGCCGTTTCTGTCGCTGCTTCCGTCTCCGCCTTCTTGCTGCGGCTGCGGCGAGCGCGCTTCGGCTTGGTCTCAGCTTCCGCTTCGGCGGCAGGAGCCTCGCTCACGGGCGCGGCCGACTCCTCGACGGGAGCAGCAGCTGCAACCGGTGCCGCATCATCGGACTTGCCGACGGTCGCGTCGTCGCCGTCCTCACCCTCGTCATGGTCGCCGGCCTCGTCGGCAGCACCTTCGACATGCGGCTGGCCGTCACGTTCGCCACCACGCCGGCGGCGACGGCGGCGGCGGCGGCGGCGATTGTCGCGGCCGTCCTGGCTTTCGCCTTCACCTTCGCCATCAGCAGAGCCATGCCGAGCCGTCTCGCTCCCGGCTTCGCTTTCGCCTTCGACCTCGGCCTCAATCTCGACTTCGACGATGTCCTCGTCCTCGGGCTCGTCGATGATCGCCTCGGCGCGCATGCTGGAGACCGGCACGACGCGGTTCTCGTTGCCGACGAACTCGCCGCGCTCGACCTCGAAATAGCGGGTGCCGAGCAGGGCGGCATCAGCCGACACGGTGATCGTGATGTTGAAGCGCTCCTCCAGGTCGCGCAGATGGGCGCGCTTCTGGTTGAGCACGTAGAGCGCGACCTCCGGCCGGGTGCGGACCTCGAGATTATGCGAGGCGCTCTTGATCAACGCCTCTTCGAGGGCGCGCAGGATCTGCAGCGCGATCGACGGGGTCGAACGGACGAGGCCGGCGCCGGCGCAGTGCGGGCACGGCACCGAGGAACTCTCGAGCACGCCGGTGCGGATGCGCTGGCGCGACATCTCCAGCAGGCCGAAGGCCGAGATGCGGCCGACCTGGATGCGGGCCCGGTCGTTCTTCAGGCATTCCTTCAGCTTCTTCTCGACCGCGCGGTTGTTGCGGTTCTCCTCCATGTCGATGAAATCGATCACGATGAGGCCGGCAAGGTCGCGCAGGCGCAGCTGGCGCGAGATTTCCTCGGCCGCTTCGAGATTGGTCTTGAGGGCGGTGTCCTCGATGTTGTGCTCGCGGGTCGAGCGCCCGGAGTTGATGTCGATCGCGACCAGCGCCTCGGTCTGGTTGATGACGATGTAGCCGCCGGACTTCAGTGTCACCGTGTTCGAGAACATCGCGTCGAGCTGGCTCTCGACGCCGAAGGCGGCGAAGAGCGGGGTCTGCTCGCGATAGGGCTTCACGCTCTTGGCATGGCTCGGCATGAGCATGCGCATGAAGTCCTTCGCCTCGCGATAGGCGCTCTCGCCGGCGACGTGAACCTCGTCGATGTCCTTGTTGTAGAGGTCGCGGATCGAGCGCTTGACGAGGTTGCCCTCCTCATAGACCAGCGCCGGGGCGACCGAGCCGAGCGTCAGCTCGCGCACGCTTTCCCACATCCGCATCAGATACTCGTAGTCGCGCCTGATCTCCGGCTTGGTGCGGGAGGCGCCGGCGGTGCGCAGGATGATGCCCATCCCCTCCGGCACCTCGAGCTCCTGGGCGATCTCCTTGAGGCGCTTGCGGTCCTCGGCATTGGTGATCTTGCGCGAGATGCCGCCGCCCTTGCCGGTGTTCGGCATCAGCACCGAATAGCGGCCGGCGAGCGAGAGATAGGTGGTCAGCGCCGCGCCCTTGTTGCCGCGCTCTTCCTTGACGACCTGGACCAGGATGATCTGGCGGCGCTTGATCACCTCCTGGATCTTGTACTGGCGGCGGATGTTGCGCGGCCGCTCGGGCATGTCGTCGAGGGCATCGCCGCCGCCGAGCTGCTCGGGCTCCTCCTGGGCCTCGTCGCCGCCGTTCTCCTCGGCGTCGTCGCCGGTCTCGTCGTCCTGCGCGGGGCGGCGGGCCTCCTCAGGGGCCTCGGCACCATCCTCGGAAGCAGGCGCCTCGGTGGTCTCGAAGGTCAGCGGGGCGGCGTTCGGGGCCGCGTCCTCGGTGGCGGATTCGGCGATCTCGGGCGCGAAGAACTCGCCGAAGGCGGGGCCGCCCTCGTTGACCATCGCGGCTTCCTTGCCGTCGGTCTCGACGCGCTCGCCGGAGGCCTCGACCTCGGCGCTGACGGTCTCGCCGCTCTCGGCGGCGCGCTTGGGCCGGTTGTCACGATCGCGGCGGCCGCGGCGGCCGCGGCGTTCGCGCTTCTCCTCGTCGCGTTCTTCCTCGCGCTCGGCGCGCGCTTCCTCGGCAAGCAGGGCCTGCCGGTCGGCGACCGGGATCTGGTAGTAGTCGGGGTGGATTTCGGAGAAGGCGAGGAAGCCGTGGCGGTTGCCGCCATATTCGACGAACGCGGCCTGGAGCGAAGGCTCCACCCGCGTCACCTTCGCCAGATAGATATTGCCGCGGAGCGGCTTGCGGCTGGCTGATTCGAAATCAAACTCTTCGATACGCGAGCCGCGGGACACCACGACCCGGGTCTCTTCCGGGTGGGTGGCGTCGATGAGCATCTTGTTGGCCATGGGACAATTCCATTGGCGCGACGGCCTTGGCAATCCGCCGGGCTGCGGACGCAAGTCCGCGGCCGCGGGCAGGGGCGCCGCGCATGTGCCGGCTGAAGCCGGCCTGTTGCAGGGAGAAAAGTTCGGTCTGGGGCGGACGACGGGAGCGAGCGGCAGAGCGGGCGGACAGCCCGTCGCCACCTGAGAGGTTTCGACGAAACACCGAAAAGGAGAACGGCGTCGTTTGCTCCGACATCTTACCTTTGACCTGCAGCGCGCCTCGAACGGGGCGCACCGCGTTGACACGCTCGCGTACAAGAAGACCGGCGCCGATTGCTGCCTGGCGCAAGCCCGTCCGCGGACGATTCCGTTGCTGGCTGCCTTCGCGCCGGCACGGATCGGGATGATCCGGTCGTTCGGCCAGTTCGCAGGACGTCAGCGGGCCAGGGACCCGGTTTGCGCGCTGCGGTAGCCTTCGCGATGCAACCGTCTCCATTACAGACAGGCGATGCATTTTTGCAAGCGCGTTAACGGTGGGTGATCGGGCAGGCGCGGTTTCCGCTGCCTGCCGGTCATGGTAACGGGTTGTCAATGATTGGCGACGCTATGGTTAAGTCCTGTTAAGCGTCGAACCAGCGAATCGAGGAGCTTCCTCCTGCTTCACCGGCTTCGCCTCTCCACAAAGGGCATCCCGCACCGCATCGCCATGCCGGCCTTGCGGCTATTCGCATGCGCGGCGTTGCTCCTGTCTTCGCTCTCGCTCGCAGCTGCGAATTCGCCGGCGCGTCCCGCCAGCGATCTCCCGGTCGGCACCGATGCCCGGCTCGAGGTCCAGGGCGAGATCGTCCGGCTGACCATGGCGCTGTCCCGGCCGGTGAACGCGAGCGCCACGGTCATGGCAGGGCCCGATCGCGTCATCGTCGAGTTGCCCTCGATCAACTTCCAGGTGGACCCGAAGCAGGGGCGCAAGTCCGCGGGCTTCGTCTCCGGCTTCCGCTACGGCCTGTTCATGGCCGACCGATCCCGCATCATCCTCGATCTCGCCCAGCCGGCTACGGTGGCAAGCGTATCGGTCAAGCCGGTGCGCGGCGGCTTCGGCGAGCTGGTCGTCGAGCTGAAGCGGACGAGCCGCGAGGAGTTTGTCGCGCTCGCCCGCGAGGCGACGGCGAAGACACTGCTGCCGAGCATCCCCGTCGAGCGCAAGGCCGAGGGCGATTCGCGCCGGATCGTGGTGATCGACCCCGGCCATGGCGGTATCGATCCTGGCACCCAGGTCGCGGCGATCGCCGAAAAGGCGGTGGTCCTCGCCTTCGGGCTGAAGCTGAAGGAACAGCTCGAAGCGCAGGGGCGCTACCGGGTGATCATGACCCGCTCGGACGACACCTTCATCTCGCTGAACGACCGTGTCCGCATCGCACGCGGCGTCGAGGCCAGTCTCTTCATCTCGATCCACGCCGATTCGCTGGCGCAGGCCCAGGACGTGCGCGGTGCCACCGTCTACACCGGCTCGGAGCGTGCGAGCGATGCGGAGGCGGCGCGGCTGGCGGCCAAGGAAAACCAGGCCGATGCCGTCGCAGGCCTCGATTCGAGCGAGGACGTGCATGATGTCGCCGGCATCCTGATGGATCTCGCCAAGCGCGAGACCCGCAGCTTCTCGACGATCTTCGCGCGAAACCTGGTCGAAAGGCTCGGCGGTTCGGTAAAGATGCACAAGGTGCCGTTGCGTTCGGCGGGTTTTCGCGTATTGACCGCGCCTGACGTGCCGTCGGTGCTGATCGAGCTCGGCTACATGTCGAGCCCGAAGGATGCCGAGCTCTTGAATTCCGAGGGTTGGCGCACGCAGGCTTCCGCCGCCGTTCAGCAGGCGGTCGACCAGTATTTCGAGCGCCTGCAGGTGCCGGGCAAGGCCGCGCAAAGCAGGCCTTGATGGCCGAACGGTCGAAGATGGCGATTTGTGGTCGCAAAGCCACGGTTCCGCCATTTCTGCCGTGATATAGAATTGAGTTGAAGATCAGCCGTGCAGGTCGTGACGCCAAAGGGGGAGGGCGCCGATACTGCCGCTAGCCAAGGTCAAAATTCTCGATGCGGTTCATATTGCGCCTTTTCGGATGGGCGTTCGCCGTCGGTACGATCCTGTTCGTGATCGGCGTCGCGGGCGCGGCCGGCGTGATCTGGCACTACTCCAAGGACCTGCCCGATTCGGCGCAGCTGCGGAATTACGAGCCGCCGGTGATGAGCCGCGTCCATGCCGGCGACGGAAGCCTGATCGCCGAATTCGCGCGTGAACGCCGGCTCTATCTGCCGATCCAGGCGGTGCCGAAGCTGATCATCGACGCCTTCCTCTCGGCCGAAGACAAGAATTTCTACAAGCATTTCGGCGTCGATCCCGAAGGCCTGGCCCGCGCCGCGATCTCGAACTTCCGCAATCGCGGTTCCGGCCGCCGGCCGCAGGGTGCCTCGACCATCACCCAGCAGGTAGCGAAGAACTTCCTTGTCGGCTCCGAGCAGAGCCTCGAGCGCAAGATTCGCGAGGCGCTGATCGCGCTGCGAATCGAGTCGACCTATTCGAAGGACAAGATCCTCGAGCTCTACCTCAACGAGATCTATCTCGGCGCGCCGGCGCCGGGGCAGGGCAGCTATGGCGTCGCTGCGGCAGCGCTGAACTATTTCGGCAAGTCGGTGCATGAGCTCAACGCGCAGGAGGCGGCCTATCTCGCCGCTCTGCCGAAGGCGCCGACCGACCTGCACCCGTTCCGCAACCGTGAACGTGCCATCGAGCGCCGCAATTACGTGCTCGACCGCATGGCCGAGAACGGCTTCCTCAAACGCCCCGATGCCGATGCTGCCAAGAAGCAGCCGCTCGGCGTCAATCCGCGCACGGTCTCGCCGAACCAGATCGCCGCCGGCTATTTCGCCGAGGAGATCCGGCGCGAGCTGCAGGACCGCTATGGCGAGAAGAAGCTGCTCGAAGGTGGCCTCTCGGTGCGTGCCACGGTCGATCCCAAGATGCAGCTGATGGCGCGCAAGGCGCTGGTCGACGGCCTCGTGCGCTTCGACGAGGCGCGCGGCTGGCGCGGCGCGATCCAGAAGATCGATGCGGCGAGCCGCGAATGGGGCCTGGCCATCGCCGAGCTTCCGGTGCTCGGCGACGTCAAGCCCTGGCGCCTGGCCGTCGTGCTCGACGCCAGCGGCGACAGCGCTCGCCTCGGCCTGCAGCCGATCCGCGAAGCCTCCGGCCAGCTCCGTCCGGAGCGCGAGACGGTGACGCTCGGGCCGGACGGCATCCGCTGGACCCGGCGTACCCGCGTCTCGCAGGCGGTCTCGGCCGGCGACGTGGTCTATGTCGAGCCGATCGACGGCAAGCCGGGCCAGGTGCGCCTGCGCCAGATGCCCGAGGTCAACGGCGCGATCACCGTGATGGACCCGTTCTCGGGCCGCGTGCTCGCCATGGTCGGCGGCTTCTCGCATGACCAGTCGGAATTCAACCGGGCGACGCAGGCGCTGCGCCAGCCGGGCTCGTCCTTCAAGCCCTTCGTCTACGCGACCGCGCTCGACAACGGCTACACCCCGTCCAGCATCGTGCTCGACGCGCCGATCGAGGTCGATCAGGGCGGTGGTCTCGGCATGTGGACGCCGAGCAACTACGACGGCAAGTTCACTGGCCCGCGCACGCTGCGCTACGGCATCCAGTTCTCGAAGAACCTGATGACGGTGCGCCTCGCCAAGGATGTCGGCATGCCGCTGATCGCGGAATATGCCCGCCGCTTCGGCATCTATGACGACATGCTGCCGGTGCTCTCTATGTCGCTCGGCGCTGGCGAGACGACGGTCATGCGGATGACCGCGGCCTATTCGATGCTCGCCAATGGCGGCAAGCGCATCCGGCCGACGCTGATCGACCGCATCCAGGACCGCTGGGGCGCGACGATCTTCAAGCACGACCAGCGCACCTGCGAAGGCTGCGAGGCCGAGAAGTGGAGCAACCAGCGTGAGCCGCGCCTGATCGACAATCGCGAGCAGGTGCTCGATCCGCTGACCGCCTACCAGATGGTCTCGATGCTCGAAGGCGTCGTCAATGCCGGCACCGCGACGGTGGTCAAGTCGGTCGGCAAGCCGCTCGCCGGCAAGACCGGCACGACCAACGACGCCAAGGACGTCTGGTTCGTCGGCTTCTCCCCGGACCTTGCCGTTGGCGTCTACATGGGCTTCGACAAGCCGAAGTCGCTTGGCAATTCGGCGACCGCCGGCCAGTACGCCGCGCCGATCTTCCGCGACTTCATGGCCGCCGCGCTGAAGGACAAGCCGGCGACGCCGTTCCGCGTGCCGCCCGGCATCAAGCTGATCCGCGTCGATCCGCGCACCGGCATGCGCGCCGGTGGCGAAGGCGGCATTCTCGAAGCGTTCAAGCCGGGCACGGCGCCGCCGGACAGCTATTCGGTGATTGGTGCTTCCGACGGCACTGGCGGGGCGATGAGCGTCGCGCCGGCCGGCGGTCGCTCGGTCGGCTCCGGCACCGGCGGTCTCTACTAGAGATCGCTTCTGCCGGTACAGAGCGCGAGCGCCAAAGGCGTTTCCCGCGCCTGGGCTTCGGTTTTTCGGACAGGTTTCGGCTACAGCCGGAACCTGTTCTCGTCTGTGGGCTGTGAACAATGAAAGCGTATGTGGCGCTGCTGCGCGCGGTGAATGTCGGGGGCACCGGGAAGCTCCCGATGAACGAGCTGACGGCGATGTGCAAGGACGCGGGCCTGCACAAGGTCCGGACCTATATCGCCAGCGGCAACGTCGTGTTTTCCAGTGACGCGGACGAAGCGGAGATCAAGGCGAAGCTCGAGGCCAGGCTGCGGGCCTATGCCGGAAAGCCCGTGGGCGTGCTGATCCGGTCGGCGGATGAGATCGCCGGCGTGCTGGCTCGCAATCCGTTTTCGGACAAGCCAGGCAATCGGACGGTCGCGCTGTTCGTCGATGGCCCGCTTGATGCCGACGCATTGACCGACGCGCGCGGCGTGCAGGACGAGTTGATGCAATTGGGGCAGCGCGAGATTTATGTCTTTTACGGTGATGGAATGGCTCACTCGCGCCTGCGTATACCGGCAGGTGAGGCCGGCACGGCGCGCAACATGAATACCGTCGCCAAGCTCGCCGAGATGGCCAGAGCACTTTGATTGCGACTTCGGGTAAGGCTACGGCCGCCGTTTACACCCGGTCCTTTCGCCCCTATCTGAACAACTCCGTTCGGCACGCCCGACCGAAACCCATCAGGAAAGCCTCGCCCGCACCATGCGCCCAGAAATCCAGACGCAACTCGATAACGCCAAGCAGTCGATCGGACTGCTGAGGAGGCATCTTTGACTGGGATGTCGCACAACGACGCCTGGCGGAGCTGAACGCGCTCTCCGAAGGTCCTGAATTCTGGAACGATGCCGAGACCGCGCAGAAATTGATGCGCGAGCGCACCACGCTCGAGACCCAGATCGAGGGGATCACCAAGCTCGAACGTGACGTCGAGGACGCGCTCACGCTGATCGAGCTCGGCGAGATGGAAGAGGACGAGGCGACCGTCGCCGAGGGCGAGGCCGCGATCAAGGCGGTCGAGGTCGAGGCCGGCCGACTGCAGGTCGAGTCGCTGCTCTCAGGCGAAGCCGACATGCTCGACACCTATGTCGAGATCCATCCCGGCGCCGGCGGCACGGAGAGCCAGGACTGGGCCGAGATGCTGCTGCGCATGTATCGGCGCTGGGGCGAGCGGCGAAAGTTCAAGGTCGAGACGCTGGACTATCAGGACGGCGACCAGGCCGGCATCAAGTCGGCGACGCTGCAGTTCAAGGGCCACAACGCCTATGGCTGGCTGAAGACCGAATCCGGCGTGCACCGGCTGGTGCGGATCTCACCCTTCGACTCCAATGCCCGCCGGCAGACTTCGTTTGCGTCGGTCTGGGTCTATCCGGTCGTCGACGACCGGATCGTCATCGAGGTCAACGAATCCGACTGCCGGATCGACACCTACCGGGCGCAGGGAGCGGGCGGTCAGCACATCAACACCACCGATTCGGCGGTGCGCATCACCCATATCCCGACCGGGATCGCGGTGACCTGCCAGCAGGAGCGCTCGCAGCACAAGAACCGGGCCAAGGCCTGGGACATGCTGCGCGCCCGCCTCTACGAGGTCGAGCTGAAGAAACGCGAGGACAAGGCCAACGCCGAGCAGGCCTCGAAGACCGATATCGGCTGGGGCCACCAGATCCGCTCCTACGTGCTGCAGCCTTATCAGTTGGTGAAGGACCTGCGCACGGGCGTCGCCTCGACGGCCCCGTCCGACGTGCTCGACGGCGATCTCGACCAGTTCATGGAAGCGTCGCTGGCCCAGCGCGTCTACGGCACGAGCGTGGACGTCGAGGACATCGATTGAGGGTGGGCCTGTTCCGGCTGACTCCTTGAATCAAAACAACCGACTGCAGCTGAAAGCTGCAGTCGGTTGTGAGGAGCACGCGCGTTCTTGGTACGCCGTCAGAGCTGCCCCGCCAGCTTGTCGCCGGCACGCAGGAAACGGTTCGGATCGGCAGGCTCGCCGTCGATACGGGTCTCGTAGTGCAGATGAGGGCCGGTTGAGCGGCCGGTGGAGCCAACGCGGCCGACCAGCGTGCCGGCCGTGACCACCTGACCTTCGCTGACCAGGATCGCCGACATGTGGGCATAGCGGGTGGTGATGCCGCTGGCATGCTCGATCTCGACCATATTGCCGTAGCCGCCGGAATACTCGGCCGTCACGACCTTGCCCGGGCCGGTCGCGCGCACCGGCGAGCCGTGCTCGGCACGCAGGTCCATGCCGGTGTGCAGGGCCGCGCCGCGCGTGAAGGGATCGGCGCGATAGCCATAATTGGAGCTCAGCTCGAGTTCTCCCGCGAGCGGCCGGCGCAGCGGCAACTGGTCGACGAGTCCGCGCAGGCGAAAAACGGTCGCGATACGCGGCTGCAGCGAACTCAGGGTCGCCTCGAACGGCCCGGCCGAGGGGTCGAGATTGACCGGGACCAGAGGGCCGCCGACGCCCTTCGGAACCTGGGCGGCGACGGCGAGCTTGTCGGTGTCGAGGCGGGTTTCGGCAAGGGCGGTGCGCAACGTCTTCTGGGTATCGCCGAGATTCCTGTCGAGCTCGCGCAGGGCCGCGAGTTGCGTGGCCGAGCTGCGCTCGATCGACTGGTCGAGCTGGGTCAGGGCCTCGGCGACGCGCTTGGCCGGTGCGACCGGCTCCTCGGCCTCGCCCGACTGCCAGGGCGCCGGGCGGTCGTCGGCGCCGCGCAGCGGCAGGGTTTCCGGCGCCGGGGTCGGCTTGCCCGAGGCAAAGGGCGCGAAGCTGGTGACGCCGGAGGCGCGGACCGGTTCCTCGGGCTTGATCATGCGCTGGCGCAGCGGGTTCTTGGCGGCCTGCGACACGCCGATCCCGGCCGATTGCAGGCTTTCGGCGACCGCGCTGACCAGCGATTGCCGCGATTCGAGCTCGGCCTGGCGCGTGGCGATCTCGCCGACGCGAGCCTCGACGCCGTCCTGGTCGAGCAAGGCGCGGCTGGCGAGCCGGTCGACATCGGCGCGCAGGGCGGCGATCCGATCCTCATAGGCGTATTGGCGGGAGGTCTCGCGGCTGATCAACCGCGCGGCGAGATCGTCCTTGCGCAGGATGTACCAACTCGTCGCGCCGCTCCAGGCCGTGGTCAGCGCCAGAAGGCTGAGACCGAGCAACGCGGTCGAGCGGCGGACAGTGAAGCTGCGGCGGGCAAGAATGCCAGTCACGGCAAGCTCGTGGCCGGCGGCCTGAGCACGGGAATCCAAGGAGGTCATACGCAAAACCGGAAGTGACGCTGCGATAGGATGATTAGACCTCGTTAGGGTTAATCAATCGCAAATCGCAGCGGGTTTTGCGGATATCCGAGCTCTGGCCTCAGATCTCGCGGGCGGCCGCGAGCACGGCTTCGGCATGGCCCTTGACCCGGACCTTGGCCCAGACGCGGACGATCTTGCCGGTCTCGTCGATCAGGAAGGTGCTGCGTTCCACGCCCATATAGTGGCGACCATACATCTGCTTCTCGACCCACAGGCCGTAAGCCTCGATCGCCTTGCGCTCCTCGTCCGAGACCAGCGTCAGCTGCAGGCTGTATTTCTGCTTGAACTTGTCATGGCGCTTCACCGAATCCGGCGAGATGCCGATGACGGTCGTGCCCGCCGCGGCAAAGTCGTCGCGCAAGGCATCGAAGGAGAGCGCCTCGTTGGTGCAGCTCGTCGTGTCATCCTGCGGATAGGCATAGAGCACGACCTTGCTGCCGCGCAGGCCCGAGAGCGTGAGCGAGCCGCCGCCATCTGTCGGCAAGGTGAAGTCGGGGGCCGGTACGCCTTCGTTCAATGCCATCTTCGCCTTCCTTTGGTCGCGATCACATGCAAGGGCCGGGCAAGCCGCGGGCAATAAGCCGGCTCCGACCACAGACCAGAACCGACCGGGAGCGAATCAGCTAGCTTGCCGCTGCTGTACCGCTCCCCGGATCAGGCGCATCATGCGGATGCTGCGGCAACCTAGCTGCCGGAGCCACCGCATCGATCCGCATGATTCGAGCAGCAAGACAAGAAGCGATTCCGTTTGACCGAGACCAGCAAGATCGCCGCGGCTCCCGCAGCCGGCACGGCTTCAGAGACGGAGTGCCAGGAGGTGGTCGCCGTTGCCAAGCGCGCCTGGCGCGGCATCGTCACCATCGCGCTCACGGTCTGCGTCGCCGTCGTCATGCTGGGTTTCGCCGCGGCCGCCTTGCTGGTCAGCGGCTTCATTCCGCTCTCTGGGCTTGAGGGCCGCATCTCCACCGCCATCGAGGAACGGCTCGGGCCGAGCTGGAAGGTCACGGCCGAGCATGCCCAGCTCGACCGCGTCGATGGCCGCTCGCGCCTGCGCGTCCGCGAAGTCTCGTTCAAGCATGCCGGCGGGGCTTCGTTCCGGGCGCCGGAGGCGGTGTTGGGTTATGATCCGATGGCGCTGCTGCGCGGCGACATCCGCCTGGTCTCGCTCGACTTGCGCGGCGTCAACATCCGGCTCGGCGTCAGGCAGGACGGCTCGCTGCTGCTGGAGCAGGATGTCCAGCCGGAACAGGCTCCGAAAACGCCGGTGGCGGGCGATCCGGTCGACTGGGACGCCTTTGCCGGGGCGATGAACGCGATCGGCGCGCTGGTTTCGAATGACGGCCTGCTCGGCTCGCTCGAAGCCGCCGGCATCGGCGGGGCGCGGGTGACGCTGATCGACCCGGCCGGGCGGCAGCGCTCCGGCCTGGAGGATGTCGACATCAGGCTGGAGCGCTTCGGCGGCGGGCAGGCGCGGCTGTCGATGAAAGGGCGCATCGGGCCGCGCTGGAAGGAGCTGGCGATCGATCTGGCGAGCGCGCCGGACGGCACGCGCAGCGCTACGATCGACATCCAGCGCTTCGAACCGGCCGAGGCGGTGGCATTGGCCTTCGGCAACACCATGGTTGCGCTCGACGGCCTGGCGCTCAGCGGCAAGATCTCGCTGACCCAGACCGGCGGCGGCGAACGCAGGATCGCCGCGGGGCTTTCCGTCGCACCGGGGACGGTCAAACTGCACAATGCCGGGCTCGACCCGATAGAGGTCCAGGGCGCCAAGCTCGACTTCACCAGCGATGACGGTCTCAAGACGGTCAAGGTCACGACCGCCCAGCTCCAGGCCGGCGAGACCAGGCTCGCCGGAAGCGGAGAGGCGCGCAACGAGGGGGGCATCTGGCGGCTGGCGCTCGACGGCGCGGGGCAGGTGGCCGGTATCGGCAAGGATGCGGCGGTTGTCCTTTCGAGCTTGCGCACGCAGCTCGAGGTCGACTCCGGGGCGGGCGAGGTGCGGATGAGCCAGCTCTCGTTCAAGGGGCCGCTAATCAACGCCGAAGGCTCCGGCATGGCGCGCCGGCGCGACGACAAGAATTCGCATCAGTTCCAGATCAGGGCGGTCGACACCGACATGCGGGCGGCGCTCGCAGTCTGGCCGGCGGTGACCTCCCCCGATCTGCATGCGGCCCTGGTCGAGATGGTAAAAAGCGGACGCGTCGAGGAGATCGACGTCAGGGTGACGATGTCCCCAGAGGCGAATGCGCGCCTGTTCGATGGCAAGGGCATGGACGACGATGCCGTCGCCGTACGCTTGAAGGCGTCGCAGGTCAGCTTCCTGCCCAACCCCGGCCTGCCGCTCCTCACTGATGCGCGCGTCGTCGGCTCGACGACAGGCCGTACCGTCGATCTCACGGTCTCCCAAGCCATCGCCGAGGTCGGCGAAGGCCGCAAGCTCCAGCTCGGCGATGGCACTTTCGCGATGTCCGACACCTGGGCGAGCCGGCCGCAGGCGCGGATCGGCTTCAAATCGACGGGCTCGGCCGACGCGCTGGTCGCGCTCCTCAATTTCCCGTCCCTGCGCGAATTCTCGCCGCTCAAGATCGAGCCCGGGACGCTGCGCGGCGCGATCGATCTGACCAACCAGCTCTCATTGCCGCTGGTCAACGATCTGACGTTCAATGACGTCCTGATCCGCAGCACCGGCATGCTCTCGAACATCGCCTCCGACAATCTGCTCGGTGGCGAGAAGCTGGAAGGCGCCAATCTGGCGCTGACCTATGATCGCGGCCAGCTTTCGATCAAGGGTGAAGGCAGGGTCGGCGGTGACAAGGCGCCGATCGAGCTCAGGCAGAATGCGAAGGGGCAGGGCGAGGCGACCGTCTCGCTCAATCTCGACAATGCTGCGCTGAAGCGGCGTGGTCTCGGCCCTGAGACCGGCATCAGCGGGTCGATGCAGGTCAAGGTCGTGAAACCGCTCGGCAAGACCCCGGAGGCGCCGCCGCGCGTCGAGGTCGACCTGACCAAGGCGACGATCGACACGGGCGTGCCCGGCGTCGGCAAGCCTGCCGGCCGGGCCGGCAAGGCAGTCTTCACCTATGTCGTCGACGACGACGGTCCGGATCTGGAGGATCTGACGATCGAGAGCGCGCCACTGCTGGCCAAGGGCCGCATCTCGCTGACCAAGCAGAACGCGTTCGAGAGCGCCAGCTTCTCGCAATTGCGCCTGTCGCCGGGCGACAACCTGACCAAGGTCGAGATCGGCCGAGATGGCAGCGTGACCAAGGTTTCGGTGCGCGGGGCGGTGCTCGATGCGCGGCCGTTCATCCGCGACCTGTTCGATGCCCCGGCGGCGCCGGCCAGGAGCGGCGCTCGCGGCAGCCAGAACGCCGCGTCGGGGCCGGATTTCGATCTCGATCTCGATGTGCCGATCCTGACCGGCTTCAACAACGAGGCGCTCGGCAACTCGCAGCTCAAGCTGTCGCGTCGCGGCGGAAACCTCCGCGCGATCACCTATCAGGGGCGGATCGGCAAGGCGGACCTCTCGATCAAGCAGGCCAAGCAAGGCGAGGGCGCCGGGTCGATCGTGGTGCAGTCGGAGAACGGCGGCGCCACCTTGCGCTTCCTCGACCTCTATCGCCGCGCCTATGGCGGCGATCTGGTGCTGCAGATCGGGGCTGGCGAGGGGCGCCAGCCGGGCGAGCTTCTCCTGCGCGGTTTTACGGTGCGGGACGAGCCGGCCCTGCGCCGCGTCGTCGGCCCGCCGGGCTCCCAGGCGCCGGGCGCGCTCGACAGCACCGGCGCGCCTGCCCCGCGCATCGATGCGAGCGATGTCGCCTTTACCAAATTGCGCGCCGAGTTCGTGCGCAGCGCCAGCCGGATCGACATCAACGACGCGGTGCTCTGGGGCCAGCAGGTCGGCTTCACCATCCAGGGCAATGTCGACTATGGCCGCGATCGCGTCGACATCGGTGGCACCTTCGTGCCGGGCTATGCCTTCAACAACGCTTTTGCCCAGGTGCCGGTGGTCGGCATGATCCTCGGCGGCGGGCAATATGGGGGGCTGTTCGCGGTGAACTTCCGCGTCTCGGGCTCTGCCAGCCAGCCGACCATGACAGTGAACCCGCTCTCGGCGATCGCGCCCGGCATCCTGCGCCGCTTCGTCGACCCGCTTGGTGGTGGGCCAATGGGGCAGGGGCGGCCCGGTGCCAATGTGCCGGCGCCCGGCACGGCGGAGCGCTGAGCGCGCCACTGGCGGAAGATTCAAGTCATATTGACCTAAGGGAATGCTCGACTAGAGTCAGGCGGTTCAACTCGGAACGAGCGAGGTTGCCTGTGCCTGGACCGCCGCTCACCATCCGGTTCGCCGTTGGAGCCGGGGCATCCCCCAACAAGGACGACGACGTCGCCAAGATCATCACCTTGCTGCGCGAAATCGACGACTGGGCCGGCGGCGCGCCCGATGCGGACAGGACGAATTTCAAAGCTGCGATCCTGACGTTCCAGCGCTATTGGCGCCTGGGTGGGGGCGACGGAATCGTCAGTCCCGGAATCGAGCGGCCCCGGACGCTCAGGATGCTGAATGTCCGGGCCGGCCGGATCGTCGAGCCGGAGAAGGGCACGGCCTATCCCGAGACGGCGAACGTCACCGTTCGCTTCCAGGTGCCTCCGAGCGCCCAATATTCGCAGGGCGACAAGCGCTGGAAGGAGCAGGCGCTCAACGACAGCAAGGACATCATCTGGGCCAAGGGCTGCGCCCTGACGGCCTGTGCGACGATGATCGCCGCCAGGAACATCCGGTTCCAGGAGCCGCATCTCGCCACGGTGAAATCGGTGCTGGCGAGCAAGAATCCCAGCTACGCGCTCGACCCGGCGATCGTCACGCCGGCGACGCTGGAAGCGTGGATGTCATATGGCTCGCAAGGCTATGCCAACCGCAGCAAGGGGCGCTCCGATCTCGATTTCGGCTACCTGACCGGTGGCTTCGGCAAGCGCGTCTGGCTCTACAGCCAGTACAAGGGCAGCGCGACGAGCTTCGCTGAGATCTCGCGCTGGCTGAAATCGGGCCTAGGCGTCGTTGCCCATGTCAGCAATGAGGGCACGATGAATCACTGGGTCGTGCTGACGGGGCATGACGCCAGCGGAATCTTCAGCGTCATGGACCGAAGCTGCGAGCTTCAGTTCGTCTACTTCAGCCAGCTCGACCGCTTCAACCGCTATCACTTCAGCTGAATGCCCGGCGGCAAGCGCTCCGCCGGGAGGCCGTAGCGACTGTCACACCGGCCGCAGCAGGATGTGCTTCTTCTTGCCGAAGGAGAGCTTGACCGCGCCGTCGACGAGGTCGGCCGGCGACAGCGTCGCGCGCTCGTCGGAGACCTGTGCATCGTTGACGCGCAGGCCGCCGGCCTTGATCTGGCGGCGGGCCTCGCCGGTCGAGGGCACGAGGCCGGCGCTGACGAAGGCGCTGAGAACGCCGAGGCCAGCCTTCAGCTCGGCCGCAGGCACTTCGATGCTCGGCAGGTCCTGGGCGGCTCCGCCTTCCTCGAAGGTCTTGCGGGCGGTCTCTGCGGCGGCTTCCGCGGCTTCGCGGCCGTGCAGCAGCGCGGTGGCCTCGGTTGCCAGCACCTTCTTGGCCTCGTTGATCTCCGAGCCGCCGAGCGCGGCGAGCTTCGCGATCTCTGCCAGAGACAAGCGAGTGAACACCTTGAGGAAGCGGCCGACATCGGCGTCCTCGGTGTTGCGGAAATACTGCCAGAACTCATAGGGGCTGAAGAGGTCGCCATTGAGCCAGACGGCGCCGCTGGCGGTCTTGCCCATCTTGGCGCCCGACGAGGTCGTCAGCAGCGGTGTCGTCAGCGCGAAGAGCTGCTTGCCCTCCATGCGGTGCGAGAGGTCGACGCCGTTGATGATGTTGCCCCACTGGTCGGAGCCGCCCATCTGCAGGCGGCAATCATAGCGGCGGCTGAGCTCGACGAAGTCGTAGCCCTGCATGATCATGTAGTTGAATTCGAGGAAGGAGAGCGACTGCTCGCGATCCAGCCGCAGCTTCACCGAGTCGAAGGAGAGCATGCGGTTGACCGAGAAGTGCCGGCCGACATCGCGCAGGAACTCGACATAGTTGAGCTTGAGCAGCCAGTCGGCGTTGTTCACCATCAGCGCATCGGTCGGGCCGTCGCCATAGCGCAGGATGCGCGAATAGACCTTCTTGATGCTCTCGATATTGGCGTTGATCTCCTCGATCGAGAGGAGCTTGCGCTGGTCGTCGCGGAAGGAGGGGTCGCCGACCATCGAGGTGCCGCCGCCCATCAGCGTGATCGGCCGATGCCCGGTCTCCTGGAACCAGTAGAGCATGGTGACCGAGATCAGGTTGCCGATATGCAGGCTGGTCGCGGTCGCGTCATAGCCGACATAGGCCGTCTGCGGCCCCTGCCGGCAGAGCTTGTCCAGCTCCTCCGGATTGGAGATCTGGTGGATCAGGCCGCGCTCGTCGAGCACGCGCAGGAAATCGGACTTGAAGGCGGTCATGACGGTTCTCGGTTCTGGCGTACGGCGCTCTCCGGGGAGAGCGCCGTCAATGCGACCGTAGCGAAGGGGCGCTTTAGGCCTTTTCCTGCTCGCTCTTGATGATCTCGGGCCCGACCTTGCGGTCGAGATAGACGCCGACCTGCTCCATCAGCTGGTCGACCCGGCCGTCGAAGAAGTGGTTGGCGCCCTCGACCACGGCGTGCTCGATCTGGATGCCCTTCTGGGTCTTCACCTTCTCGATCACCGCCATGACCTCCTTGACCGGGGCGACGCGATCCTCCGAGCCATGCACGAACAGGCCGGAGGACGGGCAGGGGGCGAGGAAGGAGAAATCGTAGCGGTTGGCCATCGCCGCGATCGAGAGGAAGCCCTCGATCTCCGGGCGGCGCATCAGAAGCTGCATGCCGATCCAGGCGCCGAAGGAGACGCCGGAGATCCAGCAGCTCTTCGCTTCGGGGTTCAACGCCTGCATCCAGTCGAGCGCGGCGGCGGCATCCGAAAGCTCGCCGGCGCCATGGTCGAACTGGCCCTGGCTGCGGCCGACGCCGCGGAAATTGAAGCGCAGGGCCGAGAAGCCGCGGTTCACATAGGTGTAGAACAGGTTGTAGACGATCTGGTTGTTCATCGTCCCGCCGAATTGCGGGTGCGGGTGCAGGATGATCGCCAGCGGCGCGCCGCGCTTCTTGGCGGGCTGGTAGCGGCCCTCGATCCGGCCGGCCGGTCCGTTGAAAATCACCTCAGGCATTCTGATCCCGCCTCTTGCTGGGCGAAACCGCCGGTGAAGCGGGCCCGAAAGCGGTCATGCGACCGCCGCGTACCCGTTCCACCCTTGACGGCCCCGCCGCTCGCGCCCTACATCAAGCGCTTAGAATGGTTCTAACGGCCGTGAACAAAACTGGAACATGCAGGCGAGGGCCGCTTGCAGTTCCGGCCAGCACGGCTCGGACGGGCGGCTATAGCACGGCGCAGGGGTGCGATTTCAAGCATTTCGTGCCGCGTCTTCGGGCAAGCCCTCCAAAGCGGAGCATAAGCGCAGGTGTTCGCGACGACCCGCAGCTATCTCGACCATAACGCCACGACGCCGGTTCGCCCGGCGGTGGCGGAGGCGATGCTGCGGGCCTTGCAGATGCCGGGCAACCCGTCTTCCGTCCATAGCGAGGGTCGGGCGGCCCGCGGTGCAATCGAGCAGGCCCGCGAGCAGGTCGCGGCGCTCTGTGGCGCTAGGGCAAGCAATGTCGTCTTCACCAGCGGTGGCACCGAGGCCAATGCGACGATCCTGTCGCCCGGCCTCAGCGATTGCAGCGGCGCGCGCGATTGCGTGCGGGCGCCGGTGACGCTGCTGCTCTACAGCGCCAGCGAGCATCCTTGCGTGCGCGACGGCCATCGTTTCCCCGACGGGCAAGCCGAGGCGATCCCGGTCGATGCCGACGGGCTGATCGATCTCGGCTGGCTCGATGAGCGGCTGTCGCGGTTCGCAGCGGAGAAGCCAGGTGAGCGCGCTCTGGTCTCGGTCCATCTCGCCAATAACGAGACGGGCGTACTGCAGCCGGTCGCCGAGATCGTCGCCGTCGCCAAGCGCTATGGCGCGCTGGTGCATTCCGACGCCGTCCAGGCCGCCGGCAAGATCGCGATCGATATCAACGCCTTGGGCGTCGATGCTCTGACATTGTCCGCCCACAAGATCGGCGGGCCGAAGGGTATCGGCGCGATCGTGTTCCGTACCGGCGCTCTGGAGCTCATCGACAAGCCCCTGCGCGGCGGTGGCCAGGAGCGCGGCTGGCGCGCCGGCACCGAGAACCTGCCGGGCATCGTCGGCTTCGGCGTGGCGGCGCAGGAAGCGGGCAAGGCGCTCGCGACCGAGGCGGCCCGTTTGGCTGCGCTGCGCGACCAGCTGGAAGCCCGGCTGATGGCGCTGGCGCCTGATACGGCGATCTTCGGCGCCAGGGCGCTGCGCCTGCCCAGCACCTCCGCCTTCGCCACGCCCGGCATCAAGGCCGAGACGGCGCTGATCATGCTCGATCTTGCCGGGGTGGCCCTGTCCTCGGGCTCGGCCTGTTCCTCCGGCAAGGTCAGGCGCTCGCATGTGCTGACAGCCATGGGTGTCGACCCTGTCATGAGCGAAGGGGCCTTGCGCGCCTCGCTCGGATGGACCACCTGCGAGGCGGACATCGACCAGTTTATCGCGGCCTATGCGAAAGCCCTGGCCGCAAACCCCAACCGGAAGGTTCAGGCAGCCGCCTGAGGCCTTGCGCAAAACCAAGACTGAACCGGCGGGCCCTTGAACCCGCGACTGGAGAGTAGACATGGCAGCGGTCCAGGAGACCATTGATCAGGTCAAGTCGATCGACGTGACCGAGTACAAATACGGCTTCGTCACGGAGCTCGAGGTCGACAAGCCGGCCAAGGGCCTGACCGAGGACACGGTCCGCTACATCTCGGCCCGCAAGAACGAGCCGGAATGGATGCTGGAATGGCGGCTCGACGCCTTCCGGCGCTGGAAGACCATGACCGAGCCGACCTGGTCACGTGTCAACTATCCGCCGATCAACTACCAGGACATCTACTACTACGCCGCGCCGAAGAAGGGCGCCGACCCGAAGTCGCTCGACGAGGTCGATCCGGCGATCCTGGAGACCTACAAGAAGCTCGGTATCCCGCTGCGCGAGCAGGAGATCCTGGCCGGCGTCGCGCCTGAGAACCGGGTCGCGGTCGATGCCGTGTTCGACTCGGTCTCGGTCGTCACCACCTTCAAGGATGAGCTCGCCAAGGCCGGCGTGATCTTCTGCTCGATCTCGGAGGCGATCCGCGAGCATCCCGAGCTGGTGAAGAAGTACCTCGCCACCGTCGTGCCGGTGACCGACAACTACTTCGCCACGCTGAACAGCGCGGTCTTCACCGACGGCTCCTTCGTCTACATCCCCAAGGGCGTGCGCTGCCCGATGGAGCTGTCGACCTATTTCCGCATCAACGAGCAGAACACCGGCCAGTTCGAGCGCACGCTGATCATCGCCGACGAGGGCTCCTATGTGAGCTATCTCGAAGGCTGCACGGCGCCCAAGCGCGACGAGAACCAGCTGCATGCGGCGGTGGTCGAGCTGATCGCGCTCGACGATGCCGAGATCAAGTACTCGACCGTTCAGAACTGGTTCCCCGGCGACGCCGAGGGCAAGGGCGGCATCTACAACTTCGTGACCAAGCGCGGTGATTGCCGCGGCAAGAACTCGAAGATCTCGTGGACGCAGGTCGAGACCGGCTCGGCGATCACCTGGAAGTACCCGTCCTGTATCCTGCGCGGCGACGGCTCGCGCGGCGAGTTCTACTCGATCGCGGTTTCGAACGGCGCCCAGCAGGTCGATAGCGGCACCAAGATGCTGCATCTCGGCAAGAACACGACCTCGAAGATCATCGCCAAGGGCATCGCGGCCGGCAAATCCGACTCGACCTATCGCGGCATGGTCTCGGCTCACCGCAAGGCGACCGGCGCGCGCAACTTCACCAATTGCGACTCGCTGCTGATCGGCGACCAGTGCGGCGCCCACACCATCCCCTATATCGAGGCCAAGACCTCCACCGCGATCTTCGAGCATGAGGCGACCACGTCGAAGATCGGCGAGGACCAGATGTTCTACTGCCAGCAGCGCGGCCTCTCCGAGGAGGAGGCGGTGGCGCTGATCGTCAACGGCTTCGTCAAGGAGGTGCTGCAGCAGCTCCCGATGGAGTTCGCCGTCGAAGCGCAGAAGCTGATCACCATTTCGCTGGAAGGCTCGGTCGGCTGAGCCCGTCATGGTCGGGCTCGTCCCGGCCAGAACGCCTTTTCTTTGCAATTCACATGTCGTGGACGGTCGGCACGGGCTGAGCCTCACGCGGCAGGAAATCGGAACTGAACGATGCTCGAAATTCGCAATCTGGTCGTCAAGATCGCCGACGAGGACAAGCAGATCCTCAACGGTCTCAATCTCACCGTGAACGCCGGCGAAGTCGCTGCGATCATGGGGCCGAACGGCTCCGGCAAGTCGACGCTGTCCTATGTCATCGCCGGCAAGGAGGACTACGAGGTCCTCGACGGCGAGATCCTGCTCAATGGCGAGAACCTGCTGGAGATGGAGGCCGATGCCCGCGCTGCCGCCGGCATCTTCCTCGCCTTCCAGTACCCGCTGGAGATCCCCGGCGTCGCCACCATGACCTTCCTCAAGGCGGCGATGAATGCGCAGCGCAAGGCGCGCGGCGAGGCCGAATTGCTGACCCCGGACTTCATCAAGCAGGTCAACGGCGCCGCCGACAAGCTCGGCATCGACCGCGAGATGCTGCGCCGGCCCCTCAATGTCGGCTTCTCCGGTGGCGAGAAGAAGCGCATGGAGATCCTGCAGATGGCGCTGCTGTCGCCGTCGATGTGCATCCTCGACGAGACCGATTCCGGCCTCGACATCGACGCCCTGCGCATCGTCGCCGACGGCGTCAACGCGCTGCGCGCCCAGAACCGCGGCTTCCTGGTCATCACCCATTATCAGCGCCTGCTCGACCATATCGTGCCTGACACCGTGCATGTGATGTCGAAGGGCAGGATCGTCAGGACCGGCGGCAAGGAGCTGGCGCTCGAGCTCGAGAAGAGCGGCTATGCCTCCTATGGCGAGGCTGCGTGATGGCGATCATCACCCCGCTCAAGACCGCGGCCGAGCAGCAGCTCGTCGAGCAGTTTGCCAATATCAAGGCTGAATTGCCTGGCGCCGGCGCGATGCGCAAGGTCCGTGAGGATGCCTTCGCCGGCTTCGAGGCCAAGGGCCTGCCGCATCGCCGGCTCGAATCCTGGCGCTATACCGATCTGCGCGCGCTCTGGCGCGAGGCAAAGCCGCTGGTCCGCCGTCCGGCGCGGCCGCAGGCGATCGCCGACCGGCTGGCGCTGCAGACCATCGCCGGCCGGCGCTTCGTCACCATCGACGGCGTGTTCAGCGCTGCCGATTCCGATCTGCAGGGCCTGCCCGCCGGCATCACGGCGCGCAGCCTGGCCGAGGCGCTGACCGAGAGCCCGGACGAGATCGCCGCGGCCTTCGCTGTGCCGGAGGTTGCCCGCGACGACGGCGCGCTGATGCTCAACGCCGCCTTCGCCCAGGACGGCGTGGTGATCGAGGTCGCTGATGGCACCGAGCTCGACCAGCCGATCGTCCTGCTGGCGCTCGGTACCGGTGCGAGCGAAGCCTCGATCGTCTCGCGCTCGCTGGTCAGGATCGGTGCCGGCGCCAAGGTCACCGTGGTCGAGCTGCAGGAGAGCGTCGGCGCAGCGCCGGTGCAGATCAACCATGCCACCTCCTTCGTCATCGGCGAGGGTGCCGAGGTCGAGCATGTGCGCATGGTCTCGCGCCAGCGCGCCGAGACCGTTCAGGTGCAGTCGCTGCTGGTCGAGCTCGGCGGCCATGCCGCCTTCGATTCCGTCGCGGTCGCCGTGAACTGTGGCGTGCTGCGCCAGCAGAGTTTCCTGCGCTATGGCGGCGAGCACAGCCGCGCGGGCCTGCGCGGCATCAACCTCTTGCGCAAGCAGGAGCATTCCGATGTCACGCTGGTGATGGACCATGCGGCGGCCCATGGCGAGAGCCGCGAGCTGTTCAAGACCATCGCGGAGGGCGAAGGCACCGGCGTCTTCCAGGGCAAGGTCATCGTCCGTCAGCATTCGCAGAAGGTCGATGGCAGCATGAAGAGCCATGCGCTGCTGCTGAACGACGGCGCGACCATGTTCAACAAGCCGGAGCTCGAGATCTTCGCCGACGACGTGGTCTGCGGCCATGGCGCGACCGTGGCGCAGATCGACGGCGAGCAGCTCTTCTACCTGATGGCGCGCGGCCTGCCGCGGCCGCAGGCCGAGGCGCTGGTGCTCGCCGCCTTCGTCGGCGAGGTCTCCGACATGGTCGGCGACGAGGGCGTGCGCGAGATCGTCGGCCGCGAGATCGATTGCTGGCTCGGCCAGCGCGAAGGTGCACCCAAGCCCGGAGCCGCCTGATGCCTTACGTCAACCTGCAGATCACCAAGGGCGCGACCCGCGCGCAGAAGGCCGAGATCGTCAAGGAATTCACGCAGACGCTGGTCCGCGTGCTCGGCAAGAACCCGCAGGCCACCCATATCGTGATCCAGGAGATCGAGCGCGAGGATTGGGGGCATGCCGGCATCCTCGTTGCCGATCGGCCCACCGAGCCCGCCGGAAAGGCCTGAGATGAACGCGATCGCGAAGCCATACGACGTCGAGACGATCCGCAAGGACTTCGCGATCCTCTCGCGCCAGGTTTACGGCAAGCCGCTGGTCTATCTCGACAACGCCGCCTCGGCTCAGAAGCCCGAGGCGGTGATCGAGGCGATGACGCGGCTGATGCGCGAAGACTACGCCAACGTCCATCGCGGCCTGCACTACCTCGCCAACGCTTCGACCGAGGCCTATGAGGCGGCGCGCGAGAGCGCCCGGCTCTTCCTCAACGCCGCGCATATCGAGGAGGTGCTGTTCACCCGCTCCTCGACCGGGGCGCTCAACACCGTCGCCTCCTCGCTCGGGCAGTACCTCAAGATCCAGGAAGGCGACGAGATCATCCTCTCGCTCCTGGAGCACCATTCCAACATCGTGCCCTGGCACTACTGGCGCGAACGCCACGGCGCCGTGATCAAATGGGCCCCCGTCGACGAGGATGGCAATTTCCTCATCGAGGAATTCGAGAAGCTGATCACGCCGCGCACCAAGGTGGTGGCGCTGACGCATATGTCGAACGCGATCGGCACCATCGTCCCGATCGCCGAGGTTGCGAAGATCTGCCAGGCCTATCGCATCCCGCTGGTCGTCGACGGCTCGCAGGGGGCGGTGCACCTGCCGGTCGACGTGCAGGCGCTAGGCTGCGATTTCTATGCCTTCACCGGCCACAAGACCTATGGGCCGACCGGCTCCGGCATCCTCTGGGGCAAGCGCGAATGGTTGGAGAAGCTGCCGCCCTATGAAGGCGGTGGCGAGATGATCGCGACCGTCAGCGAGGATGCGATCACCTATAACGACCCGCCGCACCGCTTCGAGGCCGGCACGCCGGCGATCGTCGAGGCGGTGGGCCTCGGCGCCGCGCTCGATTACATGATGGCGCTGGGCCGCGAGAACATCGCCGCGCACGAAGCCAGGCTCAACGCCTATGCGATGGAGCGGCTCGGGCAGATGAACTCGATCCGCATCTTCGGCAAGGCGAAGGAGAAGGGCGCGATCATCGCCTTCGAGCTTGCCGGCGCGCATGCCCATGACGTGGCGACGGTGATCGACCGGGCCGGCGTCGCGGTCAGGGCGGGCACGCATTGCGCCATGCCGCTGCTCGCCCGCTATGGCGTGACCTCGACCTGCCGTGCGTCCTTCGGCCTCTACAATACGCTTGAGGAAGTCGATATATTGGTGGAAGCCCTGCGCAAGGCGGAAGAGCTGTTCTCCTGACGCTCCCCCTTACGCCGAACGGACGATTTGCGATGACCGAGACCGTTGCCGAAGACATCAAGCCGAACGCACCGACCATGGGCGCGAGTTCCGGCCTGCCGCCGGAGGAGATCGACCGGCTGACCGACGATATCATCGCGGCGCTGAAGACCGTCTACGATCCGGAGATTCCGTCCGACATCTACGAGCTCGGCCTCATCTACCGCGTCGACATCTCCGATGACCGGCAGGTGGCGATCGACATGACGCTGACCGCGCCGGGCTGCCCGGTCGCCGGCGAGATGCCGGGCTGGGTCGAGAACGCGGTCGGTGCCGTGCCCGGCGTCTCGGGCGTGACGGTCAACATGACCTTCGATCCGCCCTGGGATCAGTCGCGCATGTCTGACGAGGCCCGTGTCGCGCTCGACATGTGGTGAGCCGGGCCGGACAAGCCCCCGAGACCGAATGAAGGCCGCTGCCCAGCAGCGGCCTTTTTCATGAGCGCTGTCGGTCAGAAGCCGAAATTGAAGCCGGCCCTGACGATATCGCCGGCGGTGCGGGTCCGCATCGTCGCGTACTGATTGGGCGCCAGCCCGGTGAAGTCGCGCAGCATCATCCGCTTCTGGCCGAGTTCGTAGTGGGTGTAGTCGAGCCGGACCGTCATGCCGGGCGCCATCGCATATTCGACGCCGCCGCCGAGCGCCCAGCCGCTGAGGATGCCGGAGCGCGAGCCGCTGGCCGCCGAGGTGGTCTGCAGGTTGTCGGGCGTGATCGAGCCCTTCTGGTCGACGAGGCCGTAGGCGTAGCCGCCGGTGCCGTAGATCAGGAAGTCCCCGAGCACGACGCCGGCGCGCACCCGCACCGTGCCCAACATCGAGAGCTCGTTGCTGGAGCGGGTGGTGAACTGCGTGCCGGGATTGACGGACGTGCTCTTGCTGCCGCCGAGGTTCGTGGCCGAGAGGTCGGCTTCGGCGCCGATCACGACCATGCCCATCTGGTAGTTGAAGCCGAACTGAGCGCCGCCGACCGCGCCGGCGCCATCTGGTGTCAGGCTGCGGGGGACTGCCGAGGGGTTGATCGCCCAGGGCGCGAGCGTCGGCGTCCCGGCCACCGTGGTGGCCGTGGTGTCGGTCGCGTTGGCCGTGGTGGCGGTTGTTGTCGTGGTTGTCGTCGTGGTCGTGGTGGAACCCAGATCGACAGTCGTCGACGTCGTCGTTGATGTCGTCGTGGTCGTGGTCGTGTTCGTCGTGTTGGTTGTCGTGGTCGTCGGCGTCACCGACGGGGTGCCATAGGGTCCGTTGACCGTCGTGCGCCCGCTTTGCTGTCCGCCGCCGAGCGAACCGCCGACATAGAAGCCGGTCCAGCGCGGCTGGGTCGGCAGGATGACGGGAAGGGGCGGCGCATAAACGGCCGGTGCCGACTGGACGGGGCGTGGCTGTCGTGGCGCGCCCGGCCGGTTGGGCGAAGGCGAGCGCGGCGTGTAGTCGGCGCGGCGGACGCGCGGCTGCGGCTGGAGAGCCGGGCAGACCGGGCAGGTCTGCGCGACCTGGACGCGGTTGCGGCTCGGCGCGCTCGCGGCCAGGCGCAGCGCCTCGTTCTCATGCTGCGAGCCCGGATAGAGGCGGGCGAAGAGTTTGAAGGATTCGGCATCGCCGGCGAGCACTGTCTCGGCCCAGGCCGTCTCCTCGATCCGTTGCGCCAGGATGCGATGCAGCCTCAGCGCACTCTGGTCGTCCGGGTTGATGGCAAGGGCGCTCCGATAGATGTCGCGGCGGTCCCAGGCGATGGCGGTGCGATAGGCGTCCGCGGGCGCCATGGCGCGCAGCGTCGCTGCGGTCGGGCGAGCCGCGAGCGGGACGGCGCCGGCGGCTACGGGAGCGCCTGCCGGCTGTGCCGGGGCGGAGCCGGCCGCGCGCTGGAAGAAGCTGACATCGGTGATCAGCGAAGAGGTGTCCCAGGGGATCTGGATGCCGCTGGTGGCGTCGTAGACGGCCAGGCGGATGCGGCGGAAGACCTGCTCGATCGGCAGCCCCGGCTCGCGCGCCTCGCGCAGGAAGGCGGTGGTGAACGGGCTGTTGGCGCCGGTGCCGTCGGCCGCCGTCGAGCCAGGCGAGGTCGCGAAGGCGACAAAGGTGCCGCTGCTGGAATCGACGCGAGCGAGGCCGGCTTCGCTGCGAATGCCCTCGTTGGCGCCGTCGACCATCTGGAGCGCCAGCCCGCGCGACAATTCGCGCGCGGCGAAGGGGTTGTTGCGGCAGGCGTCGAGGATCGCGATCTTCGACCTGGCGCCGGCAGCGTCGAGCTTGCGCAGGATCTCGGTGAGCGAGAGCGACTGGTTCGGGATGTTCGCGGAGGTTTCCACGCGGACATCCGTCGGCAGGATGTAGTTGGCGCCGTCGAGCTGCACGGCGTGGCCGGCATAGTAGACGAGGGCGGTCGCGCCTGCGCCGCCCTGCTTCACCTTCTCGACGAAGACGTCGAGCGCGCTGCGCAGGCCAGCGAGCGAGAGGTCGGTCGCGGCGGTGACGTCGAAGCCGGCCTCCTGCAGCATGGCGCGCGTCGCGTTGGCGTCATTCAGGGCGTTTGGCAGCTTGGCGATGTTCTGGTAGGCGCCATTGCCCATGACGAAGGCGAAGCGCCTTTGCTGGGCCATGGCAGGCGATATTGCGAGAGCGAGGGCGCTTGCGATGGCGACGAGCGCCAACAGGACGCAGATGGATAGCCGCAGGCCAGTCCGCATGGCGCCTCCTCGGCGGCCTGGCCCGGAGCTCAGCCGCTGCTGATTCGTCTCTTACGCTTACCCTTAGCAAGGCAGAGATTAGCGGCGATGCGGTTATTATGAGAACAACAAATTGCCGCCTGGCGGCCTTCGTTTCGACTCTGTGAGCAAATTGCCACCGGCTCAGCGCTCGATCCGCTGCGCCGCGCCGGGTCAGGGTTCACGGAGGACGCGGAAACCGTTGGTATAGAAGCGCACATCGCTCTCGTATTTGAAGCGAGCCGCTGAGCGCAGATAGCGCGGGTCGTTGTTGAAGGAGCCGCCGCGGAGCACGCGTTCGCGGCAGCCGGCAGGCGCGTAGGCGCTGCCGTCGCGGGGCACAGCGCGATAATTCTCGCTCCAGCAGTCGGCGACCCATTCGGCGGCGTTCCCGGCCATGTCGCGCAGGCCGAAGCGGTTCGGCGGGAACTGGCCGACCTCGCTCGCCTGCCGGCGCGGCTGCGCGTTGCAGCCGAGGCAGTTGGCCATCTCCTTGTCGGCCGAACTGCCCCAGGGATAGCTGGTCGTCGTGCCGGCCCGGGCGGCGTATTCCCATTCCGCCTCGGTCGGCAGCCGGTATTTGCGCCCGGTCTTGTAGGACAGCCAGACGAGATAGGCGTTGGCGTCGTTCCAGTGAATGTCGGTGACCGGGCGCTTGCCGCGGCCGAGATTACGGTCGCTCGGACGATGGCTGCAGCCGCCCTCGGCGACGCAGGCATCCCATTGCGCGAAGGTGACCTCGTCGGTGCCGAGATAGAACGGGCGAGCGATGGTGACGGCGTGCACCGGCTTCTCGAACTCGAACATCTCGTTCGAGCCCATCTCGAAGCTGCCGGCCGGGATCAGGGAGAGTTCAGGGCAGTCATCGCAATCGCGCATGGTCCGGGCTTGCGTGGCGCTTGCGGGGGCCGGGGCAGAGGATGGCGCGGGTGGCTGCGTCGCTGCCGTCCGCTGGGCCCTGAGCGACTGCTCGCGGGTGCGGGCGAGCCCGGCGAAGCGGCCGTTCGGATAGGCGTCGAGATAGGCGCGGTATTCGTCCGGATTCCGGCTGTCCTTGATGGTCTCCCAGAAGGAGAGCTCGTAGGGGCCGAGCTGGTCGGATTGCGGGCCGGGAGGCGGTGGCGCGGTGGTGATGGCGCGGGTGGTGTTGAGGGCGGTGGCGACCGGCCGGCCGATCGGCGTGACGATGAGGCCGGCCGGGGGCATCGAGGACAGCCAGAGCTGCTGCGAGCGCCGTGTCGCGCGGCTGACGGCGTCGCGCGTGCGGGTCAGGGCCGTCGTCATGTCGAGCCCTGGCGTGCGGATCGCCTTCAGCCATTCGTCGATCGCGGGATCGGTGCGGCCTTGCGTCTCGGCCACGGTCCTTCCCGGCGCCGCCGGCGCCATGATCGCGACCGTCTCGATCCGCTCGATGGGGGCGAGCCCCTTGCCGCCGCCGAGCCCGGCCTGCCAGGGATTGTCGCGCGCCGCGTCGAGCACGACCACAGCACTTGCCGGCCGGCTGACGATCAGCGCATCGAGCAACTGGTCGAGGTCGATGGTGTCGCGTGCGACCTCGGCCGGGCCGCGCGGCGCGGCGTCGACCGGGACGAGGAAGTTGCGGCCGCGCGACTGCACGGCGTGCCCGGAGTAGAAGACGACGATCTGGGCGCCGCGCGCGAGCTTGCCGCGGAAGGTCGCGATCGCGTTGTCCAGTGCGGGCCGGTCGGCGTTCTCGATGCTGACGAGGTCGAACTCGCCCTGGCGCAGCACATCGGCGACGGCGCGGGCGTCGACGGCGGCGTTGGCCAAGGGCGCCGCGCGATAGGCGGCATTGCCGACGACCAGGGCGATGCGCGGCGGCTGGCCGTCGCCGCCCTGGGCGAGGGCCGGAGCAAACGGTGCGAGCAGGGCCAGCACGGCGGCGGCGAGGCAACGATACCATGACATGGCGTTCATCCTTCGCTGCGGCCTTTCGCTTGGCGGTGCGGCCGCGCCGCTTGATCCCTCATCTGACGTAGACTGTGATCTTCTGAGACATAACCGGCGGCCGATGCGGCGTGTGCGTGTGATCGCCGAGCAGCAATTGCAGCGTATGCGTCCCCTTGGGCAGCGTGACCACCACTTCGGTCTGCCCGTTGCCGAGATGGATATTGTTGTAGTCGGACGGGATCGGCTGGTCAGGTGGGCCGGGATCGGTATCGATCAGCAGGTGGTGATGGCCAGTGCCGGGCCTGTCGATGCCGGCAGGGGCGACGCCCATCTCCTTCAGCCCGATCCGCACGGTGAAGCGCTCGGGCACGCGCAGGCCGTCGAGCGGGTAATGGAAATAGACCATGGCGTTGCGCGGAGCCGGCTGGCGCGGACTCGCGGTCTGGGCGCTGAGCAGCGAAGGAGCGAGAAGAAGCGCGGCGAGCAGTGCGAGGCCTGGCCTGACCATGGCCAGTCGCTTGGTCAGGGCAGTCATCGGCGTGCCCTCCGCTTGGCGGGAGCGCCGATATAGACGGTGATGCGCTCGGACATGATCGGCGGATCGTGCGGGACGTGCTGGTCGTCGCCGAGGATGAGTTGCAGCGTATGCTCGCCCGGTGGCAGCGTGATCTTGCGCTCGGTCTGGCCGTTGCCGAGATGGATGTGGTTGAGATCGGCCGGGATGGCGGCGTCGAGCGGCGGCGTCGGCACGTCGATCAGCAGGTGGTGGTGGCCGGTGTTGGGCCTGGCGATGCCGGCCGGGGCGACGCCCATATTGCGCAGGCCGAAGCGGATGGTCGAGGTCGCGAAGATGCGCGTGCCGTCGCGCGGATAGATGAAATAGACCGCGGCGTCGTTGGGCGCCGGCGTCCGGCCTGAGGCTGAGCGGGCAGGCGGAGGTGCAGCGGTGGCCGGGGCCGTAACCGACGCCTGCTGCACCCGCACCCGGATCTTCTGCGACATCACCGGCGGATCGTGCGGGACATGCTCATGGTCGGCGAAGAGGAGCTGGAGCGTGTGCTCGCCGGGCGGCAAGGTGAGCTCGGCTTCCGTCTGGCCGCGGCCGAAATGCAGATGATTGAAATCGCTGGGGATCTCGCGATCGAGCGGCGGCAAGTCGGTATCGATCAGGAGATGGTGATGGCCGGCGTTGTCCTGCCTGGTGCCGGCAGGGACGATCGCGATGTTCTCCTGGCCGAAACGGACGAGCGAGCGCGGCGGGATCACGGCGCCGTCCTGCAGGCCGAGGAAGAAGACCTTGGCATTGGGCGCCGCGGCCGTTCGCGGTTTCTCCTCCGGCGCGGCCATGACCTCGACGGTGATCTTCTCCGAGATCACCGGTGGGTCGTGCGGAACATGGTCGTGGTCGGCGAAGAGGAGCTGGAGCGTATGGCGGCCGGGCGAAAGCAGGATTTCGGCCTCGCTCTGGCCGCCGCCGAAATGCAGGTGGTTGAAATCGCTCGGGATCGGCTGTCCGAGCGGCGGCAGCTCGGTATCGATCAGCAGATGGTGATGGCCGGTGTTGCGGCGTGCCGTGCCGGCCGGCGCGATCTCCATGCCTGAGATGGCGAAGCGGATCGTCGCCTTGCCGGGAATGCGGGCATTGTTCTGCAGATCGATGAAGGAGAGCTTCGCGCCTGCGGGGGCGGGGCTGCGCGCCCGGACGCGCTCCTGTGCGAAGCCCATGGAGATGGAGGCGGCGAAAACAGCCGTAACCCCGACAATGAGCTTAAGTCGAAGCCCCCGCATCGGCGCTCTTCCTCGCGGCGCGTAACGGCCGTAAAGTTAGCAGCGGGCCGGGTCGGGAGCAAGCAAACCGCCTGTCACGACAGGCGGATAAGTCTGGATTTTCAGGGTCACTTTCTTTAGGGTGACGCAGGGAATGGTGCCATGATCGTAGCCGTCAGATTTTGTGCACTGATCGCTCTTCTTGCCCAGCTCGTCGCAATGCCGGCGCTGGCGCAGACGCAGGAGCGCCGCGTCGCTTTGGTGATCGGCAACTCTGCCTACAAGAACGCGCCCGCTTTGCCCAATACGCCGAACGATGCGCGCGACACGGCCGACGCGCTGCGCAAGGTCGGCTTCGAGGTGGTCGATGGCATCGATCTCGACAAGCGTGGCATGGATGCCGCCGTGTCACGCTTCGCGCGCCTCGCGCAGGATGCCGACGCGGTGATGTTCTACTATGCCGGCCACGGCTTCCAGTTCAACGGCGAGAACTTCCTGGTCCCGGTCGAGGCCAAGATCGATGACGAGGTCTCGGTTCAGTACGAGACGGTCAAGCTCAGCGAGGTCACGACGGCACTGGGCTTTGCCAAGGGCGTCAAGATCATGGTGCTCGACGCCTGCCGCAACAATCCCTTCCTCGCCCAATTGTCGAAGAAGTCGACGACGCGCAGCATGTCGGTCGGCTCCGGCCTCGCGCCGATCGTGAAGGCGCAAGGCATGGTGACCGCCTATGCGACGCAGGCCAACGATGTCGCTGCCGACGGCGCCGGCCGCAACAGCCCGTTCACGGCGGCGCTGGTGCAGGAGATCCAGCAGCCCGGCCTCGAGATCGCGACCATGTTCCGCCGCGTCCAGAAGGCGGTCTACGATTCCACCGGTGGCAAGCAGACGCCGGAACTCTCGCTTTCCCTGCTCGGCGATTTCTACCTCAATCGCGAGGAGACCGACGCCGACATCTGGAAGCGCCTGCGCAGCAGCGACAACGTTGCCGAGATCAAGGCCTTCATCCAGCGCTTCCCGACCAGCTTCTTCGCCGTCGATGCCAAGACCCGGCTCGACCTGATCGAGCGCCGTGGCCTTGCGACGGGAGAGCGCGAGAAGCTCGAGCAGGAATTCGCCGCGAAGGAGAAGGCGCTGCTCGACCGTGTCCAGCAGGCCGAGAAGGACCGTTCCAAGGCGGCGACGGACCTTGCCGGTCGCGATGCCGGCAAGACCGCCGACACCGAGCGCGCTGTGCCGAAGCCGGGCGAGGTGACGCCGGCGAAGCAGGCCGATGCGAATGAGCGCGACCGTCTTGCCAAGGAACTGGCTAAGAAGGAGCAGGAGCTCGCCGCGCTCGAAGCGGAGAAGGCCAAGCTGTCGCAGGAGCGCGAGGAGCGCGAGAAGGCGGTGGCGACGCGGATGAATTCCGGTGGCGTGACCGAATTGCCGGCTCCGCAGAAGCCGCTGCTGCCGGCGGTTCCCGGCACGCGCCCGCAGCGGCAGGAGCCGCGCGAGGTCAAGCAGCCGCGCGTCGTGCTCGACCGCAAGTCGACCGGCATCCTGACCGGCGGCGTCGAGGCTGCTCCTGAGCCGCGCAATACCAAGCGCCGGCCGGGCGGTGGCGGCACGGTCGACTGCACCGACGCCCTGATGCGGGCCCAGCTCGGCGATGGCGGCAGCGTCCCGAAGAACTGCCGCTGACAAGGTTGCGAAGCGGTCTTCGCAGCCGGCGAAGGCCAGACATCGCCTCGGACAGGATGCAATTGGGGGCTTCGATGCGTCGTTCTCCGCTCGCCTGCATGGTCTTGCTGGGGCTGCTGGCTTCGCCGGCGGCAGCGCTGGCTCAAGCCCAGCCGGCTCCGAGCCCGGCCCCGGCGGCGGCTCCGACACCGATCCCGTTTCCGCAGGCGCTGGAGCGGGCCGCCAACGACCTGTTCTCCAAGGCGCAGGTCCAGGGAGAGCGCATTCCGCTGGTGATCGACCCGCTGATCGACGGCATCTCCGGTGCACAATCGACCTCGACACGCTCGATGCAGCAGAGCCTGATCGAGCTGGTCGGCAAATCCTATCCACGCTTCCAGGTGCAGCCGTTCTCGGCCGAGGCACTGGCGCGCAATCCGGCGGTGCTGGTCGGGACCTTCACCGCTGTGAACAATGCAGGGGATGCGAAGGGCGCACGCGATGCCTACCGGATCTGCCTGACGCTGCTGGACATGAAATCGAAGCGGGTGGTGTCGAAGGGCGTCGCCCGGGCCAAGCCGGAAGGCGTCGACGTCACGCCGACGACCTATTACCGGGACTCGCCGATGTGGTCGAAGGATCCGGCGACCGAGGCCTATATCAAGACCTGCCAGGGCACGAAGCTCGGCGATGCGATCGATCCGCTCTATGCCGAGCGCCTCAACGTCGCGGCGCTGATCAATGACGGCATCCTCGAATACGAGGCGCGGCATTATCGCGAGGCGCTTGCCTTCTACCGGACGGCGCGGACATTGCCGGGCGGCGACCAGCACCGCGTCCGCATCGGCGCCTATCTCTCCAGCAGCAAGCTCGGGCGCAAGGACGATGCAGTCGAAGCCTTCGGCGATCTCGTCGACAGCGGCCTTTCCGGCAACCAGCTGATGGTCAAGCTGCTGTTCCAGCCCGGCTCGACGCAGTTCATCGCCAATCCCCAGATCACCGAGCCCTATCCGATGTGGCTGAGCCAGATCGCGACCCGCGCCCAGCAGAAGGGCGCTTGCATCGAGATCGTCGGCCACACCTCGCGCACCGGCCTGCCGCAGGTCAACGAGCGGCTCTCGGTGCTGCGGGCGCAATATGTGATGGACCTGCTCCAGGCCGGAGCGCCCGACAGCCGTGGCCGCATGATCGCGAGCGGGCGTGGCTTCAACGAGAATCTGGTCGGCACTGGCAAGGACGATGCCAGCGACGCGCTTGACCGCCGCGTCGAGTTCAAGGTGATCGGCTGCTGATCGCGCCGAAAAATCCATAACGATACGAACGGGATAGACGGAATTTCTCGATGAACGACATGGCCATGAAAGACTTGGCGACGAACCCTTATGACGCGGTCGCCTATCCCGGGCACGCCTTCTCGCAGACGCACCCGGCGCATCTGGCGACGATCGCGCATATCCATGGCATGAACCCGGCGCCGACCGCGACGATGCGGGTGCTGGAGCTCGGCTGCGGCAGCGGCGGCAATCTGATCCCGATGGCGCTGCAATGCCCCGGCGCCAAGCTCGTTGGCATCGATCTGAGCGGCCGGGCGATCGCGCGCGCAACGGCGGAGGCCGCGGAGCTGGGGCTGAGCAATGTCAGCTTCGAGCAGCGCGACATCATGGCCGTGACGACGGAGCTCGGCCAGTTCGACTACATCCTCGTCCACGGCGTCTATTCCTGGGTGCCGCAGCCGGTGCGCGAGCGGATCATGGCGCTCTTCGGCGAGCTGCTGGCGCCGCAGGGCATCGCCTATGTCAGCTACAATGCCCTGCCGGGCTGCCGGCTGCGCGACATCGCCCGCGACGTCATGCTGTTCGAGACGCGCGAGATCGACGATCCCGTCGAGAAGGTCAGGGTGGCGCGGGCGGCGATCAAGCGCTTCGCCGAGGCGACCGATGCCGAGACCTTCCATGGCGCGGCGCTGCGCGAGCGGGCCAAGCAGATCGAGGATATCCCGGACAATGTCCTCTACCATGACGATCTCAACCCCGGCGCGCGCGCCTTCGCCCTGCACGAAGTCCTTGCGGCGGCAGAGCCCCACGGGCTGCAATTCCTGGCCGAAACCTCCTTCCCGAACAATTTCGGCGGAGCGCGCGGGCCGGCCCAGCAGGTGCTGAACGCGATCCCGATCTCCGAGCCGCTGCGGCAGGAGCAGGCCCTCGACCTGCTGATCGGCCGCTGCTTCCGCCAGACCCTGCTCTGCCGTGCCGATGTCGCGCTGCATCGCGGCCTCGCCGGCTTCAGCTTCGCGCCCTATCATCTCGCCGCCAATGTCCAGGAGGAAGTGGACAAGGTGGATGAAAAGCGGCCGGGGGCTGTGAGCTTCCTGTTCGCCGATGGCATCCGTCTTGCCGTCGACCTGCCGGCGGCCAAGGCGGCCTTGCGGGCACTCGGCCGGACCTGGCCGGGCAATATCCGCTATGACGAGCTGGTCGCCCTGGCGTTGCAGGAGGCCGGGGGCGGTTCCGATCGCGAACGCGAGATCGAGCGCCTGAACGAGGCGCTGACCGCGATCTACCGGGCCGGCCTGATCGAGGTCGGCCTGGAGCCGCATCGGCTGGCGACGCGGATCAGCGAGCGGCCGGTCGCCAGCCGCCTGGCCCGGCGCCAGGCGCTGGCCAGCCACGAAGTCACCGATCTGCGCCATCGGGCCGTTGCGCTCGACGGCGTGGTGGTGCGCAAATTCGTCAGCCTGCTCGACGGGACGCGCACGCAGGCGATGCTGCTCGACGAGCTCAACGCCTTCCTGAGCGAAGCGCATGCGTCGGGCCGAGGCGGTCCGGCCCTGCCGAAGCAGGCGACGGCGGCGGAGGTCGACATGCATTTGAAGGATGTCGCGCGGCTGGCTCTGCTGGCAGGCTGAGATGTCGAGGCTTGCCGAGGCCACGCCGGCTGCGTATGGCGAGGCGCGGCAGCAGCGGTAGTGAAGGATGGGGCAGCGCTTCAAGCAGTTTCAGGCGGCATTCCAGGAGGATGCCTGCCTCGAAACCATCATGCGGGCGCAGCGGGGCGGCACGACGCTGGCCTGCTCGGCCTGCGGCAAGACCTCGGCCTTCGCGCCGCGGGTGAAGTTGCGCGCCTATGCCTGCCCGCATTGCAATTTCCTGGTCTCGCCCTGCCAGGGCACGCCGCTGGAGAGCCGGCGCATCTCGCTGCAGTTGTGGTTCTTCGCGCTCAAGGCGTTGACCGAGCAGGGCGCGCGTAGCGCGGCCACGACGCTGGAGCGCGATGCGGACGTCCCGGCCCAGCAGGCGCGCCGGATGATCGCCGACTTGCGGGAGGCCGCCAGCAAGGACGGCAAGCCGCCGGACTGGCTGGTGCTGGCGCAAAAGGCGGTGGCCGGCGGCGCCAGCGCCACCAATGTCGCCGCCGGCGTGCCATTCGCGGTTGCCGATGGCAGCTCGCGGCTACGGCTCGTCTCCCTGGTCGGGGGCGGTGCGCTCGTGCTGGCGATCGCTGGCGGCGTCGCTGTCGCGATGCTGAAGCCTGGCTCCACCGAAGTGACCGGCGGCTTCGAGCCGATCGAGAGCGTCGAGGCGCCAGCGCTGAAGGCGCCGACCCGGCCGTCGCTGATCCTGTCCTCGGTCGAGGGCGATCTCGAGGCGGCCAGGCAGGCGACGCAGTTCGCGCTGAACGCCGATCCCTCGCTAGCGGCGATCAAGGAGCAGGTCGCGGCGGAGATGCCGAACCAGGCGGCGATGCCGATCCCGATGATGCCGCCCTCGAACATCATCCTGGTGCCGCCGACCCTGCCGGGCAAGCCGGGCGCCCCGGCCGCGGCGCCGCGCAGCCAGCTGCCGCAGGCGCCGGTCAACTATACCGGCGACCCCAACGAGGTCCTGACCTTCGGGCCGATCAAGATCCGCCGGCATCTGGTCGAGATGATCGTCAGGGCAGGGCGCGTCGTCGGCGCCGACCCGACCCTGCTGATGGCGGTCGCCGACAAGGAATCCTCGTTCGCGACGGAGGTGAAGGCGAAGACCTCCTCGGCGACCGGGCTCTACCAGTTCATCGAGCAGACCTGGTTCGGCGTGATCTTCGAGTTCGGCCGCAAGCACGGCATGGTCGCGGAAGCGGCACTGATCACCCGCAATGGCCGGCAGTTCGTCATTGCCGACGCCAATGAGCGCCAGCGCATCCTCGACCTTCGGCGCGAACCTTATCTCTCGGCGCTGCTGGCGGGAGAGATGCTGAAGCGCGACACGCTCCGGCTGGAGAAGGCGATGGGGCGCCATCTCACCGGCGGCGAGATCTATCTGATCCATTTCCTCGGGCCAGATGCGGCGCAGACTTTCATCGAGACGATGGAGGAGTCGCCCGGCGCCAGCGCCGCGGCGCTGCTGCCGAAGCCAGCCGAGGCCAACCGGCCGATCTTCTATGCCCAGTCCGGCGGCGAGACCAAGACGCTCTCGGTCTCGGAGGTGCACAAGAAGTTCGACGAGATGATCAAGGTCAGGCTCGACCGCTACAAGGTGGTGCGCGGCGGGCCTGCCACCGCCCCGGCGCGGCAGCCGCAGAAGAAGTAGATGCGGAAGGCGAATACCGGCCAGGCCCGGCCAAAGCGATCGCGGGCAGCGAATTTGCCGCGATAGCGGCGATGGCCCATGATCGACCCATCCTAGAGGCGAGGAGACGACGATGGCGAAGAACCGGTTCGAGCAGGTCGATGAGCCGCAACCCGACGCCATCACGCTGAGCCTCGGCCAGCGCGACGGCAAGACTTTCACTCGCATCGCCTGCCCGGCGGAGCTGGCGGCTGGGCATCTGGTCAACGATTTCGTCAGCGACGAGCTCGAGCCGGTCGAGGGCTTCCGCTCGGCGGTGCGCCTGGCCAACGAGATCAAGGCGCCGATCGTCGTCGAGGATACGCAAGGGCTCTGGCAGGACGAATGGGGCGAGCTCTACCGCGAAGATTGATGGCTCGTGTCATGCCCGGGTCTGCGTTTCGCTTCGCCCGAGAATGACGCCTCCGGCAATCACTCGATCCGGAAATACTTGATGCCGACGCCGACCTTGCCGCCGGCGCGGGCGATGTCCTGATGCAGGCCGGGGAAGATGTCGCCGGCCGGGGCCGGGTTCGGGCCCGACAGCGCTGGCAGCGGCGCCTGGCTCACCAATGCGAGCACGGTCTGCGGCCGGACCGGGGCTCCCGAGGCCGCCGTCGATTCCAGCTTCAGGTTGAAGCTCGCCTTGCCGCCTTCGCGGCGGGTGTAGTTGGCGAGGTTGTAGACCAGCCCGTCATCACCGATCAGCAGGATGTCGAGGTTCTTGCCAGGGTCGCTTTCGACCGAGCCGGAGAGTGTGTCGCCGCTCTTCATGGTGAAGGCGCCGATCTGCATGACCGGGCTGCGGTCGATGCCCCGGCCGAGCTGACGCAGGAAATCCACCATCGGGCATTGCGCCGTGGTGACGGTGCGCAGGCTGATCTGCGCCTCGTAGCCCTGCGCCTTCTTGAAGGCGGCGTCGAAGCTGACGAAGGGCTCGGCCGTGCTGCCGAAGCCTTCGACCGTGGTGCGCTTGTCGGCGATCGTCGTCGGCCAGAGGAAGAAGCAGGCGCCGCCGTCGTAGTCCACGACATAGCGCGCCGTCCGTTCGGCAGAGGTGCGTGGCTCGGGCTCCGGTGCCGATGAAGCAGGCGGCGGAACGACCGGCGTCGATTTCGGGCCGGTCGTCGCGGCAGGCGTGGTCGGTGGAGGTGTCGGGACCGGGTTCAGTTCCGGTGTCGGGGGGGCAGGGGATTGCGAAGACGGAGCCGGTTGCGGCGGCGCAGCGGGAACGGAAGGTGCCGGCGATTGCAGGGTGGGCGGCTCGCTCTGGCTGGCCGGCTGCGGCGAGGGGAGCGGAGTTGCAGGCGGTGGGGTTGCGGGCGTGAGCTCAGGCACCGGACTGTTCGATCCTGCGCTCGGTGAGCCCGGCGGGCGATCATCGCTCAAGGCTGGCGGCGGGCTGTTCAGCGCCTGCTGGACCGGAGTGCTGCCGCCCAGCATCTTCCAGGCGAAGAACCCGCCCCCGGCAAGCAGCGCCAGCGCGGCGACCCCGGCGACCAGCGGCCAGGGGAAGGCGCGTCCACCGCCTCCAGCGGCGCTTGCACCGCCTTTCGCCTGCCAGGAGGCGACCTCGGCCATGTCGGCCGGGCGGTCCTTCGGATCGGGCGCGAGCATGCGCGCCAGCAGCGGGCGAATGCGCTTGTCGATCGTCGTGAGATCGGGAACGCGGCGGCGCTTCTCCAGGATCTGCATCTGCGTGCCGCCCATGTCGAGCGGGCGGCCGCCGAGCGCTTCGGCCAGCACCAGGCCGAGGCTGTAGACGTCCGACTTGCCGGTGACCTCGGCGCCGTAGAGGCCGAGCTGCTCGGGCGAGACGTAGTTGTATTTGCCGGCGAAGCCGGAGCCGATCACGGTTTTCTCTGCCAGCTTCGACTTGGCGATGCCGAAATCGATGATCTTGGCGCGCGTGACCTGGCCGCCGGGCAGGATGATATTGTCCGGCGAGACGTCGCGATGGGTGATCCCCAGCATGTGGGCGGCCTGCAGGCCGGACGCGATGCGCCGGCGCAGCAGGTCGACCTCCTCGAAGGGGAGCGGGCCCTGCTTCAAGCGGTCGGAGAGCGACTGGCCGTCGACGAACTCCATGGCGAGATAGGTCGCCTGCGTCGCCGGATCGACGGTGAAGACGTAGTAGCGGACGATCGCCTCGTTGTAGAGGTTGTGCAGCGCCGAAGCCTCGTTGCGGAACAGGGCGAGGACATTGGCGTCCTGCGCCATGTCGGAGCGCACGATCTTGATCGCCACGGCGTCGCCGGTCTGGATGGCGCGGCCCTGATAGACTTCGCCCATGCCGCCGGTGGCGATCAGGCGCTCGATCTCGTAGATGCCGTTCAGCCGCACGCCGGGCGCCAGGCCCGTGCGCGGCAGAAAGACGGTGCGGTCGGAATCGCTCATGGCGCATCGCTCCTGCGCTGGCGCATGTTCGGCACCCAGCGCGTCTTCTCGGTTCCGCCGTCGTGATGATAGCGCACCACGATCACGGTGACATTGTCGGTGGCGCCGCGCTCCAGCGTCAGCGCGAGCAGGGCATCGCAGGCGGCCTGGGCGCCAGCCGCCACAGTTGCACGCAGGATCTCCTCGTCGCGGACATGGTCGGTGAGCCCGTCCGAGCAGAGCACGAAGATGTCTCCGCCCTCGAGCTCGCCATGGTCGATATCGAGTTCGGGCCGGTCATGCACGCCGATGGCGCGGGTGATGACATGGCGCCGCGGCCAGGTCCGCGCCTCCTCGATGGTGAGCAATCCGCGCTCGATCATGTCCTGGGCTTCGGTATGGTCGCGGGTGACCTGGGTGATCTGCCCGCTGCGGACGAGATAGACCCGGCTGTCGCCACACCAGACGCAGGCGAAATGACGATCATGGGCGAGCAGCACGGCAAGCGTCGCGCCCATTGTGGCGCCGTCATGCTCGCGGATCTTGCGGCGCAGTTCCGCATTGGCCTCGACCACGCCGCGTTCGAGCCTATTGAGCAGCTCGGCAGCCGAGCCGGCGGCGTCGATGGCCGACAGGCTGGCCGCCACGGTCGCACTCGCCATGGCGCCGTTCTGATGGCCACCCATGCCGTCGGCTACGGCCCAGAGCCCGTGTTCTGGCCGGACGACCAGGTTGTCCTCGTTGTGGCTGCGCACGCGCCCGGCGTGACTGACCGCGCCCGTCTCGAAACTGGAGCCGGTGCGGTGCTCGTTCATGCCGTCGATCCTGCGCCGAGGAAAGCGTCGAAGCGGCCGGTCAGGAGACCGGTGAAGAGATAGGGGCTGGGCAGGCCATGTCCGACCAGAGCGAGCGGCTCGAAGTCGTCGCCGCCGATGGTCCAGAGATAGCTGGCATGGGCATAGGCACGGGTGTGGTCCTCGACGCGCAGCGCCGAGAGCCTGGACGGGAAGGTCGCGGAATCGAGCGCGCTGACGATGGTTCCGTCGGACAGGCGCACCATGTCGGCGGGCGGGGCCGCCTTGAGATCGTCATTGGGCAAAGCGAGCCCGCCCAGCGCATGCGCGACGGCCTCGTAACTCGCCTCTGGCTCGAGGGCGCGCAGCAGGAAATCCTCGGCCTGGGCGAACCAGGCATCCTGCGGGTCGAGCTCGGGCGGCGGGATCGCGGCGCCGGGGCCGGCGAGGGCGAAGACCGTCAGCGGGAAATAGCGGCCGATGCCGTCGACCGACGGCATGAAGGCGCCGGCGACCGTGGTGCCGCAGAAGGCGCTGCCGAACCAGAAGCGCCAGATCGGCGCGTTGAGGAAGGCATCCTGCCAGCTGCCGCCGAGCTCGACCCGGCTGGCGGTGAGCCCGCCCTGGAGCCAGCGCTCATAGGCCGAGAGGAAGGCCGTCGGCGCGTTCAGCGCGATGAAATCCCGCTTGCCCGGAAGCTTCCCGAACAACCCGCACGCCATCTCAAATCCCCGCCGGACAACGGATTTCGCGCAGCGCCGGCAGCACCAGCGGGTTCTTCAGCGAGCCGACGCCGAACTGGTAGCCGATCTGACGGCCGCCGGCCGCGAGCGTGAAGACGACATTGTCGCCCTGGCGCAGCACCGAGCCGGCATCGAGCAGGCGGAAGAACGACCAGACGCCGGTGCGGTCGAACATCTTCGCCTCGGTCGGCGCCGCCGGCGTCGGGCTGTTGGAGAAGAAGCCGCCGCCGAAGATGCCGCCGGCGTTGTTGTTGGCCGCGCCGCCGCCGATCGTCAGCGTGATCGAGGTCTTGGCGAGGCCGCCGCCCGGCCACATCACCGGCGTCGGCGTGTTGACGCCCTGCTGGCTCGCGACAGTGAAGCCGTTGATCTCGAGCTTGGCGCCTGAGGCGTCGGAGGAGAGGGTGGTCGGCACCACCACCATCTGGAAGTTCGGCAGGTTACCGCCGGTCGGGAAGAAGGCCTCGCGGATGTCGTTGGCGCGCTGGAACTCGCGCAAGGTCGTCGGCGAGAGGGCGCGGGCGACGCGGCTGTCCTGGCGCCAGCTCCAGTTCTGGCCGGACTTGTCGATATAGGGGTCGAGCCGCTCCTTCATGAACTTGTCCATCGCACCGGTGCCCGGCGCGAAGAGCTGGGCGAAGTCGGCAAGGCCGATCTCGCTGGTGCTGCCCTTGGCGAAGGGATAGCGATTGGCCAGCAGGCTGGAACACCGGCCGGTGACCTCGCTGGCCAGCGCCTGGCGCAGCAGCGAGACGGTCGCGCCGGTGGCGTCGCCCTCGAAATCGTTCACTGCGGCGACGATCATCGCGTCGAACGGCGCGGGATAGCGCGAGGAGTTGCCGCGCAGCGAGGCGATCAGCGGCACCAGCGCCGCATTGGCGGCGGCAGCCTGTGCCGGCGTGGTCGCGGCCATTGCGAGGTTCTGGTTGATCTCGGCGAAGATCTGCAGCGCCTGGTCGACCGGCCGCTTGCCGCCATCGCCCTCGACCAGAACGTGGAAGGCCTTGAACTGCGCCTCGATATTGGCGCCGAGCGCCTCGCCGCCACCACCGCCGGCAATGACGCGATCGACGCCGGGGGCGCTGAGCGGCAGGCTGGTGCCGAGGCGGCTGAGCGAATAATTGGCGCGCTCTTCAAGCGTCTTGGCGGCCTTGTCGGCGACTTGCCCTGCCATCTTCTCGGCGGCTTGCTGAGCCGAGGCCCGCTTCGCCGCTCGCTCTTTCGTCAACTGCGTCTCGTCGCGGATCGATTCGAGCAACTGCTTGAACGGCGAGGTCGGCGCGGAGATGGCCGAGAGCGCGATGTATTTCGGCTTGTCGGCATTGAGCGGCCGCAGCTTCAGGCGACGCAGCGCCTTCTGCCAGGAGGCGGTGAAGTCGCGCGAATACAGCTTGAGCAGGTCCTGGAACAGGCTGGCATATTGCGAGGTGATCGCGGCCTGGTCGGCATTGTCGCCGAGCACCCAGCGTTCCTTCTCGATGCGCTCGCCGATATCGCCGAGACGGTCGACGAAGGCGCCCTGGAAGCCGTCATAGGTGTAGAAATACGGCACCCGGATCGAGTCGAGGTCCTCGCCGGCAACGCCCTCGAAGACCAGGCGCGCATCCGAGCCGCCACGGATCGCCGCGACCCAGTCGCGAGCAGCGTTGCGCCCCTGCGTGCGCAGGAGTTCATAGGCACGCTCGGCGATGCTGAGCCGGCGCAAGGTGCGCTGGCTGCTCTCGATCAGCGGCTGGTTGAGCTTGACCACCGGCTCGCCGCCGTCGTCGAGGTCGAGCAGGGCGACGAGATGCTCTTCCAGCGCCTCGCGGCCCTTGGCATTGGCAGCGCCGGGGAAGAGGTTCTCGGCCCAGTCCTGCCGCATCCAGGCGAGGACGAGGTCGCGGTCGAGCGGCGCACGGCCGCCGACCATCAGGTAGACCTTGAGCGCCTCGTAGATGAAGCCGGGATTGTTGACGTTGGCCTCGAGCTGCTCCTCGAGCCGGAAGATGATGCGCGAGCGCAGCAGCCGCTCCAGCGCCTGATGGTAGCTCTCCTGCGCAGCCGATTGCAGGCGCTCGCGCTGGCTCAGGCCGAAGGTGGCGGCGACCGGCGTCGGCTCGTCCTTGTCGGCATAGCCGGCCGGCATGTGGCGCAGCTTGTGCAGCAACGGCAGGATGCGGCTGAAATTGCGGTCGGAGAGGGTTGTCTCCTGCAGCACCGGGGCGGCACTGGAGCGATAATCGGCGAGGCCGTAATTGGTCTGGTTGATCAGGTCGCTGTTGCGGGCATAGCTCGTCCACCACATGCCGCCGAGCGCCAGCGAGACCAGCGCGATCGCGCTGAAGCCGGCGATGCGCAGCAGGGTGGAACGGCGCGCGGCGCGCAAATCGGTCGAGACCCACCCGGATTCGCCGATGATCACCTTCTGGATCAGGTCGGTCAGGAAGAAGCTCTTGCCACGGCCGGAATAGGAGCCGGAATCGGCATGGTCGCTGCCGAAATTGCGCGAGAGCGCGCCGATCAGCTGGTCGATCGGCGTGCCTTCCTGGGTGCCGGAGGTGAAATAGAAGCCGCGCAAGGTGGCGCTCGACTGGTAGCGCGTCGGCTCGAAGACGCGGCCGAGGAAGTCGATGATGAGAGGCTTCAGCGTCGCCATCTGGCTCGGCAGGCCGAAGAGCTTGGCGCGCGAAGTCGGGTTGTGCTCGTCCTGCAGACGGTCGGAGAGGCGCTCGTTCAGGCGTTCGATCAGCGCGTCGAACTCGGGCGGCACGTCGCCGATCATATTGCGGGTCTTGTCGACGGTCTGGAAGGTATGGCCCCAGACCATGCGCCGCTGCGGTTCGGATAGCGCGGCGAAGAACTCGTTGAAGCCGGCGATCAGATCGGCCTTGGTGAAGACCGCATAGACCGGGAAATCGACCTTGAGCCGCTCGTTGAGCTCGAGCAGGCGGGCGCGGATCGCATCGCCATGGGCGACGATCTCCTCCTGCGAGGAGGTCAGGAGGTCCTCGACGCTGATCGCGACGATGACGCCGTTGATCGGCTGGCGCGGGCGGTTGGTCTTGAGCAGGTCGAGGAAGGCGAGCCAGCTCGTGCGCTCGGCCCGCGTATCGGTGTCCTGCGTGGTGTAGCGCCCGGCGGTGTCGATCAGCACCGCGTCCTCGGCGAACCACCAGTCGCAATAGCGGGTGCCACCGGTGCCGGCCACGGCCGCCGGCGTCTGGCCGCCGCGGGCGAGCGGGAATTTCAGCCCGGAATTGACCAACGCGGTGGTCTTGCCGGCGCCCGGCGGGCCGATGATGACGTACCAGGGCAGGTCGTAGAGATAGTCGCCGCCATCCTTGCCGCGGGTGCGCCGGAGCGTCGCCAGCGCATCGCGCATGGCAGCAGAGAGCGCCGCGCCGTCACCGGTCTGGGCCTCCTCCTTCGCCATCGCCTCGGAGAGCGCGGCGACGGCCCGGCGGCGCTTGATCACGATCCAGGTGATCCAGCCGAGCGCGCCGAGCATCAGGACCAGAGCAATCGGCAGCCTGACCCAGAACGACTCGAACGGGCGCACCTCGCCGAAGGCGACGAAGGGGCCGCCGAACCAGATCAGCAGCGTCAGCGCCAGCGCGCCGACGAAGATGGCTGCGATCCTGAGCCACGTCGCGAGATTCATCGTCTATCCGTCTCCTGCATCGTCACCTGGTCCTAGCCGTTGCGCTGGATCAGGATCTCGACGCGTCGGTTCTTCGCCTTGCCGGCCGCGGTCGCGTTGGTGTCGATCGGCACGTCGGCCCCCTTGCCGTCGGTGCTGATGCGGTCCGGCTGCTTCAACTTGCTCTTCAGGAGGCTGCCGACCGCGACGGCGCGCGCCTTCGACAATTCGAGGTTGTTGGGGAAGCGTGCGGACCGGATCGGATCGGAATCCGAATGGCCGACGACCTTGATCAAACCGCCTTCCTCGTTGAGCACTGCCGAGATGCGCTCGATCAGCGGGCGGAACTCGTCGCGCACCACGGCCTGGCCTGGGTCGAACAAAGTGATGCCCATCAGGCGCACGATGATCAGGTTCGGCGTCACCTGGCAGGTGATCGGCGGCTGCACGGTCGCGCAGACCTTGGGCTGCTGCGCCGGCGGCGGTTGCGGCAGCGGCGGTGGCGGCCGGGCGGCGACCCTGCGGAGGATCTCGATGTCGCCCTTGGGATGCACGGTGAGCAGTGCGCTGGCCGAAGCCTCGGCATTGCCGCCGAGCAAGGCGCGGAAGATGAAATAGAGGCCGAGCACGGCGACAGCTGCGACGGCTGCGACCGACCAGACCGGGATCTTGAAACCGGCGAGCCGAGCGGTCAGGGCCTGGCCCTGCCAGCGTGGCGACAATTCCGGATCGGGCTGCTTCACCCGCCGCAGCGTCTCGAACAGGTTGCGCTGGATCATCTGCAGGTTGGCGGCGCCGCCGGCCGAGGTGCGGTGCACGCCCTCGAAGCCGAGCGCCAGGCAGACATGCATCAGTTCGAGCAGGTCGTAGTTGACCGATGGGTCCTTCCTGGCGCGCTCGAGCTCCTCGAAGAAGCGCACGCCGCCGATGCGCTCGCCGAAGAAGCGCGAGAGCATGCTGTACTGCGTCCAGACATGGCGGTCCTCGCCCGGGATGTTCTGGACGATGTCGTCGGCGAAGGCGCAGATGATGTATTTGGCGGTTCGCGTCTGCTCGGCGGTGAAGCCGGCCGCCCGGACCTCATGGTCGAAGGCCTCGATCGTCTCGCCGACCTGACCGATCATCTGCGTCGCCGGCGCCCTGGAAAGGTTGGCGCGCAGGCGCCCGAGCAGGAGCAGGAGCGGGCCGGCGGCCTTCAGCAGCGGATTGGTGTTCGGCGTGAGCATCTGCTCGCGCTTGGGCAGGGCCTGCGGCACATAGCCCTGCGGCGGAGGCGGCGGCGCGCTTGGTCGCGGCTGCGGCTGCGACATCCACTCCTCGCCGCCCGGCACGCCCGGCGAAGGTGCCGATTGCGGATATTGCGGTGCGCCGGAGGGCGCATAGGGCGAGGGCTGCGGCGGATAGCCGGCGGGCGGAGGTGAATAGGGTGCGTTCGGGGGCGGGTAGGGCTGCCCCTGGGGCGGATAAGGCTGCCCTTGCGGTGGGTAGCCCGGGGTTGCTTCCGCCGGGCGCGAGGGCGGCGGCACGCGCCGACCGGCCGGGTTCGGCCGGATGAAGGTCCGGTCCGAACGGCCGAACGGATCGGAGCCGTCGTTGCTCATCGCCTACCCTCGAGCACGGCCCAGAGCTCCATTTCGAGATCGGGCCAGTCACCGGAGAAATGCATGCCGATCGAACTCGCCGTGCTGAACTCCGGCCAGAGCGGCGAGGTGCGGTCGAGATAGAAATAGACGTGGTCGGTCAGTGCGCGGATCTGGGGCGGCGGTGTCGGCAGGTGGACGAGATTGATGCCCGGCAGATGGGCGTGGACGATCTCGTTCATCTTGGTGTTGGGGCCGATCTTGAACAGATGCGGGAACTGCGACTGGATCTCGGTGAGGGGCCGGCGTGCGGCCACTTCCAGGATCAGCGTCGCATTGCGCATCAGCGCGCGGTCGCGGATCGTCGACATGAAGGCGTTCTGCGCCCGCTCGACGATTTCCAGGCGGATTGCGCGGCGGCCGAGCTGGGCCGAGAGGAAGTCCTGGATGTCGCGCACCACCGGAGTGAAGCAACCCTCCAGGTCGTCATGGTCATAGGCCGGATACTCGCGGGCGCGGCGCTCGGCGGTGGTGAAGGTAGCGAGCTCTCCGGCGATGGCGAGCAGCGTGATGAACAGGCGCTCGGGGTGGACGAAGCGCGAGCCGCGCATGTGCTTCAGCACCGGGATGTGCCGGTTGAGTAATTGCAGGATGAAATAGTCGGCGCTTTGCAGGCCGCCGCCGGCGGTCGGGTCGGCGGCGTAGCGGGCGAGCTCTTCCAGCTTGTTGTCAATCCAGCCGATGACGCGGTCCATCCAGCCGTCGACCACCGGATGGGCCGAGCACAACAGCACCGGCGGGGCGAATTTCTCGTCGAACAGGATGGCGCGGTCGCGCACTTCGAGGACGCGTCCGAGCGCCAGGCCGACATAGCCGGGCTTGCCGGTCTTGCGCAGCTCCAGGCCGAAGCGCGGATGGGCGATGTCGATCTCCTCGTCGACGCGCAGCGAGGCGGTCGAATCGATCAGCATCTCGGTCGCCGGGTAGAAGCGGCTGGCCGAGCCGTTGAGGCTGTCCTCGACCTCGCGGGTGTTGGAGGCGGCGAGCGGCAGAGACAGCCAGGCGATCTGGCCGGCGGCGTTCTCCGGCACCTCGATGGCAGGCGGCAAAGGCGAGTTGTCCGGCATGGCGAAGGGCGTGCCGTCCGGCATCACGCCGACGGCGCGCCGGAGGCCGATGCGGCTCTGCTGCGCCAGGTCGCGGTCGATCTCGAGCACCGAGAACCCCCACGGATAAGGCGTGACGTGCCGGACGCGATTCTCCAGCAGATTCTCGAGATAGCGATCGTTCTGCTGCAGATGATGCGGCCGCAGGAACAAGCCTTCGGACCAGACGACCTTACTATACCACGACATCCAGTTCTCGCTATCTCAAGGCCTATCCAGGACACTATACGGCTCGTTCCCGAGCGTCACCATTGCAATGTCATCGATGCCTCGACCATTGCCGGATTCAGGGCGCATTTCGCCGGGGCGCTGCGAAATGATCGCAAGTGCGCGCAGATGGATGTAGCGTGAGGCGCAGCCGACCGGCCGTCGCCTATTGGGGCAGCAGGATGAACCAGAACCAGGCGCCAGACTACGATCGTAGCGGTCGGTTCCCGATCGACGAGGATGGCTGGCAGATCGTCGATCTCAACCGGATGCTCTATCCGGGCGGCCCGCATGCCCTGCGGGTTCATGCGCCGGGGCTTCCGGCCTTCCATTTCGGCTGGCGGTTCTCGACGAGCAGGCCGGCTCCGAACGACAACCGCATCGTCGCTTCGCATATCGGCGCCAAGCTCGGCGGATCGCCATTGCCACCGGTGAATTTCACCCCGACCATGCTTGCGCGGATCCAGGAACGCTTGCGCATCTACGCCATGCTCCATCCGCTGCCGCTGTTCGGAGAGAGGATCAGCGGCGTCGATTTCGTCGCCGAGGATCCGATGGTCGAGATCTTCTGACATGGCCAAGCTCAGCCCCGCGGATGCGATTGCGCAGATCAAGCCGGGAGCGACCCTGGACGAGCTGCGCGCCTTGGCGCGTCAGGTCTCGGCCGCGCCTGCAGGCCCCGATGTCATTCTCTATTCCGCCGTCTCGGATGCGGCGAAGCGGGCCTGCCAGGCTGGCACAGGCTACGCGCTGATCGACGATACCGAGCGCGCCACCTTCCTGTCGGATGGCGATTTCCTGCTGGCGGTCGCGCGCGCTGCTGGAATCACCGAGCCCAATCCGAAGCGCGCGGTCGAGAATCTGATGCAGGGTGGTCGTCTGCCGGACGGGCATCCGGACAAGGCGGCGGCGATCATCGGCAACGCGGCCATGTTCGGTGTCGAGAGCGATGCGGCGGCGCTGCAGAGTTCGTTCTGGGGTGAAGCTTCGCGCGAATTCGCCGAAGGCGCGTCCGGGCACGTTGTCCTGCTGCTGGGTCGGCCTGTCCAGAAGGTGTTCTGGGCGGTCGAGCTCCCGGCGCTTCAGGCTGCCTGTGCGGCCGGCAAGTTGCCCGGTTCGACGATCAACGGGATCCAGATCGCGTCGCTGCCGCCCAATCCGAACGTGGCCCTCAGCACGCTCTGGCCCTCGGCCGAGGCGCGCGCAAAAGTCTTCACGCCGCCGGCGCCACCCTCCGCATCCGCGCCGGGCGGAGGTGGAGGCGGCGGCGGAGGAGGTGGGGGAGGCGGAGCCGGCCGCCCTGCAGCCCGCGTCCTCGACCCCGTCATCCACCCGCTGCCCGGCATGCTGAGCATCGGTCCCGGAAGCCTCAACGTGATCATCGGCAGCAAGCCCGCCTGGCGCGGCGTGCCGGCCGGCGCCGCGGCGGCGATCCAGTCGGCAAAGGCCACGTCCGATGCGGCGATCCAGGTGGCCGAAGCGGCGACGCTGGCCGCCGCAGGCACACCCGGTGCGCCGGCGGCGAAGGTGGCCGAGGAGACTGCGAAGGCGACAGCCGCAACCAGCATGGGCTCGATGATCTCCGGCGCTGCCGGTGGGGCCGACATCCATACCTGCGCGACGCCGCTGCCGATCCCGCCGCACGGGCCGGGCGTGGTGATCGACGGCTCGCAGACTGTACTGGTGAACGGCTTGCCGCTTTGCCGCATGGGCGACACGATCATCGAAGCGGTCGGCCCGCCGAACAAGATCGCCATGGGCGAGCCGACCGTGCTGATCGGCGGCTGAGATGGGGCGTCGCCGTTCACCCGACCGCGCCGTGGCAGCCGAGGAGCGTTTCCGCCTGCTGCGGGTCCAGCGCTTCTCGTCCGACACCGAGAAGGCACTCTGGCACGGGCGCTCGCGCAACACCCGCGTCGCCAAGGTGCTCGTCTACATGGCGGCGATCCGGATGCCGGATCGGCCGGGATTGCCGCTGACGGCCAATCCGAACGTGACCTGCAAGGGCGCCGAGCAGCAGTTCTTCAGCGCGTCCGGCGAGAACCAGGCGGCGCATCTGCTGCCGGGGCAGATCCTGATCGACAACACCTATCCCTGGCTCTTCCTGCAGGGCGAGCCGGCACGGCTGCTGCAGAACGAGTTCGCCTATGTCGATCCGATCCACGCCAACTACAACGCGGCCGACCGGCTGGCCGAGCGCAACGGCATGGTCGAGGCCTTCGCCTCCGCCTGCCGCGCCGTACTGACCGGCACGGGCGAGCCTGAGCGCGATGTCTCCAACGCCTATCATCGCGCCTGGGTGCCGGGCGCGCTCGCGGCGATCGCTGCCGCCGAGAACGAGTTGCGTACCGAGTCGCTGCCGCCGCCGCTGACCTACGGCACCGGCCCCGACGACTACGGCATGATCCTCAATCTCGAGGAGCGCGGCCAGGCGATGAATGACGAGGACACCTGGAACAATTTCGAGCAGCTCAGCATGCTCGACTATTATCGCGTCGCCTTCGACGAGATGCCGCGCGAGATCGAGCCGCGGGCCGTCGTCGCGGCGTTGAATGCGCTGGTGAACTGACGGCGCTGCGGGTCAGGACGGAGTTCGCCGTGCGGCCGACGGCGCCGTCGCGACGATCAGCCCGGCTGCGACGATCACTGCGATCCCGGCCCAGGTCATCGGCGAGGGCAGGTCGCCGAACAGGGTAAAGCCGAGGGCCGTGGCGCCGATCAGCTCGAGATAGACCAGGGGCGAGAGCGTCGCGACGGGCGCCAGGCGGAAGGCGCTGATCGTCATCAGATTGCTGAGCGTCGAGACGAGGCCCATCAGCAGAATGAGCAGCAGGCCCTCGCGCGTCGGCATGGTCCATTGCAGCACCGCGAAAGGCATCAGCATCAGGATGCCGAGCACGAGCTGGGTCGTCAGCGTTGAAACCGGCGATCTGCCCTGCGCCGTCGCCCGTGTCAGCACGAGATAGCAGGCCATGCAGGCGCCGGAAGCGAGCGCGATCAGCGTGTCCGTGCTGGTCTCGGCTCCCGGGCGCACGACGAGGATGGCGCCGACGAAGCCCAGCACCACCGCCGACAGCTTCCGGCGATCGAGCCGCTCGCGCAGCGCGATCGCGGCGAGCAAGGTCGCCACGATCGGGGCGATGAAATAGGCGCCCAGCGCATCGGCCAGCGGAATGCGCGCGATCGCCACGAAATAGAGCGTCATCGCCGCGACCAGGAAGGCGGTGCGCGCGATCTGGGCGAGCCAGTATCGGCCGTGTGATGAAGGAGCGGGCGCCGGCTCTGTCGTGCGCCCGCGCTGGAGCAAGGCAACCGGCAGGATGAAGCCGAGCGCCGCGACATAGCGCACCCAGCTGAGAAAGGCCGGGGAGTGGGTGCCGCTGAGATATTTGGCGATGGCGTCGGAGCTCGGGATGATCAGCATTGCCGTCGCCATGAGCAGCAGGCCGATTGCTTCGTCGCGCCGTTTGGAATGCGCCTGATCGGGAAAACGAGACATATCGCGACCGTATCCGATTCCGCGGCGCTGGCGGTGCTCCCGTTAACGCTTCTGCAGCGTCGGTAAATCCGCGTTAACCGCGCCCTGCGTCTTCCGATCCGCCCTGACCTTGCGATATTGACGCGAACAAAGAGGGAATTAAATTGAACATATAGAGAACACAGGAGATCGGACATGGTGATTGCCCGCAAGCTGATGGCTGGAGCCGTGGAGTTCCTGGCGCTCGCTCTCTTCGTCGGAATGATCTGGGTCTGGGCTGCGCTCGCCTCGGGACCGCATGTCTGAGCGGCCCCCGGAGGCCGAACCGAATGCCATGTGCGGACGTGTCCACAGTCTCGCAAACGGATCGGCTCGACCGCGGAGGGGTGGCGCGCAATAACCGGTTCTGAGCATGCTCTTGGGATCAAGAATCGGCGCAGTTCCTCTCACTCGGCCCATCGGCTGAGCGGGTGGCGCGCCGGAGGGCGCGATGACCGACCGCAAAGACGATACACAGGTTCAGGGCGAGGTCGGCTTCGTCCACCTCCATGTCCATTCGAGCTATTCGCTGCTCGAAGGCGCGATCCAGGTCGGCGCGCTTGCCAAGCTCGCTGCCGGCGACGGCCAGCCCGCCATGGCGCTGACCGATACCAACAACTTGTTCGGCGCGCTCGAATTCTCGGAGAAGCTGGCGAGCTCCGGCATCCAGCCGATCGCAGGCGTGCAGCTCTCGGTCGATTTCGCCGACGAGGACGCCGGCGGGCGCAAGCCGGTGCAGAGCGTGACGCCGCATGTCGTCCTGCTCGCGACCAGCGAATCTGGCTACGGCAACCTGATGAAGCTGGTGACGGAAGCCTGCCTCGCCGCTGCCGGCGGCAGCCCGGTCGCGAGCATCGACCATCTTTCCGCCTACCACAGTGACGTCATCGCTCTGACCGGCGGCGCCGGCGGTCCGCTTGATCTCGCCTTGCGTGCCGGCCAGCCGGCGCAAGCGCAAGCGCAAGCACGGCTGCGGCGCCTCATGGCGATCTTCGGCGACCGGCTCTATGTCGAGATCCAGCGCCATGAGCGCGAGGACGGGTCGGCGGTTGAGGCCGGTTTGCTCCGGCTCGCCTATGACAACGACCTGCCGATCGTCGCGACCAATGAGCCCTTCTTCGGCAAGCCGGCCGATTTCGAGGCGCATGACGCGCTGCTCGCGGTGGCGGCGGGCCGGCTGCTCTCCGATGGTGAGCGCCGGCGTGTGTCGCCGGCGCACTTCTTCGCCAGCCGTGACGAGATGAAGCGGCGCTTCGCCGATTTGCCGGAGGCGCTGGCCTCGACCGTCGAGATCGCCCGGCGCTGCGCCTGGCGCGTCGGCACGCGCAAGCCGATCCTGCCGCGCTTCGGCGAGGAGGGGCGCGACGAAGCCGACGAGCTGGAGAGCCAGGCGAAGGCGGGGCTCGAGGCACGGCTGGCCAAGCATGGACCGGCCGCAGGCTTCACCGTCGAGGACTACGGCAAACGGCTCGCCTTCGAGCTCTCGATCATCACCCGGATGAAATTCCCGGGCTACTTTCTCATCGTTGCCGACTTCATCAAATGGGCCAAGGATCACGACATCCCGGTCGGTCCGGGTCGCGGCTCGGGCGCAGGCTCGCTCGTCGCCTATGCGCTGACGATCACTGACGTCGATCCGCTGCGCTTCGGCCTGCTGTTCGAGCGCTTCCTCAATCCGGATCGCGTCTCGATGCCGGACTTCGACATCGACTTCTGCCAGTACCGGCGTGAAGAGGTGATCGAGTACGTCAAGCACCGCTATGGCGAGGAGCGCGTCGCCCAGATCATCACCTTCGGTACCTTGCAGGCGCGCGGCGTGCTGCGCGACGTCGGCCGCGTGCTGGAGATGCCCTACGGCCAGGTCGACAAGTTGACCAAGCTGGTGCCGCAGAACCCGGCCAAGCCGATCACGCTGCCGGAAGCGATCGCCGGCGAGCCCAAGCTGCAGGAGGCCGCGGCCGAGGAGCCTGTCGTCGGGCGCCTGCTCGAAATCGCCCAGAAGCTCGAAGGCCTGCACCGCCACGCCTCGACCCACGCCGCCGGCGTCGTCATCGGCGACCGGCCGCTGGAGCAGCTCGTCGCACTCTCGGTCGACCCGCGCACCGGCATGCGCGTCACCCAGTTCAACATGAAATGGGTCGAGCAGGCCGGGCTGGTGAAGTTCGACTTCCTCGGCCTGAAGACGCTGACGACGCTGACCATCGCGGTGCAGCTGATCGCCCAGCGCGGCATCGCGGTCGATCTGGCGCAATTGCCCTTCGACGACCCCAAGACCTACGAGATGCTGGCGCGCGGCGAGACGGTCGGCGTGTTCCAGGTGGAATCGGTCGGCATGCGCAAGGCGCTGGTCGAGATGAAGGCCGACCGGATCGAGGACCTGATCGCACTGGTGGCGCTCTACCGCCCCGGCCCGATGGACAACATCCCGACCTATTGCCGCCGCAAGCTCGGGCTGGAGGAGCCGACCTATCTCCATCCCGGCATGGAGCCGTTCCTGTCCGAGACGCATGGCATCATCGTCTACCAGGAACAGGTGATGCAGGTGGCGCAGGCGCTCTCGGGCTATTCGCTCGGCGAAGCCGACCTTCTGCGCCGCGCCATGGGCAAGAAGATCAAGGCCGAGATGGACGCCCAGCGCGACCGTTTCGTGAAGGGCGCGATCGACGCCGGCCTGAAGAAGGACCTGGCCTCAGAGATCTTCGACCTGCTGGCGAAGTTCGCCGACTACGGCTTCAACAAAAGCCATGCGGCGGCCTATGCCGTCGTCGCCTTCCAGACCGCCTATCTGAAGGCGAACTTTCCGGTAGAATTCCTGGCTGCGTCGATGACGCTCGACATCGGCAACACCGACAAGCTCTCGGAATTCCGTCGCGACGCCGAACGTCTCGGCATCAAGGTCGAGCGCCCCTCGATCAACCGTTCCGGCGTTGACTTCGACGTCGCCGACGGCGCGATCCGCTATGCGCTCGGTGCGATCAAGGGCGTCGGCCGTGCCGCGGTCGAATCGATCGTTGCGGCGCGCGCCAAGGAAGGTCCGTTCCGCGACCTCGCCGATTTCGCCCGCAGGATCGATACGCGCCTGGTGAACCGGCGCACGATCGAGGCGCTGATCTCGGCCGGCACGCTCGACGAGATCGAGCCCGAGCGGGCCAAGGCGATGGTGGCGGTGGACGGCATGCTGGCGCTCTCGAACCGCACCCGCGAGGCGGCCGAAGGCGGCCAGTCCGAACTGTTCGGCGGCGGCGGGGTGGCGGAAGCCTTCCGCATCCCGCCTTTCGAGCCATGGGCCCCGGCCGAACGGCTGCAGCGCGAACATGAGGCGGTCGGCTTCTTCCTGTCAGGCCATCCGCTCGACGATTACGAGCATGTGCTGAAGCGGTTGAAGGTTCAAAGCTATGCCGACTTCGCCCGTGCGGTCAGGTCGAAGGGCACGTCGATTGCCAAGGTCGCCGCCTCTGTCATTGACAGGTCGGAGCGGCGGACCAAGTCCGGCAACAAGATGGGCATCGTCCAGCTCTCCGATCCGACCGGGCAGTTCGAGGCGATCCTGTTCTCGGAAGGGCTGCAGCGTTATCGCGACCTGCTTGAGCCGGGCGCGGCGCTAGTGGTCAGGCTTTCGGCCGTGCTTGACGGCGAGGAGGTTCGTCCGCGCATCGAGGATGTCGAGCGGCTCGACGATCTCGCCGGCCGGCAGAAGCAGGACCTCTTGATCCATCTGCGTGACGACAAGGCGCTCAACTCGATCGCCGAGCGGGTGAAGCCGCGCGACGGCGTGCGTGCTGACGGCAAGATTTCGCTGATGATGCTCCTCGACGACGGCGCTCAGCTGGTCGAGATCGAACTGCCCGGGCGTTATCCGGTGAGCCAGCAACTGGCCAACGCGTTGCGCACCGCGCCCGGGGTCATGGAGGTCGAGCTGCGCTGACCGGCCTCGCCCCTCTTCTCTGCCCCATCCTTCGAGACGCCGCTTCGCGGCTCCTCAGGATGAGGGTTGAGGGGGACAGAATTCCCCGAGCTTGCACCGCAGGGGGCCGCGGCGTCAGATGCACCGAAGCCGGCTGCGGAGATGGCTGGTGATGCCTGGGGGTGAGAATGAAGCAATACGTCGCGCGCATTCCGATGAGCCTCGCCGTGCCCGATGCGATGCATTGGGCGATCAAGGACGTGCTCGAAGGCGAATACGAATGCGGCTTCGACGGTGTCGGCCTCGACATCCTCGACATCGGCGCCAATGTCGGCTCCTTCGCGCTCTGGGCCAGCGCGCGCTGGCCGGGCAGCACTGTGACCTCCTATGAGCCGCATCCCGGCACCTACGAGCTCCTGAGGCGCAACACCGACCGGCGCCGCGACATCGTCACGGTCAATGCCGCGCTGTTCCCCGGTGGCCAGAAGACGGCGACCTTCCTGAGCCGCTTCGCCGGCGACGGTGAGTCGGGCCTCGCCTCCTATGCCGGCGACACCTTCGTCGCCGGGGCGATGGTCGAGCGCTACGAGGTCGCGGTGGTCGACCCGGCGAGCTTGCCCTCGGCCGATATCGTCAAGATCGACATCGAGGGCGGTGAGGGCGACGTGCTCGATCATCTCGATCTGTCGAAGACTTCGCTGGTGCTGCTCGAATACCAGAATCGCAAGAACCGCGTGCAATTGGAGGCGCGCCTTAAAGCGGATTTCGAGCTGATCGACACGGTCGAGCACATCTGGGATCCGCTGCTCGAACAGCGCTGCTACCGCCCGGATCTCGCCGGCGACGTCTATGGCCGCATGTTTGCCGCACGCAAGGGCATCACCCGGATGACGCGTACCGCAGCAGCGTCAGTGTGAGGGCAAGTCCGTGATCGATGCCAGGACCGCGCTGATCGTCGTCGACGTCCAGAACGATTTCTGTCCTGGCGGCAGCCTGGCGGTCGCTGGCGGCGACGAGATCGTCCCGCTCGTCAACGAGTTCGGCAAGCGCTTCGCTACGGTCGTGCTGACGCAGGACTGGCATCCGGCTGGGCATTCCTCGTTTGCATCGAGCCATCCCGGCCACCAGCCCTTCGAGACGGTTGCCATGCCCTATGGCACGCAGGTGCTCTGGCCGGATCATTGCGTGCAGGGCAGCGCGGGCGCGGCCTTCCATCCCGGCCTCGACCTCACCATGGCTCAGGCGGTGATCCGCAAGGGCTGTCGCCGCGAGGTCGACAGCTATTCCGGATTCGTCGAGGCCGACCGCACCACGCCGACGGGCCTCGGCGGTTATCTCAAGGAGCGCGGCGTCGCTCGTGTCATGGTGGTCGGCCTCGCCACCGATTTCTGCGTCAACTGGACGGCGCAGGACGCAGTCCGGCAAGGCTTCGAGGCCATCGTCATCGAAGAAGCCTGCCGCGCTATCGATCTCGACGGCTCGCTCGATCGCGCCTGGGCCGAGATGACGGCGCTCGGGGTCAGGCGGGCGCGGCTCGCCGATTTCGCCGGCTGAGCGATGTCGCGCTCGGAGCGCCTGCTCGACCTCGTCCAGGTGCTGCGCCGGCATCGCCGGCCGGTCAGCGGCCGGAAATTGGCCGAGGAGACCGGTGTCAGCATCCGCACGCTCTATCGCGACATCGCGACCTTGCAGGGGCAGGGCGCGCCGATCGAGGGCGAACCCGGGCTCGGCTATGTGCTGAAGCCCGGCTTCATGCTGCCGCCCCTGATGTTCGACGAGGACGAGATCGAGGCGTTGGTGCTCGGCTCGCGCTGGGTCGCTGGCCGGGCCGATGACAGGCTCGCCGGGGCGGCGCGCAACGCCATGGCCAAGATCGTCGCGGTGCTGCCGGCCGATCTGCGCGACAAGGCCGACGCCTCGGCGCTGCTCGTCGGTCCCGGCACCAGGATCGCTGCCACGTCCGGCGTCGATCTTGGCTTGGTCCGCAAGGCGATCCGCTCGGAACGCAAGCTGGCGCTGAGCTATCAGGACGGCAAGGCGGCGGCGTCGCAGCGCCTGATCTGGCCGTTCGCGCTCGGCTTCTTCGACCATGTCCGCGTCGTCGTCGCCTGGTGCGAATTGCGCAACGACTTCCGGCATTTCCGCGCCGACCGCATCGCGCAGGCCGAACTGGTCGACATCCGCTATCCGCGTCGCCGCCAGGCGCTCCTCAAGCAATGGCGCGAGCGTGAGGGAATTCCGTCTCCGACTTGAGATACACTGCCGGAAATTGGCAGCATCTGCAACGATCATGCGCGCATCCCCAAACCGGAGATGACCCCGATGCTCGATGCCAATTTCATCATCCTCTATGTCGATAGCCCTGCGGCCAGCGCCCGCTTCTATGCCGAGCTGATCGGCTCGGAGGCGCTTGAGGCTTCGCCGACCTTCGCCATGTTCGCGCTGCCGTCAGGGGCGAGGCTCGGCCTGTGGTCGCGCCATACCGTCGAGCCGGGTGCGCAGGCGGCCGGAGGCGGCGGCGAGATCGCCATGGTGGTCCGCAGTGGCGAAGCAGTCGATGCAACCCATGCCGACTGGCAGAGGCGCGGTCTTGTGATCCTGCAGGCACCGACAGATCTCGATTTCGGCCGCACCTTCGTCGCGGCCGATCCGGATGGTCACCGGCTGCGCGTTTTCCATCCCTTCGGGGGGTAGAGGCTTACCGCGCCAGAGCGCGCATCTGCACCTGGACCCGGTCGCGGCCGAGGCGCTTGGAGCGATAGAGCGCCTCGTCCGCCTGCTCCAGCAATGCTTCCAGTTCGTCGCTCGCCGCGTCGCCTTCGGCGACGCCGATACTGAGCGTCGGCTGGGTGGCGACACCGTCCCAGTCGGCGAGGGCCCGCCCGAACGCGCTCCGGATCCGGTTGGCGACGCGTACCGCGTCCTTGGTCGGCATATGCGGGAGGAGGGCGACGAACTCGTCGCCGCCATGGCGCGCCAGGACGTCGCTGGCGCGCAGCTCGCTTCGGGCCGCCTCGGCGAAGAGCTGCAGGATGCGGTCGCCGGCGGCATGGCCATGCGTGTCGTTCAGGCTCTTGAAGTGGTCGATATCGATCAGCAGCAGGGTCAGCCGGCCCGGACGCTTGCCCGCATCTTCCGCGATCTGGATCATGGCGCGTTCCAGGCCACTGCGGTTCAGCGCGCCGGTGAGCGGGTCGTGCTGGGCGATCGTGACCAGCCTGTTGCGGCTGCGTTCGGCGGCGAGCAGCAGGAGCGCGCTGCCGCGCAGGAGCAGGAAGGCAGTGCCGGTGGCCGTCAGCCATTGGCTGGTGTTGTCGGTCGGGAACATCTCGGTTCCGAGCTGCCCGGTGGCGGCCAGATAGCCGCGGATGGCGAACAGGACCACGGTCGGAGCGAACAAGGCTGCCAGGATTGCGCCGGAGGCCAGCCGCTCGCGCCGCCACAGGAGCAGGCCTTCCCGGACCAGCAGCAGGTCGCAAGCCATGACTAGGACGGCGACGAGGACAACGCGCTTGGCGAAGCCTTCGGGCTCATTCCACAGGAACAGCGGGATAGCGGCAGCGGCGATCGCCGCCAGGTAAAGCAGCGGCCGGGCAGGGCGTCCGGCGAAGCTCCTCACCCCGAACAGGATGAGCAGGTAGCCGATCCAGCTGACGGTGTTGGCAAGCGGGATCGAGACGATGTCCGGAATGATATCGCGTAGCCCGACGCCGATCAGTCCGAGTCCGACCAGGATGTTGCTGAGCCCCCACCAGAGCGGCCAGCGCTCGAAGCGGCCAGTTGCGTAGGCAGCAAGCTGTACGAAGCCGAGAATCACGCAGGTGAGGGCGCCCGCTAGATAAATTGTCCTCAGATCGAGCACCGCGCCACGCCATCCAGGTCGACTTCCGGGCATCTGCTAGCAGCTTGGCGTGAACGTTTTGCCAACGAGGTGCCGAGCATCCGTTCGATGCGGCGGCGCCTGCTCGATGTCGGGCCGCAACGCCCCTTCGATCTCGATAAACCAGGCCGCGCTAGCGTGTGTTCCCCGATCGCAGCGGCGGGCGGGTGGGTGGCGCTTTCGGCGAAACGGTATCAGACCTTCGCAAGGGCGGTTGGCTTTCGTCGCGCCCGAGTCTTTCTGCCGTATCCTTGTCGCATCCGGCTGGAAGGCTATGCGGGCGCTGGGGGAGCGGGGCATGCATCTGCGGATGCGTTCAACTTGAGAGAGATTATCATGCTGCTTTCCTTCAAGCGTTTCAGTGCTATCGCCGCGTTGGCGGCTCTGTCCGGCGGTCAGGCTTTCGCCCAGAATCCGGCTGACCAGCTCGCCGCTGCCTATCAGGCGGGCCGCAACCAGCTCGGCGTCATCAGTTACTGTGCCGAGAAGGGTCATGTCGGCGCCGATGTCGTCGAGATCCAGACCAAGGTCCTGGCCTTGATCCCGCTGCCAGCCGACAAGAGCGCTGGCGATGCCGCCGAGGCGCTCGGCAAGAAGGGCACGCTCTCGATGATGGGTGTGACCCAGGATATCGAGGCGGTCTCCAAGGCTCAGGGCAGCACGGCGGCAGCCTTCTGCAAGCAGCTCGGTGACGCGGTGAAACTGGCCGCCTCCTCGCTGCCGAAGTAAGCGCCATCGAGGCCGCTCCTGCCAAAGCCTGGCAGGGCGCCGCTTGACCTCAACCGCACTCGAGGTCGCATAGATCCGGCTCCTGCATCTGCATCTGCATCGAAGGAGCCGGGCATGCCCGATCAGCCGGTCGTCAACATCAGCGTCATAACCCCGAAGCCGGAGTGCTTTGCCGAGTTCATGGAGTTGCAGCTCGCCCAGCACCGTGCCGTCCGCGGCAAGGTCGAGGGTTTGATCGGCGGGCGGCTGTTCCGCTCGCGCGAGAATCGCGACGTCATCCTGGTGACGATGTTCGAATCCGAGGAAGCGGCGCTGCGCTTTGCCCGCGACGAGCGCTTCACCAGCCATCTGGCGCGCGTGCGCCCCTTGCTGGAACGCGCCGTGCCGGGAGCGTATGATGTCGCTTATGAGGTCGGTTCGTTCTGACGAGCCGGCTGCAAGCCTTGCAATTGCGCGCCATCGCGTGTATGGCGCGCCTCATTCCACATGGGAAGCATCACCTCGACACCGAGGCGTTCCGGTGACTGGCCAGTTCATGGCCGGCTCATTCGCTCCCCAGAGGCTCAACCGGAAGGACAAGAATACCATGGCTCTGCCAGATTTCTCCATGCGTCAGCTGCTCGAGGCCGGCGCCCACTTCGGCCACCAGGCTCACCGCTGGAACCCGAAGATGTCGCCGTTCATCTACGGGACCCGCAACAACATCCACATCCTCGACCTGTCGCAGTCGGTGCCGATGCTCTCGCGCGCCCTGCAGGCGGTCAGCGACACCGTCGCCCGCGGCGGCCGCGTCCTCTTCGTCGGCACCAAGCGCCAGGCGCAGGACGCGATCGCCGATGCCGCCAAGCGCTCGGCCCAGTACTATGTCAACTCCCGCTGGCTCGGCGGCATGCTGACCAACTGGAAGACCATCTCGGCCTCGATCCAGCGCCTGCGCAAGGTCGACGAGCTGCTCTCCGGCGGCGGCACCGGCCTGACCAAGAAGGAGCGCCTGATGCTGGCCCGCGAGCGCGACAAGCTCGAGAAGGCGCTCGGCGGCATCAAGGACATGGGCGGCACGCCCGACATGATCTTCGTGATCGACACCAACAAGGAGCAGCTGGCGATCAAGGAGGCTCAGCGCCTCGGCATCCCGGTCGCCGCCATCATCGATTCGAACAGCGATCCGGACGGCATCACCTTCCCGGTCCCGGCCAATGACGACGCCGGCCGCGCCATCCAGCTCTATTGCGACCTCGTTGCCCGCTCGGCCATCGACGGCATCTCGCGCGCTTCGGGCGACCATGGCATCGACCTGGGCGCCGCCGAGGCCCCGATCGTCGAGCCGGCGATCGACGAGCCGCTGGCCGCCGAAGGCCAGGCTCAGGCGTTCGAGCTGCTGACCGGGCCGCGCGGCGCGCCGGACGACTTCATGAAGCTCTCGGGCATGGGCCCGGAGATCGTGCAGAAGCTCAATGACGGCGGCATCTTCCACTTCTGGCAGCTCGCTGCCATGAGCCCGGCGGATGTCACCAAGGTCGATCACGACCTCAAGCTCGCCGGCCGCATCGAGAGCCAGGGCTGGGTCGCCCAGGCGCGCGATCTCGCCGACGCCTGATTGTTCGAGACCGCGGCGCGTCATCGGCGCGTCGCACTTCGAGACCTGATTGAAGCTCAAGCAGCGCCGACGCCGGAAACGGAGCGTCGGCGTTTGCCGATCGAGGCTTCGCTTTTTCGACGATGCGGCGCGCCATCGGGTGAAGGCCGCAAGACAGCAAGGACGACGCAAATGGCTGCGATCACCGCCGGCATGGTGAAGGAACTCCGCGACAAGACCGGCGCGGGCATGATGGACTGCAAGACCGCGCTCTCGGCCACCGACGGCAACATGGAAGCCGCCATCGACTGGCTGCGCGCCAAGGGCCTGTCCAAGGCCGCCAAGAAGGCCGGCCGCGTTGCCGCCGAGGGCCTCGTCGCCGTCGCCGTGCGCGGCCATAGCGGTGTCGTGGTCGAGGTCAACTCCGAGACCGACTTCGTCGCCCGCAACCTCGAATTCCAGGCGCTGGCCCGCACCGTCGCCGATGTCGCGCTCGAACGCGGCGGCGACGTCGAGGCGCTGGCCGCCCATCATTATCCGGGCGGCGGCACCGTCGCGGACGCGATCGCCAACGCCATCGCCACGATCGGCGAGAACATGACGCTGCGCCGTGTCGCGCAGGTCTCGGTTTCGGCCGGCGTGATCGGCTCCTATGTCCATGGCGCAGTCGCCGACGGCCTTGGCAAGATCGGCGTCATCGTCGGCCTGGAGACCAGCGGCAAGGGTGACGAGCTCGCCGCGATGGGCCGGCAGATCGCCATGCACATCGCCGCGACCAACCCGATCGCGCTCGACCTCGCTTCGGTCGATCCGGCGGTGCTGGAGCGCGAGAAGGCGATCCTGGCCGAGAAGAACGCCGGCAAGCCGGAGCATGTGCTCGCCAAGATCGTCGAGAGCGGCCTGAAGAGCTATGCCAAGGAATACTGCCTGCTCGAGCAGGCCTATATCCATGACGGCTCCAAGTCGGTCGGCCAGGTGCTGAAGGAGGCCGAAGGCAAGGTCGGTGGCCCGCTCAAGCTCACCGGTTTTGCCCGTTTCGCGCTCGGCGAGGGCATCGAGAAGGAAGAGACCGACTTCGCTGCCGAGGTCGCGGCGGCCGGCGGCACCACGGGCTGACAAGCCCGTTGATAGGACACAGAAAGGCCGCGCCTCGCGCGGCCTTTTTTGTAAGTAGAGAAGGTCGGCCCGCCGATTCGGCTGGCTGGACGATGTGGCAAGCAGTGGAGAGCCCCGATGAGACCTAAACGCGTTCTCGTGAAGCTCTCCGGCGAAGCCCTTGCCGGACCTCAAGGAAACGGCCTCGACGGCGCTACGCTCACTGCGCTCGCCGCCGATATCGCCCATGCCTCGCGCGAGGGTGTCGAGGTCGGCATCGTCGTCGGCGGTGGCAACTTCTTCCGCGGCGTTCAGGGCCTCACCAAGGGGCTCGACCGCACCAGCGCCGACTCGATCGGCATGCTGGGCACGGTGATGAATGCGCTCGCGCTGGAGCATGCGATCGAGAGCGCCGGCGCCCCGGCGCGCGCCATGTCGGCGGTGCCGATGCCCTCGCTCTGCGAGAGCTATGCCCGCAAGCGGGCACTCGATCATCTCACCAACGGCAAGGTCGTCATCCTCGGCGGTGGTACCGGCAATCCCTATTTCACCACCGATACAGGTGCGGCCTTGCGCGCGGCCGAGCTCGATTGCAGCCATCTCCTGAAGGCGACGCAGGTCGACGGCGTCTATTCGGCCGATCCGAAGAAGGATCCGAGCGCGACCCGCTACGATACGCTGACCCATGAGGACGCGATCAAGCGCGACCTCAAGGTAATGGACACTGCTGCCTTTGCGCTCGCGCGCGACGCGGCGCTCACCATCGTCGTCTTCTCGATCGCGGCGCCCGGCATGCTCGCGGCCGTGCTGCGCGGCGAGGGCAGGGCGACCTACGTCACACCCTGACGGATCAATAATTCGGCCAGTTGCCGGGCGTCATGATCTCGAGCAGATGGCCGTCGGGATCGCGGAAGTAGATGCTCTCGCCGCCGCGATTCCAACGCATGCGGCCTTCGATCTCGACACCGTGCTGCTCGAGCTGGGTCTCCCATGCGGCGAGTTCGGTGGCGTCGACGGCAAAGCAGATGTGCAGCGGGCCATGGCCGTCATGCGGCGGGATGCTGCCGCGCTCCGACATTTGCGTCTCGACCGAGGCGCCGCGCAGGAACAGCAACAGGACGTTCTGGCCGCCGATGTCATAGGCGAACAGCGTCCTGGTCCTGAGCATGGAAGAGAGCCCGAGCGTCCCCTCATAGAACGCGGCGGCGCGGTCGAGATCGTCGACATAGAGCGCGGTTTCGACGATGCGGTTCAGCCGGGGCATCAGCTTGCTCCTTGAGACGGGGGACCTCAGTCCAAGATGGTGTCGATCGGCTCTCGATCGAGGTCGCCGCCGGCTCAGTTGCGTCATTCCGGACAAGCGGCGAAGCCGCGCAGCTCCGGAATCCATCGTAGAGCATAAAGGCTTACGAGGGATTCCGGCGTTCCGCTTCGCTCCAGCCGGAATGACGACTTTGAAGCTGCAGGCAGGAGCTTGTTGGATTTCCCTTGCGGACCAGTCGCGGAAAATGCTGTTGACGCATAAATCCTTGACCCTGCGGCGGCTGCTCGCCATGGTCGCGCGCATTTCCGGCGTTACATTTGCCGGGTTTCGACAAGGTTTTGAAGACGATGGCCCAGACCACTTTCGATCTCGCCGACATCAATCGCCGCATGGACGGCGGCGTGCAGAAGTTCAAGAGCGACCTGGCTTCGCTGCGCACCGGCCGCGCCTCGGCCAATGTGCTCGATCCGATCACGGTCGAGGCCTATGGCGCGCGCACGCCGCTGAGCCAGCTCGCCACCGTCAGCGTGCCCGAGCCGCGCCTGCTCTCGGTCCAGGTCTGGGACCGCAGCATGGTCCAGGCGGTGGAGAAGGCGATCCGCGAATCCGATCTCGGCCTCAACCCCCAGACCGAGGGCCAGGTGCTGCGCATCCGCATTCCCGAGCTCAACGAGCAGCGCCGCAAGGAAATGGTCAAGGTCGCGCATAAATATGCCGAGGAGGCGAAGATCGCCGTCCGGCATGTGCGCCGCGACGGCATGGACCTGATCAAGAAGCTGGAGAAGGACGGGCATATGCCCAAGGACGACGTCAGCAAGCAGACGGATCTGGTCCAGAAGGCGACCGACAAGCATATCGGCGATATCGACCAGGCGCTCGCCGCCAAGGAAAAGGAAATCCTGCACGTCTAAAGTGCGCGACCCGATACCGTCCTGTATCATCGACGCATGAACGTTTGGCCCGGAAGAGGCATTTGATGTCAGACGGCTCGCGCCCGGCAGTTCCCGCCCATGTCGCCATCATCATGGACGGCAATGGCCGCTGGGCGCAGATGCGTGGCCTGCCGCGGCAGGAAGGGCATCGGCGCGGGCTCGAGGCGCTGCGGCGCACGGTGCGCAATGCCGCCGATCTCGGCATCCGGGTCCTGACGCTCTATTCGTTCTCGACCGAGAACTGGCGCCGGCCGATCACCGAGGTCTCCTTCCTGATGGGGCTGCTGCGCCGCTTCGTCGAGAACGACCTCGCCGAGCTGAAGCAGGCCGGCGTGTGCGTGCGGATCATCGGCAACCGCGAGAATCTCCCGCCCGACCTGCGCGCGCTCGTGGAGCGGGCCGAGACGATGACGGCGGGCAATACCGGTCTCACTTTGGTCGTCGCCTTCAACTACGGCTCGCGTGACGAGATCACACGCGTGGCGCGGCGCCTGGCGCAGGAGGCGGCGGCCGGCCGGCTCGCGCCCGAAGCGATCGACGAGACGGTGCTGTCGTCGCATTTCGACACCGGTGCGCTGCCGGATCCGGATTTGGTGATCCGGACCTCGGGCGAGACCCGCATCTCGAATTTCCTGCTCTGGCAGGCGGCCTATGCCGAGTTCATCTTCACGCCGGTGCTCTGGCCGGACTTCGACCGCAAGGCGCTCGAGGATGCCCTCGCCGAGTTCCATAGCCGTGAGCGCCGCTATGGCGGCATCGGTCAGCCGGCCGAAGCCAAGAAGGTGGGCGTCGCGTGAATGTGGCCGGCGCCGGCGCGGGCGCATCCGAACTTCGCCTGCGGGTCATCTCAGCGCTGGTACTCGCCGTGGTGATCCTTGGCGTCACCGTGTTCGGTGGCTGGCCTTTCCGCCTGATCTGGACCGCCGTCGCAGGCGTCGTCGCCTATGAATGGCTTGCCATGGTCAGCCGCAGGAACGCGGTCGCGGTTGGCATCGGCGTTGGGCTGGCCGGGCTCGCGCTGAGCTTCCTGCCGCTGAGCGGCGCAGCGCTCGCGGGCGTGTCGGCCCTGGCGGGATTGGTCGCTGCGATCGCGACGACACAGACCGGCAATCAGCGCCTGCTCGAAGCCTGCGGCGTTGCCTATGCGCTCTGCTTCGCGCTGGTGACGCCGGCGCTGCGCGAGGCGCCCGAGCTCGGGCTCGCCCTGATCATCTGGACCTTCGCAGTGGTCTGGCTCACCGACATCGCCGCCTATTTCACCGGCCGCGCCCTGGGCGGGCCGAAGCTGCTGCCGCGCGTCAGCCCGAAGAAGACCTGGTCGGGCGCGCTCGGCGGCGCCCTGGCGGGAACCCTGTGCGCTACGGCGGTCTGGGCCTGGTTCTTCCCGGGGCTGCCATCGGGCCTCTGGCCGGTGCTCGCCGTCTCGCTCGCCGCCTCCGTCGCGAGCCAGGCCGGCGACCTGTTCGAATCATCGATCAAGCGGCGCTTCGGCACCAAGGATTCGAGCCATCTCATTCCCGGCCATGGCGGCTTCCTCGACCGGCTGGACGGCTACTGGGCCGTGCTGGTGTTCGCCGGCCTGCTGCTTTATCTGGCGCGGTTGGGACACTGAGCACCAGATGCCTCGCACAGTCACCATATTGGGGGCCACCGGCTCCATCGGCCGCTCGACGCGCGCCGTCATCGCCGAGAATCCCGAGCGGCTCCGGGTTGCCGCGCTGGTTGCCGGCAGGGATGCCGTGGGGCTGGCGCGGATTGCCCGCGAGACCGGCGCAAGCTTCGCTGCGATCGCGGACGAAGGGCAGGGCGCAGAGCTCGCCGCGGCGCTGGCCGGCAGCGGCATCCGCCATGGTGCCGGGCGGGCGGCGGTGCTCGAGGCGGTTTCGCTCGATAGCGACATCGTGGTCAGCGCCGTCTCGGGGGCGGCCGGGCTGGAGGCGACCTTTGCGGCGCTGACGCCGGGCCGGGTCGTCGCTCTCGCCAACAAGGAGAGCCTGGTCTGCGCCGGCGCAGCGGTGATGGCGCGGGCAAGCGCCGTCGGTGCCCGCATGCTGCCGCTCGATTCCGAGCACAATGCCCTGTTCCAGGTGCTGGGGGCCGAGCCGATCTCCGCGGTCCGCACGATGACGCTGACCGCCTCGGGCGGGCCGTTCCGGACCTGGCCGGCCGACAGGATCGCGGCCGCCACGCCGGAACAGGCGCTCGCCCATCCGAACTATGCGATGGGCGCCAAGATCACGATCGATTCGGCCAGCATGATGAACAAGGGGCTGGAGCTGATCGAGGCCTCCTTCCTGTTCGGACTGGGCGCCGACCAGCTCGACGTGCTGGTCCATCCGCAGCAGATCGTGCATGGACTCGTCACCTTCCGCGATGGCTCGGTCAGCGCCGGCATGGCCGTGCCTGACATGCGCGTCGCGGCCGCTCATTGCCTCGGCGTCGACGGCAGGCTCGATGCACCGCAAAGCCGTTTCCTCGACCTGGTCGCGGCCGGCCCGCTCGCTTTCGAGCGCCCCGATCTCGACCGCTTCCCGGCATTGCGCCTCGCCATCGCGGCCCTTGCGGAAGGGGGCGCCATGCCGGCCGTGCTGAACGCCGCCAACGAGATCGCCGTCGAGGCCTTCCTCGATCGGCGTATCGCTTTTCCGGCGATTCCCGCCTTGGTCGAGGCTGTCTGCGAGCAATTGGCAGCTGCCTTGCCGACGCCACCTTCCGACGTCAGGGAGGCGCTGGTCGTTGACCAAGATGCGAGAAACCGGACCCGCACGCTCTTGTCCGGGGGCCGCTTCACTGTCACTTAGTGACTGAAGCCGGGAGAGTTTTATGGATATCGTCGGATCGGTCTGGCACGCGGCGAGCTTTCTGCTGGGCTATCTGCTGCCGTTCCTGTTCGTCCTCACCCTCGTCGTGTTCGTGCACGAGCTCGGCCATTTCCTGGTCGGGCGCTGGTGCGGCGTCGATGTGAAGACCTTCTCGATTGGGTTCGGGCGCGAGCTGTTCGGCTTCAACGACCGGCACGGCACACGCTGGCGCTTCGCGCTGATTCCGCTCGGCGGCTACGTCAAGTTCTCCGGCGACGCCGACGCCACAAGCTCGACCACGTCGGATTCGCTCGCCACCATGAGCCGCGAGGAGCACGAACGCTCCTTCCCGGCGCAGTCGATCGCGGAACGTGCGGCGATCGTCGCCGCCGGGCCGATCGCCAATTTCCTGCTCGCCATCCTGATCTTCGGCGGTACGGCCTATTTCCTAGGCAAGCCGGTGCTGGCGCCGCGCGTCGATGCGGTCACCGTGGGCGGAGCCGCGGCGCGCGCCGGCCTTCAGTCGGGTGATCTGATCCAGCTGGTCGATGGCCGCGAGGTGAAGAGCTTCGCCGACCTGCAGCGGGCGATCTCGATTCGCCCCGGCGAAACCTTTCCGGTGACGGTCGAGCGGGGCGGCGCCCCGGTCGTCCTCTCGGTGACGCCCGATCTGGTCGAGACCTCCTCGCCGCTGGGCAAGCAGCGGCTCGGGATCATCGGGGTCCAGGCCTCGGCAAAGCCCGAGGACTGGACGACGCAGCATTTCAGCCTCGGCCAATCCGTGCTGCTCGGCATGAGCGAGACCTGGTTCGTGGTCGAGCGGACCTATGACTACATCGCCAAGCTGATCAAAGGTAAGGAATCGACCGACCAATTGTCGGGGCCGATCCGCATCGCCCAGGTCTCGGGCATAGTGGCCTCCAGCGGCGGGCTCCTGGCGCTGATCAATCTGGCGGCGCTGCTGTCGGTCTCGATCGGGCTGATGAACCTGTTCCCGGTGCCGATGCTCGATGGCGGGCACCTGCTGTTCTATGCGATCGAGGCGCTACGGGGAAAACCCCTGAGCGAGCGCGCGCAGGAGCTCGGATTCCGGGTCGGGCTCGGGCTTGTGCTGATGCTGATGCTGTTCGTGACCTGGAACGACCTCGTCCACGTCCGCTCATTGCTCTGAACCCGTGTCAGTCTCGTGCAAGCCAGCTTGCGCGGGGCTGACATCATTCACGGCCAGGGCCGCCAGCAGTGACGGATTGTGGCTTTTTATGGCCTGTTTTCGTGGGTCGCGCCGGTTTTTCGGCTGGTGCGCGTGACCTACCAGCAACGACCCTCGCAAAAATCTTTTGTTAACGACAATGGCGGTTTGCACCCCGCGGGAAACTTTGTAGAAGCGTTTGGTCTTCAATGTCACCGAGCCTCGCCTGTAGCGGGGCTCCCCGTTCGCGGGGGGGTGACCCAAAGAATGGAATAGGCGACCCGATGACGTCGACGCTTCAGAGCCGGTCCTTGCGCATGCGGCTCTCTCGATCAGTCGGACTTGCGGCCGTCATGGTGGCCGTCAGTGGCGGCGTAGTGTTCGCGCAGTCCGTGATTGTCCAAGGCAACCGTCGTGTCGATGCGGAGACGATCCGCTCCTATGCGACAGGTCAGGGATCGGGCAACCCGCAGGAGATTCGCCAGAGTCTCATGGCGACGGGCCTGTTCTCCAATGTTCAGGTCAGCCGCCGCGGGGCGCAGACCGTCGTCTCCGTCCAGGAGAACGACACGATCAATCGCGTCGCCTTCGAGGGCAATCGTCGCCTGAAGGGTGAGGTGTTGCTCGGCCAGGTCCAGTCCAAGGCGCGTGGTCCGTTGAGCCAGCAGCTCATCGATGCGGACGTCGAGCGCCTCAAGGATGTCTATCGCCGCGCCGGCTATGGCCTCGCCACGATCAGCGGTCGCATCCAGCCGCTGCCGAACGGCCGTTCGGACGTGGTCTTCACCATCTCCGAAAGCGGCAAGACCGGCATCAAGTCGATCAATTTCAGCGGCAATGGCGTCTACTCGTCGTCGCGCCTGCGTGGCTTGATGACCTCGACCGAGTCGAACTTCCTGAGCTGGATCAAGACCTCCGACGTCTATGATCCAGACCGGATCAATTCCGATCTCGAGTTGATTCGTCGCTATTACCTGAAGAACGGCTATGCCGACTTCCGCATCGTTTCGAGCGATGCGCGCTTCGACGATGCGGCTGGCGGTTGGGTCGTCGATGTCGCCATCGATGAAGGTCCGCAATACAAGATCGGCAATGTCGCGGTCGATTCCCGTCTGCGCGACGTCGATCCGGCGGTGCTGGAATCGCTGGTCAACACCTCTGCCGGCGACACCTACAATGCCGAGGCCGTCGAGCGTTCGCTGGTCACCTTGACCACCGAGGTGGCGAAGCGCGGTTATGCCTTTGCGCAGGTCCGCCCGCGCGGCGAGCGTGACGCGGCCGGTCAGCAGATCGGCATCACCTATGTCGTCGAGGAAGGCCCGCGGGTTTATGTCGAGCGCATCAACGTGCGCGGCAATACCCGGACCCGCGACTATGTCGTTCGCCGCGAGCTCGATCTCGGTGAAGGCGATGCCTACAACAAGGTCTTCGTCGATCGCGCCGAGCGTCGCCTGAACAATCTCGGCTTCTTCAACAAGGTCCGCATCACCAACGAGCCAGGCAGCGCGCCTGACCGCGTCATCGTCAATATCGACGTCGAGGACAAGGCGACCGGCTCGTTCTCGATCGCGGGCGGTTACTCGACCTCGGACGGCATTATCGGCGAAGTCTCGCTCTCGGAGTCGAACTTCCTCGGCCGCGGCCAGTTCGTTCGTATCGCCGGCACCATGGGCCAGCGTACCCAGGGTGTCGACTTCTCCTTCACCGAGCCGTATTTCCTCGGCCATCGGATTGCGGCGGGCTTCGACCTCTTCTCGAAGTTCAACGACAACACCAATATCGGCTATTTCGAGAGCCGGGTGACCGGCGGCCAGGTCCGCTTCTCCTTCCCGATCACGGAAGAGTTCTCGATCACGCCGCGCTATTCGATCTACACGACCGAGATCAAGATCCCGAATACGACCTCGAAGCCGTATAACGACTGCTCGCTTCCGCTCGACGGAATCACCCCCGGGTACGGTTCTTCGTCGGCTGCGTCGAACACCTTCAACTGCTTGACGAACGGCGAAGCGACCGTCGCGGTCAAGGAGGCCCAGGGCACGACGCTGACCTCGCTGGTCGGCCTGAACTTCAACTACAACTCGCTCGACAACTACCAGAACCCGCGCAACGGCTTCGTCGCCGAGATCAAGCCGGAGTTCGCGGGCGTCGGCGGCGATTCGAAGTTCCTGCGCGTCAGCGCGGATGCGCGTTACTACAAGGAGTTCCTCGAGGACTTCGTCGGTATCGTTCGTGTCCAGGGTGGTCACGTGCAGGCGACCAGTGGCGATCTGCGCATGATCGACCACTACTTCCTCGGACCGACGCTGGTGCGCGGCTTTGCGCCGTCCGGCATCGGCCCGCGCGACACGCTCAACGACCCGACCGGCAACGCGCTCGGCGGCACCACCTATTTCGGCGGCTCGCTCGAAGTGCAGTTCCCGATCTTCGGCCTGCCGCGTGACCTTGGCCTGAAGGGTGCGGTCTTCGCCGATGCCGGTACGCTGTTCAACTATGACGGTGGCTCGAAGTCGGTGACGAACCCCAACTTCGGTGCCTGCCCGGCCGGCTCGGAGGCGCGGCAGTTCAACGTTTCGATCCAGTCCGGCTATCAGAGCAACGTGGCCTGCGTGCGTGACAAGAACGTCATCCGCTCGTCGGTCGGCGTCAGCTTGCTCTGGCAGTCGCCGCTCGGTCCGATCCGTTTCGACTACGCTTATGCGTTGTCGAAGGATGACGGCCAGATCGGTACGGCAGTCCTCCCGAACGGCCAGACCATCACCGGCAAGTTCGGCGGCGACCGGGTCCAGGCTTTCCGCTTCTCGGGCGGCGCCCGCTTCTGACCGGTGGGGCGCTCCCGCGCCCCACAACGGACCAACTTATGGCAGATCCCAATTTCTTTCCGATCGCGACCTCGCTGTCCTTCAGCGAGGTCGCTTCCTTGTCGGGTGTCGCCTTGCCCGAAGGCGTCGATCCCGAGCGCCGGATCGAGGGCATTGCGCCACTCGAAACGGCGGGTGGCAGCGATGCCGCCTATATGGACAACCCGAAATATGTCGCGGCGCTGACCGGGACGGCGGCCGGACTCTGCTTCGTCTCCCAGCGCTTCGCCGATCGGGTGCCGGCCGGCACCGTCGCGCTGGTTACGCCGACGCCCTACCATGTCTTCGCCAAGCTGCTGTCGACCTTCCACCCGCAGGCGCTGCGGCCGGGCTCGATGTTCGGCTCGGCCGGTGTCGCTCCTGGCGCCTTCGTGCACGCGACGGCACGGCTCGAAGCCGATGTCTCGGTCGATCCCGGCGCGGTGATCGGCCCGGGCGCGGAGATCGGCGCCGGCACGGTGATCGGCCCGGGCGCCGTCATCGGCCCGCAGGTCCGGATCGGGCGGCAATGCTCGGTCGGTGCCGGCGTGGCGCTGCAGGCGGCCTTGATCGGCAACCGTGTCATCATCCATCCGGGCGCACGGATCGGCCAGGACGGCTTTGGCTTCGCCATGAGCCCGAAAGGGCATATGAAGGTGCCGCAGGTCGGCCGCGTCATTATTCAGGATGATGTCGAGATCGGCGCCAATACGACGATCGATCGCGGCGCCAGCCGGGACACGGTGATCGGCGAGGGCACCAAGATCGATAACCTCGTGCAGATCGGGCACAACTGCGTGGTCGGCCGCCACTGCGTGATCTGCGCCCAGGTCGGCATGGCCGGGTCCAGCACGCTCGAGGATTTCGCCGTGCTTGGCGGGCAGGTCGGACTGGCGGGCCATCTGACCGTCGGCATGGGCGCGCAGATCGCGGCCCAAAGCGGCGTCGCCGGCGATGTTCCGCGCGGGGCGCGCTATGGCGGCTATCCGGCGCAGCCGGCTCTGGGCTGGGCGCGCGAGGCTGCCTTGCTCAAGCAACTCGTGGCCAAGCGTGGCAAAGGGCCGAGCGGCGGCGAAAACGCTTGATCTCGCGCCGACTTCCGGCAAAAGCAGCTTTGTATGACAGGTGACGTGCTTTCAGCGCGGGGCGCAGGGCGTTCGAGGAGAAACGACACGATGACGGATGCGACCAAAGCGCTCGGCGTGGCCGATATCCAGAAGATCATGGCCTGCATCCCGCATCGCTATCCGTTCCTGCTGGTTGACAAGGTCGTCGAGATCGACGGGGACGCATCCGGCGTCGGCATCAAGAACGTCACCTTCAACGAGCCCCAGTTCACCGGGCATTTCCCCGGCCGCCCGGTCTTCCCCGGCGTGCTGATGATCGAGGCGATGGCGCAGACGGCGGGCGTGCTCGTCGTCAGCGCGCGCGGCAGCGACGATCTTGCGGTCACGACCGTGCTGTTCACCACCATCGACAAGGCGAAGTTCCGCAAGCCGGTCGTTCCCGGCGACACGCTGCGCTTCCACCTGACCAAGCTGGCGCATAAGCGCAATATCTGGTTCTACCGCGGCGAGGCCAAGGTCGACGGCGTGCTTGTCGCGGAGGCCGAGCTGTCGGCCATGGTCGTGTGAGCCGAAGGACCGCGATGCACGCTCCCGCTTCCGACCAGCCGCAGGATTCCGCCATGAGCACCTCGATCCATCCGATGGCGATCGTCGACCCGTCCGCCAAGCTCGGAGCGGGCGTCAAGATTGGCCCGTTCTGCACGGTCGGTCCCGATGTCGCCCTCGGTGACGGCGTCGAGCTGATCAGCCATGTCGTCGTGGCCGGGCGTACGACGATCGGGCCGCGCACCAAGATCTATCCCTTCGCCTCGATCGGCCACCCGCCCCAGGATCTGAAGTACAAGGGCGAGCCGTCGACCCTGGCGATCGGAGCCGATTGCGTGATCCGCGAAGGCGTCACGATGAATCCCGGTACCGAGGGCGGCGGCATGAAGACCGTCATCGGCGATCGCGGCCTGTTCCTGGCCAACTCGCATGTCGGCCATGACAGCGTCATCGGCAACAACGTCATCTTCTCGAACAACGTCATGTGCGCCGGGCACGTCACGGTCGGCGATTTCGTCATCGTCAGCGGTGGCACCGGGCTGCAGCAGTTCGTTCGGATCGGCGATCACGCCTTCATCGGCGGCGGCTCGGGTGTCCTGCTCGACGTCATCCCGTTCGGGATGGTGCGCGACAATCCGGCCCATCTCGCCGGGCTCAATCTTGTCGGCCTCAGGCGGCGCGGGTTCTCGCGCGAGCAGATCCATGAGCTTCGCCGGGCGTATCGCCTGCTCTTCGCCGACGAAGGCACGCTCTCGGAGCGGGTCGAAGACGTCGCCACCGAGTTTGCCGAGCATCCGCTGATCCACGAGATCCTCGACTTCATCCGCGCTGGCGGCGATCGGGGAATTTCGGTACCGCGCGACGTGAACGCGCCCGAGCGGTGAGCACAAAGGCGGCCGACGCGGCAGGACGGCCGCAGGGGCGGCGTATCGCCGTCCTGGCCGGCCGCGGCGACTATCCGGTGCGGGTCGCGGGCGCAGCCGCGGCGCAGGGCGCCAGCGTCTATGTCGCCGTGCTCACCGGCGCGGGCGATCCGGCCGACTATGCCGCCTACGACGCCAGGGAATACCGGCTTGGCCAGCTGGGGCGCTTCCTCGACGAGATCAAGCGTCGCGAGATCGACGAGATCGTCATGGTCGGCGCCCTGCCACGGCCGAGCTTCGGCTCGCTGGCGCCGGAATTGTCGACGCTGAAATACCTGCCGCATTTCGCCCGTGCCTTCCAGGGCGGCGACGACCATTTGCTGCGCGGCGTCGTCTCCTTCTTCGAGGGGCAGGGGCTGCGCGTCGTCGGGCCGGCCGAGCTCGCGCCCGATCTCGTTGCGCCGGTCGGAGCGCTCGGGCGTCACAAGCCATCCGCCGTCGCGCGCGAGGCGATCGCGACCGGCTTCAACCTGCTCGCGACGCTCTCGCCCTTCGATATCGGGCAGGCAGCGATCGTCGCCGACCATCGCGTCGTCGCGGTCGAGGCGGCCGAAGGCACCGACGCGATGATCGAGCGCGTCGCCGGCCTCGTCCAGGCGGGGCGCCTCAAGCCCGGCAAGGGCGACGGCGTGCTGGTCAAGGCGCCCAAGCTCGGGCAGGACCTCAGGGTCGACATGCCGGCGATCGGCCCGGAAACCGTGGCGCGTGTCGCCGCAGCCGGCCTAGCCGGCATAGCGGTCAAGGCCGGCAGCGTGCTGATCGGCGATCGCGAGCGGCTGGCGACGCTGGCTGATGCCTCGGGCCTGTTCATCGAGGGCGTGGCGTGACCCGGCCGTTCAGGCTGTTCATCGTCGCCGGCGAAGCCTCCGGCGATGCGCTCGGGGCACGCTTCGTGGCGCGGCTGCGCGACGTTCTGGGCGATCGGCCGCTCGAATTGTCGGGTATCGGCGGCGAGGCCCTGATCGCGGAGGGGCTTCACAGCGCCTTTCCGCAGGAAGACATCGCCGTGATGGGTTTCGGCCCGGTGGTGGCACGCCTGCCGCTGCTGTTGCGCCGGATGGCGGACGCGGCGCGCGCCGCAGCCGCCTTCAAGCCCGATCTCCTGCTCACCATCGATGCGCCCGATTTCAGCCTGCGTGTCGCGAGGAAGGTGAGGCGGCTCGCCCCGGCCGTACCGATCGCGCACTGGGTCTGCCCGAGCGTCTGGGCCTGGCGGCAGGGCCGGGCCAGGCGGATGAAGCCGCATGTCGACCGCATCCTGGCGCTCTTGCCGTTCGAGCCGGCAGCGCTCGAGCGGCTTGGTGGGCCGGAAACCGTCTATGTCGGCCATCCGCTGATCGAGCGGCTGCAAGAATATCGCCCGGGACCGGACGAGGCCGCGCGCCGCTCCGAGACGGACGCTCCGACCATCCTGGTCCTGCCAGGCAGCCGGCGTTCCGAGATCCGGCATCTGCTGCCGCCCTTCGGCGAAGCGGTTGCTTTGGTCGCCAAGCAGTTGCCGCGGGCTCGCTTCGTGCTGCCCGCCGTACCGCGTCTGGTCGAAGCGATCACTCAGCTCACCGCCGATTGGCGGGGCAAGCCGGAGATCGTGACGGGCGAGACGGCCAAGCTCGCGGCCTTTCGCGAGGCGAGAGCTGCCCTGGCCGCCTCGGGCACCGTGACGCTTGAACTGGCATTGGCGCAGGTGCCGACCGTCGCGGCCTATCGTGGCGCGGCCTGGGAGGCCGCGCTGGCGCGGCGCCTGATCAAGCTGCCGAGCGTGATCCTGCCGAATCTGATCATCGGCGAGAGCGTGGTACCGGAATTCATCCAGGACGAGGCCTCGCCGCAGGCCCTGGCCGGGGCGCTTCTCGCCGCGATCGCCGATGGCCCGGCCCGCCAGCGCCAGCTCGACGGGTTCGCGAGCGTCGAGCAGAGCATGCGCAGTGCAGGACCGAGCCCGGCGGCGAACGCCGTCGATGCGGCGCTCGCTCTCCTTCGGGAGCCGACAGGCAGGTCTATCTCATAGTTGGAGTCGGATCCGACTCCAGCGGCCTCTTACTCGACGACGGCGCCCGACGCCTTGGCGATCGGGGCCCATTTCGCCAGCTCGGCCTTGACGTGTTCGCCGAGCGCCTCCGGCGTCGAACCGACGATCACCGCGCTGACGTCCTCGAGGCGCTGCTTCACATTGGCATCCTTGAGCGAGTCGTTGGCGGCGGCGTTGATCTTGTCGACCACCGGGCGCGGCATGTTGGCCGGCCCGAACAGCGCGTTCCAGGTATAGGTCTCGTAGCCGGCGAGCCCGCCTTCGGCGATGGTCGGCAGGTCCGGGAAGGAGGAGACGCGCTCCTTGGTGGTGACGCCGATGGCGCGCAACTGGCCGCTGCGGATGAACTGGGCCGAGGAGGGCAGGTTGTCGAACATGATCGGTACGGCGCCGGAGACGACGTCGTTGAGCGCCGGGCCCGCACCACGATAGGGCACATGGTTCATGCTGACGCCGCCGAGCGACTTGAACAGCTCGCCGGAGAGGTGCAGCGGCGTGCCGACGCCCGAGGAGGCGTAGGAGTACTTGCCCGGATTGTCCTTCAGCAGCTTCAGCACCTCCGGCACGGTCTTGGCCGGGAAGCTCGGATGCACGACCATGACGTTCGGCACCACCGCGAGCAGCGAGATCGGGGTGAAATCCTTGATCGCGTCGAAAGTGACGGTCTTCAGGATCGCCGGGTTCAATGCATGGGTCGAGATCGTGCCCAGCAGCAGGGTGTAGCCATCAGGCGTGGCACGGGCGACCGCGGTCGAGCCGATATTGCCGCCGGCGCCGGCGCGGTTGTCGATCACCAGCGACTGGCCGAGCAGTTCGCCCATCTTCTGGCCGACGAGGCGCGCGACGATGTCGGTCGAGCCGCCGGCAGCGAAGGGCACGATCAGCGAGATCGGCCGCGTCGGGAATTGCGCCTGGGCGTAGGCTGAACCGGCGACGCCGGCGAAGGGCAGGGCAGTGGCACCGGCGAGGAAGCCGCGGCGGCTGAGGCCTTCTGCATTCGACATGAGCGATGAACCTTTCTTGCGGGGCGGCGACTGTAGCGCGCTTGGCGCAATGGTCATCTGCGTTTGATGCATCAATCACTGGAAACAATAAAGGCCGCGACGGGGTTCCGTCGCGGCCTTGTTTGTTTCAACGCAGCGCTGTTCAGCGACGGCCGATCGGCGTGTAATCGCGCTTCGGCGAGCCGGTGTAGAGCTGACGCGGGCGGCCGATGCGCTGGGACGGATCCTCGATCATCTCCTTCCACTGCGCGATCCAGCCGACGGTGCGCGCGAGCGCGAACAGCACGGTGAACATCGACGTCGGGAAGCCCATCGCCTTGAGGGTAATGCCCGAATAGAAGTCGATGTTCGGATAGAGCTTCTTCTCGACGAAGTACTCGTCGTGCAGGGCGATGCGCTCGAGCTCCATGGCGACGTCGAGCAGCGGATCGTCCTTGACGCCGAGCTCGGCCAGGACCTCATGCGTCGTCTTCTGCATGATCTTGGCGCGCGGATCGTAGTTCTTGTAGACCCGGTGACCGAAGCCCATCAGGCGGAACGGATCGTTCTTGTCCTTGGCCTTGGCGATGTATTTCGGGATGTTGTCGACGCTGCCGATCTCCTCGAGCATTTTCAGCGCCGCCTCGTTGGCGCCGCCATGCGCCGGGCCCCACAGGCAAGCGACGCCGGCGGCGATGCAGGCGAAGGGGTTCGCGCCGGACGAGCCGGCGAGCCGGACCGTCGAGGTCGAAGCGTTCTGCTCATGGTCGGCGTGCAAGGTGAAGATGCGGTCCATCGCGCGCGAGAGAACCGGATTGACCTTGTAGTCCTCGGCCGGCACGGCGAAGCACATGCGCAGGAAGTTCGAGGTGTAGTCCAGCGAGTTGAGCGGGTACACGAAGGGCTGGCCGATCGTGTACTTGTAGGCCATCGCCGCCAGCGTCGGCATCTTCGCGATCATCCGCATCGAAGCGATCATGCGCTGCTGCGGATCGGAGATGTCGGTCGAGTCGTGATAGAAGGCCGACATGGCGCCGACCGAGGCGACCATCACGGCCATCGGGTGCGCATCGCGGCGGAAGCCCTGGAAGAAGCGGGCCATCTGCTCGTGCACCATGGTGTGGCGCGTGACGCGATAGTCGAAGTCAGCCTTCTGCGCCGCCGTCGGCAGCTCGCCGTAAAGCAGGAGATAGCAGGTCTCGAGGAAGTCGCCGTGCTCGGCAAGCTGCTCGATCGGGTAGCCGCGATGGAGCAGGACGCCCTCGTCGCCATCGATATAGGTGATCTGCGACTCGCAGCTGGCGGTCGACGTGAAGCCGGGATCGTAGGTGAACATCCCGGTCTGGCCGTAGAGCTTGCTGATATCGATGACCGACGGCCCGATCGAACCCGCTTTGACCGGCATGTCGACGGTCTTGCCTTCGACAGCCAACTGGCTGGTATTTCCGCTCATGGGTCCGATCCTTTCAGGCTCGTTCTTCAGTCATGTGCCCGGTCGAACGGGGGCACCGGCTGCGTGTCGCGTTCCGGCGTCATCCGAACGTCCCACAATGACGGCTCCATGACGGGAATGTCGGGACGTCCAGGCGGGCAGGGTTCATCGAACTGATTTTGAAGCATTTTTTATGCCGGACCGGCAGCGGGAGCAGCCGGTCCGCAGCGCGTTGCTAGACCAATTCCGCGAGGGGTTCAACCGAGCGGTCATTAGCCTTTCCGACGCATCAGGCCGCGTCGGCGAGGCGCGCAAGCACCTCGTCGCGGCCGAGCACCGCCATCACGTCGAACAGGCCGGGCGATGTGGTCTTGCCGGTCAGCGCTGCGCGCAGGGGCTGCGCCACCTGGCCGAGCTTGACGCCGCTCTCCTCGGCGAAATCGCGGATCGCGCTCTCCAGCGGCGGCGGTGCCCAATCCGAGACCGCCGAGAGCTTTTCCGCCAGTTTCGGCAGGCGCTGGCGCGCTGCCTCGTCGAGCAGGGCCGCTGCCTTGGGCTCCAGGGCCAGCGGGCGCTGGGCATAGAGATAAGAGGCGCTGTCGATCAGCTCGATCAGCGTCTTGGCGCGGTCCTTCAGGCCGGGCATCGCCGCCATCAGCTTGGCCTCCAGCTCCGGAGCAGGCTCCGTGCCGATGCCGCGCGGCGGGCCGATCTCCGACCAGATCGCCTTCAGCGCGGTCATCAATTCGTGATCCTCCGACTGGCGCATATAGAGGCCATTGAGGTTCTCGAGCTTGGCGTAGTCGAAGCGGGCCGGCGAGCGGCCGATCGAGGACAGGTTGAACAGCGAGACCATCTCCTCGGGAGAGAAGATCTCCTGGTCGCCATGGCTCCAGCCGAGACGCAGCAGATAGTTGCGCAGGGCAACCGGCAGATAGCCCATCGAGCGATAGGCATCGATGCCGAGCGCGCCATGCCGCTTCGACAGCTTGGCGCCATCCGCGCCGTGGATCAGCGGGATGTGCGACATGCTGGGAACCGTCCAGCCGAGCGCCCGGTATATCTGCGTCTGGCGGGCGGCATTGGTCAGGTGGTCGTCGCCGCGGATGATATGGGTGACGCCCATGTCGTGATCATCGACGACGACGGCGAGCATGTAGGTCGGGTTGCCGTCCGAGCGCAGCAGCACGAGATCGTCGAGATTCTCGTTCTGCCAGACGACGCGGCCCTGGACCTCGTCCTCGACCACGGTCTCGCCGGTCTGCTCGGCCTTGAGCCGGATCACCGGCTTGACGCCCTCCGGCGCCGTCGCCGGGTCGCGGTCGCGCCAGCGCCCGTCATAGCGCAGCGGCTTGCCCTCGGCGCGCGCCTTCTCGCGCATCTCCTCGAGCTCCTGCGGCGTCGCATAGCAGTAATAGGCCTTGCCGGCGGCGAGCATCTGCTCGGCGACCTCGCGATGGCGGGCGGCGCGCTGGAACTGGTAGACCGTCTGCCCGTCCCAATCGAGGCCGAGCCAGGCGAGGCCGTCGAGGATCGCGGCGATCGCGCCCTCTGTGGAGCGTTCGCGGTCGGTGTCCTCGATGCGCAGCAGCATCTTGCCGCCATGACGGCGGGCATAGAGCCAGTTGAACAGCGCCGTGCGGGCGCCGCCAATGTGCAGGAATCCGGTAGGCGACGGCGCGAAGCGCGTGACGACCGTGTCACTCATGAAAGGAGGCTCCGGCGGAACGGGTAAGCGTGAGGCGAGGGCGACTGGGATACGGGCCTCGGCCGGGGCTGACATCCGGCGCCGTCGCTGTAACATGGCTTGCCGGCTGCCGTTAAGAGCCTCCTGCGGGGAGGGGGCGCGATCCTCGCGTGGCCGCGACGGGGGACGAATGCTCTCCTACGGGCCAGAACAGCGCCGTAGCAGGGTGGGCGTGCTGGCTCTGCCTGCGCGCTTGCGGCGTGCCGCCCATTTTGCCCAGCCATTATCTGCTTTCCTGCCCGATTGGGGCGGGCGCCTCCGCGAGGTGCTCGAAACCGAGATCGAGCGCCGCCGCCTGTTCAATTGGCTGCCGGTCTGCATGGGCGCCGGCGTGCTGTTCTACTTCCTGGCCGATCGCGAGCCTGGTCTGGCCGCGCCTTTGGCTGGACTGATGCTGTCCTCGCTCGCCGCGATGCTGATGCGGCAGCGCCGTGCCGTCATGGCAGCCTGCATTGCGGTCGCGGCGGCGTTTGCCGGCTTTACGGCCGCGACCTGGCGAACGGCAAACATTGCGGCGCCGGCGCTTGCCAGGAACCATGTCGGCAAGCTCACCGGCTTCGTCGAGACGCTGGAGCAGCGCGAGAAGGGCGTACGCATCGTCATCCAGGTCACCGACCTGCCTGGTGTCGAGCCGGCGCAGCGGCCGCGGCGGGTGCGCGTCACCACGCCGGTGACGACGCTGAAGCCCGGCGACCATATCAGCGCGACCGCGCGCCTGTTGCCGCCGCCCGGTCCGGCTCGGCCCGGCGGCTATGATTTCGCCCGCGATGCCTTCTTCCAGGGCATCGGCGCCGTCGGCAACATCGCCGGCAAGATCGTGCTCGCGCCGGCCCCGACCCCGATGCCGCGCCGGCTCGCCCTGGCGGTCGCGATCGATCAGGCCCGCAACGCGCTGACCGAACGCATTGCGACCAGCGGCGGCGGGCAGGCGGGGGCGATGGCGGCCGCCCTCGTCACCGGCAAGCGCGGGCTGATCAGCGAAGCGACCAACAACGACCTGCGCGCCGCCGGCATCTACCACATCGTCTCGATCTCGGGCCTGCATATGGTGCTCGCTGCCGGCACGATCTTCTGGCTGGTGCGGGCCTTGCTCGCGCTGTCGCAGACGGCGGCGCTGCACTGGCCGGTGAAGAAGCTCGCGGCGCTTGCCGCCATGCTCGGCGCCACCGCCTATTGCATCTTCTCCGGCGCCGATGTGGCGACCGAGCGCTCGCTGATCATGACGCTGGTCATGCTCGGGGCGATCCTGGTCGACCGGCCGGCGCTCTCGATGCGCAATCTCGCTCTGTCCGCGATCATCGTGCTGCTGCGCGAGCCGGAAGCGCTGCTCGGGCCGAGCTTCCAGATGTCGTTCGGGGCGGTGGCGGCGCTGATCGCCTTCGCCGAGCGCTGGCAGGAGCGGGCGCCCGATGCCGCGGCGGCTGCATGGCCCTGGCCGCTGCGGCCGCTCTGGCTCTCGGCGGTTGGCATCCTGACCACCACCATGGTAGCGACCGCGGCGACGGCGCCTTACGGCGTCTACCATTTCCAGACCTTCAACCCGTTCGGCCTGCTCGGCAACGCGCTGGCGCTGCCCTTCGTCTCGCTGATCGTGATGCCGGCCGCGGTCTTCGGCGTGCTCGCCTATCCGTTCGGGCTCGACTGGCCGGCCTGGGCGCTGATGGGCTGGGCCTCTGGCTATGTGCTCCAGCTCGCCCATTGGGTCGCCGGCATCGACCGCTCGACCGTGGTGCTGCCGGCTTTCGGCTCGACCGCCCTGATCCTGTTCTCGCTGTCGCTGCTCTGGCTGACCTTGTGGACGACGGCGCTGCGCTTCCTGGCCGCGCTGCCCTTGGTCGGCGGGCTGGCGCTGGCCTCGGCGCCGTCGCGGCCTGACATCCTGATCGAGCGCGACGGCTCCGGAGTACTGGTGCGCGGGTCGGAGGGCAAGATGGTGCTGGCCGGCAAGCCGAGCCGCTTCGTGCTGACGCAATGGCTGCATGCCGATGGCGATTCACGCGCCCCGGACGATGCAGCGTTGCGCAATGGCGCTGCCTGCGATGCGCGCGGTTGCGTCATCCGCCTGCCGGATGGCCGCTCGGTTGCCTATACGCGCGACCGCATCGCCCTGGTCGAGGATTGCCAGCGCGCCGATCTCGTGGTGACGTCGCTCTACTGGACGGCCCCTTGCGCTGCCCGCCTGATCGACCGCAGCGCGCTCATCCGCGACGGCGCGACCGCGTATCACACGGCTCGCGGCGGCTGGCGCGCCTATACGGCCGACGACGTCTCACGCCTGCGTCCATGGACTCGCGCGCGACCGGAACCGAGGCCGGCGCCAGAACCCGCTCCTGCGCCGCCAACTGCAGCTGCAACTTCGGAGCCGGCACAGGACGCCGAGGCGCCTCAGTAGCGCCGCATCAGATTGACCAGGCGACCCTGGATCTTAACCCGGTCGGGCCCGAGCACACGCGTCTCATAGGCGGGGTTGGCGGCTTCGAGCGCGATCGAGGAGCCGCGCTTGCGCAGACGCTTCAGCGTCGCTTCCTCATCGTCGATCAAGGCGACGATGATGTCGCCGGTATTGGCGGTGTCCTGCTTGCGGATCACGACGGTATCGCCGTCGAGGATACCGGCCTCGATCATCGAATCGCCGCGGACTTCGAGGGCGTAATGCTCGCCGCCGCCGAGCATGTCGGCGGGCATCGAGACACTGTGGCTGCGATCCTGTATCGCCGAGATCGGTGTGCCGGCGGCGATGCGGCCCATGACGGGAATGGAAACCGTCGAACGCCCGTTCTCTTCAGCCGGCGGGCGCGGCTTTGCCAGAGTGGCCGCCGGGGCGGAGGCAGGCGGGGTCTGGCCGAGGCCGCCCTGGACGACGGAGGGGCTGAAGCGGCCGCGCTGTGCCTGCGGCCCGCCGATGCCGTCCGGCATCTTGATGACTTCGAGCGCGCGCGCCCGGTTCGGAAGCCGGCGAATGAAGCCGCGTTCCTCAAGCGCCATGATCAAGCGATGGATGCCGGACTTGGAGCGCAGGTCGAGCGCGTCCTTCATCTCGTCGAAGGAGGGCGGCACGCCGGATTCACGCAGGCGCTCATGGATGAAGCGGAGCAGTTCGAACTGTTTGCGTGTCAGCATGGTCGCGCCGCTCGCCTCTCGGGCTAGAATCGAAACAAAGCACGAACACCATAACTGTTCGCCTTGTGTTCCGCAAGGCGCTTCCTCTCCTAAGGTGAATGACTTAGCGCAACCGGATGATGCGGCAGGGATCGCCTGCCTTGGCCGCTTCGGCAAAGGCGGGTCGGATCACCAGGGCCTCCGCCCGCGACAGGTTCGCCAGCATCGAGGAATCCTGCTTGGCGAAGGGCCGGACCCGCTGTTCGCCATCGACCGTCTCGATGGTGGCGCGCAGATAGTCCTGGCGCTCGTCGTTGGCCGGCAGGTCGGCCGCGAGAATGGCGGGCTCGCTGCGGTCGCGCTCGGGATCGGCGATGCCGAGCAGGGCCTCGACCAGCGGCATGGCGAAGAGATGGCCGCAGACGATCGAGGAGACCGGGTTGCCGGGAAGGCCAAGTGCAACCATGGGCCCGAGCCGGCCCATCATCATCGGCTTACCCGGGCGCATCGCGATCTTCCAGAAGCCGAGCGCCATGCCTTGCGCCTTCAGCGCCGCCTGGACGAGATCGTGCTCGCCGACCGAGGCGCCGCCGAGGGTGATCAGAACATCGGCGCCGGCGTTGCGTGCCGCCTCGATCTTGGCGGCCAGGTCGGGGTGGTTGTCGCGGGCGATGCCGAGGTCGAGCGCAGTGCCGCCAACCTGCTCGATCAGAGCGGCGAGGGCGAAGCTGTTCGAGGCGACGATCTGGTCGGGGCCGACAGGCTCGCCCGGCAGGACGAGCTCGTCGCCGGTGGCGAGGATCGCGACCAGCGGCTTGCGGCGGACCGAAAGCGTCGGATGGCCGGCCGCGGCGGCCAGGCCGAGTGCGGCGCTGTCGAGCCGGCGGCCGGCCTTGAGCAGGACCTCGCCGGTCTCGAAATCGAGCCCGGCCGGGCGGATGAACTGGCCTTTGCTCGCCCGCCTGGTGACGCGGATGACCGGACCGCCGACGCCCTCGGCATGCTCCTGGATCAGGATCGCGTCGGCGCCATCGGGGATCGGCGCGCCGGTGAAGATGCGGACTGTTTCGCTTGGGCCGACGGGGCCGGGAAAGCCGCGGCCAGCGGCGGATTCGCCGATGACCTTGAGCTCCTTGCCCGGCTCCAGATCGGCCGCGCGGGCGGCATAGCCGTCCATGGCCGAATTGGCGAAGGGCGGCTGGGTCCGGAGCGCCGCGACATCCGCAGCCAGCACGCGGCCGGCGCATTGCGCCAGCGGCAGCGTCTTGACCTTGGTCGGGCCGGGCACGCTGTCGAGCAGCGCCTTGAGCGCGACCGGGACGGGGGTGAGGCTCATGCCTATGGTCCTGCGATCTCGTAGGTTCCGGACTTGCCGCCGGATTTATGCACGAGTCTGATACCTTCGATATGCATGGCGCGATCGACCGCCTTCACCATGTCGTAGACGGTGAGGCAGGCGACGCTGACGGCAGTCAGCGCTTCCATCTCGACGCCGGTCTTGCCGGTGAGCTTGACCTCGGCGCGGACGCGCACGCCGGGCAGGGCCTCGTCGATCGACAGGTCCACGGAGATCTTGCTCAGGAGCAGCGGGTGGCAGAGCGGGATCAGTTCATGCGCGCGCTTGGCGGCCATGATGCCGGCGAGGCGGGCGGTGCCGAGCACGTCGCCCTTCTTGGCCTCGCCGTCGCGGACGATCGCCAGCGTCCCGGCTTGCATCACCACGTGGCCTTCGGCGATGGCCGTGCGGACGGTCTCGGCCTTGTCGCCGACATCGACCATATGGGCTTCGCCCTTCTGGTCGAGATGGGTGAGGCGGCTCACGCCGCGGCCTCGGCCGTCTTGCCCGTCAGAAGCTCGCGCGTCGCGGCCGTCACGTCGGCCTGGCGCATCAGGCTCTCGCCGACCAGGAAGGTGTTGACGCCGCAGGCCTGCAGGCGGGCGATATCGGCATGAGTGAAGATGCCGCTTTCACCGACCAGCAGGCGGTCCTTCGGCACGCGCGGCGCCAGCCGCTCGGTGACGGCGAGGTTGAGCTCGAAAGAACGCAGGTCGCGGTTGTTGATGCCGACCAGCCTGGTGTCGAGCGTCAGCGCCCTGTCGAGCTCGGCCTCGTCATGGACCTCGGCGAGCGCGGCCATGCCAAGTGCTTTCGCCGTCGCGACGAGTTCGCGCGCGGCGGCATCGTCGAGCGAGGCCATGATGATCAGGATGCAGTCGGCGCCCCAGCTCCGGGCTTCGAAGACCTGGTAGGGCTCGAACATGAAGTCCTTGCGCAGACCCGGCAGGCCGGAGGCGGCGCGGGCTTCGGCGAGGTATTCCGGCCGGCCCTGGAAGGAGGGCGTGTCTGTGAGCACCGAGAGGCAGGCCGCGCCGCCAGCGGCATAGGCTTTTGCCAGCGCTGGCGGGTCGAAATCGGCGCGGATCAGGCCCTTGGAGGGCGAGGCCTTCTTGATCTCGGCGATCAGGGCCGGGCCGCCGGCGCGGTGCTTCGCTTCGAGCGCGCCGATGAAGTCGCGCGGGGCAGCTTGCGCCGCGGCGCGCTTTTCGATCTCGGCCTGCGGCACGGCGGCGCGGGCCGCCGCGATCTCCTCGCGCTTATAGGCCTCGATCCGCTTGAGAATATCGGACATGGATGGCCTCACGCATTGGAGCTGGCGACGAGAGCCGCGAGCGCGGCCTTGGCCTTGCCGTTGTCCAGCACCGCATAGGCCTGCGCCAGCCCCTCGCCGAGCGCTGCGGCCTTGCCGGCGACGACGAGCGCAGCGGCGGCGTTGAAGGCGGCGATGTCGCGGAAGGCGCTTTTTGCGCCGCCGAGCACGTCCTGCAGCGCCTGCGCGTTCTGCGCCGGCTCGCCGCCGCGCAGATCCTCGGGCCTCGCGCGGGAGATCCCGACATCCTCGGGCGCGATGTTGAAGCTCTCGATCTTGCCGTCCTTCAGCGCGATCACGCGGGTCGGGCCTGTCGTGGTGATCTCGTCGAGGCCGTCGGAGCCGTGCACGGCCCAGACCGTCGTCGATCCCAGCGACTGCAGCACCTTGACCATCGGCTCGAGCCAGGTCTCGGAGAAGGCGCCGATGAGCTGCTTCTTCACGCCGGCCGGGTTGGAGAGCGGGCCGACCAGATTGAAGATCGTGCGGGTGCCGAGCTCGGTCCGCACCGGCGCGACATGGCGCATCGAGGCATGGTGGGTCGGCGCGAACATGAAGCCGACGCCAGCCTCGGCGATGCAGCGCTCGGTGCCCGCCGATTCCAGCCCGACCTTGACGCCGAGCGCGGTCAGGACGTCTGCCGCGCCCGAGCGCGAGGATGCCGCGCGGTTGCCATGCTTGGCGACTGGCACGCCGCAGGCCGCGACGATGATCGAGGCCAGGGTCGAGACATTATAGGAGCCCGACGCATCGCCGCCGGTGCCGACGATGTCGATCGCGTCGGCCGGAGCCTCGACAGTGATCATGCGCGAACGCATGGCGGTGACCGCGCCGGCGATCTCCTCGGTGGTCTCGCCGCGCACGCGCAGCGCCATCAGGAAGGCGGCAGCCTGCGCATTCGTGACCTCGCCGGAGAGCATGGATTCGAAGGCGTCACGAGCCTCCTCGCGCGACAGCGAGGCGCCGGTCGCGACCTTGGCGATGAAGGGTTTGAAGTCGTCCATGGGAACTCGATCGATCAGGCTGTCGCGGAAAGGGCGGTTTTTTGAGTCTGGCGCGACCATCGCTCGGCGAGATCGAGGAAATTGCGCAGGATCGTCCCCCCGTGCTCCGAGGCGATGCTCTCGGGGTGGAACTGCACGCCGTGGACCGGCAGGTCGCGATGCGACAGCGCCATGATCATGCCGTCGCCGGATTCGGCCTCGATCGAAAGCTCGGCCGGGCAGCTCTCGCGGCGAACCACAAGCGAATGATAGCGCGTCGCCTCGAGCGGGCCGTTGATGCCATGGAACAGGCCGCGGGCCCGATGGGTGATGGTCGAGACCTTGCCGTGCATCGGCAGGGGCGCGCGCACGACCTCGCCGCCGAAGACCTGGCCGATCGTCTGCAAGCCCAGGCAGACGCCGAAGATCGGCTTCCGGTCAGCGCCCTGGCGGACGAGATCGAGGCAGATGCCGGCTTCGTTCGGGGTGCAGGGGCCGGGCGAGAGCACGATCGCGTCATGGTCGCCGGCGAGAGCGTCATCGACGGAGAGCGTGTCGTTGCGGCGCACATCGACCTCAGCCCCGAGCCCGCCGATCAGGTGGACCAGGTTCCAGGTGAAGCTGTCGTAATTGTCGATCAGCAGGATGCGCATCGCCTCTAGGCCGTCCCCAACCCAGTTTCTTTAGGGCTTGCACATGCCCCCGAACGCGCGTGCGGGTCAAGCGCGAGGGCGCGGAGCTGGTTGCTCTGCGCCCTCGAAAGTCTTCAGCCGTGTCGGCGCCGGGCTGTCATTTCACCCGGCGGTAATGCGCCGTCATGAACTGGACCCACTGGCCATCCTCGCCCTTGGCGCGCGAGGACAGGACATGATGGTCCGGCCCCTTGATCTCGACGATGTCCTGATAGGCCGCCGTCTTGCCGGGCTTGGTGAAATCGGGCCCCTCGGTGTCGAGGGTCAGCACTTTGCCGTCGGCGCTGCGGGTGCCGGAGTAGACCCACTGACCGCTCATCATCGAGCCGACGAAGGAGCCGACATAGCGTTCCTTGAGCGGATCGTAGCCGAGCGTGATCCGGGTCGTCGCCGGGCTGCCGTCTGGCATGGCGCCGGTGCCGTCGCCGACGAGCCAGAGCCCGCCGATGGACGAGTAGGATTGCGTGCCCGAAGACTTCATCGGCGGCTGGTCCGGCCCCATCATGCACTCGGTCTCATAGGTCCATTCGCCGATGAGCTGGTGGAGCCAGTCATGCTCCGCCTGGGGCTTCGACGGCATGCAACCGGACAGGTCGCCGGCCTGCCGCTTGTCGAGTTCTGCTGCGTTGGTCATGGCACTTCCTCCTTTGCTTGGCTTCTCTGGGGTGAACAGTCGAATGCGCTGAGGTCAGGCCGCGGCAGCAACCAGCTGCGGCCGCTCGGTGGCCTGCTTGAGGGCGGCCAGGCCCTTTTCGAAATCGCCGCCGACCATGCGGTCCATGTTGAAGATCGTGCCCATGACCTTGCCCATGAACGGGCAGGCGCCCTGCATGTGCCAGGTCACCAGCGTGCCGCCCTCTGCCGGGGCAAGGGTGAAGGTGATCAGGTTGTGGCAGGCCATCGGCTTGGTCATGTCGAGCGTGACGGCGAGCTTCACCGGCGCCTGGACCTCGACGATCGTAAGCTCGCCGGTGCCGGCCTGCTTGTTGCCGTCGAAGACGTAGACGGCGCCGACGCCGGAGGTCGCGCCCTTGAAGCTGCGCTTCATCGCCGGATCCTTCTTCTCATAGGGCGACCAGGCGCCCCATTCCTGGAAGTCCGCGAGCAAGGCAAAGATGCGCTCGGGCGTCGCCCGGATCGTCGCGGAACGGCTGACCTGGAAAACATCGGGCTTGCGTGCGGCGACAATGAGGAGGCCGGCGACAAGGGCGAGCACGGCGATGGCGATGTATGTGAGCATGGCACTCTCCTGTGTTGGGGGGGTGGGGGTCAGGCGTCGAGACGGACGGGGATCAGGCGGCGCAGCCGTGCATCGCGCAGATAAAGGCCGCCCCAGGCCAAGAGGCCGAGATAGAGGCCGAAGAGGAGATGGCTGAAGAGCGGGCTGCCGACGCGCAGATGCGTCGCCATGGCGCCGCCGAGCAGGCCGGTCAGCAGGATGGCGCCGAGGATCGAGGTGCGTGGCAGCGCGTAGAGCAGCGCTATGACGAGCGTCATCACGCCGAGCCCGCGCGCCAGCTCCGGCGAGCCGGAGTAGCCGAGCTGCTGCATCGTCTCGGTGACGATGGCGAGCGGCGCGAGCTTGATGCCGCCGTCGAAAATCAGGAAGGCGACGACGAGGCCGCTCATGATGCGGCCGGTCCAGAGCTGTCCCGAGGGTGTGTTGGTCGAGGCGTCGGACTGCATGGAAGGCTCCGATTGGGCAAAGCTCCGCCGACCCGGCTGCGAAAGCAGCCGAACGGAAAGCCAATGACGATGTGGATGGCGCCGGCTGCCCGGCGCCGATGCTTACCTGGCGGCCGAGACGAGGGCCCAGAGCACGCCGAACGGATCGCGGTACTGGCCGTAATGCTCGCCCCAGAACATCAGCTCGACCGGGGTGACGACCTCCATGCCGGCCTCGACGCCGCGCTTCCACCAGAAGTCGATATCGTCGACCCGCATGGTCAGGGTGAAGCCCTGCGGCTTCTCCCAACCGTAGCCGTGCTCCGGATAGGGATCGCTCAGCATCAGCGAGCCGTCATTGACATAAAGGTGAACGTGCATGGTCCGGCCCTTCTCGTCGACCGGCATGCGCGCCACTTCCTGCGCGCCAAAGGCCTTCTGGTAGAACTCCGAGGCCTTCACCGCGCCATCGACGCTGAGATAGGCGACGATGCCGCCCAGAGTCGCAGGCTGAGCTTGCGGCTGGATGGCTTCTGCTGGCTGGGACATTGTCGAACTCCGAGGTCGTGTTGGCAGGGTTTCGTCTGAGGTTCGGGGCCGGCGTATCCGGTGATCTGCCACAAGGACGTTGGCGGCCCGGACGTTCCGACAGGGCGAGTGAGTTTTTTTCGCGCTGTCGCTTCGGTAGTTATCTTGTCAGCAAGATAGTTTTGATATTGTCTTGGTGTCAAGATATATTCATGGTGCTCGTCACGAGATTCAGCGGAGGTTGGGATGAGCGTTGAAGCGGGGCAGGGCGGCGACCATATCGATCGCTTGCGCGAGCAGTGGCAGCACGAGCTACCGGAACTGGATACCTCGCCCATGGCGGTGATCGGCCGGGCGCGCCGGATCACCTTGCGGCTGCGGCCTGGGATCGAGGCGGTTTTCGCGAGGCACGGTCTCGATGCCGGCGAGTTCGACGTGATCTCGACCCTGCGACGCTCCGGCGCCCCCTGGCGGCTGACGCCGACCGAACTCTACCGCACGCTGATGATCTCCTCGGGCGGGCTCACGGCTCGCCTCAACCGCCTGGAGGCAGCCGGACTGATCCGGCGGCACGCGGCGGAGGAGGACAAGCGCAGTCTCCTGGTCGAACTGACCGAGGCCGGCCACGCCAAGGCCGAGGTCGCCTTCCGTGAGGACATGGAGCTGGAGAAGCGCCTGCTCGCAGGTTTGAACACACGCGAGCAGGCCGAGCTTGCAGCGCTGCTGCGCAAGCTCGCGCTCAGCCTGGAGAGCGAAGGCGCCAGCGCGAGCTAACGCCCGCGGTGGCTACCCTTGGCCGACCGCTGGAGCATGGCAGCAGGACGTAGCCGGCTCCTCGCGCCAGCGGCCGGTCATGTCGGTCTTGCCGGGGGTGTCGTAGCGATCGTGCGGGCGAACCCAGTCGGTGAGGTTGCCGGCCGGGCCGGTCTCGTTGCGGCCCTTCGGCGTCAGGTCGAGATACATGTAGGTGCCGAGCACCTCCTCGGCGCCGCGGCCGAAGGTCGAATAGGTCTGGTAGATCACTCCGTCCGCATCCTTCTCGAAGACGGTATGGCCGGAGAGGTCCTCCAGCGGCGAGGCGATCGTCTCGAAATTGTAGAAGGCGTTGGCGAGCTGTTCCGGCGTGTAGGAGACGTCGAAATCGTAGTTGAAATCGCTGCCATGGGACGAGACCCAATGGAAGCGCCAGCCCATGCGGCGCTTATAGGCCTCGATCTCGGCGAGCGGCGCGCGCGCCACCGCGACATAGGCGACGTCATGGCGTTCGAGATGCCTGAGCACACCGTCGACATGGTCGGACTCGAAGGAGCAGCCGACGCAGCCTTCCAACTGGCCGGGAGCCAGCATGAAGTGCTTGACGATAAGCTGGCTGCGGCCGCGGAACAGGTCGGCGAGTGTCTGCTTCCCGGCGGGCGTGTCGAAGACGTATTCCTTCTCGATCCGGATGCGCGGCAGGGCGCGGCGCTCGGCGGCGATCGCATCGCGCTGGCGCGTCAGCTCCTTCTCCTTGACGAGCAGGGCCTTGCGGGCGGCGATCCAGTCTTCCTTGCTGACGGTGATATGCGACATGGCCGGTCTCCTCGCTGCACTGGCCGCTTCCGATCCCGAAACTCAGGATCCAGAAGCAAGCGGTTGTGATTGACGAGTTTTCGGCTCTGGCTGCATCAAGCCAGCGTCGTCCGCTCGTCGCCCCTTTGAGGCAAGGACGAACGGGCGGGCGTGGTGCCGACACGGCACCGAAAAAATCTTCAACGCTGCTCTGTCGCGGTCCTCAGCCGGCTGCGACCTGCCCGCTCTCGCGCATCAGCCGGTCGATATGCTGGCGGATATGGGCGGCTTCACTGGCGGAGCCGGCGAGCGAGATGGCGCGGTCGAAGGTGGTGCGGGCCTCGCGGTCGCGGCCGAGCTGCATCAGCAGCCAGCCCTTGAAGCCGAAGAAGTAGAAATAGCCCGAGAGCTGCTGTTCCAGCGGTTCGACCATGGCGAGCGCAGCTTCGGGCCCACGCAGCTTGGCGACGGCGACGGCGCGGTTGAGCGTGATCACCGGCGAGGGCTGGATGTGCTCCAGCGTGGCGTAGAGGATGTCGATCTGGGCCCAGTCGGTCTCGTCCGGCTGCGCCGCGCGGCTGTGAACGCCGGCGATCCCCGCCTGGATCTGGTAGGGACCGGGCCTGCGATGGCGCATCGCCTTGTCGATCAGCGCCAGACCCTCAGCGATCATCTGGCGGTCCCAGAGGCTGCGATCCTGATCGTCGAGCAGGACAATCTGGCCGTCGGCGTCGAGCCGCGCGGCTGTGCGAGCGTGCTGGAGCAGCATGAGTGCCAACAGGCCCATGATCTCGGGCTCGGTCTGGAACAGGCGCAGCAGCAGCCGCGTCAGGCGGATGGCTTCTTCGCTGAACGGCCGGCGACGATCTGCCTCGGCGCCACTGGCCGAATAGCCCTCGTTGAAGACGAGGTAGAGCATTGCCGCCACCGCCGCGAGGCGTTCGGCGCGCTCGACCGGGCCGGGCGTCTCGAACGGCACGTTCGCAGCGGCGACGCGGGCCTTGGCCCGGGTGATGCGCTGCTCCATCGCGCTTTCGCCGACGAGGAAGGCGCGGGCGATCTGCTTGACGCTGAGACCCGAGACGATGCGCAAGGCGAGCGCCACCTGCTGCGTCGCCGGCAAGTCGGGATGGCAGCAGATGAAGAGCAGCCGCAGGATGTCGTCGCGGTAATGGCCGCCGTCGAGCCGCTCGGCGACTTCGCTCTCGGCGTCGCCGAGATCGGAGAGCCTGTCCTCGTCCGGCAGGGCTTCCTGCTTCTTCTGCCGTCTGACCTGGTCGAGCGCGACATTGCGGCCGACGAAGATCAGCCAGGCGGCAGGATCGCGCGGCGGGCCGTTCTGCGGCCAGGTCCGGAGCGCACGGAGGCAGGCCTCCTGATAGGCCTCCTCGGCGATGTCGAGATCGCGGAAATAGCGGAGCAGGGCGCTGATCGCCTGAGGGCGCGCCGAGGTCAGCGCCGCATGGATCCAGGCGATCTCGGCCATGGTCAGACTCCGGCCGGATAGTAGACGGCGAGCGGGCGGACCTCGAAGGCACCGCCCGGATTGGCCTCGCCGAGCTCGCGCGCGATCCCGAGCGCCTCGTCGAGATCGGCGACGTCGACGATGTAGAAGCCGAGGAACTGCTCCTTGGTCTCGGCGAAGGGGCCGTCGATGATCAGCGGCGGATCGCGATCCTTGCGCAGCGTCGTCGCCGCCGTGGTCGGCAGCAGGCGGGCGACCGGGCCGAGCTTGCCTTCCTTGGCGATGCGCTGGCGGATCTTTTCGAGGCGGCCCATGACCTCCTCGTTCTGCTCCTTCGTCCAGGCCGTGACGACCTCTTCGGAATGATAGCAAAGGATGGCGTAGTGCATGCGCGGCGCTCCGGTTCAGGCCAAGGACGATCGGCCGGGCCGGCAGCCGACAATCGCGGAGCAAAAAAATCAAGCTGCGTCGATGTTTCTTCAAACCAGGTCGTCCCGGGCGGGCGAAGCCCGACCCGGGACCCATTCCGGAACCTCTTTCGGAGATGCTCTGGCATGGATCCCGGATCTCCGCTTCGCTGCGTCCGGGATGACCAAGAAAGGGTTTTGAGGCCTAAACGACCGGCGGATTGAGCCGGGCGAAGCCTTCCTGGCGATGATAAGGGAAGGCCGGATAGGGCGGAACGGTGGCGCTTGCCTTGTCGAGCCTTACGATCTGCTCTGGCGTCAGAGCCCAGCCGACGGCGCCGAGATTGTCGCGCAATTGCTGCTCGTTGCGGGCGCCGATGATCACCGAGGCGACGGTCGGGCGCTGCACCAGCCAGTTGATCGCGATCTGCGGAACGGTCTTGCCGGTTTCCTCGGCGAGCGCATCGAGCACGTCGACGATGTCGTAGAGCTTCTCGTCATCGACCGGCGGGCCGAAATCGGCGGTCTGGTGCAGGCGGCTGCCTTCGGGCAGCTTCTGCCCGCGCCTGATCTTGCCGGTGAGGCGGCCCCAGCCGAGCGGGCTCCAGACGAGCGCGCCGACGCCCTGGTCGAGGCCGAGCGGCATCAGGTCGAACTCATAGTCGCGGCCGACCAGAGAATAATAGACTTGATGGGCGACATAGCGCGGGAAGCCGTGCTTCTCGGCGAGCGCCAGCGACTTCATCAATTGCCAGCCGGCGAAGTTGGAGACGCCGACCTGGCGGATCTTGCCGGCACGGACCAGCGCGTCGAGCGTCGAGAGCACCTCCTCGATCGGGGTGAAGGCGTCGAAGGCGTGGAGCTGGAGCAGGTCGATATGATCGCTGCCGAGCCGGCGCAGCGCGGCCTCGGTGCCGTCGATCAGCCGGCTGCGCGATGAGCCGGCCTCATTGGGGCCGTCGCCCATAGGCAAGCTCATCTTGGTCGAGACCAGGACCTTGTCGCGCCGACCCTTGATCGCCGCACCGAGCACCTCCTCGGAGGCGCCGTTCGAATAGACATCGGCGGTGTCGAACAGATTGACGCCTGCTTCCAGGCAGATGTCGACGAGGCGGGTCGCTTCCCTGGCGTCGCTGGTGCCCCAGTTGCTGAAGAGCGGGCCCTGGCCGCCGAAGGTGCCGGCGCCGAAGCTGAGGGCGGGAACCTTGAGGCCGGAGCGGCCGAGATATCTGTAGTCCATGGTCGAATTCCTTGTTCTAAACCTTTGATGACGTTCACTGCTGGCAGGAGGCCGATGCGGTCTGGAGCGCCGTCTGCGGGCGCTTGTCGAGGCGCAGGCTGATCACCGCCAGCACCAGGCTCGCCAGCGGCACCAAGGCAGCGACCCAGGTCACGGCGCCGAGCCCCGGGCCATGCTCGATGGTGACGCCGCCGAGCCAGGCGCCAAAGGCATTGCCGAGGTTGAAGGCGGCGATGTTGAGGCTGGAGGCGAGGTTACGCCCGGCAGGTCCCGCCTTGTCGAGCACGCGCATCTGCAAGGGAGCGACGGTGGCGAAGGCAGCAGCGCCGATCAGGCCGACGAAGACCGTGACCGCGACGGGCGAGCGCAGCGTCGCGGTCATCGCGAAGAGCACGATAGCGAGCGTTGCGGTGGTCGCGAGCAGGGCAACCGGCAGGTTGCGGTCGGCGAGCTTGCCGCCGAGCATGTTGCCGACGATCAGGCCGAGGCCGAAGAGCAGCAAGATCGGCGAGACCGCTTCCTGCGAGAAGCCGGTGATCTCGACCAGGATCGGCTGGATATAGGTGAAGACCGCGAAGACACCGCCGAAGCCGAGCACCGTCATGGCGAGGCCGAGCAGCACCTGCGGGTCGGCGAGGGTGGCGAGTTCCTGACGCAGCGGCGCGACCTCGACCTTGCCCTTGTCGGCCGGGACGAGGCGGGCGAGCACCAGCATGGCGACGACACCGATCACGGCGATGGTCCAGAAGGTGGCGCGCCAGCCAAAATGCAGGCCGAGCCAGGCGCCGGCGGGCACGCCGAGCAGGGTCGCGATGGTGAGGCCGGTGAACATCACGGCGATGGCCGAGGCCTTCTTGTCCTCGGGGACGAGGCTGGTTGCGACGACCGAGCCGACGCCGAAGAAGGTGCCATGCGCCAGCGAGGTGACAATGCGCGCCGCCATCAGAAGCCCGTAGCTCGGCGCGAGCGCACAGGCGATGTTGCCGAGGGTGAAGATCGCCATCAGCAGGATCAGCACCTGCTTGCGCGGCAGCTTGCGGGTGGCGAGGGTCAGGACGGGCGCGCCGACGAAGACGCCGAGCGCATAGCCGGAGATCAGCAGGCCGGTCATCGCGACCGAGACCTGCAGGTCGGCGGCAACCTGCAGCAGCAGGCCCATGATGACGAATTCGGTGGTGCCGATGCCGAAGGCACCGGCAGTGAGGGCATAGACGGCAATGGGCATGGGAGGCTCCGCGCCAGGCGAAAGGGGATGATCCCCAGCCAGATGGTGCAATGCGGTGATTTGAACTAGGATGCCGCTCGTAACATCACTTGTGACTTGAGTTCACCATGGCAGCCTTGCTCAGCAACCGTTCCGGCGAGATGGAAGTGTTCGCGGCCGTGGTCGAGCGCGGCGGTTTCTCCGCCGCGGCCAAGCTGTTCGGGATGACGCCGTCTGCCGTCAGCAAGCTGGTCACGAGATTGGAGGCGCGGCTCGGCGCCAGATTGGTCAATCGCTCGACGCGCAAGCTGCAATTGACGGCGGAAGGGCAGGCTTTCCACCAGCGCTGCGTCACCATCCTCTCCGACATCGCCGAGGCGGAATGCGAGGCGGCGGCGGGCAAGGCGCCGCGCGGGCGGGTGCGGGTCAACGCCAATGTCGCCTTCGGCAATCAGGTTCTGCTGCCGCTGGTGCCGGCTTTCCTGGCCGAGCATCCCGAGCTCTCGGTCGATCTCGTCTTCACCGACCAGGTGGTCGACCTGATCGAGGAGCGGGCGGATATCGCGATCCGGGTTGGACCCGGGCCCTTGCGCGGTAACCAGCTGATGGCGCGCAAGATCGGTGAGAGCGCCGTCGCGGTCGTCGCCTCGCCCGATTATCTCGCCCGCCATGGCGAGCCAAAGACGCCGGCCGAGTTGGTGAAGCACAACTTGATCGGCTTCAATTTCGCTAGGTCGGTCGAGGGCTGGCCGTTTCGCGTCGACGGCACGCTGATCTCGATCGCCGCGGTCGGTAACACCCAGGTTGGCGACGGCGAGATCGCGCGCCAGCTCGCTGTTGCTGGCGTTGGCCTTGCGCGGCTGGGGCGCTTTCATACCCAGGCCGAGGTCGCCGCAGGGCGGCTCGTCACGGTGCTGGAGGACTTCAACGCCGGCGATATCGAGGTCATCCACGCCGTCTATCTCGGGCAGGGCGGCTTCGTGCCGGCGCGGATGCGGGCCTTCATCGATTTCCTGGCACGGAATGTGAAGATCCGGGCCTGACAGCCTGAAGCCTCAACTCAGCAGCAGACTGTCGTCCGAGAGCTCCTCGCCGCGGACCTGCTTGAACAGGCGCAGCAGGTCCGGCACGTCCATCGCCTTGCGGCGCTCACCGGCGATGTCGAAGACGACCTTGCCCTCGTGCAGCATCACGGTGCGGCTGCCATGGTCGAGCGCGTCACGCATCGAATGGGTGACCATCAGCGCGGTCAGCTTCTGCTCGTCGACGATGCGCCGGGTCAGGTCGAGCACGAAGGCGGCGGTGCGCGGGTCGAGCGCGGCGGTGTGCTCGTCGAGCAGCAAAGTCTTGGTTCCCGCCAGCGTCGACATCAGCAGGCTGACGGCCTGGCGCTGCCCGCCGGACAGCAGGCCCATCGAATCGCCGAGGCGATTCTCCAGGCCGAGGCCGAGTACCGCCAGTTTGTCGCGGAACAGGGCGCGGCGCGGGCGGTCGAGCGCCGCGCCGAGGCCGCGGGCGCGGCCGCGCGCCTGGGCCAGCGCCATGTTCTCCTCGATCGTCAGGCGTTCGCAGGTGCCGGCCATCGGATCCTGGAAGACGCGGGCGATCAGGCCGGCGCGCTTGGGTGTCGGCCAGCGCGTCACGTCGATGCCGTCGACCTCGACGGTGCCGCGTTCGGCCCGGGCATCGCCGCTGAGGACGTTGAGCAATGTCGACTTGCCGGCGCCGTTCGAGCCGATGACCGTGATGAACTCGCCATCGGGCACGGAGAGATCGAGACCGCGCAGCGCCCGGTTTTCCAGCGGCGTTCCGCGCCCGAAGGTGACATGGACATCCCGGACGCTGATCATGGCGCGCTCCGCTTGAACAGGCTGCGCAGCGGATTGGCGACGCCGGGCAGCATCAGGGCGATGCCGACCAGCACCGCCGTGACCAGGTTGAGGTCGGAGGCGCGCAGGCCGAGCCAGCCGGCGTTCAGGGCCAGCGCGATGGCAAGGCGGTAAGCGATGGCGCCGATCAAGCAGGAGAACACCGCGACGACGATCGATTTCGTGCGGAAGATCGTCTCGCCGAGGATGACGGCGGCGAGGCCGGCGATGATCGTGCCGGTGCCGATGCTGACATCGGCGAAGCCCGCCGTCTGCGCGAACAGGGCGCCCGCCAAGGCGACGAGGCCGTTCGAGAGGGCGACGCCGACATAGATGTACATGTCGGTGCGGATGCCTTGCGCGCGGGCCATGCGCGGATTGGCGCCGGTGGCGCGCATGGCGAGGCCGAATTCGGTCTTGAGGAAGCGGGCGAGCAAAGCGGCGATCACGGTGACGATGATCAGCAGCGCGAGCACACGCAGGGTCGGGCGGGCGGGCAGTCCAGCGGCGGCGATCAGCGGGTTCAGCCAGGTGAAGAAGTCGATCACCGTCGGCCGGTTCATCAGGGGGATGTTGGGCACGCCCATCACCCGCAGATTGATCGAGAACAGCGCCGTCATCGTCAGGATGCCGGCGAGCAGATGCAGGATCGAAAAGCGGATGTTGAGCCAGGCGGTGACCGTGCCGGCGAGGCAGCCGGCGACGATCGCCGCCAGCGTCGCGAGCACCGGATTGACCCCGCCGGCGATCATCGCCGCCGCGACGGCGGCGCCGAGCGGCAAGGTGCCGTCGACCGTCAGGTCGGGAAAGTCGAGGACGCGGAAGGTGATGTAGACGCCGAGCGCCACCAGAGCGAACACCAGTCCGATCTCGATGGCGCCCAGGGTAGCGATGAGACTCATCGGTCGCCCTGCTAGTTCTGTTCTGGAAAGGGTAGGCGGCCGGACGCGGCGGCGCGGGGACGCCGCCGCGTTTTCAGATCAGTTGATCACCTGCTTGGCACGAGCCTGCACGGCGGCCGGGATCGTCACGCCCATGGCGGCAGCGGCCTTGGCGTTGAGGACGAGGTTGCTGCCGCTGGCGTTCTTGACCGGGATGGTGCCGGGCTTCTCGCCCTTGAGGACGCGCACGACCACCGCGCCGGTTTCGACGCCGACCTGGAAATAGTCGAAGCCGATCGAGGCGACCGAGCCCTTCTGGACCGACTCGGTGTCGCCGGTGAAGACCGGCAGCTTGTTGTCGGTGCCGACAGCCAGCACGGTGCCGAGCGCCGAGATGATGGTGTTGTCGGTCGGCAGATAGATCGCATCGACCTTGCCGACCAGGCTCTGCGCGGCAGCCGAGACATCGGCGGTGCGGCCGGCCGAAGCCTCGACGATCTGCAGGCTGCGGGCTGGAGCCAGCGCCTTGACGGCGTTGAGCAGCGCGACGCTGTTGGCCTCGCCGGGGTTGAAGACGACGCCGATCTTCTTGGCCGAAGGCACCAGCTCCTTGATCAGGTCGAACTGGGCCTCCAGCGGCGAGAAGTCGGAGATGCCGGTGACGTTGCCGCCCGGCGCCTGCTTGTCCTTGACGATCTGGGCGGCGACCGGGTCGGTCACGGCGGTGAAGACCACCGGGATCGTCTGCGTCGCCGTGACCATCGCCTGGGCGGAGGGGGTGGCGATCGCAACGATCACATTCGGGTTCTCGCCGGCGAATTTCTGGGCGATCTGCGCTGCCGTCGCCGGCGAGCCCTGGGCCGATTCATAGCGGAAGGTCAGGTTCGTACCGTCCTTGTAGCCGGCCTCCTCCAGTGCCTTCTTGACGCCGTCGCGGGCGGCATCGAGCGCCGGGTGCTCGACGATGGCGGTGACGGCGACCGTCACCTTCTGGGCCTGCTGCGCGAAGGCGGCCGTGCCGGCCAGAAGCGCCAGAGCGATACCGCTGCTGATCATGGTTGCGCGCAAACGCATGGTTTCCTCTCCATTTGTCACCGAGCCCTGTCTTTCCGCTTCAGGCATTCGTGCCAGCGGGCAGGGTCGGTTCTGATTGCTGAGTGGCCGTCCGAAGCAACCCAAGGGCTAGGGAGTGGCGCTCTCGACTACCGGCAATATGCGCGGGCGAAAACGTGGCGCGCAAGTGAGCAGGCCGCATGCGCCTCCGGGAGTTGCGCATGCGAAAAAGCGCGCCGCGATCACTGCCCCCGCCGGCTGCGCGCGGCGAAGCGCACGGCTTCCTCGGCCGCCTTGAACAGGGCTTTGGCCTTGTTGATGCATTCGAGCTGCTCGGAGGCCGGATTCGAATCGTAGACGATGCCGGCGCCGGCCTGGACCTGCATGCGGCCGTTCTGGACGACCGCGGTGCGCAGGACGATGCAGGTGTCCATCTCGCCATTGGCGCCGAAATAGCCGATGCAGCCGCCATAGGCGCCGCGCCCGTCCTTCTCGAGCTCGTCGATGATCTCCATGGCTCGCACCTTCGGCGCGCCGGAGACGGTGCCGGCCGGGAAGCCGGCGGCGAGGGCCGAGAGCGCATCGTGCTTGCCGGAGATGCGTCCCTCGACGTTCGAGACGATGTGCATCACCTGGCTGTAGCGCTCGATGAAGAAGGAATCGGTGACGTTGACGCTGCCGATCTCGGCGACCCGGCCGACATCATTGCGGCCGAGATCGAGCAGCATCAGATGCTCGGCCCGTTCCTTGGGGTCGGCCAGCAGCTCGTCGGCGAGGGCTTCGTCGGCGGCGGGCGTCGCCCCGCGGGGCCGGGTACCGGCGATCGGGCGGATGGTGACCTTGCCGTCGCGCAGCCGGACTAGGATCTCCGGGCTGGAGCAGACGATCTGGAAGGCCTCGAAATCGAGATAGCAGAGGAAGGGCGCCGGGTTGACCCGCCGCAGGGCACGGTAGAGCGCGAAGGGCGGCAGTTCGAACGGCGCTTCAAAGCGCTGCGACAGCACGACCTGAAAGATGTCACCGGCGCGGACATATTCCTGCGCCGTCGCGACCATGGCGTGGAATTCGGCCTCGCTGGTGTTCGAGGTCGATTCCGGGTGGGGGATCGCCGCGATGTCGATGCCGGCCTCGTCGGGGAGGGGGCCTTCGAGGGCCCGCACTACCGCCTCGAGCCGTTCTTGCGCCCGCTCGTGGGCGGCGCGGGCGGGGACGTTCGCCTGCGGCCGCACCGGCGTCACCACCGTGATCTCGTCACGGATCGAATCGAACACCACCATCAGCGTCGGCCGCGTCAGGATGGCGTCGGGCACGCCGGGGCCTGTCGCCTTCGGCTCCGGCAGGCGCTCCATCAGGCGTACCATGTCGTAGCCGAGATAGCCGAAGACGCCCGCCGCCATCGGCGGCAGGCCGTCGCGATCGGGGATGGCGCTCTCGGCGAGCAAGGCGCGCAGCGAGTCGAAGGCCGGGCGCGGATCGGGGACAAAGTCCTCGTCCTGTACCAGCCGGCGGAGCGAGGCCTGGCCGCGATGGCAGCGCCAGATCAGGTCCGGATCGAGCCCGATCATCGAGTAGCGGCCGCGCACGGCGCCGCCCTCGACCGATTCGAGCAGGAAGGCCGGCCCCTTATAGGCATGGCGCAGCTTCAGGAAGGCGGCGACCGGTGTCTCGCAATCGCCGACCAGCGACAGCGTCAGCAATTGCGGCTCGCCGGCCGCGTAGGCGGCGGCGAAGCGGGCGAAATCGGCTGCCGGATCCATGCGTCCTGCTTCAGTTCTGGCCGCCGGTGGCGTTGCGCAGCGCCGCCTGGTTGACCTGGACGCCGAGATCGTTCTGCAGCTTGCCGACATATTGGGCGAGAAGATCCTCGCTGATGCTCGACGTCAGCAGCTTTACGAAGTTCTCGGCATCCTCTGTGGTGCGGGCATAGGGGCTGACCGTCGCAGCCTTGACCTGGAAGACGACGCGGCCGGTGTTCTCGACCGCAGCCGAGCCAGCCTTGCCGGCCGGCGTGCCGAAGACCAGCGAGACGACATTGCGCGGCAGGGCGTCGCTCTGGTCCTGGCGGCCGAGCGTCGCGTCCTCGAAGGCGAGCCCCTGCGCGAAGGCGATTGCGTCGAGCTTCTCGCCGGCGTCGAGCTTCTGCACGATCTCGCGGGCCTGAGCCGAAAGGCGCGAGGCGATCTCGTCGGAACGCCATTGCTTCTCGGCCTCGGCCTTGACCTCGTCGAAGCCGCGCTCGCGCGGTGGGTCGATCTTGGTCACGTCGAACCAGACATAGCCGCCATTGTTGGGTAGGCGCACGGCTTCGTTGTCGACGCCGATATCCGAGCGGAACAGCGCCTGCAGCGTCGTATCGCCGCCGGGGAGGGAGAGCTCCTGCGTGCCGTCGGGCTTGCCGAGGCTGGCATCGGCCGGGCCGAAATTGCGCAAGGCGAGATTGAATTCCTTGGCGATCTCCGGCAGCGGCCTGGCCGAGGCGCGCTGGTCCTCGACCTTGTCGTGCAGATCGGTCAACTGCTCGGCGGCGCGGCTCGTCGCGACATCGCGGCGGACCTCGTCGGCGACCTCCTCGAAGCTCTTGAGCCGGGCAGCCTCGATGGCCGGGACGCGCAGCAGAACGACGCCGAAGCTGCCTTGTACGGGCTCGCTGACCGCTCCCTGCGCCAAGGCGAAGGCAGCGTCGCGCACGGCCGGATCGAACAGGCCCTCGCGGGTGAAGGTGCCGAGCGTCAGATCGGCCTCGGCGACGTTGCGGCCGGCGCCGATCGCCTCGAAGGTCTCGCCGGCGTCGATCTTCGCCTTGGCGGCCTTTGCCTCCTCCATGGAGGGGAAGCCGATCTGCTGGACGGTGCGGCGCTCGGCCGAGCCGAAGCGCTGGGTCTTCACCTGCTCGTAGCGGGCACGGGCGTCGGCATCGCTGACCTTGCTCGGGTCTGCGAGGCTGGCGGCCGTCAGGACGAGCACATTGGCGGTGCGGTATTCGGGTGCGCGGAAGGCGGCCTTGCGCTCGTCGAAATACTTGCGCAGCACCTCGTCGCTCGGCGCGGCGATCTCGCCCGCGGCGCTGTCGGGCAGGGTGATGTAGGCGATCTCGCGCTGCTCATGGCGCAGGCGATGACCGAGCTCCTGCAGGGCGACCGGGGCCGTGACCGCGCCGACGACCATCTCGGCAATTTCCTGGCGCATCGTCACGGCGCGCTGCTCGCGCACGAATTGCTGCTCGTTCATGCCGATCGCGCGCAGCAGCTCGTTGAAGCGGGCCGGATCGAACTGGCCGGCAGCGTTCTTCATGTTCGGATCGGTGAAGAGGATGTTGCGCACGGTCTCGTCGGAGACGGCAAGACCCATCTTCTGAGCCGTCTGGTCCAGCGTCGCGTCGGTGACGAGGCGCGAGATCACGCGCTGGTCGAGGCCGAGCGCCCGGGCGAGATCTGGGCCGATCTGGCGGCGCTGCTGGCGCTGCAATTGCTGGATCTCGTTCTGATAGGCCGTGCGCACCTGCTCGAGGCCGATTTCGGTCTTGCCGACGACGGCGACGGCGTTGCGGCCATAGCCGCGGAAGATGTCGCCGATGCCCCAGACCGCGAAGGAGATGATCAGGAAGCCGAACATGATCGCGACGACGATCCTGCCGATCAGGCTCTGTCCCGCCTTGCGCAGGCCCTGCATCATCATGGTCCGGTCTTCCCAATTCTCTCGCGGCCGTGCCGCTGCGCGCCGCTTATAGGAAGAGCGGCGCCTTCCGGCAATCGCTGCGACTGGCCTCGATTGCGATCATGTGACGGCGTTGCTAGAGCGCAAGGGACAAGATTTGGAGAGCAGCCGTGACGCGAACGATCAAGCCGCTGGTGGCGGGCAACTGGAAGATGAACGGGCTGAAGGCCGACCTTGCCATCGCAGCCGAGGTCGCCAAGGGCCACGACGCCGCGCTGCGGCGAGCCGTAGACCTCGCCATCTGCCCGCCCACGACCCTGCTGTTCACGCTGACGGCAGCGCTGATCGGCTCGGGCATCGCGACCGGCGGGCAGGATTGCAGCGCCCATGCGAGCGGTGCCTATACCGGCGAGATTTCTGCGCCGATGCTGGTCGATGCCGGCGCGAGCTATGCGATCGTCGGGCATTCCGAGCGTCGTACCTTGCACGGCGAGAGCAATGCGACGGTGAAGGCCAAGGCCGAGGCGGCGCTGGCGGCGGGGCTGACACCGATCGTCTGCGTCGGCGAGACCAGGGACGAGCGCGAGGCCGGCAAGGCGCTGGCGATCGTGAAGAAGCAGCTGCGCGGCTCGGTGCCGGATGGCGCGACGGCGGCCTCGCTGGTCGTCGCCTATGAGCCGGTCTGGGCGATCGGCACCGGCCTGACGCCGACCGCGGCCGACGTCGCCGAGGTGCATGAGGCGATCCGGGCTGAGCTCGGGCGCCTCCTCGGCAAGGCCGCAGCTGCCGGTGTCCGGCTGCTCTATGGCGGTTCGGTCAAGCCCAGCAATGCGGCCGAGCTGATGAACGTCGCCAATGTCGACGGTGCGCTCGTCGGTGGCGCCAGCCTCAAGGCCGAGGATTTCCTGGCGATCGCGCGCGCCTGCGCCTGATCTCCCAAGGATATCAAACAAGGACATCAAAATCGCAGGTGGCATGGGCGGGAAGCCCATGCTATGGGCAGCGCCGATCCGCAGGATGCCGCCATCTTGGCAGGCGCCCGCGCCATACCCATTTCGTGAGCCATGCAGAACGTTCTCATCGTCATTCACCTGTTGATCGTGATCGCGCTGGTCGGCGTGGTGCTGCTGCAGCGCTCCGAAGGCGGTGGCCTCGGCATGGGCTCGGGCGGCGGAGGCGGCGTCGGCGGCTTCATGACCGGCCGCGGCCAGGCCAATGCGCTGACCCGCGCCACGGCGATCCTCGCCGGCCTGTTCTTCATCACCTCGATCGCGCTCGCGGTGATGGCGACGCATGGCCGCACGCAGCGCTCGATCATCGACGGCGCCCCGGCGCCGGCCGGCACGACCGCCCCGGCAGCTCCGAGCGGGCCTTCCGCGCCGAATGCCGGCGGGGTGCTCGACCAGCTCCGGCAGATGCAGAACCAAGGCGGTTCACAGCCGCCGCAGCCGGGAACACCGACGCGGTGACCGGAACGAGACAAGGGCAGGGGCCGGGAAACCGGCCCTTCTCTTTTGTGGACAAGCGCAAGGCGCAGGAACGACCTGCATCGATGTGCTTAGCGAATCGAACTCCAGGCGTTAAAGGTGACCTCCCATGACGCGGTATGTTTTCATCACCGGCGGCGTGGTGTCCTCGCTCGGCAAAGGCCTGGCGGCGGCGGCCCTGGCTGCTCTCCTGCAGGCGCGTGGCCATAAGGTCCGCTTGCGCAAGCTCGACCCCTATCTCAATGTCGATCCGGGCACGATGAGCCCGTATCAGCATGGCGAGGTCTTCGTCACCGACGACGGCGCCGAGACCGATCTCGACCTAGGCCATTACGAGCGCTTCACCGGCCGGCCCTGCAACAAGGGCGACAACATCACCACCGGCCGGATCTACATGGACATCCTGACGCGCGAGCGTCGAGGCGACTATCTCGGCGCCACCATCCAGGTGATCCCGCACGTCACCAACGCCATCAAGGAATTCGTCCTCTCGGGCAATGACGGCTACGACTTCGTGCTGGTCGAGATCGGCGGCACGGTCGGCGACATCGAGAGCCTGCCCTTCCTCGAATCGATCCGCCAGATCAGCCAGCAATTGCCGCGCGGCCAGTGCATCTTCGTGCACCTGACGCTGCTGCCCTACATCCCGACCGCGGGCGAGCTGAAGACCAAGCCGACCCAGCACTCGGTCGCCGAGCTGCGCTCGATCGGCATCCAGCCTGACATCCTGCTCTGCCGCACCGACCGCGAGATCCCGGTCGAGGAGCGGCGCAAGCTCGCGCTGTTCTGCAATGTCCGCGAGACTGCAGTGATCGAGGCCCGTGACGTCGCCTCGATCTACGACGTGCCGCTGTCCTACCATGCCGAGGGGCTCGACACCGAGGTGCTGGCCGCCTTCGGCCTGGACGACAAGACCGCCCCCGACATCAGCAACTGGCGGCGCATCTCGGAGCGGATCAAGAACCCGGAAGGCGAGGTCACTATCGCCATCGTCGGCAAGTACACCGGGATGAAGGACGCCTATAAGTCGCTGATCGAGGCGCTGACCCATGGCGGCATCGCCAACCGGGTCAAGGTCAACCTCGACTGGATCGAATCCGAGGTGTTCGAGAAGGAAGACCCGGCGCCCTTCCTCGAACATGTCCATGGCATCCTCGTCCCCGGCGGCTTTGGCCATCGCGGCGCCGAGGGCAAGATCAAGGCGGCGAGCTTCGCCCGGCAGCGCAAGGTGCCGTATTTCGGCATCTGCTTCGGCATGCAGATGGCGGTGATCGAGGCGGCGCGCTCGCTCGCCGGCGTCAAGGACGCCAACTCGACCGAGTTCGGCCCGACCGAGCAGCCCGTCGTCGGCCTGATGACCGAGTGGATGCGTGGCAACGAGCTGGAGCAGCGCTTCTCGGGCGGCGATCTCGGCGGCACGATGCGGCTGGGCGCCTACCAGTCGAAGCTGTCTGAGGACACCAAGATCGCCAAGATCTATGGCTCGACCGAGATCTCCGAGCGGCATCGCCACCGCTACGAGGTCAATATGGGCTATCGCGAGATGCTCGAGGCCAAGGGCCTGCGCTTCAGCGGCGTCTCTCCCGACGGGCTGCTGCCGGAGACGGTCGAGTACCCCGACCATCCCTGGTTCATCGGCGTGCAGTACCACCCCGAGCTGAAGTCGCGGCCGTTCGAGCCGCATCCGCTCTTCGCCAGCTTCGTCGAGGCGGCGGTGGTGCAGAGCCGCCTGGTCTGATCCTTTATCTCTTGCTCTCTCGCATTTTCTTCAGGCGAACCGGTACCCACTTCGCTTGAAAATGCTCTACTCGACCGGCACCGCGACCCAAGGGTGGCGGTGCTGGGTGTAGACCTGCTTGCCGGGCGCCGGAAAATCCGGGTCGGCGAAGGCGCCGACCGCGACCGCGATCATCTCGGGCTTGCGCAGAGGCTCCCAATAGATCGTGCTGCCGCAGCGCGGGCAGAAGTGCTGCGTGACTTCGAAGCCACTGTCCGCTTGCCGGCGATAAGCTGTCGCTTGCCCGCTGATCTCGACCTCCGAGCGCGGAAAGAAGGCGGCGATGCCGTAGGTGCTGCCGGTGCGGCGCTGGCATTCCCGGCAATGGCAGAGCGAGACGAGCGCCGGCTCACCGCGGCAGATCAGGCTCAGAGCCCCGCAAGAGCATCGGGCATGTCTTTCCTTCATGGAGTCTCTCCGTGACGTCGCCCGCGCGCCCATTGCACAATCCGCGACAGTCTGGCGCAGCGCCGCCGCTGACGTATAGTGACCTGCTTGAGCATCATCGCATGCAAGGGGCTGCAGCATGACGATCTCGATGGCCGGGTTACCGGCGTTCATCCTTTATTTCTGCGTTGGCTTCGCGCTGATCGCCGGCTTTGCAGCCGTCTACATGCGGCTCACCGCCCATGACGAGATCGCGCTGATCCGGGGCGGCAACCTCTCCGCCGCGATCGCCTTCGGCGGCAATCTCATAGGCTTCTCGGTGCCGCTGGAGACGGCGATCGAGCAGGCGGCGAGCATTCCCGACCTGGTGATCTGGGCCGTGATCGCCATGGTCGTCCAGTTCGGCGCCTATGGCTTTGCCCGGCTCGTCATCCCGGACCTCTCGCGCAAGATCGAGGAGGATCGGATTCCCTCGGCGGCGATGCTGGCGGTGATCGCCGTGATCAGCGGCACGCTCGCTGCCGCCAGCATGAGCTTGTAGGAGGCGGCGATGAAGCGCTCGACCCAGATCGGGCTCGCTGCGGCTGGCGTGGTGCTTGTCGCGACCTACTGGTCGCTCTCCGGCGGCGAGACCGACGATTCGCTAGTCTACAGCAATCTCTCCGAGTGCCGGGCTGCCAACCTGCTCGGTTCCAGCCAGTGCGAGCAACGCTTCAACGAGGCCTCCGCCAACCATCTGCGCGACGCCAAGAAATTCACCAGCAGCGCCTCCTGCGAGCAGGAATACGGCGCCAGCGGCTGCCAGAGCGCAGTCTGGAACAATGCCCAGGTCTTCATCCCGGCCCTGGCGGGCATCATGCTGGCGCGGCAGTTCATGTCCGGCGGCGGAGCGGCCCAGCCATTATTGCCGCCGACCAGCGCGGCCTGCCCGCCAGGTACCCGCCAGCCCGGATCCGGCCGGCCGGAATGCGAGCAGCCCGCCCGGAGCTCCTCATCCTCATCGTCCAGTGGCGGCTACTATGGCGGCAGCAGCAGCCGCTCGCGCGCCTATACGACGACCTCCGGCCAGGCGATGGTGGCGCGCAACATCTCGTCGACCGGGATGGCGAGCACACCGAGCGTCGCCTCCCGCGGCGGCTTCGGCTCGAGCTCGCGTTCGTTTTCCTCGTTCTCGTCGTCCTGACCGATGCAGCGGCTTCGCGTAGCACCCCGCAAGGACTGGCAGGCAGAGGTCGAGCGCCTCGGCTTCGCCTATCACACCCTCGACGGCGAGACCTATTGGGACGAAAGCGTCGCCTATGCCTTCTCGCTGAAGGAGATCGAGGAGGACATCGAGGCGCCGACCAGCGAGATCGAGGGGCTCTGCTTCGCCTTCGTCGAGCGCGCCCTCAAGGACGAGGAGATCCTGCGCCGGCTCGCGATCCCCGAGGCGCAATGGGGCCTGATCCGCGACAGCTGGCAGCGCGGCGACCGCAATCTCTATGGCCGGCTCGATCTTGCCTATGATGGCAAGGGTCCGGCCAAGCTGCTCGAATACAATGCCGACACGCCGACCTCGCTGTTTGAGGCTGCCGTGGTGCAATGGGATTGGCTGGAGCAGGCGATGGCGCGCGGGGTGATCTCGCGCGGCTCGGATCAATTCAACTCACTGCACGAACGCCTGATCGCCGCCTTCGGCGGGCTGCGTAATCCGAAGCCGGAGCGCATGCACTTCACCTGCGTGCAGGGGAGCTCCGAGGACAAGGGCACGGTCGATTATCTGATCGATTGCGCCGGCCAGGCCGGAATCGATACCCGTTTCACCTTCATCGAGGAGATCGGCCTGCTCGCCGATGGGCGCTTCTGCGACGGTGCCAGTCTGCCGATCGAGATGCTGTTCAAGCTCTATCCCTGGGAGTGGCTGTTCCGGGAGCAGTACGCCTCAGGGCTCGCCGGCTCGCGCTGCCAGTTCGTCGAACCGCCCTGGAAGGCGCTGATCTCCAGCAAGGGCCTCTTGCCTTATCTCTGGGAGATGGCGCCCGGCCATCCCAATCTGCTGCCGGCCTATTTCGAGGGCGATCCGCGCTGTGCCGAGCTCGGCTCGAGCCACGTCCGCAAGCCACTCTATTCGCGCGAGGGCGCCAATGTGACGCTCATCGAGGGCGGAGCGGTGCGCGACAGCGATGACGGTCCGTACGGCGCCGAGGGCTTCATCCTGCAGGCGACCGCGATGCTGCCGAATTTCGACGGCAATTATCCGGTGCTCGGCTCCTGGCTGGTCGCCTCGCAGCCTTGCGGGCTCGGGGTCCGAGAGGATACGACTCCGATCACCAAGAACACCTCGCGCTTCGTGCCGCACTTCATCGAGCCGTAGCGCCCAAAGCCTACGGTTTGCCCATGCCTGAAACGACCAAGGCCCGCGGTCTCGACCATCTCGTCATCGGCGTCGCCGATCTCGATGCGGCCGGAGCCTTCTATGCCGATCTCGGATTCCGCGTCGGCGCGCGCAACCGCCATCCCTGGGGGACCGAGAACCGGATCGTCCAGTTCCCCGGCGCCTTCCTCGAATTGATCACCGTTGGCGACGCCTCGCAGATTCCGCCGCATGCACCTCGGCATTTCTCCTTCGGCGCCTTCGTGCGCGATGCGCTGGCGCGCGGCGAGGGCATGTCGATGCTGGTGCTGGAGAGCCGCGATTCGACGGGCGACGCCAATGGCTTCCGCGCTGCGGGCGTCGGCGATTTCGAGCCGTTCTTCTTCGAACGGCAGGCGCGCCGGCCGGATGGCAGCGAGGTCCGCGTCGCCTTCTCGCTCGCCTTCGCCGAGAATCAGAAGGCACCCGAATGCGGCTTCTTCGTCTGCCAGCAGCACGAGCCGCAGAATTTCTGGAACCCGGCATTCCAGCAGCACGAGAACGGCGCGAGCGGGCTGTCTGCCGTGTTCCTGGTGGCACGGCAGCCAGCCGCGCAGGCCGTTTTCCTCAACGCCTTCTCCGGCGCCGAGAGCTTCGCCACGCCGGAAGCGGGCCTGCAGCTAACGCTGCCGCGCGGGCGCCTGGAGGTGCTGACGCCGCAGGCGGCCGCGGCGAGGCTCGACGGCGAGAGCCGGCAGGAACAGGCCCGCTTTGCCGGCTTTGCTGTCGCGGTGCCCGAGCTCGAGCCGATTCGGTCGCGGCTCGTCGAGCGCGGTGTCGCGCATCGCATGGATGGCGCACGCATCATCGTGCCGGCGCAGGCCGCTTTCGGCTGCGCCATCCAGTTCGAGATGGGTTGAGCGCCGGGGCGCTTGCTGCAATCAGCGCCGGCCCGGCCGCCCCCTGCGACCCCAGGCGCGCGCTCTGGCGACGCGCATGCGCCACCAGCCGCCGGCTCGCCGGCGATGCGTCAGCCGCCCGACCAGCAGCGTGTAGTCGGCCTCGACATCGGAAGCCTGCGCCAGGGCGCGGTCGAGATCGAGCGGGCCGGCTGCCGTTGCTGCGGACGGCAGGGCGGCAAGCGTTGCCCCGCCGGCGACGGCACCGATCAGACCCAGAAGAAATTGGCGGCGCTGCATGACAGTCTCCTTGCTGGAATGGCAAGGAGAATGCGTGAGCCGATCAGGCTCGTAGTCCTTCAAACGAAGGACAGCTCTCTGGAGCGAGCAGGAAGCCGGTCGCGATTTCGCAGCGAGGCCGCGTTTCCTAACGCCCGGCCGCCTCGGCGCCGGCATGGGCCGGCCCTTCGGGCAGATTGGCCAGCAGGCCGAGCAAGGCGCGGTCGTGCAGCACGACCATGCGTTCCTTCGGCTTCAGCCAGATCACCGCGTCGGCGATCGTCTCGGCATCGATCAGCTTGGCTTGCGCCACGGCGCGGTCGGGCTCGATCTCACCGCGACGGCGCGGCTGGACTTGGGGCAGCATGGCCTCGTGGGTCGCGCGCAGCATCGGATCGGCGTGGAGGGTAGAAAGCCCGTCGGCATCGTCGAAGCCGGCCTGCGAGAATTCTGCCTGGAGCGCGTTGGCCCGCGAGGCGATCGCCGGCGGGTCGCCTTCCTCCGGTGTCATCAAGAGCCCGCGCCGCTTCAGCCAGAGGCCGAGGGCGAGGTTGCCCGAGGCCCAGGAGAGCGGGATCGCCAGCAGCAAGCCGACGATCGTCGGCGACATCCAGGCGAAGAGCGAGGTCGCGATCATGAAGGCCGACAGGCCGGCGACGAGACCGAGCAGCGTATGGGCGCGGTGCCGGCGGACAATGTCCTTGAGCGGGATCGAGCCGTCGTCGCGGCGCTGCGGATTCCAGCCGGTGTCGCGGCCGACCAGAATCTGGAAGACCGAGCCGGACTGGATCACCATCATGATCGGCGCGAAGAAGGCCGAGAACAGGATCTCCAGCAGCGCCGAGAGGATGAGCCGGATGCCGCCGCCGCAGGCGCGCCGGAGCTTGCCGTCGAACAGCGTCAGCAGGAGGCCGAACAGCTTCGGCGCCAGGAGGATCGCCATGGTCAGCCCGAACAGGTTGAGCGCGCGCTCGGGGTCGAAGCGCGGCCAGACCGGGAAGAGCCTGAATTCCTCGGTGAAATATTCGGGCCTGGCGTAGTTGACCTGCAGCACGATCAGGATGCCGACCACGAGCTGCATCAGCCAGAAGGGCGAGGCGAGATAGGCCATCATGCCGGTGGCGAAATGCTGGCGGGTCGAGAGCTTCAGGCCTCTGGCGCCGATGATGCGCGAATGCTGGAGATTGCCCTGGCACCAGCGCCGGTCGCGAGTCGCGATGTCGATCAGCGAGGGCGGGCTCTCCTCATAGGAGCCCGTCAGGTCGGGCAGCATGTAGACCGACCAGCCGGCGCGCCGGATCAGCGCCGCCTCGACGAAGTCGTGGCTGAGGACATGGCCGCCGAAGGGCGGCTTGCCCTTGAGGTCGGGCAGGCCACAATGATCGGCGAAGGCCTTCGTCCGGATGATCGCGTTGTGGCCCCAGTAATTGCCGTCGCGGCCGGACCAGATCGCCAGACCCGTCGCGATCACCGGGCCGTAGACCCGCGCCGCGAACTGCTGCAGCCGCGCGAAGAAGGTGTTGCGGTTGATGATCAGCGGCAGCGACTGGATGATGCCGGCATCGGGATCGGCCTCCATCGCCGCGGCGAGGCGCACGATGCAGGTGCCGGTCATCAGGCTGTCGGCGTCGAGCACGACCATGTGCTCATAGTGGCCACCCCAGCGCGTGACGAAATCGGCGATGTTGCCCGCCTTGCGGTGATGGTTCTTCGGCCGGTGGCGATAGTAGATGCGCGCATCCGGCCCGAGCCGCTGGCGCAGGGCCAGGAAGGCGCGTTCCTCCGCCACCCAGATGTCGGGGTTGGTGGTGTCGGAGACGATGAAATAGTCGAAATGGGCGCCCAGGCCCGTCGCCTCGATCGACTCGCGGATCGCCGCCACCGCGGCGAAGGTCCGCGCCGTCGATTCATTGTAGATCGGCATGACCACGACGGTCTTCTGCGCCAGCGTCTCGGCGCGCGGGCTCTTCACCAGCCGGAAGAGCAGCGCGCAGAAGCCGAGGATCGCGCTGGTGAAAGCAAGCGCGATCCAGGAGAAGTTCACCGTGAAGAGGACGAGCAGCACGTACTGCAGGAAGGTCGTGCGGCTGACCGACACGACATGGTACATCTCCCAGGCGCCGTAGGCGGTCAGCGCCCAGGCGACGCCGAAAACGAAGATCCGGGCGAGCCAGGGTGTCCGCCAGGCTTGCGGCACGGCCGGGTTGCGCCCCTCCGAAGCATTCCAGCTGCGGAAGGACTGCACCGGCATCTCCAGCCGGCTCTCGGGCGGCGTCGCCTCGACCGGGGCGGGATAGCCGGTCGCGACCTCGATCTCGGCCGGGCGGGCAGCTAGGTCCACAGTCACCAGGTCCACCGATTGAGCAGGGTTTCCGAAACCGGCTGGCCGCCGGCGTCGAGCACGAGGCGAAGTTCCGAGAGCGTCTCGCTGCCGGGGTCTACCTCGAAGGCGACGCGCATGGTGCGCCGCTCCGGATAGGGCCAGAGCCGCAGATTCTGGATGGAGCCCGGCGTTGCCGTCACATTGGCGCGGATGGCGGCGACAAGGGCGGCGTCGCCGAGTCTGTCGCCGGTGAAATCGACGAGGAAGCGGCGCCGGCGCGCCTGCGAGCCGCGGCCTTGCCGGATGCGCGTCGCGGTGGCGAGCGGCGGGCGCTCAGGCGGCTGCCAGCACCAGGCCTGCCGATAGGCAACCGTCGTCTCGCTGCCGGCGGCGATCGGCTGGCGTGGGCGCCAATAGGTGATGATGTTGTCGTTGAGCTCGGATTCGCTGGGGATCTCGATCAGCTGGACCGAGCCTGGGCCCCAGTCGCCGAGCGGCTCCATCCAGACACTGGGCCGCAGCTCGAAGCGCTGGTCGTCGTCGACGAAGGCGTTGGGGTCGCGCTCGCGCTGAACCAGGCCGAAGCCGCGCGGATTGGAATCCTGGAAGGACGACACCTGCAGATTGGCGGGGTTGCTGACCGGCCGGTAGATCCATTCGCCGTTGCCGGTGAGCATCTGCACGCCGGAGACCTCGTGGACCGCCGGGCGCAGATCGTCGAAGCCGCGCCGGCTCTGCGGCCCGGAGAGATAGGTGCCCATGACGCAGCCGAAGCCGACATGGTCGAGATTGGCCCGGGCGAAAAGGGTCATCTCGACATCGATGAAGGTGACGTCGCCGGGGCGCAACGTCATGCGAACCGCGCCGGTGACGCTCTCGGAATCGAGCAGCGCGTGGATGATCAGCACGCCGGCGGCGGGGCTGGGCCGCTCGATCCAATAGGCGCGGAAGAACGGAATCTCCTCGCCGCGCGTCTCGCCCGGCCGCAGGATCAGGGCGCGGGCCAGCGCCCCGAAATTCTGGCCGCGAGCCAGCGAACGAAAGAAGGTCGCGCCCTGGAACAGCGCGAGTTCATAGGGGCGCTCCAGACCGGCCGAGACGCGGAAGCCCGAGAACTGCAGATCGGCTCCTGACGATGGAGGCGTCACGCGGCCGTAAGTGAACTTGCCGGGGTCGAAGGCGACCCGCCTGACCACCTCGTCCTCGACCGTGAACAGGCTGACGGGCGACGAGAAGACATAGCCGCGGTGCAGCGGCTCGACGGTGAAGCCGCGATTCTCGCCAGCCCAGATCATGCCCGAGGGTTGCGCCCTGATGCCGACATACTGGTCATAGGGCAGGGTGGCGTAGCCTTCCGGCAGGTCGGTCGCGACCAATGGCACCATCGGCCGGCGCGAGAGCACGCGCGCGGCTTCGACGACGAGCGCGGGATCGAAGCGTTGTCCTTCGGCTATGACCGATTGCACCAGCCCGGCCCATGTCGTCGGGGCCTGCGCCGCCGCAGTGCCGACGGCAAACCGCTGCGCGATGGCGCCGGTTGCTGCGAGGCTCAAAAATCGACGGCGATTCAAGGATTTCGACATGATATCCAACTTGGGCCGGCAAAGCTCTGCCGACTTGCGCTTCTAGAGCATTTCGCGCGGGGCTGAAAAGCGCGGTGCAAGGCCAAAGGCGAAAAAAGGAGCGCCTTGCATGCAGGAATGCCATGCTGAAACCGAAGCCGTGCCAAATGGCTCGTCAGGGGCCGGCGTCTGGGCGCATCGTCCGCTGGTCTTTGCCAAATCCGCTCGCAATCGGCTATCCACCGCCGGTGCGGCATTCGCCTGCGCCCGCGACGACGGCCGGTCGTGGCCGCGCTTCCTCGTTAAAGAGCATGTGACAGGACGATCATGACGGAAATGCAGCCCGCCCGGACCTGTCTCGCCATCGTGCTGGCTGCGGGCGAGGGAACCCGGATGAAATCGGCACGGCCGAAGGTGCTGCACGAGGTGGCCGGCCGCTCGCTGCTCGGCCACGTCCTGACGGCCGTGACGGCTGCCGGCGCCGACGCGCTCGCCGTGGTGATCGGCCCCGACCGGCCGGACGTTGCGGCCGAGGTCAGGAAGCACGCGCCGCATGCCGCGGTCTTCGTCCAGACCGAGCGCAAAGGGACGGCGCATGCGGTGCTGGCGGCTCGTGAAAGCCTGGCGGCCAAGCATGACGATATCCTGGTCGCCTTCGCCGATACGCCGCTGGTGCGGCCCGAGACCTTCGTCGAGCTGCGCAAGGCGCTGCATGGCGGTGTCGGCGTCGCCGCGCTCGGCTTCGAGGCGAAAGATCCAGCCGGCTATGGACGTTTCGTCACGCAGGATGGCGCGCTGCACGCAATCGTCGAGCACAAGGATGCCGACGAGGCGACGCGCGCGATTACCCTCTGCAATGCCGGGCTGATGGCGCTCGATGGCGGCAAGGCGCTCGCCATCCTCGATGCGATCGGCTGCGCCAATGCGCAGAACGAATATTACCTGACCGATGCCGTCGCGGTGGCACGCGCACAAGGGCTGAAGGCGGTCGCCCGGGTCGCGCCCGAGGCCGAGGTGCAGGGGGTCAACGATCGGGCCCAGCTCGCGGCCGTCGAAGCCGATTTCCAGCGCCGCAAGCGGCTGGAGGTGATGCTGTCAGGCGCCACGCTGATCGCGCCCGAGACCGTGTTCTTCAGTCATGACACGCAGATCGGCCGCGACGTCCTGATCGAGCCCAACGTCGTCTTCGGCCCCGGCGTCAAGGTCGCCGACAACGCTGTCATCCACGCCTTCTCGCATCTGGACGGGGCGAGCGTCGGCCAAAGCGTCTCGATCGGCCCCTATGCGCGGCTGCGGCCGGGTGCCGAGCTGGCGAAGGGAGCCCGGGTCGGCAACTTCGTCGAGATCAAGGCCGCCGCGATCGGCGAGGGAGCCAAGGTCAACCACCTGACCTATATCGGCGATGCTGAAATCGGCGCGAACGCCAATATCGGCGCCGGCACGATAACCTGCAACTATGATGGCTTCTTCAAAGCGAAAACGATCATCGGCGAGGGCGCCTTCGTCGGCTCCAATTCGGCGCTGGTCGCGCCGGTGACGATCGGGGCGGGGGCCTATGTCGGCTCGGGCTCGGTCATCACCCGCGACGTCAAGCCGGATGCGCTCGCCGTGGCGCGCGGCCGGCAGATGGAGCGCGAGGGCTGGGCTTCGGCCTTCAAGGCCGCCGCCCAGGCCCGAAAAGCCCGGCAATAGGCGATTTGCAAGGCATTTCGTTCACAGTTCGACATTCAACGTGATTTCGCGTTCGCCGGTTCGCGGATTATGGCGATGCGTATCGACATCAACGGATGAGGCACATCCATGTGCGGAATCGTGGGTATTCTCGGCAAGCAGGCTGTCGCCGGCCAGGTCGTCGAGGCGCTGCGGCGGCTCGAATATCGCGGCTATGATTCAGCCGGCGTCGCGACGCTCGAAGGCGGCCGGCTCAGCCGCCGCCGCGCCGAAGGCAAGCTCAAGAATCTCGAAGTGCGCCTCTCCAACGAGCCGCTCGAGGGCCTGATCGGCATCGGCCACACGCGCTGGGCGACGCATGGCAAGCCGACCGAGAGCAATGCCCATCCGCACGCGACTGAGAAGCTCGCGGTCGTCCACAACGGCATCATCGAGAATTTCCGCGAGCTCAAGGCCGAACTCGAGGCCGACGGCCACGTCTTCGCCAGCGAAACTGATACCGAGGTCATCGCCCATCTCGTCACCCGCGAGCTCGATCGCGGCAAGGATCCGGTCGCGGCGGTCGGAGCGTCGCTGCCGCATCTGCGTGGCGCTTTCGCGCTCGCCTTCCTGTTCGAGGGCCAGGAAGACCTGCTGATCGGCGCCCGCAAGGGCTCGCCGCTCGCGGTCGGCATTGGCGACGGCGAGATGTATCTCGGCTCGGACGCGCTGGCATTGGCGCCTTTCACCAATCTGATCGCCTATCTCGACGAGGGCGACTGGGTGGTGCTGAACCGCCAGGGCGCGACCTTCTACGACGCCGACGGGAGCCAGGTCGAACGCCGTGCCCAGCGCGTCGCGGCCGGCGCCTTCCTGGTCGAGAAGGGCAACCATCATCACTTCATGGCCAAGGAGATCTACGAGCAGCCGGAAGTGGTCGGCCACACGCTGACACATTATGTCGACATGGCGAACGGCGTGACGCGGCTGCCCTTCGAGACTCCATTCGACTGGAAGAGCCTGTCGCGCCTGTCCGTCTCGGCTTGCGGCACCGCCTATTATGCCGGCCTGACCGCCAAGTACTGGTTCGAGAAGCTGGCCCGCCTGCCGGTCGAGATCGATGTCGCCTCGGAGTTCCGCTATCGCGAGGCGCCTCTGCCTGCGAACGGGCTCGCGCTCTTCGTCTCCCAATCGGGCGAGACCGCCGACACGCTTGCCTGCCTGCGCTATGCCCGCCAGGAAAGCCAGCACATCATGTCGGTCGTCAACGTGCCGACCTCGACGATCGCGCGCGAGAGCGACGTCGTCGCCCCGACGCTGGCCGGCCCGGAGATCGGCGTCGCTTCGACCAAGGCCTTCACCTGCCAGTTGACCGCGCTCGCCGGGCTCGCCATCGCCGCCGCCCGCGCCCGTGGCACGCTCTCGGCCGAGCAGGAAGCGCGCTATGTTCAGGAGCTGATCGCGCTGCCCGGCCTGATGGCACAGGCGCTGACGCTGGAGCCCGAGATCGAGAAGCTCGCCCGCAAGCTGTCGCGTGCGCGTGACGTGCTCTATCTCGGCCGCGGCACCGCCTTCCCGCTGGCCCTGGAAGGCGCGCTGAAGCTCAAGGAAATCAGCTACATCCACGCCGAAGGTTATCCGGCGGGCGAGCTCAAGCATGGTCCGATCGCGCTGATCGACGAGGACATGCCGGTCATCGTCATCGCCCCGCACGATGCACTCTTCGAGAAGACGGCTTCAAACATGCAGGAGGTCGCGGCACGCGGCGGTCGGATCATCCTGATCACCGACGCCAAGGGGGCAGCCGAAGCCGGCATCGTGCCGGAGGCGACCATCATCATGCCGGAGATGGACCCGCTGTTCGCGCCGATCGTCTATGCGGTGCCGATCCAGATGATCGCCTATCAGACGGCCGTCTTCATGGGCAAGGACGTCGACCAGCCGCGCAATCTGGCGAAGTCGGTCACCGTCGAGTGATTTCGTCGCCCTCCGGCTCCGGCCGGCTCGCGACATAGGCGCCGGCCGCGATCAGGCCGGCGCCGCTCAGCCAGAGCGCGATCGGCGGCGCATCGGTTGCCGCCACGATGACGAAGCTCAGCAGCATCGAGCCGCAGGCGACATATTTCGTCCTGCGGGCAATCGCGCCGGTTTCCCGCCAGCGCACGACCTGCGGGCCGAGCCAGGGATGGTTGACCAGCCAGCTTTCGAAGCGCGGCGAGGAGCGCGAGAAGCACCACGCCGCTGCGATCAGGAAGACGGTGCCGGGCATCACTGGCAGAATCAGCCCGATAATGCCCATGACCGTGCAAAGCCAGCCCGCGGCGAGATAGAGCGGCCGATGCCAGCGGCGCTGCGGTCTGGACGGTTCGGACACGAGGCTCATCGACGAATCGGGGGGTAGCCAGCGCCGTACGCTCGGCTATCGTCTGATAGTGCGGCGCAATATGGTCAGGCCGCAAGAGCGACGGAGACCCGGATCGCCTATGACTGCCCGCACGCCCGATCCGCGCCTCGTCGTCCAGCCCGACCTGTTGCGACCAACCTTCGGGACCAGGCTCAGGCGCTATTTCCTGACCGGTCTTGTGCTGGCAGCGCCGCTCGCCATCACCGCCTCGGTGACCTGGTGGTTCATCAACCTGGTCGACGGCATGGTGAAGCCGCTGGTGCCGGCCCAGTTCTGGCCCGAAAACCATTTGCCATTTCCGCTGCCCGGCTTCGGCCTGATCATCGCCCTGATCGGCCTGACGGTGATCGGTTTCTTCGCCGCCAACCTGGTCGGGCGCTCGCTGATCGGCGCCGGCGAATCGATACTCAACCGGATGCCGGTGGTGCGCGGCCTCTACAAGGGCGTGAAGCAGATCTTCGAGACGATCTTCTCGCAGTCCGGCACCTCGTTCCGCAAGGTCGGCATGGTGCAGTTCCCGCAGCCGGGCATGTGGTCGATCGTCTTCATCGCCCAGGAGGCGGCGCCCGAGATCGCCGGCAAGCTGCCCGATGGCGACGAGCAGATCGGCGTCTTCCTGCCCTGCACGCCGAACCCGACCACCGGCTTCTTCTTCTATCTGCCGCGGCGCGAGATCGTCGAATTGTCGATCTCGGTCGAGGACGGCGCCAAGCTGATCATGTCCGCCGGGCTGATCCAGCCCGGCCAGCCAATGTCGGATGGGGTGAAATAGCTCAGCCCTTGAGCGGCACCCAGATCTCGACGATGCCGTTACCGGTCGCGCCGTCGAAGCGCTGATCCATGCGTTCGAGCGTCACGCCCATTGCCGGCTCGCGGCCCGATTTCGGCAGCCAGTCGCGCCAGATCGCTTCAAACGTTTGTTTGATGCCGGTGATGTGGCCACTGTGCTCGAACACGGCACAGAGCTGCTCGGGCACGCTCAGTCGGGCGAACTCTTCGGGCAGGTCGCTGAAGGACGAGACTTCCGCGCCGGCGATATAGTCGAAGGTGCCGACATCGTCGCAATTGTAGCTGGCGCCATAGGCGATGAAGCCCTTCTGGCTGGGGATATGGCCGAAATGCGGGGCGATCTTCTGCCAGAGCAGCGGAATGCCTTGCGTGTTGTCGACCGAGAAATGACCGCTGAGGCCGGCGATCAGCATGGGCTTGCCGGTGACGATACGCGGCTCGGCGAGGGGAATGCGGTTTGCAGCGTGCATGGACAGAGGCTCCACGAGAGCAAGGGATGACAGGTCGTGCCTCGATCGCAGCTCTTCCGGCGTGAGGCCGAATTGCTCGCGGAAAGCACGGGTGAAGGCCTCGTGAGAGCCATAGCCCCAGTCGAGCGCGACCTGGAGGATATCGGGGGCGCCGTCCGCCAGCTGGCGCGCCGCTTCCGAGAGCCGGCGCTCGCGCACATAGCGCATCACCGAGCGGCCGGTCGCCACGCCGAAGGCGCGGCTGAGATGGAAGCGAGAGACGCCGCTGACCTCCGCGATCTCGTCGAGCGAGACATCGGAGGCGAAGCGGCTTTCGATGCACCAGAGGGCTTTCTTGATCGGGTCCATGACTCACTCACGAAACGCCGGCACCATGGCGAAGGCGAAGCGGGTCCGCTTGATCGGGATTGCTGCGTGCTATTTTCGTAGCCCCTTCACGACGTCGAGGAAGGCGCGCAGCGCCGGCGGCACCGCCCGGTGTCCGGGATAGTAAACCGCCACCGCTTCCGGAGCCGGCGCCCAGGCCGCTAGAACCTGGCGCAGGCGCCCCTCCGCCAACGCCGCCTCGGCGGCCGGGCTGGCGACATAGCCGATGCCGAGGCACTTGATCGCGGCGTCCACCATCAATTCCTCGTCGTCGAGGATGACCGGCCCGCCGACCTCGATCGTCAGGGCCTTCCCGGCTCGCTCGAACTCCCAGTGATAGAGCTTTCCTCCCGGCACGCGGTGGCCGATGCAGCGATGGTGCACGAGTTCATCGGGCGCTCCCGGTTCGCCGAAGCGTTCGAGATAGGCCGGTGCCGCGACGCAGACGAAGCTGACCGCGTCGACAAAGGGCACGGCGATCATGTCCTTCGGAATCGAGTCGACGAGGCGTACCCCGGCATCGAACCCGGCGGAGACAATGTCGATCAGCTTGCCCTCGACAACGAAGTCGACGACCACATCAGGGAAGCGCTCCGCCATCGCCGGCAGAATGTCGCGCATGAGGATCGTGCCCCCCAGCCGCGGTGCGTTGATCCGCACGGTCCCGGTCACACTGCCGCGGAAGGTGGCGATGCTGTCGAGCGCCTGGTCCAATGTGGCGAGCGCTGGCTGAAGCCGGCCGAGTAATTCGAAGCCGGCTTCGGTCGGCGAGACGCTACGCGTCGTGCGGTTGAGCAGGCGCACGCCCATGCGCTCCTCGAGCGCGCGCATCGCATGGCTGAGCGTGGAGGGCGCGATGCCGAGCTCATCCGCTGCGCGCCGGAAGCTGCGGCGGTTCGCGACGGTCACGAAGGCGGTGAGGTCGTTGAGGGAAGGGCGGATCATTGCTGGGAAATCTGCATGAGCTTGTGTCGATTTCAACGGCTAATGCAAACAATGCTTGCTCGCTATCTCCTGTCGGCAAGGGCGGACCACGCGGCGAGGCTGCCTGCGTTCGTAGCCCATGAAAGGAACCGACATGACCAAACGCGACGCCATTTTTCCCGCTGACCGCCACGCGCTCTACGACGTCCATCAATACTCAGCCGCCATCCGGCATGGCGACCTGCTCTTCATCTCCGGGCAGGTCGGCAGCCGCGAGGACGGTTCGCCCGAACCGGTGTTCGAGGATCAGGTCCGGCGGGCTTTCGCCAATCTGCGCGCCGTGCTGGCGGCGGTAGGCGCGACTTTCGACGACGTGATCGATGTCATCTCGTTCCACACCGACCCCGCGACGCAGTTCGAGAAGATGATGGCCATCCGCGCCGAGGAAATCGGCGAGCCGCCTTATCCGACCTGGACCGCCGTCGGTGTGACCTGGCTCGCCGGCTTCGATTTCGAGCTCAAGGTGATCGCTCGCATTCCGGCGGCGAGCAGCGCAGGCTCACAGGGCTGAGGCAGGCTCAGCCGGCTCGCAGCAGGCGGATCGCGACGTCGCGTTCGAACAGATAGAGCAGCGTCCGGATCGCCTGGCCGCGCGGCGTCTCCAGATGCGGGTCGCGCTCGATCAAGAGGCGGGCGTCGTCCCGGGCAGCCGCCAGCAGATCGCCGTCGATCTCGGGCCGGGCGATGCGCCAGTCGGGCGAGCCGGACTGGCGCGTGCCGAGCACTTCGCCTTCGCCGCGCAGGCGCAGGTCTTCCTCGGCGATGCGGAAGCCGTCCTCGCTTTCGCGCATGATGGTGAGGCGCGCTTCCGCCACCTGCCCGAGTGGGCCCTTGTAGAGCAGGAGGCAGGTCGAGGCGGCGCTGCCTCGGCCGATCCGCCCGCGCAATTGGTGGAGCTGGGCGAGGCCGAAGCGCTCGGCATGCTCGATCACCATCACCGAAGCGTTGGGCACGTCGACGCCGACCTCGATCACCGTGGTCGAGACCAGCACGCGCGTCTGCCCGCCGGAGAAGGCGGCCATGGCGGCATCCTTGTCGCGGCCTGGCATCTGGCCGTGCAGCAGGCCGACCTTGTCGCCGAAGAGGGCCTGCAGCGCCTCGAAGCGCTCCTGCGCCGCAGCGACGTCGAGCGTGTCGGATTCCTGCACAAGCGGACAGACCCAGTAGACCTGCGCGCCGCTCTCCAGCGCCCTCCCGACCGCACCGACGACTTCGTCATAGCGCTCCAGCGAGATCGCTCGCGTGGTGATCGGCTTCCGGCCGGCCGGCTTCTCCGAGAGGATCGAGACGTCCATGTCGCCGAACCAGGTCAGCGCCAGCGTGCGCGGGATCGGCGTCGCGGTCATCACGAGGATGTCGACCGCCTCGCCCTTGGCGCCGAGCAGCAGGCGCTGGTGCACGCCGAAACGGTGCTGCTCGTCGACGACGGCGAGCGCCAAGTCATGGAAGGCGACACCTTCCTGGAACAGCGCATGGGTGCCGACGACGATATCGATCTCGCCATTCGCCAGGCCTTCGAGCACTTGCCGGCGGCCAGCACCCTTTTCGCGGCCGGTGAGCAGAGCGAGCTTGAGGCCGGCCTTGTCGGCGAGCGGCGCGAGCCGCTCGGCATGCTGGCGGGCCAGGATCTCGGTCGGCGCCATCAGCACCGATTGCCTGTTAGCCTCGGCTGCGGCTGCCATCGCCATCAGCGCGACCACGGTCTTTCCCGAGCCGACATCGCCCTGGAGCAGGCGCAGCATGCGCTCCGGCTTTTCCATGTCGTCATGGATGTCGGCGATCGCCTTGCGCTGGCCGTCGGTCAGCGTGAAGGGCAGGGCGGTCTCGATGGCCTGGCGCAAGGCGCCGTCGCCGGCTGTGGCGCGGCCGGCCGCCTTCTTCTGCTGGCGGCGGACGAGGGCCAGCGCGATCTGGCTCGCCAGCAATTCGTCATAGGCGATGCGCCGGCGCACGACCGTTTCGCCAGTCGCCGCCTTGAGATCGACCGGGTGATGCAAGGCATGGATGGCATCGCGGAAGGGCGCGAAGTCGTTGCGGGCAGCGAAGGCCTCGTCCTGCCATTCCGGCAGTTCCGGGCAGCGCTCGGCCGCGCCGGCGGCAATGCGCGCCATGACGCGTCCGCCGATGCCTTCGGTCAGCCCGTAGACCGGCTCGACCGAGGGCATGGTCGCAGCGAGCTTTGGATCGAGGATGCGGTCGGGATGCACCATTTGGCGCATCCCGTCCCAGAGTTCGAGCTTCCCCGAGATGATGCGATAGGCGCCGATCGGCAGGCTCTGCAGGAGATGGCGGACATCGGCGTGGAAGAAGACCAGCGTCACGTCGCCGGTCTCGTCCTCGACGATGATGCGATAGGGCGCCTTGGCCTTGGTCGGCGGTGCAGGGCGGTGCTCGGTGACCTGGGCCGAGAAGGTCGCGACCTCGCCGACCGGCGCCTCGGCGATGCTCTCGCTCGGCCGCCGGTCGATCGCGCCGGTCGGTAGATGGAACATCAGGTCGATGACGCGGGCCGCATGCGTCTCGTCGCCCAGCAGCCTGTCGAGCGCCTTGGCGAGCTTGGGGCCGACGCCGGAGAGCGCGGTGGCGGGGGCGAAGAGCGGATCGAGGACGGATGGGCGCAATGGCTTCACGGCATGTCAGGAGTGCGAGGCTCGCGGCATTCCTGCCGCTGACTTCGCGAGATGGCATCGCTATATAGCTCGCGACGGCAGGCTTCGCGAAGGGGCCGGCCCAATCTCTATTTCCCGCGAGGCCGATGATGAGTGGCTCGACCCGTAGCAGCGCCGATCTCGACCCACGCCGGCGCAAGATCCTGTTCCGCGCCTGGCATCGCGGCATGCGTGAGATGGACCTGATCATGGGCCGCTTCGCCGACGCGCAGATCGGCAATTTGAGCGAAGAGGAACTCGACGAGTTCGAGCGGCTGATCGAGGTGCTCGACCGCGACCTCTTGAGCTGGGTGACGGGGGAAGCGCAGGTGCCGGAGAACTATGACAGCGAGGTCTTCCGGCGGCTGAAGGCCTTCCACCAGCACGACAAGCCCATTCATGTGTGAGGGCTTGGCCTGCTCCCTTCATTGTCATTCCGGGGCTTCGCGCAGCGAAGAACCCGGAATCCACGATCGAGTGAGCAGCTTGCAACCGAACACCGCAGTAGCACCCAGTCGTGGGTTCCGGGTTCGTGCCTGCGGCACGCCCCGGAATGACAAGTGATCGTCAGAACTGAAGCGTCCCGATGAGCATTCCGCCTCCTACCCAGATCGCCAAGCCGCAGCTCGAACGCATCCTCGATGCGCTGAATCGCGGCGACAAGCCGATGCTCGCCGGCGTGCCCGATGGTTTCGACGCCGTCGTGCTCGCCGATCTGACGCGCGCCCGCGCCAAGAAGTCGGAAGGGCCGGCGCTGATCGTCTTTATCGCCCGCGACGGCCAGCGCCTGCAGGTGCTGGAGAACGCGCTGCAGTTCGTCGCGCCCGATCTCGAGGTGATGACCTTCCCGGCCTGGGACTGCCAGCCCTATGACCGCGTTTCACCGGCGCCCTCGATCGTGGCGCACCGGATGACGACTTTGTCGCGCCTCGCCCGGACCAAATCGGGCGACCGGCCGCGCCTGCTGCTGACCACGGTCAACGCCGCGCTCCAGCGCGTGCCGGCCTTCGGCAAGGTCGCGTCGGAGAGCTTCTCGGCCGCGCCGGGCAACATGGTCGACACCGAGGAGCTGGCGCGCTGGCTCGACGTCAACGGCTATCTCAGGACCTCGACCGTGCGCGAAACCGGCGAATTCGCCGTGCGCGGCGGCATCGTCGACCTCTTCCCGCCGGGCATGCCGGCACCGATCCGACTCGACTTCTTTGGCGATACGCTGGAATCGATTCGCACCTTCGATCCGGAGACGCAGCGCACTACCGGGCAATTGCGTGGGCTCGACCTCGTGCCGATGTCCGAGGCGCAGATGACGAGCGACAGCATTCGTCGCTTCCGCCAGTCCTATATTTCGACCTTCGGCACGCCCGGCCGCGACGACACGCTCTATGAGGCGGTCAGCGAGGGGCGGCGCCCGGCCGGGTTGGAGCACTGGCTGCCGCTGCTGGCAGAGAAGCTCGATACGCTCTTCACTTATCTGCCCGATGTCCCGATCGTGCTCGACTATCACGCCGACGATGCGGTCGGCGAACGCATCAGCCTGATCAAGGACTATTACGACGCCCGCAAGAGCGCGCTCGACCAGCCTTCACCGGGCTCCATACCCTACAAGCCGCTTGTGCCGGAGGCGCTCTACCTGACGCCGGCCGACTGGCGCGGCGTCGTTGGCGAAGCCGGCGTCGCCTCGCTGACGCCGTTCCAGCTGCCGGAGAGCGAGGGCAAGCTCATCGTCGATCTCGGCGGCAAGCAGGGCCGTAGCTTCGCGGCCGAGCGCGCCGACAATTCCGGCAGCGTCTTCGATGCGGCGGTGGCGCACGTGAAAGCGCTGGAGGGTGAAGGCCGGCGCGTCATCCTCGCCGCTTGGTCGGAGGGCTCGCGCGAGCGCCTCGCCCATGTGCTGGCCGATCATGGCCTCAAGACCGTGCAGATGACCGGTAGCTTGCGGGCTGCCTTCGACCTCAAGCCCGGCACCACCGCGCTCGCCGTCTGGGGCTTCGAGACCGGCTTCGAAGCCGGCAAGCTCGCGGTCATCGGCGAGCAGGACATTCTCGGCGACCGCCTGGTGCGCCCGCGCAAGAAGGCGCGCCGGCCTCAGGACTTCATCAACGAGCTGTCCTCGCTGACACCGGGCGACATCGTCGTCCATGTCGACCACGGCATTGGCCGCTTCGTCGGCCTGCAGACGATTACCGCGGCCGGGGCGCCGCATGACTGCCTTGAGATCCACTATGCCGGCGACGCCAAGCTGTTCCTGCCGGCGGAGAACATCGAGCTGCTCTCGCGCTACGGCTCGGAAGACACCGAGGTCGTGCTTGACCGGCTCGGTGGCGGCGGCTGGCAGGCGCGCAAGGCCAAGCTGAAGCAGCGCATCCGCGAGATGGCGGGCAAGCTGATCCAGATCGCCGCCGCCCGCGCCCTCAAGGAAGCGCCGCGCCTGATCCCGCAGGACGGGCTCTATGACGAGTTCTGCGCCCGTTTCCCCTATGAGGAGACCGAGGACCAGCAGAACACCATCGACGCCGTGCTCGACGACCTCGCCGCCGGGCGGCCGATGGACCGGCTGGTCTGCGGCGATGTCGGCTTCGGCAAGACGGAAGTGGCGCTGCGGGCCGCCTTTACCGCCGCGCTCGCCGGCAAGCAGGTCGCAGTCGTGGTGCCGACGACGCTGCTTGCCCGCCAGCACTACCGCAATTTCGCCGAGCGCTTTGCCGGGCTGCCGGTCAAGGTCGGCCAGGCCTCGCGTTTCGTCTCGGCGCCCGATCTCAAGGCGGTGAAGCAGGGCATCAATGACGGGACGATGGACATCACCGTCGGCACCCATGCGCTGCTCGGCAAGGGTATCGACTTCAAGGATCTCGGCCTCGTCATCGTCGACGAGGAGCAGCATTTCGGCGTCGCCCATAAGGAGCGGCTGAAGGAGATGCGCGCCGAGGTCCACATGCTGACGCTGACCGCGACGCCGATCCCGCGCACGCTCCAGCTCGCCATGACCGGGGTGCGCGAGCTCTCGATCATCGCGACGCCGCCGGTCGACCGCCTGGCGGTCCGCACCTTCGTCACGCCCTTCGATCCGCTGATCGTGCGCGAGGCTCTGCTGCGCGAGCGCTATCGCGGCGGGCGGTCCTTCTATGTCGTGCCGCGCATCGAGGACATCGCCGACGTCAAGGACTTCCTCGACAAGCAGGTGCCGGAATGCAAGGTCGGCATCGCCCATGGCCAGATGGCGGCGGGCACGCTGGAAGACGTGATGACGGCCTTCTACGAGGGCCAGTACGACATCCTGCTCTCGACCACGATCGTCGAATCCGGGCTCGACATCCCGACCGCCAACACGCTGATCATTCACCGTGCCGACATGTTCGGCCTGGCGCAGCTCTACCAGCTGCGTGGCCGCGTTGGCCGCTCCAAGGTGCGCGCCTATGCGCTCTTCACCGTGCCGGCCAACCGCAAGCTGACCGAGCAGGCCGACCGGCGCCTGAAAGTGCTGCAGTCGCTCGATACGCTCGGCGCCGGTTTCCAGCTCGCCAGCCACGACCTCGACATCAGAGGCGCCGGCAACCTGCTCGGCGACGAGCAGTCAGGCCATATCAAGGAAGTCGGCTACGAACTCTATCAGCAGATGCTGGAAGAGGCGGTGGCGGCGCTCAAGGCCGGCATCGAGATCGAGAGCGATGCGCACTGGTCGCCGACCATTCAGATCGGCGCGCCGGTGATGATCCCCGAGCACTATATCGGCGATCTGACGCTGCGGCTGACGCTCTACAAGCGCCTGTCGACCATGGATGACGACGCCGAATTGCAATCCTTCGGCGCCGAGCTGGTCGATCGCTTCGGCCCGCTGCCGGAGGAGGTCAAGCAGCTGCTGGAGATCGTCGCGATCAAGGCGCTGTGCAAGCGCGCCAATGTCGAGAAGGTCGAGGCCGGGCCGAAGGGCATCATCGTCGCCTTCCGCGACAACGAGTTCGCCAATCCGGAAGGCCTCGTCGGCTACGTCGCCAAGCAGGGCACACTGGCCAAGGTCAGGCCGGACATGCGCGTCGTCTTCATCGACGATTTCGAGACGGCCGAGCAGCGCCTGACCGGCACGCGCCGGCTGCTGACCGATCTCGCGCGCATCGCTGAGCGGAAGAAGGCAGCGTAGGGTTCGACCGATCGTCATTCTCGGGCGAAGCGAAGCGCAGACCAGAGAATCTCCTGACGAGAAGGCGCGAGCTGGTGCCTCATTCGGCCTGAGATGCTCGGGCCAAGCCCGAGCATGACGGCGCTTGGGCCTGCTCAGCCCGGGTTCCTGCGTCTGATCTCGACGCGGTCCGGCTCGTGCGTGATCACGTCGACGATGGCGAGGTCGGGCCGGTCGAGGCGTGGCAGTCCGTCATCCTCGCCGGCGCGGCGGGTGACGACCAGGCTGGTCAGCGCCTTGTGGCCGCCGAGCCGCGAGCGGGCGAGCGCCGGCTCCAGCGCGGCGGGAATGACGAGATGGACCATGCGCCCGCCTTCCAGGCAGGCGCGCAGGTCGTCGAGCACGAACAGACCGAGCGGCAGGAGCTCGACGCCAGTGAGCAGCGCAATGCCGGGGCCGGTCGCGAGTGCGGCGAGATCGCCGCCGACCAGCGTTGTGATGACGCGCGAGGACGCGAGTGGTTTCAGCACGCGCGAGATCTCGAGTGCCTTGGCCAGCACCTCCTTCTCGCTGACCGGGAAGGGCCCGGCCAGGCTGTGGCCGTCGACGACGCGGATCGGCGCCCGGATCGCGGCCGGCGGCAGGGCCGATGGCGTGGCGCCATGGCCGAGCAGCGGCTCCAGCGCCGCGACCCCGTCGGGCACGCGCGCCCCGAAGCCGCCGATGAAGCGCATGCCGAAGGACCGGGCGGCGACGTCCCGCAGCAAATGCAAAGGCTGCAACTCGCCGATCCGCGGCACGCCGAGCGCCATGACGGCGCCGGAGCGCTCGATCAGGGGCAGCAGCTCGGCTTCCTTGGCATGGGCCGGCAGGAGCATCGGCGACAGGCCGGCCCGCAGGCTGGCGAGAATCGAGACCAGCGCCTCAGGGCCGAGCGGCGCCAGGATCGCGACGCAGGCGCCCGGCTGTGGCTTGGCGAGGAGGAGAAGGTTGGCGAGCCGGTCGACGCGACCATCGAGCTCGGCGAAACCGAAAGCATTGGGGCCGAAATCGCTCCAGTCACGCCGGCCCGGCGGGTCGCGGAAGGCCGGTTCATAGCTGCGGCGTGCGGCCAGTGCCTTGAGTAGGCTGTCGAAATCGAGCCCTTCGACCAGCGCGCCGATGGAGATTTCGTCGGAACCCATCCGCATCGCCGGACCTAGTTGGCGGGCGCGGGCGGGGAGGGCGACCGCGCCAGCGTCTCATTGGAGAAGAAGAATTTCGGCCGCCGCTCGGGCAGGGAGATCTCGCGCGCACGCGCCAGCCACGTCTCCGGCAGATAGTAGAGCGGTACGACGTAGAAGCCGGACAGCAGCAAGCGGTCGAGCGTGCGCACCGTCGCGACGAAATCCTCGCGCGCTCGTGCTGCCAGCAGCGCCTGCAACGTCGCGTCGATTGCCGGCGAGCGCACGCCGGCATAGTTGAGCGCGCCCTTGCGCTCGGCATTGGCCGAGCCCCAGCGGCCGATCTGCTCGTTGCCAGGCGAGGCCGAGGCCGGCCAGGTCCACTGGATCATGTCGAAGTCGAAGGTCGAGAGCCGGCGCCAGTACTGGACGTCGTCGATCAACCGGACCGAGACGGCGATGCCAAGGCGGGCGAGCGACGTCGCATAGTTCAGCGCCAGCCGCTCCTGCGGCCGGTTGGTGACGGTGATCTCGAAGCCGAAGGCCTCACCCTTGCCATCCTTGCGCAACTGCCCGTCGTTGAGCCGGTAGCCAGCGGCTTCCAGCAGGTCGAGCGCGCGGCGGGCCTGATCGCGATCGCGGCCGGAACCGTCGGTCGCAGCCGGCGCCCAGGTGCCGGCCAGGATGTCGTCGCGCACGGCGCCCGGAAAAGCCGCGAGCAGCGCCTTCTCACGCTGATCTGCCGGCACGCCAAGGGCCGAGAGCTCGCTGTCGGCGAAGAAGCTGCCGGCGCGGCGATAGACGCCGTGGAACAGGTTGCGATTGGCCCATTCGAAGTCGAACAGCATCGCCAGTGCCTCGCGGACGCGGATGTCGGCGAATTGCGGGCGGCGCGTGTTGAAGACTAGCCCGGTCATGCCCTTGGGCGTCTGGAAGCGGAAGGTGTCACGGACGATCCGGCCATCGCGCACGGCCGGGACGTCATAGCCGGTCATCCAGCGCGTCGGGTCGCTTTCAAGGCGGACATCATAAAGTCCTGCCTTGAAAGCTTCGAACAAGGCGTTGGAATCGCGGTAGAAATCGTAGCGAATCTCGTCGGCGTTGAAGAGGCCGCGAGTGAGGGCATGATCCTCGGCCCAAAAATCCTTGCGGCGCTTCAGCCTGAGCATCTCGCCTGGCTTGACCTCCTCGACGAGGTAGGGGCCGGAGCCGAGCGCCGGCTTGAAGCTCGTGTCGCCGAACTTCTCGGCGTCGGTCGCGTGCTTGGCGAAGATCGGCATCGCGCCGATCACCAGCGGCAATTCACGGTTGGAGCCGTCGCCCAGTTCGAAGACGACGCGATCGGGCGAAGTGGCTTCGACCTTGGTCACCCGTGCCAGGCTCGAGCGATGGAACGGCTTGCCCTTGGTCTTCAGCATCTCGAAGGTGAAGATCACGTCCTCGGCCGTCACCGGCTTGCCATCGGAGAAGCGGGCGCGCGAGTCGATCTGGAAGGCGAGGCGGGTTCGTTCCGAGTTGAGCTCGACCTTGCTCGCCAGCAGGCCATAGGCGGTGAAGGGCTCGTCGGCCGAGCGGAAGAGCAGACTCTGCTGGACATAGCGCGGCACTGCGTCGGGAGCGACGCCGAGCACCACCAGCGGATTGAGGCTGTCGAAGGTGCCCTGCTGGCCGTAGATGATACGCCCGCCCTTCGGCGCCTGCGGATCGGCATAGGGCAGGTGATCGAAGCCCTTGGGCAGTTCGGGCTCGCCATGCATGGCGATGGCGGCATCGTTCTCGGCCGCAGCCGCGCGCGGGCTCCCGATCGGCCCGAAAGCCGCCAGGCCCGCCAGGACGAGACCGAGACACCAAGCGGAACGCGCCGCTGCGCTGAAAGGTCGATGCATGCTCGAAACTGATTCCCTGCCGCAGGATAACATGCGATCAAACTTGTCGCGCCGCGCTCTTCGGGGCTGGAAACCTGCGACGGAACTCGCTAAACGCAGGCCGGGCGTCATCCAAACGCCGCAATCGCGCTTGATGTGCTCACGCCGCCACCGGCTCCGGCACCTTGCTGGTTGAGCCTTGGGTGATGCAGCCGCCGGTTTCGGCGGCGGAACCAGTTTCATGGTCAAGGAAACGCAGATGTCAGCTTCGACCCGCCTGTCCCGGAGCCAGGGCGCCACCGCGAAGAGCACGGTCCGCGGCCTCGCGCTCGTGCTGGGCGCCGCCGTCGCTCTCACCCCGATCGCCGCGAGCGCCCAGCAGCCGCAGCGTCCGGCGAGCCGCCCGGCTGCGCCGGCCCAGCAGCCCGCTCCGGCTCAGCAGCCGGCCCAGGGCCAGGCTGCCCAGACCGGTCCCACCGTCGTCCAGGTCAAGCCCGAGCCGTCCCAGACGAGCTGGACCAAGGTCTGCGGCAAGGACCCGGCCGCCAACAAGGAAATCTGCTACACCACCCGCGACTTCGTCTCGGACCAGGGCCAGCCGGTGCTTGCCGCCGCAGTCTATGACGTCAAGGGCGATGCCAACAAGATCGTGCGCTTCCTGATGCCGCTCGGCCTGCTGCTGCAGCCGGGTATCCGCTTCGGCGTCGACAATGCGCAGCCGACGCCCGGCCGCTACGCGATCTGCTTCCCGAACGGCTGCTTCGCCGAGGCGCAGGTCAAGGATGACTTCATCAACGCGATGAAGAAGGGCACCACCCTCAACATCAGCGTGCAGAACCAGGGCGCGCGCGAGGTCACCTTCGCCATCCCGCTGGCCGATTTCGCCAAGGCCTTCGACGGCGCGCCGATCGACCCGAAGGTTCTGGAAGAGCAGCAGAAGGCGCTGCAGGATGAACTCGCCAAGCGCCAGGAGGAGCTGCGCAAGCGTCTCGGCGGCGCCGAGGCCACGCCTGGCGCGGCGCCGGCTCCCGGTACGCCGGCGGCTCCGGCTCCTGGCGCGACGCCTGCGCCGGCTCCGAAGCCCTGATCGGCCGAACAGGCAAAACGCATATCGACGCCGGGCCTCGTGCCCGGCGTTTTCGTTAGATCGCCGCGCGTCCTACCGGACGCGACGTGGCGATCTACTACTTTGTTTTGGCATCGGATTTATCCGAAAAGTGGAATCCACTTTTCGGTCCGATGCCCTTGCTCAAGAGGTAGCGCGCTCGGCACGCTTGACCTGCTGCCAGAGCTCTTCGAGCTCTTCCAGGGTCGCCTGCCGCGGCTCGCGCCCCTGGCGCTCCAGCGCCGCCTCGATGCCGGCGAAGCGCCGTTCGAACTTGGCGTTGGCGGCGGTCAGGCACGCCTCCGGGTCGGCATCGACATGGCGGGCGAGGTTGGCGACCACGAAGAGTAGGTCGCCGATCTCCTCCTGGATCGCGGCCTTGTCGCCGCCGGCGAGCGCTTCCTCGATCTCGGCGGTCTCCTCGCGGACCTTGTCCAGCACGAGGCGAGCATCGTTCCAGTCGAAGCCGACCGTCGAGGCCTTGGCCTGGAGCTTCCAGGCGCGCGTGAGCGAGGGCAGGGTGGTCGGCACACCGGCGAGCACGCCCCTGGCCTCCGCAGGTTCCGGCAGCCCCGCCTCAGCCCTCGCATGCGCCTTGTCGGCCTTCTCCTGCGCCTTGATCTGACCCCAGAGCGCCTTGACCTCGGCCGGCGACAGGTCGCGCGCGTCGCCGAAGACGTGCGGATGCCGTCGGATCAGCTTGGTGGTGATCGCCTCGACCACATCGGGAAAGGCGAAGCTGTCCTGCTCCTGCGCCATCCGGGCATGAAACACGACCTGCAGCAAGAGGTCGCCGAGCTCGTCCTTGAGGTCGACGAGATCGCCGCGGGCGATGGCGTCGGCAACCTCATGGGCCTCCTCGATCGTGTAGGGCGCGATCGAGGCGAAGTTTTGCTCCAGGTCCCAGGGGCAGCCGGTGCCGGGCGTGCGCAGCGCCGCCATGATCTCGATCAGGCGCTCGATGTCGCGGGACGGCTTCATCGCTGCAATTCTCCGTGGCTTGGGGTAGCGTCCTCCCATGATTCAAGTGACGCCGTCCATCGCGATCGACGAGAGCGAGATTGAGGAGAGCTTCGTGCGCGCCTCCGGTCCAGGCGGGCAGAACGTCAACAAGGTCTCGACCGCGGTCGAGCTGCGGTTCGACGCGCGCCGCTCCGCTTCGTTGCCAAATGATGTCGCACTCCGCCTGATGAAGCTCGCCGGCAGCCGGCTGACGCAGGACGGCGTGATCGTCATCACGGCGCAGGAGCATCGCAGCCAGAGCCGCAACCGCGAGGAGGCACTGGCGCGGCTGGTCGAGCTGATCCGGCAGGCGGAGGTGCGGCCGAAGGTCCGGCGGGCGACCAAGCCGACCAAGGCCTCGAAGGAGCGGCGCCTCGCCTCGAAGGAAAAGCGTTCCTCGGTCAAGTCGACCCGCGGCAAGCCGAGGTTCGACTAGCTTGGCGTCAGGGCGGGGCGGAGAAGCGGCGCCGGGAGAGCGGCCGGCGCCCAAGCGGATCACGGCCGACTATCTGCGGCGCGCGGCCCTGTACTATCTCGAACGCTATTCGGTCCCGGCAGCACAATTGCAGCGCGTCCTGCTGCGCAAGGTCGAGCGCAGCTGCCGGCATCACGGGCAAGACCCCCAGGCATTCCGGACGACGGTCGAGGAGATCGTTGCGTCCTGCGTCGCCTCGGGCCTCGTCGACGACCGGCGCTTTGCCGAAGCGAGGGCGCAGAGCCTGCGCCGCAAGGGGCGCTCGGCGCGGGCCGTGGCGGCAGGGCTCGCTGCCAAGGGGGTCGGGCGCGAGCTCGTCGCCGAGACGGTCGCCGTGGACGAGGGGGTCGAGCTGGAAGCTGCGCGCGTCGCTGCCAAACGAAAACGCCTCGGCCCCTGGAGCCGAGGCGACCGGTCAGAACAGCGCCAGAAGCATATCGCCGCGCTGGCGCGTGCCGGTTTCAGTCTGGCCATCGCCCGCGCCGTGATCGACGACGCAGGCGAGGGCGGGTAGCTCGCTCAATCGGGCTTGACGTTGGCCTCGGCCACGACCTTGCCCCAGCGCGCGACCTCGGCCTTGACGAAGTCGCCGAAAGCCGGTCCGTAGAGGTTCGGGATTTCCGAGCCGTTCTTTTTCCAGGCTTCGGTCACCATGGGCGTAGCCAACGCCTTCTGCAGCTCGGCCGTCATCTTGGCGACGATCTCGGGCGGCGTGTTCTTCGGCGCCCACATCGCATACCAGGTCGAGACCTCGTAACCCGGAACGCCCGCTTCAGCCGCGGTCGGCACATCGGGGAAGGCGCTGGCGCGCTTGGGCGCGGCGACTGCGAGCGCCCGCAGCGTGCCACTGGAGATCTGCGCGGCGGAGGAGCCGAGCCCGTCGAAAGCGAGATCGACCTGACCGGCGACGAGATCCTGCATCAGCGGGCCGGCGCCGCGATAGGGGACATGGGTCAGATTGATCTTGGTGGTGAGCTTGAACAGTTCGCCGGCAAGGTGATGGGTGGTGCCGTTTCCGGCCGAGCCGTAGTTCAGCTTGTCGGGGTTCTTCTTGGCGAAGTCGATCAGTTCGGCCAGCGTTTTGGCCTGGACCTTGCCGGGATGGACGACCACGACCTGCGGCGGCTGGGCGATCACCCCGATCGGGATGAAATCGGTTTGGATGTTGTAGTCGAGCTTCGGGTAGAGCGCCGGCGCGATGGCGTGGTGCGCGGCGCCGATGAAGAAGGTGTAGCCGTCGGAGGCGGCCTTGGAGGCGGCCGAGGCGCCGACGGTGCCGCCGGCGCCGCCGCGATTGTCGATCAGGATGCGCTGGCCGAGCTGCTGCTCGAGCTGGGCGGCGAGGGGGCGGGCGAAGGCATCGGTGCCGCCGCCGGCCGGGAACGGCACGATGAAGCTGACGGGCCGCTGCGGCCAGGCTTGAGCCGTCGCCGGCGCCGCCGGGACAAGCTGAGTGATGGTGGCGAGCGCGAGTGCGCCGAGCCAGCCGGACTTCGACATCGATTTGACCTCCCTGGGAAATTGCGGACTCTTCAAGGTCCTTGTGATGGCGCTTCAGGCGATCGCCGAGCGTTGCATCAGATTAGCGCATCGCGATGTCGGAATGGCAACCCGACCAAGGTCGTGGTGGCGCGGCCGCAGAATCTGGGGAGGTAAGCATGCGCGGATCAGGAGTACTGATCGCAACATTGTCGTTGGTGGCCGGCAGCGCCGGCGCACTGGCACAATCCGCCCAGAAGCGCGACGAGTTCTATTGGCTCGGCCAGATCAACAAGGCGAGCGCGGTCATCAACAGGGAGGAGGGGTTGCTCGATCCGGCTCTGGCGCCCCGCATCGCCGCCGGCCTCGACAAGATGCTCAAGGCGGCCGAGAAACCCGGCGCCAAGCGCCCGACCCTGGTGATCACCTTCGAGCCTCTGCTGATAGAGGCAGCAGGCGTCGAGGCGACGCTGCTGCATGCCGGCCGCTCCAGCCAGGACATGCTCTCAGCCATGCGGGCGGCGATCATGCGCGACGAACTGTTGCGGCTCGCCGGCCAGCTCAACCGGCTGAGCACGACCATGGTCGGCCTCGCCGAGAAGCATGCCGGGACGATCGTGCCGAACTATACCAACGGCGTCGCGGCCCAGCCCAACAGCTACGGGCATTATCTGCTGGGCCATCTCGCGGGGTTGGAACGGGACGCCGAGCGGCTGCGTGAGGCCTATGCCCGACTCGACCGCTCGCCGATGGGCACGACGGTGCTGAATGGCACGAGCTGGCCGCTCAATCGCTCCCGCATGGCTGGCTATCTCGGCTTTTCCGCTACGGTCGACAACGCCTATGACGCCGCCCAGATCACGGCCGCCGAGATGCCGGTAGAGGTGGGGGCGCTCGCCACCAGCATCGCGCTCCATGCCGGCGCCTTTGTCGAGGACGTCATGGTCCAGTACGCGCAGCCGCGGCCCTGGATCCTGCTCGCCGAGGGCGACGGCAACACCTACGTTTCAAGCGCGATGCCGCAGAAGCGCAATCCAGGCCTGCTCAACGGCGTACGCAGCCAGGCCTCGACGGCGATCTCGCTCGGTATCGGACGCACCCTCCAGGCGCACAACATCCCGCCGGGGATGAGCGATCCCAAGAGCGTGCGCGACAATGCGGCGGTGATCTCCGGAACCGGCACGGTGGTGGAGGGCTGGGATCGCATCCTGAAGGCGCTGGTCATCGATCCGCAACGTGCCCTGGACGAGCTCAACAGCGACTGGACGGCTTCGCAGGAACTCGCCGACGTGCTGATGCGCCAGTACAAGCTGCCGTTCCGCGTCGGGCACCATTTCGCCTCGGAGATCGTCGATCATGCCAAGGCGCACGATATCAAGCCGTCGGATTTTCCCTATGCCGAGGCGCAGCGCATCTACCGGAAGACCCTGAAGGAGATGGACGTCGCCGGCGGCGAACTGCCGATGAGCGAAGCGGAATTTCGTGCGACGCTCGATCCGGTCGCGATCGTCCGAAACCGCGCCACGGCCGGCGGGCCGCAGCCGGCGGAGATGGCGCGCATGCTCGCAGGCGCCAGGCAGACGCTCGCTGCGCAGGACAGCTGGATCAAGGAGCGACGCGAGCGGATCGATCAGGCGCTGGCAGGGCTCGACCGCGACTTCGCCAAGCTCGTCGCAAGCGCGAATTGACAGGAGAGGGCTGTCGCGACGATCGGATCGAAGGCGCTGCCAAGGGGCGATGATGTCGACCCTGCGAGCGATATTGGCGAGGAAAGCCCCGTTTTTTTTGCGGATGTCGACCGCAATGAGGTGTCAGGAGCGTTTGCCGGGAAGATTGACATCTGCCGACCATCTACGTTGATATCAACTTATAGAGAGCGTCCCACCCGATCGCGATGCCGGCTTGCCTGAACCTTCTTCGTTAGCGGCGCGTTTGACGATGAGCAGGGCGGAAACGTCGGCTGGCAGTGTGCTGCCCGCATCCGACGGCGCGGCTTCGGCAAGCGACACGGCGGGATCACAAACGATCTTGGCGCGTCTCGACAGGTCCATGCCGCCCGTTTCGTGCCGAACCCCAGACAACAGAGGAGACGACCATGAAGATCGTGACGAGCCTGAGTTTCCGTGGCCAGTGCCGCGAGGCGTTCGAGTTCTACGCCAAGGTGCTGGGTGGCAAGATCACCGCCGCCATGCCGTACAGCGATGCGCCGCCCGACATGGGCATGCCGGACACCGACGGCAAGTACAAGAACTGGCTGATGCATTGCTGGCTCGAGGTCGGTGATCAGGCGCTGATGGGTGCCGACATGGACGTGGCCTGGGCGTCCAATATCGACAAGCCGAAGAACGGCTTCGATGTCACTCTGCACACCAACGAAAAGGCGCAGGGCCAGCGCTGGTTCGAGCAGTTGGCCGACGGGGGCAGGGCGGTGATGCCGTTCAGCGAGACCTTCTGGTCGCCTGGATTCGGCTCCCTGGTCGACAAGTTCGGGATCCCGTGGATGGTCAACACCATCCCGTCGGCGGACTGGAAGCCGCCGCAGGGCTGATCACGCGGCGCGATCGCAAAAAAACATGCAGCGGCCTGTCGGCGCGATCGAGGCCGCTGCGTCCTAGGGGCATCGAGCGCGCGTGAGGCCGCATGGCATCGCCAGCGGAACGCGATACGTCCCGGAGGCTCCTATGAATCAATCCTATCGCTGGGTGATCGTTGCGGCTGGCGGCCTGCTGGGCTGCGTCGCGATCGGCGCCATGTTCTCGTTGCCAGTCTTCCTGCGGCCGATGTCGCAGGATACCGGCTGGTCCGTCACCGGAATCTCCACCGCTATGACGATCGGCTTCCTCGCCATGGCGGGCGCGAGCATGGTCTGGGGCAATCTCTCCGACCGCTATGGGCCGCGCCCGGTGGTGCTGACTGGGTCGATCGTTCTGGCGGCGAGCCTGGCACTCGCCAGCCATGCCGATTCCCTGATCCAGTTCCAGCTGCTCTTCGGCCTTTTGGTAGGCGCGGCGACGGCAGCCGTCTTCGCGCCGATGATGGCTTGCGTCACCGGCTGGTTCGATACCCAGCGCGGTCTTGCGGTCTCGCTCGTCTCGGCCGGCATGGGCATGGCGCCGATGACCATGGCGCCGCTCGCGGCCTGGCTGGTCACCATCCACGACTGGCGCACCTCGATGCAGATCATCGCCGGCATCGCGGCGGTACTGATGATCCCTGCGGCGCTGCTGGTACGTCGACCACCGGCCCTGGAGGCAAGCGCGCAGACACAGGCGACGCAGGAGGCGCAGTCGGAGATGAGCGTCGCCCAGGCCGTGCGCTCGCCGCAGTTCATCACGCTGATGCTGGCGAACTTCTTCTGCTGTGCCACCCATTCCGGCCCGATCTTCCACACGGTGAGCTATGCCGTGACCTGCGGCATCCCGATGCTCGCGGCGGTGTCGATCTATAGTGTCGAGGGGCTGGCCGGCATGTTCGGTAGGCTCGGCTTCGGCGTGGCGGGAGACCGGTTCGGCGCCCAGCGTGTCCTGATCCTCGGGCTGCTGGCCCAGGCCTTCGGCGTACTGGCCTATGCCTTCGTCGGCGAGCTCGGCGGGTTCTATGCCGTGGCGGTGATCGTCGGCTTCATCTATGCCGGCACCATGCCGCTCTACGCCGTGATCATCCGCGAGAATTTCCCGCTGAAGATGATGGGCACGATCATCGGCGGCACGGCGATGGCCGGGAGCCTCGGCATGTCGACCGGCCCGCTGCTCGGCGGCCTGATCTACGATCGGTTCGGCACCTATGCGCCGATGTATGTCGGCTCCTGGATCCTCGGCCTGGCGGCGATGCTGATCCTGTGGACCTTCCGGCCGTTTCCCGAAAAGGGGGAAGAGATGGCCATGGCATGAAGCGCTAGCGTCGTAACGGTACGTTGCGTGGTCAGTTTATCGTTTCGACGCCTGGTGCAGTTGCGCCAGGCGTTGGACGACAGAGTGGAGGGGCTGGAGAGAGATGCTCACCAGGCCAAATCCGATTCGCATAAGACATATTATGGAACTTAAATTGATGATCTAAAGCAACTTGAGTCTGCGCGACAGCGCCCAGCAGGCTGCCGTTGCCGGAAATGTCGCGATCCAGAGCATAAGAAGCATCACCAATGGGCCGGACCACTCCCTGTCCCAGAAGATACCGGCACTCGTGAGAAAGGTCGCCGTAATGAGCAGCGCCAGCGAGACGGCCACCGCCAATGCCGCCGCACACCACGCTTGCCAGAGCGCGACCGAGCCGCGTCGGGATGCAAGCACGGCCATCGACAGGCCACTCAAAAAAGCCGGCACGCCGCCCAATGCATAGGACAAGACGACGAGAATCTTCGTAAGGCCCCAGGGCCAGCCAGATTGGGTGATCACAACGAAGAGCATGTAGATCAATGCTCCGACCAGCGGCCCGAGAACCGTAAAAATGGCGACGATACCGAAGGCGCGCCCGCCTCGCGCGGGCATGTCAGACCGTAACTCTCATACCATCGAACGCCACTTCGATGTTGTCCGGCAAGCGCTTGGACAGGCTGGCATAATCGAGATCGACATGGAGGTTGGTCAGGATCGCGCGACGCGGCTTCAGCTGTGCGATCGCCTCAAGCGACTGCTCCAGATTGAAGTGGCTGGGATGCGGAGATTCACGCAGGCAGTCGAGGACGAGCAGGTCGAGCCCGCTCATCGCCGCCATCGCCTCGGGCGGGATCGCGCTGACATCCGGCGCATAGGCAAAGTCGCCGAAGCGGAAGCCGAGCGCATCATAGTTCGGGCCATGCTCGAGCCGGAACGGCAGTGCCTCGATCGGTCCGCCAGCGCCGTTGATCGTGAGCGGTGCGCCGGCCGCGAGCGGTGCGAGATCGAGGATCGGCGGATAGAGGCTGCCTGGCGGTGTCTCGAACAGATAGCCGAAGCGCTGGCGCAGCGTCACGCTGGTCACGGCGTCGGCATGGACCGGGATGCGCTTGCGCATATGCAGGACAAGCGCACGCAGGTCGTCGATGCCATGGGTGTGGTCGGCATGGTCGTGGCTGAACAGGGTCGCGTCGAGCCGGTTGATCTCAGCCGACAGGAGCTGCTCGCGCAGGTCCGGCGTGGTGTCGATCAGCACGCTCGTCGCGCCGTCCGGGCCGCGGCGCTCGACCAGGATCGAGCAGCGCCGGCGCCGGTTCTTCGGCTCGTTGGGATCGCAGGCACCCCAGCCGGAGCCCGGCCGCGGCACGCCGCCGGATGAGCCGCAGCCGAGGATGGTGACGGTCAGGCTCATGCGGTGCGGCTTGCCTCAGGCTACCTGCGCCACGGGCGCAGCATGGTCCATCTTCCAGTAGCAGCGCCTGGCGTTGTCCGTCGTGATCCGCGCAATCTCGTCGAAGGACACGCCCTTTACTTCCGCGAGAACCTTCGCTGTTTCAACGACATAGGAGGGTTCGTTGCGCTTGCCGCGATAAGGCGTCGGGGCGAGATAGGGCGCGTCGGTCTCGACCAGGAGATGCGCCAGCGGGATGCCACGGGCGATCGCTCGCAGTGCTTCCGAGGTCTTGAAGGTCAGGATGCCGGAGAAGGAGACGTAGAGCCCGAGCTCGACGCCGGTACGGGCCAGCATCTCGCCAGCGGTGAAGCAGTGCAGGATGGCAGGGAAGGCACCCTTCCCCATCTCCTCGCGCAGGATCCTCGCCATGTCCTCGTCGGCCTCGCGCGAATGGATCACCAGCGGCAGCTGGGTCTCGCGCGCTGCAGTGATGTGAGTGCGCAGGCCCTGCTCCTGCGCCTCGCGCGGGCTCTTGTCGTAGTGATAGTCGAGCCCGGCCTCGCCAATGGCGACGCAGCGCGGATGACGCGACAGCGCAACCAGTTGCTCGGCGGTGACGTCGAGTTCCTCATGGGCGCCATGCGGATGCGTGCCGACCGTGCACCAGACGGACGGAAAGCGCTCGGCCAACGCCGCATAGGTCTCAAAACGAGCGACGCGGGTCGAGATCGTCACCATCCGGCCGACGCCGGCCGCTTCGGCGCGGCCGACATAAGACGCGATATCCTCGGCGAAATCCGGGAAATCGAGATGGCAGTGTGTATCGATCAGCATCAGGCGGCCTGCCCGTCTTCCGGCTCGACATAGCGCGGGAAGACCGCGCTCGGGGCCGGCAACGCCGCGCCCGAGGTGAGGCGGCCAGCCTCGCCGAGCGATGCGAAATTGCGCGCTTCGCTGGGAACCGCCAGCAGATCGAGCAGCTTGGCCATCGACTGCGGCATCACCGGCTGGGTCAGGATTGCGACCTGCCGGATCGTCTCGATCGTGACGTAGAGCACCGTATCGCGCCGGGCAGGGTCGCTCTTGGAGAGCTTCCACGGCTCGTTGTTGGCGAAATAGCGGTTGGCCTCGGCGACTACGGCCCAGATGTCCGCCAGTACGACGTGCAGGGCGAAATCCTGCATGGCGGCGCGCGTCTTGCCCAGCAGCCCGTCGGCCTGCGCCAGCATGGCGCGATCGGCTTCGGTCAGCACACCGGCTGGCGGCACCCTGCCCTCGCAGTTCTTGGCGATCATCGACAGCGAGCGCTGCGCCAGATTGCCGAGATCATTGGCGAGGTCGGCGTTGATCCGCCCGACAATGGCCTCGTGGCTGTAATTGCCGTCCTGGCCGAAGGAGACCTCGCGCAGGAAGAAATAGCGGAGCTGGTCGACGCCATAGGCATCTGCCAGCCCGAACGGGTCGACGACGTTGCCGACCGATTTCGACATCTTGGCGCCCTTGTTCAGCAGGAAGCCGTGGCCGAAGACGCGCTTCGGCAGCGGCAGCCCCGCCGACATCAGGAAGGCCGGCCAGTAGACCGTGTGGAAGCGCACGATGTCCTTGCCGATGATATGGACATCAGCCGGCCAATAGTGCCAGCGCGGATCGTTCTCGTCCGGGAAGCCGCAGCCGGTGACGTAGTTGTTGAGCGCGTCGACCCAGACATACATCACATGCTTCGGATCGCCCGGGACAGGCAGCCCCCAGTCGAAGGTGGTGCGGCTGATCGAGAGATCCTCGAGCCCGCTTTGGACGAAGGAGACGATCTCGTTGCGGCGCGTCTCCGGCGAGACGAAGTCCGGCACGTCGCGATAGAGCGCGAGCAGCTTGTCCTGATAGGCCTTCAAACGGAAGAAATAGCTCTCCTCCTCGACCCATTCGACCGGCGTGCCCTGCCCGCCCAAGCGCGTGCCATCGGGCTGGAGTGTGGTTTCCTCCTCGCCATAGAAGGCTTCGTCCCGGACCGAATACCAGCCGGAATATTTGGCGAGGTAGATATCGCCGTTGGCCTCCATCCGGCGCCAGAGCTCCTGCGTCGAGGGCAGGTGGTCGGCGTCGGTGGTGCGGATGAAGCGGTCGAACGAGCAGCCGAGCCGCTGTTCCATCTCCTCGAAGCGCGTGGCGATGCCATCGACGAAATCCTTCGGCGAGAGCCCGTTTTGCGCAGCCGTGCGCTGCACCTTCTGGCCGTGCTCGTCGGTGCCGGTCATGGCGAAGACGTCATAGCCGTCGAGGCGCTTGAAACGGGCGATCGCGTCCGCCGCCACCATCTCATAGGCGTGGCCGATATGCGGCGGGCCGTTGGTGTAGTGGATCGCGGTCGTCAGATAGAACTTCGGGGCCGAGGCCATGGTCTGTCCGGTCGTCAAAAAGTTAGGGCAGGATCTGTGCGAAAACCGGTTTCCACTTTTCGCATCCTGCTCTTGGTTTCAGGCCGCGCGCGAACGGGAAACCGCCTCCGACAGATCGTGAAACAGCGACATGACGAGGGGGCGGCGATCGAGATTATAGGTTTCGACCTCGTTCGCGGCGCGTGCAAGTCTCTCCCACACCTCCGCGAGGGGCGCAAGCCGGGCCGGGCCGGCAGCGGCATGCGCATGGAGGTGCGCGCCGAGCCAGCCCTGCACGGTCTCGATCATGACGGCGAAATCGGCCTCTCCCGCCCTGCCCGCGACATCCTCGCCGAGCGCCAGCAGCGCGGTCAGGTCGATCGAAGGCAGCGCATCAAGCCGCGCCCTCACCGCCTCGACCAGCGCCAGCGTTTCCGGGTCGACATAGGTCAGCGCCCGCTTGACCGAGCCCTCGGACAGAGCGGCGGCGCGGCCGAGGGCCGAGGCGTCATAGGGCAGGCGCATCCGCTCCAGCGCGATCGCGCCGGCCTGGGCGACGTCGTCCTCGCCGAGTGGCTCGAAGGAGAGCAGCCGGCAGCGCGAGCGGATCGTCGGGAGCACGCGGCCGGGCGCATGGGCGACGATCAGGAAGAGGCAGCGCGGCGGCGGCTCCTCGAGCAGCTTCAGCAGGGCGTTGGCGCCCGGCCGGTCGAGATCCTCGGCGGAATCGACGATCGCGACGCGCCAGCCGCCCTCGCCCGCGCTGGAGCCGAAGCGGTCAATGATCCGGCGCACGAGGTCGACCGGGATGTTGCTGGTGAAGCTCTTGCCGTCCGGCTTGGCGATGCGCCGCAGGAGATGGAGGTCAGGATGCGACTGCGCCGCGATCTTGCGCGTGGCGCCGTCCGTGTCCGGCATGGCGAGGTCGCGAGCGGTCTGCGCGCGGCGCAGCGGGTCGCCATCGGCCAGCATGAAACGGGCGGCGCGATAGGCGAAGCTCGCCTTGCCGACACCTTCCGGGCCACCGAGCAGCCAGGCATGGTGCATCCGGCCGGAGCGCAGTGCCGTCAGGAGGGCCTCCTCCTGGCGCTGATGGCCGATGAGCGCCAGCGTCTCGCGCGGATGCGGCGCGTTCGGCAGGCGGTCGGGTTCGTTGCTCGATTCGATCATGCCGGCGCAATCTGCGGCAAGGGCAGTCGGGTGGAAAGCGCTTCCCAGGCGGTATCCGCCAGCGTCTCGGGAGTAAGGCTGGCGTCGAGCACGGCGCAGCGCTCGGGCTCGGCGGCGGCGATGTCGAGAAAGCCCTGGCGCAAGCGGCGGTGGAAACTGATCGTTTCGCTTTCGAAACGGTCGGTCGCCTCCCCAGGCCGGCGACGGCGGGCAGCACGGGCAAGACCGGTCTCCGGCGCAAGGTCGAGGATGAAGGTCAACTCCGGCATCAGGCCGGCGATCGCGACGGCCTCCAGAGCTGCCAGCTTGTCCGTGGCGATCTCGCCCAGAGTGCCCTGGTAGACGCGGGTCGAATCGATGAAGCGGTCGCAGATCACCCAGGCTCCCCGCTTGAGCGCAGGCTTGATGCGGCTGTCGACATGGTCGATGCGGGCTGCCTGGAACATCAGCGCCTCGGCGAAGGCGCCATAGGGCTTGATCCGCCCGGTAAGCAGGGCCTCGCGGATGCGTTCGGCCTTGGGTGAGCCGCCCGGCTCGCGCGTCAGCTCGACGGTAAGCCCATGCACTTCCAACCGCGCCGCGAGCGCCTTGGCGAGGGTCGACTTGCCGGCCCCCTCCCCGCCTTCGAGTGTGATGAAATGCCCGGTCGCGGGCCGCATCTTCGCTTTCGCCACGCTCAGCTCCGCTTCAGGGCCTTGCGAACCCAACCGGTCGCGGCTTCCATCAGCGCATCGAGCGCCCGCTGCTGCAGGCTGCCGGCCGCAACCGACTCGGCAGCATAGAGCGGGATCTCCAGCGTCTTGATCTCGCCGCGCGTGACCAGCAGGCGGCCGATCTCCGTGCCCTCCGCCACCGGTGCCTGGAGGGGGCCGCGATAGACGATCCGAGCGGCGAGGCGCTCGCTGCTGCCGCGGGGCACCAGGAGATTGACCGGCCCTTTCGCTTTCAGCGCGATCCGGCCCTTCTCGCCGCCGAAGACGCTGGCTTCGCCGACGGTCTCGCCCTCGGCGAAGACCTGGCGCTGCTCGAAGGAGCGGAAGCCCCATTCGAGCAGCTTGCGCGCTTCGCTGGCGCGATCACGCGCATTCTTCAGCCCGTTGACCACGACGATCAGCCGCTGGCCCTTCTGCAAGGCCGAGCCGACGAGGCCGTAGCCGGTCTCGTCGATATTGCCGGTCTTGAGGCCGTCGGCGCCAATGTCCATGGCGAGTAGCGGGTTGCGGTTGCTCTGCTTGATCTTGTTCCAGGTGAAGTCGCGCTGGCCGAAGATCCTGTAGAGTTCGGGATAGGTCTTGATGATGTGGTCGGCCAGGAAGGCGAGCTCGCGCGCCGTCACCTTCTGCTGCGGGTCGGCCATGCCGGTGGCGTTGCGGAACTGCGACTTGGTCAGCCCGAGCGCGTGGACGCGCTCGGTCATGATCCTGGCGAAACTGGCTTCATCGCCGGCAATCGCTTCGGCGAGCGCGATTGCGGCGTCGTTGCCTGAGTGCACGATCAGGCCCTGGAGGATGTCGCCGAGTTTCACACGGCTATGGACGATGGCGAACATGGTCGATCCGCCGGACACGCCGCCACCCTTGCGCCAGGCATTCTCCGAGATCGAGATCTCGGTCTCCAGCGTCATCTTGCCGGCCGCGATCTCCTGGAAAGCGACGAGCGCGGTGGCGAGCTTGGCGAGGCTCGCCGGCACCATCAGCTCGTCGGCGGCCTTCTCGTAGAGCACGGCGCCACTACCGGAATCGAGCAGGATCGCGTAGGGCGCGGCCGATTGGAACGCCTGGGCGCGGGCAGCCCCCGGGGCGAGGAGCAGCAGCGCCGCGCAGACGGCGACAACCGTGCTCCAAAGCGGACGGTAGGCGCGCGCCATCCCTGATCGACCTTGCGTCATATCGAGATCAGATGATGCGCCGGTCCGGGCGGTCAAGCCCGGACGAAATCAATTCCGGGCCAGCGGCTGCTGCGACTGCAGTTTCAGCCCGGCGGAAAGCGGATTGCCCCTGGCAGGGCGCGCGGCCGCGGTCTTCTCGGGAGCGGTGACCAGCGCAGCCGTGCGCGGCACCGGCTTCGGCGCGGTCACGACGTTCGGACGCAGCACCGGAACCAGCTTGCCGGCATTGGCGGCGCTACCGAGATCGAAAGGCCGGGACGGCGGCAGGCGGACGCCGTTGACCGGGACGCCCTCGGCGGACGAGGTCGACGCGACGCTGGCGACGATCGGGCTTTGCGCGGCGATGGTGCGCGGCTGCTCGGGGGCGTAGGCCTGCACCACGGGCTGGGCCTCGACGGGAGCCGGAGCGGGCTCCGCCCGCGCGGGTGCCGGCGGAGGCGCCGGCCTTGCAGCTTCGTCGTCGAGATCCGGTCCGGCGGAGCGGCCGAGATCGACCCGCTGCGAAGCGCTCGCGATCATTGTGCGGCTGCTCTGACCCGGGATCGAAGCGGCCGAGCCATCCGTGCGCAGCGAGGCAAGCAGCATGTTGTCGTCGGAGCCGGCCAGCGAGGCCTGGCCGAGATACTCGATCTTGACGCGTGCCGTACCGAGATGGCGGAAGGCAAGCGCGTCTGCGGTCTTCTGCGAGACGTCCATGACGCGGCCGCCATGGAACGGGCCGCGATCGTTGACGCGCACGATGATCGAGCGGCTGTTGGTCATGTTCGTGACGCGGGCATAGGCCGGCAGCGGCATGGTCGGATGCGCGGCGCTGATGCTCATGCGATCATAGACTTCGCCATTGGCGGTACGGCGGCCATGGAAGGCCTCGCCGTACCAGGAGGCGGTGCCGACCGCGGTGTAGCCGACCGGCTTCTCATAAGGGGTATAGCGCTTGCCGGCGACGGTATAGCTGCGGCCGATCAGCTCGCGGCCGCCACCTTTCGGCACCGGCTGGCCATCCTCGACGACGCGGGCGCTGGCCGGGCCGTATTTCGAGGACGGGAAGGCGCCGATTTCCTTCGACTTGCCGCGGCGGGCAACCTGGTTGTTGGCACAGTTGGCGAGGAACAGGCCGGCCAGTACGACGCAGCCGAGACGGGTCGCCGTGGACAGTGAGGACGATGCGCTACGAGGGGTGTCGCCGGACTCGGCCACAGAGGATGTCTCCGCCGCTGCGCTCGTGCCTCGCATCATGCCGTATTCCTGCTCGTCGCGCCGAAAACGCTGCGCCGCCCAAGCCACTGGCGTGGCAAGGTCGCAGTTTTCGACCAATTCCATTAAGGGATCGTTAAGCGGCGGCCGCGCGAACGCATGACCGTCAACGGAAACCCAGCACTGCCCTTGGGCGGGCATAAAGGTGTCGGAAATGCGGCGACTGTCAATCCGCCACCTTTCCATTGCCATTTTTCGGTGGAGCGTGACCCTGCCGCAACGCCCGCGCGGGCTTCATGGCGCGGCTTGACGAGATACGCGGAATTTCATCTCAAGTCCTTGAAAATACGCGTATTATCTGGATCGCGAGCAAAGATTGCCACGATCGCCCCGCATGCGGCTTGCAAAAATCGGCAGGGAACGGCAATGACGGGGCACCGGAAGGGTGGCCGAGTGGTTTAAGGCAGCGGTCTTGAAAACCGCCGTGGGTGCAAGCCCACCGTGGGTTCGAATCCCACCCCTTCCGCCATGTATTTCACCGTGCAAATTTCGCTTTAATATCAAATTGTTAGATAAGTGAAAATTCAAAGTGGACCCAAAATGACCCCAAGGGTGGACCCAGAAATGGACCCGCCAACGAGCGTGCCGAGGCTGCTCAGCTGCAGCTCCGTGTGGAGTGCTGGCGTGGGAATGGTCGGTTTAGCGGCGACCCTAAGGCCGCACACCCGGCGCTTTCGGTCCGTATTTGCGGGCTAATCGCTCCACCTCTTCGGCAGACACGGTGTGCTCCTTAAGAAAGCGGTCGTGCTCCTGCTTGCTCACTAGGACCTTGACGCACGCGAACTGGCCCTTGGGAAAAAACTGGAGGGTGACTTTGGCGCCGTCCCAGCAACTTTCCTCTGTTCCATACATGTAATTGTAAGAAATTGGGCGGTCGTTCATGTTTTTTGGCCGGGTGTGGCCGGTTTCACCCCAGCCCAAGAGCATGAATACAACAACTGGGTCCATTCAGGCCTCCCCACTAGTCGCACTTGGTCGCCGGGAACGTTGAGTCGCCGCTCAAAAATCCTCCAGTCCGTTCCTGCCATAGCCAGCAGGATCGCGCCTAGCATCATCAAGCGCGCCATTCAGTTGGCGGCTGGCCAGCTCCAGCGCGCTGTTGAGCCCCTCCAGTGCCACGTAAACGGTCGAGCCAAGCGGGATATCCCCGCACCACTTCCGCACTTCCCAATGGAACGCCCTAACCTTCTCCTGCATCGCCGCTGCGTCGCTGGGGTAGAGGCTCCGCTTGGATCGCTTGACCATCACTCGTCCCCGCCGCTCACCGGGCGAGCCCCTTGAGAGAACACCCCGCGCAGGAAGCCGCGCGCTTAGCTGCTGCGGCAGCGGGCGGGCAGACAGTGGTCCTTGTCCTGACCACGTTCATCCCGGGGCGATGAGGACGCAGCCGCCTCAAGCGTGAAGCAAAAAAAGGGGGAGGCCCCGGTTGCCCGAAGTCTCCCCCTGAGGGTCCGCTAGAACGCCCTCTCAGGCGCGTCGCGTCGTGGTCGCTTGTCGTATTCGGGGAGGTCCTGAATGAAGGTGTTCATCAGGTGGACGAAGGGCACCCAGTTGCCCCAAGGGAACGCTCTCACAGCGTGCCGGACGTCCTGTTGCGATAGCTGATTGTCGCGGCTCAGTACGTTCCCGAGCACCCCGCCTAGGCCCTTCTGGGCATCATCAAACAGTGTGGTCGTGGGGTTGCTAAGCATGCTGGAAGGCTGCCCGCTCATCCGATAGCCGAAGACCGGATCGACGCCGGCAGCGCCAAGGGCGGTGTCCACCATCGTGGGCATGAAGCTCGACCAGCTCGTCCGCTGGAAGCCGCCCGCAAGGAGGCCCTCCCAGGAGAGCGCCTTGTCCAGCTTCTCTTCACGCCTCGGGTCAGAGGCGAAGCGATAGTGGCTGTAGGCGATGTGCGTGAGGACGCCACCCAAGCCGGTCAGGAGGAAGGTCGATGCCGTCTCCCAATCGCGCATGTGGATGTTGTGCATGAGGTGACGCGACCAAGCTCCCATCACGAAGGACCGGAACTGGAAGATGATCTTGCCCCACCACGTACCCATGACGCGCGACATAGCGCCGGGGTCGTTCCTCAGGATGGCGTATTCTGCCCACCTCGTGGCCCCCATCTGGAAAGCCGCCGCAGCCTCCTGATCCGGCCACTTCTCGATGTTCATACGGGGCAGCTTCCGGCCCTCGACGTCGCCGTCAAGGAAGGTCCGGTTCTCGCGGATCATCTTGAAGATCCGATTGCCCATCTCCCGGTCGATGCCCATGGCCGTCAGCCGGTCCCAGTTCACCGCGTCGCCGTCCGCCATGTGGGCGAACTTGGCGTAGACGCCGCGCGCCGCGAAGCGCTGGAGGCCGGTGTTGATCGGGGCCATCAGCGACATGGCCGTGGTGGCCCGCTTCAGCTTCGCCATGGTGGCATCGTAGCGGTCCCCGAGGGTGTCCCCGAAGCGCCCGTCGATGTGCCCTCCCCCGGCCTCGATCTTGGAATGCAGGCTGCCCCGCACCCAGTCGGTTCCGTAGTTGGTGAGGTACTCGATATCCCGCGCAATCTCGTCTGAGAGTTGCCCGGTGCGCGCATCGCGGAGCATGTGGCGGAACGCCGGCATGGCCGAGAGAGTGGCCTTGAGGCCGACCGAAGAGGCCGCGTGGAAGAACTCGTTGACCTGGGCGAAGCCGACGTTCCCCATCACGCGGATGAAGTTGTAGTCGCGCAGGCGGCGCAGGGCTTGTCCCCACTTCGACTGATCGACCTCGGAGCTGCGCCCGAGCACCTGATTGCGCAGGTGGTCGAGGTTCTGCCGGTCGAGTTCGAGTCCCTTCTCGCGGCCCTCATGCGTCACCTTGCCGGTCTGGAATTGCTCCTCCCAGGTCTGCGCTAGGCGCTGCATCATGCGCTCCCAGTCGGCGTCCTTGGAGAGGCCCGTTACGAGCATCTCTGGCTCGTTGCTGGGGGGCTTCCACTCGCCGCTGATCTCGAAGACCGGCGACCCGTCCTTGGTCTCGTTGACCTTGACCTTGTTGACGGTGCGCTTGCGGCCAGCCGGAGAGTGGACCTTCCAGTCGCCCTTGAGCGAGTTGAGGGCGTTCGCGAGGACGTCGTCCACCTTCGGGCCGGAGACCAGCTTCACGCCGCGCTCGGCGGCATAGTCGGCTGCGACCTCGACCAGATTGCGGATGGCGTCAGGGTCGTTGGTCTTGAGAGCCAGGCCGTCGATCCGCAGGTTGCCCGTGTCGAGCCGGAGATTGAGCTCCCCGGCTGCTGTGAGGATGTCGGGCTGCGAGACGCTCTCCCTGATCTCGACGTCGCCGCGCTTGATCGGGCGGACGTGCATGTCGGTGAAGAGCGGGTTCTTGACGCGGACCTGATGCAGACCGAGGAGGCCCGACATCTGCCGCGAGTAGCCCTCGAACACCGCCAGCGCGTCGTTCTCGAACAGGTCCATCAGCCGAAATTCCAGCGTCTGGCCGTAGCGCGGGTCGGTCCTGTCGGTGACCGTCAGGGGGTCCGTGAAGGTCTCGTCATACAGGGCTCGAGTTTTGCCTCGTGGCGACGCGCCGGCCTTGGGGTCTTGCTTGCCCTTCAGGAGGCCGAGGACGTTCTCGATCTCGTCCGGCTTCAGGGTGCCAAACTCCTCCATCATCTCGCGCAAAGCGTCGAGGTCTTGCCCGCCGACCGCACGGTCCCCCTTCAGGTCCACGTCAGCGGCCAGCTCGCGCAAGCGCTTCACATACCCATCGGCCCACTTGCGGGCGACCTCGTCGTCCACCTTGGGGTGCATGGCCTTGAAGCCCTTGGCGTAGGCCGCCTTGATAGCGGGATCACCGAACAGCTTGGTCTTCTCGGCGATGCGCTGATTGGAGCGCTGGCGCATCAGGTAGTTGGTGCTGTCCAAGGTGCCGCTGAAGCCGGGCAACGGTTCGAGCTGGGAGCCCGAGAGCTTGCCGGGGTTCTGCGCGAGGTCGGCGTACTGCTGGTGCAGCTTGCGGATCGTAGCGGCCATGGCCTTGGCCTGCGCCGAGAACTCCGGGTCACGCGTCGGGTCCGTGTTGCGGATGACGGCAGCAATCTCCTCGCGGAGGGTGCGCTCGGCCGCAGCCTTGTCAGCCCAGCCAATGTCCCGCTCCTTGAGGTAGGACTTGAACGCCGGATGCCAGTCACGGGCCAGCTCGCTCATCGCGCTGTCGTGGGTGCGCTGCTGGTACTCGGTGGCAGCGAAGTCGTTCTTGATCGACTTGTCCTTGTTGCCCACCGCGTCCAGCCCAAGCTTGCCCCCCACGGCCCGCGCAACGGGGCTCTCGGAGGACTTGAGCTGGCCCACCGCATCGAAGCGAAGGGCGGCCATAGCCGTCTCCGGGGCGTCCGCCTTCATCCACGCCTCGACCTCCTGATGCAGGACGTCAGGGCGGGAGAAGCGCGCCGCGCCAACCGAGCCGGAGCCAAGCGCCGTCCCGCCGTTCAGCAGCTCCCCTTCCTCCTGAAGGCTTCGTCCGACGCGTCTGAGGGCGTCAGCTTCGGCCTGCGTGGCGGGGTTCCTGCGGAGAGCGCCGAACGCGCCACCGAGGACCATGCCGGTGCCTGCCGCCCAAAGGAGGTCGCTGGTCTCGGCCGTCTCCTTGGACACGAACCGGGGCAGCTCAAGGGCGACGTTACCGGCCGCTGCGGTGGCACCCGAGGCGAGGATGCGCCCCATGCGACCGAGCTTGGCGACGCCGGCAGCCTCGGGAATGAGGATCGACGCACCGAGACCTACAGGCTCCAGCATCTCGCCCAGGAGAGCGCCTGCGGTGCCCTTCCAGCCTGATGCGGCGATGCGCTGCTGCATCTCTAGCTGGCCGTCGATGCGGCTCCTGATGGTGCGCGCATGGGCCTCTGAGGTGGCATCGTCGAAGGCATCCCAGTACTGCTGGGGAACGCCCTTGGTGACCTCGTTCAAGAGGTCTTGCCGCTTCGACCACCGGAAGTCGGGGTCGGGCTGGTGATCCTCCAGACCTCGGAGCGCCCAGGTCACCGGGCTGGCGTCCTTAACGCTCTCGTAGGCCGAGCCCCAGAAGCCGAGACCCTCGACCTTGCTGGCCGCGTCACGGCGCTCGATATCGGTCACCGGGCTGTTCGGGCGCAGGGCTTCGTCCGTCACCCGGCCCGGCTCGACAGTGGAGCGCACGCTGGGGAGGTCGGCGGCCTTGGAGCCCGAGAACTTGTTGAAGACCTCGACCGCAGTGCGCCTGCGTCCTTCCCAGTTGTGGCCCCCTGCGGGGTTCGCTGCGGACCAGCCCTTGGGGCGCTCAAAGCTGATGAAGGCGAGCGCCGCCTCGTCGGGCGTGCTGGAGGACATCAGCCGCTTGTAGACGCCGCTCTCGGTCGTCTTCAGCTCGTGGTCGAGGAAGTCGAGCTGGGTCTTCAGGGAGTGGACGTCCTCGCCGCGCTCGCGGGCGAAGTTCATCAGGTTCGTCTTGCGGCCCCTGCCGGGCGACGGGTCACGCCAGCCGGCGATGCCGAGGCCGGTGCCGCTATCGTGGACAGCACGGGTGTCGAGGGACGCGCCGCTCTCGTTCTGGAGATTGCCCAGAATACCGGACACGGCCGCATCGGAGTAGCCGAGGCCCTTGAGGTAGCCGTAGGTGTTGAAGGAGGCGTCGCTCATGAGTCCTCTCTGGAAATGGAAAACGGCCCCTAGGGGGTGCCTAGGAGCCGCTGTGGGTGGTCAGTTTCCGCTTCGTGCGGGGTCGGGCGGGATGCCCATGCGAACGTCCCGCGCCCGCTGCTGGGCGGCGTTCCAGTCGTCGCGTTGCGTCTGGATCGTCTTCTCCTGCTCCCGGCGCTTGTCCGCTCGGGTCGTCAGGGCCGCCTTGGCTGCATCTTCGCGGGCTCCCTTGATCTTCATCAGGGTGTCCGTGGTGATCAGCCGGTCGTTCGGGTTGTCGAGGATGTCGCCCGTGTGGGTGTTTCTCAGGACCCACCCTCCGGTTCCACCCGAGACGGGCTCAAGGGTGATGTCATCGGCGTCGAGCTTCTCGCGCTTCCCGTGCTTCCTGACGTAGTCGTCGATGTGGGCCTTGGCCAACTCGGCGAAGTCGGGCGGGACGGCGCGGTCCGAGGTGTCGAGGTAGTGGCCGTTGATCTTCGTGTTGGTGCGCTTGAACTCCTCCACGGCCCGCTTGGTGGCGTCCTTGGGGGACAGGCCAGCGCCCGCGAAGACGAACGCCCGCTTGTGCACCTGCTGCATGATGTGGCCCTTGTTGGTGGCCCCGCTGAACTCTCGATCGACAGACTGTAGGATGTCCTGACGAGTCCCCTCGCCGAGCAGCTCGCGGAACTTCACGGGGTCCTTGATCATCGTGTTGAACTGGAGCGCGGCCTTGGACGGGTCCATGCCAATGTCCTCGACCATCACGCGGACGGTCTCCCAGTTCTCCCGCTCGTCCTTGGACAGGTGAGCGGTGAGCAGCTCCGGCGCTTTGGTTCGCAGCTCGCTGTACCGCTTGTAGCCCTCGGTGAAGGCTCCCGGCAGCTTGTCTCCGGTCGTGGTCACGGCCGAGATGGTCTTGATGCCGCGCGACATCGTTGACTTCCACTCAGGGTGGACGACGCCGTTCTGGCGGAACACGGGAAGCTCGCGCTCGAAGCGCTGGTCGGGGTTCTCCCCGTTGCGCTCGGCGGTCTTGGTGCTGATCTCCAGCCACTGCTCGACCGCCGCCTCCTTGTTCTTCTCGGCGTCGATCTCCTTCGTCGTCCCGTCTTCCTTGTACTGGGTCGTCGGGCCGAGCCGGTGGAGCGTGCCGTCGTTCATCGCACCCACGCGAGCGGCGCGCATCGAGACGTCGCTATCGTCCGCCTTCTGCTTGTTCTGGCGTTCGGTGAAGAGCTTCTGCTGCTCCTCCAAGCGCTTCTCGATGACGGCCTTGTTGCGGGCCTTCAGAGACGACACCGTCTCGGCGCTGATCAGCCCTGGCTTGTACTTGAAAAGCTGCTCGACCTCCTCGTCCTTAAGCGAGCCATCGCGCGACTGGTCATAGAGGCGCATGAGGGTTTCGGAGTTGCCCTCGCGGTTCTTCTCGCGGCGCTTGCTGTCGGCCATCTCCAGCAGCTTCGTGGCCGAGGAGCCGTGCTCCCGATTGGCCGTCAGCGAGAAGCCGTTCGCTCCCTTCGAGTTGACGAGCGCGGTGACCAGCTCGACGTTCCCCTGCTCCGCGTAGCGCTTGGCAATGTTGAGGACCTCGCCCTCCTGCCAGGACGCATCACGGCCGGCGAGCATCTTGTTGCCGGTGATCTCGGCGCGCACCGCAGCAGCGATATCGTCGGGCTTCTTGCCCTCGGATACGCCGTTGGCAATGGTCCGCTCCAGCAGCGCCGAGGTGGCTTGCGCCATCGTTTCCTCAGCACGCTGCACGTTGTGCTTCAGCTGGCCACTGCGGATTGTGTTCATGCCGGGTGTGACGAGCCGCAGGTACTCGTTGGTGAAGCGCTGGCCGGTCGCGCCGTTCTCCTTCAGGCGGGCGTCAACGCGCTCCCTGAGGAAGGCCTCGACGTCCACGCCATCCTTGGCCCCGGTCGCCCACTCCTCCTGCCAACGGACCACGTCGTCCTGCGCCATCTTGGCAGCGAACAACTCCTGCGCCTTCTCGGTCTTGAGAGAGGTGGCCAGCTCCCCGGTCGGGTTGTCACGCAGCTCTGTGCGAACATCCTCGGCCTTCATGGTCGCGAGCTTGGCGTTGACGGCGGCGTGCTTGTCCTTGTCCTCTTCCTTCAGCGTCTCGCCGAGGCGCAGCAGGGCGGGGTTGACGCCCGCCAGAGAGGCAATCAAGCGCTCTGCGTCGTTGTTCTTCGGGAGCGCGGCGGGACGCGTGTAGGTCTCGATGGGCGACGCCGTGGGCTGCAGTCGCTTGTTCTTCGGAACGCCGTCTTCGGTGACCACGACGCGTCCGGTGTTGCGGCCCCCCTCGGGGCGCTCCTGAAGCCCGCTGCGCAGGCCGGGAACGAGTGCCATGTGTGTGTTTCCTTGACATGAGAAGGCCCCGCCCGGAGGTGATCCGAACGGGGCCGCGATGGGGTTTGGAGTTGATCCCGGCCGGGGCGGCGACAGGTCAGCTGGTGGTCGTCCTGCCGGACATTGCAGGCAATTCGGTTCAGGTCCGTTCGACAGCGAGCGCCGCAGGTCCATCCGCCTGCCAACCGAACATGGGCGTCCAAACGATCTGCGCGTAACCCTTGATGCCGGCGATAAAACCGCCCGCGTCGTAGGCGATGAAGAGGCGGCCGAATTTCAGAGCGAGGTCCATGGTGGCGGTAGTCCTAGGATGGCGGAAAGGTGACGGCGAATGCCGCCTCCGGGGCCTGGAGTAGCCGCGACAGGAGTCGTCGCCAATGCGGCCAAACGACTCCTTTTCGAGGCGCGGATATTCCATTAACATACTGAAATACCTACCCATTATCGCGTTTAACGCACCTGTGGGTAGGTTCTCATCTTTGACGCCTACCGTCTGCGCGCGCGCCCACGGCCGAGTAGTCGGAAGGCATCGGAGCGAGCTTCACGCTCTTCCTCTTGAATGGCCAGCCGGCGCTCCAGCTCACGGCCCGAGATGGCTTCCAGCTCTGCAAGAGCCGCGCCGTTGGCTGGAACGAGCTTGGTGTCCAGCACCATCGCGAAGATTTCGGCAATGGCGATGGCGAGACTGTCCCCTCGCTTGGTGCCGGCTTTGGCGATGATGAACGCGGCTTGCGCGTTGGTCAGATGGTATTCCGTAACCAACCGCTGAGCGCCCTTGCCCGCGACGATCATCGCTCCACGGTGGCGCAATGATCCCATGGCTTCCAGCGAAGCAGCGTGCCGCTTGATCAGCTTGCGGATGGTGGTGGGGCGCTCGTAGCCGAGGGCGTTGGCCAGTGCGAGGTCTTGGACGGTCGGCTCGCGGAGGACGAGCGAAGGGGACGCCTCGAAGGCGTGTGAGGTGGTCATGATGCTTTCCTGATGGGCCGGTGCGGCATTGCCGTTGGGCGGGACGGCGGTCACCGAAGCGCCGAACGCTTAAGTGCCTTATGGGTGGAAGGAAGGGGTGGTTGAGGAGTGCGCTGGGCTGGCCGAGGCTGCCCCGGAGTTGCGCTTGATGGCGACAGGGAGGTCCGCGCCTGTGCGTTGGCGACCTATGGCCACCATCACCGTCTGGGCAGTCGCAGCGTCCCCCACAGCCACTACCAATCCATCGTGGAGGTTGAGAGCGACAACGCCCTCCTCCCGTAGCTGATCGAGGACGGCGAGCATGATATCGCTCTCCAGCCTCATCAGCTCGTGGCCCAGCCCACGGCCGAAGCAGGGGCGTAGCGTAGGATGGCGGTCGAGGATGGCTGCTCGCGCTTTTGGCAGCGGCCAGCCGGGAGGCACAATCAGGCCCTCATCTTTCGGCCATGAGCTGCGTTGCCGCTGGTCGAAGAACAGGGTGCTGGTCAACACCTTCACCGCGTCCCGGTGCTCTTCCAAGCCCGGTATGGCGTACAGGTCCCCAGCTGTTGGGCTGATGCCCAGTCGAGCGTACGCGAGACGAACGAACATCGACGAGTAGTCCGCAACGGCGGTCTCCTCCCCGTTGATCCGCAGAGCACAACGGCGCTCCCGCTTAAGGTTCTGCCAGAAGCCCCCGTAGAGCCGACCATTGCCTTGGAGTGGGTCGTCAGAAGGGCCGTTGAAGAGCCTCCGCTGATGCCGGTCGTGGGTGTTGATTGCCCCGAGGCCATCACCGAGGAAGGCGATGTCAGCCTGCGCGATGTGGGCGTTCAGCGCGACCACGACCGCCCGCATATCCCCCGTCTCTTCCGTCTCGGGGTAGTCGAGCAGAGTGCGGGTAGAGCCGGCAGCGGTGTCTCGCCGGGGACGCGCGACAATGGTCTCCTCCTGCGAAAGCCGCCCGAAGTCAGCGGGGCTGACGCGATGGTCTCCGCAAAGCTCTGCGAAGGAAGCAGTTGGGGCGATGCTGGAGGCCTCACCTCGGCGCTTTGACCGCGCGATGGTGATGAGTTTGAGGTTTTCCATCTGGTCTAGCAGCGCCGTCCGTAGCCGCCCTGAAGCGGGGCTTCGGTAGCGTTTTGCCGTCAACGGGGTCTTGCCCAGGACAACGGCCAGTGATCCGGTCTCGCCGGGATCGAGAACAAGCCGGGCGAGATTGGCGACGATGACTCCGATGGTCAGCTCGCGCTCCTGCTCCACATGGCTCCGTCGCCTCCGCACGCGGATGCCACGGGCTTCCTCGTCCCGGTCAAGGCGCGCTGCGACATCGGCCGCCAGATCATGCAGTGCGTCGCCCTGCGGATAGGCCCAAGGATCGAACCAAGGATGACGCTGTGGAGGCATGCGTCTAGTGGCTGCGGCCATGGCTGTTTCCTTGAGTCTGGGGGCGCGCTGGGGGCCGACTACGGCTGAGGCGCTAGGGGGCATGCGGCCAGCGTTCAGCGGCGTTAGAGGAGTCTCTGCGGCTGCCTATACGGCCCCGCGACGGGGGCGGACGAGGTTGTTGCGGCGCAGGTTCAGCGGGTCGCCGTCCTGATGCCGGATGGCTCCCTGCTCAACTCCGAGGATGAGCCGGGAAACCATAACGTTGCGGGCTGTTGGGGCATGCCAAACGCGGACGTAGCGATGGCCGTTGCCGCTGGAGTTGAGGAACCACGAGGCGTTGCCCGTGAGGGCCTGAACGCGCTCGTAGTCGGAGAGGTAGAGGACGGCATAGGCCTGCGCCTTGGCGAACTGAACGCGCGCCAAGGGGTGCCCACGGCTGTCCTCCGTAAGTTCGATCTGGTTCATGTCTGGGTTCGATTGAGGGGCCGCCGAAGCGGACAGTTGGGGGAGCCCTACAAGGGCGCCAGAAAATGGATTGGACCCGCTCGCTGCCGAGCGTTCGTCTTCCTAGTGTGAGGGGCAATCGCCGACACCGTCCGAGCGGGACCGCAAGAGGGCGAACGAACTACAAGAATGCCAAGCGAAAGATACCCGGTCGAAGCCGCGTGCCTGTTTCCTAGGGTGGGCGGTAATCGATTTGGGGCGCTGAGCCGGCTCCAATCGGCCCCTCTTGCCCGGCCTCCGAAATCATGGAACGCCACGCTTCGTGGGGCGCTCAGCGAGCCTTCCGCGCTTCGGTCAGAGGCGGATTGAAAGGGTCAGGCGAAGCAACCGCTTGGCCCTTTCTTCGTCTCGGGTCAGTCACCGCCCGCACCACTTCAACCATGCCCTCGTAGGCGTCAAAGCGGCGGATCACCTCGGCCCTGATCTCCCGGCCCGCCGGGGTCTGCGAGAGGATGCAGGTGAGGAGCGCTTGGTTGCGGTTGAGATGGTACTCGGTGCCCGTCTTGAAGCCGCGCCCACCCGGCATCGGCAGGCTGCATTCAGTGCGTGCAACCTGACCGAAGCTCTCCAGCTCGTCGCGGTGCGTCTCGATGAACTTCCTGATGTTGGTCGGGCGGGCCATGCCCAACTGGGTGGCGAGGTCCACGTCGCGGACGCGGGCTTCATTCTCGACGGTGGACAGCCGCTCTACAGTTGGGCCAGCAGCCGCCTCACGGTCTCCTGCCCGCGCGCCGTCAGCGTCAGGATGTTGATGCGTCGGTCCTCAAAGTCCTCGCGGGCATTGATCAGCCCAAGACCACCACGGTCGGACAGATGATCCACCATGCGCCCCGCTGCGGACTTCGTTACCGGGACGAATTTTGTCACCTCGCGTTGGTAGAGGCTGGGCTTGCTGGCGACGCGGAGGAGGATGAGGGCCACGTTGATCCGCATCTCATCCTCGATCTCGTTCAGCGCTTCGAGGAACTGAATAGCGCGGTGCAGCGCGGGGGTAGGCATGGCGTCGTCCTGAAGGCCAAGGCGGGTCCACTCAGTTGTGAGAAAGTCCCGCCCCTGCCGTCCAATGACAAAAATGACTCGATCAGGGGCGACCGAGTCACGGCGCTGATGGGTGGCCCGGGGCTCAGGAGCACGCTGTTGCTAGTAGCGGCCCCACCGCTTGGAACAAGACTGCTAGGCCCGCGAAGGACGCCCCCGCCGCACTCCACTGAGATTGCGCCTTGAAGGTTGCGCTCATGTCCCAGCCGTCAAGACTGACGCTTGATAAGCTGGGAGGTAGGCCGGCGCGCTCAGCCTCCCGAACGCGGCGTTTTACCGCGTCTTCGGTCGAGACCTTCACCGCTGCGCTGCGAAGCCAGCATAGCGCTGATACAACCGCGAGCGCGATGGAAGCCCACTGCATGAAGCCGGCAATAGTCATTGTGAAGCTCCAGCAGCGCCGGACGTAAGTATGCGGTGAACGCTGCCCTTGCCGATGCCCAAGCGCTTGGCGATGTCGCCCATGCTGGCGCCCTTCGCGGCCATCTCGCGGACCTCGTCTGCCTTCGCCCTGGCTGTCGGAGCCCTGCCCTTGTAACGCCCCTCGGCCTTCGCCTTCGCGATGCCCTCGCGCTGCCGCTCCAGCATCATGTCGCGCTCGAACTCGGCCACGCCGCCCAGCACAGTCAGCATGAGGCGACCTGTCGGGGTCGTGGTGTCGATCCCCATAGCGATGATGCGGAGCGCCACCCCCTTGCTCTCCAGCTTCCCGACAATCTCCCAGAGATGCGAGACTGAGCGTGCCAGCCGGTCGAGCTTGGTTACGACAAGGACGTCGCCCTTACGCGCGAAGGCGATCAGCTCGTCCAGTTTTGGCCTCGCTCCCACCGCGCTCGTCTGCTCGGCCATCACCGTCTCACAACCGAGGGCTTCAAGGTCGCGGACCTGAGCAGCCAAGCCGGCTTCCTGCTCAAGGGTCGAAGTGCGGGCGTATCCGATGAGCATGGTCAGGGTCTCCGTTCCAAAAGGTCTTTGACGAATGAGTCCTGCCGTTCCAAAAGTCAACACCCTATTCTCATGGAACGATCTGGGCGCATGTTGGAACGTTCAGCACGGGCAAGCCCTGCGGAACGGCCCGCGACCGCGCCAATCGATCAGAGACGGTTACAGCGGCGGGTGGTACAGCTGGCGAGGAAGTCAGTCGGGGGGGGGCGGAATAGTGGACTACCAGACGTTCCTTGATGAGTACCGGCGAGGTGCCGTCAAAGCTCACGTAGACAAGTCGAAAGCCGGGTTCATGTATGAGGACCCCTATCTTCTTCCTCGGCGCATCAGAAAACGCCAAGCCAACCTACGGCTTGTAGCCTTCGGTGGGGCTCTCATCGGCTTCGGGAGCATGTTCTGGCTGCCTTGGTGGGCCGGTCTCGCTATCGTGGTGGCCTTCAGTACCTTTTTCCCAAAGGCCCAAAATGCCGCAGCGCAGGGTGTTTTCGAAGCGGTTCTGGAAGACGCGCATATCTACGAAGTGGCCCTAACGCGCGGCGTCTTGTGCGTCGAGCGAGTTAACGAGGCAGCAGAGTAGTAACCGAACGGCTAGTGCGCGACGGTCGAAAGGTTGCCCCCAATGTTTCACGGAAGGGGCGGCACGGGGGGAAGTCGCGCCGGCCTATTTATCGATGGGCTCTCAGATTTTTCTAGCAAAACTAAGCGTTATCCGTTCGGGAACTTCCGCTCAGCCTCCGCTTTCGTCTCAGCGCTGAAAGGGACGCCCACCTCGCTATCGTACGCTTTTGCTTGGTTTCTGGCGGCCTTGGCCTCATCCATTGTGGGGTAAGGGCCACAAACGACCCAGTCGCCCGCCGGGCGCGGTATCGTCTGCCTGAATTTGAACCAGTACGGAGCCATGCAGTTCACTCTGGCAGCGCCTCGGCTGCGGTTCAAGCCCGCTTAGACTGCTCGCAAATCCTCGCCCCTTCGCACCGGCCGATTTACCCTTACAACGAAAAGCGTCAAGTTGCTGCGCTCCTCCACTAAAGAATGCCAGTCCACCTCATGAATATCGCGCTCCTCTTCGACTCTGACGCTCCGAAATATGACGGCTATTACGGCCCTCCTATTCGGGGCACTGTGTTTGGTCTGGGCATCATCCAGAAGTCAAACCGCCACATGAAGGTCTCAGTAGGCGATGTATTGACCTTTAGACACGCTAGGACCATCGAGCAATTGGCAGACCTAATGCGACGGGTCTATTTTTCGGGAACGTGGTCCCTTCTTATCCAAGAACGGCTTCAAGCAACATTCGGCCAGCGAACTGTCTACGCGATTACGTTCGAGAACATGCCGAAGCAGTTGGCGACTGACCTCCATGCCGCTCTTGTGCGTGACGATGCGTATCTCGGGCTGATGCAAGTGGATTTTGCCTATGGCCCTCATCTCGCGTTGATGCGCAACTCAATGATCACGCTTTATCGGGTCGAAGGCTCGACCTGCCGCATCTTCTATTCAATGGGGGAGGAGGATGCCCGAGACGATCAGGAGCCGCTGGAGATGGGCAAGCTCGGGTACACGGACGTAGCATGGGAGGACAAAGGCGCTCACAAGACCATCTTTGACGATTTCGACAGTCTCGAACACTTCAAACGCGTGGCCGCGTTTCGGGAGGCCGTTACGGGTTTCATCGTGGGCGGCGAAGATGAAGCGTACGAACTCGTGATGGTGCTGGAGGACCTGAACCCGCAGCTCTTTAATGTTCTTGGCGCGGCGGTTCGTGCACTCGATCAGGCTGAGACTGAAGAGGATGTAGCACAGGCGGCGGTCTCTGGGCGTCGCTACATGGAAAAGCTCGCTGACGTCCTGTTCCCACCGCGAGATGAACCGTTCAAAGGCAGGAAGGTGGGAAAGCCCGAATACAAGAACAGAATTTGGGCTTACGCCGAACAGAACACAGGGGGCGATGGGAAGCGACTGAAAGTTCTAGGTGCCGAAGTTGACCGGTTGATCGTGGAGTTCAACGCCGGCCTGCACAGCGAACAGCCGAAGCGGCGCATTCAGCAAGCGCTCGCGGATGTTGGGGTCCTCACTGCGGGCCTTCTTGCATTAAATACCTCCGTTGCCCGACAGCCATACCTCGCCCACCAGCGGAAAATTGTTGAGTTCTTCCAGCAAGCCTCAGAGCGTCATCGCGAAAATGATTGACCACGTAGCGCCACGCACTCGGGGAAGGCAGAGGCCTTACGGTCCGGACCCTAGGCCGGCAACTTTACGGCGGCCACACAGGCCCGCTTAGCTGCACCCGAAGCATCGCCCGCATACCGGCTCATGGTAAGCCCCAACGGCAGCTTCTGGCCCGCGAGGCTCGCGTTTCCCACAGCGTGGCCTATGGCTTCGGCGATAGTCCACGGTGTGAAACCCTTTGGCTCTACCCTCCAGTCAGGGCATGTACTACTGCCACAGCACCGAACAGAAGCAGCAATACGAAGGCACCGACGCAGGCCAGAGGCCCCCGAGCGGAGAGCCGGAAACCTGCACAGCGGAACTCAAGTTCTTCCCTCACAGGCCTTACCATCAGCCCTTCTTCCACCTCCTGCCTCCCTTCGCGCGCTCAATCGCGGAGACGACCGATGCACGGCGGGGCGCACCGCCGATGATCGCTAGTAAGGGCTTGGAACTCGACGATGCCAGCAGCGAGAGCGGTACGAAACAGAGCCACCAACAACGCACGGAAGGGCGGCACGGGGGAAAGTCGCGCTGCTGCTTTATCGATGGACTCTCAGATTTTCTCGGTAGAACCAAGCGGAGCGGCGACCCTAGACGCCGAGCAACGCGCGCAGAGCTGCCGCTGCGGCTGACAGCAGGGGAGCTATGGTGGTCTCCGCCAACTTGTCCAGGAACCACATCAGCGAGCCGAGCAGCACAACCCCTAAGGCGCGGGTCGAGCCTGTGCTTGCCTTGATCAGCAGGTTCCCCGCTTGGAACTCCGCGAACCGCCGCTCAAACTCCTCGGCATCCTGAGCAGGAAGCTCGTTGTTGCCCGCAAGCCGTGGCTCTAAATCGACCAATGTCGCGCGCAATGAGGTCGCATGTTCGTTGTCATTGAGGCTGACAATTCGATCCGAGGCCGGGACCAGCATCTCGGCAAGGGACGTCGTGGGCACCTTGGCTGCTTCGTCAAACTGCTCCCACCCCTCCTCGAAGTATTCCTCCGCCTGTTCTACTCCGGCTCCGGTCAGCTGAAGTCTGATCCCTTCATCTGATGCGCCCGACATGAACCTGTGAACCTTGGCCCAGCCGTTCGCTTCAAACTGCTCGACGGCTCGGTCGATCCAGCCGGCCTTCACAGGTAGGCCCACTTCGGCCGCTATTCGGGCGGGGACGACCAGACTGTTGAACCCCTCCTTGTCCAAGGCCTGATGGATGAGTGCCAGCAGGGTCTTTTTGAATTCAGCGAACGACATCTGATCCATGCTGGAGAACCTGTAACCTAGAAGGTGAGAAGAGAGGACAAGCTCCTCAAGCGGAACGGCCTCAGCAGAGCTGATTAGCTGCGTAGCGCCGACGGCTGCCACGCCAGATAGGGGTGACCCTGTTGATCTGAGACGATGTTGGCACCCTTGAGCAGGAATTCGCGGTCGGTAAAGTCCGGCACGTTACCAAAACTCCCGTTGGCGACGTGGGGTGCGATAAGGTGCCAATTGAGGACCGGCTTTTCCCGCTCCAATCTGGCGATAAAGTCTGGGCTGTCAGCATCACGCATATCAAGCAGATAGGTCAGGCGCAGCCCGCCGGCGTCACCAAGAAGGCATGCCTGGGTATTGCCCAGATCAGACCCCACCCAAGCGGCTGCTCGACCTATCTCAAGAATGCCAAGCGATTGCGGGTACAAGGCCTCAACCGTTCCGAAGGCCGCTCGCTGCTTCTCTCCATCGAGAATGACCATCCTGCCGTCTGTGAGCATTTCCCATATCGGCTCACAGTGCGGATAAATATCACCCCGCCAGTAGCGGTCAGCCCACGAGTCACCCGATAAGAGGAAATCTTCGTCAGCGATTACGGGGGCATGTGTGACCCAGTTCGAGTCATGCCTATCCCGCCTCGTGTCGCCGTAGAGGTGGACCTCCGTCAAATTGGAAAGGAAGAACGGCGGACGCGACCATTTCGCAGCGGCATATTCGGCAGATGCGCGGTCGGGAAAGCAGTACGCGCCGATTAACCGCGATATCTTCTCAGGAAAGCGTGTGGCTCTGGTGGCTTCCAAGAACATTTCGACTCGGAAGCGATCATGGCTGACATCCCGGAACAGGCTCGCCATCCGTAGCGAAACGAACCGAGGGTCGGCCTGCTTGGCCACGGGGGCCGTTACGACGACGCCACGCGCCACGCCCCAAGCAGAAACTGGATCGGCGAGATTGAAGAAGACATGGGCATCGGTGGTGAGCATGGCCATCTCTAGGAGGGCAGCTTCACGGCACCCACGCACGCCTTCTTCGCCTCCCCCGAAGCATCGCCCGCATACCGGCTCATGGTAAGCCCCAACGGCAGCTTGATGCCCTCAAGGCTTGCGTTCTCCACAGCGTGGCCGACTACCTCCGCAATCGTCCAGACGCTGTAGCCCTGCGCGCCCTTATCCAACGCATCGGCGGCCTTACGCACGAACCAGCGCCGGAAGGAGTGGAAGTCGATGTTGCTCTGCCGCTGGCCCGGCAACGGCCTCTCGTCCACCTTCAAACGGCGGCGTTCGCGTGTGAAGACTTGAGAGACGGGAGCGCCCCTGCCCCGCTTCGAGTCGGCGTCCTGCTCGGGCAACTCATGAAACAGATAGTCGCCCGGCTTCTTGTCCTTGGTCCGGGTCGCGACGATGCCAGCAAGGAGGGCATGGACAGGGATGGTGCGGCGGAAGCCGGCAGCGGTCTTGGAGTGCGAGACGGTGAAGCCCTCCTCGCCCACGTCCTGCACCCTGAGGCCGGCAATCTCGTCCACCCGCATACCGGTCAGCGCGGCGATTTTACAGAAGTCAGACAGCACGGTAGCCACGGAGCCCTTGAGGACCACTGAGCCGCGCCCCACGCCATTCAGCAGGGTCTGCACCTCAGCGTCCGTGAATGGGCGCTTATTGGCGCTCTGGGGGCCTTCCAGCAGGTCCGCCTCCGACCGAACGGTGCGCTTCTCGATGCTCTGGCCGATCCAAGGATTACCCCCCTGGCCCCAGCGCTTGCACAGATAGGTCCAGTATGACGTGAGGCAGGAAATGGCCCGGTTGGCGCTCTTGTGGTGCGTGTTGGTGACGACCATCCGCTCATGGATGAACTCGCCGGCTAAACGCTTCGTCACGGCTTCGACGGTGACACTATGGCCATTCGCCTCCAGCCAATCGGCTAGCCATCCGACCGACCGGCTGATGTCGTTGGAGTAACCCTTGGCGTAGCGCTTCTCCCGAAAGAACGGCTGCAAGGCGAGCTTCAGCGGCGTCTGCTGCCCGGCTGCGATGGCAGCGAAGGACTGGGCAGGGCGTTGCCCCGCGTCCCGCTTCACGGCATCCAAGCGGGCGTCCAGCGCATAGAGGGCATCCCCGTTGTCGTCGTTGGCCACGGCCTCGCGCCATCTCAAGGCCTCCTCGGTGAAGTCCTGAACGATAACCGGCAGCTTCCCCTTCGGGTTCTTGATGCGGGCCTGAAGGCGCTTGATGACGTCCACCTTCTCCCGCTCGGCCTCCAGCGGGTCAGTCGTGGTCAGAACCTCGCGCAGCTTCGCCGTGCCTACCGCGCCCCTTCGGCTGGGCGGCACAGTGACAGATACGCGGATGCTGCTGCCGTGCCATTCGAGGTTCTTGCCGAGCTTCTTGAGGCGTGGTTTGCGGGCCATGGGTTCACGTTTCCCGGAGCAATGTGGACCCACAAATGAGTCAAAAAAGCCCCCAGAGCAAGCCCCGCTATATCAGCCGCTTAGGCCTTATCAACGACTTATCGGCTGGGTGGCGTAACCTCCCACCCCTTCCGCCATGTATTCCTGGACAATATGCGCCGGCTCTTCGCGTTGCCGCAGGGCTGGGAGCCTGGAAGCACCAGTTTGGTGCCTTCAGACGTGGCGGTGCGGGTGTCGACAGGCGGTCATGTCCGCACCTGACAAAAGGCGGCGCTCTGGCACCGCCTTTCCATTTTGATCTGCCGATGTCGAAGGGCAGATGATCGAGGCTGACCTGCTCAGCAGGCCCGGCATTCGAAGGGCTGCACTTGCGCCCTGCCCTGCTGGATGACGATCCGCTCGGCCGTGCCGCTGGGCTTGACCCGGATCACTCCCTCGTCGTCGCATTCGTCCAGGAAATAGGCGGGAAGTCCGGCGCGCAAGGCCTTCTCGATCGATTGCCGGTGGAATTGCCTCAGCTTCTCTTGGTTCATGGCGAGCTCCGCTTCACAGGAGACGATGGCACCCTCTGACCGGCATTTGGGGGCCGGCTCGCATTCTTCAAGCGCCGACGTGGCAGGAGCCCGCCCGATGCTCCGGCATCTCGCTGGCGCCCGCCCACCCCTCAGCCTAACAATCGTCGCCGGCCGATCACCGGGCCGATCTCACGACGGAGGGTAGCGCCATGCTGGACTGGACCACTTATCGCACCGAGCTGAAGGGCCGCGTCGGGGATTTCGGCAAGGCTGCGCCGGACGCGCTTCGCGGCTATGTCGCTCTGGCCGGTGGGGCGGCCAAGACCACGCATCTCGACGCCCGCACCCGTGAGCTGATCTCGCTCGCCGTCGCCGTCACCACGCGCTGCGACGGCTGCATCACCACCCATGTCGATGCGGCGATCAAGGCCGGGGTCAGCCGCGAGGAGATCGCCGAGGCGCTCGGCGTCGCGATCGCGATGAACGCGGGGGCGGCGCTGGTCTATTCGGCGCGGACGCTCGACTGCTTCGAGCAGATGACGACCCCTGCCCCGGCGGCTGCGGAGTAAGGCCGGCCTCTCTCCAAAGGAGCTCGCGCCTGCCTCCGAAGGGGCTCATGCGAGCGCCACATTGCCGTGACAGATTGAGTGGGAGGCGCGGAACGCTCCATGGCGTTCCGTCGTTTCCTCGTCGACCGCAACGGAACCAGGAGGACGAGATGAGTCATACTGGCAAGGCCGAGCGCGAGATCCGCAAGATCGCCTATGCGCTCTGGATGGAAGAAGGACAGCCGGAAGGCCGCGACCATGATCATTGGGAGGCGGCGAAGGCGATCTGGACCTTCCGCAACCGCAGCGAGGAGGTCGTCGATCATGGCGCGGAGGACGAGCTCAAGGGTGAGCGCGCCCGCCGCCGCGAACAGGAATGGCTGTCCTGACCAGGCTCTGCAGGGCTGAGGTTCGCCCGCAGCCCTGCCATTCGTCCTCCGCATGATCGCAACGGCAGACAAGCGCTCGCGCCACTCCCACATTGTGGTCGAAGCGGCGCCCATCCTTGCGTGTGCCGATGGAGGCGAGCCATGACTCAGCATGTCGAAGCCAGCCGGGCCGAGGTCGTCGAACGGCCCGAGGCCGGGCGTTTCGAACTCGATTTCCCGGGCGGACAGGCTTTTGCCGTTTATCGTCGCGACGGCGACCGGATCGTCGTCACCCATAGCGAGGTTCCGCCGGCCTTCAACGGGCGCGGCATCGGCTCGCAACTGGCGGAGGGCATCTTCAGGATCGCCCGGGCCAGTGGGCGGCGCGTGGTGCCTCGCTGCTCCTTCGTCGCCGCCTGGGCGCATCGTCATCCCGACTATCGCGACGTGCTGGCCTGAAGGGCTCCCGCGCGTCACGGCTTGCCTCGCGCCAGCCGATCGCGTTTGAAGGCTGCGTCACAGAACGGGGCCTGCCATGCCGGACGAACTCGCCATCACCGATTTTCCGCTGCGGGCGAAGGACAAGCTCCGCTATGGCGACACCGACCGACAGGGCCACGTCAACAACGCGGTGTTCTCGACCTTCCTCGAAACCGGCCGCGTCGAGCTGATCTACGGTCACGCCCGCAAGCTGGCCGAGCCGGGAACGGCCTTCGTCCTCGCCCGGCTGGAGCTGGATTTCCGGGCGGAGTTGCTCTGGCCCGGCGAGGTCGAGATCGGCACGCGCATCGCCTCGATCGGTCGCAGTTCCGTCCGGCTCGAGCAGGCGATCTTCCAGGGCGAGCGCTGCGTCGCCAGCGGGCTTTCGGTGATCGTCCAGATGGACGAGGCGACGCGCAAGGCGCGGCCGTTCTCCGAGGCGGTGCGGGAACAACTGGCGCAGCTCGCCGCGCCGGCTGCCTAACCGGCTTCACGCCTCCGGCCAGCCGACCAGCTCGGTCGGCGTCCAGCGCGCCTTGCGGCGTTCGCGCCGCCCCTCCAATGCCTCGCCGCTGAAATCGCGCGGCTCGGCCGGCCTGGTGAAGCGGGTGCGTTCGTCGAGCGTATCGATATTGATCGTGGTCCAGGCCTTGCCTTCCTCGATCATCAGCATGGCGACGTAGACGCCGCAGCGGCGGCAGAGGGCGACCTGCGACGCTTCGAGCCCAAAACGATAGCGCTGGAGCCCAGCGGGCTCGCGCACGATGAGCCGGGCCCGTGCCCCGGGATCGGAGACCGTCCGGGCATTGTGCTTGCGGCAGAAGGAGCATTGGCAAGCACCGACGATCTCCTCCTCGGGCGGGCGCGGCAGCGTCAATTCGAGCCCGATCGCGCCGCAATGACAGGCGCCACTCAAGCGATGCGTCATGCCGTTTCTCCTGGTTGCCCTTTGTCACATCACCGCAATTATTGATGTGCGATGATCTGATCAAAACAAGTGATTTGATACCGCATCGAATCGGGGGAACGGAATCGCTCCCACCGCGTTCGAAGCCAAAATGCGGGAGGACATCATGAACAGCCTTGTTGCGGCGTCGGCGCTGTTCCTGGCCGGCGGCCTGTCTGCGGTGACCATGGGAGCTGCGCCTCTGCACGGCGTTCTCAACGATTTCTTCTGGGCGAGCCTCGCATTATCGGGCTTCCTCGCCATCGTGGGGCTGGAAGCGGCGAGCTGACGCTTCTTTTCCCGATCCTCCGATCTCCTTCTGGTTTCGTCGTGCGGCCGATGCAGCATCGCGCGCCAAGGCTCTCGCGTGGTCCGGCTCGGGCATCTTTACGCCGCCCTTATGCTCCCGCCCGCCCTTCCCGCTCGACCGCTTAGCAGGCCCGGCACCACATCTCCGGTCTGAAACCAGGCTGGAGATCCGTCATGGCCGATATCGTCTTTCTCGCGCTCGGAGCCGGGGCCTTCGCGCTCTTCGGCTGGTACGCAGCGCTGCTGCGCAAGGTCTGATGCCATGGGCCTGACCTTGCTCTATGCCGCCGCCGCCCTCGGGCTCGCGGTCTACATGGTCGCCGCGCTGCTGCGCCCCGACCGCTTCTGAGACAACAAGAAAAAAGGAGACCTCGCATGGATTGGCGGGGCTGGGCAGAGATCGTCTTCACGATCGCGCTGACGGTAGCCGTGGGCTGGCCGCTCGGCATCTACATGGCGCGCGTCTGGGCGCGCGAGCGTACACCGCTCGACCTGGTGCTGAAGCCGGTCGAGGCCGGCTTCTACGCCGCGCTCGGCATCGACAGGAACAAGGGCCAGGGCTGGCTCGGCTATGCCGGCTCCGTGCTCGCCTTCAGCGCGGTCGGCTTCGTGCTGCTCTACGCGCAGCTACGATTGCAGGGGCTCCTCCCACTGAACCCGCAGGGCTTCGACGGCCTGTCGCCGCATCTCGCCTTCAATACGGCCGTCAGCTTCGTGACCAACACGAACTGGCAGTCCTATGGCGGCGAGACGACGCTGAGCGGCCTCAGCCAGATGGCTGGCCTGACCGTGCAGAACTTCGTCTCGGCCGGCGCCGGCCTTGCCGTCGCGGCCGCCGTGGCGCGTGCCTTCGCCGCCGATCGCGGCGAGACGCTCGGCAATTTCTGGGTCGATCTGACCCGCTCCGTCCTCTACGTGCTGCTGCCGGTATCGATCATCACGGCGCTCGCGCTCGTCGCCGCTGGCGTGCCGCAGAGCCTCATCGCCAATGTCATCGCCAAGACGCTGGAAGGCGCTGACCAGATCATCGCCCTCTTCCCGGTCGCCAGCCAGGAAGCGATCAAGCAATGGGGCACCAATGGCGGCGGCCTGTTCAACGTCAACTCGGCGCATCCGCTCGAGAACCCGACGCCGCTGACCAATCTGATCGAAGTCGTCTCGCTCAATGCCCTTGCCTTCGGCACCGTCATCGCCTTCGGGCGTGTTGCCGGCGCCCGCAAGGAGGCCCGCGCGCTGCTCGCCGCGATGGTGATCTTGGTCGGCCTCGGTGCCGCCGCGATCTATTCCTCGGAGACGCTGACGCCGCAGCCCGCAATGGTCGCCGCCGGCATCACCGACGCACCCGCCAACATGGAGGGTAAGGAAGTGCGCTTCGGCGCAGCCGCTTCGTCCGTCTGGGCGGCGCAGACCACCGGCGCCTCGAACGGCTCGGTCAATGCCATGCACGGCTCGTTCATGCCGCTCGGTGGCGGCGTCGCGATGTTCCTGATGCAGCTCGGCGAGATCCTGCCCGGCGGCGTCGGCTCCGGTCTCTATGGCATGGTGGTGATGGCGCTGCTCGCGGTCTTCGTCGCCGGCCTGATGGTCGGGCGCACGCCGGAATATCTCGGCAAGAAGGTCGAGAGCCGTGAGATCAAGTTCGCCATGCTGGCGGTGCTGATCCTGCCGCTGGCCATCCTCGGATTCTCGGCCATCGCCGCCGTGCTGCCGGTCGCGCTCGAGGGCTTGCTGAACAAGGGGCCGCGCGGGCTCTCCGAGATCCTCTATGCCTATTCCTCGGCAGCGGGGAACAACGGTTCGGCCTTCGCCGGCCTTACCGCCAACGCGCCCTGGTGGAACACCACGCTCGGCATCGCCATGCTGCTTGGCCGTTTCGCCTACATGATCCCGGTGATCGCCATGGCCGGCGCCATCGCCGCCAAGCCCAAGCTCGCGCCGACCGCCGGCACGTTGCCGAGCGATAGCCCGCTCTTCGTCGGCCTGCTCATCGGCATCATCCTGATCCTGGGCGGCCTGCAATTCTTCCCCGCGCTCGCGCTCGGGCCGATCGTCGAGCACTTCCAGGTGCTTGCGGCCACTCGCTGAGCCGACAAAGGAACTCTCTCGATGAGTGTCTCACTCGCCAAGTCCAGCGCCTTCAACCAGGCCGTCGTACTGACGGCCCTGAAGAGCGCCCTCGCAAAGCTCGATCCGCGCGAACTGACCGGCAATCCGGTCATCCTCGCCACAGAGGTCGTCGCCGCGCTCGCAACCGTCTCGGCCATCGTCGCAATCGCCAATGGGCAGGCTGCGGCCTTCCCGATCCAGATCGCGATCTGGCTCTGGCTCACCGTGGTCTTCGCCAACTTCGCCGAGGCGATCGCCGAGGGCCGCGGCAAGGCGGCGGCGGATTCGCTGCGCGCCACCCGCGTCACCACCAAGGCCAAGCTGATCATCGATGCCGAGCGCAATGCGATGATCCCGACGCCGGCTCACGAACTCGCACCCGGCGACATCGTCCTTGTCGAGGCTGGCGATGTCATCCCGGCCGATGGCGAGATCATCGAGGGTGTCGCCTCGGTCAACGAGGCCGCGATCACCGGTGAATCCGCCCCGGTGATCCGCGAGAGCGGTGGCGACCGCTCGGCGGTTACCGGCGGCACTACCGTCGTCTCCGACTGGATCAAGGTCCGCGTGACCTCGCGGCCCGGCTCCTCCTTCCTCGATCGCATGATCGCGATGGTCGAGGGCGCCGACCGGAGGAAGACGCCGAACGAGCTGGCGCTCGCGGTGCTGCTCGCCGGCCTGACTCTGGTCTTCCTGATCGCCGTGGTCACCCTCACTGGTCTTGGCGCCTTCTCCGGCGTCTCGCTCGACCCGATGGTGCTCGGTGCGCTCTTCGTCACGCTGATCCCGACCACGATCGGCGGCCTGCTCAGCGCCGTCGGCATCGCCGGCATGGACCGGTTGCTCAAGGTCAACGTGCTGGCGACCTCGGGCCGTGCGGTCGAGGCCGCTGGCGACGTCGATACGCTGCTGCTCGACAAGACCGGCACCATCACCTTCGGTAACCGCATGGCAGTCGAGGTGATCCCGGTTCCGGGCGTGCGTCCGGATGCGGCGCTGCGGGCCGCGTTGATGGCCTCGCTCGCCGACGAGACGCCGGAAGGCCGCTCGATCGTCGAGCTCGCTCGCAACCAGGGTGTCGCCGCCGAAATACCGGCCGGGGCCACCGCGATCCCGTTCAGCGCCACCACGCGTCAGTCTGGCCTCGACCATGACGGCAAATCCTGGCGCAAGGGCGCGGTCGATGCCGTCATCAAGACGCTCGACCTCACTGAGAGCCAGGTGCCGGCGGAGCTGCGCCAGGCGGTCGACGGCATCGCCCGCTCGGGCGGCACGCCGCTCGCCGTCAGCGAGAACGGCGCGCTGGTCGGCGTGATCCATCTCAAGGACGTCGTGAAGCCGGGCGTGAAGGAGCGCTTCGCCGATCTGCGCCGCATGGGCGTACGGACGGTGATGATCACCGGCGACAATCCCGTCACCGCCGCGGCGATCGCCTCGGAAGCCGGTGTCGACGACTTTCTTGCCGAGGCGACCCCTGAGGACAAGCTGCGGATCATCCGCACCGAGCAGGCCAAGGGCCGGCTCGTGGCGATGTGCGGCGACGGCGCCAACGATGCCCCTGCCTTGGCGCAGGCCGATGTCGGTGTCGCCATGCAGACCGGTGCGCAGGCAGCGCGCGAGGCCGGCAATATGGTCGATCTCGACAGCGACCCGACCAAGGTCCTTGAGATCGTCGAGGTCGGCAAGCAGCTGCTGATCACCCGCGGCGCGCTCACCACCTTCTCGATCGCCAACGACGTCGCCAAGTATTTCGCGATCATTCCGGCGCTCTTCGTCGTCTCGCTGCCGGCGCTCGGCGCGCTCAACATCATGGGGCTGGCCAGCCCGCAGAGCGCCATCCTCTCGGCGGTGATCTTCAATGCGCTGGTCATCGTCGCACTGATCCCGCTCGCCCTGCGCGGCGTGCGCTACCGGGCGATCGGCGCGGCCAAGCTGCTCTCGCGCAATCTCACCCTCTACGGCATCGGCGGGATCATCGCGCCCTTCATCGGCATCAAGCTGATCGATCTCGCCCTCGCCGCCCTCAAGCTCGTCTGACGGCCAGATAGGAGCCGTATCATGATTGCCAATCTTCGCCCCGCCATCGTCTCGATGGTCCTCTTCACCGCCCTACTCGGCCTCGCCTACCCGCTGGGGGTCACCGGGCTGGCGCAGGCGCTGTTCCCGGCCCAGGCCGGCGGCTCGCTGATCCGCAACGCCTCCGGCGAGATCGTCGGCTCGCGCTGGATCGGCCAGAACTTCAAGGACGAGGCCTATCTGCGCCCTCGCCCTTCGGCCGCTGGCAAGGACGGCTATGATGCCTCCGGCTCGTCCGGCTCCAATCTCGGGCCTCTGAACGAGGACCTGGCCGCCCGCATCAAGACCGACGCCGAGGCGCTGCGGGCCGAGAGCACGGCGCCGATTCCGGTCGATGCCGTGACCACCTCGGGCTCGGGGCTCGACCCGCATGTCTCGCCGGCCAATGCGGCGCGGCAGGTTCCGCGCATCGCCGCGGCCCGCAAGGTCCCGGCGGCTGAGGTCCAGGCGGTGATCGCCGCCAATACCGAGGGCTCGACCTTCGGCCTGCTCGGCGAGCCGCGCGTCAATGTGCTAGCCGTCAATTTGGCACTCGACGCGCGCTGGCCGCGCGCTCAACGTTAGGTTCGATGGCAACCGACGAATCCCAGTTCCGCGAGGCAGGGCGGCCCGACCCCGACGCCCTGCTGGCTTCAGCCGGCCGCGGCAAGCGCGGCCGGCTGAAGATCTTTCTCGGCATGGCGCCAGGCGTCGGCAAGACCTACGAGATGCTGACGCAAGGCCGGCGCGCCCAGGCAGAGCATGGCGAGGTGCTGGTGGGCGTCGTCGAGACGCATGGTCGGCGCGAGACGGAAGAGCTGCTCGACGGGCTCGAGGTGATGGCGCGCCGGCCGCTCGAGCACCGCGGCCGGCTGATGATGGAGTTCGACCTCGACGCGGCGCTGGCGCTGAAGCCGAGGCTGTTGCTGGTCGACGAATACGCCCATTCCAACGCACCCGGCAGCCGCCACCCCAAGCGCTGGCAGGATGTCGAGGAATTGCTGCAGGCCGGGATTGACGTCTGGACCACGCTGAACGTCCAGCATCTCGAAAGCCTGGTCGACGTGGTCTGGAAGATCACCGGCGTGCGCCAGCGCGAGACGGTGCCGGACAGCGCCCTCAGCCGCGCCGACGAGATCGAGCTGATCGACATCACCCCGACCGAGCTCCGCCAGCGCATGGAGGAGGGCAAGGTCTATGTCCCCGAGACGGCGCGGCTCGCCGCCGGCAACTTCTTCAAGCCCGAGAACCTGACGGCGCTGCGTGAACTGGCGCTGCGCCGGGCCGCCCAGACGGTCGACGACCAGCTCAGCCAGGCGATGAAGCGCGCCGGCGTCGAGGGACCCTGGGCTGCGGGAGAGCGCATCCTCGTGCTAATCGGCCCGGACGCCATGGCCGGCTCGCTGGTCCGGGCCGGACGGCGCCTCTCCGACATGATGATGGATGCGCCCTGGATCGTCGCTCATGTCGAGCGGCCGAGCGGGACCGAGCCGGATGCCGGCCGTGGCGCCCATCTCGCCGAGGCGCTGAAGCTTGCGGAGCAATTGGGCGGCGCCAGCGTCGTGCTGAACGGCGACGACCTCGTCGGCGCCGTACTCGACTATGCCCGCCGCAACAACGTTACCCAGATCGTCGTCGGTAAATCGCATCGCAGGGGCTGGCGCTCCTGGTTCAGGCCGTCTCTCGCGCCCGAATTGCTGAAGGCGCAGAACGGTGCTGCGCTGCATATCATCACCGAGGTCACGACCGGGCCGGCGCGGCCAGCGGTTGCGAGCGCGTCGTCCGCGCGGCTCAACTGGCTCGCCCATCTCGGCGCGGTCGCCATGGTTGGGGTCGTAATCGGCCTCGCCGAGCTCATCGACAAGCGGGTCGAGAACGTCAACCTCGCCATGCTGTTCCTGGTCAGCGTGCTCGGCGCCGGCCTCGCCTTCGGGCTCTGGCCGGCGGTGACCGCGGCGGCACTTGCCGCCTTCGCCTACAACTTCTTCTTTCTGGAGCCGCGCCTCTCCTTCTGGATCGGCCATCCCGGCGATGTCCTGACCTTCATGGTCTTCTTCGCGGTGGCGCTGACGACGGGCGGCCTGACCGGGCGCATTCGCGACCAGGCTAGGGCGACGGCACGGCGCGCCTCGGCGATCACTGCCCTCCTCGCTGCCAGCCGTCGTCTCTCCGCCGCGGCGCGGCGCGAGGACGTCGCCTCGATCCTGGCCGAGCAGGTCTCGGCCGCGACCTCGGGCAAGGTCGTGGTGCTGCTGCCGGTCGATGGTGAGATCGCTCCCGCCGCCGGCGCGCCCGAACTCGAAGTGCTTTCGACCGCCGACATGACCGCGGCCCGCTGGACCTGGAACCGCGGCGAGCCGGCCGGTGCCGGCACCGGCACCTTGCCGAACGTGCCATGGACCTTCCGGCCGCTGCAGGGTGTGCGGGCCCGCTCCGGCGTCGTCGGCTTCGAGCCCAAGGCGCTGGCGACGGCAGAGAACGCCCGCTTCGCAATGGCACTGCTCGATCAGGGCGCGATCGCGATCGAGCGGGCCGAACTCGCCGCCGCCGCCGTCGACGCCGAAGCGCTGCGCCGTAGCGACCGACTGCGCTCGGCCCTGCTCAACTCGGTCAGCCATGATCTGCGCACGCCGCTCGCCACCGTGCTCGGCTCGGCGACGACATTGATCGACTATGGCGAGGGCATGCGGCCGGCCGTGCGCGACGACCTGCTGCTCTCGATCCGAGAGGAGGCCGAGCGGCTGAACCGCTATGTCGGCGACCTGCTCGACATGACCAGGCTCGAAGGCGGGGCGTTGGTGGCGCGGCGTGACTGGACCGATGTGCGCGACGTGATCGCCTCGGCGCTGTCGCGCATCTCGCGCCGGCTCGGACAGCGCCGCGTCCAGCGTGATTTTCCGGCGGAGCTTTCCGTGGTCCGGGCCGATGCAGGCCTGCTCGAACAGGTTCTGGTCAACATCCTCGAAAATGCGATTGCCTATAGCGAGGACGGCGCTCTGATCGAGGCAGCCGCCTATGAGGATCGCGGCAATGTCGTGATCTCGATCGAGGATGAAGGCCGTGGCATCCCGACCGCAGAGCTGGAACGCGTCTTCGAGAAGTTCCGGCGGCTGGAGGAATCGATCGATCGCGGTGGCGAGCGCGGCAAGGGCGCAGGCTTAGGGCTCGCCATCGCCAAGGGCTTCGTCGAGGCCATGGGCGGGCGCATCGCCGCCGCCAGCCCGATCCATGACCGCCCCGACGGCAGCAAGGGCGGCACCCGCATCCTGATCAGCCTGCGCAAGGACGCCGCGGGCGGAGAAAGCAAATCATGACCGCCTTTCGCCCGCGCATCCTCGTCATCGACGATGAGCCGCAGATCCACCGCTTCCTTGGCCCGGCGCTCGACGCTGCCGGCTACGAGCCGATCCGGGCCGACGACGCCACCACCGGCCTGCGCGAGATCGCGCGCAAGCCGCCGGACGCCGTCGTGCTCGATCTCGGCCTGCCCGACATGGACGGCAAGGAGGCGCTCGCCAAGGCGCGGGCCTTCTATGACGGGCCGGTGATCATCCTCTCGGCCCGTGACCGCGAGACCGAGAAGATCGACGCGCTCGATGCCGGCGCCGACGACTATGTCGAGAAACCGTTCGGCGTCGGCGAGTTGCTGGCGCGGCTGCGCGTCGCGTTGCGCCATCGACTGGAGCGTCAGGGCTCGGAGCCGGCGCTGCAGGTCGGCAATGTCGAGATCGACCTCGTCAATCGCCGGATCAGCAAGGGTGGTGCTCCGGTGAAGCTCTCGCCCAAGGAATATGACCTGTTCGCCTGCCTGGCACAGGGCAATGGCAGGGTCCTCACCCATAAGCAGATCCTCACCGCCGTCTGGGGCCCGGCGCATGAGCATGACGTGCAGTACCTGCGCGTCTTCGTCGGCCAGCTCAGGCAGAAGCTCGAGGATGATCCAGCCGAGCCCAAGCTGATCGAGACCGAGCCGGGGGTGGGTTATCGGCTGGGCGGATTGGTCTGAGGCCGGCCATTCCGCTGTCGTCTTGTCACGGCAGTGTCCGGTCCCTAGCGTTTGGCCATGAACCCTTGTGAGGCGACGATGCGGGTCATGATCCTGGGCATGCTGCTTGGTCTTGCCACAACGGGCGAAGCCGCAGCCGAGTGGAAGCCGAGCATCTTCGACGGCGAGAGCAGGCGCGCCATCCAGGGTTGCTCCCCGACGATGACCGACGATGCCTGGTCCTGCGCCTTCATCCGCTGCGAGGCGGACAAGCAACTCGGCCTTTATCTCGACATCCCTGGCATCCTCTCGGAAGGGCCGATCACTCTGGCCGTCGATGGCCGCGATTTCCCGCTCAGTCTCAAGGACACGTCAGGGCCGTTCGGCGGCGCCTATCGCGTGGTCGGTGCGGATGGCGAGATGCTCACGGTGCTATCCAGCGGCCGCTCGCTACGCATCCGCCAGGAAGGCATCAAGAAGGGCTACGACGTGATCCCGCTTAAGGGAGTCGGCCCGGCGTTGCGCAAGCTGGGCCAGTCTTGCGCACCACGCTGACGATTCCGCCGGAGAAAATGCTTCCCCGGATTTCGATAGTCGAATAGCCCGGAAGAGAGATTTCCTCTTTTGGAACGGGAATAAGAAAAATCACACTACCTGACGTGAATTGATGCTCCAGGGCCTGTGCCTTATGTAAAACGTTCGTAATAGCGAACGTAGCGAGCATCATTCATGGCTGCCGCCAAGCGCCCTGCCCTGCCGGTGATCCTGCTGGCCAACCACCTGCTCGACGGCGATGTCGTCTTCGCGGCGGGCGATGCGAATGGCCTGCATTGGTCGCGCGATCCCGGCGCCGCGCTGGTCGGCGACGACGATGCGACCGCCGACCGGCTCGATGCCTTTGCCGCAGCCGAGCTCGGCAACCAGCAGGTCGTCGACGCCTATCTCGTCGATGTCGCGATCGAGGACGGCGTGCCGGTGCCGCGCCATTACCGTGAGCGGATGAAGACGACTGGCCCCAGCATCCGGCGCGACCTCGGCAAGCAGGCCGACCTGCCGCTCGCCCAAGCCTTTCTGAGAGCCTGACGCATGTATCGCTACGACGAATTCGACGAACGCTTTGTGCGCGAGCGCGTAGCGCAGTTCCGCGACCAGGTCGGCCGCCGGATCAGCGGCTCGTTGACCGAGGATGAGTTCAAGCCGCTGCGCCTGAAGAACGGCGTCTATCTGCAGCTGCACGCCTATATGCTGCGGATCGCGGTGCCCTATGGCACGCTATCGTCGAAGCAGATGCGCCAGCTCGCGCTGATCGGCGAGCGCTACGACCGCGGCTACGGCCATTTCACCACGCGCACCAATCTCCAGTTCAACTGGCCGAAGCTGCGCGACATCCCGGACATTCTCGACCTGCTCGCCGATGTCGAGATGCACGCGATCCAGACCTCGGGCAATTGCATCCGCAATGTCACGGCCGACCATTTCGCCGGCGTCGCGCAGGACGAGGTCGAGGATCCGCGCCCGACGGCCGAATTGATCCGGCAATGGTCGAGCCTGCATCCGGAGTTCGACTACCTGCCGCGCAAGTTCAAGATCGCGGTGACCGGCGCCGAGCACGATCGCGCCGTGATCAAGGCGCACGATATCGGGCTGCGCATCCTGCGCCATCCGGATACGCACGAGATCGGCTACGAGGTCATCGTCGGCGGCGGCCTCGGCCGTACCCCGATGATCGGCAAGGTCGTGCGCGAATTCCTGCCCAAGGCCGACCTGCTCGCTTATCTCGAGGCGGTCATGCGGGTCTACAATCTCGAAGGCCGGCGCGACAACAAGTACAAGGCCAGGGTCAAGATCCTCGTCCACGAGATCGGCACCGAGGAATTCTCCCGCCGCGTCGAGGAGGAGTTCGCCCGGCTCGACGGCCCCTCGGTCAATGCCGACCCGGCCGAAGTCGCGCGCATCGCCGCCTATTTCGCACCGCCCACCTATGAAAAGTTGCCGGCAACCAGCGGCGCCTTCGAGGCGGCAAGGGCCGGCAACCCCGATTTCGCCCGCTGGGTCGAGACCAATCTGACTGATCACCGCCAGCCCGGCTATGCCGCATTGACGATCTCGCTGAAGCCGATCGGCGCGCCTCCGGGCGATGCCACCAGTGAGCAGATGCGCGTCGTCGCCGATCTCGCCGACGAGTTCTCGCTGTCGGAGATCCGCGTCACCCACGCCCAGAACCTCGTCCTGCCGCATGTGAAGCTGTCGGACCTGTTCGCGGTCTGGCAGCGCCTTGGCGAGGCTGAGCTGGCGACCGCCAATGCCGGGCTGATCACCGACATCATCGCCTGCCCCGGCCTCGACTATTGCGCATTGGCGACGGCCCGCTCGATCCCGATTGCGCAGGCTCTGGCGCAGCGCTTCGCTGATCCCGTCCGGCAGAAGGAGATCGGTGTCCTCAACATCAAGATCTCCGGCTGCATCAATGCCTGCGGCCACCACCATGTCGGCCATATCGGCATTCTCGGCCTCGAGAAGCGCGGCATCGAATCCTACCAGATCACGCTGGGCGGCGACGCCACCGAGAACGCCGCGATCGGCGAAATCCTCGGTCCCGGCCTTGCCGCCGAGGACGTGCCGGATGCGATCGAGCGCATCGTCTCGGTCTATCTGGCGCAGCGCCAGGCTGGCGAGAGCTTCATCGACAATGTTCGCCGCATCGGCCTCGCGCCGTTCAAGGCGGCTTTTCAGGAGGTCAGCCATGCCGTTGCTTGATCGTCACGGCGCCAAGGCCGAGATCTGGACGCGCAGCAAAGGCGCAGCGATCGACAACATCTCGCATGCGCTCGTGGAGTGGACGGCATTGCCGGAGGCGCTGGCGCAGAAGACGCGCGACCAGCGCATCGGCGTCGTCATCCCCAACACCGTCCGCATTCCCGAGCTGAAGCTGTTGATGCGCCAGCTCTCGCTGATCGCGATCAGCTTCCCCTCCTTCGGCGACGGACGCGGCTTCAGCCTGGCGCGCCTGATCCGCAATCACGGCTTCACCGGCAGCTTACGCGCCAGCGGGCCGCTGATCGTCGACCAGTTCGCCTATGCCCTCGCCTGCGGCTTCGACGAGGTCGAACTGCCCGAGGCGAGCGCCGCGCGCCAGCCGGTCGAGCAATGGGTCAACGCCCTCGGCCAGATCAGCCATGGCTATCAGCGCGGCTATGGCGACAGCGGCAACATCCTCGACCGGCGCCGTTCGGCGCGGCTGAAACATGCAGCGGCGGGCTGAGACGATGCACGGCTCGGCTCAATCCAGCCTGCGGCGGCCGGCCGACCGCCATAGCGACGATGAATGGGAGGAAGCCATGCTGACCGACATCGACCGTGCCATCAGCCAGTCCGCTCCCGCCCCCCGCGAGCGCTGGTTCGATCTTTGCTTCCGGCTTATCATCCTGGTGCTTGCCGGTCTGTGGTTGTTCATGCCACCTGCGGGCGACACCCGGACGCAACCTGATGTGAAGGCCGCAGCGACGCAACGATGAACGCAAGACGCCCTGAAGCCACCGCCCCGCGCCGGATCGACCGGCTCGCCACCCTGCCGCTCTTCCACAAGTTGGAAGGGCGCAAGGTCGTGCTCGCGGGCGCGAGCGAAGGCGCGCTCTGGAAGGCCGAACTTCTCGCGGCTGCCGGTAGCGATCTGCTGATCCTCGCTGGCGATCAGCCTGATGTCTTCGCGGGTCTCGCTGCCGACCCGCCGGCCGGTTCAGTGACGGTGCTGCCGCGCACCTGGCAGGCGGACGATCTCGACGGCGCCGCGCTCGCCATCGCCGACATCGATTCCCTCGACGAAGACAGGGCCTTCGCCGCCGCTGCCCGGCAGAACGGTGTGCCGGTCAATATCGTCGACAAGCCCGAATTCTGCGATTTCGCCTTCGGCTCGCTGGTCAATCGCTCGCCGCTCGTGGTCGCGATCTCGACCGACGGTGCTGCTCCCGTTTTCGGCCAGGCGATCCGCGCCAAGATCGAGGCGCTGCTGCCCTCCGGCCTCAAAGCCTGGGCGCAGGCAGCGCATGACTGGCGTCCGATGGTCAAGGCACGCGAGCTCGCATTTCCGCTCCGCCGCGATTTCTGGGAGCGTTTCACCAGCCGCGCCCTGGCCGAGCCGCAGCGCCAACCGGATATGAACGATCGCAGCGACCTAGCGGCCGTTCTCGACGATATCGAGCGCGGCGGCACGCCGCATGGCCGCGTCACCCTGGTCGGCGCCGGTCCTGGCGATCCGGAATTGCTGACGCTGAAGGCGATCCGGGCGCTGCAGAGCGCAGACATCATCCTCTATGACGACCTCGTCTCGGCCGGTGTGCTCGAGCTCGCCCGGCGCGAGGCCAAGCGCATGCTGGTCGGCAAGCAGGGCTATGGTCCGGCTGTGAAGCAGGACGACATCAACGCGATGCTGGTCTCGCTCGCCGGACAGGGCAAGCATGTCGTCCGCCTGAAGGGCGGCGATCCCGGTATCTTCGGCCGCGCCGGCGAGGAGATCGAAGCCTGCCACCGCGCTGGCATCCCGGTCGCGATCGTACCCGGCATCTCGGCGGCGCAAGGTGCGGCCGCCTCGCTCGGCCTGTCTTTGACCCATCGCGATCACGCCCGCCGCCTGCAGTTCGTCACCGGCCATGCCCGCGACGGCAAGCTGCCGCAGGATCTCGACTGGAAGGCGCTCTCCGACCCGGCCGCGACCACAGCGCTCTACATGGCGCGCGCCACCCTGCCGCTGTTCCGTGAAAAGGCGCTCGCCGCCGGACTCGATCCGGCTACGCCGGCGATCGCCGTGCTCGGCGCCACCACCCCGGCGGAAATGCGCATCGCCAGCTCGATCGCGGGGCTGCCCGAACGGCTCGGCGAGCTGCCGAGCAAGGGACCGGTCCTCGTCCTGATCGGCCATGCCATGGGCGCTGCGCTGCCGGCTGCAGCGAGCGGAAATTTGGCGCACGGCTGAAATGAACCAAACCTCCGGAGATGCGTTTTCTCTCTGGCGCGAAAAGTTTGGAAGGGCTCTACTGCCCCCGCTAGTTGAGCGATGACCGCCAATTCAGTACGTTCTGTTTGTTTTTTAGAACAGTTTTGAGCCGTTTGCGCGGCTTTCCGGACTGTCCGACACGGAGCACTGAGATGACGCGACAGAGACTTCACCGCCTGCTGCAAGCTGGCCTGGCGCTCGGAGCCTTCGCCCTCTGCTTCGGCGTGATCAGCGGTGCGCGCGCCCAGACCGAGTTGCTCAACGTCTCCTATGATCCGACCCGCGAACTCTATCGCGAGATCAACGCGGCCTTCATCGCCGACTGGAACGCCAAGAACGCCAAGAAGATCAGCACGATCCGGCAGTCGCATGGCGGCTCGGGCGCGCAGGCCCGCACCGTGATCGACGGCCTCAATGCCGACGTGCTGACGCTGGCGCTCGCCGGCGACATCGACGCGGTCGCCGAGCGCTCGAAGAAGCTGCCGCTCGACTGGCAGAAGCGCCTGCCGCAGAACTCCTCGCCTTACACCTCGACCATCGTCTTCTTGGTCCGCAAGGGCAACCCGAAGGCGATCAAGGACTGGGGCGACCTGGTGAAGCCGGGCGTCCAGATCATCACGCCGAACCCGAAGACCTCGGGCGGCGCCCGCTGGAACTACCTCGCCGCCTGGGCCTATGCGCAGAAGGCCTTCAACAAGGACGAGGCCAAGGTCCGCGACTATATCGGCAAGCTGCTCGCCAATGTCCCGGTGCTCGACACCGGCGCGCGTGGCGCGACCACGACCTTCACCCAGCGCGGCATCGGCGACGTCTTCCTGTCCTGGGAGAACGAGGCCTTCCTGGCGCTGAAGGAATTCGGCGAGGACAAGTTCGACATCGTCGTGCCCTCGCTCTCGATCCTGGCCGAACCGCCGGTCGCGATCGTCGACGGCAATGTAGACGCCAAGGGCACCCGCGCCGAGGCGCAGGCCTATCTTGAATTCCTCTACACGCCGAAGGGCCAGGCGATCATCGCCAAGAACTACTATCGCCCGCGCAATCCGGAAGCTGCGGACCCGAAGGACATCGCCCGCTTCCCGAAGGTCGAGCTCGTCACGATCGACGAGAACTTCGGCGGCTGGGCCAAGGCGCAACCCACCCATTTCGGTGACGGCGGCACCTTCGACCAGCTCTACAAGCCGGCGCGCTGAGCCATGACGGCGACGGTTTCCCGCTGGCGCGAGCCCAGTATCCTGCCTGGCTTCGGCCTGGCGCTGGGCATCACCGTGACGGCGCTGTCGCTGATCGTGCTGATTCCGCTCGCCGCGCTCTTCATCAAGGCGGCGAGCGCCGGTCCGGCCGACATCTGGGCTGTGGCGACCTCGCCGCGCACGCTTGCCGCGTTGAAACTGTCCTTCTTCGGGGCCTTCTTCGCAGCGACGGTGAATGCGGTCTTCGGGCTGATCCTGGCCTGGGTGCTCGTCCGCTACGACTTTCCGGGCCGGCGTCTGATCGATGCCGCGGTCGACCTGCCTTTCGCGCTGCCGACGGCCGTCGCCGGTATCGCGCTCGCCGCGATCTATGCGCCCAATGGCTGGGTCGGCAGCCTGCTTGCGCCCTACAACATCAAGGTCGCCTATACGCCGCTCGGCGTGATGGTGGCGCTGATCTTCATCGGCCTGCCCTTCGTGGTGCGCACGATCCAGCCGGTGCTGGAAGAGCTGCCGGCCGATATCGAGGAAGCCGCAGCGCTGCTCGGCGCCAGCCGCTGGCGCACCGTCTTCACCGTGCTGCTGCCGCCGGTGCTGCCCGCACTGCTCACCGGCTTCGTCCTCGCCTTCGCACGAGCCGTCGGCGAATACGGCTCGGTGATCTTCATCGCCGGCAATGTGCCGATGGTCTCCGAGATTGCGCCATTGCTGATCGTGATCCGGCTGGAGCAGTTCGACTATGCCGGGGCGGCCGTGGTCGCGACGATCATGCTGCTGCTCTCTTTCTCGCTGATCCTGCTGGTCAACCTGATCCAGGCCAGCGCCCGCCGGAGGTTCGGCGATGTCTGACTCCAGCCTGCCCTATCAGATCGAGGACCTCGCACCCGCCCGCGCCGCCCGGCGCGTCAAGGGCGAATCCCGCATCGTCCAGGTCGTGCTGGTCGCCGTTTCGCTCGCCTTCCTCTGCCTCTTCCTGTTCCTGCCGCTGATCTCGGTCTTCGTCGAAGCCGGGGCGCGTGGCTGGCAGGCCTACCGCGAGGCGATCCTCGAACCCGATGCCTTGGCGGCGATCCGCTTGACCCTGCTCATCGCGGCGATCGCGGTGCCGTTCAACGTGATCATCGGCCTCGCCGCCGCCTGGGCGATCGCCAAGTTCGAGTTCCGGGGAAAAAGCCTGCTGATCAGCTTCATCGACCTGCCCTTCTCGGTCTCGCCGGTGATCTCGGGCCTGGTCTTCGTGCTGCTGTTCGGGGCGCAGGGCTATTTCGGCCCCTGGCTTGCGGCCAACGACCTCAAGATCATCTTCGCCGTGCCCGGCATCCTGCTGGCGACGATCTTCGTCACCTTTCCCTTCGTCGCGCGCGAACTGATCCCGCACATGCAGTCGCTTGGCTCGGCCGACGAGGAGACGGCGCTGACGCTCGGCGCCTCGCCCTGGCGCACCTTCTTCACGGTGACGCTGCCGAACGTGAAATGGAGCCTGTTCTACGGCGTGCTGCTCTGCAATGCCCGCGCCATGGGCGAGTTCGGCGCGGTCGCCGTCGTCTCCGGCAAGATCCGTGGCGTGACCACGACGATGCCGCTGCATGTCGAGATCCTCTACAACGAGTACATGGGCGCTGCCGCCTTCGCCGTCGCCTCGCTGCTGGCGGGCCTCGCCCTCGTCACGCTCGTCCTGAAAACCGTGCTGGAATGGCGCTTCGCCGATGCGATCGCCGCCAGCCGTCGTCACTGAGTGGAAGAGCCCATGTCGGTCGCCGTCACCATCGAAAGCGTCGAGAAGCGCTTCCAGAACTTCCCGGCCCTGCGCGGCGTCTCGCTCGACATCCAGCCGGGTGAACTCGTCGCGCTGCTCGGCCCCTCCGGCTCGGGCAAGACGACGCTGCTGCGCGTCATCGCCGGGCTGGAGCAGGCCGAGCGCGGCCGCGTGCTCTTCGGCGAGACCGATACGCGCGAGCTCTCCTTGCGCGAGCGCCGCATCGGCTTCGTCTTCCAGCACTATGCGCTGTTCAAGACGATGAGCGTCGCCGAGAATATCGCCTTCGGGCTGAAGTCACGTCCGCGCGCCGAGCGGCCCGCTCCTGCCGAGATCAGGAAGCGTGTCTCCGAACTGCTCGAGCTGATCCAGCTGCCGGGCCTCGAGAAGCGCTATCCGAGCCAGCTCTCCGGTGGCCAGCGCCAGCGCATCGCGCTCGCCCGGGCGCTGGCGATCGAGCCGCGCGTGCTCCTGCTCGACGAGCCCTTCGGCGCGCTCGACGCCAAGGTCCGCAAGGATCTGCGCGCCTGGCTTCGCCAGCTCCACCAGCGTACCGGTCACACCACGGTCTTCGTCACGCACGACCAGGAGGAGGCGCTGGAGCTCGCCGACCGGGTCGCGATCCTGCATGACGGCCGGCTCGAGCAGGTCGGCTCGCCCGACGATGTCTACGACCACCCGGCGACGCCCTTCGTCTGCCAGTTCCTCGGCGACGCCAACCATCTGCCGGTCAAGGTCGTCGGCAGCCAGGCGTTCTTCCAGGATCGGCCGGTGCTCGGAGGCCTGCGCCAGAATCAGGGTGGGCCGGCATCGCTCTATGTCCGGCCGCAGCACTTGCGCATCGTCGACGACGCGCCGCTCGCTTTGCCCGGCGTGGTCGAGCATCTCAGGCGCAACGGGCCGCTGCGCCGCGCCGAGGTTGCGGTCGATGGCCTGCCGAAGCGGCTCGACGTCGATCTCGCCAGCCAGGTCGCTCCGGCGATCGGCGAGCGCATCCGCTTACGCATCACGCATGGCAACCTCTTCGCCGCGGCCTGATGCCACCCTCGCCTTCTACGCGCAGTGCGGGTTAGCCTGTCGCCCGACACGTTCTGACGACAGGAGATGGCCATGAAGGCGCGGGCGAAATGGGTCGAAGGCATGGCCTTCATGGGCGAGGCCGGCAGCGGCCATGCCGTGATCATGGACGGCGCGCCTGAATATGGCGGCCGCAATATCGGCATCCGGCCGATGGAGATGCTGCTGATCGGGCTCGCCGGCTGCACCGGCTTCGACGTCGTGCAGATCCTGAAGAAGGGCCGCGAGGCGGTGACCGGCTGCGAGGTCGAGGTCGAGGCCCAGCGTGCGAGCGAGGACCCGAAGGTCTTCACCAAGATCCACATCGCCTATCGCGTCAGCGGTCGTGGCCTGTCGCAGGCCAAGGCCGAACGCGCCGTCACATTGTCGAAGGAAAAATACTGTTCCGCTTCGATCATGCTGGGGGCGACCGCGCAGATGAGCACCTCGCTCGTGGTCATCGACGAACTGCAACAGGAGGCCGCGGAATGACGGATATCCCGACCTCGGGGCTGGTATCCCCCGAAGTCCTGGCCGGAGCGCTGGGCTCGCCCGATCTCGTCATCATCGACATTCGCGCCGCTGCGGAGGGCGGGCGCCAGGCCTTCGAGGCTGGCCATATCCCCGGTGCCGTGCACAGCGACTACGCCGCCGACGGCTGGCGCGCCAAGGTCGGCAATGCGCCCGGCATGCTGCCGCCGCTCGACCATCTCGCCGAGCTGGCGGGCCGGCTCGGCATCACGCCGCCGAGCAAGGTCGTGATCGTGCCAGCGGGGCTCACCGCCAGCGACCTTGCCGCCGCGACGCGCGTCTACTGGACGCTGAAGCTGATCGGCCATGGTCAGCAGGCGATCCTCGACGGCGGCTTCAAGGGCTGGCAAACCGCTCCGGGTCTGCGGATCGAGACCGGGCCGTCCAAGCCGGCATCCGCCTCACCCTACCCGGTCGTGATGCAGCAGAAGCTGCGCAGCACCGCCGACGCCACCCTCGTCGCCTCGCGCAGCAAGCTGGCAACGCTCGTCGATGCCCGCTCGGCCAGCTATTTCGAGGGCAAGGAAAAGGCGGCAGAGGCCACCCGCGCCGGACACATCCCCGGTGCCGTCTCGCGCGACTACGCCGCGGCCTTCGATCCGTCGACCGGGCGGTTCAAGCCGGCGAGCGATCTCGCAGCCCTGTTCGGCCCGGTGTCGAAAGGGCCGGTGATCTCCTACTGCAACACCGGCCACACCGCTTCGCTCAACTGGTTCGTGATGTCGGAGCTGCTCGAGCGCGAGGAGGTCTCGCTCTACGATGGCTCGATGACCGACTGGACGCAGGACCCGGAGCGGCCGGTCACAGCGGGCTGAGGCCAGCGCCGCTTTCGTTCAATCCGCTGCGTCATTCCGGCTGGAGCGCCGGAATCCATCGGAAAGCTTCGGCGTCTTTCGATGGATTCCGGAGCTGCGCGCCTCCGGCGCCTGTCCGGAATGACGATGGTCTTATCGAAAGACGGGTCGGCACCGACCGGCCTCGCATTTGCAAATTTGTCCAAAAAGGATCAAAGGAAGCGCCAACGCGCCGGCCTTGCCGCGCTTTTCCCTTGCTCCGTTTTCAGAGTTCCGCCGCCGATGAACGCCGTCGCGCCGAAAATCTCGTTCGTCTCCCTCGGGTGCCCCAAGGCGCTCGTCGATTCCGAACGCATCATCACCTCGCTGCGCTCGGAGGGCTATGAGCTCAGCAAGAGCCATGCGGGTGCCGACGTCGTCATCGTCAACACCTGCGGCTTCCTCGACAGCGCCAAGCAGGAATCGCTGGAAGCGATCGGCTCGGCCATGGCCGAGAACGGCAAGGTCATCGTCACCGGCTGCATGGGGGCCGAGCCCGAGCAGATCCGCGACGCCTTCCCGAACCTGCTCGCGATCACCGGCCCGCAGGCCTATGAGAGCGTCGTCTCTGCCGTGCACCAGGCGGTGCCGCCCAAGCACGATCCCTTCATCGACCTCGTGCCGGACCAGGGCATCAAGCTGACGCCGCGGCACTACGCTTACTTAAAGATTTCAGAAGGTTGCAACAACCGCTGCAGCTTCTGCATCATTCCGAAACTGCGCGGCGACCTGGTCTCGCGGCCGATCGGCGACGTGCTTCGCGAGGCCGAGAAGCTGGTCAAGGCCGGCGTCAAGGAACTGCTGGTGATCTCGCAGGACACCAGCGCCTATGGGCTCGACATCAAGTACGCGCCGTCGATGTGGAAGGACCGCGAGGTCCGTACCCGCTTCTTCGAGCTGGCGCGCGAGCTCGGCCAGATGGGCGTCTGGGTGCGGATGCACTATGTCTACCCCTACCCGCATGTCGACGAGGTCATCCCGCTGATGGCGGAAGGCAACGTGCTGCCCTATCTCGACATCCCGTTCCAGCACGCCTCCCCCTCGGTGCTGAAGGCGATGCGCCGCCCAGCCCATCACGAGAAGACGCTGGAGCGGATCCGGAAATGGCGCGAGATCTGCCCCGACCTCGCCATCCGCTCGACCTTCATCGTCGGCTTCCCCGGCGAGACGGAAGAAGACGTCGATTTCCTGCTCGACTGGCTGAAGGAAGCCAAGCTCGAGCGCGTCGGCTGCTTCAAATACGAGCCGGTCAAGGGCGCGACCGCCAATGATCTCGGCCTGCCGCTGGTCGACGAAGACGAGAAGGAAGCGCGCTGGCATCGCTTCATGAAGACGCAGGCCGAGGTTTCGGCCCGCATCGTCAAGGGGCGCGTCGGCAAGCGCATTCCGGTGATCATCGACGAGGCCGGCCCGACCGTCGCCAAGGGCCGCTCGAAATGGGACGCGCCGGAGATCGACGGCAATGTCTATGTGTCGAGCCGGCGGCCGCTGCGGCCGGGCGATATCGTCACGGTGAAGATCGAGCGTGCCGACGCCTATGACCTGCACGGCATGGCGGTCTGAGCGGAGCCTGTCTCTCAGGCATGGGCCGCGGCCATCGGGCGCGGCATGCGGCGCGGCTCGGCGACACGGCCGATACGCGGCCGCGAGGACTTCTCGAAGACGATCTGCGCATCGCTGACCTGTGTGACGAGCTGGAGCGTCGGCCGGGCGGCAAGCTGTGCGTTGAGCGCCATCGCGACGATGACGAAGGAGAGGGTGAAGCCGACGCGGCGAAGAAGCGGGGACATGACGTAAGGGACCAATAATCTTGTTGTTGGCCCCGCTTTGCCGGCTCCAGGCGCGCTTTCGCTTTCAGGTTTCGAAACTTTCGATTTTTTCGTTCCGTTACGGAAACGGCCGCCCTTCGGGCGGCCGCATGCAGTGTCGCCGGATCGCTCGTTCTACGGCACGATCACTGTCGAGCCGGTCGTTCCGCGCCCTTCGAGCGCGCGATGCGCATCGGCCGCATCCTTCAAAGCGAAACGCGCATTGATGGCGACGGCGACCTTGCCGGAGCCGACCGCCTCGAACAGGTTCTTCGCCATCGCGACCAGGGTGTCGCGGTTGGCCGTGTGCGTGTTCATCGTCGGGCGGGTGACGTAGAGGGAGCCCTTCGCGGCGAGAATACCGAGATTGAAGGCCTCGACCGCACCCGAGGCGTTGCCGAAGCTCGCCAGCAGGCCGAATGGCCTGAGCGAGTCGAGCGAGCCCATGAAGGTGTCCTTGCCGACGCCGTCATAGACAACATTACAGAGCTTGCCGCCGGTGATCTCCTTGACCCGCGCCGGAACGTCCTCGTCGCGATAGAGGATGACATGGTCGGCCTTGTTCGCCCTGGCGAGCTCGGCCTTCTCCTTGCTGCCGACGGTACCGATCACGGTCGCACCCAGCGCCTTGCCCCATTGGCAGAGGATAGAGCCGGTGCCGCCGGCCGCGGCATGGACCAGGATCGTGTCGCCCGGCTTCACCGGATAGGTGCGGTGAAGCAGGTATTCCGCCGTCAGCCCCTTCAGCATCATGCTGGCGCCGGCTTCGTAGGACACGTTGTCGGGCAAGGCGACGACCGCCGACGCAGGAACGATGCGCTCCTCGGCATAGGCGCCATGGGCGGCGACGACGGCGATCCGGTCGCCCGGCTTGAACTCCGTGACGCCGGGGCCGACCGCGAGCACGTCGCCCGCCGATTCGTTGCCGAGCGTGAACGGCAGCGGCGCCGGGTAGAGGCCGGTGCGGAAATAGGTGTCGATGAAGTTGAGGCCGATGGCGCGGTTGCGGATCAGGATCTCGCCCGCTCCCGGCGCCGGCAGGCTGACCTCTTCGAGCTGCAGAACCTCGGGGCCACCGGTCTTGTGTACGCGGATTGCTTTCGCCATGGCGATCTCCTGATGTCGATGGCCGCAACGATAGGGACTTGCCTTCCTCCCGCGCAACGGCTGCACTGCACGGCAGACCCGCGCAAACGCCGAGTCGGTCTGGCATCTCTGCATGATCGGTCTCTGACATGAACAGGCAAGGCGCTCATCTCGGTGGCCCGCCGATCCTGCGCGAGGCCTTCACGCCCAAGCTGATCTCCGCCCTGAGGGAAGGCTATGGCCTGGCGCGGCTACGCGCCGATGCTCTTTCCGGGCTGACGGTCGCGATCGTCGCGCTGCCGCTTTCCATGGCGATCGCCATCGCCAGTGGCGCCACACCGGCGGCCGGGCTGTTCACTGCGATCGTCGGCGGTTTCCTGGTCTCGGCGCTGAGCGGCAGCCGCCACCAGATCGGCGGGCCGGCCGGCGCCTTCATCGTCCTCGTCGCCGCGACGATCGACCAGCACGGCTTCGACGGGCTTCTGCTCGCCACCATGCTGGCCGGCGCGGTGCTGATTGCGGTCGGGGCGCTCAGGCTCGGCACCTACATCAAGTACATCCCGCATCCCGTGCTGGTCGGCTTCACCACCGGCATCGCCATCATCATCTTCGCGAGCCAGATCCGCGATCTGCTCGGCCTGACGCTGCCCGGCAAGGAGCCGGCGGCGCTGATCCCGAAGCTGCAGGCGCTCGGGGGCGCGCTCGGCACGCTCAACCCGGCAGCGCTCGGGCTCTCGGCCCTGACGGTCGCGACGATCCTGGCCATCAGGCGCTGGCGGCCGAGCTGGCCGGGTCTCCTGATCGCTGTCGCGCTCGCCGCCGCCGCGACCTTCCTGTTCAATCTGCCGGTCGAGACCATCGGCAGCCGCTTCGGCGGCATTCCGCGCGCCCTGCCCGCCCCGCATCTGCCGGCCTTCAGCCTCGACAAGCTGGTCGAGGTGCTGCCGGCGGCGCTGTCGATCGCCGTGCTTGGCGGCATCGAATCGCTGCTTTCCGCCGTGGTCGCCGACGGGATGAGCGGACGCCGGCACCGCTCGAACATGGAGCTGGTGGCGCAGGGCGTCGCCAATATCGGCTCGCCCCTTTTCGGGGGCATCTGCGTCACCGGCACGATCGCCCGCACCGCGACCAATATCCGCGCCGGCGGCGTCACGCCGATCGCCGGGATGCTGCACGCCGCCTTCGTGCTGCTGTTCATGCTGGTCGCGGCGCCGCTCGCCTCCTACATCCCGTTGGCGGCGCTTGCCGGGGTGCTCGCCGTGGTCTCCTGGAACATGGCCGAGAAGGCCGCTTTCGCGGCGATCCTCAGGCATTCGCGCGCCGACTCGCTCGTGCTGCTCGCGACCTTCCTGCTGGTGATCTTCGAGGACCTGATGGTCGGGATCGGCGTTGGCGTCGTGCTGGGATCGCTGATCTTCATGCACCGCATGGCCAATATCGTCACGGTCGAGGCCGGCATGGACACAGGCCTCGTCGACTATGACGAAGCGGGTCATGACGAGCCGCAGATGAACGGCAACGGCAAGCGCGACGGCGAAGCCTTCCACTACAAGATCACCGGCCCGCTCTTCTTCGGCGCCAGCAGCCATGTCGCGACCGTGCTCGATCGCGTCGGCCCCTTTCCCGAGCGGATCGTGCTCGATCTCTCAGGCGTGCCCTTCGCCGATTCGAGCGCGGCAGTCTCGCTCAAGGCGATGATCGACAAGGCGTTGCGGCATGGTTCCGCCGTCGAGATTCGTGGCGCCGGGCGGCAGGTCCGCGCTGTGCTCGGTCATGAGGGCATCGACGAGCGGATCGTCTCGTTCCGGGAGATCGCCCAGAAGCCCGGCAAGGGCGTGGTTTGGGGATAGCTGCGGCAAGCCAGCGCTCGCCAGCGGAGCCCGCATCGGCTACCCAAAGGCCATGACGGATCAGCAGCATTGCGACATCGCCATCGTCGGGGCCGGCGCGGTCGGCCTCGCAGCAGCGCTCGCGCTCGCCGCCGCCGGGCGGCAGGTCGTGCTGTTCGGGCAGGCGAGCGCGCCGCGCGATGGCCGTACCGTCGCCTTGCTCGACGGTTCCTGGCGGCTGCTCGAGGCGCTCGGCTTGACTGAGACGCTGGACGCGGTCGCCGCGCCGCTCGCGGTGATGCGAATGGTCGACGACACCGGCAGCCTGTTCCGGCAGCCACCGGTCGAGTTCAAGGCGGCCGAACTCGGCCTGCCGGCCTTCGGCTGGAATGTCGAGAACGCCGTGCTGGTCGAAGCCATGGCAGCCAGGTCCGCGGCCGAGCCGCGTATCCACATGATCCCGCAGGCGGTGACGGAGATCGCGGCAGGCGCCGACAGTGTCCGTCTGGCGGGTGACGGCTTTACGCCTGTCGCGGCCCGCCTCGTCGTCGGCGCCGATGGCCGCAAGTCGCGGGTCCGTGAGGCCGCCGGCATCACGGCGCGCGACTGGAGCTACCCACAGGTGGCGCTGACGGCGATCTTGAGCCATCGCCGCGAGCATCAGGACGCCTCGACCGAATTCCACACCCGCTCGGGCCCGTGCACGCTGGTGCCGATGTCCGGCCGGCGCTCCTCGCTGGTCTGGCTGGTCGAACCGCAGGACGCGGACCGGCTCGCCGGAATGGATGATCTCGCTTTCGCCCGGGAGGTGGAGCGCCGGACCCATTCGATCCTCGGCGCGCTGACCGTCGCAGGCCCGCGCGGGCGCGTACCGATGGGCGGCCTGTCGGTCGATCGCTTCGCCGCCGACCGCATGGCGCTGATCGGCGAAGCCGCGCATGTCTTCCCGCCGATCGGGGCGCAGGGACTCAATCTCGGCCTGCGCGACGTCGCGGCGCTGCGCGATGCGGTGGCCGGAGCCGACGATCCTGGCGACGAGGCGGCGCTCGCTGCTTATGACCGCTCGCGCCAGGCCGATGTGCGACTGCGCACCGGCGCCGTCGATGCGCTCAACCGGACCTTGCTGACCGACTTGCTGCCGGCCGACCTGATGCGCGGCGCCGGGCTGCTCGCATTGTCGCGGATCGCGCCCTTGCGCCGGCTGGTGATGCGCCAGGGCCTCGCCGGCGGCACCGCGGCAGGCTGAGCCTCAGATTTCGTAGTCGCCGACCGGTGGGCTTGGCCGCAGCGCCGGCGCGGCGTCGCGGAAGACCGGCGCGAGCGGCAGCGGTGTCGAGACCATGCGCCTTCCACCGGGCTCCTCGACCTGCCGGTCGAGCAGGCCGCGCGCGGTCAGGTGCGGATCGGCCAAGGCTTCGTCTAGCGTCCGGACCACGGTGCAGCAGCAGTCGAGCGGTTCGATCGTTTCCCGCCAATGTTTCGCCGGCCGGGACGCGATGATCGTGGCGATTGCGGAGCGCGTCGCCTCCGGGTCGAGCCGGTCGTCCCACAATGTGGCGTCGAGGCCGATGCCCTCGCAGAAGCTCGCCCAGAACTTCTCTTCGAGTGCGCCGACGGCGAGGAACCAGCCATCTTCCGTAGCATAGAGGCCGTAACGGGGGCTGGCCCCGGTCAGTAGCCCCTCCCCGCCACTGGGATAGCGGCCGGCGGCTTGTCCCTGCGCCAATGCGTACCAGGAGAAGGCGAGCATCGCATCGGTCATGGCGATGTCGAGATGGCAGCCCTGGCCGGAGCGGTCACGTTCGCGCAGGGCGAGCAGGATGTTGATCACAGCCGGCATGGCGCCGCCGGCGATGTCGGCGACCAAGGTCGGCGGCAGTGGCGCCGGCCTGCCGCGCGCGAGCGATTGGCCGAGCAGGCCGCCGATTGCCTGGTAGTTGATGTCGTGGCCGGCCTCGGAGGCGCGCGGACCGTCTTGGCCGTAGCCGCTGACCGAGCAATAGACCAGGCGCGGATTGAGCGCCTTCAGCGCCTCGTAGCCGAAGCCAAGGCGCGCCATCACGCCGGGCCGGAACTGCTCGATGACGATGTCGGCCTGCTCGATCAATGGGGTCAACCGTGCCAGCGCGTCAGACGCCTTGAGATCGATGGCGAGGCTCTGCTTGCCGCGATTGAGGGCGGCGAAGGGAGCGGAGGTCTCGCCGAAGCGCGGCGGGAAGCGGCGCATGTCCTCGCCATCCGGCCGCTCGATCCGGATCACGCGCGCGCCGGCTTCGGCGAGGAAGAGGCTTGCAAGCGGGCCCGGCAGCAGGGTCGAGAAATCGAGGACGAGGAGATCGGAGAGCGGCTGCATCGGCGGGCCCGGGAAGACAGGCCCTCTCAGGCCTTCAGTGAAACAAATCTGCCGGCATCCTGCCCGTCTTCACCAGCCACAGGAAGCCCGTCAGCGTCACTGTCGAGACGATGGTGCCGACGAGGATGCAGGCCGAAGCGCGCTCGATGCCGACGCGATACTGCGTCGAGATCACGAAGATGTTCAGCGCCGGCGGCAGCGCCGCCATGATCACCGCGGCATAGACCCAGGGCGCCGAGAAATCACCGAGGCCCGATAGAAGCAGCCAGACCAGCAACGGGTGCAGCAGCAGCTTGATCGCCACGAGCCAGGGCAATTCGCCGGGCATCTGCCGTATCGGCTGCAGCGCGACCGTGACGCCGAGCAGGAACAGCGCGCAGGGTGCGGCCGCCTGCGAGAGCCAGAGCGTCATCTTGTCGATCGCGGTCGGCAATTCGAGCTTGAGGAAAGCCGCGAGCACGCCGGCGACGGTCGCGACATTGAAGGGATGGGTCACGACCCGCCGGACCACCTCGGCGGCCGTCGCGGCGAAGCTGCGCTTCTCGACGCCAGCCAGCGCCATCAGGAACGGGATCAGCGAGAACAGCAGCAGATTGTCGAAGACGAAGATCAGCACCACCGGCGCGCTGGCGGCGGGGCCGAGCGCCGCCAGGATCAGCGGCGGGCCCATATAGCCGATATTGGAATAGGAGCCGGCGACGCCCTGCATCACCGCTTGCGGCATGTCGCCATGGGTGTGGCGCCAACCGAGTGCGAAGGAGAGCACGAAGGCGCAGAAGGTGGCGAGCGTCGTTACCGCGACGAAGCGCCAGTTGGTCAGCTCGCTCAGCGGCTTGTCGGCGATCAGCCGGTAGAACAGGCAAGGCAGCGCGACATAGATCAGGAAGAACTGCATCCAGGCCAGCCCCTCGCCCGGCAGCCGCTTGTAACGGCCGATCAGGAAGCCGAGCAGGATCAGCCCGAAGAAGGGCGCGACCAGGTTGAACAGGCTGGCGATGTCGGCCATGCGGCATTCTCGCTTGACCGACGATGGCGACGGCGCCGCCTTATAGGACGGGCGTCGGCGCCTGAGAACCCGGCGGCCGCGCACATTCCTGCGCCGGCAGCTCGTGCAACTAAAGATTGCAGCTTTCGACAAAGCCGGAAGCGATCGGGTAACACATTTCTGCCATGTTCCCCCGATGGCTCATGGAACAGGTGATGATGAGCGGCTCTCAAGCGGCAACAGGTAGTCCGGTGTCCGGGGCAGTCTGGCGATCTTCGATCACGTCTCCGACCTTCTGGATCGCGGCGTTCCTGGCGATGGTGATCCTGGGGCTCGCGCTCCCGATCCGCCTGCCGCTCGGCCCGAATTACTGGGACACCGACATCTACCTCGATGCCGCCCAGCGCATCCGGCAGGGGCAGGTTCCCAATATCGACTTCTTCACCTCGATCGGTCCGCTCGGCTTCTATCTCACTGCCGGGATCAAGGCGCTGTTCCCGCAGGCGCAGCCGGCCCTGCTCGCCAATTGGGCGATCGTGCCGATCTCGCTGCCGATCGCTGCGTTGATCGCCTGGGACATCGGCGCACGCTCGCGCAAGCTGGCGCTGGCGATCGTCATACCGTTCCTGGTTCTGACCTCGCTGCCGATCAATCTTCACAGCCTCTACCCATCGCCCGGCTTCGACGGGTTCGGCTACTACAACCGCCATGTGGCCCTGCTGCTCTATCTGCTGCTGGCGGCGCTCCTCTTCGTCGAGAGCCGGGCCCTGCTGACGACGCTCGTCGCGGTGCTGATGGTCGCGCTGTTCCTGGTCAAGGTGACGGGGCCAGTCTCGGGCGCTGCCCTTGTCGGCTATGCGGTTCTGGCCGGGCGCATGCGCTTTCGCGATGCGGCGATCGCCGCCGGCGCTGTCATCGCCTGCCTGGGCCTGATCGAACTCGCGACCGGCCTCGTCTTCGCTTATCTCGAAGACATCCTCGATCTGGCGATGCTCAACTCCGCCTCGTTCCTGCGGCGCTTCCTGACGCTGGGCTCGATCAAGTTCAACGTGATCGCGCCTTGCCTGGCTCTGATCGGCGTTCTCGCCTACGCGGCGCGGCGGGACCGGCTGTCGCAGGGGAGCCTGCTGACCTCGCCGCTGGGCTGGCTGGGCGCGAGCCTCTTCGCACTGGTCCTCGGCGAGACGCAGAACAGCGGGTCGCTCGAATTCATCGGGCTCTGGCCGGTGCTGATCCTGATCCTCAAGGACTATTCCCAAAAATCCGGCGACCAGTTGCGTCCATGGGTCCTGATGCTCGTCATGGCCGTCTCGCTACCCAGCGCCGTGATCTTCCTGGAGCGGGGGGCGCGCGCGGTGATCGCCGCTCCGCGCTACCAGGCGCTGGAGGTGCCGGATGTCGGGCCGCTCGGCCGCGTCAGCCTGAAGCCGGAGCTGGCGGAGCGCGCGGTCGGGCAGCTCGAGCACTATGTCGAGTATTATGACGCCTCCGCCGACCTCGTCCGCCGGGGCCTGCTGCCGTCGGCCACCCTGTTCTCGGAGATCGACCACCAGGCGACCTGGCTGCTCGAAGTGCAGCAGGGCGTCGATGCCATCAAGCGCTGGGAAGCCACAAACCGCCGCCAGCTCAACGGCTTCTTCGCGCTCGACTTCGTCAGCCCATTCAATCACCTGCTCGGCCGCGCTGCTCCGCTTCACGTCGCACTCGGCATCGATACCGAGCGGACCAACCCGAAGGTCACGCGCGAGATGCTGGAAGCCCTGCGCGACATCGACGCGATCATGCGGCCCAAATGCCCCTACGAGGTCAAGCGGGCAGCGATCTGGACACAGTTCGCCCAGGCCCTGGAAGGCCGCCAGCTGATCAGCCTTTCGCCCTGCTGGGACATGTATCTGAGAAAGCAGCGCGAGCCCTGAGAGCGCCTAGCGATAGCGGCGCTGCGCTCGCCACGAGCGTGGTGGCTGTGATCGCGATGCTGTAGCGCTGAACAGGAGTGGCGCGGTCTACGGGAGTCGAACCCGTCTCCCCAGCGTGAAAGGCTGGTGTCCTAACCGATAGACGAAGACCGCGGGCCTGAGCGCGAAGCGCTCTTGCGAGGCGGGGCGAGCTATAGTGTCCCGGCGAAGCTTGGGCAACCCCGTTGTCAGGGTTTTTCGCATCCGCTCACAGCGGCCGGGCCAAATCCACCACGCGCAGCTCGGCCCGCTCGTTGCCGCCCCAGCGATTCAGCGTCAATGTGCCCGCCAGATGCACGCTCTCGCCGCGTGCCGCCAGCAGCGCCTGGCCGAGCGGCTCGCGCGCGGCGCGGAAGGCGATTCCCCCGATCGTGGCGCCATCGCCCGCCCGCAGCTTGATGCGCATGTGCCCACCGGCTCCGACCTCGATCACCTCCGTGAGGCGATGTGCCGGCAGCACGAAGACCGGCTCCGGGCAGCCGGCGCCGAATGGGCCGGCCCGGTCGATCTCGGCGAGCAGGCGCGGATTGGCGCCGCCGGCGCTGATAGCCGCGTCGATCAGCAGCGCCTCGGCCTCGCGCGAACCGGCAACACCACGGGCCAGCCGTTCGCTGACGAAGCTGGCGAAGGCGCCCTCCTGCCCTGGCGCCAGCGTGACGCCGGCCGCCATGGCATGGCCGCCACCCTTGACCGCAAGACCGGCCTCGACCGCATGGCGCACGGCCGAGCCGAGGTCGACGCCGGCGATCGAGCGGCCAGAGCCGGTCGCGCCGCCATTGGCGTTACGCGCCAGCGCGAAGGCCGGCCGGTTGAACCGTTCCTTCAGGCGGCCCGCAATCAGCCCGACAATGCCCGGATGCCAATCGGCCGAGCCGACGACCAGCACCGGATGCGCGGCGGCATCCTCGAAGCGATGCTCGACCTCGGCCACCGCTTCCTCGACCGCGGCACGCTCGATCTCCTGACGTTCCTGGTTGAGCCGGTTGAGTTCGGCGGCGATGCTGCGCGCCTCGACCTCGTCCGAGGTCAGGAGCAAACGGGCGCCGAGAGCCGCGTCGCCGATGCGCCCACCGGCATTGATGCGTGGCCCGAGCAGGAAGCCGAGATGCCAAGCCTGCACGGGCCCATCGAGCCCGGCGACATCGAGCAATGCCGCGAGGCCGGGCCGCTGGCGCAGCCGCATCATGACGATGCCCTGGCGCACGAAGGCGCGGTTGAGGCCGATCAGCGGCACGACATCGGCGACAGTCGCCAGCCCGACGAGATCGAGCGCCGCGAGCAGATCAGGCTCGCCGCCCCTTGCCTGCCAGGCGCCGCGACGACGCAGCTCGCGATTGGTCGCGACCAGCGTCAGGAAGACCACGCCGGCGGCACAGAGATGGCCGAGACCGGCGAGATCGTCCTGCCGGTTTGGATTGACCAGCGCCTCGACCTCGGGAAGCAGCTCCGGCGCCTGGTGATGGTCGAGCACGACAGTGTCGAGGCCGAGCCGTGCCGCCTGCTGCAGCGGCTCGTGGCTGGTCGTGCCGCAGTCGACGGTGACGAGCAGTGTTGCGCCCTCGCCTGCCAGCATGGCTATGGCCTCGGCGTTGGGGCCATAGCCCTCGATCAGGCGATCGGGGATATGGATGCGCGGCTTGGCTCCCGACTCGGCCAGGAAACCGGCAAGCAGCGCCGCCGAGCAGGCGCCGTCGACGTCGTAGTCGCCGAAGATCGCGACCTTCTCGCCGGATATCGCCGCCTGCGCGAGCCGCTGCGCTGCGCGGTCCATGTCACGCAGCACGGATGGGTCCGGCAGCAGATCGCGCAGCTTCGGCTCGAGATGGCGCAGCGCCTCGCTGGAGGCGACGCCGCGGCCGGCCAGGACGCGCGCCAGCGTATCGGGCACACCCTCGACCTGCGCCAGCGCCTCGGCTTGCGCGAGGCCGGCGGGATCGAGGCGGTCGCGCCAGGGGCGTCCGAGGGCCGAGTGCCCGACGCCGAGGAACAGGCGATTCTGGCCGGAGATCATGTGTCACCGCTGGCGCAGCGGCGCGGCTTCGTCAATCCAGGGCACATCACTCGAGCGGCTTCTGATCCTCGATCGCCTGCGCGGTGACCTTGCGGGCGCTCATCGGCGCATGGCCGGAGACTTCCGCGCCGGCATCAGGCTTCAGCCTGATCATCCACAGCGCCGACGAGGCCGAGATCAGACCGACCAGGACGAAGGCCGGCCAGAAATCCCCGGCACCAAGCGCCTTGCCGCCATTGTAGAGATTGGCGGCCTCGAGCGCGAACGCCCCGACGGTGATGCCCAGGCTGAGCGATAGTTGCTGGGCGACGCTGGAGAAACTGGTCGCGCTCGACATGTCGCGGTTCGAGACGTCGGCATAGCTCAGCGCGTTGATGCCGGTGAACTGCAGCGAGCGGAAGCAGCCGCCGATGAAAAGCACGCCGAGCATGATCCAGTGCGGCGTCGTCGGGGTGAACAGGCCTGAAGCTGCCAGGAAGGCCGAGCCGATCAGCGCGTTGAACGTCAGCACGCCGCGGAAGCCGAAGCGGGCGAGGATCGTCTTCGCCAGCGTCTTCATCACGAGCGCGCCTGCGGCCGAAGCGAAGGTGATCAGGCCCGATTGCAACGCGTCGAGGCCGAAACCGAGCTGCAGCATCAGGGGCAGCAGGAACGGGATCGCGCCGATGCCGACGCGAAAGATAGAGCCGCCGAGGACGCCGATTCGATAGGTCGGGATGCGCAGCAGCGAGAGATTGAGCACTGGATAGGCCAGCCGGCGGGCATGGAACCAGTAGAGGACCAATGCCGCGATCCCGAAGGCGACGCAGCCATAGGAGACAGCGACAGGCACGAGATGGCGCCCACCGGTGGCGAGGCCGAGCATCAGCGCGGCGAAGCCGGTCGAGGAGAGCAGGAAGCCCCTGATGTCGAGCGGAGCGACGTCCTCCTCGCGGATATCCTCAAAGAACATCGTCGCGAGCGCGATGCCGAGCAAGCCGATCGGCAGGTTGATGAAGAAGATCCAGCGCCAGTCGAAATAGGTGGTGATGAAGCCGCCGACCACGGGGCCGACGACCGGGCCGACCAGCGCCGGCACCGTCAGATAGGCCAGCGCACTGACCAACTCCGATTTCTCGACGCTGCGCAGGATGACGAGCCGGCCGACCGGCACCATCATCGCCCCGCCCATGCCCTGGATGAAGCGTGCCCCGACGAAGGCCCCGAGCGAGTTCGAGAAGGCGCAGAGCACCGAGCCGAGCATGAAGATGCCGAGCGCCGTCCTGAAGATGGTGCGGGCCCCGAACCTGTCGGCCATCCAGCCGGAGATCGGGATGAAGACGGCAAGGCTGACGAGATAGGAGGTCAGCGCCAGCTTGAGCGCGATCGGATCCTCGCCGAGCGACTGGGCGATCACCGGCAGCGAGGTCGCAATCACCGTCGAGTCGGTGTTCTCCATGAACAGCGCGCAGGCGACGATGAGAGGCAGGAGCTTGGCGCGCTGCAAGGAATCGGACTTTCGGAATTTTTCGGCCGCCTGCTGCCCTTTAATGCGGGCTTATCCGGCTGGCGAGAGCGGATCGGGACGGGATGACGAGGGTTGCATTCCCTGCATGACAAAACCGCTGACATAACCGGTGACGGGTCGATTCCGGAGATGTGTGCAGCTCATCACAAGGACGTGATTGCGGCTCAGCTATGCGTCTGTCGCGGGTCATTCGGGCAAGATCGTGCCTATCTCATGGCCGAAGGGGCGATGATTTCGCATACGCCGACGCGGCCGGTCCGCGGGCAAGAGGTGTCCTATGATCAACTCCACCCACCACGCAGTCCGCTCGCTCACCCTGACCGCTTTGCGCCACGGTGCTGCGGTCGCCTTGCTCGCCGGAGCCGCTTTCTTCGGCGCCGGGCAGGCGCCGGCCCTCGCCCAGTCGATGAGCTGGGAAGAAGGCTGCGCGATGCGCGTCGTGACGCCGGGCTCGGGCGACATATTGCGAACCACCAACTGCGGCCGTCAGAAGGACTGCCAGCAGATGGCCAACGCCAAGGGCAGCATGATGATGGGCAATGGCTGCTTCTTCGTGGCGCCCAACGCAGCTCCCGCTGCGCAGGCCACTCAGGCGCGCCCCGTCCGCAAGCAGTAATGACCCGCTGACCGCCATTGCATCGGGCGTGGCCTTGGGTTGCGCCCGACGCTCATAACTTTTGTCATGACGCCTCTAGCGGGCGCGCCACACGCGTGATATCGGGCCTCGTCAACTCGGCTTAGGGCACACCCGCCCTGCCCCTTTTCAGTGCCGGCCGTACCGGCCCCGGAGTTGACGATGGCGACCATCACTGACGGCCTCATTCGCGACGGTTTCACCTTCGACGACGTGCTGCTCGAGCCCGGCCCGTCCGAGGTGATGCCCGGCGATGTCGATATCTCGACGAAGCTCACCAAGACGATCTCGCTCAACCTGCCGATCATCGCCTCGGCGATGGACACGGTCACCGAGGCGAAGATGGCGATCGCCATGGCCCAGGCCGGCGGCCTCGGCGTCGTGCACCGCAATCTCGATCCCGAGCAGCAAGCGGCGCAGGTCCGCCTGGTCAAGAAGTTCGAATCCGGGATGATCGCCAACCCGATCACCATCCATCCCGACGAGACGCTGGCCGACGCGTTCACGCTGATGCGGAACAACGGCATCTCCGGCATTCCGGTGGTCGAGCGCGGCCCGCAGGGGCACAAGGGCAAGCTGGTCGGCATCCTGACCAATCGCGACGTGCGCTTTGCCGCCAATCCGGAACAGCCCGTCTCCGAGCTGATGACCAAGGATCGGCTGATCACGGTCCGCGAAGGCGTCGCGCAGGATGAAGCCCGCCGCCTGCTGCATCAGTTCCGCATCGAGAAGCTGCTGGTGGTCGACGATCACTACCGCTGCATCGGCCTGATCACCGTCAAGGACATGGAGAAGCAGGTCACGCATCCCAATGCCGCCAAGGATGGCCAGGGGCGGCTGCTGGTCGCGGCAGCGACCACCACCGGCGACCTCGGCTTCGAGCGCTCGGAGATGCTGATCGACGCCGGCGTCGACCTCATCGTCGTCGACACCGCCCATGGCCACTCCGCCAAGGTGCTGGAGGCGGTGACGCGGGTGAAGAAGCTCTCCAATGCCGTCCAGGTCATCGCCGGCAACGTCGCCACCGCCGGCGGCGCGCAGGCCCTGATCGACGCCGGCGCCGACGCGATCAAGGTCGGCATCGGCCCGGGCTCGATCTGCACCACCCGCATCGTCGCCGGCGTCGGCGTGCCGCAGCTCACCGCGGTGATGGATGCGGCCTCGGCCGGGCACAAGGCCGGCATCCCGATCATCGCCGATGGCGGCATCAAATATTCCGGCGATCTTGCCAAGGCGCTCGCCGCCGGCGCCGCCTGCGCCATGGTCGGTTCGCTGCTCGCGGGCACCGACGAGACGCCGGGCGAGACCTTCCTGTACCAGGGGCGCTCCTACAAGGCCTATCGCGGCATGGGCTCGGTCGGCGCGATGGCGCGCGGCTCGGCCGACCGCTATTTCCAGCAGGACATCAAGGATGCGCTGAAGCTGGTGCCGGAGGGCATTGAGGGCCAGGTCGCCTATAAGGGCCCGGTCTCGGGCGTGCTGCACCAGCTCGCCGGCGGCCTGCGCGCCGCGATGGGCTATGTCGGCGGCCGCAACCTCGAGGACTATCGCAACAAGGCCCGCTTCATCCGCATCACCAGCGCCGGCCTGCGCGAGAGCCATGTCCATGACGTGACGATCGTGCGCGAGAGCCCGAACTACCCGACGCGCTCCTGATTTCGGATCGCCTCACGGCGATCTGTCCTTTTTCGATCGGGCATCAGATACTTCCGGAGGGTGGACCCAGTTGTCGGTCCGCCGCTCCGCGAAGAGGACGACATGACGCTCAAGCTGATCTATCCGGCGCTGGCCCAGATCCTCTGGAGCTTCGTCGTCCTCGTCATCATGTTCCGGCGCCGCAAGCGGGCCTTCGCCAATCGCGAGGTCGGGCTCGCCGATATCGCCGTCTCGACCGAACGTTACCCTGACACGGCGCGGTTGGCCGCGGCCAATTTCAGTAATCAGTTCGAGACGCCGGTCCTGTTCTTCGCGTTGATCCTGATCGCGATCCATGTCGGCGCGACCGGCTATGTCATGGCGATGCTGGCCTGGGCTTATGTCGCCACGCGCATCGTCCATACATTGGTTCATACTGGAACCAACAGCCTGAAGCAGCGAGCGCTCGTCTTTGCAGCCGGCATTGCCTGCCTGTTCTTCATGTGGGTCGGCATCGTGATTGCTGTTCTCTGAGCAGCCTTTGCTTGTCGCACGCAAGACGTGTGCGGGCGATTTCAACTGGCCGAATTGTCGTCCTGTCACTTCGTCGCTACAGCGCTCAATAAACCGTGTTAGACACTTGCGTCGAAACCGGGCCGTCTTCATGCTAAATTCTTGCGGTGAGGACGATGTGCGGAGCGACCGTCCGGATTAGCCGGATACGGCGTTCCCGTGGCGCAAGGCTTTCTATGGCAGTGCTGACTTTCGGGCGTGTGGCTCTGTTCTCGGCCGCGGGCGTGCTCGCCGCGGGCGCGTTTCTTCATTACACTGGGCGTCCTATTCCCTGGCCGCTCGATCAGGTTCCTTATGGCAAGGTGATCCCCGGTCCGGCCAAGCCGGCCGCGACGGCGTCAGCCCCCGCGGCGGGCGGAAACAACCGCTCAGGCCAGGCCAACCGGCCGCCGGTGACGATCGTCACCGCCAAGGTCGAGCGCCGGGCAATGCCGGTGCGGATCGATGCGATCGGTACCGTCCAGGCGATCTCCACCGTCAACATCCGCTCGCGCGTCGACAGCCAGATCATGGCGGTCGAGTTCCGCGACGGCGCCATGGTCAACAAGGGCGATGTGCTGTTCCGGCTGGATTCGCGCCAGCTCGAGGCGCAGCTGCGCCAGGCCGAGGCCAATGTCGCGCGCGACAAGGCTTCGTTGATCGCGGCCGAATCCGATCTGCGCCGGGCCGAGGAGCTCTCGCGGCGGGAGATCGCCACCGACCAGCGGCTCGACACCGCCCGCACGGCGGTGAGCACCCTGCGCGCCGCGATCCGCGGCGGTGAAGCGGCGGTCGACAGCCTGCGCGTCCAGCTCAGCTACTACACGATCAGCGCGCCGGTTTCGGGCCGCGTCGGCGTCGCTGCCCTCAAGGAGGGCAATATCGCCAAGAGCGGCGACAGTTCGGCGATGCTGGCGACGATCAATCAGATCGACCCGATCTATGTCAGCTTCGCGGTAGCCCAGCGCTATCTGCCCGAGATCCGCGAGGCGATGCAGGCGAAGACGGCGGTCGTCCAGGCGAGCCAGCAGGGCGTCGGCAAGAGCATCGAAGGCACGATCGCGGTGATCGACAACGCGGTCGATGCGACGACCGGCACGATCCAGATTCGCGCCAGCTTCGACAATCCTGCCGAGACGCTCTGGCCCGGCGCGCTCGGTCAGGTCCGGCTGACACTGCGGACCGAGCCTGATGCCGTCACCGTGCCGCGCGAGGCGGTCCAGACCGGCCAGAACGGCTCCTATGTCTTCGTGATCGAGAACAACCTCGCCCGCGCCCGGCCGATCGTCGTTGCCCGCAATGTCGATGACCGCGCCGTCATCGCGTCGGGCCTGACCGGAGACGAGACGGTGGTGATCGACGGGCAGCTGCTGCTGACAGAAGGGGCACGCACGGTCGAGCGCGGCCGTGGCGGCCAGAGCCCGCCAGCGCCCAATCTCACCTCCCAGCGGGGGAGCGCCGGCTGATGAACCTGCCCGAGCTCTGCATCCGTCGCCCGGTCATGACGACCCTTCTGATGGCGACGTTCCTGATCTTCGGGCTGTTCGCCTTCAAGCAGCTGCCGGTCGCGGCGCTGCCCCGGGTCGATTTCCCGACCATCAATGTCAGCGCCCGCCTGCCGGGCGCCAGCCCCGAGACGATGGCGTCGTCGGTCGCGGCGCCGCTCGAGCGCGAATTCGCCTCGATCTCCGGTATCACCTCGATGTCGTCGGTCTCGCAGCAGGGCTCGACCTCGATCACGCTGCAGTTCGACCTCAACCGCAATATCGACGGCGCCGCGCTCGACGTGCAGGCGGCGCTCAGCGCGACGGTGCGGCGCCTGCCGCCAGAGCTCCCTGCCCCGCCGAGCTTCAGGAAGGTCAACCCGGCCGACCAGCCGGTGCTGTTCATGGTGCTGACCTCGGCGACCAAGCCGCTCTACGAGGTCCATGAATTCGGCGAAAACATCCTGCAGCAGCAGATCTCGCAATTGCCCGGCGTCGCCCAGGTCAACATCTTCGGCGCGCAGAAATATGCGGTCCGCGTGCGAGTGAACCCCGACGCCGTCTCGGCCCGCGGCCTCTCTCTTGCAGAAGTCCGCACCGCCATCGCCGCCGCGAACTCCAACTCCCCGGTTGGCACGCTGAACGGCGCCAACCAGCGCCTGACGCTCGGCGCCACCGGCCAGATGGAGCGGGCCGGCGAATACGGCAACCTGATCATCTCGCAGAAGAACGGCATCCCGATCCGGCTCAACGACGTCGCGCAGATCTACGACTCCGTCGAGAACGACCAGACCGGCAGCTGGTATAACGGCCAGCGCTCGATCATGCTGGCGGTCTACCGCCAGTCGGACGCCAACACCGTCCAGGTCGTCGACAGCATCAAAGGCAAGCTCGACGCCTATCGCGCGCAATTGCCGGCGGCGATCGAGCTGCACGTCCTCAACGACCGTTCGATTCCGATCCGCGAGGCGGTCGAGGATGTCGAGGTCTCGCTGATGATCGCGATCGCTCTCGTGATCATGGTGATCTTCCTGTTCCTGAAGAGCTTCGCCGCGACTGTGATCCCGACGCTGGCGCTGCCGATCTCGCTGGTCGGCACCTTCGCGATCATGTTCGCGCTGGGCTATTCGCTCGACAACATCTCGCTGCTGGCGCTGACGCTCGCGGTCGGCTTCGTCGTCGACGACGCCATCGTCATGCTGGAGAACATCATCCGGCATATCGAGATGGGCAAGAAGCCGTTCCAGGCGGCGCTCGACGGTTCGCGCGAGATCGGCTTCACCATCCTGTCGATCACCATCTCGCTGGTTGCCGTCTTCATCCCGGTCTTCTTCATGGGCGGCGTTGTCGGCAAGGTCTTCGCCGAATTCGCCGGCACGATCGCGGCGGCGATCATCGTCTCCGGCTTCGTCTCGCTGACGCTGACGCCGATGCTCTGCGCCCGCTTCCTCAAGGCGCATGACCACCACAAGAAGCCGAACATCGTCGAACGGGTGTTCGAGGCCGGCTTCCAGGGCATGCTCGGAGCCTATCGCTGGACGCTGGATTGCGTGCTGAAGGCACGCTTCCTGATGCTGCTGGTGACGCTCGGCACGGTCTATGTCTCGGTCCAGCTCTATATGGACGTGCCGAAGGGCTTCTTCCCGACCGAGGACACCGGCCTCCTGCGCGGCTCGACCGAAGGCCCGCCCGACACCTCGTTCGAGGCGATGGCGGCGCGCCAGATGCGTCTTGCCGAGATCGTCAAGGCCGATCCGGCGATCGACTACCTGACCTCGAATATCGGCGGTTTCAACGCCACCAATAACGGCTTCATGTTCATCGCATTGAAGCCGAAGGAGCAGCGCGACAAGGCCGAGGTCGTGATCGCGCGGCTGCGCCGGGCCGTCTCGGAGGTGCCGGGCATCACCGCGGTGTTCCAGCAGGTCCAGAACATCAACCTGAACGCAGGTCGTTCCTCGCGGGCACAGTATCTCTATTCGCTGCAGGGGCCCGATCTTGGCGCCCTCTTCAACTATGCGCCTCTGATGCAGCAGCGTCTGTCGCAGCTGCCGCAATTGCGCGACGCCAATATCGACCTGCAACTGCGCAATCCGCAGCTCTCGATCGACATCGACCGCGAGCGCGCCGCCAGCCTCGGCATCTCCAGCGACCAGATCCGCCAGGCACTCGGCAACGCCTTCGGATCGCGCCAGATCGCGACGATCTTCACGCCGGCCACCGACTACCAGGTCATCATGGAGGCCGAGCGCGCCTACCAGCAGGATCCGGCGGTGCTGTCGCGGCTGATGCTGAAGGCCGCCAACGGCCAGAACGTGCCGCTGGAGACGGTGGCGACGATCAAGCCGAGCGTCGGGCCGCTCGCGGTCAACCGTATCTCCCAGCAGCCGGCGGTGACGATCTCGTTCAACACCGCACCCGGCGTCTCGCTGGGCGACGCCGTCAACGCGATCCGCGCTGCCGAGCGCGACATCAACCTGCCCGCCTCGATCGTGACCAGTTTCGCGGGCTCGGCCCAACTCTTCCAGGACGCACTGAAGGGCCAGGGCCTGCTGATCTTCGCGGCGATCCTGGTGATCTACATCATCCTCGGCATTCTCTACGAGAGCTTCATCCACCCGATCACGATCCTGTCCGGTCTGCCCTCTGCGGGCCTGGGCGCCCTGCTCGCCTTGCAGTACTTCCACATGGACCTGTCGGTGATCGCGATCATCGGCATCCTGATGCTGGTCGGCATCGTCAAGAAGAACGCGATCATGATGGTCGACTTCGCGATCGAGCGCCGCAAGATGGGCGACGATGCGCTGACCGCGATCCGCGAGGCCGCGCTGGTGCGCTTCCGGCCGATCATGATGACGAGCTTCGCCGCGATCTTCGGCGTGCTGCCGATCGCGCTCGGGGCCGGCGCTGGCGCGGAGCTGCGCCAGCCGCTCGGCATCGCCGTGGTCGGCGGCCTCGTCGTCTCGCAACTGCTGACGCTCTACATCACGCCCGTCGTCTATTTCTATCTCGACAAGGTCGACAGCTTCATCTCCGGCCGCGGTCGCGGCGAGCGGGAGGAAGCGGCGTCGGTGCCGGGCGCAATCCCTGTTGCGATCCCGCAGGCGGTCCACCGCCCGGCGGATTGAGAGGGCGTTCAGCGTCATTCTTGGTCATCCCGGACAAGCGGCGAAGCCGCGCCGATCCGGGATCCATTCCTGAGCCTTTCCGAAAGAAGTTCCGGAATGGGTCCCGGGTCTCCCTTCGGTCGCCCGGGACGACACGCGCCTTTTCGGTGTTAACGATGACGCCGGCTTTGCGGTGACAGCGCCCCGCCGGCCGTTGAGTCTTAACGAAAAGTAAACTAAGCCAATCCTGCGGCGGACAATGAACCAGCGAGCGATGGAGAGATCGCGGTGCTTCGTGTCCGTAATGTCGATTGCCTGCGTTCCGATCCTGTCCCGCCGACCGGTTCCAGTTCCTCGACAAAGGTGAATTCGGTTTCGCGCGGCCGCAACAGCGGCCTGCGTATGATCGCCATGGCCGGTGTCGGGCTCGCGCTCGGCGCGGGTGGCACGATCCTGACCGTCTCGCTGGTCCAGGCCGAGGACGATGCCGGTATCCGTGCCTTCTATCGCGAAGAAGCGGTCCGCAGGGCTGAGCGCGCGCCGCCACGGGCGACCTACGCCTCGGTTCCGGTGTCGGCCTATGCCCCGGCCCGCCACACCTGGTCCGTGCCCTTCTTCCAGCAGGCGCGCCCGGATGGCCGTCTCGCGCCGCCGCCGGTCGAGCTCAATCCGTTCAAGCCGGTTCGTGCTGCAGCCAGGCAGGCACAGCCGAAGCCGAAGCCGCCGGCGATCCGCTACGACACGGTGTCCGGCGCGGCCGACGTGACGCGCACCATCTGCGTGCGCCTCTGCGACGGCTTCCAGGCACCGATCGGCCATCTGCGCAGCCAGTCCGATCTCAGAGCGCATGAAGCGCTCTGCCAGGCCGCCAATCCCGGCGTGCCGGTCAAGGTCTTCAAGGTTGCGGCCGGCGCCGCCACGATCGACGACGCTGTGGCGAGCGACGGCAAGACCTATCGTGCGCTGCCGATGGCCTACGCTTATGAGCGCGGCGCCGATCCGGCCTGCCGGCCTGCCATCGCGACGGCGAAGGATCGCCGCGTCTCGTTGCTGCGCGACTTCACCTTGCGGCCGGGCGACAGCATTGTGCTCGACGGGCGGGTGCGGACCTTCACCGGCGGCAAATGGCCCTACACCACCGCCGATTTCCGCGATTTCCGCGGCGCGCCCGACCTGACGGCGAGCGACCGCCGCAAGATCGACGAAAAGGTCGGCATTTCGCATAAGGAAGCGCAGGTCCGCGCTCTGCGCCGGCAGATGCGGGTGCGCGAGGCCAGCCTGCACGATGACAACTACGCCAGCGACGCCGATACGCTCGGTCTGCGCGGCCTGCTCAGCCCACGTGATCCGATTGCCAATCCGCCGCGCGTCGTGCTGCACACGCCGTTCTCGCGGAACTGAATGGAGTGAAGGATAGTTATCCTAGGCTTTTCACCCTAGGATAATTCGCCTAAGCCCGTCGAAAGAGCGATGGACGACGCGCCGACCTTCCGGCACATTCGCTGCATTGCAGCATGGAGCCGAGCATGACCACCAAGACGCCGCGCCAGTTCTTCCGCCCGCTGGCGATCGGTGCGCCCGAGCCCTATCGCGAACTGCCGCTCCGGCTGGAGCGGATGATCCATTTCGTGCCCCCGCATCTGGAGAAGGTGCGCACCAAGGTTCCCGAGCTCGCCGGCCAGGTCGACATCGTGCTCGGCAACCTCGAGGACGCGATCCCGGTCGAGGCCAAGCAGGCGGCGCGCGACGGCTTCATCGAGCTGGCGAAGGCCACCGATTTCGGCGCGACCGGCCTGTGGACCCGCGTCAATGCTCTGAATTCGCCCTGGTTCCTCGACGACATCGCCGCGATCATGTCCGAGATCGGCGGCAAGCTCGACGTGGTCATGGTGCCGAAGGTCGAGGGGCCCTGGGACATCCACTATGTCGACCAGTTGCTGGCGCAGTACGAGGCGCGCCACGCCTTGCCCAAGCCGATCCTGATCCACGCCATCCTGGAGACCGCCGAGGGCGTGAAGAACGTCGACGCGATCGCCACCGCCTCCCCCCGCATGCATGGGATGAGCCTTGGCCCAGCGGACCTCGCCGCCTCGCGCGCGATGAAGACCACCCGCGTCGGCGGCGGCCACCCCGAATACAAGGTCATCGCTGACCCCGCGCCCGATGGCGGCCCGCGCGCGATCGCGCAGCAGGATCTTTGGCATTACACCCTCGCGAAGATGGTCGATGCCTGTGCCTCGGCCGGCCTGAAGCCCTTCTACGGCCCGTTCGGCGACTTCTCGGATGGAGCCGCCTGCGAGGCCCAGTTCCGCAACGCCTTCCTGCTTGGCTGCGCTGGCGCCTGGACGCTGCATCCCTCGCAGATCGAGATCGCCAAGCGCGTCTTCAGCCCTGATCCCGACGAGGTTTCCTTCGCCAGGCGCATCCTGGAGGCGATGCCGGACGGCTCGGGCGCGGTGATGATCGACGGCAAGATGCAGGACGACGCGACCTGGAAACAGGCCAAGGTCATCGTCGACCTCGCCCGGCAGGTGGCAGCGCGCGATCCGGCGCTGGCGGCGCGCTACGGTCTCTGAAGGATTAGCACCCGCGACATCCATGGATATTGACGCATTTGCGACGTAATCCTAGGTCAAGCGCAAGGGGCGGCGACATCGGTTGTGACGGGCCGGGTTTGGGCTGAACGAGGATCATGGAATCACGCACGGCGAAATTCCGCATCGGCGACGTTGTGCGCCATCGCGTCTACCCGTTCCGGGGCGTGATCTTCGATGTCGATCCGGTGTTCTCGAATTCGGACGAGTGGTGGCTGGCGATCCCGGAGCACCTGCGTCCGTCCAAGGACCAGCCCTTTTATCACCTCTTCGCCGAGAACGAGGAAACCGAGTACGTCGCCTATGTCTCGGAACAAAATCTCGTGATCGACGAGTCGGGCCAGCCGATCCGTCATCCGCAGGCGCGCGAATATTTCCGGCGCGACCGCAAGGGCAAGTACCGGCTCGACAAGGCCGAGCTGAACTGATCCGCCGAGTTTCCAATAGACGTGCTGCGTGCTGACGAAGGGGTGGTTTCGTGAGCACCAGCCATGCTGACATCGTCATTCTCGGTGGCGGCCATAACGGGCTCGTCTGCGCCTTCTATCTCGCCAAGGCCGGACTGAAGGTCATCGTGCTGGAGCGGCGTGCCGTGGCCGGCGGCGCGGCGGTCACCGAGGAGTTCCATCCCGGTTTCCGCAATTCCACGGCGAGCTACACGGTCAGCCTGCTCAATCCGCGCATCATTGCGGAGATGGAATTGGCCCGGCATGGGTTGCGTGTCGTCGAGCGACGCGTGGCCAACTTCCTGCCGCTGCCGGATGGACGCTATCTCGCTGCCGGCGAGGGACGCACGGAAGCGGAGGTGGCGAAGTTCTCCACCCGCGATGCGGAGCGGCTATCGGCCTATGGCGGGCGGCTGGAGCGGATCGCCGCCATGCTGCGCGATCTCGTGCTGCAGGCGCCGCCCAATCTCGGTGATGGCGGCTGGTTGGCCGCGCTGCCACAGATGCTGGATGCGGCCGCGCTCGGGCGGCGCATCGCCGGGTTCGACCAGTCCGCCCGGCGCGATCTCCTCGACCTATTCACCAAATCGGCCGGCGACTGGCTCGACGGCTGGTTCGAGAGCGATCCGGTCAAGGCGCTGTTCGGCTTCGACAGCATCGTCGGCAACTATGCCAGCCCCTATACGCCCGGCTCGGCCTATGTGCTGCTGCATCACGTCTTCGGCGAGGTCAACGGCAAGCGCGGCGCCTGGGGCCATGCGCTTGGCGGCATGGGCGCGATCACGCAGGCCATGGCGCGGGCCTGCGCGGAACAGGGCGTCGAGATCAGGCTGGAGACGCCGGTCGCGCAGGTGCTGAGCGAGAGGGGCCGCGCCGCCGGCGCCGTGACCGAGCAGGGCGATGTGGTGAGGGCGCGCGCCGTGGTCTCAAACCTACATCCGCGCCTGCTGTTCGAGCGGTTCGTCGACCCGGCGGTCGTCCCGGCCGACTTCAGCGAGCGCATCCGCCGCTATGCCTCGGGCTCCGGGACCTTCCGGATGAATCTGGCGCTGTCGGAGCTGCCGCGCTTTGCCTGCCTGCCGGAGCCGGGCGACCACCTGACCGCCGGCATCATCATCGCGCCGTCGCTCGGCTATATGGACCGCGCCCATGCGCAGGCACGGCTGTCGGGCTGGTCGAGCGAGCCGATCGTCGAGATGCTGATCCCCTCGACGCTTGACGACAGCCTCGCCCCGTCCGGACGGCATGTCGCCAGCCTGTTCTGCCAGCATGTCGCGCCGCAGCTGCCGGACGGCGAGAGCTGGGACAAGCATCGCGACACTGTTGCCGATCTGATGATCGACACCGTGGATCGCTACGCTCCGGGCTTCCGCGCCTCCATCATCGGCCGGCTGGCTCTGGCGCCGAGCGATCTGGAGGCGCGTTTCGGACTGGTTGGCGGCGATATCTTCCATGGCCGGCTGACGCTCGACCAGCTCTTCAGCGCCCGCCCGGTGCTCGGCCATGCCGATTATCGCATGCCGGTGCCGGGCCTCTATCTCTGCGGCTCCGGGGCCCATCCGGGGGGCGGCGTCACCGGCGCGCCGGGCCACAATGCAGCCCGCTCCGTGCTCGCCGACCTGAAGCCCCAGCGCTTCAGGCTGCGACCATAGCAAGCGTGACCGAACCCATCCTCAGGGATTGCTGCCGACGCGTTCAGCTTGCGGGAAACGTGCGCCGAAGGCCCCTTCCCGCTCCGGCGGTAGCCTGACCAGCAGGTCGAGCGTGCCGTCCTCGGCATCCTCGCGCTCAAGGATCTCGCCATTGGCGTGCAGCCAGGCCAGGGACTTGCCGTCGCCCGGTTCGAGCGTGAGCCGATAGACCGGCCGGGTGCGTGCGATGCGCCGCTCGATCGCATCGGTCAGCCGCTCCATGCCCTCGCCAGTCAGGGCAGAGACCAGAACCGGCCGCGAGGCGCCAGGTCTGAGCTCGGTCAGTGCCGCCTGGCGCTCGCGCTCGTCGCCCGAGAGCAGATCGGCCTTGTTCCAGACCTCGATGACGCGGTCGCCATCTTCCGGGTCGATGCCGAGATCGCGCAGGATTCCTTGCACGTCGGCGGCCTGGGCCTGCGTATCCTCATGCGAGACATCGCGGACATGCAACAGCACATCGGCCTCGATCGCGTCTTCCAGCGTGGCGCGGAAGGCAGCGACGAGCTGCGTCGGCAGGTCGGAGATGAAGCCGACCGTGTCCGAGAGCATGATCCTGGCGCCATGCGGCAGCTTCAGCGCCCGCGCCGTCGGGTCGAGCGTGGCGAAGAGCATGTCCTGCGCCAGCACTTCGGCCGAGGTCAGCCGGTTGAACAGCGTCGACTTGCCGGCATTGGTGTAGCCGACCAGCGCAACGACTGGATAGGGCACGCGCTTGCGGCTGGCGCGATGCAGCGAGCGAGTGCGCTTCACGCTGTCGAGCTCGCGCTCGATCTTGGTCATCCGTTCCTGGATGATGCGCCGGTCGGCCTCGATCTGGGTCTCGCCAGGGCCGCCAAGGAAGCCGAAGCCGCCGCGCTGGCGTTCCAGGTGGGTCCAGGAGCGTACGAGCCGGCTCTTCTGGTAGTTGAGATGGGCAAGCTCGACCTGCAGCGCGCCTTCGCGCGTGCGGGCGCGCCGGCCGAAGATCTCGAGGATCAGGCCGGTGCGGTCGATGACCTTGCAGCCGAAAGCCTTTTCAAGGTTGCGCTGCTGCACTGGCGACAGGGCGCAATCCATCACGACGAGGCCGATTTCCTCGATCTTGACGCGCTCGGCGAGCTCCTCGACCTTGCCCTTGCCGAGATAGGTCGCGGGCCGCAGCGCCGTCAGCACCACGGGGATTGCCTCGACGATCTGGAGATCGATGGCGCCAGCGAGGCCGAAGGCCTCGTCCAGCCGCGCCGCGTGGCTGCGCTGGTTCTCGTCGCCTGTGGCCGCCCGGCTGGCGGCGTGGCGCGCCAGATAGGGGCCGATCACAAAGGCGCGAGTGTCGGCGGCCAAGGCATGCTCGGCCGCGTCGATCGAAATCCCGATTGCGTTTCCGCTGCCCGTCGTCGGGCTACCGGCCTTGCCGCCCACGGTCAGGCCTTGTCCGTGTCCTCGGGCTCGAACAGCTGCACCGGGTGGCCCGGCATGATCGTCGAGATCGCGTGCTTGTAGACGAGCTGCGAATGCCCGTCGCGGCGCAGAAGAACGCAGAAATTATCGAACCAGGTGACGACGCCCTGCAGTTTGACGCCGTTCACGAGAAAGATGGTGAGGGGAATCTTCTGCTTGCGGACGTGATTGAGGAAGGTGTCCTGAAGATTTTGAGCCCGTTCGGCGGCCATGGGTAATCCCTGTTGTTGGGATCGCAATCGGTTTGCCCTTGCGATCCAGATCGTCCCGTTCGGCTTCGGCGCCAATCGCCGGGCCGTCGGAACACCGACACTCCATTAGATCGCGACCCGGCGAGAACGCGCAAGGGTTGCGGAACGTCAATTTCGGCCAGCCGCCTTGCGTGCAGTGCAACACGGTGGCTGGATTTCAGCCCACTCCGAGCGATTTCAGCTTACGGTGCAGGGCTGAACGCTCCATGCCGATGAACTCCGCTGTGCGCGAGATGTTTCCGGAGAAGCGGGCGATCTGCGCCATCAGATATTCGCGCTCGAAGATCTCGCGGGCATCGCGCAGCGGCAGGCTCATCAGCTTCTCGCCGCCCGAGCCGGAGGGCGTCGTCGGCACCATGGCGCCGACCTCGGCCGGCAGCATGTCGACCGTGATCTCCGCTGTCGGCTCGCCCTTGGTCAGGATCATCAGCCGCTCGACATTGTTGCGCAGCTCGCGGACATTGCCCGGCCATTCATGCGATTGCAGGATCGCCATGGCGTCACCGCCGATCCGGCGCTTGGGCAGGCCGCTCGCGACCGAGATCTGGTCCATGAAGAACTCGATCAGCTCGGGCACGTCCTCGCGCCGCTCCGACAGGGCCGGCACGCGGATCGGCACCACGCCGAGCCGGTGATAGAGATCCTCGCGCAATTGGCCGTCGGCGATCAGCTGGGCGAGGTCGCGGCTGCTGGACGAGATGATTCGGACGTCGACATGGACGCGGGTCGCGCCGCCGACGCGCTGGAAGTTCTGGTCGACCAGCACGCGCAGGATGCGGTTCTGCGTCTCGCGCGGCATGTCGCCGATCTCGTCGATGTAGAGCGTGCCGCCATGGGCCTCCTCGAGCGCGCCGACGCGGCGCGAGCGCCCGTCGCCGCCTTCGATGCCGAACAGTTCCTCTTCCATCGTCTCGGGCGTGATCGTCGCCGCGTTGATCACGACGAAGGGGCCGGCCGAGCGGGTCGAGGCGTCATGCAGGGTGCGCGCGGTCAGCTCCTTGCCGCAGCCCGGTTCGCCGGTGATCAGCACGCGGGCATTGGTCGGCGCAACGCGCTCCAGCGTCTGGCGCAGCTGGTTGACCGCGGTCGAGCGGCCGACGATGCGGCTGGCCTGGACCGAGCGGGTCTTGAGCTCGCGCACTTCGCGCCGCAGGCGCGACGCTTCCAGGGCTCGCTCGGCGACGAGCACGAGCCGGTCGGCCTTGAACGGCTTCTCTATGAAGTCGTAGGCGCCGCTCTTGATCGCCGAGACCGCTGTCTCGATGTTGCCGTGCCCGGAGATCATCACCACCGCGAGGTCGGGATGGCTCTCCTTGATCAGCTCCAGCACCTGCAACCCGTCGAGCCGGCTGCCTTGCAGCCAGATGTCGAGGAAGACGAGATTGGGCCGTCGTGCCGCGATCGCGGCCAACGCCTCGTCGGCGGAGCCCGCCTTGCGCGTCCGATAGCCTTCGTCCTCCAGGAGGCCGGCCACCAGTTCGCGGATATCGACCTCGTCGTCGACGACGAGAATGTCAGCACTCATGCCTTCGTCCCGTTCACTTGTCGTGTGGCGGAATCCGCCATGCTTTTGCCTGTGTCTGGTTTTTCTTCGCCGGTCGGCGGCGGTCCTGTCTCGATGAACCAGAGCCTGATGCGGGCGCCGCGGGCGCCGTCCGGACGGTCGAGCAATTCGATGCCGCCGCCATGGTCCTCGAGGATCTTGCCGACGATGGCGAGGCCGAGCCCGGTCCCGCCGTCACGGGTGGTCATGTAGGGCTCGAGCAGCTTCTGACGCTGGTCGGCCGGCAGGCCCTTGCCGTTGTCGAGGATGTCGATGACGATCCGGCCATCCTGTGTCCGTTCGAAACCGATCTCGATGCGGCCCTTGCCGCGCGCCTCGGCCGGCACGGCCTGGATCGCCTCGGTCGCGTTCTTGATGACGTTGGTCAGGGCCTGCGAGATCAGGCGCCGGTCGAAATGCGCCAGGACCGGAACCTCCGGCAGGTTGTCGGTGATGTCGATCTCGGGATTGCCGACCCGCATCAGGAAGGTGACCTGCCTTGCCGTCTCGACGATATCGTCCCGTGCCGGCGAGGGCTTGGGCATGCGGGCGAAGGATGAGAACTCGTCGACCATCCTGCGGATGTCCTCGACCTGGCGCACGATCGTCGCCGTGCACTGGTCGAAGATCTCCTTGTCGTCGACGATGATGCGGCCGAACTTGCGCCTTATGCGCTCGGCCGAGAGCTGGATCGGCGTCAGCGGGTTCTTGATCTCGTGGGCGATGCGGCGGGCGACGTCGGCCCAGGCGGCGGTGCGCTGTGCCGAGACGAGATCGGTGATGTCGTCGAGCGTCACGACCAGCCCGGCGCCGGCCCCCTCACCTTCGCGCGTCGCCCGGATGTTGAGCATGCGCTCGCGGCCACCGCGGGTGATCGCCGCCTGGCTGGAGCTCAGGCGCTGGCGATTGCCGAGTGCCTCGGAGACAAAGCCGGCGATCTCGGGAACGACACGTGCGACCGGTTCGCCGAGCAGCCGGCCGCCAGAGCCGAGCAGGGTCTCGGCCGAACGGTTGCTGAGCGTGATGTGCCCATCCTCGTCGATGCCGAGCACGCCGGAGGAGACGCCCGAGAGCACCGTCTCGGTGAAGCGCCTGCGCCGGTCGATCACCTCGCTTGCCGTGACCAGCCCATCACGCTGGCGGCGCAGTTCGGCGGTCATCTTGTTGAAGGTCTCGCCGAGATGGGCAAGATCCCCTTCCGCTCGTCGTATTGGTACCTGGACGTAGAAATTGCCGCTGGAAACCTGGTCGGTCGCGTGGATCATCCGCCGGATCGGGGCGACGAGGCCGTTGGCGAAATTGAGGCCGAGCCAGATCGCCGAGAGCAGCAGGATCACCGAGATCAGCGCATACATCGAGGCGAAGGCGATCTGCACGCCCTTCCGGCGCGCGTCGATGCCGAGATACTCGACCACGGCTCCGCGGGCGACGGCCGGGAACTCGACGGCGAGCGGATCGACCTCGCGGGCGACATAGAGGAAGGCGCCGTCATAGCTCGGCAGCTTCATCAGCGCGCCGAAGACCCGCCCCGCCGACGGCAGCACGCAGATCGGCTCCGGCGAGCTCTGTGCGTCCTCGAACGCGTCGGCATTGGGCTTGTGGGCGTCGCGCAGCACGTCGATATTGGCGCGGACGACGACGGTGTCCGGCGGTTTCATGATCCAGACCACCGGCAGGCCGAGCGCCGTGGCGCGCGCCGTCAGAAAGGTCTCGAACCAGCTCCGATCGGCGTCGTAGGCGGTCTTCGCCCGCCCGAGGTCGTCAGCGAGCAGCCGGATCTCGCGGCCGAGCGAGCGGCACTGCCCGGTCGTGTAGGCGTCGGCGACCTCGACGGACTTGAAGATCACGTCGCGCATCCGGTCGGAGAACCAGGGCTCGAGACCACGCTCCAGCGTCGCGGTCGCGATGATCGCGACGAGTACCGCAGGCAGCGCGGCAACGATGCTGAACAGGCTGACGATCCGCACATGCAGGCCGGCTGCTGCGACACCCTTGCGCCTGGCACGGATCAACACCGCCGCTTCGAAGGCGACGATGATCAGCAGGAGCAGGATCAGCAGGCCGTTGATGATGAAGACGCCGACCACGACCTCGTGGACGGGTGCGACCGGCGTCGCGCCCGAAAGCACGAGGAAGGTGGTGAGCGCCGAGACCAGCGCGAAGCCGACGACGAGCGCGCCGAGCCAGCCCGAGATCCGGCGTGGCGGGTCGTCGGTCCGGGGCGTCATGCGCATGTCGCCGGTCGAGGTGGTCAAGACGGGATCGGAGCTCCATTACCGCGGCGCTCCGTCACCGGAACCGCCGCACAGCGCACTGATGCGCCGCCGCAACGGTGTTGTCAAAATATGACAGATGCAAGGCAGCCACAGTGGCGGCCAGAGACCAGTCCGATCAGGTTGATTCAAGTCGATCGGTAAGTCCGTCTCCTACCTCGAGTTTCGGGACCGTTTTACGGATCGGCTTGCGGTGCAAGCTGATCGGAACGGGCTCTACCGCGGCGAGCGCATCACCTGCATATCGAGCTCGCGGATCTTCTTGCGCAGAGTGTTGCGATTAAGTCCCAGCAGCTCCGCGGCGCGAATCTGGTTGCCACGCGTTGCCGCCAGGGCGGCGGCGATCAGGGGCGGCTCGATCTCGCGCAGGATGCGGTGATAGAGGCCGGGCGGCGGGATCTGGTCGCCGAAACCGCCGAAATACTGGCCGAGATGGCGCTCGACAGAGCCTGACAGGGTTTCCGCCCGTTCCGGCGCGCTGCTGCCGTTCCCGGCTTGCAAGGGAGCGCCGGTCGCCGGCTGCAACTCGGCTTCGACGATCGGTGCTGTGATCGTCTCCTGCGGATAGAGCGCGGCCAGACGCCGCACCAGATTCTCCAGCTCGCGGACATTGCCGGGCCAGCGATAGCGCCGCAGCACGTCCATCGCTTCCGAATCGATCTGCTTGCGCGGCAGCCCCTCTTTCTCGACCATCGCGAAGAAATGACGGACGAGATCCGGAATGTCCTCGACGCGCTCGCGCAGCGGCGGCAGGCGGATCGGCACGACATTGAGGCGGAAGAACAGGTCCTCGCGGAACAGCCCGTGCGCGATCGAGATGCGCAGGTCCTTGTTGGTCGCGGCGACGATGCGGACATTGGTCTTGATCGGGGTGCGGCCGCCGACGGTGGTGTATTCGCCTTGCTGCAGCACCCGCAGCAGGCGCGTCTGAGCCTCCATCGGCATGTCGCCGATCTCGTCGAGGAAGAGCGTGCCGCCCTCGGCCTGCTCGAAGCGACCGGAGGAGCGGGTCAGCGCGCCGGTGAAGGCGCCCTTTTCATGGCCGAACAGTTCCGACTCGATCAGGTCCTTGGGGATCGCCGCCATGTTGATCGCGACGAAGGGGCCGTTGCGGCGCTTGCCGTAGTCGTGCAGGGCGCGGGCCACCAGCTCCTTGCCGGTGCCGGATTCGCCGTTGATCATCACGGTGAGATCGATCGGCATCAGCCGCGCCAAAGCGCGGTAGACGTCCTGCATCGCCGGCGAGCGGCCGACCAGCGGGATGTCCTCGGGCTCGGCGGCATGGCCACGCGGCGCATCGCCGCGCGGCCGCGACAGCGCCCGCCCGACGATGGCGACGAGTTCTTTCAGGTCGAAGGGCTTGGGTAGGTACTCATAGGCGCCGCGCTCGGACGCCTTGATCGCGGTCATGAAGGTGTTCTGCGCGCTCATCACGATGATCGGCAGCTCGGGCCGGACCCGCTTGATGCGCGGCAGAAGATCGAAGGCGTTGCCGTCCGGCATCACCACGTCGGTGATGATGAGGTCGCCCAGGCCCTGCGCCGCCCAGGTCCAGAGCGTCGCCGCCTGGCCGGTGGTGCGGACCTCGTAGCCGGCGCGGGCGAGCGCCTGGTTGAGGACGGTGCGGATCGCGGCGTCGTCGTCGGCGATGAGGATGTTACCCGTCGGCATGCGCTTTTTCCGTGTCCTACTCGTCTTTTACCCAACCTGAGACGGCTTCGCCTCGTGCAGGGGCAATCGAATGCGGAATGTCGTGCGTCGCGGCACGGATTCGCATTCGACGATTCCGCCGTGATCGCCGATCACCTTGGCAACGAGTGCAAGTCCAAGGCCACTTCCCTGCGCCTTGGTCGTGACGAAGGGATCGAACAGGAGTTGGTGCAGGTCGGGCGGCACGCCAGGCCCGTTGTCGCGGACGCCGATCTCGAGCGGCAGGGCGAGCCGGGCACCGGAGCCAGGCGCCTGCATGCGGATGCCCGGACGATAGGCTGTGGTCAGCGTGATCTCGCCGTCCATGGCATCCTGGCCGATTGCCTCGGCCGCGTTCTTGACCAGGTTGAGCAGCACCTGGACGAGCTGGTCGCGATTGCCGGCGACCGGGGGCAGCGACGGATCGTAGGCCTCGCTGAAGCGGATGTGTCGGGCAAAGCCCGACTGCGCCAGCCGCTTCACATGGTCGAGCACGTCGTGGACGTTGACCGGCCCGCGCTCGCTCGGACGCTCATCGCCGAACAATTCGACGCGTTCCACCAGCTTCACGATCCGGTCGGCCTCATCGCAGATCAACTGCGTCAGCAGGCGATCATCGTCGCCAACCGAAGCCTCGAGCAGTTGAGCCGCTCCGCGGATGCCGGAGAGCGGGTTCTTGATCTCATGCGCCAGCATGGCGCCCAGCGCCGTGATTGAGCGCGCTGCCCCTCTATGCGTCAATTGCCTGTCCATTTTTTCGGCAATTGTCCGTTCTTGCAGCAGAAGCACTACGGCATCGGGCTGGCTGGGCAGCAATGAGGCAAAGACGTCGACGATCCGGTCGAGGCCGAGCCGGGGCGAGGCAAGCTCGAGCCGGTACTCGCTGACACTGGCGCCACGGCGCTGCACCTCTTCGACCAGTCCCAGGACCGGGGAGCCGAAGGCGACGAGGTCATCGAGGCGCTGGCGCTTCAGGACAAGCGCGCTGGCCTGGAAGAAATCCTCGGCGGCGGTATTGGCATAGAGGATGCCATGCCCCTCCCCGATCACCAGCACGGGCATGGGCAGGACGTTCAGCGCCTGGATTTCGAGCAGGTCGGACAAGGGGTCGTGCCGCTCCTCCATACCGTCGTTGAACATCGCCATCGTCATGTGCGGACTTTCGTGGTCAGGCGGCGGCGCCGAGGCGGTCGCTTGAGAACAATTGCCCGAGCGCAGCGATCGCCCGCGCGGGCTCAGTGGTGGTGAGCAGCTCGCGGCGGGCGCTCTCGTCGGGCGCCAGCCCGCTGGCGAGCGCCTCGTCGGCATAGGCGGCAAGGTGCTTGCGGGCATGACGGACGCCGGATTCGCGCCCCATCAGCAACAGCAGACCCTCATAATGCTCGCGGGCGATGTCGTGCTTGGCGGCGAGCGAAATCTCCGCCGGCTCGCGGCCGGCGAGCGCGGCGCCGATCGCACCGGGCAGCCAGGGGCGGCCCATCGCGGCGCGCCCGACCATGACATAGTCGGCGCCCGACCGTTCCAGGCAGGATCGCGCCTGTGCCAGCGTCGCGATGTCGCCATTGGCGACCAGCGGGAACGTGCCCGCCGCGCGTACCGGACGGATTGCGCCCCAATCGGCCTGCCCCTTGTAGAATTGCTGGCGCGTGCGGCCATGTACGGTGATCGCGGCCGCACCGGCGACGACAGCCCGGCGCGCCAACTCCGGCGCGTTGCGACTGGCATCATCCCAGCCGAGCCGCATCTTGACCGTGACCGGCACCTTCACCGCCGCGACGACGGCCTCGACCAGGCCGACCGCATGGTCGAGATCGCGCATCAGCGCCGAGCCGGCCCAGCCGCCGACGACGCGCTTGGCCGGGCAGCCCATATTGATGTCGATAATATCTGCGCCCGACGCCTCGGCGACCTGCGCGGCTTCGGCGAGCCAGCGCGCCTCGCAGCCGGCGAGCTGGACGACATGTGGCGTGACGCCGGCGCCCTCGGCCCGCAGCCGCGCCTCCTCGCTGCCGCGAACGAGCTCGTCCGATGCGACCATCTCGGACACAACGAGCCCGGCGCCGAAACGCGCGGCGATCCGGCGCATGGCGAGATCGGTCACGCCCGACATCGGCGCGAGGAAGGCACGCGAGACCGGCAGCAGCCCGCCGATCGACACATTGGGCTCGCCCGAATTTGAGGCAGTTTCCATTTTGCCGATTTATTGGACAAATGGTGCGCCGCGCAAGAGAATTTCACGCCATGTTGCAATGCAATATCGGCATGCGCGGAAACAGATCCTCATCTCGCTTCTTGCTTTAGCGTGCTGATGGCTTGGCGGCAGGCCTTTGCCGTCCTATCAGCGAGGCCTCGTAATCCGGACCCAAGAGGATCGATGACACCGGCCGTCGCAGCCCTGATCGTTGCCGCCGGGCGCGGCCTGCGCGCCGGAGCCGAGGCTCCGAAGCAATACCGACGGCTCGGCGGTCTGCCTGTGCTGTGCCGTACGCTCGAGCCCTTCCTGGCTGAAGAGCGGATCGGCACCGTGCTGGTGGTGATCGGAGCGGGCGACGCCGCACGCTACGACGATGCGATAAACCATCTTCCGGAGGCGACCCGTACCCGGCTGACTGCACCCATCGAAGGCGGCGAGACCCGGCAAGATTCGGTTCGTGCAGGGCTGGAAGCGCTTGCAGCCGCGGGGTTCGCGGGCAGCGTGCTCGTGCATGACGCAGCCCGCCCCTTCGTCTCATCGGCCCTGATCGAACGGGCTCTTGCCGCGAGCGCAGAGCACACCGCCACGATTCCGGCGCTCGCGGTCACCGATACCGTCAAACGCGTCGATGCGTCAGGCCTGATCGACGAGACCCTGCCGCGTGAGCAGCTCGTTTCGGTGCAGACGCCGCAAGCCTTCGCCTTCCAGCCGCTCCTCGCCGCGCACCGGGCCGCCCATGCCGCCGGAGCCGGCGGCTTCACCGACGATTCCGCCATCATGGAATGGGCCGGTCACCGGGTCGCGACCTTCGCCGGAGATCCGATGAACCTGAAGCTGACTTATCCCGGCGATTTCAAACTGGCCGAGCAGCGCCTCGCCCGCCCGCTCGTCACCCGTACCGGCACCGGTTATGACGTCCATGCCTTCACCGAGGGCGACCATGTCTGGCTCGGCGGCATCCGCATCCCGCACAGCCGCGGCGTCACAGCTCACTCCGACGGAGACGTCGCCCTGCATGCGCTGACAGATGCCGTGCTAGGCGCCCTGGCCGATGGTGATATCGGTAGCCATTTCCCGCCGAGCGATCCGCAATGGCGCGGTGCCTCATCGGACCGTTTCCTCGCCTTCGCCGCCGAGCGCGTGCGGCAGCGCGGCGGCCGGATCGACCATCTCGACCTGACCATCGTCTGCGAGGGGCCAAAGGTCGGCCCGCATCGCGATGCCATCCGCGCCCGCATCGCCGAAATCGCAGGCCTACGCCTGGACCAGGTGGGCACCAAGGCGACAACGTCGGAGCGTCTTGGCTTTACCGGGCGTGGCGAGGGCCTTGCCGCGCTCGCCACGGCGACGATCCGCCTGCCGGAACCGGAGTGAGGCCATGTTCGATCTCGACATCCGTTCGCTCGCCGCCGAATTGCTGAACATCTCGCGCGAGCGCGGCATCACCGTCGCGACGGTCGAGTCCTGCACCGGCGGGCTGGTCGCCGGAGCACTGACCGCGATCTCGGGCTCGTCGAGCATGGTTCTAGGCGGCCTCGTCACCTATTCCAACGAGGCGAAAACGGTGCTGGCCGGTGTCCCCGCTGAGTTGATCCGGGAGCATGGCGCGGTCAGCGAGCCCGTCGCGCGCGCCATGGCGGAAGGCGGCCGCGAGCGGCTGTCATCGCGGCTCGCCGTCTCGATCACCGGCATCGCCGGCCCGGACGGCGGCAGCGAAGCGAAGCCGGTCGGGCTGGTGCATTTCGCCTGCGCCAATGGCGCGCTGACATTGCACCGCGAGAAGCGCTTCGGCGCGAAGAGCCGTGACGAGATCAGGCGCCTCAGCGTCCTGGAGGCGCTCGACCTGCTACGCGAAGCCGCGCTGACGGTAGAGTAGGCCCCGGCCTCTATTTCAGCGAAAGCTGCCGCCAGATGGCTCCGACGACGTCGGCATAGTCGTCGCTCCACGGGCGGGTTGTTCCCGGGCCGGCCTGCCGTTTCCAGCCTCTCACGGCCGAGCCGGGATCGACGCCCGGGCGCGTGACGAGGGCGACCTCCGGTGCAGTCTTCATCGCCCGCAGATCCTCGGCCGTGCGGACGGGCTTGTTGAGCCAGGTCGCAAGCCCCTGCGAGGCGGCGGTCGCCGTCACAACGGAAGCGAGTTCCATGTTCCGGTTCGAAATGTGCAGCAGCACGGCACCATCCGGCTTGAGCTTGCGCATATAGAGCGCCAAGGCCTCGCCGGTGAGCAGATGGACAGGGATCGCATCGGAGGAGAAGGCATCGACGACGATCAGGTCGAGTGAGCCGTCGCTCGCATCGCCAAGCGTCAGTCGCGCATCGCCGATCACAAAGGTCGGCGCGGGCGCGCAGGCGCTGAAGAAGCCAAAGCGCGCCGGATCGGTCGCGATCCTGATCACGGCCGGATCAATCTCGTAGAAGCGCCAATCCTCGCCGGCGCGGACCTGGCAGGCGAGCGAGCCGGTGCCGACACCGATGGCCGCGACCGCGGCAAGCGTGCCTCCCCTCGCCTGGCGAACGGAGGCGATCCCGTCTGCGATGCCGCCGCCGGCGAAGTAATAGGTCAGGGCTTCCGGGCGCCCCGACACCGGCGTGCCGTCGTCCTGACGCAGGCGCTGCGCACCGTGGACCGTGCTGCCGTGGCTGAGCACGCGGAAGCGGCCATCCTGTATTTCGGTGATGCGATGGATGCCGAAGAACGAGCGAACCGAGTCCGTTCGCATCATTTCGCGAGCGACCAGGCTCACGCTCGCGAGAGCTGCGATGGAGGCCAGCGCGACGCCCTGCCAGCGCCGCAACCGGATCGAGGTGAAGCCCGGACGGCAGAGCATGCCCGCCACCACCAGAAGCGGGTACTCGGCGACCGAGTTGAACAGCAAGGGTGCCAGCAGCGCGGTGAACACTCCGCCCAGCACGCCGCCGAGCGACATCCAGAGATAGAATCCCGTCAGTCCAGCCGCGGATGGCCGCAGCCGCGCCAGTTCGCCATGCGCGACCATCGCCGTGACGAACAGGACGGCGAGATGAAGGACGAGCTCGCCGCCCCAGCCCAGGCGCAGATGGAGCGTCGTCGCGGCCATGTAGCAGAGGACAAGCAGCAGCTGCGCATTCAGCATCCAGCCATGGCGCAGCAGTGGCTTGCGCTGGAAGACGATGACGAAGGTCAGCAGGAAGAGCGCCAGCGGGGCAACCCAGAGCAGCGGTCCTGACGCAACATCGGTCGAGATGTGAGCGGTCACCGCGACCAGCAGTCCCGAAGGCACGAAGGCCAGGAAAAGCCAATGCAGCTTGCGGCTGGCCGGGATGGGCTCTGCGACGAGCGGTGGCGTGTCGAGCCTGCTTGCCGAGCGCCCGACACATAATCCAGCGCAGGCCGTGATACCGGCGAGCAGCAAGCCAAAGCCCCACGCCCAGGCAGAGGCCTGTGTCGCCAGCCTCAGCGTCGGCTCGACCGCGAATGGATAGGCGAGCAAAGCCAGGAAGCTGCCGACATTGGAGGCGGCATAGAGAAAATAGGGATCGCGGGCATGGGCATGCCCGGTGCGCGCGAACCAGGCCTGCAGCAACGGCCCGTTCGCGGAGACCGCGAAGAAGGGCAAGCCGACCGAAGCCGTGAAGAGCAGCAGAAGCCAGGCGAATTCGCCTTGTTGCGGCGGGCGCTCGAAGCCTGCGGCGATGCCGATGGGTAGCGAGGTCGCTACGACCACGATCATCAGGGCGATGTGGATCAGGGCGGCGCGCCGCACGCTGAAGCGGCTGACCAGCCAGTGCGCATAGGCATAGCCCGCGAGCAGCATGGCCTGGAAGAAGACCATGGCCGTCGACCAGACTGCCGGCGAGCCGCCTAGCCTCGGCAGCACCATCTTGGCGAACATCGGCTGGATGCCGAAGAGCAGGAAAGCGGAGAGGAAGATCGTGCCGGCGAAGACCGGCAACACCGCGCCCATCCGACGCGCCCCGACATCGGCACGCGCCTGCATCAATGGAGCTTCCATGCCTTCCCCCTGCCGGAACGAGGGAACAATGGCGCAGGCCGCTTAAAACTAGGTGAGCGCCGCTGGCCTGCTTCCATAGATCGCGTCGGCGCGCTTCTCGAAGGCCTCGGCGAATTTGCGGAAGGCCTTGTCGAACATCGCGCCCATCAGCAGGCCGAGCATGCGGCTGGCGAACTCGTAGGAGATGAAGAAGCCGATCTCGCTGCCCGTATCCAGCGGCTTGAAGCTCCAGCGGTTCTCCAGATAGCGGAACGGCCCGTCGACATATTCGACCAGGATCTTGAGGTTTGCCGGATCGAGTGTGACGCGACTGGTGAACGTCTCGCGGATCGCCTTGTAGCCGACGGTCATGTCGGCGAGCAGCACTTCCCCGCCGCCCTCGCGCGGCGTGCGCCGGCGGACCGTCAGCCCCTCGCAGAGCGGCAGGAACTGCGGGTATTTCTCGACATCCGCCACGAGCGCGAACATCTCTCCGGGTGAATGCTTCACCCGGCGGGTGCTGTTGAACATCGGCATGTGGTTTTTGCCGATCAGCTGCCGAGCTTGGCCGCGCGCGCTGCCCGCAGCTTGGCGAAGTCCTCGCCGGCATGGTGCGAGGAGCGCGTCAGCGGCGTCGAGGAGACCATCAGGAAGCCCTTCACATAGGCGATGGTCTCGAAGCTCTTGAACTCGTCCGGCGTGACGAAGCGGATGACCGCATGATGCTTGCGCGAGGGGGCGAGGTACTGGCCGATGGTGATGAAATCGACCTCGGCGGAGCGCAGGTCGTCCATCAGCTGCAGAACCTCGTTCCGCTCCTCGCCAAGGCCGACCATGATGCCGGATTTGGTGAAGATGGTCGGGTCGAGCTCCTTGACCTGCTGCAGCAGCCGCAGCGAGTGGAAATAGCGGGCGCCGGGACGCACCTTCAGGTACTTGCCGGGCACCGTCTCGAGATTGTGGTTGAAGACGTCGGGCTTGGCCGCGACGACGACTTCGAGCGCGCCGGGCTTGCGTAGGAAGTCCGGCGTCAGGATCTCGATCGTCGTGCCGGGCGAAGCCTCGCGGATGGCACGGATGACGCGGGCGAAATGCTCGGCGCCGCCATCCTTGAGGTCGTCGCGATCGACCGAGGTGATCACGACGTGTTCCAGGCCGAGCTTGGCGACGGCATCGGCGACCTTGCGCGGCTCGTCATGATCGAGCGCTTCCGGCACGCCGGTCTTGACGTTGCAGAAGGCACAGGCGCGCGTGCAGGTGTCGCCCATGATCATGAAGGTGGCGTGCTTCTTCTCCCAGCACTCGCCGATATTGGGGCAGCCCGCCTCCTCGCAGACGGTGACGAGCTTCTCGGCCTTCACGATCTTCTGGGTCTCGGCCCATTTCGGCGAGCCCGGCGCCTTGACGCGGATCCAGTCCGGCTTGCGCAGGATCGGGTTCTCCGGCCGCTTCTGCTTTTCCGGATGGCGCAGCTCCGGCTTGACCTCGGATTTCGGGTTGCCGGAGTTGGGGCGCGGATCGCGGTTGAGGAGGTCGAGCACGACGGCCATGGACGGGTCCGTTACTGGCGCCGCGCAGCAGGGCGCGGCCACTCCCGTCTAGCTAATGCCGAAGTGCTTCGCGAGCAACCCGCGGAGCATGTTCTGCAAAAGTGGACGCCACTTTTGCAGAACATGCTCCAAAACCTAAAGTTGCGCGAATTCTGATCGTTCGACCGTCCCGGTCGAACGGAAAGCGCGCCGTGGGACTCAGTTGCGCACCGCGCGCCAGACTACGATCAGCAGGCAGGCGCCGGCGATCGCCGCGACGAGCGTGCGCCAGAAGCCGAAGACCGGGATCTCCAGCAGCTCGGCAAGCCGGCTGCCGACGAAGGAGCCGGCGACGCCGACGATCATGTTAGTGAAGAGCCCATGGTCCGACGAGGTGACGCGCTCGGCGATCCAGCCGGCGATGATGCCGATCAACAGCGTCATGAAGAAGCCGTAGCCCGGCGTGCCGAGCGCGGCATAGATCTGGTCGTTCATGGCAATCCCCCTGCCCTCGAGGCCTGGCCGTGCGGCCGCCGACGACAACGCGTGGTGCGCCCTCCGGTTCCGTCAGGCAATAAAGCGCGCCAGCAGCACCACCAGGATCGCGCCGATCACCGCCATCGCCATCGAATCGAGGAAGCGATAGCCGGTGCTCGCCCGCCAGCCGGTGACGTGGACGATGCCCTGTCCAACCAGCATGCCGAGCAGCCCGACCACCGCATGGCGCAGGAAGCCGCCGCCCCCGACGACCAGGCTGGCGATGAAGCCAGCGGCCGTGCCGAAGGCGACCGGGGGTAGCAGCCGGGCCCAATCAAGCGTCAGATTCCTGCGCGGCGGCAGTATCTCGACCTTCTCGTCGGGCACGACCTTGTCGGGCTTGGTGGATTTGCGGGCGCGGCTCATCGGCCGGATATGGCCTGCGCCATCGACAAATGCCAGCGCCGGAGGGTCAGGCGACCAGCCGGGCGAGGAAGACCACGACGATCGCACCGATCGTCGCGGTGATGATCTGCGAGATCAAAGGGTTGCCGATACCGAGGCTGATGCCAAGGAACTGCAGCAGGAAGCTGCCGACGAAGGCGCCGATCAGGCCGGTGATGATGTATCGGATCAGCCCGCCACCACCCATGACGATGCTGGCGAGCCAGCCGGCGACGGCGCCGATGGCGATGGCGACGAGAAGGGCACGAAGGTCCATGGCGATCCTCCTGGAGCAATGACCGGAGGATCGCCGAGCTTATGTGAAGCGGATGTGAACGCCTTCGCCTGGGATCAGGCGTTCAACACCTTGCCATAGGCGTCGAGCACGGCCTCCTTCATCGTCTCCGACAGGGTCGGATGCGGGAAGATGGTGTGCATCAGCTCTTCCTCGGTGGTCTCGAGGTTCATCGCGACCACGAAGCCCTGGATCAGCTCGGTGACCTCCGCGCCGACCATGTGGGCGCCGAGCAGCTTGCCGGTCTTGGCGTCGAACACGGTCTTGACCATGCCGCTGTCCTCGCCGAGCGCCACCGCCTTGCCGTTGGCGACGAAGTTGAAGCGGCCGACCTTGAGCTGGTGGCCGGCCTCCTTGGCCTTGGCTTCGGTCAGGCCGACGCTGGCGATCTGCGGATGGCAATAGGTGCAGCCCGGGATCATCGCCTTGTCCATCGGGTGCGGATGCAGGCCCTTGATCGCCTCGACGCAGATCACTGCCTCATGCTCGGCCTTGTGGGCCAGCATCGGCGGGCCGGCGACGTCACCGATCGCGTAGATGCCCTTCACATTGGTGCGGCAGAGCCCGTCGATCGCGATCACGCCGCGATCGAGCTTCACGCCGAGCGCCTCAAGCCCGAGATTCTCGACATTGGCGACGACGCCGACCGCCGAGATCATCCGCTCGGCGGTGATCGTCTGCTTGTTGCCCTTGTCGTCCTCGATATGGGCGGTGACGGAGTTCGCCCCCTTCTCGACCTTGGTGACCTTGGTCGAGGTCAGGATCTTCATGCCCTGCTTCTCGAAAGCCTTGCGGGCGAAGGCACCGATCTCGGCATCCTCCACGGGGACGACCTGTGGCATCACCTCGACCACCGTCACCTCGGCGCCGAGCGTGCGGTAGAACGAGGCGAACTCGATGCCGATCGCGCCCGAGCCCATCACCACCAGCGATTTCGGCATGGTCGGCGGCACCAGGGCCTCGAAATAGGTCCAGATCAGCTTGCCGTCTGGCTCCAGCCCCGGCAGCACGCGCGGGCGGGCGCCGGTCGCGACGATGATGTGGTCGGCAGTGTAGGTGCCCTCGCCCTTGGCGCCTTTCGGGATCGGCCCCTGCGGCTGCATCGCCGGCTTCTTGGTCGGGGCGACGACGATGGTGTTGGCCTTGGTGAGCTTGGCCTCGCCCCAGATGACGTCGACCTTGTTCTTCTTCATCAAGAACTGGACGCCGTTGTTCATGCGCACCGCAATGCCGCGCGAGCGCTTCACCACCGCCTCCAGATCGGCCTTGAACGAGCCTTCCAGCGTCAGCCCGTAATCCTTGGCGTGCTGGCCGTAATGCAGGATCTCGGCCGAGCGCAGCAGCGCCTTGGTCGGGATGCAGCCCCAGTTCGAGCAGATGCCGGCGAGATGCTCGCGCTCGACGATCGCGGTCTTGAAGCCGAGCTGAGCCGCGCGGATCGCCGCGACATAGCCGCCGGGGCCGGAGCCGATGATGATGATGTCGTAGTCAGCCATGGGAAATGCCTCGGCTCGCTCTGCCCACCGCGGGCAGTGTTGATGGTGCGGGGCAAGGCCCCGATCGAATGTCGTTTACGGGCCCGCGATCCGCAGAGCCGGTCCACGTGCCGGCAGCGGTAGGCCAAGCAGGCCGTCGACCACCGGCGCCAACGCCAGCCCGATCGCGCAGGTGTTCTCGGCATCGAGATGGATGCCGTCCGCGCCAGTCACGGTCGCGACCGCCGCCGCGTCGAAAAAGCTGACGCCGATCTCGTCGGCGATGCGGCGATAATAGGTCGCCAGCAGCGCCGTCTTCTCGGGCGCGCCTTCCATGAAGAAATTGGCCTCGTGCTCGGGATCGTCGGGCATGCGCACGACCGGCGGCGAGACGATCAGCACCTCCGGCACCGGCATGCCCGGCTCGACCGGCGGACGCTGCGCAACCTGCGCCAGCATCCGCATCGAGCGGGCGACGTCATAGGGCGCCAGCGAGTGTTGGCGCTGGCAGTCATTGGTGCCGAGCATCAGGATGACGAGGTCGAGCGGCGCGTGGCACTCGATGAACAGCGGCAGCAGCGAGATGCCGGAGCGATACGGGCGCAGCGGATCGTCGAGCGCGATCCGTCGCCCATTGAGCCCTTCTTCGATCACCGTGGCGTAGCCGCCGAGCGCCTTCTCGAGCACCCGCGGCCAGCGCACATCGTCGCCATGCCGCTCCGGTCGGTTGGCGATCCGGCCCCAGGTGAGAGAATCGCCGAAAGCGAGGATGCGGGCCTGACGGGTCATCGCCGCCTCACACCAGCATCGCCATCGGCTTCTCGATATAGCCCTTGAAGGCCTGGAGCAGTTCGGCCCCGAGCGCCCCGTCGACGGCGCGATGGTCGGTCGAGAGAGTCACCGACATCACCGTCGCGACGGCCGGCTGGCCGCCCTTGACGATGACGCGCTGCTCGCCGGCGCCGACGGCCAGGATCGTCGCATGCGGCGGGTTCACCACCGCGGCGAAGTCCTTGACGCCGAACATGCCGAGGTTCGAAACCGCGGTCGTGCCGCCCTGATACTCCTCGGGCTTCAGCTTGCGCGCTTTCGCCCGCGCCGCCATGTCCTTCATCTCATTGGATATCTGGGACAGCGTCTTGTGGCAGGCGTCGCGGATGATCGGGGTGATCAGCCCGCCCGGGATCGAGACGGCGACGCCGACATCAGCATTCTTGTGCTTCAGCATCGCGGCGTCGGTCCAGGAGACGTTGGCGTCGGGGACGGCCTTGAGGGCCAAAGCGAGGGCCTTGATCACCATGTCGTTGACCGAGAGCTTGTAGGCCGGCTTGCCGTCCTTCTCGGGCGCCGCGGCATTGAGTTCGGCCCGCAGCTTCAGCAGTGCATCGAGCTCGCAATCCAGCGTGACGTAGAAATGCGGGATGGTCTGCTTGGCTTCGGTCAGGCGGCGCGCGATCGTCTTGCGCATGCCGTCATGCGGGATCTCCTCATAGGAGCCCGGCGCGAACAGCTTCTTGGTCTGCTCGTCGGAGGGGCCGGTCGCGAGCGGCGCGGCGGCAGGCTTGGGTGCCGCCGGAGTGCCGGCCGCGGCAGCCGGCGCAGCCTTGGCCGCCCCGCCCTGCTTGGCGGCTTCGATGTCCTTCTCGACGATACGGCCATGCGGGCCCGAGCCCTGGACCTTGCCGAGGTCGATGCCGGCATCCTTGGCGAGGCGGCGCGCCAGTGGCGAGGCGAAGGGGCGGTTGCCGGAAGCGGGCGCAGTGGCCTGCGCGGCAGGCGCCGGAGCAACCGCGGCCGGAGCAGCCGAGGCGGCGGCGGGAGCAGGCTCGGCCGCCTTCGGAGCGGGCTCGCTCTTGGCCGGCGCGGCGCTCGGCGCGGAGACGCTCTTGGCATCCTCGCCCTCGCCGGCGATCACGCCGATGATTTCGTTGACGGCGACGTCGGCGGTACCTTCCGGCACGACGATCTTGGCGAGGACGCCCTCGTCGACCGCCTCGACCTCCATGGTCGCCTTGTCGGTCTCGATCTCGGCGATGATGTCGCCGGACTTGATGGCGTCACCCTCCTTCTTCAGCCACTTGGCGAGATTACCCTTCTCCATCGTCGGAGAGAGCGCGGGCATCAGGATGTTCACGGGCATGGCTGGAGGCTCGCTTTTTCCAATGCGATAAACAGCATGCGGCGGATGACGCCCATGCCGAAACTGACGGAGACGAGAACGAAGGCGATATAGTCGAAATGCTCCAGCGCCGTGCCGGCCAGCGTCTTGCCGGCCATCAGTTCGGGCGCGAAAGCCTGGACGCTTTCCGGAATTAGCGTCAGCACGCCGGCGGCGGCGAGCACGAAGGAGAGGACGTCGACACGGTGCAGATAAAGCCGCGTGGTGGCGAGGTCTCTCGGTGTCAGCGGGCGCGGCGACAGCCGTTTACGGGGCTGGACATAGGCATAGCTCGCCAGCCCCCCGATCGCCGCGAGGCCGACCGAAACCAGCATGGCTCCGATCGTCACCTGCATGGTCAGGCCCGGTAGCAGACGGCCTTGGCCGCCGCGACGACCTCACCGATGTTCGGCAGCGCCAGCTTCTCGAGATTGGCGGCGTAGGGCATCGGCACGTCCTTGCCGGTGACGCGCGCGACGGGCGCGTCGAGATAATCGAAGGCCGCCTCCATGATCTTCATGCCGATCTCGGCGGTGATGCCGGACTGCGGGAAGCCTTCCTCGACCGCGACGCAGCGATTGGTCTTCTGGACCGAGGCGATGACCGTCTCGATGTCCATCGGCCGGATGGTGCGCAGATCGATGACCTCGGCCTCGATGCCTTCCTTGGCCAGCGCCTCGGCGGCGCCGAGCGCATAGGTCATGCCGATGCCGAAGGAGACGATGGTGACGTCGCTGCCGGGGCGCACGACCTTGGCCTTGCCGATCGGGATGGTGAAGTCGTCGCCCTTGGGCACGTCGAAGGAGCGGCCGTAGAGGATCTCGTTCTCAAGGAAGATGATCGGGTTGGGATCGCGGATCGCGCTCTTGAGCAATCCCTTCGCGTCGGAGGCGCTGTAGGGCATCACCACCTTGAGGCCGGGTACGTTCGAGTACCAGGCGGCATAGTCGTGGCTGTGCTGGGCGCCGACGCGGGCGGCGGCACCGTTGGGGCCGCGGAAGACGATCGGGCAGCCCATCTGGCCGCCGGACATGTAGAGCGTCTTGGCCGCCGAATTGATGATGTGGTCGATCGCCTGCATGGCGAAGTTGAAGGTCATGAACTCGACGATCGGCTTCAGGCCGGTCAGCGCCGCGCCGACGCCGATGCCGGCGAAGCCATGCTCGGTGATCGGGGTGTCGATCACGCGGCGTGCGCCGAACTCCTGCAGCAGCCCCTGAGTGACCTTGTAGGCGCCCTGATACTCCGCGACCTCCTCGCCCATGACGAAGACGTCGGCATCGCGCCGCATCTCCTCGGCCATGGCGTCGCGCAGCGCCTCGCGCACCGTCATCGAGACGATCTCGGCGCCAGCCGGGAATTCGGAGGAGGCGTCATAGGATTTCGCCTGGGCCGGAACGCTCGCCGCCACCGCAGGAGCCGGGCTGGCGGGTGCTTCTGCCGTTGCCGCCGGAGCGGGAGCTTCCGCAGCCTGCGGAGCCGCGACGGGCGCCTTGGCAGCGCCGCTCGCGGCCGCAGATACGTCCTCGCCATCGGCGGCGATCACCGCGATCGGCGTGTTGACCGCGACGTTCTCGGTGCCGTCGGCGATCAGGATCTTCGCCAGCACGCCCTCGTCGACCGCCTCGACCTCCATGGTCGCCTTGTCGGTCTCGATCTCGGCGATGATGTCACCGGCCTTGATCTTGTCGCCCTCGGCTTTCAGCCATTTGGCGAGCTTGCCCTGTTCCATGGTCGGCGACAGGGCGGGCATCAGAATGTCGATCGGCATTTACGCACCCGGATTTCTGGGATGGCCGCGAGGGCTGAAAGGGCGGGGAGGATCGAGCGCGGCCTTCAGGCCTGCGCCGGCTCCAGCAGGATGTCGGTCCAGAGCTCCGAGACGTCCGGCTCGGGATCATGGGTCGCGAATTCGGCGGCGTCGTTGACGATCTCGCGGACCTTGGCGTCGATCGCCTTGAGCTCGTCCTCGCCGATCTTGTAGTCGCGCGTCAGGCGGCCACGAACCTGCTCGATCGGGTCGTGCTCCTCGCGCATGCGCTGGACCTCGTCCTTCGAGCGGTACTTCGCCGGATCGGACATGGAATGGCCACGATAGCGATAGGTCTGCATCTCAAGGATGTAGGGGCCCTTGCCGGAGCGGGCATGGTCGATGGCGCGTTGGCCGGCCTCCCGGACCGCGCGGACATCCATGCCGTCGACCTGCTCGCCGGGAATGTTGAAGGACACCCCGCGCCGGGAGAAGTCGGTCTGTGCCGAGGCACGGTTGACCGAGGTGCCCATGGCATAGCGGTTGTTCTCGATCACGAACACGACCGGCAGCTTCCAGAGCTCGGCCATGTTGAAGCTCTCATAGACCTGGCCCTGATTGGCGGCGCCGTCGCCGAAATAGGCCATCGATACGCGCCCGTCTTGGCGGTACCAGTTGGCGAAGCCGAGGCCGGCGCCGAGCGAAACCTGCGCGCCGACGATGCCGTGGCCGCCATAGAAGTTCTTCTCGCGGCTGAACATGTGCATCGAGCCGCCCTTGCCGTGCGAATAACCGCCGCGCCGGCCGGTGAGCTCGGCCATCACGCCGCGCGATTCCATGCCGCAAGCCAGCATGTGGCCGTGGTCGCGATAGCCGGTGATGACCTGGTCGCCCTCCTTGGAGGCCATCTGCATGCCGATGACCACGGCTTCCTGGCCGATATAAAGGTGGCAGAACCCGCCGATCAGGCCCATGCCGTACATCTGGCCCGCCTTCTCCTCGAAGCGGCGGATCAGCAGCATCTCGCGATAAGCGTGGAGCTCTTCTTCCCTGTTGAAGGTCGGGGCGTTCGACAGCGTCTTGGCCGCACCTTTCGGAGCGCTCTTCGCTGGCGCCTTCGCGGCCGCCTTGGCAGGCGCTCCTGCTTTCGTCTTCCGTGCGGCAATGGCCATGAACGGTCCTCCCGAGCTCTGCTGCTTTGGTTGTAGAGGAAGCTCCAGACCTTGGCGAGACGGATATCTCGCACTGCAACATAAGCTAAATATCTGTTATATCTGAAATAATGCTGATTAACTGATTATCGGTTAATCGATCTTTTTGCGACCATCGACGCCGGGAAAGCCGGCTCAGCGCCGCTTTCGACCGAAGCCTCGCAACCGATCGGCAAAGCTGTCTTCCAACTGGGAATGTCGGCTCGGCGGCCTCTCCTCAGAGGGCACGGCCGGGGCTTAACGCCCCATGACGACAACGTCGTTGCGGTGGATGCGCCCGAGCAGGGCACGCGCCCTCTCCTCGAGCAGGTCGCGATCGATGGCTTCGTCGCGCATCAGTCCCAGGCGCTTCTCCCAGTCCTGCCGCTCGCCGTTCAGGCTGGCGAGTTCCACTTCCATCTCGCTGAGCTTCTCGCGCAGGCCAGCCGAGGTCTCGAGTCCGCGCGCGCCATGCTGCGCGTGGAACAGGAAATAGCCGACCACGGCGCTCGACACGAGATAGAGCGCGAGCGTGACGAGGACGGAGCGGAGACCGCGGCGGATGACCATGCCGCCACGTTAGAATCGCTTGGTTGATGCGCCGTTAACGATGGGCGCCGATCACGATCAGGGCCGGGTCGTCCGGAGCTCGCTCCCCTTGCCCCAGCGTGATCAGATCGGCTTCGAGCCGCCGCGCAATCGACAACCGATAGTGCAGCGGATCCCAGTAGTTGGAATCCTCGCGGGTCAACTCCGACGGATGGGTGTAGTCGGCGACCACTGCCTTTTGACGTGCCGCGATCGCCGCGATCTGCGCCTTGCAGGCTTCGAAGCGCTGCCAGGCGGCGCTGCCTTCGCCCGGCATCGCGCCGGCGTGCACCGGCGGAAGGACGATCAGGCGTCGCGTCGTCGCCGGAAAGCCGGCCAGCCCCTGCTCCAACCAGGCGAGCGCCGGAAAGCGCCAGCTCGCGCGCTCGGCGGCCGAGACCTCGGCGGCAGGTGCCTGAGGCGCCGTATCAGGCGCTCGACCGCCATGGCTGCGATAGAGATGGAAGCGCGCACGAGCGAGATCGTACGTCTCTTCGGGCGGGGTGAAGACCTCGTAGCCGTCGCCGCGCAGGCGCTCCGGCCGCAGGCCGAGCCGATGGGCAGCCAGGCGCAGCGCGATCTCCAGCGTGGTGACATTGAGCTGCCTTGGCCAGCTGTACCAGGCGCTGTCGTCATAAAGCCAGGGCGGGAACGGCCGCGGCGTCAACCGGCGCGCCTCGTCGGCCGCATCCGCTTCGCACCAGGTCTGGTCGATGCCCCAGATCACGACCTTCGGGGCCATGACCTTGCGCGCGAACAGGCCGGCGATCTGGCTCTGCTCCCAGGGCGTCGCGGCGTTCATGCCGAGATTGGCGAAGCGGGCGGACAATCCCTTCGAGAGAATCTGCGGATCGAGCAGGCGCAGCGTCGACGTGCCGAACACCGCCGAATCGAAGGCTCCCGATCTGACGATCTGCGGGTACATGAAGCGCTGGTTGAGATCCATCAGCGGCCGCGCGGGCTGGCCGGCCCGCAGGCGCGCACCATAGGGATCGAGCGCGACGATGAAGCCGAGCAGCAAGACCGTCAGTGTCAGGGCGGCGAGCGCGAATGCCGTGATCCAGCCGCACCAGTGTTGCGGTGCGCCGCTCGACGCTGCTCCGATTGCACGCTCGTTCGCCATCGGCACGGCTTCTGCCACGATGTGCCCGCCGGAACAATGTTGACCGGCGCGCGCCACCTGCCTATGTCAGCGCACCGGTGAGGGCGGGTAGCTCAGTGGTAGAGCACGTGACTTTTAATCATGTGGTCGAGGGTTCGATCCCCTCCCCGCTCACCAAAGCCTAAAACCAGCGGTATCAAATTTTAGGCGACGATATTCGTTTCAGGTGCCTGAAACAGAGTTCGGCAAAGGCGCTGCCAGGCCGGACCAGATCGAGAAAACCGTCTTGGACCGTCGTCGTCCGCCCGCGACCTGCAAAAATCTGTCCCGGGATCGACAGCTTCGTCGCGCGACGACGGGTGACGCCTCAGAAACGTGGCTAACGGTCGGGGCGATGGCACGGGTTGTCGCGATGCGCCCGGTACTTGCAGATCGATCCCAAAGCAAAGAGGATGCCGGCTTTCGTGCCATTGCTCATCACGTTGCCAATGGCAGGATCGTCCTCCCGGTGGCGCCGGATCAACGGTTTTGGCTGCCCCCCGAAATAGACGCTGAGGCCTGCCAAAGCAGACACGTCGCCCCCCTCATGCAGAACGGCTCGCGCAAAAATGCTCGGCTGAGCCGAACTCGTGCTTGCCGGCGCCCATTCAACTCCGATGCCTGCCGCCATCTGGCTCCCGGAAAGAGCGCCCGAGATCGTCAATGCGAGATTGTCGTCCGGGTACCAGGTGAGATTGGTGCCCGCCACGAAATGCGTACTGGGATCATAACGGAAATTCCCCAAGGCCGTTGAGTGGGAGGCGCCACTCGCATCGGTCAGGCCGACCAGGCCGCCCAGTGTGACCGAATTCCAGTAGCGCTCAGCCTCGAGCCCGAGGGAATATGTGTTTATCCCGCCCATGGCATCGAGGCGCGCAAAGCCAGCCTCGATGCCGACCATTCCGGTCGATGGGTCGCGCCAGAACAGGTGCGCCCCGGTGCCATAGAACGCCGATTTTCCCAGCGAACCGTCCAGCCCGCCGGCTGCACCGTCAAGCTGCAGGCCGAACCGGTGTCCGAGTGGCACGGTCACGGCGCCTTCCAGCCCCGTCCATTTGTCGCCGTTGGCGCCGCCATGGATGAACATCAGCTTGCCGCTGGGGCCATCCACGGCCGGAAGCGGCTGCTGGGCAGCTGTGGGGGTAGCGGCCAGCAACGCCGCGGCCACGAGGGCACAGAACGACTGATGACGAATCGTGGCCTCCATCGTTGAGCGATGGAACATTGCCCGCTGGAATCTGGGTCGTCCACGTTATGGATCGCAGGTTCCGCATCCTGGATGTGACAGGCAAAGCGCGGAGGCGCGGTTTCCGAAGCCGAGCTTCGCCGGTCTCAACCCAAGCGGCTGACGGATCCGCCTCGACGGAGGGGCTGCTGTCTTCCGGGCGCACGCCACAAATCGCCGCCGAAGCCGCCATAGCCCGGTGCGATCTCCCCGGCGTAGCCGTCGAGCTCCCAGCAGCGCCAGCGCCGGTATTCGGCTGGCGTCGTCCCTTCCGAGCAGACGCGCCATTGCGAGCGTTCCCAGAACGCCGCTGCGGGCGCCGTCGTCGCGATCATGCCGAGGGCGGCGAAGCTCAGAAACGTGAGATTCCTGCTCATCCTGTCAGGCCTCCGGACCCTCGTGGCGAGGCTTCAGCAAAGCGCACAGGCCTTACCGAAGCGCTAAGCCCATAGGTCGTAGTGCCTCCAAACCCGTCAAACGGCAGGCGCACGCTCCCTATACGCGAACCAAAACGTCGTTTCCGCGTTGTTCAGTCATTCCGCAAGTGCGGACACGACAGGAGGACACCGATGTACAAGCGTCACGTTGCATTGACGGCTATCGGCGGCGTCATGCTTGCCGCTGCTGCCGTTGCGCAGACCAGTGCGCCCTCGAACCAGCCCCCGAGCCCGCAGCCGACAGCGCCCGCGACGAGCGCACCGGCTGCCCCGGCGCCGGCCGCAGAGACCGCCAAGGTTCCGGAAAACAATCTCGCCGGCCAGGGCAAGTGGCGGGCGTCGAAGCTGATGGGCGTCGACATCTACGGTCCCGACAACAAGAAGGTCGGCGACGTCACCGAGGTGGTGTTCGACAAGGCCGGCAAGATCGAGATCGTCACCGTTGGCGTCGGCGGCTTCCTCGGCATCGGCTCGAAGGACGTCGCGATCCCGTTCGAGCAGGTCCAGTGGAGCGAGGAACCGATGGTCACGCCGGCCCCCGCCCCGGCCGGCGGAACCGGAGCAGGCGGCAGCACGGCGATGAACGCGCCGCCGGCCGCCAAGAAGGGCCCGGAGATGTATCCGGACCACGGCAAGATCACGATGACCAAGGAGCAGCTGACCTCCGCTCCGGCAGTGACCTACGCCGCCCGCTAAGAACGGCCCGACAAGGCCGACTGAAGGCCCGCCCTCCGCAGGGCGGGCTTTTTCTTCGCCAGGTGTCTCAGTCGTGGATCTCGGCCAGCACGCCAGGGAGTGCCTCCGGCAGGTCGTCTGCGATGAGACCAGGGCCGAACTGCTCGCCAGCACGCCCATGCAGCCAGACTGCGGCGCAGGCCGCTTCGAACGCCGGCATCTTCTGCGCCAGCAGGCCGGCGACGACCCCGCCGAGAACGTCGCCGGAGCCGGCCGTGGCGAGGGCGGGAGAACCGGTATTGTTGATCGCAGCGCGTCCATCAGGCGCGGCGATGATCGTATCAGGCCCCTTGAGGACGACGACTGCTCCCATCAGTCGGGCGGCACGGCGCGTCCGCTCGAGCTTGCCGCGCTCGGGCTCGAAGCCCGCGACATCGGCGACGAGGCGTTGGAACTCGCCCTCATGCGGCGTCAGCACTGCCGGCCCCGCACGCTGTTGCAGCAGATCGGTGAAGGCTGGCCGCTGCGCTCCGATATGGGTCAACGCATCGGCATCGAAGACGCAGGGCCGGTCGCTGCGCAGGGCTGCCGCCACCCAGGACCGCGCTTCGTCGTCGAGGCCGAGCGCTGGCCCGATCAGCAGCGCGCCAACCTTGCCCGCCGACAGCATCGCCTCGAAGGCCGCGGGGTCGGCCGCCGCGCGTTGCATCAGGGCGTCGGGGCCGCGCGCCGCATGCGCAGCCAGCGCCTCCGGCCGGCAGATGATCGTCGCGAGCCCCGCGCCGATACGCAATGCTGCACGGGCGCCGAGCCGCGGTGCCCCGACGCCGGACAATCCGCCCGCCGCGACTGCAACCGCACCGCGGGCATATTTGTGAACACCTACTGCATGGCCCGGCCAGTGAGCACGCCAGAGGCCCGGCGCATTGCGGAAGGTCGAAGGCGTGATCCTGTCCGGTATGAAGATGGTCTCGGGCCGGATGCCGATATCGGCCAGGGTGACGACGCCGCAGAGTGATCGACCAGGTTGGAGCAGATGGCCGGGCTTCAGCCGAAAAAAGGTTACGGTCTCGTCAGCGCGGATAGCGGGGCCATTCGCAAGTCCGGTATCGCCATGGACACCGCTCGGCACGTCGACGGAAACGACAGTTTTGCCGGCGGTGTTGACCTGCTCGACCAGTGCCGCGAGTTCGCCGGAGATCGCACGGCTGAGCCCGGCGCCGAACAGGGCGTCGACCACGAGGTCATGCCCGGCCGGATCGACTCGGCCTATCGCTACGACCGGGCCTGTCCAGCCCTGCGCCGCCAGAGCGGCGTCGCCCTTCAAGGCGGCGGGTTCGGCGGCGAGCGCCAGCGTGACCCGGCAGCCGCGCTCCGCCAGGAGACGGGCCGCGACGAAGCCGTCGCCACCATTGTTGCCGGGGCCGCTGAGCACGAGGACGCTTTGACCGGGGCGGATGCGCCGCGTCACCGCGTCGGCGACCGCCTTGCCTGCCTTTTCCATCAGGACGATGCCCGGCGTGCCGGCAGCGATCGTCGTCGCATCCGCCGCCGCCATCTCGGCGACGCTGAGCAAGGCGAGGGGCGAGAGATCGGCAGCCATGGTCATCATAGGATTGTCTGCCGGCGCCAGCGCCGAGGCAAGGATACCGGCAATTTCCTCGTTTGCACTCAAGATAGGCATTTGCATATTTTTTGGACGGTTTTTCGCCTCTTCAAGAGGCGGTTTGCCCCGGGGGGCGTCATGGCGGCCAGACTGCGCCGATGCTATGAGCAGCACAGGCGAGGTTTCTGCTGGACGCGCCGAGGTTGATCCGTGCCGGCCGCCATGGTCAGAACGGAAAAAGGCTGCGTACAGTGGTCGAAGGTCACGCCAAGGAGGTCGGTCGGCGCATGAAGAAGATCGAAGCGATCATCAAGCCCTTCAAGCTCGACGAGGTGAAGGAGGCGCTGCAGGAGGTCGGCCTCCAGGGCATCACGGTGCTCGAGGCGAAGGGCTTCGGCCGCCAGAAGGGCCATACAGAGCTCTATCGCGGCGCCGAATACGTGGTCGACTTCCTGCCGAAGGTGAAGATCGAGATCGTGCTGGCCGACGATATGGTCGAGCGCGCGATCGAGGCGATCAAGAAAGCCGCCCAGACCGGCCGGATCGGCGATGGCAAGATTTTTGTATCGAGCGTGGAGGGGGCGATCCGCATCCGCACCGGCGAGTCCGGCGCGGACGCGATCTGAGGATTTTTCCCCTCCCCGAAGGAATGCGTGCGCCCGCGGAGCCCCGCAGGCAGCGTCTGTCGTGAGACCCTAGCAGTCGACAAAGGAAGTCGTGAGATGAAGAACGCCAAAGAGGTCCTGAAGGCGATCAAGGACAATGACGTCAAATACGTCGACTTCCGCTTCACCGATCCGCGCGGCAAGTGGCAGCACGTCACCTTCGACGTCTCGATGATCGACGAAGAGATCTTCGCCGAAGGCACGATGTTCGACGGCTCCTCGATCGCCGGCTGGAAGGCGATCAACGAGTCCGACATGCTGCTGATGCCCGATCCGTCGACGGCCTGCATCGACCCGTTCTTCTCGGCCTCGACCATGGTCATCAACTGCGACGTGCTCGAGCCGGCGACCGGCGAGCCCTATAGCCGCGATCCGCGCGGCATGGCCAAGAAGGCCGAGGCCTATCTGAAGTCGACCGGCATCGGCGACACCGTCTATGTCGGCCCCGAAGCCGAATTCTTCGTCTTCGACGACGTCAAGTTCTCGGCCGATCCGTACAACACCGGCTTCAAGCTCGACAGCGTCGAGCTGCCGATCAACGGCCAGACCGAGTACGAGGGCGGCAATCTCGGCCACCGCATCGCGATCAAGGGCGGCTACTTCCCGGTTCCGCCGCAGGACTCCGCGCAGGACATGCGCGGCGAGATGCTCGCGGCCATGGCTGCCATGGGCGCCAAGGTCGAGAAGCACCACCACGAGGTCGCCTCGGCCCAGCACGAGCTCGGCCTGAAGTTCGACACGCTGACCCACATGGCCGACACCATGCAGGTCTACAAGTACGCCATCCACAACGTCGCGCAGAGCTACGGCAAGACCGCGACCTTCATGCCGAAGCCCGTCTATGGCGACAACGGCTCGGGCATGCACGTCCACCTGTCGATCTGGAAGGGCGGCAAGCCTCTCTTCGCCGGCAACAAGTACGCCGACCTGTCGCAGGAGTGCCTGTGGTTCATCGGGGGCGTGATCAAGCACGCCAAGGCGCTGAACGCCTTCACCAACCCGTCGACCAACTCCTACAAGCGCCTGGTCCCGGGCTATGAGGCGCCGGTGCTGCTCGCCTATTCGGCGCGCAACCGTTCGGCCTCCTGCCGTATTCCGTGGACGACCTCGCCGAAGGCCAAGCGCGTCGAGGTCCGCTTCCCCGATCCGATGGCGAACCCCTATCTCGCCTTCGCCGCGTTGACGATGGCCGGCCTCGACGGCATCCTCAACAAGATCGATCCGGGCCCGGCGATGGACAAGGACCTCTACGACCTGCCGCCGCGCGAGTTGAAGAAGATCCCGACCGTCTGCGGCTCGCTGCGCGAGGCGCTCGATTCGCTCAAGAAGGACAACGCCTTCCTCAAGGCCGGCGGCGTCTTCACCGACGATTTCATCGAGAGCTACATCGAGCTCAAGATGCAGGACGTGGCGCGCTTCGAGATGACGCCGCACCCGGTCGAGTTCACGATGTACTATTCCTACTGAGCAGGGTTCCGGCCGGGACTTTGGCCCGGACAGGATTTCCTCCCGACTGCGGTGATCCGCAGTCCACCTTCGAACCGGGGCGGAAACGCCCCGGTTTTTTTGTTGATGCGGGAAACGCGAGCCGAACCGCGTGGCTGGCCGTTCAGAGATGGCGGTTGTGGCCGAAGGTCACGCTGCCCACGGCGGTGGCGAGATCGTTGCCTCATTCGGCCGTCAATCCGGTTCATCGTCCCGCCGTAGACAGGTGCTCGGCCACGCCCGCGGGGGGGCGCTCAGGCCCGCAGATGACCTCAACCACAGGTTAAATATTCAGCAGAGGATCGCTGCTAGGGATGCGTTCAGTGATCTCAATGAATGAGCCGGCCATGCTGAGGATCAACGAGACGCGCGCGACCTATGCGATCCGGCGCGCCTACGACCTGCTGGCCAAAGCGATCGTGCCGGGCAGCAGGAAGCACCTCCCTCCTGCTCCCCGGCTAGCCGTCATCCCAACCGATTATCTCGGCATCTCCATCATCGGAAACGGCATTTACGAGCGCCGCGAGATCGAGCTGCTCAAGGCCATATTCCACGCTCGGAATCTGCAGAGCACCGCATTCCTCGATATCGGCGGCAACATAGGAAATCATTCTGTATCATTGGCGGGGTCGTTCTCGGAGGTGATCGCCTTCGAGCCCAATCCTCCCATCGCATCGCTGTTCAAGACCAATCTCCTGCTGTCCGGGACCGGCAATGTCCGCCTGCACGAGGTCGGGTTGGGGCGGGAAGACGCCGAGCTCCGCTTCTCGTTGCTCCAGGCCGGCAATGACGGCAGCGGCAGCTTCGCCTCGGGCAAAGGCGACATCGTGCTGCCGGTGCGCCAGGGCGACCGCTATCTGGCGCAGCACGAACCGGAGATCGCGAGCGGTGCGAAGCGGATCGGCTTCGTGAAATGCGATGTCGAGGGTTTCGAGGCCGACGTCTTCGCCGGGCTGCGCGAGACCTTCGCCCGCCATCGCCCGATCCTGACCTTCGAGAGCAATCGCAAGCCGGACGGCGAGAAGGCTTGGGCCGAGTTGCGCGCCGCCGGCTTCGACACCCTCTCATGCCTGCGTGAAACCGGTGACGATGGCAGCCGCCCGCTTCAGGAAATGAAGCGGCTGATTTTTGGCTACGCCTGCTGGGCAGCGAAGATCAGCAGCATTCCGGAGCGGCGCTGCAATCTGGTCGCGAGCTTCGGTCCACTGGAAGCGGCCGCCTGATTCAACGCAAGCTTAGGAAAGCTGTGCGATAGACGGCGGCTCATCCTCCGCACGACCGCAGGCGCATGCACTCACCCTCTCCCACCCCCTCCGTCGTCATCTTCGGCTCGGCCAGGCCCGTCACCTGCGCGGTGATGGACTACGCCTATCGGCTTGTCGGCGCCGTCAACGCGCTGCGCCCGGGCCTCGTCGCGATCCGGACGATCGAGCCGGAGCACCCGGCAGCCTTCATCGGCGCCATCGCCGAGGAACTGCGCCGCGACCGTATCGTGCATCTCCAGATGCCGATCGAAGGCTGGGGCAACAGCATCGTACCGGGCTCGGCGCTGATGGCGGCACGGCTGATGACGCGCAAGGGCCGCATCGCGATCACCCTGCACGAATGGGCTTCGCTCAATCACCTGCGCTATCTCTCGATGGTGCCGGACATCCTCGCCTGCGACGGTTTCGTCCTCGTCTCGCAGCAGCAGCGCGAGAGCTTCCAGAAGACGCCATTGGTCAGCGCGGCGAAGAAGCTGGCGGCGCCGGTCATCCCGATCGGCCCCAACATCATGCCGGCGCGGATCGATCCCGAGCGGGTCGCGGCGGAACGGGTGAAGCTGCGCGGCAGCGGCGCGAGCGAAGCCGATGTCGTGATCGGCTATTTCGGCGTGCTCTATGCCAGCAAGCGGCCCGATGTCCTGCTGCGCACGACGAAGGCGCTACATCAGCGCGGCGTCAAGGCACGTCTGCTGATCTGCGGCGATTTCCTCTGGGACAAGCCTGGAGATCGCGAAGCCTTCCTTGCGCTCGCGAGCGAACTCGGCGTCGCCGACTGGCTCGATTTCCGCGGCCGGATCGACGACGAAGGCGAGCTGATGGCGACGCTCTCCGCCGCCGACGTCTTCCTGCTGCCCTTCACCGACGGGATCAGCACGCGGCGCGGCAGCTTCCAGGCGGTCAGCCAGCTCGCAGTCCCGCTGGTCTCGACCGAACCGGAGCAACAGGACGAGTTCGCGCTTGCCCCGGCGCTGAAAGCGAAGATCGACAATCCGGCGACGGTGCTATGCCCGGTCGACGCGGCGCCCGAGCGCTTCGCCGAAGCGATCCTCGCCGCCCAGGCTCGCAAGGCGGAGGCGATCGGCGTCGATCTCGCCAGGTTATGGGACGAGGCCGCCCTCGCCCATCTCAGCTTCTACGACGGCTTGAAGGCGCCCGCCTGAAACACGAATTCAAGGCGCTCAGCGCAGCGCGACGATCGCCAGACCGATCAGCGCGACGATGGCGGCGGCCCACCAGAGCCGTCGCAGTTGCGCGTTCTCGGCATCGTGCCGCGTCTCGACGCCGGAGAGTTCCTCATAAGCGAAGGCCTCGCCGGCGAAACGCGCGGCCCGCTCGAGGCCGGCAATGCGGATATTGGGTACTGCGGAACGCGACGCCACGAGACCTTCCCCCTCTAGCCAGCTTAGCCGAATGCGTTGTCGGGACCAGTCCCGATTCGCATCACGATGATGAAACCGAGGCCCTTAACGGCTGCTGAACCGACAAGCAGCGGCCAGGGTTCCCTGGCCGGCTGTGCCATCTCGGGATGACGGTTCGGCGACGGCCTCGCTCATCCTGACTTCCGGCGGCAATCCGATCGGTTTATTGCGGATGACAGGCGGGTTATAGGGGCTCCGGCAAGCGGCCGGCATGCCGATACGATATCCTGCAGACCAAGCGAATCAGCGAGTATGGTGACGATGGCGGACGATCTCTTCGGCGACGATGGCGGCAAGGAGATGCGCGAGGAATCGCGTGCGCCCGCCCCTGCGCCGAAGCCGGCCGCGCGCCCTGCCCCGCCGCCGCGCAGCGGCACGCCTTCCGAGGCCGACTATGACGCCTCGGCGATCGAGGTGCTCGAAGGGCTGGAGCCGGTGCGGCGCCGGCCGGGCATGTATATCGGCGGCACCGACGAGCGGGCGCTGCATCACCTCTTCGCCGAGGTGATCGACAACGCCATGGACGAAGCGGTCGCCGGCCATGCCAGCTTCATCGATGTCGAGCTCTTCGCCGACGGCTCGCTCGCGGTCACCGATAATGGCCGCGGCATGCCGATCGACCCGCATCCGAAGTTTCCGGACAAGTCGGCGCTCGAAGTGATCATGACGATCCTGCACGCCGGCGGAAAGTTCGACTCCAAGGTCTACGAGACCTCGGGCGGCCTGCACGGCGTCGGCGTTTCCGTCGTCAACGCGCTCTCCGATCTGGTCGAGGTCGAGGTCGCGCGCGGCCAGATGCTCTATCGCCAGAGCTTCTCGCGCGGCTTGCCGCTCGGGCCGCTGGAGACCGTCGGCCGGGCACCGAACCGGCGCGGCACGCGCGTGCGCTTCCATCCGGACGCGCAGATCTTCGGCGAAGGCGCCCATTTCGTTCCCGCCCGCCTCTTCCGCATGGCCCGCTCCAAGGCCTATCTGTTCGGCGGCGTCGAGATCCGCTGGCGCTGCGCACCTTCGCGCTTGCAGCCGGAAGGCGATGTCGCAGCCGAGGCAGTGTTCAAGTTCCCCGGGGGCTTGCGCGACTATCTCGCCCGCGAGATCGAGGGCAAGGACCTCGTCGCCGAACCGATCTTCTCTGGGAAAGTCACCAAGGAGGGCGGCCACGGCTCGCTCGAATGGGCGGTGGCCTGGCTCGCGACCGGCGAAGACGGCTTCTCCTCCTCCTATTGCAATACGATCCCGACGCCGGAAGGCGGCACGCATGAGCAGGGCCTGCGCATCGCCCTGCTGCGCGGCCTGCGCGACCATGCCGAGCGCATCGGCCAGTCCAAGCGCATGGCACAGGTCACCGCCGACGACGTGATGGCGACCTGCGCCGCCATGCTCTCGGTCTTCATCCGCGAGCCGGAATTCCAGGGCCAGACCAAGGACAAGCTGGCGACGCTGGAAGCGGCCCGCATCGTCGAGAACGCGATCCGCGATGCCTTCGACCACTGGCTCGCAGCCTCGCCGCAGCAGGCGCTGAAGCTGCTCGACTGGTCGGTCGACCGGGCCGAGGAACGCCAGCGCAGGCGCCTCGAGAAGGAAGTCTCGCGCAAGACCGCAACGCGCAAGCTGAGACTGCCCGGCAAGCTCGCCGATTGCAGCAATGCCGGCGCCGCAGGCTCCGAGCTGTTCATCGTCGAGGGCGATTCCGCCGGTGGCTCGGCCAAGCAGGCGCGCAATCGTGCCAACCAGGCGATCCTGCCGCTGCGCGGCAAGATCCTCAACGTCGCCAATGCGACGCGCGAAAAGCTCAACGCCAACCAGCAGCTCGCCGACCTGATCCTGGCGCTGGGCTGTGGCATCGGCAGCCAGTTCCGCGAAGACGATCTGCGCTACGAGAAGGTCATCGTGATGACCGACGCCGACGTCGACGGCGCCCATATCGCCTCGCTCCTGGTCACGTTCTTCTGGCGCCAGATGCCGCGCCTGATCGAGAAGGGCCATCTCTACTTGTCCGTGCCGCCACTCTATCGGCTGCGGCATGGCACCAAGTCCGTCTATGCCCGCGACGATGCCCACAAGGACGAGCTGATCGAGACTGTCTTCAAGGGCAAGAAGCCCGAAATCGGCCGCTTCAAGGGCCTGGGCGAAATGATGCCGGCCGAGCTCAAGGAGACCACGATGGACCCGAGCAAGCGCTCCTTGCTCAAGGTCATGGTCGACCATGAGGCCAAGGAAGAGACCTCCGACACGGTCGAGCGGCTGATGGGCAACAAGCCCGAGGCGCGCTTCCTCTTCATCCAGGAGCGGGCTGCCTTCGCCGGCGAGCTGATCGACCTGTGAGGCGAAGACTGGCAGGCTTTCGCGCCGGGCTCCCCGGCAAGCCTGCCGGGCTGTCTTGCCACCGACATGCGCCCATCTTGCGCGCATGCCGACAGACCCGCACGATGCCGACCATGATCCCTCCCGGCGCCACGAGCCCGCGCCCTATCTCCGGCCCTTGAGCGCATGGGCGAGCCTCCTGCCTCTCCATCTCGACGCAATGCCCTGGCCTCGGCCCAGACCTCGCTCTGGGCCGATCTCGAAATCTTCCACGCCGTCGCCGCCGCGGGCGGGCTCGCTCTGGCAGCGTCTGCGCTCGGACTGAGCGAGACGACGGTTGCGCGACGCCTGAAAGCCTTCGAGGCGCGGCTCGGCCTGCCGCTATTCAAGCGCGGTGCCAACCGTCTGATCCCGACGCAGATCGGCCTCTCGCTCGCCGCGGATGCAGCGGCGGCGGCCGAGGCGGTCGCGCGCTTCGAGACGCGGGCAAACGCCGCCCGCGCCCGCGACGATGCCCCGGTGCGCATCACGGCAACGACATCGATCAGCCTGTTCCTGACCCAGCATGCCGCCCGGCTCTCGGCCGCTGCCGGCGGCATCGAGATCGTCATTATCAGCACGCGCGAGCGGCTCGACCTGGCGCGCGGCGAGGCCGAGATTGCGATCCGGATGCGCAAGCCGCCGGAAGACGCCGGCTATTTCGGCCAGAAGGTCGGCAAGTTGGCGCAGGCCTTCTATGTCCACCGCGATATCGACCCTGCGACCGCGCCGGTGATCTCGGTGAGCCGCGACGTCTCCTCGCGCATCGAGCAGCACATCCTCGCCTGGGCCGCCGGACGACCGATCGCGGCCCGTGTCGGCGATTCCGCTGCGCGCTATGAGAGCATCCGTTCGTCCGGCGCGGTCTCGATGGCGCCCTGCTTCCTGGCGGATGCCGATGCGGGGCTGATCCGGCTGGAGGAGCCTCCGGAGGCGACCGCCGACGAGATCTTCCTGGTCTCGCATGAGAGCAGCAGGCAGCGGCCGGCTGTGCTGGCCGCTCTCGACGCCTTGCGCGCACTGTTCCGCGAGCATCGTGGCAGGCTGGAAGGCAAGCGCTGACAGCGCAGCGCTTTTTCGTCACGACGTCTGGATGCCGAGATAGAGGCAGTAGAACGGCATCGTCCAATTGTGCATGTAGTCGTATTCGCCGTCGGTCTTCAGGCGAAAATTCGCCCATTCATTGCGCCAGCGGCCAACGGGCAGGAAATCCGAGCCGGGCAGCGGCGGGCCCTGCGAGGTCACTCCGCTGCGGAACAGCCGCTTCTTGCCTTTCGAGGTTGCAGGCCGGGTCTGCGGCACGGGGTCGATGGCATAGCTGGCCGCAATGTCGAACTGCTTCTCGGCATGCGAGACGAACAGGTTGTGATCGCTGATGCCGCTCGAAAAGGTCATCGTCTCGAGCGTGTCGAACGAGAAGGCGCCATTGGTGAGGTCGCTCATCTCGGTGAGCGCCTGCCGCAGGAAGGTCGCATCCCTGGCGAAGGGCCCGAGCTCGCCGCCGGCTGCACCGGAGCGGACGATCTGCATGTAGCCGAGATTGCGCTTCTGGGCCGCGAGCGTCTGGGCGCCCCAGCGATTGACGACATGATTCAGCAGCACATAGTCGATCAAGGGCTTAGACAGCGGGTTGGTCCAGTTCAGTGCCGCGAGCCGGGCCCGCGTCTTCGGCCCCTGCCCGCCGAAGCCGTGGCTGATGCAGATCAGCAGGCGATCCGGTTTGACCTGTGCCGGCAGCAGCAGGATCACCGCGCGCTCGATACCGTCCTTGTTGCGGGCGGCGAAGATCGCGAGCCGGCCGGTCGTCGCCGGCATGATCTGGAAATCCAGTGGAGGGCCACCTGCTCCCTGCTTGTAAGTCGCGGTCTGGATCACCGCGATCGGCGGGATGACCTGCGTGATGAGGCCGTTCGCAGATGGAAAGGAACCAAGGATCTCGTCGGTGACCAGCCGAACCACCGATGGCTTCTTGGGAACCGGCATGGGTGGCGGCACCGGCAGGATATTGTTGAGATTCTTGAGCAGATTCTCGAGCAATTGCACCGTCAGCGGGCCGACGACGCCATCCTTTTCGAGCTGGTTGTTGCCCTGGAATTCCAGCACCCGGCCGTGCGTGCGCGTGCCGAAGATGCCATCGACGACAAGCTTGACGAGCCGCGTCGGCAGCAGGTTGAGCTGGTTCTGCAACAGCCGGACTGGCTCGCCCAGGGCACCCAGTTTCAGCATGCGACGCCCCTTTGACGGTGACGACCATAGGCTATCCCAACGTAAGGCCTTTATTCGCGCCAAGCGACGACGAACTGAGCGAGAGACCCTTCGCTAACCAAGTTTTTACAGCCACGGCCGCATGCTCCGTCTATCGGCGATCCACGCCCTTTGCTTTCCGGAGTTCCGCGATGCGGCTCGTCATCGCCTTCCTGCGCAACAAGCGCGGCACCATGGTCGCCGATGTCGCAAAGGCAGGCGCAGCGATCGCCTTCCTTTCCGTCATCGCCGCCAATTTCGTCTCGAACCACACCGCGCAGCTCGACCGCGACGCGATGCGCCAGGTCGCCCAGGCCGCGGCGAAGGGCCAGGCGATCGACCCGCTGGTCACCGGCTCGATCGTCAAGCGGGCCAGCGAGACGAAGCTCGACCCCTGCGTGGTCCCGCGCTGAGGCTCAATCGAGCCAGTCGAACAAAGCCGCTGTGACGAGTTCCGGCGCTTCCAGCGTCGAGAGATGGCCGCAGCCCGGTATTTCCAGATAACGCGCCTTCGCCCCGATGCCACCGGCGATCTCGCGCGCCTCGTCGGGCGGCGTGATCGCGTCCTCCGCACCGACCACGACCAGCGTCGGGACAGATATCGTCCGCAACACCGGCCGGGCATCGGACCTGCCCATGATGGCGCGCTGCTGGCGGATGAAGCCTGACGATCCTACCGCCTCGGCCATCGCCCGCACCTCCAGCCGCAGCGCCTCGTCGGCCAGCCGGTCGGGCGCGACCAGCTTCTGCCAGAGCAAGGTCACGACATTGTCGAAGGCGCCCCTTTCCGCCAGCGCGATCATCTGCTCGCGCGGCGCGTTGGTCTCGGGCGTCGGCGGCTTGGCGCTGGTGTCGAGCAAGGCGAGCCGCGTCACCCGCTGCGGTGCCCGGCGCATCAGCTCCAACGCGACATAGCCACCCATCGACAACCCGCACAGCGCGAAGCGCTCTGGTGCCGTGGCCAGCAAACGCTCGACCATGGCGGTGATCGCGTCGTCGGTGGTGTTGTCAGCGACCAGAATCTGCCGGCCCGAAGCCAAGGCGAGCCATTGCGGGGTATAGAGTGCAGGCGTGCAATTCAGGCCCGGGATCAGGACGAGCGCCTCGGGTATCTTGGTCTGCATCGCGCTCACTCCTCACGAATCCTGCTCGGGCCAATCGGACCAGGTTGAAGCAAGCCGGCCGTAAATCCCTACCCGTTTTATGTTCAGAGACCGTTCGGATGACCGCCTTGCGATGCAAGTAGATCGGAACAGGCTCTAGAATGTTGACTTTGCCCCGTTTTTTCTGCATTGCACGGGCGTCCGAAGGCGCGCAACCCAGCAAAGTCGCGCCACCGTTGCGGTCGATCGGTCATCCCGCCACGTGTCCCCGACCCTTGAGAAGCGCAGCTATCGATGTCTTTTGCCGAACTCGGCCTGAGCGATAAGGTTCTAACCGCGGTCTCCACCGCCGGCTACACGACGCCCACCCCCATCCAGGCCCAGGCCATCCCCCACGTGCTCGCCCGCAAGGACGTGCTCGGCATCGCCCAGACCGGCACCGGCAAGACCGCTGCCTTCACCCTGCCGATGCTGACCATCCTGGAAACCGGCCGCGCCCGCGCCCGGATGCCGCGTACGCTGATCCTCGAGCCAACGCGCGAGCTCGCCGCGCAGGTCGAGGAGAACTTCGTCCGCTACGGCGTCAACCAGAAGCTTTCGGTGGCGCTGCTGATCGGCGGCGTCTCCTTCGGCGATCAGGACGCCAAGATCACCCGCGGCGTCGACGTGCTGATCGCAACGCCCGGCCGCCTGCTCGACCATGTCGAGCGTGGCAAGCTGCTGCTGACCGGCGTCGAGCTGCTCGTCATCGACGAAGCCGACCGCATGCTCGACATGGGTTTCATCCCGGACATCGAGCGGGTTTGCAAGCTTGTTCCCTTCACGCGGCAGACCCTGTTCTTCACGGCGACGATGCCGCCGGAGATCACGCGGATCAGCGAGCAGTTCCTGCACAATCCGGTCCGCGTCGAGGTTGCTCGGCCCGCGACCGCCGCGGCGACGATCACGCAGCGCCTGATCGCCTCGAACAGCCAGGACTACGAGAAGCGCGAGACGCTGCGCCGGCTGATCAAGGACGCCAAGGATCTGCAGAACGCGATCGTGTTCTGCAACCGCAAACGCGATGTAGCAACGCTGCACAAGTCCCTGCAGAAGCACGGCTTCCCGGCGGTGGCCCTGCATGGCGACATGGACCAGTACGCCCGCATGGCGGCACTCGATTCCTTCCGCACCGGCGAGAACCCGATCCTGGTCGCGAGCGATGTCGCGGCGCGCGGCCTCGACATTCCGGCCGTCAGCCACGTTTTCAACTTCGACGTACCGACCCATGCCGAGGACTATGTCCACCGCATCGGCCGGACCGGCCGCGCCGGACGCGAGGGCGCCTCCTTCACCATCGTCACCCGCCATGACGACAAACTCGTCGCCGCGATCGAGAAACTGACTGGCCAGAGCATCGAATGGGCCGGGCCGGGCCTTGAGAGCCTGCCGGCAGCCGAGCCGCGTGAAGAGCGCCGTGGCCGCCGTGGCGACGACCGAAAGGGCAGCCGCCCGCAACGCGGTGGCCGCGATGGCAAGCCGTCGCGCGGCGAGCCAAGGAACGAGCACGCTCGATCCGAAGGCCGCCCCGAGCGGGCCGAGGTGGAGGCTGCGCGCAGCAACGAGGCACCGCGCGCGCCGCGCCGCGAAGAAGCGTCTGGCAACGGCGCGCAGCACGGCAACCGTGGCCGGTCGTCCCGCCGCGACGACCTCGATGACGGCCCGAAGGTCAAGGGCCTCGGCGACCACGTGCCTGCCTTCCTGCTGCGCCCCGTCCGCGTCGGCTAAAACCAGGTTTCCTGGCAACCTTGCTTTAACTTCGTCTGCCCTAGGGTCAGGCGCGTAGCGGGCGCGGAAGAATTTCGCGCCCGGCAGGGGACAGGATGTCATGACCAACAGCAGCGCAGGCTCGCCGCAGGCTCACGACTTCGCCGAGCAGGTCGTCGCAGCGATGCGACAGCATTATTCCCCGGGTTATCCGCGCGCTTTCGAAGTTTGGTACGCCCATCTCAGCGGCGAGATGCCGGCGCTCAGCATGGCGATGCAAGCTGTGATCGCCGCCAGTAATGGCGAAGTCGGCGTCGCTGACATCGATACGCTCTACGAGAAATTCGTCAGCACCGACCGCTTGTCGCGCCAGGCGGAGCGCACCAGCCTGCAGGTGCTCTCAGAGATCGAGAGCATGATGGCGCTGGTCGACCGGGCGCTCAGCTCCAGCGAGCAATATCACGGCCGGCTTTGCGCCATGTCGGAGGAAGTGCCTCCGTCAGCCGATCGGCAGAAGCTGCGCGAATGGGTCGAGGCACTGGTCCTGTCGACCCGCGAGGAGGTCGCCCGCAAGACCCAGCTCGAAGGCCAGCTGCGCGAAAGCGCGCATGAGATCCGCAATCTGCGCGAGGCGCTGGAATCGACGCGGGCCGAGGCCCTGACCGACCCTCTCACCGGCCTCGCCAATCGCCGGCATTTCGAGGAGATGCTGCAGAAGGCGATCGATCAGGCGACATTGCGGCGCGAGCCCTTCGCGCTGGTCATGGCCGATATCGACTTCTTCAAGCACTTCAACGACATGCACGGCCACCTGACGGGCGATCAGGTGCTGCGCCTGGTCGCCCGGACCATGAAGGACAAGTTCAAGGACAAGGCGATCATCACCCGCTTCGGCGGCGAGGAGTTCGCCATCATCCTGCCGGAGGCCGATGTCGTCGCCGGCAAGTTCGGCGCCGAGACGGTGCGCCAGGCGCTGCTGACACGCGAACTGGTGAAGCGCTCGACCAATGAGAGCCTTGGGCGGATCACCATCTCGCTCGGCGTCTCGGTCTATCGGCGCGGCGACACCGCGAGCTCGATCGTCGAGCGGGCCGACAATGCGCTGCTGCAGGCCAAGCGCGACGGCCGCAACCGCACCGTCACCGAGGAGGCGATCCAGGACGCCGCGAAGGTCGCCTGAGCGGCCTCCGCTATCCGATCACTGAGCGAGCGCGCTCTCCGAGCGCGGCTTGATCTCGACCGATTCGCCGCAGCCGCAGGCCGAGACCTGGTTCGGATTGTTGAAGACGAAGGTCGAGGAGAAGCGGTCGGTCTTGAAGTCGAGCTCGGTGCCGAGCAGGAACAGCACCGCCTTGGCGTCGACGATCACGGTCGCGTCCTTCTCGGTCACGACCTCGTCGCCCTTGCCCATCGCACGTGCGACCTCGAAGGTGTACTCCATGCCGGCGCAGCCGCCCTTCTTGACGCCGACGCGCAGGCCTAGCGCGGGCGCATCGGGGTTATCGCGCGCCGATTGCACCATGATCTCGCGAATGCGCCGAGCGGCGGCATCGGTCAGCGAGACCACCTTCAGGCCGGGTATCGAAAACATTCCTCGTCCCTCCTCGACCGGATTCAAGGTCCGGTGAAAACAGGATTGCTGACAGCAACATAAGGATTGGTGAGCGCAACGTCGAGATGCGCCGGCCGGGATGGCGCCATTTGCCTGCGTCCATTGCATGGAGCGCAGGCCCGTGCACTCTGGCAGGACGATTTCAGCATCCGACAGACAGCCATGACATCCTATCGCCTGCACCGGCCCGAAGCGCTCCGCGCCCTCACCCGCGCCATGATCACCGCCGCCGGCTGGAGCGATGACGAGGCGAAGGAGACGGCCGAGCATCTGGTGCTCGCCAATCTCAGCGGCCATGACAGCCATGGCGTCGGCATGCTGCCGCTCTATTTCAACTCGCTCGCCGACGGCAATCTGAAGCCGCAGTCCAAGCTTGCCGTCCGAAGCGAGCTCGGCTCTTTCCTGATCGTCGACGGCAATGTCGCGCTCGGCCAGCCAACCGCGCGCAACGCCGTCGACCGCGCCATTGCGATCGCCCAGACCGGCGGCGTCGCCGTGCTCAACCTGCTCGATTCCCACCATATCGGCCGCATCGGCCACTATTCCGAGGTCGCGGCGGCTGCCGGGCTGATCTCGGTGTTCTGGGTCAACGTCGCCGGCCGGCCGCCGATCGTCGCGCCCTTTGCCGCCAAGGAGGCGCGCTTCGGCACCAATCCGATCTCAATCGGCCTGCCGGTGCCGGGCGGCGAGCCACTGATCCTCGACTTCGCCACCAGCCGCATGGCGCACGGCAAGGCCCGCGTCGCGCTCAACAAGGGCGTCACCGTGCCGGAAGGCTACATCATCGACGGCGAGGGCCGGCCGACCCTCGAGCCCCGCCATGTCTTCGCGCAGCCAGACCTGCCGCTTGGCGCGCTGCTGCCCTTCGGCGACCACAAGGGTGCCGGCCTCTCGCTGATCGCCGAACTGCTCTCGGCCGGACTGATGGGCGCCGCCCGCATCGACCAGAAGCCGCACAAGACCTGGATCATCAATTCGCTGTTCGGTGTGCTGATCGACCCGGCCCGGCTTGAGCCGGATGCGGGCCTGCGCCAGCAGCGGATCGAGAGCTATCTCAAATTCGTGCGTGCTGCCGCCCCGCAGGACCCGGCGCAGCCCGTGCTGGCGCCCGGCGACAAGGAACGCAAGACGCGGATCGAGCGCGAGCGCGACGGCATCCCACTCGACGACGAGACCTGGTCGCAGATTGTCGCTGCGGCCAAGGCCCATGGTGTCGATGCCGAGAATTTCTAACTTTCGTTAGGCTCCGGCTGCTCGCGATCGCGGGTGTGCTGCTCGGCGCCCTTCTGGTGCGCCAGCCATGGCTCGCGCCGAATGGTCCAGAGTTCATAGGCCGGCATCAGCGCACTGGGCGGGCTGTCCAAGCTGCCGAGCTTGATCTCGGTCTCGTCGGAGCCGTCCGCCCAGCAGAACAGCGGCGAGCCGCAAGCCGGGCAGAAGCGCTCGCGACCAGCGCGGCTCTGCCAGCAGCCCAGCTCACCGGATATGGTGATGCCGGCTCTGGGCCAGATCCCGAAATAGGAGAAGGCCGAGCCGGAGCCTTTCCGGCAGGTCTCGCAATGACAGATCCCGACGCGGATCGGCTCGCCGTCGATCTCGTACCGGACCTGTCCGCAATTGCAGCCGCCTGAGAGTTTCATCGTCGCCTCGCGTTCCTGAGCGGCAGATCAACCACGCCCGACCGGGCTGGTTCCGTCACTCCGGCAGGCCGGCCTTGCGGAAACCCTCGACGAAGCGCTCGCGCAGTGCATCGTCACGGAACGGTTCCATCGCCGCCCAGTGCCGGATGCTGAAATCCGGATTGCCGACAAGGAAGAGCTCTACCTCCGCGCGCGCCTCGTCGAGTTGGCCGAGTTGGGCGAGGCTCGCCGCCAGGAAGCGACGCGAGCTCGTTCGATGGGTTTCGTTGCGCCGTAGAGCCTCGACAACAGACTGATGCTCTCCGGCCGCATAGAGCGCCTGACCGAGTGGCAGAAAATACCAGCTCGCCGGGAACGGATTCAGCCGGAACGCCTTGCGGATGTGTTCCAGACCTTCATCGACCCGCCCGGCCAGCACCGTGATGTCGGACAAGGCCGCCCAGGCATCGGCCTCGTTCGGATCAAGCTCGATCGCCCGGGCGAATTCCGCGTCCGCCGCGGCGAAGCTGCGCTCATAGGCGAGCAGATAGGCCAGTGACCAGCGGCAGCCGGCATCGCCCGGATCGAGCGCCACGGCCTTGCGCGCCAGCTCCAGGGCGATCCCGCGGGAGGCTTCGCTGGGGCCGCCGGAATGCACCCAGCCCATCCAATGATTCAGGGCAAGCCAGCGATAAGCCTCGGCATAGTCCGGGTCGAGCGCGATCGCGCGGGTCAGCAGAAGATGCGCTTCCTGCGCCGCTTGTGGTGTATCGTCCATCAGCCGGCGCGCCCGCACGCAGAGATCATAGGCTTCGAGGCTCGTCGGCCGCTTACGCGGTGGCGGCGTGCGCAGCCGGCCGAGCAGGGCCTCGACGATTCGGGCCGTGACCTCGTCCTGGACAGCGAAGATGTCATCGAGCTTGCGATCGAAGCGCTCCGCCCAGAGATGATCGCCAGTCACCTCATCGACCAGCTGGGCGTTGATACGGACTCGTCCTGCAGCCTGCCTGACGCTCCCCTCGAGCAGATATCGCACGCCGAGTTCTCCCGCGATCTCGCGCACATCCCTCGCCTTTCCCTTGTAGGCGAAGGCCGAGTTGCGGGCGATGACGAACAGCTCCGCCGTCCGGGAGAGGTCGGTGATCAGGTCCTCGGTCAGTCCGTCGGCGAAGCTTTCCTGGTCGGGATCGTTGCTGACATTGGCGAAGGGCAGCACGGCGATCGACGGCTTCGCCGGCAGCGGCAAGGGCTTTCGCCTGGGGTCGCCGAGTTGTTCGACCATGCCGGTAAAGCGATAGCCGACGCGCGGGATCGTGGCGATCCATTCACCGCCCTCGGATGACGCCCCAAGAAGTTTGCGCAGTTGCGCGATCTGGACGGTGAGATTGCCCTCCTCCACGGCCAGCCCCGGCCAGCCGGCGTCGAGCAGTTCGGCCTTGCTCAGGATCTCGTCGGGTCGTGCCACGAGCGCCGCGAGGAGCTTCAGGCCGCGATAGCTGGCGCTGACGGGGACATCGTTCTCGCGGAGCGTTCCCGCGCCCGGATCGAGCACGAACGGGCCGAAGGCGAAGCGCGATCCCTGCATGGGCTAGATCCATAGCCCGTTTGGAAGTTTTTGGAACTCTTCGGGCGCGCTTAAGGACCGCGCTGCCTGCATCCAGCAGAACGAAACCTCCCTTCACTCCGGGCGCAGAGCGCCCGCGGACCATGGGAGGTTGCCATGAACGATGCCCCCACTCTGGCAAGGCCGCCTCAAACTGCATTGCAAGGCCTGCTCGCAACCTGGTGCGAGCGGATACGCGCTCGTTGGAAGCTGGCACAGATGGCGCAAGAGAATCCACATTTGCTCAAGGATATTGGCCTGACGAAACAGCAGGTCGAGACGGAGATCGCCAAGCCATTCTGGCGACGCTAGCGGATCGGATCCCCGGCTCCGGACATCCGCTGTCTGCTATTAGGATATCCGGTGATCCGAAGAAGCGACTCGCGACAGCAGGACGATATGACCCTCGCCGAATATAACGCCTTCTGCGCCGCCCTGCCCGCGACCAGCCATGTCGTGCAATGGGGTGGCGCCGATGTCTGGAAAGTCGGCGGCAAGGTGTTCGCGCTCGGCCGCGACGATGCCGAAGGGACGCTGTTCGTCTCGTTCAAGTGCTCGCCCATTTCCTATGAGATGCTGCGCGACGCACCAGGTTGTCGCCCGGCGCCCTATCTCGCCTCGCGCGGGATGAAATGGATCCAGCGCTTCTCCGACGAAGGCCTGCCGGACGGCGCCTTCCGCGACTATCTGCGCGAGAGCCACCGGCTGGTCGCGTCCGGGCTGACGCGCAAGCTGCGTGCGGAGCTGGGGCTCGGCACCTGACAAGCAGGTCATTCTCGGGCGGAGCGAAGCGCAGACCCGAGAATCTCATGACAGGAACGCGTTGGCCGGCGCCTCATCGGCCTGAGATGCTCGGGTCAAGCCCGAGCATGACGTGTCTCAAACCGTCGCCTCGCCGCGCAGTACCGGCACGCAGCCACCGCCGACGGTGGCGCGGATCTCGCCGTTGACGCGCCGCGCCGTGACATTCAGCAGACTCGGGCGGCCCATCTCGACGCCCTGCGCGATCTCGAAGGCGAGGCTGTCCTTGTCGGAGAGCGACAGGGTCAGGGCGGCGAGCGTCGCGCTCGCGCTGCCGGTTGCCGGATCCTCCCAGGTGCCCGACAGCGGCGCGAACATGCGGGCGCGCACCCTGTCGCCATCCCAGGCGTAGAAGAAGATCGAAAGCCGCCCTTCCAGGACGGGATTGGCGGCCGAGAGCCGGCGATAGGCTGCGATGTCCGGTGTCGCCCGTGTCAGCGCCTCCGGCGTGACCTCGGCAAAGAAGAACTTGACCCCGACCGAGGCCTGCTGCGGCAGATGGCGGCCAGTCAGGACATCCTGCGCCTGAAGTCCGGCGCAGGCGGCGATCGCGTCGGCCGGCAGCTGGATGCCGAGCGAGAGCGCCTGCGGTGCGGCGATGGTCGCGCCCGTTACCAGTCCGGCGGCATCGCGCGCAACCCTGACCTCGACGAGCCCCGCCATCTCCTCGAACAGCAGGATGCCGTCGCGGTCGCGGCCATGGCCGGCGAGAACGCAGGCGGTGCCGACATTGGGGTGGCCGGCGAAGGGCATCTCGGCGGTACGGTGGAAGATGCGGACGCGCGCCGTGTTGGCCGGATCGCTCGGCGGCAGCACGAAGGTCGTCTCGCTATAGTTCATTTCCGCCGCCAGTGCCTGCATCTCGGCATCCGAGAGGCCGCGCGCATCGGTGAAGACGGCGAGCTGGTTGCCGCCGAAGCGGGTGTTGGTGAAGACGTCGACGGTTTCGAACGGATAGGACGGCATGGCGGTCTCCGGCAGCCTGATCAGGCGCGGAGACTGCCACCCTGTGTCGCGTCCGGGAAATCAGGATTCGGAATGCGACCGATCACGCCAAGGTAGGCTCAGGCCCACCAGCGCTCCGTCACCGGGAAGTGGCCGGCCGCCTCTTCGATCACCCGCCCGAGCGAGAACAGCGTCTCCTCGTCGAAAGGCCGGCCGATCAGCTGCAGGCCGAGCGGCAGGCCCTGGCTGTCGAGTCCCGCAGGCACGGCGATACCCGGCAGGCCGGCCATGTTCACCGTCACCGTGAAGACGTCGTTGAGATACATCTCGACCGGGTCGGAAGAACCCTTTTCGCCGATTCCGAAGGCGGAAGACGGCGTCGACGGCGTCAGCACCGCGTCGATGCCCTGGTCGTAGACCTGTTCGAAATCGCGCTTGATCAGCGTGCGGACCTTCTGGGCGCGCAGATAATAGGCATCGTAATAGCCCGAGGACAGCACATAGGTGCCGATCATGATGCGGCGCTTGACCTCGGCGCCGAAGCCGGCGGCGCGGGTCTTCTCGTACATCTCGACGATGTCGCGGCCCTGCTCGCGCAGGCCGTAGCGGACGCCGTCATAGCGGGCGAGGTTGGACGAGGCCTCGGCCGGCGCGACGATATAATAGGCTGGCAGGGCGTATTTGGAATGCGGCAGCGAGATCTCGACGATCTCGGCACCGGCAGCCTTCAGCCAGTCGATGCCCTGCTGCCAGAGCGCGTCGATCTCGGCGTTGAGGCCTTCCAGCCGGTACTCCTTGGGAATGCCGATCCGCATGCCCTTCACCGAGCGGCCGACCGACGCCTCATAATCCGGCACAGCGCGGTCGACCGAGGTGGTGTCTTTCGGATCATGTCCGGCCATGGAACGCAGCATCACCGCGCAGTCGCGCACGGTCTTGCCGATCGGCCCGGCCTGATCGAGCGAGGAGGCGAAGGCGACGACGCCCCAGCGCGAACAGCGGCCATAGGTCGGCTTGATGCCGACCGTGCCGGTGAAGGCGGCCGGCTGGCGGATCGAGCCGCCGGTATCGGTCGCGGTGGCGGCGAGGCAGAGATGCGCGGCGACGGCCGCGGCCGAGCCGCCCGACGAGCCGCCTGGCACCAGATGATTGCCCTCGATTGCGCCGGCAGCTCCTGCTCCGACGTTGGAACCCTGGCGTCGCCAGGGATTGACTACTGGCCCGAAGGCCGAGGTCTCGTTCGACGAGCCCATGGCGAACTCGTCATTGTTGAGCTTGCCGAGCATGACGGCGCCGTCACGCCAGAGCTGCGACGAGACCGTCGATTCATAGGGCGGCACGAAGTTGCCGAGAATGCGCGAGCAGGCGGTGGTGCGCACGCCCTTGGTCGCGAATAGGTCCTTGATACCGAGGGGCAGGCCTTCCAGCGGGCCAGCCTCGCCCTTGGCGAGCTTCTCGTCCGAGGCGGCAGCCTGCTTCAGCGCATGCTCGGGCGTCTCCAGCACATAGGCGTTGAGCGCGCGCGCCTGCTCCACCGCGGCGATATGCGCCTTGGCGAGCTCGGTGGCGGAGAACTGCTTGGCCTTCAGCCCGTCACGGGCGTCGGTCAGGGTCAGGCGGGTGAGATCGGTCACGGGAAATATCCGTAAAACGTATAGGAACGGGCGATGAAGGTCAGCGGAGCGCGTCAGGCGCTCACTCGATCACCTTCGGCACCATGAAGTAGTCGTCCTCGGAGGCCGGCGCATTGGCGACGATCTCGTCAGCGATCTCGCCGTCGTTCACGATGTCCTGTCGCTTCTTCATCACCATCGGGGTGACCGAGGTCATCGGTTCGACGCCGGTAACATCGACCTCGTTGAGCAGCTCGACGAAGCCGAGGATGGCGTTGAGCTCGCCTTGCAGCTTCGGCACATCCGCATCATCGACGGCGATGCGCGAGAGATGCGCGACGCGTTTGACGGTGGCGGCGTCGACCGACATGGGCGGGCTCCTGTTGGGATCGGCGCAGCAACGCCGGTAATGGTTCGCCAGCGCTATAGCGCGCGGACCGCCAGTAAGTCAGCACTTACTTGCGGCCCGCTGCGTGTGGGCGGCTCACAATGACTGCGGCGTCAGATCGTGACCGCCTTGCCCTTCTCCGGCACCAGCGCCTCGACGCCGCTGCCCTTCAGCCCCTCGACGAAGACCGCCGCGTCTTGGGCGATGATCGGGAAGGAGCCGTAATGGCAGGGGATGGCGAGCTTCGGCTTGACGAAGCGGGTCATCGCCAGCGCCGCCGTCCTGGCGCCCATGGTGAAGCGGTCGCCGATCGGGCAGATGCAGGCCTCGACGCCGTGAATCTCGGCGAGCAGCGCCATATCCGAGAAGATGTCGGTATCGCCCATGTGCCAGAGCGTCTTCTCGCCGGGCGCCTTGATGATCGCGCCATTGGCGTTGCCGACCGGGACGGCCACCCCCGCTTCTCCCATGCCTGCCGAATGATCGGCGCGGACCAGGGTCACTGAGAAGGCGCCGAGATCGACTGTGCCGCCTGTGTTCATCGGCTGGAACTTCTTCAGCCCCTTCGAGGCAAGGTGCATGCAGAGGTCATAATTGGTGATCACGGTAGCGTCGTTCGCCGCGGCGATGGCAAGCGTGTCGCCGACATGGTCGCCGTGGCCGTGGGTGATGACGACATGGCTGACACCCTTGCCGGCGGCGGCAACATCGCCTTCGAAGGCTGGATTGCCGGTGAAGAACGGATCGATCAGGACCGAGGCGCCGGGCAGGTCGAGCCGAAACGCCGAATGGCCGAACCAGGTGAGCTGCATGATGGTCTCCGCGAAAGGCTGTGCCGGCAGGGTATAGCCGGGCTGGCCGGCTCAATCGAGATGGGTGGTTGGATAGAGATCGTTCCAGTCGGGATTGGTGCGTTCGATCAGGGCGATTTTCCAAGCGCGGTGCCAATGCTTCACACGCTTTTCGTGAGCGATCGCATCATTAGGATCGGCGAAAGATTCGGCGTAGACGAGCCGCATGACGCGATAGCGCCGGGCGAACTCGGAGCCTCGACCGTCGCGATGCTCCTCGACGCGTCTCGACAGCGAGTTCGTCACACCGACATACAATGTGCCATTCTTCTGACTCGCGAGAATGTAGAGCCACATAACCCTACCCTAGTCGTCCCGGGCGGAGCGGCGCAGCCGTGCAGACCCGGGACCCATGCCTGACGATAGCGAGATTGGCCTGACCGTCACAGCGCCGATCACAACTTGATCAGTGTTCGGGCATGGGTCCCGGGTCTCCCTGCGGTCGCCCGGGACGACTAGCCTCTTCTGATCGAGGAGTTTTCCGATGACCGATGCAGCCACCTTCGCCCGCCGGATCGCGCAAGGACGCGGCGACGAGCCGGCCGATCTCGTCATTCGCGGCGCGCAGCTGTTCGATCTCGTTACGGGTGACCTCACACCGACCGACATCGCGCTCTGCGGCGACACGATCGTCGGCACCCATGGCCGCTACGAGGGCAAAGCGAGCTTCGACGCCTCTGGCCTGATCGCGGTACCCGGCTTCATCGACACTCATCTGCATGTCGAATCCTCGCTGGTGACGCCGCTCGAATTCGAGCGCTGCGTGCTGCCGCACGGCGTCACCACGGCGATCTGCGACCCGCATGAGATCTCCAATGTGCTGGGCGCCGACGGCATCCGCTATTTCCTCGATTGCGCCGAGGCGATGCGGATGGACCTACGCGTCCAGCTCTCGAGCTGCGTGCCGGCGACGCATCTGGAAACGGCGGGAGCTGCGCTCGAGGCTGGCGACCTCATCCCGTTCATGGACCATCCCAAGGTGATCGGCCTTGCCGAGTTCATGAACTTCCCTGGCGTGCTGCATCGCGACCCCGGCTGTCTCGCCAAGCTGGAGGCCTTCTCGCACCGGCATATCGACGGCCATGCGCCGCTGGTTCGCGGCCTCGACCTCAACGGCTATCTCTCCGCCGGCATCCGCACCGACCACGAGACCACGACAGCAGATGAAGCGCGCGAGAAGCTCGCCAAGGGCATGGCGATCCTGATCCGCGAGGGCTCGGTCTCGAAGGACCTGCATGCGCTCATCCCGTTGATCACGCGCGACGCCTCGCCCTTCCTCGCCTTCTGCACCGACGACCGCAACCCGCTGGACATCGCCGAGGAAGGCCATCTCGACTACATGATCCGTACTGCGATCGCTGATGGCGCCGACATCCTCGCGACCTATCGCACGGCGAGCCTGTCGGCAGCGCGGAATTTCGGCCTGTTCGACCGGGGCTTCATCGGACCAGGCAAGCGCGCCGACATCGTTCTGGTCGAGGACCTCGCCGCCTGCCGCGTCAAACTGGTGTTTGCCGGCGGCAGACTGGTCGAGGACAGGCTATTCGAAGACCGGAAGATGGTCCCTCCAGTCGGCCTTGCCAGCGTCCGCAGCCGCAAGCTTTCGCCGGAGGATTTCGCTGTGACGGCACGCGAGGGGGAGACACCGGTGATCGGCGTCGTGCCCGGCCGGATCATCACCGAACGGCTTTCCATGCGTCTGCCGGCAAAAGACGGCTTCGCCTTGCCCGATCTCGGCCAGGACGCCGTCAGGGTCACGGTGATCGAGCGCCATGGCCGCAATGGCGGCATCGCCTCGGGCTTCGTCCACGGCTTCGGCATGAAGCACGGCGCCATCGCCTCCTCGGTCGGCCATGACAGCCACAACCTCTGCGTCGTCGGCGTCGACGAGGCCTCGATGGCGGCGGCGGCCAACCGCTTGATCGAGACCGGCGGCGGCTTTGCGGTGGCGGACAACGGCAAGGTCACGGCCGAATTGGCGCTGCCCGTCGCCGGGCTGATGAGCGACCAGCCCTTCGAGACGGTGCGGCACGGGCTGGAAGGCCTGCGCGCAGCGGCGAAGGCGCTCGGCGTCGTGCTGGCCGAGCCCTTCCTGCAAGTCGCCTTCCTGACCCTGCCGGTGATCCCGCATCTCAAGATCACCGACAAAGGCCTTGTCGACGTTGATCGATTCGACTTCGTCTAGCCGCGGTTGAACAGCTCGCTGCAGCGCGAGAACGACAGGAACATCCCGCCGCTGTCGCGGCTGATCCGGATCGACTCGATCAAGCCTTGCGCGTCGGCCGCGATCTGAGCCTCGCAGACATAGTTGACGCGTTGCGGCGGCTGATAGGTCACGGTCGTCGTGGTGCTGCGGCGGCCGTCCAGCGTCTGCGTCGGGACACGCCGGGTCTGGTAGCTGCCGGGCCGGACGATGCTCGCCTCGCCCCCGCGCCAGGTGTAGATTTGGCCGCCGCTGTCGCGCGGGAAGCTCGAAACCGGCGGCCCGTTGGCGACGAAGAAGGAGTCGGCGCTCTGGCCGACCCATTCGCTGCGCATGGTCTGGGCCGCCTGCTGCGTCGTCTGACAGCCGGCCAGCAACGCCGCGGCACATGCGGCGATGAGCATGGTCTTCATGGTCCCCCCAAAGGCAAATCCGCGCGACCGCATTGTCGGCCGCGCCGTCGTGGATAGCTCTGGGGTTCTTCAATTTTCGCGAGAAAGTCCGCTAAAAGTCGCGGCAAATTCCCTTGCGTCATGCGGCCTATTGCGGCGGTGAAGCTCAGAGAGCGACCTCGATCCCCTCGGCCCGTGCCTTGGCTCGCAGCCCGTAGCGCCGCATACCCGGCAAACGCGTTCCCGGCTGCTCCTCGATCGCGTGAGTCAGCAGCTTCATGCGCTCGGCGAACCAGTTGCCCCCCATGCTTGCGGGGTCGATGGCCAGGATGAGCTGACCGGTGTCGGACGGGCCGCCTTCGTCGTTGAAGAAGGGCGAGGCCTGGAAGGCGAAATGCGTACCAACCAGAGCGGCGGCGAGGATCTCGACCATCATCGCCAGCGTCGCACCCTTGGCGTCGCCGAGCGGAACCATGGTGCCGCCGAGCGCAGCCTTGGCGTCCGTCGTCGGATTGCCGGCCGCATCGAGCGCCCAGCCTTCGGGAATCGGTGTGCCCTTCTGGCTTGCCGCGACGATGGGACCGCGTGCCACCTTGGACAGGGCCATGTCGATGACCACCGGCTCGCGCCCTGCAAGCGGCGCGGCAAAGGCGATCGGATTGGTGCCGAAAATTGGCTTGGAGCCGCCCCAGGGTGCCATAGCGCCGGGCGTATTGGCGAAGAGCAGCGCAACCAGCCCCTGCTCCGCCAGGCGCTCGACATGCAGGCCGGCCGCGCCGCAATGGCTGGAACGGCGGATCGGCGCTGAGGCGATCCCCTGCGCGCGGGCGATCTCGGGCAATTCGCTGACGGCGAGATCGATCGCGGGATAGGCGAAGCCGTGGCCGGCATCGATCGCTAGCACGCCGGGCTTGGGCTTGCGCGCGATCGGTATGGCCTGCCCGTCGATCTTGCCGGCACGCAGCATGGCGAGATAGGTCGGGATCCGCATGAGGCCGTGCCCCTTGAGGCCATCGGCCTCGGCCATCACCAATGCCCACGCGACGGAGGCGGCGTTGGCGGGCGAGGCGCCGGCCTCAATGAACAGATCCGCGACCTTCTGCTCGGCCGCTTCCAGTGAGAGCTTCGTCATGCCCTGCCCTCCAGTGCGGCCATGACCCGCTCGGCGACGAGCCCGGAGACGCGACCGTTCGATTCGACTGTATTGCCGGCGATATGCGGCGTCAGGATCAGATTGGGCGTGCCAGCGAAGAGTTTGGCACCATCGGCCTTGAGCGGCTCCTGCTCGAAGACGTCGAGTGCCGCGCCGCCCAGGCGCCCGCCCTTCAGCGCCGCAACCAGCGCCGCCTCGTCCATGATGCCGCCGCGCGCCGCGTTGATCAGGATGGCGTCGGGCTTCATCCTGGCGAAGGCGGCCTCGCCGATCAGCCCGCGCGTTTCGGGCGTAAGCGGCAAATGGATCGAGATCACGTCAGAGGTCGAGAGCAAGGCGTCGAGCTCGAGCTTCTCGATGCCCTGCCAAGCGTCGCCAGCCGGAACATAGGGGTCATAGGCGGCGACGGTCATGCCGAGCGCCTTGGCATGCCGCGCCGCATCGCGGGCGATCGCGCCGAAGCCGACCAGGCCCATGCGCTTGCCGGCGATCTCGCGGCCGATCAGTTTCGTCTTCGGGAACTCGCCGGCAAGCATCGCGGCATTGGCGAAATAGGCGCCGCGCAGCAGCGTCATCGCCGTGCCGATCACGTACTCCACCACTGACAGGCTGTTGGCGCCGGTGGCGGGGAAGACCTTGATGCCGCGGGCCGAGCAGGCCTCCATGTCGATATTGTCGAGCCCGACGCCGAGCCGGCCGACCACCTTCAGCTTCTTCGCCGCCGCCAGCACATCGCCGCGGACCTGCGTCTGGTTGCGGACGATCAGCGCCGGGATGTCGGCGACCAATCGCGCGAGCTCGTCCGGCTTGCCGAAAAGCTCGGGGTCATGGTGCACGCTGTAGCGCGCTTTCAGCGCCGCCACCGCCGCCTCGTCCATGAATTCGGTGATGACGATGTCGGTCATGGCTCTTTCCGCTGTGATGATAGGTCAGCCGAGCAGGATGATCCCGCTCGTGGCGACGACGAGGATAACGAGGCTGGTGCCGGTGACCACGGCGAGATGACGCCAGCCGAGCCGGGCCATCGCGGCTATCGAGGTTCCCAAGCCGAGCGCCGCGATCGCGATCAGCAGGCCCCAGCGCGAGATCTCGAGCAGGATGTCGCGGATCGGCAGGTAGACGCCGGCGACCCCTGCCTGCGTGCTCAGCACGCTGTTGATCAGGCACATGATCAGGAAGACGAAGGCGAAGACCGGCACCGGAACCTTGGCGTCGCCATGGGTCTCGCCATGGCGGGTCAGCCACCAGCCGACGATCAGCACCGCGGGCAGCAGCAGGAAGACGCGGAAGAGCTTGACGATCACTGCCGCGTTCGCGGCTTCGTCCGAGACCGCCTGGCCGGCGCCGACGACCTGCGCGACATCGTGGATGGTCGCACCGAGCATGATTCCGGTCTGCTGTTGCGAGAGGCCGAGCCAGGCGCAAAGCAGCGGATAGGCCAGCATCGCGAGCGTCGAGAGCACGTTCATCGCGATCACGGTGAAGGCGGTGTCGGCGGCCTTGTTGCGGTAATCGGGCACGACCGTCGAGGTGGCGAGCGCGGCCGAGGCACCGCAGACCGCCGTGGCAACGCCGCCGAGCGCGCCGACACCGGGCTCGCGGCCGAGCAGGCGCGCCAGCACGAAGCCGGTGACGATGGTCGCGGTCATCGCGACGATGACGAGCAAGGCGGTGCTCAGGCCAAGCGCAGCGATGTCTCCGAGCGCGACGCGCAGACCCAGCAGCGCGATCGCCCAGCGCAGCAGCTTTTTGACGCAGAAGGTCATGCCCGGCTCGAAGCGCTTCGTATTGGCGATCGGATGCAGGATCATGCCGATCACCAGCGCGATGACGACGGCCGGAAGGCCGACACGCCCGCCGGCGAGCTGCTTCAACACAGGCTCGGCCAGGACGGAGGCGATCGCCACCACCGCCGACAGGGCGATGCCCGGTGCGAGCCGGCCCAGTCCGTTCGTCAGGCGCAAGGTGGCCGTTTCAGTCATGATTGCAGTTCGATCCGATACATCAGCCGCTCCTCCGGCCCGTAGAACGGGGCGACGAAGCTTTCAATGAAACGCCCGCCACTTTTCTCGATGATCCGCCGCGAAGCGCCGTTGCTGGCATCGCAGGTGATCTTCAGGAACGGCAGGCCGATGGTGCGTGCCTCCGCGAGCACCGCCGCCAGGGCGGCGCTGGCATAGCCGCGCCCGGCATGCCCCGGCAGGATGGTGTAGCCGACATGGCCGAGCACATGCGGCGGCAGCTCGGTGACCGGCCTGCCGGCCTCGTCCTCCTGCCAGCGCAGATTGATGCTGCCGACGAAGGGACGCTCCGGCCGGTCGACCGCGATGATCCAGCGGATCATATCCGGCAGGCGCGGGACCTCGCTGCCGTCATGTAGGCGGATCGCGCCGCCGCGGTTGTTCAGCCCGGCGACGAAGGCGTCCGGATCGGCCGCGATCGCCGCCAGCTGTTCAGGCGCGACATTGCGCATCGTGTTCGGGGACCAGCCCGCTTCCAGGGCACGGACATAGGCGGGCAAGACTGCCCGCCCCGGCGCATGCAGTGAAACGATCTTGGAAACGATCCCGTTGTCCGACACTTTTGCCTCGTCGCGCCCGGAGACGCAGTTCCTCAGGCGCTGCGATATAGCTTGGTCATCGAGAACTCGCGATGGCCGAGCGCCTCGGCAGCCGTGAGGCGGCCATTCGCGGTGCGCACGATGTTCTCGATCAGCGCGTCGCCGGCCTGCGGGATGGTGAGATCGCGACGCAGGATGCCGGAGACGTCGACGTCGATGTGCTCGGGCATGGTGCGCATGGTCTTCGGGTTGCCGGTGATCTTGATGACCGGGACGATCGGGTTGCCGATGACGTTGCCCTGCCCGGTCGGGAAGGTGTGCACGACATAGCCGCCCGCCGCCATCAAGGTGACGCACTCGGCCGCGGCCGAGGACGTGTCCATGTAGTAGAGGCCGGGACCCTTTTCCGGCGCCTGCGCCGGCTCCAGGATGTCGATGAACTTGCACTCACGGCCGATCTTCTCAAGGTTGCCGAGCGCCTTTTCCTCGATCGTGGTCAGGCCGCCGGCGATGTTGCCCTTGGTCGGCTGCGAATCGGAGAGGTCGTCGGTCTTGTGGGCCTCGATGACGTCGTCCTGATAGGCCTTCCACATCTTGTACCAGCGCTCGCCAACCTCAGGCGTCGCCGCACGCGCCTTGCAGAGATGCTCGGCGCCGGTGATCTCCGAGGTCTCGCCGAAGACGCCGTAGACGCCGCGCGGGATCCACTTGTCGTACATGTTGCCGACGGTCGGGCAGGAGGACAGGCCGGTGGTGGTGTCCGACTCACCGCATTTGGTCGAGACCCAGAGCTCCTCGATGCCGCATTTCACGCGCTGGAGCTCGGTCGCCCACTGCACGAACTCCTTGGCGACATAGGAAGCCTTGGCGATGGTGGCGATGTCGCCATGGCCCTCGATGCCGAAGCCGACCACCGGCTTGCCGGTCTTGGCGATGCCGTCGACAACGCGCTTGGTCCAGCCGTCCTCGATGCCGATGACGATGACGGCCGCGACGTTCGGGTTCGAGCCGGTGCCGATCAGGGTGCGGAAATGGACCTCGAGGTCTTCGCCGAACTGCAGGCGGCCATAGGCATGCGGGATGGCGAGCGTGCCCTTGATGTTGTTGGCCACGGCCTCGCAGGCGGCATTGGAGAGATCGTCGAGCGGCAGCAGCAGCACATGGTTGCGCACGCCGACGCGGCCGTTCTCGCGGCGCCAGCCCATGAAGGAATCGAGGCTGCGGCCGGTCGGGCGCTTGACGAAGGGCGTCTTGAACTCGGGCGCCTCGATCTTGCGGCCCTTCACCCGGGCGAGCTTGCCTTTGACGAGGTCGAAATTGGCGACGATGGAGGACATTGGCGTTTCCTGGACGGTTGAGGGCTCGACCTGCAGGGAGCCCAAAGATCGGAATGGATGAAGGCCAGCGCTCACCAGCGCTTGGTGTTCACCAGCGCTTGGTCTTGGCGTTGTGGACGTGGAGATGCTCGCCCTTGCCGACGTCGGCGATCGCCTTGCCGATGTCCTGGCCGTATTTCCAGATTGTGTCGCCCTTCTTGATGTCCTTGAGCGCGACCTTGTGGCCGATCGGGATGTCCATCTTGGCGGCAAGGCGGAAATCGGAATTGTCGTGCGTGACGACACAGAGCATGTCGGTCCCGGCCTTCAGGCCCTCGACGACGACGACACCGACCGTGTCCTTCTTCTCGTGCACCAGCAGATGCGGCTTGCTCATGGCTGATATCCCTGACCGTTTCCCGTGATCCCTCACACCGTGGCCGAGTTCGTGAAATCGGGCTCGACGCGGCTGCGCTCAAGTCTTATATAAGACATATGAGTGTGCACAAGCTCGAAATCGCAGGGCAGCCCCGAGAGCCCGATATGCCGGAGACGCTAGGCTTCCGGCCGCTCTATCGGCAGGTGAAGGCGATCTTCGTGCGCCGGCTCATGGATGGGGTCTGGGCGCCTGGCGCGATTCTGCCGAGCGAAGGCCAGCTTGCCGCCGAGATCGGCGTCAGCCAGGGCACCGTGCGCAAGGCGCTCGACGAGCTCGCCGCCGAGAACCTCGTCGTTCGCCGCCAGGGGCGCGGCACTTTCGTCGCCGAGCATGACGAGCGCCGCATCCTGTTCCAGTTCTTCAAGCTGGCGCCGGACCAGGGGGCGCCGCGCTTTCCCGACAGCGTCGTGCTCTCGGTGACGACGACTCTCGCCGACGAAGCCGAGCGCGCGGCTCTCGACCTCGCCGAGGACGCCGCCGTCATCCGCATCCGCCGGCAACGCTCTTTCGACGGCGTACCGCTGATCGTCGAGACGGTCAGCCTGCCGCAGCAGCTTTTCCCGGGGCTGGAGAACGGGCCGATCCCGAACAATCTCTACAGCCTCTATGCCGGCCATTACGGCATCACCATTGCCAATGCGCGCGAGCGGCTGAAGGCGGTGATGCTCTCGGCGGAGGACGCTGCCGCGCTCGGAGCTTCTGCTGGCGAGCCGGCCCTGCAGATCGACCGTATCGCCCTGTCGCTCGACGGCACGCCCGTAGAGCACAGGCTCAGCCTGTGTCTGACCCAGGAGGTTCACTACCTGTCGGACCTGCGCTGAGCCGTCCCCGCACCAGGTTTGCTCGAGAACAAGTCGCCTATTTCGGCGAAAAATCAGTTTTTTGCTGTAGATTTTTAAAGTTTCGCTCGAAACCGAGCGAACCAAACTCGGGGGCCGAGAGCCACGAGATTTCGACCAAGCCGACGCAGAGCGGCCGCCCTACTGGAGGAAACGAATGATCGCGCATATCCGCAGATTCCTCATGACGCGCCGCGGCGCCCTCGCAGGGCTCGCCCTGCTGGGGCTCGGCGCACCTGCCCTGGCCCAAGGTTTCCCGACCAAACCGATAACCCTGATCGTGCCCTTTGCCGCCGGCGGCCCCAGCGACGTGATCGCCCGCCTGCTCGGCGAGCATATGGGCCGCACGCTCGGCCAGCAGGTCGTTGTCGAGAACATCGCCGGAGCAGGAGGCACGGCCGGCGCCAAGCGCCTCGTCGCGGCCGAGCCGGACGGGCACACCATGCTCATCCACCACCTCGCGCTTGCCGCAGCGCCGGCGCTCTACAGCAATCTCGGCTATGACACCCAGACCGCCTTCGCGCCGATCGGGCTTGTGAACACAGGGCCGATGGTCATCGCCGGCAAGCTCGCGCTGCCTCCTGTCGATGGCAAGGCCTTCTTTCCCTATGCCAAGCAGCAGGCCGAAAAGCTCACCGTCGCCCATGCCGGCGTCGGCTCGAACGCGCATCTGTGCGCCGTGCTGATCTCGCAGGCCCTGGGCGTCAAGCTCGCCCAGGTCGCCTATCGCGGCACCGGGCCGGCGATGAACGACCTCGTCGGCGGCCAGGTCGACGTGCTCTGCGACCAGTCGACCACGGCCGTGCCGCAGATCCAGTCCGACAAGATCCGCGCCTATGCGGTGACCTCGCCGGAGCGGCTCGGGGTGCTCCCGAACGTCCCGACCTCGCGCGAGGCCGGCACCGAGATCGACATGACGATCTGGCACGGGCTCTACGCCCCGAAGGGCACGCCCGCTGCAGCGCTCGACAAGCTCAACGGCGCGTTGCAGGCCGCGTTGAAGGACCCTGCCGTGCTCGAGCGATTCAAGGCGGTCGGCACCAGTGCCTTTCCGACGGCTGAATGGACCCGCGAGGCCCATGCCAAGCGCTTCGCCGCCGAGGTTGCCAAATGGGGAACGGCGTTGAAGGCGGCCGGACTGACGCCGCAGAACGCCAACTGAACCAAAGCAGAATCAAGCGGGCCGCTCGCCTATGCGGGCGGCCCATGCTACCGGCGGCAGATGAGCAATCTCGTCGCTTTGGATCACTTCCTCGCTCTGCCCGAGCACGCACGCCTGCTCGGGCTGGATCTCGGCACCAAGACGATCGGGCTCGCCTTGTCCGACGTCGAGCGCCGGATCGCGACGCCGCTGGAGACGATCCAGCGCGTCAAGTTCCGTCAGGACGCTGCGGCGCTGTTGAAGCTGGCGGACAAGCACGCGATCGCCGGGCTGGTGATCGGCCTGCCGCTCAACATGGACGGAACGGAAGGTCCGCGGGTCCAGTCGACCCGCGCTTTCGTGCGCAATCTAGCGCCGCTGACGGCGCTGCCGATCGTGTTCTGGGACGAGCGGATGTCGACGCTCGCGGTCACCCGCACTTTGCTCGATGCCGACGCCTCGCGCGCCCGGCGGGCGGCCGTCGTCGACAAGATGGCGGCAGCCTACATTCTGCAAGGCGCGCTCGATCGGCTCGCCCGTCTCACGCCGGATGGGGACGAGCCGGAGGACGGCTGGGCTACGGAATGACGTAGCCGCGCTTGATCGCCTTCTTCTGCGCATCGCGGTGGTTCTTGATCGCCCGCTTCTGGTCTTCGATGCTCATGCCCGCCATCGGATTGTTGGGATTGGGACCGCGCCGATAGCCACCACCGTCCTGGCCATAGCGCCGGTCGTCGCGCCCATAACCGCGATCGTCGCGACCATAGCCCCTGTCGCGGCGGCCCTGATCGTAACCGTTATTATAACCCCGGTCATAGCCGCGGCGACGGCCATAGCTGTCATCTGAATAGTACTGGGCCATTGCCGCGCCGGAGCAGAACACCGCCAGGGCGACGGCGCCGCAGCCGGACAGCAGTGTCTTGAGCGAGGGTTTCATCGTCTTTCTCCAAGGTCGGCAAGGCAACGGCCCCGGGATCGGAACCGCGAGCTCCCGTAGGCCAAGAAAAGGGCCGCCCCGTCATGCGACAGGAGCGACCCTTGGAGCCTAGGCGCCAGGCGTTCAGAATTGATTAAGCCTGTTTATCCTGACCGGTGGTCAGCGATAGCTGCCGCCCGCCGGATCGCGGATGTTGTCGGGGTAGTAGTAGCGCGGCGCATAGTAGCGGCGCGGCGCCACATAGACCGGCTCGTCATAGTAGCCGTCATCATAGCCATAGACCGGCTCAGCATAACGCGGACGGCTGGCAGCGATCGCCGCAGCGCCGAGAAGGCCGAGGCCGACGCCGGCAGCGATGGCAGCGCCACGATTGCCGTGGCGCCAGCCGCGACGATAATATTGCGAGTAGTCGACCTGAGCGGCATCGAGGCGGCTCTTGTCGAAGCCGACCGGGCGGGCCTGGCCCGCCACGACTGGCGTCAGGCCTGCTGCCAGAACGCTGCCGGTGACGGCGAGCGTCACGAGGAAACGGCTCTTTCCGAAAACTGACATGGCATTCTCCTTCTCGGCGGCTTCCCGCCTTGACGCCCGATTTAGCTCGCCCCGGTTGAACCGGGCCTGAACCAATCGCGGCGGAATTGCGACCGGAGATCAACGCGCCAATCCGGAAAGTGTTCCTTTCAAGAAAATAATTACACGCAGTGATTGCATTTCTGGAGATCGAGTAGCAAGAATAGCGTCGTCGAACGCCGGTTCGTTTCCTACAACTGATGCGGCCACGGGGGTGGGCGAGATGAGGAAAGCAATATCGCGGCGAATTAAGGAGGATAAAATCTATCAGGATGACAATCACTTGCCCCGAGTTTCGGGTATCAGCCGCCGCGCCTCGGCCTCGCCCGGTCCGTACCGCATGGACGCGCTGGCGCGCATGCAATTGGAAGTTGCATCTTATATCGAGGAGATCACCGTCGAGCTCGGTGCGATGGCCCGGGCGGCGCAACTCAGCAGCCTCGCCTATTTCGTCGAGATGACCCGGCTGGAGGCTGCGATCAATCGCCGAACTTGCCAGTTGCAGCTCGGCGACGTGCCCGACCCCGACAGCTCGCCCTGAGATCCGGTTTCGCAGTTTATTAAACTATAGGTTGCAATAATTCCATCCAGCAACCTGACAGGAGCGCCCGATGCCGGCCTCTCCGACGACCACCCACCCTCGCAACGCCCTTCTCTCCTCGCATGGCCTGTATCACCACGGCGAACCGGAGGCTCTGGCCCTGCAGCTTCTGGTCGAGAAGCGAGCCCGTCAACGCAATCTGCAGCGCGACGTCGCCGTAAAGGCAGCGAATATGCTCGCCGAACTTGGCAACCAGGCTCGCGCCGCCGATCTCGACCTATTGGTGACCTTCCTCGAGCTTGCGGCGGCGGAGGCCGAGCGCGAGCGCAGCCGCTGGGGCGACGCGGCGGGCTGACCGTCTCGCCGCCAGGGTCATGTCGATCGCGAAAGAGCGCCGCCGGCGTGGCGCTGCACCATGCCTTCCAGTTCCAGCTCCAGCAGGATGCGGCTGACCTCGCGCACCGGATGACCGCTGGCGCGAACGAGATCGTCCATTGCCATCGGTGTCGCGCCGATCAGGTCGAGCAGGCGTCGACGGGGAGCGTCTTCGGCGTGCTCCCCCTGCGATATGGGTTCGCGTTCGAGCTCGAGCTTCGGGGCCGGCAGGATCTCCGGCAGGTCGAGCTCGTCCCAGAGTGCATCCTTCCGCCGCTCCGGTCCGGCTTCCTCTCGCGCCAGCATGGGTACGGCCCCGAACAGGTCGCTCTGCCGGAGCATCGGCGCCAGCACATCGACGACATGCGCCGTCTCGGCACAAAGGATCGCGCCCTCGCGAATCAGGTGATTGCCGCCCTCGGCCCGCGGGTCGAGCGGCGAGCCTGGTACCGCAAAGACCTGACGGCCCTGCTCGTTGGCGAAGCGGGCGGTGATCAGCGAACCGGATTTGCGGGCGGCCTCGACCACGACCGTTCCTAAAGCCAGCCCCGAGACGAGCCGATTGCGCCGCGGGAAATCGCGCCCGCGCGGCACCCAGCCGAGCGGCATCTCGCTCAGCGCCGCGCCCCGCTCACGGATGCGCCCGAGCAAGGGGATGTTCTGCGGCGGATAGACCTCATCGAGTCCGCCGGCCAGAACCGCGATCGTACCGCTTTCCAGACTCGCTTGATGCGCGGCCGTGTCGATCCCGCGCGCCAACCCGGAGACGACGACGAAGCCGGCCTCTCCGAGTTCACGCGACAGCGTCGCGGTGAACTTCAGCCCGGCGGCCGAGGCGTTGCGCGAGCCGACGACGGCGACGCAAGGGCGGTTCAGCACTGCCGGGTCGCCGTCGATGGTGATTAGCGGCGGCGCCGAATCGATCGCCTGGAGCGGTACGGGATAGACCGCCTCGCCGAGCGCGATCAGATAGGCGCCACGCCGGCGCAGCGCTTCGAACTCCCGCTCCGCCTCTGCGGTCGTGCACAGCCTGAGCGTTCGGCCTGCCTGGCGACCGAGCTCCGGCAAGGCCTCCAGCGCTCCCGCGGCACCGCCGAAGCGATTGACCAGGGTCCGGAAGGTGCGTGGGCCGATGCTCTCGCTGCGGATCAGGCGGAGCCAGTCGAGGCGTTGCCGGTCGTCGAGAACGAAACCGGCCATCGCCATTCAGCCCTTCTGTCCGATCTTGCCTTCTCGGCCCGAGAGCAGCCTTCCGATGTTCTCCCGGTGCATGAACCAGAGCAGCAGCGCGAGGAGCGCCATCAGCCCGGCCGCCTGGGCATCGCGGATCCAGAACCAGAACAGCAACGGTGTCAGCAGGCTGGCGATCAGGGCCGAAAGCGAGGAGTACCTGGTCAGATAGGCGATGCTAAGCCAGACCGCGGCGAAGATCAGCGCGATCGACCATTTCAACCCGATCAGGATGCCGAGGAAGGTCGCGACGCCCTTGCCGCCCTTGAAGCGCAGCCAGACCGGGAAGAGATGGCCAAGGAAGGCGCCAAGGCCGGCGGCGAGCGCCGCACTTTTGCCGCCGAGGAGCCAGCCGGCAAGCACCACCGCCGCCGTGCCTTTCAGCATGTCGCCGAGCAGCGTCAGCGCCGCCAGCTTCTTGTTGCCGGTACGCAGGACATTGGTCGCGCCGATATTGCCGGAGCCGATCGTTCGCAGATCCGGGCCGCCGCTCAGCCGGGTCAGGATGATGCCGAACGGGATCGAGCCGAGCAAATAGCCGAGGACGAGCGCGGCGAGCCCCATCGGGCCCGGATACGCCCAAGCGAACGCCTCAGCCATGCAATCTCCCCTGCCCGTCCTGATCCGAGCTTACGCGGGTTCGCCGCGATAGACCACCCGGCCACCGACGAAGGTCGCCTGCACCAGCCCCTGCAGCCGCGCCTCGTCGAAGGGCGAATTCTTGGCGCGGGATTTCAGCTTGCGCTTGTCGACGACGAAGGGGGCGTCGATGTCGATCAAGGCGAGATCGGCCGGTGCACCAACGGCAAGCCGACCGCAGCCCAAGCCCAGCAGTTCGGCCGGCCGGCTCGACAGAGCGGCGAACAGCGAGGCAAGGCCGATCTGCTCGCCATGATAGAGCCTCAGCGCTGCCGGGAGCAGCGTCTCGATACCGAGCGCGCCATTGGCAGCCTCGGCGAAGGGCTGGCGCTTGGTCTCGACATCCTGCGGATCGTGATCGGAGACGATCACGTCGATCAGCCCCTCGGCCACCGCGGCGATCATCGCCAGCCGCTGGTCCTCGTGCCGCAATGGCGGCGAGACCTTGCAGAAGGTGCGGTACTCGCCGACATCGTTCTCGTTCAGGCAAAGATTGTTGATCGAAACGCCGCAGGTGACGGAAAGCCCGTCTTCCTTGGCCCGGCGGATCAGATCGAGCGAGTCCGAGCAGGAGACCATGGCGGCGTGATAGCGGGCGCCGCTGGCCCGGGCGAGGCGCAGGTCGCGCTCCAGCATCACGGTCTCGGCCTCATGCGGGATGCCCGGCAGGCCCTTGCGGCTGGCGAACTCGCCTTCGTTCATCACGCCGACGCCGCGCAGGTCGGGATCCTCGACATGGTTCATCAGCAGCGCGTCGAAATCGCGGGCATAGATCATGGCGCGGCGCATGAGCTGCGGGTTGCGCACGCCGTTGGCACCGTCGCTGAAGGCGACCGCACCGGCTTCGAGCAGCAGGCCGAACTCGGTGATCTCCTTGCCGTGCAATCCCTTGGTCAGCGCTGCCGCCGGCAGGACATTGACGATCGCCTTGTCGCGGGCGCGGCGCTTGATGAAGTCGATGACGGACGGGTCGTCGATCGGCGGATCGGTGTCCGGGCGGCAGATCACCGTGGTGACGCCGCCGGCGGCGGCTGCCTGCGAACCGGTCCCGAGCGTCTCGCGGAATTCCGCACCGGGCTCTCCGAGGAAAGCACGCAGGTCGACGAGGCCGGGCGCCAGCACGAGGCCTTGGCCGTCCTCGACCGCAATGCCGGCCGGCAGTTCCGGACGGTCGCCGCCCCAATGGACATCGGCAATCACGCCGTCGCGGATCAGGACGCTGCCGACGCCCTCCCGGCCGGAGGCCGGATCGACCAGCCGCGCACCGAGGATCGCACAGCCGCTCGTCTGCTCGCTGCTGTCAGCCATCGCTACGCTCGACCCCGTTTGCGCGCTCGCGGCGCTGCGTGAAGACATAATGCCAGAACCCGACCAGCCCCCAGATGCCGACGCACAGCAGCGCGCCGAGGAGCGCGATCAGCCAGGTCCAGGCGGAGTGCGGCTCGGCATAGACGAAGCCGGCCACGACCAAGAGATAGAGTCCGACGAAGACGATCCGAGCCCGGTGCATCCGACGCAACAGCCAGGCGAGGAAGGCCTCCATCCGGTTCAGCCATTGGGCAGGTGCTGCGCGAGCGCATCGAGCACCGCCATGCGTACGGCAACGCCCATCTCGACCTGCTCGCGGATCAGCGACTGGGCGCCGTCGGCCACTTCGGAGGAGATCTCGACGCCGCGGTTCATCGGGCCGGGATGCATGACGAGCGCATCCGGCGCAGCCAGCGAGAGCTTGTCGCGGTCGAGCCCGAAATAGCGGAAATACTCCTTCGAGGACGGAACGAAGGCGCCGTTCATGCGCTCGAGCTGCAAGCGCAGCATCATGACGATGTCGACGCCCTCCAGCCCCTTCTTCATGTCGCGGAAGACCTCGACGCCCATGCGCTCGACACCGGTCGGCAGGAGGGTCGAAGGCGCGATCAGGCGGACCTTGGCGCCGAGAGCGCTGAGCAGGATGATGTTGGAGCGGGCGACGCGCGAATGCACGATGTCGCCGCAGATCGCAACGGTCAGCCCGGCGATCCGGCCCTTGTTACGGCGGATCGTCAGGGCGTCGAGCAGGGCCTGCGTCGGATGCTCATGGGCGCCGTCGCCGGCGTTGACGACCGAGCAGTCGACCTTGCGGGCGAGCAGATTGACCGCGCCGGCGGCGTGATGGCGCACGACCAGAATGTCGGGCCGCATCGCGTTCAGCGTCGCGGCGGTGTCGATCAGCGTCTCGCCCTTCTTCACCGAGGAGGAGCCGACCGACATGTTCATCACATCGGCGCCGAGGCGCTTGCCCGCAAGCTCGAACGAGGCCTGCGTCCGTGTCGAGGGCTCGAAGAACAGGTTGATCTGGGTGCGGCCGCGCAGCGTCGCCGTCTTCTTCTCGATCTGCCGCGAGAGCGCGACATAGGTCTCGGCGCGCTCGAGCAGCGCCTCGATATCCAAATGGGACAGCCCCTCGATCCCGAGGAGATGCCGGTGCGGATAGAGCGGTACGGTCGATGTCATTTGAAGACCGCTGTTTAGGGGCGAGTCGTGGCCGGCGCAAGGCAGCGCGCATGTTCTTCAGTGAGTCACTCTGCTTTCAACGCATAGACATGTGCTTCACCGGGGAACTGGCGGCTGTGCACCTCGGCGGCGTAGGCGCGCACCGCCTCCCGGGCCTGTGCTGCGAGATCGCCATAGGCCTTCACGAATTTCGGCACACGGCCGGTAAGGCCCAGCATGTCGTCGAGAACGAGGACCTGCCCGTCGCATGCAGCCGAGGCGCCGATCCCGATGGTCGGAATCGCGACCTTCTTGGTGATCTCGGCCGCCAGCGGCTCGGCCACCGCCTCGATCACCAGGGAGAAGGCGCCGGCATCGGCGATCGCGATGGCGTCGGCGATGAGGGACGGCCACTCGGCCTTGCTGCGCCCCTGCGCCTTGTAGCCGCCGAGGGTGTTGACCGCTTGTGGCGTCAGGCCGACATGGCCCATCACCGGCACGCCGCGCTCGACCAGGAAGCGCACAGTCTCGGCCATCCTGGCGCCGCCCTCGAGCTTCACGGCGCCGGCGCCGGTCTCCTTCAGCAACCGGGCGGCGTTGCGGAACGCCTGCTCCCGGCCCTCCTCATAGCTCCCGAAGGGCATGTCGATCACGACGAGGGAACGTGTCGTCGAGCGTGTCACAGCCTGGCCGTGCAGGCTCATCATCTCCAGCGTCACCGGGACGGTGCTGTCGAGGCCGTAGACGACCATGCCGAGCGAGTCGCCGACCAGGGCGATGTCCGCGACCTCGTCGACGATCTTCGCCATCGGTGCCGTATAGGCGGTCAGGGCTACCAGCGGCGCGCCGCCCTTGCGCCCGCGAATATCGAGCGAGGTCAGCCGGCTTGTCCGGTTCTGCGACGACATGCTGGGTCTCCATGACAGACATCAAAACGGCATCGGCTGGTGACCTAGCCTGACCACCCTGCTCTCGAAAAGCAGAATCGGGTTTGACAGGACCGGCCGCGTGAACCACTTTCGCGCGCAATCCCGAACCGCTATCAACGCGCCCCGCGCCAAGTTCGGCGAGGCTGGTCGCTAGTGCCCGCCTTACCCTTGTCTATGAGATCGAAAGCGTCATGAAGCTCCTCGTCGTCGAGTCGCCGGCCAAGGCCAAGACGATCAATAAGTATCTGGGCTCCGACTACGAGGTCATCGCCTCGTTCGGGCACATTCGCGATCTTCCCGCGAAGGACGGCTCGGTCGATCCCGAGAACGACTTCGCCATGCTGTGGGAAACCGAGGGGCGCGGCGCCAAGCAGGTCGCCGAGATCGCCAAGGCGGCGAAGAACGCCGAGAAGGTCATTCTCGCGACCGACCCGGATCGCGAGGGCGAGGCGATCTCCTGGCACGTGCTGGAGGCGCTGAACCAGAAGCGGGCGATCAAGGGAATCCCGGTCGAGCGCGTCACCTTCAACGCCGTGACCAAGGATGCGGTGCAGAAGGCGCTGGCCAATCCGCGCCCGATCGACCAGGCGCTGGTCGACGCCTACCTTGCCCGCCGCGCCCTCGACTACCTCGTCGGCTTCACGCTCTCGCCGGTGCTCTGGCGCAAGCTCCCCGGCGCCCGCTCGGCCGGGCGCGTGCAATCGGTGGCGCTGCGCCTGGTCAGCGACCGCGAGCGCGAGATCGAGGCCTTCCGGGCCCGCGAATACTGGTCGCTGATCGCGACGCTCGCGACCACCAGCGGCGCGACCTTCGACGCGCGCCTCAGCGGCGCCGACGGCAAGAAGATCACGCGGCTCGACATCGGCACTGGCGATGAGGCCGCGGCCTTCAAGGCCGCGCTGGAGACCGCGCGCTTCTCCGTTGCCGAAGTCGAGGCCAAGCCGGTCAGGCGCCACCCCCAGCCGCCTTTCCAGACTTCGACGCTGCAGCAGGAAGCCTCGCGCAAGCTCGGCATGGCCCCCGCCCGCACGATGCAGGTGGCACAGCGTCTCTATGAGGGCGTCGACATCGGCGGCGAGACCGTCGGCCTGATCACCTATATGCGTACCGACGGCGTCGACATGGACGGCTCGGCCATCACGGCGGCGCGGCGGGTCATCGGCAAGGAGTTCGGCGACAACTATGTGCCGGACGCCCCGCGCAAATACACGGTCAAGGCCAAGAATGCGCAAGAAGCGCACGAGGCCATCCGCCCGACCGATCTCGGCCGTCTGCCGGCGATGGTCGCGCGCCATCTCGAGCCGGAGCAGGCCAAGCTCTACGAGCTGATCTGGAAGCGCACCATTGCCAGCCAGATGGAATCGGCTTCGATCGAGCGCACCACGGTCGACATCGCAGCCCAGGTCGGCGCCCGCGCGCTTGAACTGCGCGCCACCGGGCAGGTCGTGCTCTTCGACGGCTTCCTGACGCTTTATCAGGAGAGTCGCGACGACGAGGAAGACGAGGATAGCAAGAAACTGCCCCCGATGAAGGCTGGGGATCCGCTGGAGAAGCGCGCCATCGCTGCCGACCAGCATTTCACCGAGCCGCCGCCGCGCTTCTCGGAAGCGAGCCTGGTCAAGCGCATGGAAGAGCTCGGGATCGGGCGCCCTTCCACCTATGCCGCAACGCTGGCAACGCTGCGCGACCGCGAATATGTCCGCGTCGAGAAGAAGCGCCTCGTGCCCGAGGACAAGGGCATGCTGGTCACGGCGTTCCTGGAGTCCTTCTTCAAGCGCTATGTCGAGTTCGACTTCACGGCGAGCCTGGAGGAGAAGCTCGATCTGGTCTCCAGCGGCGATGTCGACTGGAAGGTCCTGCTGCGCGAGTTCTGGGACGAATTCACCAAGGCGATCGGCGAGACCAAGGAGCTGCGCGTCGGCGACGTCCTGGAAGCACTGAATGGCATCCTGGGTCAGCACGTCTTCCCGCAACGTGCCGATGGCGGAGACCCGCGCAGCTGCCAGGTCTGCGGCACCGGCACGCTCTCGCTCAAGCTCGGCAAGTTCGGCGCCTTCGTCGGCTGCTCGAACTATCCCGAATGCCGCTTCACCCGCCCGCTCAGCGCCTCGGCCGCCGATGGCGAGGCCTCGACCGAGGGCGGCCAGGCCGTCAACGGCGTGCGTATCCTGGGCAAGGATCCGGTCACGGATCTCGAAGTCACCGCGCGCGACGGCCGCTTCGGCCCCTATATCCAGCTCGGCGAGGGCGAGAAGCCAAAGCGCTCCAGCCTGCCTAAGGGCGAGACCGTCGGCTCGTTGACGCTGGAGAAGGCGCTCGCCTTGCTCTCGCTGCCGCGAGAGGTCGCGAAGCATCCGACCAGTGGCGAGCCGATCCTCGCCGGCATCGGCCGCTATGGGCCTTATGTCCAGCACGGCAAGACCTACGCCAATATCGACAAGGAAGACGACATCCTCGAAATCGGCGCCAACCGCGCCATCGATCTGATCGTCGCCAAGGAGAGCGGCGCGGGCGGCAGGCGCTTCGGCAATGCCGCGGCGACGCCGGGCCGCGATCTCGGCGAGCACCCGCAGGGTGGCAAGATGGAGGTCAAGGCCGGCCGCTACGGCCCCTATGTCGCCTGGGGCAAGGTCTACGCCACCCTGCCGAAGACGATGGCGCAGGAGAGCATCACCGCCGAGCAGGCGATCGAGCTGGTCAACGCCAAGGCGGCAGCCGGCGGAGGCTCGAAGAGCAAGGCGAAGGCGCCCGCCAAGAAGTCGGCGCCAGCCAAGAAGACTCCGGCAAAGGCGAAGAGCACCAAGGCCAAGAAAGCCGGCGCAACCGAGGGCTGAAGCCAGCCACGGTTAACTCCGGATTCAAGGGCTTTCAGTACCTTGCAGCGCCGCAGTCGAACTAGCGGCCTGCGAGGGGACATCATGAAATCCATCAGGACCCAGATTCTGGGGCTGATCGCGATCGTCGCGGCCGGCGCCTTGGTTGCACTCGGCTGCGCCTTGCTGGCGATGACCCGCATCGACACGATGAATGATCGCTCGTCGCAGCAAAACCATATCGCCCTCGCCGCCGAACGGCTCAACGCTGCCGTCAACCTCGTCGTCGCCGATTCCTACCTCGTCTACACCGCCCGCAACCCGCATTTCGCCGGGATCGCCGCGACGACGGTCGAAGGCGGCCTCGCCAGGGTCGAGGAGCGCCGCAAGGATCTCGCCAAGCTCATCCCGCCGGCCGAGCGCGAGCGCATGGAGAAGATCAGCACGCTGATCACCGAATTCGTCGCCATCCGGCTGGAGACGACGCGCATGGTCCGCGAGATTTCGGCCCGTGCCGCCGAAGCCTGGGGCAACAGCGACGCCAGCAAGAAGAACCGCGCGACGCTGCAGGAAGAGATCACGTCGCTGAGCAGCTTCAACGAGACGCTCGCCAATGAGGTCGACGCAGCTTCGAGCGCCTTTTCGGGACAGGTACGGACCTGGCTGCCGGTCGCATTGGTCGTGGTGCTCGGCGGCGCGATCTTCGGCGCGCTGGTGTTCTCGCGGCGCTCGATCATCCGCCCCCTCGTCGACCTCGGCGGGACGATGAGCCGCCTGACCGCCGGCGAGACCCAGATCGAGGTACCCCACACCAAGCGCCGCGACGAGATCGGCGAAATGGCACGGGCAGTATCGGTGCTGCGCCAGAGCACCGAGCAGGTCGCGCTGTTGCAGGAGCAGGAGCGCGCCGCTTCCGCCGCCCGGATCCGCTCGGCCGATGCGATGGCCTCGGTCGTGTCGGATGTCGGCGAGGTCGTCGCCGCGGCCGCAGCCGGCGATTTCTCGGCCCGGCTCCAGATCGATCATGGCGACGAGCAGATGCAGAAGCTGGTCGCCGGGATCAACGAGATCAATGCGGTGGTCGACAATGCCACCACGGAGTTCGTTGCAGTGCTGCAGGCGCTCGCTGCCGGCGATCTGACCCATCAGGTGCCGACGGCCTATCGCGGCCGCTTCGCCGAATTGAAGGATGCGATCAACGAGACGTTGTCGCGGCTATCGGCGACCGTCAGCACCATCCAGACCATGTCGGCGGATGTCGGCCTGTCGGCGCGCGAGATCAATATGGGAGCGGACGATCTCTCCAAGCGTACCGAGGAGCAGGCATCCTCGCTGGAAGAGAGCGCCGCAACGACCGAACAGCTCGCGGCCTCTGTGAAGGCCGCGGCCCAGGCCGCCCAGCAGGCAGTGCGCCAGGCCGGCGAGGCGATGCAGGTCGCACAGGCCGGCGGCAATATCGTCACCGACGCGGTCTCGGCGATGGAGCGCATCGAGCAAGCCTCGAAGAAGATCTCCGACATCACCCGCGTGATCGACGACATCGCCTTCCAGACCAACCTCTTAGCGCTCAATGCGGCGGTCGAAGCGGCGCGGGCCGGCGACGCCGGCAAGGGCTTTGCGGTAGTCGCGTCGGAAGTGCGCACGCTCGCCCAGCGTTCGGGCGAAGCGGCCAAGGACATCACCGGCCTGATCTCCTCCTCGAACACCGAAGTCGAAGCAGGCGTGAAGCTGGTTCGCCAGGCCGGCGACGCACTGACCCGCATCGTCTCGGCGTCGCAGAGCGTCCAGGCGACTGTCTCGGAGGTTGCCGCCGCTTCGAGCGAGCAGGCCAACGGCATCGAGGAGATGAGCCAGACCGTCGCTCATATGGACGAGATGACTCAGGCCAATGCTGCGCTCGCCGAACAGAGCGCCGCCTCGGCCGGCGCGCTCGCCGGCAAGATCGGCGAGCTCAACGTCCTGGTCTCCGGCTTCCGGACCAGTGAGAGCGCTGGCGCCGCCTCGCAACAATCGGCTGCGGTCGAGCTGGCGAACGCTTCAGAGCCCGGACGGCTGCAGCAGCGTGCGGAAGCTGCCTTTGCCCAGCACAGGCCGGCACCGCGTCGCGAACGTGCCACCCCCGCCCCCATGCCGGCCCCTGCCCGCAAGGTCGCCAACGCCCGCGGCGGCGACGCGGGCTGGGAAGAATTCTGAAGCGCATTCAGCGCAGGGCTCCGGCAACTCCAGAGCCCTGCCCTCTGCCAAAGACCTGGGAATGGTTGGGGCTAGCTACATGCTGGCCCTTTTTTGTTCGTCAGCGCCGTTTGATCCGCTGCAGGTGGCAGACCTTGACCCGCCCGCCCCTGCCGTCCGAGCGCCAGCTGCAACCCGGATTGCGCGGGCGGCCCTCATAGATGTGGTAGACGCCGCGGTTCCGGCGATCGAAGCGCTGGTTCGAGGCATCGTGCCCGCCGATACGGACATTGTTGCCGAAACGCACTTCGGCGGCGGCCGGAGTGGCCACCGCCAGAGGGAGCGCCAGCGCGGCAAGCGCCAGCAGACATGTCGCAAGATCGGCCGGTCTCGTCATTCGCCGATCAGAGCAGCCAGGCTGCGGCGGCGCAAGGCTCGCTGAGCGCTCAGCTGCGCCCGCCGACCACGACGAGCTGCTTGATCTCGCCGCGCAGGAAGGCCTGCAGGAAGCGGTCATAGTCCTTGACCGAGACGCAACCGTTTGAATCGCCGCGCGGGCCGAGCAGGTAGTTGTGCACCAGCAAGCCGGCCCGGCCGAAGATCTTGCCGCTGCCCCCGACCGGATGCATGCGGATGGCGCGCACGCCGTGGAACAAGGCCTCGCGCTCGGTCAGATTGTAGACGTGCGGCGGCGTCGGTCCCTTCATCCGGACATGGACGAAGCGCAGGTCGTTCATCATCTCGCCGAGGCCGGAATTGGCCTCCAGCCGCTCGCCATTGGGCAGGTAAACCACACGCGCGCTGATGTCGTAGACCGCGGTCTTGCCGCTGGCGGCCGGTGTCGCCGACGACATCGGCACAGGCATCGGCGCGGGGGCGACGGTGAGGCCGCTGCCCCGGCCGCTGCGCTGGGTGATGTCGTCCTGCGGCGCGGCATAGGCGAGACGCTCGCCGGAGCTCTGCGGCGCATTGGCATTCACGCCGAAGAGCTTCTCGAAGAAGTTGCGATTGTCGGCCGCGGGCTCGGCCTTGGCGACGACGTCCTTGCCCTGGCGCGAGGTCGCACGGGTCGCGAGGCGCGGCTCGGGCGGCGTCGGGAGCTTCAGATCGGACGGGCGCGGAACCGGGCGCGGCGCGATCAGAGCGATACGTGGCGGCTCGACCGTAGCGGGCTGGACGGCGATCGTGGTCGTCGCCAGGCTTGGGCCGCCGGCCGGCTCAGACGGCACGATCGAGCCGGTGGTCTCGGGATCGAGCACCGTTGCGATCTGTGTCGGCGCAACCGACTGGAAGCGACCGGAAAGCGGCGCGCTCTCGGCGAGCGACTGCGCGACATAGCCAGCAACATAGCCGGGGCGGAGCAGTGGCGTCGCGCTGTGGGCAGGGGTCGGGTGCGCCAGCGCGTGCTTCTGGGCCCGCGGCAATGCAGCCGTCGCCTGCTCGGCCTGCCTATTCGGCCAGACCGACAGGCCCGCCATCGCACTGGCGGCAACGGCCACGAGAACACCAAGGCGGATGAAAGGGCTGCCGCGCCGGCGCTTCAGGCTATAGGAATAGCCGGCAAATTTGTTCGAGCTACGCATACGCAACGCCTCGGGACACCTTACAGGCATCCCGCTGAGGTTCAGCGCCCTACGTGTCTCGCCGCTGCGCTTGCTTGCGCCGGGCAGACCATAGCGGCCTGTTCGTCAGTCTCGGGAGGCCCCAACCTCACAAGGCTCATTCAGCCCTTGCTTGGTTAATTCCCGATGAATCAAAACAAATTTACGCAGAGTCAGCCGCGGTGCGGCCAACCGGGCCGCAGCGCGCTTTCGTGGACCGGACCTCGTCAGGCCAGAGGCTTGAGACCGGCCTCGATCGCCGCCCGCTTCGGCTCGAGGAAGGGCGGCAGCGACAGCCCCTCGCCCATCGTCTCGAAGGGCTCGTCAGTGGCGAAGCCCGGCCCGTCGCTGGCGATCTCGATCAGCACTCCGTTCGGCTCGCGCAGGTAAAGCGAGCGGAAATAGAAGCGATCGACCGGCCCGCTGTTCGGGTAGCCCGAGACGCGCAGCCGCTCGGCCCATTCATCGTATTCGCCGAAGCTCGGCGTGCGCAGCGCCAGGTGATGGACCCCGCCGGCGCCTTCGCGCGCCGGAGACAAGCCTGGCTCGACCGCGACATGGAGCTCGGCCGCCGGACCGCCCTCACCGATCCGGAAGACGTGGATGTCGCCGGTGGCGTGGGCCGCGTCGCGATAGTCTGCGATGCGCTCCAGCCCGAGCAACTTGGTCAGGACGAGTTCGGTTCGCTCGATCTGCGGCACCGAGATCGTCACGGGTCCAAGGCCGCGGATCTGATGCTCGGCCGGAACCGGGCTCTTCTCCCAGGCGATGAAGGGGCCTTCGCCGCCATCCACGACGAGCGTCAGGCGCTGGCCTTCCGGATCCTCGAAATCGAGTGCGGCGCGGCCATTGAGCAGGCGCGTGTCGGAAGCCGCAACGCCGGCAGCGGTCAGCCGCTCGCGCCAGAAGTCGAGCGAGGCTTCGCTGGCGACCCTGAGCGATGTGCGGGTGATCGAATGGGTGCCGCGCCTTGCCGGAGCGGTCGGCCAGTCGAAGAAGGTCAGGTCGGTTCCCGGCGAGCCGGCGCCGTCGGCGTAGAACAGATGGTAGGCGGAGGTGTCGTCCTGGTTCACCGTCTTCTTGACCAGGCGCAGGCCGAGCGTCTCGACATAGAAGCGCCGGTTCTGGGCTGCCTGGGCAGTGATGGCGGTGACGTGGTGGATGCCGGTGAGGTGCATGGTATGGGCCCCTTTGATGATGCGCCTCATCTGCCGAGACGCTTCCGTTGCCCACCGATATAGTCTTTGCACCGACGCCATGAAGATGGCATCGAGCCAATCATAAATTGCACCAATGCAATTTCATGATCTAGTTCTTCGGCGTCGATTGTTTCGGCGCGCTGCTCTTGTCTCCGGGCCCCGGCGGCGTGGTGCAGTCCTGCGGCTTGTTCTTGCAGTCGTAGACCATGGTCGGCGCCGCCGATTGCCCGGCCTGTCCCGCGGACGGCAGGATCATGTTCTGGCCCTTGTCGACCTGGCTCGGATGCGTGGTCTTGGGGCCGACGCCGGAATTGTCCGGCTGCTTTGTGGTATGAGGTGTCTGCGCCATGGCGGAAGCGGTCAGCGCAACCGTCGTCAGCAAGGCAAGCGTCATGGTTCTGGCAGGCATGGCGAAGCTCCGGTTGATCGAGGATGTCCTCGATCAACCCGCCATTGCCCGATGAAGTTCCGGCTATTCTGCTGCTCGGGCAGCCCGAGTCGACATCGCATCGGCCGGCGCGCTGCCGTGGCGGCTCGGCTTGGCCTTGAGCTTGAGTTCCTGGAGTTCCTCCCGCTCGCGCGGCGTGTTGCGCATGAGCTGGTCCTTGCCGGGCTGGTACTGCACCGGCTGGGCGACGTCCGCGCCATACCAGGCGGCCGCCCGCAGCACGAAGGACGGATCGGCCAGATGCGGGCGCCCGAGCGCGACGAGGTCGGCGCGGCCCGCGGCGACGATGGTGTTGGCCTGGTCGGCAGTGGTGATGGCGCCGACGCACATGGTGGCGACGCCGGCTTCGTTGCGGATGCGGTCGGCGAACGGGGTCTGGAACATGCGGCCATAGAGCGGCCGGGCGCGCGGCGTGGTCTGCCCAGTCGAGACGTCGACGAGATCGCAGCCGGCCGCAGCGAAGGCTTCGGAGATCGCGACCGAATCCTCGGCGCTGATGCCGCCCTCCTGCCAGTCCGTTGCCGAGATGCGCACCGACATCGGCTTGCTGGCCGGCCAGGTTTCGCGAAGGGCGGCAAAGACTTCGAGCGGGAAGCGCAGGCGGTTTTCGAGCGAGCCACCGTACTCGTCCGTGCGCTGGTTGGTCAGCGGCGAGAGGAAGCTCGCCAGCAGATAGCCATGGGCGCAGTGCAGTTCGAGCATGTCGAAGCCGGCGCGCAGGCCGCGCTCCGCCGCCGCGACGAAGTCGGCCTTGACCCGGTCCATGTCGGTGCGGGTCATTTCGCGCGGCACCTGGCTCTCCGGGTAGTACGGTAGCGGCGAAGCCGAGACGATCGGCCAGGCGCCCTCGGCGAGTGGGCGGTCCATCCCGTCCCACATCAGCTTGCTTGCACCTTTTCGGCCGGCATGGCCGAGTTGCAGGCAGAGCTTCGCTGCCGAGTTGGCGTGGACGAAATCGACGATGCGTGTCCAGGCCGCCTCCTGCGCGTCAGTGTAGAGACCGGTGCAGCCGGGGGTGATGCGGGCATCGGCCGAGACGCAGGTCATCTCGGTGAAGACGAGCCCTGCCCCGCCGATGGCGCGGGCCCCGTAATGCATCAGGTGCCAGTCGCCCGGCAGTCCCTCCTCAGCCGAATACTGGCACATCGGCGAGACCACGAAGCGGTTCGCCAGCTTCATCTCGCGCAGATGGAAGGGCTGGAAAGCCGGCGGCACCGGCGTGCCGTCGCGGCGCGTGGCCTGCTCGGCGCCGAGATCGTCGGCAACCAGCCTGTCGATCGCCGCGACGAACTCCGGGGCGCGCAGAGCGAGGTTGTCGTAGGTGATCGCCTTGGAGCGCGTCATCAGGCCGAAGGCGAAGCGCAACGGCTCGAAATCCCAGAAGCGCTTGAGCTGCTCGAACCAGACCAGCGAGACGTCGGCGGCATGCTGGGTCTTCTCGACCTCCTCGCGCCGCCCGGTCTCGAAGGCAGCGAGCGCCGCCTTGACGTCGAGCCCGGCACGGTGGAAGGCGCGATGCAGCGCGATCGAATCCTCCATGGCGAGCTTGGTGCCGGAGCCGATCGAGAAATGCGCCGTCGCCTTGGCGTCGCCGAGCAGGACGACATTGTCGACGACCCAGTTGCTGCAGCGGATCATCGGGAACTGCCGCCAGAGCGAGCGGTTGGTGATCAGCCTGTGGCCCTGCAATTCCTCGGCGAAGACCTGCTCGAGGAAGGCGGCCGTGCCGGCTTCGTCCAGGCCCTCCAGCCCGGCGCGGGCGAAGGTCTCGGGATCGGTCTCGAGCACCCAGGTCGATTGCCCCGGCTCGTACTGGTAGCAATGGGCGATGAAGACGCCGTGCTGCGTCTGCTTGAAGAAGAAGGTGAAGGCGTCGAAGGGCCGGGTCGAGCCCATCCAGACGAAGCGGTTCGGCCGGAGATCCACCTGCGGCGCAAAGCGCTCGCGATCGCCCTCGCGGATACGGCTGTTGATGCCGTCGGCGGCGACGACGAGATCGTAGTCGCGCTTCAGCGCCGCGACGTCCTCGATCTCCTGCGAGAAGACCAGCTTGACGCCGACCTGGCGCGCTCGCTCCTGCAGCAGCGTCAGCAGCGTCCGGCGCGAGCAGCCGCAGAAGCCGTTGCCAGGTACACGGCGGACCGTGCCTTTGAAATGGATCTCGATATCGTCCCAATAGGCGAAGCTGCGGACGATAGCCTCGTAGCTCGGCAGATCGGCCGCCTTGAACAGATCGAGCGTCTGGTCGGAGAAAACGACGCCGAAGCCGAAGGTGTCGTCGGGGCGGTTGCGCTCGAAGACGGTGACGTCGAGCTCCGGCCAGTCCCGCTTCATCAGCAGCGCGTAATAGAGACCTGCCGGCCCGCCGCCCACCACCGCAATGCGCATGACACCCTCCTTGGCTCGCAAAATCATTTTAAACCTAAAATAATTTTGGCTCAAGCCTCCGATCGGAAGTTAGCATCGAGCCGCTGCTCATATGGGCCAAGCTCAACAAGAACATACATAAAACTCTGATATTCCGGACAATTCGGCGCCACCGCGCAACTCTCCCCTCGCCTCTTGCCAAATGTTTCAGACCTAAAATATATTGACTGCCAAGAGGGAGTGAACGGCATGGCATCGGCTCTGGCGGGACAGCATGCCCTGGTGAGTGGCGGCGGACGCGGCATTGGCCGCGCTATCGCCTCCACTCTGCGCCAGGCAGGCGCCCGCGTCTCGATCATCGGCCGCAATGACGACATCCTGCAACAGGCAGTGCTCGACGGCGCAGCCGACGCCGCCCACGCCGTCGACGTCACTGACGAGGCGGCGGTGAAAGAGGTGATGGCCGGGCTCGCGGCGGGACAGCCCTTCGACATCGTCGTCGCCAATGCCGGCGCAGCCGAGAGCTCCAGCTTCCAGCGCAGCGATGCCGATTTGTTCCGGCGCATGCTCGAGATCAACCTGATCGGCACGGTCAACTGCTTCCGACCGGCTTTGCCTGGCATGACCGAGCGTCGCTCGGGGCGGCTGATCGCGATCGCCTCGACCGCGGGGCATCGCGGCTATGCTTACGTCTCCGCCTACGTCGCCGCCAAGCACGCGGTCGTCGGCCTCGTGCGCTCGCTGGCGCTGGAGACGGCGCGCAGCGGCGTCACCGTCAACGCCGTCTGCCCCGGATATACCGATACCGACATGGTCGCCGGCAGCCTGACGACGATCGCCGCCAAGACCGGCAAGAGCCGCGAGGAAGCGCTGGCTGAGCTGACCAAGGACAATCCGCAGCACCGGCTGATCACGCCCGAAGAGGTCGCGGCTGCCGTGCTCAATCTCTGCGGCCCGCAAAGCCGCGGCATCACTGGCCAGTCCGTCTTGATCAATGGCGGGGAGTTCTGAGCATGGAAATTCCGTCCAGCGCCCCCCTGCTCGACCGCGAGACCAAGGCGAGCGAGCGCCCCGGCGACCACAAGGACGAGCTCCGGCTCTGGCTCCGGATGCTGACCTGCTCCACCCTGATCGAGAGCGAGATCCGCACCCGCCTGCGCGAGGAGTTCAAGACGACGCTGCCACGCTTCGACCTGATGGCGCAGCTGGAGAAATCGACGACTGGCATGACCGTCGGCGAGGTCTCGCAGCGGCTGATGGTCTCGAACGGCAACGTCACAGCGGTGGTCGCCGGCCTGCTCGCCGACGGGCTGGTCGACAAGCGCCCGGCCGCGCAGGACCGGCGCGTCCAGGTGCTGACGCTGACCGCGCAGGGCCGGCGTGCCTTCAAGGCGATGGCCGAGCGCCATGAGGACTGGATCGCCGAGCTCTTCGCTGGTCTCGGGCCGGCCGAGATCGGCCAGCTTTTCCGCCTGCTCGGTGAGGTCAAGACCTCGCTGCACCAGGCCATCAGCAAGCGCCAGAACGGCACGCCCACCGCGGCGGGAGAGAACGAATGACCAGCGCCAATCCTGTCACCCTGCCGCTTTCCGGCTTCAAGCCGCAGCATTTCCAGCTCTCGGTGTCCGGCAAGGTCGCAACCGTGACGCTGAACCGGCCGGAGAAGAAGAACCCGCTGACCTTCGAGAGCTATCGCGAGCTGACCGACTTCTTCCTCGCGGCGCAGAAGGAAGAGGCAGTCAAGGCGATCGTGGTCACTGGCGCCGGCGGCAATTTCTCCTCGGGCGGTGACGTCTTCGAGATCATCGGGCCGCTGGTGGCGATGGACACCAAGGACCTCCTGAAATTCACCCGGATGACCGGCGAGCTGGTGAAGACCATGCGCGCCTGCCCGCAGCCGATCGTTGCCGCGATCGACGGCATCTGCGCCGGCGCCGGCGCGATCATCGCCATGGCCTCCGATCTGCGCCTCGGCACGGCCGAGACCAAGATCGCCTTCCTGTTCAACCGCGTCGGCCTCGCCGGCTGCGACATGGGCGCCTGCGCGATGCTGCCGCGGATCATCGGCCAGGGCCGCGCTGCCGAATTGCTCTATACCGGCCGGGTGCTCAAGGGCGAGGAAGCCGAGCGCTGGGGCTTCCTCAACCGGCTGATCGCCCGCGAGAGCGTGCTTGCCGAGGCGCAGGCGCTCGCCACCGAGCTCGCCGACGGGCCGACCTTCGCGAACGCCATGACCAAGCGCATGCTCGAAATGGAATGGGCGATGTCGGTCGAATCCGCGATCGAGGCGGAAGCGGTGGCGCAGGCGCTATGCATGCAGACCGAGGACTTTGCCCGCGCCTATCACGCCTTCGCCGAGAAGCGGAAGCCGGTGTTCGAGGGCAATTGAGATGGCTTCGCTCGGCACAGGCATTCTTGGCGACACGCTCGACTGGCCCTTCTTCGAGGCGCATCACCGCGACTTCGCTGAGCGGCTCTCGGCCTGGGCCGACGCTACCCTGCCCGGCCTGCCGCATGACGATGTCGACGAGGCCTGCCGGGCCCGGGTGAAGGCGCTGGGGGAATCTGGCTTCCTCAAGGCGGCCGTCCCGGCCGAACATGGCGGACTGCATGCCGCGCTCGATGTGCGCACGCTCTGCCTCGCCCGCGAGATATTGGCCGCCCGCGACGGGCTTGCCGATTTCGCCTTCGCGATGCAGGGGCTCGGCACCGGCTCGATCAGTGTCGCCGGCTCGGCCGAGATGAAGGCGCGCATCCTGCCGGCGGTCGCGCGCGGCGAGAGGATCGCCGCCTTCGCCCTCTCCGAGAAGGAGGCTGGCTCGGACGTCGCGGCATTGGCGACAACCGCCACGCCGGACGGCAACACCCATGTCCGGATCGACGGTGAGAAGACCTGGATCTCGAATGGCGGCATCGCCGACCACTATGTCGTCTTCGCCCGCTCCGGCGAGGCGCCGGGTGCGCGCGGCCTCTCCGCTTATCTGGTCGAGGCCGATACGCCCGGCCTGTCGATCGCCGAACGCATCGACGTGATCGCGCCGCATCCACTGGCGACCTTGCGCTTCGATGGCTGCCGCATCCCCGCCGCGAACCGCATCGGTGGTCCCGGCGACGGATTCAAGGTCGCGATGGCGACGCTCGACATCTTCCGCTCGACGGTCGGGGCCGCCGCGCTCGGCTTCGCCCGCCGGGCCCTGCACGAGACTGTGTCGCATGCCAAGGGCCGCAAGCTCTTCGGCGGCACGCTCGGCGACCTCCAGCTCTCGCAGGCCGCGATCGCCGACAGCGCCACCGAGGTCGATGCCGCAGCTTTGCTGGTCTACCGCGCCGCCTGGACCAAGGACCGGGGCGCAGCCCGCGTCACCCGCGAGGCGGCGCTGGCCAAGCTGGTCGCGACCGAGAACGCGCAGAAGGTGATCGACCGCGCCGTGCAGATCCATGGCGGGCTCGGCGTCACGCGCGGGGTCAAGGTCGAGGAACTCTATCGCGAGATCAGGGCGCTCAGGATCTACGAGGGCGCCAGCGAGGTGCAGAAGGTCGTGATCGCGCGCGACCTGCTGAAGTAGGCGCGAGCATGGTCCGCAAACGGGGGAGCCGGCTTTGCGACAGGACCATGCTCGAGAGATAGACCAGGGGAACGAGATGGGTACCGCAGATTTCACGCGGTCGGGGCATGTGGACAGTTTCGCGCGGGACAACCTGCCGCCGCGCGAGAGCTGGCCGCGCCTCGACCTCGCTGCCGCCGGGTTGAGCTATCCCGAGCGGCTCAACGTCGTCACCGAATTCGTCGATCGCCATGTCACCGAGGGGCGCGGCGAACGCGATGCGGTGATCGGCCCCAGCGAGACCTGGAGCTATCGGGCGCTCGCCGAAATCGTGAACCGCATCGCCAATGTGCTCACCCGCGACCTTGGCATGGTGCCCGGCAATCGCGTTCTGCTGCGCGCCGCCAACACACCGATGATGGTCGCGACCTATTTCGCAGTGCTCAAGGCCGGCGGTGTCGTCGTCGCGACCATGCCGATGCTGCGCGCCGGCGAGCTCGCCTATCCGATCCGCAAGGCGAAGATCGGGTTGGCGCTCTGCGACGCCACGCTGGTCGACGAACTCAAGGCAGCGCAACAGCTTGCCCCGGAACTCTCGACCATCGTCACATGGGGAGACGGCACGCTCGAAGCCCTGATGGCGAAAGCCGGCTATGAGATTTTCGAGCCGGCTGACACGGCGCAGGACGATGTCTGCCTGATCGCCTTCACCTCCGGCACCACCGGCGAGCCCAAGGGCACCATGCATTTCCAGCGCGACCTGCTGGCGATCTGCGATGCCTATGGCGCGCGCGTGCTGCAGGCTGCTCCGGACGACCGCTTCATCGGCTCGCCGCCGCTCGCCTTCACCTTCGGCCTCGGCGGCATCGTGCTCTTTCCCTTGCGGATCGGCGCCGCCTGCATCCTGCCGGCCAAGGTCGCGCCGCCCGATCTCGCCGAGGCGATCGAGCGCTATCGCGCTACCGTCTGCTTCACCGCGCCGACCGCCTATCGCGCCATGCTCGGCAAGCTCGGCGAACGCGACCTTTCCTCGCTGCGCATCTGCGTCTCCGCTGGCGAAGCGCTGCCCAAGGCGACCTTCGATGCCTGGCAGCAATCGACCGGCCTGCCGCTGATGGACGGCATCGGCGCAACCGAGATGCTGCACATCTTCATCGGCGCGCCGCGCGACAAGATCCGGCCCGGTTCGACCGGTCTGCCGGTGCCCGGCTACGAGGCGAAGATCGTCGACGAGGACGGCAAGGAGGTGCCTGACGGCACGCCAGGGCGCCTCGCCGTGCGCGGCCCGACCGGCTGCCGCTACCTCGCCGATCCGCGCCAGGCCAAATACATCCTCGATGGCTGGAACGTCACCGGAGACACCTATCTGCGCGATGGCGACGGCTATTTCTGGTACCAGGCTCGCTCCGACGACATGATCATCTCGGCCGGCTACAACATCGCCGGGCCTGAGGTCGAGGCCTGCCTGCTGACGCATGCGGCGGTGGCCGAATGCGGCGTCGTCGGTGCGCCCTGCCCCGAACGCGGCCAGATCGTGAAGGCCTATGTATTGCTGCGCGAGGGCTTTATTGGCGATGCCGCGCTGGCCAAGGCGCTGCAGGACCATGTCAAGGCGACGATCGCACCCTACAAATACCCGCGCGCCATCGCCTTCGTGACAACCCTGCCGAAGACCTCTACCGGGAAGCTGCAGCGTTTCGCCCTGCGCGACATCGCGCGCCAGGAAGCTTCGGCCTCCTGACTATTGCTTGAGAAAGATCACGTCATGACCAGCGGCATGCCGCCCACAGATCCCGCTTCGCGCCGCGCCCGCGCCGTCCTGCCCGAAGGCTGGCCGCAGCCGCGCGGCTATGCCAACGGCATGGTCGCCGAAGGCAAGGTGCTGATGACCGGTGGCCTCGTCGGCTGGGATGTCCAGGGCGTCTTCGCCAAGGGCTTCGTCGCCCAGGTCGGCCAGACGCTCGCCAACATCAGGGCCGTGGTCGAGGCCGGCGGCGGCAAGGTCGAGGATATCGTGCGGCTGACCTGGTACGTCACCGACATCGAGGCTTACCGCAACAGTCTCGCCGAGCTTGGCCCGGCCTATCGCGCCAATTTCGGCCGGCATTTCCCCGCCATGGCCGTGGTCGCCGTCGCCGCACTGGTGGAGCCGGAAGCGATGGTCGAGATCGAGGCAACGGCCGTGCTGGCGGGCTGAGCGCTCTTCTTGGCGTGCTTTCCAGCGCGCTAGGAATTTACCAAGAATTAGCCACGATACTCGACAGCGCCGCCTGATCCGGGCGGTGAATCGTCAGGAGTATCGCATGACGAGTATCAGCGGCGCTGGGGGCTTTCGCCCGCCACCGCCAGGAAAGCCGCCAAGCTTCGATAAGCTCGACGGCAATAGCGACGGGGTGCTCAACCTCGCCGAATTCTCCGCCGGCGCGCCGAAAGGCGCCGACAACGCCAAGACAGAGAAACTGTTCAAGGCGATGGACACCGACCAGGACGGCTCGGTCAGCAAGGCGGAATCGGATGCCTTCAAGGCGAAAGCAGAGAAGGCCGACCAGCAGATGCAGGCGGTCCTGCTGATGCTTCAGTCGGATACGGCCAGCACCAAGGCCGACGCCAAGGATGGCGAGGACAAGAACTACTTCGCCAAGCTCGACGCCGATTCCGACGGCAGCGTCGCCAAGGACGAGTTCCTGAAGGTGGTCGCACCCGACGGCGACAGCTCGAACGGCCTGCTCAGCCGGCTCTTCGCCGCAATGGATGCGGACAAGGACGGGAAGATCTCCAAGGAGGAGATGGCCGACTTCAAGAAGCAGATGGAAGAACGCACCGCGCAACGGCCGCCTCCGCCACCACCGCCGGCGGAAGTCAGCGGCGCGACAGAGGCCTATGGCCAGACCTACCAGCTCGGAGCAAAGGCTTCCGCTGGCACGACCTATTCCCAGGCGGCTTAAGCCACCGCTTGCGCAACGCCGGGCCGGCAGAAGGCCGTCCGGCGCTCTCAAGCCTCCTAGATGCCCGCCCCGTCATAGAGCGAAGGCGGCGCCCGTCTCGCCCACAGCCGGGCATGCAGGTCCTTCAGCAGCGGCCGTAGCGCGATATCAGCAAGCCCGAAGGCAGCCGCGAGACCCCACTGCCCGGTCGACAGCGCCACGACGGCGAAGACGAACAATCCGCTCACCAGGCGCCAGCTCGCCGCCTCCAACCAGGTTCGACGTTCCTGCGTACCGCGCCAGCCGACGAGACGCAGAACCGCGCGGCTGGCTGCACCAGCCTCAGTGATCGAACGAGCCTTGTCCTGGGCCTTACGGGTCTCGACGAAGCCGAAGGCGACGGTCTGGTTGCTGAGCCTGTCGATCAGGATGAAACCGCCGAGCTCGCGACTGCTTGTGTAGTCGAGCACTGCGAGCTGCCGGTCGAGCGTCAGCGTCGCCAGGCCGATGCCATTCATCGCCAGGCTCTCCGCCGGCGCCTCGGCATAGCTCTCGATATCGACGCTGTGGTGCAACCGGACGATCGTGGCGTTGGCGCTCGCGGTGGCGAGCTTGAGGATGAACTCGCCGCCTTCGCGCAGCGCCGCCTCGCCGGTCCAGAGCAGCCGCGCCTGCAATTCCTGCTTCACCACTGGTGCATGCACGACCGAGGCGATGACGTCGCCACGCGACACGTCGATCTCGTCCGCAAGCGTGACCGTCACCGACTGGCCGGCGCTCGCCTGCGAGACGTCGCCTGACGGTGCGAGGATGCGCGCGATCGTGCTGCGGCGGCCGGAGGGCAGTGCCGCAACCGCATCACCGACGCGCAGCCGCCCGCGCGCGACCGTCCCGGCGAAGCCGCGGAAATCGAGATCGGGCCGATTGACCCATTGCACCGGCAGGGCGAAGCCGGCTTCGACTTCCGCCTCGGCGACGACCACGACAGATTCGAGCAAGGGTAGCAGCGCCGGCCCGCGATACCAGGGCATCAGCTTGGAGAGGCTGGTGACGTTCTCGCCGTCGCGGGCCGAGACCGGGACGAAGTCGATGCTGGCGAAGCCTAGCCCAGCGACCGCCTTGCGATAATCCTGCTCGATCTGGCGGAAGACCGCCTCGTCATAGCCGACCAGGTCCATCTTGTTGACGGCGACGACGACGTGGCGGACGCCGACCAGCGAGACGATGAAGGAGTGCCGGCGCGTCTGCGGCAACAGGCCCTTGCGAGCATCGATCAGGATGATGGCGAGATCGGCGGTCGAGGCGCCGGTCGCCATATTGCGGGTGTACTGCTCATGGCCGGGCGTGTCCGCGACGATGAAGCTGCGCTGGTCGGTCGAGAAATAGCGATAGGCGACATCGATGGTGATGCCCTGCTCGCGTTCAGCCGAGAGCCCGTCGACCAGCAAAGCGAAGTCGGGCGCAGCGCCTTGCGTGCCGAATTTGCGGGAGTCGCTGTCGAGCGCGGTGAGCTGGTCATCGAAGACAGCCCCGGCCTCATAGAGGATGCGCCCGATCAGCGTCGACTTGCCGTCGTCGACCGAGCCACAGGTGATGAAGCGCAGCAAGGCGCGGGCGCTGCCCTCGGTGCGCTGGCTCTGGTCGTTGGCGGGATGCGGCTGGCCAGCCGGAGCGGGCTGGCCCTTCAACTTCGCGAGCGCCGCCATCAAAAGTAGCCTTCCTGCTTCTTCTGCTCCATCGAGCCGGAGCCGTCATGGTCGATGACGCGCCCCTCGCGCTCGGAAGAACGCGACGCCCGCATTTCCGCGATGATATCGGTGAGGTTCGCTGCCTCGCTCTCGACCGCTCCCGTCAGCGGGTAGCAGCCAAGCGTGCGGAAGCGGACCATGCGGGTCTCTAGCTTCTCGCCGGGCAGCAGCTCCATGCGCTCGTCGTCGCGCATGATCCATGCGCCGTTGCGGCGCACGACGGGGCGAGGCGCGGCGAAATAGAGCGGCACGACCGGGATGTTCTCGAGCGCGATGTAGTCCCAGACGTCCTTCTCCGTCCAGTTGGACAGCGGGAAGACACGGAAGCTCTCGCCCTGGGCCTTGCGCGTATTGAACAGCCGCCAGGGTTCCGGCCGTTGGTTCTTCGGGTCCCAGCGATGCTGGGCCGAGCGCAGCGAGAACACCCGCTCCTTGGCCCGGCTCTTCTCCTCGTCGCGCCTGGCGCCGCCGAAGGCCGCGTCGAAGCCGTATCTATCGAGTGCCTGCTTCAGCCCTTGCGTCTTCATCACGTCGGTGTGCAGGCGCGAGCCGGAGGCGAACGGATTGACGCCGGCGCGGACGCCCTCCTCGTTGACGTGCACGATCAGGTCGAGCCCGAGCCGGCTGGCGGTCTGGTCGCGGAAGGCGATCATGTCCCGGAATTTCCAGGTCGTATCGACATGGAGCAGCGGGAATGGCGGCTTGCCGGGATAGAAGGCCTTCATGGCGAGATGCAGCAGAACGGCCGAGTCCTTGCCGATCGAGTAGAGCAGCACCGGCTTCTCGCAGGTCGCGGCGACCTCGCGGATGATGAAGATCGCCTCGGCTTCGAGCTTCTGCAGATGACTGAGCTGGATCACGCCAAAACCTCCGCGGCCGGCTTCGACCGCACCAACCGGCCGTCCGGGCCGACATGCAGGCCGCACTCCTTGGCGGCCTCTTCTTCCCACCACCAGCGCCCGGCCCGCTCCGGCTCGCCTGGCTGGATGGCGCGGGTGCAGGGCTGACAGCCGATCGAGAGGAAACCCTTCTCGTGTAGCGGGTTGAGCGGGACGTCGTGCTCGCGGGCGAAGGCCAGTGCCTGATCGCGCGACCAGTCGAGCAGCGGATTGAGCTTGATCAGTCCACGTTCGCGGTCGACTTCGGCGAGGACGACGCCACCGCGCGCGGCCGATTGGTCGGCGCGCAATCCGGTGATCCAGGCGGCAGCGCCGGCGAGTGCCCGGCCGAGGGGCTCGACCTTGCGGACATTGCAGCAGGCCTTGCGGGCCTCGATCGAATTATAGAAGCCGTTGATGCCATGGCCGAGGACGAAGGCCTCGACAGCGTCATGGCGCGGATAGAACGGCGTGATCGTGATGCCGTAGCGCGCCTCGGTTTCCGCCCAGAGCGCATGAACCTCGCCGAAGAGCCGGCCGGTATCGAGCGTGACGATCTCGATCGGCAAATCCTGCGTCGCGATCAGGTGAGTGACGACCTGATCCTCGAGGCCGAAGCTGGTGGTGAAGACGAGGCGCCCGCCAACATCCCGCACCAGTCCCGCGAGGCGCTCGGCTGCATCCGACGTTCCGAACGCAGCATTGAGGTTTTCAGCCTGTTCCTGCAACTCGAACATGTGCTTGCTCTGCGCAGGCAAGGCCGACGCGGGCAGCTCAATGCCGCCCTCGCCCGCCGCCGCCTGCCGTACCATCGGTCAGTGGGGTGTTCTGTAAATCGAACAATCCACATATAGCCTGAACGCCGGCCAATCAATTTACATCATGTAGCGTGAAATTTCTTATTTCGGATGAGATGGAGAAAATCCTTCCCGCCGATCTCGCGCGCCTGCCTGCGAATGCCTTTCCACCGCCCGCTGGGACAGGAACTTTCGCTTCCTCGATCGCGTTGACGGAAGGACGCAGGCGGAGCCTGCATGACAACAGGGGATTACGATGGCCAATTCCGCGAACCAGGCGGTCGAGAGCTTGCGCAAGGAGCAGCGCGAGCAACGCAAGGACGAGAAGAAGGCGGGCGGCTCGGCCGAAAAGCAGCTCGACAAGGCGCTGAAGGACACCTTCCCCGCCAGCGATCCTGTCGCGCCGCAAGTACCGACCAAGCCCGGAGCGCCCAAGCGCCGGGGCTGATGCTGACACGCGGCGTTGAAGGCGTCGCTACTCTCCTCCATCTCTGCCTGACGAGATGGAGATGACTATGCCTGAGCGTACCAGAGTAGATGCCTTTGTCGCTGCCGTGGTCAGCGGCGACCATGTCGGCGCCATCCGCGATTTCTACACCGACGACGCGACCATGCAGGAGAACGCCAACGAGCCCCGCCGCGGCCGCGAGGCGCTGATGGCACATGAGGCGCGCGCGCTGGAGCGGCTCAACAAGATGCACACGCATCCACCGCTCGCGGTGGTGGTCGACGGCGACCATGTCGTGGTTCGGTGGATCTTCGATGCGACCGACAAGGCCGGCGTGACGCGTCGGCTGGAAGAGCTCGCCTTCCAGCGCTGGCAGGGCGATCGCATCGCCGAAGAGCGCTTCTTCTACGATACCGGAAGCGCGTGGCGGGAAGTCGATCCAAGCACGAGCTGACATCCAGGCGAGATCGGGAGGAATGGCCTCTCACTTGCAGTTGCTCTCATCGGGGCGTTATCGACACCAAAGCGGAAGCGAGAGCGTCGATGAGTGCTGGTGATCGGAACGAGGTCCGCCATGCCGCGGCCCTCCTGCCCAACGGGGTTCGGCTTCATCTGAGCGAATTCGGGCCCCGGGATGCCGAGCCAGTCCTGCTCCTGCACGGCTGGCCCCAGACATCCTATGCCTGGCGGCACGTTGCGCCCCTGCTTGCAAAGGCCGGATACCGGGCGATCGCGGTGGATCTGCGTGGCTTCGGCCATAGTTCCAAGCCGGCGGATGGCTACGACAAGAAGACCGTCGCGCGCGACCTGCTCGAACTGCTCGACAGCCTCGCCATCCAGTCATGCTGGGTGGTCGGTCATGACATGGGCGGACAGGTCGCCTTTCCATTCGTGGCGCAATGGCCGGAGCGGGCGAAGGGCCTGGTGTTCATCGAGTCGGGCCTGCCCGGCTTCGGCCAGGAGAACGCCATGAATGTCGCGCAGGGCGGGAGCTGGCATTTCGGCTTCAACGCCGCGGGCGACATTGCCGAGGCCCTGGTCGCCGGCCGCGAGCACGTGTTCATCCGCCACATGCTTCATCGCGACAAGGTCGGGCTGTGGGACCGCACGGCAATCACGGAGGCGGATATCGCAGTCTATGCCGCGGCGGCGGCTGCTCCCGGCGGCCTGCGGAGCATGTTCGCTTACTACAGGACGCTGTTGCCGCACGACCTTCAGGACAATCTGGAACTCGGCAAGCGCAAGCTGACGCTTCCGGTCCTGGCAATCGGCGCCGAGCATGGCTATCGCGGCGCGGCGCTCGCGACGATGCAGCGGGTAGCGGCAGATCCACAGGGCTGGATCGCTTCGAATTGCGGGCATTATGTTCCCGAGGAGCGCCCGGCCGAGCTGAGCGAGCAGCTCGTGTCCTTCTTCGCGACGGCCAGCTAGGCACCAGCCGGCGCCTTCATACGCTCAGCGCAGGCCGCTCGGCCCGACTGTCAGCTTGTCGCCGATCTGGATGAATTTGAGGGGATTGCGCGCCTCTTCCGACAGCCGCGTCTCGTAATGGAGATGCGGGCCGGTCGAGCGGCCGGTCGAGCCGACGCGGCCGATGATCTGGCCGGCGGCGACGAGTTGTCCTTCCTTGACGTCGAAAGCCGAGAGATGGCCGTAACGCGTCGTCACGCCATTGCCGTGATCGAGCTCGACCAGATTGCCATAGCCGCCGGCGACTTCGGCGCGCAGCACCTTCCCTGCCCCGGCGGCATGCACCGGCGTGCCGGTCTCACCGCGAAAGTCCATGCCGGCATGCATCGCGGTGCCGCCGGTGAACGGATCGGAACGCGGGCCAAAATTGCTGGTGGTGGTGTCGTCGGTCGGGACCGGGCGCTGGAACGGCACGATGGTCGCCAGATCACGCCAGCGCCCGAAGAGCGCGCGCGCCTCGCCGAGCTGCATCAGCGCATGCTCGAAGGTGCCGGGCTTCACCGTTATCGGGATGAGCGGGCCACCCATGCCCGGCCGACCCGGTGGCAGCTTGACCTTGGACGGGTCGAGCCCGATCTCGGTCAGCGCGGTCTTCACCTCCTGCACGCGCCCGACGAGTTGGCGGCCGAGCGCGGGGAGCTGCTGGTTCTGGCCGTTCTGCACCCGGTCGAGCGATTGGCTGAGTATGGCGATGCGCTGGTCAAGCGACATCGTCTCGCTCGCCTTGACCACCGCCGCGACCTGCCGGCGCTGCTGCGCCAGCACAGTGGGATTGACGCGATCGAGAACGTTCTGGCCGTCGGCGAACTGATTGCCGCCCTGAGCCTTGGCGCCGCCTTGCGGCAAGATCGGCCCGACCGCCTGGCCGGTCAGCGCGCCGAGCAGGGCCTGGCGGGCCTCGAGCTCGATCTGTCGGGTGATCAGGTCGGCGAGCTGGTCGCCCGCCTTGCCGGAGGCAGCTGCTGGTTGGCCAGGCTGCACCGGCAGGCCGGGCGAACTGCCGGAGGCGACGATGGCGCTGACGAGGCGGCGCTGCAGCGCCTTGAGCTTTTCGTCATAGCTGCTCTGCAGGATGGCCTGCTCCTGCTCGAGCGCTGCGACACGGCTCTTCTCCTCATAGAGCAGGTAGCCGCTAACGCCGGCGCCGATGAGCGCCAGCACGGCAAGCGTCCAGGGCAGCACGCTGCCGCGTCCCGACCCTGACCGTCCCCCACCGCTACGCGGACGCCGCGGCGTCTCGCTCTCCGGCCGGAGAGAGGTGGTGCTGACGGCCTCGTCGGGCCGTCGCTTCAGGCGAACCGGTTGCACGTCTCTGTTTCCGCTCCGATCCCGCTGCGCAAGTATACCTCAAACAGCGCCTGCCAGCGATATTGACCGTCTGGCGATGGCTGCTTTCGTCATTGCGAGGAGCGCTGTGACGAAGCAATCCGGGCGGACGCAGCGCGCTGCCGCTCCCGGATTGCTTCGCTGCGCCCGCAGTGACGCTAGGTCTTCTCAGTTGCAGGCGTAGTGGAACGCACCATCCTCAACCGTGACCTTGGCCTCGGTCAGCGGCTTCTTCTCCAGCTGCAGGTTGAGGATGCTGCGCGAGAGCGCCGGCAGCATCGAGTTGGTGATGATGTTGTCGATCATGCGTCCGCCCGAATCCGGGTCGTTGCATTGGGCGACGATGTGCTCGACCACCGCGTCGTCATAGATGAAGGCGGCGTTGTGGTTGTCGCGCAGGCGCTTGCCGATGCGCCCGAGCTGCAGGCGCACGATGCCGCCCAGCATCTCGCCGGAGAGCGGATAGTAGGGGATCGTCACCAGGCGCCCGATCAGCGCCGGCGGGAAGACCTTGAGCAAAGCCGGCCGCAAAGCGACGGCCAGCTCCTCGGAATCCGGACGACTCGCCTCGTCACCGGCCATGCGCATGATCTCGTCGGTGCCGACATTCGAGGTCAGGATGATCAGCGTGTTCTTGAAGTCGATGCGCCTTCCGGTGCCGTCCTCCATCGTGCCCTTGTCGAAGACCTGGAAGAACAGCTCGTGCACGTCCGGATGGGCCTTCTCGACCTCGTCGAGCAGCACCACCGAATAGGGCTTGCGGCGCACGGCCTCGGTCAGGCGTCCTCCCTCGCCATAGCCGACATAGCCGGGAGGCGCTCCCTTCAGCGTCGAGACGGTGTGCGCCTCCTGGAACTCGCTCATGTTGATGGTGATGACGTTCTGCTCGCCGCCATAGAGCGATTCAGCCAAGGCCAGCGCCGTCTCGGTCTTGCCGACGCCGGAGGGGCCGCAGAGCATGAAGACGCCGATCGGCTTGTTCGGATTGTCGAGCTTGGCGCGATTGGTCTCGATGCGCTTGGCGATCATGCCGATGCCATGCCCCTGCCCGACCACGCGCTTGTTCAGCGTCGCGGCGAGGTTGAGCACGGTCTCGATCTCGTCCTTGACCATGCGGCCGACGGGGATGCCGGTCCAGTCGGAGACGACGGAGGCGACGGACTGCTCGTCGACATGGGCATAGATCATCCGGTTGGCCGGATCGATTGCGCCGAGCACGTCGAATTTCTCGCGCAGGCTGGCGCGCGTCGCCTCGGGATCGGCAGGTGCCTCGGCGGGCGCGGCCTCGGCCGGTGCCTCGTCATCGGCAGGAGCAGCCTCAGCGGCGGTCTTCTCGCCGAGCTTGCCACGCAGCAGCGTGATCTCCTCGACGATCGCAAGCTCGGAGGCCCAGTCGGCTTCGAGCTTCTCCAGCTTCGCCGTCAGCGCGGCGCTCTCCTCCTCGATCTTGCCGAGGCGCTCATCGGTGGCGTCGCCGAGATCCTTGTCGGCGATCAGGGCGATCTTCTCCTTCTCCAGCGCCGAGATCGCGACGCGGGCATCCTCGATCGCAGCCGGGGTCGCAGTCTGGCTGATCGCGACGCGGGCGCAGGCGGTGTCGAGCAGGCTCACCGCCTTGTCGGGCAGCTGGCGAGCCGGGATATAGCGCGAGGAGAGCTGGACGGCGGCGACGATGGCGGCGTCGGAGATGCGAACCTTGTGGTGCTTCTCCATCGGCCCGATCAGGCCGCGCAGCATGGTGCAGCAGCGCACGACATCCGGCTCGTCGACCTGCACCGGCTGGAAGCGCCGGGTCAGCGCCGGGTCCTTCTCGAAATACTGGCGGTATTCCGACCAGGTCGTCGCCGCGATGGTACGCAGCGTGCCGCGGGCGAGAGCGGGCTTCAGCAAGTTGGCGGCATCGCCGGTGCCGGCAGCCCCGCCGGCGCCGATCAGCGTATGCGCCTCGTCGATGAACAGGATCACCGGGGTCGGCGAGGACTGGACCTCGTCGATGACCGAGCGCAGACGCTGCTCGAACTCGCCCTTCATCGAGGCACCGGCCTGCATCAGGCCGATATCAAGGGCGCAGACCTTGACCCCGCGCAGCGGCGGCGGCACGTCGCCGGCGACGATGCGCTGGGCAAAGCCCTCGGCGATCGCGGTCTTGCCGACGCCGGCCTCGCCGGTGAGGATCGGATTGTTCTGGCGCCGGCGCATCAGCACGTCGATGACCTGGCGGATCTCGTCGTCGCGGCCGAGGATCGGGTCCATCGTGCCCGAGCGCGCCTTCTCGGTCAGGTCCTGCGAGAAGCGGTCGAGCGCGGTTGTGCCCTTGGCACCATCGGCCTGCTCGGCGCCCGGCGTGCCGGCGGCACGCAGCCCCGAGCCGTCCATCGGCCGCAGGTTCTCTTCCTCCGAGTCCTTCCAGATCTTGGCATGGCCGGCAGCGAGCTCCTCGACCGGAATCTTGGCGAACTCCTTGGAGATGCCGGTCAGCGCCCGCTTGAGCTCGAGCGATTTCAGCGCTGCGACCAGGACGTGGCCGCTCCGGATCTGGGTCTCGCCGAAGAACAAGGTGGCGTAGTGCCAGCCGCGGTCGAGCACGTCGACGACGTTGTTGGCGACGCCGGGCATCTCCGTCTCGTTCTTGCGGAAGCCCTCGATGACGCCGCCGATGTCGGTGGCCAAGCGGGCCATGTCGAGGCCGTAATGCTGCGCGGTCAGCCCGATATCGGTCGAGCGCCGCTGCAGGATCTGGGCGAGCCAGTGCGCCAGCTCGACATTGCGGTTGCCCGCCCCCTTCGCCTGGCGCAGCGCCTGGATGAAGGCCTCATAGCCGACACGGTTAAGTTTGCCGGTAACGGCTTCGAGACTGATGTCGGCCATGGCGGTCCCCTATCGTTTCGTCTGTTGTTTCTGGCTGCGCTTCAGCCGCATGCGTTCGGCGGGATGGAAGCGGGCATCTCGGCGCAGGCTGCCGTCCGGCACGTTCCAGTTCGGCGAGATCCAGCTCGACCAGCCGAGCGCGCCGGAGCGACCGAGCTGCATCGGCTGGACCTTGCCGACCGGCAAGGCCAGCTCGACATCCCATTCGAACTGCTCGCCGAGATAGAAGAACACGGCATCGGCCAGGGGCTCGCAGCGGTCGCCATTCGGCAGGAAGCGGTTGAACTGCTCGAGGTCGCGCGCGACCAGCTTGACCCGGAACTTGTCCTCGACACTGTAGACGCTGGCGCCGAGCAGGACATTGCTGCCCAGGGCGCACTGGCCGCGGCCGAGCTTGGTCCGGTCCTCGGGATCGAAGACCAGCCGCATGCCGACGAATTGCTCGACCTCGACCTCGATGTCGAAGAGGCCGGCGAGCAGGCTGCGCAGGCGCGAGGCCGACTTGGCCTGCGCACCGGTGAGCCCGGCATGGGCCAGCTTCTCGGGATCGGGGACGCTGTCACGGTTCTGATAGGGCTGCGAGCCTAGGCCCGTCATGCTGCCGACATAGGCGATGAAGCGGTCCCTGTCGGGCCGGTCATGCTGCGCGACCGGTCGCGAATCCGCCCAGGCCCGGTAGAAGAGCTGCAGGAAACGGTTGTTGAAGACGTCGAGGAAGCGCGGGAAGGCGTCGTCGCGGACGAGCTGCCAGTGATAGCTCTCCTCGGTCGTCGCCAGCGGCAGCGCACCTTGCGGGCCAAGCAGACCAAGGAACTTGACGAACAGCCGCAGTCGGCCCTGCAGGTCGCGATCGGCCTCGGCGATGGTCGAGGCCGGGAAGTCCATATAGGGTTGCTCGCCGAGCGCGACGTATTCGTCACGCCGGGCGGCGACGTCGCCGATGCGCTCGCGTTCCGGGAAACTGCGCTCGATCCGGCGCAGCGCCGCGTAGAAATCATGCCGCCAGGGCTCGGCCCGCAGCCCTTCGACGAAGGGCGGCTCGACCCGCAGGTCGTCGAGCGCGGCCGGTGGCGGCAGGGCTGGCGCGCTCTCGCTCACAGGATGCGCCTCGTGCCGGCGCGCGGCGCAAAGCGCATGACCTCGCCGCGCTCGACGGTGCGGATCACCGTCTGGGTGAAATGGTTCATCGCCGCGTATTCGGCGAAGAAGCGGTCGAGGATCGCCCCCAGCAGGAAGACGCCGCTGCCCTCGAACGCCTTTTCGTCGAAGAGGACCGTGATCTCGAGCCCGCGGGCGGCACCCGTTCCGGCCCGCTGCGGGAACCGCCGGATCACCGGGCGGCTGTCGACGCTCTTGATACCGCGGATGCGGCGCTCGGTGGCGCTGTCGGCGAGGTCGGCGAAGAGCGAGAGCATCTCGCGCAGCGCCTCGGCGTTCTCGCCGGCGCCACGCTGGACCAGGCCGAGATGGTTGAGGCTGAGCAGATTGATCAACCGCCAGGTGACGACGCCGGTGCTCGCCGTCTCCGAACGCAGCCGCAGCTGCGAGACGATCGGCTCGCGCGGCGGTGTCGGCCCGGCAAGGGAGGTCACGTCGAGCACGACATTGTCAATCAGGCGGAAATCGGCACCGCCGATCCCTGTCGGCAGATGCTCGGTCAGATGACGGTTGGAACAGAGAGCCCGGATGCTGAGCTCAGCCACGGCTGCGGCATCGGAGACTGTCGCCGGCTCGTAGAGCGAGATGAACATCTCGGTGCCGGTATAGTCGGACGCCCGCCCCTCGCGGCGCTCGGCCGAGGAACGGCGACGCGGCAGCCGCCGCTGCGTATAGAGCAGGCCGTGGGTCGGCGAAGCGCCTTCGGGCGAGGAATAGAGCGGGTGGACCGGCTGCTTGTCGCGGCCGCCGCTATAGTGCGCATAAACGTCGAGGATCGAGTGCGGCTCATAGTCGAGCATGCGGCTGCGATCGGGCACGACGTGATATTCGTGCTCGTTCTTGCGCACCGGGATGCGGTCGGTGGTCTTCTCGAACAGGTTCACCGCCGGGGCGGCATAGAGCGCGAACAGCTCGCGCTGGACCGCCGCCGGCAGGCGCGTGTTGACCTCATCGAAGACGAAGATGATGTCGACCGTCTTGGCCTTGAGCCGGGACATCATCTTGTCGAGACCGGTCAGCTTGAAGCCGAGGAATTTGCGGGGGAACCAGAACTGCTCACGCAGCAGGTCGAAGCCGCGGAAGACCCGCGTATCGGCCGGCAGCAGCGCCTCGTCTTCATCGAAGCCGATCTGCTCCAGAGCGCACTCCGCCCCCGACAGCACCACCGGATCGCCGAATTCGTCGAGATAGCGAAAATAGAGACCGAGGCGATCGGCGAAGATCTGCTCGTAGAGTGCAATCGCATCGGCTTCCGTGCCGAGCAGGTGCACTGTGAGATCGCGCGTCTTGCAGCCGGCAAACCAGCTGTTCGGCAGCTTGCTCGCCTGCTCCGGGGACGGCTCCTCGGCCGGGTCGCTGGCGATGCGATGGGTCAGCGACAGGCGCAGTCCGGACAGCACCCGCCCGTCGGCCGGGAGCCCCAGCGCCTGCAGCCGCCCCGGCGCAGCGATGTATTCGGCCGAGGCGACCTCGAACGGCCAGATCGTGACGGGCGAGCTCAGCCGGTAGCGGCAGGCGACACGCCGGTCGCGCTCGACATAGGTTGCGTCGAGATAGGAGCCGCGCGGTACCTCGACGCCCTCGCGCAGGGCCGGGTCGCCATAGGTCGGCGCGATCCCGGCCAGCAGAGCCGACGGCGTCGGGGCCAGATAGTTCGGGATCAACTGCTCGAGCAGATTGTTGGTGAACTCGGGGAACTCGTGCTTGAGCTTGAGCTGGACACGCGCGGCAAGGAAGGCCGCTCCCTCCAGCAGGCCGCCGACCATCGGGTCCATGCGCTCGCCGACCAGGCCGCCGAGCCGCTCGGCGATCCCGGGGTATTCCTCGGCGAACTCCTTCGTATGCTCGGTGAAGAGCCTGAGCTCGCGGTTGTAGAAGTCGAGGAATTCCTGGTTCATTCCACGCTACCGGTTCTTGATCGCGATCTTGCCGGTGTCGAGCTCGACATCGGCAACGAATTGCACCGGAATATTCAGCGGCTCGCAATTGAGATCTGCCCGCACGATGAAGCGGATCTTGAGTTCCGCCTTGTCGAGCCCTTCGTCGCGCTCGACCACGATCGACTGCTTCATGAGCCGCGGCTCGTAGGCGAACAGCACCTGCGCGAGCTCGTCCTTGATCGCACCGACCCGGTGCTCGTCGATCGACTTGTTCTGGACGTCCGGGAAGCCGCAGTTGAGCACGGAGCGGCGGACATGCTCGAAGCGCGACAGATCGGTCGAGGAACCGAAATTGATCGTGTTGACCAGGGCTTCGAGATCAATCGCGATCTCCTGGCGCAGCTTGCTCTCGGTGATCGCGGTCCGCGGCGCGGCACGGCGCCCGGCGACCACGCGCTCTCCACCGGCGTCACGCAGGTCGAGCTGGACCTTGGCGTCCTTGGCGCGATGCGCCTCGCGGAAGGCGAACATCAATGGCGGCCGCAACCGGTTCTTCGCCTTGGGGTCGAGCATCTGGGTTATCCCGAACGAGGCTGCTCAATGCGACAGACTCCCGGTGATTGCTGCCGCAATCGCGGGGAGTCTGTGCGGAACGTGACAGGATCGGCGACGCCGGTCGAGGCGGAGACACCGGAAGCTGCCCTCCAGCCGGGCCCACCTGAGCGGGCCCGGCTGGAATGGCCTATTACTCCTGGTTCTTCTTGAGGTCGTAGGTACCGGTGATCGCCGAACCGAGCGAGCCGTCCTTGTTCTGCGGCTTGTACTCGAACTTGATCTTGGCGAAGTTCAGCGAGAACTGATCGGTCGGGACCGGGTTGCCGCCGGTGCTGTCGCCCGACTGGTAGCTCGACACGAGCAGGTCCTCGAGGGTGACCGTATAGAACTCCTGCTGGCCCTTGCCCTGCTTGCGGACGTGCAGCACGGCCTTCTTGATGTGCTCACCGGTGGAGCACTTCAGCATCAGGGTCGCCGACGCCTTGTTGACGTTGGCCGTGCAATGCAGGTCCTGGTAGCTGGCCTTGCCGGCGCCGCCGCCATGGCCGGCAGCATGCGTGCCGGAGTTGCTGACACCCCAGGAGAAGGACTCGATCTCGATCGTGTCCTTGTGCTTGGCGTCCTGGCTTTCGCCCTTGATACCGTCGATTTCCAGATGGAAGTCGCTAGCCATGATGCTCTCCAATGATTGGCTGTTTCAGGGTGATTTAGGCATAGAACTCGCGTCGCCTGGAGAGCTCCCCCCATGCGTCGCCACTCTCCCTGCGCGGTAAGCGCAGGGCCAACTGTTGTCCTGGGGGGCCTGCGCGCCTTAGGCGCGCCTGGGTCTCAGGTCTTGGGCGCCGGCAGGCGCGAGACGAGGCTCAGACCGATATCCATGCCCTCAAGCTGGAAGTGCGGCCGGAGGTAGAACTTGGCCGAATAGTAGCCGGGGTTCTCCTCGTCCTCGAAGACGTCGATGCGCGCATCGGACAGGGGCTTGCGCGCCTTCGTCTCCTCGCTGGAGTTCAGCGGATCGCCGTCGACATATTCGGTGATCCACTCCTGCAGCCAGCGGCGCAGGGGTTCGCGCTCCTTGTAGGAGCCAACCTTGTCGCGAACCATGCACTTCAGATAGTGCGCGAAGCGCGACACGGCGAACATGTAAGGCAGACGCGAGGACAGGTTGTCGGACGCAGTCGCCGCGACGCCGTCGGGCCCGAAGAAGGTCCTGGGCTTGTAGAGCGACTGCGCACCGATGAACGCCGCCTTGTCGGTGTTCTTGCGATGGATCAGCGGGATCAGGCCGGACTTGGCCAGTTCCGCCTCGCGACGGTCGCTGATCGCGATCTCGGTCGGGCACTTCAGGTCGACGCCGCCGTCATCGGTCGGGAAGGTGTGGGTCGGCAGGTTGAGGACCTCGCCGCCCGACTGGACGCCGCGAATGCGGGTGCACCAGCCATATTCCTTGAAGGCCCGGTTGATGTTCACCGCCATGGCATAGGCTGCGTTCATCCAGGCGTATTTCTCGCCCTTGTGGCCGTCAGTGTCCTCCTCGAAGGCGAATTCCTCGACCGGCTCCGACTTGGCGCCGTAGGGAACCCGCGCCAGCACCCGCGGCAGGCACAGGCCGACATAGCGGGAGTCGGCCGCGTCGCGCAGACCCTTCCAGGCCGCGTAGTCGGGGGTGTCGAAGACCTTGCCGAGATCACGCGGGTTGGAGAGCTCCGTCCAGGAGTCCATGCCCATCAGGTTCGGGTCGGCGCCGGTGAAGAACGGCGCGTGGGCGGCAGCCGCGATCTTCGAGAGATCGCGCAGCAACTGCACGTCCGTCGGAGCGTGACTGAAGTGATAGTCGCCGACGAGCGCGCCGAAGGGCTGGCCGCCGAGCTGACCGAACTCCTGCTCGTAGAGCTGCTTGAAGAGCGGGCTCTGGTCCCAGCGGGCGCCGGGATAAGTCTTGAGATTGCGATAGAGCTCGGTCTTGCCGACGTTCATCACCTTGATCTTCAGCTGCGAGTCGGTCTCGGAGTTGAAGACGAGGTAGTTGAGGCCGCGCCAGGCGCTTTCGAGCTTCTGGAACTCCGGCGCGTGCAGCACCTCGTTCATCTGCTCGCTGAGCTTGGCATCGAGCCGGGCGATCATCTCCTCGATCGTGTCGAGGACGTCGCCCTTGATCAGCGTCGAGTCGGCGAGTGCCTGGTTGACCAGGGTCGCGACCGCATTCTCGACTTCGCTCGCCGCCCGTTCGGTCTTCGGCTTGAAGCTCTGCTTCAGCAGAGCCGAGAAGTCGTCGGCGCCTTGCGTTTCAGCAGTTGCCGCGCCGGGTTGTTGAATCTGTGCTTCCGCCATGGCCGCCTCGCTTACCCGTTGCCGTCCTGCTTGTCGTCACCAGCCGGCTTTTCGCCGAGCTTGTCCTTCAGCGCCGCCATCAATTGCGGATCCGCCAGAAGGGCCTTGAGCTGGTCGCTGGCCGCGACCTTGCCATCCATGTAGCGCAGGAGGTTGGCGAGCTGCTCGCGCGCCTCCAGCAGCTTGGCCGTCGCCGGAATCTGGCGAGCGATCGCAGCCGGGTTGAAGTCGTCGTATTTCTTGAACTTCAGCGACACGGAGAGCTTGTCGCTCCCGTCCCCGAGCCTGTTGGGGACGGCAAAAGCCGCGCCCGGCTCGATCGCGGCCATGCGCTGATCGAAATTGTCCATGTCGATGTCGAGGAACTTGCGTTCGCCGACGTCGGCTTTCTCGACCGCCGAGGCATTGCCCGAGAGATCGGCGAGAACCCCCATCACGAAGGGCAGCTCGACCTTCTGATCGGCATTGTAAGGGTCCTCATAGGTAATATGGACCCGCGGCGGCCTGTTGCGGCGAATGAATTTCTGCCCCGAATCTCCGGCCATGACGGCGCCCCTTCCTTTAGAGGCATCACGCAAGGAGAGCGTGATGCCACGCTTACGATCCAGCTCGCTATACCATACACACTTGCCGACCGCTTGACAGTTCTCGTCGAACTGCTCGCATCGGCTGCAGGAAGTGATTCAGCCAGCTCAGCTTTGCAGGCGGATGACGGTATCGCATCCACCGAACGAATGAGGCGCGGCGCTCCACGAAGGGACCGTCGCGGCCTATTCGCCGCTGCTCTGCCTTATGCCGACTTCAGGGAGGATATCGCTCAGGAGCGAGAGAAAATCTTGCTGCGCCAGCGCACAGGCCTTGTCCATCAGCAGGGGAACCGGGTTGGACGGCTCGGCATGACGATAGAAGCCGGCGACGGCCTTCATCCGGGCGATCGCTTCGGCCCGGCTCGCGACGGTGATCGCAGGCACAGTTGCGGCCGCCGCTGAGGCGCTCGCTCTGGATTCGACCTCGGCGTTCGGCTGCTCGTTCTCAGCCTCCTCGTCGGAGCCCTGCTCCCCCTCGTCGTCCGTTTCCTCGCCGGTACCGTCGCCGGCATCCGTCTCCTCGTCATCGGACGAGCTTTCCTCGTCGTCATAGGACGAGCTCTCTTCTTCGTCGCCATCGGAGGCGTAGCCGTCGTCGTCACCGCTATCGTCGCCGTAGCCACCGTCGGAACCGTCGCCACCGAGGCGTTCCAGCGGCAGCTGGTATTTCGTGTCGTCACCGATCTCGAGCATCGCCTTGTCGACGTGCTCCGGGAACATGATCTGGATGACCTCGATCAGCGACTTGCCGATCAGGCGCTGCGCCTGCCCGATCAGCAGTACGGCCGGGCTCGACGGCTCGACCCGGCGGAAATAGCCGAGACAGCCGGCGAGCGCGGCCTGGGCTTCGTCGACGGAAGCGCAGACACCGGGCGGAAGCGCCGCAGCCGTGATCGGCCCGGCAACCGCAACACCGCCGCCGGCGGCAGGCGCCTCGGCGACAGCTGTGCCCTGCCCGCCCGGCGCCTTCCGTTCGATCGCGGCCTCGAGAAAGGTGATGATCTGCCCCACCAGGGCGGCCAACCGCGGGAAGGTCACCGCCTGGTCGGCGCCGAGCCGTTCGCCCCAGATCGTCCGCAACCGGGATTGGGCGTCCCGGATCGCGCTGACATGGCCGAGCATAGCCGTCAGGTCGGAGAGCTCCGCCTCCTTCAGTGCTGCATTGATTCCGCCGGCATCGGGGTGCTGCTCATCTTCGCCGGGGCGCAGCTCGCCCGAAGCGACGAGCTGGCTGCGGAACATCACCGGCCCCAGCCGCTTGCTCAGGAACAGCGGCGCATGCTGCAGCGGCAAGGCGACGGTGGCGTTCTCGTCGAGTCCCTGCAGCGCGACCTCGCGCATGATGAAGTCGCCGTCCTCGGCCCTGGGATAGACCTCCTCCCAATAGTCTCCGAGGTAGCTCACGATCAGCCCGAGGCTCGCGGCGAAACCGGCAATGTCGCGATTGAGCAGACAAAGCTTGCCCGCCAGGACAAAGCCACGCAGGTCGCGACTCTGCTTCAGTACCTTGCCGAGATCGCCGAAGGCGACGGGAAAGTCGATCGTGCTGCGATCGAACGGAATCTGCCGCCCTTCGTCGTCGCGGCGGAAATAGGAAGTCGGCAGCGCCACCTCGAGGCGTGCCATGACGTTCATGACGTCGGGATCGGCATCCGGATCGGGACCGCAGGGGTCGTCAGCCGAAACCGGCTTCGCCAGATCAGCGAAATTGAGCGCGGCCATGCCCCCTCACGGTCGATCGAGATTATCGGGCCGGCCGCCTGGCCGTCACTCCACCTGCAGCCGCGTCTCGACCCGGCGATTATCGGCAGAGAACTTGTCAGAGACGACGGGCTTGCTCTGGCCAAGACCGCGCGGCACGAGCTTGGCGGTATCGACGCCACGTTCGCTGAGATAGCGCACGACCGCCTTGGCCCGCCGCTCCGACAGACTCAGATTGTAGTCCGCGGTGCCGCTGGCGTCGGTATGTCCCTCGACCAGGAAGCTGCTCGCGGAAAGCTGCGGATCCTTCAGCGCCTTGGCGAACTCGTCGAGATTCGTCCGCGCCTCGGATTCGAGCACGTCGGAATTATATTTGAACTTGACGACGAGATCGAAGGCGGTCGGCGGTTTCACGACGTGGCCGGCCTTGTTGCATTCGGCTTCGGTGCCGACGCACAGGCCGCGCGAGACGCCGAGATTCGGCTTCGCGGCTCCAAAGTGTTTGACGATATCGTCCGCCTTGTAGGCTTGGGCCTGCGCAAAAAACGGCGACAGGACGCAGAAGCCTGCGGCAAGAGCGGCACTAACCATGACAAGGGCCTGCTTGCGCACGGTCTTCCTCCCGTTTAGGTTCGCTGAGGCGGTTGAAGACTGACGGCGCGAATTATGCCTCGCAGCGTTTGCTGCGTCAATAGTCGTCTCTTGTCGCAAGCCACGAGGTTTGGTTGATGCCCGCCGCTCCAGGACAATCGAAAAGACTTGCCTCCTTTACGACACCGGCAGGTCAAGATGTCTTCTCACTTTTGAAGTTCGAGGCGCGCGAAGCTCTCAGCGAATTATTTGTCTATCAAATCGAAGCCGTGAGTACTTCTCAAGGTGACAATCTTCAAAATTTAATTGGGGAGAAATGTCACATCAAAATGACGCTGAAGAACGGTGGAGACCGGATCTTCAACGGCGTTCTGGTCGAGGCGCAATGGCTCGGCCGGGAGAAGGATCTCGACCATTACCGTTTCGTGCTGCGGCCCTGGCTCTGGCTGCTCTCGCAGCGCTCCGATTGCCGCATCTTCAAGAACAAGACGGCGATCGACATCATCAAGACGATCTTCGGGAAAGAGGACAAGGCGAGCTTCGAGGACCGCGTCAGCGAGCCTCCGCCGGAGATCGACTATTGCGTGCAGTATCGCGAGTCCGATCTCGACTTCGTCCTGCGCCTGATGGAGAAATACGGCATCTACTACTATTTCAAGCATACGGAGGGGGACCACAAGCTGGTCCTCTCGGATGCGCGCAGCTCGCATGATGCGGTGACTGCCGCGGCCGAGCCGAGCTTCGCCGGCGCCGGGAGCGCCTACCCCTTCATGCCGACGGACGGAGCCCAGCGGCGCAGGATCGAGCATCTGACGCAATGGTCGGCGCAGCGGCGGCTGCGGACCGGCAAGATCGAGATCAAGGACTATGATTTCGAGAAATCCACCTCGGACCTGACGGCGCGCGCCGAGGATGGCTTCCCGCGCAGCAAATCCTACGAGGCTTTCGACTATCCCGGCGCCTATCTCGACCGCGGCAAGGGCGAGAAGCTCGCTCGTATCCAGGTCCAGGCCGAGCAGGCGCAGGACGAACGGCGCCTCGCCGTCGGCGATGCGCCCAGCCTCAATCCCGGCACGCTGATGACGCTGGCGGACAATCCCGTCGGCTCGGAGAATGCCGAGTTCCTGGTGGTGAGGGCGACGCACAGCTACGGCGTGCAGAGCTATCGCTCCTCGAAACGCACCGACCAGGCGATCTATCACGGCTCCTACGAGCTTCAGAAAGCCACCAAGCGCTTCCGCGCCCCGTTGCTGACGCCCTCCCCGCTCCATATCGGCCCCGACACCGCCAAGGTGGTCGGCGAGAAGAACAAGGGTGAGGAAGGCGACATCGACGTCGACAAATACGGCCGCATCTGGCTGCGCTTCCACTGGGATCGCGAGAAGGATTCGACGTCCTGCCGCGTGCGCGTGGCGCAGGCCTGGTCGGGCAAGAACTGGGGCGGCCAGATCATCCCGCGCATCGGCCAGGAGGTCGTCGTCTCCTATATCGGCGGCGATCCCGACCGGCCGATCATCACCGGCGCCGTGGTCAACGACCAGCACATGCCGCCCTACGACCTGCCGGCCAACAAGACCCAGTCCGGCCTGAAATCGGAATCGACCGATGGCGGTGGCAAGTCGGGCAAGTTCAACGAGATCAAGTTCGAGGACCTGGCCGGCAAGGAGGTCTTCTCCATGCAGGCCGAGCGCGACCACAAGACGGAGGTCTTCAATCTCGAGACCCGCGACGTCGGCAAGAATTTCGAGGGCGGCCCAACCGATTTCGCCCGCACGACCCAGATCCTGAGCGGTAGCGACAAGCTGCATGTCAAGCAGGGCAAGCGCTATGTCGAGGCGGCTCTCGAGATCAAGCTGGTCTGCGGCCAGAGCGAGATCACGATGACGCCGACCAACATCACCATCTCGTCGCCGACGATCACGGTGCAGAGCACGGCCAAGACCGAGATCAACGGCGGCGGCAGCACGATCATCACCGCCGCCGTAGTCAAGATCAACTGAGGCCGCGATGTCGAAACTTCGGTTCAGCACGGCGCAGGAGGTCTTCGAGACCTTCCCCGCTGCGCGCGAGATCATCCAGGCCGCGCCAACCACCGAGCCGCCGCTGGGCTTCCTGCGCAAGCTCGTTGCGGCGGGCGATCACAAGGACGCGATCGGCTTTTGCGCGTTCCTGATGCCCCGCCGCGAAACCGTCTGGTGGGCCCTGCAGAGCGTCCAGCGCATGCAGCCGCCCGGAACCGCGGCAGATCCCGGCCTGAAGGCTGCCGAGGCCTGGGTGCGCGACCCGACGGACGAGACGCGCCGTGCTGCGCTGGCGCTCGGCGAAAGCGGTCATCACGCCAGCCTTGGCACCTGGGTCGCGCTCGCCGCCGGCTATTCCGGCGGCAGCATGGTCGCGAGCCATGCCGTGCCCGCGCCGCCGGACCTGACCGCGAAGACGGCGCGGATCGCGGTATTAACCGCGCTCGGACGGGTATCCGAGCCAGAGCGCGATGCCGCATTGCGAAATTGCGTCGAAGCATGCATTCGTCTGATCGATGACGAAAGCGGCAGGACGAGAGCATAGCATGGCCCCGGCGCCGATGCGGCAGCCGGTGTCGGGCTATGACGAGGCGGGCGGCCCGACATGGCGCTGACGCTGACGATCGAGAATCAGGCTTCGCTGCCGGATGGCGGCCCGCTCAGCGTGACGCTGAGTGGCGGGCGCGGGCTCGATATCGGGCGGGACCAGCATCTCGACTGGTGTCTGCCGGATCCGAGCCGCGCCATCTCCGGGCGCCATTGCGAAGTCCGTTTCAACGACAACGCCTACTGGCTGCGCGACATCTCGACCAACGGGACCTTCGTCAATGGCGGAGCCTATCGGGTGCAATCGCCCTATCGGCTGCAGCACGGCGATCGGCTCGAGATCGGCCAATACATCATCGCGGTCGCGATCGACGAGGTGGAGCGCGGCGCGCCCGGCCCGGCCGAGCGGGCGCCGATGCCGCCGCCGCCCGGCGAATCGCTATGGGATTCGAATGGCGACGAGGCGCCGCCGATCGCCCGCCGGGACCTGATTCCACCGCAGAAATACCAGCCGGTGCACGCGCCCTTCATCGACTGGGCCGCCGACATCCCGACTCCGTCGGAATCGGCGCAGGTCTATGCTGCGCCGCCGGCCCCGCCGCCCCAGCCCTCACGGCCGGACGATCTTGCCTGGGCGCCCTATCAGGCGCCGCCGGTGCCCGAGCCCGAGCCTATCGCCCCGATCCCGACGCCGCGTCGCCCTCCCTCGGCCGCGCCCGCCGGCAATCCCTGGGACGAGACGCCGGCCGTGCCGTCAGCACGCCCGAGCTTCGACGCCCCCTACGAGCCACCGCCGCGGCCAGTGGCACCGCCACCACCTCCGCCGCCGCCCATGGGCGCCCCGGCGGGTGGCCCATCGATCTCGGCGGCCGAGTTCATCGCCCGCTTCGCCCGCGGGGCCGGCCTGCCGGCCGAGGAACTGTCCTGGCAGGATCCCGGCGCGTTCGCCGAGCAGACCGGCGCGCTGATGCGCCTGATCGCCATCGAGCTGAAGGCGCTGCTGGCGGCGCGGGCCGAAAGCAAGCGCATCGCGCGCAGCTCCAACCAGACGATGATCCAGGCGCAGGACAACAACCCGCTGAAATTCTCGCCGACGATCGAGGATGCGCTGAAGCTGATCTTCGGCCGGCCGACAAGCGGCTACCTCAACGCCCAGAAGGCGTTCGAGGAGAGCTTCCGGGACCTCAAGGTCCACCAGATCAAGACCTATTCGGCGATGCAGCACGCGCTGCGCATGCTGGTCGAGGATCTCGATCCGCAGGCGGTCGCCGAGGGGCTCGACGCCGGGCGCGGGCTCGACGGCCTGCTCTCCTCGCGCAAGGGCAAGCTCTGGGACGCCTATGTCGCGCGCTGGGAGGCGAAGACCGCCCCTTATGAGGACGGGCTGGTCGACGCCTTCATGCTCTATTTCGCCGAATGCTACGACCGCGGCGGGGGCTGAGCCAAAATCTCAGCCCAGCGGCACGACCATCCCGTCGCGGATCGTGACCTGGCGGTCCATGCGGGCGGCCAGGTCGAGATTATGCGTCGCGATCAGCGCCGCCAGGCCCGAGGCGCGCGCCAGCGCCACCAGCGTGTTGAAGACATGCAGCGAGGTGTGCGGGTCGAGATTGCCGGTCGGCTCGTCAGCCAGCAGCACGCGCGGCGCATTGGCGACGGCGCGGCCGATAGCGACACGCTGCTGTTCGCCGCCCGACAGCTCGCCCGGCAGATGATCGAGCCGATCGCCCAACCCAAGGAAGCTCAGCAGCTCGGTCGCACGCGATGCGGCCTCGGCCTTGCCGAGGCCGCGAATGCGCTGCGGCAGGACGACGTTCTCCAGCGCGGTGAATTCCGGCAGGAGATGGTGGAACTGATAGACGAAGCCGATCTCGGTGCGCCGCAGCCGGGTCAGGCCCTTGTCGTCGAGCTGCGAGGTCGGCACGCCGCCGATGAAGACCTCGCCGCCATCGGGGCTCTCCAGCAGGCCGGCGACGTGCAGCAAGGTCGACTTGCCGGTGCCGCTCGGGGCGACCAGCGCCACGAGCTCGCCCGGCCAGATCGCGAAATCGGCCTTGCGCAGGATCTCGAGCGGACCGTCTGATTGGGGATAGTAGCGCTCGATCTGGGAGAGGAAGAGCGCCGGCGTTTCGGTTGCCATTGTCGCGTCCTCAACCCATCCGCAAGGCTTTGACGGGGTCGAGCCGCGCCGCCTTCCAGGCCGGATAGAGCGTCGCCAGCAGCGACAGGATGAGCGTCATCACCACGACTGTGGCAACCTCGCGCCAGTCGATCACGGAGGGAATATCGCTCAGGAAGCGCACGGTCGGATCCCAGGGGTTGATTCCGAGCAGCTTGCTCAGGCCCTTATTGATGGTCTGGATGTTCCTGGCGAAGAGGATACCGAGGACGAACCCGGCGAACGTGCCGACCACGCCGATCGCCGCACCCGTGATCAGGAAGACCCGCAGCACCGTGCCGCGCGAGGCGCCCATGGTGCGCATGATCGCGATGTCCTCGGTCTTGTCCTTCACCAGCATGATCAGGCCGGAGACGATGTTCAGCGTCGCGACCAGCACGATCAGGGTCAGGATGATGAACATGACATTGCGCTCGACCTCGAGCGCATTGAAGAAGGTGCGGTTGCGCTGGCGCCAGTCGGACAGCACGAGCGGCCGCGGCGGATCGGCCTCGATCCGGTCACGCACCGCCTGCGTCTGGTCGGGATTGTCGATGAAGATCTCGATGACGTTCACGTCGCCGTCGCGATTGAAATAGGCCTGGCTTTCGGCGAGCGGCATGAAGACGAAGGAGGCGTCGAACTCCGACATGCCGATCTCGAAGATCGCCGTGACCGGATAGGCCTTGATCCGAGGCGCCGTGCCGAACGGCGTCGAAGCGCCACGCGGTGTGACGATGGTGATGGTGTCGCCGACCTGCAAGCCGAGCGAGCCAGCGAGCCGCCGGCCGATTGCGACGCCGTTGGCCGCTGCGAACCCGTCGAGCGTGCCCTGGCGGACATTGCCTGCGATGAAGGGGATCGACTTGATGTCGTCTTCCGAGATGCCGCGCACCAGGACGCCGCCATTGCCGACCTGCGACGAGGCCAGCGCCTGTCCCTCGACCAGCGGGATCGCGAGCTTGATGCCCTGGACCTGGCGCAGCTTGGCCGCGACCGCCTCGTAATCGTCGAGCGGCCGGTCGATCGGGGTCGCGAAGATGTGGCCGTTGACGCCGACGATCTTCTCCAGCAGCTCCTTGCGGAAGCCGTTCATCACCGACATCACGATGATCAGCGTCGCGACGCCGAGCAGGATGCCGAGAAAGGAGAAGCCGGCGATGACCGAGACGAAGCCCTCGCGCCGGCGCGTGCGCAGATAGCGGCCGGCGAGCAGCCATTCGAAGCCGGCGAAGGCTTTCGTGCCGGTCGGCACATTCTCCCGAGCCTCGGAGCCGGCGCTCATGACCGCCCTCCTCCGCTCACGCGTTCGTCTCCGCGCCCTTGCCGGGGAAACGCGCCAGCGCCGCCTCGAGCGAGACCAGCTCGCGCTCGCCACCGGCGCGACGCTTCAGCTCGACCTTGCCCTCGGCCAGCCCCTTCGGGCCGACGATGATCTGCCAGGGGATGCCGATCAGGTCGGCGGTGGCGAACTTGCCACCCGGACGCTCATCGCGGTCGTCATAGACCATGTCGTAGCCCTTGGCGGCGAGGCCCTTGTAGAGCTGCTCGCAGGCGCCGTCGGTCGCGGCATCGCCTGTCTTGAGGTTGAGCACGGCGATGTCGAAGGGCGCGATCTCGTCGGGCCAGACGATGCCGCCCTCGTCATGGCTGGCCTCGATCAGCGCGGCGACGAGGCGGCTCGGGCCGATGCCGTAGGAGCCCATGTGGACCGGTACCAGCTGCCCGTCCGGACCCGTCACGGTCGCGCCCATCGGCTCGGAGTATTTGGTGCCGAAATAGAAGATGTGGCCGACCTCGATGCCGCGGGCAGACACCTGGCTTTCGGCAGGGATGGCCTCGAAATCCGCCTTCTCGTGCATTTCCTCGGTAGCGGCGTAGAGGCTCGTCCACTTGTCGACGATGCCCTGCAGGCCTTCGACGCTGTCGAAGTCGGTGTCGGCGGCCGGCGTCGCGAAGTCGAGATAGTCCTTGTGGCAGAAAACCTCGCTCTCGCCGGTCGAAGCGAGCACGATGAACTCATGCGAAAGATCGCCGCCGATCGGGCCGGTATCGGCGCGCATCGGGATTGCCTTCAGGCCGAGCCGGGCGAAGGTGCGCAGGTAAGCGGTGAACATACGGTTATAGGCGTGGCGGGCGCCGGCCTGGTCGAGATCGAAGGAATAGGCGTCCTTCATCAGGAACTCGCGGCCGCGCATCACGCCGAAGCGCGGGCGGACCTCGTCCCGGAACTTCCACTGGATGTGGTAGAGATTGAGCGGCAGGTCCTTGTAGGACTTGACGTAGGACCGGAAGATCTCGGTGACCATCTCCTCATTGGTCGGCCCGTAGAGCATCTCGCGGTCGTGCCGGTCCTTGATGCGCAGCATCTCCTTGCCATAGGCGTCGTAGCGCCCGCTTTCGCGCCAGAGATCGGCCGACTGGATGGTCGGCATCAGGATCTCGATGGCGCCAGCGCGATTCTGCTCCTCGCGGACCACTGCGCTGATCTTATTGAGCACGCGCAGGCCCAGCGGCAACCACGAATAGATCCCGGCCGATTGCTGGCGGATCATGCCGGCGCGCAGCATCAGCCGGTGGGAGACGATCTCCGCTTCCTTGGGCGTATCGCGCAGGATCGGCAGGAAATAGCGGGAGAGACGCATCGGAACACTCGTTGGAGGGCGGCGCGCCAGGACCGCGCACCGATTCAGATCAGTCCAGAGACACCATCGGCGTTTGCAAATTGCAAACGCTAATGCACATCGCCTTCAGGCAAATGCACATCGATGGCGTTTGCGCAGGCGTCAGCGCTTGGCGAACTTCGCCTTCAGCCTGTCGCTGACGAGAGGCGGAACGAAGGCGGAGACGTCGCCGCCCATCGCGGCGATCTGGCGCACCAGCGTCGCGGTGATGTGCCGGGCCTGCGGCGTCGAGGGCAGCAGCACGGTCTGCAGCTCGGGCGCCATGGTATGGTTCATGCCGGCGAGCTGCATTTCGAGGTCGAGATCAGTGCCGTCGCGCAGACCGCGCACCAGGATGGTGGCGCCGGCGCGCTTGGCCGCGTCGATCGTCAGGTCGGCGAAGGTCGTGACCTCGAGCTGCGTCTTGAACTGCGCCGCGACCGGGCCGGCGATGGCACGCAGCAGCTCCGCGCGCTCCTCGGCCGAGAAGATCGGCGTCTTGCCGGGATGGACGCCGATGGCGAGGACCAGTCTGTCGACCAGCCGGCAGGCGGCCTCGATCATGTCGAGATGGCCGTTGGTGACGGGGTCGAACGACCCGGCATAGAAGGCGGTGTGGCTCATGCCCTGAGCGTTAGCCAACGCAGGCCCGCGCGACAAGCCATAGAGCCGGATCGGACAAGGCTGTTTCAGCCTGGTCCGTGAATCCGTCTCTCATTTTGAAGTTTAGAGCCCGATAGAAGCGGGCTCTATGCGACCCGGAGCTCGCCGATGACGTGATCGACGCGGGCATTCAGCGCCTGGGCCAGCCCGGTCAGCTCGCTCGCCGCCTTGAGCACCGCGTCGGATGCGCCGGCGGTATTGCGCGAGGCGAGCGCAACCTGGCTGGTCGCCTGGCCGATCAGGACGATCTCCTGCGTCGCTGCGAGGACATCGGCAGCGATGGCGTGAGCTGCCTCGTGCTGGCGCTGCATGGTCTGGCTGGTGCGGCGTGTCGCCTCGTTTAGCTCCTGCACCAGCGCACGGATGCCGACGATGCCCTCGACAGTCGCAGCGGTCGCCTGGTTCATCGCCTCGATCTGGCGGGCAATGTCCTGCGTCGCATTGGCGGTCTGCGTCGCCAGCGACTTCACCTCATTGGCGACGACGGCGAAGCCCTTGCCGGCTTCGCCAGCGCGGGCCGCCTCGATCGTCGCGTTGAGCGCGAGCAGGTTGGTCTGGCCGGCAATGGCCGAGATCAGCCCGACCACTTCCGAGACCCGCGCCGCACCGTTGGAGAGGCCGTCGACGATCCGGCTGACCGAATCCGCGTGCTCGCGCGCCTGACCGGCCGTCGCATCCGAGGTGCGCACCTCGGATGCGAGCGCATCGACAGCGCCGAGCAGGTCCTGCGCCGCGCGCTCGATCGACTTGACGCTGCGGATCGCATTGCCGGTCGCGCCGTCGGTATCGGCGGCGCCGGCCTGGGTCTCGCGTGCGCCTTCCGCAAGCTGATGCGCCGTCGTGCCCAAGGTCTGCGCCGAGATGGAGACGGAGGCCGAGACGGTCCTGACCGATTCCTCGAGTTCGCCTGCCAGCTCGTTCAGCAAGGCGCGGCGGTGCTGCTCGGCGTCGGCAAGGCGAGTTCCCTGCTCGGCCTCCCGGCGCTGCGCCTCGCCGCGCAGGGTTTCGCGGATCATGTCGATCGACTTGGCGATGCCGCCGATCTCGTCCCGGCGTCCGGCTCCGGGAATCGCCTCCTCGGTCCGCCCCGCGGCGACGCCGGCAAGCCTGTCGGACAGCCGTGCGATCGGACGCGCCACCGACCAACCGAGCAGGATCGCGATGCCGAAGAGCGGCAGCAGCACCAGCAGGCCGGCCGAGACGACGGCACTCCGGATCGTGCCGACGACGGCGAAGGCGTTCGCCTCCGGCTCGGTCAGCCAGAGCAGCCAACGCCAATCGCCGATCACCACCTCCTGCCCGCTGGCGACAAGCGAGCGGCCGTCATGGCTGGCCATGCGGATGAGCGCATGCGCCGGCTGCCCGGCCAGTCGGCTGCGATCGAGTGTTTCGCGCGGTGAGGCGCCGTTGCGGCGGGCGGCCGGGTTGGAGCGCATGAAGCCGTCGGAGCCGACGACGAAGACCCGCTCGGCGCCGGAGCCGGCCGGGTTGAAGGCGAGCACGTCGTCGATCAGGCGCGTATCGACAGCGATGACGATGGTCCCGACCTGTTCGCCAGTGCCGGCTTCGGCATCGTAGAAGGGCGCCGCCAGGAAGGCGCGCGGATCGCCGCCGACCGGGTCGTAGGGCGCGAAGTCGAGCACCACCTGCTCTCCGGCCGCCTTGCCGCGCGCCTGCGCCACCGATTTCGCCAGGCCGGTGCCGGCAAGATCCTCGTCGCTCAGGAGGCGTCCGAATTCAGGACCCTTGGTGACGCTGTAGACCACCCTGCCCTTGCGCGAGATCAGGTAGATGTCGGCGTAGTTGAACTGCTTGAGCGCAGCCGCATAGGTCTCGTGGATCGCCACGTGCCGCCAGGAATAGCCGTGCTGGTGCTCGCGGCCGGTGCGGGCGACGCGCTCGGCCAGCGAAAGCGAGCCGTCACCCTGATAATAGCCGAGGATGCTGCGGTAATCGTGCGGGCCGAGCTCCAGCCATTTGCCGATCTCGTCGAGCGCCGAGACGGTGAAGGCGCTGCGGGCCTGGACGGCGAGTTCGGCACGCAATTGCGACCAGCGCCGCTCGATGGCGCGGACATGGCTTTCGGCGAGCGCATTCATGCGCTCGCGTACGGCGCCCTGCGCCCAGTTCGAGACGGCGAGATAGGCGGACGAGCCCACCGCCAAGGCGGCGAGCAGGGCCAGGGCCAGCATGGCAACCGGGAGCCTGATCCTTAGGCTGAACACGAATCAGGTCTCCGCCCGATGTCGACTGGATTCGAACAGCCAACACGAGCGCGGTTAACGTTGCTTGAAGCGCAGAATGCGCCGCAACGGCCCCTACAGGACGCCGGGCAGCGGCGCCAAGGCGGCGAGCGCGGCGGCGCTGCCGAGGACGAGAGCGAGCAGCGCGATGTTGGCGGCTGCGAGCGACACCCGGCGCGGGCGCCGGACCAGAGAACCAAACTGCATGGATCTTCTTTGCGAATCAGTGCGTTACCCTGCCCTGTGCATGCCGGGACCGCCTGGCGATGCCGTGGCGGAAACATGGAGAAACCATGGCCCTGCCCCAGGGGCACGGCAAAGCCGCTGCAGACCCGGTGCCGCGGTCCAATGTACGCACACCGTCATCCCGGACAAGCGGCGCAGGCACGCAGCTCTGGAATCTATCGTAGAGCGCAGTTCCCCACGATGGATTCCAGCACTCCGCTTCGCTGCGGCCGGAATGACGGGAATGAGTGACACGTCCCCCGATGGCGAACAGCTTCAGGAGGATTTTCGTACCTCCACCGTTTCCAGCGGCGGGCAAAGCGCGCTACACCCCGCTCGCCATGCTGACCCTCAACGACATCACCTATCGCCTCGGCGAGCGCCTGCTGCTCGACAAGGCCAGCGCCTTCCTGCCCACCGGCTCGCGCGTCGGCCTCGTCGGCCGCAACGGCACCGGCAAGACGACGCTGTTCCGCATCATCACCGGCGACCTTTCTCCGGAAGGCGGCAATGTCGCCTTGCCCAAGGGCATGCGCATCGGCGGGGTGGCGCAGGAGGCTCCCGGCGGCCCTGAAACGCTGATCGAGGTCGTGCTGGCCGCCGATACCGAGCGCGCCGCACTGATGAAGGAAGCGCAGAGCGCGACCGATCCGATGCGGATCGCCGAGATCGAGACACGGCTCGCCGATATCGGCGCCCACTCCGCCCCGGCGCGGGCCGCGACCGTGCTGTACGGGCTAGGCTTCGACGAGGAGGCGCAGCAGCGCCCCTGCTCCGATTTCTCCGGCGGCTGGCGCATGCGTGTCGCACTCGCCGCCGTTCTGTTCTCCGAGCCCGACCTCTTGCTCCTCGACGAGCCGACCAATTATCTCGATCTCGAAGGCACGCTCTGGCTCTACGACTATCTCGAGCGCTATCCGCATACGGTGCTGGTCGTCAGCCATGATCGCGAACTGCTCGACACCTGCGTCGACCACATCCTGCATCTCGACCAGGGCAAGCTGACGATCTATCGCGGCGGCTACAGCGACTTCGAGAAGCTCAGGGCCGAAAAGCAGGCCCATCTCGCCAAGGCACGCGAGAAGCAGGACGCCGAACGCAAGCACCTGCAATCCTTCGTCGACCGTTTCAAGGCCAAGGCCACCAAGGCGCGGCAGGCCCAGTCACGCGTCAAGCGGCTGGAGAAAATGCAGGAGATCGCGGTCATCCAGGACCGCGACGTCCAGCCGTTCAATTTTCCGGCGCCGGAGCGGCCGCTCTCGCCGCCGATGATCACGCTGGAAAGCGCCAGCGCCGGCTATGGCGAGCGCAAGGTGCTGCAGCGGCTCAACCTCTCGCTGGCGCCGGATGATCGCATCGCCCTGCTCGGCTCGAACGGCAACGGCAAGTCGACCTTCTGCAAGCTGATCGGCGGGCGGCTCGCGCCGCTCTCGGGCGAGATGCGGCGCTCCTCCAAGCTGGAGACCGCCTATTTCGCCCAGCACCAGCTCGATGAGCTGCGGATGGAGGACACACCCGTCGGCCATATCCGCGAGCTGATGCCGGATGTGCCGGAAGCGCGCGTCCGGGCGCGCACCGCGCAGATCGGCTTTCCCGCCAACAAGGCCGACACGCCGGTCAAGAACCTCTCCGGCGGCGAAAAGGCCCGGTTGATGCTCGGCATCGCCACCTTCGGGGGGCCGCACCTGCTCATCTTGGACGAGCCGACCAACCATCTCGACATCGACAGCCGCACCGCCCTCGTCAACGCGATCAACGACTATCCCGGCGCCGTGATCCTGGTCAGCCACGATCGCTTCCTGATCGAGGCCTGCGCCGACCGGCTCTGGCTGGTCGGGGACGGCACGGTGAAGAGCTTCGATGGCGACATGGACGACTATCGCGACTTCGTGCTCGGCCGCGACAAGCCGACCCAGCGCGGCAAGTCCGATACCGAAGCCGCAGGCAAGGCCGAGGAGCGCAAGGGCGCGGCGGCAAAGCGCCAGGCGCAGGGACCGCTCAAGCAGAAGCTCAATCTTGCCGAAGCGCGCATCGCCAAGCTGACGGGGCTGATCGAAAAGGTCGATGGCGCGCTCGCCAACGGCGCCTTCTCCCGCGAGCCGGAAAAGGCGCTGCAGCTCTCTCGCCAGCGCGGCGAACTGACCGAGGCGCTGGCTGCCGCCGAAGAGGAATGGCTGACGCTGAGCGAGGAGCTGGAGAGCGCCTGACGCGCTCTCAGGGCAGCGGCGCGAGCTTGAGGCCGAGTTCCCTGACTTGTGTCGGGGTAAGCTTCTTGATCGCGACGCGGGTGGTGTAGCTGCCGTACATCTGACCGCCCGACATGTAGTTCCAGTCGCTGACCATCGCGCTGCCAGCCCGGTAGCCATCGCCCCGGTTCAGATTGTCGAGATGGACGGGATCGTTGGCGATCCTGCCGATGAAGACATCGCCTTCGATGGCGGTCAGGTTCATCCAGATGTGCTCGCGTCCGCGATCATAGGGAATCGCGACCTTCACGGCGTGACGTTCGCCCTGGCCGCTGCGATAGAGCGCGACGAAATCCGGCAGCGTCTTGCGGGCCTGCGCGATCGCGCGGTTCATCTCGCGGTCGGAGGAACGGAAATCGACCACCTGCGCCGCGGCGGGCAAGGCCATGAGCGCGGCGCCCAAAAGCCCAAGGCCACCCGATACCGCCTGCCTTCGCCGTTGAACCTGCATCTCGACACTCCTGCCTCTGCGCCTTCGGCCAGCCCGATCAATTCATAAACGAGCCAATCGATCGAACGGTTGCCTTGGTCGGGTCAGAGATGGATTCCTCGCTCGGCCGAGGATCTGGAGAGCACCGAAGCGCTCTCCAGCTTCGTCAGCCGGTCACTTGACGGGCTTCAACGCCGAATCCCAGTGCTCGACGATCTTGCCGTCTTTGACGCGGAAGAGGTCGAACCAGTAGCTGTCATAGGTCTTGCTCGCATCGGCCGGATCGGGGCGCGGACGACGCATCATCAACTGGACGAGATCGCCTTCAGCCAGAACGGCGGCAAACTGGGTCTCGACCACGTTCCCAGCCGGCTTTGGAGCCGGCCACAGCTTGGAAAAATAGTCGGTGAACCCTTTCAACCCGCTCGCGACGTTGGGATTGTGCTGGATATAGTCCTCGGACAGGTAGTCCTTGGCTTTCGCCCAGTCCTGCGCGTCGAAGACGTTGCGCCAGAACCCAAGCACCAGCGCCTTGTTTGCCGCCGTCTCCGTTGCAGTTGGCTGAGCGGCGACTGGCGTGACAAACGCGACCGCAAGCGCCATGAGGGCGATGCGGTTCCAACGGGCGAGCGATGCGAGCATCGGCGATCCATCCTTGCACATGAAGCAGATGGGATCACTTACCGGAGCTCAGCGCACCCAAGCATTCACAAGCTGGCGAGCACCTGTCTTGTCGCGTATCAGCCCTGCTGCTCGGGCTGGCCCGGCTTGACGATCCGGCTCAGACGGTTGTCGGTGAACATGTAGATCTCGCGATTGCCCGGCTCGGAATAGAGCACCTGAACCTCGCGCTGGCCCCGGCCATTGTCGCCAATCAGCACGTCGGTCGGCCGCTTGTTCTTCAGCCTGACGAGCTCGCATTCGGTGATGCCGACCGCAATCTCCTTCGGCAGCGGGCGCGTCGAAGGGTCGAGCGAGACGTCGGCGCTGCAGTCTCCTTCCGGCGTCAGCATCGCCTCCTGCGTCGAGACGCGCGCCGAAGCGCTGCTGGTGCGGGTGCCGCGCTCGTCGGAGACGAAGGAAAACCCACCCATGTCGACGGAACAGCCGGCGAGCGCGGCCGCCAGAGCGAGGGCAACAGGAACTTTCACGCTTTCTTCTCCCAGCGGCCGGTCTCGTCCTGCTGCCAATAGGTGGCGGCGATGCCGAGCGTCCGCAGCTTTTTCCAGTCTTCACGGGCCGAGGCGAGCGCATCGGGATCGTCGCCATCGAACATCAGGATGACGCGCTCGTAAGCGTCCAATGCGTCGGGAATGCGAACGCCGTCAACGCAGAAGCGCACCTGGGCACCGTTCGGATTGTCGGAATTCGTGGTGAGCACGATCGGATTGGCGGCCGCGTCCGGCTCGGCCGCCGTCGCATGCGGCAGGAAGGATTCGTCCGCATAGGTCCAGAGCCGATCGTCGAGCCCAGCCAGGCGCTCGCGGCTCGACAATTCGACGACTGCCTTCCAGCCGCGGGCGAGCGAACGCTCGAGCAGGGTCGGAAGGACCTGTTCGAGCGGACGTCCCAGCAGGTGGTAGAACAGGACTTCGGCCATAACTTAAGCCAGTTCAGTTCCTTGTGCGATTCGGCTGATAGACCGAATCAGCTTTCGTAGTGGTCCGCCACCAGCCGGTCGAGCAGGCGCACGCCCCAGCCCGAGCCCCAGGAGCGGTTGGTCTCGCTGTTCGGCGAGCCCATGCCGGTACCGGCGATATCGAGATGCGCCCAGGGCGTGTCGTTGACATGGCGCTGCAGGAACTGCGCAGCGGTGATCGAGCCGCCATGGCGGCCGGCCGAGTTCTTCATGTCGGCGAACCGGGAATCGATCATCTTGTCGTAAGCCGCCGAGAGAGGCATGCGCCAGACGGTTTCGCCGGTTGCCTTGCCGGCAGCGAAGAGCCGCTCCGACAATTCGTCGCTATTGGAGAACAGGCCGGCGTTTTCCTGCGCCAGCGCGACCAGGATCGCGCCGGTCAACGTCGCCAGATTGACCATGAAGACCGGCTTGAAGCGCTCCTGCGTGTACCAGAGCACGTCGGCGAGGACGAGCCGACCCTCGGCGTCGGTGTTGATGATCTCGATGGTCTGCCCGGAGAGCGAGGTGACGATGTCGCCAGGCCGCTGGGCCTTGCCGTCCGGCATGTTCTCGACCAGGCCGATCACGCCGACGGCGTTGACCCTGGCCTTGCGAGCGGCGAGTGCCTGCATCAGTCCGGTGACGCAGGCGGCGCCGGCCATGTCGCCCTTCATGTCCTCCATGCCGCCAGCCGGCTTGATCGAGATGCCGCCGGTGTCGAAGGTCACGCCCTTGCCGACGAAGGCGACCGGCTTGTCGCCCTTGGCGCCGCCGTTCCAGCGCATCACCACGACGCGGCTCTCGCGATGCGAGCCCTGGCCGACGCCGAGCAGCGCCCGCATGCCGATCTTCTTCAATTCCTTCTCGTCGAGGACCTCGACCTCGACGCCGAGCTTGTCGAGCTTGGCGGCGCGCTCGGCGAACTCCTCGGGGAAGAGCACGTTCGGCGGCTCGTTCACGAGATCGCGAGCGAGCTCGACGCCGCCGGCGATCGCTTCGCGCGCCTTCAGCGCCTTCTTGACCGCGGCCGGGTCCTCGGCGCGGAGCGTCACGGTCTTCGGCTCGGACTGGTCCTTGTCGCGGCTCTTGGTCTTGTAGCGGTCGAAGGCATAGCTCCGGAGGCGAAGGCCGAGCCCGATCTCGGCAATCTCGGCGGCGGTGAGCTCGCCCTCAGGCAATGCGGCGATGACGTCGACGCTGCGGCCATGGCCGAGGCGGCCGGCGATGGCACCGCCAAGCGCGGCGAAATCGAGCTTGTCGCGCTCCGATTCCGGCCCGGTCCCGATCAGGATCAGACGCTCATAGCCTGCATCTTCCGGCGCGAGCAGCGTCAGCCCGGACAACGCCTTGCCCTTGAAGCGTTCCGCGGCAGCGGCGCGCGCGATCAGGGCATGGGCACCCGATCCGATCCAATCCTCGGCCACCTTCGGCGGCGCCAGCCTGTCCGAGACGAGGAGGACCAGATCCCCCCCGGCAATGGCGTTCAGGGCTTTGACCTCAAGCTTCAGGCGCTGCGACATCGACGGCTCACGGGTTGCGGGAGAAAGACCAGCGGGGACGCCAGCCCGGGAAGGCCAGCAAAGGCCACAAACGATTCCCGTTTGCGCCATGATCGAAGCTATACCATAGGGAGTTCGAGGCGAGCCGTCCAAGGGAGCGCCTTCTTCAAGGATGCAGGCCTCGGGATCGTCACCCTCGTGCGTTTTGGACTTCTCGACCGCTACATCCTGAAGATCGCCGCCGGCGCGGCGGTGATTCTGCTCGTCGGCCTGACCAGCGTCATCTGGGTGACGCAGGCACTGCGCGAGGTCGACCTGATCACCGGCAAGGGCCAGACGATCCTGATCTTCTTCACGGTCACGCTGCTGTCGTTGCCGGCGCTGATCGCCGGCATCGCCCCGGTCGCGCTGTTCATGGCGACGCTCTACACGCTCAACAAGCTCAACAGCGATTCCGAGCTGATCGTGATGAACGCGGCCGGAGTCGCGCCACATCGGCTGACGCGCCCCTTCTTCGCGCTGACATTGATCACCGCCGTGCTGGTGGGCTGGATGTCGCTCGTGGTGATGCCCGCCGGATTCCGGGCGCTGCGCGACCTGATCACGCTGATCCGCGCCGACTTCGTCGCCAACGTGGTCAAGGAAGGCCAGTTCGTCTCGCTCGATTCCGGTGTCACCTTCCATTATCGCGAAAAGCAGGGGCAGGCTCTGCTCGGCATCTTCATGCAGGACCGGCGCGACCCGAACCAGCCTGCCGTCTACATTGCCGAGCGCGGCCAGTCGGCCGAGGCTGACGGCAACAGCTTCCTGATGCTGGAGAAAGGCACGATCCAGCGCGAGAGCCGCAACCAGAATTCGAGCTCGATCATCTCGTTCGAGCGCTATGCGCTCAATCTCTCCGCCCTGACGGGCGACGCTGACGGGTCCGGCGGCGAGGATGGCGCCAGGGTGATCTACAAGCCGCGCGAGCGGACGACCTGGGCGCTGCTCACACAGGACAAGAACGAGCCCTACTACAAGATCCAGGAAGGGCGGTTCCGGGCCGAATTGCACAATCGCCTATCGGCACCGCTCTACCCGATCGCCTTCATGCTGGTCGCCTTCGCCATTCTCGGCGAAGCCCGCACGACCCGGCAGGGGCGCGCCGCCGCGATCCAGATCGCCATCTTCCTGGTCGGTGCCATCAGGATCGGCGCCTACGCCGCCTGGACCGCCAGCGTGCGCTCTCCCATCGCCGCCGCCCTGCTCTACATCCTGCCGCTCGGCACGATCCTGCTGGCGGCCCTGGCGATCGGCTTCGGCTCGCGGACCCGCGTCTTCATCGACCGGCTGACCGAGCCGCTGATCGCGCCCTTCCTGGCCCTCGCGGCCCGTTTCCGGCGCGCCTGATGCTGCTGTTCCAGACCTTCGGCCGCTATCTGACGCAGCGCTTCCTGCGCGCGATCCTCAGCGTGTTCGGCACCTTCTTCTTCCTGATCGCGACGCTCGACTTCGTCGAGCTGATGCGCCGCGCCGGCGATTCCCCGACCGCGACGACGCCCAGCATCATCCAGCTCGCGCTCTACCGCGCGCCCTCCGTCGCCGAGCAGATCTTCCCGTTTGCAGTGCTGTTCGGGGGGATGTTCGCCCTGCTCAACCTCAGCCGGAAGCTCGAGCTGGTGGTCGCCCGCTCGGTCGGCATCTCCGCCTGGCAGTTCCTGCAGCCGGCGGCCCTGGTCGCCGGATTGGTCGGACTGGTCTCGATCGGCATCTACAACCCGATCGCCGCCGAGCTGAAACAGCGCGCCACGGCGCTCGAGGTCTCGCTCTTCGCCAAAACCGGGCAGGTCGTCGGCAAGGAGATCTGGATTCGCCAGCGCGGCGTCGACGGCCAGGCGATCATCCGGGCAGCCGCGGCACTGGATGGAGGCACCGGGCTCGCCCAGGTAGCCTTCTTCGTCTTCTCGCCCGATGGCGGCTTCAGAGAGCGCATCGAGGCGAAGCAAGCCGTGCTCTATCGCGGCTATTGGGAATTGTCGGAGGCGCGTGTCACCTCGGCCACGGAAGAGCCACAGACGTACCAGACATACCTCGTCGCGACGACGCTGGAGCCCGACCAGGTGCGACAAAGTTTCACCCCACCCGACTCGGTCGGGTTCTGGTCGATGCCGGCCGTGCTCGATCGGACCCAGAAGGCCGGGCTCGATACGACGCGCTACGAGCTGCGTTACGAATCCCTCAAGGCACGGCCGCTGCTTCTGATCGCCATGATCCTGGTAGCAGCATCCGTTTCCTTAAGATTTTTCCGGTTTGGTGGTGTGACCAGATTGGTGGTAGGTGGCGTCGCTGCCGGGTTCATGCTCTATGTTGCGACGCAGTTATCTGAGGAGCTGGGCTCATCGGGGATCGTCAACGCCTCGGTGGCCGCTTGGCTGCCCGCGGTCGTGGGCACGCTACTCGGTGCGCTTGCCCTCCTCCATCAGGAAGATGGCTGAGAATACGGTGGCTATGGTTAATTTTGGATTGAGTTCATGGCTTCCGGCGTAAGACGCATCAGGCGCCTTGCGGCTGCGACCGCGCTGGTGACGACGCTCGCCCCGGTCCTCGGCTGGGCCAGCCTTGCCTATGCTCAGGCCCCGGCCGGCAGCAAGCCCGGGGAGCGCATGGTCGTCGATGCGCGCGAGCTCGTCTATGACAAGGACAACAACACCGTTTCCGCGGTCGGCGATGTCCAGATTCTCTACCAGGGCCGCACGATCGAGGCCGACCGCGTCGTCTACGACCGCCAGAGCAAGCGCGTTGTCGCGACCGGAAACGCCCGCATCACCGAATCCAATGGCACGGTGATCACCGGCGATCGCTTCAACCTGACCGACGATTTCCGCGACGGCTTCATCGACTCGCTGCGCGTCGTGAATACCGATAAGACCCGCTTCTCGGCGCCGCGCGCCGAGCGCACCGACGGCGAGGTCTTCGTCTTCGACAAAGGCATCTACACGGCCTGCGAGCCTTGCGTGGACCAGCCCGAGCGCCCGCCATTCTGGCAGGTGCGCGCGGCCCGGATCATCCACAAGAAGTCCGAGCAGATGATCTACTACGAGGATGCCCGGATCGAGTTCGCCGGCGTCCCGATCGCCTACATCCCCTACATGTCGGGACCGGACGCGACCGTTAAGCGCAAGACCGGCTTCCTCGCGCCGAAATTCATCAACACCGGGGCGCTCGGCTACGGCGTCGGTCTGCCCTATTTCATCAATCTGGCGCCGAACTACGATTTGACGCTGACGCCGACCTACTTGTCGCGCCAGGGCTTTCTCGGCCAGGCCGAGTGGCGGCATCGCTTCGTCAACGGCTCGTACAACATCCGCGCTGCCGGAATCTTCCAGCAGGACAAGGACGCCTACCTCAAAAGCCCGCTCGGGGCTGGCGACGACACATTCCGCGGCTCGCTCGAGACCTCCGGCAAGGTGTTCCTCAACCCGCGCTGGACCTTCAGCTGGGATGTCGCCGGCGCGACCGATCGCTATTTCTTCAAGAACTACCGGATCCGCAGCGAGAGCCTCACCACCACGAGCTATCTGCAGGAATCGACCTCGACAGTCTCGCTCAACGGCCAGAGCAAGGATGCCTGGTTCGACATGCGCGGCTACTATTTCCAGCCTCTGACCTATTACGATTGGCAGAAGCAGCAGCCGGTCGTCGCGCCGGTCGTCGATTACAACAAGCAGATCCACAAGCCGTCGATGATCGGCGGCGAGCTGTCGTTCACCGTCAACCTCACGAGCCTGACCCGTGAGGCGGCCTCCTTCAAAGCGCTGACGCCGAGCAATCAAAGCTATCTGATCACCAGTCCCGGAAACGCCAGCACGGGACAGATCGGTTATTCCCTGTTCGACGGATGCGTCGTCTATCAGAAAGGCAAGTGCCTGGTGACCGGCTTGGCCGGCTCGATCTCCCGAGCGACCGCCGAGGTCGACTGGCGGCGCAACATCGTCGATCCGATCGGGCAAGTCTGGACGCCCTACGCCTCGCTCAGGGCCGACCTGTTCTCGATCAATCCGAACACGACGAAATACGCCAACGCCAACGTCACCACGATCGCCGACGCCTCGGACGAGGTGTTCGGCCGCGCAATGCCGGCCATCGGCCTGATGTATCGCTTCCCCTTCATCGCCTCGACCTCCTGGGGCACGCATATCCTCGAGCCGGTCGCACAGGTCGTCGCCCGGCCGAACGAGACCAACAGCCTGCGCGTCGCCAACGAAGATTCGCAGAGCCTGGTCTTCGACGACACCAACCTGTTCGAGTGGAACAAATTCTCCGGCTTCGACCGGGTCGAAGGCGGCAGCCGCGCCAATGTCGGCCTGCGCTACAGCGGTACCTTCGGCACCGATTCATACGCCAATCTGCTGGTCGGACAGTCCTATCACCTGGGCGGCCGCAACTCCTATGCCAGCGGCGACCTCGTCAATACCGGCCTCAATTCGGGACTGGACACCCGCCGTTCCGACTATGTCGCCAAGGCGCAATACCAGCCCTTCAAGGGCCTGCTGCTCCAGGCTGGCGGGCGCTTCAACGAGTCGAATTTCGAAGCACAGCGCATCGATGCCGCAGCCACATTCAGCCACAAGTTCCTGTCGACCTCGGTCGCTTATGGCCGCTACGAGCCGCAACCGGATCTGGGCATCACCCGCCGTCGCGAAGGCCTGAGCATCACCCAGTCCGTCTCCTTCGCCCAGTACTGGAGCGTGCGCGGCAGCGTTCTGTTCGATCTCGACAAGTACAAATACGACCGCGAGCGCTACCGCGACGCCCTGGCGCTCTATCAGTCGAATCCCGCTGCGTACTCCAATCCGATCTACCCGAACACAGGCCCGTTCCAGACGGCCTCGACGTCGGTGGGGCTGCGCTATCAGGACGAGTGCACGATCTTCGACGTCTCGTACATCCAGTCCTACGCCGATCGCGCGGTCAACGGCGCGCGGACGAACGACACGCGGACCGTCATGTTCCGCCTGGAACTGCGCACGCTCGGCGAGATCAGCTACTCGCAGAATCTCGGCTCGGGCAGCGCGGGTGACGGCGTCTCCTCCAGCGGCCGCTGAGCGCAGTTGCGCCAGTTGCTTGCCCTGACGCAAGGCGATCCGGCGGGGATCGGACCCGAGCTCGCGCTTGCCGTCTGGCGGCAGCGCGAGCAGCGGGGCATTCCGCCCTTCGCCTATCTCGGCGACAGCGCGACACTTTCGGTATTGGCGGAACGGCTGGGGTTGCCGGTTCCGCTGCGCAGCGTCAGCTGGGACGAGGCAGAGGCCTGTTTCGACACTGCCTTCCCCGTGATCGAGCTCGAGCATCGCCCGCCGGCGCAGTCGGGCCAGCCCGACCCTGCCAATGCGGCGAGCGTCATCGAAGCGATCGAGCGCGGGGTCGAAGCCGTCGAGACCGGCAAGGCCGCCGCCCTCGTCACCAATCCAATCGCCAAGAGCGTGCTCTACGCCGCCGGCTTTCAGTATCCGGGCCATACCGAATTCCTGGCCGAACTCGCCGGCCGCGGGCGCGAAGCGACACCACGGCCTGTGATGATGATCTGGTCGGAGGAGCTCGCGGTCATCCCGGTCACCATCCATATCCCGCTGGAGGCGGTGCCGGAGCAGCTGACGACCGAGCTGATCGTCGAGACAGGCCGGATCGCCGCCGCCGACCTCAAGCGCCGCTTCGGTGTCGCACGCCCGCGGCTGGCGCTCTGCGGCCTCAACCCGCATGCCGGCGAAGGCGGCGCGCTCGGCAAGGAGGATGCGGCTGTGATCGCGCCGGCGATCGACCGATTGCGAGCGCTCGGCATCGAGGCGAACGGACCTTATCCCGCCGACACCCTGTTCCATGCCCGCGCGCGAACCGGCTACGATGTGGCGCTCGGCATGTATCACGACCAGGCGCTGATCCCGATCAAGACCATCGCCTTCGACGACGGCGTCAACGTCACGCTCGGCCTGCCCTTCATCCGGACCTCCCCGGACCATGGCACTGCCTTCGACATCGCCGGCAAGGGCATCGCGCGGCCGGACAGCCTTTGCGCCGCGCTGCGGCTCGCCGCCCGCATGGCTGCAGCCGAGCGCGGAGCAGCGGCATGAGCAGCATTGCTGCCCAGGACGGATTGCCGCCGCTGCGCGAGGTGGTCGAGCGCCACGGGCTGATGGCGCAGAAGGCGCTCGGCCAGAACTTCCTGTTCGACCTCAACCTCACCGGCCGGATCGCCCGCGCCGCCGGCCCGCTCGAAGGCCAGACCGTCGTCGAGATCGGCCCGGGCCCCGGCGGGCTGACCCGTGCCTTGCTGGCGAACGGAGCGGGCCGCGTCATCGCCATCGAGCGCGACCGGCGCTGCATGCCGGCGCTGGCCGAGATCGCTGCCCATTATCCGGGCCGGCTGGAGATCGTCGACGGCGACGCGCTCGCGGTCGATCTGTCCGGCCTGCTCGACGGCGGCCCGGCCCGGATCGTCGCCAACCTGCCCTATAATATCGGCACGCCGCTGCTGGTCGGCTGGCTCAGCGCCGAGTCCTGGCCGCCCTGGTGGAGCTCGCTGACGCTGATGTTCCAGCGGGAGGTCGCCGAGCGGATCGTGGCGAAGCCGGAGCAGCGCGCCGCCTATGGCCGGCTCGCCGTTCTCGCCAACTGGCGCTGCGAGACGAAGATTCTGTTCGACGTGCCAAAGACCGCCTTCGTGCCGCAGCCGAAGATCACCTCGTCGATCGTCCAGCTGGTGCCGCGCCAGCAGCCGGAGCCCTGCGATCGGCGGCTGCTCGAGCGGGTGACGCTCGCCGCCTTCGGCCAGCGCCGGAAGATGCTGCGCCAGAGCCTGAAAGCCGTGCTGCCGGACCCGGCAGCGTTGATCGAGACCGCCGGGTTGTCTCCGACGATGCGAGCCGAGGAGGTCTCGGTCAGCGGTTTCGTCGCGCTCGCCAACGCGCTGGCGGGCGCGCGGAGCTGATCAGCCGATCTGCTCGGCCAGCAAGGTTTCGACAAAGGCCGGCATGCCGGTGGCACGGCTGCGCTTCAGCCGCTCGGCCGCCAGGATCGAGCGGACCGCCTCGTAGGCGGCACCGAGATCGTCGTTGATGATGACGTAGTCGTAGACGTGCCAGCGCGCGATCTCATCGCGGGCATTGGCGAGCCGCCGTGCGATCACCTCCGGCGCATCCTCGGCGCGCCGGACCAGGCGCGAGCGCAGCTCCGCCATCGAGGGCGGCAGGATGAAGATGGCGACAACGTCCTCACGCGCCTTCTCCAGGATCTGCTGCGTGCCCTGGTAGTCGATGTCGAACAGGACGTCGCGCCCGGCCTTCAACGCCGCCTCGACGGGCTTGCGCGGCGTGCCATAGCCATTGCCATGGACCTCTGCCGATTCCAGCAGATCGTCGCGATCGCGCAGCAGGTCGAAGGCCTCGCGATCGATGAAGCGGTAGTGCACGCCGTCGATCTCGGAGGGGCGCCGTCCGCGCGTCGTCACCGAGATCGACAGGTCGAGATTGGTTTCCTTCTGCGACAGCGTGCGGGTGAGCGTCGACTTGCCGGCGCCGGAAGGTGACGACAGGACCAGCATCAGGCCGCGGCGGGCTGGGCGAACAAGATCGGCCATCGCCGTCACTCCACGTTCTGAACCTGTTCGCGCAGCTGGTCGACGACCGTGCGCAGCTCCAATCCGATCCGCGACAGGCCGGGATCGCCGGCCTTGGCGCAGAGCGTCGAGGCCTCGCGGCCGAATTCCTGCGCCAGGAAGTCGAGCTTGCGGCCGATCGGCCCGCCCTGGGCGAGCAATTCGCGCAAGGCTGCGACATGGGCATGGAGCCGGTCGATCTCCTCGCGAATATCGGCTTTCACCGCCAGCAGCGCCGCCTCCTGGTGCAAACGCTGCGGCTCCAGCGCATTGCTGGCATCGACCAATGCAGCGATCTGTCCCGCGAGCCTGGTGCGGATGGCCTCGACGCTGCGGCCGGGATGGGCTTCCGCGTCCAGGGTCAGGCGGGCAATGGTGTCGAGATGGCCGGAGATGATGGCTTCGAGTGCCCGCCCCTCGGCCAGCCGCGCCTGTTTCAGCGCAGCGATCGTCTCCGCGAGCGCGGCGAGCACGGGCTTCTCGAGCTCGGACAAGGCATCCCCGCTCTCCTCGGAGACCTCGACGACACCGCGGATCGCCAGCAGGCCGTCAAGCGTCGCCGGAGCGATGCCTGTGGGCAGCTTTACCTGGCTCGCGGCCTCGATCAGCGCGGCGAGCGCCTCCTGGTTGATGCGCGGTCGCGGGGCCGAGGCTTCGCTGGTGACGGCAAGGCTGACATGGAGGGTGCCACGGGTGAAGGCGGCCGAGAACTGCTTGCGCGCCGCCTCGGAGAAGCTGTCGAAACCGGTGGGAACACGGACGCGGACATCGAGGCCACGACCATTGACGCTGCGGACTTCCCAGGCGAAGGCGTGCGCCCCGGTCGTGCCGGCCGCGCGCGCGAACCCCGTCATGCTTTCGATCGCCATCAGCGCTTGTCTTCCTTCTCGCGTTGCGGGCGGACCCTATTCAGGCCTGTCGCGGTCTACAAGCACGCGATGTGGAAAGTGCGGTCAGGGCTTTAGCTGCGGGACCTGCTTGGGGCTGTTGAGGTCGAAGGTCTTGTTCAGCAGCGGATCGCGCGTCGTGCCTTCGGAGGCGTCGAAAGCGCGGGCCCGCGTGCCGGCCGCGCCAGCCTGTCCCGCCGCGGCGCGACGATTGCCGGGAACCGGATAGGTCTCGGGCTCGGATTGGTCGGGCGCCGTCGCTGCCTGGTTATCCGGGCGGCCTGCGGCCGGCGCCTCGGTGCGCTGGTCCGGCCCCGGAGGCGGCTCGGCACGATCGACACCGCCGTCGACAGCGGGGCGTCCGGAATCGCGCCTTGCCGATTCGACCTGGCGCCAGCGCGCGACATTGCGGTTGTGCTGCTCGAGGGTCTCGGCAAAGGCGTGACCGCCGCTGCCATCCGCGACGAAGTAGAGATCCTTGGTCCGCGAATGGTTGACCACCGCCTCCAGCGCCGCGCGGCCAGGATTGGCGATCGGTCCCGGCGGCAGGCCCTCGATCACATAGGTGTTGTAGGGCGTCGCCTGGGTGATCTCGGGGCGCGTGATGCCGCGGCCGAGCGTGCCCTTGCCGCCAACGAGGCCATAGACGATCGTCGGATCGGATTGCAGCTTCATCTTGCGGTTCAACCGGTTGATGAAGACGCCGGCGACGCGCGGCCGCTCATCGGCGCGGCCGGTCTCCTTCTCGACGATCGAGGCGAGAATCACCAGCTCCGCCGGCGTCTTGATCGGCAGGTCGGCCGGACGCTTGGCCCAAACTTCGTTGAGGATACGGCTCTGGTCGCGCGTCATCCGGCTGACGATGGCCTGGCGCGTCGAACCACGCTGGAACTTGTAGGTGTCGGGCAGGATCTGGCCCTCGCGCGGGACCTGGATGACGTCACCGGTCAGCAGATCGTTCTGCTGTAGGCGGGCCATGATCTGTTCGCTCGTGAGCCCCTCGGGGATGGTGATCGAATGCTCGACCGCCTTGCCCTCGGCGATCACGTCGAGAATGTCCTTCTGGCTGGAGCGCGCCTTGAACAGGTATTCGCCAGCCTTGAGGCTCGCAGCCTTGCCCGTGGTATAGGCCGCGACCTTGAACGCCCAGGGATGCTCGATCAGGCCCTCGCGCTGCAGCAGTTCGGCGATCTCCGTCACCCCATTCTCCTTCGGGATGATCAGGACGCGATCAGCGGACAGCGGGCCCGGAGCCTTGCTGCGGCTGTCGAGATAGGCGATGCCGCCACCAAGGGCGCCGGCCAGCACGAGGGTCGTGGTGAACAGCCCGCTGAGCAGCGCGATGAAGGGGGAGCGCCGACGCTTGCGCACCTTCGGCGGCGGGGCCGGCGGGGCGACGGGCTTCAGCGCCTCGTTGGGACTCCGCGGCGCGACGCGAGGCGGCTGACTCATGATGCTTTCGCCCGATTCCCTGATATCGCGACCGGCGCTACCGGCGTCGATCCGGCTCTCACTTTGAATTCAGAGACCGTTTTGCCGATCAGCTTGCAGTGAATCTGATCGGAGCGGTCTCTAGTGGCAATGCCGGCCGCATACTGGCACGACAGCGGCGACAGGCTAGCGAAAATTGTGGCAAAAGCGCGCTTGTCCTCAGTCGACGAGGCGGCGCATCACCAGCGAGGCATTGGTGCCGCCGAAGCCGAACGAATTCGACAGGACGATGTCGACCTTCCGCTTCTTGGCCTTGTGCGGCACAAGATCGAGCTCGGTCTCGACGGACGGGTTGTCGAGATTGATCGTCGGCGGCACGATCTGATCGCGGATCGCCAGCACCGAGAAGATCGCCTCGACCGCGCCAGCCGCGCCGAGCAGATGGCCGGTCGCCGACTTGGTCGAGGACATGGCCGGCCGATTCGGCGCATTGGCGAGCAAGCGCTCGACCGCGCGCAATTCGATCTCGTCGCCGACCTGCGTCGAGGTGCCATGCGCATTGATGTAGTCGACATCCGAGGCGCGCAGACCCGCGCGCTTCAGGGCCGCCTGCATGCAGCGATAGGCGCCGTCGCCATCCTCGGACGGTGAGGTGATGTGATAGGCGTCGCCCGACATGCCGTAGCCGACGACCTCGGCATAGATGCGCGCGCCACGGGCCCTGGCATGCTCGAGCTCCTCGAGCACGACGACACCGGCGCCCTCGCCCATGACGAAGCCGTCGCGATCCTTGTCATAGGGGCGCGAGGCCTTCTCAGGCGTCTCGTTGAAACCAGTCGAGAGCGCCCGGCAGGCGCAGAATCCGGCAATGCCGATGCGGTTGATCGCCGATTCGGCGCCGCCTGCCAGCATGACCTCGGCATCGCCGAGCGCGACCATGCGGGCAGCGTCGCCGATGGCGTGGGCGCCGGTCGAGCAGGCGGTGACGACGGCATGGTTCGGGCCCTTCAGCCCGTGCTCGATCGAGACATAGCCGGCAGCAAGATTGCTGAGGCGGCCGGGGATGAAGAAGGGTGAGAGCCGGCGCGGACCGCGCTCCTTCAGCAGCAGCGAGGCTTCATAGATGCCGCCAAGCCCGCCGATGCCGGAGCCGATGGCGACACCGGTCGCGATCTGGTCCTCATAGCTTTCGGGTTTCCAGCCGGCGTCACGCAGAGCCTGCGTCGCCGCAGCCATGGCGAAAACGATGAAATCGTCGACCTTGCGCTGCTCCTTCGGCTCCATCCAATCGTCAGGATTGAAGGTGCCGTTCGAGCCGTCGCCGCGCGGAATGTTGCAGGCGATCTGGGCCGGCAGGTCGGAGACATCGAAAGTGGTGATCGGGCCGGCGCCGCTTTCGCCAGCCAGAATGCGTGACCAGCTCGGCTCGACCCCGCAGCCGAGCGGGGTCACCATGCCCAGTCCGGTGACGACGACACGTCGCATCGGTCTTCCTTAGTTCAGCTCCGGCGCGCTGGAGCAGGATGCGAAAAAGTGGAAACCGGCTTTTCGCATGAATCCTGCTCCAACTTTCGATGGGAGACGGATTCAGAATTCAGTTGGAACCGCCTTGCGTCTCCAACTGAAATCATCCGGCCCCGGCGCTCCGGGGCCAAAGCCTTTTCAGGCCGACTTCGACAGGAACTTGACCGCGTCGCCGACGGTCACGATCGTCTCGGCCGCGTCGTCCGGGATCTCGACGCCGAACTCTTCCTCGAAAGCCATGACCAGCTCGACCGTGTCGAGGCTGTCGGCACCAAGGTCCTCGATGAAATTGGCGCCCTCGACAACCTTCTCCGGCTCAACGCCGAGGTGCTCGATCACGATCTTCTTCACGCGCTCGGCGACATCGCTCATGGGTCTTTCCCTCAAACCTCGAAAACACACCGCTGACAGCGACGCGTGGGTGAAAACTGATTTCCCGGCTTGGACCTTCGCCTGGCGGCGAGCCACGCCGGGAGTTCATGGCTGCACAAACGCAACAACCGAGCCGCCGTCAAGTCCCAAGAATGCCGGTCGGCGCTTGGCCGGCTGGGTCATTAACACACTCATAATAGGCTGGCGAGAGCGCAGCCCATACCTTTAGGCGAGTGAAAACATCGACCTAACCGGCTCAGATCATTGTCATTCCGCCATTGACATGCAGGGTCTGCCCAGTGACGTAACCGGCTTCCTCGCTGGCGAGATAGGCCACGGCGGCGGCAACGTCCGCTCCCTGCCCGAGCCGGCCCATCGGCACGTCGGCGAGAATGCCCTCGCGCTGCTTGTCGTTCAGCACATCGGTCATCGGCGACTCGATGAAGCCGGGCGCGACGACGTTGACGGTGATGTTGCGGCTCGCGACCTCCGCTGCCAGCGACTTCGACATGCCGATCAGGCCGGCTTTGGATGCCGCATAGTTGCCCTGTCCCGGATTGCCGCTCGTGCCGACCACCGAGCCGATCGAGACGATGCGGCCATAGCGCCGGCGCATCATGCTCTTCACCGCTGCGCGCGAGAGCCGGAAAGCCGCAGTGAGGTTGACGGCGAGGACCAGGTCCCAGTCCTCGTCCTTGAGGCGCATGAAGAGGTTGTCGCGGGTGACGCCGGCATTGTTGACGAGGATGTCGAGCCCACCCAGCTTGGCTTCGGCCGCGGGCACCAGCGCCTCGACCGAATCGCGATCCGACAGATCGCAGGGCGTGACCTCGGCCCGCTCGCCGAGTTCTTTCGCCAACGCCTCCAGTGCCTCGACACGCGTGCCGGACAAGGCCACGGCCGCGCCCTGGGCATGGAGCCTGCGCGCGATGGCGCCGCCGAGGCCGCCGGTGGCGCCGGTGACCAGCGCCTTCTTACCCGTCAGATCGAGCATGTTGCCTCCCTTGTCCCGGCACGAAGCCGGTCAGCCCTTCTGGGCCTTGTAAGCCGCGATGTCGTCGGAGGTGCCGATCGACGCCGCAGCGGTTCCTGCCGCGATACGCTTCACCAGGCCGGCGAGCACCTTGCCCGCGCCGACCTCATAGAATTGAGCGACGCCGGCCGCCGCCATCGCCTCGACGCATTCGCGCCAGCGTACGGTGCCGGTGACCTGCGCCACCAGCGAGGCGCGGATCGCCGCGGGATCGCTGAGCGGGGCTGCGCCGACATTGGCCATCACCGGCACGGCCGGCGCCTGCATCGCGACCTCGGCGAGCGCCGCCTGCATCGCCTCGGCGGCCGGCTGCATCAGCGCGCAGTGGAAGGGCGCAGAGACAGGGAGCAGCATGGCACGGCGCACGCCGCGTTCACCGGCAAGCGCAATCGCCCGCTCGACCGCAGCCTTGGCGCCAGAGAGCACGACCTGCCCGCCGCCATTGTCATTGGCCACCTGGCAGACCTGGCTCTGCGCGGCATCGGCTGCGATCGCGCGGGCCTGGTCGAGCTCGACGCCGAGCAGCGCCGCCATGGCGCCCTCGCCGGCCGGCACTGCCTTCTGCATGGCGTCGCCGCGGATGCGCAGCAAGCGGGCCGCATCGCTGATCGAGAAGGTGCCGGCGGCAGCCAGCGCCGAATACTCGCCGAGTGAATGGCCGGCGACGAAAGCGGCGTCGGTCTTGAGCGAGAGGCCGGCCTCGGTCTCGAGCACGCGGATCGCGGCCAGGCTCACCGCCATCAGCGCCGGCTGGGCATTGGCGGTCAGGGTCAGTTCCTCGCCCGGCCCTTCCCACATCAAACTGGAGAGCTTCTGCGAGAGCGCAGCATCGACCTCGTCGAAGACGGCACGCGCCACCGGAAAGGCTTCGGCGAGCGCCTTGCCCATCCCGACTGCCTGCGAGCCCTGCCCTGGAAAGATGAAAGCCGTCGCCATATCGCAATGGTCCTGAGATCACGCCAGAGCCGGATGCTTTCCGACGGGAGCGCTATGCGCTTCCGTCGGAAAGCTGAATCCGTCTCTGACCAAAAGTTGAGAGCAGGATTGCTGCGAAAAACCGGTATCCACTTTCTCGCATCCTGCTCTTGGTTAACAAGATTGGGCGCAGTCGCACCGTGCGGCCGGCCAAGTCAAGGCGTTTACGCGACGAAAGTCGACCTTCACCGGCATTTTTCGATGTTTTGCGCTTGCATGATGGGACATCCCGCTGTAACCACCGCCTCGGTTTGTTCGGCCGGAGGCTGAACGGACGGCGAAGTGATTCCCGCAAGGAAGAATTTCGTAGGCTCCTCATCGAAGAGCCGCCGTCCCGTGTCTCCGCCTTCGAAGAAATCCTGTCGGGCCTTTATCCAGGGCTCGGAGGGCTCCGCGTCGAACGAAACCGGTGAACGAAGAAAGGCCAATCATGGCATTGTACGAGCACGTTCTGCTCGCGCGGCAAGATGTCAGCGCGCAGCAGGTCGAGGCCCTTGTCGAGCAGTTCAAGGGCATCGTCGAGGCGAATGGCGGTTCCGTCCCCAAGGTCGAGTACTGGGGCGTGAAGTCGCTGGGCTATCGCATCAAGAAGAACCGCAAGGCGCACTACTCGCTGCTGAACATCAACGCTCCCGCGGCGGCCGTCGCCGAGATGGAGCGCCAGATGCGCATCAACGAAGACGTGCTGCGCTTCATGACCATCCGCGTCGAGGAACTCGAGGAAGGTCAGTCGGTCATGCTGCAGAAGCGCGACCGCGACGAGCGTAGCGACCGCTTCGACCGTGGCCCGGGCGGCGACCGTTTCGACCGCGGCCCGCGCCGCGAGCGCCCGCGTCGTGAAGACGAAGCGACCACCGAGACCGCTGGGGAGGCCTGAGCATGTCGACTGCATCCGCCGGCGCCCGCCGCCCCTTCTTCCGCCGCCGCAAGTCCTGCCCGTTCTCGGGCGAGGGCGCGCCGAAGATCGACTACAAGGATGTGCGCCTGCTCTCGCGCTACATCTCCGAGCGCGGCAAGATCGTGCCGTCGCGCATCACGGCCGTCTCGGCCAAGAAGCAGCGCGAGCTCGCCCAGGCGATCAAGCGCGCCCGCTTCCTCGGCCTGCTGCCCTACGTCATCCGCTGAGCGGGTGAGAGTTTGCCCGGCGGCGCCCAGCGCCGCCGGGTCTTCGACTTGATCTGAATTTTGGTCGCCAGGCGGTGAAAACCCGTCTGGTATGTTGAGGCAAACGCCTCTCACCCTGCCCTTTTCGAGCAGCGGGACAGCAGGACGGACATGCTCCCCATCGTCGGCATCGGCGCCGGGCTGGTTTCAGCCCTTCTGTTCACAGTGGTGATCACCGGATCGCCGCTGGCGCTGCTGTTGTCCTATGTCGCCCCGCTCCCGGTCTTCATCGCCGCGCTCGGCTGGAACCACCGCGCCGGGCTGGTAGCGGTCGCCGCCGGCACGCTCGCGGTCACCGTCGTGCTCAAGCTCTCGCTCGGGCTTGCCTTCGCCATCGGCGCGGCCCTGCCGGCCTGGTGGATCGCCTATCTCGCTTTGCTGGCCCGCAACGACGACCAGAGCAACAGCGAATGGTATCCGCTCGGACGCCTGCTGGTCTGGATCGCCGCCGTCGCGACGCTGGTGACGGTCGGCGGCGCGCTCGCGATCTCCACCGACTTCGAGACCTATCGCCGCGTGATGACGCACGGCCTGCAGCTTGTGCTCAGCGGCGGCGAAGGCATCGGTCCGGTGGTACGGCTGCCGGCAGGCGTCGATGCCGGCGAGATCGCGGCCCAGCTCGCCGCCCTGGTGCCTGCCGCCGCCGGCGCCTCCTTCGTACCGATGATCGTCGCCAATCTCTGGCTGGCGGCAAAGGCGGTGCGGCTCTCCGGCCGGTTGCCCCGGCCGTGGCCCCTCATCCCTTCGACCCGCCTGCCGGCGCAGGCCGTGGCCGGGCTCGTCGCCGGCATCCTGCTCAGCTTCGCCGGCGGCTTCATCGGCCTTGCCGGCGCGGCCCTCGCCGGCGCGCTGATCGCCGCCTTCGGGCTCGCCGGCCTCGCCGCCGTGCACGATCTCAGCCGCGGCAAGGCCTGGCGGACGCCGACCCTGTTCGCGATCTATCTCGCGCTGGTGGTCATGCTGATCACCGTCTTCCCGTTCCTCGCGCTGCTCGGCATCGCCGACGCGCTGATCGACCTTCGCCGGCGCAAGCCGCCGGCGTCGCCTGCTGCCTGACCCCACGCCTATTCGCAAACTCAAAGGAGAAGACCCATGGAAGTGATCCTGCTCGAACGCGTCGCCAAGCTCGGCCAGATGGGTGAGACCGTCCGCGTCCGCGACGGCTACGCCCGCAATTTCCTGCTCGCCCGCGGCAAGGCCCTGCGCGCCACCGAGGAGAACAAGAAGCGCTTCGAGACCCAGCGCGCCCAGCTCGAGGTCCGTAACCTCGAGCTGAAGCGCGAGGCCGATTCGGTTGCCGAGAGCCTCAATGGTCAGACCGTCGTGATCCTGCGCCAGTCGGGCGAGTCCGGCGTGCTCTACGGCTCGGTCTCGACCCGCGACATCGCCGAGGCGCTCGGCACCGAAGGCTTCACCGTCGACCGCAACCAGGTCACGCTCAACACCCCGATCAAGACCCTCGGCCTGCATACCGTCCCGGTCGTGCTGCACCCGGAAGTCTCGGTCACCGTGACCGTCAACGTCGCTCGTTCGGCTGAAGAGGCCGAGCGTCAGGCCGCCGGCGAGAACGTCACCGCCCGCGAGGAGTTCGACCTCGACGATCTCGGCCTCGAGGTCGGCGCGGCGCTGGCGGAGGCCGGCGAGGACGACCGCTGAGCTCTTTCAGAGGCTTGCACGAGTCAATGGGCGCCGTGGCAACACGGCGCCCTTTTTCGTGCGCTGTGGACAGTGGGGCCGACTCGGTGCTATTGAGATTGTTCTCATTTTGTTCAGGTTCATGACTCCGCGGCATTGACCTATCCAGAGCCATGTCCAGCGCCACCGCCCTCGTCGCCCGCCTCGAAACCAGTCAGGAGGCGAACTTCCGCGTCCAGCCGCACAATATCGAGGCGGAGCAGGCGCTGCTGGGCGCCATCCTGGTCAACAACGACGCCTTCTACCGGGTTTCGGACTTCCTGCAGCCCGAGCACTTCTTCGAGGAGTTGCACCGGCGGATCTTCGAGCTGATGAGCAGCATGATCCGGGCGGGCAAGATCGCGACGCCGATCACGCTCAAGACCTTCGTCGGCGAGATCGATCTCGGTGGCATCACCGCGCCGCAATACCTCGCCCGGCTCGCGGCCGAAGCGACGACCGTCATCAATGCAGCCGATTACGGCCGGACCATCTACGACCTCGCCGTCCGCCGCCAGTTGATCGGCGTCGGCGAGGAGCTGGTCAACGTCGCCTATGACGCGCCCGTCGAGATGGCGCCGCGCGAGCAGATCGAGGACGCCGAGCGCAAGCTCTACGCGCTCGCCGAGAAGGGCCGCTACGAGGGCGGCTTCCAGAAATTCGACGGCGCGCTGCGGCTCGCCATCGACATGGCGGCGAGCGCCTTCCAGCGCGCCGGCGGCCTCTCCGGCATCTCGTCGGGGCTGCGTGATCTCGACGCGCGCATGGGCGGCCTGCAACGCTCCGACCTGATCGTGCTCGCCGGCCGCCCCGCCATGGGCAAGACCTCGCTCGCCACCAACATCGCCTTCAACATGGCCAAGGCCTGGCGCGGCGAACGCCAGGAGGACGGCTCGCTCAAATCGGTCGATGGCGCCATCGTCGGCTTCTTCTCGCTCGAAATGTCGGCCGACCAGCTCGCCACCCGTATCGTCGCCGAGCAATCCAGCATCTCGTCCTACAAGATCAGGCAGGGCCGCATCACCGAGAGCGATTTCGCCCGACTGACCGACGTCGCCGCCCAGATCGAGAAGCTGCCGCTCTATATCGACCAGACCGGCGGCATCTCGATCGCCCAGCTCGTCGCCCGTGCCCGCCGGCTGCAGCGCCAGAAGGGGCTCGACGTCCTGTTCATCGACTATCTGCAACTGCTTTCCGGTTCGTCGAAGGCCGGCCAGAACCGCGTGCAGGAGCTTACCGAGATCACCACCAGCCTGAAGGCGCTGGCCAAGGAGCTCAACGTCCCGATCATTGCGCTTTCCCAGCTCTCGCGTCAGGTCGAGAGCCGCGACGACAAGCGCCCGCAACTCTCGGACCTGCGTGAATCCGGCTCGATCGAGCAGGACGCCGACGTGGTGATGTTCGTCTACCGCGAAGAATATTATCTCAAGGGCAAGGAGCCCCGGCCGGGCACCGACGAGCACAACAAGTGGGTGCTGGAAATGGAAGCGGCCCATGGGCTCGCCGAGCTCATCATCGGCAAGCAGCGCCACGGCCCGACCGGAACCGTCGCCCTGCAGTTCGACGCCGACGTGACGCGCTTCTCCGACCGAGCCGACGACACTCACCTACCGGAGCGCCTCGAGTGAACCCCTTTGATACACCCGAGAATACCGGACACGGCGCCATCCTGACGATCGACCTCGGCGCATTCGTCGCCAATTGGCGCATGCTGAAGCAGCGTGCCGGCACGGAAGCCGCCGCCGTGGTCAAGGCCAATGCCTATGGCATCGGCATCGAGCCGGCCGTCACAGCCCTTACCAAAGCCGGCTGCAAGAGCTTCTTCGTCGCGCATCTCTCGGAGGCGGTACGAGCCCGTGCTGTTGCCCCAGAAGCGACGATCTATGTGCTCAACGGCCTCGCGCCGGAAACCAGCGGCACTTACGCCGAGCACGAGCTTTCGCCGGTACTGGGCTCGCATGAGGAGCTGCTCGAATGGGTCGGCTTCCGGCAGAGCGGCGCCAAGGTCCGGCCGGCCGCGCTCCATGTCGACACGGCCATGAACCGGCTCGGGCTCTGGCCGGGCGAAGGGCTCGACCTGGCGCGCGAGAAGAGCGGCGTGATCGCCGCTGCCGGTATCGGGCTGGTGATGAGCCATTTCGCGGCGTCGGAAGTAATCGACGATCCGGCCAATGCAAGGCAGGTCTCGGCTTTCGCCGAAATCGCCGCGGCCTTCCCCGGCGTGCCGGCCTCGCTGCTGAACTCGTCCGGCCATTTCCTGCCGGGTTGCCCATCCTACCGGCTCACCCGGCCGGGCTATGCGCTCTATGGCGGCAATCCGACGCCTGGAAAGACCAATCCAATGCAGCCGGTGGTCGGGCTGGAAGCGCAGATCATCCAGCTGCGCGAGGTCGAGGCCGGCACGCAGGTCGGCTATAACGGCACCTGGACGGCGAAGGGCCGACGCAAGCTCGCCACCATCTGCCTGGGCTATGCCGACGGCTATCCGCGCAATGCGAGCTGGACCGATCGTTCGCAGGGCGGCTCGGCGTTGGTCGGCGGCGTGCGCTGCCCCTTTGTCGGCACCGTCTCGATGGACCTGATCATCATCGACGTCTCGGACGCGCCGGCCGAGGCTGCCAAGCGCGGCTCAGCCGTCACGCTGATCGGCGGCGATCTCGATCTGGAGGCGGTCGGCGCCGGCGCCAAGACGATCGGCTACGAGATCCTGACCAGCCTCGGTCGCCGCCATGCTCGGCGCTATGTCGGGCTCTGACGTGGTGGCTGCCACCTCCCCTGTCATTCCGGGGCTTCGCGCCAGCGAAGAACCCGGAAGCCACGACCGGGTGAGCGCTTTCGGCGGCGTCCGGCAAAGGCCGCACCCCGTCGTGGGTTCCGGGTTCGCGGCTTTGCCGCGTCCCGGAATGACAATGTAGCGATGGCCAAGCGCGGCCCGACTTACGTCTGCCAAGCCTGCGGCGCGGTCTATCACCGCTGGCAGGGCAAGTGCGATTCCTGCGGCACCTGGTCGTCGCTCTCCGAGGAGGCGCAGGCCGCGCCGGTCCCCGGTGGCGGCCGGGTGCCCTCCGGCGGGCGGGCTCGCGGCCGCATCTTCGCGCTGGAGAGCCTGAAGGGCGAGACGCAGGATGCGCCGCGCATCGTCTCGGGGATCGGCGAGCTCGACCGTGTCACCGGCGGCGGCTTCGTGCCAGGCTCGGTGCTGCTGATCGGCGGCGCCCCTGGCATCGGCAAGTCGACGCTGCTGATGCAAGCCTGCGCCGCGATGGCCATGACCGGCCGGCGCGTGGTCTATGTCTCGGGCGAGGAATCGACCAGCCAGGTCCGCCTGCGCGCCCAGCGCATGGGTCTCGCCGAGGCGCCGGTCGACCTCGCCGCCGAAACGAACATCGAAGACATCATCGCCACCCTCGGCCAGGGCGAGCGCCCTGCCCTTGTCGTGATCGATTCGATCCAGACGATGTGGTCTTCGGAAGTCGAGAGTGCGCCCGGTACGGTGACGCAGGTGCGCGGCTCGGCCCAGGCGCTGATCCGCTACGCCAAGACCTCTGGCGCCTGCCTGATCCTGGTCGGCCACGTCACCAAGGACGGCCAGATTGCTGGCCCGCGCGTCGTCGAACACATGGTCGATGCGGTTCTGTCCTTCGAGGGCGAAGGCACGCATTCCTTCCGCATCCTGCGCGGCCAGAAGAACCGCTTCGGCGCGACCGACGAGATCGGCGTCTTCGAGATGACCGGCGCCGGCCTCTCCGAGGTCGGCAACCCCTCCGCCCTCTTCCTCGCCGGGCGCGATCAGGATGCGCCGGGCGCCGCCGTGCTCGCCAGCATCGAGGGTACGCGGCCGGTGCTGGTCGAGATTCAGGCGCTGGTCGCCCCGAGCGCGCTCGGCACGCCGCGCCGCGCCGTGGTCGGCTGGGAGAACAGCCGCCTCGCCATGGTGCTTGCGGTGCTGGAGACGCATGGCGGGCTGAAGCTCGGCCAGCACGACGTCTATCTCAACGTCGCCGGCGGCCTGCGCGTCGGCGAGCCGGCGGCCGACCTTGCCGTCGCCGCGGCACTCGTCTCCTCGCTGACCGGAGCGATCCTGCCGTCCGGCGCGGTCCATTTCGGCGAAATTGCCTTGTCTGGCGCGATTCGGCCGGTTTCGGTCGCGGCCGCACGGCTGCGCGAGGCCGCCAAGCTGGGTTTCGAGAGCGCGGTACTACCTTCGGCGGGCGCCGATATCGGCGATGGCAACGGCCTGAGGTTGCGGCGCCTCAGCCATGTCGGCGAGCTCGTGGCCGAAATCGCGGCGAGCGCACCCCGCGCCCGCTCAGGCCAGCGCGCTTCGCAGGCAGACCGGTAAAATGGTCTTCATTTGAAAGTCGGGCGATGCATTCTCCGATCAGCTTGGATAACTTGGCAGAATCCGGCTGTCGCAGTGCAAAATGAGCCGACTGCATGGGTGACGCGCGGCACGCGAGCGGGTATAGCAAAATCCGCCCGGCCCACCCATTTGACGCGTGCCGGCCCCGATTTTGCAGCGAAGCGGCCCTGACATGCCTGTGACCATTCTCGATCTCGTCGTCATCGGCGTGGTGTTGATCTCGGCTTTGCTCGCAGCCGTGCGCGGCCTGACGCGCGAAGTGCTGGCGATCGCCTCCTGGGCGGCCGCGGCCGTCGTCGCCTGGCTCTTCCATCCGCAGCTGCTGCCGCTGGCGCAGCAGTACATCCCGAACAAGACCGTGGCGCTCGTCGCGGTGATCGCGGCGCTGTTCCTGGGCACGCTGATCGTCGTCTCGCTGATCACGGCGCGGATTTCGGACTTCGTGCTCGATTCGCGCATCGGCGCTCTCGACCGCACGCTCGGCTTCGTCTTCGGCGCCGCGCGCGGCCTGCTGCTTGCCGTCGTCGGCTATCTCTTCTTCACCGCGCTGGTGCCGGAGAAGATGCAGCCGGCCTGGGCACGCGATTCGCGCTCCAAGCCCCTTCTGGAGGAAACCGGCCGCAGCCTGCTGACCATGCTGCCGCAGGACATCGATTCGGAATTCGTGAAGAAGCTGCTGCAGCCGAAGACGCCTGAATCGACCGACGCACCGGCCGAGGAGCCGCGCACGCCCGGCACCAACCCGCCGGCCGGCGGCATCGCCCCTGCCGATCCGCAGCGCCGCACCCAGGCGCCCGCCACCGACCGGCAGGCGCTGCAGCGCGTGATCGATACGACTGCCCCGGCGGCCACCGGCGCGACGCCCGCCCCGGCGCAACGCCGGCCCTGATTGGAACCAGAGCCCGGCCTCATCACAAAAACGGCAACCGTTCTTGCGATGACGCCACGCTCTAACAAGTAGTTGGCAGATTCCCTCCGTTCGGCTGTCCGCCGAACGGAGAACCTATTGAAGCCGCGATGGAGCCTTGCGATGAGCCTGATCCACGATGCCGACGCCGTGTTCGATCCGAACGCCGACCGTTTGCGCGAGGAGTGCGGCGTCTTCGGCATTTTCGGCCATGAGGACGCCGCCGCGCTGACCGCGCTCGGCCTGCACGCCCTGCAGCATCGCGGCCAGGAGGCGACCGGCATCGTCTCCTTCGACGGCAAGCGCTTCCACACCGAGCGCCAGCTCGGCCTGGTCGGTGACGCCTTCTCCGATGCGAGCGTGATCGAGAAGCTCAAGGGCAAGCAGGCGATCGGCCATGTCCGCTACTCGACCACCGGCGAGACCATCCTGCGCAATGTCCAGCCGCTGTTCTCGGAACTGCATGGCGGCGGCTTCGCGGTGGCGCATAACGGCAACCTGACCAACGGGCTGACGCTGCGGCGCAACCTCGTCCGCGACGGCGCGATCTATCAGTCGACCTCGGACACCGAGGTGCTGCTCCACCTCGTCGCGCGCAGCCGCAAGCCGAAGTTCATCGAGCGCTTCATCGACGCGCTGCGGCAGATCGAGGGCGCCTATGCCTTCGTCGGCATCACCAACAAGAAGCTGGTCGGCGCGCGCGACCCGCTGGGCATCCGCCCGCTCGTGCTCGGCGACCTCAATGGCTGCCCGATCCTGACCTCCGAGACCTGCGCGCTCGACATCATCGGCGCCAAGTTTGTGCGCGAGATCGAGAACGGCGAGGTCGTCGTCATCTCCGAGCAAGGCATCGAGAGCCACAAGCCCTTCCCGCCGGTGGCCGAGCGGCCCTGCATCTTCGAGTACATCTACTTCGCCCGGCCGGATTCGATCGTGAAGGGCCGCAGCATCTATGAGCGGCGCAAGGCGATGGGCGCGCAGCTTGCACTGGAGGCCCCGACCGAGGCCGATGTGATCGTGCCGGTGCCCGATTCCGGCGTGCCGGCGGCGCTCGGCTATGCCCAGGCGAGCGGTATCCCGTTTGAGCTCGGCATCATCCGCAACCACTATGTCGGCCGCACCTTCATCGAGCCGACGCAGAAGGTGCGCGAGCTCGGCGTGCGCCTGAAGCATTCGGCCAACCGCAGCGTGGTCGAAGGCAAGCGCATCGTGCTGGTCGACGACTCGATCGTGCGCGGCACGACCTCGCTGAAGATCGTCAAGATGATGCGCGAGGCCGGCGCCCGCGAGGTGCATTTCCGCATCTCCTCGCCGCCGATCACCCATCCCGACTATTACGGCATCGACACGCCCGACCAGGCGAAGCTGCTCGCCGCGACCCATTCGCTCGAAGAGATGCGCCAGTTCGTCGGCGCCGATTCGCTCGCCTTCATCTCGGTCGACGGGCTCTACAAGGCGATGGGCCATGAGCGGCGCGACCCGACCCGGCCGCAGTTCACCGACCATTGCTTCACCGGCGAATATCCAACCTCGCTAACCGATGTTGTCGGCGAGAGCGCCAAGCAGGAAATGTCGCTGCTCGCCGCCGGCTGAGCCTTTCGACGGGATTTCGATGACCAAGCCTCTGGAAGGGCGCATCGCGCTTGTCACCGGCGCGTCGCGCGGCATCGGCCGCGCCGCGGCGCTCGCCTTCGCTGGAGCTGGTGCGCATGTCATCGCGCTCGCCCGCACCACCGGCGCGCTGGAGGAGCTCGACGACGAGATCCGGGCGATCGGCGGCAGCGCGACCCTGGTGCCGGCCGACCTCGCCGATGCCGCCGCGATCGAAAAGCTGGGCCCTGCCCTGCTGGAGCGCTGGGGCCGGCTCGACATCCTGCTCGCCAATGCCGGCATCCTCGGGCCGCTCGCACCGCTGACCCATGTCAGCGCCAAGGAATGGGCCGATGTGTTCGACATCAATGTCAGCGCCAATTGGCGGCTGCTCAAATCGGTCGAGCCGGCGCTGAAAGCCTCCGAATCCGGCCGCGCGATCTTCGTGTCGTCCGGTGCAGCGCATAAGGGCCTGGCCTATTGGGGACCGTATGCGGTGTCCAAGGCGGCGCTCGAAGCGATGGCGCGCAGCTATGCCGACGAGACCCGGAACACCAATCTGCGGGTCATGCTGGTCAACCCCGGCCCCTTGCGCACCCGCATGCGGGCCCAGGCGATGCCGGGCGAAGACCCGATGACGCTGAAGACCCCGGAGGATCTGGCGCCGCATCTGGTCACGATCGCCTCGCCGGACTGGAGCGAGACCGGCAAGATCTTCGACTTCCCGCAGGGCAAGGTGCTGACGCCGCAGATGCCGGCGTAGAAGCAGCCTTCCCGTCATGGTCGGGCCTGTCCCGACCATCCACGTCTTCCTTCGGGCAATTTACTGTTCAAGACGCGAATGCTCGCCACAAGGGCGAGCATGACGGTGGTGGGGCTACACCGTCCCCGCGTACTCCCGCACCACCGCGATCAGGTCGGGCACTGTCAGGTTCGGCAGGGCCGCCATCTCGTCGAGCGAGAACCAGCCGATGCGGACATGTTCGTCCGACAGGTTCTCGGCCTCGCCGCCCTCCCAGCCAGAGACGACATAGATGTGGTGCAGCGCCGCGCCGTTGCGCTCCGGGAAGCGTTCCTCGGCCGAGAGCATCAGGCGGTAGGTCTGCGGCGCCAGCCCGACCTCCTCGCGGCATTCGCGCAACAGCGCCTCGTCGAGCGCTTCGCCCGCCTCGACCCTGCCGCCTATCGCGTCCCAGTGATCGGCCCAGGCGCGTTTCCAGGAAGCACGCAGGCCGAGCAGCACCCGCCCGTCGGCGCGCAGGAAGAGCGCGCTGACGGTCTCCAGCATCAGCCCTTGCTCTTGTCGTAGGGGTTGGCGCCGCCGCGGGTATGGAGCCGGATCGGCGTGCCGGGCAGCTCGAAGGCCTCACGCAGGTTGTTGACCAGATAGCGCGTATAGGACACCGGCAGATGGTCGAGCTGGTTGCCGAACAGCGCGAAGGTCGGCGGCCGCGCCTTGGCCTGCGTCATGTAGCGGATCTTGATGCGCCGGCCGGCGACAGCCGGCGGCGGATGGGCCGAGAGCACGCCTTCGAGCCAGCGATTGATCTTCGCGGTGGAGACGCGGCGGTTCCAGACCTCATAGGAGCGGAAGACCGCCTGCATCAGCCGGTCGATGCCCTCGCCGGCGATGCCGGAGAGCGGCACGATCTCGACGCCGCGGATCTGCGCCAGCAGATGATGCGCCTTCTCCTTGAGCTCGGCGAGCAGGCCCTGCTTGTCGGCGACGAGATCCCATTTGTTCAGGCCGATGACGACGGCACGGCCCTCGCGCTCGGTCAGGTCGGCCAGCGTCAGGTCCTGCTTCTCGAAGGGAATGGTGGCGTCGAGCAGGACGACCACGACTTCGGCGAAGCGGATGGCGCGCAGCGAATCCGCCACGGCGAGCTTCTCCAGCTTCTCGTCGATACGGGCGCGCTTCCTCATCCCGGCGGTGTCGAACAGCTTCACCGGGCGGCCGCGCCATTCCCATTCGACCGAGATGGTGTCGCGGGTGATGCCGGCTTCAGGGCCGGTCAGCAGGCGCTCCTCGCCGATCATCCGGTTGACCAGGGTCGACTTGCCAGCGTTGGGGCGGCCGATGATGGTGACGCGCAGCGGCCGATTCGGGTCGATGTCCTCGTCAGACGGGGCATCGGCGGGCACGTCGGCCCAGTCCTCCTCCTCGTCCTCCTCGGGCTCGTCGACGACATAGGGCGCCAGCGCCTCCAGCAGGTCGGAGGTACCCTCGCCATGTTCGGCGGAGAACGGCACGGGATCACCGAGGCCGAGCGAATAGGCCTCCATGACGCCGTCCTTGCCCTTGTTCCCCTCGGCCTTGTTGGCGAGCAGGATGACGGGCTTGCCGGAGCGGCGCACCAGCTCGGCGAAAGGCTGGTCCATCGGCGTCAGGCCGAGCCTGGCGTCGATCATGAACAGGACGACGTCGGCTTGGTCGATCGCGGTTTCGGTCTGGGCGCGCATGCGGCCCGCGAGCGAATCCTTGTCGGCCTCTTCGAGACCGGCGGTATCGATCACCGTGAAGCGCAGATGGCCGAGGCTGGCCTCACCTTCACGGCGATCGCGCGTGACGCCGGGCTGGTCGTCGACGAGCGCGAGCTTCTTGCCGACGAGCCGGTTGAACAGGGTCGACTTGCCGACATTAGGCCGGCCGACGATGGCGATGATGGCGCTCATGATCCGTCTTTAATGCAGCATTGGGCCTCGTCCGGAAAGTGGCTCCACTGTCCGGACGAGGCCCAAGCCTGGAAGGCGGCCGCTTGTGACAGCGGCGCCCGATGTCAGTTCTTGATGGTGACGGGGCCGCCGCGCACCAGCGTCAGATAGAGCTCGACGCGCTGGCGCAAGACCTGCGGCGTCTGCGGGTCGGCGACGATGGCGTCGAACCAGCGTCCGGCATCCTCGAAGAGATTGGCCTTCAGCGCGGAGATGCCGAGGAACTCCCGCGCCGAATGGCGCCACAGCCCGGTCGGCGCCGCCAGCGGCTCGAGCTCCTTGCGCAGCTCGGCATAAGGCAGGGTGTCGACGCGCAGCATGCCGGCGCGCAGGCGGGCGAAGTCGCGATAATACTGGTCGAGCGAGGCATCGCTGGCAACCGCGTCGAAGGCAGTCGCCCCCGCAGCCGCGTCGCGCTTGCCGATCTCGGCCGCAAGGCGGAAGCGCGAGAGCAGTCGGTAGCCGGCCGGCGCATTGGCGGCGAGGTCGGTCAGCGTCGTTTCGGCCGCGCTGGCATTGTTGTCGCGCGAGGCGCGCACCGCCTCCTCGAACCTGGCACCGACGGCCTCGGCCTTCTTGCGCTCCTGCTGCTGCCAGAACTGCCAGCCGGCAACGCCCGCCACCGCCAGCACGGCGATGGCGATGAAGACATTGCCATACTTCTTGAGGATGGCGCTCGCCTTGTCGCGGCGAACCTCCTCGTCGATCTCGCGGAAAATGTCGGACATGACGCCTCGAATTGATCTTCACGCACCATCCGCTCGACCGAAATCGGCCAAACCGACAGAATTCGCGCAAAGCTGAAAAGCTGCGGCATGCCGGGTAGCATCTTTGCCAGCGGAATGCGAGCCGCAACGGCCACACAGAGCCGTCAGGGCAAGCCTATCGTGATGGCGCGCCCGGCGCAGCCAGGCCAGCAACCACGGTATCGATGAGCGTGTGCCATTCGCCCGGGTCGGCTCCGGCCGCAATCGCGAGGGCGGCACGGTCGTAAGCCGCGCCCAGCAACTGGGCCGTCGCCCGTAGCGGCAGCTTCGGGAGCGCACCAGACTGCATTGCTGCTGCGAGCCCTTCGCGCAGGGTTCGCCCACCATGGCGGGCATCGATCGCGTCGAGTTCCTCTCGGCCGAGCACGGCGGCGGCATCGATCAGCAGCAGCTGCGTCCGGCCCGGCAGTCGCATCGCCTCCAGAAAGGCTGCACCGCCCTTGCTGAGCGCCTTGAGTGGCGCGAGACCGGGCCGCGCCGCGCTCCCGATCTCATGCGCCACCGCCGCCGCTTCCGCCTCGACCACGGCCCGGAACAGCGCCCGCTTGTCCGCGAAGTGGTGATAGAGCGCGCCGCGCGTCACGCCGGCTTCGGCGACCAGCTCCGGCGTGCCTGTCTCGGCATAGCCGCGGCTGACGAAGAGCCTGCGCCCGGCTGCGATCAGCGCGGCGCGGGTGGCGTCGGAGCGGTCCTTGTTGGAGCGGCGCCCAGCGTCTTGCATACATGCAGCCTGTATGTTACTTCTCACAAACATGCAGATTGTATGTTTATGATGAAAGACAGGCAAGCCCATGAAAGTCACCAGCTATTACCCGGTGATCATGACCGACAAGGTTGCCGAGACCGCCGCCTTCTACACTGCTCATTTCGGGTTCCAGGCCCTGTTCGAGGCGGATTGGTATGTCCATCTGCAGTCGACCGTCGACGACCGGGTGACGCTGGCGGTGCTGGACGGGTCTCACGACACCATTCCCCTGCCCGGCCGCGGCCGCGTCAGCGGCTTGATCCTGAACTTCGAGGTCGAGGACGTCGATGCGGAGTATGCCCGGCTCAAGACCGCCGGGCTGCCGATCCTGCAGGAGCTGCGCGACGAATGGTTCGGCCAGCGTCACTTCATCACCAGCGACCCGAGCGGCGTGCTGATCGACGTGATCAAGCCGATCCCGATGACCGCCCCGCCCGAAGGCCGCGCTTGATCGCACCGTTCGTGGCAGGCACCTTGCTTCCGCGTCCACCATCACGCAGCGACAAGGAGAGCGCCATGAACCGGATCGCCAGCGGGCTGGGAGCAGCCCTTCTCAGTCTCGCCCCGCTCGGCATTGGCGGCGCGGCCATGGCGGCGCCGACCAAGGTCAAGGTCTTCGTCGCCTCGATGTTCGAGATCGGCGCCAATACCGGCGACCGGGCCGGCGAGTTTCAGCACTGGTATGAGCGCTATTGGCAGAAGAGCCAGCCCCACGAGGTGCGCGGCGCACTGAAACCGGCCTATTGCAACGATGACGGCGTCTGCGGCGCGGTGCTCGGCATGGGCAAGGTCAATTCCTCCTCCTCGATGCAGGCGATCCTGCTCGATCCGGACTACGACTTCTCGCAGGCCTATTTCGTCATCACCGGCGTCGCCGGCACGCCGCCCTCGCGCGGCACGATCGGCGACGTCTCCTGGGGCAGCTGGCTGGTCGACTACGATCTCGGCCATCGCTGGGCACCGGAGGAAGGCAAGCCGGGCGAGCCGGTGTTCATCCCGCGCAAGGGCTATGAGGACTACCGCGTCTTCAAGCTCAACCCGGCGCTGGTCGGCTGGGCGACGCGGCTCAGCGCCGGGGTCAACCTCCAGGACTCGGAGTCGGCGAAGCAATACCGCCAGCGCTATCCGGACGAGAAGGCGCGGGCGGCCCCCTCCGTACAGACCGGCACGCACATGACCGGCGACACCTTCTTCCACGGGCCCGGCCTGTCGAAGGAGGCGCAGTACATGGCCAAGCTCTACGGCGCCGACGACTATGTCATCACCGAGATGGAGGCCGCGGCGATCACGCTGGTGATCAAGCGCCAGTTCGGCACCGACAGGATCCTCAGCCTGCGTGGCGCGGTCAATTTCGACCAGGGCAATCCGAACGAGACGACCTTGCAGCATCTCGACCCGGCGCCGGGCCAGACGGCCGGCGGCTTCGCCGAGACCGTCGCCAATGTCGAGGCGGTCGGCTCGCGCGTCGTCGACCACATCGTCGGCAATTGGGGCGAGTGGCAGAAGGGCGTGCCGCCGCTGCCAGCCAAATAGCGCTCAGTCTGTCTTGTCAGCGCGGAACAGCAGGCTGCCATCGCCATAGGAGTAGAAGCGATAGCCCTCGGCGATGGCGTGGGCATAGGCGCGCTTCATCAGATCGAGACCGGCGAAGGCCGAGACCAGCATGAACAGCGTCGAGCGCGGCAGGTGGAAATTGGTCATCAGCAGATCGACGGCGCGGAAACGATAGCCCGGCGTGATGAAGATCGCCGTGTCACTCGAGAACGGCTTGATGACGCCATCCTCGCCGGTCGCGCTTTCGAGCAGGCGCAGCGAGGTCGTGCCGACCGCGACGATGCGGCCGCCAGCGGCCTTGGCCGCGTTGAGCGCGTCGGCCGTCGCGGCGTTGACCGTGCCCCACTCGGCATGCATGCGATGCTCGTCGGTGTCCTCGGCCTTGACCGGCAAGAAGGTGCCGGCGCCGACATGCAGCGTGACGAAGTGGCTGGAAACGCCGCGCTTCTTCAGCGCGTCGAACAGTTCCGGCGTGAAGTGCAGACCGGCTGTCGGCGCGGCGACGGCGCCTTCCTCGCGGGCATAGGTCGTCTGGTAGTCGCGGGCGTCGGCCTGGTCGGTCGCGCGCTTGCCGGCGATGTAGGGCGGCAGCGGCAATTCGCCGAGCCGCGCGATCGCCTCGTCGAGATAGGGGCCGGTCAACGAGAAGCGCAGGCCGATGTCGCCGCCCTCCCCCTTGTCCTCGACCTCGGCCTGAAGCCGGGCGAGCTCGCAGGCATTGCCGGCGCCGTCGCTGTCGAAGACGATCGTCTCGCCGATATTTAGCTTCTTGGCCGGGCGGGCGAAGGCGCGCCAGCGGTCATCCGCCTCGCGCTTGTGCAGCATGATCTCGATGCGGGCCGAAGCCTCGCCGCGATAGCGCCGCCCCCAGAGGCGGGATGGGATGACACGGGTGTCGTTCAGCACCAGCGCATCGCCAGGCTGCAGCAGCTCGACGAGGTCACGGATGCCGCGGTCCGCGAGAGGCTCGGGAGCGCCGGGGCGCACGACGAGGAGCCTTGCGCTGTCGCGCGGGCTTACTGGCCGCAGCGCGATGCGCTCCTCGGGCAGGTCGAAATCGAAGAGACCGACGTCCATGGACCGATCCTAAAAAGTAATCCCGGGCCGACCAAGTCGACCCGGGATGACCTTGCTTGCGACGATTGGGAACGCCTCAGGCGTCCGCCTGCACTTTCAGCGAGACGATGGAGTCGGGGTCGCGCACCGGCTCGCCGCGCTTGATCTTGTCGACATTGTCCATGCCCTCAACGACCTGGCCCCAGACCGTGTACTGCTTGTCGAGGAAGCGCGCGTCGTCGAAGACGATGAAGAACTGGCTGTTGGCCGAGTTCGGGTTCTGGGCGCGGGCCATCGAGCAGATGCCGCGGACATGCGGCTCGGCATTGAACTCCTGGGCGAGGTCCGGATAGCTCGAGCCGCCGGTGCCGGTGCCATGCGGGCAGCCGACCTGCGCCATGAAGCCGTCGATGACGCGGTGGAAGACGATGCCGTCATAGAAGCCCTCGCGGGCGAGCAGCTTGATGCGCTCGACATGGTTGGGGGCGAGGTCCGGCCGCAGCTTGATCACCACGCGGCCCTTGGTGGTCTCCATGACGAGGGTGTTCTCGGGATCGAGCGACATCAGACTGATCTTTCGTTGGTCGGCACACGGCCGAAGAAGCGGATTGTGATCGGGCGGCCTGCGATACTCCCTCCGAGCCCCGGCGACAACCTCATCGGCGTGCAATCGCGCACGGCCCGCATCAGCGAGTCGCTGAAACGCTCGCGCAAGCCGGGCGGCGCGCGCCGCATCTCCCAGGTCACGCGCGGCTGGCCGAAGAGCGTGCCGTCGCGGCGCAGGCTGAAGCGCACGCTCGCGCTGGCACTACCACTTTGAGCATCGAGCGAAGGCGGCTGCCAGCAGCGCCGCAGCGCCGGACCGATCTGGTCGAGCCTGTCCACGGTCTCCCCGCCAAGGCCGATCGTCTCGGGATTGACGGTGCCTATGACGCCGCGATCGACGCCGGGCGTCGGCGACGGCACCACCGGGCGGCGTGCGCCCTCGCCGAAGGGGCCGCCGACGCCCGGCATGTAGCGCTGGCCCGATTGCGGCGGCAGCACCGGATTCTGCGAGCCCGAAGGCGGCGGCAGGACAGGGTTCTGGAAGCCCGAAGCGGGCGGCAGGCCAAGGTCGCGCGTATCCTGCGCCAGCGCCGCGCCGCTGGCTGAGGCCAACAGCAGCAGCGTGAGCACAGGCACGCGCGAGCGGCGCATGGGCTTACTTGGCGTCCGCGAGCAGACGCATGCGGATGATCTTGTCGGGGCCGCTGACCGAGCCGTTATTGGCGCTGCTGCCCTTCTTGATCTTGCGGACGGCATCCATGCCCGAGACGACCTCGCCGAACAGGGTGTACTGGCCGGTCAGCGAGCCGCAGCCTTCGAAGCAGATGAAGAACTGCGAGTTGGCCGAGTTCGGGCTCTGCGAGCGCGCCATGCCAACCGAGCCGACCTTGTAGGGGGTCGGGGTGAATTCGGCCGGGATGTTCGGCAGGTCGGAGCCGCCGGTGCCGTCGCCCTTCGGATCGCCGGTCTGGGCCATGAAGCCGTCGATGACGCGGTGGAAGACGATGCCGTCATAGAAGCCGCGCTTGGTCAGCGCCTTGATCTGCTCGACATGCTTGGGCGCGAGATCCGGCCGCAGGCGGATGGTGACGCGCCCGTCCTTGGTGTCGAGCGCCAGGGTGTTCTGCGGATCGAGATTAGCCGGTGCCGGCGCCTGGGCATTTGCTTGAGACTGGGCCAGGCCGATCGAAGCGGAAAGCGCCAGGACGGCGAGCGTGGTGCGAAGCATCGGAAAACCTCTCCTGACCGCCGGAACGGCCCGGCGCATCTGACGTTGCGAGGTAGCGGCATCCTATGACTGGAACAAGGCGCAGAATCGTGCACGGCGAACAATGTTGCACCGCACAAGAACAAACTGGAATAATTTTGCAAAAAGTTCGGGCGCAGGCTGCCTAAACAGGTGACAACATTATTGCGATCGGCTAATCACTCTGGCGCTGGGCTCGCCCGACCGTTTTCCGGGCGCCGCGGACCAGGTCTCGGGAGGAACAAACAGCCGTCCAGTATATGAGTGCGCGGGAATAACGGCGCGCCGATACTGCGGTAAAAAACAGACTTCCAAAGGCAAGGCGCAAGCCTTGCCTTTTGTTTTGGTCTATACGCTAAGCTCTACTGAACACTGTTCAGGCATCGAGCTGCGTCCAGATATACCAGACGATGCAGAAGACGATGCCGGCGATGATCGAGGTCGCGACCGCCTTCTTGGCCAAGCCCGGCAGGACCGGCGCACCGGGATCCGTGCCCTTCTCGATCTCACCGCTTTCCGCCTGGCTACGCACGCCGAAGGGCAGCGTCACAAACAACACCGTCCACCAGATCACGAAATAGACTGCGAGCCCGCCGCCGATCGTCATGGCGCGTTGCCCTCCCCGACCAGGGCGATGCATGCGAACGCGACCTTGGCGTCGGTCGGCACGCCGAACCGCGCGGTGTGCCGAGCCGGCAAGCCATTCGGGAAATGCTTCACGTACTCGGCATTGCAGGCCGCGTAGTCACTGGGGTCGGTGATCAGCATTGTCATCTGCACGACGCGATCGAGGCTGCTGCCAGCCTCGGCCAGGATGGCGGCCACATGCGCCAGCGCCTGCCGCACCTGCTCGGCCGGCGTCTCGCCCCGCAGGATCCCCTTGGCCGGCTCATGGGGCGCCGACTGGCCGGAAACGAAGACGAGGCCGCCCGCCCGCGTCGCGAGGCTGAAGGGGCGCGGGGAGCCCGCTTCCGGCTCGCCGAAGAATGCGATCTGCGAGGTCATGGCTCAAGCCTGCTCCAGCTCGACGAGCGTGCCGCAGAAATCCTTGGGGTGCAGGAAGAGCACCGGCTTGCCATGGGCGCCGATGCGCGGCTCGCCGGAACCGAGCACACGCGCGCCCTGCGCCTTCAGCCGATCTCGCGCCGCGAGGATGTCGTCGACCTCGTAGCAGATGTGGTGGATGCCGCCGTCAGGATTGCGCTCGAGGAACTTGGCGATCGGCGAATCCGCGCCCATCGGCTCCAGCAGCTCGATCTTGGTGTTCGGCAGCTCGACGAAAACGACGGTGACGCCATGTTCCGGCTGCGGCAGCGGCTGCGAGACGCGGGCGCCGAGCGTGTCGCGATAAAGCACCGTCGAGGCGGTGAGATCCTTCACGGCGATGGCGACGTGGTTGAGGCGTCCGATCATGCAGCGGCTCCGTTCGGTCTCGATAAGCTGCGGGCGATATGCCCGATCCTACACCGTGATCACCAGCGCGTTCACCAGCGGCTTCTTGCCCCACTCCTCGTTGACCGCGGCGCGCACGCCGCGTTCGAGCGCACTGCGCACGGCCTCGGGATCGCGGCGCTTGCCCTTGGAGAGCCCCTCGATCAGGTCTTCCACCGCGTCGGCGACGATGTCGTCGAAGGGCGTGCCATCCTTGGCGGCGAGCGGCAGGCCGATCAGGGCAACCTCAGGATCACCGGCGAGCTCGCCCTTCTCATCGAGCGCGACGGCGATCGAGATCACGCCGGCGAAGGACAGCTTGCGGCGCTCGGGGATGGTGCGGTCGAGCGCGCCGATCAGGAGCTCGCCATCCTGGTAGAGGCGGCCGTGCTGGACCTCGGTGAGCTTGCGGGCCCCGTCCTCGGCGATCACAACGACATCGCCATTGCCGGCGCGCAGCACATGCTTGACGCCGAGGCTGCGGGCGAAGGTGGCGTGCTCGGTCAGGTGCTGATCCTCGCCATGGGCGGGAATCGCGATCTTCGGCTTGAGCCAGCCATAGAGCCGCGCCAGCTCCTCGCGCCGGGGATGGCCGGAAACGTGCACGAGATGGGTACGGTCGGTGATGATCTCGATATTGTCGCGCGCCAGCCGGTTGAGGATAGCGCCGACGGCCTTCTCGTTGCCGGGAATGGTGCGCGAGGAGAAGATCACCCGGTCGCCCGGCGAGAGCGCGATCTCTGGGTGGTCGTCGGCCGCAATCCGCGAAAGCGCGGCGCGCGGCTCGCCCTGGCTGCCGGTCACGAGTGCCACGACCCTGTCGCGCGGCAGATAGCCATAGGTTTCGACCCCGCGGAAAGCGGGAATGCCGTCGAGGAAGCCGCATTCGCGGGCGACGTCGATGACGCGGTCCATGGCGCGGCCGACGACGACGACCTCGCGCTGGTTGGCCATCGCTGCCTCGGCGACGGCGCGCAGACGCGCCACATTCGACGCGAAGGTGGTAACGGCGACGCGGTTCGGCGCCGAGGCAACCAGCTCCTTGAGCTTGGCGGCGACATCGGCCTCGCTCGGACTGATGCCATCGCGCAGAACATTGGTGGAATCGCAGACCAGCGCCAGCACGCCCTCCTCGCCGAGCTCGCGCAGGCGAGCCTCGTCGGTCGGCAGGCCGACACGCGGGGTCGGGTCGATCTTCCAGTCGCCGGTGTGGACGACGAGGCCGGCCGCCGTGCGGATCGCGAGTGCGTTCGATTCCGGGATCGAATGCGCCACCGGGACGAACTCGATATCGAACGGGCCGAGCGTGAAGCGCCCGCCCTGGGCGACGATGTTCATCTCGACCTTGGGCGCACCGGGCTCGGAGAGGCGCCGCGTCGCCAAGAGGCCGGCGGCGAAGCGCGTGCACCACACCGGCACGCGCAAAGAGGGCCAGAGCGCGGCGAGCGCGCCGATATGGTCCTCATGAGCGTGGGTGATGACGATGCCGAGCAGGTTCGCCCGGTCCTGGATGATGTAGCTGAGGTCCGGCAGGACGATGTCGACGCCCGGCGCCTCCGGCCCGGCGAAGGAGAGCCCGCAATCGACCAGGATCCATTTGCGCTTCTTCTCCGGCCCGAAGCCATAGAGCGCGGCATTCATGCCGATCTCGCCGAGGCCACCGAGCGGAACGAAGACGAACTGGTCGCTGGAACGGGTCACTGGCTATCCTGACGCAAGGCACGGGCTACGGAATTCGGCCGTCGAAACGGCCTCGATGGCACGGCCAAAGCCGCTTGTCCGGAATGACGGGCCGAATGTCCGTCGAAACGGAAACCGCTCTAGCATGCCCTCGACCCTGCCTCCATAGCGGCAGGAGCGTTCATCAGCCCTGGTCCTGAGAGGCGGGCTTGGCGGCGCCGAAATAGAGATCGCCGGCATCGATCAGCCGTCGGCCGGCGTCCACCTCCAGTTCGAGCCGCCCGGAGGCGTCGAGGCCGAGGAAGCGGCCGGAGACCGGCCCCTCCGGCAGGCGCATGGTGATGGTCTCGCCGAGATAGGCGGCGCGCTCCAGCCAGGCGGCGCGGATCGGACCAAAGCCGCCCGGCAGCGACCATGCCGAGAAGCGTTGGTGCCAGGCATCCGACAAGGCCGCCAGCAGGCGCTCTACGGTCACGTCCGCTGCATGCGCGGACAGGTGAGCGGCGGGATAAGGCGTGCCTTCCGGCGCGGAGGCCACGTTGACCCCGATACCGATGACGACGTTGAAGCGCCCTGCCCGGTTCTCGCCCTCGAGCAGCAGGCCCGAAGTCTTGGCGCCGCCGATCAGCAGGTCGTTCGGCCATTTCAGGGCGAGCACCGGATGGGACAGCCCGGTCACCGCTGCTGCCGCATCGTGCAGGGCGAGTCCAGCGACGAAACCGAGCTGCGGCGCAAGCGCCGGCTCGCAGGGCGCGACCAGCAGGAGGCTGGCGTAGAGATTGCCGGGCGGCGAGCCCCAATGCCGCCCATGCCGGCCACGACCGGCATTCTGGCTTTTCGCGACGATCCAGAGTCGGCCCGGATCCCCCTCGCCCAGCGCGCGACGCGCCTCCTCCATGGTGGAGGCGACCTCGTCGCGAACGATCAGACGATAGCCGGCGGCACGGGCGCCCTCGCCGAGCACCTAGACGCTCAGAACAGCGACTTCGCCGCCGCAGCAGCGGAGTCGAACAGCGGCGCCGGCAGCAAGGACAGCACCAGCACGAAGAGCGCCGAGATCAGCAACACACCGCGCACGCCGGCATCGCCCTTGTCGAAGGCCGGCTTGGCGTCGTCGAAATAGATCACCTTGACGATGCGCAGGTAGTAATAGGCGCCGACGACGCTGGTGACGACGCCGACGACGGCGAGCACATAGAGCTTGGCCTCGATCGCGGCGAGGAAGACGTACCACTTCGCCCAGAAACCGGCGAGCGGCGGGATGCCGGCGAGCGAGAACATCATCATCGACATCGCGAAGGCCATCCAGCCATTGGTGCGGGACAGGCCGGCGAGCTCGCCGATCTCCTCGACCGGCTTGCCGTTGCGGTTCATCATCAGCACGCAAGCGAAGGCGGCGAGCGTGGTGGCGAGGTAGATCGCCATATAGGTCATCACGCCCTGGACGCCGGCCGGCGTGCCGGCGGCAAGGCCGACCAGCGCGTAGCCCATATTGGCGATCGAGGAATAGGCGAGCAGGCGCTTGATATTGGTCTGGCCGATCGCGGCGAAGGCGCCGAGCGCCATCGAGGCGATCGCCATGAAGACGATGATCTGCTGCCAGTCATGCAGCGCGCCCGGGAAGGCGCCGACGAAGATGCGCACGGTCATCGCCATCGCCGCCATCTTGGGCGCCGATGCAAAGAAGGCTGCGACCGGGGTCGGGGCGCCCTCATAGACGTCCGGCGTCCACATATGGAACGGCACCGCCGAGATCTTGAAGGCGACGCCGGCGGCGACGAAGACGAGGCCGATGATCAGGCCGATGCCGGGATGGCCACCCTTCACCGCCTCGGCGATGCCGGCATAGCTCACCGTCCCAGTGAAGCCGTAGACCATGGACGAGCCGTAGAGCAGCATGCCCGAGGAGAGCGCGCCGAGAACGAAATACTTCAGGCCAGCCTCGGTCGAGCGCGGATTGTCGCGGTCGAAGGCGGCGACGACATACAGCGCCAGCGACTGCAGCTCCAGGCCAACGTAAAGACCGATCAGGTCGCTGGCCGAGATCATCATCATCATGCCGATGGTGGCGAGGACGACGAGGATCGGGAATTCGAAGCGCATGGCGCCGTCACGGCGCAGGAAATCGGCCGAGAGCACGATCGCAGCCGCCGCGCCGATCAGCGTCAGCACCTTCATGAAGCGGCCGAAGCCGTCGGCGATGAAGGCGCCGTTGAAGGTGACGACCTTGCCCTCGCCGCGCAGGACGAGCACCAGCGCCAGAGCCAGCAGCGCGAGCGCCGCGATCTCGAGCGTGCGCGTCGAGCGCTCGCCCTGGATCGCGCCGTAGAGCACCATGGCGATGGCGCCCAGCGCCATGACGATTTCCGGGAGCGCCGGACCGAAAGCGGGCAAGGTGGTCATCGGAGCAGCCTTACTGGACTGCCAGCATCGCCGTCTTCGCGGCGGTGATGGCGGCCTGATAGTTCTTGATGAGGGCTTCGGTCGGCGCCGCGAAGGCGTCGAGGATCGTGCCGGGCGCGATGCCGTACCAGATCGTCAGCAGGACGAGCGGCACGAAGATCGCGATCTCGCGGGCGTTGAGGTCGGTGATGTCCTTGAGCTCGGGCTTCGTGAGTTCGCCGAAGACGACGCGGCGATAGAGCCAGAGCGCATAGCCAGCCGACAGGATGACGCCGGTGGTCGCCAGGAACGATACCCAGGGATTGGCCTTGAAGGCGCCCATCAGCGTCAGGAACTCGCCGACGAAGCCCGCGGTGCCGGGCAGGCCGACATTGGCCATGGTGAAGATCATGAACACCACCGCATAGAGCGGCATTCGGTTCACCAGGCCGCCATAGGCGGCGATCTCGCGGGTGTGCATGCGGTCGTAGATCACGCCGACGCAGAGGAAGAGCGCGCCGGAGACCAGGCCGTGGCTGACCATCTGGAACATGGCGCCCTGGATGCCCTGCGGCGTCAGGGTGAACAGGCCCATGGTGACGAAGCCCATATGCGCCACCGAGGAGTAGGCGATCAGCTTCTTGATGTCCTCCTGCATCAGCGCCACCAGCGAGGTGTAGATGATGGCGATGACGGAGAGCGCGAAGACCAGCGGCGCAAACATCGCCGAGGCGTCCGGGAACATCGGAATCGAGAAGCGGATGAAGCCGTAGCCGCCCATCTTCAGCAGGATCGCCGCCAGGATGACGGAGCCCGCCGTCGGCGCCTCGACGTGCGCGTCGGGCAGCCAGGTGTGGACCGGCCACATCGGCATCTTCACCGCGAAGGAGGCGAAGAAGGCGAGCCAGAGCCAGGGCTGCATCTGGACCGGGAACTTGTGCGCCAGCAGCGTCGGAATGTCGGTGGTGCCGGCGTTCCAGTACATCGCCATGATGGCGAGCAGCATCAGCACCGAGCCGAGCAGCGTGTAGAGGAAGAACTTGTAGGAAGCGTAGACCCGGCGCTTGCCGCCCCAGATGCCGATGATCAGGAACATCGGGATCAGGCCCGCCTCGAACAGCAGGTAGAACAGCACGAGGTCGAGCGCCACAAAGACGCCGATCATCAGCGTCTCGAGGATCAGGAACGCGACCATGTACTCGCGCACCCGCTTCTCGACCGAGGTCCAGGACGCCAGGATGCAGAACGGCATCAGGAAGGCGGTGAGGACCACGAACGGGAAGGAGAAGCCGTCGACGCCGAGCTTGAATTTGATGATGTCCGAGACCCAGGCATGGCTCTCGACCATCTGGAAGCCGGGATTGGCCGAGTCGAAGCGGCCCCAGGCGACGAGGGCCAGGATGAAGGTCGCGACCGTCGCGATCAGCGCCGCCCAGCGGGCATTGGAGTTGACCGAAGCCTCGTCGCCGCGCTGCGCCAGGATGAAGGCGGCGCCGACCAGCGGCAGGACCAGGAGACCGGTGAGGATACCGAAGCCGAACATCATCTCACCCGCGGGCCATGAGGTACCAGGTCACCAGCCCGGCGACGCCGATCAGCATGGCGAAGGCATAGTGGTAGACATAGCCGGTCTGCAGCCGAACGACCCGGTTGGTCACGTCGACGACACGGGCCGAGACCCCGTCCGGGCCGAAGCCGTCGATGACGGCGCCGTCGCCCTTCTTCCAGAGGAAGCGGCCGAGCCACATCGCCGGCTTCACGAACAGGAAGTCGTAGATCTCGTCGAAATACCACTTGTTGAGCAGGAACTTGTAGAGCACCGGGTTGGCGGCGGCGAGCTTGCCGGGCACCTCCGGGCGCAACACGTACATGTAGAGCGCGAGCAGGAAGCCGACCAGCATCGCGACGAAGGGCGACCAGACCACCCATTTCGGCACTTCGTGCATGGCGTGGAGGATGTGGTTGTCCTTGCCGGTGAACAGCGCCGCCTTCCAGAAGTGCTCGTAGTCGTGGCCGATGAAGGCCTCCTTGAAGACATAGCCGGCCGCCAGCGCACCGAGCGAGAGCACGGCGAGCGGGATCAGCATGACGAGCGGGCTCTCATGCGGCGTGTGGTCGTGACCATGGCCGTGCCCGTGATCGTCATGAGCATGAGCGGAATGGGCGTGATCGTCGTGGCCGTGGCCATGCGCGTGGTCGTCGTGGCCATGCGCGTCATGCCCGTGGCCGCCCCAGCGCGGGGCACCCTCGAAGGTCATGAAGTAGAGGCGCCAGGAATAGAACGAGGTCATCAGCGCGGCGACGACCAGCAGCACGAAGGCATAGGAGCTGGCGAAGCCGCCATGCGCCACCGAGGCGTAGGCGCTCTCGATGATCGCGTCCTTCGAGAAGTAGCCGGCGAAGAGCGGGAAGCCGGTCAGCGCCAGGGTGCCGATCGTCATGGCGGCTGCGGTCAGCGGGATGTGCTTGCGCAGGCCACCCATGTTCCGCATGTCCTGCTCGTGGTGCATCGCATGGATGACCGAGCCGGCGCCCAAGAAGAGCAGCGCCTTGAAGAAGGCGTGGGTGAACAGGTGGAAGATGCCGGCCGAATAGGCACCGACGCCCATCGCCACGAACATGTAGCCGAGCTGCGAGCAGGTCGAATAGGCGATGACGCGCTTGATGTCGTTCTGCACCAGGCCGACGGTCGCAGCGAAGAAAGCCGTGGTGGCGCCGATGACGACGACCACTGTCAGAGCGACCGGAGCGTATTCGAAGATCGGCGACAGGCGCGCCACCATGAAGACGCCGGCGGTGACCATGGTCGCCGCATGGATGAGGGCCGAGACCGGGGTCGGGCCTTCCATCGCATCCGGCAGCCAGGTGTGCAGCAGGAACTGTGCCGATTTGCCCATGGCGCCCATGAACAGAAGCAGGGCGGTCAGCGTCAGCGCGTTCCAGTCATAGCCGAGGAAGCGGAAGCTGCGCTCCGTCAGGCCGGCAATCTGCGGGAAGATGCTGTCGAAGGCGACCGAGCCGGTCAGCACGAAGACCAGGAAGATGCCGAGCAGGAAGCCGAAATCGCCGACGCGGTTGACGACGAAGGCCTTGATCGCCGCGGCGTTGGCCGAGGGCTTCTGATACCAGAAGCCGATCAGCAGATAGGAGGCGAGACCGACGCCTTCCCAGCCGAAGAACATCTGCACGAGGTTGTCGGCCGTCACCAGCATCAGCATGGCGAAGGTGAACAGCGAGAGATAGGCGAAGAAACGCGGCCGTGACGGGTCCTCGTGCATGTACCCGATCGAATAGAGGTGCACGAGCGACGAGACGGTGTTGACCACGACCAGCATGACCGCAGTCAGCGTGTCGATGCGGAAGGCCCAGTCGACACGCAGGTCGGCCGAGGCCAGCCAGGTCGCGACCTGGACGCGCGTAGTGCCGTGACCGAAGCCGACCTGGGCGAAGGCGACCCAGGACAGCGCCGCCGAGATCAGCAGCAGCGTGGTGGTAACGATCTCCGAAGCGCGCGCGCCGATCAGCCGGCCGAAGAAGCCGGCGATCAGGAAGCCGATCAGGGGGAGGAAGACAATCGCTTGATACATGGCAGGTTACGGGCGCGTCGCCGCGCTCAGCCTTTCATCATGTTGATGTCTTCCACCGCGATCGTGCCGCGGTTGCGGAAGTAGACGACGAGAATGGCGAGCCCGATCGCGGCCTCGGCCGCGGCGACGGTCAGCACCAGCATCGCGAAGACCTGGCCGACGATGTCGTTCAGGAAGCTCGAGAAGGCGACGAAGTTGAGGTTGACCGAGAGCAGGATCAGCTCGATCGACATCAGGATGACGATGACGTTCTTGCGGTTGATGAAGATGCCGAGCACGCCGAGCGTGAACAGGATCGCGGCGACCGCGAGGTAAGAACCAAGCCCGACCATCACGCCATCTCCTCGGGAACGCCGGCGCGCGAAGGCACCTTCTTCACATCCATCGCCGCAGCCTTGGTGCGGGCGTTCTGGGTCGGGATATCCTGGCGCTTGATGCCCTTGCGGTCGCGCAGCGTCAGCACGATCGCGCCGATCATCGCGACCAGCAGCACGAGGCCCGCCGCCTGGAAGTAGTAGATGTACTTCGTGTAGAGCACCTGGCCGAGCGCAGCGGTGTTGGTGACATTGGCCGGGATCGCCGCGACGGGAGCGCGCACGATCTGCGGGTCGATCACCCAGGCGCCGACGACCAGCAGCAATTCGACCGCGAAGATCAGGCCGATCAGGCCCCCGATCGGCAGGTATTGCAGGAAGCCCTGGCGCAGCTCGGCGAAATCGACGTCGAGCATCATCACCACGAAGAGGAAGAGCACCGCGACCGCGCCGACATAGACGACGACCAGCAGCATCGCCAGGAACTCGGCCCCGAGCAGCAGGAACAGGCCCGCCGCGTTGACGAAGGCGAGGATCAGGAACAACACCGAATGCACGGGGTTGCGCGCCGAAATCACCATCAGCGCGGAGGCGATGGTGACGCCTGAGAAGAGATAGAAGAAAGCCGCTGCGGCATTCATCTTCGCCAGCCTTTCCGCCCTTGCGGGCGGCCCTCGTTTCATCACGCGACGGAGCGACTCCGGCGCAGTTTGGAGCGTCTATAGTCAGGCCCGCCGGACGCGACAACCGCGCGACGGGCCGCAGTCCTCAGCGATACGGCGCATCCATCGCGATGTTGCGCGCGATCTCGCGTTCCCAGCGGGCGCCGTTATCGAGCAGCTTGTCCTTGTCGTAGAACAGCTCCTCGCGCGTCTCGGTGGCGAACTCGAAATTCGGTCCCTCGACGATGGCGTCGACCGGGCAGGCCTCCTGGCAGAAGCCGCAATAGATGCACTTGGTCATATCGATGTCGTAGCGCGTCGTGCGGCGGGTGCCGTCATTGCGGCGCGGGCCGGCCTCGATCGTGATCGCCTGCGCCGGGCAGATCGCCTCGCAGAGCTTGCAGGCGATGCAGCGTTCCTCGCCGTTCGGATAGCGGCGCAGCGCGTGCTCGCCCCGGAAGCGCGGCGAGAGCACGCCCTTCTCGAAGGGATAGTTCAGCGTCGCCTTCGGCTTGAAGAAGTAACGCATCGACAAGGCGAACGCGCCGACGAACTCCTTGAGGAGCAGTCCCTTGGCGGCTTGCGCGAGTGACATCCGTCTCGTCCTTCTCTCGTCTCAGCCGAACAAGGTCCGGCCGACAAAGTAACCGACGATGGGCAGACCGCCCACCGACACCACCAGCACCGCCGCCTTCAACAGGCGGATGCGCCGTTCGTAATCGTCCTTCTCGGCCTGCGTCGTGGAGCTGTCGGTACGGCGCAAGGCGCCGACCACCAGCCCGGTGACGAGCCGATACTCGATCAGACCGACGACGAAGCCGATCAGGGCTCCGATCAGGCCGGCCTGCCCCGCCATCAGGGCGCGGGGCTCCAACCGGTGATCTGCAGCACCGCCGCCACGATCACGACGCAGGCGAGCGACAGCGGCAGGAAGACCTTCCAGCCCAGCCGCATCAGCTGGTCATAGCGGTAGCGCGGCACGAAGGCCTTCACCATCGCGAACATGAAGAAGACCAGCATGACCTTCAGCACGAACCAGACCACGCCCGGCAGCCAGGTGAAGGGCGCGATCGGGAACGGCGGCAGCCAGCCCCCGAGGAACAGGATCGTGGTCAGCGAGCACATGGTCATGATCGCCACGTATTCGCCGAGCATGAACAGCAGATACGGAGTCGAGGAGTACTCGACCATGAAGCCCGCGACGAGCTCCGATTCCGCCTCGGCCAGGTCGAAGGGCGGCCGGTTCGTCTCGGCCAGCGCCGAGACGAAGAAGACGATGAACATCGGGAAGAGCGGCAGCCAGTACCAGCCGAACAGGCCGGCCCTGGTGTTCTGCGCCTCGACGATCGCCGAGAGGTTCAGCGAGCCGACGCAGAGCAGCACGGTGACGATCACGAAGCCGATCGAGACCTCGTAGGACACCATCTGCGCCGCCGAGCGCAGCGCGCTGAGGAACGGGTACTTCGAGTTCGAAGCCCAGCCGCCCATGATGATGCCGTAGACGCCGAGCGAGGAGATCGCGAAGATGTAGAGCACGCCGACATTGATGTCGGCGATCGCCCAGCCTTCCGCTACCGGGATCACCGCCCAGGCCGCCAAAGCGAGCAGGCAGGTGACCAGCGGCGCCAGCAGGAACACGCCCTTGTTGGAGCCCGACGGGATGATCGGCTCCTTGAAGACGAACTTTAGCAGGTCGGCGAAGCTCTGGAACAAGCCGAAGGGCCCGACCACGTTTGGGCCGCGACGCAGCTGCACCGCCGCCCAGACCTTGCGGTCGGCCAGCAACATGAAGGCGATGAAGACCAGCAGCGCGACCAGGAGCAGCAGGCTCTTGCCGGCGATGATCGCGAGATCGAGGACGAGGTCCCAGTTCATCGAGGCTTACTCCGCCGCCTGGCGCATGCGGCCGGAGGCCAGCGCCGAGCATTCCGCCATCACCGCCGAAGCGCGGGCAATGGGGTTCGTGGTGTAGAAATCGGCGACCGCTGGGACGAAGCCAGCCTTGTCGGTCGCACCGCCCTGCCCGGCCAGCTTCGCCAGCCCGGCGCGATCGCTCTCGGCGATCGTGTCGACGGCGGCGAAATGCGGATGGGCGGCATAGAGCTCGCGGCGCAGTGCCGACAGCGAGTCGAAGGGCAGCGGCTTGCCGAGCGAAGCGGAGAGCGCCCGCAGGATCGCCCAGTCCTCCTTGGCGTCGCCCGGCGGGAAGGTGGCGCGAGCCGCCATCTGCACTCTGCCCTCGGTGTTGACGAAGGTGCCGGACTTCTCGGTATAGGCCGCGCCCGGCAGGATCACGTCGGCGCGATGCGCGCCCTTGTCGCCATGGCTGCCCTGATAGATCACGAAGGCGCCGGCCGGCACCTCGATCTCGTCGGCGCCGAGCAGGAAGAGCACGTCCAGAGCGCCCTCCCTGGTCATACGGGCGACATCGTGACCGCCCTCGCCCGGCACGAAGCCGAGATCGAGACCGCCGACACGGGCGGCTGCGGTGTGCAGCACGCCGAAGCCGTTCCAGCCATCCTTGACCGCGCCGAGCACCTCGGCCGCCTTGGCCGCAAGCGAGAGCACGGCAGCGCCGTCAGAGCGGGTGAGAGCGCCCTGCCCGACCAGCACCATCGGCCGCTCGCCGGCAGCACCGGCGCGCTTGACCAGATCGGCCAGCGTCTCGGCACCGGCGCCGAGATAGTCATAGGCATAGGTCAGGTCGACCTTCTCGCCGATCAGCGAGACCTTGAAGTCGCCGCGCAGCCAGCGCTTGCGGATGCGAGCGTTGACGATCGGCGCCTCGCGACGCGGGTTCGAGCCGATGATCAGCAGCGAGGTCGCGTCCTCGATGCCGGCGATGCCGGTGTTGAGGATGTAAGCAGCGCGTCCGAAAGCCGGGTCGAGCTTCGCGCCGTCCTGGCGGCAGTCGAGATTGGCCGAGCCGAGGCCGGAAATGAGCGCCTTCAGCGCATACATCTCCTCGACCGCGGCGAGATCGCCGGCGATCGCGCCGATACGCTCAGGCTTGGCGGCCTTGAGCTTGGAGGCGACCAGCGCGAGCGCCTCGGTCCAGCTCGCCGGGCGCAGAGCGCCGTTCTCGCGAATATAGGGGCGGTCGAGACGCTGGGTCCTGAGGCCGTCGGCGATGTGGCGGGTCTTGTCGGAGATCCACTCCTCGTTCACCGCCTCGTTGACGCGCGGCAGCACGCGCATCACCTCACGGCCACGCGAGTCGACGCGGATCGCCGAGCCGACCGCGTCCATCACGTCGATGGATTCGGTCTTGGTCAGCTCCCAGGGGCGCGCCTTGTTCTGGTAGGGCTTGGAGGTCAGGGCGCCGACCGGGCAGAGATCGACGACATTGCCCTGCAGCTCCGAGCTCATCGCGTGCTCGAGATAGGTGGTGATCTCCATGTCCTCGCCGCGGCCGATCGCGCCGAGGTCGGAGGCGCCGGCGACCTCGGTGGTGAAGCGGACGCAGCGCGTGCACTGGATGCAGCGCGTCATCGAGGTCTTGACCAGCGGGCCGATATACTTGTCCTCGACGGCGCGCTTGTTCTCGGCATAGCGCGAGGTGTCGACGCCGTAGGCCATCGCCTGGTCCTGCAGGTCGCACTCGCCGCCCTGGTCGCAGATCGGGCAGTCGAGCGGGTGGTTGATGAGCAGGAACTCCATCACCCCTTCGCGCGCCTTCTTGACCATGGGCGACTTGGTCAGCACCACCGGCGGCTCGCCGTTCGGGCCGGGACGCAAATCGCGCACGCCGATGGCGCAGGAGGCCTGCGGCTTCGGCGGGCCGCCTTTCACCTCGACCAGGCACATGCGGCAATTGCCGGCGATCGAGAGCCGCTCATGGAAGCAGAAGCGCGGCACTTCGGCGCCAGCCGCCTCGCAGGCCTGGAGCACGGTGTACTCCGGCGGGACGTCGACCTCGATGCCGTCGATCAGAAGCTTGGTCATGGTCTCACTCCGCCGCCATGAGCCTGACCGGCTCGCCATGCGGGTTGGCGGCATAGTCGTCGATACGCTGCTCGATCTCGTGACGGAAATGGTTGATCAGGCCCTGGATCGGCCAGGCGGCAGCATCGCCCAGCGCGCAGATGGTGTGGCCCTCGATCTGCTTGGAGACGTCGAGCAGCATGTCGATCTCGCGCTTCTGGGCGCGCCCTTCCGCCATGCGATTGACGACGCGCCACATCCAGCCGGTGCCCTCGCGGCAGGGCGTGCACTGGCCGCAGCTCTCATGCTTGTAGAAATAGCTGATGCGGGCGATGGCGCGGATGATGTCGGTCGACTTGTCCATCACGATCACCGCCGCCGTGCCGAGGCCCGACTTCAACTTCGAGAGCGAGTCGAAATCCATCGGCGTGTCGATGATCTGCTCGGCCGGCACCATGCGCACCGAGGAGCCGCCTGGGATGACCGCCTTGAGATTGTCCCAGCCGCCGCGGATGCCGCCGCAATGGCGGTCGATCAGCTCGCGGAAGGTCAGGCCCATCGCCTCTTCGACGTTGCAGGGCTTGTTCACATGGCCGGAAACGCAGAACAGCTTGGTGCCGACATTGTTCGGCGTGCCGATCGAGGAGAACCAGCTCGCGCCACGACGCAGGATGGTCGGCGCGACCGCGATCGACTCGACGTTGTTGACGGTGGTCGGGCAGCCATAGAGGCCGACATTGGCCGGGAAAGGCGGCTTCAGCCGCGGCATGCCCTTCTTGCCCTCGAGGCTCTCCAGCAGCGCCGTCTCTTCGCCGCAAATATAGGCGCCGGCGCCGTGATGTACATAGAGATCAAAGGGATAGCCGTGCTTGTTGTTCTTGCCGATGAGGTTCGCCTCATAGGCCTCGTCGACGGCACGCTGCAGCGCCTCGCGCTCGCGGACATATTCGCCGCGGATGTAGATGTAGGCCGCGTGCGCACCCATGGCGAAGGAGGCGATCAGGCAGCCCTCGACCAGCGTATGCGGGTCGTTGCGCATGATCTCGCGATCCTTGCAGGTACCCGGCTCAGACTCGTCGGCGTTGACGACAAGGTAGTGCGGGCGCCCGTCGCTCTGCTTGGGCATGAACGACCATTTCAGGCCGGTCGGGAAGCCGGCGCCGCCGCGCCCGCGCAGGCCCGACTTCTTCATCTCGTCGATGATCCAGTCGCGCCCCTGCTCGAGCAGGAACTTGGTGCCGTCCCAGGCGCCACGCTGCATGGCGCCCTTCAGCGACAGGTCGTGAAGGCCGTAGAGATTGGTGAAGATGCGGTCGCGATCAGCAAGCATCGTTGTTCGCCTCAGTTCGCCGGCTTGTCGCCGAGCTTGCTCTCCGGCCGCCAGCCGGTAGCGAGCTTCTTCGCCTGCGAGATCCAGTCGTCACGGACCGCCCTACCCTTGAAGCCGGTCAGCCTTGCATCGACCCAGGCGAGCTCGGCCGGGGTCCAGGCGGCGACCTGGTCAAAGTGCCAGATGCCCATCTCGTTGAGCATCTTTCCGAGCTTGGGACCGACGCCCCAGATCAGCTCGAGATCATCGCCCTTGCCGCCGCGGGCCGCGGTCAGCAGCTGCGGCTTGGATTCGGCCACGGCGGGAGCCGGATCGGCAGCGGGCGCAGCCTTGGCTGCCGGTGCCTTGGCGGGCGTGTCCTTGATCGCCTTGCCGGTCGCCGAGGGCGTATCCTGCGCGGCGCTGGCCGGCTGCTTCGGCTCGGAAGGCTTGGGACGGGCTGGTGCGGCAGCCTCGGGGGCCGGCGCGGTCTTGACGTCGGTCGGGCCGGCCTTGGCCGTCGCGGCAGCCGTCTCTGCTTCAGCCTTGGCCTTGGCCTCGGCGGCAGCCTTCTCGCTGGCGATCTTGATCGCGGCCTCTTCGCGCTGCTTCGTGATGCGGGCCTGCCAGTCGCCGGCGCCGATCACCGACCCGTTATAGAGGGCCGGATCCTTCAGCGTGTCGCCGCCACCGAGCGGCTCCGAGCAGGAGCGGTCGACCTGCGGGCCGGGCTTGGTCGGACGGCCTTCACGCAGGTCGCCGAGCAGCTTGCGGAAATTCTCAGGGGTCAGGTCTTCGTAATAGTCGAAGTTGATCTGCGCCATCGGGGCGTTGCAGCAGGCGCCGAGGCACTCGACTTCGAGCCAGGACAGCTTGCCATCGGCAGTAACGGTCGATTGCGGACCGATCACGTCCTCGCAGACCTTCTTCAGCGCCTCGGCGCCGCGCAATGCGCAGGGCGTCGTGCCGCAAAGCTGGATGAAATGCGTGCCGACCGGCTGCAGGTTGAACATGGTGTAGAAGGTCGCGACCTCCAGCACCCGCATCGGCGCCATGCCGAGCTTATGCGCGACCGCTTCGATCGCGGCGCGCGGCAGCCAGCCATGATGCTGCTCCTGCGCCTTCCACAGCAGCGGAATCACGGCCGAGGCCTGGCGGCCTTCCGGGTATTTGGCGATCTGCTGGTCGGCCCAGTTCTCGTTCGCCGCATTAAAGGCGAAGGAGGCCGGCTGAACGTGATCGGGCGCGAGACGACGGACGGACATCAGCGGTCCACCTCACCAAAGACGATATCGAGGGAGCCGAGGATCGCGGAGACGTCGGCGAGCATGTGCTTGCGGCACATGAAATCCATGGCCTGGAGATGGGCGAAGCCCGGCGCCTTGATCTTGCAGCGATAGGGCTTGTTGGTGCCGTCGGAGACGAGATAGACGCCGAATTCGCCCTTCGGCGCCTCGACGGCGGCGTAGACCTCGCCCCCGGGCACCTTGTAGCCCTCGGTGTAGAGCTTGAAGTGGTGGATCAGCGCTTCCATCGAGCGCTTCATCTCGCCGCGCTTGGGCGGCACCATCTTGCCGTCGAGCGAAGAGACCGGCCCGCCGCCATCGGCCGCCAGCAGCTTCTCGCAGCACTGCTTCATGATCGAGGCCGACTGGCGCATCTCTTCCATGCGGATGCAGTAGCGGTCGTAGCAGTCGCCGTTCTTGCCGACGGGGATGTCGAATTCCATCTCCTCGTAGCACTCATAGGGCTGCGACTTGCGCAGGTCCCAGGGCGCGCCGGAGCCGCGCACCATCACGCCAGAGAAGCCCCACTTCCAGCAGGTTTCGAGATCGACGACGCCGATGTCGACATTGCGCTGCTTGAAGATGCGGTTGTCGGTGAGCAGCGTCTCGAGATCGTCGCAGACCTTGAGGAACGGATCGCACCATTCGGCGATATCGTGGATCAGCGAGGTCGGCAGGTCCTGATGGACGCCGCCCGGCCGGACATAGGCCGCGTGCATGCGCGCGCCGCAGGCCCGCTCGTAGAAGATCATCAGCTTCTCGCGCTCCTCGAAGCCCCAGAGCGGCGGGGTGAGCGCGCCGACGTCCATCGCCTGCGTGGTGACGTTGAGGATATGCGAGAGGATGCGGCCGATCTCGGAATAGAGAACGCGGATGAGCTGGCCGCGGCGCGGCACGGTCACGCCCATCAGCTTCTCGACCGCGAGCGCGTAGGCATGCTCCTGGTTCATCGGCGCGACATAGTCGAGCCGGTCGAAATAGGGCACGGCCTGGAGATAGGTCTTGTGCTCGATCAGCTTCTCGGTGCCGCGATGCAGCAGGCCGATATGCGGATCGACGCGCTCGACGATCTCGCCGTCGAGCTCCAGCACCAGGCGCAGCACGCCGTGCGCCGCCGGATGCTGCGGGCCGAAATTGATCGAGAAATTGCGGATGTTGTGTTCTGACATCGCCGGTTCCGATCAGGCCGTTTTGGCTTTTTCATCGCCCGGCAGGACGTATTCCGTCCCTTCCCAGGGCGAGAGGAAGTCGAAGTTGCGGAACTCCTGGTTCAGCTTCACCGGCTCGTAGACGACGCGCTTCTGCTCGTCGTCATAGCGGACCTCGACGAAGCCGGTCAGCGGGAAGTCCTTGCGCAGCGGATAGCCCTCGAAACCGTAATCGGTGAGGATGCGGCGCAGGTCCGGATGGTTCGAGAACAGGATGCCGTAGAAGTCGTAGGCCTCGCGCTCGTACCAGTTCGCGGCCGGGAAGACCTCGATCACGGAGGGGACCGGGGTCGCCTCATCCGTCTGGACCTTGACGCGGATGCGCCGGTTATGGTGCGGCGCCAGCAGGTGGTAGACCACCTCGAAGCGCTTCTCGCGCTGCGGATAGTCGGCGCCGGCGATGTCGGTGAAATTGACGAAGCGGAAGCGCGGATCGTCGTAGAGGGTCTTGAGGACCCGCACGATCTCGGCCGCCTCGGCCAGGACCGTGATCTCGTCGAAGGCGACGACGATGTCGGTCACCGCGCCGGGCAGCGCCGCCTTGATCTCTTCGCCCAATGTCACGAGCGCTTCGCTCATCGCATCACCTTCGCAAGCCACCGGTCCACAAACGCCTCAGCGTTCGATCGTCCCGGTCCGCCGGATCTTCTTCTGCAGCAGCAGCACGCCATAGAGCAGCGCTTCCGCGGTCGGCGGGCAGCCCGGCACATAGACGTCGATCGGCACGATGCGGTCGCAGCCGCGCACCACCGAATAGCTGTAGTGGTAATAGCCGCCGCCATTGGCGCAGGAGCCCATCGAGATGACGTAGCGCGGCTCCGGCATCTGGTCGTAGACCTTGCGCAGGGCCGGAGCCATCTTGTTGGTCAGCGTGCCGGCGACGATCATCACGTCGGACTGGCGCGGCGAGGCGCGCGGGGCGAAGCCGAAACGCTCGACGTCATAGCGCGGCATGGAGAGCTGCATCATCTCGACCGCGCAGCAGGCGAGGCCGAAGGTCATCCACATCAGCGAGCCGGTGCGGGCCCAGTTGATCAGGTCATCGCTCGCCGTGACCAGGAAGCCCTTGTCCGCCAGCTCGTTGTTGATCTCGGCGAAGTAGGGATCGCGAGCGCCGAGCGGCTTACCGTCCGGGCCGAGCAGGCCCCGCGGCGCGGGCGCAACCAGCGGATCACCACGATCGATCGCTGTCATGGCCATCAGTTCGAACCTTTAGGTTTCGTCAAATGCAAGAACGCGAACAGGAGCGTATCAGGTCTCTGCGACAAAGCGATCAATCCCACTCGAGCGCACCCTTGCGCCACTCGTAGACGAAGCCGACCGTCAGCACGCCGAGAAAAACCATCATCGACCAGAAGCCGACCCAGCCGAGGCCGCCGAAGGCGACCGCCCAGGGGAAGAGGAAGGCGACCTCAAGGTCGAAGATGATGAAGAGGATGGCGACGAGATAGAAGCGCACGTCGAACTTCATGCGCGCATCGTCGAAGGCGTTGAAGCCGCATTCATAGGCCGAGAGCTTCTCGGCGTCCGGCCTGGAATAGGCGACGGCGAAGGGCGCGATCAGCAGCGCGAGGCCGATCACCAGCGACAGGCCGATGAAGATCACCAGAGGCAGGTAGTCCGACAGCAGGGACTGCACAGGAAGAGCTTGCATCTGTCACCCCGCTTCAACCCGGCGCCGCGACTGGCGCCCTCAATCTCGCCAGTCGATTAGACCCTGCTTTAGAATCACGCAAGGGTTCGCCGCGCCGCACAATGCGGCTGTCGCCATGTCTTTGCCGCATATGCTCGCGCCGCCCGCGGAAGCAGCGCGATTCCCGGCCGTTTCGGCTGCGATTTTCACGATTGGCTGCGTCCGGCGCAAGGCGGTTGTCGCGGCGCGCCGAAGCATGGCAAACGGGGACGTAACGTCAATCTTCGGCGCCGGCACGATTCGTCGGCAGACACTGCCGATGCGTCAGGAGAACCGTTGCGGGAATGCCGTGCCTAACAACGCATCGTGATCGCGTGCCATTGGCCGCAGCCCCGGCATCGGCCTCCTGCATCGCATGAGTGCGATTCAGAGAACAGCGCTCGCCTGCGCCGTCGCGATGGCCTTTGGCGCCGAGGCCACGGCGCAGATGATGCTCGCGCCCCTGCCGCCCGGGCGCCCGTTCGATCTCGACCTGCAGGTCAAGCCGGGCTCGCCCCCCGTCGTGGTGCTGCCACAGGCTCCGGTCGAGGCCAGCGCCATGACGACACCGGGCCCCGCGCCCACCCTCGCCCAGCCCGATGACGACGAAGGGCCGGAATGGCCGCAGCGCACGCCGGGGCAGACTGCCGAAGAACCCGCCTTCGATCCCGACGAGAAGCCCGACAGACCAGGCATCTCGACCGATCCCGGCACCTCGATCGTCTGCCTGCCGCCAGTGCTGAAGAGCATCCTCGGCAAGATCGCGGACAAATACGGAGCGGTGAAGGTGACATCGACCTGGCGCCCGCCCTGGCGGGCGCGGCGCGGCTCCTATCACAAACGCTGCGAGGCGATGGATTTCAGGGTGCCCGGCGTCAGGCCGCGCGCCGTGCTGGAATGGGCCCGCGCCCTGCCGGAAGTCGGCGGCCACAAGGTCTACTGGAACGGGCTGATCCACATCGACACCGGCCCGCGCCGGCCCTGGTGAGCGGATGCCGGGCCCCTGCCCGGAACTTGTGGGCTGAGCGACCCGGGCCCGACCGATCGCTCCCCGGATCGCCTCAGCGCGGCACGGACGACCGTCGCGCCTCATGACAGAGAGCCGAACCAGGAACCGCTTTCGACGCGGGCACGCAATTGACCGGAGGATGCGAGGCTGCATCCGAACAGCTTCAGCGCGACATGAAGCAACAGCTTCAAGATACTGGGATCATGTGCTGAAAATGGCGCGGGCGACGGGGCTCGAACCCGCGACCTCCGGCGTGACAGGCCGGCACTCTAACCAACTGAGCTACGCCCGCGCGGGCGGCGGAGGAACTCGTCCCCGGCGGCGTTGGGATTATGGCCCCCGGCCCTGACTGTCAAGCACAGAAGCCGTCAAAATATCGATCATCGCCAAAGTCCGTGGAAAGAGGCTGAAACTTGCAGTTTCCCGGCTCTGCGATCGAGGCAGCGCGCGGAGATCGATCAGCGTGGCCGACCAGCGAGCGCGAATCTAGGCTGCGGCCTCCACAGTTGCGTCGTTCCGGCATGGCGGCCTGGAGCCGTTCAGACCGCCCCGCGCCCTTCGCCACGAAGCCCGCCGCTGGGCAAAGGCTGCGCACTCCGCGTCCTGTGGCTTGCGAAGCCGGCCCCGTAGCCTTAAACGGCGGGCAAGGGCGGTTAGCTCAGTCGGTAGAGCGCCTCGTTTACACCGAGGATGTCGGCGGTTCGAGCCCGTCACCGCCCACCAACCCTTCCCAGCATACGAATCAGGCCGGCAGCATCCACAGCGCGTGGGCCCGGTCATCCCCGCCGAGGCCGATGCCGCATCGTAGGGAGCCTCGGACGAACTGCGCCCCGTCGATATCGACGCCGTCCTCGCCAACGCGGCGCAAGCCGAGCGATTGCAAGCCGCCCTTCGCTTCATCGGAGCCTCCCGACTCAGCGCCAGGCTATGACGCTGGGTGCGGCTCAGGGGCCCGGCCAACAAAAAAAGGCCGCCGGCTATGCCGGCGGCCTCTCTATTCGCGAGCGCTGGGCTCAGTGGGCGACGCCAGCCGCGGCTGCGTCGTCATCGGCCCCCTTGGGCACAGGCGCCTTCAGGTCCTCTTCCCAGGCGATCGGCGTCGGCTGGCGCACCAGCGCGTGCTGGAGCACCTGGTCCATCCGCGAGACCGGGACAATCTCGAGCCCGTTCTTCACGGACTTCGGCAGATCGACCAGATCCTTGGCGTTGTCCTCCGGGATCAGCACCTTCTTGATGCCGCCGCGCAGGGCCGCCAGGAGCTTCTCCTTGAGGCCGCCGATCGGCAGCGCCCTGCCCCGCAGCGTGACCTCGCCGGTCATGGCGACATCGCGGCGGACCGGGATGCCGGTCATGACCGAGACGATCGCCGTGGCCATGCCGATGCCAGCCGACGGACCGTCCTTCGGGGTCGCCCCCTCGGGAAGGTGGACGTGGATGTCGCGCCGGTCGAACAGCGGCGGCTCGATGCCGAAATCGATGGCGCGGGAGCGGACATAGGACGCCGCCGCCGAGATCGATTCCTTCATCACGTCGCGCAGGTTGCCGGTGACGGTCATCTTGCCCTTGCCGGGCATCATCACGCCTTCGATCGTCAGCATCTCGCCGCCGACCTCGGTCCAGGCCAGGCCGGTGACGACGCCGACCTGATCCTCGGTCTCCGCCATGCCATAGCGATAGCGCGGCGGGCCGAGATACTCCTCAAGAACCGCAGGGGTGACCGCGACCTTCTTCTTCTTGGTCAGCACGATCTCCTTCACCGCCTTGCGGACGGTGTTGGCGATCTCGCGCTCGAGGTTACGAACGCCGGCTTCACGCGTATAGCGCCGGACCAGCGTCGTCAGGGCCTCGTCGTCGATCGACCATTCCTTGGACTGCAGGCCGTGCTTGGCGATCGCCCCCGGGATCAGGTGGCGGCGCGCAATCTCGGCCTTCTCGTCCTCGGTGTAGCCAGCGATGCGGATCACCTCCATGCGGTCCAGCAGGGCCGGCGGGATGTTCAGCGTGTTCGCTGTGGTCACGAACATCACGTTCGACAGGTCGTAGTCGACCTCGAGGTAATGATCGTTGAAGGTCGAGTTCTGCTCGGGATCGAGCACCTCGAGCAGGGCTGCCGACGGGTCGCCGCGGAAGTCCTGGCCCATCTTGTCGATCTCGTCGAGCAGGATGAGCGGGTTCGAGGTCTTGGCCTTCTTCATCGACTGGATGATCTTGCCGGGCATCGAGCCGATATAGGTGCGGCGGTGACCGCGGATCTCGGCCTCGTCACGCACGCCGCCGAGCGACATGCGCACGAACTCGCGGCCGGTCGCCTTGGCGATCGACTTGCCGAGCGAGGTCTTGCCGACGCCCGGAGGGCCGACGAGGCACAGGATCGGGCCGGCGAGCCGGTTGGCGCGCTGCTGCACGGCGAGATATTCGACGATGCGGTCCTTGACCTTGTCGAGGCCGAAATGATCGTCGTCGAGCACCTTCTGGGCCGAGGCGAGGTCCTTCTTGATCTTCGACTTCTTGTTCCAGGGGATGCCGAGCAGCCAGTCGAGATAATTGCGCACGACGGTGGCTTCCGCCGACATCGGCGACATCTGCCTGAGCTTCTTGACCTCGGCGAGCGCCTTGTCGCGCGCCTCCTTGGTCAGCTTGGTCTTGGCGATGCGCTCTTCCAGCTCGGCCAGCTCGTCACGGCCTTCCTCGCCGTCGCCCAGCTCCTTCTGGATCGCCTTCATCTGCTCGTTGAGATAGTACTCGCGCTGGGTCTTCTCCATCTGGCGCTTGACGCGCGAGCGGATGCGCTTCTCGACCTGCAGCACCGACATCTCGCTCTCCATCAGGGAGAGCACCTTCTCGAGCCGGTGGGCGACGTTCATCACCTCCAGCACGGCCTGCCGGTCGGCGATCTTGACCGCCAGATGCGAGGCAACGGTGTCGGCGAGCTTGGCCGGCTCGTCGATCTGCGAGACCGCCGCGACGATCTCGGGCGAGATCTTCTTGTTGAGCTTCACATAGTTCTCGAACTCGCTGACGACCGAGCGGGCGAGCGCCTCGACCTCGACCTTCTTGCCATCCTCCTCGGCGAGGGCTTCGGCCTGCGCCTCGTAGAAGTTATCGGTCGCGGTATAGGTCGTCGCCTTGGCCCGGCCGATGCCCTCGACGAGCACCTTCACGGTCGAGTCTGGCAGCTTCAGGAGCTGCAGCACGCGGGCGAGCGTGCCGATTTCATAGATGTCTCCGGTCTCCGGGTCATCGTCGCCGGCATTCTTCTGCGTGGCGAGCAGGATCAGGCCATCGTTCTTGACGACTTCCTCGAGCGCGCGGATGGATTTCTCGCGGCCGACGAAGAGCGGCACGATCATGTGCGGAAAGACGACGATGTCGCGCAGCGGCAGGACCGGGTAGGTATCGGTCGTGCCGGGGACGAGCGGGGCGCGGGGCGTCGAGCCAGTCATGTCTAGTCCTTCAAGTTTTCGCCCGGCCGACCCCTTTGAAAGGCAATCGAGCGGACGTACCGCGCGGCGCGACCATTCGCGCCAGGCGCCCCTGCCGGCCGCGCCCTCGACAGGCACGCGACTCCAACAGGTGATTATAAGGTGGATGCTTCGACGCCGGCTTTCAAGCGACGCCTCACGCAGTCCACCGCCGCTTCTACCGCAACCGGCACACGAGGCCGTGATGGCTCGGGCGAGGCAAAGACAGTCCGGGGTAGCCCTAACCACCCAGGCCCATAAAGCAAAACGCGCGCCGAAGGCGCGCGTTCCGAATTGAACCAGAATCCGGTCTCGCTCAGGCCGAGGCCGACTTGGTCTCTTCTTCGCGATCCGCATAGATGAACAGCGGACGCGACTTCGACTCGACCGCCTCCGGTCCGATGACGACCTGCTCGACGCCTTCCAGCCCCGGCAGCTCGTACATGGTCTCGAGCAGGATGCCTTCCATGATCGAGCGCAGGCCACGGGCGCCGGTCTTGCGCTCGATCGCCTTGCGCGCAATCAGGCTGACCGCCTCGTCGGTGAAGGTGAGCTCGGTATCCTCCATCTCGAACAGGCGCTGGTACTGCTTGACCAGCGCGTTCTTCGGCTCGGTGAGGATGGTCTTGAGCGCGGCCTCGTCGAGATCCTCCAGCGTCGCCAGCACCGGCAGGCGGCCGACGAACTCCGGGATCAGGCCGAACTTGAGCAGATCCTCCGGCTCGACCTCGCGGAAGATCGCGCCGGTGCGCCGGTCGTCGGGCGACTGCACGGTCGCGCCGAAGCCGATCGAAGTGCCCTTGCCGCGACCCGAGATGATCTTGTCCAGCCCGGCGAAGGCGCCGCCGCAGATGAACAGGATATTGGTGGTGTCGACCTGCAGGAACTCCTGTTGCGGATGCTTGCGCCCGCCCTGCGGCGGCACGGAGGCGACCGTGCCTTCCATGATCTTGAGCAACGCCTGCTGCACGCCCTCGCCCGAGACATCACGGGTGATCGAGGGGTTGTCCGACTTGCGGCTGATCTTGTCGATCTCGTCGATGTAGACGATGCCGCGCTGCGCCCGCTCGACATTGTAGTCGGAGGCCTGGAGCAGCTTCAGGATGATGTTCTCGACATCCTCGCCGACATAGCCGGCCTCGGTCAGCGTCGTCGCATCGGCCATGGTGAACGGCACGTCGAGAATGCGGGCGAGCGTCTGCGCGAGCAGCGTCTTGCCCGAACCGGTCGGTCCGATCAGCAGGATGTTCGACTTCGCCAGCTCGACGTCGTTGTGCTTCGTCGCGTGGCTGAGCCGCTTGTAGTGGTTGTGGACCGCGACCGAGAGGACCTTCTTGGCGTGGTCCTGGCCGATGACGTAGTCGTCGAGGACCTTGCGGATCTCCTTCGGGGTCGGCACGCCGTCCTTGGACTTCACCAGCGCGGACTTCGATTCCTCGCGGATGATGTCCATGCAGAGCTCGACGCATTCATCGCAGATGAACACGGTCGGGCCCGCGATCAGCTTGCGGACCTCGTGCTGGCTCTTGCCGCAGAAGGAGCAGTAGAGCGTGCTCTTGGAATCGCCGCCGCTGGCCTTAGTCATCGTGATTCTCCATCTCGGAGGACAAAATCCGCCACCGAATAACGGCGGGCTGATGTCGTCTCCCCGTCATAATAGGCGCTCAGATCACGATTTTTAGGTTAACGCGTCGCTCTGGCGCAGGCGGCGACGAAACTGACCCAAAATCGGACCGCTCGAGCGCCTTGCCGCGCCCTTCAGATGCCCCATGCAAACATGGGGCCTAGTCTCAAGGCAATATGGCCCTTCACAAGCCGCTCGCCAACCCACAGGCGCGAGGTACCGCGACAGCCTTAGGCCGCCTCGTCCGCACGCTTGTCGATGACCTTGTCGATCAGGCCGAACTCCTTGGCCTGGTCGGCGGTCATGAAATTGTCGCGCTCCAGCGCCGCCTCGATGTCCTCGTAGGAGCGGCCGGTGTGCTTGACGTAGATCTCGTTCAGGCGCCGCTTCAGGCTCTCGACCTCGCGGGCATGGATCAGGATGTCGGTGACCTGGCCCTGGAAACCGCCGGACGGCTGGTGGACCATGATGCGGGCGTTCGGCAGCGCGAAGCGCATGTCCTTGGCGCCGGCGGTCAGCAGGAGCGAGCCCATCGAGGCGGCCTGGCCGACGCAGAGCGTCGTCACCGGGCAGCGGATGAACTGCATGGTGTCGTAGATCGACAGGCCCGAGGTGACCACGCCGCCGGGCGAGTTGATGTAGAAGGAGATTTCCTTCTTCGGATTCTCGGCCTCGAGGAACAGCAGCTGCGCCACGATCAGCGATGCCGAGTAGTCCTCGACCGGGCCGGTCAGGAAGATGATGCGCTCGCGCAGCAGGCGCGAATAGATGTCGAAGGCGCGCTCGCCGCGGCTCGACTGCTCGACCACCATCGGGACGAGATTGTTATAGGTCTCGATCGGGTCACGCATCATCGTCGGTCCTTGGGGTCAAAGCGGGCGGGAATCAGCCGATAGCGGCGAAGACCCCACATAAGCATGCCTGCGGCGGCTGAAAAGGGAAGCGCCGCCCGACGGGATGCGGGCGGCGCAAACATTGTAAACCTTGAGGGCAGGATCAGGCCGAAGCCTCGTCCGCCGCCTCAGCCTTCTTGGCCTTCTTCGCCTTGGTGGCCTTCGGCTTGGCCTCGGCAGCGCCTTCATCCTCGTCGTCGGCGAACAGTGCCTCGCGCGAGACCGACTTGTCGGAGACCTTCACCTGGCCGAGCAGATGGTCGACGACCTTCTCCTCGAAGATCGGGGCGCGGATCTCGGCGAGCGCCTGTGGGTTCTTGCGATAGAACTCCCAGACTTCCTTCTCCTGGCCCGGGAACTGGCGGGCGCGCGCGATCAGGGCCTGAGTCACCTCGTCATCCGAGATCTGGACCTTGGCCTGCTCGCCGATCTCGGCCAGCACCAGGCCGAGACGCACGCGGCGCTCGGCGATCTTGCGATACTCGGCGCGAGCCTCGTCCTCGGTGGTGTTCTCGTCGGCGAAGGTCTTGCCGGCGTTCTTCATGTCCGCCTCGACCTGGCTCCAGACCGCGGAGAACTCCTGCTCGACCAGGGTCGGCGGCAGCTCGAAGCTGTACTTGCCGTCGAGCGCGTCAAGCAGGGCCTTCTTGATCTTGCGGCGCGACTGCTCGCCGAACTCGCGGCCGATCTGCTCGCGAATCGCGGTCTTGAGCGCGTCGAGCGACTCCATGCCGAAGCCCTTGGCGAGCTCGTCGTCGATCTTCAGCTCGCCCGGAGCCTGGACGTCGTCGACGGTGACGGCGAACTCGGCCGGCTTGCCGGCGAGGTTCTCGGCCGCATAATTCTCGGGGAACGTCACCGAAACGGTGCGCTGCTCACCCTTCTTGACGCCCTCGAGCTGCTCCTCGAAACCCGGGATGAACTGGCCGGCGCCGAGCTCGAGCGGGATTTCCGAGCCGGTGCCGCCATCGAAGGGCTTGCCTTCGAGCGTGCCGACGAAGGAGATCAGCAGGCGATCGCCCTTGGCGGCCTTGGCGCCGTCCTTCTTCGACTCGAAGGCGCGGTTCTGCGAGGCCATGCGCTCCAGCGCGGCATCGACATCGGCCTCGGGGACTTCCGCGACCGGCTTCTCGAGCGAAACGTCCGAGACGTCGACGACCTCGATCTTCGGCAGCACCTCGAGCGCGACGGTGAAGGCGAGATCGCCCTTGGCCTCCATCGCGGCCTCGATCTCGTCCTTGTTCTCGGGGAACTTGATCTGCGGCTCGAAGGCGAGCTTGAGCGCGTTGTCGGCGACGATCTTCTGGTTCGCCTCGTTGACGGCGTTCTGGACGACATCGGCCATGACCGAGCGGCCATAGAGGCGGCGCAGATGACCGACCGGGACCTTGCCGGGGCGGAAGCCGTTGATCTTGGCCTTGCCCTGCAGGTTCTGCAGCTCGCCATCGAGCCTCGACTTGAGGTCCGTGGCGTTCAGCACCACCTGGAATTCGCGCTTGAGGCCCTGGGACAGGGTTTCCGTCACGTTCATTGTTCGATCCGCCAACAGCTCGTTACTTCAATGTCCAAAGCGCGCCGCCGGATGACCGCCGCCGCGCTCGCGAAATCCGAATCATGGTGCGGGCGGAGGGACTCGAACCCCCACGACTTTCGCCGCTGGTACCTAAAACCAGTGCGTCTACCAGTTCCGCCACGCCCGCCGACCCGGTGCGCCATATCGCAGTTTTCGCGACAGCAGCACCGTAGGCCGCGCCGCTATACCATTTCGGGCGCGTCATGCAGCAAAAAAATGCGACAGTTCTGCGAACGCGGCTCTGAAGCGGCTTTGCACTCGCCAGAATGACCCGGCGAGGCTATGTCGCGAGCATGAGCAAAGACGCTTCGCCGCCGGCCTCGCGCCTTCATCCCAGCCGCCGCCGGATCATCGCGCGGGGCGCCGGATTCGCGACGCTGCTTGCGCCACTGCCCACTCTGGCGCAGCAGGCTGCGCCATCCCCGCAGCCGGCAGCAACCGGCGCCGCACGCGATCTCGTCGCCGGCCCCGCCAAGGTTCGCCTGCGCCCGGCGCCGGCGCCCGAAACCGAGATCTGGACCTTCGATGGCGCGACCCCGGGGCCCGTCCTTAAGGTGAAGCAGGGCGAGACCCTGCGCCTCAATCTGCAGAATCGGACCGACAAGCCGCTCAGCCTGCACTGGCACGGCCTGCGCGCCGACCACGCCATGGATGGTGTGGGCGGCTTCAGCCAGGAGCCGGTGCCTCCCGGCGGGCAGTTCGAATACCGGCTGACGCCACCTGATTCCGGCACTTTCCTCTATCGCCCGATGCTGCTCGGCGGCGCGTCCGAGCCGGCAGGGCGCGGGCTCTCCGGTTTGCTCATCGTCGAGGAGAAGGAGCCGCCCGCGGTCGACCTCGATCTGCCCGCCTTGATCGGCGACTGGCTGCTCGGCGACAACCAGAAACTGCTGCCCTTTGCCACAGACGGACAGGACGGGGCCGCGGCCGGCCGGCTCGGCAGCTGGCTGACGGTCAATGGCAAGCCGCCGCCGCTGCCGGTCAAGCTTCCGCCGGGCGCCCGCGTCCGGCTTCGTCTCGCCAATGCCTGCAATGCCCGGATCATGCGGCTGCGCTTCGACGAGATGAAGGCTTTCGTCGCCGCCGTCGACGGACAGCCGACCGAGACCTTCGAGCCGGTCCGGGGCCAGCTGCCTTTCGCGCCGGGCACGCGCTACGACGTGATCTTCGACATGCCCGAGACGGTTGGCGCCGCCGCCAGCGTCACCGCGCTGATCGGCCCCGGCGTGCCGCTGGTGCGCTTCGTCAGCGAGGGCACGGCCAAATCGGCGCGCCCGGCGATCACCGCGATGCCGCTCAACCCGGCCCTGCCGGCTGCAGTCCGGCTCCAGGATGCCAAGCGCAGCGAGATGGTCATCGAAGGCGGCGCGAAGATCACACCTGAGAACAAGCTCGACCTAACCGGGCTCGACCTTTCGAAGCCGTGGACCGTGAATGGCGGCCAGGGCGACCCAAGGGCTAAGCCGCTGTTCAGCGTCAAGCGCGGCGCGCCGGTGGTGATCGGCATCACCAACAAGACCGCCTTCCTGCAGCCCTTCCATGTCCACGGCCACTGCTTCCGCCTGCTGCATCCGCTCGACGACGGTTGGGAGCCTTATTTCCTCGACACCGTGCAGATTCCCGAGGGCAAGCGCCTGCACATCGCCTTCATCGCCGACAACCCCGGCCGCTGGCTGATCTCCTCGACCGTGCTGGAGCGCTTCGACCGCGGGCTGTGGAGCTGGTTCGAGGTGACGTGACGCATCGTCGGCTTGTCAGCGCGGTGGGTGGCTTCTAATACCGCGCCCTTGAGCAAGGAGCCCGCCATGACCGCCAACGCCATCGTCACCGTGGGCTCCGACCTCGCCAAGCCCGTCCGCTTCGGCAACGGCTTGCCGCTCGCCCTGATCGCCGGGCCCTGCCAGATGGAGAGCCGCGACCACGCGCTCGACATCGCGCTGGAGCTGAAGGAAACCTCCGAGAAGCTCGGCATCGGGCTGGTCTTCAAGGCGTCCTTCGACAAGGCCAACCGCACCAGCGTAAAGGGCCAGCGCGGCATGGGCCTGGACGCCGCCCTGCCCGTCTACGCCGAGATCCGCGAGCGCACCGGCCTGCCGGTGCTGACCGACATCCACGATGTCAGTCAGTGCGCGCCGGTCGCCGAAGTCGTCGATATCCTGCAGATCCCGGCCTTCCTCTGCCGCCAGACCGACCTGCTCGTCGCCGCCGCCAAGACCGGCCGCGTCGTCAACGTCAAGAAGGGCCAGTTCCTGGCGCCCTGGGACATGGTCAACGTCGCCGCGAAGGTGACCGAGAGCGGCAATCCGAACGTGATGCTGACCGAGCGCGGCGCCTCCTTCGGCTACAACACGCTGGTCACCGACATGCGCGCCCTGCCGATCATGGCGGAGATCGGCGCTCCCGTGATCTTCGACGCCACCCATTCGGTGCAGCAGCCCGGCGGCAAGGGCGCCTCGACCGGGGGCCAGCGCGAATTCGTGCCGGTGCTGGCGCGCGCCGCGGTTGCGGTCGGCGTCGCCGGCGTCTTCATCGAGACCCATCCCGACCCCGACAATGCCCCTTCGGACGGGCCGAACATGGTGCCACTGCGTGACTTCCATGCGCTGATCGCAGAGCTGCAAGAGTTTGACCGGCTTGCCAAGCGCGCGACGCATTCTACGCTGGCTTATGTCTGAGACATCAGCCAGCACGGTTCCGCCCGCCCCCCCGCAAGGTTCTCTGAAGTCGCTCATCCTGGTGCTCGGGGCGTGCGGCTTTGCCTCGACCTTCACCATGCGCTTGCTCGACCCGCTGGTACCGACGCTGGCGGCGGAATTCACCCGCAGCATCGCGCAGGTTGCCGCGGTCGCGACGGCTTTCGCCTTCGCCTATGCGATAGGCCAGCCCTTTCTCGGCCCGATCGCGGATTCGATCGGCAAGCTGCGAACGATCGCGGTCTGCCTCGGCGTGCTCGCTTTGCTCTCGCTCGCTGCCGGCTTCGCCGGCTCGTTCGAGATGCTGACGGGCGTCCGCACGATCGCCGGCATCGCTGCGGGCGGCGTCATTCCTGTCGCGATGGCAGCGATCGGCGACCGCGCACCCATGGCCGAGCGGCAGATCATGCTTGGCCGCTTCCTCGTGCTGATGATCGTCGGGCAGATGGTTGGCGCCGCCTGCTCCGGGTTGATCGCCGAGCATCTCGGCTGGCGCTATGTCTTCGTGATGGCTGGCGCGATCGCCGGTATCGCCGGGTTGCTGGTCGTGCTGGTGCTGAAGCCACGGCCGAACGCGTCGCGGCCGCCGCTCAGCTTCAAGACCGCGCTGACGAGCTATGCCGCCGTCTTCGCCAATCCGCGCTCGAAACTGCTCTACGGTCTCGTCGTGGTCGAGGGCAGCCTGATCTTCGGCATGCCGCCCTATATCGCCGCGATCCTGCACGAACGTGCCGATGTCGGCCCCTCACAGGCCGGCCTCGTCATCGCCGGCACGGGTCTCGGCGGCATCATCTATGGCGTCCTGACCCGGATTCTGGTCGAGCGGCTCGGGCCGACCCGGATGACCACCCTGGGCGGCATCGTGATGGGCTTCGCCTATGCCCTGTTCTCGCTCGCCTTCCTGCCCTGGTGGACCGCCATCGCGATCTTCACGCTGAGCGGCTTCGGCTTCTTCCTGATGCACGGCACCTTCCAGGCGCAGGCGACCGAACTTGCCCCGACCGCTCGTGGCTCGGCGGTGGCGCTGTTCGCCTGCGCCCTGTTCTGCGGCCATGCGCTCGGGCCGGTGCTGATGGGCGCCGCCCTGCACCTGTTCGGGACCAGCGGCGCCATTCTGATCTTTGCCGCCGGCATCGCAGTGCTCGGCGTGCTGGCGCCGCGCATCCTGCCGCTCTCGGGCAGCAGGACCTGAGTTGTTTTTTTAGCGTGCCGTAATCCGAAAGCCGCTTCGCACTTTTCGGCGGCAAGCTCTCAGCGCCCGCGATAGGGTGCGACGCCCTGGTCGGGCAGCCACAGGCCCTTGGGCGGCTCGCCGGTCTGGAAGAACACGTCGATCGGGATACCGCCGCGCGGATACCAGTAACCGCCGATGCGGAACCATTTCGGCTCGAGCAGGTCGACCAGCGTCTTGCCGATGCCGACCGTGCAGTCCTCATGGAAGGCGCCGTGATTGCGGAAGGCGCCGAGATAGAGCTTGAGCGACTTCGATTCGACCAGCCAGTCGCCCGGCAGATAGTCGATCACCAGGATGCCGAAATCGGGCTGACCGGTGACCGGGCAGATCGAGGTGAACTCCGGGCAGGTGAAGCGGGCGAGATAGTCGGTACCGGCATGCGGGTTCGGCACGCGGTCGAGGCGGGCTTCCTCCGGCGAGCGCGGCAGGTCGCTCGCCTTGCCGAGCTGAAGGGTCGAGGCGTCGATGGTCATGTCGTGGTCCTGATCGATGGACGTCCGCCGTGGGCGGAGGCTGAGTTGTCGCGGCTTTTAATCCCCGGCCTGGATAAATGCCACCGCCCCTTCCCGTCGTCGTCGCTTGTGTCTAGAAGCGCGGCATCCTTTGCCCACCTCAGCTCCGGAGCCTGCCATGACCGCGATCATCGACATCATCGGCCGCCAGATCCTCGATTCCCGCGGCAACCCGACGGTCGAGGTCGATGTCGTGCTCGAAGACGGCTCGATGGGCCGCGCCGCCGTGCCGTCAGGCGCCTCCACCGGTGCGCATGAGGCGGTCGAGCTGCGCGACGGCGACAAGAGCCGCTATCTCGGCAAGGGCGTGCTGAAGGCGGTCGAAGCCGTCAACGTCGCGATCGCCGAGGCGATCGTCGCGATGGACGCCGAGGACCAGACCGCGATCGACCAGGCGATGATCGAGCTCGACGGCACGCCGAACAAGAGCAAGCTCGGCGCCAACGCCATTCTGGGCGTCTCGCTCGCCGTCGCCAAGGCGGCGGCGGACGCCTCGGGCCTGCCGCTCTATCGCTATGTCGGCGGTACCTCGGCCCGCGTCCTGCCGGTGCCGATGATGAACATCGTCAATGGCGGCGCCCATGCCGACAACCCGATCGACTTCCAGGAATTCATGGTGATGCCGATCGGCGCGCCCTCCTTCGCCGAGGGACTGCGGATGGGCGCGGAGATTTTCCACACGCTGAAGAAGGCGCTGCACGACGCCGGCCACAACACCAATGTCGGCGACGAGGGCGGCTTTGCCCCCAACATCAAGTCGGCGGAAGCGGCGCTCGACTTCGTCATGCAGGCGGTCGAGAAGGCCGGCTACAAGCCCGGCGAAGACGTCGCGCTGGCGCTGGACTGCGCCGCGACCGAGTTCTTCAAGGACGGCACCTATGTCTATGAAGGCGAACGCAAAACCCGCGACCCGAAGGCGCAGGCCAAGTACCTCGCCAAGCTGGTCGCCGGCTATCCGATCATCTCGATCGAGGATGGCATGGCCGAGGATGACTGGGAGGGCTGGAAGGCCCTGACCGATCTCGTCGGCAACAAGTGCCAGCTAGTCGGCGACGACCTCTTCGTCACCAACGTCACCCGCCTGTCGCAAGGCATCAAGGCGAAGACGGCCAACTCGATCCTGGTCAAGGTCAACCAGATCGGCACGCTGACCGAGACGCTCGCCGCAGTCGAGATGGCGCAGCGCGCCGGCTACACCGCGGTGATGTCGCACCGCTCGGGCGAGACCGAGGACGCGACCATCGCCGATCTCGCCGTCGCGACCAATTGCGGGCAGATCAAGACCGGCTCGCTCGCCCGCTCGGACCGGACGGCGAAGTACAACCAGCTGCTGCGCATCGAGGAGGAGCTCGGCGCGCAGGCGGTCTATGCTGGCCGCTCGGCCCTGAAGGCGCTGGCCTGAGCCTCACCAGCTCGGCACGAGCCGGCCGATGGCCGAAACCGACCAGCGCGTTGCCGTCGTCGCATTGTCGACGGCGGCCTTTGCGGCGCTGACGGCTCCATCGACCGGCCTGATCATGACCGAGACGGCGTTGTCCCACAGGTCGGGCTGCCGCTCCGGCTGCTTTTGCGACAACGGCGCGATGTCGAGCGGCGGCGCGGCCGCCAGCGCCGCGACCCGCGCGACGGGGTGAGCCGCCGACTGGCGGGCCGGCACTGAGGCTGCCCGCAACCGTGCCGGCCGGGGCTGGGCTTCCACCTGCGACATCCGATCCGATGCAGGCGCCACATTGTCCCAGGCCAGCGCAAGCGGCATGGTCAAGCTCGCCGGCCGCAGCAGACCGGGTCGCGCGGCGGTCTCGTCAGGCTCGCCGGCGTAGCGATCCAGGATCTTCCCGCTGTCCGGCGCGAGGCGCACGAAAGCGGGCGTGGCCTCCGTGCCCGCTCCCCGAGCCGGCACGACCTGCGCCGAGCCGAGCCACACGAGCCCGGACAACAGGCAGGCGATAGCGGCCGCGCCAAGGCCGATCTGGTCTGCCGTTGCAAGCCGCCTGCCCTGCGTCGCGGCAATCTGCATACCCATGGCTAGGCTTCCTCGATCTCGAACATGCCGCAGCAAGCACTGCAACTGCGGCGTCGCGGCGACGCGGCACGGGAGAAATCAGGGCTGAAGCATGGAATTGCCGAGACCGCAGCAGTTGCAGGCGGGCCATGTCGCTACCCACCTTTGGGCACCGCAACAGTCGCGCTATCTGCTTCAGCGAATGGATCAGCAAATCGTCTCCCACGAAGCCGCCCGGCGGCAGGTCAACCTCCGGCGCCTCGCCTATGCTGGCATGAGCCTCGCGATGGTGATCTTCGGGGCCAATTTCGTCGTCAGCCGTCACGCCGTTCTGAACGGCCTGTCATCGCACGACATGCTGGCGCTGCGCTTCGTTACAGCCGGTTTCCTGCTGCTGCCCAGCTTCATGATGGCCGGGGGATTGCGCGATTGCGCCGGTCTCGGCTGGAAGCGTGGTCTGGTCCTGGCGGTTACGAGCGGGTTCCCGATGAGCTTCCTGCTCATGACCGGGCTGACCTTCGCTCCCGCCGCCCATGGGGCCGTGATCGGACCCGGCACCGTCACGGTGATCGGCATCGTCGGCAGCGTCGTCCTGTTCGGCACGATCCTGACCCGGCAGCTCATGCTCGGCGTCATAGCAGTGCTCGTCGGTCTCGCCTGTCTCGGCATCGCCGGCTCCACCCATGCCAATCCCGGCATCGTCTTCGGCGATCTCTGCTTCCTCGGCGTCGGACTGGTCTGGGGTGGCTATCCGCTGCTGATCCAGCTCTGGCGTGTCGATGCCCTCAAGGCGACCGCCGTCGTCTCCGTGCTGTCGATGGCCTATCTGCCGATCTACTTCGCCTTTTATTTTCGCGGCTTCGACGTCGCGCCCTGGTGGGTTCTGCTGCTGCACGCGATCAATCAGGGCGTGCTCAACGTCATCGTCGGCCTGTGGATCTGGAGCTGGTCGACGCCGGTGCTCGGCCCATCCGTCGCCGGGCGCTTTCCGCCGATGATCCCGGTGGTCGGCACGCTGCTCGCGATCCCCATGCTCGGCGAGATCCCGAGCGGGCTGCAGATCGGCGGCATCGCGCTGATCATCAGCGGGCTGTTCATCGCCTCTTGGCGTCGCAGGCGGGCGCGCTAGCCTTTCAGGCTCTCCTCGCGATCATCCCGTGATCGGCGAGGCGTGCGCTTCCACATTGCCGGTCGCAAAGAGCCGATCGAGCGTCGCCATGAGCAACGCCGTGTCCGGGCAGATCAGCAGGCGCGTCGCCCGCCCCCAGGCGAGATGCAGGACATGGTGGCCACGGTTGAAGGTGCGCACGCCGTCGGTGCCGCTATTGGTCTCGCGCCAGTCCACGACCACGACCGTATTCCATGGCGCCCCGACGACATCGATCCGCTCGAGATCGAAATGGATATCGGGCAGCAGGCGATACAGCCGCGCTACGATATCGGGCGCCGACGTCGTGCCAGTGACATCAAGCCCAGATTCCAGAGGACGCAGACCAGCAGGCCGAGACCGAGCGCTGGCCAGGAGCCGAGCGGCACGGCCATGACATGGACAAGCGCCACCGCGAAGCCGAAGCCGAGCAGCCCGAGCAGGCCGCTGCCGATGACCGCGGCGCTCGCTGGTCCGCCGATGCGCGGCTGCAAGATCGCGATCAGGCTCGACAGGACGATCGGGAAAGTCGCCAGCACACCCGACCAGGCCGGGCCGACGCGCGCGCTGATGGTAGTCACGGTTCCGGCCAGGGCCGCGACCGCTGCCGCCCGCAGCGGGATGGCATACCAGGGCCGCCGCGGCGTGATCGCCGGGCGCGCGGCGAGGTAGGGGCGCACGATGAGGTGCAGGATCACGAAGACGACCGGCGTCGCGCACAGGAGCGCGGCAAAAGGCAAGGATAGCGCTTGCAGGCCCGAGACGAGCAGGAAGAAGGTCAGCAGCGCCGCAATGAGGCAGATCACCGTGCCGAAGCGCTGGGCCAGCAGCACATAGACCAGCGACAGCCCGGCATTGGAGAGATTGGAACTCATGCTGGCGAGCGCGCTCGCCGAAATGAAGGCGGCGTCATGGTCGAGCGCGAGGAAGACATAGACCGGCCCGGCCGAGATCGGCAGCGTCGCGATCATCGCCGCGAGCAGCGGCCCCGATCGCTCGGCCAGCATCGAGCAACTGACCACGATGGCGGCCGCAACCGCCATCTTGAGCAGCAGAAGACCGAGCCCGGGATCGATCACGCCGGCTCGCCCCTGGCCCAGCCTTCCTTGGTCTCGGCGATGAAATCTTCCAGGCGGCCGGCGGCGATGGCGGCGCGCAGGCCGGCCATCAGCTCCTGGTAGTAGGCGAGGTTAACCCAAGTCAGCAGCATCTTGCCGAGCATCTCCTCGGCCTTGACCAGATGGTGCAGATAGGCGCGCGAATAGGTGTTGGCCGCCGGGCAGGAGGATTGCGGATCGACCGGCCTGACGTCCTCGGCATGCTTGGCGTTCTTCAGGTTCATCCGGCCGAAGCGGGTGAAGATCTGGCCATGGCGACCGGCCCGCGTCGGCATCACGCAATCGAACATGTCGACGCCGCGCCGGACCGCCTCGACGATGTCGTCCGGCGTGCCGACGCCCATCAGATAGCGCGGCTTCTCCTGCGGCAGATGCGGCTCGACCGTCTCGATCATCGCCAGCATCACGTCCTGCGGCTCGCCGACCGCGAGCCCGCCAATGGCATAGCCCTTGAGGTCCATGGCGGCGAGCTCGCGGGCGCTCTCGACCCTGAGGGCAGGCATCGCGCCACCTTGCACAATCCCGAACAGCGCCCTCCCCGCCGGATCGCCGAAGGCCTTCCTGCAGCGCTCGGCCCAGCGCAGCGACAGGTGCATCGCCTTTTCGGCGACCTTGTCCTCGCAGGGCAGCGAGACGCATTCGTCGAGCTGCATGACGATGTCGGAGCCGAGCAGGTTCTGGATCTCGACCGAACGCTCGGGGGTCAGCACATGCTTGGAGCCGTCGATATGCGACTGGAAGGTCACGCCCTCCTCGGTCAGCTTGCGCAGATTGGCGAGCGACATCACCTGGAAGCCGCCGGAATCGGTCAGGATCGGGTGCGGCCAGTTCATGAACTTGTGCAGGCCGCCGAGCCTGGCGACGCGCTCGGCGCCCGGCCGCAGCATCAGGTGATAGGTGTTGCCGAGCACGACATCGGCGCCGAGCGCCTTGACCTGCTCGGGATACATGCCCTTGACCGTGGCGGCGGTGCCGACCGGCATGAAGGCCGGCGTGCGGATCACGCCGCGCGGCATGCGGACCTCGCCGGTGCGTGCTGCGCCGGCCCGGCCGAGGAGATGAAAGCTGAAATCCGTCGTCATGGACGCGGGCCTAGCCCAGCGTTGGCCTGGACGGAAGAGGCTTGAGCGCCGGGTGGGGCTGTGCCGGCGGCTGGCGCTCAGCGCTTGGCGAAGGCCGCCTCGTAGATATCCGGCTTGAAGGCGAGGATGCGACGGTCGCCGAGATCGAGCACCGGGCGCTTGATCATGGTCGGCTGCGCCAGCATCAGCGCGATCGCCTTCTTCTCGTCGAGGCCCTGCCTGTCGGCCTCGGGCAGCTCGCGGAAGGTGGTGCTCGCCTTGTTGAGGACCTTCTCCCAGCCGAGTTCGCGGCACCAGGCCTCGATATGGGCCTTGTCGATGCCGGAGACCCGGTAGTCGTGGAAGGCGTAGGGGATCTTGCGCGCGTCGAGCCAGCTCCAGGCCTTCTTCATCGTGTCGCAGTTCTTGATGCCGTAGAGCGTGACCATCGTCCCGACCGTCCCTGATTGCCGTCGGCGCGGGGGTGGCATGGCGCTGGTCCGAGATCAAGCGGCCCCGTCGACGAAGCGATCGGCAGCCTCTCGCGCTCCGTCATGCTATCGGCAACGATGATGCGTATCGGGCGAGCAGAGAATCGAATGGACGCGTCATGACCGATCGACTTCATCCGCTCGCAACGGGCGACGATGACTTCAAGATTCCGTTCCGCCCCTGGAAGAACCACCCCGGCCCGGGCGTCGATTTTCCCGATCTCTCGATCACGACCGTCGACGCAACCCTGACCCGGCGCATCATCGATGCGCTGGTGCTACGGGTCCCGGCGAAAGTCGAGGTTCTCGCCGGCATCGACATCGGCGGGCTCGGCCTCGCCGGAGCGTTGGCCTGTCGTTGCGGTCTCGGCTTCTTCGATATCCGCAAGGTCGATTCACTGCGCAACGGCGTGATGCGCAGCATCATCGCGAATTACGAGCTTGGAGAAGGCGTCGTCATCTCGAAGGGTGCGCAGCTGGCGGGCCGGCATATCGCGATCCTCGACGATTGCCTGATCTCGGGCGGCACGGCGCTGGCGGCAGCGCGGCTGATCCGCCGGCTCGGCGGCCATTGCGACACGGCGCTCTTCGTCTTCGACATCGAGGGCATGGGCGGCCGCGAGCGCCTTGCGGGCGGCGGCATCACCGCAGAGGTGCTGCGCACCGTTCCACGCACGGCGCCGGAGAGCGAAGGCGTCTAGACTGCGTCAGCGCGATCGCGCAACGGCCAGCGAGCAAGATGGTCGTGATGGCTTGCGCCATGGACGCTGCGGATGAGCACGAACTCCCGGACTGGAAAGCTCTCAGGGGGGATTATCGGCTTGTCGAATGGGCATTGGTCGTAGAGCAGCGTCACGTGCGGCCCGAATTTGGATGGCATCCAAAAACCTCTCGCCCGCATCTCGCGACATAGCCTCCTCTGAAGCCTATCGAGGATCGAGAACGTCTCGCTCGTTTCCAGAAAGATGGCCTGCCGATCGCCCGGGCCGCCATACCCCGCGACATGGTCGAAGGCGACAGAGAAACTCGGCGCGACAATGGATGCGGCGATCCTCTCCAAGGTCGCGATCTCCTCATCGGTGGCCCCGCCGTAACGCTCGATGCCCCCCAAAGTGAGGTGATAGCGTTCCGGTCCGATTGGCCACCCGCGCAAGCCGTGCGATCTGCGCAGAGCATGCGCGAAAGCGTGGATTGCCGCGGCGTGCTCCGGCGGCGGCACCACCGCGAAGAAGTATCTGGCCCAACCGGGTACAATTAGGGTTTTCGACCAGTCGCGGTCCGCCGCGATCCCATATCGGGGATCCAAATCGAACAGATCCGGTTGATCCGGAGATGGCTTTCCCATCTCCAGTATCTAGAACAAATAAAGAACAAACACAACCGCCCTCACCCCGCTGCCCGATACTCCGAGGGCGACATGCCGGCCCTCGCCGCGAAGAAGCGGGAGAAATAGGCCGGATCGGAGAAGCCGAGCCGAAAGGCGATCTGGGAGACCGGCGAGCGGGTGTAGACGAGGTCGCGCCGCGCCTCGATCATCAGCCGCCCCTGAATCACCCGCATCGCCGAATGGCCGAGCAATTCTCGACAGACGCGGGTCAGATGCGGACCGGTGACGCCCAGGTCGCGCGCATAGGCGTCGAGCGGTTCATGCGTCTGGAAATGGCTCTCGACCCGCTCGATGAAGCGGCGGACCAGCACGGCGCGCGCGTCAGCCGCCCCGCTGATCGCGACCGCATGAGAACGCGCAGTACGAGTAAACCAGATCGCGATCAGGCGCGCATGGGCGGCGAGCGCGAGTTCGCGGCTGCCGCGATTGCGGCCGAACTCGGCAAGCGCCGCTTCCATGATCGCCGCGAGCTCGACGATGCTGACATCGGCTGACCCGCGGCGGCCGACGAACGCCTCGCCGAGCACGGCGCCGAGCGCGGGTTCGGCCTCGATCAGCGGCATAAGGGTCGGACTTGCGACGCTGGCGACGAAGCCTTCGGTATCCGGCTCGAAGCGGAACTCGTGGATCGCCAGCGGCGGCAGCAGCAGGACCGTGCCGGGGACCAGGCGATGGTCCGTGCCGTCGATCCGCACCAGCCCGCCGCCCGAGGCGATCAAGAAGAACTGGGCCATGTCCTGGTGGCGATGCGGCTCGATCCGCCAGTCGCGCGGGGCGCTGCGGGCGCTGATCCGCTCGATATGCAGCGCATCGGGGAAACGCTGCTCGCGCGGCTCGTCATAGAGCCAGTAGGCGGGCACCGAGGCGAGCGTCATCCGGATTATCCGATGTTCGTTTTGTCCAATACGTTGGGTGAAAGCTCCATTCCGGTCAATCGCGTGTGATGGCATTTTCGTGTGAAAGTACCGGGCCCTGCGCCCGTCGGTTTACGGGAGGACGCAATGCGCACCCAAGTCGTGATCGTCGGCTCCGGGCCGTCAGGCCTTTTGCTCGGCCAGTTGCTCACCCGCCAGGGCATCGACAACATCATCCTCGAGCGCAAGAGCGCTGATTATGTGCTCTCGCGGATCCGGGCCGGCGTGCTCGAACAAGGCACGGTCGACCTGCTGCACGAGGCCGGTGTCGGTGCGCGGCTCGCCGAGGAAGGCCTGCCGCATGACGGCTTCTCGCTCGCCTTCGAGGGACGCCTGCAGCGCATCGACCTCAAGGGCCTGACCGGCAAGCAGGTGACGGTCTACGGCCAGACCGAAGTGACGCAGGACCTGATGGAGGCGAGGCAGGCGGCCGGCACGACGAGCTTCTACGAGGCCGAGGACGTCCAGCTGCACGACTTCGACGGCACATCGCCGCGCGTCAGCTTCATCGCCGAGGGCAAGCGGCGCGAGATCGCCTGCGACTTCATCGCCGGCTGCGACGGCTTCCACGGTGTCTGCCGCGCCTCAGTGCCGGCAGGGGCGATCGAGACCTTCGAGCGCATCTACCCGTTCGGCTGGCTCGGCCTGCTGGTCGACCAGCCGCCGGCCGCGCACGAGCTGGTCTATGCCAGCTCGCCCTTCGGCTTCGCTCTGTGCTCGATGCGCTCGCAGACCCGCAGCCGCTACTATGTCCAGGTGCCGCTCGACGAGAAGGTCGAAGCCTGGTCGGATGAGCGCTTCTTCGACGAGTTGCGCCGGCGCGTGCCGGACGAGGTCGCAGCGGCGGTGGTCCCTGGGCCATCGCTGGAGAAGAGCATCGCGCCGCTGCGCAGCTTCGTCGCCGAGCCGCTGCGCTTCGGCCGGCTCTTCCTCGCCGGCGATGCCGGCCACATCGTGCCGCCGACCGGCGCCAAGGGGCTGAACCTGGCGGCCAGCGACGTACGCTACCTGTTCGAGGCACTGCGCGAGCACTATGCCGAGCGCTCCGATGCCGGGCTCGACGCCTATTCCAGCCGGGCGCTGGCGCGGGTCTGGAAGGCGGTGCGCTTCTCCTGGTCGATGACCAACCTACTGCACCTCTTCCCGGAGGCGAGCGCCTTCGACCAGCGCATCAGGCGCGCCGAGTTCGACTACCTCACGCAGTCGCGGGCCGCGATGACCGGCGTCGCCGAGAACTATGTCGGCCTGCCCTATTGAGAGCAGGCTAGCAGCTGGCGCGGCGTCGCGGTCAGCCGTCGGCAGCCTTCGGCCTCGACGACGATGGTCTCGCTGAAGCCGAGGCCGCCAGCCGAGACGTACATGTGGAAGACCATGCCCTCCTCCAGCCGCCAGCGGGCGTTCGGCAGGAAGACGCGCGAGAAATCGCTGGTGCGCGGCGTGCGGCCATAGAGGCCGAGCGTGTAGCCGGTAACGTTGTCGTAGATCGGGCGCAGGCCCTCGGCGAGCACGGCCTCCCGCAGGACGGCGTCGACCTCGCAGGCCAGGGCGCCCGGGCGCATCGCCGCGAATTGCCGGTCCTGCAGGGCGACGAGGCGCCCGGCCAGCGGCGCGAGGCTGCGCCGGTCCTCGCCGATCAGCACCGGCCGCATCAACCGGGCGCCGTGATTGCGGACCTTCGGGATCAGCTCGACATGCACGATGTCGCCGTCCGCCAGCGGCTGGCCGGTCATGACGCCGTGCAGGAATTCGTGGTCGCCGACACCGGGCAGAATCGGCCCGGTCTCGCCGGTGTCGGCGCCATTCTCCAGGAAGCAGGCGGCGGCGATCGCAGCGGCCACCCGCGGCGACAGACCTGGCCGGGCCTTGGCTGCGATGGCGGCCATCGCCTTGTCGGCGATGCCGGCCGCTTCTGCGATCAGCGCGATCTCGGCCGACGACTTCACCGCACGCAGGAGGTCGCTCGCATGGGGGAGATCGACGAACCGCGCCTCCGGCAGCAGAGCGGCGAAGCGCTCGCACGTCGCGGCCGTGAAGCCATACGAGGCATGATCTGCGCCGATCGCAGCTCGCGCGAAGCCGCGCCGGCGGATCTCGTCCGCCATCACCTGATGCGGCTCGGCCGTATCGGCAAAGCCGACGACATCGGCGAACCAGCAGGCGTCGCGACAGGGGCCGGCATCGAGTTCGCGGAGCACGAACCAGGGCTCGCCCTCCCTTGGCAGGAAGGCGGCGCGATACATCGTCTCCGAGACGGTGTAGCCGGTCAGCCAGGCCAGGAGCTCGGCATGGTCGACCAGCAGCAGCTCGGCGCCCGCCTGCGCCATCGCGGCGCGGGCCTTGGCGGCCCGGCCGGCGAATTCCTCGCGCGGGAAGAGCGGGCTCACGCCACTTCGCAGATGTCGAGGATGGTCAGCATGTAGATGCGGACCATGTCGAGGAAGTCGCGGATCTCGACACGCTCATCGGGCATGGTGTTGTAGCGCCCGCCCGGGCCGCAGACGATGCCTTCCATGCCGGCCTCGGCATAAAGATGGCCGGCATCGGTGCCGAAGAAGCCGGGCGGCCTGATCGCGCCGGTCGGCTGCTTCTCACCGCGCACCGCCTCATAGGCGGCATTCACGGTCTTGACGATGCGGGCGTCCTTGGCGACCTCGAAGGCTGGCATCGACTGGTGCCCTTCCTTCTTCTCGATGCGGATCAAGGTCTTGAGGCCGGGGAAGCGCTGCTCCAGCGCGGTGAGCTCGCGCTGCATGTCGGCGAGTGCTCCGTCCTGCGTCTGGCCGGGCGCATAACGGCCGGAGCCCTTGAGCTTGCAATAATCCGAGACCTGGGGCGCGCGCCATTCGTGCAGCTCCTTGCCGAGCGCGCCATGGACGACGCCGACATGGACGCGGTTGATCGATTCATGCTCCGGCGACCGTGCACCGGAGAAGGTCATGGCATTCAGCCGCGGGATCAGGTCGCAGGCCGCCATGATCGCATCGACCGCCTGCTCGCGCTTGGAGAGATGGCGAGTGTTGCCGGTGAGCTCGATGACGAAGGAGAAGGCGCAAGCGTGCATGGTCACGGCCTGCACGTCGGTCGGCTCGCTGTTGACGAAGTAATCGGCGCGGATGCCGCTCTGGATCGCCGCGACCGTGCCGACACCGCCCTGCAGTTCGCCGACGACGAAGGTCAGGATCACATCGCCCTTCAGCCTCACGCCGGCATCGATCAGCGTCTTGACCGCGCAGTAATAGGCCGCGTCGCCCGCCTTCATGTTGGAGACGCCGATGCCGTAGATGAACTCGTCGTCGATCACGCCGCCCCAGGGATCGACCGTCCAGCCTTCGGTCGCCGGATTGGTGTCGAGATGGCCGTTGAAGAGCAGGCTCTTGCCGCCGCCGACGCCCTTCCAGCGGCCGATCGCATTGGCGCGGCGGCCGTCGTCGAAAGCTTGCGCCTCCGCCTCGAGGCCCATCGCCTGCAGCTGCCCGACGACATGGTGGACGAGCGCCTTCTCGCCTTCGGTCTCGCTGTAGCTCTTGTGCTTCACCCAGTCGGAAAGCAGCGCGAGGCAGGCTTTCTCGTCGAGCGCATGGATCAGGTCGCGGGGGTTCATCGTCTCAAGCCTCGCAAGGTCAGGCAGCGGCCGTGGCCGGGGCGGGCACGGCGGCGAGCAGGGAGCGGGTGTAGGGGTGGAGGTCGGCGCCCGAGAGCGCGGCGACATCGATGAGATCGACGAGGTCGCCGCGATACATCACCGCGATCCGGTGGGCGATCTGGCGGACCAGGTTGAGATCGTGGGTGATGAAGAGATAGGCCGTGCCGAAGCGCTTCTGCAGGTCGACCAGGAGCTCGATCACCGAGGCCTGCACGGAGACGTCGAGCGCCGAGGTGATCTCGTCGCAGATCACCAGCTTCGGCCTGGAGGCGAAGGCGCGGGCGATGGCGACGCGCTGCTTCTCGCCGCCGGAGAGCTGGTGCGGATAGCGCTCGGCGTATGAGGCCGGCAGCCTGACCTGCTCCAGCAGCGCGCCGATTGCAGCCGCGTCCTTGCGCGCACCCGGCTCGCCATAAAGCGCGAGCGGGCGCGACAGGATCTCGCGGATGCGCTGGCGCGGATTGAGCGAGGAATCCGGGTGCTGGAAGATGATCTGGACGTCGCGGCGATAGGCCCGGTCCATATCGGAAAGGCCGGTGATCCTGCGGCCGGCGAAGCGGATTTCGCCCTCGAAGCGGTTGAGGCCCGTCATCGCCTTGGCCAGCGTCGACTTGCCCGAGCCGGATTCGCCGACGATGCCGAGGATCTCGCCCGGCTTCACAGACAGGCTGACCTCGCGGTTGCCGGTGAACTGCGTGTTCGCCCGACCGAGCAGGCGCCCGAGGAAGGGCTTGCGGCCATAGAGCACGCTGACCTTCTCGACCTCGACCAGCGGCTTGCCCGCCGTCTCAGGAGCCGCCTCGACCAAGCGATGGTCCGGCCGCGGCACGGCGGCGAGCAGCCTTTGGGTATAGGCGTCCTGCGGCCGGGCGAAGACCTCCCCCACCCCGCCCTGCTCGACGATCCTGCCGCGATGGATCACCGCGACCCTGGTCGCGATCTGCGAGACCAAAGCGAGGTCATGCGAGATGTAGAGCGAGGCGACGCCGGTCTCCTCCTGCAGGGCCTTGAACAAATCGAGGATCTGCCGGGCGGTGATGACGTCGAGCGCCGTGGTCGGCTCATCGAAGATGATGCATTCGGGCTGGCAGGCGAAGGCGGTGGCGATGACGACGCGCTGCTTCTCGCCGCCCGAGGCCTCATGCGGATAGCGCCGCATCATTTGCCTCGGCACCTTCAGCCCGACATGAGCGAGGCGTTCCTCTCCCTCGGCCCAGGCCTGCTTACGGCTCAGGCTGCGATGGCGCACCAGCACCTCGGCAAGCTGCTCGCCCAGCGGCAGGGTCGGGTTGAGCGAGGTACTCGGGTCCTGGAAGACCATGCCGATGCGCCGGCCGCGGATCGCCTCGATCTCGGCTTCCGAGGCCTTCAGCAGGTCCTGCCCGGTCAGGCGGATGCTGCCGGCCTCGCGTGCGCTCTTGGGCAAATGGCGCATGATCGCCCAGGCGAGCGAGGTCTTGCCGGAGCCGGATTCGCCGACGAGGCCGAGCACCTCGCCTTTGGCGATCGCGAGCGTGACGTCGTCGAGCGCGCGCGTGAAACCGGTCGGAGTGGCGTAGTCGAGGCTGTAGCCGGCGATGTCGAGGATCGGTTCACCCATCGCCTCAGCTCCTCGGGTTCAGCACGTCGCGCAGGCCGTCGCCGAGCAGGTTGAAGCCGATCGCGACCAGCGCAACGGCAAGGCTCGGCCACAGGATCATCCAGGGGCTGAGATGCATGAAGCGCCGGGCCTCCGAGACCATCAGCCCCCATTCGGACGCCGGCGGCTGGGCGCCGAGGCCGAGGAAGGAGAGCGTCGCGAACAGCATCACCGCGAAGGCGACGCGGATCGTCATCTCGACGATGATCGGCGCGATGACGTTCGGCAGCATCTCGCGCCCGACGATGAAGGCGGCGCTCTCGCCGCGCGCGATCGCGGCGTTGACATAGTCCTGCTTGCGTACGGAGAGCGCGACCGAGCGTGTGACGCGCGCCATGCCTGGCGCGAAGGCGAGCGCAATGGCGAAGAGCGCATTGAGGCTGCTCTTGCCGAGGAGGTTCACGATCAGCAGCGCCAGCAGCAGGCTCGGGATCGACATGATCGCGTCGACGGTGCGCATGATCGCCTCGTCGCTGCGCCCGCCGAGGAAGGCGGAGACCGTGCCGACGACCGCCCCGACCAGCGTGCCCAGCGCCGTCGCCAGCACCGCCAGCAGGACGGTGGCGCGTGCGCCGTGCAGCAGCCGGCTCAGGATGTCGCGGCCATACTGGTCGGTGCCGAGCCAGAACTGCGCACTCGGCGGCTTGTAGCGCATCAGCGGCGCCATCTTCTCGGGATCATAGGGTGCGAAGGCCGGGCCGACGATGACGACGAGCAGGATCAGCCCGACGATCACGAGGCCGAGCGCACCTTGCGGCGAGCGCAGCATGCGCCTGAGGATCTCAATCATACTGGATCCTCCGGTCGAGCCAGGCATAGGCGATGTCGGCGAGGAAATTGGCGACGGCGTAGGTGGTCGCCATGATCAGCGCCCCGGCCTGGATCGACGGCAGGTCGCGCGCCTGGATGGCGACGATGAGTTGGCGGCCGATGCCGGGCAGCGCGAAGATCTCCTCGACCACGATGACGCCACCGAGCAGATAGCCGACATCGAGCGCGACGATGGTGATGGTCGGCAGCAGCGCGTTGCGCAGCGCGTGCTTGAACAGCACCTGCCGCTTCGACAGCCCCTTCAGCCGCGCCGCGCGGATATAGTCGGAGTGCAAGACGTCGACGAGTTCGGAGCGCACCATGCGCGAGACATGCGCAATCAGGATCAGCGACACCGTCAGCACCGGCAGGACGAGGTGCTTCAGCCCCCGCAGCGGGTCCTCCGTCAGCGGCACATAGCCGGTCGCCGGCAGCCATTGCAGCCAGTCCGCGAACAGCAACACGATCAGCGTCGCGGTGACGAATTCCGGCAGGGAGACGCCGACATAGGAGAGGAAGCCGACGCCGAGATCGGCCGCCCTGCCCCGCCTGACCGCGGCGACGATGCCGAGCGGGATCGCCACCAGCAGCATCAGCGTGATCGAGAACAGGGCGAGCAGCAGCGAGCGGCCGAGCGCTTCCAGCATCACCGGAGCCACCGGCTGGCCGGTGCGCATCGAGACGCCGAAGTCGCCGCGCACCACGCCGGAGAGCCAGTGCAGATACTGCATCCAGATGGGGTCGTTCAGCCCCATCTTGGCGCGCAGCGCCGCCAGCGCGTCCGGCGTCGCATTCTCGCCCAGCATCATCACGGCGGCATCCGCCGGCAGGACCTGGGTGATCGCGAAGACGATCAGCGACACGACCAGCAGCGTGTAGCCGATCAGCAGGATGCGCTTGAGGACGTAACTCGGTGACACGGCGCTGCGGTCCCGTCCGGCTCAGCCGCGCTTCGGCGCCTTGGCGCCGAGCGAGACATGGTCGAGCCGGAAGACGGCGCCGCGTGGATGCAGCTGATAGCCCTCGACCCAGTCGCGCTGGGCGCCGAGCAGGTCGAAGAAGGCCGGGATGATCGAGGGCACTTCCGTATGCATCAGCTTCTGCGCCTCGGCATAGAGCGCGCGGCGCTTGGCCTCGTCGACCGTGGCCCTCGCCTCGAAGATCAGCTTGTCGAAGGCGGCGTTGTTCCAGCGCGTCTCGTTCCAGGCGGCGTTGGAGGTGTAGAGCAGCGAGAAGATGGCGTCGGCCGTCGCCTGCATGTTGTAGAAGCCGACATAGAACGAGCCCTTCTTCCAGACCTGGTCGAGATAGGTCGCGTGCGGCATGGTCTCGACCTTGATGTCGAAGCCGGCGGGCTTGGCCATCTCGCGCAGCGCGACCGCGAGCTGGGTGCGCTGGCCCGGCCGGTCGGAGGCGATCAGCGTCGCTTCCAGCCCTTTGGGATAGCCGGCCTCGGCGAGCAGCGCCTTGGCCTTGGCGATGTCGGCCTTCTTGGCCGGCAGGTCGGCATAGAAGCGATAGGCGGGATTGAGCGGCGTATCGTTGCCGGCCGAGCCGAAGCCTTCGGTGACGAAATCGACCATCGCCGCACGGTCGACGGTGAGCGCCAGCGCCTGGCGCACGCGCACGTCATTGAACGGCTTCTGATCGCACCCGAAATTGACGTTGCAGAACTGGCCCGAGGGCACGCGCAGCGCCTTGACTCCGGAGGCCTTCTGCAGGCGCCCGAACTCGGTCGGCGGGGTCGTGGTGATGAGGTCGGTATCGCCCGAGATCAGCGCGGAAGCCTCGGCGCTGACGTCCGGGTAGACCACCACCTCGATCTTATCGAGATAGGGCCGCTCCTTGTCGTAGAAGGCCTCGTTGCGGGCGACGACGATCAATCGCTCCGGCTCGAAGGAGACGAGCTTGAACGGACCGGTGCCAACAGCCTGCCGGTCGAGCTTGTCCAGCCCGCTTTTGATCACGGCGGCCGGCACGATCTTGGCGTTGGTATAGGCCAGCGTCACCGGCAGGTCGGCGAAGGGAGCCGACAGGTTGAAGACGACGGTATTGTCTTCCTTCGCCGTCACCTTGGCGATCGGCCCGACATTCTGGCGCGCGGGCGAAGCGGTCTTGGCATCGAGGATCGCCTCGAAGGTCGCGACGACGTCGGCGGCGGTGCAGGGCGAGCCGTCATGGAAGGTGAGGCCCTTACGCAGGACGAAGGTCCACTCGGTCAGATCGACGGAATTGGTCCAGGATTCAGCGAGATCAGGCTCGGCGCTCATGTCGGGCTTGAGCCGCGTCAGGCCGGAATAGAGCAGCTCGGCGACGAGATATTCGGGGTTCACCCGGGTGACGAGCGGATTGAGCTTGGCGACCGCCTGGTCGACGCTGACGCGCAGCGTGCCGCCGCGGCGCGGCGCCTGGGCGAAGGCCGGCACACCGGACAAGGCAAGGCCGCTCAGGGCGGCGGAGACGGCGAGGAAATCGCGACGATGGATGCTCGGCATGGGGCGCTCCTTCAGCTCTGGGACGGCGGGATGTCGGGGTTGAGATCGGGCCTGAAATCGGCGGCGAGGTAGGACAGCACGGCCTGCGCCAGCGAGACGATATCCGGCACCGTCGTGTATTCGCCGGGCGAGTGGATGTTACGGTCGGGCCGACCGAGGCCGCCGAGCAGCACCTCCTGCTGGCCGGTCGCGCGCTGGACCCAGCCGAAATCGGAGCAGCTCGCGGCGCCCCAGCGCCGGAAATCCTCTGGCGCGTACCCGAAGCCCTGCCCCATCGCCGCCTGCCAGCGCGGCCAATGCGGGCCGGCCGGATCGGCGGTGGGCATGAGATGGCCGACCAAGGCTGTCTCGACGGTGAGGCCCGGCACGGCGGCGACGCTCTGGCGGATCACCGCCTCGATCTCGGCCAGCGCCTCCTCGAAGCGCTCCTCGGGGGCATAGCGGCGGTTGATCGTCAGCTCGAGCAGGGCGGGAACCTGGCCACCGGCGGTGCCGCCCTCGATCGCGGCGAGGTTGAGCTGGGCAGTGAGCGGCGGCTTGCCGAGCGGCGGCGGCAGGGCGGAGGTCCGGGTCGCGATCTGCGCCTTCAGCGCCATCAGCCCATTGAGCAGCGGCAGGGCACCCTCGATGGCGTTGAGGCCGGAGCCCTTGCGATTGCCCTCGCCGGCATGGACGGCCTGGCCGTGGATGCGGACCAGCAGGTTGAACAGGCCGAAGCAACCGGCCCAAACCCGCGCCTCGGCGCTGCCGTTGAAGTTGAGGATGTGGCCGGAGAGCTTCCCCTGCTCGGCGAGATAGCGGATGCCGGGATAAAGGCCGCCCTCCTCGTCGGTGCAGAACAGCAGCATTGGGTCATAGGCGAGTTCGATCCCACAAGCCCGCGCCGCGCGCAGGGCCAGCAGAATCGCGGCGATGCTACCCTTCATATCGGCGGCGCCGAGGCCGATCAGGCGATCGCCGTCGCGCTCCATCCGGAGCGGATCGCGTTGCCAGCCGGCCGTGGCGGGTACGGTGTCGACGTGGAAATAGAGGCCGCAGACCGGCCGGCCGCTGGCGCGGCTAGCGACCAGATTGGTGCGCGGCCCGGCTGCCGGGCCGTTCGGCACCTTCCACAGGCTTTCGGGGACGGTCACACGCTCGGTCGCAAAGCCAAGTGGGGCGACGAAGCCCTCCATCAGCCCGGCGAAATCGTCATAGCCCAGGCCTGGCGGGAAGGAGGTGTCGACCGCGATCATCCGATCGAGCTCGGCGACGGCGCCATCGACATTGGCGGCGATCCAGTCGCAGGCCTCGGACAGCGCGCGCTCGTCGCGCAGCAGGGATTTGGACTCGCTCATCGCTCAGCCCAATGACGCCGCGCTTGTCCAGCGCCGGCGCGATCTGCGATGGAACCTCCGAAAAGCCGCAGCTGGCAATGCCATTTGCGGAGCTCCCTCTTTCATATAAACTATATAGAAATAGGAACCGACGGCATGCCCCCTGTCAATGCCAAAAAAGCGACGCTCGCTGCCGCCGGAACGGGCAACGGCGCCGGAGCCTCGGCGCCGGTCCTGCCGAACTTCGGCGCCGGGGAAGCCGCACCGCTCTATGAGCGCGTGAAACGGCACATGTCGGAGGCGATCCTGGTCGGCGAATGGCCGCCCGGCATGGTCCTGCCGAGCGAGACCTCGCTGGCCCAGGGCTTCGGCATCGCGGTCGGCACGGTCCGCCGGGCGATGACCGATCTTGTGGCGGAGGGGCTGCTGACGCGTCGCCGCAAGACCGGCACGGTGGTGACCGGGCGCACGCCGCATCACAGCCTGCGTTTCTTCTTCCAGTATTTCCGGCTGCACCGGGCCGATGGCAGCCTGGTGCGCTCGACCAGCCAGTTCCTCAGCGTCGAGGCCCAGCCCGCGACGCCGGCGCAGACCGAAACGCTGCAGATCAAGACGGGCGGGGTAATCAGGATCCATCGCATCCGTCATGCCGACGGCCATCCGGTGATGCATGACAAGCTGGTGCTGGCGCAGGAGCGCCTGCCGGACTGGCCGCGCGACGTGGCCGAGCTGCCGCCTCTGCTCTATCTCCATCTGCTGGAGCGCTATGGCATCCGGATCTCCGCCGTGCGCGAGCAGATCACCGCCGACCTCGCGGGTGACGAGGACGTTGCGCTGCTGGCGCTCTCCGCCGGCGAACCGGTGCTGACGATCGACGAGGTCGCCTATGACCAGGCAGGGACGCCGACGATCCTCGGCTGGCACCGCGCCACGACGCGAGCTCATATCTACGTCAACGAGGTGCGGTAGAATCGGCGCTTTCAGCAGCGCTCGTAGATGTCCTCGATGCGGATGATGTCGTCCTCGCCGAGATAGGAGCCGACCTGCACCTCGATGATCTCGAGCGGGATCTTACCGGGATTGGCCATGCGATGGACGCAGCCGATCGGCAGGTAGATCGCCTCGTTCTCGTGCACGAGGATGGTCTCGTCGTCGCGCGTCACCTGTGCGGTGCCGCGGACCACGACCCAGTGCTCGGCGCGATGATGGTGCTTCTGCAGGGAGAGGACGCCGTTCGGCTTGACGGTGATGCGCTTGACCTGATGGCGCTGGTCGAGATCGACGGAGAGATACTTGCCCCAGGGCCGGTGGATCTCGCGATGGCTGGCCGCCTCCGGCTCACGGTTCGCCGCGACCAGCGCGACGACATCCTTGACCTTGTCGGCCTGTGCCTTCGACGTCACCAGGATGGCATCGCGGGTGGCGATGACGGCGACATCGTCCAGCCCGACGACGGCGACGACCGCATCCTCGGAACGGACGAGGTTGTTGGCGCCCTCGAGCACGTAGCCGCGTCCCTGGACGACGTTGCCGTGCGCGCCTTTCTCGGAAAGCTGCCAGACCGCGCTCCAATTGCCGACATCCGACCAGCCGAAATGGCCGGAGATCACGGCTGCGGTATCGGCCTGTTCCAGAATGGGAGGCTCCGCCGCGATCGCCGGAAGATCGGCAGAACCGTCGGTTTCGAGCATGCGGATGCCGAGATTGGCTCCGTTCGCCTTGCCGTTGCCGATCGCCCCCCTGTTAGCCGCCTGGAGCTTCATCTGCATCGTCGCCGCATCGAAGACGACATTGCCGGAATTCCAGAGATAGCCGTCGGCGAGATAGCGCGCCGCGAGCGCCGCGTCAGGCTTCGCCGCGACATCCTCGACCCCGCGCACGCCCTCGGCGATCTCCGTTCCCGGGCGGATATAGCCATAGGCGCTCGCCGGATAGCATGGCGGTATGCCGATCGCGACGATACGGCCCTGGGCGGCGACCACCGCGGCCTTCGCGCAGGTTTCGACGAAGAGCTTGCCGTCCTGCACGACATGATCGGCGGGGAAGATGCCGACGAGCGCGGATTCACTCCGGGCGAGGCCGAGCTCGGCCGCGATCGCCGCGGCCGAATGGGCGCCGCGCCCGGCGGGCTCCAACACGACCTCGGCGCGCAGGCCGATCGCTTGCAACTGGTCGGCGACGGTGAAGCGGTGGTCCGCGTTCGTCACCACGATCGGCAGATCGAACACATCGGGATCGGACAGCAGCCGAAGCGTGCGCTGGAAGGAGGAATCCCGGCCGAACAACGGGATGAACTGCTTCGGCATCGTCTCACGCGCGATCGGCCACAGGCCGGAGCCATGTCCCGTGCACATCACGACCGGGATGATCTTCGGCATCGGTTCTGCTCCCAGAAAGCGGCTGCTGATCGCGCCGCAATACTGGAAGAGAAACCGCCGGGCTCAAGCGGCCATCTCGGCTGATCTGCCGAGCGAAGTTGCCGCATCTTCGGGCGATCGGCTCCTCCGATCGCCCTACCCCATCCGCGCTCACTCCTCCCGGAAGCTGGAGCGCATCGAGTCGGTCAGCGGCTGCATCAGATAGGCGATGGCGGTGCGCTCGCCGGTCGGGACATAGACCTCGGCCGGCATGCCGGGCCGGAGCTTGGCCCTGACCTTGGGCGGGAAGCCCGAGGCCGAGACGCTGACGCGCAGTTCGTAGACCATCTGCTGCAGGACCTCGTCGCGCAGCGCGTCTGCAGCGACCGATTTGACCTCGCCGACGGTGAACGGCGTCGCCCGGCCCTTGAAGGATGGCAGGCGCACTTCCGCGGCCATGCCCGGGTGCAGGTTGTTCACATCCATCGGCGAGACCTTGGCGGTGACGATGAGCTCGTCGTCCTGCGGCACGATCTCCATCAGCGTATCGCCCGGCTTGACCACGGCACCGACGGTGTGGACCTTCGAGGCGACGACCCGCCCGGCGCGCGGGGCGCGGACTTCGGCGCGCGCCAGCACATCCTCGGCGATGCGCAGCTTCTCGCGGGCATCGGCGAGCTTGACCCGACATTCGGCGAGCTTGGTCGAGGCCTCTTCGGAGGCTTTCAGGCCGATCTGGCTCATCTGCAGCCTGATCTCGTCATTGGCGACCGTAAGCCGCGCCAGATCGGCCTCCAGCGAGCCGATGCGGCCCTGCAATTCGGTCAGCGAGCGCTTGAGCGGGTTGATGCGCGTCGAGGCGACGAACCCCTTGTCGGCGAGAGGCCGCAGGCTGGTCAGTTCCTCGTTGACGCTCGCAGCCTGTCCGATCGCGGCCTCGCGCTGCGCCTCGTTCGACTGGTACTGCTTCTCGGATTGCGTCAGCCGTTCCTTGAGGATCGAGACCTCCAGCTTCTGCGTGGATTGCCGTTCCTTGAACAGGCGCTCCTGGTCGAGCATGATCCGGCGCGCCTCCTTTGCTTCACCAGCCTCGAGCAGTTCGCTCGGGAAGGTGATGCCGTCGAGCCGGTCGATCTCGGCCGTGAAGCGCGCTTCCTCCCCCAGGGCCTGCAACACGATCAGCCGCGCCACGCTGCGCTGCGCCGCCGCCTGCGTCGTATCGAGGCGCAGCAGGGTTTCGCCGGCCTTGACGTCGGCCCCGTCGCGCACCGCGATCGCTTCGACGAGCCCGCCTTCGAGATGCTGCACCGCCTTGCGGTCGCTTTCGACGACGATGCTGCCATGCGCCACCACGGCGCTGTCGAGGCGCGCGGTCACCGACCAGAGGCCGCCGGCCCCCAGCGCAAGGCCGACCACGACATAGCCCTTGCGCACCGGGGCGCGCCAATCGCCATCCCCCGCAGCGGGCAAACTCGTGCGCTGTAGCCATTGCCTCGCGATCCCGAGCACGGGTTCGAAGCGCTGGCGCCAGGCCAGCCGGTTCAGGATGGATTTCATTGTGTTCGGGACGCGCTTCAGCTTGTTCAGAACGGAGTTCATCGGCGTGCCCACCTTGCTGCCGAGAGCGGCTCGACCTGTCCTGTCTGGCCGCGCTGCGGCGGCTGGATGCGTGCGCCATTGCCCGGCTGCAGCAGCACCGGCAGGATTTCGTCGCGCCCGCCGACCCTGACGGCCTGGCCCTTCTGCATCAGGATGATCTTGTCGACCTGCGAGAGCAGTTGCGGGCGATGTGTGATCACGACGACGATCGCGCCGGCATCCCGCAAGCCGGCCAGGGAGCGCGCCAGCGCGGCATCGCCATCCATGTCGAGATTGGCATTCGGCTCGTCGAGCACGACCAGCGCCGGCTGTCCGTAAAGCGCCCGCGCCAGCCCGATGCGCTGGCGCTGCCCGCCGGAGAGGATCGCTCCGCCCTCGCCGATCTGCGTCGCATAGCCGTCCGGGAAGCCCTGGATCAGCTCATGCGCGGAGGCAGCCGAGGCGGCAGCGACGGCGGCCTCGTCGGTCGCGTCGGGATCGAAGCGGGTGACGTTGTCGCGCACGCTGCCGGCGAACAGTTCCACATCCTGCGGCAGATAGCCGAGGATGCGGCCGCGCTGCTCGTCGGGGAAATGCCTGATGTCGTTGCCGTCGAGCCGCACCACGCCATGGGCCGGGGACCAGACGCCGACCAGCGCCCGGGCCAGCGACGACTTGCCGGAACCGGTCAACCCGACCACGGCCGCGATCTCGCCAGGCTCGACCTCGAACGAGACGTTGTGAAGCAGCAAGGCGTTCCCGTTCGGGCTGCGCACGCTCAGGCCTTCGACCCGCAGCGAGCCGGCCGGATTCGGCAAGGTCATCGGCATCGCCTTATCCGACGGCGCCTTCAGGGTCCGGCTCAGTCGCTGCAAGGCGCTGCGGGCAGAGACGAAGCTCTTCCATTGGCCGACGGCGCCCTCGATCGGCGCGAGCGCCCGGCCCATGATCAGCGATGCCGCGAACATCGCGCCGGCCGCGAGGTTCTGGTTGATCGCGAGATAAGCGCCGACGCCGAGCACCGCGCATTGCAGCGCCAGCCGCAGCAGCTTCGTCGCCGCCAGCAGCGTCCCGCCCCAATCTGCCGCGGCCGTGTGGTAGGCCAGCGCCTGGTTGCGCTGGCGCTGCCATTGCCCGCGGATCGGCTGCCCCATGCCGAGCGCCTTGATGATCTCGGCGTTGCGCAGCGAAGCCGTCAGCCGCTCGTTCGCGCCATGGCCGAGCTCGGAAGCGCGGATCAGCGATCCCTTGGTGATGCGCTCGTTCAGCAGGGCGACACCCAGGATCGCGATGGCGCCGAGCGTGGCGACGGCGCCGATCGCCGGATGCAGGATGAAGCAGAGGGCGAGATAGATCGGAATCCAGGGCGCATCCATCAGCGACGGCACCAGGCTACCCGACAGCGTCGCCCGCAACGTCTCGACATCGCGAATGGGCAGGGTCGGCGAGCCCTTCGCATCGAGCGCGCCGTGGAAGGCGGCTTCGAAGGCCGGCTCGGACAGAGCCTTGTCGACGCACAGGCCGAGCTGGACCAGCGCCCGGCTGCGGAAATGCTCGAGCGCGGCATAGGCCGCGAACAAGGCGAGCACGATCAGCGACAGCATGACCAGCGTGGTGCCGTTCCGGCTGGTCAGCACCCTGTCATAGATCTGCATCGTGTAGAGCGGGGAGACGAAGACGAACAGGTTCAGCACGAAGGAAAGCCCGAACAGCGATGCGAAGGCGGGCGTCAGCTTGCGAACCGTTTGCGAGAGCATGTCCGTCGGTTTCCTTGGCGCGATTGCAGCCGTCGACGCCGGCGGATCCGGGCGAGCGGCAATCATTGGAGGAGGAAGGCGAGGCCCCGCGAAGCTCGCCGCGGAGAATGGCGACCCGGCCGCGGTGGCCGGGTCGCCGCAAGGCAGCGGCTAGGCGCTACCAGTGCCAGTGCGAGAGCTGGCTGTGGCTATGGTGGTCGTTGTCGTCGTCATGGCGCCACTGACTGCCTCGCCAGTCGTTGCGGCTGGCGCTGTCATCGCTGGCCGCCTGAGTGTCCCGCGACCAGTTGCGGCCGCCGCCATGATCGTCACCACGAGATGAGCCGCCATCCCAGGACCAGCGGCCGCCACTGAGGCCGCCCCAGCCGCCATGACCGCCCCAGCCGCCCCAGCCGCCCCAATGTCCGGAATTCGACGGGGTTTCGGTGTCCGTCCCGCCCGTGCCGGTATCGACATCGGGGATGGTGATCACGTCCGGGTTCCCACTGCCTGGCTCGGAGGTGCCGGGCGTCGCGCCCTCCCCGGTCGTAGGCGTCGTCGGCGTTTCCTCGCTCGGCGTCGACGGCTCGGCCGTCACCGGAGGCGTCTCGTTGCCGGGCTCGGAGGTGCCAGGCGACGTGCCTTCCCCAGTCGACGGAGTCGTCGGCGTCTCCTCGCTCGGCGTCGACGGCTCGGCGGTGACCGGAGGCGTTTCGGTAACCGGCTCGGAAGTCGCCGGCGGCGTGCTGCTCCCGTTCCCGCCCGACGGCGTCTCGACCTCGGGCGAGGTCCCGCTCAGTGAAGAGCCGACCGAGTCGAACGGCACCGAGTCGATGCCATGCGCCTGCGCCACCGATCCAGAAACGAAGCTGTAGTCACCGTTCGCCGCGTCCTTGAAACCAGCCTGGCTCGTCTCCGTGCTGCCGGTATCGCCGCCCTGGCGCTGGAAGCTCGCCAGCGAGACGTCGGCGATCGTCAACTCGCCGCCATTCGGGTTGTAGTAGACATTGTCGTGGATCAGGCTCGGATCGGTCTGGTCGGTATCGATCGTGTTGCTGCCGTCTCCCGAGACCTCGATGAAGTTGTTGTAGGTCTCGTTGCCGCCGATCGGATTGTCGTCGGCAACGATCGTCGAGATCCCGTACTTGCCGTTGTCGAGCAGCGTGTTGTCGTGGATCTCGTTGTTCGAGCCGCCATGGATGAGGATGCCGCTGAACGTCGTCCCCTCGACGTAGTTGCCGTAGATCTGGGCATTGCTCGCCATGTTGTCGAGATAGATGCCGGAGCTCCAGTCCTCCGCGAAGCCACCATCCTTGGTGTTCGTTCCACCGGTGTCGACGATGGTGTTGTAGCGGATGGTGCTGCCGTCCGCACCGGAGTCGTCGGCCGAGAACAGGTAGATGGCGCCAGTATCAGGCGTCTGCTGCCCGGAATGGCGGATGTCGTTGTACTCGATGGTGTTGCCACCGGACTGGATGTCCGGATCGTAATTGACCTCGGAGATGCCGAAGCGCGGTACGTTCGTGATCGTGTTGTGGTCGATCTGGTTGCCCGCCGACTCCTGCATGTCGACGGAGCCGTACTGGACGAACACCTCGTTCGAGTGGTCGACGGTGTTGTTGGTGACGCGGTTGTCGCTCGTGCCAGCCGTCATGGCGATGGCGCTCGACCAGGTGTGCTCGAAGCTGTTGCTCGAGATGGTATTGCCGCTGCTGTCGCCGTGCAGGGCGACGCCGACGCCGACATTGGTGAAGTGATTGCCCTCGACGACCAGCCCGGTCGCATCGTTTGCCTCGATCGCCGCGGTCGTCGGGTCGCCCGACTTCGAGGCGGTGTCGGTGAAGGTAATGCCCTTGATGGAGACGTTGTCGGCCCCGTCGACGGAAATGATGCTGTGGTCGCCAGAGACGACGCCGCCCTGTCCGGTGAAGCCGTCCGGGGCCTTGTAGGAAATGGTCTGCGTTTCGGCGTCGTAGGACCATTCGCCGACATTGTCGGGCGTGTCCTGCGACACATAATAGCGGCTCGCGGCGCCGAGATCGTAATTGGCCTCCGTGGTGAAGGTCATCACGTTGCCCTGGACCGAGGCGATGGTCAGCACTTCGCTGGAATAGCCGTTCTCGGTAAAGACCGTGACCGTGTCACCGGCTTTCGGCTGCTCGCCGGCCGGGTAGTCCGACGGATCGAACGCCATCGACTTCTGGGCGTCGTAGCCCGCCGGGAGATCCTGCCCCCAGAGCCAGCCGCCATGAACCGGATCGTTCGGATCGACGTCGGGATAACGGCTCTCGGTCTGCTTCTCGCCGTTGACGGTGAACTGCTGGACATCTTCAGCATCGACATGCGCCGTCCAGATCCCGTCCGCGCCCTGGGTCCAGCCGCTCACCTGCGTGCCGCCGCTGATCACGACGTTCTGTCCGGACATCGCCACGATGGACGACCCCGAATCAGCGGAGGTCAACTGGAGGGCGTCATCGACATAGTAGGTACCACCGGCGAGGTAGATCGTGTCTGCCCCATTGCTCTGGTGCATGGCTTCGACTGCCCGCTCCAAAGTCTGGAAAGATGAATTTTCATCCAATCCTGTATTGTTGTCGTTTCCGGTGGTCGAGACGTAAAATGTGGCCATAAAGGGGCTCCTTTTTTGGCGGGAACACATTAAGTGATCGCTGCCTAGATACCCTTGAGGCCTGATTCGGTGCTACCCGCACCGACGAACCCTTACTCCGAAGGATTAGTCCAAACGGACTATTCGTCTTGTTTTGGCACAATATATCAATGGATTATTTAGTAGCGGCGCCAGCCTAACCCTGTTGATGGATTGGCTTCATACGCCCCGAGGCACTGGTTTGCCTCGCAGATCGAGCCCTCAAATGGCCTTATTCTCGAAACCAGAGGGCGAAATCGCCGCTCATGTCAACGCCGTCGGGCCCGGCCCGGTTCCATCGTCCGAATGACAGACCGTCAAATGATGGTCGCAGAATCGGGCACTCGCGGCCAGGCGATCGACATAGGCGCGGAAGGCCGCCAGCGTCCCGACCGGGCGCTGGCAGCCGTCGCAGATCACCAGTGCGTCCCCCGAGAGATCGTTCGGCAGATGGACGGCCGGCGACCCGCAAGACCCGCAGCTGAACCCGCCAGCCTGCGGCGCCGGCGAAGATGCGCCGAGATCCGGGGCTGCGAGCAGCGCGGCGTAACGATGCAAGCGACTGCTCATGCCGAGGCCTGATAGAAGGACTTGTAGTTGCGATAGACCCGGCCGCGGTCGGAGACGTCGTAGCGGCCCTGCTCCTCGAGATCGACGCCGTTGAGCACGACGCCGGCAACATCCAGGCCGAGCTTGCCGAGATGATCGAGGGTCGCGGCGACGGTGCTCTTCAGCGTGTCGTTCCATTTGACGACGTGCAGAACCGTGTCGGCATGCTCGCGCAGCAGGGCGCTATCAGCCGACAGCAGCACCGGCGCCACCTCGAACAGGATGACGTCGTAGCGTGCCCGCGCCTCGCGCAGCATCGCCTCGAAGGCCGGGTTCGAATAGACGTTCTGGCTGTCGCGCAGGCCCGAGGCACGCCGGACCGTGGCGACCGGGCTCGTCCCCGGGCCGCCGGCGTCGCCCACCTGCGGCAGGCACTGGTCGAGCAACGCCTCGTGCGGGAAGTTCTGGCCGAGCAGCAGGCGCCGCGGCGAGCCGTCCACGACCAGGACCCGCTGGCCCATCATCGCCAACACGCGCGCCATGGCGGAGGCGACGAAGGACTTGCCCTCCCCCGGCGCCGAAGAGGTGATCAGCACGAATTTTGGCGGATTGCTGGCCGGGAACAGCTCGGCCACCATCGAGCGCACCGCCTCGGCAAAGACCAGGCTCTCCAGCCCGCCCGGATAATGCTCGAGATTCGGCAGCAGGCCGACGCAGTTGGTCCTGGTCTCGGTGGCGAACTCGTTCTCGCTGCGGAAGCCGCGATCGCGCTTCTCCAGAAGATAGGAGAGCCCTGCCCCGGCCATCAGCCCGCCCGCCATGGCCAGCCCCAGCACCAGCGACGGCTTGATCGAGCTCGGCAGCGAGGGAATGTCGGCCGGCGCGACGATCTGGGCGATGATCGGCCGCAATTCGCTGACGGCGCTGGCCTGCTGATGCGCATCCGATAGCTGTTTCAGCCGGTCGCGCGCCGCAGTGGCTTCGGCCTGCAAGGTACGCAGCTGGCCCTCCAGCCCCCTCGCCTCGATCGACTTGGTCTGCAGCGACGCGACGCGTTCGCGCAGCGCGGCCTCGGCGGCGCGGGCGGCCTGGACGTCGGTCTCTATATTGGCGACCGATTGGGCCAGTTGCTTCTGCAGCCGCTCCTGCACCGCCGTCAGCGACAGCCGCAGCCGCTGCACGGCCGGATGACGCTCGCCCGAAACCGCGACCATCTCGTCGAGCGCCCGGCGAGCCTTGCCCTCCTCGTCCAGGAGCTGCTGGACCACCGGCGAGCTGCCGAGATCGCTGGTCTGCGGGATGTTGCCGGCGGCAAGCGAGACCCGCGCGCGCTGGAGGCGTGTCTCCTCGGCGAGCCGCGTGGCGGAGACCGTATTGAGCTGGGTCAGCATGTCGCGAAGCTGCTGTTGCTGGATGTCGGCGCCGTCCTGCCCGAGCTCGACGAAGCCGGTCCGCATCCGGAAGGCTTCAATCTCCTTCTCGATCCGTCCCAGATTGGCGCGGGCCTCCTGAGCCTGCGCGCCATACCACTGGCTGGAGCGCTGTGAGGCATTCGCCGTGGCTTCCATCTTTCGACGCAGATACTCGTTGCCGAAGGTGTTGACGATCAGCGCCGCACGATCGGGGTCGGTGTCACGATAGGTCAGCGTGACCAGATAGGCCTTGGTATCGTTGCTGACGCCAAGCGATCCGAGCAGCCTCTGGGCGACGATGTCGCGCGTGGTCGGCTCGGCCGATCCGCCGCCGAAGCCGGTCAGATTGTGCAAGGTGTTGCGAACCGATGACGGGAAGACCAACTCGGTCGCGCCAGCCAGCAGGCGGGAGAACGACGAGGGCTCGCTCGACACTGCCTGGTCGAGACCCAGGCGCGCAGCGACGGCGCGCGCCGTCGCGAGCGAACGAATGATCCGTGCCTCGCTTTCGACCAGTGTCGAGGCATCGAGCGCGACGCTGCTCGCCTTGCCGCCACCACCGCTGTCTTCGCGCGTGAAGTCGAATTGCAGGACCAAGTCGGCGGTGTAGCGCTGCGGCGTCACCATCAGATAGAGGGCCGTCATCAGCATGATCCCGCAGGTGACTGCGGCGATCAGCAATCTGCGGCGCCAGAGCATGGAGAGGAAGTCGAAGGTCACCGCATCATAGTGCCTGGCGAGCGTCACAGGCTGACGGGGGCCTCGCATGTCGCTGAAGAGATCCATGGCCTCACGCCTCACCTGCGGTTTCACCCGGGGATACCGACCGACCCTGCCGGCGCCTCGCGAGCGACCGGCCTCGACTCAGATCGCTTGCGCGCTATTTCGCGCCGCGCCCATGCAGAACGGCCGGGACCGTCTGCAGCAGCACGTAGAAATCCAGCCAGAACGACCAGTTGTGGATGTAGAAGCTGTCCTGCCGCTTCTGGACGACGAGATCGCCGTCGCTGCGGTCCGTGACCTGCCAGAGGCCAGTCAGGCCGGGCGGCACGCTGGTGCGCAGCGCCTGGAAGGCAGTGTCGAAGCACTGGTTGTGATAGGCCGGGAACGGCCGCGGCCCGACGATGCTCATCTCGCCGCGCAGGACGTTCCAGAGCTGCGGCAGTTCATCGAGACTGGTGCTGCGGATGAACTGGCCGATCCTCGGCAGGATCCGGGGATCGCTCGACAGCTTGAAGAAGCGCTCCCATTCATGCCGGGCCGCGCTGTCGGCCTCCAGATGCGCGGCAAGCCGCGCCTCGGCGTCGGCATACATGCTGCGCAGCTTGTAGACCTTGAAGACATGGCCGTTCCGGCCGATCCGCGGCTGGGCGTAGAAGGCGGGTCCGTTGTCGACCGCCTTGACCGCAAGCGCCAGCACGGCGACCACCGGCAGGGCGAGAAGGGCGAGCGGGATCGCAACGATCAGGTCGAGCACCCGCTTCAGGCGCAGGTTGTGCGGCATGTGGATGGCGCTGCGCAGTTCGAGGCCGAGCAGCCCGCCCATGGCCCGCAATTGCGGATTGAGGACCTGCAGCATCGAGGCGTCGTGGACGACGAAGATCTGGCGCAGCGGCAGGCGCGCCAGCCAGTCGGCCTTCTCGACATGAAGGTCGCCCGAGGCGCAGAGCGCGACCTCGATCCCCGGCGAGATGATGTTGGCCTGGCCACGGGTGATCACCGGCAGTTCGGAAGCCTCCATGGCCTCGCTGAGCGCATCGGCCTCCTCGTCGGTGAGGATGGCGACCGGCTTCAGGCCGAGCTCCGGATGCGAAGCCAGATCGCGCGCCAGGGCCAGGCAGGCCGGCATCGTGCCGTAGAGCACGGTCTGGGCGCTCCAGAGATCACGGCGCACCAGTGCGCCGCGGACCAGCGCCTCGACATAATAGCCGAGAACGACCATCAACCCCGCGCCTGCGATCACGAAGCCCCAGAGATGGCTGGCAGGATCATCGAGCGCCAGCCAGGAGAGCACCACGGCGGCGGCGACGACATTGCCGAGCGTGCGCCGGCGCAGGCGATCGACGGGCTCGGCCCGGTCGGAGCCGTAAATCCCGAAGCCACCGAGGGCCCCGCAAAGCGCCAGGGCCCAGACCAGAGTCAGGCTCGCCATGTTGGTGTCGGTGTCGGACACCGCGATAGCCGCGCCCAACTGCAGCAGCCCGTTGACGATGATCAACGTGACGAGATCCCCGACCATCAGAGCGGCGGCGACAAGCCGCCGCCGCTCTGCCGGAGTGACATTGGCGCCGACCAGCCGGCCCGGCTTTGCCATGCCGACCGAGGCGGGCACGACAGTCGTGACTACATCCGGCATGACAGGCTCCCGGGATCTCGATCGGTTGGGCAGAAGGCAGCGGCGCTACTGCGCCGCGATCGTGGGGATGTGTTCGATGCCGGCCTCGCGCTCGGCCCTCGCCTTCACCTCGCCCGAGATCCAGGCATAGGTCGGGATCAGCCCCTGGCCGAGATGGATCGAGGGTTCCCAGCCGAGCACCTCGCGCAGGCGGTTGTTGTCGCTGTTGCGACCGCGCACGCCCTGCGGACGGTTGATGTTGAAACGCTTGTGGATCGTCTTTCCGGATATCCCGGCGATGATGTCGACCAGCCCGCTGACATCGACCAGCTCGTCCGTGCCGAGGTTGAGCGGCCCGGAATAGTCGGAGCGCATGATGCGGTAGATGCCCTCGACGCAGTCGTCGATGTACATGAAGGAGCGGGTCTGCTTGCCGTCGCCCCAGACCTCGATCGCATCGCCCGACTTCGCCATCGCGACCTTGCGGCAGATGGCGGCCGGCGCCTTCTCCTTGCCGCCGTCCCAGGTGCCGAGCGGCCCGTAGACATTGTGGAAGCGGACCAGCCGGGTCTGGAAGCCGTAATCCTGCGTGAAATACTCGCACAGCTTCTCGGTGTAGAGCTTCTCCAGCCCGTATCCCGGCTCGGGATCGGCAGGGAAGGCATCATCCTCCTTCAGGGGCACGACCGAGGGCACGTCCTGGAGATATTGCGGATAGACGCAGGCCGAGGACGAGAACAGGAAGCGCTTGACCTTGGCGTCGTAAGCCGCCTTCAGCATCTGGGCGCTGATCATCGTGTTGTTGAAGGTGATCGAGGCGTGCGCGCCGGAGATGTAGCCGATACCGCCCATGTCCGCGGCGAGATTGTAGACCTCGTCCATCCCCTGGACCGCTTCGCGGCAATCATCCATCTCGCGCAGGTCCAGGATGCGGAACTCATCCGCCGCGCTGGCTTGGTATTCCGGGTCCTTGATGTCGACTCCTCGGACCCAATAGCCTCGATCCTTGAGGTAATTGACAAGATGGAAACCGATAAAGCCGCCGGCGCCGGTAACCAGCACAGATTTCTTGGACATTACTTCGCTCCACTGAAAAATGGAACTCAGTGATAGCGTTTTTATCTTTTTAAATCAGGTGGTTAAACCGAACTATAACCCTTTTGGGACTAGTTATCTGTTGGGGTTAGGCCGGCCTCTTGGAAGCAGCGAGCTCGGTCCTCCGCCGAAGCAGTTGCAGGCTGGCGCCGAACATGAATTGCGGCACGATCTTGCCGTAGCGGCGCCAGAGCCGCCGCGGTTCCGAGAGCAATCTGAACAGCCATTCGAGCCCGCGCTTCTGCATCCAGGCCGGGGCCTGGCGCTTGGTACCGGCGAGGAAATCGAATGCGGCGCCGACGCCGATCATGACCGGCGCCTCGATCCGGTCGAGATGCGCGGCCATCCAGTATTCCTGCTTGGGCGTGCTGAGCCCGACCCAGACGATGTCCGGCTTGGCCGCGTTGATCATGCGCACGATTTCCTCGTCCTCCTCCGCCGATGAAGGACGGAACGGCGGCGAGAAGGTGCCCGCGACAGCGAGCCCGGGAAAGCGCGCGGTGAGACGCTCGCGCAGCCGTTCGGCAAGGCCGGGCGCGCCGCCGAAATAATAGTGGCGATAGCCCTTCTGCGCCGACAGCTCCGTGAGACGCAGCATCAGGTCCGGGCCGTAGACCCGCTCGGTCCGGCCATGGCCGAGCTTGCGTGCCATCCAGACCAGCGGCATGCCGTCGGGCGTCGCCATCCCCGCACGCTCATGGATCGCCATGAGCCTGGGGTCCGACTGGCTCTCGATCACGCCGTGGACCCCGGTGATGCAGACGTAGTTCCGATCTCTGCGAGCGATCCAGCCCTCGACCGCGCCGAGGGCGTCCGCCATGGTGATGGCGCTGACATTGACGCCCATGATCCGCGCGCGGGGAAGCGTCCCGTCCTGCGTCACGAGCTCATCCTCGCGACCTCGACCCGGCGTACCGGGTCATGCATCTTCGACAGCACGCCTTCGAAATAGGAGATCGTCCGCTTCAGCCCGTCCTGCAGCGGCACCTTGGGCCGCCAGTGCAGCAGCTCATGCGCCTTGCTGATGTCCGGGCAGCGCTGGCGCGGGTCGTCCTGCGGCAGCGGCCTGAAGACGATCTGCGAGCGCGATCCCGTCAACTCGATGATCAGCTCGGCGATCTCGGCCATGGAGGTCTCGACCGGATTGCCGAGATTGACCGCGCCATCGAGCTTCTGGGTCACGTTCATCAGGCGCATCAGCCCCTCGACCAGGTCGTCGACGAAGCAGAAGGCGCGGGTCTGGCGGCCATCGCCATAGAGCGTGATCGGCTCGTTGCGCAGCGCCTGGACGATGAAGTTGGAGACGACGCGGCCATCTTCGAGATTCATCCGCGGCCCGTAGGTGTTGAAGATGCGGGCGATGCGGATCTCGACGCCGTGGCGCCGCTTGTAGTCGTAGAACAGCGTCTCGGCGCAGCGCTTGCCCTCGTCGTAGCAGGCGCGCGGCCCGCTGATGCTGACGAGCCCGCGATAATCCTCGACCTGCGGATGAACGTCCGGGTCGCCATAGATCTCGCTGGTCGAGGCCTGCAGGATCGGGATGCCGAGCCGCTTGGCCATGCCGAGCATGTTGATCGCGCCGAGCACGCTGGTCTTCGTGGTCTGCACGGGGTCGCGCTGGTAGTGCACCGGCGAGGCCGGACAGGCGAGATTGTAGATCTCGTCGACCTCGAGATAGAGCGGGAAGGTCACGTCATGCCTGAGCGTCTCGAAATTGGGCAGGCCGAGCAACGCCGTCAGGTTCTCGCGGCGCCCGGTGTAATAGTTGTCGACCGCGATGACCTGGTGCCCCTGGGCGACCAGCCGCTCACAGAGATGGCAGCCGAGGAAGCCGGCGCCACCAGTGACGAGGATACGCTTCTGCATGTCTGAGCTCCGCCGGATCGTGCACGGGAAGGAGCCGAAAGCTTTGCTGCAAGCGCCGCCTTCTCAAAGGACGCTTTGGGAGGTGAGCGCCCCGGCGCGAACAAGGAAGGGCTACTCCCACGCGATGAGAATGGCACCTCGCCCCGAGGATGGCCGCCGCGCTCGACTATGGGATTAATCCGGTAGCGACGCGCCTTGGCCCGAATGCCAATGCGGAAAGCGGCCCTGCCCTGACATCCTGCCGGCATCGCATCGCCCCTCTGCGGGCAAGACGGTCGGAGCCGGCTTTGGACACGTCAATCCACCCCCGGAAATCTCACCATGCCTCGCGCGCCGTGGTCCTGGCCCAGCCGCCGCGGCCGCATCGACTTTGGCCGCTCGCCCTGGCGCTGATGGCATGGGCGCTCCTCCTGATCGCGACCGCAGTGGCGGCCGAGCGCGAGGCAGCCGACACGCTCTCGATCGGCGACAAGGTCACGATCTCGGTCTTCGGCCAGACGGACCTTTCCGGCGACTTCGTCCTCGACGGCTCCGGCGCTGTGAATATGCCGCTCGCCGGGCGGATCAGGATCGCCGGGCTATCGGCGCCGGAAGCGGAAGCGCGGATCCGCAGCGCGCTGATGGACGGCTATCTGCGCGATGCCGTGGTCAGCCTGCGGGTCGCCGAGCTGAAGCCGGTCTACATCATGGGCGAGGTGCGCTCACCGGGAACCTATCCCTTCCGGCATGGGCTCAACATCCTCGCGGCCGTCGCACTGGCCGGCGGCTACCGGGTCGGCGACGAGTCGATCGCCGTCCTCAAATCCGAGCTCCTGCTCGCCGACGAGCGCGAGCAGCTGCTCAACGCCTCGCTTCAGACCCTGACGGCGCGACGCCAGCGCCTCGAAGCCGAGCGCGACGGCGTCAAGCAGCTCGTGGCCGATGCAAGAAGCGCGGGCAGTGCCCAGATCCTGGCCGGCGAACAGGAGATCCTCGACTTCCAGCGCCGGGCGCGCGAGGGCGAGCGCGACTTGCTGAGCCAGCAGGTCGCGCGGCTCCAGTCTGAAAAGGCCGCCCTGACCGACCAAGCCCGACTGGTCGAGCGACAGGTCGAGCTGACCCGTGAGCAATCGACCGAGTACAACAAGCTGGCGACAACCGGCCATGGCCTGCGCACAGTCCAGGTCGAGCGCGAGCGCGACTATGCCCGCACGCAGGGCGAAGCCGCGCGCCTGCGGGCGGAACTGGCCAAGAGCGAGACGGCGCTCGGCGAGCTGACGCTGCGGCTGCGCGAGCTCGACACCACCTATATGCGCCGCGTCGTGCTCGAGCTGCAGGAAACCCGGCAGAAGATCCTCGAGGTCGAACGCAGCCTGCCGACCGCGCGCGAGATTTCCGAAAGCCGGCGCCGCAGGCTGGTAGCGAGCCAGGGCTCCGGCGCAGCGGCGGATTGGGACATCAGGATCACACGACAGGCCGGCCTCGCGCCGGTGACGATCCAGGCGAATTTCGAAACCACGCTGCAACCCGGCGACATCGTCCAGGTAACCCCGAAGACGCGCGCTGCGGAGAGCTCCCTTCCCGGGGAGGCAGCAAAGACGCCGGTACGCCAGCTCACCGGCCTCGCCAGCCAGCAATGACCCTGTCACGACCCACGCGCGGGCGCCGTCATGCCTGAAGGGCCAGTCATCGACCACATGACAGACCGCGATCCAGCTCGGTGAGCGAGCAATATCGAGGCGACAGGGAGAGGAAACCCTCTCCCGGCCAGGACGGAGGCACTCTTGACGAGTTCGGAGAAGCACAGCCGGGACGATGGCAGCAGCGCACGCACCGCCCCCTCGCTTCCGGCGGTGCGGAACTCCGCCTTCGCGAAACATTGGCTCGCTATCGACGAAGGCGGCGCTGAGCTGACCAAGGCCGTGTTCGGTGCGCCCGCCAAGCGAGCGGCACCCCGGCCAATTCCGAACAAACAGGTACAGTCTTCAATCCCGTCGATGCCCGCCTCGCCGAGCGCACCCGTGCCCTCTCGTTTCCGGGCGACCGTCGCCCTGCTCCTGCTCGTCCTGGCCGTGCTCTTTGCGCAGCCTGCCGCCAGGCTGCTGGGTTTCGCGTCGCAGCCGGAGCGGGCCGGCACAGCCGAAGTATCGCCGCGTGGCAAGGCGCCTCCGATGAAACCCAGCGCTCGCCCCGAGGCGAAGCGTGCCGGTGAGGCCTGAACGATGTCCGCCAGCGCGACATGGAAACAGAGTTTGCGCCTGACCGCGCGCACGGCCTCTGCCCGCTGGCCCGGCATCGCCCAGTTCCGCCGGAAGCTCTACGAGGCCCGCTTTCGCGCCGGCCGATATCACTGCGGCTACAGCGGCAGGTTTGCCGGCTTCGAGGCGGCCGAGCGCGCCTTGCCGGCCGGGCTCGCCGGCTTCGACCATGACGCGATGGCGGACATCGACCACTATACCACCATGGCCGGCGGGATCGAGCCGATGCCCGCGACCGAGTATCCGTTGCTGTTCTGGCTGCGCGGCGCGCTCGACGAAGGCGCCCGGACGCTGCTCGATCTCGGCGGTTATGTCGGGCATGCCTTCCGCCAGTACGACCAGTATCTCGGCTTCCCCGATGACTTCCGCTGGACCGTCTTCGACCTGCCGCACATCACCCGGGCGGGACAGGCGATCGCCGCGCGGCAGCCCACCTCGCGCCTGCGCTTCACCAACAGCGTCGATGACGGCTGCGGCATGGACATCCTGCTCGCAGCGGGCTCGCTGCAATACCTGCCGGAGAACTATCTGCACGAGAGGCTGAAGGCCTGGCCGAAACGTCCCCGGCATCTGATCGTCCAGCGTACGCCGCTCCATGCGCGGCACTCCTTCGTGACGATCCAGTCGGTGATCACGCGAACGGGCGAGGTTTCCTTCTGTCCCTACAGCGTTCCGGCACGCGCCGGTTTCATCGATGGCCTGCTCGCGCTCGGCTATGAGCTCGTGGATTCCTGGGAGAAGCCACGCAGCCTCGACGTGCCCTTCCATCCGGAATGCCATGTCGAGACCTATTCGGGGCTCTACTTCCGGCTGGGATCCTGAAGTCCCCGAACCACGTCCCCCGCATCCACAGCCCTTTCGGACATGCATCCCTCGGCTGAGCGCGCCCGGCGTGCATCATCCGTGCGCGGCACGCCTACCCCATGGGAAGATGGCGTTACTCCACCTGCTCCAATGTCGTCACGCCGGCTTGGCGCATAGCCTTCCCTGCATGACACAGACCGTCGACAGGAAAGCAGCCCACAAGGCCCCGCGTCGTAGCCGGCCTCGGGCGTCCGCCGCTCCCGATCTCGCTGGAGCCATCCGCCCGCAAGCCGCCCGGCAAGAGACGCCGCAAAGCGCGCCAACCGCACCGGCAACCCTGGTCGACCTCTTCGCCGCGCAGGTCGCCGCCCGGCCACGCGCAGTCGCCTTGTCCTTCGGCGGGGCCCATCTCTCCTATGCCGAGCTCGATGCGCGCGCCGAACGACTGGCCGGGCAATTGACCGCAGCGGGCGCCGGCCCCGGCGCGATGGTCGGGCTTTGCCTGCCGCGCTCGCTCGACCTGATCGTCGCGTTGGTCGCGATCCTGAAGAGCGGCGCCGGCTATCTGCCGCTCGACCCGGCCTATCCGGGCGAGCGCCTCGCCTTCATGGTCGAGGACGCCAATGCCTTGCTGATCGTCGCCTCCGAGCACGCCGACTGGCTGCCGCCAGGCCGGCAACGGATCGATCCGCATCAGGCCGAAGACGCCAAGGCGGCACCTTCGCCGACGCAGACCGCAGCTGCCGCCAGCGACCTCGCCTATGTGATCTACACCTCCGGCTCGACCGGCAAGCCGAAGGGCGTCGCCATCGAGCATGCCGCCGTGACGCGGCTCTTCAGTGCGACGGATAGCTGGTTCGGCTTCCGGTCCAGCGATGTCTGGACCCTGTTCCATTCCGTCTCGTTCGACTTCTCGGTCTGGGAGATCTGGGGGGCGCTGCTTCACGGCGGGCGTCTCGTGATCGTGCCGGAGAGCACGACGCGGGACCCCGCCGCCTTTTTGCGGCTGCTCGCCGACGAGGGCGTCACGGTCCTCAACCAGACGCCGTCGGCCTTCGCCGCCCTCGACCGCGCCGATCATGACCGGAGCGGGCGCGACCAGCTCTCCCTGCGCCTCGTGATCTTCGGCGGCGAAGCGCTCGATCCGCGCCGCCTCGCCGGCTGGTATCAGCGCCGCGGCGAGCATGCCCACCTCGTCAACATGTACGGGATCACGGAGACGACGGTGCATGTCACCTATCGCCCCCTCTCCCCTGCAGATGCGGAACAGCGGTCGAGCCTGATCGGACGGCCGATCCCGGACCTCAAGCTCCTGCTGCTCGACGGCGAAACCATGCGCCCGGTGCCGCGTGGCGAGGTCGGCGAGATCTTCGTCGCGGGAGCAGGCCTCGCCCGCGGCTATCTGAATCGGCCCGAGCTCAATGCCGCGCGCTTCGTGCCGCATCCGAACGAGCCCGGCGCCCGGCTCTACCGCTCCGGCGACCTGGCTCGCCAGGTCGACGAGGACGACTATGAGTATCTCGGGCGGGCCGACCAGCAGGTGAAGATCCGCGGCTTCCGCGTCGAGCTCGGCGAGATCGAGACGGCGCTGATGGCCCATCCTGGTATCAGGCAAGCCGCGGTGCTGCTCCGCTGCGATGACGGGAACGAGCGGCTCGTCGGCTATCTCGTGGCCGATGGAGCGGAACGTCCCTCCCCGGCAGCGCTGAAGGCCCATCTCGGCGCGAGCCTGCCGGAGCATATGGTACCGGCGGCCTTCGTCTTCGTGCCTGATATCCCGCTGACGGTGAACGGCAAGCTCGACCGCGCGGCGCTGCCGGCGCCCGGCCGGGCACGGCCGGAGACCGCCGCGCCCTATGCTGCGCCCCGCAATGCGATGGAGCGGCGCTTCGCCGATGCCATCGCCGACGTCTTCCAGATCGACATCGTCGGCATCGACGACAATTTCTTCGATCTCGGCGGCAATTCCCTGCTCGTCGCCGAACTGCACCGGCGCCTCGTTCGGGACCTGCCCTGGTTCGCTCTGGTCGATCTCTACCGCTACCCGAACGTGCGGGCCCTGGCCGGCCATCTGACGCCGCAGAAGCCGAGCGTGCTCGGCAGCCTCGCAGCGGCACGCGAGCGCGGCCTGCGCTCGCGCGGCCTGCCCTCACCCTTCCCTGAAAGCACGTCGATAGGCGGCTCGCATGACTGACCCCCTCCCCGAGCGCGCCATCGCGATCATCGGCATGGCCGGCCGCTTCCCCGGCGCACCGACCGTCGGCATGCTCTGGCAGAACCTGCTGGCCGGTGTGGAGTCGATCACGAGGTTCGAGCCCGCCGCGCTTGAGGACAGTTTCGACGCGGCAACACGCGCGCTCCCGAACTTCGTTGCGGCAAAGCCGGTGCTCGACGGCGTCGACCAGTTCGACGCGCCCTTCTTCGGCATGATGCCGCGCGAGGCCGCGCTCACCGATCCGCAGCAGCGCCTGCTGCTGGAATGCGCCTGGGAAGCACTCGAAGATGCCGGCTACGACCCCGCCGCGCCCGGCCAGTGCATCGGCGTCTTCGCCGGTGCCACCTCCAGCACCTATCTGCTGCAGAACCTGCTGCACGACCGCTCGGCGATCGCCGGCTACACCTCCGGCTTCCAGATCGGCAACCTGCCGATGCTGGTCGGCTCCGCCGCGGATTTCACCGCGACACGGATAGGTTACAAGCTCGGCCTGACCGGCCCCTGCGTCGCCGTCCAGTCGGCATGCTCGACCTCGCTGCTGGCGGTCGCCCAGGCCGTGCAGAACCTGCTCTGCCATGGCTGCGACATGGCCCTGGCGGGCGGCGTCTCGATCACCTTCCCGCAACGGCGCGGCTATCTCGCCCAGGAGGGTGGCATCGTCTCGACGGACGGCCATTGCCGCCCCTTCGACGCCGGCGCCAGCGGCACGATCTTCGGCAGCGGCGCCGGCCTCGTCGTGCTGAAGCGGCTGGAGGATGCGGTTGCGGATCGCGACCAGATCTACGCCGTCATTCGCGGTGTCGGCGTCAACAATGACGGCGCCGGCAAGGTCGGCTTCACCGCCCCGAGCGTCGACGGCCAGGCCGCGGCGATCGCCATGGCGCACGCCGCCGCCGATATCGATGCGCGCTCGATCGGCTATGTCGAATGCCACGGCACAGGCACGCCGATGGGCGATCCGATCGAGGTCGCCGGTCTGACCGCCGCCTTCCGGCTGACGACGGAGGATCGCGGCTTCTGCGCGCTCGGCTCGGTCAAGTCCAATATCGGCCATCTCGACGCCGCCGCCGGCGTCACCGGGCTGATCAAGACCGCGCTCTCGGTGAAGAGCGGGATACTGCCGGCGAGCCTGCACGTCACGCGGCCCAACCCCGCGCTGGAGTTGCCGGAAAGCCCGTTCTTCATCGCTGACCACAGGCAGGAATGGCCCGGGCATGAAGGGCCCCGCCGCGCCGGCGTCAGCGCCTTCGGATTCGGCGGCACCAATGTCCATCTCGTGCTGGAGCAGGCCCCCGCGAGCCAAACCGTGGCACCGGCCCGCCGCAACCAGGTCCTGACGCTCTCCGCCCGCAGCGCTGCGGCGCTCGGCAAGGCGCGGGACCGGCTGGCGGAGCATCTCGAAGCCCAGCCCGAACAGAGTCTCGCCGACATCGCCTTCACCTTGCAGACCGGGCGACGGCCTTTCCCCTACCGCCTCGCCGTAGCCGCCGGCAGTCATGCCGAGGCGGCTGCCGCCCTGCACAAGCAGAACACCGAGCGTGCCACGGCCGTGACCGGCGTCGGCGATCTCGTCTTCATGTTCCCCGGGCAGGGCTCGCAGTATCCGCAGATGGCGCGGGAGCTTTATGCCGGCGAGCCGGTCTTCCGCCGGACGGTCGATCTGTGCTGCGAGTTGCTGAAGCCTGAGCTCGGGCTCGACCTGCGCGGGCTGCTCTATCCGAGCAATGGCGGCGATCCCGAGCGGCTCTCGGCGACGCTGCTCGCGCAGCCGGCGATCTTCACGGTCGAATACGCGCTGGCGCAGCTCCTGCTGAGCTGGGGCCTGCAGCCTGCCGCCATGATCGGCCACAGCGTCGGCGAATTCGCCGCCGCCTGCCTCGCCGGCGTCTTCTCGCTGGAGGACGCCCTATCGCTCGTCGCCCGGCGCGGCCGGATGATGCAGGAGCTGCCCGGCGGGGCGATGCTCGCCGTGCGCCTTCCCGACGCCGAGATCGCGGCGCTGGCGCAAGGCGGCGTCAGCCTGGCAGCGATCAACGCCCCCGGCATGGGCGTGCTTGCCGGCCCCTTCGAGGCGATCGAAGCGCTGGAAGCCGAGCTCGCGCAGCGCAGCGTCACGCACCGGCGCCTGCAGACGTCGCATGCCTTCCACTCCGCCATGATCGACCCTCTGGTCGCGCCGTTCACCGAGTCGGTCGCGGCCATTCGCCTCAACGCGCCGGAGCTGCCCTACATCTCCGGCGTGACCGGCGACTGGGCCAGCGCCGAACAGACCACCGATCCCTCCTATTGGGCGCGGCATGCGCGCGAGCCGGTGCGCTTTGCCGACGGCATCGCCACGCTGGCGCGCAGCCTCTCGCCCATCCTGCTCGAAGTGGGACCCGGCGCCGCGCTGGCCAGTTTCGCGTTGCAAGGCGCTGGCGCGGGCCGGGCCGCCATCTCCTGCCTGCCCGATGCGCAAGGCGATGCCGAAGCCATGCTGGCCACCGCGCTCGGACGTCTCTGGACCGCTGGCACCGCGCCGGACTGGTCGGCCTGCCAGGCCGGCGACCGCCCGCGCCGCGTCTCGCTCCCGACCTATCCGTTCGAACGCAGCCGGCACTGGGTCGAGGCGCCAGTCGCCTCGGCTGCCGTCTCTGTCGCCGCGCCTGCGGTCGCCCCCGTTCAACCTCTTCCCACTCAACCCGAGCAGGAACCGGCCATGCCTCCCCATGCTGACACCGACATTCCCCTGGGCCGTTCGGAGCTCGGCGGCCGGATCGCAGCGATCTTCGAGAACCTGTCGGGGCGGCCCTTCGGCGCGGACGAGACGGGCGCGAGCTTCCTCGAGCTCGGCTTCGACTCGCTGCTGCTGACGCAGGCGGCGCAGGGTCTGCAGACGACCTTCGGCGTCCAGATCCGCTTCCGCCAGCTGCTCGACGATCTGCCGAGCGTCGACGACGTCACGCGCCATATCGCCGAGCTCTGCCCGCAGGAGATGGCGAAGCCGGCGCCGGTCGTTCAGGCGGCGGCTCCGGCCGCGCCTGCACCTGCCATGTCGGCGCCCGTCACAAGCGTTCCCGCGGCCGCCAGCGCGCAGCCAGCCGGTTCGGGCCTGGACGCGCTGATGCGCGAGCAGCTCGATGTGATGTCGCGTCTGATGGAGCGCCAACTCCAGGCCTTGAGCGGCCAGGCGGCAGCACCGGCCATCGCGGCCGCGGTGCCGGCCTTGCAGCCCTCGCCTGCTCCACTGCAGCCGGCAGCCGTCCAGCGGCAGCTTGCCCCCGCCCCCTCGGCTTCGACAAGCACCACCACCGGCTCAACGGCACGATTCAAGCCGCTGATCCGCACAGGCAACGAAAGCCTCAGCGAGGCTCAGCGCGCGCATGTCGCCCGGCTGACCAAGCTCTATGTCGGCAGGACCGCGACCTCGAAGCGGCTCGCCGACCAGCACCGCCCGGTCCTGGCCGATCCGCGCACCGTCTCCGGCTTCGCCGCCGACTGGAAGGAGATGGTCTACCCGATCGTCTCCGCCCGGGCGAAAGGTGCCCGGATCTGGGACGTCGACGGCAACACCTATATCGACCTCGTCAACGGCTACGGCCAGACCGCCTTCGGCCATGCGCCCGATTTCGTCGTCGAGGCAGTCCAGGCCCAGCTGACGGACGGTTTCGCGATCGGGCCGCAATCGCCGCTGGCGCATGAGGCCTCGAGACTGTTCTGCGAACTGACCGGCCACGCCCGCGTCGCCTTCTGCAACACCGGCTCGGAAGCGGTGATGGCGGCGATGCGCGTCGCCCGCACCATCACCGGCCGTGACAGAATCGTCGCGTTCTCAGGCGCTTATCACGGCCAGTTCGACGAGGTTCTGGTCCGCGGCGTCGGCGAGCAGCACCGCTCGGTGCCGGCGGCTCCGGGCATTCCGGCGGACGCCGTCGGGCGCATGACCATCCTGGACTACGGCACGGACGAGAGCCTCGCCTGGCTGCGCGAGCATGCGCAAGAGCTCGCCGCCGTCCTGGTCGAGCCGGTGCAGAGTCGCCGGCCGGGCTATCTGCCCGTCGCCTTCCTCAAGGAAGTGCGCGCGATCACCGAGCAGGCCGGCACGGCACTGGTGCTCGACGAGGTCGTCACCGGCTTCCGCGTCCATCCGGCCGGCGTGCAGGCCCTGCTCGGCATCAAGCCGGACCTCGCCACCTATGGCAAGGTCGTCGGTGGCGGCCTCCCCGTCGGCCTCCTGGCCGGCACGCCGCGTTTCATGGACGCGCTCGACGGCGGCGCCTGGCGCTTCGGCGACGACAGCGTCCCCGAGGTCGGCGTCACCTTCTTCGCCGGCACCTTCGTCCGGCATCCACTGGTGCTGGCGGCGACGGTCGCCGTGCTCAGGCATCTCAAGGAGAAAGGGCCGGCGCTGACCGAGGCCCTGACGCAGCGCATGCAGGGCCTCGTCGAGGCGCTGCGGCGCGCCTTCGCCAAGGTCGGCTGGGACGTGCCGATCGAGAGCTATGGCAGCGTCGCCTATTTCGAGCCGGGCCGCGATCATCGTCTCGGCAGCCTGCTGCACTACCATCTGCGCGCCCGCGGAATCTTCATCCAGGAACACTATCCCTGCTTCCTGACCACCCAGCATGGCGATGCCGAGATCGCGGCGATCATCGCCGCCTTCGAGGACAGCCTCGCCTTGATGCGCCGGGATGGGATGTTGCCCGGAACGGCCGCCGAGAGCCTGCCGCCGGACATGCCCGCCGCTCCGTCGGAGATCGAGCTGCCTCTGACCGAGGCCCAGACCGAGATCTGGTTGTCGGACCAGACCGGCCCCGAAGCCAGCGCCGCCTTCAACGAATCCGTCAGCCTGACGCTGGACGGCCATATCGATGCGCTGCGCCTCGCCGAGACGGTCAGGCAGGTCGCGGCACGGCATGCGATCTTGCACGCGCGGTTCTCCGCCGATGGCGAGACGATGCAGCTCCCGCCTTCGGGGACGTTCCCGGTTGCGATCAGCGACCTGCGCGGCGAGCCTGATCCGCAAGCAGCCCTGCAAGCGTTGATCGAGGGCTATGCCAGCCGCCCCTATGACCTTGTGCAGGGACCGGTGGCGGAAGCCGAGATCATCCGGCTCGGCGAGCAGAAGCATGTGCTGATCCTCTCGGCGCATCACATCGTCTGCGACGGCTGGTCGACCAACATCCTGCTCGACGAGATCGCCACCGCCTATCGCTCCGGCGTGGATGGGCTGCCGGCAGCGATGCCCTTCGCGGACTACGCCACGGAAACGCGGCAGGACCCGCGCACGGAAGAAGCGGCAACTTACTGGACCAAGACGTTCGCGGAGCTTCCCACCCCGCTCGAGTTGCCGACCGACCGGCAACGGCAGGCGCCGCGCAGCTTCAATGGCGGCACGCGCACCAGCTTCATCGAGGTCGAGCTCTATCGCCAGGTGAAGGCGGCGGGTGCAAAGCGCCGGCGGACATTGTTCGCCACGCTGTTCGCCAGCTTCCAGGTGCTGTTGCTGCGGCTCTCTGGCCAGCGCGACCTCGTCATCGGAGTGCCTGCTGCCGGGCAATCGCAGCTCGAAGGTCCCTCGCCCGTCGGCCATTGCGTCAACTTCCTGCCGATCCGCGGCGGGATCGATCCGGCCGAGCCGTTCTCGGCCCATCTCGACAAGGTCGGGCGCCTCATCCTCGACGCCTATGACCATCAGAGCTTCACGCTCGGCGCGTTGCTGAAGCGGCTGCGCGTCCCGCCGGTCTCCGGGCGGCTGCCGCTCGTCGAGGTGCAGTTCAACCTCGAGCGGCTGGCCGGCAATCTCGACTTCGGCGCCGGCGTCAAGGCGAGCGCCGAGCCGAACCCCAAGGCCTTCTCGACCTTCGATCTCTATTTCAACATCGGCGAATCCGACGATGGCTTGCGGATCGACTGCTGCTACGGCGCCGATCTCTTCGACGCGGCGACGATCGACCGCTGGCTCGGCCACTACCGCACGCTGCTCGCCGCCTTCGTCGCCAACCCCGACATGGTCATCGCAGCGATGCCGCTGATCGAGGGCGACGAGCGCCAGCGCCTCGTCTCCGAGATCAACGATACGCAGGTCGCGCTGCAGAGCGACGACGGCACGATCCAGGCTTTCGAACGCCAGGTCCAGCAGCAGCCCGAGGCGATCGCCGTCTCCTGCGGCGACCAGCAGCTCTCCTATGCCGCCCTGAACGCCTGGGCCGACCGGATCGCGGCCGAGCTGACGGCGCGCGTCGACGTTCCCGAAAGCCGCATCGGCCTCTTGCTCGAACGCTCGCCCGCGCTGATCGCCGGCATGCTCGGCGCACTCAAGGCCGGCTTCCCCTATGTACCACTCGACCCCGTCATGCCGAAGGCGCGCATCCAGCGGATCCTCAGGGATTCCGAGGCCGTCGCGCTGCTGACCGCCGGTCCGCTCGACCCGGCCATCGTCGAGCCCGACGAGAGCGTCATGCTGATCGATGTCGACCGGACCACGGCGAACCTCGCCGGGATCCGGGTGGCCGCGATCGCCCCCGACCAGCTCGCCTACGTGATCTACACCTCCGGCTCGACCGGCGCGCCGAAGGGCGTCGAGGTCAGCCATGGCGGACTATCGAACCTGCTGTTCGCGATGGCGCGCGAGCCTGGGTTCTCCCGTTCCGACACGATGCTCGCCGTCACCACGGTGACTTTCGACATCGCCGCGCTCGAATTGCTGCTGCCGCTAATCCAGGGCGGCCGGGTCGCGATCGCGACTTCGGACGAAGCCAAGGACGGCGCCGAACTGCTGGCGCGGCTGCAGCAGAGCGGCGCAAACGTGCTGCAGGCGACGCCGATGACCTGGCGCCTGCTGCTCGAAGCCGGCTTCCGCTCACGGCCGGGCCTGCGCATGCTCTGCGGCGGCGAAGCGCTGCCGCTCGACCTCGCACGCAAGCTGCTCGAAGGCGGCGGCGAACTCTGGAACATGTACGGGCCGACCGAGACGACGATCTGGTCCTCGGTCGCACGCATCCAGCCGGAGGACGAGATCGTCACCATCGGCCTGCCGATCGCCAATACGCAGTTCTATGTCGTCGACGCCAACAACGAGCCTGTCGGCGTCGGCATCCCCGGCGAGCTGCTGATCGCCGGCACGGGCCTGGCGCGCGGCTACGCCAACAATCCCAAGCTTACCGCCAGGAGCTTCATCGCCAACCCGGTCGACCCCGGCACGAGCGCCAAGGCCTATCGCACCGGCGACCGCGCCAAATATCTCCCGGACGGCCGCATCGTGCATCTCGGGCGGCTCGACCATCAGGTGAAGCTGCGCGGCTTCCGCATCGAGCCCGGCGAGATCGAGGCCGTGCTCGCCCGCAAGACCGGCATCGTCTCGGCGGTGATCCTGCGCGAGGACGTGCCGGGCGAGCCACGGCTCGTCTGCTACTACGTCACCGGTGCGGACAGCCCCCCGCCGTCCGAATTGCGAGCGGCGCTGGCGCAGGACCTGCCGGACTACATGGTCCCGACCGCCTGGGTCGGCCTGCCGGCCCTGCCGCTGAACTCGAGCGGCAAGCTCGATCGCGCGGCCCTGCCGGCGCCGGATGCCCAGAGCCCAGCGCCCAAGGCCGAGAAGACGGCGGACAAGGCTGCGCCACGGACCCCTGTCGAGGACACGCTGATCCGCATCTGGAGCGAGGTGCTGCGGCGCGAGGACATCGATGTCCACGACGACCTGTTCGACCTTGGAGCCGATTCCCTCAGCATCTTCCAGATCACCAGCCGGGCCCGCCGCGAAGGCCTCAAGGTCGCTGCCCGGGACTTCTTCCGGAACCGGACGATCGCCGCCGTCGCAGCCGCGCTGCCCGACGAGCCCGCCGCCGAAGCGGCCGCGCCTGCCGCGACGTTCTGGAAGCGGCCATGGCGACGCCCGCGCGACGGTGCGCAGCAGCCGAACGAGCCGAGCGCCGCCTCGCAGCGCGAGAGAGGGTGAACGATCATGGCAAACCAGTTCACCCGCGAACCGGAACCGCATCTCCGCGAACCAGAGCACATCGTGATGACCGCCCGGTGCTCGTCGGCGCAGCAACGCTATTGGGAGATCGACGCCAGGGATCCCGGCACGCCGGCGCTCAACATCGCCGTGAAATGGCGGATCCGCGGGCATCTGGACGCGTCCCTGGCGCGGGATGCATTCCAGGCGATCCTCGACCGCCATGAATCCCTGCGAACGGCGATCCGGCTGGAGGATGGGCGGCCCGTCCAGGCGATTGCCGAGCACGTTCCTTTCAAGCTGCCGGAGATCGACCTTTCCGGCCTGCCTGAGGCGGACAGGGCCCGGGAGGCCGATCGCATCGCCCAGAGCGAAGCCTGCACGCGCTTCGATCTCGGGGAAGCCCCGTTGCTGCGGGCGACGCTACTGCGCAAGAGCCGCGCCGAGGCAGTAATCCTCGTCGTCGCCCATCACATCGTCAGCGACGGCTGGTCGATGGGCCTCATCGCCAAGGATTTCGTCGCAGCCTACCAGGCGCTCGGCCGCGGCCGCGAGCCGGTCCTCTCCGAGCTTCCCCTGCAATATTCCGACTTCGCCGAGGGCAGCCAGGACAGCATGGAAGGCGGCGTGCTCGCGCGCGAGGAAGCCTATTGGCAGGGCAAGCTCGCCGAGTTGTCCATCGTCGAGGTGCCGGGCGATCGTCCGCGGCCGGCGACGCGGAGCACGAACGGCGCCTCGCTGTCGCGACTGCTTCCCCGCCACCTGACAACAGGCCTGGCCGATCTTGCACGGAAGGAAGGTACGACTTTCTTTTCAGTCGCTTACGCCGTTCTCCTGACCTTGCTCCGGCAACGGACCGGTGCCTGCGACCTCGTGCTGAGCACGCAAATGGCGAACCGGGACGATGTCGAGCTGGAAGCGATCGTCGGCCCGTTCGTCAACACGCTCGTGCTGCGGACCAAGGTCTCCGAGGAGCAGAGCTTCCTCGATCTCTGCCAGGCCGCGCGCGACACCTTCGAGGACGCGGTCGATCATCATCTATGGCCGTTCGACAGGCTCGTGTCGCTATTGCCAACCCGTGGCGACACCGGCCGTCCGCCGATCTCGATCAATTTCATCGTCCAGCGCGCCTTCATCGGCGAGCTCGCCAATGACAGTTTTCAGCTATCAGGGATTCCATCGCCCTTGCCAGGCGCGCTCTACGACCTCAACTTCATCCTGGTCGAGCGCGAGGAGGGCTGGCGCCTGACCTGCGAGTATCATCTCGACCTCTATGACGAAGCGACCGCTCATGAGCTGGCGGCGCAATTCGAGAGCCTGGCGGAGACACTCGTCGCCAATCCAACCGCACATCTGCCGCGCCCGGCGCCGACCTCCCTGCCGATCGCATCGCCACTCTGGCTGCCGGCGACGCCGGCCCCGCCGCCGGTGATCGACGTGACGGCCCTGCGCCGGACCTGGCTGCAGAAGGCCGGCACGCAACCGACCTTGTTCGCGCTCAACCATACCGCCCATAATCTGCGCCTGTATCGACCTCTGGCGCAGGAACTCGGTCCCGACCAACCTTTCGCCGCACTGCAATTGCTCGATCCATTGGTGAATGGCGCTGCGCCGAATTCGATCGAGCAACTCGCTTCCGCCTATTGCGAAGCGATCGTCGCGACGGAACCGAATGGCCGCTATCGGCTCGCGGGCTTCTGCCGCTCCGGCGTGATCACGCTGGAAGTCGCAAAGCAATTGCTGGCGAGCGGCAAGCAGGTCGACCTGGTCATGCTGATCGACTGCTGGGCGCCGGGCTACTTCCTGCGACTGCCCTATGGCGCACGCCTATGGTTCCGACTGAAGCGGGCCGGCCGCTTTGCCCGACGCTTCTGGCAAGGCGGGCCACGCAGCTTCGTGACGCGCATGTCGTTCTGGTTGCAATCGACCGCCGCCGTCCGGCAGGCGAAGCGCCTGATCTTCTGGCGCCCGGCCGAGGAAGCGGCCGACGAGGCCGATTTCTGGCGGACGACCGACGAGCTCGAGGCCCTGGTCCAGCGCTATGCGCTGCCGAACTATGACGGGCGCGTCCTGATCTTCCGGAGCGGCGCGATCCCGGCCGGCTGGCCGCCCGATGCCACCCTCGGCTGGGCTGGGCATCTCAGGCCCGACACGCCCTGCTTTTCGGTCGATGGCGAGGGCCATGAAGGCGCCTTCTCCGAGGCAGGCTCGCGGACGATGGCCGAGCGGATCCTCGAGGCCACGGCGCAGACCCGGAGCTGATCCGGACACCGTTCCGCCGGCGAGGCTATGGCCGGGCCATCCAGACCGGCGACCAACCGCGATGGCGCGCCGCCAGCGTGCCGCAATAGCCCGGAGCCGGTTCCAGATCGGCGAGCTGCCAGAGATCGGCCTCGGCCGGGTCGGATTCCACCGTCAGAAGCCGCGCCCTGAACGGATCCAGCGAGACTTCGAAGCTCGACGGCGAGCCATTGAGGCCGACGCCGATCGCCTTCAGACAGGCCTCCTTGCGTGTCCAGCAGCGGATGAAGGATTCCTCGCGCAGCTCCGGCGTCAGCGCGGCGAGCATGGCGAACTCCCGCGGCGCGAGGCAGCCGGCGAGGAGATCGGCCGAAACCGGCCGGATGCGTTCGATGTCGATTCCGACCGGCATGCCCTGCGCAACCGCGACGATCGCGAGCTCGCCGGAATGGCTGAGATTGAAAGCGATCGGGGGCCCGCTACACTCATTCACGAGGAACGGCTTGCCGAACGCCGTCTCGCCGAAGCGGAGCCGGGGCGGCGAAATGGGAACGTAGAGCGCCAGGACGCGCCGCAGCCAGTTGCGCGCCACGACGAAAGCAATCCGTGCCTTGGCGTCATGGAAGCGGTCGGCGCGCGCGCGCTCCTCATCCGACAGGATACCGCGACGCCCGGCCGCCTCGATCGCAGGCAGATCGACCCGGCAGCACCAGAGATGCACCTGGGAGGGCGGAAGCGGCATCATGGCGAGGGCGCCGCCATCATGCGGCCGCTGGCCGGTGCCGTCGGTGGACTGGAGAGGAGGCCCGGAATCCGCAGCGCAAGCATCGCCAGGACGGCGAGAGCGGCGAGTTCCGACAGGAGGGTCACCGCGACCAGCCCGGCGACGCCGAAGGTCGCCGCCGCCGGATAGACCGCGAGCAGGTTGAAGCACCCCCCGACGAACGATGCGACGAAGACCGGCCGCGTGCGCTCCAGCGCCCGGAAGGCGCAGCCGAGGACGAGGCTCGTCAGCGCCATCGGGAAAGCGAAGGCGTACCAGATGATCACCCAGTCGTATTCGAGGATCTCGCCGCCATAGAGCTGGTGAAGCAGCCAGGGACCGAACAGGCCAAGGCCGATAACAGTCGCGCCCCCGGTCAACCCGGCAAACAGCATGGCGCGGCCGAGCGTGCGGTGGAGCCCCGGCATGCCACGCTCCACGAACGCCTTCCCGGCCAGGGGCGGCACGATGTTCTCCAGCGCCTCGCGCACCACGTTGAGCACGGCGAGCAGGCTCTGCGCCGCCCTGAGGGCGCCGAGCACCTTCGGCCCGAACAGGCCGGCCGTCACCAGGAGTCCGCTATAGCTGAGCACCCATTGCACCGAGCCGGTCAGGACGAGCCAGCGCGCCGAGTGCCATTGCCGCGCGGTGACGCTGGTCAGGATCTGCCGGCGCCACAGCAGCGGTCCCGACATGCTCAATCCGCACAGGGTGGAGACGGCAGCAGCGGCGGCAACGGCCCACAATGCATTCGCGACGCCAATCATCCCGGCCTGCCAGAGGGCGGCGAGCGCGCCGAGCTTGAGGGCCTGGTTGATCATGTCGATCAGCAGGATTCCGGCGGGTCGGCGGCGGGCGAACAGATAACGCCGCAGGAAGTCCTGCGTCAGATAGGAGGCCGCAGCCATCGCGCCCGGCAGCGCGACATCGGCCAGGGCCGAGTCCGCGCCTGCGACGAAAGTCAGGGCAAAAAAGATCGCGCCGCTGGCGACGACGACATAGCCGGCCTGATGCAGGAAGACGATCGTGTAGTAGGCCTCGGCCTTCGCCCCCTGCTCCTTCGTGCCGATGCTCATCATCGGGCTGACGATCAGGCCGAGCTGCAGGCTCATCGCGAGATAGAGTGCGAGCCAGACCATCGTGTAGACGCCGAAAGCTTCGAGGCCGAGCGCGCGGGCGAGCAGAATGGTCGTCAGGAAATTGCAGGCGCTCGACAGTGCCTGGTCGGTGAAGGACAGCGCTGGATCGCGCATCGCGCGAAGGCGAGCCCGGATACCCTCGGATACCTTGCCGGGCCTGCGCTGACCCGAGGCGGCACGACCCGGCTCGCGCCGCGCCCGGCCGAAATACCCACCCATCCTGCCCGTGCTGAACGTCATCGGGCCTCCGTCGACGATTACCCGGCCGCATCTTCTCGGGCGAAGTCTAACGTCGCCCTCTTCCTGACGGCGCTGGGCATACGGACTGCCCAGAAGGAAGGTGGGCCGGCTGCCTCGCCGGCATGGCTACCTCGGATGCCCAGCCTGCTCCGGCCCGGCCGGGCGTTACGCTCCTCCCGAGACGGCAGCCGCCGCGCAGAGCAAGGGTGGACCGTGAAGGGAATGCCACGAGCACCGGCCGGCGTTGCGAGTGACCAGCGAGCGACCGACCGTTACCTGCCGATCCTGGCGCTCGGCTTTGCCGGCTATGTCGTCTTCGGCAAGAGCTTCGCCTATCTCGGCCTGCCGCCGCTCTTCGTCGGCGAGATGCTGTTCGCGCTCGGCCTGCTCGCCTTCCTCGCCTCGGGCTGCACCGCGGCGCTGCTCACAACCGTGCCGGCACTCAGCGCGGCACTGCTGATGGGCTGGGTTCTGTTGCGAACGCTGCAAGGCATTGGCGCCCACGGGGTCGACGCGCTGCGCGACGGCGCGGTCGCTCTCTATGGCGGCTTCGCCTTCATCGTTGCGGCGCTGATCGTGGAGCGTCCGATCCGCATCGCCCAGATCATGGGTTATTTCCGGATACAGGCGCGGGTCCTGATCCCGATCGCGATCGTCCTCTATCTGATCGCGCGGTTCTTCTTCGCCTCTATCCCGAAACTGCCCGGCCAGAATGTCGAGATCATCTCGGTGCGCTCGGGCGAGCTCGCCGCGCATCTCTGCGGCGCGCTCGTGCTCGTCCTGGTCGGCCTGTGCAAGGTCAGCCGGACCTGGCTCGTCGTCGCGCTCAGCGCGGCCCTGCTGATCGCCAGCCAGAGCCGGGGCGGCATGCTGGCCCTGCTGCTCCCTTTGGTTCTGGCCATGGTCCTGACCGGTCAGATCGGCCGCCTCGCAACCATCACCGCCGCCCTCACGGTCGCGATGCTCCTGGCCGCCGCCGCCGATCTCGAGATCGATTTGCCGCGAGGCGAGCGGCCGATCAGCGCGGCCGCCGTGGTCGAGAACCTCGCCAGCGTCGCCGGATCGAGCGACGCCAACAATCTCGACGGGACCAAGCAATGGCGGCTGAGCTGGTGGCAAGCCATTCGCAACTACACCGTCCACGGCCCCTATTTCTGGACGGGCAAGGGTTTCGGCATGAATCTGGCGGAGGCGGACGGCTTCGTCGTCGGCCTCGAACGCGGCGGGCCGACTGTGCGCAGCCCTCACAGCGTGCATATGACCTATCTCGCCCGGGGCGGCGTGCCCGGCCTGGCCCTCTGGCTCCTGACCATCGGCAGCTGGACGATCGCGCTGCTGCGGGCCGCCCATCTCGCCTGGCGGCGCGGCGACCTCGACTGGGCGCGCTATTTCGTCTTCCTGGTCTGCTATTTCGCCTCGATCATCATCGACGCCTCCTTCGACGTCGCGCTCGAAGGACCGATGCTCGGCATCCCCTTCTGGATCCTGTTCGGGATCGGCTTCGGCTCGCTGATGGTCTATCGCGCCTGGCATGTCGTCGAACCACCCGTCCGCGTCGGTCGCACCGCGCGCAAGGGAGCCCAGATCGCTGGCGCAATCCTCCTTGGCGCGGTGACACTGCTCGGCAGCCCTCCTTCCGAGGCGGCCGACAGCGCCCCCTGCCCGCCCGGTTCCATTCCGGTGCCGGTCGGCGCGTCCATCCAAGCGCTCGTCGACAAGGCCCCACAGGGAGCGACCTTCTGCATTGCGGCCGGCATCCACCGCACCCAGATGATCGTCCCCAAGGACCGGCAGACCTTCATCGGCAAGCCCGGCGCCATCCTGAACGGAGCCGAACTGATCACCGATATCAGCCAGAAGGACTCCTTCTGGACGACCGCCATGCCGCAGTTCGGGATCAAGCCATTCGGCTCGTGCCTGCCCAGCCGCGCCCGCTGCAACGATCCGCGCCGCTTCTTTCTCGATGGCCAACCGCTGGAGCCGGTCTCCGACCGTGCCGACCTGCGATCGGGACGCGTCTATTCCGATGCCGCGACAGGGCTGAGCTATTTCGCGGACGATCCGCGCGGCCGAACCCTGGAACGGACGCGCGTGCTCTATGCGTTCAACAATCGGGGCGCGCGCGGCGTTACCGTCAAGGGCCTGATCGTCGAGAAATATGCGACGCCCGCCCAGCAGGGCGCGATCTTCGGCGACGAGCATCCCCGCGCCACCGACTGGGTGATCGAGGACAACGAGGTCCGCTTCAACAGCGGATCGGGGATCGCGACCGGCGAGAGGAGCATGGTCCGCCGCAACAGGGTGCACCATAACGGCCAGCTCGGCATCTCGCCCAACGGCAGCGATGTCGTGATCGAGAACAACGAGATCTACGAGAACAACATCTACGGCTTCGACGCCGCCTGGGAGGCCGGCGGTGTCAAGGCCGGCAAGGTCGAGCGCCTGACGCTGCGCGGCAATCATGTGCACGACAACTACGGCTCGGGGCTGTGGTGCGATGTCGACTGCCGCCACGTCCTGTTCGAGAACAATCTCGTCGAGCGCAATTCGGACGCCGGAATCTTCTACGAGATCAGCTTCGACGCCATCATCCGCAACAATACGGTTCGCCTGAATGGAACCGGACGCGGCGGCCAGCAGGGCAGCGCCTGGATCTGGGGCGCCGGCATCCAGATCGCCGCGTCCGAAGGCGTGAGCGTCTACGGCAACAAGGTCACCGTGGCCCCAGGCGGGACTGGCATCGTCATCGTCGACCAGGGCCGCGAGCGGCTCGATCAACCCAGGCTGAAGGACGGCCAAAAGAAGCTGTTCTACCTGACGGCGCGCAACTCCGTGCACGACAACGAAGTCGTCTACGACGGCAACTCCGGCCTCTCCGGCGGAGCAAGCGACGTTCCCGATGCCAATCCGAATTTCAGGATCATCGAAACAGGCGGAAACCAGTTCGACCGCAACACCTATGTGCTGCGCGGGCCGACCGAGGCCCCGCTCTTCATCTGGGGCGGTGAGCCGGTCTCCTACGAGCGCTTCCGCGCTCTCGGCCAGGAGGCGAACGGCCGGATCATCCGGGCCGATCAGGCCCCCCCTGCCCAGAACGGCTTAGTCCAGAAGCCCTAGCGCTCAGTCGTCAGACCGGGCTGCCGGCCGAACGCCCAACGCTAGGATCGTTATCGGGAACCGGCAGGTCATCGCGAGGCGAAGAGCTCATGAACATGATTCCGCGCTCGTTCCGCCGCTCCCAGTTCCGTGAGGAACGCTTCAAGACCTATGTCCGCCCGATCATCGACTCCGTGATCGAGAAACGAGGCTCCTGCCGCATCCTCGATCTGGGCGGCGACGCCGACTACTGGCAGTTCGACCTACCGCCTTCGGGGGTGGAGATCTGGCTCCTGAACATCGAAGCCAAGCCGCCCTCGCCCGATCCGCGCTTCCATGTCATCCAGGGCGACGCGCGCGACGTCCATGAATTCGACGACCGAAGTTTCGACTTCGTCCACTCCAATTCGCTGATCGAACATGTCGGCCGCTGGGCCGACATGAAGCGCGTCGCGGCCGAGGTCAGACGTCTCGCGCCGAACTACTACGTGCAGACGCCGAACTTCTGGTTTCCGCTCGATCCGCACAGCAATGCGCCAATCATGCACTGGCTGCCACAGCCGCTGCAGCGGCGGATGGTGTCGAGCAAGGCTCGCGGCTTCTACGCGAAGGCAGGCTCCCTCGACCAGGCCATGCAGATCGTCGAAGGCACCACGATGCTTGACCGGGCCCAGCTCGCCGAGCTCTTTCCGGACGCGGAAATCCTGACCGAGAACATCCTGTTCCTGCCGAAATCGCTGATCGCCATCAGGGCCCCCGCAACGTGAGACAAGCGGGGGACATCCGGCCGGATTTCGCCTTCCTGGCTCTGGCCAAGGATTGTGCCGTCACGATCCCACCCTTTCTTGAGCTCCTGCAGACGCTGAAACGCAGCGGCTCGAGCGTCGTCGCCTTCGTCGGCGAAAACGGCTCGCGGGACGGAACGCACGCGCTGCTCCAGCAGGCCCAGTCGCGCGGTGAGATCACCCTCGTCCCGACGGCTTTCATGGCGGACGAGCCGGAGCGGCTCAGGCGGATGGCGCTGGGTCGGGAACGGCTCAAGAGCGAGCTCGAAGCGTCGGGCCTCGAACCCCGCTTCGTCTGCGTGCTCGACATCGACAATGTCATCGCCACGCCGCCCCCGATCCCGGCGCTGCTCGCCGCCGCCGCGAAGCTCGATCGACCAGGCATCTTCGGGGTGTCGGCGAGCTCGCGCCCGCACTATTACGATCTCCTCGCCTATGAAGACGAGCACAGATCCTTCACGACACTGCTCGGCGACCTCGCGGGAAACCGATCCGACATCGTCAGATACTACCGCTTCTTCTGCTCACGCATCTATCCGCACCAGCGCGCCCTCACCTCCGATCACGAGATCGCCTGCGCCTCGACCTTCAACGGCCTGTGCCTCTATCGTGCCGGGACATATCGTCTCGGTAGCTATCGTCAGGAAGGCCCCGCCATCTGCGAGCACCTCGTCTTCAATCGCCGCCTCGCCGCGCTGACCGGCGGAGCAATGCTGATCGATCCCGATCTGGTGCTGCGCACGCCTCGCGATCACGCCGAGCAGAGCTTTCTGCCCTTTGCCTGGCGGCGCTTCCGCAAGCTGATCTCGCAGCCCCATCAGCGATACATTCGCCTGCCGAATCCACCGGCATGATGACGTAACGGAACTCAGCCATGACCGGCACCTTCCCAAATGTGAACGGCTGTCAACATTGACCTGGCGGCTACCGGGCATTCCAATGCCTTACGCGGCACTTTCGCTACGAAATCGTGCGTATGGACGCACCGATCACGAAATTCTTACCAGGAGGATGATTTGGCGATCCGCCATCATTTGTACAGCTATGAATTTTCCAGATGACCGAAAATTGGTCATATCCAGCTTAAACTATCAATTATCATAGCTTACAAGCTTATTATCTGCCAATAACGATCAATTTTAAATTGTTTGAATCTGATTTCAAGCATTAAATTAATAAATATATCTAATTAATACTTTATCGTTCCCTTTCCTGCTCACCCCAAAAGGCGACAACACCGGCCCTTGAGAATTCGAAACAGAATCGACGATACAACTTATGTTAGAATTCACAATTTAAAAAAACCGTTTTGGAAATACATCCTCAATTCGGGGCAGACAAACACCGATAATGTGCTATTATCAGCCTGAAGATAGGCGCCTCGAACTGAGATAGCCTGCACGATCTGCTCTAGTGATACCCTGCTAATCGCTGCTTTCCTGCCTCTTTTGCCGGCATATCCAACATAAATATCCCGGCAAAATTTGAGCAGAGCTACCTTGAGGGAACGGATAAATCTAATACCTTTATGCTTTTAGAGAAAAGACCAATTTCACAAAATCTCATCTTGGATTTTTATGTAAATTAAACTTTATCTCAAAACTTGGCTAATTCTATTATTACTCATATAATTTCCTAAATAATAGAAAGATAAATGGAGATTCATCTCTGAGCTAGGAGGTGATTTTCTGAACTGAGCTGTTCCGAAAACCGTCGAAGAAGGGCTGTTATCCTGGTTATCATAGCGAGTGAGCGATCCCGCACGGAGCTGCGCACGAAACATATTCGCCTGGGACATCTGTCAATTCGGGGGCTAGCGAGCGTGAATCCATCCGTCTCCAATATTTCGCCGAGCATCGGCGCGCTCGATATCGACTTCGACCATCATGGTCTTTTCAACACTTTGGTCGCCGACATGGCTGACCTGTTGGAAAGCATCGCAGGGGTCGACGATGCCTGCGCCTATGTCAGCGGCATCGCCGCGCGCCTGGGTACCGATATCGAAAGACAGTACAAGACGGCACTCGGAGTCCAGCACCTCAACCGAGATCAACTGCTCGAGATCCTGATCGACCTGAAGAACCGCGCCGGCGGTGCATTCTCGATCACCGAGCAGGACGAAGACCGGGTCGTGTTCAGCAATTGCTCGTGCCCTCTTGGCCGGGCAGCGGCGAACCACCCCTCACTGTGCATGCTGACATCGAACATCTTCGGCCGCCTGACCGCCAACGCAGTCGGGTACGCCGCGGTCGATCTGGAGGAGACGATTGCCTCAGGGGCAGCTGGATGCCGTGTGGTCCTCCATCTGAAGCGGATGGAGCCGGGCCCAGGGACGAGGGAATATTTCCGAGATGATGCATCTGCAGCTTCGGCATGAGCCGGATCTCGAGGTCTATCTCGAGCCATCTGTCATCGCCCTGACCGATGGAAGCATCCGCGCGCTCAATCGCGCCGCAAGCCAGCTGCTTGCCCCCGGCCACGCAGCCACGTCGCTGTTCGATATCTGCGCGAGCCGGGTCGATGCCTTGCGGACCTATCTCCAGGCCTGCTCGGGCTCGCGCCACCCCCTGATCGAAAGGGTCGGTTTCAATGGTCCCGATGGCGCCGGCGACTATCGCTGCTTCGGCAATGTCCTGGTGCCGCGGCGCAAGAGCCAGCCGGCGACGCTTCTGCTGCGGCTCTTCCCCCTGCTCGACTCGCGATTTTCGGCGGCTGCTGAACGGATGAGACGCTTGACGGCTGAGAGGCAGCGCAGCGTTGCCCTGCAGCAATTCGACGAGTTGCGCAGCGACCGCCTCCGGCTGGTCGAGCAATATTGCTTCGTCGCCGAGGCGCTGCGGGTCGTGGAAGCGCGGACGCATCAACTTGAGAATGAGCTCAACCATATCCGGGCCGACGAGCGTGAGCGCATAGCACGGGACCTGCACGACCATGCCGGGCATGAGATGGCCCAGGTCCTCGTCGAGCTGAGAGCCTTGCAGGAGAGCACGAAAGGACCGGCGAGGCGGCGCGTCGAAGAGATCGTCGAGCACGTCGCCGGGGTCGGGCGCAAGATTCACCATGCTGTCGTCAGTGGCCGGCCACGCATCGTCGAGGAGCTCGGCTTCAGCCGAGCCATCGAGACCATGGCAACCTCGTTCGCCGCGGATGGGCGGCTCCAGCTCTGCTTCAGGAGGAAGGGAGCCGAGCCCGACCCGATGCCTGCCGCCATCGAGGAGGCTCTCTACCGGGTGGCGCAGGAGGCGTTGACGAACTGCCTCAAACACGCGCTCGGCGCGCGAAAACTCGATATCGTCCTGGACTTCGCAGGGACATCGGTCTCGCTCACCATAGCCGACGATGGTGCCGGGCTTCAAAACGTGCCCGAGCGGCCGGGAGATGACATCCACACCGGCATCGGACTTCCTGGCATGCGTCAGCGCATGGCGGATGTGGGGGGGACGCTGGGTATTGGGCCACGCTGCGACAAAGGCACGATCGTCACCGCAATCGCGCCCCTGACCGATAGCGCGCCGCGGAGCGCCCCGTCGTGACGACGCGGATCATCCTGGTCGACGATCACCCGGTCGTTCTGGCGGGGCTGAGGGCCCTCGTGCTGGACATGCCGGATTTCGAGCTGGTTGGACAGGCGAGTTGCGCGGCGGAGGCGCTTGCGCTCGTCCGCGGACAGCGCCCCGACCTCGCGGTCCTCGACATGGGGCTCCCAGGCATGAGCGGCCTGACGCTGGCCGAACGCATCCTTGAAGAGATGCCCGACACCCTGATCGTCATGCTGACCCATTACGAAGAGCCGAGCTATGTCCAGAAGGCACTGCGGGCCGGCATTCGCGGCTACGTCCTCAAGGCATCCGCAGGCGACAAGGTGGCACAGGCACTTAGAACGGTCCTGAGCGGCGGGGTCTATATCGATTCGGACCTTGAGGACTTTCGCTCGGAATGGATCCGCAAGCTTTGCCCGACGGCCGGCATGCCCACGGCAGCCGCGAGCGACACACTGACCTATCGCGAGATGCAGGTCCTGCGCCTGGCTGCAGTCGGCCACTCCAACAAGGAGATCGCCCGGCGCGTCGGCCTCGGCATCAAATCGGTCGAGACCTATCGCTACAGGGCCTGCAAGAAGCTGATGCTGCACTCCCGTCTCGACATCATCAGATACGGCGCCAGCCATGGCTGGATTCTCGACGTCTGACGGCCGTGACTAAGCCGTTGGCGCGCTGAACTGCCGGACCTGCTCCTGTGCGGAGTACTCAACTTGGCGTGACTGGAACAATTATGGCCACGCGCCCCGCGACGGCATCTCCAGAAGAGCGTCGCGACTTGCCGGGCCGTTCCCGCTACCAAAGTCTCCGGGGATAGGGGCCTGCGCCCGGGACCCGCCAGCGACTGGCGGAGCCCGACATCACGGTCGCATCCCCACCGAAAAGCGACCAGAGCGGCGGCACGACCATGGCAAGGATCCTCGTTGCCGACGAACATGCGCTCTACCGCACGGGCCTGCGCACGATCCTGCAGGCCGCCCTGTCGGAGGCCGAGCTTCTCGAAGCCGAAGACTTTGACGGCCTGATGCGCAACCTGATGGAGGAACAGCCGATCCATCTCGTTCTGGTCAGCCTTGGCCTGACGGGATCCACCGATCCGGCGGTCATCTGGGATTTCAAGCGCGCCTCCCCGACGACGCGCTATGTCGTCATCTCGAGCAACGGCACCTTCGACCAGGTCCTCCACTATATCGCGGAGGGGTTTCACGGCTTCATCTCGAAGCTGCAGCGGGACGACGAGATCATCGAGGCGGTCCAGGAGGTTCTCGCCGGGCGCCTTGCGGTCCCCCGCGGCCTCACTCCATTCGGCTCCACGGCCGAGGCCTATCGCTCTCGCGAGATACCGCAGCGCCGGGCCAGCTCGCAGCAGGACCCGTTCGGACTGACGCGCCGACAGCGGGACGTCTTGACACTGCTGGCGGACGGGCTCTCGAACCGGGAGATCGCCCAGGCGCTCCATATCGCGGAACCGACGGCCAAGATCCACGTCTCCGCACTGATGCGGACGCTCAACGTCCGCAATCGCACCGAGGCCGCCGTACTCGCCAAGGATCTGATCCGCATCCTCAAGAGCGACCAGACCGGCTGAAGCAGCTCGCGCGGAGAGTGCGCCGAGCCGTGGATCCTTCCTCTACGGCAACCTGAAGACAAGCTCCACACCACTTGCAAGCCAAACACGTAAAAATGGACGCTTTGTCGCAGGTCGCATGTAAGGATTTTCCTGACGCGATCGTATTTTTCCTGACAAGACGACTACATCCGAATGAACTAATTATTAACGATGACATTCTGGGTGCTCGCATCCCTTAGTGTCATCGTGTGGCCGTATCGGATTAGTCACCACCTGCCTCATTTCGGAATTTCTCAAACAGCACAACGGAATACCTCCGCTGATGCGGCTGGGGCGATATGCGCTCCATCGCTTCCGCTATCCTTGTTTTGCGTCGAGTAAGAGGGGAGTACCGATGTCAGACATCATCGAGACCGCTGTATTGAGTGACAATGCACTTCTTCGGGAAGGCATAACCAAATTATTGGACGGCGCCCGCTTCCATGTCAGCCAGAGAACAACCAGCCTCGACTTTCAACGATACGATCAGAGCCAGCAAACACCGGACCTCTTCATCGTCGTGATCGACGATATGTCCTGCTCTATAGTCGGCGACCTCAAGAGGCAGTTCAAGAGCGCCAAGATCGTCGCGCTCGCCCTGCGCGGCAGCCGGGAATTGATGCACCGAGCCATGCAGCTCGGCGCGGTCGGTTATCTCGTCGAATCCGTGTCCGCGCAGGATCTCATCACCTCGCTGGAAGTCGTCATCGCCAACGGCGCGGTATTTCCGCCTGAACTTCTGTCGCAACTCTCCGAGGTCGCAGTCGAGCCGCAGCGCCTGCTGCAGGGCGTGCAGCGCCGGGCCGACGGCTCGCCGTTCCAGGGCCTTTCGGCCCGGGAGGTGAGCATCCTGGAGGGGCTCATGCTGGGTGAATCCAACAAGGTGATCGCGCGCAAGCTGGAGATCGCCGAAGCCACCGTGAAGGTGCATGTCAAGGCGATCCTGCGGAAGGTCCGGGTCCGGAACCGCACCCAGGCGGCGATGTGGGCCATGCAGAACGCGGTGACCCGGATTCCGGTGGTCGAGGAGCCCGATTCCGCGGAGGACACAACGCTGCCGATGATCCCGGCGAGGCCGGACATGGCGCTCGCCTCCCGGCACGTCTGACAGCACCGGCTCCAGCAGCGGAACTGCGCCAATGATCGTGACAATCGTGACCCCGACGCTGAACGCCGTCGACTATCTCAAGGAATGCATCGAATCCGCGCGTCGCAATGCGACGCGCGGGATCGAGATCGAGCACGTCATCGTCGATGGTGGCAGCACCGACGGGACCGTCGAACTCGCCCGGAGCTACGGGCTGAAGGTGATGCAGGGCAAGGACAGCGGCATCTTCGACGCCATCAACAAAGGCTCCTTCAATTCCTCGGGCGAATTGCTGGGCTTCCTGGGCGCCGACGACGTGATGCTCCCGGGCGCTGCGGCGGCAGTCGTGGACGCCTACCGCACGAGCCGCCGGCGCTGGGTGGTCGGCGCGATCCGATGGATCGATTCGAGCGGGCACGGCCTCGGCGGGCTCGCGGCGCCGCCGAACTGGATGACGCCCGCCATGCTCGTCTGCCTGGGCTGGAATCCGATCATGCACATGGCGACTTACTTCTCCCGGACCTTTTTCGAGGAACTGGGTGGATTCGACATCGCCTACAAGGATGCCGGCGACTACGACATGTTCTGCCGGGCCCTGGCGAAGGAGCCCTATGGCCGGATCACCCAGCCGATCGCCTGCTTCCGGCGGACGGGCGTCAACAACAGTGCGATCCATGGCAGCCGCACGGTCGCCGAATGCGCGAGGGTCTACGCCCAGCACGGGCCTTCATCGCAGGCTGAGCGCCTGTTCTGGCGGGCCCTGCTGAAAGCCTATTTCAATCTCGGCAACCCCGACTGGCTGCTGTCGAAGATGGCTGACACGACGCGCGCGACGCTGAAGCTTCAGCCGAAGGCGCATTTCTGATCCGCGCCGCCAAGGCGTCTGCCTTGGCAAACTGCGCTCCGGCGGACTGCACACAGTCCGCCGGAGCGCGGATTTTTTCATTGCTGAAGCGTCAGCGTGCCGCGGACAGGAGCTCGCGTTTCCGAGGACGAAGCTTCCGGCATGCCTGCATCGGCAGGAGGGCACAGCCGACAACCGGCCAGGTCGCGCTAACCAGAGCGACAACAAGGATGTCCTTCGCGCTGAGCCGGGCGCGCTCGGCTTCGAGAACCGAATTGAGCGCGATCAGGGCCGCAATCACCAAATAAGCGGCCGTGAGGATGACGAGCGCCGTGACCATCTGAACCGCCTCTCGGCGAATGGCTTCTGCACGTCACGCTAGCGCCGACGAAGGCATCGGCAACGACGCAGGAAGATATCCCTGCCGACCATTCGGGATTACCGCATCGGCCCGGCGAACGGCGCAATCTCCTGCTGTGGGTCCGCACTCACCGGCCCTTTGCTCCGACCGCCGGCGCCGCCTTCATCCCGGCATCCTTCAGCCGAACCGTGGACACGGCGCGATCGCAGGCCGGTGCAAACTCGGCCGCCTTGTCCTCGCGATAGATGCATTCGAAATTATAGGCCTTGCCGTTCGCCACCGTGAACACATAGCGCTTGATCTGTGGCCGCTCCTTGCTGAACGGCCACCGCGCATTGCTGAAGACCATGTCGACCGCCGGCTGCTGGAGCATCCTGGTCATCGTCGACGATTGCAGCGTGATCGTCGGCCGGACGGCGATCGCCCTCCTGAATTCGTCGGCGATCGCCTGACGCGTCCGCTCGCTGACTTCTGTGATTCCAGCGGGATCGCGCGGTCCAAGGAAGGTGATGATCACATCGCCATTGGTCGGAGAGGAGGCCTTGACGCCGGTCACATCGCCGCTTCCGTCGGCAAATTGACGATCCAGCTGGAAATTCGACGGATACTGAAAGCTGTAGGCGCCATCGGCCGCCGCGAAAGTACGGTTCTGCTGGGCGATGCTCGCCGACGGGAGAGCGACGGCCAGCACCAGCAGCGCGACCCTTGTCGACAGCGACATGGGCATCTCCCGTTAGAAGCCGGCGGAACGAACCCAGTTTGGGGTCTACCGCAGCGGGCGGCGGTCTACTGAAACCGCTCTACCGCCCCTGTCTTCACTCCCACTCGATCGTGCCGGGCGGCTTGCTGGTCACGTCGTAGACCACCCGGTTGATGCCCTTGACCTCGTTGATGATGCGCGTCGCGGTGCGCCCGAGGAAGGCCATGTCATAGGGGTAGAAATCCGCCGTCATGCCATCGACCGAGGTCACGGCGCGCAGCGCGCAGACATGGTCATAGGTGCGGTAGTCGCCCATCACGCCGACGGTGCGCACCGGCAGCAGCACGGCGAAGGCCTGCCAGATCACGTCGTAGAGGCCGGCCTTGCGGATCTCGTCGAGATAGATCGCATCCGCCTTGCGCAGGATGTCGAGCTTCTCCTTGGTGATCTCGCCGGGGCAGCGGATGGCAAGGCCCGGCCCCGGGAAGGGATGGCGGCCGACGAAGACCTCGGGCAGGCCGAGCTCGCGGCCGAGCACGCGGACCTCGTCCTTGAACAATTCGCGCAGCGGCTCGACGAGCTTCATCTTCATGCGCTCGGGCAGGCCGCCGACATTGTGGTGGCTCTTGATCGTGACCGAAGGCCCGCCGCTGAACGAGACGCTCTCGATCACGTCTGGATAGAGCGTGCCCTGGGCGAGGAAGTCAGCGCCGCCGAGCTTGGCCGCCTCGGCATCGAAGACATCGATGAAGAGCCGGCCGATGGTCTTGCGCTTGGCTTCCGGATCGGCGCCGCATTTGGCAAGCTCGGAGAGGAAAAGTTCCTCGGCTTCAACATGAACCAGCGGGATGTTGTAGTGGTCGCGGAACAGCGTCACCACCTGCTCGGCCTCGCCGAGGCGCATCAGGCCGTGGTCGACGAAGACGCAGGTGAGCTGGTCGCCGATCGCCTCATGGATCAGCACGGCCGCGACGGCCGAGTCGACGCCACCGGAGAGCCCGCAGATCACCCGGCCGGTGCCGACCTGGTCGCGGATCTTCTTGATCATCTCGGCGCGATAGGCCGACATGCTCCAGTCTGGCTTGCAGCCGCAGATGTCGACGACGAAGTTGCGCAGCAGCTTGGCGCCATCAGGCGTATGCACCACCTCGGGGTGGAACATGGTCGAGTAGAAGCGCCTGGCCTCGTCGCTCGCCACCGCATAGGGCGCGTTCTCCGAGGTCGCTTTGACGGTGAAGCCGGCCGGCAGCTGCGTGACGCGGTCGCCATGGCTCATCCAGACCGGATAACGCCCGCCCTGCTCCCAGACGCCGGCGAACAGGGCCGAGGGGGTGACGATCTCGACATCGGCGCGGCCGAATTCGGCGGCGTGACCGCCCTCGACCGTGCCGCCGAGCTGGTGCGCCATGGTCTGCTGGCCATAGCAGATGCCGAGCAGCGGCAGCTCCGCGGAGAACACTTCCTGAGGCGCGCGCGGCGAATTGCCGTCGGGCACCGAGGCCGGGCCGCCGGAAAAGATCACGCCCTTCGGCTTCAGGCGCTGGAACGCCTCGGAAGCCGACTGGAACGGGGCGATCTCGCAATAGACCCCGATCTCACGGATCCGGCGGGCGATCAGCTGCGTGACCTGGCTGCCGAAGTCGATGATCAGGATGGAGTCGTGATGGGCTGGGTTCTGGGGCTGAGCGCTCATCGCGCTCGGTTACGCCATCGCGCGCGAGCACGCAACGGCGCTGGATGCGGATCAGGCCGGCGCCGCAAGGCAGCTCAGGTAAAACCCGTCCGTCCCCGTCCGCCGCGGCGAGAGCTGCAGGCCAAAGCGCGTGGCGAAGCGGGCAAGCAAGCCGAAATCAACCTCGCCGGTATCGAGCAGCGAGCGCGTCGCCACCGGCGCGAAGCCGGCATGGCGCGCCAGGAAGGCCTCGACCGCGCCGTCATTCTCCTCCGGCAGCATCGAGCAGGTGATGTAGGCGATGCGCCCGCCCGGCTTCACCAGGCTGGCGGCGCGGCCCAGCACCTGCGCCTGCTCCTTGACGCGCTCGGCCAGCGCACCGGGGCGCACCCGCCATTTCGCATCCGGATTGCGCCGCCAGGTGCCGGAGCCGGTGCAGGGCGCATCGACGAGCACGAGGTCGATCGTGCCGGCAAGATCGGCGAGCGCGTCGTGGCCACGGCTCCTGGGCACGCGGACCTCGACATTGGCGGCGCCGGAGCGGGTGAGCCGGTCATGCAGCGGCGCCAGCCGGCGGCTGTCGAGATCGGTGGCGAAGATACGCCCCTCGCCGCCGAGCACCGCGGCGAGCGCCAGCGTCTTGCCACCGGCGCCGGCGCAGAGATCGACGACACTCATGCCGGGCTGTGCGCCTGCGAGCAGCGTCACGAGCTGCGAGCCTTCGTCCTGGATCTCGAACTCGCCGTTGAAGAAGCTCGGCTCGCTCTGCAACGACGGGCCGCGGCCATCGGGGCCAGGCAGGAAGCGCAAGGCATCGGGCGACCAGGCGCCCGGCTCGGGCTGAAGATGAGCCAGCGCGGCGCGCAACCTGTCGCGATCGGTCTTCAGCCGATTGGTGCGGATATCGGCCGGCGCGCGGCCCGCCAGGGCCTGCCCTTCGGCAACCGCATCGTCGCCGAAGCCAGCCATGAAGGAGGGCCAGAGCCAGTCAGGTACATCGGCCTGCATCCAGCCGGGCGCGGCGTTGAGATCGAAGGCGGCGAGCCCGGCGACCTCGAACTCGGTCAGCGGTGCGGGCGCATGATTCTGCCCGCTGAACAGTTCCGAGATCTCCTCGACGCCCAGGTCGCGCTGGCTGACCAGCATGCCGAGCACGAGCGCCCGCGGCGTCTCCTCACCGAGCGCATGCACAGAGGACGCGCGGCGGCGCAACGCGTCATAGACCAGCGAAGCGACAGCGGCGCGATCCTTGGAGCCGGCGAAACGACGTGACAGTCCCCAGTCCTTCAGCGCGTCGGCCGCCGGCCGCCGGCGCTCGATCAGGTCCGCCAGGACTTCGATGGCGGCGCTGATGCGGGCGGCGGGAGTCATGTCCGGCAGTTCCTGTGCTTGCTTTGCATTGCGGCTCTCGAGCCCGTCACCATTTGGAACGATTCCGAAGCGCGACGGCACCCTTGACGCCCTCGTCCCACAGGGCGCAAGACGATACAACTCCTTCCGCAACGCCAACCGCCCAGGAACCTCTGCAATGACCACCCTCTCCCGCCTCGCGCTTGCCGGCCTGTTCTGCCTGTCGCTCGCCGCCTGCGCCACCCAGCCGGTCGACACCACGCCGCCGCCGGCCAAGCGCCTGGACGCCAAGACCACGCTCGAAGGCCGCCGCTGAGTTTTCGCGGGGCGGGACAGGATTGGCGGCGCCACGCCCGGCCGGCCCCGTTCACGTCAGCGACCACGCGAAGCCCACTCCAACCTCTGTCGGAGTGGGCTTTTTCTTGGCGGGATTACAGAGCAAGGCATATGAGCAAGCCCCACGCCCTGGCAGTGCTCATTTTCTGCGAACGTCCAGGCCCAAAGCCCTGGCAATGACGATAGTCTGGTCGATCGTGATGATCGCGCCGCCGAGCTGCGTGTTGGCGGGCTCCAGCGCACTCAGATCGCTTCCTCGCAGATCACAATTCGAAAAATCGGCGCTGTGCAGCCAGGCGCCGGACAAATCGACCTCCCGGATCGAGCCACCCTGGCAGCGTGCGCCGGTCAGATCGGCCTCCCGCAATCGGGTGCCGCGGAAGCGCGCTTTCCGTAAATCCGCGCCGGGAAGGCCGACGAAGGACCAGTCGCCATCGACGACCTCCATGCTGTCGAACTGACAGCCGTCGAACATGCTTCCCACGAACTTGCATTCGGTGAAGGTGGTGTCGAAGAAATTGCAGGCGACAAAGGTGCAGTTCACGAAAGCCGCGCTGTGATGCTTGGAGCCGTTGAAGCGCGCCCGGCGAAAGGTGCATTCATTGAAGACGCAGCCGGTGTTCCGGGCCTCGCTCAGGTCGAGATCGGCAAACAGCGCGTTTTGAAAGCGTCGCCGATCGAGCTCGTCGCCATACCAATCCGCACCGGCAATCGTTTCGACCGTCTTGGGGGCGGGTTCGCCATATCGTCGCTCAGCCATGATGTCTCTGCTCGCTCGAAACCTGGCCAGCTTACGGAAGGTCCCGGTCCGCTTCTGTCTGCAGTGCCGAAATTCGCGTGCGGCGCGAACCTGCACCCGAGCCGATACCCGGCCACCTCAAATCCGCACGAGAGCCACGACGCTTTCCGCGAATCTGAGCTCTCGCTTTCATGGCCATGTCATATCCGCTGCCATAAGGTCGTGCGCATTTCCGCGAGACTAGGTCAAACCATGCTGAAGAACCTCCTTCTCTCGACATCGCTTCTCTCCGCGCTGGCGCTCCAGGCTCCGGCCGCACAGGCGCAAAACCCAGTGCCGACGCTCGACGGAAAGCCGGCCCTGATCGCCGGCCATCGCGGCGCCAGCGGTTACCTCCCCGAGCATACTCTCGAAGGCTACAAGCTCGCGATCGAGCAAGGTGCCGACTTCATCGAGCCTGATCTGGTCGCGACCAAGGACGGCCATCTCGTCGTCCGCCACGAGCCGATCATGTCGGGCACCACCGATGTCTCGACGCGGCCGGAATTCGCCGCGCGCAAGACGACCCGGAAGATCGACGGCGTCGATACCACCGACTGGTTCGCCTCCGACTTCACGCTCGCCGAGATCAAGACGCTGCGGGCCAAGCAGGCCTTCGCCGACCGCGACCAGTCGCATAACGGCAAATACGAGATTCCGACGCTGCAGCAGGTCATCGATCTCGCCAAGGCCGAGAGCGCCCGCACCGGCCGCACCATCGGCATCTATCCTGAGATCAAGCACTCGACCTATCACTCGGCCCTGGGCCTGGCGATCGAGGACAAGCTGCTCGATCAGCTCAAGGCCGCCGGCTGGAGCGAGAAGACCTCGCCGGTGATCATCCAGAGCTTCGAGACCGCCAACCTCAAATATCTGCGTGGCAAGACGCAACTGCGCCTGGTCCAGCTCGTCGACGCCGATGATGTCGACAAGGATGGCGGCATTGTCCTCGCTGCCCCGTTCGACAAGCCCTATGACTTCGTCGTCACCGGCGACAAGCGGACCTTCAAGGACCTCGTCAGTGCCGAGGGGCTGAAGGAGATCAAGACCTATGCCGACGGCGTCGCCCCCTGGAAGCCCTATCTGATGCCGGCCAAGCAGGTGATCGGCGACGACGGCAAGCCGCGCGACCTCAATGGCGACGGTACGATCGACGAACGCGACCGTGTGCTGCTGCCGCCGACCGACGTGGTGAAGAACGCCCACGCCGTCGGACTCTTCGTCCACACCTGGACCTTCCGCAGCGAGCCCAAGCGCCTCGCCTCCGACTTCAAGGGCGATCCGGCGGCCGAGTACAAGGCCTATCTGGCGCTCGGCATCGACGGGCTGTTCTCGGACTTCCCGGACCAGGCGGTGAAAGCCCGCAACGCCAAGTAGGCACGCCGCAAAACAAGACCGCCGCACCGACTGGGCGCGGCGGCCTCGTTTACGCGACGCAACTCAACTCGACCTAATCGCAGACCCGCACCGTGCGACGCACTTCCCCACGCGGGGTTTCGCGAATCCGCGTCTCGGTGCGGCAGTCACGCTCGGCGCGATAGGCCCGGCGCCGCTCCCAGCGATCACGCTCGCGCCAGCGATCCTCGCGATCCATCGCGCGCTGATGCGGCGTGCGCGGGTCGATCCTGACGCCGCCCGGCCCGATATCCACGGATTGAGCGAAGGCGCCGGAGCCGGCGAGCAGCAGGCCCGCGGCCAGAGTCGATGCAAGCAGTTTCATCGGCTTTTCCTCCTGTGTTGGGAAAAGCAACGGCGAGCGCCGGCAAAGGTTCCTTTCGACGCCGCCTCCGGATGTCGTGTCACCAACGCAAACGGCGCCCGCAAGGGCGCCGTCGTGGCCGGCAAGACCAGCTGGATCAGTGCAGGATCTGGCTGAGGAAGAGCTTGGTGCGCTCGTGCTGCGGGTTCTTGAAGAACTCGTTGGGCTCATTCATCTCGACGATCTGACCGGCGTCCATGAAGATGACCCGGTCGGCGACCTGGCGGGCGAAGCCCATCTCGTGGGTGACGCAGAGCATGGTCATGCCTTCGTCCGCCAGCGAGACCATGGTGTCGAGCACCTCCTTGACCATTTCCGGATCGAGCGCCGAGGTCGGCTCGTCGAACAGCATGATCTTGGGGCTCATGCAGAGCGAGCGGGCGATGGCGACGCGCTGCTGCTGGCCGCCCGAGAGCTGGCCAGGATACTTGCCGGCCTGCTCGGGGATCTTGACGCGCTTGAGATAGTGCATCGCGATCTCCTCTGCGTCCTTCTTGGGCATCTTGCGAACCCAGATCGGCGCCAGAGTCAGGTTCTCGAGGATCGTCAGATGCGGGAACAGGTTGAAGTGCTGGAAGACCATGCCGACATCGCGACGGATCTCGTCGATCTTCTTGAGATCGTTGGTGAGCTCGGTGCCGTCTACGATGATCTGGCCCTTCTGGTGCTCTTCCAGCCGGTTGATGCAGCGGATCATCGTCGACTTGCCCGAGCCGGACGGGCCGCAAATGACCAGCTTCTCACCGCGCGACACCTTCAGGTTGATGTCGCGCAGCACATGGAACTCGCCGTACCACTTGTTGACGCCGATCATCTCGACGGCGGTCGCGGTGTTGAGCGCGGTCTGCTTCAGCGCGGACGGGCGCGAGCTGGTGGTTTCTGCCATAGCCATGATTTGATCCCCTCAACGCTTCTGGCCGGCGGCGAGCCGCTTCTCGACCGCGATCGAGTAGCGAGACATGCCCCAGCAACACAGGAAATAGAAAACTGCAGCGAATGCATAGCCCGTCGAGCGGGTGGTCGGTGTCGCCCAGGTCGGATCGACCAGGGTCGCCTCGATGGTGCGCAGGAAGTCGAAGATACCGACGATGGTGACCAGCGTCGTGTCCTTGAACAGCCCGATGAAGGTATTGACGATGCCCGGGATCACGATCCGCAGCGCCTGCGGCAGGATGATCAGCCGCATCATGCTCCAATAGCCGAGGCCGAGCGACATCGCGCCCTCGTACTGGCCCTTGGGCATGGCCTGCAGGCCGCCGCGTACCACCTCCGCCATATAGGCGGCCGCGAAGAGCGCGACGCCGACAAGCGGACGCAGCAAACGGTCCGGCGAGTATTCCTGCGGCACGAACAGCGGCAGCATGGTGTTGGCCATGAACAGCACGGTGATCAGCGGCACGCCGCGGACGAACTCGATGAAGATCACCGAGAGCAGCTGGATGATCGGCAGCTTGGAGCGCCGGCCGAGCGCCAGGACCACGCCGAGCGGCAGCGAGAAGACGATGCCGACCGCCGCGATTAGGAAGGTCACGGTCACGCCGCCCCAGAGGCCGGTATCGACCCTGGGCAGACCGGGGCTGCTCGCCAGCAGGCTGAGGAAGCCGAACACCACCAGCGCGAACAGGACGAGCTGCTTCGGCCCGAAGAAGCGTTTCCAGATCGGAAGCTGCTGGACCACGCCAACCGCCGCCTCGCCGATATAGAACCGGACGATCTGGGGCACGAAGGAGAGCACGACGTAAAGCGCGGCGAGCGCCAACGTCAGCGTCAGGCAGATGCCGAGGAAACGCTCGGCGCCAGGGCCGCCGAGCAGCAGCACATAGGCCGAGATCGGCAGCAGCACGAAGAAGAAGAAGATACCGAGCTTCTTCTTCGGCGCATTCGTCCAGAGCAGCCAGACCACGCCGAGCGCGAACATGGCGAAGACGATGTTCACGCGCCAGCGCTGCGGGATCGGATAGGAGCCGTAGATGAAGTACTGGAAGCGGTCGGCGATATAGGCCCAACAGGCGCCGACGGGCCGGCCGACCTTCTCCGCGAGGCAGGCATCGCGGCTTGTGCCGGACCAGACGGCGTCGAGGAAATAGAACCTGATCACCCCCGGCACCGTATCGACGACGAGATAGAGACAGAGCAGCGTCAGCGCGATGTTGAGCGGGCTGGAGAGCAGGTGCTGCCGGATCCAGGCGAGTGGCCCGGCAACAGAGAGCGGCGCCGGTTGCTGCTCCAGCGTTTCCTTGCGGACAAAGGCGAAGGGAGCCATTTCGGTGGTTGCGTCGGTCATTGTGGCGCCCTCACCGTTCCACCAGCGCCATGCGCTTGTTGTAGATGTTCATGAACAGAGACGTGACCAGCGAGATGGTCAGGTAGACCGCCATTGTGATGGCGACGACCTCGACCGCCTGGCCCGTCTGGTTCAGCACCGTGCCGGTGAAGACCTGGACGAGATCGGGATAGCCGATCGCGACCGCGAGCGAGGAATTCTTGGTCAGGTTGAGATAGTTCGAGGTCAGCGGCGGGATGATCACCCGCATCGCCTGCGGGATGACGACGAGCTTCAACGTTGGCCCAGCCCGCAGGCCGAGCGCGTTGGCGGCCTCGGTCTGCCCCTTCGAGACGGCGAGGATGCCGGCGCGGACCACCTCGGCGATGAAGCCGGCGGTATAGGTCGTCAGGCCGATGAGCAGCGCCACGAACTCCGGGAAGATCTGGATGCCACCACGCAGGTTGAAGCCGGCGAGCTCCGGATAGACGAAGGTGATCGGCCGGCCGGTGACGAAATAGACCAGCGTCGGCAGAACGACGATCAGGCCGAGGGCGACGAGGCCGATCGGATACTGCTTGCCGGTCGCGGCCTGCTGCTTGCGGGCCCAGGATCGGAAGACGAAGGTCGCGACGAGGCCGATCAGAAATGCCCAGACGATCAGGCTGCCGCCGGGCCCGAACTGCGGATCTGGAACATAGAGGCCGCGGTTGTTGAGCAGGAAGCCGGCCGGCAGCGCGATCGATTGGCGCGGATTGGGCAGTGGCTTCAGCACCGCATTGTACCAGAAGAACAGCTGCAGCAGCAGCGGCACGTTGCGGATGACCTCGACATAGATCATCGCGATCTTCGAGACGATCCAGTTGCTCGACAGCCGGGCGACGCCGACGAAGAAGCCGAGGAAGGTCGCGAGCACGATGCCGATCGAGGCGACGAGCAGCGTGTTCAGCAGGCCGACCCAGAAGGCGCGACCATAGGTGCCGCTCGAGGCGTCGTAGGGGATCAGCTTCTGGTTGATGTCGAAGCCGGAAGCATTGTGCCAGAAGCCGAAGCCCGAGGCGATCTTCTGCGCTCTGAGGTTCTCGATCGCGTTCGAAGCTGCAGACCAGATCAGGAAGCCTACGACAGCGAGTAGCAGGAACTGGTAGGCATAGCCCCGGATCTTCGGGTCGTAGAGCAGCGAGGCCTTGCCCGGCTTGATCTCTGCGGAAGTGGTCGACACGTCTGACGCCCTTTTCGAGTGTTGGCGACCGAGGGTCCGGCAGCGCCCCGAGAGGGCAACTGCCGGCCGGTATTCTTATCCGGTTCGCCGGAACAAGACAGCTTCAAGGATCAATGCGCGGTGGATGCCGCGCATTGGTGGTTCTCAGCGGATCGGCGGCGCGTATTGCAGCCCGCCCTTGCTCCAGAGCGCGTTCTGACCGCGCGCGATCTTGAGGAGCGAGCCAGAGCCGACATTGCGCTCGAAGCTCTCGCCATAGTTCCCGACGTGCTTGATGATCCGATAGGCCCAATCATTGGTCAGGCCCATCGGCTCGCCGAACTTGCCTTCGGTCCCGACGAAACGCTTGATCTCCGGGTTGTCGGATTTGAGCATCTCGTCGGCATTGGCCTTGGTGATGCCCAGTTCCTCGGCATTGACCATGGCAAAGAGCGACCATTTGACGATATCGAGCCAGGCATCGTCGCCATGGCGCACGACCGGGCCGAGCGGTTCCTTCGAAATGATTTCCGGCAACACCATATGGTCGTCCGGATTCGAAAGCGTCAGACGCTCGGCGTAAAGGCCCGAGGCGTCGGTGGTGAAGGCGTCGCAACGGCCGGCCTCATAGGCCTTGACCGTCTCCTGGTTGGAGGCGAAGGCGACGACCTCGTACTTGATCTTGTTGCTGCGGAAATAGTCCGCGAGGTTGAGTTCGGTCGTGGTGCCCTGCTGGGTGCAGATCGAGGCGCCGGCGAGCTTGAGCACGGAATCGACGCCGAGCTTCTTGCGCACCATGAAGCCCTGGCCGTCATAATAGTTGACCCCGGCGAAGTTCAGCCCGAGCGCGGTGTCACGCGAGATCGTCCAGGTCGTCGTGCGCGACAGCAGATCGACCTCACCCGACTGCAGCGAGGTGAAACGGTCCTTGGCCGAGAGCGGGATGAACTTGACCTTGGTCGGATCGTTGAAGACGGCCGAGGCGACGGCGCGGCAGACGTCCACGTCCATGCCGCTCCAATTCCCCTGCTGATCAGGGATGCCGAAACCGGCAAGACCGGTTCCCGAGCCGCAATGCAGGATGCCGCGATTCTTGACCTGCGCCAGAGTAGTCGACTGGGCTAGCGCTCCGCTCGCGCACATGGCGGCGGAGACGGCGATGAGCGCCGCGCCAATGATCTGTTTCATTGTTGTTGTCCCCTGTTGGCGGAACGGGTTTTCCCGCTCTCGATTAGCTAGCAAGCTCCAGGCCAGTCCCCACCGGCCGCCGCCTCCTTTCCCATTCTCCCCGACAAAGCCACCAAGCCGATCCGTCAGCGCCTACGCCGCCGGAACCTCACCGGATCGGCGGCGCGTACTGCAAGCCCCCCTTGGTCCACAGCGCGTTCTGGCCGCGCGACATCCTCAGCACCGAGCGGCTGCCGACGGTGCGTTCGAAGCTCTCGCCGTAATTGCCGATATGCTTGACGATCCGGTAGGCCCAGTCGGCCGTCAGGCCAAGGCCCTCGCCGAACTTGCCGTCGATGCCGAGCAGGCGCCTGATCTCAGGGTTGGTCGAGCCCCGCATCTGGTCGACATTGGCCTTGGTCACGCCGAGTTCCTCGGCGTTCAACATGGCGAAATGGACCCAGCGCACCAGCTTGAACCATTGCGAATCGTTGTCGCGGGTCAGCGGGCCGAGCGGCTCCTTCGAGATGATCTCGACGAGGACCATGTGGTCGTCCGGCACCGTCAGCTTCAGACGCTCGGAATAGAGCGACGAGGCGTCCGTGGTGAAGGCGTCGCAGCGGCCGGCATCATAGGCCTTCAGCGTCTCCGGACCGGTGTCGAAGGACACGATCGTGTGGCGCAGATTATTGGTCTTGAAGAAGTCGACGAGGTTGAGCTCGGTCGTCGTACCGCGCTGCACGCAGATCGAGGCGCCGGCCAGCTGCATCACCGACATGACGCCGAGCTTGCGGCGAACCATCAGGCCCTGGCCGTCGTAATAGTTGACGTTGGTGAAGAGCAGGCCGGGCGGGGTGTCGTTGCTGATCGTCCAGGTCGAATTGCGCACGAGCACGTCGATCTCGCTGGCCAGGAGCGCCTTGAAGCGATCATTGGCCGAGAGCGGGATGAATTTCACCTTGGCCGGATCATTGAAGATCGCCGCGGCGATGGCGCGGCAATAGTCGACGTCGAGGCCACTCCAGTTGCCTTGCGGATCAGGCGCACCGAAGCCAATCAGGCCGGTGTTGGAACCACAGTTCAGGACACCCCTGCTCTTGATCTGAGCGAGGGTCTGCTGCGCCTGCGCGCTCACGGAGCCGAACAACGCCGCGACGGCAAACAGCGCCGCGCTGATGATCCTGATCATGCATATCCCCTGTCTGGCGGAACGGGTTCGTCCCGTTCTCGGTCGGTGGGCGAGCCATGACCGGCACGGTCTCGCAAGCCACCTTGTCCAGTGCCCTGAAACAGAATCGGGGCGGACGCTGGAAGCGTCCGCCCCGCATGGGCCCTTAGCGGACCGGCGGCGCGTATTGCAGGCCGCCCTTGGTCCACAGCGCGTTCTGGCCGCGGGCGATCTTCAGCAGCGAGCCCTGGCCCACCGTGCGCTCGAAGCTCTCGCCGTAATTGCCGACATGCTTGATGATCCGGTAGGCCCAATCCGTCGTCAGGCCGATGCTCTCGCCGAACTTGCCCTCGGTGCCGAGCAGACGCTTGATCTCGGGATTGGCCGACTTCAGCATCTCGTCGACATTCGCCTTGGTCACACCGAGTTCCTCGGCGTTGAGCATGGCGTAGTGGACCCACTTGATGAGGCCGAACCACTGGGCGTCGGTGTTGCGGGTCGCCGGCCCGAGCGGCTCCTTGGAGATGATCTCGGGCAGGACCATGTGGTCGTCCGGCGCGGTCAGCTTCAGGCGCTCGGCATAGAGGCCCGAGGCGTCGGTGGTGAAGGCGTCGCAGCGGCCGGAGTCATAGGCCTTGACGGTCTCGTCCGAGGTGGCGAAGGCGACGACTTCGTATTTCAGGTTATTGGCGCGGAAGAAGTCGGCGAGGTTGAGCTCGGTCGTGGTGCCCTGCTGGGTGCAGACCGAGGCGCCGTTGAGCTGCATGGCCGAGGTCACGCCAAGCTTCTTGCGGACCAGGAAGCCCTGGCCGTCATAGTAGTTGACGCCGGTGAACTGCAGGCCGAGCGCGGTGTCACGCGACATCGTCCAGGTCGAGTTGCGCACGAGCACGTCGACCTCGCCCGACTGCAGGGCCGTGAAGCGGTCCTTGGCCGAGAGCGGGATGAACTTCACCTTGGTCGGGTCATTGAAGATCGTGGCGGAGATGGCGCGGCAGAACTCGACGTCGAGGCCGGTCCAGTTGCCCTGCGCATCCGGCACGCCGAAACCGGCGAGGCCGGTGTTGGAACCGCAGTTCAGGATGCCACGGCTCTTCACTTGACTAAGGGTCTGCGGCGCTTGCGCCTGCGCGCTCGCCGCCGCCAGCGCGAAGCCGAACCCGGCGACGGCGGCTGCCATGAGTTTCTTCATATCGATTTCTCCCGTTGATGGCCCTGCCGGCGCTTGCCGGCCGGAACGTGCCGGTCCCCTCGCATCGTCGCGACTTGCTGCCCCGTTCGATGCCCAAAACTTATGCGAAGATCGGCGCTGGCCGATTGCCAGAGCCATGCATGAGCGTCAAGCAAGGGCAGCTGGTATATCTGCCCCTTTTCACGACCAACATCACATGCGACTTTCGGGGGGTGGTCAAGTGCGGCCACAACCTGCCCCACCCCGATCCTGCCCACACGCATCTTCCGGCCCATGAAAAAGCTGTCCAAGCCCGAATTCGCGCGGCTGCGCGAAAAGACCCGCCTCGCCCTCGCCGGCCGCGACCCGTCCGACAGCTATGGCTTCGTCAACCCGCCGATCGTGCGCGGCTCGACGGTGGTCTACCCGAACACCGAAGATTTTCTCGTCCGCAAGGCGCGCTACAGCTACGGCACGTCGGGCAGCCCGACCATCGACGCGCTGCTCGCCGCCGCCGACACGATGGAGGGCGGCGCCGGCGTTCTCGCCTGCTCGTCCGGCCTGCTCGCCTGTACCTTGCCCGCGCTCGCCTTCCTGCGCGCCGGCGATCATTTCCTCGTGACCGACAGCGTCTACCATCCGATGCGCAATTTCTGCGAGCGGATGCTGCCGCGCTACGGTGTCGAGGTCACCTATTACGACCCGCTGATCGGCGAGGGTATCGCCGAGCTGTTCAAGCCGAACACCAGGGCGGTCTGGACGGAGTCGCCGGGTTCCCAGACCCTGGAGGTCCAGGACATTCCGGCGATCGTCGCCGCGGCCCATGCCCGCGACATCATGGTGATGATGGACAACACCTGGGCGACGCCGCTCTTCTTTGACGCTCATAAGTTCGGTGTCGATGTCTCTGTCCAGGCCGGGACGAAGTACTATGCCGGGCATTCTGACGTGCTGATCGGCACGGTGTCGGCCCGCACGCCGGAGCACTACGCCCAGCTCAAGCTGACCTGGGACGCGCTAGGCGTGATCATCGCCGCCGAGGACGCCTATCTGACGCTGCGCGGCATCCGCACCATGGCCGTCCGGCTGAAGGAGCAGATGCCGGCCGGGATCGAGATGGCGAACTGGCTGGCCGCGCGCCCCGAGGTTGCCCGCGTGATCCACCCGGCGCTGCCCGGCGATTCCGGCCACACCATCTGGAAGCGCGACTTCACCGGCGCCTGCTCGCTGTTCTCGATCGAGCTCGAACCCGTCTCGATGAAGGCGGTCGCAGCCATGCTCGACGGGCTCACGCTGTTCGGCATGGGCGCGTCCTGGGGCGGCTATGAGAGCCTGGTGCTGCCCTTCGACTGCAAGCGCTATCGCACCGCGACCAAGCCCGGCTTCAAGGGCCCGACGATTCGCCTCCATATCGGCCTCGAGGACCTCGAGGACCTGAAGGAGGATCTCGACGCCGGCTTCGCACGGATGAGGGCGGCGAGCTGAACACCGCCGCGATGCCGGAACAGCCGATCGTCTTCGCCTATCTCGACGAGCCGCCCTTCTGCTGGCCGGTGGCCGACGGCACTGCGCAAGGCTGCGACGTCGAGCTGGTGGCCGCGGCTTTTCGGATGCTCGGCATCACGGAGTTCGAGCAGCAGCTGACGACGTTCGCCGAGCTGCTGCCCGGGCTCGCCAGCGGACAGTGGACGGTGACCACGCCGCTCTTCGTCACGACAGAACGCCGGCTGCTCGTCGATTTCAGCCGCCCGGTCTGGGCGCTGGCCGACGGGTTGCTGGTCCGCTCGGTCGATCGCGGGCGACTGACCGGCTATCGCGCCATCGCGGCGGCCGGCGCCCGCCTCGTCGTCGTCGGTGGGCAGGTTCAGGAGCAGGCCGGGCTCGCTGCCGGCATCGCGCAAGAGCGGATGATCCGCGTCGCGACACAGGAGGAGGCCGTAGCAGCGATCAGGAAGCGCCAGGCCGACGCCTATGCCAGCGTTGCCATGGCCCATCGCGGCTACCTCGCCCGCCAGCCGGATGCAGAACTGGCAGTCGTCGACGTACCCACCGGCGAAAGCATACCAGCCGCCGGAGCCTTCGCCTTCGGCAAGCAGCGCGCAGTCCTGCGGGCGCGTTTCGACGCGGCGCTCGAAAGCCTCATCGGCAGCGATTGGCATCGCGCCATGATGGCGCGCCACGGCTTCCTTGCCGGCGAATACTGACGCCTCGCCTCAACCCGGCGCGGAATTCGTGTCCTCGCCCCGTGCCTTGGCCCGCAGCACGAATTGCAGGTTGCGCAGATAGACGAACACGCCAAAACCCTGGCCAAGGATGAAGACCGGATCGCGGCGATAGAGCGCGTAGATCAGAAGCAGCGTGCCGCCGCCGATCGAGAACCACCAGAAGGTCATCGGCACGACCGAGCGCTGCGCCTTCTCGCTGGCGAGCCACTGCACCACGAAGCGCATGGTGAACAGCCCCTGCGCGACCACGCCGAGCAGCACCCACCAATCGACGTTGTTGACGAAGACGTCGTGGAAATAGTTACCGATCATGTTCTGCAGGTCGATGAGCATCAGCGCGCCTCCGTCGCGATATCAGGCACACGCTTGCGGCGCCTGATCAGCCACCAGACCCCGGCGAGATCGAGAATGCCGACCCAGAGCCGGTCGAAGAAGCCGTAATTCGAGACGCCCGTGAGGCGCTGGCGGTCGCGTACGTCGTGATGCAGGACGGCGAAGCCTTCACGCACGACGAGCGCCGGCATGAATCGGTGCAGCGCGTCGAAATAGGGCAGCGCCAGATACATCTCGCGCCGGAAGCATTTCAGGCCGCAGCCGGTATCGCGCGTGCCGTCCCTGAGGATGGCGCCGCGGACCTTGTTGGCGATGCGCGACTGCATGCGCTTGAAGCCGGTGTCCTTGCGGCCAACGCGCTGGCCCTGGACCAGGCCGGCCGAGGGCCCAGCCGCCTCGATCTGCGCCAGCATCGCCGGGATGAAGGCCGGATCGTTCTGGCCGTCACCGTCGAGCGTCGCGACGATCGGCGCCCTTGCCGCCCTCACCCCGCTGCGCACCGCCGCCGACTGGCCGCAGGACTGGACATGGCGGACGACCCTGAGCCAGGGCCGCGTCTGCGCGAGATCGGCGAGCGCCGCGGCGGTGCCGTCGCTCGAGCCGTCATCGACATAGACCAGCTCGAAAGCGCCGATGCCGGCGCAGGCCGTCTCGATGTCGCCGACGAGCGGGGCGATGTTGCCCTGCTCGTTGCGGACAGGCACGACGATGCTGAGCCGGGGCTGGCCGTCTGGAGGCACGGGTTCGGTCACGGATTGAAGTCTTTCTGCATTGCGGCGCGCAAACTGCGTCAAGCGCCGCGACGGGGCAAGCGCCGATCACTCGCGGACATAGACGCTCATCGCGATGGGCTTGCCGCCATTGAGATTGAAGCCGGAGATGGTGGTCAAAAGCCGCGGCGCCACGCCAGAGGCGGCAAGCCCCTGCCGGAAACCGTCGAGGAAGCGGCCCTCGACCAGCGCGACGCGGCAGCCGGGCTCGCGCAGGAAGGCGGCGGCAGCATTGCCGTCGGCTCCCATCCGCAGATTGGTGCCGACAAGAAAGACGAGGCTCGGCTCGCGATAGCCGACGGTCATGACCTCGGGCTTCGGGCAGCTCACGGCCTGCACCGCTTCAGCCAGCCGCGGCGAAAGCTTCAAGCCGCGCAGGCTCGGCGAAGCCAGCCCGTAGACACCAGCGCTCAGCAACAGGCTCGCGACCACGCCGCGCCAGAGCGCGCCCTCGAAGGCGCCCTCGCGATAGGCCAGGAAGCTGCGGAAGGCGACGATGAGCGCCAGTGCCAGCACCGGCAAGGCGAGCCAGGGCAAGGTCCGGTCGAGCGTCCAGGTACCGTAGAGCAGCACGCCGACAAGCGCCGCCGGCAACGCGACGACGAGAAAGGCGGTCAGGTCGGAACCACGGCGGAAGCGGTTGATGCCACCATTGACCAGCGCGAGCAGGAGCAGCGCCGTGATCGCCGGATAGAGCGGCAGAACATAGTGCGGCAGCTTGGTCGGCACCGCCTCGAAGACGATCCAGGACGGCACGATCCAGGCGAGCAGGAACAGGATCTGCGGCTCGCGGCGCTTGACCCAGGCGAAGGGGATCGCCATCGCCGCGAGCGCGGCCGAGGGCCAGTAGGTGCCGAAGAACAGCAGCAGATAGAGGCCGGGCGGGCCCCAATGCTTCTCCTGCCCCTCCCCGACCTTGGCGAGCATGTCCTTGCCAACGCTCTCGGCGAAGAAGTCGCCGCCGGTCTTGATCGCGATGGCGACGAACCAGGGCAGTACGACGATCAGGCAGAGCAGCAGGCCGAGCCCCGGCCGCAGCGGTGCGAACCAGCGCAGCGAACGCTCGCGAAGGCTGAGCACGATCATCGCCAGGCCCCAGACCATCGGCACGATCGGCCCTTTGAGCAGCAGGCCGAGCGCCGTCGCCGACCAGAACACCAGCCAGTTCCAGCGGCTCGGCACGAAGGCGAGCGAGCGCGTCCAGTCGAGCCAGGCGCGGGCGAGCGCGCCCATGGTCGCAACCGCGCAGGCAGCGAGCAGGGCGTCGGTCTTGGCGAAGCGAGCCTCGACGCCAAGCAGCACGCAGGCCGCCATCAAAGCACCGCCGAGGAGAGCAAGGCGGGCGCCGACGAAAGCGAGCAATGCCCAGTAGGTCAGCAGCACGGCCGCGACGGCGCCGATGAGCGAAGGCAGTCGATAGAGCCACATCGTGGTCCGGGCCTGCGGCACGCCGAGCGCTTCGCCGATGGCGACGCTTCCCGCTTGCAGCCAGTAGATGCCGACCGGCTTCTTGTGCCTCGCCTCGTCCTGGAAGCGGATATCGACGAAGTCGCGCGTCTCCAGCATCTGCTTGCTGGCCTGGGCAAAGCGCGGCTCGTCACGGTCGAAGGGCTGCAGGCCGGCGAAGCCCGGCAGGAAGGCCGCCAGCGACAACAGGACGAGCAGCAGGCAGGCGCGCCAGTGGCTCGCGGATGCGAAGCTAGCGAGCCGGTCGAGACCGGAGCCGAGCGAAATCATCGACACTCCTTGCAACCGAACCATGCATGGCCCCTGCCCTCATGGGCAGCGGACAGGTGGGCAGGCAATCGGGTTGGCCGCGGCGCGTTTACGGCCTCGCATCGCCCGCGGCAAGCGCGCAGGCGCAATCCGGGGTGACGCAAAGCCCCCGCCCCGAGCTCCGACAGGTTGGCATTCGAGGCCAAAATTGTCCTGAACATGGCGAAACGAGCATTGGAACCCCATATGGCGCCAGGGGTTGCATGTGCGCACAGCGCGCCGGAAGCCGGCGAGGCCGTGCAGCTACGAGGAAGGCAGGAGCACGATGAAGATGCCGATCGCCGTTCATACCGATGAAGACTACGAACAAGCCCAGCAGCGCGTTGCCGAGCTCAACGCCGCACCCGACAGCAAGGACAAGGAGCGCGAGCTGGAAGCGCTGGCGGACGCGATGCTGGCCTTCGAATTGCGCCGCGACGAAGCGCAGGAGTGACGCTGCGCAACCGGCGCGCCTGACGCCAGAGCGCGAAGAATCCTCCGGAAAGAAGCGAACCTAGGCCCCTTCGCGGCGCAGTCGGGCTGCGAGAAGCTCGCCAACGCACAATTCGCCACCTAGTATCGACTGCGTTCGCCTTCACAACAGCCCATCCTGCCCAACGGATGCGGCAGCCCAGCCTAGGTGACCCGGAACGCAATGAGCAGGCGCCACCGTCATTCGAGTTCGATCCCAGCTCGAATCTTCACCGTTCTTGCGTTGCTGCTCGGCTTTGCCGCACCGGCTGCCATGGCGGAGCCGGCGCGCATCCTGGACGATAATTCCGATTCAATCGCGGTGGTGATCGGTAACAAGGCGTATAAGCAGACCAGCACGGTCGACTTCGCCCACAACGACGCCGAGGCGATCCGCGACTATCTCGTCCGCGGGCTGCGCTTCCGCGAGCAGAACGTCTTCCTCTTGAAGGATGCGACGCTCGGCGAGCTCACCCAGATGTTCGGCAGCGAAGCCAATCCGCAAGGCGGCAAGCTCTGGCGCAGCGCGGTCGAGGGCCGCTCCAACGTCTTCGTCTACTATTCCGGCCATGGCGTGCCCGACCTCGCCACGCGCCAGCCCTTCCTGTTGCCGCAGGACGGCAATCCCAATGCCAGCGAGAGCGGCTACGCGCTGCAGACGCTCTACCGCAACCTCGAACTGGTCCGGCAGAAGATCGGGGCACAACGCCAGCTGATCGTGATGATCGACGCCTGCTTCACCGGCGAGACCGGACGCAAGGGCGAAAGCCTGCTCGCCGTCTCGGCGCCGGGCTTCACTCCGGCCAAGCCGCGCACCGGCGGCGGCATCGTCAAGCTGGTCGCAACCTCCGGCACGACCCCGGCCAACTGGGACGAGAACCAGAAGCTCGGCCTGTTCACCAGCCGCTTCCTGATGGGCGCCGCCGGGCTGGCGCGGGCCGACGCCGACAAGCGGATCGGCTGGCCGGAGTTGCAATCCTACGTCGTCCGCGAAGTCGAGGCCGCAGCGCGGCGCGACAGCGGCCGCGAGCAGAAGCCCGAATTCGACACCGCCAGCCTGTCGCTGCCGATCGTCGAGCCGTCAGCCACCATCCGCGGCAGCTTCGAGAGCGCGCAGGACGAGGCGCGCTGGCGCAGCGCGGCGGCGGACGGCTCGCGTGAAGCGCTCGAACGCTATGTCGGGCAATGCACGCCCCCCTGCGCCTATCGGCAGCAGGCGATGGATCGGCTGCTGCAACGGCAGCGCAATGCCGAGGCGGCCAAAGACGACGAGAGCTGGCGGCAGTTCGGCGCCGAGGGCAAATACCAGGCCTATCTCGACACCTGCAACCGGATCTGTGCCTACCGACAATTGGCGCTCGGCTATCTGGGCAAGGATCCGATCGCAGCGACCAGGCCGGAGGGCACGCAAGCGAAGCCGCAAGTACTCGCATCAGCAGCACAGCCGACCGTGACCAGCGATCCGGCCCTCGCCCTCGCCGAAGCGAAGGCGGCGGGGACGATCGAGGCACTGGACCGCTTTCTCAAGGTCTATCCCGAAGGCAAGCTGGCGACGGAAGCTTTTGCCGCGCGGGCAGCGCTGGTTCAATCTGCCAGGCGAGCTGGCGCTGGTAATGCGCCGACCGCGGCCGCCAATGCGCGCTACGCCCCCAGCCAGACGCAGATCGATGCCATGGCTCCGGCAGGCTCCAACCGAACGCCCGATATGCGCTCCGCGGCCTGTCCGACCCAAGGCATCGTCGCGAAGCTCGGCCCCCGTCGTCCGGAAGACCCGAAGAGCGGGTTCCTGTCCGTGCGATCCGGGCCGGGCGGCAGCGCCTATTTCGAGACCGACCGAGTCTACAACGGCGACGTACTGATCATCTGCAACACTATCGGCCCGTGGCACGCGATCATCTACCCGAATCGTGGCCAGTCGTTTCAGGAATGCCGAGCGGACCTGAATGTGAAGTCAGCAGGCAGCGCCACTTACTCGGGCCCGTGCCGCTCGGGTTGGGTTCACAAAAATTATGTCGAGATAACCACGAGATAAGCGCCCATCTGCGTGGCAGCGCTCCTGATCTCCATCCCGCATCCTTTAAACAAAGGACGAGACACCGCGAATTGTCGCCCACTCTTCGTGCATCGCACGAAAGAGAAAAGCGATGAACCGCAGGCAATTTCTGATGGGATTGGTCGGAGCGTCGATCGCTTCGGCGGCGATCATCGAAACGGCCATGGCAACCCCGTTGCCGGAGACGGCTGGCACGCTGCCGGACCTGGCGTCCTTGTCCGAAACCGATGCCGAGTATTCGATCCTGATGCGAGCGATGGTCCGCAGGGGCATGCGCCTGAGACCGATTTCGAACAACGCCGCGACGGTTGGCTGATCGCCATCGTTGCGATCAGCTCCGCGGCGCGACAGTGGTTGATCGAGGCTGCGCCCAAGAACGTGAGCTGGGAGCACCAGCGCTGGTACGCTCAGCGCGACCGCGCACCGTCAGTCCGACGCGAGATCGGAGCCGAAGGCTTCACAGTGCAGGAGGGTTGACCCATGCCAGTCTCCTGCCCGTTTGGAGAGCCTTCAACCAACGGCTGCCTCCTCAAACCGGCGGATAGCACGCCAAGTCGCGTATTCGTCTTGTCGGATGTCCACCTTCAGTCTGACCCAGTTATCTTTGATCACTTGGAGCCTTTTACCAACAGCATTGGCGGCTTGCGCCACCTCCAGATCATCGCCAGACACTGGCCCATAATCCTCAACGGCGACCTCAAGTTTTACAAATTCGCGCTCAAGCGCTTGAATGGCTCGCAGCACGTCGTTGTAGTATGCTTCTCGGCGCTCTGGCGGCACTCTGGTCAGCCGAAAGACACAGGTCTTCTCCCACAATGCGATCCTCGACCTAGCGTCGCTGATGAGAGCGGGCATCCGAAATGCGTCGTCCGGATTTATCCTATCGTATCGCTCGTCATAATGCATTTCGAACATAAACGGCCGGAGCTTGAGGCCTTCGCTCTCCAAGGCAATTTTCTCGTCATCGATTTCAGTTATACGAAGCCTCAGCGCTTGTGCAGAGGTGACAGCAGCTTGCCTGTTGTTCGCGTTGAGCTGGCGCAGCAGTGCCCAAAGCGTGATTGCCGCCACTCCAGCTGTAATCATATTACCGATCAAGCTTTGGTACCGGTTGAACCAGAACTCGACACAATTGAAGATCAGCACGTCTTGTTGCTTCGAAATGGCGTCGAGCATGGCGGCATTGCAAAAGCGAGGCTCGAACGCGTTCAGGCCAGCCGCAATCAAAAACAAGAACAGCCAGACGAGCAGGATCGCCAGCGGCCAATTTACCTTCTTCATCTCATCCCCCACCCAACCTCGAAAAACTATCGCTGGTTGCAGTGGCCGTCCGCAACGGGAGACTGTGTATGACCGCCTAGCGAAGGCGGCCGGGCTGCCTGAGAACATCACCTTCACGTCGTTCCGCCACGGCGGCCTGACTGAGACCGGCGACGCCGACATGACCGATCGCGAGATCCTCGCCCAATCGGCCCAGACCTCGCCGAAGGTGCTGCCGCGCTACGTCAAGAAGACCATGAAGCAAGTCGCCAACGGCGCCCGGAAACGTCGCGCCGTGCGAACGGACGGCGGCCAAAAGTCAGAATGACCAGCAGCCGCCTTGTCAGAATAGGAATCGGAACAAAATGAAATTCTTCAATGAAAACAATGGCGAGCCCGACAGGATTCGAACCTGTGACCAGCAGCTTAGAAGGCTGCTGCTCTATCCAGCTGAGCTACGGGCCCTGAAGGGAGCGGCAGACTTGATGTCCGCCGTTCGCTTGAACTTCAATGCGTCCACTGGCCGACGCGGTTGAACTTGAAATTATCCGAGTAGGCCATGCCGCGGCGCTTGGGCGCGTGCGGCTGTTCCAGGCGATAGGCGATGCCGTTGCGCGTCGCATAGGCGACGGCCTCCTCGGCGGTGTCGAACCAGAGCCGGAGCTGGCTCTTCATGTCGCCCGACGAGGTCCAGCCCATCAGCGGCTCGATCTCGCGCGGCCGCTCGGGCTCGTATTCCAGCAGCCAGCGGCCAGTCTTGGCCGTACCGGACTGCATCGCGTTGCGAGCCGGCGAATAGATGCGTGCCGTCATGCTCCCCCTCGCCTTCCGGCAAAGCCAAAATGGTCGGGGCACCAGGATTCGAACCTGGGACCCTCTGCTCCCAAAGCAGATGCGCTACCGGGCTGCGCTATACCCCGAATATCCCGCAAGTGCATGGAATCACTTGCCGAACCGCCACAGCATCCTTGCGGGATGCAGCGACGCGCTACGCCATAGCATCGAACTGGCGGGATGGGAACAGCTCACGCAGCCGCAGTGCCTAGACGACGATCAGGTCGCGCGGGCTCCGTGTCAGCAGTTCGCAGCCATCGCGGGTGACGAGGACGTTGTCGATGATGCGCGCGCCCAGCCCTTCCTCGTGCAGGAAGACCGGCGGCTCGACGCTGACGACCATGCCGGCCCGCAAAGTATAACGGCTGCCACCGATCATGTGCATCGGCTCGCCCCAGCTCGGCGGGAAGCCCGGCGCCAGCCCATAGCCGGAGGTGTGGACGCGGCCATGCTCGAGGCCGGCCGCGCCGATCACGCGTTTGGCCGCCTCGTGCGGCGCGGTCGCAGGCACTCCGTCGCGAATCTGCGCGATGCAGGCATCGCAGGCACGGCGAGCAATCTCGTAGAGCTCGCGCATCCTGGCGGTCGGCTGGCCGAGACAGAATTGCCGGCCGAGCGTTGCGGTATAGCGCCGAAAGGTCGCGCCGTATTCGACGCTGCCATAATCGCCGGTTCGTAGCCTTCGCTCGGTCGGGGCGCCGTGGCTGTAGCAGGAGCGCTCGCCGGAGACGAGATTGATCGGGCTCGCGGCAAGGCCGCTGCCGCGCGCCAGCAGCGCGCCATAGACCTCGCCGGCGACCTCGAGCTCGCTGCGGCCGGAGCGCAGCGCCGCGCCGAAGACCGCCAGCGTTTCGTCCGCGATCGCCGCCGCCCGTCTGATGTAGCCGAGCTCGGCCGGCGATTTCACCAGGCTGAGATCGTGGACGAGATTGGTCGCCTCGACGAGGGCCGAGCCGAAGAGCTCGCGAATCGCAACGTAATGCTGCGGATGGAGGTAATAGGCCGGCACCTCGACGCCGACGCGGCCCGCGAGCACGCCAAGCTCGTCGGCGATGCCAGCGAATCGCGGTAGCGGATCCTCGTTCTCATTGCCGCCGAAGGTCTCCAGTCGATCGACGAGTGCATCGTCGAGTATCTCGGCCCGCTCGCCCTCGCGCGCCATCATCACCAGCGGCCCGTCCGCCGCGGGAACCAGCAGGCACTGGAATTCCTGATAGCTCTTGGCGTCGGAGCCGGTCAGCCAGCGGATCGAGACGGGATGGAATAGCACGAGCCAGCCCAGCCCCTGCTCCGCCATCGCCCGCCTGACGCGAATGCGCCGCTCGGCGAACTCCTCGGCCGTGAAGTCGTGCCGCGACATCGCGCGCCGCCTTCAGAGGGCCGGCAGCGGCTGCATCGGGCCGCCCAGCCACTTCTTGTGGAGCTCGTCGAGATCGCCGTTCAGCGTGCTCTGGAAGATCAGCGTGTCGAGCCAGCGCAGCAGGTCATGCTCGCCGCGCCGGATGGTGATGTGAGCCGGCGCACGCCGCAGGGCGAATTTGAAGTCGAACTCCTTGCTCGGGTTCTGCTTGGCGAGCGCGACCACGACGACACTGTTGGCGGCGAGCAACTGCGCATGGCCGGAGAGATAGGCCTGCACTGCCGTGGCATTGTCCTCGGTGCGCATGATGTCGGCCGAGGGCGCCAGCGCCGAGAGGACGAGGTCCTCGGTCGTGCCCTTGGCGACGGCGATGCGACTCTTGCCGAGATCGGCGCCGGATTTAACTGCCAGCGACTTCGCGCCGTAGACCGCCAGCGAGGTGTCGGCATAGGGCGCGCTGAACATCACCTGGCGGGCGCGCTCGGCGGTGATCGACATCGCCGCGATGTTCATGTCGGATTTGTCGGTGAGCAGGAAGGGGATGCGGCTCGCTGCCGGCACCGGCACGAGCTCCAGCTTCACGCCGAGCGACTTGGCGACGAGCTTGGCCATGTCGACGTCGAAGCCCTCGAGCTCGCGATTGGCGTTCATCATGCCGAAGGGCGGCACATCGGCGAAGACGGTGACGCGCACCACGCCCTTGGACAGAATGTCGTCGAGCTTGTCGGCATGGGCTTCGAGGCTGGCGACCAGCCCCACGAACAGGCCAAGGGCGGCAAACAACGTCGATCTGAAACCGCGTGCCATGATGCTCCCCCGATGTGTCGTTGGCGCCGGCCGCTTCTGCGACCGGGTGGCCCTGTCGCGCCCGCTCTCCCGACCGGCACAATGATGACCTAGCGGAATGCTATCGGTTTCGTATATGCAGTCAAGCTTCGCTAATAAATCAAACCGGAGACGTCAGATGACGCCCGAACCCGCTTCCGGTGCCCCCGCCCGCCCCTATCCAGCGCCCGCTCTGGAAAAAGGCCTGGAGATCATCGAGTTGCTGGCCATGGCGCAGACGCCGCTTTCGGCACGGACGATCGCGGAGCGGCTCGGGCGCTCGAAGAACGAGATCTTCCGCATGCTGTTCGTCCTGATCGAGCGCGGCTATCTCGACCGCGATCCGGCAACCGACGAGATCGCGCTCAGCAACCGCCTGTTCGAGCTCGGCATGCGGGTGCCGCGCGCCCGCGATCTGGTCGAGGTCGCAACGCCGGCGCTGGAGGCGCTGAGCGAAACAATCGGCCAATCCTCGCATCTGGTCGTGCTGAGCAAAGCTGAGACCGTGGTGATCGTCGCCGTCGCCGGGCCGGGCGACATCAATTTCACGCTGCGGCTGGGCTATCGCCGGCCCGCTTCCGCCTCGACCTCCGGCCAGGTCATTCTCGCCTTCCGGGATAGCGCCGGCGTGGATCCAGAGCTGGCGGCAATCGCTGCGGACGGCTTCCTGATCGCCGACAGCCACGACGTCGTCGGCGTGACCGACATCAGCGCGCCGATCCTCGACCGCAAGGGCCAAGCGATCGCCAGCATCGTCGTGCCCTATCTGAACCGGCGCGAGGCGCGCCCGCAGCATCGCGAGGCGCTGGCGGCTTTGCTCGCCGCCTGCCGCGCCATTTCCGCAGAGCTGGGCTGAGCCGGAAGCCCGGCCCAGCAGATATCAGCGCTTGAACAGCGGGTGCTCGACCTTGTCGCCGGGCTTGATGCCCAGCTTCTCGGCGATGCCGGCATTGAGCTCGAGCACCGACAGCACCGGCTCGCCGGAGGGAATCGTCCGGGTCGAAAGCGGCTCGGCCCGCTCGGCGATGCGCGCGACCGTGCCGTCGGCGCGGATGAACAGCATGTCGAGTGAGATGTAGGTGTTCTGCATCCACATCGCGACCGGCTCGACCTGCTTGAAGTCGAAGAGCATGCCGCGATCGGCCGGCATGAACTGGCGGTGCATCAACCCGCGCGCGCGCTGGTCCGGCGTGCGCATGACCTCGACCTGGAAGGCGTGGCGTCCAGAGCTCGTAACGATGGCGAGCTGCTCCAACCCCGCAGCAGGCGCGCCCTGCGCTTCGGCGGATTTAGGCAGCATGGCGAAGGCGCCCACGACCAGCACGGCGGCAAAGACGCCCCGCAGCACACGTTCCACAACAGACATCATCGCGCCTCGCGCCCGATAGGCCATCCCCGCCGCAGCCTTGCCGCGACCTCGTGGCGGTTCTGGGGCCAATGGCATGATACAGCGGCTCGCCGTCAAGCTTTTCGCCGATCGGGCCCGCTCGCATCTTCCTTTCGCCGTCGCCTTGCGGCAGGGTCTGCGCCGACTTCCCACCGGAAGTGAATTCGCCGCGCCCTCGGCGAATCCGCCTCTGACGCCGCCAATCGGAGCTTGGCCCGGGCTATGCGCTCGCGGGCCTCGACGACGCTTCAGGAGACCATCAATGACGATCTTGTCCGGCCGCCGCCTCGCCAGCTTCCGGCCGCTGTCCACCACAGCCCTGCTGCTTGTCCTGCTCAGCGGTCCTGCCTCCGCCGCTGACTTCCAGCTCGACAATCTGAAGCTCGATTTCGGCAAGTTCGTCGTGTCGATCCCGAAGCTCGACGTGAAGGGCACACCGCTCGACCGCGACAGCTTCCGCGCGCTGCTTCTCTCGGGCACCAGCGCTAACCCGGCCGGCGGCGTAGCGGGCGCAATCGCCGGCGCGAGCCAGGCTGTCCAGCCCGGCGAAAGCGCAATCGCCCGGCTCGGCAAGCTCACGGCCAGCGAGATCAGCGCCCCGATCCTGGTGATGGAGCAGAATTTCGGCCCGCAAAAGCAGGTCACCACCTATCGCAACATCAAGTTCTTCGACATCAGCGAAGGCCGGATCGGACGCGGCGAATCGAGCGACGGCACGATCAAGGTCGAGGGCGCGGCCACCGGCCCGATGAACGGCGAGATCAAGCGCACCAGCTTCGAGGTGCTCGATCTGATGCAGATCGCCCGCATCTTCGCCGAGAAGGCCAAGCCCGGCGAGACCGCTCCGCTGCAGCCGATCATCGGCAAGATCGACCAGGATGGCTACGTCCTCGATCTCGGCGAGCAGGGCAAGGTCACCGCCGGCAAGGCCTCGATGCGCGGCTTCAAGGCGCGCGTAGCCTCCGAGCCGATGGGCGAGCTGCTGACTCGAATCGCCGAGCTCAGTGACGAATCGGAAAAGGCCTCGCGCAACCTCAACAGCAAGGAAGACCCGGCGATCAGCGAGGCGCGCGACCGCAAGCTCCTCGTCGCGATGGCAGAGATCTTCGACGCCGTCGACTACGGCAGCGGCGAGGTCCGCGACATCGTGATGGCGCTGAAGACACCGCCCAAGCCCGGCGCCAAGCCGGAGCCGGTCGACATGCGCTTCTCGCGCATCGCCTTCGGCGAGGACGCGCCTGAGAAGTCGGGCGTCGCCATCGAGGGGTTGCAGTTCGAAGGCAGCGGCGCCAAGGGCGTCATCGGCCTCATCGGCTATTCCGGCTTCTCGCTGGAAGGTGTCATCCGCGAGGTCAAGGCCGTCGCCAACTCCGCAGTCGACATCAAGGCGCTCGACTTCCGCCGCTTCATCCCGAAGCTCGGCACGGTCAGGGTAAGCGGCGTGCAGATGAGCGTGCCGCAGGACGGCAAGCGCGGCCGCCCGGCCGGCCCGCCGCTCCAGGTCGGCCTCGGCAATTTCGAGCTCAAGGCCGGCGAGCAGCTCAACGGCATCCCGACCGACATGACGCTGACGCTCGACAAGATCACCTTCCCGATCGTCGAGAGCGCTGACAACCCCGCCGCCAAGGACCTGCTGGCGATGGGCTACCGCAATATCGATCTCTCGGCGAAGCTTGCGCTGGCCTGGCAGGAGGCGAGCAAGGAGTTCGCCATCCGCACGCTCTCGCTCGGCGGCGCCGGCATGGCCAAGCTCGACGCCACGGGCATGCTCGGCAATATCGGCAAGGAGGTCTTCACCGGCGACCTCGCCTTGGCGCAGGTCGCGCTGCTCGGCGCCACCGCCAAGAATGTCGAGCTGAAGCTGCAGAATCTCGGCCTCGCCGAGAAGCTGGTCGAGAACGAGGCGAAGAAATCGAAGCGCAAGGTCGAGGACGTCCGTCGCGAATACGGGATGATGGCGAGCCTTGGTCTCGCGGCCATCCTCGGCCCGTCCGATGGCGCCAAGGCGCTGGCGAACGCGGTCGCCCGCTTCGTCGCCAAGCCGGGCACGCTGACGGTGAAGGCCACCGCCAAGACGCCCGCCGGTCTCGGCCTCGCCGATGTGATCGCGCTGGGCGAGCCGACGGAGATCTTCGACAAGATCAACGTCGACGCCACGGCGGAGTGAGGTCGGCGCGTTGAGCTCGCCTATCCTGCCTGCTCCGGACACCGACTGGCGTCCGGGTGCCCTCGCCACCTGGTGGGCCGGTCTCCCGACCGGCCCACGCGGCTTTCTGCGCCGCTGGATCAATCCGCATAACCAGACGCGCCTTCATCTCGCCAATCTGGTGGCTCGGCGGCCGGGCCAGATCACGATCGGCGCCTATTCCTATGGCCGGCCAAAGGTGCGCTTCGCCGAGAGCGGCGCGAAGCTGACGATCGGCCGCTATTGCTCGATCGCCGATGGGGTCGAGATCCTGCTCGGCGGTAACCACCGCACCGAATGGGCGACGACTTATCCCTTCTCCGCCATGCATCGCCTCTGGCCCGATGCCGCTGGTCTGGACGGAGCCGATGTCTCACGCGGGGACGTCGTCATCGGCTCCGATGTCTGGCTGGGCTCGCAGGCGCTCATCCTCTCCGGCGTCAACATCGGCCATGGCGCGGTGGTAGGCGCACGCGCGGTGGTGACCAAGGACATACCGCCCTATGCGATCGTCGCCGGCAATCCAGCCCGGATCGTGCGCTACCGGATGAGCGAGGAGCGCATCGCGGCGCTGCTACGCGGCGAATGGTGGATGCTCCCGGAAGCCGAGGTCAGGCGGCTCATTCCGACACTTCTGTCCGAACGGATCGAGGCCCTGCCCGGCGCAGCGCCCTAGATCATCGCGAGACAGGGTTCGCATCGGCATGGATCGGCTGCTTGCTCAGTCCCTGTCGCGCCAGCGCGCTGCGGCCGGCCCTGCCAGCAAGCGCGCCCAGGGCCGAGCCGGCATGAGCGTACATCTTGTCGCGATTCAGGATCAGGCCGTAACCGATTGCCTTGGCGAGGTTTTCGGCGATTTTTCCTGAACCGGGCGGCGGCAGCCCCCATTTGCGCGCAACATGATATTCCGACCAGGCGAGATGCCAGCGCGCCGTGAAGCGTCGCTGCGGCAAGGGTGCGCTCGACTTGCCGCGCCCGTGTCGGGCATGGGCTGCATCGACATGGACCAGCGCCTGTCCCGCCTCGCGCAGGCGACGGCAGAGATCGTCATCCTCGTAGAACAGGAAGATCGCGGGATCGAAGCCGCCGAGCCCCAGGAAGGCCTCGCGCCGCAGCAGCAGGCAGGCGCCAGACAGGAAGGGCAGGCAGGCATCGCCCTCCGGCAGGACGATTCGGCGCGCCCGGTTGAGGTGATCGGGCGAGAGCAGCGAGCGCGGCTGCAGGAAGACCCGCCCCGACGGCTCGACCAGGCGCGGCGCAAAGGCGGCCGCATCGGGATAAGCCTCCGCCGCCGCCAGCAGGGCTGCGACCGCTCCGGGCTGGATTTCGAGATCGGGATTGACGATCAGGACGAACGGCGTCCTCGCCGCGCCTACACCCTGGTTATTGGCGCGGCCATAGCCCTCGTTGCGCTCGTTGCGCAGGACCTGGGCTCCGCTCCGCGCCGCGACATCGACCGAAGCGTCGCTACTGGCATTGTCGACGACGATGGCGGCAACGCCCTCGCCTGCCAGCGCGGCGAGGCAGGCCGGCAGCACCTGCTCGCTATCGAAGCTGACGACGATGGCAGTGACGTCGGTGGCGGAAAAACTCATGGCCTGCATCTGCGCGGGATGAGCGGCACGAGGCAAGAGGCGATCAGCGTCGCGCCTCGAGGCGCAGCTCCTGCTGGAGCCGCTCGCGTTCGAACGCCTCGCAGCGACGCGGCGCGTTGTAGGACTTCACCGCATAGCTCGCATTGGCGGCAACGAAGCGGCCGCGCTGCTCGGCCGGCAGGCGCGCGATGATCCGGCCGCGATCAACCCTCAGCCCGCAATCATAGGCCCGCGAAACCTGCGCGGCCGTGAACTCGGGCGTGCCGGGCATCGGTCCCACGGCGGCGCAGCCGGCGAGGCTCGCGGCCGCGAGCGCGACAAGGCTGGGCTTCAGGGCAGGCATGGACGATCAGGGCCCCTCGAAACGGCCGGCGCGGACATCGTTCATCTTGCCTCGCAACGTCGCCCGCTCTTCAGCGGTGCAGGGCTGCGGGCGGATATCCTGATTGATCGTCTCGGCCTCGGAGATCGAGACATAGGCCGAGCGGGCCGCGGCAAGCTGGTCGTCGCTCGCCCCGCGCGCCTTCTCGGCGGCGAGGAAGCGGTCCAGCGTCGTGCGCTGGGGCGAGCCGGCCTTGCAGGCGATGGCACGCGATACGGTCGTCGCCAGCAGGGAGGCGCGCCCGGCGGCGGTGTCGGCATGGCCGGCAACGCAGGCCCCGAGCGGCAGCGCGACGAAACAGGCGAGCAAAATGGCTCGCCCGGCAGACAGGAAGGCCATGGTCGCTCAGCCTTCCTTTTCGGGCAGGTTCACGCGCAGATGCGCTTCGCGCAGCTGCTTCGGCGTCGCCGGCGAAGGCGCACCCATCAGGAGGTCGACGGCCTGCTGGTTCATCGGGAACAGCGCGACCTCGCGCAGGTTGGTCGCGCCGGCGAGCAGCATGATGATGCGGTCGACACCGGCGGCCATGCCGCCATGCGGCGGCGCGCCGTACTGGAAGGCCCGGTACATGCCGCCGAAGCGCTCGATCACCGTCTCCTCGCCATAGCCCGCGATCTCGAAGGCCTTCACCATCGCCTCGGGGCGGTGGTTGCGGATGCCGCCGGAAGCGAGCTCATAGCCGTTGCAGGCGATGTCGTACTGGAAGGCCTTGATCGCCAGCGGATCGTCTTCGAGCAGCGACTTCAGGCCGCCCTGCGGCATTGAGAACGGGTTGTGCGAGAAGTCGACCTTCTTCTCGTCCTCGTTGTACTCGAACATCGGGAAGTCGACGATCCAGGCGAAGGCGAAGGCGTTCTCGTCGATCAGCCCGAGCTCGGAGCCAACCTTGTTCCGGGCGCTGCCGGCGAACTTGTAGAACTTGTCGGGATCGCCCGCTGCAAAGAAGCAGGCGTCGCCGGCCTTCAGGCCCATCTGCTCGACGATCGCGGCGACGCGCTCGGGGCCGATGTTGTTGGCGATCGGGCCCTGCCCTTCGCCGCCTTCCTTGACCATCAGATAGCCGAGGCCGGGCTGCCCCTCGCCCTGCGCCCAGGAGTTCATCCGGTCGCAGAAGGCACGGGAGCCACCGCCCGGTGCGGGAATCGCCCAGACGCGGTTCTTCTCGCCCTCGAGAATGCGGGCGAAGACCTTGAAGCCCGAGCCGCGGAAATGCTCGGAGACGTCCTGCATCTCGATCGGGTTGCGCAGGTCGGGCTTGTCCGAGCCATACTTGCGAAGCGCTTCGGCATAGGGGATGCGCGGCCAGTCGCGGGTGACGGACTTGCCCTCACCGAACTCCTCGAAGACGCCGGCGATCACCGGCTCCATCGTGGCGAAGACGTCCTCCTGCTCGACGAAGCTCATCTCGACGTCGAGCTGGTAGAACTCGCCCGGCAGACGGTCGGCGCGCGGGTCCTCGTCGCGGAAGCAGGGCGCGATCTGGAAGTAGCGGTCGAAGCCCGCCATCATCAGGAGCTGCTTGTACTGCTGCGGCGCCTGCGGCAGGGCGTAGAACTTGCCCGGATGCAGGCGGCTCGGCACCAGGAAGTCGCGCGCACCTTCAGGCGAGGACGCGGTCAGGATCGGCGTCTGGAATTCGGAGAAGCCGGAGGCCTGCATGCGCCGGCGCAGCGAGTCGATCACCCTGGTGCGCAGCATGATGTTGCTGTGCAGCTTGTCGCGGCGCAGGTCGAGGAAGCGATACTTCAGGCGGGTATCCTCGGGATATTCGAGGTCGCCGAAGACCGGCAGCGGCAGTTCGGCCGACGGGCCCAGCACTTCGAGCGCCGTGGCGAAGACCTCGACCGCGCCGGTGGCGAGGTTGGCGTTCTCGGTGCCGGCGAGGCGCGGCTTGACCTTGCCGTCGATGCGGATGACCCATTCCGAACGGGCCTTCTCGGCATCGGCGAAGGCCGGCGAGTCCGGATCGACCACGACCTGGGTCAGGCCGTAATGGTCGCGCAGGTCGATGAAGAGCACGCCGCCATGGTCGCGGATGCGATGGCACCAGCCGGAGAGGCGCACGGACGCGCCGATGTCGCTCTCGCGGAGCGCGCCGCAGGTGTGGGAACGGTAGCGATGCAGGGTCACGGGTTCAGCTTTCCGGGCGTCCATGCGGCCGTGGTCGGGCGCGCAAGCGATTTGGCGCCGTAACCACACGCGTGCGGCGCGGTTGTCAAGAACACCCGCGACATGGCGCGCTTTCATCTGCTAAGAGCGCCTGCCATGAAGCTGATCAATACCACCGCCGAGCTGGCTGATGCCTGCTCCCGCCTCGCCGCGCACCCGTTCGTCACCGTCGACACCGAATTCCTGCGCGAGACGACCTATTACCCGAAGCTCTGCCTGATCCAGATCGCCTCGCCGGACGAGGCCGTGATGGTCGATCCGCTGGCCGAGGGGCTCGATCTCGCCCCCTTCATGGCGCTGATGACCGACCAGAACGTGGTCAAGGTCTTCCATGCCGCCCGGCAGGACCTCGAAATCGTCTGGATGCTCGGCCGCGTGCTGCCGACGCCGCTGTTCGACACACAGGTCGCCGCCATGGTCTGCGGCTATGGCGACTCGGTCGGCTACGAGCAGCTGGTCAACGACCTCGCCAAGGCCCGCGTCGACAAGTCCTCGCGCTTCACCGACTGGTCGCGCCGCCCGCTCAGCGAGGCGCAGCTGGTCTATGCCGAATCGGACGTCACCCATCTGCGCGACATCTACCTCGCGCTGCAGGCCGATCTCGCCGCCAGCGGCCGCGAGAGCTGGGTCGCCGAGGAGATGGCGGTGCTGAATTCGCCCGGCACCTACGAGGTCAAGCCCGAGAACGCCTGGCAGCGGCTCAAGGGACGCCTGCGCAAGCCGAAGGAGCTGGCGGTGCTGATGGAGCTCGCCGCCTGGCGCGAGCGCGAGGCGCAGCATCGCGATGTGCCGCGCCAGCGCGTGCTCAAGGACGATGCGCTGATGGACATCGTCCAGCGCGCGCCCCGCTCCACCGAGGCGCTCGGTGAGTTGCGCTCCGTGCCGAACGGCTTCGAACGTTCGCGCGCCGGCGGCGAGGTGCTGGCCGCGATCGAGCGGGCGCTGGCGATCGATCCGCGCGACCTGCCCCGGCTGGAGCGCGAGCGCGGCCGGCCGGGCAACGGCGCCGTGCTCGACCTGCTCAAGGTTCTGCTCAAGGCGACCGCCGATGCCGAGCGCGTCGCACCGAAGATCATCGCCTCCACCGACGACCTCGAAGAGATCGCCGGCGACGACGAAGCGGATGTCCCGGCGCTGCATGGCTGGCGCCGCGAGATCTTCGGCGAAAAGGCGCTGGCGTTGAAGAACGGCTCGCTCTCGCTCAGAATCGTGCGCGGACGGGTCACGGTCGGGTAGACGGTCCCCACCGGGAAAGCCTGTTCCGGTCAATTCGGAAGGCGGGGCTTGTCCGGCGCGACGAAACTGAGGTCTGTTGCGATCGTTCGAGCGCTGACAGATTCTCGGGGGCGACGTGTTCATCCTGTTCCATGAATTGCCACTGATGGCGATGTTCCTCGCGGTGATCGCGCTGAGCCTTGCGGTGTGCTGGCTGCTGATCGGCCTCGTGCGCTTCGCGATCCCGCGGCTCGGCTATCGGCTGGACCAGCCGCTGCCGATCCGCGATTCCATCATCAACGCCTGCGGAGCGCTGTTTGCGCTGATCGTCGCCTTCTCAGCCGCCGGGATCTGGAACGATGCCGTGTCGGCGCGGACGGCGGTGCAGCGCGAGGCCGATGCGGTGGAGACCGCGCTGGCCCTTTCGGTGGTGCTGCCGGAGGCGACGCGGTCGGAACTGACCAATGGGCTGCAGGCCTATCTGCGCGAGGTCGTGGCGATCGACTGGCCGGCGATGGCCAAAAGCATGCCTCCCAGCGATGCGGTCTTCGATCAGTCGGAGAAGCACCTGCTCGGCGCCGTCCATCTGGTGTCCCGGCAGAATGGCGTGGCAGCCTATTCGGCGCTGCTCAACCAGCTTCTCGAGATCCGTCACGCCCGACAGGCGCGACTGGCTGCCTCGATCGCCGGCATCACCTGGGCGCAATGGTTCGCGATGTGGCTGATCTCGACGACGACATTGCTCGCGATCATCATCTGCAACAGCCATGCCCTACGCATGCAGATCGTGGCCGCGCATCTCTACCTGCTGGTCGCCTCGGCCGCCTATTTCGTCATCCTGGCGCACGACCGGCCCTTTGTCGGCCGGATCTCGATCCAGCCGACGGCGTTCCAGGGCTTGATCACGCGCTAGTTTCAGTCCCACCGCTCAGCGGATGTCGATCTCGCGCCCGAGCAGCTTGGCGAGCTGCTTCAGGCGACCGGTGACGCGTTCGCTCGCCAGCGACTTCAGGTCGTCCGGCAGGCGCAGGACGAGCCGGCTGTCGACGCAGGCCAGCGGCGCCCGCGACAGGATGCCCGGCATGCCGGCCGAGATCAGATAGGCGACCCTGAAGGCCGCAGCGAGAATGTGCATGCGCTCGAGCAGGCGCACCGTCAGCAAGCGCCGCAGCCCTTCGGCTGCCGGCGCCGAGGCCTTCAGGCCGGCATAGCGATAGAACGCCGTCAGCGCCAGGAAGGCGCGGCCGGCATGGTCGACGCCACTGAACGAGGCATGGGCAATGACGTTCAGCGTCTGCTCGCCGCGATAGTCGGGATGGGCGCGCCAGCCGATGTCGGAGAGCAGGCAGGCGGCGAGCTGCAGCCGCTGCAGCGCGGGATCGTCATGCGGATAGGCGCTGGCGACGAGCCTGTCGGTCCAGGCGATCAGGTCGGCCGCATGGCGCGGATCGCGGGCGCGCAGCTGGTTGTAGTCCTCGGCGCCGCGCAGCAGCGCGTCGGCGGAGCGCTCGCTTTCGTCGAGCTGCTCGTGCAGCAGGCCTTCGCGGACGCCATTGGCGGAGATCACGACATTGCGCGGCCGGCCGCGCTTGATGATCTGGTCGAGCACCAGCGCGCCATAGGCGAGTAGTGGACGCCGCGCCGAGGAGACCGCCTCGATCGCTTCCAGCATCGAGGCATCGGCGCGCTCGACCAGCCGGACAAAGTCGCTCGCCTCTCGCGCCGGCACGATATAGCCGTGCATGACATTGAGCGGGTAGCCCGACTGGCGCTGATGCAGGGTCGCGAGCGCACGCCAGGTGCCGCCGACGGCATAGAAATCGCGCCCGCGCATGGCGGCGAGCTGCGGATGATGGTCGAGATCGTCGCGAACGATTTTCTCGGCCGCCTTCATCGAGTTCTTCGAGCGGTCGATCAGGGCAAGGCCGCCGAGCGGCAGGCTGATCCCCGCCCCGACCTTGTCGCCGTCGACCGAGATCAGCTCCAGCGAACCGCCACCGAGGTCACCGACGACGCCATGCGGCTGGTCGAAGCCGGAGATCACGCCGAGCGCCGAGAGATAGGCTTCGCGGTCGCCGGAGATCAGCTCGATCGGCTGGCCGACGGCCGCTTCCGCCCGTGCGATGAAATCGGGGCCGTTCGAGGCATAGCGGGCCGCCGCGGTGGCGATGACCCTGAGCTCACCGACATGCATCGCCTCGCAGAGGATGCGGAAGCGCACCAGCGCCGAGAGCGCCTTGTCGATCGCATCCTGCGCCAGCATGCCGGTCGAGGCGACCTGCCGGCCGAGGCCCGCCATCTCCTTCTCGTTGAAGACCTGCGCGGGTGCCCGCGACAGGTTTTCATAGACGACGAGACGGACCGAGTTCGAGCCGATGTCGATGATCGCGATGGTTTCGTCGACGCTCAGCCGGCCCGAGGCCTGCTCAGGCCTTCTTGCCGGCGCGGCGGGAGAGGCTGCGTGGGCTCGAACTGGAGAGAGATTTGCCACGACCAGACAGACTCGGATTCGTCATGAAATACTTGTGGGCGTTGAACGACTCTTCGGCCGATGGCGGGACAATGCGTCGCGAGCCGCCGTCGGGCAAGATGGTCCAGCTCTGTTCGTTGTCGAGAAAGTTCGCCAGCATGATCTGTTCGAGCATCTGCTGGTGGACCGTCGCGTTCAGAATCGGCGTCAGCGCCTCGACACGGCGGTCGAGATTGCGCGGCATCAGGTCGGCCGAGGAAATGTAGAGCTTGGCCTTGGCCGAAGGCATGCCGTGGCCGGCGCCGAAGGCATAGACGCGGGTGTGTTCCAGGAAACGCCCGACGATCGACTTGACGCGGATATTGTCGGAGAGGCCTGGCACACCGGGCCTGAGGCAGCAGATGCCGCGCACGACGAAGTCGATCTGCACACCGGCCTGGCTGGCGTCGTAGAGGGCGTCGATGATCTCGGGATCAACCAGCGAGTTGCACTTGCCCCAGATCGCGCCCTTGCGGCCAGCCTTCGCATGCGCGACCTCCTCGGCGATGTCGTCGAGCAGGCGCTTCTTCAGGTTGACCGGCGAGACAGCCATGCGCTCGAGCTCTGCCGGCTCGGCATAGCCGGTGATGAAGTTGAAGACGCGGGCGACGTCCTGCGCCATCACCGGATCGGCGGTGAAGAAGGAGACGTCGGTATAGATGCGCGCCGTGATCGGGTGGTAGTTGCCGGTCGCGATATGGCAATAGGTCGCGAACTGGCCAGCCTCGCGGCGCACCACCATCGAGAGCTTGGCGTGGGTCTTGAGCTCGATGAAGCCGTAGACGACCTGGACGCCGGCGCGTTCCAGGTCCTTGGCCCAGCGGATGTTCGCCTCTTCGTCGAAGCGCGCCTTGAGCTCGACCAGCGCGGTCACCGACTTACCGGCTTCGGCCGCTTCCGCCAGCGCCTGGACGATCGGCGAGTTCGAGGATGTCCGGTAGAGCGTCTGCTTGATCGCGACCACATTGGGATCGCGTGCCGCCTGCTGCAGGAACTGCACGACGACGTCGAAGCTCTCATAGGGGTGGTGGACGATCAGGTCCTTCTGGCGGATCGCGGCGAAGCAGTCGCCGCCATGCTCGCGGATGCGCTCGGGAAAACGGGCATTGTAGGGCTTGAACTTCAGATCAGGCCGGTCGGCGCCGACGAGCTGGGAGAGCTCGTTGAGGGCGATCATGCCATCGACGACCACGACCTCGTCGGGATCGACCCTGAGCTCGCGGATGATCATGTCGCGCAGATGCGCCGGCATGTCGGCATGGAGCTCCAGCCGAATGACGACGCCGCGGCGGCGCTGCTTCAGCATGGTCTCGAAGACGCGGACCAGGTCCTCCGCCTCTTCCTCGATGTCGAGGTCGGAGTCGCGGATGATGCGGAAGGAGCCCGTGCCCTTGACCTCGTAGCCGGGGAAGAGCTTGCCGATGAAGAGCGCGACCAGATCCTCCAGCATGATGAAGCGCTGGACGCCCTCGCGGGCAAGGTCAGGCAGTTCGATGAAGCGGTCCATCTTCACGGGAACGCGGATCAGCGCGTCGAGCGCGCGTCCGTCGCTGACGCGCTCCAACGCCAGCGCAATGGTGAAGCCGAGATTGGGGATGAACGGGAAGGGATGGGCCGGGTCGATCGCCAGCGGCGTCAGCACCGGGAAGACATAGTGCAGGAAGCGGTCCTCCAGCCAGATGCGGTCCTGCGCGCCGATGTCGGCCGGGCGCAGCAGCACGATCCGGTTCGCCTCCAGGTCCTGCTTCAGCTCGGTCCAGCGGATCTGCTGGTCACGGGTCAGGGCCGCGACCCCCTCGCCCAGGGCTGCGAGCTGTTCGGCCGGGCTGAGGCCATCCTGGCTCGGCGTCACCACGCCGGCCTTGAGCTGCTCGCGCAGGCCGGAGACGCGGACCATGAAGAACTCGTCGAGATTGTTCGCCGAGATCGAGAGGAAGCGCAGCTGCTCCAGCAGCGGATGGTTGCGGTTGGAGGCCTCCTCCATCACGCGCCGGTTGAACTGCAGCCAGGACAGTTCCCGGTTCATGAACCGCTTCGGCGACTGCCGCAGCGCCTCGTCTAGATGAAGAACCGTCTCTGTCGCTACCGAGGCCTCAGCCTTCAGGACCGGCGCTTCCGCCACATCTTGGGTCATGCGCTTTGCTCTCGCTGTCGATGCCGCTCGTGCCACTGCCGGTCCTGTAGCTGTGCTGTGTGTCGGTTTGCTTGCAGCCGCAGCCGCCGTCCTCGCCTTGAAGCCACCGTAGCGTGACACTTCGATGACGGGCGAGGCCAAACGTCACATTTCATCAACGCATACGACGCTTGCGCCAGCCCCGCTGCTGCTGTTTGGTCGGCATGCGAATCCCGCATGCCATCAGGCTTTCAAAGTCCAGAGAACGACCTTGTCAGAGCAGCAGCACGCCGACGACCACGGCGATATCGTCTACCCCTCGGCCATTCCCTTCGTGCTGGCGCATCTGGCCTGTTTCGGCGCGCTCTGGAGCAGCGTCAGCGCGACCTCGCTCTGGCTCGCCTTCGGCCTGTACTGGCTGCGCATGTTCGCGGTGACCGGCGGCTATCACCGCTATTTCTCGCATCGGACCTACAAGACCAGCCGGGCCGGCCAGTTCGTGCTCGCCCTGCTCGCCCAGTCGACGGCGCAGAAGAGCGTGATCTGGTGGGCCTCGAAGCACCGGCATCACCACCGCTTCTCCGACACCGAGCACGATGTGCATTCGCCGGTGCTGACCTCGTTCTTCTATTCCCATGTCGGCTGGATCTTCAGCAACGGCCATGACCGCTGCGACACCTCGACCGTCACCGACCTGACGCGCTTTCCCGAGCTGAATTTCCTGCACCGCTTCGAATTGCTACCGGCTGCCGCGCTCGCGCTGATCTGCTTTGCGATCGATGGCTGGAGCGGGCTGTTCGTCGGCTTCTTCTGGTCGACGGTCGCGGTCTACCACGGCACCTTCTGCATCAACTCGCTGGCGCATGTGCATGGCGACAAGGACTATGTCACCGGCGACGAGAGCCGGAACAACTGGTGGCTGGCGATCATCACCATGGGCGAAGGCTGGCACAACAACCACCATGCCTATCAGTACAGCGTCCGCCAGGGGTTTCGCTGGTGGCAGTGGGATCCGACCTATTACCTGATCCTCGGCCTGTCGAAGCTGCGGCTGGTCTGGGATCTGAGGGCACCGCCGCAGGCCGTCATCGAGCGCTCGCAGGCACTGCCGCCGCGCGTGATCGAGCGTTCGGCCGAGCGGCTCGCGGCCTCCGTCCCGGTGGAGCGCATCGTCCAGGCTTTCCGCGATGCCTATGCCAACGCGCCTGGCCTGCCGGAGCTGCACCTGCCCGAGCTGCATCTGCCGACGCTGACGCTGCCCGAATTCCGCGAGGCCCTGGCCGCGATGCAGGCCCGTGCCGGCGAGCGCCTGCATGCCGTCCAGGCGCAGGCGCAGGACGCGATCGCGCAGTGGCACATGCCGACGCTGCCGAGCCGCGAGGAGCTCTCCGAGAAGGCCGCCGCGATGTTCGTCAAGACGCCGTCGCTCGATGCGATCGCGGCGCGGGCGCACGATCTGCTGATCGAGACGGTCCATGCCCGCCTGACCGGAACGGCTACGGCGAAGGCCTGAAGCCTCACTCCTCCGGGAAGAGCGAGGCGACGACCTCGGTGGCCATGGCGCGGGTGACGCGCCGGCCACGCTCCAGTGAGAGCTTGTCGAGCGCGTCGACGAGATCGCGCGCCGCGGCGAAGGAGCGCTCCATCCGGAGCGCCAGCGCCTCGATCGTGCCGGTGTCGACGATCAGTTGGCGATCGACGAAGAGCTTGACCAAAAGTGCGCGTAGCAGCGCGTCGTCCGGCGGCGCAATCTCCGCCTGCGGCGCCAGGCGCAGGCGCGACAGCAGGTCCGGCACCTTCAGGCCCCATTGGCCCGGCTCGGTCCGCGCGGTCAGCAGCACGGAGGCGCCACGCGCCCTGGTGGCGTTGAGCAGATGGAACAGCGCCGGCTCGTCGAGCGGAGCGCGGTCGCAATCCTCGATCACCAGCGCGCCGCCGGACGCCAGATGCGGCACCTTGGCCTCGTCGAGCTCTTCAGCGGACAGTGTCCAGGCATGCGCGCGCGCCGCCCAGATCGCGGCGAGATGGGTCTTGCCTGCCCCTTCCGGCCCGACCAGGCGCAGCCAGGAGGCCGGCCAGCCCGGCCAGCTCTCGATCAGCCCATAGGCCTGCTCGTTCGAGGGGCCGACGAGGAAATCCTCGACGCCATGGCGGCTGTCGACCGGCAGATCGAAGGCGAGCTGGCGCGGTTTCACCGGCGGCTCACGGTTCGGCATGAATCTTCGGAGCCGGAGCGGTCTGGCCACGATAATAAGGGCTGGCGAGGTACTGCCGCAGCACGAAGCGGGCGAGCACGCCGATAACGGCCGCCAGCGGCACGGCGAGCAGCAGGCCGACGAAGCCGAAAAGCGAGCCGAAGGCAAGCAGTGCGAACATCAGCCAGACCGGATGCACGCCGATCGAGCCGCCGACCAGCTTCGGCTGCAGGATATTGCCCTCGATGAACTGGCCGGCGGCGAAGACGGCGAGCGTCGCCAGCGGCATCGTCCAGTCCGGCCAGAACTGCACGGTGGCGACGCCGACCGAGAGCACGAGCCCGGTCAGCGAGCCGACATAGGGAATGAAGGAGAGGAAGCCGCTGATGATGCCGATCAGCGCACCGAAATTGACGCCGACCAGCGACAGCCCGATCGCATAGAACGTCCCGAGCAGCAGGCAGACCAGCGCCTGGCCGCGCAGGAAGCCGGCGATGGCGACGTCCATCTCATGCAGCAAGCCGCGGATCGTGTCGCGATGATCGAGCGGCAGCCAGCTATCGACCGTCGCGACCATGCGGTCCCAGTCGGCGAGCAGATAGAAGGCGATGACGGGCGTCAGCACCAACAGCGAGAACACGCCGATAATCGCCGTGCCGCCCGACCAGAGCGAGCCCAGCAGCTTGCCGACCCAGCTCGTCGCCTCGCCGACGAGGTTGCCGAACGAGCTCTGGGCGTCCTGCGCCAGCTTGGCGCCGCCGAAGCGCTCGATCAGCGGCGCACCGCGCTCCATGATCAGCGCCTGCAATTTGGCGGCATCGCCCGGCAGGCGCGCCACCAGCCCGGCGAGCTGCTGGCTGAGCAGCGGGGCGAGCAGCACCAGCCCGGCGATGAAGATGAGCAGGAACAGGCAGAGGATCGCGATCGTCGCGGTCAGTCGGCTGAGGCCCCAGCGCTCCAGCCGGTCGGCCAGCGGATCGAGCAGATAGGCCAGCGCCAGCGCGGCGATGAAAGGCAGCAGCACGTCCCTGAATAGCATCAGCGCGAGCACAAAGCTGGCGAGAGCGAGCAGCCAGAAGAGCAGTTGACGCTGAAGACTCATGCACTCGCCTCTACACGACCTGTGGCGCCTGATTATGGTGATCCGCCCGAGATCATCCAAGGTTCTGGATCAGCCCGCCATATGCCGCAGCCAGAGCGCGAGGTAGGCGCCCATGGACGCGAGCGTCAAGGCCGCGACGATGATCTGCGCCGCCGGCATGATTGCAGCAACATCGATCTCGAAGGATTTCGAGCCGAGCACCAGCGCGGCGAAGACGAGCTGGGCCGCTGTGTTGAGCTTGCTGACGACGATCGGCGCGATCGTCACCGGCTTCTCCATCAGCCAGGACAGGATCACCGCCGTGACGATCATCAGGTCGCGCGAGACGACGACGATCACCAGCCAGACCGGGATGATGCCGATGATGGCGAGGGTGATGTAGATCGAGACGATCAGCGCCTTGTCGGCGAGCGGATCGAGATAGGCGCCGAGCTCGCTCTTCATGTCGAAGCGCTTGGCGATGAAGCCGTCGATCGCGTCGGAGACGCCGGCCGCGACGAAGAGGAAGAAGGCCTCGTCCCAGCGGGCATTGACGATCATGACGATCACCAGCGGCACCAGGATCAGCCGGGCGATGGTGATCAGGTTCGGAAGCGTCATCGCGGGAGACCTGCCGACAGAATCTCATCTCAGGGTAGAACATGGGCGGGAGAAGTGCGAAACGCTTTCGCGGAAGGGCTTGCCCCCCGCCCTGCCCTTGCCTATTCGCTCGCGAAGCAAAAGGAGCGAGGACCGATGACGAAACCGGGCGCCAACGGGCTGACCTATGCGCAGGCGGGCGTCGACATCGATGCCGGCAACGCCATGGTCGACGCGATCAAGCCGCTGGTGCGCTCGACGCGCCGGCCCGGTGCCGATGCGGAGATCGGCGGCTTCGGCGGACTGTTCGACCTGAAGGCCGCCGGCTTCAGCGATCCGATCCTGGTCGCGGCCAATGACGGCGTCGGCACCAAGGTCAAGATCGCGATCGAGAGCGGCCGGCATTCGACCATCGGCATCGACCTCGTCGCGATGTGCGTCAACGATCTCGTCGTCCAGGGCGCCGAGCCACTGCTCTTCCTCGACTACTACGCCACCGGCAAGCTCGACCCGAAGGCCGGCGTCGAGATCGTCCGCGGCATTGCCGAGGGCTGCCGCCAGGCCGGCTGCGCCCTGATCGGCGGCGAGACCGCCGAGATGCCGGGCATGTATGCCGGCAACGACTACGACCTCGCCGGCTTCGCGGTCGGCGCGGCCGAGCGCGGCACCTTGCTGCCGCGCGCCGATGTCGTCGCTGGGGACGTCGTGCTCGGCCTGCCCTCCTCCGGCGTGCACTCGAACGGCTATTCGCTGGTCCGCCGCATCGTCGCGCTCTCGGGTCTCGCCTGGGACGCTCCCGCCCCGTTCGCTTCCGACAAGACCCTTGCCGAGGCGCTGCTGGAGCCGACCCGGATCTATGTGAAGAGCCTGCTGCAGGCGCTGAAGGCGGCGCCCGGCATCAAGGCGCTCGCCCACATCACCGGCGGCGGCTTCCCCGACAACATCCCGCGCGTCCTGCCCGACGATCTCGGCGTCGCGATCGACCTGCCGGCGATCAGCGTGCCGCCGGTGTTTGGCTGGCTCGCCAGCGTCGGCGGCGTCGCCGAGCGCGAGATGCTGCGCACCTTCAACTGCGGCATCGGCATGATCGTCGTCGCCGAAGCCGTGCAGGCGGACGCCGTCATGGCGGCGCTGGCCGAGGCCGGCGAGAAGCCGGTGCGGCTCGGCGAAGTCACGGCGCGCGGCAGCGACGAAGCCGTCACCTATCGCGGGAAGCTCGCCCTGTGAGCACGGCCAAGCGGGCGCGCACCGCGATCCTGATCTCCGGGCGCGGTTCCAACATGGTCGCGCTGATCGAGGCTGCCAGGGCCGCCGATTTCCCGGCTGAGATCGTGCTGGTCGCTGCCAACCTGCCGGATGCCGGCGGGCTGGAGCGGGCGGCGGCTGCCGGCATTGCCACGGCCAGCGTCGACCACCGCCCCTTCGGCAAGGACCGCGAGGCCTTCGAGCGGGCGCTCGATGCCGAGCTGCAAGCCCACGGAATCGAACTCGTTGTGCTCGCCGGCTTCATGCGCGTGCTGACGCCCTGGTTCGTCACGCGCTGGCAGGGCCGGCTGATCAACATCCACCCCTCCCTGCTGCCGGATTTCCGCGGCACGCATACCCACGCCCGCGCACTCGAAGCCGGCGTCGCGGAGCATGGCTGCACGGTGCATTTCGTCGTACCCGAACTCGACGCCGGCCCGACCATCCTGCAGGCCAAGATCCCTGTTCTGCCCGGCGACGACGAGGCGAGCCTGTCAGCCCGCGTGCTGGAGCAGGAGCACCGGATTTACCCGCAGGCGCTGGCGCTGGTGGCGTCCGGGGCTGCGAAGCTTGAGGACGGAATAGCGGTCGGCTCTTGAAGCCTGCCGTCATTCTCGGGCGAAGCGAAGCGCAGACCCGAGAATCTCATGACGAGAAGATGCTGGCCGGAGCCTCCACCGGCCTGAGATGCCCGGGTCAAGCCCGAGCATGACGCGCACGTCCCCTCGCTACTGCACCGTCACCACCTCCCCCTGCAGAGTCTGCTGCTCCATCGCGCGGCGGGCGGCCGCCTCCTGCTCCTCCTTCTGCCAGCGCCGGAACAGGTCGGCGCGGCGGGCGGGGTAGCGCTCCTCGCGGGCAGTGAGCTCGGCGATGCGGTCGGTGCGGAAATGGCGGAAGGCCTGCCTGAGCTCGCACCAGGCGATGACGACACGGACCCGGTCGAAGAAGGTCATGCCGATCGGCCAGATCATCCGCCGCGATTCGGCCCCGGCCTCGTCGCGATAGGCGATGTCGAGCTTGCGGCCATTGCGGATCGCGGCGCGGATCGCGGCGGCGTCGACCTGGTCAACGATCGCCGAATCCTTGCAATAGGCCGGCGCGAACAGCGCGCCGTCGAGCAGGATCGGCCGCAAATGCGGCGGCAGTACCGCCGCGACCTTGGCGACGACATCCTCGGCGGCGCGCGCCAAGGTCGGGTCGGCGCGCTCGGAGAGCCAGCGCATGCCGACGAGCACCGCCTCGATCTCGTCGGGCGAGAACATCAGCGGCGGCAGGTCGAAGCCGGCATCGAGGACATAGCCGATGCCGGCCTCGCCGCGCACCGGCACGCCCTGGCGCAACAGCGCGGCGATGTCGCGGTAGACGGTGCGGACGGAGACGTCGAGCTCGGAGGCGAGCGTCTCGGCGGTGACGGGGCGACGCCGGCGGCGCAACCCCTGAATCAGATCGAGCAAACGTTCAGCACGCTGCATGGCGTAGTTCCGCTGATAGGAAGATGGCGTAAGCTGATCTTGCTCTACTCGCCCTGACACAAATTGTCAGGAGCGTGGCAGCAGCGCATGCTGCATACTGAAGACACCGACCGGGGAGGAAACATGCTGGAGCTTCACGTGTTCGGACCTGCCTTCGGCCAGCCGGACCCGAGCCCGTTCTGCATGAAGGGCATCATCCTGATGGAGATGTCCGGACTGCCCTACACGCGTGTACGCGGCAATCTGCAGAAGGCGCCGAAGGGCAAGTTCCCGGTGCTACGCGACGGTGACAAGACAATCCCCGACACCACCTTCATCCGGATGTATCTGGAGCGGAATTACGGGATCGATTTCGACAAGGGCCTGTCAGCCGAGCAGCGCGGCACGGCCTGGGCGGTCGAGAAGATGCTCGAGGATCAGGTCTACTGGCTCGTGGTGCAGGAGCGCTGGGCCAACCCTGCCAATTTCGACCGCGGGCCGCGAAAATTCTTCGACGCCGTGCCGGCGCCGCTGCGGCCGCTGGTCATCGCGATGATCAAGCGCCGGATCAGCCGCAACCTGCACGGCCACGGCATCGGCCGTCACAGCGACGCCGAGCGGCTGGAGCTGGGGCGGCGGGCGCTCGACGCGCTCGCCGGAATCCTTGGTGGCAATCCCTACCTGACCGGGCCCGATCCATCCGGGGCCGATGCGACGCTCGGCGCCTTCATGATCGCAGGGCTATGCGACGTCTTCGACTCGCCGATCCGTGGTGCGCTGCAGGAGCACGCCAACCTCGTCGCCTATGCCGGGCGCATGCGCTCGCGCTATTTCAAGGACGAGACAGAGAAGGCGGCGTGAGCCGCCTTTCCATCACGGCCGCTTCAGCTTGCAGCGGTCGATGAACTCGTAGCCCTTCTCGCGGGCCGAGTCGTTGAAATAACCGGTGTCGCGGAAGGCCTGGAGCTCATCCTTGGTCATGGCGTTGACCGTGCCCTTGGCGTAGCAGCTGCACGGGGTGTGCACGGCCTCGCGGGTCGTGCTCATCAGCTGGGACTGGGTGACCAGGCAGGCATCGAAGGCACGCAGCTGGATCATGTAGGGCGTCAGGTTCTTCGCCGTCGGATCCGGCGGCGGCAGGGAACTCGTACTGCCGGCGGCCAGCGCCGCACTGGCGGAAACCAGCATAGACATCCCAGCGGCCCAGAGGACCGCACCAACCCGCCGCTTGATCATTGTTCGCACTGTCCGTTTCCGCGGCCGAGCTCGGGAGACCCGAATCTCCCCTTGACAAGCCATGCCGTCGCCCGGGCGCGGATGGTCCATAGCGCCAGCGAAAAAGCAATGACGCAAAGGTCACACCGCCTTGCGAATCCAGACCTTGTTGTCGTGGAAGGCGGCGCCGCCATAGGGCGCCGGCGAGTCGGCGCCGGTGATGGTGTTGATGCCGCGGCCGCCGCGATGGGCGCCGTTCGGCCAGATCGACTCGGCGATGGCGACACCGCGCACCAGCCCGTCGAACAGCACCGCGTCGAGCTCGACCGTGCCGCGCCGGTTGCCGACGGTGACATGGTCGCCCCCGGCGATGCCGAGCGCCGCCGCATCGGCCGGATGCAGCATCAATGTCGGCGCGCGCTCCTTCTTCTGCGAGGTCGGCGTCTCGGTGAAGCTCGAATTCAGGAAGTTGCGTGCCGGGCTGGTGGCGAGCCGGAACGGATGCTCCGCATCGGCCTCCTCGATCGCGGTCCAGTGATCGGGCAGCGCGGGCAAGTCCTGATGCGGGCCGACCAGGCCGGCATTGCTGTTCGGCACCTTCGTCCAGTCGGGCTTGAAGCGGAACTTGCCGCCCGGCCAGCCGAAGCCCTTGAGATAATGCGCCGTCTCGAAATCCGGCTGGATGTCGATGAAATCATTGGCGACCAGCTCTTCGAGCGTGCCGCGACCGGTCTCCTGCAAGGTCCAGTCGACGATTTCTCGCGGCGTCATGCTGAAACCGCGATGCTCGGCGCCGAGGCGCTGCGCCAGGGCGCAGATCACCTCATGGTTGGAGCGGCATTCGCCCGGCGGCTCGACGAGCTTGCCGCCCCACATGATGTGCTGGTGGCCCCCACCCTGGTAGAGGTCGTCATGCTCCATGAATTGCGTCGCCGGCAGCACGATGTCGGCCATGCGTGCCGTTTCGGTCATGAACTGCTCGTGCACGACGGTGAAGAGATCGTCGCGGGCAAAGCCGCGCTTCACCAGTTCCTGCTCAGGCGCGACCGTGACCGGATTGGTGTTCTGGATGAACAGCGCCTTGACCGGCCCGCCCTGGCGCAAGGCCTGCGCATCGCCGGTGAGGACGCGGCCGATCTGCGACTGGTCGAGCTGGCGGACATTGCGGTCGATCTTGTCGAGGCCCTCGATCAGGCCCTTGCGCCATTTGTAGATGCCGCTGTTCGAGTGGAAGGCGCCGCCGCCCTCGTATTGCCAGGCGCCGGTCACGGTCGGGATGCAGGACGCCGCGTGGATGTTGACCACGCCGTTGCGCTGGCGGGCAAAGCCGTAGCCGAGCCGGAAGAAGCTCTTCTTGCGGGTGCCGACGAGGGTGGCGAATTCCTCGATCTCGGCGACGCTGAGGCCGGTGATCGCCGCCGCCCATTCCGGGGTGCGGGTGGCAAGATGGGCCTCCAGCTCTTCCGGTGCGTCGGCGAAGCGGGCGAGATATTCGCGGTCGGCATGGCCGTCGCGGAAGAGCACATGCATGACGGCGCAGGCGAGCGCGCCGTCGGTGCCGGGCTTGAGGACGAGCGGCAGATCAGCCTGATCGAGCGTGGCGTTGCGGTAGATGTCGATCGCGACGATCTTCGCTCCGCGCTCCTTCCTCGCCTTGACGGCGTGGTGCATGACATTGACCTGCGTGTGCACCGGGTTGGTGCCCCAGATCACCACGCAATCCGACTTCGCCATCTCGCGCGGGTCGGGCCCGGCGAGCCGGCCGGTGCCGGCGATGAAGCCGGTCCAGGCGGTGGTGGTGCAGATCGTCGAGAACTGGCCGGAATAGCGCTTGGCATGGCGCAGACGGTTGATGCCGTCGCGCATCACGAGGCCCATGGTGCCGGCGTAGTAATAAGGCCAGACCGCGTCGGCGCCGTGCTCGGCCTCGATCGCCAGGAAACGCCGGGCGATCTCGTCGAGCGCCTCGTCCCAGGAGATGCGCTCGAAGGCGCCGGAGCCCTTCGGGCCGGTGCGGCGCAGCGGATGCAGCAGCCGGTCGGGATGATGGATGCGCTCGGCGTAGCGGGCGACCTTGGCGCAGATCACACCGTCCGTGTAGCTCTGGCGCTTGTTGCCGCGGACACGGCCGATCGTCCTGCCGTCGATGACCTCGACCTCGAGCGAGCAGGCCGAGGGGCAATCATGCGGGCAGACCGAAGGCAGGCGCGCGATACGGGGAAGCTCTGTCATGGCCCCTTCCTAGAACAGGTCCAGGGTCGGCGGAAGCGGGCGGTTGCATTGCCGGGCTGCAGCGGGGCAAGCTGACCCTATCCGGCGGCTGGGGATTCGGCCGGGCCATCAGCCAAACGAGCAGCGATGCCACAGGCGGCGGCTCGTCAACTCCGGGTTAAGACTAATGATTCAAGTTGGCCGCATCCGAGTAGTCCAAGGCGCTCACGCGCCGGAGTTCTGACGATGCGTTGCGTTGCGTTCCTTGCCGGCCTCGCGGCCACCTGCCTCTCCCTTGCGCTGGCTGCGCCGGCGAAGGCGCAGTCCTCCCAGTACGCGCAGTACACCTCGCCCGAGCAGGTGCAGAACTGGCACCTGACGCTGGGCGCCGGCCTGCGCTACCAGCCGGACTATTCCGGCTCGAACGATTACGTCTTCCGGCCGCGGCCGATCATCTCGCTCGGGCGCGGCACCAAGAGCACCTGGTGGACCTCCGAGGACGACGCGATCAGCATCGGCTTCTTCTCGGGCCAGGCCTGGCGCGTCGGCTTCTCCGGCAACCTGCTCTGGCAGCGCAAGGCCGACACCAATGTCGCCCTGCGCATCATGGGCGTGCCCGACACCAAGTTCGGTGCCGAGGCCGGCGCCTTCGTCGAGTTCTACCCGACCTCCTGGCTGCGCACCCGCATCGACCTGCGCCGCGGCATCGTCGCCCATGACGCGCTGGTGGCCGAGGCCAAGGTCGACGTCTTCCAGCGCATCGGCGCCTGGTCGCTCGGCGTCGGCCCGCGCATGACCATCGTCGGCGCAGACTATGTCCGCACCTATTTCGGCGGCACGGCCGCCGGCACCGGCGGCCTGCTGCAGCGCTACAATGCCGGTGTGCACTCGGTCGGCGCGATCGCGCAGGCGACCTATCACTGGTCCGACAAGCTGCAAACCACCGCTTATGTCGAATACAAGCGCCTGATGGGCGACGCCGCCAAGACGCCGATCGTCAAGGCCTTCGGCGACCGCGATTCCGTCACCTTCGGCATCTCGGCGAGCTACGCCTTCGATCTCGGTTTCTGAGGCCCTTCAGCCAGGCAAAGAAAAAGGGCGGGTCCAGCGGACCCGCCCTTCTCATGTCTGGAACAGGCAATCGGCTCAGCCGACGATCTCGTTGCCCGAGAAGAACTGCGCGATCTCGATCGCGGCGGTCTCCGGCGCGTCCGAGCCGTGCACGGTGTTCTCGCCGACCGACTGGGCGAAGAGCTTGCGGACCGTGCCCTCGGCGGCGTTGGCCGGGTTGGTCGCGCCCATCACTTCACGATACTTGGCGATGGCGTCTTCGCCCTCGAGCACCTGCACGACGACGGGGCCGGAGGTCATGAACTCGACGAGTTCACCGAAGAAGGGGCGCTCCTTGTGGACGGCGTAGAAGGTCTGCGCCTGCGCGGTGGTCATCTGGATGCGCTTCTGCGCGACGATGCGCAGGCCGGCCTTCTCGATGACCGCGTTGACCGCGCCGGTGAGATTGCGCTTCGTCGCGTCGGGCTTGAGAATGGAGAAGGTACGCTGGACAGCCATCGTTGTGATCCTTGCGGGAAAATCGGGGAATGCGGCGCGCTTATAGCGGCGCCTTCCCCGGGCCACAAGGCTGCGACGGCCGGTTTGCGCTTCAATGCCGGGTCAGGAACCTGCGGGCCTCGCGCAGCGCCTCGGCGACCTCGTCGCGGCTCATCTCCAGCGCCAGTTCGGTGCGGTGCGAGGCAGCACGGGCGCAGCCCTTGGCGAAAGCGACGTTGAACCAAGTCTGCGCCGCGACCAGATCGACCGGGCCGGTGCGTCCGGACGCATGCATCAGGCCGAGCTCGTAATAGGCGTCGGCGGAGGCTTCCATCGGGATCGCCAGCGAAGCCGGGATCGCGCTCATTTCCATGCGTGCCATGACAAACTCTCCCTGTTTTCCTTCGATGCCAGCCCGTTTGGAGGCCGCGGCTTGTGAGGAGAGGTTCAGGCCCGGCGGTAAAACACTCCGCTAAATTTTGAGATGAATCGAAGCTCAACGAGTCGCAAACGAGCGGTTAAAGCAAGATTCGATTCAGACTCATCCGGCCAATTCGGCAGCGATTTCAATATGATCGAAATTCGGCAGCGACTGGCGCGTCAACCTGCGATTCACCTTGCCCCAAGGTCAACGCGACGAGCGAGCCTTCACGAAGTGCCATCTTGGAAGCCGGCACGGCTTCGGATATAGTTTATATCTGAACCATCTGAGCGACGAAGATCGCCAGCACCGAGGAGGAACGCCATGGCCATTCGCCCGATCATCACTGCCGCCGGCCTGCTGCTCGCTTTCGCCGTTCCCGCTGCGGCGCAGGACGTTACCGGCACCTGGCTGCGCGATAGTGGCGCCTCCAAGGTGCGCTTCACCAAATGCGGCGAAGCGATGTGCGGCACGATCTCCTGGCTCAAGGAGGCCGGCGGCCCAGCGAAGGTCGGCCAGCGCATCTTTTACGACATGAAGCCGGCCAGCGCTGGCAAGTGGAACGGCAGCGCCTTCAATCCGGAGGACGGCAAGACCTATTCCGGCACGATGTCGCTCTCGGGCGATACGCTGACCACCGCCGGCTGCGTCATGGGCGGGTTGATCTGCCGCTCGGTGAAATGGTCGCGGAGCAACTGATTGCGTAGGAGCGTCATCCTCGGGCGAAGCGAAGCGCAGACCCGAGGATCTCTTGTCCAGAGATGCTCGGGTCAAGCCCGAGCATGACGCTTACATTCAGCGCGCCTTCTGGCCGAACAGAACGGCCTTTTCCTCCGGCGTCGAGATGCCGGCTGGATTGCGCAGCTCTTCGGCGACCTTGAGGCCGCGCTGGACCGCCGGGCGCGCCAGCATCGTCTCAAGCCAGCGCCCGACATTGGGGAACTGCTTGATGTCCTGGCCCTGCCGTTCCCAGCCGCGGGCCCAGCCGACGCAGGCCATGTCGGCGATCGAATAGTCGTCGCAAATGTAGTCGCGCCCTTCGAGGCGCTTGTTCAGCACGCCGTAGAGGCGGTTGGCCTCGTTGGTGTAGCGATCGATCGCGTAGGGCACTTTCTCCGGCGCATAGATGCGGAAATGATGGGTCTGACCGAGCATCGGGCCGAAGCCGCCCATCTGCCAGAACAGCCATTCGTCGACGGCGACGCGGCCGCGCTCGTCGGTCGGATAGAACTTCCCGGTCTTGCGGCCGAGATATTGCAGGATCGCGCCGGATTCGAAGACCGAGATCGGCCTGCCGTCCGGCCCGTCCGGATCGACGATCGCCGGCATGCGGTTGTTCGGCGAGATCGCCAGGAATTCCGGCTTGAACTGGTCACCCTTGCCGATGTTCACCGGGATGACGTTGTAGGGCAGCCCGGTCTCCTCGAGCATGATGGAAATTTTCCAGCCGTTCGGCGTCGGCCAGTAATGGAGGTCGATCGGCTTGCCCTGCACTGCTGACATGTCCCAGTCCTCGCGGGTTGTTGCGGGTCGAGAGGACATCTAGGTCGCGAGCCCGGCCAGCGTAAGCGCCGGGGCCGTGCGCCCGGAGCGGGCGCGGCATGCGGCTGGAGCGCGCTCACAGCGCCAGCTTGAAGCCCTCATGGCTCTGGCTGAAGCCGATGCGACGGTAGAAGCGATGCGCCGCCTCGCGCGCCTTGTCCGAGGTGAGCTCGACCAGACCGGCGCCCTTCTGGCGGGCGACGTCGACCGCATGGGCGACCATGGCCTCGCCGACGCGCCGGCCGCGCAGATCCGGATGGACGTGGACGCTTTCAAGCTTGGCACGCTTGCGGCCGCGATAGGCCAGGCCGGGGATCAGCGTGAGCTGCAAGGTGCCGACGACCTTGCCGTCGAGCTCGGCGACGAAGAGCGTGTTGTAGGGGCTGGCATCGACTTCCGCGAAGGCAGCGAGATAGGCCGGGTTCTGCGCCTCCTCCTCGATCTCAGCGAGCGTGCGAGTCTGCGTGGCGGCGCCAAGCATGATCAGGGAGGCGATGCGCGGAACGTCGTCGCGGCGCGCCGGACGAATCTGGATCATGTCATTGTCCAAAGCGGTCATCAGTAAGCTTCTTCGTTTCGCTTGCAATATCATGAGCTTGCGACGGCGAGTCGCTTCTCCAAGCGATAGCCTCAGCCTCGCTGATTGCTCTGCCGACATGCGTCAATTGATAGACTGCGGCGGAAAGCGCCTCTGCAACGAGGCCTGATTTCACGAGGACATAGACGCCCTCGACCAGTACGTTAGCAAAGTTCCGCCTGCGTTCTCTGCGCACGATACAATCGTGCAGGTCTGCATGACCGTCCGAGAGCACGATCTTGCAGGTAGTGGCGTAATATTGTCCGGAGTCGAATTTCTCCAGGAAGCCCGCGACAGGCCAAAAATGAAGCAGGAACTGCCGTTCACCGAAAGGGATCACGTCGCAGGTTTTCATCCGACGAAGAGCCGCTTGGCCATGATCAGCGTGTTGGGCGTGTCCTCGCGGCCGTCGAAACGGGCCTGGCGCTGCAGGAAGAAGCCCATGCGCTCGTAGAAGGCGATGGCGAGCTCGTTCTGGCTCTCGACCTCCAGCCGTGCCACCGGTGCATCGGGAAAGCAGGCGAGCGCGACCTGCAGCAAGGTGCGCCCAATGCCCTCACCCTGCCGCGTCGGCGTGACGTAGAGCCGCGTCAGCATCGCCGCCCGGTCGGGCTCGCGTCGGGCCGAGGCGGTGCCGACGACCTCCTCGCCCAGCAACGCGATCAGGAAGACGCCGCTGTCGCGGCCGAGCTGAGCACTCAGCGCGTCGAGCGAATGCCAGGCATTGGTGATCTCGGCGACGCGCCGCCAGCCATAGATGCCGTCATAGGTGTCGTGCCAGGTCTCGACCAACAGCGAGCGGACCGCCGGCAGATCGGCGGCGAGCGCATCGCGGATGATCAAGTCCTTCTGCGTCACTCGATACCCAGCTTCTTCTTCAGGATCTCGTTCAGCGCCTGCGGATTGGCCTTGCCGCCCGAGGCCTTCATCGCCTGGCCGACGAACCAGCCGAGCATGGTCGGCTTCGCCTTGACCTGCTCCACCTTGTCCGGGTTGGCGGCGATGATCTCGTCGACCGCCTTCTCGATCGCGCCGGTGTCGGTGACCTGCTTCATGCCGCGGGCCTCGACGATCTCGCGCGGGTCGCCGCCTTCGGTCCAGACGATCTCGAACAGGTCCTTGGCGATCTTGCCGGAGATCACGCCTTCACCGATCAGGTCGACGAGGCCGCCGAGCTGCGCGGCGGAGACCGGCGAATCCGAGACGTCCTTGCCTTCCTTGTTGAGGCGGCCGAACAATTCGTTGATCACCCAGTTGGCAGCGGCCTTGCCGTCGCGGCCTTTCGCCACGGCCTCGAAATAGTCGGCCTGCTCGCGCTCGGCGACCAGGACCGAGGCGTCATAGGGCGAGAGCCCGTACTGCGCGATGAAGCGACCCTTCTTGGCGTCGGGCAGCTCCGGCAGCTGTGCCTTCAGCTCGGCGACGAAGGCGTCGTCGAACTCGAGCGGCAGCAGGTCCGGATCGGGGAAGTAGCGATAATCGTGTGCCTCTTCCTTGGAGCGCAGCGAGCGCGTCTCGCCCTTGCCGGGATCGTAGAGGCGGGTCTCCTGGTCGATCGTGCCGCCATCCTCGAGGATGGCGATCTGGCGGCGGGCCTCGACCTCGATCGACTGGCCGATAAAGCGGATCGAGTTGACGTTCTTGATCTCGCAGCGCGTGCCGAAGGGCGCGCCCGGCTTGCGCACGGAGACGTTCACGTCGGCGCGCAGGTTGCCCTTCTCCATGTCGCCGTCGCAGGAGCCGATATAGCGCAGGATGGTGCGCAGCTTGGAGACATAGGCCTTGGCCTCATCGGCCGAGCGCAGATCCGGCTTGGAGACGATCTCCATCAGCGCCACGCCCGAGCGGTTGAGGTCGACGAAGCTCATGGTCGGATGCTGGTCGTGCATCGACTTGCCCGCGTCCTGCTCGAGATGCAGGCGCTCGATGCCGACGCTGATCTGCTCGGTCGGCGACAGATCGACCGCGATCTCGCCCTCGCCGACGACCGGGTGCTTGTACTGGCTGATCTGGTAGCCCTGCGGCAGATCGGGGTAGAAATAGTTCTTGCGGTCGAAGACCGAGCGCTTGTTGATCTGCGCATTGAGGCCGAGCCCGGTGCGGACCGCCTGGCGCACGCATTCCTCGTTGATCACCGGCAGCATGCCCGGCATCGCCGCGTCGACCAGGCTGACATGGGCGTTCGGCTCGCCGCCGAAGGCGGTCGAGGATCCCGAGAACAGCTTGGCGTTCGAGGTCACCTGCGCATGGATCTCGAGGCCGATCACGATTTCCCAGTCGCCGGTCGCACCCTTGATCAGCTTCTTCGGGTCGGCGGGGCGGACATGCGCATTCATGAGATGACTTCCACGAGATGTTGCTGCTGACGCTGGCGCGCGCGTCCTTCAGGTAGAACTTCGGCCCGCCGCCAGCAAGCACCTGTTGCAGCGGTCTTGCGTGGCTTTGCGGCGACAATAGCTAGCTACCGACGAAAATAGCGCCAAAATGTCGAGTGAAGAAACTTGACAATCGTCAGCGTGATGGAGTTGTTGCGCATTGGCCGGAAACCGTGAAGGTTGCGCCGCGCCCGCATTTTCGGAGTTTCACATGATCCGCCGCTCCAGCCGGGCCTTCGTTGCCCTGGCGGCCCTGCTCCCGGTCCTCTCTGCCGAGGCCCTCGCCCAAGGTGCGCCACCGGCTCCCCCGGTCACCGTCGCGACCCCGCTCGCCAAGCGCGTCACCAATTGGGACGAGTTCACCGGCCGCTTCGAGGCCAGCGAACAGGTCGAAGTCCGCGCCCGCGTCTCCGGCTTCCTCGATTCGGTCCATTTCCGCGACGGTGATCTGGTGAAGGCGGGCGACCTGCTCTTCACCATCGACCAGCGGCCCTACAAGCTCGCCGTCGATGCCTCCCGGGCCGAGGTGGCGCGCGCCAAGGCACAGGTCGACCTCAACCAGAACGAGGTCGAGCGCGCCGAGGCGCTGACGCAGAACCGCACCATCACCGCCCGCGACATCGACCAGCGCCGAGCCAACCTCAATGGTGCGATCGCCAGCCAGCAGGCGGCCGAGGCCAATCTGAAGACAGCCGAGCTCAACCTCGAATGGACGCAGGTTCGCGCTCCCCTCGCCGGGCGCGTCTCGAACAAGCGCGTCGACCAGGGCAACCTGATCGCCGGCGGCCAGTCGGGCGCGACGCTGCTGACCACGATCGTCGCCGTCGATCCGATCAAGTTCGTCTTCGATGCTTCGGAGGCCGACTATCTGCGCTATGCGAAGTCGCAGGATCTGCGCAAGCCCGGCACGCCGGTGCGCGTGCGGCTTTCGAGCGAAACCAAGTGGGACCGTGAAGGCAAGATCGACTTCGTCGACAACGCGCTGAACGCCCGCTCGGCGACGATCCGCACCCGCGCGGTCTTCCCGAATCCCGACGGGTCGCTGACGCCGGGGACCTTCGGGCGGCTGCGCCTGTTCGCCGGCGAAGGCGACGCGCTGCTGGTGCCGGATGCGGTCATCGTCTCCGACCAGGCCAACAAGATCGTGTTCACGGTCGGCGCCGACAACAAGGTGGTGCCGAAGCCGGTCCAGCTCGGCGCGATCAGTGACGGGCTGCGCGTCATCACCAAGGGCCTCGCTGCGAGCGACAAGGTGATCGTGAACGGCATCGCCAATCCGATGGTGCGCCCGGGCGTCGCGGTGACGCCGCAGCCGACCGAAATCAAGGCCGCCGCCGCCAACTGACGGCCTGAGACGGTCGTAACGAGCGCGGACGGTATCCTCCGTCCGCCCTGCCCTTTTTGGCCAGGACCAAAGCATGTTCCGCTTCGCCCATTTCTTCATCGACAGGCCGATCTTCGCGACCGTGCTCTCGGTGCTGCTGACGATCGCCGGCGCCATCACGCTGCGCACCCTGCCGATCGCCGAATATCCCGAGATCGCGCCACCGACCGTCACGATCACCGCCAACTATCCGGGCGCCTCGGCTGAGGTCGTCGCCTCGACGGTGGCCGCGCCGATCGAGCAGGAGGTCAACGGCGTCGACGACATGCTCTACATCTCGTCGCAGTCGACCGGCGACGGGCGCGTGACGATCAACGTCGTCTTCAAGGCCGGCACCGATGTCGACCAGGCCCAGGTGCTGGTGCAGAACCGCGTCTCCGCGGCCGAGCCGCGCCTGCCGCAGGAGGTCCGCACGCTCGGCCTGCAGGTCCGCAAGGCCTCGCCGGACTTCCTGATGGTCATCCACATGCTGTCCCCGGACGGCTCGCGCGACCAGCAATACGTCTCGAACTACACCACGCTGAACGTCAAGGACGTGCTCACCCGCGTCGAGGGCGTCGGCGACGTCCAGGTCTTCGGTGCGCGCGATTATTCGATGCGCGTCTGGCTCGACCCGGCCAAGGTCGCGGCCCGCAACCTGACCGCCGGCGACGTCGTCGCGGCGATCCGCGCCGCCAACATCCAGGTCGCGGCGGGTGCGATCAACCAGCCGCCGGCGAAGTCGGACGGGGCCTTCCAGCTCTCGGTCAACACGCTCGGGCGCCTGACCAGCATCGACGAGTTCTACAACATCGTCGTCCGCTCGGATGCCGATGGCGGCACGATCCGCGTGCGCGACATTGCCCGGGTCGAGCTCGGCGCGCAGGACTACCTGTCGAACTCCTATCTCGACAACAAGGAGGCCGTCGCGATCGGCGTCTTCCAGCGCCCCGGGACGAATGCGCTGGCTGCCTCCGAGGCGCTCATCAAGACGATGGAGACGCTGTCGAAGAGCTTCCCGGCCGGCGTCGAGCACACCATCGTCTACAACCCGACAGAGTTCATCAGGGAATCCGTCTCGGCCGTCGTCGCGACCCTGCTGGAAGCGATCGTGCTCGTCGTGATCGTGGTGATCCTGTTCCTGCAGACCTGGCGCGCCGCGATCATCCCGATCATCGCGATCCCGGTCTCGCTGGTCGGCACCTTCCTGATCATGAGCGCGGTCGGGATCTCCTTCAACACGATCTCGCTGCTGGCGCTCGTCCTGGCGATCGGCATCGTCGTCGACGACGCGATCGTCGTGGTCGAGAACGTCGAGCGCTATCTGGCGCAGGGAATGAGCGCGGTCGACGCAGCACACAAGACGATGGACGAGGTTGGTGGTGCGCTGCTGGCGATTGCCCTCGTGCTCTGCGCCGTGTTCATCCCGACTGCCTTCATCACCGGCCTGCAAGGCACCTTCTATCAGCAGTTCGCGGTCACGATCGCCGCCTCGACGGCGATCTCCTGCTTCGTCTCGCTGACCTTGTCGCCGGCGCTGGCTGCGATCCTTTTGAAGCCGCACAGCCATGAGGAGCCGAAGGGCTTCCTGGCGATGCTCAGCGCGCCGCTGCGCTGGTTCTTCAAGTACTTCAACAAGGCCTTCGACTGGCTTTCACACGCTTACGGCTCGGTGACCTCGCGCCTGATCCGCTTCGGCGTGATCATGCTGCTGGTCTATGCGGGCCTGATTGCGGTCGCCGGCCAACGGCTCGCGGCAATTCCGACCGGCCTCGTCCCGCAGCTCGACCGCGGCTACTTCATCGCGGTCTTCCAGCTGCCGCCCGGCTCCTCCCTGCCCCGAACCGACGCGGTCATCCGCAAGGCGACCGATATCCTGCTGTCGCGGCCGGGCGTCGCGCATGCCGTCGCCTTCGCAGGCCTCGACGGCGCGACCTTTACGCTCGCCCCCAATGCCGGCGTCGCCTTCGTCACGCTCACCGACTTCAAGGAACGGGCCAAGCAGGGTCTCACCACCCAGGGCATTCTCAATGACCTGCGCACCCAGTTGTTCGGGATCGGCGAGGCCTTCGCCCTGATCATCGAGCCCCCGGCGGTACCCGGCATCGGCAATGGCGGCGGTCTCAAGGGTTATGTCCAGGATCGTGGCGGCAAGGGCCTGGCGGCGCTGGAAGGCGCGACCTGGGCCGTGGCGGGAACTGCGGGCCAGACGCCCGGCATCCAGCAGCCCTTCACGCTGTTCTCGACCAGGACGCCGCAGATCTATGCCGATATCGACCGCACCAAGGCGGAGATGCTCGGCGTCCCCGTGACGCGCGTGTTCGAGACGCTGTCGATCTATATGGGCTCCGCCTATGTGAACGACTTCAACATCCTAGGCCGCACCTTCCGGGTCACGGCCCAGGCCGACAATCCCCAGCGGCTCGACATCCGCGACGTCGCCGATCTGAAGACGCGCAATGCCGATGGCGAGATGGTGCCGATCGGCTCGGTCGCGACCTTCTCGGATACGACCGGCGCCTATCGCGTGCCACGCTACAACCTCTATCCGGCAGCTGAAGTGCAGATGTCGATGGCACGCGGGTACTCGACCGGCCAGGGCATCGCGGCGGTGGAGAAGATCGCGAGCCAGGTGCTGCCGGCCGGCTTCGGCTTCGAATGGACCGAGATCGCGCTGCAGGAGAAGCTCGCCGGCAATACCGCGATCATCGCCTTCGGCCTCGCCGTCGTCTTCGTCTTCCTCTTGCTGGCGGCGCTGTACGAAAGCTGGACCTTGCCGCTGGCGGTCATCCTGATCGTGCCGATGTGTATCCTCGCGGCGATGATCGGCGTCGGCTACAAGGACTTCGACCGTAACGTCCTCGTCGATATCGGCCTCGTCGTGCTCGTCGGCCTCGCGGCGAAGAACGCGATCCTGATCGTCGAGTTCGCCAAGCAGGCCGAGGACGAAGGCATGAGCCGGCGCGATGCGGCGATCGCGGCCGCCCGGACCCGGCTGCGGCCGATCCTGATGACCTCGCTCGCCTTCATCCTCGGCGTGCTGCCGCTGACGACCTCGGTCGGCGCCGGCGCCGAGATGCGGCAGGTGCTGGGCATCGCGGTGTTCTCCGGCATGATCGGCGTCACGCTGTTCGGCCTGCTGTTCACCCCGGTATTCTACGTCGTGGTGCGCTGGCTCGCCTCGCTCGGCAGCAAGAAGAAGCCGACCGAGCCGAAGCAGGCTACGCCGCAAGCGCACTGACGAGGTAACGCGATGAACGCCGCCGCCATCATCATCGGCATGGTGGTGGCGGTCGTTCTCCTGCTCGTCGCGGGCAACGCGCTCGCTTCATACAAGCGCCTGCGCCGGGCGGAGTTCATCCGGCGCTATCCTTGGCCGCGCGGGCTGCTCGACAAGCTGGCGAGCCATCATCCCGGCTTCACCCGCAAGGAGACGGCGCTGGTCTCCGAGGGCCTGCGCCAGTTCTTCCTGGCCTATCTCAACTCCGGGCGACGCGAAGTCGCGATGCCCTCGCAGGCTGCGGACGATCTCTGGCACGAGTTCATCCTCTACACCCGCGACTATGGCCGCTTCTGCAACCGGGCCTTCGGGCGCTTCCTGCACCACTCACCCGCGATCGTGCTGCGTGAAGGCGCGCGGCGCGACAACTCGGCCCTGCGCCGCGTCTGGTGGCAATGCTGCCGCGACGAGAACATCGACCCGGCCCGCCCGACACGCCTGCCACTGCTCTTCGCGCTCGATACCAAGCTCAAGATCGCCAACGGCTTCGTCTACACGCCCGACTGCGAGGCGCTGCGGCGCAAGGGCGACCGCGGCACGCAATGCGGCGGCGACTTCTCGAGCTCATCCGTCGACGGCAGCACGGACGGCTTCGGTGACAGCAGCAGCTCCTCCGGCGATGGCAGTTCCGATAGCGGAGGCGGCGACAGCGGCGGAGGCGACGGTGGGGGCTGCGGTGGCGGTGGCGGCGACTGAGTAGCGGCTCAGTTCTGCTTGATCTTCGAGCCCTTGATCACGACGTCGGAACTCGCGGACGCATTGATCTTGCCGCTCGCCTTGATCGTGACGTCCTTGCCCTTGAGGTCGACGGAGCCGTCCTTCTTCAGATTGAGTTCGGCCGAACCGGTGTCGAGCAGGATGGCGTCGGCAGCCTTGATCGCGAGCGACTTGCCGCTGGAGATCTCGAAGTCCTTGCTGCTGTCGAGATCGATGCTGACCGCAGCCGCAACCTCGAAGGCGCGCGTCGCCAGGCTGATCTCGCGATTGGCGTTCATGCTGAGCGCAGTGCCGGCGATGATGCCGATGCTCGTGCCCGCAGTCGTTCGCATGCCGTTGCCGACATTCACGACATAGGCCGAGCCCACAGAGGTGCGGAAATTGCTTCCGACCGTCAGGGCGAGTTCGGCGCCGACATTGACGGTGCAGGTGCCGCCGACCGAAATCGAGAGCCCCGCCGGAGCCGTGATCGCGACCGCGCCGCCGCGCCCGACATTGAAGGCCTGCAGCAGGGCTGCGAGTTGCGCCTCGAGCACGGCGATCCGCCGGCTCAGCGCCTCGACTTCCGGCGTAGCCATGGATGCATCCCCCTTCTTTTGTGCGCGGCCGACCCAATCTATCACGAACCAGCGCGGCTCACGGCGGCACTATCCTTTTGCGCCACGAAACCAATCCGACCCGGCAGGTGTATCAGAACATCGCATCGAAGAAGGCCCGATCGAGTGACCTCACGCCCTGCCCTGTTCTGGTTCCGCGACGATCTGCGCCTGTCCGACAATCCAGCCCTGCGAGCGGCGAGCGAACGCGGCCCTCTCATCTGCCTCTACATCCTCGACACATCGACGCAGCGCCGGCCGCTCGGCGGCGCTGCGCGCTGGTGGCTATCGCGCTCGCTGACGGCGCTATCGAACGCCATCGCGGCAAAAGGGGGCGAACTGCTGCTGCTGCGCGGCGATCCGGCGGAGCTGCTGCCCCATATCGTGCGCGAGGCGCATGTCGGATACGTCGCCTGGAACCGGCGCTATGACGGCACCGCGATCACACTCGACAAGGCGGTGAAGGCCACGCTCACCGAGGCCGGCGTCACGGTCGAGAGCTTCAATGCCAACCTGCTCAACGAACCCTGGCAGGTGAAGACCAAGGCGGGCGGACCATTCAAGGTCTTCACCCCCTATTGGCGTGCCGTGCGTGAACGCGACGAGCCCTCGGCGCCTCTTCCCGCTCCAGCCAGGCTGAGCAAAGCGAGATTGCCGGCGGCACTGCGCGAGCAGGCTCTCACGGTCGCAGATCTTGCTCTGGAGCCGACGAAACCGGACTGGGCCGGCGGACTGCGCGAAGCCTGGACACCGGGCGAGGATGGGGCACGGGATCGGCTCGACGCTTTCCTCGACGAGACGATTGCCGGCTACCGCGAGGCCCGCGACCAGCCCGATCGAATCTCGACCTCGCGGCTCTCGCCGCATCTGCGCTTCGGCGAGATCAGCCCCCGCCAGATCTGGCATGCGACCCAAGCTGCACGAGAGGCCGGCAACACGCCGGGCTCGGCCGCCGATGTCGAAAAATTCTTCAGCGAGATCGGCTGGCGCGAGTTTTCCTATCATCTGCTCTTCCACAATCCCGAGCTCGCCAGCGTCAACTATGATCGCCGCTTCGACGCGATGTCCTGGGAGAAGGACGAAACCGGCCTGACGGCATGGCAAAAAGGCCTGACCGGCTATCCGATCGTCGATGCCGGCCTGCGCGAGCTCTGGCAGACCGGCTGGATGCACAACCGCGTCCGGATGATCACGGCCTCCTTCCTGATCAAGCATCTGCTGACCGACTGGCGCGCCGGCGAAACCTGGTTCTGGGACACGCTGGTCGATGCCGACCCCGCAAACAACCCGGCGAGCTGGCAATGGGTCGCCGGCTCCGGCGCCGATGCGGCGCCTTATTTCCGCGTGTTCAACCCGGTGACGCAGGGCGAGAAATTCGATCCGAAAGGCGCTTACGTCCGGCGCTTCGTTCCGGAGTTGGCGGAGCTCGGCGACAAGTTCATCCATCGCCCCTGGGACGCCCCGGCGAACGAGCTGAAGCAGGCCGGCATCGTCCTCGGCCGGGACTATCCGAAACCGATCGTCGCCCTCGACCTCGGCCGCCGGCGCGCCCTCGACGCCTTCGCCGCACTCCGTTCGGAATAGCTGCTCGGCATGACGATCCCTTCCTTCATCACGCGCACCTCGCTCTCTGCCGATCTGGCGAGGCTTGGCCTCGATCCCGGCGACGCCGTCATGGTCCATGCTGCGGTCAGCAAGGTTGGCCGCCTGCTCGACGGCCCCGACACCGTCATCGCTGCTCTGTGCGACGCAGTCGGCCCCCAAGGCACGGTCCTCGCCTATGCCGACTGGGAAGCGTGTTACGAGGACCTCCTGGACGACGAAGGCCGCGTGCCGCCGGAATGGCGCGAGCATGTCCCGCCCTTCGATCCACGGCGCTCGCGTGCGATCCGCGACAATGGCGTGTTGCCGGAGTTCCTGCGGACGACCCCTGGTGCTTTGCGCAGCGGCAATCCCGGCGCCTCGCTCGTCGCGCTCGGTGCGAGGGCGGAGTGGCTGACCGCCGACCATCCGCTCCACTACGGCTATGGCGAAGGCTCGCCACTGGCAAAGCTGGTCGAGGCCGGTGGCAAGGTGCTGATGCTGGGCGCGCCGCTCGACACGCTGACCCTCTTGCACCATGCCGAGCATCTCGCGAAGATTCCGGGCAAGCGCATCCGGCGGATCGAAGTGCCGCTGGCGACGCTGGCCGGCACGCAATGGCGCATGATCGAGGAGTTCGACACCGGCGACCCGATCGTCTCAGGGCTGGCCGAGGACTATTTCGCCGAGATCGTGACGGAATTCCTCGCCACAGGCCAAGGCCGGCAAGGCCTGATCGGCTCCGCGCCGTCCGTACTGGTCGATGCCGCGGCGATCACCGCTTTCGGCGTCGCCTGGCTGGAATCGCGCTTCGGCCCGCCCTCACCTCGGCTCTGAGCTTCGCCGCCCAAGCCATTGGCAGAGAATCGTCTCCGGCTATACCGCCCCGTCGCGGCGGCCACCACGATGCTCGCCGGCCAGCTTGCGTACCATCCAGAAATAGACCGGATAAGGCAGCAACCGCAGCGCCTTCATCAGCCAGGCGAGCCGGCGGGGAAAGGTGATTTCGAAGCCGCCGCGGGCGAAGCCGTCTACGACCCGTACTGCCGCCTCGTCGAGCGGCAGCATGAACGGCATCGGGAAGCTGTTGCGCTTGGTCATCGCCGTGTCGACAAAGCCGGGATTGACCAGCTGCAGGTGGATGCCATGGCGCTCGCAGTCGAACCGCAAGGCTTCGCAGAGATGGATCGCGGCTGCCTTGGAGGCGCCATAGGCCGCAGCGCCCGGCAGGCCGCGATAGCCCGCCAGCGAGGCGTTGACGGCAATCTGGCCCTTGCCGCGCGAGGCCATGCGTTCGGCGATCGCGGCCGCGCCGCGCACGACACCGATGAGATTGACCGCGAAGACCTGCTCGAAGGCGGCGACGTCGATCAGGCCCGGCCCGTTGCGCGGAGCGATGCCGGCATTGAGGAAGGCGAGCGCGACCGGCCCGTGCACGCTCTCGATGCCTTCGACCACCGCTGCCATCGCGGCGGGATCGACGACATCGCCGACATGGGCGACGATCCGCCCCGGCAGCCCGTCAGCGCTGAGCGCCAGCGCCTCGAGCTTGTCGAGCCGGCGGGCCGTCGCTGCGACCGTCCAGCCGCGCCGCGCCAGCTCCAGCGCCACGGCCGCGCCGATGCCCGAACTCGCCCCGGTCACCCAGGCGACGCCGTCCTGCGGCTGCATGCGCGGCATGGCCATGTTGCGGTCGGGTCTCCATGCCACGGCAGTCCTGGTCGGACCCTAGTGGTGCCGCGCCCTCAGCGGAAGCCCTGCCAGCGGCATCTCCGCTTAGCTACCCACCATCTTTTCCGCACCGGCAGCGCCTGCGATAAGTTCAGGCGATGAAGGAGATCGCGATGCCGACCGAATTGCTGTTCCGAGACGACGCCTATCTGACCGAAACATCCGCGACTGTCGTCGCGATCAACGAGCGCGGCGGCATCGAGCTCGACAGGACCGTATTTTACGCCACTGGCGGCGGCCAGCCGGGCGATGCCGGCGTGCTGGTCCGCAGCGATGGATCCGAGATCACGATCGGCACGGCGATCTACAATCCAGAGGACAAGAGCCGCGTCCTGCATGTCCCGCTCGAAGGCCAGGCTGCGCCTGCCGTCGGCGAGACCGTGACGGCCAGACTGGACTGGGAACGCCGGCTGAAGCGCATGCGCATCCACACCGCGCTGCATCTGCTCAGCGTCGTCCTGCCCTATCCGGTCACCGGCGGCGCGATCGGCGATAGCGGCGACGGCCGGCTCGATTTCGACATCCCCGAAGGCGGGCTCGACAAGGTCGAGCTGACCGAAAAGCTCGGCGCATTGGTGACCAAGAACGCTGCGATCAGCGAGCGCTGGATCACCGACGAGGAGCTCGACGCCAATCCCGGCCTGGTCAAGACCATGTCGGTGAAGCCGCCGCGTGGCTCGGGCCGGGTCCGGCTGGTCTCGATCGAGGGCATCGACCTGCAGCCCTGCGGCGGCACGCATGTGCGCAACACCGCCGAGATCGGCGCGGTCGTCGTCACCGATGTCGAGAAGAAGGGCAAGCAGAACCGGCGGGTGCGCATCGCACTCGCGTGAACATTCCGTCACAACATCCTGAGAACAGACTCACTTTCGAGGAACCGCGCATGGCCCGCAACGACATCTTCGTCTCCACGCAATGGCTGGCCGAGCGGCTCGACGCGCCCGACATCGTCGTGGTCGAGGGCTCATACTATCTGCCGGCCCAGAAGCGCGACGCCAACGCCGAATTTGCGCAGCAGCGCATTCCGGGCGCGGTGCGCTTCGATATCGACGTGGTGAAGGACAAGGGCTCAAGCCTGCCGCACATGCTGCCGCGGCCAGATGCCTTTGCTGCCGCGGTCGGCGCCATGGGCATCGGTGATGGCATGCGCATCGTCGTCTATGACGGGCTCGGCCTGTTTTCGGCGCCGCGCGTGCGCTGGACCTTCCAGACCTTCGGCGCCAAGGACGTGGTGATCCTCGAAGGCGGCATGCCGCAATGGCTGGCAGAAGGCCGGCCGGTCGAGGACGGCGCGCCGCGCCCGCGTGCACCGCGCAGCTTCACCGCCAGGCTCGACCATTCCGCCGTCGCCGACGCCAACGACATCGCACGCGCCATCGAGATCAATTCGGCCCAGGTCATCGATGCGCGCGCCGCCGATCGTTTCCGTGGCGAAGCACCGGAGCCGCGCGCCGGCCTGCGCTCCGGCCATATCCCCGGCTCGCTCAACGTGCCGTCCTCGACGCTGGTGACGGACGGCAAGCTCAAATCGCCCGAAGAGATCGTCGCGGCCTTCCAGAGCGCCGGTGTCGACCTCGACCAGCCGGTGATGACGACCTGCGGCTCCGGCGTTTCCGCCGTGATCCTGTCGACGGCTCTGGAATCGATCGGCAAGTCGACCCGCGCCGTCTATGACGGCTCCTGGTCCGAATGGGGCGCGAGCGACCGGCCGATCGCGACCGGGCCAGCGAAGAGCTAACCGCTCAGAACACCGACCAGCCGGTGCGCTCGACCAGGCGTTCGAGCGCGAGCGCGCCGACATGCGAGGTGCCGGCGGCGTTGAGGCCGGGCGACCAGACCGCGATCGCAGCCTGCTTCGGCACAATGGCGAGGATACCGCCGCCGACGCCGCTCTTGCCGGGCAGTCCGACCTTGAAGGCGAATTCACCCGAGGCGTCGTAGTGGCCGCAGGTCATCATCAGCGCCTTGACGCGGCGCGCCCGCGCCGGGCGACAAACCACAGCGCCGCTCAAGGGATCGACGCCATCGCCGGCGAGGAACAGGCCGGCGCGGGCAAGCTGGGCGCAGCTCAGGCTCAGCGCGCATTGATGAAAATAGACGTCGAGCACCTCGGCGACCGGGTTCTTCAGATTGCCGAAGGCGCGGATGAAATTGGCGAGACTGGCATTGCGAAAGCCTGTCTGTGCTTCCGAGCCCGCCACCTCCTTGTCGATCGCGACCGTGCGATCGCCCGAGCATTTGCGCAGGAAGGCGAGGATCTCGGCCGCCGTCTTCCTCGGCGTGCGGCCGGTCAACAGCGCATCGGTGACGACCAGCGCGCCAGCATTGATGAAGGGATTGCGCGGCACGCCACGTTCCTGCTCGAGCTGGACGATCGAGTTGAAGGGCGAGCCCGACGGCTCGCGCCCGACCCGGTGCCAGAGCCGGGCGCCGACCCGCTCCAGCGCCAACGTAAGGGTGAAGACCTTGGAGATGCTCTGGATCGAGAACGGCACATCGGCGTCGCCGGCCTGCGCATGCTCGCCGGTGCAGGTGACGACGGCGAGCCCGAAGCGGCGCGGATCGACCCGCGACAATGCCGGGATGTAGTCGGCGACCTTGCCGGCGCCGATATGCTCGGCCATGTCGGCGTGAACAGCTGCGACGATGTCCGACAGATTGCGCATGCCCGAACTCCGCCACGGCCTGATCGGGGCGACCTTGGCATTCGTCAGACCGCGTCGCAATCGCGTCGGCGAGAGCTTGGCAAAGCCCCCGCCCCTGCGCATGCTGCGCCTATGCCTGGGAGCTACCCATGACCTATTGCCTCGGGATCCTGCTGCCGTCGGGCCTGATCCTCGCCTCCGATTCCCGCTCCAGCGCCGGCGTCGACCAGATCGCGGTGGTGAAGAAGCTCGCTCTGTTCGAGGTGCCCGGCGAGCGCGTGATCGCGATCCTCTCGGCCGGGAACCTGGCGACGACGCAGGCCGTGATCACCATGATCCGGCAATACACCAGGCATAAGCAGGACAGCGCCGCGGGCGGGGAGAACCGCGACATCCTGGCGGCACGTACCATGTTCGACGTCGCGCAGATCGTCGGCGGTGTCCTGCGCGAGGTGCTGCGTGCCAACCGCGCCTTCGTCGAACCCTATGGCGACCCGAACGGTTCGTTCATCGTCGCCGGTCAGATCGCCGGCGAGCCGCACCGGCTGTTCCAGGTCTATTCGGCCGGCAATTTCGTCGAGGCATCCGGCCGCACCCAGTTCCTCCAGCTCGGCGAGACCAAATACGGCAAGCCGATCCTCGACCGGGCGCTGCAGGAGGCGAGCGGGCTCGACGAAGCGGCCAAACTCACCCTGCTCTCCTTCGATGCCACGGTACGCTCGAACCTTTCGGTCGCGCCACCGATCGACCTCTTGCGCTACGAGGCCGACAGCTTCTCGACCCGGCACCTCGCCAAATATGACAGCAACCACCCTTACTGGGCCGATCTGCGCCAGCGCTACAGCGACGGGCTCAGCGCACTGGTCGCGAGCCTGCCAGCGCCGGATTTCCCCGCCTGACTTATTGCAGCAACGCGACCATCGCCGCATAGCCGCGGCGGCGGGCATGCTCGAGCGGCGTCGTGCCCTCGCGGTCGGCAAGGTCACGCCGCGCACCGGCCGCGACCAGTGCCTTCACCGTCTCGACATGGCGCGGCCCGCCATTGCCGAGGATCACCGCCTCGATCAGGGCGGTCCAACCGAGATTGTTGACATGGTCGAGCGGCGCGCCGGCGGCGATCAATTCGCGCACCACGCCGTCATGGCCGAGATGGGCGGCCGCGATCAGGGCCGTGCCGAGATAGGGGCTGGTGATCGCACGTGGGTCGCCGCCGATGGCGAGCGCGGTGCGCATGGTCTCGACGTCGTCGGCGACGGCCGCGATGGTGATCGCGTCATAGGCGCGGCTGTCGAGGGCGCGCGGGTCGGCGCCCGCCTTGGCGAGTTCGCGCATCGCCTCGCTCTGGCGGGCATGGGCGGCGGCCAACAATGCGGTGCGGCCCTCGCCGTCACGGGTCTCGAGGCCGCGTCCGGTCGCGATGGCTTGCCGGAGAGCCGGCAGATCGCCGCGATAGGCCGACAGATGCAGGGCATCATAGGCCGCGATCTCAGCCGGTGACGGCGGAACCTGAGCCTGCACAGCACTGCAAAAGCTCACCCCCGCGACAAGCAGCAGGCCTCGAAATGCCTTTCGGCAAACGTTCGCCCCGCGTCGTTTCGCCTCAGGCATCTGCGTTCCCCCGGGTATTTTCGCGCAATCGGCGCGAAAAACCGCATCCTGCTCAAAATAAGGTCAGCCTTGCTGCCCTTCCCCCCTTGCAGGCCAGGCCGGAGCGCCCTATTTCCTGTGCACCGCAGCAGAGATGTTGCGGCGCCCTCCTTGGGCGTTTCCTCCCTAGACTTCGGCCTGCGCTTCGGCGTGGGCCTTTTTCTTTTGCGGAGAAGGCTAGCGCGGCCGGCATCGGCCACGCAAACGCTCAGTCGATCGCGATCATCACGTCGGAGGCCTTCACCACGGCATAGGCCTGCTGCCCGACCGCGAGCTTGAGCTCGTCGACCGCGGCATTGGTGATCGCCGAGGTGACGATGGCACCGCCGACATCGAGCTTCACATGGGCGGTGGTCGCGCCCTTCACGATCTCGGTGATGGTGCCCTTGAGCTGGTTGCGGGCGGAAATCTTCATATCGGTCTCCTCGATCTGACATTCACACTCAGTCCGCATCAGGCGGACTCGACCTTTGGTCACCCGCCGTTATATTCGGCCGCACATAGCGACAGCAACCGCAGCGAGGACCGCCCTATGCCATCGACCCGCAGAAACGTGTGCTCCGGTCTCCTGGGCTTCACCGCCACACTGCTGATCGGCGTCGCCTCCTTCACCGGTCCGGCCCTCGCCCAGAGCAAGGAACTGGTGGTCTTCGCCGCGGCGAGCCTGAAGAACGCCCTCGACGAAGCCGCGGCCAATTGGGTCAAGGAAAGCGGCAAGCCGGCGCCGAAGATCTCCTATGCGGCGAGCAACGCGCTGGCGAAGCAGCTCGAAAGCGGCGCTCCGGCCGACCTCTTCCTCTCGGCCGATCTCGACTGGATGGACTACGCCCAGCAGAAGAACCTGATCAAGAACGAGAGCCGCGTCAGCCTGCTCGCCAACCGGATCGCGCTGATCGCGCCGTCGGATGCCAAGACCACGGCGACCTTGGCCCCGGGCGTCGACCTCTCCGCCGCACTTGGCCAGGGCCGGCTCGCCATGGGCAATGTCGATTCGGTGCCGGCCGGCAAATACGGCAAGGCGGCGCTGGAGAAGCTCGGCGGCTGGGACAAGGTCAAGGACAAGGTGGCGCAGGCCGACAATGTCCGCGCCGCGCTGCTGCTGGTCTCGCGTGGCGAGGCGCCGCTCGGCATCGTCTACACCACCGACGCCGCCGCTGACCCGAAGGTCAAGGTGATCGCGACCTTCCCGGAGGATACGCATCCGCCGATCGTCTATCCGGTCGCCATCACCAAGGATTCGACCAATCCCGACGCGCAGGGCTTCCTGACCTGGCTGCGCGGCAACGGCGCCAAGGCCAGCTTCGAGAAGCAGGGCTTCACGGTTCTGAACAAGCCCGCCTCTTCTTCGTGAGCGACTGGCTGTCCCCGGAGGAATGGACGGCCGTCCGCCTCAGCCTGATCGTCGCCACCACAGCCATGCTGGCGAGCCTCCCTTTGGGGCTAGCCATTGCGTGGCTGCTGGCGCGCGGGCGCTTCTGGGGCAAGTCGCTGCTCGACGCCGTCATCCATCTGCCGCTGATCCTGCCGCCGGTCGTCACCGGCTATCTGCTGCTGATCGGCTTCGGCCGGCGCGGGCCGATCGGCCAGTTCCTTTATGACTGGTTCGGCATCGTCCTATCGTTTCGCTGGACAGGGGCGGCGCTCGCCTGCGCCGTGATGGGCTTTCCGCTGATGGTCCGCGCGATCCGGCTCTCGATCGAGGCGATCGACCGCAAGCTGGAGGATGCCGCAGGAACGCTCGGCGCCGGCCCGTTCTGGGTCTTCCTGACGGTGACGCTGCCGCTCGCACTGCCCGGTATCCTCGCCGGCATGATCCTGTGCTTCGCCAAGGCGATGGGCGAGTTCGGCGCGACCATCACCTTCGTCTCCAACATCCCCGGCGAGACGCAGACCCTGCCCTCGGCGATCTACACCTTCACGCAGGTGCCGAACGGCGATGCCGGCGCGATGCGGCTGACCCTGATCTCGATCGCGATCTCGGTCGCGGCGCTGTTCGCCTCGGAATTCCTGGCGCGGCTGGTCGGCCGGCGGATCGCTGTCGAATGAGCGCGGTGATCGAGGTGTCCGTGGCGCACCGGCTCGGCGCCTTCGCGCTCGATGCGAGCTTCGCCTCGGACGGGCGGCTGACGGCGCTGTTCGGCCGCTCGGGCTCGGGCAAGACCTCGCTGGTCAACGTGATCTCCGGGCTGATCCGGCCGCAGGCTGGCCGCGTCGTCATCGACGGGCGGGTGATGGTCGACAGCACCTCCGGCCTCTTCGTGCCCAAGCACAAGCGGCGCATCGGTTATGTCTTCCAGGAGGCGCGGCTCTTCCCGCATCTCTCCGTCAGGCAGAACCTGCTCTATGGCCGCTGGTTCGCGCCGAAGGCGGAGGATGGCGGCAGCAAGCTCGACGACGTGCTCGACCTGCTGGGCATCGGCCATCTCCTGCAAAGGCAGCCGGGCGCGCTCTCCGGCGGCGAGAAACAGCGCGTCGCGATCGGCCGCGCCTTGCTGGCCAAGCCGCGTCTCCTGCTGATGGACGAACCGCTCGCCTCGCTCGACGAAGAGCGCAAAGCGGAGATCCTTCCTTACATCGAGCGTCTGCGCGACGGCTTCGGCATCCCGATCGTCTATGTCTCTCACTCGATCGCCGAGGTGGCGCGATTGGCGACGCATCTCGTCATCCTCGACCAGGGCAAGGTCTCGATGAGCGGACCGACCGCCGAGCTGATGTCCCGGCCCGACGTGCCGATCCTCTCCGCCTCGGCGGAGGCCGGCGCCATCCTCGACGCGCGCGTGCTGCGGCACGAGCCCGAACACGGCCTGACGATCCTGGAGACCGCGGCCGGGACGCTGCAGATCGCCCGGCGCAATGCGCCGGAAGGGGCGGCGCTGCGCGTGCGCATCCTCGCCAGCGACGTGATGCTGAGCTTGAAGCCGCTCGACGGGATCAGCGCACTCAACGTCCTGCCCGGAACGGTCTCGGCGCTCGGCGCTCGGCATGGCGATGGCGGGGCACTGGAAGTGCGGCTCGACTGCAACGGCGCCGGCCTGCTCGCCCGCCTTACCGTGAAATCTGCCGAGCAATTGCGGCTCGCGCCCGGAAGCCCGGTCTATGCGGTGATCAAGAGCGTCTCGATCGATACGCCGTGAGCGCTCAGGCCTTCTTGCCGGGCTCGCGCGGTGGAGCTGTTGGCGAGACCGCCGCGCGTAATGCTGCGATCTCGGCTGCTCCCGCCTCCAGCGTCTTCGCCTCGATGGCGCGATAATTCGCGACGATCTCGCGGCCGAGTGCCGTCAGATGCGCGCCCCCGCCCTTCGCCCCGCCGGGCTGCGCCTCGACCAGCGGCGCGCGGAAGATGCGGTTGAGATCGTCGACCAGCAGCCAGGCGCGGCGATAGGACATCTTCATCGAACGGCCAGCAGCGGAGATCGAGCCGGTCTCGCCGATCGCTTCCAGCAATTGCACCTTGCCGGGGCCGAGGCGTCCGCCCGGCGTGAAGTCGAGCCGGAAGCTGAAACGCACGGCAGGCAGGGACTGGTCAGCCTTCGACATGGCCAGTTCTCCGCGGCCACTCGCGCTCAATAGAGCCGCAAGCGGTAAGCTTCTTCCAGATTGGCGTCGGCCTCGGCGGCGTCGACCGCCCTGGTCTGCTCGGCGACGATGCGGCCCAGCGTCGGGAAGCTCGAACGCTCGACCTGCGACTCCTGCGCCCAGAGCTTCGAGCGGAGCAGCGCCTTGCCGCAATGGAAATAGGCTTCGTCGACCTCGACGATCAGGCCGAGCTTCGGCGCCTTCTCCTGCATGGCCATGGGCTCCAGCAGCGCGGCGTCCGTGGTCATCCGCGCCCTGCCGTTGACACGCAGCGTCTCGGTGATCCCCGGCACGAAGAAGACCAGGCCGACGCCGGGCGCGCTCAACACGTTGCGGAAGGAATCGATCCGGTTGTTGCCGCGCCGGTCGGGAATCAGCAGCGTCCGCTCGTCGAGGACCTCGACAAAGCCCGGCCCGTCGCCGCGCGGGCTGGCATCCACGCCGCCCTCACGGTCGGCGCTGGCCAGCACGAGAAAGGGCGAGAGGGCGATGAAGTCGCGGCAGAACCTGTCGAGCCGGTCGAGCACCTTCTTCTGCACGACCAGGGACTCTTCGCCGACGATCGCGCGCAGCTGGGCTGCATCGTCGACCGTCGTGCCCGGCTTCTGGCTGATCGCGCTCATTTCACTTCTCCGAAGGCATACCGGCCCAGCCGACGCAGGAGGCATAACATGGCTTCCGAATGAGCCGAAGCCTCGCCACAACCTCAGGTGATGCGCCGGACGCTGTCGGCGATCTCGTCCGGCTCGAACAGGCGCTTCCAGTCCGGCTTCAGGATCGTCTCCTTGCCGAAGACGATCGCCTTGTTGCAGGCGTCGGAGAACACGCCCTGGACCTCGCCGAAGGTCACCGCCGCCAGGATGTTCATGTGGCCGAGCAGGAAGTCGCGCGCCGCCTCGCGCGGCACGCCGCGGGCGATCGCCTCCTCCATCGCCTCGCGCATCGCGTCGAGCAGCGTGGCGCAGACGGTTTCCGACAGGCCGGGCTCGAGGATCGCCATCTGCTCGACGGTGACGCGATGCGAGCGCATCACCGGCGCCCAGATCGCCCGCGCCACCTCCTCGCCAACAGCGTAGTGCGCCTCCGGGCCCTGCATCAGTGCGTTGACGATGTGCTGCTTCGCGGCGATGCCGCCGAAATGGTCGGCTCGCGCCGCCTCGTCGGTCTCGTCGTTGAAGATCGGCGGATGGCAGGGATGGGTGACGAAATAGGTGACGTCGGCTCGCACAGGCAGATGACCGGCATGGGGCGCTGCGGCATCGAGAATGACGACGATCGTCCCGGCCGCGAGCTTCGGCACGAGACCGGCCGCCACCGCGCCGACGGCGGTATCGGGCACGGCCAGGATCACGACCTCAGCTCCCTTGATCGCTGCATCCGGCTCGACGCAGGCGACGCCGAAGGCTTCGCGGATTCGATCCTGACCCGCCGGGCTGATCTCGACATGGCGTGTCTCGAAGCGCGAGCGCGCGAGGTTGCGGCCGAGCCGCATGCCCATCTTGCCGCCGGCACCGAATAGGGCGACCACCGTCATCGTTGTCCTCCTGCTCCACGCGTCCGTTGCCGACGCTGTCCCGCCAAGCTCGCAAGGCTTTCCGCCGGACGTCAACGTCCCTGTTCCACAACACTCGTTCCCCGTTGTTCGGTCAGCGCATGGCTCGCCTGCCGATCTTGCATGCAAGATGGCGTCAAAGATTGACGCCCCGTGAGGTTGACGGGATAGTCGGCGTCCTTGTCACGCTTCCGGATCACCATGCCCCGCCCGACGCCGTCCACCGCCCTCGAACGCTTGCGCGTGCTCGACCTGACGCGCGTACGCGCCGGGCCGACCTGCGCCCGCATCTTCGCCGATTTCGGCGCCGACGTGATCAAGATCGAAAGCCCCCCGGGGCTCGATCCGAACGAGAACATGAGCGGGCCGCGGCATGGCTACGACATGCAGAACCTGCACAGGAACAAGCGCTCGCTGACGCTCAACCTTAAGAAGGAGCCAGCCAAGGCGGTGCTGCGCAAGCTGATCGCCGACGCCGACCTGCTGGTCGAGAACTTCCGCCCCGACGTGAAGGAGCGGCTCGGACTGGATTTCGAGACGCTGCATGCACTCAATCCGCGCCTGATCCTGGTCTCGATCTCCGGCTTCGGCCAGAGCGGGCCCTATCGCCTGCGCGCCGGCTTCGACCAGATCGCCCAGGGCATGGGCGGGATGATGTCGGTGACCGGCCTGCCCGGACAGGGGCCGGTGCGCGCCGGCATCGCCGTCGCCGATTCCGCCGCCGGGCTCTATGGCGCGATCGGGGCGCTGGTCGCGCTGCAGGAGCGCGCCATCTCGGGCAAGGGCCAGTGGGTGCAGACCTCGCTGCTCGAAGCGCAGATCGGCATGATGGACTTCCAGGTCGCGCGCTATCTGGTCGAGGGCAAGGTGCCGCCGCAGGCCGGCAACGACCATCCCTATGCGACGCCGATGGGCGTCTATGCGACGCGCAACGGCCATATCAATCTCGGCGTCGGCGCCGAGGGGCATTGGCGCTCCTTCTGCGGCGCGATTGGCCGGCCAGAGCTCGCGACCGATCCGCGCTATGACAACATGGAGAAGCGCTTCGCGGCGCGGCCGGAGCTGCGCGTGCTGCTCGAGGAGATCATGTCGACGCAGGACAGCGCGTACTGGCTCGACGCCTGCGAGAAAGCATCGGTGCCGGCCGGGCCGATCTATGCGGTCGATGCCGTCTTCGACGATCCGCAGGTGCAGCACCTCGGCATCGCGCAGCCGGTCAATCACCCCGCGATCGGCGACATCCGCGTCGTCGGCCAACCGGTCAGCCTGTCGCGCACGCCCTCCAGCATCGCGACGCCGACGCCGGACGCCGGCGACCACAACCTCGAAATCCTCACCGAGCTCGGCTTCGACGAGGCGGCGATCGCCGGCCTCAAGGCCGAAGGCGCGATCTGAAAGGCATCCAATGAACGACGAGATTCTCTACGACGTCGCCGATGGCGTCGGCACGGTCACGCTCAACCGGCCGCAGGCGCGCAATGCGCTGACCTTCGCGATGTATGAGGGGCTGGCCGAGATCCTCGGCAATCCAGAAAAGCACGGCGCACCGAAGGTGTTCGTCGTCACCGGCGCCGGCGAGAAGGCCTTCGCCGCCGGCACCGACATCGCCCAGTTCCGCGAGTTCAAGACGGCCGAGGACGCCCTCGCCTATGAGAACCGGATCGAGCGGGTGATCACCACGATCGAGAGCTGCCCGGTGCCGACGATCGCGGCGATCGCGGGCGCGGTCACCGGCGGCGGCGCGGCGATCGCCTGCGCCTGCGACCTTCGGATCGCGACGCAATCGGCCCGCTTCGGCTTCCCGGTGGCGCGCACGCTCGGCAACTGCCTGTCGATGGCGAACTATGCCCGCCTCGCCAGCCTGCTCGGCCCGGCCCGCGTCAAGGACATCATCTTCACCGCGAGGCTGGTCGAGGCCGAGGAAGGCCATCGCATCGGCCTCTACAACGAACTCGTCGCCGACCATGCGGCGCTGACCGCGCGGGTGAAGGAGCTGGCGCAGACGATCCGCGGCCATGCGCCGCTGACCATGCGCGCCACCAAGGAAGCGCTGCGCCGGCTCACGGCGGCGGCGAGCGCCGATGTCGACGGCGATGACCTCGTCACCCTCTGCTACACCAGCGCCGATTTCCGCGAGGGCATGGAAGCCTTCCTCGGCAAGCGCACGCCGAACTGGCAGGGCAAATGAGAGAGACCATCGGCTTCATCGGCCTCGGGCTGATGGGCGCGGGCTTCTGCAAGCGCCTGATCGCGACCGGCCGCAGCGTGGTCGGCTACGATCTCGATCCGGCCCGGCGAGCTGAAGCCGAGGCGCTCGGCGTCACCCTCGCCGCCTCCCCGGCGGAGGTGGCCGAGCGCGCCAATCCCGTCTGCATCGCCGTGACCACCACCAAGGCGGTGCAGGCGGTGGTTAGTGGTGAAGGCGGCATCCTCTCCGCGAAGTCGCGGCCAGGCGCGGTCGTCATCGACTTCTCGACCACCGAGATCGGCGTGACCAAGGCGCTCGCGGTGGCGCTGGCGGAAGCGGGCATCGGCTTCATCGACGCGCCCGTCTCAGGCGGCCCGCCGGCAGCCGAAGCTGGCAAGCTCGCGATCATGGCTGGCGGCACGCCCGAGGCGATCGAGGCAGTACGGCCGCTGGCCGAGAGCCTCGGCCTCTTCACCCATATGGGCGCGGTCGGCGCCGGCCAGGCGACCAAACTGGTCAACCAGGCGCTGTGCCTGACCAATTACGTCGTCGTGGCAGAATCGCTCCGGCTGGCGGAGGCCTATGGCGTCGATGCCGACAAGATCCCGGCGGCGCTGGCGCCCGGCCTCGGCAACTCGGCAGTGCTGCAGGCGATGATGCCGCGCATGATCGCGCGCGACTTCGCGCCGAAGGGCTATGCGCGGCAGGTGCTGAAGGATCTGGAGATGCTGATGGAGGCGGGGCGTGAGCAGCACTTGGCCATGCCGATGGTCGCGCAAGCGACGACGCTCTACCGGATGCTGGTCGCGCAGGGCGATAGCGAGCTCGACGCGATCGCGGTGCTGAAGATGCTGCCGGAGGTTGCGCAGGCGTCGAATTGACCTGAGATCAGGCGCCGTCCGGCTTGGCGGCTTTGTCTTTCAGTGCCGCGACGAGGCCGGAGAGGCCATTGCGGACATGCTCGCGCAGGCGCTGGCTCGCCAGCGCGGCATCGCCAGCAGTGAGCGCCGCCAGGATCTGCTCATGCTCCTGGATCGCCATCTTCCAGCGCTTCGGCCAGAGGTTCGAGGAATAGCGGGCGCGATCGACCCGGAGCGCCAGCAACTCCCAGATCCAGAGCAGCACGGGATTGCCGGAGAGCTCGACGATGCGGCGGTGGAAGGCCTTGTTGGCCTCGAAATAGCCCGGCAGCTCGTCGCGGGTGTGATGCAGCATCATCCTGTAATGCAGCATGCCGATCTCGGCGACCGCCTCGTCCGTGGCGCGCGCCGCGGCGAGCTCGCCGGCCAGCCCCTCGATCGTCGAGACGACGTCGATCAGCGCCTCGATCTCGCCGACATCGAGCTCGGCAACCACTGAAGACTTGTTCGGCAGCGCGCGCAGCAGCCCGTCCTGGGTCAGCGTCTTGATCGCCTCGCGCACCGGCGTGCGGGATACGCCGAGTTGCAGGCAGAGCTCGCGCTCGTTCAGCTTGGCGCCCGGCGCCAGTGCCCCGGTGACGATCAGGTTGCGTAGTTTTGCGACCGTGCTGCCGTGCAGAGCGCCTTTGCGCCGGCCCGGCTCTGGCTGCGGAACCTGAGCGAGAAACGCTGCGAGCGGGGTCGTGTCGGCGGGGGTGTCCATGACGCCCTGTATATCGCGTGGCCGGGTCGCTGTCGAAAAATTCTTGCATACAAGAAATTCGACACCTAGAACGGAGCCGCCGGCTCGCCGGCATCCTTTTCCGCAATCCGGGCAGCGCCATGAACATCGTCGACCTTTCCATGCCGATCGCGCCGCATTTCCGCTGGCCGGTGGAGCTTTCGATCAAGGGCGACATCGCGGCGGGCGACCAGTTCCGGGTCTCGAAGATCAATGGCCCCTGCCATGGCTTCTCGCATGTCGACGCGCCTGCCCATTTCGTCGCCGGTGCGCCGACGATCGAGGCAACGCCGCTCAATCGGGTTGTCGGCCCCTGCCGCGTGCTCGACCTGAGCGCGCGCCCGGCCAATGAGCCCATCGGCCCCGAGCATCTCGCCGCCGCCGACACCGGCGGCGCCGACGGCGAGATTCTGCTGCTCGCCACACAGTGGAACGACCGGCGCGACTACAATGACAAGAGCTTCTGGACGCAGGCGCCCTGGCTGACGCTGGAGGCGGCGCAATGGCTGGCGGAGCGCAAGCCGACCGCCGTCGCCTTCGACTTCCCGCAGGACTATCCGATCCGCCTCCTGCTCGAAGGCAAGGAGGTGCCCAAGCCCGAGCATGTGACGCATCACGTCCTGCTCAGCCATGGCGTCACGCTGATCGAATACGTCGTCAACACCAGCAAGCTGACGGCACCGCGCAACCTGTTCTCGGCCGCGCCGCTGCTGATCCCGAACGCCGACGGCGCCCCCGCCCGCATCTACGCCATCGAGGGCCTGCCGGTCTGACGACCGCCTCACCTCTCTCAGCCCTCATCCTGACGCGGCCTCCCCAGGATGAGGGCTGAGGGAAAGACACCACGCAACCGAAAGATACGCCCCCAGTGAACATCGAGAACCTGTTCGCGCTGAAGCCCAGCGCGCCCGATCGCATGATCTCCGCCGCCCTGGTCGGCGCCGGCGAGTTCGGCGCGAGCTTCATCGGCCAGGCCCGGCGCGCCCCGCATATCGAGCCGCGCGTCGTCTGCGACCTCGATATCGGCCGCGCCCGCAAGGCGGCGCTCGCCGGTGGGCTGACCGAAGGCGAGATCATCGCCTGCCATAGCGCCGCCGAGGCCAAGGCCGCGCTCTCGCGCGGGCTGGTCGCGCTGATCGGCGATGCCGCCCATCTCGAAGGACTTGCCGTCGATGTCGTCGTCGAGGCGACCGGCGATCCGGAAGGCGCGGCGATGACCGCGCTCGCCGCTATCGAGGCCGGCCGCCATCTCGTCATGGTGACCAAGGAGGCCGAGTGCATCATCGGCCCGATCCTGGCGCATCGCGCCCGGCAGAAGGGCGTCGTGCATACTCCGGTCGATGGCGACCAGCCGAGCCTGCTGATCGGCCTGATCGGCTGGGCCCGCGTGCTCGGCCTGCCGATCGTCGCTGCCGGCAAGTCGTCTGAATCCGATTTCGTCTGGGATTCCGAGGCCGGCACCGTCACCGCCTGGGAAAAGGCTGTGCCCGCTGCCGATTTCGCCGCAGCCTTCGGCAAGCTCGGCAGCGACCCGCTCGGCCTGCTCGAGGCCCGCGCCAGGCTACCCTTCCCGCGCGCCACCGTGCCCGATCTCTGCGAGATGGGCATCGTCGCCAACCATACCGGGCTGATGCCGGACGTCGCGGCGATGCATGCGCCGATCGCGCGCACGACGGAGTTGCCGAGCCTGTTCCGCCCGGCCGCCGAGGGCGGCCTGCTCTCAGGCACCGGCCGCGTCGACATGTTCAACTGCCTGCGCCGGCCGGACGAGCTCTCCTTCGCCGGCGGCGTCTTCGTCATCGCCGAGACGCCCGATCTCGCGACCGGCAAGCTCTTCGCCGGCAAGGGCATCCCCTGCTCGCCCGATGGCCGCTATGTCCTGCTGCACAACCCCGTGCACCTGCTCGGGGCGGAAGCGCCGATGTCGGCGCTGTCGGCCGCCCTGCTCGGCCAGTCGACCGGCGGCGCCGAGGTGCTGCCGCGGGTCGATCTGACGGCGCGGGCAAGCCGCGACCTGGAACCCGGCGAGACGCTGACCATGGGCTATCGCCACGTCATCGAGGGGCTGGAGCCGCAATTGACCCCTGCCCGTCCGCTCGGGCCGAGCGAGCCGGTTCCTTATTACCTCACTGCCGGCCGGCCGGTTGTGCGCAAGGTCGCCCGCGGCGCGGTCGTCACCTGCGCGGACGTTGCGCTCGACGAGAGCACGACGCTGGTTCGCCTGCGCCGCGAGCAGGACGCGCTGTTCAACCCCGGCGCGCTTTGACTCTGCGCCAACACTCTGTATGCAGCATACAATAACTGCCTGGACCTAATCGGCCAGGCGACGCTGAGGAAACGATCGGGAGGCAGGGATGACGGGCGCGAGCACCGGATCGGCCGGGCACAACCCGGACCACACCAGCCTTCCGCCGCAGCGGAGCTGAGCCATGGTGGCAAGCCCCGACCAGCGCGCCCGCTTCCTCGCCTCCGGCGCCGATGACGACCTGCCGATCGTCGACGCCCACCACCATTTCTTCGACCTCGCGCGCAATTATCACCCCTGGCTGAGCGATCACCCGGTCGCCTTCCGCTATGGCGACTACAGCGCGATCAAGCGCGACTTCATGCCGGCCGATTATCGCCGCGGCACCATCGGGCATCTCGTCGTCGGCAGCGTGCTGATGGAAGGTGAATGGGATCCGCGCGATCCGATCGGCGAGATGCGCTGGGCCTCCGAGGTCGCGCGCGAGTACGGCCTGCCGAGCGCCGCGATCGGCCAGATCTGGCTCGACCGCGCCGATGTCGGCGAGGTCGCCACGGCCTATCGTGAGATGCCTCTGGTCCGCAGCGTCCGGCACAAGCCGAAGGCCGTCGCCCGCGACGAGCACCGCCCGGACTTCGCCGCGCCTGGCTCGATGCGCGATGTCAGATGGCGCGACGGCTATGCCAAGCTGGCCGGCGCCGGGCTCAGTTTCGACCTGCAGACGCCCTGGTGGCATCTCGATGAAGCCGCGGAGCTCGCCCGCGATTTCCCCGAGACCACCATCATCCTCAATCATGCCGGCCTGCCGGCCGATCGCAACGCCGAGGGTCTTGCTGCCTGGCGCGCGGCGCTGGACCGGCTGGCACGCGAGCCCAATGTGGTCGCCAAGATCTCCGGCATCGGCGTGCCCGGGCAGGCCTGGACGCTGGGGCTGCAGGCGCCGGTGATCGCAGGCGTGATCTCGGCCTTCGGTGCCGAGCGCTGCGCCTTCGCCAGCAATTTCCCGGTCGACAGCCTCTGCGCCTCGTTCGGCACGATCTTCGACGTGTTCAAGGCGGCGGTCCGCGAACGGCCGGCAACTGAGCGCCTCGCGCTTTTCCACGACAACGCCGCGCGCTGGTACGGGCTCGCCGCCAACGGAGCCGCCTGATGAAACTACGCGCTTTGCTCCTGCGCCTGACCGAGGACGTGTTGATCGCCGGCTTCGTCGTGATGATCGCCATGGTCTTCGGCAATGTCGTGCTGCGCTACGCCTTCAGCTCCGGCATCATCTCCTCGGAGGAATTGTCGCGGCTGATCTTCGTCTGGCTGACCTTCGGCGGCGCCTTCCTGGTGGCGAAGGACGGCCAGCATCTCGGCATGACCACCGTCGTCACCATGCTCGGCCGCAATGGCCGCTGGTGGTGCCGCCTGGCGGTCGAGGCGCTGTCGCTGCTCTGCATGGGAATGCTGGTCGTCGGCTGCTGGCAGCAGGCATCGATCAATGTCGAGAACCACCAGCCGGTCACCGGCGTCCCGGTCGCGGTGACCTATCTCGCCGGCCTCGTCGGCGGCATCGGCATCGGCGCCCTCAACCTGATCGCGCTGACGCGGCTGCTGACCGGCCGCATGCCGGATGACGAGCTCGTCGTCGGCGCGGAATCGGAAGAGCTCACCGCCTTCGAGAACCAGCAGGCGGCGGAGAAGCGCTGATGACCGTCTTCATCTTCCTGGGATCGCTGATCGGGGCGATGATGCTCGGCATGCCGATCGCGATGGCGCTGCTGGTCTGCGGCGTCGCGCTGATGCTGCAGCTCGGCACCTTCGACTCGCAGATCCTGGCGCAGAACCTGATCGGCGGCGCCGATTCCTTCCCGCTGATGGCGGTGCCCTTCTTCATGCTCGCCGGCGAACTGATGAATGCCGGCGGCCTCTCGCGCCGGATCATCGCGCTGGCGGTAACGCTGATCGGCCATGTCCGTGGCGGCCTCGGCTATGTCGCGGTGCTGGCGGCGCTGGTCATGGCGAGCATCTCGGGCTCCGCGGTCGCCGACACCGCCGCACTCGCCGCGATCCTGCTGCCGATGATGAAGCAGGCCGGCTACAACCTGCCGCGCGCCGCCGGGCTGATCTCGGCCGGCGGCATCATCGCGCCGGTGATCCCGCCCTCGATCGGTTTCGTCGTCTTCGGCGTCGCCGCCGGCGTCTCGATCACGCGCCTGTTCATCGCCGGCATCGTGCCCGGCATCCTGATGGGCCTCGCGCTGCTGATCACCTGGTACATCGTCGCTCGCGACGAGCCGGCCGCCCGCGTCAAGCGCGCCTCGCTGCGCGAGATCGGCCAGGCTGTGCTCGACGGGCTCTGGGCGCTCGGCTTGCCGGTGCTGATCATCGGCGGCATGAAGGCCGGTGTCTTCACGCCGACCGAGGCCGCGGTGGTCGCCGCGGTTTATGCCGCCTTCGTCGGAGGCTTCATCTATCGCGAGCTGAAGCTCGAGCATCTGCGCCCCGCCTTGCTCGCGGCGCTGAAGACCTCGGCGGCGGTGATGTTCCTGGTCGCGGCGGCAATGGTCTCGGCCTGGCTGATCACCATCGCCGACATTCCTGCTCAGGTCTCGGCCCTGCTCGGCCCGCTGATCGAGTCCAAGACGCTGCTGATGCTGGCGATGATGATGCTCGTCGTCGTCGTCGGCACGGCGCTCGACTTCATCCCGACCGTGCTGATCCTGACGCCGGTGCTGATGCCGATCGTCAAGCAGGCCGGGATTGACCCGGTCTATTTCGGCGTGATGTTCATCATCAACAACGCCATCGGCCTGCTCACCCCGCCGGTCGGCACCGTGCTCAACGTCGTCTGCGCCGTCGGCCGCATCCCGATGGACCGCGTCATCAAGGGCGTCATGCCCTTCCTGCTGGCGCAGCTCGCCATCCTGCTTCTGCTGATCTTCGTGCCCGAGATCGTCACGGTCCCGGCGCGCTGGCTCTACGGGCGCTGACGCGCCCCGCTCTGCCTGCCCAACCAAAGACAAGACCGGAGGACGCCATCATGACCATCACTCGCAGGACCGCTCTCACTGGCGCAGGCGCCGGCATCGCCCTCTTCGCCATCGGCCGCCCGGCCCTGGCGCAGGCGGTGAAGCTGCGCTTCGCCCACCCGCATCCGGAGGCCGACAGCTGGCACAAGGCGGCGCTGCTGTTCGCCGAGCAGGTCAAGGCCAAGAGCCAGGGCGGCTACGAGGTCCAAGTCTTCCCGAACGGCGTGCTCGGCTCGGACGCGCAGACGATCAGCGCGGTGCGCGGCGGCTCGCTCGACATCTGCCTGACCGGCAACCCGTTCTTCACCGGCCTCGCGCCCAAGCTCAACGTGCTCGACCTGCCCTTCCTGATCCAGAGCCGCAAGCATGCCGCCGCGGTGATGGACGGCCCGATCGGCGACGGCCTGCGCAAGGAGCTCGAAGGCTCGAATCTCAAGGCGCTCGCCACCTGGGAGATCGGCTGGCGCAACCTCACCAACAACCGCCGCCCGGTCGCGACCGCCGCCGACCTGAAGGGCCTGAAGATCCGCACCACGCCGAATCCGGCCCATATCAAGGCCTTCCAGCTGCTCGGCGCGATCCCGACGCCGATGGCCTTCACCGAGCTCTTCACCGCGCTGGAGACCGGCACAGTCGACGGCCAGGAAAACCCGGTGACGCTGATCCTCAACGCCAAGTTCAACGAGGTTCAGAAGCATCTCTCGCTGACGCGCCATGCCTTCACCACCGGCCCGCTGGTGATGAACAAGAGCAAGTTCGACGCGATGCCGGCCGATATCCAGCAGATGCTGGCCTCGATCGCGCTCGAATGCGCCGGAATCCAGCGCAAGATGAACGAGGACACTGAAGGTTCGAGCCTCGCCGAGCTCAAGAAGGCCGGCATGCAGGCGGTTGAGAACCCCGATCGCGACTCCCTGGCCAAGGTCGTCACCGCCGAGGTCGAGAAGGAGTTTGTCGGCAAATACGGCAGCGACGTGCTGGACGCGATCAAGAAGGCGGCGGTCTGACGCTGCGGCTCCCAAACCGTCATGTCCTCCCTTGTGGCGAGCCTCCACGTCTTGAACACCGCGTTGCATCGGGAAAGACGTGGATGGTCGGGACAAGCCCGACCATGACGGCAAGGGCGTGTCAGTCCAGAACCGAATTTCTCCGGTTCATGGGCAAGCTGAGACGAACCCTCTCCATCGGCCGCTATCAAGAGACGATTCTTGGCTTTTTGCGCGGCGCCATGGCGCACCGCCCGACGCAGGCATAGCTCAGCAGGCTCTGAGCAACCGCCTGCCGAGGCCAGCCATGACGACCGCGCGCCAGCTTCACTTGGGGGCCTTCATGCGCCCCGTCAGCATCCATACCGGCGCCTGGCGCTATCCCGGCGCCTATGCCGATGCCAACTTCAACTTCGGCCACCTCAAGCGCTTTGCCAGGAAGTTGGAGGCCGGCAAGTTCGACGCCTTCTTCATGGCCGACCATCTCGCCGTGCTGAACATGCCGGTCGAGGCGCTGAAGCGCAGCCATACCGTGACCTCGTTCGAGCCGTTCACCCTGCTTTCTGCGCTCGCCGGCGCAACCGAGCGCATCGGCCTCGTCGCCACCGCCTCGACCACCTTCGACGCGCCCTATCACATCGCCCGGCGCTTCGCCTCGCTCGACCATATCAGCGGCGGCCGCGCCGGCTGGAACATCGTCACCACCTCGAACCCCGACGCGGCGCTGAATTTCGGCCTCGACGCTCAGGTCGAGCATGGCGAACGCTATGACCGGGCGCGCGAATTCTACGATGTCGTCACCGGGCTATGGGATTCCTTCGCCGATGACGCCTTCATCCGTGATCGCGAGAGCGGGCTCTATTTCGACCCGGAGAAGATGCGGCGCATCGACCATAAGGGCGAGCATCTCTCGGTCCGCGGGCCGCTCAATATCGCAAGGCCGCCGCAGGGCTGGCCGGTGATCGTCCAGGCTGGTGCCTCCGAGCCCGGCCGCCAGCTCGCCGCCGAGACGGCCGAGGTCGTGTTCGCCGCGCATGGCACGCTCGCTGCCGGCCAGGCCTTCTACGCCGATGTGAAGGGCCGCATGGAGACAATCGGCCGCAACCCCGACCATCTCAAGATCCTGCCGGGCGTGCTGACCGTCGTCGGCGACAGCGTCGAGGAGGCCCGCGAGAAGCGGGCGCTGCTCGATTCCTTCGTGCATTACGACAGCGCCATCGCCTCGCTCTCGATCGCGCTCGGCCATGACGCGACCGGCTTCGACCCGGACGGCCCCCTGCCCGAGATTCCCGAGACCAACCACAGCAAGAGCGGGCGCGAACGGACGATCGCGCTCGCCCGACGCGAGAACCTGACCGTCCGCCAGCTCGCGCAGCGCCTCGGCGGCTATGGCGGGCTCGCTTTCGTCGGCACGCCGAAGACGATCGCCGACGAGATGGAGCAATGGCTCACCGAGCGCGGCAGCGACGGCTTCAATGTGATGTTCCCCTATCTGCCGGAGGGGCTCGACGACTTCGTCGACAAGGTCGTGCCGGAGCTGCAGCGGCGCGGGCTGTTCCGCCGGGAGTATCAGGGACCGACCCTGCGCGACCATCTCGGCCTGCCACGGCCGGCCAATCGCCATTTCGCCTGAACCTTCCCCGGCGAGACGCCGCCGGGGACGATTTCGCCAATTGTCATCAAATCTTTGAACAGCCGTTTCATTGACCCCGGAACGGTGATTGCGAATGATCTGAACATCGGATCGCAGCGATGCGGGCCGGTCGCGGGATTTGCCGGAGCAGCTTGCACCGCGTCACCAATGCTAAAAGCGCCACGAGACTGTCGTGGGCTCCCAATCTGGAGACGCATGATGGTCTACGTGCTTTATTTCGCCAGGCGGCAGTTGCGGCGGCTCTCCGCCTTCCTGCTCTGGACGCGCAGCTGCCCCCCGCCGTCGGGCCAGCAATAGCCCTCGCAAAATCCGCTCCGACGGCGCATATCCAGCCTCGACTTTATGGAGGCGAGCCATGTTCCAGGCGACGATGATTTCGGCCAGCGACAAGCCGAGCTTCTACAGGGAGCTCGTCCAGCAGCTCGAAGGCCTGCTGCATGGCGAGCGCGACGCGATCGCCAATGCCGCCAACCTCTCGGCCCTGCTCTATGATGCGATGCCGCGGCTGAACTGGGCCGGGTTCTATCTGATGCGTGGCGGCGAGCTGGTGCTCGGGCCGTTCCAGGGCAAGCCGGCCTGCGTGCGCATCGCGGTCGGGCGTGGGGTCTGCGGTACTGCCGTCGCAAGGCGCGAATCCATCCTGGTCGAGGACGTGCACGCCTTCCCCGGCCATATCGCCTGCGACGCCGCCTCGCGCTCGGAGCTGGTCGTGCCGCTAATCCGTGACGGCGAGGTCATCGGCGTGATCGATCTCGACAGCCCGGAGCCCGGCCGTTTCGACGCCGACGACCAGGCCGGCATCGAGGCAATAGCCAGCCTCTATCTCGAAGCCAGCGACCGCTTCTGACTGCGCAGATCAGCCGGCTACGATCAGTTCGCAGCGCGCGTCGCGAATCATCCGCTCGGTCGCGGCCGACGGCTGGCGGTCGGTCACCAGCGTCGAGATCTCGCTGAGATGCGCCAGGCGCGACATCGCCACCCGGCTGAACTTGGTGTGGTCGGCGAGCAGGACCGAGCGGCGGGCGTTGCGTAGCATGGTGCGCCCGACCACGGCCTCGTCATCGCGATATTCGAGCAGGTTCCCGGCCGCGTCGATGCCGCCGATGCTCGTCATGTGCAGGTCGCAGCGATAATTCTCGATGAAGGCGGCGGCGTGCATGCCGCCACAGGCGCGGTTCGGCCCGAGCCAGTGCCCGCCGGTGATCAGGATCGAGATCTCCGGGCACTTGTCGAGGATCGCGGCAGCAGCCGTGCTGTTGGTGACGACGCGCAGGCCGCGCGGGCGGCGTTCGGCGATCGCCTTGGCGAGCGCGTCCATCGTCGTGCCGGGCGTGATGAACAGTGAGGTGCCCGGCGTCACCAGCTCGGCGGCGGCCTGTGCCATCGCAACCTTCTCGCCCGCCGTCTCGACGACACGCAGGCCGTAATCCGTATTCGCCGTCGAGAGATTGGCGCTCGCCCCGCCATGATGGCGGCGCAGCAGGCCACGGTCGGCGAGATCCTGCAGATCACGCCGCACAGTCTGCGGCGTGACGTTGAAGGCGGAGACGATCTCCTCGATCGCGACATAGCCGCGCTTGCCGAGGATATCGAGAATGTCGGCGTGACGTTTGCTCAGCGGTTCCATTGCAGGCCTGCTTCAGAGCCGAACCCGGATGGGTTGCATCAACCTATCGATGAAACCGTCTCTACGACCAGTGACGCTCTTCGCGCAATGCGCGTTTGCGAAAATAGTGTTGCGAAAGTGAAAGCGTCGGGCATCATCCGTCTCGCCGCGCAACCGGGTCCTGCCGGCACGACAGAGAATGAGATCCGGCGGGACGAAACATGCTGACCACACGGCCAGGAAGCCGGCGGATACGCCGCCATGCGAGCCTCATGCAATTGATCGCTTTTCCCAGCAAGGGATGGCGGGCATGAGCGGCCGCCTGATCGTCTGCGTTGGCAATCTCGTCCAGGACGAGGTCTTCGAGGTCGAGGCCCTGCCCTCTGCCGGCATCAAGACCGGCGTGCTCGATTATACGGAGCGCTTCGGCGGGCCGGCCGCAACGGCGGCGGTCGCGATCTGCCATCTCGGCGGTGAGGCCGCCTATTGGGGCCGGGTCGGCGCCGATACCGCCGGCGAAACCGGCCTGCGCCTGCTGCGCGGCCATGGCGTCGACTGCAGCGGCGTCGCGATCCTGCCGGAGGGACGCACGCTGCGGGCGATCGTCCTGGTCGACAGGCGCGGCGAGCGCAGCATCGTCTCGAACCGGCGCAGCCTGTCGCAGGATGCGAGCGTGTTGCCGCCGGGCGGGCTGGACGGAGCGGGCGCCGTGCTGGCCGATACGCGCTGGCCGGCCGCAGCGGCGGTCGTGCTGGATCGCGCCCATGCTGCCGGTATCCCAAGCGTGCTCGACGTCGATGGCGGCACGCCCGAGGACAACCGCCACCTGATCGCCAAGGCCGACCACATCGTCTTCTCGGCCGAGGGCCTGCGCGACTACGCCGGGGATGGCCCGGCCGAGGCGCTGCTGCGGCGCTGCGCCGACGGTTCCGACAAGGTCTTCGCTGTGACGCGCGGCAGTGCCGGCAGCCTCTGGCTGATCGATGGCGAACTCGTCAGCGTCCCCGCCTTCAAGGTCGCGGCGAAGGACACCACCGGCTGCGGCGACGTCTTCCACGGCGCCTATGCACTCGGGCTTTGCGAAGGGCAGAGCCCGGTCGAGGCCGCTCGCCTGGCGGCGGCCGTCGCGGCCCTCAAGGCCGAGCGCGCCAATGGCTGGGACGGCATGCCCGATCGCGCTGCCGTCCAGGCCCTGCTGGCAACCGGCGAAACGCATCCGAACTGAGGTTCGGAGCGATTGCGCATTGCAACATGGTTTATGTTGCAATGCGCGAAAACGATAATATGACTTGCGATAACGAAAACGCCATGCATTGATTGCGAACGTGATGAGGCGGGCTTCCGGCTCGCCCTACCGGAAGCCCGGACACCCGCCGGAGCTCTCCGTTTCGAAGCCGTTTTCGAAGGTATGACCCATGGCATGCGCCTCGCTCGCTGAGCTGACCGACGACCTCAAGACGATCGGCGTCGACCTCGCCGGTTCCTCGCCCGACTTCAGCAAGAGCAAGCGCCCGCCGGATGCGATGATCGACCGCTGGGCCGAAACGGCGGCGCTGGCCGAGCCGGAGACGCGCGCGGTGGCGATCTGGGCGATCCGCGAAGCCGCCCATGCCGCCGGCATCGTTCCTGCCTCGATCCAGGAGCTCTATCTCGCCTGCGCCGCGGGCAAATGGTCCGGCAAGACCGTGCCGGCGATGAACCTGCGCGGCTGGAGCTATCATACCTGCCGCGCGGTCTTCCGCGCCGGCCAGGAGCTCGATTCCAAGCTCTTCATCTTCGAGCAGGCGGTGGGCGAAGCGCTCTACGCCCAGCAGCCGCCGCTCGAATACGCCGCAGCGGTGCTCGCCGCAGCGCTGCGCGAGGGTCACACCGGCCCGGTCTTCCTGCAGGCCGACCATGACCAGATCAATGCCAAGGCCTATCTCGCCGACCCGAAGGCCGAGGTCCGCAAGCTCGAAAACATCATGCGCGAGCAAGTCGCGGCCGGCATGTACAGCATCGACATCGACGCCTCGACGGTGGTCGACCTGTCGCTGGCGACGGTCGAGGACCAGCAGCGCGTCAATGCCGAGCTGACCGCGCATTTCACCGAGTTCGTCCGGGGCATCGAGCCCAAGGGCGTCTCGATCTCGCTCGGCGCCGAGATCGGCGAGGTCGGCCACGAGAACACCACCCCGGAAGAGCTGCGCGCCTTCATGAAGGTCTATCTCGAGGAGATGGCCAAGCGCAGCGCCAAGCTGCCGATCGTCAGCAAGATCTCGATCAATTCCGGCACCTATCACGGCGGCAAGGTGCTGCCTGACGGCACGCTTGCCGAGGTCAATGTCGACTACGACCTGCTGAAGACGATCTCGACGATCTGCCGCAGCGAGTACAACATGGCTGGCGCGGTGCAGCACGGCGCTTCGACCCTGCCCGGCACGCAGCTCGCCAAGCTCCCGAAGGCGGAGGCGGTCGAGGTCCATCTCGCACTCGGCTTCAACAACCTGATCTTCGATCACCCTGCGCTGCCGCAAACGATCAAGGACCAGATCAAGGAATACACCTTCGCCAATCACCTCTCGGAGAAGGGGGCGGGCGAGACCGACGCGCAGTTCTTCTACAACACCCGCAAGAAGTCCTGGAAGGTGATGAAGAAGCCGTTCTGGGAGATGCCGAAGGCGGCCGAGACCGCGATCATGGCCTCGCTGCAGGAGATGTTCCGCAACATGTTCACCTGGATGAATGTGGGCGGGACCAGCAAGCTCGTCGACGACAACACCACACTGGTCAAGATCGCCCCGCCAGTGCCGGAGGCCCTGCGGAAAGCTCGCGCGGCCTAGCGCGCAACCCTCGTGACTACGGCGCGCCCGCAACGACGGACGCGCCGCTCAAGCCCAAAAACGATAATCAACCGGGAGGAAACGCATATGGATCAGCATCGCAGGTCTTCCTTGCTGACGCTCGCGGCGATGGCACTCGCCTCGGCGATCAGCCTGCCGACGCTCGCTCTCGCCCAGCAAAAAGAGGTTCGCTGGGGTCAGTGGAAGGGCACCGAGGTCGGCGAGAAGTTCATGGGCGAGCTCAAGGCCGCCTTCGAGAAGGACCATCCCGACATCAAGCTGACGCCGGTCGACTCGCCGTTCACCGGCTTCCATGACCGTGCCATCGTGCTGCACCAGGCCAAGAAGCTGCCGGACGTGCTGCTGGTTCAGGTCGACTGGGTCGCCGAGTTCGCCGATCTCGGCATGATCGAGCCGATCGATGCGCGCATCGCCAAGGAGCCGAAGGAGTTCTTCTCGAACATCCCGGAGACCTTCCACGCCAAGTGGAAGGGCAAGCAGTACTATCTGCCGATCGAGAGCGGCGCGGTCGCGCTGTTCTGGAACACCGACCGGTTCAAGGAAGCCGGCCTCTCCGGCCCGCCGAAGACCTGGGACGAGTTCGCCGAGTACTCGCGCAAGCTGACCAATCCGGACAAGCGCCAGTTCGCGATCACCGGCACGCTCCAGGCCGAGCCGCCGACCAACATGACCTATGACATCTACCCGCTGCTGCTGCAGGGCGGTGCGACGCTCATGGACCCTGCGACCAACAAGGCCGTGTTCAACAGCCCCGAGGGTGTCGCCGCGATCGAGTGGTACATCGACCGGGTGAACAAGGACAAAGTCTCGGTGCCGGGCGTGCTGAGCAATGGCGAGAAGGAAAAGCGCGCCAACTTCGCCTCCGGCAATGTCGCGATGATGTTCGAGGGGCCGTGGGGTGTCGCCATCCAGAAGCAGCTCAACCCGAACCTCAACTACGACATCGCCCCGCTGCCCAAGGGCAAGAGCACCGGCACCATGGTGCGCGGCTCGCTCAACACCATCAGCAGCCAGGCGCAGGACAAGGACGCGGCCTGGACCTTCATGAAGTGGCTCTCGGGCCCGAAGGGCATCGAGATGTGGGCGAAGGGTTCCGGCGGTTTCCCGGCACGTACCGACGTCGCGAACCAGGACTGGTTCAAGGAGCGCAAGCTCTTCCAGGCCTTCGTGACGCAGATGGCCCAGCCGAACGCGCAGTCGCCGTTCCTGTCGATGCCCAACGCCGTGCAGATGAACAAGGTGATGAGCACCGAGGTCCAGAATGCAGTGCAGGGCAAGAAGACCGCCAAGCAGGCACTGGATGACGCGGCAGCCGAGTGGAACAAGGTCCTCTCCGCGGCCAAGTGACCGGCTGACATCATAGCTTTCCGGCCGGATTTTCTCCGGCCGGTCCCTCTCCCCTCGCTCAGTGCCGGCCGCCCGCAAAGGCAGGCGGCCGGTTCCGCAACGATCGGCGAGTCATGCTGCTGACGCTCAAACGCAAATACCGCGAGGAATTCCTGGCCGCGTCTTTCCTGTGGCCATCCCTGCTGATCCTCGTCGCGCTTCTGATCTACCCGCTGATCGACGTGGTCCGCCTGAGCTTCCACGACAGCAACCTCCAGCGCGAGGTCTGGGTGGGCTTCGGCAACTATATCGCGCTCGCCAACGATCCGCTGTTCTGGCGCGCCTTCTGGCAGACCGTCGTCTTCACCGTCTTCAGCGTCCTGCTGCATCTGGTGATCGGGCTCGGCCTGGCGCTGCTGCTCAACATGAATCTCGACCCGACCTTCCGTGCCGCCGCGCGCGGCCTCCTGATCGTGCCCTGGCTGTTGGCGCCGACCGTCGCGGGCATGATCTGGGTGCTGATGCTGCAGCCCTTCGGCGTGCTGAACGGGCTGCTCGCCTCGCTCGGGATCATCGACGCCAACTTCACCATCTCCTGGCTCGGCGATCCCTCGACCGCGCTGGGCTCGGTGACGGCGATGAATGTCTGGCGCGCCTTTCCCTTCTTCATGGTGATGCTGCTCGCCGGGCTGCAGGCGATCCCGAAGCAGCTCTACGAAGCGGCCGAGATCGACGGTGCCTCGCTGTTCCGGCAGTTCTGGCACATCACCCTGCCGCAGCTGCGCGGTGTCATCACCACGATCGTGCTGCTCGACTCGATCTGGACCTTCCGCGCCTTCGACCCGGTCTATGTGATGACCGGCGGCGGGCCGGCGCACTCTTCGGAAGTGCTGGCGACGGCGATCTATTTCGACGGTTTCCAGAAGCTGAAATTCGGCTACGCCTCGGCCGAGGCCGTGGTCATGTTCATCGTGCTCTTCATCGTGAGCGCCATCTATGTCCGCCGAACCATGAGCAACCAGCAATGACCGTCGCCCAGTACGGCGCTGCAGCGCATACACGTCCCTATCTCGGCAAGATCGGCATTCGCGGGCGCGAGCGCCTGGTCAACGCCGCCTCCTATCTCCTGCTGCTGATCGCGATCGCGATCGTGTTCTTCCCGCTCGCCTGGATGCTGACGGTCTCGGTGCGTCCGAACATCGAGGTGATGCGGATGCCGCCGGAATGGCTGCCGCAGGTGTTCACGCTGGAGGGCTATCGCAAGATCTTCGAGAGCAAGCGCTATCTCGTCGTCTTCGCCAACACGATGGTGGTTTCGCTGGTGGTGACGGTGCTGTCGCTCATCCTCGGGGCGATGGCGGCCTATGCGTTGGCGCGCTTCAAGTTCGCCGGGCAGCGGGCAGTGCTGATGTTCCTGATCACCACGCAGATGTTCCCGCTCGTGCTGCTCTGCATTCCCTATTTCCGGATCTTCATCACGCTCGGGCTCTACGACACCCGGACATCGCTGATCGTGGTCTACCTGACCTTCACCCTGCCCTTCTGCATCCTGATGCTACGCAGCTACTTCATCAACATTCCGCGCGACATCGAGGAGGCGGCGATGGTCGATGGCTGCTCGCGGCTCGGCGCGATCTTCAGGACGCTGGTGCCGATGTCCTATCCCGCCTTCATCGGCGCCGGGCTCTACACCTTCCTGCTCGCCTGGAACGAGTTCCTGTTCGCGGTGGTGCTGATCGAATCCTGGGAGAACCGGGTGCTGACCATGGCGATCTACAGCCTGATGGCCGAGTTCGTCACCGACTGGAACACGATGATGGCCTTCTCGGTGCTGGCGAGCCTGCCCCTGGTGATGGCCTTCATCTTCCTGCAGAAATTCATGGTCCAGGGCATGACCGCAGGCGCGCTGACGTCTTAGGGTCAGCTCACCGGCCAATCCAACTCGTCATGCTCGCCCTTGTGGCGAGCATGACGAGTTGGACACACTGCCCTAGGGAAGACGTGGATGGTCGGGACAAGCCCGACCATGACGTGAAGAGAGCGGCTCTGAACTGGCAAATCAGACCGGTACCGTCAGCCCCGTCTTGACGCGGTCCATCGCGACGAAGGTGCGGAACTTGCGGATGTTGGCGTCGGTGAAGAAGAGCCGGCGGGTCAGCGCCTCATAGGCCGTCATGCTCGGCACCAGCACGACCAGCATGAAATCGACCTCGCCGGTGACGTAGTAGCATTGCTGCACCTCCGGCGCGGCGAGGAAGGCACGCTTGGCGGCGTCGATGTCCTTCGCCATCTCGCTGACCAGCTCGATCTCGACGAAGATGGTGATCGGGTGGCCGAGCGCCGCCGGCTCGACCACCGCGACATTGGCGGTGATGACGCCGTCCTTCTCCATTCGGCGGATGCGGCGCTGCACCGCCGGCGCCGAGAGATTGACCTTCTCGCCGATCACGCGCTGCGGCGTGGTGTTGTCCTGCTGCAGGACGGCGAGGATCGCCCGGTCGAACGCGTCAAGCGCGGAAGCGGAGGTTTCGCTCAAGTGCAGCTCCAGGAACAATGATTGCGAAACAAACTTGCAAGCTTGGCTGAGGATTGCAGCGCCTTTTTCACACCGCTTGCAATATCTCTTCACCGGACATCGCAAAGAGGCAAGCCATGCTCCTGCTCAACCAGCTTCCGGACTTCCGCCAGCCGCTCCACTCGACCGATGCGCAGACTCTCGGCCCTGATGGCGCGGACGCGATCGAGCGGCACCTCGCCGGCCGGACCGAGTATGTACCGACACCGCTGTGCGCCTTGTCCAACCTCGCGGCGGAGCTCGGCATCGCAGCGCTGCATCTCAAGGACGAGGGCCAGCGGCTCGGTCTCGGCAGCTTCAAGGCGCTCGGCGGCGCCTATGCCGTGACGCGCCTCGTGCTCGAGGCGGCAAGCGAGCGGCTCGGACGGACGCTCGACGAAGCCGACCTGACCTCGCCCGAGGTTCGCGCGATCGCGGCCGGCATGACCTTCGCCTGTGCCACCGACGGCAATCACGGCCGCTCGGTCGCGCAGGGCGCGCAGCTCGTCGGCGCGCGCTCAGTAATTTTCATGCATGGCGGCGTCAGCGAGCCGCGCGCCGCGGCGATCGCCCGCTTCGGCGCCGAAATCGTGCGCGTCCCCGGTACCTATGACGATTCCATCGTCGAGGCCGCCCGCGTCGCCAATGAGAAGGGCTGGACGACCGTCTCCGACACCTCCTGGGACGGCTATGAGCGCATCCCCGGCCTCGTCATGCAGGGCTATACCGCGATCATCCGCGAGGCCCTGCGCCAGCTACCGGAGCCGCCGACCCATGTCTTCGTCCAGGCCGGCGTCGGCGGTATCGCCGCTGCGATCGCGGCGCAGCTCTCGCTCGAGTTCGGCGAGAAGCGACCCGTCTTCACCGTGGTCGACCCTGCCCGCGCCGCCTGCCTGTTCGAGAGCGCCCGTGCGGGGCGGCCGACCAAGATCGCCCATGGCGCGCCGACGGTGATGGCTATGCTGGAATGCTACGATCCTTCGCCCCTCGCCTGGCGCGTACTGTCGCGCACGGCCGATGCCTTCATGACGGTCGAGGACGAGGTCGCGGTCGAAGCGATGAATCGGCTGGCGCGCCCCTCCGGCAGCGATCCGGCCATCGTCGCCGGCGAGAGCGGCGCAGCCGGCTTCGCCGGGCTGCTCGCGGCGCTGCGCGATCCGCAGGCGCGGGCGGCGCTGAAACTCGACGCCTCCTCGCGCGTCTTCGCGGTGATCACCGAGGGCGCGACCGATCCCGAGCGCTATGCCGAGCTGGTCGGGCTGACGCCGACCGAGGTCACCGGGACGGCGTGATGTCGGACGAGCTCACCCTGCTCTACCAGAGCCATTCGCCCTATGCCCGCAAGGTGCTGGTCTGCGCGCATGAGCTCGGGCTGGAGAAGCGTCTCGACGTCATCCATCATGAGACCAGCCCGACCAACCGCAACGACGCCGTCTTCGCCCAGAACCCGCTCGGTAAGGTGCCGGTGCTGCTGACGCCCGATGCCGGGGCGCTCTTCGATTCCGTGGTGATCTGCGACTATCTCGACCGGCTCGCCGGTGAGGGCTCGCTGATCCCGCGCGACGGACCGGCGCGCTATCAAGCCCTGCGCCTGCAGGCGCTGGCGCAGGGTCTGTGCGATGCCGGCATCGCCGTGCGCTGGGAGACCGAGCGCCGCCCAGAAGCGCTGCGCTATCCGCCGCTCGCCGAGGGGCAGACGACGAAGCTGCTCGAGGCCTATGACTATCTGGAGACGCAGGCCGACCTGGAGGGGCCGGTGACGGTCGGCCAAATCGGGCTCGCAACGGCTTTGGCGTGGCTCAGCTTCCGCCGCCTGCCCGACTTCCGCGGAAGGGCCCCAAGGCTCGCCGGCTGGTATGATCGCTTCAACCAGCGTCCGTCGATGCGCGCCACGCCCTATGAAGGCGAGACGCAGGACTGAGCTCCTATTCCATCTTCCTCGTCATTCCGGCTGGAGCGAAGCGGAACGCCGGAATCCATCGAAGGGCGCTGCGCTTTACGATGGATTCCGGAGCTGCGCTGCTCCGCAGCTTGTCCGGAATGACGGCCCGTTTGATTGGTGTCAGCCTTCCACCGGCACCATCGCGGCGACCATCCGGTCACCCGCCCGTTCGCTCGCTCCAAGCCCTTCTGCGACGCCGCGACGGTCGGCGAGCGGGCGGTTCTGGCTCATCTTGCGCTTGCCTTCGAGCCGGGTGATCGGGATCCGCAGGCCGACGATGCCGCGCAGCTGCGCCCGCACGAACTCTGGCGGCGCGTCATCGACCGCCCAGGGCTGCGCCCGCGTGCCCTCATGCAGATTGGTCAGGCGCGTCACAGCGTCGAGCAGGCGCTCGGGATCGTCGAAGAACTCGGCTGGCCCATAGGCATGCACTGCCTGATAGTTCCAGGTCGGGACGACCTTGCCGGTCTCACGCTTGGTCTCGTACCAGGACGGCGTGACATAGGCGTCGGGCCCGTTGAACAGGACCATGGCCTCGCCGATCGCCGCCTTCTGCCATTGCGGATTGGCGCGGGCGAGATGGCCATGGAGCACACCGAACTCTCCCTCTTCCTCCGCCAGGATCAGCGGCAGCGGCGTCGCGAGCAGCCCCTCGGCCGTCGCCGTGACGAGGGTAGCGAGCCGGCATGCACGCATCATCGCGTGGATCTCGGCGCGGTCGTCAACGCGGAAGGCCGGCGGCGTGTACATCGTAGGAGGCTCCTTGCGGTCGCCGCCCTCATGCCGCTAATCTGGCCTGCATGAAACGACCAGTTTCAAGCATTCCGACTGGACCAGTCGAAGGCGAGATCGGCGCCCAGCGCGGGGTCATCGCGGCGATCAAACGTGAGATCGCGGCCGGTGTCCACGCCCCTGGCTCGCGCCTGCCATCCACGCGGGCGCTCGCGGCCGAATGGGGCCTGTCGCGCACCACCGTCACCGCGGCCTTCGAGCAACTGGCAGCCGAGGGCTATCTCGAAACCCGGCCGGGCACACGGGCCCGGGTCGCTGCCGGATTGGCGCAAGCGGAGACCGCTGCGGGAGACATTCCTTCACCTCCCACAGCCAAGCTGTCCGCCTATGGCCTGCGGCTGGCCTCCGCTGCGCCCATTCCGTGGACCCCGCAGCCTTTCGCGCTCGATTTCCGCTATGGCGAGCTCGCCGGCGGCGATTTTCCAACGCTTGCCTGGCGACGGGCTCTCACGAATGCCGTGACCATGCGGCCGGCCCGCCTGCGCTATGGCGATCCGCGCGGCCTGCCGGAATTGCGAGCCGCCTTGCAGGGCTATCTCTGGCGCGGCCGCGGCCTGCGTTGCGAGATCGACGACATCCTCGTCGTCAACGGCTCGCAGCAGGGTTTCGATCTCTGCACGCGGCTATTGCTCGATCCCGGCGACCGCGTCGTCATCGAGGATCCCGGCTACAACCTGGCGCGCCAGGCCTTCCTGGCGGCGGGCGCCGAGCTTTCGCCGCAGCCGGTCGACCGCGAGGGCATGCAAACCGCAGCGCTGCCGCCGGCGCGGCTCGCCTTCGTCACGCCCTCGCATCAATTGCCGCTCGGCAGCATCCTGTCGGCGCCGCGTCGGCAGGAACTGCTCGCCTGGGCTGCGCGCCATGGCGCCTTCGTCATCGAAGACGATTACGACGCCGAATATCGCCACGGCGTCGGCCCTGTGCCGCCTTTGCGCTCGCTCGACCGGGCCGGCAGCGTGATCTATCTCGGCACGGTGTCGAAGACGCTCTCGCCGACCTTGCGGCTCGGCTATCTCGTGCTGCCAACGGCGCTGCGCGAGATCTTCGCCCGGGCCAAGCGCATGCTCGACCGGCACACGCCGGAGCTGGAGCAGGCAGCTCTGGCCGAACTGATCGCGAGCGGCGCCTATGAGCGGCATGTCCGCCGCATCCGGCGCCGCAATGGCGAGCGGCGCGCTGCCCTGCTGAAGGCCCTGCGCGAGCGGCTGGGCGAGCGTGTCAGCATCGTCGGAACCGATGCCGGTTTGCATGTCCTCGCCTGGATCAACGGGCTGCCGCAAGCGCGCGAGGCGGAGCTGACGGAGCGAGCCGCGAGCGCCTCGCTCGGCCTCTATGGCGTCAGCGGGCTCTATGATGGGCCTGATGATCCCGAGCGCCGTGCCGGCCTCGTCATCGGCTATGCAGCACTCGACGAGGCGCAGATCGCGGCCGGCATCGCGCGACTGGACGGGCTGCTGCGGGAGCTAGGCGCGTAGCCCTCAATCCCGGTACACCGGCTCTTCGGTATCGAGCTGGCGGCGGATCGAGGCCAGGTGCAGGCGCGCCGATTCCGGATCGCCCTCGCGCATCTGCCGATAGGCCGCCTCGGCGATCTCCGGCTTCACCGGCAGCACCTGGCGCCCTGTCGAGAGCGCCAGCGTCTGCACCTCGCAGGCGCGTTCGAGGTAATAGAGATCGTCCCAGGCCTCGGCGATGTTGGGGCCGAGCACCATGACGCCGTGATGCTTCATGAAGACGATGTCGGCGTCGCCGACCGCGCCGGCGATGCGGTCGCCCTCGCGCTCGTCGAGGGCAAGGCCGTTATAGTCGCGGTCGAACGCGGTGCGTCCGTAGAACTTCAGCGCCGTCTGGCCGGCGAAGATCAGCGGGTCGCCCTCGGTCATCGAGAGCGCCGTCGCATAGGGCATATGGGTGTGGAAGGCGACGCGGGCGCGCGGCAGGTTCTTGTGGACGCGGGCGTGGATGTAGAAGGCGGTCGCCTCGGGCTGGCCCTCGCCGGCGACGACATTGCCGTGGAAGTCGCAGATCAGCAGCTTCGAGGCGGTGAGCTCGCGGAAGGCCCAGCCATAGGGGTTGACGATGAAGAGGTCGTCGTAGCCCGGCACCAGCGCCGAGAAATGGTTGCAAATGCCTTCCTCGAAACCATAGCGCGCCGCCATGCGGAAGCAGGCAGCGAGATCGCGCCGGGCTTCCCAGACAGCATCGGAATCGAGGTTCGGCTGGTTCGGGCCGGCAGAGACGGCTGCCGGCATCGCGCCGGGCTTGAGAGAGTGTGCCATGAGGCCAGTCTAGGGCTGCCCCGAAGCGAGGCAAGTAAGCTGCCCTGCGTCAGGCGAAGAGGCTGGCGGTCATCCCCGCATATCGGCCGCGGGCTGGGCGGTTCGATCGAGCTTGGGCAGCAGCAGCGTCACCCGCAGGCCGCCCTCTCGCCGGTTCTCCAGAGCGATGGAGCCGTCATGCGAGCGGGCGATGGCGAGCGCGATGGTGAGGCCCAGCCCCGAGCCGCCGGTCTGGCGGCCGCGCGATTCCTCCAGCCGCACGAAGGGGTGGAACACACGCTCCCGATCACTCTCGGCAATGCCTGGCCCTTCGTCCTCGACGGTGACGGCAAAGCTGTCGCCGGCATCGATGATGCTGACCTTCGCCACCTCACCGTATTTCACCGCGTTGCCAATGATGTTGGACGCCGCGCGCTTCAGCGCGAGCACCCTGCCCTGCACCGGAGCGGAGCTCAGCCCGACCAGCGAGACGCGGTGCCCCTGATCGACATGCTCGTCGACGATCGTCTCGATCACCGAGGCGAGGTCGACCGGGCGCAGCGGCTCGCTGGAGGTGCCGCCACGCAGATAGTCGAGGGTCGAGTCGATCATCGCCTCCATCTCGCCGAGATCGGCGTCGATCAGGCTGCGGGTCGCATCGTCCTCCAGGAATTCGGAGCGGAGCCTGAGGCGCGTGATCGGCGTACGCAGGTCGTGCGAGACCGCGGCCATCGCCTGCATTCGCTCGGTGACGAGGCTGCGGATGCGCTCGCGCATCGTGTTGAAGGCGCGTGCGGCGCGGCGCACCTCGACCGGCCCGGTTTCAGGCAATGGCTGCGGCGCCTGGTCGAGGCTGAAGCGCTCGGCGGCCTCGGCGAGATCGCGCAAGGGCCGCGTCGCCCAGCGTAGCAGCAGCAGGGCCACGACGACGATGGCGACAGCGAAGCAGATCATGATCGCAGTCAGGCCCCAGTCGAGATGCTGCGAGGCACCGAGCGCTGAGGAGGAAAAATTGACCCAGGAGCCGTCGTCGAGCCGCACCGAGACCAGCATCATGTGCTTGTAGGCATTGGCCTCGCCGGCGCCGAGCGCGCCATCATCCGCGAAGCCGACCCGGAAGGATTCCGCCGCCAGCTCGGGCGCGAGTTCCTTGAGGCGGGCCTCCATCGCCTGGGTCCGCTCGGTCATCGGTGCGGTGCCGAGGACGAGGCTGACCTTGCTCCAATGCACCTCCAGGCTGGCGCTCGACAGGTCATGTGCGACGCGGTCGCGCTCCGGCGCCTGCGGCAGGCTGGCGATCGCCCGCTTGATCGAGACGATGCGCTCGGCAAGGCCGCGGTCCTGTCCTGCCGTGGCGAGGTTCTCGACGCCGACGCGATAGGCCCAGTAGCCGAGCAGATGGAAGGCAAGCAGCGCCGCGACCAGGATCAGGATGGCGCGGCTGGCGACCGTATCGGGCCAGAGCCGTTTGGCGAAGTTCGTCAAGCGGGGTGCCCTTGCTGGTGATCGACCTGCGAGGCGAACAAGTAGCCGGCGCCGCGGACGGTCTTGATCAGCTGGCCGCCTCGGCTGTCGGCTTCGAGCTTGCGGCGCAGGCGGCTGATCTGGACGTCGATGGTGCGGTCGAACGGGTCGTCGCTCATCCGCGCCTTGGCGAACTGCATCAGCGCCTCGCGCGACAGGACGCGGTTGGCATGCTCGACGAAGGCGACGAGCAGGTCGAACTCGCCGGTCGAGAGGTCGATCAGCGTCCCCGATGGCGATTGCAGCTCGCGCCGCCGCAAATCCATGCGCCAGCCGTCGAAGCTGACGACAGGGCTCGCCTGCGCGGCGGTGGCACCCTGCCTCGCCCTGACCCGGCGCAGCAGCGCCCGGATCCGGGCCAGGAGCTCGCGCGGGCTGAACGGCTTGGTGACGTAGTCGTCCGCCCCGCCCTCCAGGCCGGTGATGCGGTCGCACTCCTCGGTGCGGGCCGTCAGCATCACGATCGGAACCTGCGAGGCCGCTCGTACGTCGCGGCAGAGCTCGACGCCGGAGCGCCCGGGCAGCATCAGGTCGAGCACGATCAGGTCGATGGCGCTGTGCGCCAGCGCCTCCAGCATGGCCCGCCCATCCGGTGCGCCGGTAACCTGATAGCCGTGCCGCTGCAGGAAGCGCGCGACGAGCAGCCTGATCTGCGGGTCGTCGTCGACCACCAGGATATGGCCGTGATCGTCGACGGTCGTCGCGACGGTAGCCGTCTCTGCCTGTGTTTCGGTCGGAATGTCCGTGCTCCCGCGAACGGGCTCCTGCCATCTGATCACCGGCACAATAGCGCGCTCGTAGTCCGGCCGCCCGCGCCGCTTTGAAACAATTTGTAACGGACGCCAGCGAAAGCCCGCTGCTACCCCTGCCGCATCGAAAACAGGGGATGCCGAATCGTGAATTTGGTGAAGGTGCCGTTGCTGATGGCGGCTGGTCTGGCGCTCGGCGCCTGCTCCGCCACGGTCCCCGGCCATCTGGCGCGGCCAGCCGATCCGAACGCCCGCGTTCCCGCCGTCGGCTACCGCAGCGTGACCGCCGGCGCCGCCAGCTTCCGCCCTGCGGAGCCGAAGGATTGGCGCGAGCTCAACCAAAAGGTCGGGCCGAAATCATGACGCTACCTGCCGTTCCGATCGCCTCGCTTGCTCCCTCGATTGAAAGGCCTGTCTTGCTCGCTTCGACCAAGCCGAACGCCCGCCGCCTGCTGCGCTGGAGCCTGCTCGCCGGCACGGCGGCGCTGCTCGGCGGCTGCGCCGGCTTCTCGCAAGATGGCGGCATGGCGCCGATCCAGGCCGCGGCCTATGCCGAGATCGGCAAGGAGGTCGTCAAGATCGGCAACGACCAGGTCGCGCTCACGGCCAAGGCGCGGGTCGATCAGCTCTTGCGCAAGCCGCTGACGGCGGACAGCGCCGTACAGGTGGCGCTGCTCAACAACAGAGGCCTGCAGGCTGCCTTCAACGAGCTCGGCATCGCCGAGGCGCAGATGGTCGCCGCCAGCCTGCCGCCCAATCCGCGCTTCGGCATCTCCAAGCTCTCCGGCCGCTTCGAGGTCGAGGTCGAGCGCCAGATCGTCGGCAGCCTGCTCGCGCTCATCACCTTGCCGGCCAGGGCCGAGATTGCCGGCAACCGCTTCAAGACGGCGCAGTTGCGGGCGGTCGAGGCGGTGCTGCGGCTCGCCGCCGATGCCCGCCGCCAGTACTATCGCGCGGTCGCGGCCAATGCGCAGGTCACCTTCTACCTGGAGGCCAAGGCCTCCGCCGACGCGGCCTCCGAGCTGTTCAAGCGGCTCGGCGAATCCGGCGGCGTCAACAAGATCGACCAGGCCCGCGAATTCGCCTTCGAGGCCGAGTTGACGGTGCAGCTTGCCCAGGCGCGCCAGCTGCAGCGCCAGGAGCGCGAGCGGCTGGTGCGCCAGCTCGGGCTCTGGGGCGACGAGCTGAAATTCCGGCTCGGCTCCTTGCCTCCGCTGCCACGGCTGCAATCAGTCAAGGCGATCGAGGCCGAGGCACTGCGCAAGCGCATCGACATCCAGATCGCGCGCGCCGAGCTCGACACGCTGGCGAAATCACTCGGCCTCGCCAATGCGACGCGCTTCGTCAACGATATCGATCTGCTCGGGCGCCGCACCTATGACCGCGGCCGCAGCATCAACGACCACGGCCATGTCGAGCGCGAAGCCAGCCGCAGCAAGACGCTGGAGCTGGAGATCGACATCCCGATCTACGATTTCGGCCAGTCCAAGGTCGCGCTCGCCGAGCAGACCTACATGCAGGCCGCCAACAGGCTGGCGGAGAAGGCGGTCAACGCCCGCTCCGAAGCGCGCGAGGCCTATACCGCCTATCGCGCCAATTACGACATCACCCGGCAGTACCAGAACAACGTTCTGCCGCTGCGCAAGATCATCCAGGAGCAGTCGCTGCTGCAGTACAGCGGCATGCTCAACGACGTCACCGATCTCATCACCGACGCGCGCAACCGCATCCTCTCGAATGTCGCTGCGATCAATGCCCGCCGCGATTTCTGGCTCGCCCATACCGACTTCAAGCATGCGCTGATCGGCGGTGGCAGCGGAGGCGGTGGCTCGGCCACGGTCGCAGCCGCAGGCGGCGATGCCGGCGGCGGACACTGAGCGGGCGGGAGGAGCAAAACCATGACCACGCTATCGCGCAGAGGCTTCATCGGCACCTCCGGCCTTGTCGTCGCGGCGGCCGGCGCCGTCTCCGGGCGCACGGCCTTCGCCGCCGTGCCCGAAGCGCCGACCATGACGGAAGCGACCACGCAGGCGCCGCTGGCGCCGACGACGGGCCCCGACTACCAGCCGGTCGCGACGCTGAATGGCTGGACCTTGCCCTGGCGGATGAACGGCGACTGGAAGGAGTTCCATCTCGTCGCCGAACCGGTGGTGCGCGAGCTCGCGCCGGGCATGAAGGGCTATCTCTGGGGCTATAACGGCCAGTCGCCGGGACCGACCATCGAGGCGGTCGAGGGCGACAAAGTCCGCATCTACGTCACCAACAAGCTGCCGGAGAGCACGGCGGTCCACTGGCACGGCCAGCGCCTGCCCAACGGTATGGACGGCGTCGGCGGTTTGACGCAGCCGCATATCCCGCCCGGCAAGACCTTCGTCTACGAGTTCCAGCTTCGGCGCTCGGGCACCTACATGTATCACCCGCATTCGGACGAGATGGTCCAGATGGCGATGGGCATGATGGGCTTCTTCGTGGTCCATCCCAAGGACCCGGCCTTCCGCCGCGTCGACCGCGACTTCGTCTTCCTGCTCAACGCCTTCGACATCGAGCCCGGCTCCTATGTGCCGCGCGTCGCCGAAATGACCGAGTTCAACATGTGGTGCTGGAACAGCCGCGTGTTCCCGGGCATCGACCCGCTGGTCGTCGGCAAGAACGACAAGGTCCGGATCCGCTTCGGCAACCTGACCATGACCAACCACCCGATCCACATGCATGGCTACGAGTTCAAGGTCTCGTGCACCGATGGCGGCTGGGTCGATCCGGCAGCGGCCTGGGACGAGGTCTCGATCGACTGCGCCGTCGGCCAGATGCGCGCCTTCGACTTCGTCGCCGACGAGCCCGGTGACTGGGCGATCCACTGCCACAAATCGCACCACACCATGAATGCGATGGGGCATTCGGTGAAGAACTATATCGGCGTGAGCAAGAAGGACCTGGCCAAGCGCATCGCCAGGATCGCGCCGGGCTACATGCCGATGGGCTCGAACGGCATGGGCGAGATGGGCTCGATGGAGATGCCCCTGCCCGACAACACACTGCCGATGATGACGGGCTTCGCCCAATTCGGCCCGGTCGAAATGGGCGGCATGTTCTCAATCGTGAAGGTCCGCGAAGGCCTCGCCAGGAACGACTACAAGGACCCCGGCTGGTTCAAGCACCCGGAAGGCACCGTTGCCTTCGAATACAAGGGCCAGAAGCTCGCCGAGGCGGCGCGCGGCACCTCCCCGGACAGCGGCATCGAGCCGACCGAATGGCGGGTCAAGGACCCGCGCAAGCCGAGCCTCGGGCCGGACGGCAAGCCACGGCCTGCGGCCAAGAACCCGCATTCCAACCACTGAAGACGCCAACCTCCAGCAGGAGAGCCTCATGACGACAGCATTCAAGCTCGCCGCAATCGCGGTTCTGTTCTCCGCCGGCACAGTCCTGGCGGGTCCGGGCGGCGCCGGGCATGGCCATGGCGACGAGACCGCCTATGGCAAGCCAGGCGATCCCAAGAAGCCAGCCCGCATCGTCGCGGTGGCGATGGCCGAGCGCGACGGCAAGATGTCGTTCATCCCCGACCGGATCGAGGTACGCCGCGGCGAGCAGATCCGCTTCCAGCTGCGCAACAATGGCGAGCTCGACCATGAGCTCGTCCTGGCGACGCTGGAGGAGAACCTCAAGCATGCCGTCGAGATGCAGAAGAACCCCGACATGGAGCATGACGATCCGAACGCCAAGCGGCTTCAGCCGAAGAAGACCGGCGAGATCGTCTGGGCCTTCACCAAGGCGGGCGAGTTCGACTTCTCCTGCCTGATCCCCGGTCACCGCGAAGCCGGCATGACCGGCAAGATCATCGTCAAGTAAGCCTCACGAAAGGAGCATCCCATGCTCAAGACGACAGCCACCCTCGCTCTTCTTCTCCTGGCTTTGCCGGCCGCGGCCCAGTCGGTCAGCGGCACGGTCACCAAGGTCGACGAGCCGCAGGGCAAGCTCACCATCAATCACGGGCCGATCAAGAATCTCGATATGGACGCGATGACCATGGTATTCCGCGCCGGCGACCCGGCCATGCTGAAGGGATTGAAGGCCGGAACCAAGATCAAGTTCGACGCCGACCGGGTCAACGGCCAGATCACCGTCACCAAGCTCCAGAAGGCAGAGTGATCCTGCACCTTCGGGGTGGATCGCGCCGATCCGCCCCTCTGCGCCGGGGCGGTGTCCCGGCGTTGATCCTCCTAGGCGGATTGTCCGCCGCGCTCGCCTCCGATGGCGACCTGCAACGCGTCCTGCTCGAACGCGGCTGCATCAAGCCGCGGATCGAGACCGTGCTAAGACAAGACTCGCTCACCGCCTACCGGGCCAATTGCCTGGGCACCTCGCACAAGGTGATCGACATCGTCTGCACCGACCATGGTTGCAGCGCCGCCGCGCCAAGGCCTCCTCAGGCGGAGAGCCAGTGAAGCGAGCCAGGAGCAAGCTTCAGTCTCGCGTCGCTGCCGACTTCGAACAACTCGCGCCCGGACTGGAACGGCATGTCGACCGCCACCTCGGCAGAGCCGATCCGGGCACCGTAGCGCACGCTCGCGCCGAGGAACTCGCGGTTGGCGATGACGCAGGGCAGGGACAACGCGCCGTCTTGCGAGCCGGACCGCTCGATGAGGGTCGCATGCTGCGGGCGAAAGACCAGCGCTGCGCCATCGGGAACGGCGGCCCCGTCGCCGATCGGGAACTTCACGCCGCCGTCGATCTCGAAGCTGCGCTCCGCACCGCTGCCGACGACGCGCCCCTTCAGGATGTTGGCCGTGCCGAGGAAACCGGCGACGAAGAGGTTGGCCGGGCGCTCATAGAGCTCCATCGGCGTGCCGACCTGCTGCACGATGCCGTCATTCATCACGGCAATGCGGTCGCAGATCGAATTCGCCTCCTCCTGGTCGTGGGTGACGAAGATCGTGGTCAGTCCGAGCCGCTGCTGCAAATCACGCAATTCGCGCCGGACCTGCACCCGCATCTTGGCGTCGAGGTTGGAGAGCGGCTCGTCGAGCAGCAGTACCTTGGGCTCGACCGCGACAGTGCGGGCGACAGCGACGCGCTGCTGCTGGCCGCCGGAGAGCTGCGAAGGCCGGCGCTCGGCGAGATGGGCGAGCCCGACCAGCCCGAGCGCCGCCTCGACCCGCCGGTCGATCTCGGCGCGCTTCACGCCGCGCTCCTCGAGGCCGAAAGCGACGTTGCGGCGAACGGTCATATGCGGCCAGAGCGCATAGGACTGGAAGACCATGCCGACATCGCGCTTCCAGGGCGGCAGGCCGGAGATGTCCTGCCCGCCGATCGCGACACGGCCGGTATCGGCATGGTTGAAGCCTGCGATCAGCCGCAAAAGCGTGGTCTTTCCGCAGCCGGAGGGGCCAAGGAAGGCGAAGAACTCGCCGGGCTCGATCGCGAGGTTCACGTCCTTCAGCACATGGTTGTCGCCATAGGACAGGTTGACGCCCTCGATCGCGACCGAGACGGCCGGCGTGGTCAGGGAGACGTTTGCGTTCATGGTCAGTGGCCCATTCCCTTGGCCTTCTGGCTGCGTTCGACGATGAGGTGCGAGAGGAAGGTGCAGGCGGCGACGAGCACGACCGCGACGACGCCGAGCGCCGCGCCAGGCCCCCGCCCGGCGGCCGACTGCATGAAGACGTAGAGCCCGTAGGCCAGTGGCGCGTCGGAATTGGACTGCACCAGCATCAGCGTCGCCGAGAGCTCGACCGCCGCCGTGGCGAAGGAGGTGACGAAGCCGGCAAGGATGCCGCCGGTCATCAACGGCACGACGATGCGGCGCACCGTGCGGGCCTTGGTCGCGCCGAGATTCTCGGCGGCTTCCTCCAGCGAGACCGAGATCTGCTGGAGCGCGGCATGGCAGGCGCGCAGCGCATAGGGCAGGCGGCGGATCGCCAGCGCCATGACGATGGTGATCCAGAGCGCCGCCAGCGGCGTCCCGTCCGGCAGGGTGATGCCGTAGAAGGTCCTGAGATACCCGATGCCGAGCACGACGCCGGGGATGGCGAGCGCGGCCGTCGCCATCCAGTCGAGCCATTCGCGGCCGACGAGCCTGGTGCGCAGCACGAGATAGGCGATGGCGACGCCGAGCACGACATCGATGCCGCCGGCGATGGCGGCATAGATCAGGGTGTTCTTGATATAGAGCGAGCTCTCGCCGAAGACGCGGCCGTAATGGGCGATCGTGTAGGCGTCCGGCAGCGGCGAGAACGACCAGATCGTCGCGAAGGAGAGCAGCAGCAGCGCCAGATGCGGCGCCAGCACCAGCGCCAGGATCAGGATGACGACGCCATAGCCGAGCACCGCCTCGTGCGGTCGCATGACGCGCCGCGCCAGCCCGCCGCCACCGCGCTGTGTCGTGGCGTAGTCGCGTCCTTTCAGCGCCCGCGCCGAGAGCCACATCGCCAGCACCGAGGCGACGATCAGCACGACCGAGATGACATAGCCCATCGGGTCGGCGATGCCGATCGAGGTCACCCGCAGATAGGCCTGCGGCGCCAGCATGTCCTTGACGTTGAGCAGGAGCGGCGTCGCGAGATCGTCGAAGACCTTGACGAAAACCAGCGAGGCCCCGGCGAGATAGCCCGGCAGCGCCAGCGGGAAGACGATGCGGCGGAACAGCCGGAAGCCGGAGGAGCCGAGGTTCTGCGCGGCTTCCTCCATGGCGCGGTCGATATTGCGCAGCGCCGCCGAGAGATTGATCAGGATGAACGGAAAATAGTGGACCGACTGGACGAAGATGACGCCGTTCAGCCCCTCCATGAAGTCGATCTTGAAGCCGAACCAGTCGTCGAGCAGCAGATTGATCGAGCCGTTGCGGCCGAAGAAGAGCTGCATCGCCACGGCACCGACGAAGGGCGGCATGATCAGCGGCAGGAAGCCGAGCGTCTGCACGATCGCGGCGCCGCGGAAGGCGAAACGCGTGGTGAGATAGGCCAGCGGCAGCGCCAGGACCGAGGCCCAGACCACAGACATCGCAGAGACATAGAAGGAGTTCCACAGAGAGCGCATGAACAGCTCGGTGCGGACGAAGTCGTAGAAATTGACCAGGGTGAAGGTCGAGGTGCCCTTCTCGGTGAACGCGACATAGATCACCGTCGCGACCGGCAGCACCAGGAAGACGAGCAGGAAGGCCGCGATGGCGAGCGCCAGCGCGATCTGGCCGGGCGTGGCGGAGAAGGCGCGGGACGGAGTAGCAGGGACGGCGGTCATCGTGATCCTGATCGTCGACAGACGGGTGAGCCGCCATCCCGGCCTCAGCGAAGCGGAGCGCCGGGATCCATCGTAGAGCGCGACACCCTTCGATGGATCCCGGATCGGCGCGACTGCGTCGCTTGTCCGGGATGACGCGAGAGGGCTACTTCGCCGCCTTCAGCGCCTCCTCGGCCTTGGCCTTCGCCTTGGCGTAGTTGTCGCGGGCGAAGCTCGCCCATTGCGCCTCGATCTCGGCCTGGCGGGCGCCCTTCTCCTTGCCTCCGGTGAAGGCGCCGCGCAGCTCGGCACTCGCGGCCTGCGCCTCGGTCACGGGCAATGCCGCGATCAAGGTGCGGGCCTCGTCGGCGAGTGCCTTGGCCTGGGCATTGGGCTTCTTGGCCAGCGCCGCATCGACCTCGTGCAGCGTCTTGGTGACGCCCTTCAGCGCATCGAGCTGGAAGGAGATCAACTGGTCGAACAGCGTGTCGACGACAGCGGTACGCGCCTCCGACTTGTCGACGTCGAAGCCGATCATCTTCTGGAAGCGCGGATCGGTGAAGGGGTTGGGATAGTCGGCGCCGGCCTTAGCATAGACGGCTGGGTTGACCGGCAGGCGGCGGATGCCGGGTTCGAGCAGCACCTCCTGGCCGGTCGGCGAGAGCAGGAACTCGATGAAGGCCTCGGCCGCCGCCTTGTTCGGCGGATTGGCGATGATGCCGACATTGGCGGGGACGACCGTGGTCACGGTCGGATAGACGAACTTGACCGGGAAGCCGGAGGCCTGCGCCGAGAAGGCGAAGAAGTCGATGACGATGCCGACGCCGACCTGGCCGGAATTCACCGCCTCCGGCACGCCGAAGGAGCGCTCGGTGATCGAATGGAAATTGCCGGACATCTCCTTGAGCGTGCGCCAGCCCTTCTCCCAGCCCTCGCCCTGCAGGATGGTCTCGACGGTGAGATGCGTCGTGCCCGAACGTGCGGGCGAGGCGATCGAGACATGGCCGTAGAAGGCCGGCTTGGCGAGGTCCTGCCAGTCCTTGGGTTCCGGCAGCTTGTTGGCCTTGGCATAGCGCTCATTCCACATGATGCCGTAGCCGGACGCCGCGAAGCCGAAATAGAAGCCCTGCGGATCATTGATCGGGTAGGAGCCGATCTTCTCGGGAATGCCGGTCGCCTTGGGCTTATAGGCAGTGAGCAGCTTCTTGCCCTTCAGCACCTCGAAGGCGTCGGGCGCCGAGGCCCAGAACAGGTCGACCTGATTGTTGGCCTTGGTCTCCTCGACATATTTCACGCCGGCGTTGGTGTTGCGGTTCTGGACTTCCAGCGTGACGCCGGGCACCGCCTTTTCAAAGGCCTTCTTGATCGGGTCAGTGACGTCCTTCGAGAACGAGGTCACCACTGTGACCTTGCCCGACGGCGCCTGCGCGTGAACGGCCGAGGCGGCCAGAGCCAAGCCAAGCGCCGAAACCAGCGCGATCCTGCGTGTAAACATGTCAGTCCTCCCTATCGTCTTCTGCGCCCGCCGGCGTCGAGGCCAGCGGCAGGCAAAACCGGTGAATCCGGATTGCCGTTGTCGCAAAACTGTCACAAAAGGCGCAGGCATGTCATCCCGCTCATTTGCCGCGGGCCGGACTAAGTTGGTGAGAGGCCGTTCCGATGCTGGGCTGGTTCCAGAAACTGCTGCCGAAGGAAGACAAGTTCTTCGTGCTGTTCGAGCGTCATGCGCAGACATTGCAAGCCGGCGCATTCGCCCTCGACGGCGTGCTCAGCGGGGAAAGGCCGATCGAGGCAGGCTGCGCCGAGATCTTCGCCGAGGAGAACCGGGCCGATGCGATCGCCGGCGAGGTCATGCTCGAGGTCGGCCGCACCTTCATCACCCCCTTCGACCGCGGCGACATCGAGGAACTGATCGGCTCGATGGACGATGCCATCGACCAGATGCAGAAGACCGCCAAGGCGATCCGGCTCTTCGAGGTCGAGAGCTTCACGCCCAGCATGCAGGAGCTCGGCAAGACCGTCGTCGCCGCGGCGATCAAGGTCGGCGAGCTGCTCCCCATGCTGCGCGACATCAAGAAGCATGCGGTCGGCATCGGCGCGCTCGCCAAGGAGATCGGCGCGATCGAGGAGCGCTCCGACCAGCTTTACGACCAGGGGCTGAAGGAGCTGTTCAAGGCCCATCGCGGCAGCGACGCGATGGGGTTCATCGTCGGCGCCGAGATCTACGATCATCTCGAAAAGGTGGTCGACCGCTTCGAGGACGTCGCCAAGCGCGTCAGCCGCATCGTTCTCGAACATCTCTGAAAAGCGTCCCGCACCGTGGACTTCGCCAGTTTCGCCCCTGCCCTCCTCTTCCTGATCGCCGTCGCGCTGCTGTTCGATTTCCTGAACGGCCTGCACGACGCCGCCAACTCGATCGCGACCATCGTCTCGACGAGGGTGCTGGCGCCGCAATGGGCGGTGCTCTGGGCCGCCTTCTTCAACTTCATTGCCTTCCTGTTCTTTGGCCTGCACGTCGCCCAGACGGTCGGCTCCGGCATCATCCAGGCGACGATCGTCGACGACCGGGTGATCTTCGGCGCGCTCACGGGCGCGATCGTCTGGAACGTCGTCACCTGGATCGCCGGCATCCCGTCGAGTTCGTCGCATGCGCTGATCGGCGGGCTGGTCGGCGCCGGCCTGTCGAAGGTCGGCCTCTCCTCGATCGTCTGGTGGGGGCTCGGCAAGACCTTCCTCGCGATCTTCATGTCCCCGGCGATCGGCTTCGCGCTGGCGCTGGTGCTGGTGCTGATCGTCTCCTGGACCTTCCTGAAGGTCGCGCCGATCAAGGTCGATTCGACCTTTCGCCTTCTGCAATTCGTCTCGGCCTCGCTCTATTCGCTCGGGCACGGCGCCAATGACGCGCAGAAGACCATGGGCATCATCGCCGTGCTGCTGTTCTCGCACGGCATGATGGGCGACACCTTCTCGGTGCCGTTCTGGGTGGTGATCTCCTGCCAGGCGGCGATGGCGCTCGGCACGCTCTGCGGCGGCTGGCGCATCGTCCACACCATGGGCTCGAAGATCACCCGGCTCTCGCCGCAGCAGGGGTTCTGCGCCGAGACCGGCGGCGCGATCACCCTGTTCATGGCGACCTATCTCGGCGTCCCCGTCTCGACCACGCACACCATCACCGGCGCGATCATCGGCGTCGGTGCGGCAAGGCGCGTCACGGCGGTGCGCTGGGGCGTCGCCCGCGGCATCGTCTTCGCCTGGATCGTCACCATGCCGGCAGCCGGCCTGATCTCGGCGCTGGCCTATTTCCTCTCGGGCCTGTTCCTGACCGGCCGCTGAGCCGGTCCTACCTCAGCCGAGCAGCGGCAGCACGTAGGTCGGGCTACGTCCGGCGCGGGCGAAGAGTGCGAGACAGCTCGCCGGGTCCATCGCCGCGCCATCCCAACCGATCTCGCCGCGATGGATGCCGCCGGCGATGAAGACGCTGTCGATGCCGGTGCCTTGGGCACCGGCAATGTCGTGTTCCAGCGAGTCGCCGATCGCGACGACCCGGCTGCGGTCGAGGCCGAGCTTCGCCAGACAGGTGCGATAGATCCGCGGCTGCGGCTTGCCGTGATAGCGCACCGTGCCGCCGAGCTGCTCATAGGCGCGCGCGACGAGACCGGGCGCCTCCTGCAGGCCGCCATCGGGGCTGGCGCGATGCAGGTCGGGATTGGCGCAGAGCATCGGCAGGCGGCGAGCGCTGGCCGCTTCCAGCACATCCATCCAGCCAGCGACCGATTGCCGGGGCGGATCCATGGTCATCAGTAGGATGAAGTCGGCCAGGGCGACATCATCGACCAGATCGAGACCGAGCCCTGCCGCCAGATGCGCCTCGCCCTCGCGCGCCAGCAGCAGGCAGTGCCGGCCAAGCGCTTGGTGGAATGACTCGTCGCGCGCCGCCAATGCATCGCGGGCGTCGTCCCCCGCCGAGACGACCTCGTCATAAAGCGCGCCTGCGAAGCCCATCTTCGCCAGCAGGGCTGCGTTCTCGGCTCCGCGCCGTCCGGAATTCGAGAGGATAATCACGCGCTTGCCCGCCCGGCGCAGCATCTCCAGCGCAGCCACTGCATCTGGATAAGGCCGGACGCCGTCATGCAGCACGCCCCACTGGTCGAGCAGGAAGCCGTCATAGCGTGGCACCAGCGCCGTCAGACTATCCGGAAAGGTTGTAGAGGGGGAATTCTGCATCGTCTGGGTTGGCGTGAGGCCCAACCGTCGCGGTGGACAAGGCCACTATAGTCGTAAGATGAGGCGTCTCGCCCGGCTGGAATGTGACAGTTTTATGTCACATACTCTAGCCGGCTTACAACAACGATCGCCCGGGAGAGACGCCGCAAATGACCAAGACGCTGACTTGCCTGACCGCCACGACCTCGCTGCTGCTGGGCCTTGGGCTCGCCGGTGCGGCGCAGGCGCAGGATGCCTGCCCCAATCGCGGCCAGCTCGACACGATGTATTGCGACGCCAACAAGGACCTGGTCGCCGACGTGCCGACCGAGGCCTCGAAACTGAAGGACCCGTCGGCACTGGTCTGGGCCTATACGCCGGTCGAGGACCCGGCCGTCTACGCCAACATCTTCAAGCCGCTGACCGACCATCTCGCCGCCTGCACCGGCAAGCGCATCGTCTACTACCCCGTCCAGTCGAACTCGGCCGAGATCGAGGCGATGCGCTCGGGCCGCCTGCATTTCGCGGGATTCTCGACCGGCCCGACCGGCTTCGCGGTCAATCTCGCCGGCGCGATCCCCTTCGCGGCCAAGGGCTCGGCGGCGGGCGTGCGCGGCTACAACCTCGTCGCGGTGGTCAAGGCCTCCAGCCCCTACCAGAAGCTGTCGGACCTCAAGGACAAGAAGGTCGCCCATACCTCGCCCTCGTCCAACTCGGGCAACCTTGCCCCGCGCGTGCTCTTCCCCGAATTCGGGCTGGAGGCCGACAAGGACTACAAGCCGCTGATGTCGGGCGGTCATGACAAGTCGCTGCTCGGCGTCGTCTCCGGCGACTACGACATGGCGGCGGTGGCCGGCGACGTCTACGAGCGCATGATCGTGCGCGGCACGATCAAGAAGGAGGACACCCGCGAGATCTATCGCAGCGCGATCTTCCCGACCTCGTCCTTCGCCTATGCGCATGACCTGAAGCCCGAGCTCGCCAAGAAGCTGACCGACTGCTTCTTCTCCTTCCGCTTCACCCCGGAAATGACCAAGGAGTTCAACGGCGACGACCGCTTCCTGCCGATCACCTACCAGAAGGACTGGGCGATCGTGCGTGACGTCGCCGAGAAGTCGGGCACGCCCTACAACAAGTCGGCCTACGACACCGAGGCCAAGCGCGAGGCGGACGAACTCGCCAAGAAGAAGGCGCAGCCGGCGCCGGCCAAGCCCTGATCGAAGGCCCGACGCAGCCCATGAGCGCCCTCCCCGTCGCAGAGGCGCCCGGCCATGGCCGGGCGCTTGTCATCCGCAACCTCGTCAAGGAGTACCGCAAGGGCCAGCCGGTCCTGCGCGACATCTCGCTCAGCGTCTCCGAGCCAGGGATCGTCGCGATCATCGGCCCCTCCGGCACCGGCAAGTCGACGCTGATCCGCTGCATCAACCGGCTGGTCGACCCGACCTCCGGCTCGATCATGCTGGGCGGCACCGACCTGGCGAAGCTGCAGGGCGAGCCTCTCAGGGCGGCGCGCCGGCGCCTTGGCATGGTCTTCCAGGAATACAACCTGGTCGAGCGGCTGACGGTGATCGAGAACGTGCTCTGCGGCCGCCTCGGCTATGTCCCGGTCTGGCGCGCCTGGACGCGGCGCTTCCCCGAGGAGGACATCGCCCACGCTTTCGCCCTGCTGGAATCGGTCGGTCTCGGCGACTTCGCCACCCGCCGCGCCGACCAGCTCTCCGGCGGCCAGCGCCAGCGCGTCGGCATCGCCCGCGCGGTGATGCAGGAGCCGGACCTGATCCTCGCCGACGAGCCGACCTCCTCGCTCGATCCCAAGACCTCGGTCGAGATCATGGAGCTGCTCGCCAAGGTCGGCCGCGAGCGCAACATCCCGGTGCTGGTCAACATCCACAACGTGGCGCTGGCCCGCCGCTATGCGCTGCGGATGATCGGCATGTCGAAGGGCCTCGTGGTCTATGACGGGCCGCCGGCGGGGCTGCAGGACAGCCATCTCGCCGAGATCTATGGCGGCGAAGGCTGGATGGAATGAGCGCTCCTCCTGTGAGCGCCGGCGGCAGCCTGCGCGCCCGCGCCTTCCCGGCGAACTGGCCGCTGCGCCTCGGCGCGGTGCTGTTCGTCGCCTATGTGATCTACGCCGCCGGCATCGTCGACATCCGCTGGGAGCGTTTCGTCCAGGGCCTCGGCAATGGCGCGCGCTTCCTCGGCCGGATGTTCCCGCCGAACCTGGCGCACGACAAACTGCAGCTGCTCGCGCAGGGCATGCTGGAATCGCTGCAGATCGCGATCATCGCGACCGGCGCCGGCGTGCTGCTCGCCTTGCCTGTCGGCCTCTGCGCCGCCCGCAACCTGATGCCGCTGCCGGTGACGATCCTGGCGCGCGGGCTGATCGCGCTGTGCCGGACCTTCCACCCGGTCATCGTCGCCATCCTCTTCGTCAAGGCGGTCGGCTTCGGCGCGCTCGCCGGCATCCTGGCGCTGATCGTCGCCACCATCGGCTTCATCGCAAAGCTGATCGCCGAGGCGATCGAAGAAATGTCGATGAAGCCGATCGAGGCGCTGCGCGCCGCCGGATCGCCCTTCCTCTCGGTCGTGGTGATGGGCGTGGTGCCGCAGGTGCTGCCGCGCTTCATCGGCTTTGCCGCCTACCAGCTCGATTCGAACCTGCGTAATTCCGCCCTGGTCGGCCTCGTCGGCGGCGGCGGCATCGGCGCGACCCTGTTCACCGCCTTCCAGCGCTTCGACTACGACTTCGTGCTGACCATCATCATCGCGATCATCCTGGCGGTGATGGCCGGCGAAATCCTCTCCGCCTTCATGCGCCGGGTCTATCAGGATGAGGCGCCGAGCGGCGAGGTCAAGCAAGGCGCCTCCGGCCCGGTCTGGCATCGCTTCACCGCCGCCGAGCGCGGCATGCGGCTCGCGTTCTGGGGCGTCGCGGCGCTGGCGCTGGGCTGGTCGGTCCAGACCATCGAGGTGATCCCGGAATTCCTCTACGACGCGCCGGCGCAGACGGTCGATCTCTTCGCCAGGATGTGGCCGATCGACTGGGCCTACTTTCCCAAGACCGTCCAGCAGGCGCTGATCGAGACGCTGCACACGGCGACGCTCGGCACGGTGCTGGCGATCCTGATGGCGACGCCGGTCGCGCTGATGTGCGCCCGCAACATCTCGTCCTCGGTCTGGGTCAACACGCTCGGCCGCTTCATCCTGGTCGCGACGCGCTCGGTGCACACGCTGGTCTGGGCGCTGCTCTTCGTCGCGGTGTTCGGCCCCGGCGCGCTCGCCGGCGTCATGGCGGTGGCGGTGCATTCGATCGGCTTCACCGGCAAGTTCCTGGCCGAGGCGATCGAGGAGGCCAAGCCCGGCCCGATCGAGGCGCTGCGGGCGGCGGGTGCGCCATGGCGCTCCGTCCTGCTCAAGGGCTTCTGGCCGCAGGTGAAGCCGGCTTTCCTCGCCGTCAGCCTGTTCCGCTGGGACATCAATGTGCGCGAGAGCGCCGTGCTCGGCCTGGTCGGCGCCGGCGGCCTCGGCGTCGCCCTGCAGGCGGCGATGGACAATCTCTACTGGGACCAGGTCGGGCTGGTGCTCGTCGTGATCTTCGCGGTGGTGGTCGTCACCGAGATCGTCACCGCGACGCTGCGCGCCAAGGTCATCTGAGACGGGAGGCAGACGCCTCCCGCTTCAGTTCCGCAGCAAGGGCAGGAGCTGGTCGCCCTGCCGCCTGATCTCGGGCAGATAGGGCGTGTCCGACAGGACGAAATGGCTGATGCCGAGGTCGCGGTACTTGCGCAGCGAGCGCGCCACGTCCTCGGCCGAGCCGACCAGCCAGGTGGTGCCCGCCCCGCCGCCGCCGAACTTGCCCGGCGTGGTGTAGAGATTGTCGTCGAGCACCTCGCCGCGGCCCTGCAGGTCGAACAGGCGCTGCTGGCCGACCGCGACGCCGCGCCGGTGGTCGTTCCAGCCAGCGCCCTTGCCCTGCGCCATCTCGGCAACCTTAACCTCGGCCTCCGCCCAGGCCTGTTCCGTGGTATCGCGGACGAAGGTGGTGACCCGCAGCCCGAATTCGAGCGGCGGCAGATCGCGGTCGAGATCGCGGCTCAAGGCCTTCAGCCGCTCGATCCGCTGACGCACGTCCTCCAACGGCTCGCCCCAGAAGAGCTGGACGTCGGCTTCGGTCGCGGCGACCCGCTCCGCCGCATCGGAGGCACCGCCGAAATAGAGCCGGGGATGACGCCGCGCGCCGCGCTGTTCGATGCGCGGCACCACGGTCGATCCATCGACCCGGAAATGCTCGCCAGCGAAGTCGACATTCTCTTGCGTCCAGAGCTTGCGGACCAGGCGCATGAACTCCCTGGTGCGGCCATAGCGATGCGCCTGGTCACCCTCGCTGTCGCCATAGGCGGCGAGATTGTCCTTGCCGGAGACGATGTTGATGCGCACGCGCCCGCCAGTCAGGTGGTCGAGCGTCGCCGCAGCGGAGGCGAAGTTCGCCGGCCGCCAATAGCCCGGGCGGATCGCGATCAACGGCTCGAAGCTGGTGGTGCGGGCCGCGAGCGCAGCCGCGACCGTGAAGGTGTCGGGCCGGCCCCAGCCGGTGCCGAGCAGCGCGCCCTTCCAGCCATGCTCTTCCAGCGCCCTGGCGTGGCTGGTCAGCGTCTCCAGGCTGTTGTGGCCATCGACGGCGGAATCGCCGCGATGACCGGGCTCGACGACATTGGGGATGTACCAGAGATACTCGGATTCAAGGCTCATATCGTCGTGTCGCAGTCGGCTGGTCAGCAAGTTTGCGGCTCACCCGAAGACAACATCGGGCGGCATTTGCGCGTGCCCCAGACTGCGCGCCCGCCCGGCGCCGCGTCAATGAAACGTTCTTTCAAAAGAACGATACAGATGGAATAACGACCTCTGTTTTTGCCCGAACGGAGAAAGCCGTCCTCAGTCGCGTCAGATGGGCGCAAACAGGCCGCCGCAGAGGTATCCGGCAGAGGAACCTTCCAGGGCCATGCAGCCACGGCCGAGATGAGTACTGCGCTCAGGACCGAGCAGGGCTGCAGACATACTGAACTTCGCCAGCAGATCCGCATCTGACAAAGGACGGCTCCGGTCGCCGCGGGCAGATGAGACCTCCGATACCGCGACATGGCCCGATTTCAGGACGATACGCAGGCGTGCCAGCCTCTCTGCGGGAAAGCGCCGGGAGAGCTCGGCCGCCTCGACCAGCCTTATGCGCCGCAGCATGTCCTGGATCGCGGGATCGGCGAGGCCTTCGCCGCCGATTTCCTCGGCGCCAAGTCGCCCACGAACGATGAAGGCGGCAAGTGGGAAGCCGATCGCGTACTGCGCCATCTCCGTCGATGCAGGCAGCTGCGCGCCGAGGCGCACGGCTTCGTGGAACGTCTCCACCTCGATCAGATCGATGTCCGACGCCTTGAAGCCGTGCTCACGAAGAAGGCCGCTCGCGGCCTCGATCGCCGGCTGTGCCCAGCGGCAGACCGGCCATGGCTTGAAATACTGATCGAGGATCAGCCAGCGCTCGCCGAGATCGGCCCAGATCGCCGCCTGCTCCGGCGCTTCCATCGTGATCGCCGGCGCGCCGGTGAAGCCGTCCTTCGCCAAATAGGCGGCGCTGACACCGGCGAGCGCGCCCCAGCCAGAGCCGTCCTTGACCATGGTCGGATGGTCGATGCAGCGCATCATCTGGCTGCGCGGCCCGTGATATTCGGCGGTGCCGAGCGCATGGCGTGTACGCTCGCGATCGAGCTTGAGCAGGCGGGCGGCGACGGCGGCACAGCCGAGCGCGTTCCAGGCGCCGGAGGTGTGGTAGTCGCAGGCGCTGGCATGCAGGGCGATGCCGGCGCGCGTCGCGATCTCGTAGCCGAGGACGAGACAGGTCAGCAGGGTTTCGCCATCGAGACCACCGTCATCGAGCAGTCCCTCGGCATCCGCGACTGCGAGCAGCGCCGGCAGGATCGCAACCCCCGCATGGCCTTTCGTCAAGGCGTGGCCGTCATGGGCGTCGAAGGAATCGATCGTCGTCGCCCCCGCGAAGGCCGCGCCGGTCGCGCTTACCCGGCGCCCGTCGAAGAGCAGGCGCGCGCCCTTTCGCCCGGCGCCGAGATGGTCGACCGCAAAATCATGCGCAATGCGCGAGAGTTCGGTCTGCCGCCCGCTAATGGCGACGCCGACGAGATCGAGCAGGCAGCGCCGGGCCTGATGGATGACCTCGGGCGGTAGCTGCGCGAAATTCAGGCCATGGATGAAGTCGATCGCGCCGGTCATGAGCTGATGCTTTCGCTGTTCGAAATCAGATCGCGCAGCAAGGCGCCGACCAAAGCAGGGTCGCTGTCGCGGGCGGTCGGCAGGCGGCGGCGCGCCGCTTCGCCATCGGCCTGCGACAGCTCCGCGACGATGAGCTCGGAGCCAGCTCCGGCTCGCGCCAGCTCATGGCCCGACGCATCGAGAATGCGTGCCCCACCCCAGAACGTCGCGCCGCCGCGCGTGCCGCAATGATTGGCGAAGAGCGTCGGCAGGCCATAGGTCATCGCGCTATGGGCGAGATTGATCGCCCAGCCACGCGGATTGTCGAAGCCGTCTCCGACCGCACCGAGCGCCGAAGCCGCCGGCAGCAATAGAAGGTTGGCGCCGCCGAGCGCGGCGAGCCAGGGCAGCGCCGGGTTCCAGGCATCGGCGCAGATCAGCGTGGCGGCACGCCAGCCCGCCGCCAGCTCGACCGAAGCGAGGTCGCTGCCTCGGGCATAGACGCGATCCTCGCGCAAGGCGCCATAGCCCGGCAGGTTGAGCTTGCGATGGATCGCGAGCAGCCTGCCGTCGCGGAAGAGGCCCTGGCTGTTGAAGAAGCTCCCACGCTCGTCGCGCTCGATGAAGCCGGCCGAGATCGTGATGCCGTCCGCGGCGTCGGCGAGGCGCATGAGCACTTCGGCATCCGGCGTCTGGGCCAAAGCCTCGCAATCGGGCGCGGCGAGATAGTCGGTCAGCGACAGTTCGGGGAAAAGCAGGAGCTCGACGCCCTCCCCGCGCGCCCTCGCGATGGCGTCGAGATGCGCGGCGAGATTTGCGGTGAGATCGGCCGGCTCGCACCGGATCTGGGCGACTGCGACCTTCAGCGACGACATGGGCCCCTCGCGGAAGACCGGAGGCACAGCGCCTCCGGTCTAGTCAGGGAAAGGTCAAACCAGCGACTGCGCCTTGAGGAAGCCGGCCGCGACCTCCTCGATGCTCTTCTTGTCGACATCGACGGAGGCGTTGAGCTTAGCCATGGTCAGGTCGTCGAGCTTTGCCGAAAGGCCGTTCAGGAGTTCGGCGAGCTTGGGGTTCTTGTCGAGCGTCTCCTTGCGGATGACCGGGGTCATCGCATAGGTCGGGAAATAGCCCTTGGTGTCGGTCAGGATGACGAAATCGAAGGCTGGGACGCGCCCGTCCGTGGCGAAGACGAGGCCGACATCAACCTGGCTGTCGCGCAGCGCCTGGTAGATCAGGCCGGTGTCCATCCGCACCACGTTCTCGCGGCCGAAATCGAAGCCATAGGTCTTCTGCAGCGGGGCGAGCCCGTCGGGACGGGCGTAGAACTCGGCATTGCAGCCCAGCTTCAGGGCTTGCCCACTCTTCAGCTTGGTGGCGAGGTCGTCGAGCGACTTGATGCCCTTGGCCTCGGCGTCCTTCTTGCGCATGGCGAGCGCATAGCTGTTGTTGGCCTTGGACGGGTTCAGCCAGACCAGACCCTTGGCAGCGTCGAGCTCCTTGACCTTCGCGTAGGTCGCGGCCGCATCCATCTTGTCGACGACCTTGTTGAAGGTGATCAGCGAGGTGCCGGTGTATTCCCAATAGAGGTCGATCTGCCCGGCTTCCTGAGCCTGGCGCAGCGGCGCCGTGCCGAGGCCCGCGCGCTTGTCGACCGTGAAGCCCTTGGCCTTGAGCAGCTGCGCCGTCATCTCCGACATGATCTGCTGCTCGGTAAAGTTCTTGCCGCCGACGACGACGGTCTGCGCCTGCGCGGCGAGCGGCAGGGCGGCGAAGGCCAAAGCGGCGGAAGCGAGCCCCAGGAAACTGCGCTTGTGCATGGTCGTACTCCCCTTTTCTGGTTGAGTTGACCGCTGCTCAGCGCAGCGGGTTGACGCCCTTCGGAACCAGCCAGAACTGGATCTGGCCGATCAGGAAATCGACGAGCACGGCGAGCAGCGCCGTCGGGATCGCGCCCGCCAGCAGCATGCTCGGCTCCATCAGGTCGATGCCGGTGAAGATGAGTTCGCCGAGGCCGCCGCCGCCGATCAGGAAGGCCAGCGGCACGGTGCCGATATTGATGGCGAAGGCAGTGCGCACGCCGGCGAGGATGACGAAGACGGCGTTGGGCAGTTCGACCCGCCGCAGGATCTGGCCGGGCATCATGCCCATGCCGCGTGCCGCCTCGATCAGGTGCTGCGGCACGGAGCGCAGGCCGGCGATGGTGTTGAGCACGATCGGCAGCAGCGTCAGCACGAACAGCGCGAAGATCGCCGGCGGCGAGCCGATGCCGAGGAAGGACATCGAGATCGCGAGCAAGGCGAGCGTCGGGATGGTGGTGCCGAGATTGACGATCTGCGTCACCGCATCGGCGAACATCTCGAAGCGCGGCCGCGTCAGCACGATACCGAGCGGGATGCCGACGGCGAGCGCGATCGCGCCGGAGGTCGCCGCGAGCGCAAGATGCTGGCGGATGAGGTAGGTCACATCCTGCGCATGGCCGAGGATGGCGGGGATGGTGCCGCGCGCCTGCAGCCAGGCGCCGAGCGCGAAGGCGCCGAAGACGGCGAGCCAGCGAAGCGTCCCTGCCAGGCTCGCGAGCACCATCTCAGCTTTCCCGGTAGGTCGCGCCGAGCACCTGGGTGATGCTCTTCTGGGTGACATAGCCCTTGTAGAAGCCGTCATCGTCGATGCAGGCGAGCCAGGTCACGCCATGGGTGAACATCTGCGAGACGGCAGTGCGCAGATCGTCGCGGATATTGACGACGCCGGGCAGCGGCTCTTGATGCTCGCCGACCGTGCCCTTGCGCTCGCGCACCTCCTCCAGCCGCACCACGCCGCGGGCCCGGCCGCGCGGCCCGACCATCACGATCGAGACATGGCCGTGCTCCTCCATCAGCTTGACGGCGGTGTCGAGCGAGTCCTCGGCCCGCACGCGCGGAGGTTCGGCCATCATCGCGTCGGTGACCCTGATCAGCCGCAGCCGCTTCAGGGTCCGGTCGGAGCCGACGAATTCCGAGACGAAGGCGTCGATCGGATGGGCGAGGATGTTGTCGGGCGTGTCGTACTGAACCAGCTTGCCGTCGCGGAAGATCGCGATCCGGCTCGCCATCTTCACGGCTTCGTCGATGTCGTGGCTGACGAAGACGATGGTCTTCTTCAGCTCGGCCTGGAGCTTCATGAACTCGTCCTGGATCACCTCGCGGTTGATCGGGTCGATCGCGCCGAAGGGCTCGTCCATCAGCAGCACCGGCGGGTCAGCCGCGAGCGCGCGCACCACGCCGACGCGCTGCTGCTGGCCGCCGGAGAGCTGCTTGGGATAGCGCTTCAGGAAGACGGAGGGGTCGAGATTGACCATGTCGAGCAATTCGGCGGCGCGCTTGCGCGACTTCGCCGCCGGCCAGCCGAGCAGGTCCGGCACGACGCAGATATTCTCCTCGATCGTCATGTTGGGGAACAGGCCGATCTGCTGGATCACGTATCCGATCGAGCGCCGCAGCGTGACCTCGTCGACGCCGGCGGTATCCTTGCCGTCGACATAGATCCTGCCGGAGGTCGGCGGGATCAGCCGGTTGATCATCTTCATCGTCGTGGTCTTGCCGCAGCCGGAAGGGCCGAGCAGGACGCAGACGGCGCCGGCCGGCACCTCCATGTCGATGCGGTCGACGGCGATCATCGTGCCGAAATGCTTGGAGACCTGCTCGAGACGGATCATTTCAGCTTCAATCCCGGCGAGGTGAGCAGGCGCTGCGCGAAGAGCAGTCCGTAATCGGCGATGATCGCGAGCAGGCTGACGGCGAGCGCGCCGGTCAGGAGCTGGCGGATATCGGTCTGCGAGATGCCGCGCGAGATGAAGGTACCGAGCCCGCCGGCGCCGATATAGGTCGCGATCGCGGCGATCGCGATGTTCAGCACCACCGCGCTGCGGACCCCGTTCAGGATCACCGGCAGCGCCAATGGCAGCTCGACCCGGCGCAGCCGCTCCAGCGTGGTCATCCCCATGCCGCGCGCCGCCTCGCGCAACGCGGGGTCGACATTCATGATCGCCGTATAGGTGTTCCGGATGATCGGCAGCTGCGCGTAGAGGATCAGCGCGATCACCGCCGGCAGGTAGCCGATGCCGTGGCCGATGGTCGAGAGCAGCGGGATCAGGATGCCGAACAGCGCGATCGAGGGGATCGTGATGATGATCGAGGCGATGTAGAGGACAAGATCGGCAGCGCGCTTGCTCTGGGTGATGGCGATGCCGGTCGGCACACCGGTCAGGATCGCCACGCCGACGGAGACGGCGACGAGCGAGACATGCTCGAGCATGCGCTGCCCGATCACCGGAAGGTTCGCCATGATGAAGGCGATCGTGTCCACTGCCGTTCCCCGCCGACGGTTATCCGTCTTGCGGTGAAAGTGTCGATCAGAACCGTTCCAGCCTCGGGCCGGGAAAGCGACATCGCATGTCGCGCTTGCGACCTGCCGTGCTCAGGCTGTCGAAGCCACCACCGCCTCGTCGGTGACAGGCCGCCCGCGCAGCTGGCTCGGCCGTACGCCCTGCAGCTTCTTGAACCAGTGGGCGAAATGCGAGGTCGAGGTGAAACCGGCCGCGATCGCGACTTCCAGCACCGGACGGTCGGAATAGAGCAGCAGCTCCCGCGCCCGGTCGATGCGCAAAGAGAGGTAGTAACGCGCCGGCGAGGCCTGCAGATAACGCAGGAACAGCCGCTCGAGCTGGCGCGGGCTCATGCCGACCTTCTCGGCGATGTCGGCGATCGAGATCGTGTCCTCGACATGGCGCTGCATCAGCCTGACCGCGCTGCGCACGGCCGGCGGCAGGCTCGACATCCGCTCCAGCCGGCCGCCGCTCTGGTTGTCGCGCTCGTCGCGGATGCGGTCATGATGGAACTGGTTGGCGACGCGGCGCGCGAGATCGGCGCCATGGCGCTCAGTGATCAAGTGCAGCATCAAATCCATCGCGGCCGAGCCGCCCGAGCAGGTCAGGCGGTCGCGGTCGATCTCATAGAGCTTGTCGGTGCAGACGAGATGGGGGAACTCCTCCTGGAAGGCGGGCCGGTTTTCCCAGTGGATCGTCGAGCGATAGCCGTCGAGCAGGCCGGCGCGCGCCAGCAGATAGGTGCCGGTCGAGAGCGAGCCGACGCGCACGCCGCTGCGCACCGCCTTGCGCAGGATGGCGAGATAGCGCCGCTCGTCGACCGACTGGATGCGCAAGCCACCGCAGACGAGGAAGTAATGTGAGCCGGGCAAGGCGGTCTCGGCCGCCTCGGCCGGGATCGGGATGCCGTTCGAGGCGGCGAGGACGCCGCCATCGAGGCTCGCCAGCCGCCAGCGCCAGGCCTCGCGGTCGACCAGCCGATTGAGCGAGCGCAGCGGCTCGATCGCCGAGGCGACGCTCATCATCGAGAAGCCCTCGACGAGCAGCAGCGTGACGATCTGGGTGCCGGCCGGCGCCTCGTTCATAGCTCGCCCTCCCCCGCGATGATCTGGCTTGGAGCCATTCAAAGGAAAGCGGATTTCCGACATTGTTGCAATGAAAGCGACATGTCCTGTCGCAAAGTTTGTCCGCCAGGTCGGAATGCTCCGGCCTCCCTGCCCGAAGACGGCGCAAGATTGCTGCTGTCCACTCCGCAGGGTCTCAGCCGATGATCGATCGCGACCGCATCCGCCAGCTTCTCGCCGAGCGACGCGAGGGCTACAGCCTGCCGCAGGCCTTCTATGTCGATCCGGCGATGCACGAGACCGATATCAAGGCGGTGTTCGAGACCGACTGGCTGTTCGCCTGCAATGCCTGCGAGATCAAGAAGCCCGGCGACTACCTGACCCTGACCGTCGGCGAGAATCCGATCGTGGTACTGCGCGACCGGGACGGACAGGTGCGTGCCTTCCACAATAGCTGCCGCCATCGCGGCTCGCGCATCTGCGGCCATGAGAAGGGCCGCGCCAACCGGCTCGTCTGCCCCTATCACCAATGGGTCTACGAGCTCGACGGCTCGCTGCTCAACGCCCGCCAGATGCCGGCCGATTTCGATCGCTCGGCCCATGGGCTGAAGCCCGTCCATGTCGAGGTGATCTGCGGCATGGTCTATATCTGCCTCGCCGACGATCCGCCCGACCTCTCGCGCTATCGCGAAGCAGTGACGCCCTATATCGCGCCGCATATGCCGGAGCGCACCAAGGTCGCCTTCGAGATGACCCTGATCGAGGACGCGAACTGGAAGCTCGTCATCGAGAACAACCGCGAATGCTATCACTGCGCCGGCAACCATCCGGAGCTGCTGGTGACGCTGGTCGAGTTCGCGCTGCCGGACGATCCGCGCGGACCGGCCGAGTTCAAGGGGCTGATGGACCGCAAGACGGCGAAATGGGATGGCCTCGGCCTGCCGCATCAGCCAGTCGATGGCGGCCAGGAGTTCCGCTGCATCCGCCTGCCCTTCCACGAGGGCGCGCTATCGTTCACGATGGATGGCGGCCCGGCCTGCAACAAGCTGCTCGCCGACTTCACCGAGCCCGATCTCGGCTCGGTCCGGATGTTCCGGGTGCCGAACAACTGGAACCATTTCCTAGCCGACCACATCCTGCACTTCCGGGTGCTGCCGCTCTCCCAGGACAAGACGGCGGTACGCACGACCTGGCTGGTGCACGAGGATGCGGTCGAGGGCGTCGACTACGACGTGGAGCGGCTGACCGAGGTCTGGATCGCGACCAATGCGCAGGACGCCGAGCTCGCGGCGGTGAACCATGCCGGCATCCGCTCGATGGGCTACCAGCCCGGCCCCTATGCCCCGACCGAGTTCATGCTGACCAATTTCACCAACTGGTATGCCGGCAAGATGGCGGCCTATGCCGGCGAGCCCACGCCATTCAGGATCGCTGCCGAATGAGCCTGGACAGCCTCGAAGCGCCAGTCGCTGCTCCCTCTGCCGATCTGCTGCAGCTCACCGTCGCCGAGATCCGCGACGAGACGCATGACGTGAAGACCTTCGTCTTCCGGCCGGAAGGTGGCGCGCCGCGCTACGCTGCCGGCCAGTCGATGACGCTGAAGTTCTCGATCGGCGGCGAGACGTTGTTCCGCACCTTCTCGCTCGCCTCGGCGCCGGATGCCTCGGGCACGATCACGATGACCATCAAGGCGCATGCCAAGGGCCGCGTCACCCGCTGGCTGCACGACAAGCTCTTGGTCGGAGCGCGGCTCGAAGGCCGGCCGCCGAAGGGCCGCTTCACCATCGACAGCCGCACCACCGACAGGATTGCCCTGGTCTCGGCTGGTTCCGGCGCAAGCCCGCTGATGGCGATGCTGCGCCATCTCGCGGCGACCGCGCCGGGTTGCGATGTGCATTGGCTCCATGCGGCCCGCACGCCGCGCGACATCCTGTTCGGCCAAGAACTCGCCGAGCTGCAGGCACGGATGCCGAACCTCAAGGTCGCGATGCTCGCCAGCCGGCCGCAGCCCGGCTGGTTCGGCTTCGCCGGCCGGCTCGGGCGGCGGCTGGTCTCGGTCGCGCTGCCGGATTACGGGCGCCGCGAGGTCTTCTGCTGTGGCCCCGCCGGCTTCATGGAGGAAGCGCGATTGATCCACGCCGCCGAGGGCGGTGCGCGCGAGCTGTTCCATGTCGAGCATTTCGGCGCCGTCGCACCTCTGGCGCCGCCGCCGATACCGGTCGATGCGCCGGCTGGAGGCTATGCGGTCAGACTCGGCGACAAGCATTTCACTGCGCAGCCGGGCGAGACACTGCTGCAGGCTGCGACACGCCAGACCATCGTCATCCCCTGCGGCTGCACCTCCGGAATGTGCGGCACCTGCCGGGTCAGCCTCGTCGAAGGCTCGGTCGAGATGCGGCACGAAGGCGGAATCTCGCCCGAGGAGGAAGCGCAGGGCTACATCCTCGCCTGCTCCTCGCGCCCGCGCTCGGACGTGACGATCGCATTGTAGCACGCGCTGCCGGAGTTGCGGCGAAGCGCCCCGGGGCGGGGATTGCCCCGTTCAAAGCGATGACTAAAGCCTTTGGCACGCCAGCATCACCAGGGATTGCACAGGAAGCTGGGGATGGGCCTGCTGCTCCACGTCGCGCTCAGGTAACATAGCCATTGGCGAAATCCTTCGCTGGCGGCTCCGCAGCCCGCCGAAGGACAGGTGGAGGCCGGCGGCACGGCATGAAGACGCTTATCGACTCCACCAATGCGCTGGTCGACGGACTGGCCGCGATCCGCCGGCAATTCAGCGTTGCGGACCAGTTTCCGCCCGAAGTCCTCGCCGCGGCAGAAGCCGCAGCCCGACGCGCGCCGACCGAGCATGCCGATCGCATCGACCGGCCCTTCGTCACGCTGGACCCCGCGACCTCGACGGATCTCGACCAGGCCTTCGCGATCGAGCGCAGCGGCAACGACCTGCTGCTGCACTACGCCATCGCCGATGTCGCCTGGTTCGTCGATGATGGCGACGCGGTCGACCGGGAAGCCTGGCGGCGCGGCACGACGATCTACCTGCCGGACGGCAAGGCCGGGCTGTATCCACCGGCCCTCACCGAAGGAGCCGCGAGCCTGCTGCCGGCCGTCTCCCGGCCGGCCGTGATCTTCACGACCCGGGTCGATGCGGACGGCAATGTCCATCTCGACGGTGCCGAGCGGGCCGTCATCCGCAGCACCGCCAAGCTCGCCTATGACAGCGTCCGCGCCGCCGATCTGCCAACCGATTTCGAGGAGCTGTCCCGCCGCATCGATGCGGCCGAAAGCCGTCGCGGCGCAGCGCGGGTCGACCCACCCGAACAGGAGGTCAGCGCGCTCGGCGATGGCCGCTACCAACTGACGTTCCGGCCACGCCTGCGAAGCGAGGAGCAGAATGCGGCCTTGTCGCTGGCCAGCAATCTCGCCATCGCAGACGCGCTCCTGGCAGCCCATACCGGCCTGTTCCGGGTCATGCCGGAGCCGGATGAGAAAGCCGTCCAGCGCCTGCGCCACACCGCGCAGGCGCTGGGGCTGTCATGGCCGGAAATGGAACCCCTCACCCAGTTCGAGAAGACGCTGAACCTCGCCGACAGCAGACATGCTGCCTTCACGCTGGCAGTGAGGAGGGCCAGCGGCGGCGCGAGCTATGTTCCCTACCGAGAAGGCGTCGTGCCCTGGCATGCGCCGATGGCGGCGAGCTATGTGCATGCCACGGCGCCGCTGCGCCGGCTGGCCGACCGCTATGTGGTGCGCGCCGCCCTGGCGGTCGCAAATGGCCAGCCTGTGCCGCCGGCAGTATCGGCCGCATTCGAACAATTGCCCCAGGTCATGGCGCGGGCCGACGCCCGCGATGGCCAGATCGACCGGGCCGCGATCGATCTGGCCGAGGCCGTGATGCTCAAGGGCAGTGAAGGCACCACATTCAAGGCAGTGGTGACCGATGCGGACGAGCACGGCCTGCGCATCCAGCTTTGCGAACTGCCCGTGGTCGCGCGAGTTCGCGGGCAAGGCGGCAGCCCAGGCGATACGATCCAGGTCAAGCTGACCGCCGCCGATCCCCCACGCCACATGGTCACCTTCGAACGAGCGGATTGAGTACGAGCGCCTCGCCGCCGGATCAGCCCTTGGCCAGCCAGGCGTTGAAGCGCTCGTTCAGCGTCTCGAGATTGTCGTTCCAGAACTGCTCGTCGTAGCGGACATTCTGCTCCAGGTTCTTGCCGACCGGCATCAGCGGCAAGCGGTCGGGTGCGAGCAGGCCGGCGGACTTGCCGTTGACCGGCGCGACCGGCTGGATCGCCGAGAAGGCCGCCTGCGCCTCGGGCGAGGTCGCGAAGTTGATGAATTCGTAGGCGCGCTCGATGTTCTTGCCGCCGCTGACGATGGTCCAGTAGTCGATCGTGTAGAAGGCATCCTGCCAGCCATAGCCGAGCGGCGCCCCTTCGGCGCGGGCCTCGAGGATGCGGCCGATGAACGACGTCGACATCACGACATTGCCCGAGCTGAGCCAGTCGGAGGGCTGCGCCCCCGCTTCCCACCATTGGATGCTCGACTTGATCTCGTCGAGCTTTTTGAAGGCGCGGTCGATGCCGGCGGGCGTCCGCATGACCTTGTAGACGTCCTCGCGCGCCACACCGTCGGCCAGCAGGGCGATCTCCAGCGTCGCCTTCGGCTGGCGGCGGAGCGCGCGCTTGCCGGGATATTTCTTCAGATCCCAGAAATCGGCCCAGGTCTTCGGCTGCTCGCCGGTCAGCTTGCTGTTGTAGGCCAGCACCAGCGACCAGCCGACGGAACCGATGCCGCAAGGCGTGATGCCGCCGGGCGGGAAATCGGCGGCGTGCGTCAGCTTCGACTTGTCGAGTTCGACGATGGCTCCCTCGGCGCAGGCGTTGATCGTCTCCGGAGAGCCGAGCGTGATCACATCCCAGATCGTGTTCTTGGCTTCGACCATCGCCCGGATCTGGCCGAGGCCTCCGGTGTAGACAGCGTCCCGCACTACGGTACCTGTTTTCTTGGTGTAGGGCTCCATCTGTACCGAACGCTGCTTCTGGGTGTAGCTCCCGCCCCATGTCGCGACGGTGAGGCTATCGGCGTAAGAAGTCACCGGAATCGCAAAAACCCCAAAGACACTGGCCAGAGCCGCGAGATGTTTCATGACGTTCCCCATTTTTTGATTTTGCGAGCCCAGCCTTGCGAGATGGGCATCACATTACAAAACAATGTTTCTTTATAAGAAACGTATTTGCCCTCTCGTCGACTGTCAACGGAATCGCGCGATCCGTGGCGGGAACGCGACGAAAGATCGGTGACAGATGCGTTCTGCCGGCCGGCGACCACGGGGAGCGATGGTAAAGGGGCGCGCGCGGCAGCGCCCCGGCCGGGCCGGGCGCGGCTCGATCGTCACAACTTGCCGGATGGTGTTTTCGGGATACCGGGCGCGGCCGTCAGGCCGGGCGGCGCAGCGGAATGATCGAGCCCTTGTAGCCGAGGTTCCACGACGCCTTGATCGCGGCGCGCAGGACGGCGTCGATCTGTGCCTTGTCCGGCTCGGCCTTGATGTACTGGATCGAGCCGACGATCGCGATCGAGCCGATCGCCGTGCCGGTCTCGTCGAGGACCGGGGCTGCGAGCGCGTTGATGCCGAGCGTGTCCTCGTTCGGGGCGACGGCGTAGCCGTGCTCCCTGACGTGATCGAGCTCGCGCGCCAGTGCATCGCGCGACGAGATCGTATGCTCGGTGAGGATGTCGAGCTTGCGACGATCGAAGGCCTGGACGATCTGTGCCGAGCCGAAGGCGAGCGTCACCTTGCCCTGCGCCGTCGCGTGCAGCACCAGCTCGCTGCCGGCGCGCACCCCGATCTCCAGCGGGGACTTGCCGAGGGTCGTGCTCAGGACGACGAGATTGGGGCCGACGCCGCCGCTGATCACGACGGTTTCTCCGAGCTCCTCTCGCAATTCGCGGGCTGGAACCTCGCAGGCGGAGAGCAGGTTCAGCTGGCCTGTCGCGCTTCGGCCAAGGATGTGGGCGCGCAAGCCGAGCTTGTAGCGCGAGGTCGCGGCGTTCTGCTGGCAGTAGCCACGGTCGACCAGCGTCTGGAGATGACGAAAGATCGTGCCCTTCGTCGTGCCAAGCGCCAAGGCGAGCTCGCTGACGCCGACCTCCCCTTCCGCCACCGCGATGGCTTCGAGGACATCGAAGGCAAGCTGCACGGATTTGACCCCGGCTTCACCCCGTTCCGAATCCGCCGCCATTCCTCATCTCATCCTTCTGCACGCCAGCTACCGATCGCGCGCGGACGCCCGTCAGAGCATACTGCCGACACAACCTCAATAGCGTGTACCGCGCCGAGGTCGCACGCCGGGCGCTCCCGTCAGCTCTCCTGCAGGCCGCGCGCTTTGGCGGAGCGGCGCCGCAGCGCCTCGACGCAGATCATGCCGCCGACGGAGACGAACAGCATGATCGTCGCCGCAGAGATCACCACCGGCGTCAGCTCGTCGCGAATGCCGTCGAAGAGGCGGATCGGCAGCGTCACCTGCTCCGGGCTCGCCAGGAACAGCGAGATCACCACCTCATCGAAGGAGACGACGAAGGCGAACAGCGCCCCCGCCACGATGGCCGGCTTGATGATCGGGAAGACCACGAGACGCTGTGCCCCCCAGGACGAGGCGCCCAGGCTCTTGGCGGCGCGCACCAGCGTCGTGTCGAAGTTCTGCAGGGCCGCGTTGACCGAGATCATGACATAGGGCGCACCGACGATGGTATGCGCCAGCACCATGCCGGCGAGCGAGCCGGTGAGGCCGAGCTTCGAGAAGAACAGGAACAGCGCCACCGCCAGGATGATGACCGGCACCACCAGCGGTGCGATGAACAGCCCATAGGCGAGCGCCCTCGCCTTCGGCGGCAGCGAGGCCAGGGCCAGCGCCGCGCTGACGCCGAGCACCGAGGACAGCGCCGCGGCGCAGACGCCGACGATCGCGCTGTTCTTCAGGGCGAGCAGCCATTTGTAGTTATGCGCGAGTTCCTCATACCAGCGCAGCGATAGCCCAGGCATCGGATAGGTCAGGAAGGAGCCCGAGCTGAAGCCGAGCGGCAGGACGACGATGATCGGCAGGAGCAGGAAGGCATAGACCAGCACCGAGATCACGATGGTCAGGATGCGCCAGGGCGACGGGCCAAGGTGCTGGCGAGGTGGGGTGGCGTCAGACATCTCTCACCCCTTCACGACGATCTTCTGGCGCCGGCCGACCAGGGCATAGAGGCCGGTGACCAGCAGGATGGACAGGCTGAGAACGATGGCGAGCGCCGCGGCGAGCCCCCAATTGACCGTCTGCTTGGTGTAGAAGGCGATGAAATAGCTCATCATCTGGTCTGTGTTGCCGCCGACGAGCAGCGGCGTGACATAGTAGCCAGAGCAGACCACGAAGGTCAGCAGCGTGCCGGACCAGATGCCGGGCCAGACCAGCGGCAGGTAGACCTTGAAGAAGGCCCGCGGGCCGCTCGCGCCGAGGCTGAAGGCCGCGCGCAGATACTCCCGCGAGATGTTCGACATCACGCTGTAGAGCGGCAGCACCATCAGGGGCAGCAGCACATGGATGAAGGAGATGTAGACGCCGGTGCGGTTGAAGATCAGACGCAGCGGCGTCTCGATCAGGCCGGCGCGCAGCAGGAAGCTGTTGATCATGCCATTGTCCTGCAGCAGCACGACCCAGGCGCTGGTGCGCACCAGCAGCGAGGTCCAGAACGGCAACAACACGAGCAGCAACAGCAGATTGCGCCAGCGCGGCGTGCTCGACGCGATGTGATAGGCGACCGGGAAGGCGAGCAGCAGGCAGCTCACGGTGACGACGAGCGAGATCCAGAGCGTGCGGCCGAGCACGCCGAGGAAGATGGCGCTCTCCTGTGGCGCAGCGCCGATGCTGCCGTCGGGCCGCACTTCCAGGTCGAGCGCCGACAGAAGGTATCTCGGCGTGATCGGCGACGCGGCCCGGCGCAACGCCAGCCAATAGCTCTCCTCGCCCCATTTGGGGTCGATCGCGATGAGGCCCACCTTGCCCTGCGCGCCGGCGGCACGTGCTGCCGTCTTCAGGATCAGGGCGCGGTAGCCCGGTATCTCGTAATTCAGCCTGCGGCCCGCTTCCGCCACGGCGCGCCGATCCGCGGCGCGCAGGTCGGCGAGGAGCGCCTCGAAGGCAGCATCGTCCGGCTGCCCCTGCCCGCTCCAGGCCAGTACGGCGCGGCTGGCCTGCGGCAGCGCCTGCGACACCTCCGGGCTATGCACTCCGCCCGTCAGCAAGGAGAGGATCGGCCAGACGAACAGGCCGAGCATGAACAGCAGGCACGGCAGGAGCAGCCCGTAGCGGCTGATCGGGGCGCGCAGGGCCTGCGGCAGGGCTAGTCCGCTCACAGCTTCCTCCGCCCGCTCAATGGCGCAAGGCTTCGCTCTCGACATCGAGAGCATGGCAATCATCCTCGTCCCAGCCGACGGCGACCGAACTGCCGGCGGCGGGAACTTCGACGCCAACGACGTTGGAAAGCTTGGCGATGAAGCCATCCTGGCCAGCGACCTGCATGGCGACGCGGATATGGTCGCCATGGAAGACGACATTGCTGACCAGCGCCTCGAAGCGATTGGCGCGGCTCGCGGCGGCGGCGCCGAGCACGACACGCTCGGGCCGAACCGACAAGGTCGAGGGCGAGCCGACCGCGCCGGCATTGACCGGCCGGGCCCGCAGGCGCGCCCCGCTGGCGAGCGTCACCGCGCAGGAGGAACCGTTGCGCTCGCTCACCTTGCCGACGAGGCGGTTGTTCTCGCCGATGAAGCGGGCGACGAAGGCGTTGGCCGGCGCCTCGTAGATCTCGCGCGGCGGCGCCAGTTGCTGGATGACGCCGGCATTGAACACCGCGATCCGGTCCGACATCGTCAGTGCCTCGGACTGGTCGTGCGTCACATAGACCACGGTCACTCCGAGCTCCTGCTGGATGCTCATGATCTCGTACTGCATCTCTTCGCGCAGCTGCTTGTCGAGCGCGCCCAGCGGCTCGTCCATCAGCACGAGGCTCGGCTGGAAGACCAGCGCACGGGCAAGCGCCACGCGCTGCTGCTGGCCGCCGGACAACTGGCCCGGGAGCCGGCTGGCGAAGCTCTCCAGCTTGATCATCGCAAGCGCGCGCTTGACCTGCGCCTCGATCTCGGCCGAGCGCAGCTTCCGGCAGGTGAGCGGAAAGGCGATGTTCTCGGCCACGGTCATGTGCGGGAACAGCGCATAGCTCTGGAAGACCATGCCGATATTGCGCTTTTGCGCCGGGACGTAGCCGATCGAGCGCCCGCCGACGAGGATGTCTCCCTGCGACAGGGCCTCGAAACCCGCGAGCATCAGCAGGCAGGTCGTCTTGCCCGAGCCGGAGGGTCCGAGCAGGGTGATGAACTCGCCGCGCTTGATGTCGAGGTTCAGGTCATGGACGACCTTCGCGGCCCCGAATGACTTCTGCACGCCGACAAAGCGGACGAAATGCTCGTCCATGGTGGAAGAGGTCATGTCGGATCCATCGCAACCAGACAGCAGAATGAGTGATCGTCGCCGGCCCGCTCAGCGGGCGAGCCAGGCGTTGAAGCGCTCGGTCAGGGCATCGATGTTCTCGACCCAGAACGTATCGCTGAAGACGGCACCCTGCTTCAGGTTGTCGCCGATCGGCATGATCGCCAGCCGCTCGGGCTTCAGCAGCGCGGCGGCCTTCTGGTTGACCGGAGCAACCGGCTGGATCTCGGAGAACGCCGCCTGGGCCTTGGCGCCGGTGGCATAGTCGAGGAAGGCGTAGGCCTCCGCCTGGCGCTTCGTGCCATCGACGATCGCCCAGGAATCGACCGAGTAGAACGAGCCGCCCCAGCCGAAGGAGACCGGCGCCTTCTCGGCGCGAGCTTCGAGCAGGCGCCCGACATAGGAGGTCGCCATCGCAACCTCGCCACGCGCCAGCCATTCGGGCGGCTGCGATCCCGCCTCCCACCACTGGATATGCGGCTTCAGCGCGTCGAGCTTCCGGAAGGCCCGGTCGACCCCCTCCTTCTTGCCGAGCGTCGCATAGAGCTCCGCCGGCGCGACGCCGTCGGCGAGCAGCGCCGCTTCAAGCGCATATTGCGGCGAACGGCGCATGGCGCGCTTGCCGGGATAGGTTTTCACGTCCCAGAAATCGGCCCAGGACCGCGGCGCCTGCTTCACCAGATCGGAGTTGTAGCCGATCACGATCGACCAGCCGACCGCGCCAACGCCGCATTCGCTGGCGCCCCCGGGCCCGAGATCGGACAGGTTGGCGAGCTTCGCCTTGTCGAGCCGCAGGACCAGCCCCTCGGCGCAGGCGGCGATCAGATCGGGTGCCTCGAGCTGCACCACGTCCCAGGTGCTGTTGCCCGCCTCGCGCATCGCCCGCAACTGGCCGAGCCCGCCGGTATAGGGCGCATCGAGCACCCGCACGCCGGCCTCCTTCGCGAACGGATCGATGATCGTGGCGCGCTGCTTCTGGGTGTAGGTCCCGCCCCAGGTCGCGACGGTGAGCTGGCGCTCCTGCGCGCCGGCCGAGAGGGCCCCCGCGGCGAGGAGCAGAGCGGCAAGCGATATCCGGCCGTAGGTCATGGTCCTGTTCCCCTTGCTTTCGATCCAGCCCCGGAGCGTCGCCTCGCAATCGCGAGTCTCTTGTCGGAACGTCGTATTGTTTTGCGAAACGCTATTGCGTTGCCGCAAACACGTCAATGCCCAATTTTTGCAAGCGAGGCGGCAGGCGCGCCAGGCGCAGGATTTCAATCAGAAGCGCACTTTGGCCGGTGCGTTCGCCCGCCTGAAATCGGCTGAAGATGATTAGTTATTGCGCTGTAATAATTGAATTATCAGAGGCTCGATAACGCAGGCCGGAACACTGGGCACACCACTCCCGGCAACTCGTGAGAGGCGGAGCTCTCCCGCTTCACATGTCACCGTGTCGTATCTTTATACAAAACATTGTCACGCTATTCGGCAAATGATAACGTGATGAGAAGGTGCCGCGAGCGCATCGCGCCGACGGCTACCGCCCGTTGCCAGGAGATCGACATGTCGCCTCAACCCCAGTCGAACCGCGCGCGCGACATCGCGTACCACATCCACCCGCAGACCAATCTGCGCCAGCACGAGAGCGCCGGGCCGATGGTGATCGAGGGTGGCGACGGCATCCATGTCGTCGACGACGAGGGCCGGCGCTTCATCGAGGGCATGTCCGGCCTGTGGTGCGCCTCGCTCGGCTTCAGCAACAAGCGATTGGCCGAGGCCGGCGCGCGCCAGCTCCACACGCTGCCCTATCAGCAGGTCTTCGCCCACCGCTCGAACGGGCCGGTGATCGAGCTGGCCGATGCCCTCGTCTCGGTCGCGCCGGCGGGGCTGACCCGCGCCATGTTCCAGTCCTCCGGCTCGGAGGCGATCGACACGGCGATCAAGTTCGTCTGGTACTACCATGACGCGATCGGCAAGCCGGAGAAGCGCAAGATCATCGCCCGACTCGGCGCCTATCATGGCACGACGATCGCCGCCGCCAGCCTCACCGGCCTGCCGAACATGCATCGTTCCTTCGGCCTGCCGCTGCCCGGCTTCCTGCACGTCACCGCGCCGCATTTCTACCGGAACGGCCAGCAGGGCGAGAGCGAGGCGGCCTTCGTCGAGCGCCTCGGCAACGAGCTGGAGGAGCTGATCCTGCGCGAGGGGCCCGAGACGATCGGCGCTTTCTTCGCCGAACCGGTGATGGGTACGGGCGGCGTCATCGTGCCGCCGGCCGGCTATTTCGAGCGCATCCAGGCCGTGCTGCGCCGCCACGACATCCTCTTCGTCGCCGACGAGGTCATCTGCGGCTTCGGCCGCACCGGCAATTACTGGGGCTGCCAGACCTTCGGCATCTCGCCCGACATGCTCACCTGCGCCAAGGGCCTGTCGGCGGCCTATGCCCCGATCTCGGCGCTGCTGGTGAACGACAAGATCTACGAGGCGATCGCCGATCGGACGAAGGCGCTCAACGGCTTCGGCCACGGCTATACCTATGGCGGCCATCCGGTCTCGGCGGCGATCGCGGTCGAGGCGCTGAAGATCTACGAGGAAGAGCGGATCGTCGAGCATGTCCGAAACGTCGCGCCGCGCCTGCAGGACGGGCTGCGCCGCCTCGCCGACCATCCGCTGGTGGGCGAGGTGCGCGGCGTCGGCCTGATGGCGGCGATGGAACTGGTCGAGGACAAGGCTAGCCGACGCTCCTTCCCGATCGAGCGCGGGGCTGCTCAGGCATTGTCGAGCGCCCTCGCCCAGCGCGGCATCCTGCTGCGTGCCCTCGGCCACACGCTCGTCTTCGCCCCGCCGCTCATCATCCAGGCGGCCGATATCGACGGGATCGTCGCGAGCGTCGCCGACAGCCTCGACGAGATCGCCGGTCCGCTGCGGAACGCCGCATAGTGGGGGTCATCGAGGTCCGGCGCCGTGCGCGCCGGACTTGCTCCCGGTTTGGAGCGTTGCCGTTTTCAACGACGCAGGATGAAGTCGGCGCAGCGTTCGCCGATCATGATCGCCGGTGCGTTGGTGTTGCCGCTGACGATGCTTGGAACCACAGAGATGTCGGCGATGCGCAGGCGCGGAACGCCGCGCACCCTGAGCGTAGGATCGACGACGGCGAGCTCGTCCGTGCCCATGCGGGCGGTGCCGGCGGGGTGGTAGACGGTCTTGGCGACGGTGCGGATATGGTCCTCGACCACACTGTCGGGCACGTCCTCGTCGCGCGCGGGCGCGATCTCATGGCTGACCAGCTTGGCGAGCGAAGGCGCCCGCAGGATGCGCCGCGCCAGGCGCACGCCGCGCACGAGCGTCGCCATGTCTTCCGGCGCGCTGAGATAGTTGCCGTTGAGTACGACGGGATCGCCCGCATCCTTGCCGCCGAGACGAACCGTCCCGCGCGATTTCGGTCTGAGGTCGCAAGGGTTGATCGAGATGCCGTGGCCGCCGGGAGGCAGGCGGTCGACGTCCCCCACCAGATTGGGCACGACATGGAACTGCACGTCCGGCCGGCCCGTGCCGGCCGTATCGACGAAGCCGCCGCTCTCGACCACGTTGGAGGTCAGGAGGCCATGCCGGAGCGCGATATAGGAGAGGCCGTGGCGCAGCGCCTTCAGGCCTTTGTCGTTGCCGAGCAGGCTGATCTCCTCGCGCGTCTGGCCGTAGACCGAGGCCGAGAGATGGTCCTGGAAGTTCTCGCCGACGCCGCGCAGCTCGCGCCGCACCGGAATGTCGAACTCCGCGAGATGTTCGGCCCGGCCGATGCCGGACAGCATCAGGATCTTCGGGGTCGAGAGCGCGCCGGCCGAGAGGATCACCTCCTCGCGTACCCGCGTCTCGATCTCCTGCCCGTTGTCGTGGCGCGTGCGGACGCCGACCGCCGCGCCGTTCTCGAGCACGAGGCCGAGCACATGCGCATTGGTCACGACCTTGAGCAGCTTGTTGCCGCGCACGGCGCGCAGATAGGTCGCGGCCGAGCTGGCGCGACGCTCGGCGAAGGTCGTGGTCTGGAAGTAGCCGACGCCTTCCTGGCTCGCGCCGTTGAAGTCGTCATTGTAGGGAAGCCCGACCTCCTGCGCCGCCCGCAGGAAGGCGGCGCTCAGCGGGTGGCGATGCCTGGCATCGCTGACCTTGAGGGGTCCGTCCGTACCGTGGAGCGGGCCCGACAGCCGCTCATTGCCCTCCGCCTTGCGGAAGAAGGGCAGCACGTCCTCGTAGCCCCAGCCGGTGCAGCCGGCCGCGCGCCAGTCGTCATAGTCCTGCGCCTGGCCGCGAATGTAGATCATCGCATTGACGGAGCTGCCGCCGCCGAGCGTACGGCCCTGCGGCACATAGACCTGCCGGCCGTTGAGCTCAGGCTCCGGCGCCGAGCGGTACATCCAGGTGCGCGCCGTACCGTGCACCCGGATGAAGGTCGCCGGGATGTGAATGTAGGGATGATTGTCCTTCGGCCCGGATTCGAGCAGCAGCACCGACTTTCCCGCCTCGACGAGGCGGGAGGTCACGGTGCAGCCGGCCGAGCCGCCCCCGACGACGATGTAGTCGTAGGTGTCCATCAAGGCCGCCGCGGCTCGGTGCCGATCTGGCTGATGAACTTGGTCGAGAGATAGGCGTCGAGCCCCTCCGAGCCGCCCTCGCTGCCATAGCCGGAGTCCTTGATGCCGCCGAACGGCGTCTCGGGCGCGGCGATACCGAAATGGTTGATCGAGACCATGCCGCTCTCCAGCTCGTCGCCGAGCTGCGTGGCGCGGGAGACCGAGCTGGTGAAGGCGAAGGCCGCGAGGCCGAACGGCAGGGCGTTGGCCTGTGCGATCGCCTTGTCGAGCGTATCGAAGCGATTGACCGCCGCGATCGGCCCGAACGGCTCGTCATGCATCAGCCGCGCCTTGTCCGGGACATTGGCGAGCACCGCCGGCGCATGGAAGAAGCCGCGATTGCCGGGCCGTTCGCCGCCATAGGCGAGATCGGCGCCGGCATCGACCGCATCGCGCACGAAGCCCTCGATCGCATCGACGCGGCGGGCATGGGCGAGCGGGCCCATCTGCGTGCCCTCGGCCGTGCCGTCACCAACCTTGAGCGCCTTCGCCGCTTCGACGAAGCTGCCGAGGAAGGCGTCGAAGACGCTGTCCTGCACATAGAAGCGCGTCGGCGAGGCGCAGACCTGCCCGCCATTGCGGAACTTCAGGCCCGCGCCGAGCCTGGCGGCGGCGGCGACATCGACATCGTCGCAGACGATGAAGGGGGCGTGGCCGCCGAGTTCCATCGTCGCGCGCTTGACGTGGCGGGCGGCGAGCGCGCCGAGATGACGGCCGACCGGCACCGAGCCGGTGAAGGAGACCTTGCGGATGATCGGCGAGGCGATCAGGTGCTCGGAGATCTCGGCCGGGACGCCGAAGACGAGATTGACGACGCCGGCCGGCACGCCGGCGTCATGGAAGGCGCGGATCAGCTCGATGCAGGAGGACGGCGTCTCCTCCGGCGCCTTGGCGATGATCGAGCAGCCGGCCGCGAGAGCGCCCGCGACCTTGCGCACGAGCTGGCCGGTCGGGAAATTCCACGGGCTGAAGGCAGCGACGGGGCCGACCGGCTCGCGCAGCACGATCTGGCGGGCTCCATACTGCCGGGGCGGGATGACGCGGCCATAGGCCCGCCTGCCCTCCTCGGCATACCAGTCGATATGGTCGCCAAGGCCGCCGGCCTCCATGCGCGCCTCGGAGAGCGGCTTGCCCTGCTCGCGGGTGATGAGCTGGGCGATGCTCTCGGCGCGTTCGCGCGTCAGGTCGGCGGCGCGGCGCAGGATCTTCGAGCGGTCATAGGCCGAGGTCTTGCGCCAGATCTCGAAGCCCTTCTGGGCGGCGGCGAGCGCCCGGTCGAGATCGGCGATCTCGGCGAAAGGCACCTCGCCGATCTGCTCGCCGGTCGCCGGGTTCAGCACAGCGCCGCGGCGGGTGCCCGAGCCGTCGGTCCACTGACCGTCGATGAGGAATGAAGGCATGGATGGTCTCCTGGACGGACGGCGGGCCGCGCCAGGCGCGGCCCGCGAAGGCATCAGTTGGCAGCGGGCGTGAGGCCGGCGAGATCGGCGGCGTTGCCGGCGGTCATCGAGCGGATCTCAGCGTCGGAGAAGCCGGCGTCGATCAGCATGGCGATGATCTGCTCGAACCCTTCGACCGGGGTCGGGTTATTGTTCTGGCCGAGATCCGAGCCGAACAGCGTGTTCTCGATGCCTGCGGCTTCGATCACCGCCTTGAGATGGTCGGCGTCGAACAGCAGGAAGGTCGAGGGCACGAACATGCAGATCGAATGCTCCATCTTGACGCCGAGCGAGGCGAGATGGCGCACGTCCTGCAGCGAGCACTCGTTGACATAGGTTGGGTGGTTGAGGAGGAGCCGCTTGACGCCGCGCGCCTTGGCCTCCTCGTAGAAGGGCAGCAATTCGCTGACATGGTGGTGCCCGCCGGAGACCACCGCGTCGGCGGCGGCGACCAGATCGAGGATCGCCTTGACCTCGTCGGAGATCTTGCCGTCGGGGCCGAGCAGAGAGAGCGGCGCCGGCGCCAGCGTCTTCTGCGTCGCGACCGGGAATTTGGAATCGAACTTCGCGTCGGTCTTGTAGTGGTCGAGATGGTTGTTGGCGTGCGCCGTCGGCATCCAGACGACGCGGGCACCCTGCTTCAGCGCATAGTCGACGGCCGAGGGATTGATGCTGCCGAGCGGGTTGTTGAGCACGATCGCGCCCAGCACCTTCACGCCCTTCGAGATGTGCGTCTCGAGGATCGTGGCGAGCGGCATGGTCGGATAGTAGTGATCCTTCAGCAGGATCGCGGCGAAGCCGGCTTCGTCGGCCTGCCTGACGGCTTCGACATGGTCGATCTTGCGCGGCATCAGCGAGGGGCCGCTGTGGATGTGGAGGTCCACGGAGCCCTTGAGCAGGGCCTTGATACGAGCGTCCTGCGGCTTTTCGGCTGCGTCGGTCATGGTCATTCTCCTGGGGTGAGCGGCGCCTTCGGCACGTAATTGCGCCAGTTGTCCTGGCGCAGAGGCATGTCGGCGAAGGTCTTGCGGTGGTTGACCGCGACGCCGACGAGATCGGCAGCATCGATGCCCTTGGCATCGAGATAGTCCTGGAACTCGGCCAGAGACCGGCCGAGCAAGTCGAAGCCGCGCAGCATCACCGGCGAGGCGATGCCGACGGCGGAGGCGCCGGCCAGCATCATCCGCGCGATGTCGAGCCCGCTCTGCGCGCCGTTGATGCCGATCAGCGGCCGCTCGGGGCCGAGCGCGAGCCGCGAGGTCGCGAGCCAGTGGCAGGTCAGCGGCAGGTTCCAGAAACCGCCGATGCCGAGGCTGGTGCCGAGCAAGGGCTCCATCGTCTCGACATCGGGCAGGAAACCGAGCAGCCGGCCGGCCATGACCACGGAATCGGCGCCGGCCTCGAAAGCGGCGCGCGCCAGTTCCGGCACGCGCTCGCTCTGGCCGGTGACCTTGATCCAGAGCGGCAGCGAGACAGCCCTGCGCATCGCCGAGACGAGATGAGTGATGCGCTCGGGCAGCAGCTCGGTCGAGACCGCGCCCTTCGCGGCCTGGCTGGCATAGGGCGTGCCGATGTTGAATTCGAGTACTCGCAGGCCCGCCTGCTCGACCTGCCGCGCCATGGCGAGCGCATGGTCGAGGTCACCGAGGATCAGGCTGGGGATCGCATAGGAATCCAGCGCCCTCGCCTCGCGGTCGAGCATCGCGGTCTGCTCCAGCCAGGGCTCGAAGCCGAGCGGATGCAGGCCGGAGCGGCAGGCGATGGTGGCGCCGCGCGGCGCATCCGGGCCCCAAGGCACCGGCCGCCAGTTCTCGTCGAGCACCATGTATTCGGCGCGCTGGAGCTGGTCCTTGGCCGCCTGGACCTCGTTGGTCGACTTGACCACCACGGCCCCTACCCCGGCCTTCAGCGCGGCGCGGACCCCGTCGGCATCGATCAGATGCTCGGCGGAGGCCGCGATCAGCGGGTTCTTGAGCGCGGTGCGGCCGATGCGGGTGGCGAGCGAGCGTGTCATGCCATCATCCTCATTTGACCAGGAGGTTGGGCAGGAACAGCACCAGTTCCGGCACGAAGGCGATCAGCATCAGCAAGGCGAGCGCGATGCCGATCATCGGCAGGGCCTGCATGGTCACCTTCTCGATCGGCGACTTCGCCACGCCGGAAACGATGAAGAGGCACAGGCCCAGCGGCGGATGCACGAAGCCGATGATGGTGTTGAACGTGACCATCACGCCGAGATGGACCGGATCCATGCCGATCGCGGCACCGATGCCGACCAGCGCCGGCACGGTCAGGATGAGCACGCCGGCGACATCGAGGAACATGCCGAGCACGAGCAGCGCGAGATTGACCATCAGGATGATCAGCACGCGATTATCGGTGAGCTGCTGGATGCCGGAGACGATGTTCTGCGGCAGCCGCTCCAGGGCGAAGACGAAGGCGGCGATGTTGGCCATGGCGATCAGGAGGTAGATCGCCGAGGAGATCACCGCGGTCGCGATCAGCGCATGGCGCAGATGGGCCCAGGTCAGCACCCGGTACCAGAAGGCGGCGACGACGAGGGCATAGATCGCCGCGATGGCGGCGGCTTCGGTCGCGGTGAAGGCGCCGCCGCGGATGCCGACCACGATCAGCACCGGCAGGAACAGCACCGGCAACGCGGTCAAGGTGAGCCGGCCGATCTGCGCCAGCGAGGGCGGGGCCAGGCGTGGATAGCCGCGCTTGTGCGCGACATAGACGGCGTAGGCGGTGAGCGACAGGGCCAGCAGCGCACCCGGCACGATGCCGCCGATGAACAGCTTGGCGATCGAGGTCCCGCTGAGCGCACCATAGATGATCATGGTGATGCTGGGCGGGATCAGCGGGTCCATCAGCGAGGCGACCGCGATCAGGGCGGCGGCGTAGTTCACGTCGTAGCCCTGCTTCTTCATGTCCGGGATCAGCACCGAGCCCATGGCAGCGGCGTCAGCCGCGGCGGAGCCCGAGATGCCGCTGAACAGGAAGCTGCCCCAGATCGCGGTCAGCGACGTGCCGCCACGGAAGCGGCCGACGAAGGCGTTGGCGAATTCGAGCAGGCGGCGCGTCAGGCCGCCGGTATCCATCAGCGCGCCGGCGAGCACGAAAAGCGGTATCGCCAGCAGGATGAACTGGTCGACGCCGGCGAACATGCGCTGCGGGATGACTAGGAGGTATTGCGTCTGCCCGGTGAGGACGAAATAGGCGAGCGCACTGATCCCGAGGACGAAGATCACCGGGATGCCCATCAGGATGGTGAAGGCGAAGACGGAAAACAGCCAGACCATGTTGGGACGCCTCAGTGCGAGTGCGAGGTTTCTTCCTTCGGCAGGGCCGAGCGGAAGAGGTCTGCGAAGGCGACGTGGACAGCGAGCAGCAGGCAGCCGACGGGGATCGCCGCATGCAGCCAGCCGAGCGAGATTTCGAGCGAGACTGCTTCCTGCTCGCTGGTGCGCATGGTGAAGAGCCAGCCATACCAGGCGACCACCAGCAGGAAGATCACGATCAGCACGCGGCCCGCGATGTCGATCTTGGCGGTGAGAGAGGGCCGCAGCCCGTCGACGACGATGCGCATGCCGAGCATCTCGCCGCGCGAATAGGCGATTCCGGCGGAGAGGAACGCGATCCAGACCATCAGGGAGCGCATCAGCTCCTCGGACCAGAACAGCGACTCGCCGACGACGTAGCGGAAGAAGACCTGCATGGCGGCGACGACCACGAGGGTCGCGACGCCGGCCATTGCGAGATAGTGCAGAGCACGCAGATAGAGCGACACCGCGCGCAGAAGCCGGGGATTGTGACGGGACATGGTGGTCGGGCCCATGGCTTGAAGGAGCCCCTGCCGCCATTGCGGCCAGGGGCTCGGACTGCAATCAGGGACGGAGCTTCTCGGCCGCAGCCACGAAGGCGGCGATCTCCGGGCTCTTCTTCATGTAGGCCTCGACGACCGGGCGCGTGCGCTGCTTGAGTGCATCGAGCAGCTCCTTGGAGGGCTCGGTGATCTTCACCCCCCGTCCCTTCAGCTCGTTGATCAGCTTCTTGTCGAGCTCGGCAACGGCCATGACCTGCGGCGCGACCGTCTCGTCGGCGGCCTTGCGGATGGCGGCCTTCTGCTCGGCGGTCAGGCCGTCGAACTTCGCCTTGTTGATCAGCAGGTAGCTCGGCCAGAAATACTGCCCGGTCAGGCTCACATTCTTGCCGACCTCATAATACTTCTCGCTGTCGATCGAGGTGAGATTGATCTCGACGGCGTCGAGCGCGCCGGTCTCCAAGGCCGAATAGACCTCGCCATAGTTGAGCGGGGTCGGGTTCACGCCGACGGCGCGCCAGGTGTCGAGAAAGAGCCGGTTCGGCGCGATGCGTGTCTTGAGCCCCTTGAAATCCTCGACCGCCACGACCGGCTTCTTGACCGAGAGGAAATGCCGCTGGCCGCCGTCATAGAGCGCGAGCGCGATCATGCCGTGCTTCTCGAGCCCGGCCGCGACGGCCTTGGCTTCAGGCGAGACGGCGAGCTTGGCGAAGGCCTCGTAGCTGCCGATCACGAAGGGGAGCTGCAGCGCATCGGTGGCCGGGACCAGCGTGGACAGCGCCGAGGTCGAGTTCACGGTCATGTCGACGGTGCCGAACTGGACCCCTTCCATCAGCTCCTTGACGTCGCCGAGCTGGCGCGAGGGGTAGATCTGGATCTTCACCGAACCCTTCGACTCGCGCTCGACCGCCTCTTTGAAGCGGACAGCGGAGTCATGGTTCGGATGGCTCTCGAACACGGCATGGCCGAGCTTGAGCGTGACGTCCGCAGCCAGGACGGGGATGGCGGTAGCCAGCAGGGCCGCGAAGGCCGTACCGGCGACGAGCGTCCGGCGAAAAGAGCAAAACATGAAACCTCCCTCGATGATCTGTCCGCGAGTCGCGCTTGTTCTCACTGCGCGTTTGTGGTTCTCTCAACGAGAACGCTTATAGTCACAGCGAGAACCGCCGGTCAATGCCGCACTGGCTGCGGGACGAACCCCGCTCTCGCTCGTCCAGCGCTCGAGCGAAGGGCTGGGTTTGTGATTTTGACAAGCTGCAGCGAAGGCTTCAAATAGTATGAGACTCGCGAATGACCGCCGAAAAGCAGAACGAGGGAGGGTGAGGACGTGGTCATAGAGCGACCCGAGAGACAAGAGCGCTCAGAGAATGCCGTTCGCGCAGGAGAAACGACACTCCTCGTCTTGGAAACGGTTGCCTTCGCGGACGAGCCCATGGGGGTGACCCAGATCGCCAACCGCCTCGGTATCGCCAAGAGCGCCATCCATCGGCATCTGCAGGGCCTGACCGAGCGCGGCTACCTGACCCAGAACCAGTCGACGAGCCGCTACACGCTGGGCCCGAAAGCCTATCTGATCGGCCGGCTCGCGCCGGGAATCGAGGATGTCGCCGCCGCAGCGGACGGCCCGATGCGAGATGCGCGCGACAAGGTCGGACTGACCACGGTCCTGACCGCTCCTTCGATGAGCGGGATGGTGGTCCTCAAGACGGTGCATGGGACGACGTCCATCGCCATCGGCGCGCGCCCTGGCAGCGAACTTCCCATGCACGCCTCCGCGCAGGGCCACGTCGCCCTCGCCTTCGGCCCGAGCCTCCATCTCGAGCGGACGCTCCGGCAGCCGCTGGCGCTGCTGACCGCCCATACCATCACGGAGCCGGAGAAGCTCAGGGCAATCGTCGAGACGGTTCGCCGGAACGGGCACGCGAGCGCACCCGAGCAGGCGCTTCTCGGCATCAACGCCCTGGCTGCTCCCGTCTTCAACGCCAATGACGAGCTCGTCGCCGCAGCGGCGATCGTGAGTTCCATCCAGTTCGTTCCCGCCGAGCCCGATGCCGGGATGATCGCCGCGGTCGTCGAGATGGCCCGCCAGATCTCGCGCAATCTCGGCCATGGCTACGCCAGCCAGCGCCCCACCCCATAGCGGCCGACAGCCCGCAAGCAGCACCCTTTCGGAAAAGGAGAGAGAAATGACCGTCCATCATGTCGACTGGGACGCCATCGAGTGGAAGACGATCCGCCACGGCGTCGAGCAGAAGGCCTTCTCGGGCGACGGCGCCACGATGGCCCTGCACCGGCTCTGGCCCGACCACGAGCCGAAGCCGCACTCGCATGTGCATGAACAGCTGGTCTACATCCTGTCCGGCGAGGTCGATTTCCATGTTGGCGACGAAATCGTGCGCCTGCGCGGCGGCGGCCTGCTCGCCGTGCCGCCGAACGTGGTCCATTACGCCGTCGTCGTCGGCACCGAGCCGGTGCTGAACCTCGACGTGTTCACCCCCTGCCGGCCGGAATATGCGATCAGCGCCTCGCAGGCGGTTGGAGCGACATCGTGAGCGCATTGCGCGCAGGCGCCGGCCAGCCCCGGACCGGCACCTTCATCAAGACCCCTCACCCGATCATCGCCGAGATTCTCGGCGGTGCAGGCCTCGATTTCGGCGTGGTCGATGCCGAGCACGCGCCCTTCGACCGGGCCTCGCTCGACATGATGCTGATGGCCGGGCGCGCCGGCGGGCTGCCTTTGCTCGTCCGCATCCCCGACGGCACGCCCTCCTTCATCATGTCGGCGCTCGACATGGGGGCGGACGGCATCGTCGTGCCGCGCGTCGACAGCGCCGCCGATGCGCGCGCGATCGTCGCCAGCGCCCGCTTCGAAGGTGGCAGGCGTGGCCTGTCGAACTCGCCGCGCTACGCCTCCTATGGCAAGCTCAGCCCGGCCGAGGCCGCACGCCACGGCGATGCCGCCATCGTCATGTGCCAGATCGAGAGCGCTGGCGGGCTGGCCGAGGTCGAGGAGATCGCTGCGACGCCCGGCGTCGACGGGCTGTTCATCGGCCGGGCCGATCTCAGCCAGGCGCTCGGCGTCTCCGATATCCGGAGCCCCGAGGTCACCGAGGCCTGCAAGCGCATCGTCGCGGCCGCCCTGCGCCATGGCAAGATCGCCGCGATCTTCCTGCCTTCGGTCGAGGAGCGCGACGCTTTCGCTGCGCTGGGCGTGACCTGGTTCATCGTCAATTCCGACCAGGGCCTAATGAAGGGCGCGGCCGCGAAGCTGCAGGGCAAGTGACAACGCCCTATGGTTGCGGGCAGATGGCGGGATGACGACTCAAAACCCTGCCCGCGCCTATCTCTACCTCCTGGTGGCGACGCTCTTCTTCGGAAGCAATGTGGTCGCCGGCAAATTGTCCGTCGGCGAAATGTCGCCGATGGCGATCGTCATGCTGCGCTGGGTCATCGCCGCGATCTGCATGGCCTTCATCGCCAGGCGGGCGCTGCTCGCCGAATGGCGCGTCCTCCGCGATCGCTGGCCGTATATGCTCGCCATGGGCGGCATCGGCTTCACCGTCTTCAACATCCTGTTCTATGCCTCCGCGCATACGACCAGCGCGATCAACATGGCGATCATCCAGGGCGCGACGCCGATCGTCGTGCTGCTGGTCTCGGGCGCGCTGCTCGGAATCTGGCCGCCCGCTCTGCAATGGCTCGGCGCGACGATCACCGTCCTCGGCGTCATCGTCGCCGCCTCGCACGGCTCCCTCGCCGTTCTGGTCGAGCTGTCCTTCAATCGCGGCGACATCCTGATGATCGTGGCCAGCATCATCTATGCGGTCTACACGGTCGGCCTGCGCTGGCGGCCGCAGGTGTCGCCGCTCGTCTTCATCGCCGGGCTCGCCCTGGCGGCCCTGCTCACCTCGATTCCGCTCGCGATCGGCGAAGCCGCCCTCGGTCAGTTCCAATGGCCGACGCCCAAGGGCTGGGCGATCCTGCTGTTCATCGGGCTTTTCCCGTCGCTGCTGTGCCAGCTGCTCTATCTGCGCAGCGTCGAGCTCATCGGCGCCGCACGGGCCGGCGTCTTCTACAATCTCGTGCCGATCTTCGGCATCGTCCTGTCGGTCGCCGTCGCGCATGAGCCGTTGCGGCCCTACGCGATCGTGGCCATCGCCCTCGTCATCGGCGGGATCGCCGTGTCCGAGATACGCAAGAGATCCTGAGAACGAAAGCTCGGCGCGCGACCACACCGTCCGGGCGAGGACGACGTTGCGGAGGAGACGCGCCAAAACGGTGCCCTTTGTAGCAACCGGGTGGGCAAATCGCTTTGCCGCCCCGGAAAGGGCAGAAGAACCGGCTTGAAATCAGCTACTTCGGGAAAAGTGGCTGGGGGACTAGGATTCGAACCTAGACAACCAGAGTCAGAGTCTGGGGTCCTACCGTTAGACGATCCCCCAACGGGCGCGTGTCGGCGACGCGTCGGATGGGGGCGATCTAAACAACCTCGCGCCCGGTTGCAAGCCTTCTGTGACGATTTCGACATGCGAGCCGTTCACAGCCCCTTGCACAGCGTTTCAGGCGATCGCCGGAGCCCTGATGCCACGGGATATCGGCATGCGCGCGTCAGCTTTCGCTCAATGTGCGCCTGACCGCGTCGCGCCAGCCGGCGACGTGGTTGTGGCGCGTCTCCTCGGCCAGGCCCGGCGAGAATCGCCGCTCCAGCCGCCAGCGATCGGCGAACTGGGTCGGCTCGGGCAGAAGCCCAGCGTCGAGCCCGGCGAGATAGGCGGCGCCTAAAGCCGTCGTCTCCAGCACCTGCGGCCGGTCGACCGGGGCGGCGAGGATGTCGGCGAGGCGCTGCATCGTCCAGTCGGAGGCGACCATGCCGCCATCGACGCGCAGGACCGTCTCGGCGCCATCCGCCTCCGGCCAGTCGGAGCGCATCGCCTCGAGCAGGTCGAGCGTCTGGAAGCAGACCGAATCGAGCGCGGCGCGGGCGAATTCGCGCGGGCCGGTGTTGCGGGTCAGGCCGAACATCGCGCCGCGGGCATTGGCGTCCCAATGCGGCGCGCCGAGGCCGGTGAAGGCCGGCACCAGATAGACCTGCTGGCCGGGATCGGCCTTGGCTGCGAGTGGGCCGCTGTCGGAGGCCTTCTCGATGATGCCGAGCCCGTCGCGCAGCCATTGCACGGCGGCACCGGCGATGAAGATCGAGCCCTCCAGCGCGTAATGGCGCACGCCCTTGAGCTGGTAGGCAACGGTCGAGAGCAGGCGATTCTGCGAGGTGACGGCCTTGGTGCCGGTGTTGAGCAGGGCGAAGCAGCCGGTGCCATAGGTCGACTTCAGCATGCCGGGCTCGAAGCAGGCCTGGCCGACGGTCGCCGCCTGCTGGTCGCCGGCAATGCCTCGAATCGCGATCGGCCCGCCGAGTAAACCGGGCTCGCTATCGCCGAAATGGGCGGCGCAGTCGCGCACCTCAGGCAGCATCGCGGCGGGAATGTCGAGCAGCGCCAGGAGTTCGTCGTCCCAGCGCCCCTTGTGGATGTCGAACAGCATGGTGCGCGAGGCATTGGTCGCGTCGGTGGCATGGACGCGCCCGCCGGTCAGGCGCCAGAGCAGGAAGCTGTCGACCGTGCCGAAGGCGAGCTCGCCGCGCCTGGCCCGCTCGCGGGCGCCGGGGACATGGTCGAGGATCCAGGCGATCTTGGTGCCGGAGAAATAGGGATCGATGCGCAGGCCGGTGCGCTCGGCGACGAGCTTGCCGTGGCCTTCCGCCTCCAGCGCAGCACAGCGCTCGGCGGTGCGCCTGTCCTGCCAGACGATGGCGCGGTGGATCGCCTGGCCGGTCCCACGATCCCAGACCAAAGTGGTCTCGCGCTGGTTGGTGATGCCGATCGCGGCGACCTCCCCTGCCCGCGCCTCAGCCCGCGCCAGCGCCTGCCGGCAGACCGAGAGCGTGCTCTCCCAGAGATCCTCCGCCTCGTGCTCGACCCAGCCCGAGGCCGGGTAGTGCTGCGGAAATTCCTGCTGGGCGCTGGCGACCGGCTGCAGATTCTCGTCGAACAAGATGGCGCGGGAGGACGTCGTGCCCTGGTCGATCGCCAGAATCATGCGCCGCGCCGCCATGCCGTTTCTCCCGATTGGTCGCCGCCGACCTCATTATGCCGGCCAAGGCCGAGCTTTGCCGCGAAGACGGGACACAGGCAAGCACGGCCGAAGCTCGCCGCAGTTTCGCCACAGGTTCCGCTTGGCAGGGGCCGCGTGCTGTTGTTACGCTGCCCAACGAATGGAAACGTTCCAGCTTCTTGCTGGACTCCGGCAGGCCACCATGACGGCCCTGACCGGCGAAGGGTTAGCAAGTGACGGTCGAAGACCGCCAGGATTCCGACCGCCCCCTCGTGGCGGCGATCCCTCGACCGGGCGAGCGGCCCGCGCCGCCGGACGCGGTTCGCTTCGCTCCGGCCCCGTTCCAGCGCCCTCATCCGACCACCTATGCCGCGCTCGATCTCGGCACCAACAACTGCCGCCTGCTGATCGCCCGGCCAGCCCAGCACGGCTTCCGGGTCGTCGATGCCTTTTCGCGAATCGTGCGACTCGGCGAAGGGCTCGGCGCCAGCGGGAAGCTTTGCGACGACGCGATGGATCGGGCCGTCGAGGCGCTGAAGGTCTGCAAGAGCAAGATGGACCATCGCGGCGTCACCCGCGCACGCCTGATCACGACCGAGGCCTGCCGGGCTGCGACCAACGGCGTCGAGTTCGTCCGCCGCGTCGGCGAGGAAGCAAGGCTCGAACTCGAGATCGTCGACCAGCGCACGGAAGCCTCGCTCGCCGTCACCGGCTGCGCTGCGCTGGCAGCGCCCGAGGCCGGCGCGGTGATCGTCTTCGATATCGGCGGCGGCTCGACCGAGATCGTCTGGCTCGGCGGGCGCGAGGCCGGGCGCGACCCGGCCCAGCGCATCCGCGAATGGGCCTCGCTGCCGATCGGCGTGGTCTCGGTGGCGGAGCGCTATGGCGGCATCGAGGTCGGGCGCGAGAAGTTCGAGCGCATGGTCACCGACTGCAGCGAGGCGCTGGCGCCGTTCGCGGCGAAGGCGGCGGCGGCTAAGAACGCACCCAATTTCCATCTGCTCGGCACCTCCGGCACGGTCACGACGGTCGCCGGCATCCATTTGCGCCTGCCACGCTATGACCGGCGCCAGGTCGACGGTCTGTGGATGCAGGATGGGGACATCTGCAGCGTCATCGACGAACTCGTCGCGATGGACTATGCCCAGCGCCAGGCCAATGCCTGCATCGGCCGCGAGCGGGCCGATCTGGTTCTCGCCGGCTGCGCCATCTTCGAGGCGATCCGGCGGGCCTTCCCGAGCCCGAAGGTGCGCATCGCCGATCGCGGCCTGCGCGAGGGCATCCTGCTCAGGATGATGCACGAGGACCGCGCCTGGTGGCGCCGAAGGCAATGACGACGACGAAATCCGGCAGCGGCGGCGGCGCACGCGACCTGCGCATCAAGGTCAAGAAACCCGCCAAGCGCAGCCATTCCTCGCAGCTCTGGCTAGAGCGCCAGCTCAACGACCCCTATGTGAAGCGGGCGCGCGAGATGGGCTATCGCTCGCGCGCGGCCTTCAAGCTCGCCGAGATGGACGAGCGCTACAAATTCCTCAAAGCCGGCCAGAAGCTGGTCGATCTAGGCTGCGCTCCGGGCGGCTGGTGCCAGGTCGCAGGCGCCAAGGTCGGGCTCGAGAACGGCAAGGGCAAGATCATCGGCATCGACCTTCTGCCGGTCGATCCGATCCCGCATGTCGAGCTGATCGAACTCGACTTCATGGCGGACGAAGCCCCTGCCCTGCTGATGGAGAAGCTCGGCGGCAAGGCCGACGGCGTCATGTCCGACATGGCCGCCAACACCACCGGCCACAAGAAGACCGACCATCTCAGGATCATCGGCCTCGCCGAAGCGGCCGTCGAGTTCGCCAACGACGTGCTGGCGCCGGGCGGCTTCTTCCTGGCCAAGCTCTTCCAGGGCGGCGATTCGGCCGGGCTGCTGACACAGCTCAAGCGCGACTTCGCCCAGGTTCGCAACATCAAGCCGGCGGCGAGCCGGGCCGATTCCTCCGAGCTCTACGTCCTGGCGACCGGCTTCCGGCGCAAGGCCGAGCAAGCGGACCGCCGCGAGGCCGACTGACGCCGGGCCGGCGGCCTATCGGCTCGCAAGATCGATCGCCGCCCTCACCGCGACCGCATAGCCCTGAGGCCCAAGCCCGGCGATGACCGCCGTCGCAGCGAGCGAGACATAGGATTTGTGGTAGTGCGGCTCGCGCTGGTGGATGTTCGAGATGTGCAGCTCGACGATCGGCCCGGGGAACATCTTGAGCGCATCGAGGATCGCGATCGAGGTGAAGGAATAGGCCGCAGGGTTGATCACGATCGCGGCGCCCTCGTCGATCGCCTCGTGGATCCAGTCGACCAGTTCGTACTCGCGGTTGCTCTGGCGGAATATGACCTCGCGCCCGTCAGCGGCCTGCCGGCAAAGCACCTCGACCTCAGCCAGCGTGGTCGAGCCGTAGATCTGCGGCTCGCGGGTGCCGAGCCGGTTCAGATTGGGGCCGTTGAGGATGTAGATCGGCTTGCTCACGGGTCGGTCCTGTCCTGTCAGCCTTGGTAGCCCATCAGGCGCGGCAGCCAGAGCACGAGGCTGGGGAAGAAGGTGATCAGCGCCAGTGCGACGATCATCGCGCCGAGGAAGGGCATGCATTCGCGGACGATCTGGCGCAGCGGCACCTCGGCGATATTGGTCATGATGAAGAGCAAGAGACCGTAGGGTGGCGTGATCAGCCCCAGCATGATGTTGACCACGACGACGACGCCGAAATGCACCATGTCGATGCCGAGCGCCTTGGCGGTCGGGATCAGCACGGGGACGACGATCAGCAGGATCGCGGTGCCCTCGAGCAGGCAACCGAGCACAAGCAGCAGGATGTTGACCAGGATCAGGAAGCCGAGCGGCGAGAGGTTCCAGCCGGCGAGGAAGGCGCGCAGGCTGTCGGGGATGTTCTCGATGGTGACGACGTAATTGAAAACGAGCGCGCCGGCGATCAGCATGCCGATCGAGGCCGTGGTGCGCGCGCTGTAGGCGAGCGAATTGTAGAAGGCCTGCATGCTGACACTGCGATAGAGCAGCACGGAGACGGCGAGCGCATAGGCGGCGGCGACGGCGGCGGCCTCGGTCGGCGTGGTCGCGCCGCCATAGATGCCGCCGAGCAGCACCACCGGCATCATCAACGCCGGGAAGGCGCGCCAGGTGATGCCGGGCCATTGCCGCAGCGGGATCGGCGGCTCGACCGGGAAATTGCGGCGCCTGGCCGTCGAAGCGACGATCGTCATCTGCGCCAGCGCCATCAGCAGGCCGGGGATGACGCCGCCCAGGAAGAGGAAGCCGATCGAGGCGTCGGAGACCAGCGCGTAGATCACCATCGGGATCGAGGGCGGGATGATCGGTCCGATCACCGAGGAGACGGCGGTCAGCGCCGCCGCAAAAGCCGGCGGATACTTGCCGTCCTTGGTCATCATCGCCTGCATCATCCGGCCCGTGCCGGCGGCATCGGCGATGGCGGAGCCGGACATGCCGGCGAAGATCACGCTCTGGACGATGTTGACATGGGCGAGCCCGCCCCTGAAGCGGCCGACCAGCGCATCGCAGAAGCGCAGCAGCCGCTCGGTCATCGAGCCGATGTTCATCAACTCGGCCGCCAGGATGAAGAGCGGCACGGCGAGGATGACATAGTTGGTGTACATGCCGTTGAGCAGCTGCTCGGCGGCGATCGAGAGGTCCTGCCCGGCGACGAGCAGGTAGAGAATGGAGCCTGCGATCATCGCATGGCCGATCGGCAGGCCGAGCAGCGAAAGCGTGACGATGGCGAGGATGGCGAGGGAGAACGGCGTGCTCATACGCCCGAACTCGCCTTGGTCGGGTCGAAGGCCTCCGGTGCCTTGCCGCGCAACGCGCTGAAGCCGAGCCAGAGATAGCGGATGATCGCGCCGACTGCGAAGGCGATGTAGATCGCGTAGACCCAGTTGAAGGGCAGCTTCAGATAGGCGGTGCGCTCGACCTTCATGAAGGCGACATAGTCGGCCATCGCCGGCAGCGAGATCACATAGAGCACGACGAGCGCGGTCGCCGTGATCAGCGCCATCAGCCGGCGCGGCCCCGGCCCGACCGCGCCATAGATGATGTCGAAGCGGATCTCCTCGCTCTCGCGCAGCACGAAGCCGGCGCCGAACAGCACCATCCAGAGCCAGAGGATGACGCTGATCTCGTGCGTCCAGCCGATCGGGAAATTGAGCAGATAGCGAAAGACGATCTGCACGAGGAAGACGAGGAACATCGCGCCGAGCATCAGCGCGAGCAGGTTCTCGGCCCGGCGCGCCATGAAGGCGCCGAAGGCTTTCAGCGAGTGCGGCATCGCCCCTCCGGTGAAATTCGGCCCGCCGGCCCCTCCCTCGGCGGGCCACGCCGGCCCCGAGAGGCCAGCGCTAGACCTCGGTCGCGCCTTAGAGCGCGTTGATCTTGTCGATCATTCCGGGAACCCAGCCCTTGGCCAGCTCGGATGCCAGGTACTTCCTCTGGGCGAAATCGCGGAAGGCCTTGAGATCGGGCGTATAGACCTCGAGCCCCTGCTTCTTGAAGAAGTCGACCAGCTCGGCCTCCTTGGAGAGATGCTCCTTGGTGCTCCAGTCGATCGCGGCGTCGGCCGCGGCCTGGAAGGCTGCCTGCTTCTTCGCGTCCATCCCGTCCCAGACGCGCTTGGTGACGCAGAGCAGGTCGAAGCCGACGAGATGCGAGGTCAGCACGATCTGCGAGGAGACCTCGTAGAACTTCATGTTCTGGACGTTGGGCAGCGGGTTGTCCTGGCCGTCGATCGCGCCGCTCTGCAGACCGGTATAGACCTCGGCATAGGCCATCGGCGTCGGATTGGCGCCGAGCGACTGGCCGAGGAACTGCCAGGCGTCGCCGCCCGGCATACGCAGCTTGACGCCGGCGAGATCGGCCGGGGTGTTGACCTTCTTCTTCGGCTTCAGGCCGACCTGACGGGCGCCGAAATAGGTCGGCCCGAGGATTTTGATGTTGAGCTTGTCCTCGGCCATTGTCTTGAGCTCGGCGCCAACCGGGCTGGCGAAGACCTTCTTGAGATGGTCGGCATCGCGGAAGAGATAAGCCGAGGTGACGATCGACCAGGCCGGGATCTGGTTCGAGACGTCCTGCGGCGCGATGTTCCCCATTTCGAGGTTATTGCGCTGCATGGCGACCAGCTCGGTGCCCTGCTTGAACAGGTTGCCGCCGTAATAGGGCTGCAGCGTGAAGTCGTCTTTGATGGCCTCGCCGAAGCGCTTCATCATCTCGGCGCGGATGTCCTGCTCCGAGAACACCGCCGAGAAGCGCAGATTGGACTTGGCCTGGGCGAAGGCCGCGCCACCCGTCAGAGCGAATGCGCCACCGGCCGCGAGCAGAGCACGCCTGTCGATTCCCTGTTTCATGCCGTTCCTCCCCGTGCGGGTTGCCCCCGCTTCGCGGCTGACCATGCCCAAGGGAAAATCAGCAATCAACTGATATTTTCATTTTCCTATGATGATTTTAGTTTCACCATAACAATTGTACCTCCCCTGCTCCGCCGCTAAGCTCGCGTCGCCAGCCGCTGTTCCGGACGGACCCACACATGTTGAACTACGCGCCGCCGACCGCCTCGATCGGAGAGCTCGCCTATCGGCGCATCCGGGCCGATATCGTCTTCGGCCGGCTGGCGCCGGCGCAGCGTCTCAAGCTCGATGACCTGCGCGAGACCTACGGGACGAGCATCAGCACGCTGCGCGAGATCCTGAACCGGCTCTCGTCGGAGGGTCTCGTCGAGGCCGAGGGGCAAAAGGGCTTCATGGTCGCGGCCGTCTCGGCCAAGAACCTCAGCGAGATCGCCGCGTTGCGGCTGCTGCTGGAGGGGCATGCCCTCGCCCAGTCCTTCACCGTCGGCGACATGGAATGGGAGGGGCGCGTCGTCGCCGCCCATCACAAGCTGGCGCTGATGGAAAAGCGCATGCTCGACAATGACCGGGCCGATCCCGAGCTCTGGAAGCGCTATGACTGGGAATTCCATCACGCGCTGATCTCGGCCTGCGGCTCGCAGGCGCTGATGGAGACGCATGCCTCGGTCTATGACCGCTATCTGCGCTACCAGATGGTCGCCGTGATCTTCCGCGGCGAAGCGGCGGCGCAGGAACACCAGATCCTGCTCGACTGCGCGATGCGCCGCGACATCGCGCGCGCCACCGAGGTCCTGGCAACGCATATCAATGCCTGCGTCGAGCATACGCTTGCCGGCGGCAGGCTGCAGGGGTGAGCAGGCCGGCTCAAAAAAGAAGGCCCGCTCCGCGTCTCCACGGAACGGGCCCCACCATCACGACGAAAGACCTGCTCAGTCGAGCTTGAACTTCGAGAGCTCGCGGTGCTCGCCATAGATGCGACGGACCGTGCCGGTGATCGAGCGATAGACGATCGTTTCGGTCTCGATCACCTCGGGGCCGAAGCGCACACCCGAAAGCATGCCGCCATCGGTGACGCCGGTGGCGCAGACGATGACGTCGCCCGAGGCCATCTCGGCCATGTCGTACTTCTTGTTCGGGTCCGTGACGCCCATGGTCGCGGCGCGCTTGCGCTTCTCCTCGGTGTCGAGGATCAGGCGACCCTGCATCTGGCCGCCGACGCAGCGCAGCGCCGCCGCGGCGAGGACGCCTTCCGGCGCACCGCCGATGCCGAGATAGAGGTCAATGCCGGTCTTCTCCGGCTCGGTGCAGAAGATCACGCCGGCGACGTCGCCATCGGTGATCAGGCGGATCGAGGCGCCGGTCTTGCGGACTTCGGCGATCAGCTTCTCGTGGCGCGGCCGATCCATGATCAGCGTATTGATCTCGTGTGGCTTCACGCCCTTGGCGCGGGCGAGCGCATTGATGTTGTCCGCGGCCGAGGCGTCGAGATCGACGATCCCCGGGGGATAGCCGGGGCCGATCGCGATCTTGTTCATGTAGACGTCGGGGGCGTAGAGCAGCTGGCCGGCGCCGGCCATCGCCATCACCGCGATCGAGCCCGGCATGTCCTTGGCGCAGAGCGTGGTGCCCTCGAGCGGATCGACGGCGATGTGGACCTTGGGGCCCTGCTTGTTGCCGACCTTTTCGCCGATGAAGAGCATCGGCGCCTCGTCGCGCTCGCCCTCGCCGATGACGATCTCGCCATCGATCGGCAGGCGATTGAGCTCGCGCCGCATCGCATCGACCGCGGCCTGGTCGGCCGCCTTTTCGTCGCCATGACCGCGCAGGCGGGCGGCGGCGACGGCGGCGCGCTCGGTGACACGCACCAACTCCATCGAAAGATAGCGCTCGATGATCTGGTCGGGCGAAATGCGGAGATCGACGGACATGGAGGACTCCCTGAGCGCGTTAGCGGATGGCCGAGGTGAATAGCGAACGGATTGGCGATGATATGGCGAAGCCGTGGGCGACCGCGCCTTTCACGCTCATTCCCGCTCGATACGGATGACTTGCGGTGCTTCGGCGATGTGGCCGTCGGCGCTGACCTTCTCCAGGGCGCCGCGGATGGCCTGCTCGCTGGTGGCGTAGGTGATCAGCACGACCGGGACCGGCGCGCCGGAGCGCCCGCCGGGATCCTGCTGGGCGGCGATCTCGGAACGGCGCTGGACGATGCTCTCCAGCGAGATATCGGCCTCTGCCATCCGGGTCGCTATCGCGGCAGCCGCACCGGGGCGGTCGGCAACGGCGAGGCGGATATAGTAGCCGCCCTCATGGCGTTGCATCGGGGCACGCGTCGGCTGCTCCAGCCGCGCCACCGGCATGCCGAAGGGTTGGCCGGCCGTGCCACGGGCGACATCGGCGATATCCGCGATCACCGCCGAGGCGGTCGGGCCGCCGCCGGCGCCGGGGCCGACCAGAGTGATCTCGCGGACCGCATCGGCGTCGATCGTCACCGCATTGGTCACGCCCATCACCTGCGCGATCGCGGATGATTTCGGCACCATGGTCGGGTGCACGCGCTGCTCGATGCCTGTCTTGGTGCGCTCGGCGACGCCGAGCAGCTTGATCCGGTAGCCGAGTTCGTCGGCCATCTTCAGGTCGAGCGGCGTGATCGAGGAAATGCCTTCGACATGAATCGCTTCGGCGTCGATCTTCGTACCGAAGGCGAGGCTGGTCAGGATGGCGAGCTTGTGGGCGGTATCGAAGCCCTCGACGTCGAAGGTCGGGTCCGCTTCGGCGTAGCCCAGACGTTGCGCGTCCTTCAGGCAGGCCTCGAAGGTCAGGCCCTCGAGCTCCATGCGCGAGAGGATGTAATTGCAGGTGCCGTTGAGGATGCCATAGAGCCGGCTGACATTATTGCCCGAGAGCGCCTCGCGCAGCGTCTTCACCACCGGGATGCCGCCGGCCGAGGAGGCCTCGAAGGCGAGCGCCGCGCCCTTGCTCTCGGCGAGCTCGGCGAGCGCGACGCCATGGGCCGCGAGCAGCGCCTTGTTGGCGGTGACGACATGCTTGCCGGCGGACAGGGCGGTCTCGACCGCCTTTTTCGCCGGCCCGTCCGAACCGCCGATCAGTTCGATCAGGCAGTCGATCTCGGGGGACGCGGCAAGAGCCACCGGATCGTCGAACCAGGCGAAGCCGGACAGATCGATGCCGCGGTCGCGATTGCGATCGCGCGCCGACACCGCCGTTACGCGGATCGGCCGGCCGCAGCGGGCGGCGAGCGCGTTCTCCTGGCGCTTCAGAATGCCGGCGACCGCAGCGCCGACTGTTCCCAGGCCGGCAATGCCGACGCGCAGGGGCCTGATCTCGGAGGAAGCAGCGTGCATGGTCATGAGCGGCGGGGTCGCATGAGGCGCGCGGGGAGTCAACGGCGATGGGCCCGACCGCGCGCTCGTCACCCCTCACTCGAAGCGGCAGACGACCTCGGCGGCCAGCTTGTGGACCTTGCCGTTCTCGAAGCCGAGATAGAGCCGCAGCAGCTGGTTGCCGAAAGCGGTGATCTTGATGGTGCGCAGCGCCTCGACGCTGTCGCCGTCGGCCTGGGTCGAATTCTCGTCGATCGGCTTCCAGAACCAGGGCTTGGGTGCCCGGATCACCGTCTGCGCCAGCAATTGCTCGGCTTCGGCCCGGCCCATGCCGGCCGGAAAATACTTGCCGGCGATCTCGGTCGCGTCGCGACCGCATTCCTTGGCCCGCGAGGCGGTCAGCACCTCGGCGATCAAAGCGGAATCGGTATCGGTGTTGCGGCCGCGCGAGAAATCATAAGTCGCGAACAGGCAGACCAGCGCGAACAGGCCGAACATGATCCCGATCAACCGGCCTTTCGAGACCATGATGCACTCTTTATCCCTGCTATCCGCCCCCGTGCTGGGTTCCCATGTTTCGACGGCCCGGTCCAGTGCCGGCGCGCAACACCGGGGGCTGTCTTTCCGGGGCAGCCCGCAGGGCTGAGCCCGGAATGACGGCGTGCCCTACCCCGCCTTCGGCATCTGGATGACGTTGTGCAGGGTCTGGTCGGCGCTCTTCAGGAAACGGCCGATATTGCGAGCCGCCTGACGGATGCGCTGCTCGTTCTCGACGATGGCGATGCGGACATAGTCGTCGCCATGCTCGCCGAAGCCGATGCCCGGGGCGACCGCGACCTCGGCCTTCTCGATCAGCAGCTTGGAGAATTCGAGCGAGCCGAGGTGACGGAACTTCTCCGGGATCGGCACCCAGGCGAACATCGAGGCCTGCGGCGCCGGGAACTCCCAGCCGGCCTTGCCGAAGCTCTCGACCAGCGCGTCGCGGCGCTTGCGATAGACGTCGCGCATCTCGCGGATGCAGTCGTCCGGACCGTTCAGCGCCGCCGCCGCCGCGACCTGGATCGGCGTATAGGCGCCGTAGTCGAGATAGGACTTCACACGCGCCAGCGCGGCCAGAAGCTTCTCGTTGCCGACGGCGAAGCCCATGCGCCAGCCGGCCATGGAGAAGGTCTTCGACATCGAGGTGAATTCGACGGCGACGTCGATCGCGCCCGGCACCTGCAGCATCGAGGGCGGCGGATCGTTCTCGTCGAAATAGACCTCGGCATAGGCGAGGTCCGAGAGCAGGATCAGCTCATGCCGCTTCGCGAAGGCGACGAGGTCGCGATAGAAGTCGAGTGAGGCGGTATAGGCGGTCGGGTTCGCCGGATAGCAGGTGACGAGCGCGATCGGCTTCGGCACCGAATGCGCCATCGCCCGCTCCACCGCCGGGAAGAAGGCCGGCGTCGGCTCGGCCGGGACGGAGCGGATCACGCCGCCCGCCATCAGGAAGCCGAAGGCATGGATCGGATAGCTCGGATTGGGCACGAGCACGACATCGCCGGGGCCGGTGATGGCCTGCGCCATATTGGCGAAGCCTTCCTTCGAGCCCAGCGTAGCGACAACCTGAGTGTCGGGGTTGAGCGTCACGCCGAAGCGGCGCTGATAGTAATGCGCCTGGGCGCGGCGCAGGCCGGCAATGCCCTTCGAGGCGGAATAGCGATCGGTACGCGGCTTGCCGGCGGTCTCGACCAGCTTCTCGATGACATGCTTGGGCGCCGGCAGGTCAGGGTTGCCCATGCCGAGATCGATGATGTCGACGCCCTTGGCGCGCTCGGCAGCCTTGATCTTGTTGACCTGTTCAAAAACATAGGGCGGCAGGCGCTTGATGCGGTGGAAATCGGTCATCTCGGCAACGGGTCCTTGCGGATCGCCCTGCTTAAGCACGGCAAATCACATTCTTGCGTTGCAATGCCTTACCACCGCAGCTTTCGCCCTGACAGGGCAAAAAACGCAAGATTCATCGAAAGGCTATGCATGCCGCCCGATTGCAACGGCTCAGGCCGGCGGAATGAAGGGCTGGCTGATCGTCCGGAACACGTCGAGCTCCTCGCAGCGGGCGCAATGCGCTTCCAGCGCCGGATAGTCGTTCAACGCGACGAGATCGGGATGCGCCTCGCCAGCGAAGCGCAGCGCGCAGGCGAGCGCGATGTCGGCATGGCCAATGCGATCGTCGAACCACCAATCGCCGATACGCTCGGCCCTCTCCCGCTCCAGGGCGGCGAGAGCGCCCGCGATCTGGCTGCGGCAGCGCCCGGCCCAGGCCTCGGAGACCTGGTCGTGCAAGCGCAGCTCGTAGAACAGGCTCACCGCCTTCTCCGCGAGCCCCATCGCCAGCGCCGCGACGCGCAAGGCCCGGTGGCGCCCCGGCTCCGTGCGCGGGAACAGGGCAAGCTCGGGAGGAACGAGATTGTCGAGATAGTCGAGGATGGCATGGCTCTCGACCAGCACGAGCCCGTCATCGAGCTCGAATGTCGGCACGCGAACCAGCGGGTTTAGGGGCGCGATCCTGTCGCCGTCGCCGAAGACCGACCAGGGCCTATGCTCGAAGGGCAACTCGTAGAGCGTCAGCGCGATGCCGACGCGGCGCACGAAGGGCGAATCATACTGGCCGATCAGGATCATCGCTGGCGCTCCACCGAGGAGCCGCCATTGGATTGATCCGGGCGATGCAAGGCAAGCGGCCCACGCCCGCCGCCCTCACTCCTTCGGCTGCGGCGGTGGTGCCGGTGGCGGCAGGACCTTGCCGAGGCTCTGCGCCTGCGCGCCGGCGGCGTCGTTGGAGATTCGCTTGGCTTCCAGCTCGGCCTCGAGCTTCTTGAACTCGTCGACGGTCTTGCGCTTGGCCGGCCGCGAGACGGTGGTGCCGATCGGGATGTATTTCGGATCCTGCGGCCGGGTCTCGGTGACGAAAGGCTTGGGATCGCCGGGTTTGGTGGCGAGATCGGTCATTTCAGCCACGCCGCGGGTGGCTTCGCAACCTCCGAGTACAGTCCCGACGAGCAGGACGAGCCCGGCCGCCCTGAGCGAGATTTCGATCCGCCTGTCAGCCATCGCCCTGCTTCCGCAAAATTTCTTTGTCACTCATACCGGTTAGGTCCTTAATGGGTCCAAAATGGGGAGTGCAACTCCTGCGTAAGGCTACCGAGGGGAGCGCCATCATGTGTCCGCCAGCTGACGAGAAGGGCAAGACCGGGCCAAAGCCTGCGGAAGCTCCGTTCGCCGAGCTCCCGGGCGTGCCCGATTTCGATGCGATGGCGCAGAACATGGGCAAGCTGGTCGAGCAGGCCGGCAAGGTGACAGCCGCCTATCTGAAGCCGATCGAACGCGGCGAGGCCAAGACCGGCCAGGCCGACGAAGCCAGCGAAATGGTCAAGGTACTCGGGCGCGTCGCCGAGCGCTGGGTCAGCGATCCCCAGAAGATCATCGAGGCCCAGGGCGCGATCACCAGCGACTTCCTCTCCCTGTGGAGCTCGACCCTGAAGCGCCTGAGCGGTGAGCAGGTCGAGCCGGTGATCGCCCCCGAGAAGCGGGACGCACGCTTCGCCGATCCGGAGTGGAACAGCCATCCGGTCTTCGACTTCGTCAAGCAGGCCTATCTGCTGACAACGCGCTGGGCCGAAGGCATGGTCGAGCAGGCGGACGAGCTCGATCCGCATACCCGGGACAAGGCCCGCTTCTACGTCAAGCAGATCGCCGGGGCCCTCTCCCCCTCGAACTTCGTCGCGACCAATCCCGAGCTGCTGCGCGAGACCATGGCGCAGAACGGCGAGAATCTGGTGCGCGGCATGAAGATGCTGGCAGAGGACGTCGAGGCCGGCGGCGGCGAGCTCAAGATCAGGCAGTCCGATGCCGGCGCCTTCCAGATCGGCGTCAACATCGCGACGACGCCGGGCAAAGTCATCTACCGCAACGACATCATCGAGCTGATCCAGTACGCGCCGGCGACCGAGACCGTGCTGAAGCGGCCGCTCCTGATCGTGCCGCCCTGGATCAACAAGTTCTACATCCTCGATCTCAACGCCGAGAAGAGCTTCATCCGCTGGTGCGTCTCGCAGGGCCTCACCGTCTTCTGCATCTCCTGGGTCAACCCGGACCATCGCCACGCGCTCAAGGATTTCGAGAGCTATATGCGCGAGGGCATCTTCGCGGCGCTAGAGGCGATCGAACAGGTCACCGGCGAAAAGCAGGTCTCAACGATCGGCTACTGCGTCGGCGGCACGCTGCTCGGCGTGACCCTGGCCTATATGGCGGCTGTGAAGGACAAGCGCATCGCCAGCGCGACCTTCTTCACCACCCAGGTCGATTTCGCCCATGCCGGCGAGCTCTCGGTCTTCGTCGACGAGGAGCAGATCCGCGCCGTCGAGGAGCAGATGGCCGAGCGCGGCTACCTCGACGGGGCGCGCATGTCCGGCGCCTTCAACATGCTCAGGCCGAACGACCTGATCTGGTCCTATGCCGTCAACAACTACCTCAAGGGCAAGGCGCCGACCCCGTTCGACCTGCTCTACTGGAATTCGGATTCGACCCGGATGCCGGCGGCGAACCACTCGTTCTACCTGCGCAACTGCTATCTCGAGAACAAGCTAAGCAAGGGCGAGATGCGCCTCGGCGGCAAGCTGCTCGACCTGAAGAAGGTGACGATCCCAATCTACAATCTGGCAACGCGCGAGGACCATATCGCCCCGGCGAAGTCGGTCTTCGTGGGATCGCAGACCTTCGGCGGACCGGTCGACTACGTCATGGCCGGCTCCGGCCACATCGCCGGCGTGGTCAACCCGCCGAACAAGGTGAAGTACCAGTACTGGACCGGTCCAAAGCCGGAAGGCGCCTTCGAGGACTGGGTGAAGACAACCGAGGAACACCCGGGTTCCTGGTGGCCGCACTGGCTCGCCTGGCTGGAGAAGCAGGCTCCCAAGCGCGTCAAGCCGCGCATCCCCGGCGAGGGTCCCCTGCCCGCGCTCGAGGACGCGCCGGGGAGCTATGTGAAGATCAAGGCGTAGCACACCGACATCGCAGCGGATTCGACACACTCCATCGATCTGGCTGGATGTGAACGGCTGTTCATTGCCTCGCGCGCGAAGCGGCACAAGCCTGCTGCTGCGGTTGGGGACTATCGGTGCCGTTGTCTCGGCCACTGTCTCCGCCGCCAGGATCGACCGCGACGCCCTCACCGCCGAAGCCGGGCTCGACTGGCGCATTTCGCAGGCCACGGCCCTCGGCCTGACCTACTCCGCGGCCGTCAGCGAACGCTCCCGCGATCACGCCCTCAAGGGACGCGTCGAGATGCGGTTCTGACGGCAAGAGGCGGAGGAGAACCACCGCCCTGCCGAGCGGCCCTTGCCTTCCGCTCTCCCGCGCGGCAATGCTCGGCCCCCTTTTTCAAAGGCGCGCCCCAACAAAAAAGCCGGCCCGAAGGCCGGCTCTTTCGTCAGCAGAGGACGAACCGCTCAGTTCTTGCGGACCACCGGGCGGACCGGGATCGTCTCGGCCGGGTTGTCCCAGCGATAGGTCAGAGCGGCGGAGACGACGTGGATATAGGGCTCGGCCTGGCCGGTATAGGACACCGCCCGCAGCGACGGATTGAAGACCTGCTGCGGATTGTTACCCGTGTAGTTCACCTTGGCCTTGTTGACGTGGATATAGGTGTAGCCGACATCGAGCTTGAACTTCTCGGTGAGCTGGTAGCTCAGACCGGCGCTGAGCCAGAGCCGATCATTGTCCGAGATGAAGATCTGACGGTTGTCGTCGTTCACCGCCGAGAGCTCGTAGGCCACACCGGCGCGCAGGGTCAGATCGCGGCTATACTTGTACTCGACACCACCCGAGAAGAACCAGCTGTCGTCATACTGGAAGTTCAGGCTGGTGAGCGGCACGCCACCGGCGCGAGTCACGACCGGGATGTTGCGGAAGCGGCTCCAGTTCGTCCACTCCACGCCGAGATGGGCCTGCCACTGGTCGTTGATGACCTGCGAGACACCCAGCACGACCGAGTCGGGCAGGTTCAGGTTGGCCTTGACCGGGATGTAGCCGGTCGCCGCGCTCCGCAGGCTGCCTTCCAGCGTCTGCTTGACCGAAGAGCGGTAGGCCAAACCGATCGTCGTGCCCTCGAACGGGGTCAGCGTGGCGCCGAAGCGATAGCCGAAATCGATCGTGTCGCCCTGGATGATGACCGGCGTTGCGGCGGCGGTGACACCGTTGGCCTGCTTCAGGCTGGCCTTGAAATACTGGATCTGCAGCGCCGCGCCGATCGAGAGCCAGTCATTGACCTTGTAGCCGATCGTCGGGGAGACGTTGATCGTCTGCACCTTGGCCGAGCGGCCGAAGACCTGCGCCGCATTGACCTGGTTGTCGGGCTTCGAGCGCAGGCCGAACGGCGCGCCGGTGGTCAGACCGATCCAGAACCGGTCGGTCAGCTGCCAGGAGGAATAGGAGGCCGGGATGAAGGCACCGTCGCCGCCGATATTGCCGGTGCCCAGAGTGCTGCCGCCGGCGGCCTGGATCGGAACCGTCGCCCCCGAAGGCGTACGCACCGTCGTCGTCGAGGTCGGCTGATAGTCGCCGTTGGCATAGAGATAGGTGAAGTTCCACTGGCTGTTGCGGCCCGGGAACATGGTGATCGTCGCCGGGTTCCAGGCCATCGAGCCCATGCCGATGCCGCCCGCCGCCGCGCCGGCATAGGCCATGCCGAGACCTTCGGCGCTCTGGCCCGAGCGGATCGCGAAGGAACTCGCCGAAGCCGCGCCGGCCGCCAGCAGCGCCGAGAGCGAGACGGTGGCGGCGGTGGTGAGTTTCAGAAGGCTCTTCATCGCGGCGTTTTCCCCAGGCTGAGGTTCTTGTTGTGGCGGTTGCGGCGAAGCAGGCCGCGGAATCTGTCATCACCATGCCGCCTGCCGGTTTCCGCCGCAATCCCGCCTTGATAGCCATCAAATCGCCCTGCTCGGCCGGCTTTCCGCATCGGCAGGGCCAAAAACGTGCAAAAATGGCGGGTTTCGCGCAGACTGCAGCAAGGCCGGCGACAGAAAAGATAGTTTAGATGCGAACTATCGCGGATTTTGCCATTGTGCGCCGCAACATAGGCTCAACCGCAGGCTCCGAACCATAGCGCGCTTTCGTGAGGACCGTTGCATAAGCGCCACAACTCCCGGCACGCCCGCAAGCATGGCATGCGTCGCGGCGGGCTTGCATCGCAGGGGCAGTCCGCACAGGATCGGCCCGACCTTCGGTCTAGCCTTACACACTCCGTTTGAAACGATTGAAAAGGGGGAAACGACGTGAAACTGGTTCGTTACGGCGCATTCGGTCAGGAGAAGCCCGGCGTTATCGACTCTGCCGGCAAGCTGCGCGACCTCTCTGCGCATGTCTCCGACCTCGCCGGCGCGGCGCTCAAGTCCGCCTCGCTCGCCAAGCTGAAGGCCCTGTCCCCCGAATCACTACCGCTGGTCGATGGTTCGCCGCGCATCGGCGCCTGCGTCGGCGATGTCCGCAATTTCATCGCCGTCGGCCTCAACTTCGCCGACCACGCCGCCGAGACCGGCGCGCCGATCCCGGCCGAGCCGATCCTGTTCAACAAGGCCCCGAACTGCATTGTCGGCCCCAATGACGACGTGATCATCCCGAAGAACTCGAAGAAGACCGACTGGGAGGTCGAGCTCGCCATCGTGATCGGCGACGGCGGCTCCTATATCGCCGAGAAGGACGCGATGGCCGCGATCGCCGGCTTCTGCGTCTGCAACGACGTCTCCGAGCGCGAGTTCCAGACCGAGCGCGGCGGGCAATGGGCCAAAGGCAAGGGCTGCCCGACCTTCGGCCCGCTCGGCCCCTGGCTGGTGACCCCGGACGAGATCGCCGACGTACAGAATCTCGCCATGTGGCTCGAGGTCGACGGCGAGCGCGTCCAGAACGGCTCGACCAAGACGATGATCTTCGGCGCCGCCTATCTCGTCCACTATATCAGCCAGTTCATGCAGCTCGATCCGGGCGACGTCATCACCACCGGCACCCCTCCCGGCGTCGGCCTCGGCTTCAAGCCGCCGCGCTTCCTCAAGGGTGGCGAGACCGTCGCCCTCGGCATCGAGGGCCTCGGCACGCAGAAGCAGCTCTTCAAGCCCTACGCGGGCTGAAACGGCAGCGGCCGGCCGCCCTTGCAGGCGAGCCGGCCGCAACCTCGATCCGACGTCTGGAGCCGAGAGAAAAAGCGCCGCCGGAGGGCTCTTCGACCTCCCCCCGGCAGCGCTAGCGGCCGTACCCTGGCACGGCCGCTTCAGTCCCTGAGACGCCTATTCGGGCTTGGAAACCTGATGACCTGCGCAGATGCCGGCATCGGCATGCCGGTCGAGACGTTTGGCGCCTCGTCCCTCCGGGCGGCGAGATCTAGCCCGTCCGGAGCCAGCCGCTCGATGTTCACCACAGCGCGCTCGCGCTCAAGTCTGCGCCGGCTGCGCGCAAGACGCACGCCCAACGTATCGAATCCCGGCATCGAATCGCCCCCGCTCCCTAGCCGCCACGATCAGCTATGATCGCAAGCAGACATGGCCGCATCCCCCATTTGGGGGGTGCAGCCACTGTTTCGCCACGAAGCGGAATCGTGAGCCGGTGCCGAGCCGGATACCGGAATCAGCCCTCCGGCAGGCCGAGCATCAGGCGGATGTTCTGGACGGCCGCGCCGGACGCGCCCTTGCCGAGATTGTCGAGCCGGGCGACGAGCACGGCCTGGCCGAGATCGGCATTGCCGTAAACGCGCAGCTCGAGCTTGTTGGTGTCGTTGAGCGCCTCAGGCTCGAGCTTGCCGCCAGCTTCCGCCGGCAGGACGCTGACATAGCTCGAGCCGGCATAGCGCTCAGCCAGCGCCGCTTCGAGATCGGCAGGCTTGGGCTTGCCCGGCAGGGTGTCGAGATGCAGCGGCACCGAGACCAGCATGCCCTGCCGGAAATTGCCGACCGAAGGCACGAAGATCGGCCGCCGCTCCAGCCGCGAATAGGCCTGCAGCTCAGGCAGATGCTTGTGCTTGAGGCCGAGGCCGTAGAGCTCGAAATCGGGCGCCGTGCCGGCTTCATAGGCCTCGATCATGCTCTTGCCGCCACCGGAATAGCCGGAGACCGCATTGACGGTGATGGGATAGTCGGCAGGTAGCAGCCCGGCATCGACGAGCGGGCGCAGCAGCGCGATGCCGCCGGTCGGGTAGCAGCCGGGATTGGCGACCCGGTTGGCATTGGCGACCTTCTGGGCGAAGCCCGGCTCCAGCTCCGCAAAGCCATAGGTCCAGCCCGGCGCGATGCGATGGGCGGTCGAGGCGTCGACGATCTTGGGCGCGTCGCTGCCGAGTTCGTCGGCGAGCGCGACGGATTCCTTGGCGGCATCGTCGGGCAGGCAGAGCACGACGAGATCGACATCCGCCATCATCTGCTTGCGGGCGGCCGGATCCTTGCGCTTGTCCGGATCGATGCTCTTGACCACGACCTCCGCCACGTCGGCGAGGCGCTCGCGGATGCCGAGCCCGGTGGTGCCGGCTTCGCCGTCGATGAAAATGGATTTCAGGTTCTGGCTCATCGGACCCTCGCAAGGTGTCTGGTGGAAGCGGGCGGAACTGGTTGGCTGGCTTTGGAACTTGGCCTTGTCGCAAGACCGGACATCAGTTTTGCGACGGGCATAAAAAAACCGCGCTCAGGGCGCGGTCGCGGGCGTTCGGGCTAGAAGCCGAGCGTCATCGCGGGCGCGCCGGGGCGGCCTGTTCACTACGACGTCGGGTCGGGTTCGTGGTCATGCGGCGCTATATGTTCCGGGCGGGAGCGGCTGTCAATGATGGGGGCGCCGGAACCGCAACGCAGAACCCCTCTCCTGGAAGGAGAGGGTCCCCCCCGCCTCAATACCGCAATGCTTGGAATCAGATGGCAGCGGAAGCTGCGATTCCGATTCACCCCGCCTTCTTCAGCGCCAGTGCCTGCAGATAGTGCTGCGCCACCGCCGCGCCCGCGATCGCGGTCGCATCGGCATGATCGTAGGGCGGCGAGACCTCGACGATGTCCATGCCGCGGAAGTCGAGGTCGCGGATCGCCCAGACCATCCGCAACGCCTCGGCTGAGGAGAAGCCACCAGCGACCGGGGTGCCGGTGCCGGGCGCGAAGGCCGGGTCGAGCGCGTCGATGTCGAAGGTGAGATAGGCCGCCCCCTGCCCGACCCGCTCCTTGATCGCGGCAGCGATGCCGTCGACGCCAAGCGCGTGCGCCCGATAGGCGTCGATCACCTTGATACCGCAATCGCGCGGCGCGACGGTGCGGATGCCGATCTGGATCGAGCGCTCGGTGTCGATCAACCCCTCGCGCACCGCCTCGAGCACGAAGGTGCCGTGGCTGATCGCGCCGACGCCATCATCCCAGGTGTCCTGATGCGCGTCGAACTGCACGATGGCGAGCTTGCCATGGCGAGCGACATGGGCGCGCAGCAGCGGCAGCGTGATGAAGTGATCGCCGCCGAGCGTGATGAGCTGGGCGCCACCCGCGATGATCGCTGCTGCCTCGTTCTCGATCGCCCGGGCGCAGCCCTGCAGGTCGCTGCGTGGCAGCAGGCAGTCGCCATAGTCGACCACGGCGAGCGTCTCGAACGGATCGATCCGCGAGGGATATTGCGCGTCACCGTCGAAGATCGCGCTGACGCGGCGCAACGCCTGGGGCCCGAAGCGCGTGCCGGGCCGGTTCGAGACGGCAAGGTCGAAGGGCACGCCCCAGACCACGGCATCGCAGCCGGCGATGTCCTTGCTGTAGCGGCGGCGCATGAAGGAGAGCGCGCCGGCATAGGTCGGGTCATGAGCCGGGCCCTTGCGGTCGCCGGTGAAGGCGTGGTCGATCGGCGGGGTCTGCGTCGGTTCGGTCATGTCGAAAAATCCGTCGGAAAGTCAGCGCCGGCCGTTGAGCCAGACATAGAGGCACCAGGGCAGGATCAAGGCGAGCCCGGTCAGGACGAGCCGCAGCGTCGTCCAGGCGACCGGATATTGCAGCGCCCTGCCGTCGAGCTCCGGCACGCCATGGATCAGGCCGAGCGCGAAGGCCGGCGCCAGGAAGACGATCAGCGCATTCACGATCCGGCGGCCGCGCGGCAGGTCGCTGCGCGCCAGCGCGAGCAGGGCCGGCACCGCGACCATGCCGAAGGCTATCAGGACGAATAGAACGCGCATGGCGGCTTCCGGTTGAACAGGGCGGCAGCCGATTTAGCACGGACGCGCCGCGGCTCCAGCCGTCTGCGGCTGTTCCCGCAGCCGATTCTGTCGTTTGAACCGCCAGTAGTGCCTCACCGCCTCGTGAGTACCGCGGCACGGCTTCGTGATTAGGGCCTCACGACAAGGCCACAGCTTGGCCGATTTGGAGGCGGCAGAGTCGGTTGCCCCCGCCCACCAGGCGCGGCCAATGGCCTTGACCACTTGCTATCGCGACTTTGGAGGCTGTCATGAACAAGACCCTGATCGCAGCAGCGTTTGCCCTCGCCGGTTCCCTCGGGAGCCTCGCTCTTCCGTCACCGGCCTCGGCTGCCGTCGGTGGCTCAGGCAATCATGGCCTGATCACCACTGTCGCGAGCAACCGGACCATGCAGAACCAGCACATGACCCAGCCTCCGGCGGAGCCACAGACACAGGCCTATCCGGTCTATCACGACTCGCCGACGGCGACCTGGTACTCGCAGCCGATGAACCGCATGCCCTGCCATTTCACGCAAGCCTTCGTCGAAGGGCGCATGCGGCAGGTGGAAGTCTGCAACTGAAGAAGCCTCTCAGCGGCCACCGCCGACCCGGATGACCGAGCCGACCATGTAGGACGCGGCCTCGGAGAGCGCGAACAGCACGGCTTCGGCGATCTCCTCCGGTTCGGCGACGCGCCGCAGCGGGATCGTCGGCGCGATGCGGGCGACGCGCCCCGGATCGCCGGCGGAGAGCGCGTGGATATCGGTCTGCGTCATGCCGGGCGCCACCGCATTGACGCGGATTCCTGCCGGGGCGAGTTCGATCGCCAGGCCAATCGTCATGGAATCGACCGCCGCCTTCGAGGCAGCGTACCAGACATATTCGTTGGGCGAGCCGAGCCCGGCCGCGATCGAGGAGATGTTGACGATGGCGCGGTTCTTCGCGCCCTCATTGGCGAGCAGGGCTTGGGCCGCCTCGCGCGCCACCAGGATCGCGCCGGTGACGTTGAGGTCGATGCAGGCGCGGATGACCTGCGGGTCCGACTTGGCGAGCGGGCTGCTCTTGCCGGTGATGGCGGCGTTGTTGACGATAGCGGTCAGCGGCCCGAGCGCCGCCTTGGCCTCGGCAAAGACGCGGGTGATGTCGGCAAGGTTCGCCATGTCACCCTGGATCGCGACCGCCCTGGCCCCTGCCCGGCCGCAGGACGCGACGACATCGGCCGCCGCCTGGGCATTGCCCTGATAGTTGACGGCGACGTCATAGCCGCGCTCGGCGGCGAAGCGGCAGATCGCAGCGCCGATGCCGCGGCTGCCGCCGGTGACGAGAAGGACGGGACGATCGGACATGCGTGAGGATCTCCTTGGAAGCCAATGCGGATCAGACGGCAGCCCGGCGGCTCAAGCGCTGCTGGCGATCGCCTCGATCTTCTCGAGGCCGCCGAGCTTGGGCGCGAAGGAAGCCCAGACCTTGCGCGCGCCGGCCTCCCAGCCGGGGCGATCCTCCGGCTGCACCACCTTGCCGCCCTCTGCCTTGGCCTTGGCCATCGAGGCGTCCTCATCGGCAACGATGAGCTCGTCGAAATAGCCCGCTCCTTCCGCGGCCGCAGTCGCGAAGGCCGCCTTGTCCTCGGCCGAAAGGCCTTTCCAGAAGCTGGCCGAGACGGCAACGACGCCGGTCGCCCAGATATGGCCAGTCTCGATCAGATAGGGCACGACCTCGTGCAGCTTGAAGCCGACATAGGCCGATTTGGTCAGGTCCATGCAGTCGACCACGCCGGTCTTCAGCGCGTTGTAGGTCTCGGGGATCGGGATCGGCGTCGGATAGGCGCCCAAGCCCGACCAGAGTTCGGTGTGCAGCGGGCTCTGGATGACGCGGATGCGCTTGCCCTTGACGCTGGCGGGCGTGGTCAGCGGCTCCTTGGCGAGGAGATGGCGGGCGCCGTAGTTGATGAAGCCGAGCACGACGAAGCCCTGCGCCTCGTATTTGCGCTTCAGCTCCTCGCCGAGCGGCCCGGCGAGCACGCGCTTCAGATGCTGCCGGTCACGGAAGAGGAAAGGCAGGTCGAGCAGTTGCCCGTCCGGCACCCAGGACGACAACGCCGAGATCGTGAACAACGAGGCCTGGACAGAGCCGAGACGCAGCCCCTCGGCGACCTCCTTCTCGCCGCCGAGCGCGGCATTGGGCACGACGCGCAAATCGAAGCGGCCGGGCGCGCTCTGCGCGAGCTTCTCGGTGACACGGCGCCAGATCTTCGTCTCCGGTTTGTCCTCGCCGAGCAAGGACGCGACCGTGACCGGCCGGCCAGCGGCAAAAGCGCGGCCTGAGAGAATGGCCGGTGCTGCAAGCGTGGCGGCAGCGAAGGTGCGGCGGGTCAAAGCCATCGGAACAACTCCTTCATGGAGACAGGTAGCGACGGCCAGGCCGCCACCGCAAGACAGAGGACGAAGAGCGCGACCAGCAGGCTCGCCAGCAAGGGCAATACTGCGCGGAACACCGCGGCCGGCGACAGACGCATGATGCCGCTGACGACAAAGACGAGGATGCCGAGCGGCGGCGTCAGCCCGTGGATCATCAGGTTGACGACCAGCACGACGCCGAACTGGATCGGATCAAGCCCCGCGGCGATCGCCGCCGGCAGCAGCAGCGGCGCCAGCAGCAGGATCGCCGCGCCAATATCGAGGAAGAGGCCGGCGATCAGCAGGACGAGGTTGGAGAGCAGCATCACCGCAAGCGGCCCGCCACCCAGCGCGTTGACCAGCCCGGCCATCTGCTCGGAGACGCGGTCGACCGCGAGCAGGAAGGCGAAGGGCGCGGAGGCGCCGATCAGCAAACCGACCGCCGCCGCCTCCCCCGCCGCCTTGCGCAAGGACGCCAGCACGGCCGCACCGCTCAGGCTGCGCAGCAGCAGGCAGGCGACCAGCGCATAGGCGACGGCGAGCGCCGAGGCTTCGGTCACCGTGACGACGCCGAAGCGGATCCCGACCACGACGACGATGCCGAGCCCGATCGCCGGAAGCGCGCCGACGAAGGATCGCGCCCGCTCGCTACCGCTGGCGCGCGGGGCGGAATCGACGACGCCGCGCACGCTGAGATGGATGCCGATGGCGAGTGCCAGCGTCAGCACCGCACCCGCGACGAAGCCACCGACCAGGAGCGAGCCAACCGAGAGATTGGTCGCCGCCGCCAGGATCAGGAAGGCGATCGAGGGCGGGATGATGTTGTCGAGCATCGAGACGCCCGCGACGATCGCCGCCGCATTGGCCGGCGGATAGCCACGCGCGACCAGCGCCGGCGCCATCACCTTGGCGCCGAAGGCGGCATTGGCAACCGAGGAGCCGGAGGCACCGGAGAAGAGCACGCTCGCGACCAGGGCGGTCTGCGCCAGCCCGGCCCGGAAATGCCCGACGAGAGCCGCTGCGAAGCGCACCAGCCGCTCGGCAAGGCCGCCCGCGGTCAGGAGCTCGCCGGCGAGCAGGAAGAACGGGATCGCCAGCAGCAGGAATTTCGAGACGCCCGCCACCGTGTTCTGGACGATGGCCGGCTCCGGCAGCAGGCCGCCGAAGGCGCCCGAGAGCGAAACACCGGCAAGCAGTGCGAAGGGCAAGGGCGCGCCAAGCAGGAGCCCTGCTGCGGCGGCGGGCCCGGCGATCAGGCTCGGCGTTCCAACGAAGAGGCCGGTCGCGCTGTTCGCCAGCCCGTAGAGACCGGCGCCGATCACGAGCACTCCGAGTGCCGCCGGCCAGGAGTGCGTCAGCGCCGCCCGCCAGAGCACGACGACGAGCGTCAGCCCCCCACCAACCGCGAAGGTCGCGAAGCGCAGGCTCTCCGGCAAGCCGAGCACGGTCGAGGTGCCGCCGACCAGCGCCGCGACGCTGGCGCCGCCAAGCGCCAGCACCAGTGCGCCGTGGACGGCGATCGCTTCCGCCAGGATGGCGGCGATGCGCCGCGCCGGCGCCGGCAAGAGGTTGACGACGACGTCGAGCCGCATGGCGAGCGCGCTGGTCGCCGCCAGGGGCGCCCCGACAGCCACGAGCGCGACATTGAGCCAGATCGCGAGTTCGTCCGACCAGACCAGGCCGTCTCCGAGCAGATATCGCCGCGTGACCGCGGCCATCACGACGAGGAAAAGCACGGCGAGGATCGCCGCGCCCAGCCATTCGAGGCCCGCGACAAGGATGGCCAGCCCGCGCTCACCGATCAGACGAGCGGACGGTCTGGTCGGCGCAGCGGCCATGGCAGCGCCCGGCACCAGTTCAACGCAGCGGCGAGAAATGCGTCGGCCGCAGGATCCGGCTGCGCATCTCGAGCACGTAAGGGGCCGCCTTGGCGCGGAACACCTGCCAGCGTGGATCGGCCTCCATCGCGGCGCGCCGGCGCTCGCGATCGCCGGCATCCTCGAAGCGCCACATGTGCACGACCTCGTTGACGACACCGCTATCGGTGGTGAACCAGCCGATCAGATGGCCGAGATGGGAGATCTGCAGTTCCATCCCCTCGGCGACATAGAGGTCGAGATAGTCGCGCACATGCGCGGGCTTGATGGCGTAGGTGCGCTCGTCGAGGATCATCGTCCTGCCGGTCCCTGATGGCGATGCGGCCCAGCGGCCGAGCGATCAGTAGCCGTCTTCATGGCAAAGCCCAACCGGCGCGCCTCCGGCCGAGCCTGCGATCGACGCATGACGGCGACCCATAACAGCCGGCGAACGGCTGTCGGTGACGGGACTTCGCGCGGGACCCGCGTCGCGGAGAAGAATGAACTGCGATCGAGCCGTTCAGGAACAACATCTTGCTTTTTTGAGCGACCGGGACGCTCAGCCGCCATGCAGATAAAGATCGGCCCCGGCATCGCCGCGATAGCCCGGTTCGGCCAGCACGAATCCGGCCTGTCGCAACAGATGTACCGAGGCGCCATTGTCCGGATCGACCGTAGCCCTCACCGAGGTGATGCCGCGCTCCCTAGCAAAGGCGAGCAGGCCGGCGAGCAATTCCTTGCCCAATCCCCTGCCCCAGCTCGCTCGCCGCAGCCCGTAGATCACCTCCTGCGTGCCATCGCCCGGCCGGGCGAAGCCGGCCCAGCCGATCAGCTCGCCGCCGGCGCGCTCGACCACGGCGCCGGTGCCGTAGCCGAAGCGTTCGAGATTGGCGGCCGAGCGCTCGATCCAGAGCGCCGCGACATCAGGTGCAAGCAGCTGGCCGTCGCCGACATGGCGATGGACCTGCGGATCGGCGAAGAGTGCGACGAGCAAGGGCGCATCGGCGGCCAGGAAGGGCCGCACGACAAGGTGCGCCGTCACGAGCCGGGACTGATGGATCATGCGTCCGACCGAACAGTCTGAGCGGCTGGAATCCGGCAAGAGCGAAACCCACCGGTCGTGGCAGCCGATAATAGGCCCGAAAGCCCGCGGCTACTCCTCGTCAGAACGATAGGATCGCTCTGCGCGACTGGGCCGCTGCCCGGCCTGACGCTCATAGCGCCGTTCGCGGTCGCGATCCTGGGTCATGACGCAGTTGGCATAGGCGTCGGTGCCGCGCTGGAAGCCATAGGCGTCGCAGCGCGAGCGGTCCTCGACGATCGGGTCCGGCGTGCTCGCGCAAGCACTGAGCGCCAGGGTGAGAGCAGATGCGGCTATGATCCTCATGAGGCGAGGATGGAAGCGCCGCATGGCTGCTTTGGGGCGACAATCCGGCGCTGATGCGGAGAGAGCTGCGCCGGCTCAAGGCGTCAGCCCTCAGCGCTCTCGGCGGCGCTTTCAAGAATCCTGACAGTCTCTTCCAGGCTTTCCTTCACGCCGAGCTGGAAGTCCTTGCGGAAGGCGATGATCGTGTCGGGGGGCTGGCCCTTGAAGGTGTAGACGACACTGACCTGGTCAGGATTGACGTAGACGGGCTTGCCGTCGCTGGGCGAGGTGAACTTGCAGAGTTTTGGCATGTGACGCCTCTCCGGAACGATCCGAGTGATTCAGTCGCTCCAGAGTAGCGTGGTTTCCATTCGACCAGAATCGGTCAGACAGAAAGAAATCGCGCCGGATCGTGGACGGCGCATGGCCCGCAAAAGGACAGGCCCCGTCACGGCTGTGGCGGGGCCTGCACAGGACTCAAAACGGAATGATCAGCGCGCGATGCGCGGGCGTCCGCCGCAGAACTGCTGCTCGACCGCGCGCTCGTAGCCGAGCTCGCGGTCATAGACCATGACCGTGCGGGTCAGGCAGTCGCCATCCTGCACCAGCCCGGTATTGATGAGCCGGCCGTTAGGATCGGCGACGACGGTCGGACCGCAGGCCGCTGCTGCGGACGCAAGGCCGAGGGCGACGATGAACTTCGCGATACGGGTCATGTCAGCCGCTCACATATAGAGGCCGCGGCCACAGCGGCGCACGCGCCGGTTCTCGTAGTAGCCGGTATAGCGGTTGAACACGCGAACGGTCTTGTAGAGGCAGTACTTGCCGTCGTTGCGGCCGTCGTAATAGGTCCGGCCGGTGTCGAGATCGACTCCGAGGAACTCGTCCTTGCCCTTCTTGCCCTGGGCGAAGGCCGGAGCCGCCGCGAGGCTCAGAGCAGCGAACCCTGCTGCGGCGATGGCGATCTTTAGCATGGCATTTCTCCTGTCCTGCGGCGGAAATATGTCCAGCACCGCGTGCGGCCCTTGGGACGGTCAGCTCGGTTTTCGCGCGCTTCCGTGAGTTTATCCATGGTGAGCAGCCAGATAGACAGGCAGATCACCGCTCTTCCCCCCACGCACGCATAGCAGATCAGCTTGCGGCTTTGCTACCCGCAACGCGCCGCAATCTGGCCATGATTATGCCACGCGTCAGTAACCCGCCCCCGCCAGCTGCGAAACATGCGGCGCCCTGAAGCCTTTGCTGGCGGGACTCCCCCGGCCGATGTCGGGACCAAGATGGCCAACAGCATCCACCGCTCGGACAAACCGCTTCTCGACCTACAACCCTGTGGATCTTGCCAGCATCAGGCGCGCCGATGAGGCGAGATTGAAGGGTCGCTGGGCGCGCCGCGACGGGACATGGTCAGAACGAAAGTTGGAATTCCGAGCCGATCGGCAGTCCGGAAAGTTGGAACACACCGAACCCGAAGGAGATCAAGCGTTGCGATTCAGTGGAATTTTTGGAGCGGGTGGAGGGAATCGAACCCTCGTATTCAGCTTGGAAGGCTGCTGCTCTACCATTGAGCTACACCCGCGTCGGCCGCCAAATTCCGCATCAGGCCGGTAGGTGTCAACCCATCCCGGCGAAGAACATGGCCTCATCCACCTGAGGTGTGCACGCACAAGCTCACATATCGCTCAAGGCACGCTGTCCGAGCCAGATCGCGGCGCCGGTGAACAGGCCGAGCGCAGCCCCGCCGACGAACGTGCCGAAGGCCAGCGCGCCGGCAGCCGCCACCGCTGTGCTGAAAAGCGTAATCCCCATCGTCCTTCTCCCCGGCGGCAAATCTAACGACGCCGTGCCACCCGGCAGCCCCCATTTGGGGGAGGAAGGGCGGATTTCGAGTCCCAATAAACTAAAAGTGAGCGTCGAATCCCCCCAAATGGGGGGCGATAGGGCAACTCAAGGCTGATAGCGATCAGTCCGGGGGAACCACATGTCCGACCTCGACGAGCTCTACTGCCCGTTCAGGGCCGAGATTATTTCGGCGATACCGCGGCCGTTGGTCATGCTGATCCACGGCATGGGCATGCTGGCTCTGCTTTTCCTCGACTTCTGATCAGCCCCGACATGTGACGAGGCGGCCCGCCTCGGCCGACCCTGCTCCGGCGACATGATGACCGGTGCCGCCCTGCCCCAGCTTCAGCGCTTGGCCATCTCGATATCGGGGATCGTCGGCCCGCTGGCGTTGCGCTCACCTTCGACGATGGGCGGCGACGGATTCCGCGAGATTCGCAGCGCGATATAGATCGCGACGGCGACCGAGAGTCCGACGAGGTAGATCAGCATGCCCTGCGGCCCCCGGAGCTGCATCAGCAAGGTCGCGGCCAGCGGCCCTATCGCCGAGCCAGTACCCCAGAGGAAGAGGAGCTGGGCCGAGAGCCCGACTGCCTGGTCGCGCCCCATGCGGAAATAGGCGTGCGTCACAGCGACGGTATAGAGCGGGATGCTGCAGCCGCCGATCAGGGCGAACAGGCCGAAGAGCCAGATGCGGCCATGGGCGGCATCGACCTCCAGGACCATCATCAGGCCGGCTGCGACCACCGCGACGATGCTGGTGGCGATCAGCATGATCAGGCGGCTGGCGACACGGTCCGCCAGCAGGCTCATCGGCCACTGCAGCAGGAGCGCTCCGATCTGGATGCCGGCGGTGAGCAGGATGGTGGCGCGCTGGTCGAGGCCGGAGAGGATGCCATAGGCGGGGGCGACGCTGGTCAGCGGGCCGCCGACCATGCCGACATAGAGGCAGCCGACCACGGCAGCCGGCGCCTGCTGCCACAGCGTCCTGAGGCCGACCGAGACGATCTCGCTCGATTCGGGGCCCCTCGCCCGCGTCAGCGCCACCGGGATCAGCGCGATCGAGAAGGCCATGCTGGCAAAGAGGAAGACGTCCTGCGACTGGATCGCGACATAGCCGATGCCGATCTGCGAGCCGATCAGCGCGACGCGGTTGAGGATCTGGTAGATGCCGAAGATGCGGCCGCGCTGGGACCGGTTGGCCTGGCCGCTGATCCAGCTCTCGATGCAGATGCCGTGGCCGGCCGCCGCCAGGCCCATGACCAGCCGCGAAATCCCCCACCAGGCTTCCGGGAGCATGGGAAAGCTCAGCGTCGAGACCGCCTGGAGCGCAGCGAAGACGGCAAAGCCACGGATGTGACCGACGCGGCGAACGAGCGAGGGATTGACGAAGCAGCCGATCAGGAACCCCAGCGAATAGGCGGAGGCGACGAGACCGATCAGCAGCGGCGGCTGGTTCGCGATCGCCATCTGCAGCGGCACGACCGTGTTCACGATCGTCCCGGCGACCTGCAGGATCAATGCGCCGGCAACGATGGCGCCGAGCGCGGCGACAGAACCGCCCCCTTGGGTCTTTGCTGTCACTGCACCGTCATACCCGAATAGCCGATCCCGCGAGGCTATCAGCTTGCCCGGATTCGGGGAAGGCGGAGTATTCGCTACTCTCGCCCCGTAGGCTCGCCGTGGTGGGGGAAGCAGTTTTCCCACATCCGGGTGATTTCAGCGGCTTGCCCGAAGGTGCGGGCAATTCTTCTGTCTTTGATCTGAAAGGACAATTTCGCGGGGCGCCCGCATCATTCTTGCCCCTTCCCTCCACCCCTCGGAGGGCACTCCCTTGAGCGCGACACGGGAAGAGCGGCAAGCTCTAGTTGATCGCCATGTGGTCGAGCTTCACTCGCAGGCGGTAGCCAAGTTCTCTGAAGCCGCCCGCATCCAGGACACGGTCAACGATGATCCGGCATTCTGAACGCAGCCTGCCTATGGTAATGCAGCCGGCAGCTCGTTCGCCCGCAACCGTGACCGGGAGCGTGCCAAGGTCCAGCGGGTGGCAATGATCGCTGCGGAAGCCGAGGAGCTTTCGAAGAAGGCTAACCGGCTGGCAGAGCGCGGCGCCGTCATGGCCGGCGACACCCAGCGGAAGCGCGACGAGGTCATCGCGGCGTGTGACGTGAAGCCGGGCGATCTGGTCGACACTACGCTTTACGGTGTCCGCCGCGTTCTGAAGGTCAACCGCAAGACGGTGGCGGTTGAGGGCGGCCTTGGCCCGCTGACGGTCTGCAAGAGCTTCATCACTCCCGCGAAGGGAGGCTCCGATGCAGTGGAGCGTTGATCTCCATCCCGTCACGGGCGAGTGGCGCATCATCGGTCGCGAAGGCGAGATCGTCTGCGTCTCGCTGCACGGTGAACAGCATCTCGCCAAGATCGGCGGCTCCCGACATGTTCGAGGCGCTGGAGAAGGCCCGCGAGTTCATCGCGAACGGCATCTAGCTCGGCTTCATCCGCATGCGGACGCCAACACGGCCGACCCCGCGCACGGCACTCTGCCCGCCATCGAAGCGGCATTGGCCAAAGCCTCCAACGGGGAGGCCGTCGATGGGTAAGGTGGCGGCTCTCTATGTTGAGAAGGACGGCGCCTATTTCGGACTTCCTAGAATGGCCCCCTGGGACGAGGAGCGCGACGCCCGGCGTTACGCCGGGCCGCTGCCGGTCGCCGCGCATCCGCCTTGCCAGCGCTGGGGCCGGTATTGGCATGGCGCTCCGAACAGGCCGCATCAGTACGGCTTGGCGATGATGGCGGCTGCTTCGAAGCAGCGCTTGCATCAGTTCGACAGTGGGATGGCGTCCTTGAACACCCCGCTCATTCGAGAGCCTGGGCGGCGTTTGACTTGGCAGAGCCGCCGGCGAGTGGTGGCTGGGTGTCCGCGGATTTCGATGGCGGTTGGACCTGCCACGTCGAGCAAGGTCACTACGGCCATCTCTCCCGCAAGGCGATCGGCTGTATGCGGCCGGCGTCGATCCGCCGTCACTGCGCTGGGGCGCTGGAGAGCAGTGCATCCACCCGGTTGCCCTCGCCAAGCACGGATACGCCAAGGCTCGCCGCATCGGCATGATGGCCATGGTCGGCGGCAAGGACAAAACCCGCATCCGCAACACCACGCCGGCCGAGTGCCGCGACGTTCTGATCGCGATGGCTCGGCTTGCTCACCGGAGGTCCGCAGCATGACGATCTACGTTTCCTCCGAACGCGGACACCCCAGCCAAGCGCCGGGCGTATCTGGAGCACTATGCGGCGGTCCTGACGCGGGAGGCAGACTTCCGGGGTGTCTCAGATGGCTGGATGCGCGATGGCGCCGCCCGCGCTCTGCGCGCAGCCGCTACGATCGATCCACGGCCGGTTCAAAATGACGTCTTCGGAGGGTCCGCCGCATGACCGCACCTTTCGGAGATTTGGTCGGGCACTTGAGATTCGCCGCTGACTTCGCCCCGGATGTGAGGCTAGGCGCCGCCGGTGCCGTCGAGCTATCCCTTGGCAGCCGCGTTCTCCGCAAAGATGCACAGAATGAGCGCCAAAATTCAGCTGCAGGCGGCGAGCGCGAGCCCTCTCGGAAATCAACAGTTAGGTGACCGTACAAAACGAACATCACCGAACAATGTTTGCGCTCCGCCAGAAACGGACAAACTTACATGGTTATTCCCGGTCATTATGTTCGATTGTCCGACACAAATAGCGTTCCGTATCATCCACTGGCCGGGGTCATTAATCTTCAGTGTACGTCCCTGAATCAAAGGCCGGCCATTGAGGGCCACCGATATTTTCGTCCCCTCGGAAAACGGTCTAGCTTCGACGATGAGCGTATTGGCCCCCTCCGGCGCCGAAATCAGCACATCCATCTGTCGGTCGACCCACGCTCCGCCTCCATCACGCAACGGAGTGCCGCCTGAAAGACTGCCTCGCTGGAAACGTGCGATATCTTCTGCGGTGAATTCGATCAGCGCTGGTGGCGCAATCTCTTTACGCTGCAGTTCAAAAAGCTGCCATTTCTCACCATGGGTCGGATCATCGGGAACAATATAAGCATCGCTAGGAACGAAGTCCGGCCGATCATAATGAAAATTATCTGAATCAACGAAACGAAACGTACGAACTCGGGGAGCCTTAGGCTCATCTCGCCAATCTCCTGTCTTGGCAAGTGATAGAAGTATATCAGGAATATCTATTACCGAAGTAGGGCTATTCGAATAAAGCAAATCGTTTTGGTCATTCAACGATTTAACCATGAGGATAGGGCGCGCCACTGCAATAGTAGCACGGTCAACAACGAATTTGCCGTTGTCCCCATGCGTATCTCCCCCAAGAATTCCTGTACCATGATCGGCACTTATTACGAACGCGGTTTGGTCATAGACCCCTAGCTCGCGAAGGCGATCGATCAGGGCAGCGATGTTTTGAAGAACGCATCGCGTCTGACCCAATTGCGCCTCGCGCGAAATGGACGGCTGGGCCATTCGCCTGCAATTGCCGTCCCATCGTAGGGGGCGGTGGGTCCCGATGTAATGATAGAAATAATAGCGCGGCGACGCGGAATCGTCGACGGTCAAGGATCTTGCCCAGTCAACAATCAGCGGATCCGGCGTCAAGCTAAACTGAAAATGACGTCGCACGCGCGATGAGATTGGCCACTGATAACTTGAGAAAATCGCCTGAGAAAGCGACACAGGCGCCGCGCGGAGGGCGCTTAAGTCGAGAAGGAGGGCGAGGTTCCAAATATCTTCCGAAGTTGAATTACCTACATCGGGCGCTTCAAGCTGGCCGAAATTAGCGACGACGCAACTGACATACCGGGTTCCGCAAAAGTACTTACCCAAGCCGACATAATGAATGCGAAACCCGTCTTTGGCCAACTCTGTTGTAATGCTCTCATCGTCAAGCTTCGCTTCGACTTCATCGAGCACGTATCCTTTTGTCAGGTCATGAGGCGCCCCGGTCATCATCGTCGTCAGAGATGGTGCCGTAAACGGAAACATCCCAATATGATTTGGGAAAAGCCGGAACCCTTTAAATTTCTCACGAAACGCCTTATCGGCGTCCAAGACCTCGATCACGGCATCCGCTTGCATCGAATCGGGAAGCAAGTGGATAATATTCTTCTTTCGAGAAAGCGAATTAAAATCAGGAGCCAACTCGTCTTTTTCCAAGAACGGGCTACCACCCTGAAATGCTTGACCAATGATAGTTGATGAGCATGCCAATATAGTAGCAGCTGAAATTAGAACAAGCCGCCGCCGCCCGTGACGAGCAGCAAATGCGACACCTGCCGCAATCAGAATAAATACTACAGCAGATAAATCACCGATGCTGGACTGTATCGACAGCCGCAGATTTTTGCCATTTAACTGCGTCGACGAAGTCATATCGAACAGAAATACGTGATTGAACGCGACCGCAACAAGAAAACCGCAGCAAGCGGCATCCACCCAAACTCCGGCACGGTCCGATATGCGTGAGATGATGACAGAGACGAAAAGAATCCATGAAAGAGCGCCGACTGAAACGACGAATGCCCAAAACAGCCACGTGAAAGGCAATAAAGATACGTTTGTTTTGACGCACGCTAGGTAAAAAGGGATAATTATTAGCAGAACAACGCCGAGAGATGCGCCGGGTATGCCCCGGATTTGCGAATTCGATATCATCTGCTCGGCTTTTTGAGTTCAAATTGAAACAGTTCGCGCCCGGTTTTCGAGATAACCTCAGACCGCAAGATTGTTGCATTACCTTCCAAAGCGCGAACAAATTCGTCGCGATTGTAGCTGAGGTGGCCGGTCTCACGATGCGCCGAGAGTGCCAACACCATCGGATCGTTCGGCGGCACGAACTCAATCACCCCTGCAGGCGCAAGACTGAGAATCCATTTAAGAACGACAGGCAGCGGAATACTGGACCCAAACGTCAAATGGTGGACGACAGCTAGCGCGATCAACGCGTCTGCCTTGAGGCGTCGATGGAGGCTCATGCGCTCCGTGCCCGACCACCCCTGGTCTGGCGCCAGATTTGCAAGGTCAACTAACAACGGCTGAAAGCGAAGAGATCTTTCCTTCGCTCGCGCGAAAGCTCGGGAAATGGCACCGTGATCGCCTTCTAGCCCGATTACTAAATCAGCTCCGGCCTTTAAGGCCACTTCGGAAAATAACCCGCTATTGCAACCAAGATCTACAGCGATTTTCGGCTTCGTCTCGGATATAAAAGTCGAAATAAAACGACTTTTGGACTGCGTTTCTTCCGCCTGATAACTGTTGTCGCCTTCGTAGTCCGACCACACCGTGCCTTGGGTGTTTGGGTCACGGATATTTTTAATCCACCGCCTAAGGCCCTGCAAAAGCCCGAGATATCCGGACCGCGGCATCGCTTTCTGCGGTGTGCGCTGTACCCCAGGCGCACGCCGGCGCAGCCGGTCCTCAAGGATGGAATGTAAATGCACGTGGAGGACGGCCCTGAGCGAGAACCATGAACTGGTCGGCAGCAGCCTGGCCAGATCCCGCCCGTCAATTCCGCTCAACCGCCCTCGATACCACGATTGGAATGGAACACCGCAGTGTGAGGTGAGTAGCAACGGATAGAGAAATTGTTCACAGAATTGCCGGTATCCGCCCCAGTACTCACCGTCGACATAACGTCTAATGGAGGTCACATCGATGAACATCGGCTGGTGGCCGACGAACTGCACATTGAAGGCAGAGGCATCAGTCAGCGCGAAGCCGCCCTCGAGCAAATCCAACTGCAAATCCAGATGAAGAAGCGCAGCGTCGCGGAGCGCGTCGAAGCACCACTCATAAGGGTAGGTTATGATCGGCAGTTTTGGATGTTCGACGACATGTGCCCCCAGGTCTGGCGCGACAACTGGAGATGATTTAACAATTCGCCCAGCCTTCTCCAGCGGATCCAAAAGATACCGCGCAGCTTGATGATCTTCGGAAGCAGAGCCGGTCATGGCGCGCAAGACACGGCCGCGCTCCACGTAAACGCGGCCTAGCGGATCTCGGAAAGATGCCGGGTCCGCGACAAACCCCACTGCGCTGCTCACTGCCCGTCCTTCGAAGAACTGAAAAGGCGACGAAAGAAGGATTTAATCCGGCTCGCGAAGGTCGCGACAGCTACTGAAGCAGCAGCAAGGCCCCCAATCAAAGCCTGAAGTGCAATGCTAGCAGTCCCTGGATCCAAGTATGCATAGGAAGGTCGAACCAGAACGACCGTTATCGATAATACGAGGGCAGCGCGGGCGAACACAGCAGAATTCCCATAGTGGATATGGCGCTGAGCTAACACAACGTCATCAAATTGTCACGCTTTTGGCGTTGCCGCGCACCGCGTAACGCCAAACTGTGGATTCTCGTGAGGATGATTGGCGCCTCGAGCATCGCACGAACATTTACCCAATATTTGGTAGCCGAGACGCTTGCATGGGCCCCGAAGCGGTGGCGGCGTTGAGATCTGAGATCGACCGCTATGTCGAGCTGAAAGCCAGAGGATGAAACGCAAAAAAGCCGCCCAGCCCCGAAGGACTGAGCGGCCAGTTGGTCAACAGGGAGGCAGGAACCGAACGGCTCAGGAGCCATTCGAAGTCGGTTAGGCCGGCAGCCATCTTGCGGCGATCAGCCGCTCGATTTCATCAGGGGCGCGGGAGCGGGCAACTTCCTGGTCCATCAGCGCCACGTCGTCCTCGTCGGCGGCACCGGGACCGGCAAGACCCATCTTGCCATCGCGGTCGCCCGAGCCTGCATCCGCGCCGGCGCTCGCGGCCGCTTCTTCAACATCGTCGATCTCGTCAACAAGCTCGAGGCCGAAGCCCGAGCCGGCCGCCAGGGCCGCATGGCCGACTATCTCGCCCGAATGGACTTCATTGTCCTCGACGAACTCAGCTATCTGCGCTTCGCCCAGTCCGGCGGGCAACTGCTCTTCCGCCTGGTCAGCCGGCTCTACGAGCAGAGCTCCGTCATCGTCACAACGAACCTCGCCTTCGGCGAGTGATGCGGTGCTCGTGCATTCGATCTCGCGCTGCTTCCGCAGTCTCTTCGATCAGGAGAAGACTGTTCTCGAACTCGCTTCCCACGGCGTCGCATCCGGTCGCTGACAGAGAATATCGCCGATCCGCAAAGCGGAGAGCTCATTCGGCTGATCCTGGGGCTCGCCAACCAGTTCAAATCCAACGACGCCCGGATCGGCATGATGCGCGGCATGACCGCAACCGCCAGGCTCGGCTTCTCAAACGGCGGGGCAACGCCCTTCGGATATCGCTCGGTCGAAGCCGACACCATCGGCCGAGCGACCAAACGCAAGCTCGTCATCGACCCTGTCGAGGCTGATGTCGTTCGGCTGGTCTTCCAGCTCGCACTAGCCGGCGATGGCAGGTCCGGGCCCATGGGTGTGCGCATCTGAACGACGCCGGTCAGCGCCCCCGCGGCGGCGGTGAGTTTTATTCGAGCACCATCCACGAAATGCTGGTTCGCGAAGCCTACACCGGCACCCGCGCCTGGAACGTCTTCGACAAGCACGAGGACCAGAAGCCCGACCATGAGATCATCGACTATCAGGTTCCCTCGATCATCGACCGCGAAACCTTTGACGCCGTCCAAACTCGTCTCGGCGACCGACAGCCTCGTAGTCGGGGTCCTCGCCTCGACAGCGCTCCGTCCCTCTTCGGTGGACTGATTCGCTGCGGCTGCTGCGGGCACGCCATGACGCCGGCCACCGGCACCTCCTGCAACGGGTCCCGCTACGCCTATTACAAATGTGCGAGCGCCACCAACAAAGAGGCTAAAGCCTGCGCTGGCAGATCGATCCGCCGCGATACGGCCGAGGCGGGCGTCATGGGAAAGCTCGTCGACTGGCTCATCGTGCCTGAGCGGCTCACCGGCATCCTGGCCGCGCTCCATGCACGTACGGCGGCACGGCAGGGCGCCGTTCACCAACGCATCGGTCAGCTTCAGCAGGATGCCGCAGACGCAGAAAAGGCCTTGGCCAACCTCTATCACGGCATCGAGAGCGGCGTTCTCGATCCGGCCGAACCGTCACTCCAGGCACGGGTGCAGAAGTTACGCGAAAACCGCGACCTCTCTCTCCCTGCTCTTGACCGCGCCAAGGCCACACTCGCTGAACAACCTGCCATCGACGCAGCTGCCGTCGAGGAATTCGCTCAGGAACTCGCTAGAAAGCTGTCCAGTCGCGAAATTGAAGCCGGAAGGTATGGCTCAACGCCATCGTCGACGCGATCATCGTCGAGCCCGGTAAAATTCGAATTATCGGCAGAAACGACAACTTCGAGAGCAGCTTACGAAGCCGCGCTGCCGGCCGTGGCCCGGTTCGCAGCTCTGATCGGAAGTGGTGGGGGAAGCAGGACTCGAACCTGCGAAGGCATAGCCAGCGGATTTACAGTCCGCCCCCTTTGCCGCTCGGGACATTCCCCCGCCTTGCCGCAGGCCAACCCGAAGGCTGGCCGCAGCCGCCTGTTTCACTTTTGTGAAGGGCAGCAGGCGCGGGCGGACTTATGAGGAGAGGGCCGCCGCCTGTCAACGCCTAAAAGGCATCTGACGACAGACAATCGTTCCGAGCGCCTTCTAGCCCTGCGGCCAAGCGCTGCGGTGACGCCTGCGCCAGGCGAGCGCAGCCGGGACGAAGGCCTGGAACGGCGTTTCTGCCGGCCGCTCGATCGCATCGGCGAGATCGGGCGGGGGATGAATCAGACTGCGCACGCCATGGCGATGCATCCAGACCGGCAGCTCCCCCTGCCGGGCGAACATGGCGACGACCTGCCTGACCAGCTCGCTGCGCAGCGCCCGCGAGCTGCCGACGGGCCGCGCCACCACGCAGAAGCGTGCGAACGGATTCGGATGATCCTCCTCACCCTCCAGGCAGAAGATCACGCCGCAACGGTCCGGCCGCACCTCGTCCGGCATGGCGTCGATGCGCCGCCACAGGCAGAACCAGCGCCGGCAGATTTCCGGCCGCGTCGCATGGATGCCGCAGCCGCTGCCGGTATTGTGGCGGCACATGACGCCGGCCGGCTTACCGACCTCGGGATCAACGATGCGGAGCACCTCGCAACAAGCAACGCAGTCGCCGCAATCGCGCCCGGGCACGAGATGATTGAGCGTTCGGCCTGAGCGCATCGTGCCGGCCTGCAAGCTTTCCGCCATGGCGCGCCTCCTGAGGCTGCGGCGAAGGCCCGAGCCTAGCGCGGCTGCTTACCGATCGGAAGCGAGACCTCAGATGTGGTCCAGCACGAAAGCGGCGCGCGTCTCGATGTCGGCCCGTGGTAGCTCGACCAGCTCATAGCCATGGTCGCGATAGGCCGCCGTAACCGCCTCATAGGTGCGCTCGGCCTCGGCAAAATCCTGCTTGCGCTCGGCATCCTGCGCGTAGATCTCGCGCCAGGGCGGTGCGACGAAGACGCGGCGGGCATAGCGGAAGGCACGGGCCGCGCGGTCGACATGCTCCGGCACCGGCAGCCCGCAGAGCCTGAGATAGCCGATGCTGTCGGGCACCCCGCGATCGAAGAAGACCGGAGCCCAACTCGCCTGCACTTGCGCATGGGAGCGCAGGTCGAAATTCAGCATCAGCTCGGCGAACAACGCCCGGTCCCGCCAAGGCAAGGCCGGCCCATCGATGGCGAGCTGGTCGCGAATGATCGCCCGCCCGGCCTCGGGGGCGATCGCATGGCCTGCCGAAGCCAGCGCCGCCAGCAGAGTGGTCTTGCCGGCGCCCGGCCCGCCGGTCACTACGAACAGGCGTCGATCTGTCGTCGTCATCTGCGTTGTGCTCCGTGTAATGAATGAGTTGAAAAGCCCGCGCACCGGCCATCGGGCTGGCCAAGCCGGCCGCGCCGTGGCAGGGCATGGCGTCACCTTTCCGGAGCCATGATGTCCGCCCCGTCCCGCCCCCGTTTCCAGAATCGCCGCGGCCGTCCGGATCGCGATGGTCCGCCGCCGCACCGGCCCGGCGAGATCGACGAGGCGATCCTCTACGGCGCCCATCCCGTGATCGAGGCGCTGCGCAACCCGCGCCGACGCTTCCGCAAGCTGCTCGCCACCGAGAACGCGCTGAAGCGCCTGAGCGAGGAGATCGGCGAATTGCCGCTCGTGCCCGAGATGGTGCGCCCCTCGCAGATCGACCGGCTGCTGACGCCGGATGCGGTGCACCAGGGGCTCTATCTCGTCTGCGATCCCCTGCCCTCGCCCGATCTCGGCAGCCTGCCGGACGATGCGATCGTCCTGGCGCTCGACCAGATCACCGATCCGCACAATGTCGGGGCGATCCTGCGCTCGGCCGCGGCCTTTGCCGTAGCCGCCGTGATCGTCACCATCCGCCATTCGCCGGCAGCGACGGGCGTACTGGCGAAATCGGCTTCCGGCGCACTTGAACATGTGCCGCTGGTCGCAGTGAAGAATCTGGGGGATGCGCTGGAAAAGCTGGGCGAGCGCGGCTTCCTGCGGCTCGGCTTCGATTCGGAAGGAGACGTCTCGCTCGACGAGGTCCCGCTGCGCCGCCCTCTGGTACTGGTGATGGGCGCCGAGGGCAAGGGACTGCGCCAGCGCTCGCGCGAGCTCTGCGATCACCTCGCCCGGCTCGACATGCCCGGCGCGATCAAGAGCCTCAACGTCTCGAACGCGACCGCGATCGCGCTCTACGCCGCGACGAGGCGCTAGAGCATTTTCGAGCGACGTGGACACCGGTTCGCGTGAAGAAAACGCGATAAAACAAAGACGTAGAACATCTGACCGAAAAGTGGACTCCACTTTTCGGACGAATCCGACGCGATAACCTTGATCGGCCCCTCAGCGCCGCGCCACCCGGCCGTCGCTGCTGAAGCGCATGACCCGGACCACCGGCTGGCCCTGCCGCGTCTCGATCCGATACAGCACCGGATCGGCCACCGGCGGGCGGGCGATGCCGATCGCGACGGGAATCGAGCGTTCCTTTTCCGGCGGCGGCTCGCTCGCTTCCGGTAGCACGACCACGACCCGCTGATCGCCCGATCCGCCATAGAAGCCGGGATAGCCGGCGCCATAGACGCCCACCCGCCCACGGCGGGCGTAGCCGGACTTCGCGGCCGGCCGCATCGGTGAAAGGCGCGGCGCCGGAGCGGAAAAACCGCCAGCGGCGGGCGCCGCAGCGAAACCGGGGGCCGCCACGGCCGAAGACGCGGTGACGCATAGTCCTGCGAAGACAATACCCAGAGGCATTCCGGAGCGAACTCTCATCGCCACCTCCCCTTCTTGCGCTCACCGTCGACCCGGGGCGACATGGTTAGCGAAAGGTTAGCGGTTCGCGACCGGCAAGGCGAGTCATGGCGGAATCTGGAGCCGGGCCGCCCCTGCCGAACGCTCAATCCTTCGTCTTACGCCTTTCGGTGCAAGACCAAGTGCTCGGTTGAAGATTGCGGGGGGTAGACGCATTCCTAGCCCATCAAACTTGGCTTTTCCAAGGCCTTTGTCCTGAGTCGGCTTGCCCGGCTCCAAGCGAAGAACCGCCGCAAAGGCGGCGTGAGGGTGCAGCGGGTGGTCCGCAGCATCCGGGGGAACGACTAAGACGGGAGCGCGACATGAGCATGGCACAGGCATCCGGGGCGGCTGGACCGCGCCCGATGACCAGGGAGGAAAGGAAGGTCATTCTGGCCTCCTCCCTGGGCACAGTCTTCGAATGGTACGATTTCTACCTCTACGGCTCGCTCGCCACGATGATCGGCGCGCACTTCTTTTCGGCCTTCGACGCCAACACGCGCGCCATCTTCGCGCTGCTCGCCTTCGCCGCCGGCTTCCTGGTGCGTCCGTTCGGCGCACTGTTCTTCGGCCGCCTCGGTGACCTGATCGGCCGCAAGTACACCTTCCTCGTCACCATTCTGATCATGGGCGCCTCGACCTTCCTGGTCGGCCTTCTGCCCAGCTATGCCGCGATCGGCTGGATCGCCCCCGTCGTCCTGATCGCGCTGCGCATGCTGCAGGGCCTGGCGCTCGGCGGCGAATATGGCGGCGCGGCGGTCTATGTCGCCGAGCACGCTCCCCCGGGACGGCGCGGCTTCTACACCTCCTGGATCCAGACCACGGCGACACTCGGCCTGCTGCTGTCGCTGATCGTCATCCTGGGCATCCGCACCGTCATGGGCGAGGCCGATTTCGCCGCCTGGGGCTGGCGCATTCCGTTCCTGGCCTCGATCGTCCTGCTCGCGGTCTCGGTCTATATCCGGCTCCAGATGCAGGAATCGCCCGCCTTCCAGAAGATGAAGGAAGAAGGCACCGGTTCGAAGGCTCCGCTCTCGGAAGCGTTCGGCCAGTGGAAGAACGCCAAGATCGCGCTGCTCGCGCTGTTCGGCCTCACCGCCGGCCAGGCCGTGGTCTGGTACACCGGCCAGTTCTACGCGCTGTTCTTCATCCAGAGCATCCTCAAGGTCGATCTCTACACCTCGAACGTGCTGATCGCCTGGGCGCTCATCCTCGGCACCGGCGGCTTCATCGTGTTCGGCTCGCTGTCCGACAGGATCGGCCGCAAGCCGATCATCCTGGCCGGCTGCCTGATCGCGGCGCTGACCTATTTCCCGCTGTTCGGCGCGCTCACCAAGGCGGCGAACCCGGGCCTCGCCGCGGCGCATGAGAACGTCAAGGTCCAGGTCGTCGCCGATCCCGCCACCTGCGGCTCGGTCTTCGATCCGGTCGGCGTGCGCACCTTCACCCAGCCTTGCGACATCGCCCGCCGCGCGCTGGCCTCGCAGGCGATCCAGTACACCCAGGCCTCGGCCCCGGCCGGAACGCCAGCCAAGGTTACGGTCAACGGCAAGGACGTCGCGATCGACGCCGCCTTCGCCGCCAATATCGGCAAGGAAGCGGTCGCGGCCGGCTATCCGGCGCCGGGCGATGCCCGCATCGTCAAGACCGGCTTCCTGAGCGCACTGTTCGGCGCGCAGTCGCTGACGATCATCGCGATCCTGACCGTGCTCGTCATCTATGTGACGATGGTCTACGGCCCGATCGCGGCGGCGCTGGTCGAACTCTTCCCGACCCGCATCCGCTACACCGGCATGTCGCTGCCCTACCATATCGGCAATGGCTGGTTCGGCGGCCTGCTGCCGGCGACTTCGTTCGCCATGGTGGCCGGCACCGGCGACATCTTCTACGGCCTCTGGTACCCGATCGTGATCGCGATGATGACCTTCGTCATCGGCATGCTCTTCGTGCCTGAGACCAAGGATCGCGACATCCTGACCCACGACAACGACTGATCCCTCAGCCAGGTTCGCCCGGCCGACCCTAGAACCCCGCCCGAAAGGGCGGGGTTTTTCGTTGGACGACGTGAACGGAGGCATCATCCTGGATCGGCGGCAAGCGCTGCGTCGATAGATTTGAGACCGGATAGCCTCAAGTGCCCCAACTGGATGAGATCGATATCGAAATCGCATCTCGTAAAGTCTAAGCGAATTCTCTGAGCCTATCTTGGAACAACGTATAGCAACGCGACTGAAATCGAGCAGCTGAATTTCGACAACTCATTGCTCAGCTCCAGATGCATCCTGCCACGGCGTGCCGTCACAAGCTGATATTAACTCGTTCGGGCTAGCTTCTGCCGTAGCTGGGCAGGATAGGAGTGCTTGATCATGCCTGAAGCCGAATCCGGGCATCGTTGACGACGGTCGCGATGGACCTTGCTACCCTCTGGTACCTGACAATCGGAACACTGCTCGTCGCGGCAGCCATGACCCTGTGGGAGCGGCAGGCTCACACCCAGCGATCGCGCGAACTCGGTACCTGGACGGTTGCCTATGGCGTCTTCGCCCTAGGCTGCCTCCTGGCAATGTCCCGGAACCTGCTTCCCGGCGTGTCCGGCCCTGCCCTCACCAATGTCGTCATGCTGCTTGGCTACCTCTTGATCCTGCACGGGGTTCTGCGGCTCGACGACCGAGCCCTACGCCCCACCACCGTCGCGGGCTTCCTCATCGTGATCGGAGCCGCATGGTTCATCGCCGGCGCCGGCTGGGCGAGCCTTCTCTGGAACCATGCAAGCGCATTCCCCATCGCGGTTCTCTGCGCACTCACCGCCCTCGCCTTGTTCCGCAGCCCCATGGCGCAGGGGCTGCGCTCCCGCCCACTCGCGGTCGTCGTCTTCGCCTGCCACAGCCTGACATATGCAGTCCGCACCTTCGTCGTGCCGGTCATCGTCTCGGCTTATGGCGACAGCGTGCTGCCGATCGTCGCCAAGCTGACGATGTACGAGGCCGTGCTCTTCACGATGATGATGCCGATGTCCCTGATCGCCCTCGTGCGTGAAGAAGACCGGGCGCGACTCCTGACCAATGCACGCACCGATTTCCTGACCGGCCTCAACAATCGCCAGGGCTTCTTCGAGCTCGGCCCGGAGCGTTTGCGCCGCGATGGCGAGAAGGCGCCGCATGCGCTGCTCGCCTTCGATCTCGATCACTTCAAGGCGATCAACGACACGCATGGGCACGATGTCGGCGACCAGGTCCTGAGGCTGTTCGCAAAGATCGCGCGTGAAGTGGCGGGGCAGAATGCCATGTGCGCTCGCCTCGGTGGCGAGGAGTTCGCACTCCTGCTGCCGGGGGCGGGCGTAGAAGACGCCCGAAAGATCGGGGAGGCCATTGCCTGGCGCTTTACCGAAGCGGCAGCGCGCAACGACGGGCTCGCCATGGCAGCCACCGTCAGCGTCGGCCTCGTGGGGACGACAGCCGATCAGGTCGACCTCTCCGAGCTGCTGGCCGCGGCCGACCGCGCCCTCTACAAGGCCAAGCTGCTCGGCCGCAACCGCATCGAGGTCGCGGAACCCGTGAAGATCGCCGCGGCGGCCTGAGCCTCAGGAGAGGCCCGTCAGCCTCGCGGACGTCACGCTCCCATCACACCGGCAGCACGGTGACCGGCGTACCGAGCGCGACGCGGGCATAGAGGTGGATGATGTCCTGGTTGATCATCCGGATGCAGCCCGAGGAGACATTGGTGCCGACGGTATAGGGCTCGGTCGTGCCGTGGATGCGGTAGCCGAGATCGCGCCCTTCCCCGAAGAGATAGAGAGTGCGGGCCCCCAGCGGACTCTTCGGCCCGCCGCGGACGCCGAGGCCGCGCGACGTCGGCTCGAGCTGGGCCCTGATCTGCGGGTCGCGCTCGATCATCTCCTGCGGCGGCACCCAGTCGGGCCAGTCGCGCTTCATGTTGATCTTCGCCTGGCCCGTCCAGCCGAAGCCCTCACGGCCGACGCCGACGCCGTAGCGCGTCGCGACGCCCTGCGATTCGACGAAATAGAGGTGGTAGGAGCCGGGATCGACGACGATCGAGCCCGGCGGCTCCGGCCGACGGAACTCGACCGTCTGGCGCAGATAACGCGGCTCGATGCTCTGGTAGTCGATCGCCGGCACCGCAAAGCGCTCGCCCGGATATTCCACATAGACTTGCGCATAGTTGGGGCGTGTCAGCGTGCGCGTCAGACTCGGCCCTCTCGGAGCAGCGATCTCCGGCAGCGCCACAATACTCCCCCCTCCGCCGCAGCCGGCGAGGCCGGGGGCAAGGAGCGACAGGGAGGACATGGTAAAGGATCGGCGGCTCAGCATGGGCACATCTCAGACAAGGCTTTTGCAAAAGCATCGACTTAGATGGTTACGAGCCGGTGAATGCCGGTGCGTGAATTCCCGCTTCCGTCAGAACCTCATCTCGACTCGCCCCTTGAGGGCGTGGTCGCGGGAGCGTTCGCCGATGGCGGCGGAGTAGGTCAGGCCGAGGGCAGTGGCGGAGGAGATGCGCCAGTCGAGCCCAGCCTCGGCGACGAGCGCCTCGCGGTCGATCGGTGCCGCGAAGACGGCGGCCGGAGTGGTGCCGGCGACGAAGGCGGTGCGGGCCTGCGGCGTCAGCTCGCCAAAACCATGGCGCCAGCCGAGCATCGCCCGCGCGAACAGCGGCATCGCCCCGAGCTGTGCCTCGGCGCGCAGGCCGAGCGTGGTGAAGCCGAGCGTCTGGTCGCTGGAGAGGACGCGCAAGGCTGCCGCCCCGCCGCGCTCCGTGCCGGCGTCCGTGCTGACGCGAATCAGCGCCAATTGCGCGAACGGTTCGAGCGCAATGCCTCTGAAAGCGAAGGCATAGCCGAGCTCGGCGAAGCCTTGCGTCACCGAACCCGGACGCTGCAGGCGCAGCAGATTGCCGAAGCCGCGGATCTGGACCTGGCGGCGGATGTCGCTCTCCGACCAGCTATAGGCCGCACCGGCATCGAGCCTGAGGTTGCCGAAGCGCGCCCCGGCATAGAGCGCGGCATGGCCGCTTTCGAGCTTGCCGGAAGACAGGCGGGCATCGAGGTCGAAGCGAGACTGACTGTAGCCGCCGGCGACGCCGAGCTTCAGCGACGAGCCTGGCGCCTCGTAGAGCATGACATCGGCGCCGAGCAGGGCGCCGCCGCTGCGGCGGCTCATGCCGGCGGCATTGCCGTCGGCGTTGGTATTCCCGGCTCCACCGAAAGCCTCGCCCCAGAAGGCGTAGCGCGGCTGCGGCACCGGAGCGTTCATCACGACCGCACCCTTGCGGCCGGGCAGATCAGCACTGAACGAGGCCGTGACCTGCTGACCGGGCGCGGTCAGCAGCGGGCCGCGCAGGCGATTGAGGATGGTCTCGCGCACCAGCCGGCTCTCGTCGATCATCACCGCGACGGCCTGGGCATGCGCCTCGCCCGAGAGCAGGTCGAAGCCGGCTCTCGCTTCGTCAGCGGTCGCCGAGATCAGCGTGTCGTAGACCGGGTTGCCGACGCCCAGCGCTTCGGCCGCATTGGCGATGAAGCCCTGGTTGCGGCTCGCAGACGCGCCGAGGAAAAGCGTCTGATTGCGGGTCATGGTCAGGACGACGTCGGTGCCGCCATAGGAGAGTGACGGCGTCAGGAAGGCGAGGTTCGAGGTGACCGTGCTGAAGCTGCCGGTGACGCCACCGGTCGCAGTCAGGATGGTGTAGCTGGTCGAGGCGGCGTAGTTGCCATTCTCGGCGAGGACCTCGACGGTGCCGCCGGTGATGCTGGCGCTGCCCGTGGCGACGATCCTGTCGCTCTGGCCGGCGGCGTTGACCTCGACCTGATAGGTCGAGCCTGAGGCAAACGAGACATTGCCGGAGACATTGAGCGTCCCGATCGAATTGCCCGGCGCGATGGTGGCTCCGGCACCGGCCGTGACTCCCCCGATCGTGCCGGAGCCGCCGAGCGTACCGCCGTCCAGTGTCACCGTGCTCGCCAGCGAGCCGTTGACCACCAGCTTGCCGGACGAGACCTTGGTCGCGCCGGTGTAGGTGTTCGTGCCCGTGAGCGTCAGCGTGCCGGTGCCGGTCTTGGTCACACCGCCTGAGCCGGTGATCTTGCCGGAGAAGGTGGTCGATGAATTGTTCGCGCCTGTCGTCAGCGTGCTCGAGCCGAGCGTGACCGTGCCGGCGCCGGCGAGCGAGCCGATGCTCTGGTTGAAGCCGGCGAGATCGAGCGTCGCGCCCGATGCCACCGTGAAGGTCGAATTGGCGGAGAAGGCATTGGCGGCGCCGGCGCGCAGCGTCCCCTCAGACACCGTGGTCGCGCCGGAATAGCTGTTCGTACCCTTGAGCACGAGCGTGCCGGCCCCAGCCTTGCTGAGCGAGCCCGTGCCGGAGAAGGACTGCGACACGCTGAAGGTGTTGCCGGCCTCGACGATGTCGAAGCCGCCACCATTGGCCCCGAGCACGATGTCGCGCGTCAGCTCGTGCAGCATCGTGTCGGTCACCTGCAGCACGCCGCCATCCAGCGTCAACGCCCCCGAGGCGTCGCCGAGCCTGTCCCCCTTCGAGATGCTGATCGCCCCGCCGGCGATCACCGTCCCGCCCGAATACGTGTTTCCTGTGGTCAGCGTCAGCGTGCCCGTGCCGACCTTGCGCAGTCCGCCGTCGCCCGAGATCTGGCCGGAGAACGTGGTCGAAGCATTGGTCGCGCCGGTCTCCAGCGTCGAGTTGCGATCGATCCGGATCTGGCCGTCGCCGGCGATCGAGCCCGCGGTGACCG